>ERZ824600.1-NODE-1-length-769181-cov-70.690923_pt1 | contig 769181 bp, 656 predicted proteins | sample MGYA00519933_ERZ824600 | MGnify/ENA primary metagenome ERZ824600 (study PRJEB31778, sample SAMEA3449178) | human gut metagenome | biome: human gut; feature: human-associated habitat; material: faeces | place: United Kingdom | collected 2010/2012 ...
AAAAATGACATATCACACCTCCGATTTCACACATTCGGTATAAGTTAACGGGAAGAATGCTTTCAGAACAACTATTTTCCGCAATGTCCGTGACCGCAGCCGTGGTCGCCGCAGATATGGGGTTCCCCGCCGTGTTCATGGTCGTGGTGTTCACAATGCACATCGGGATTGAAAGCAAGATTGCCGGCAACAAAAGCATTTACCGCTTCATCGGCATTACCTTCGACACCACCGTAAAGCTTTATTCCGTTTTCTGCCAGCGCCATTTGTGCACCGCCGCCAATACCGCCGCAAATGAGTACATCTGCTTTTACAGCGGAGAGTACGCCGGCCAATGCACCATGGCCTGAGCCGTTGGTATCTATAAGCTCTGTTTTAATGACCTTGCCGTCTTCAATATCGTACAATTTAAATTGCTCGGTGTGACCGAAATGCTGAAAGATGTTTCCGTTTTGGTAAGTTACTGCGATTCTCATAATATTTGCTCCTTTTTCTATTTTGAATTCTTTTTGAATTTGCCGTTTGATGCAGTCTTTTTTATAGCAAAAGTCTGTACTGCCGCTACAAAGCCGAAACTCGCCGCCCTCAATTTTCAGTGCGAAGCCAAGCACAAGTGCGTCTGCTATCTTTTTCCTTGCGGTTTCATAGATTTTTTGTGCGGTTGTTCTGCCTATGCCGAGTTGTGCCCCGCATTCTTCTTGGCTTAAGTTTTCTTTGTCAATCAGCCGTATGGTTTCAAGTTCATCAATTGTCAAAACAATTGGTTCCCCGCTCACTGCTCCCGTTGGAGAAAATTCAAGAACTTCAGGGAAATAACACACTCGGCGACACTTCGTTGGTCTTGGCATTTTATCACCTCACCATATATTATAGTGTCGTTTCGGGCATATGTCAACAATTATTGACATATGCCCGAAATTGCGCTATACTAATACCTCGACCAATACAGAAATGCGTTTAATAAAGCATTGCTCTCCCTCAAATATATAAGTTTTATTCTTTTTAACAAATACATCCCACAATTCTTTAATATTATGCGTTGGTCTCTTAATCTCAATATTTGTTAATTTCAATGCATTTTTTAATGATAATTCAACTGCCTGTCTACACAAGAATAAGAATGGAATCCAAACCGACCTTAACGAGTGGAAGAGGATTCGTTTAATAGCGGAGCGAGTGAGTTTACTCACATAAGCGAAGCGCCAGCCCCGTGGTAGGGGGTTCAGCGGCATAGCCGCGCGCAATCGCAGATTGCGCAGAATCACTCTTCCGTAGCAACAAAAAACCCGACAAAATATGTCGGGTTTTTGTGGCGGAGGAAGAGGGATTCGAACCCCCGTGGGCTTTCACCCAAACGGTTTTCAAGACCGCCTCGTTATGACCGCTTCGATATTCCTCCACTTTGTACAACGGTTGAAAGTATAGCAATTATCGCGTATTTTGTCAACCGCATTATTGAAATTGTCGCGCTGAAATCAGTCGTCGTATTCGGGGACGTAGCCCGAGACGTCTTTAATCACTTCGCCGGCGATAATAAGTCCCGCGACCGACGGAACGAAAGAAAGCGAGCCCGGCGTCGAGCGACGGCAAGGATTCACGTCGTCAGAGTCCGGCGCGGATTTTTGTTTCACCGCTTTTTCGGTGGAATACACGACTTTCACGTTTTTGAGAGCGCGTTTTTTGCACTCTTTTCGCATCACTTTTGCAAGGGGACACACGGACGTGTCGTACAAATCCGCAACCTTAAACGCGGTCGGATCCGTTTTGTTGCCCGCGCCCATCGACGAAATGACGGGAACGCCCGCCTCGTTTGCTTTTTCGATTATGGCGATTTTCCCCGCCACCGTATCGATTGCGTCCACGACGTAGTCATAGTTTTTGAAGTCGAAAGAGCCTGCTGTTTCGGGCAGGAAAAACGTCTTGTAAGTCGCGACCTTGCAATCGGGATTTATCGCGTGCACGCGCTCCTTAAAAACGTCGACCTTATACTTCCCTATCGTATCGTGCGTTGCGATTATCTGACGGTTCAGATTGGTAAGACACACGGTGTCGTTGTCGATGAGATCGAGCGCGCCGACGCCCGTCCTTGCAAGCGCTTCCACGACGTATCCGCCGACGCCGCCGACGCCGAAAACCGCAACCCTTGCCGCGGCAAGTTTCTGCATTGCGTCATGCCCTAAAATCAGTTCCGACCTTGAAAACGAATTTGCCATAATATCTCCTGTTTTTTATATTTTACACTGTTATCTTTCCTAAATCAAGCGATTTTGCGCCCGCGCGCCGAATGCGGTTTGTCGCGATTCGATTTTTCCCGTCATTCATTGACATATCGCCGTCGAAAATATATAATATAACCACAAATTTTATTTTTAAGAGGGGTTTTATGACAATTTTTCTCAATGATTTGCCTTCAAAAGAAAGCGTGATGGAAAATATGCAAAAGATGAACTCTTTCGGCAGCCGTCTGACGGGTACGAAAGGTCAGAACGCTTACACGGCGTGGCTGAAAGACGAAATCGCAAAAATGGGCTACGACGTGGTCAGTAAGCAATACACGTTCAAAAAATGGGAGGCGACGGATTGGTCGCTGACGGTCGACGGACAAAATATCGACGTTTCTTCCCCCTTCCCTTACAGCGGACTCACCGACGAAAAAGGCGTGACCGGCAAACTCGTTACCGTTTTCAACAACCCGTTGGATTTCCAGCGCGCAAGTGGCAAAATTGCGGTATGCCGCATCAAAAACCTTTCAAAAATCAGCAGTAAAATCGCATTCAACAAGCGCGCGTCCGTGCCCGAAAACCTTGAAATCGAAAAAAGCTACCGCGGCCCCGTCAGCACGTCTTTCGTCAAAACGCTGCTCTCGTTCTGGGCGGCGAAACTGTCGGGTATGAAAGGTATGATCTGCATCTGGGAAGATATGTCCGACGCAATGGTCGAGGGACAGGTTCTCAACTTTATTTTGGGATATCTCGGCGTACCTATGCTTTGGGTGAACGAAACAAACGGCAAAAAAGTCCTTGCGGCGGCGAAAAACAAAAAATCCGCAACGTTGCGCCTTGTCGGCAATATCGACGACAACGCAAAGACGGAATCTTTCCACGCAATCCTTAAAGGCACCGGCGACACGAACGAGGCAATCATTATAAACACCCACACCGACGGCTGCAACTTCTCGGAAGAAAACGGCGGGATCGGTATCCTCCCAATGATGAAATATTTCAAGGCGCACCCCACGAAACGCACGCTCATTTTCGTGTTCGTAACGGGACACTTCCGTCTGCCCGTCTTCCGCGAAGGTATTATGACGTCCAATCAGGCGACGGGAAGATGGCTTGCCGAAAACAAGAACCTTTGGAACGGCAAAACGTACAAAGCCGTTGCGGGCGTGTCTGTCGAACATCTGGGCTGCACGGAATGGAAAGACGTCAACGGCGTTTACACAAAAACCAACGATATCGATACCGAACTTGTTTACACCGGCAACAAAAAACTTGATAAGATTTATTACGAGGCGATAAAAGACAGGAAAAACGTCAGGACAACCACCCTTCGCGCGCACAACACGATGCACTTCGGCGAAGGACAGCCGCTGTCCAAAAAACATATCCCCGAAATCGCGCTCGTTACCGCCCCCGATTATCTCTGCTCGGTCGATCCGACGGGCAACGAACATATGGACAAATTCAACCTTGACCTTATGTACGAGCAAATTCAGACGTTCATCAACTGCGTGAATCTCATCGACGGGAAAACCAGAAAAGAAATCGGCAAATCGCAAGGAATGTCGTTCGGCCTCGGAAGACTCAAATAACAAAAATACGACAAAATCCCCGAAGTTGTTTCGGGGATTTTTTATGCCTTTTTTTCGATTAGTTTTTCTTTGATACGACGTCGCCGGTTTCGGGATTTATAAGTAAAGCCCAGTATCCGTTATCGCCCGCGATAAACGAAATATACCAGTAATACGGGCTGTCGGGCGCGCGTCTGTCCCGCACGAGTTTTACCATAATTTCGCGGTTGAAAATGCCGTCCGTCGTGTTTGCGCCGATTTCGTCTTTCAATGCGGTTTTTGCAATATCCAGCACTTTACAGTAATCAATTTTGCCGTTAAGCGCGTTTTCAAGCGGTATCTCGCTTTCGACCTTGTCGTATTTTATCACAATCGACTTTATCGTATCCTTAAAACTTTCGGCGTCGATTACCGCCGTAAAATTGTGCGTTACGACGTCGCGTTTGAGTTCGCCCTCGACGCTTCCGCCCTCGTAATTCAACACGAATGCATACGTCTTGTTCTGCAAATTCGCTTTAAGCGGGATAAGCGTGATTTCCGTAAAGTTTTGAACGTCCGTCGTTTTCCCGTCCGCAATGAAAAGTTTTTCTCTGACGCCGCTTGTTACGGCAACTTTGAAGTCTTCGTTCTCGCCGACGTAGCGATGTGTTTCGGCGTAACTGACGTTTTTTGAAATATCGACTTCGTTTTGCTTGGTTTTCTTTTTGCACGCCGAAAGCGAAAACACCGTGCCGAGCGTCAGGATAATCGTAAGAATCAATAATAATGTTTTTTTCATAAATTGCACCTCGGTTTTCCTACTTATAAAAAATGCCGTGGGTTTTGCGATTATGCAAAAAACATGAAAAAACCTTGCCGTTCAAGCAAGGTCGTAAGATGATTTATTCTTCTTCCGAAAAATCAAGGCTGTTCATTGCGGACGAGATAATATCGGTGTCGAAGCCTCTTGTCGCAAGGAAGCAATAGGCGCGCTCTTTAAGTCGCGTGCGTTTTTTCTTTTCCTTTTCGATATACTTTTGCGCCATGGAAATTGCTTTTTCGATTTCTTCCTCGTCCGAAAGTTTCGCGTATGCGACTTCCTGCGCGACGTTTTTATCAATGCCTTTTATGGTGATAAGCTCGTAAATAATTTTTCTTCGCCCGGTTTTTTGCCCCTTGTACGAAACGTATGCTTCGGCGTAAGCGCGGTCGCCGAGATAATTGTAACTCAGCAATTTTTCGATGGTAACGTTTACGGCGTCGTCCGAAAACTTTTTGGTTTTCAGATTTTTCCGTACTTCGTTCTGCGATTTTATCCCGCGCGACAGGCTGTCGATTGCCGTCGTGAAAGCGATGTGTTCCTCGCCTTCCTTTGCGATGCGTTTAAGTTCCGCAAAGTCGATATTCTTCCCTTCGACAAGCCCGTATTCCTTGATCGTGGCTTTGAACGCGCGGCAGATTTCGCCGTCGCTTAAAACTACGTCGGCGCGTTTTTTGTCGTATGGAATATCCTTGATTTCGGCAATGTACGTCATAAACTAAAACGTATCGTTAAAAAGGCAAGTCGCCGTTATTTATACTCTGGTCGCCGCTTTCGTTGTTTGTGAAAGTCATACCGTCGGAGTCCGAAAAGTCAAGCGGTTCTTCTTTTATCGTCGCGGGGGTTGCGGTGTCGTCCATCACGATTTCGACCGTACCTTTCTGTCCGTCGTCGTCCACCATTTTCATATCGTCGAATGCGTCGTCGTCCGAGCGCATTTGTTCGACAGACGTGATTTCGGTGTTGAGTTTCGCCGCGGGCTGTTTTTCTTCCGCCGTGGACATTTCTCTTATGTCGATGGGTTTGAACGTCTGCATATCGCCGCACCAGTCGAAGTACACGTTGCCGGTTTCGCCGTTACGGTTTTTTGCGACGAGCATTTTTACAAACTTATGATCGCCGTCGTCGTCGTAACTTGCGGCGAACTTGCTTTCTTCCGACTTCGGATTCTCGACCTTTTTGGGACGATGCAGGAACATTACCATATCGGCGTCCTGTTCGATTGCGCCCGATTCGCGAAGGTCGGAAAGTTGCGGTTCTTCCCCGCGCTGCTCGGTACCACGCGACAACTGCGAAAGCACCAAAAACGGCACGCCGAGTTCTTTTGCATAAAGTTTCATCTGACGGCTCATCGTCGATACTTCCTGCTGGCGGTTTTCGGCCTTCGACTTCGTATCGAGGGTGATAAGTTGCAGGTAGTCGATGATGACGAGGTCGAGCCCCACCGTGTTTTTCATACGGCGGCATTTGCTGATGATATCGCCCGGGGTGTTGCCCGAGTTGTCGTCGACGAAAATTTTACTGTTTGAAAGCGCCTCGTGTGCGTTGAAAAGCCTTTGCGTTTCGTTGAAATTGAGCATACCGGGCTGTTTCTGCCGCTTGAACGAGATTTGCGAAACGGTTGTCAGCATACGCTGAACAAGTTGTACCGTCGGCATTTCAAAGCTGAAAATCGCGACTTTTTTATTGTTGCGGATTGCGGCGTTGATTGCAACCGTAAGCGCAAACGCCGTTTTACCGACGGACGGACGCGCCGCAAGAATACACAATGCGCCGGGCTTCATACTTTCGATTTTTCTGTCCAGCAACTTGAAACCCGTCTTTATGCCCTCGTCGACGTAATCGCCGCGCTGCATGGTATTGATTTTATTGAGCGCTTCCGACGACGCTTCGACGATAGGTTCAAGCTTGCTTGCTTCCTTTTCTTCGGAAATTCTGAAAACGGTTTGTTCGGCAAAATCCAACGCCTTGTTCGCGTCTTCCGCGGTGTAGGCGTTTTTGCTGATTTTGTTGCCCGCCTCGATAATGCCCCTTAACAGGCTGTCGCGCTTCACGATTTCAAAATACTTGTCGGCGTTTGCGGTGCTGGGGATTCCGGTTGCGAGTTTTCCGATGTATTCCATACCGCCCGCCTCGGCGATTTTCCCGCTTGTCGCAAGTTTGTCCGCGACGGTCAAAGCGTCGACAGGCTCGTTATTCTGAATAAGATTGTAGATTGCAAGGAATATTTGCTTGTGCTGTTGCAACGCAAAATCGTCCTCGCGAAGAAGCGTGGTGAAGTCGTTTGCGACGTTCGTGTCCATCATGATACTGCCGAGCATCGCCTGTTCCGCCTCGTAGTTTACGGGCATTTTCATAACTTTATCTGCCATATTTTTACCTCTTAAACGCTGATACGGTTAGTATGAGCGAAAATTAAGAATTGTTGCGTTTCGTATTTTTGTGCGACATTATTTCCTTTGTTACGACAAAAACAAGGAAGACAAAAACCGCCGCGATAATCGCGATGCCATACCACATTGCGCCCTTGATTTTCATCACCGTGATTTCCGCGGTGTCGTTGCCGCCGTCGAAATTCCACACGTGCATGTAATTGCCGTCTTCCGTTTTCACGACTTTGTCGGCGTTGGACGTCGTCGATTCGTACGGCGTAACGAACGTATAGGACGTGTCGGCTTTTCCAAGTTTCAAGGCGATTTTCTCGGCGTTTATCTGCGACAGTCCGCCGCTTGTCAAAACCCCTGCAAACCACCAGGTGTTTGTGCTTATAAACTTCCCGGAAACCTTAATATCGCCAAATATCGTCTGTTTTACGACAAAAGCGTTTTCGTCCTTTTTCACGTCGTTTGTGATAATGCCGTTTCCGATAAGGTCGTTTTGCAATGCCTGCACGCTGTCAAAATTTTTCCTTGCGGTAACGGTGTTCCCGTCCACGCTGACGAAATAATCCTTGCTTATAAAGCCCTCTTTCAAGGCGTTCAGCGCATCGTTCAGAGTAAGCCCCACGTCCGCCTCTTTCACCCCTTCTTCGGTGAGCGTAACTTTCACGATATGCGTGTAAGTGCCGTCGGAATTCTGGACGTAGGTAAAGTCGAGCGTGCCGCACGCGGTAAGCGCGAATGCGGCGACGACGACAAGAATTATGCTTAAAAAGATTTTACTTTTCTTCATTGTACAACGCTTTAAGGCTGTTGAGCGTATCCCTGAATTCACGCATAGCGACGTTGAAAGGTTGCTCTGTCGTAAGGTCGACGCCTGCGAGTTTCAAAATTTCGACGGGAGGCATACTTCCGCCTGCCGACAGGAATTTCTTGTAGTTGTAAAACGCTTTGTCGCCGTGTTTTAATATCGAGTTTGCAATCGAAACGGCGGCGGTGATACCCGTTGCGTACTGATAAACGTAAAACGCCGTGTAGAAGTGCGGGATACGCGCCCATTCGTAACGGATAAGGTCGTTGTGTCTGACGGCTTTGCCGTAGTATTTTTTGTTGAGGTCCATATAAATATCCGATAAACCTTCCGCCGACAGCGGTTGATTCTGTTCGACAAGGTTATGCGCTTTGAGTTCAAACTCGGCAAACATTGTCTGACGGAACAACGTCGTGCGGAACATATCGAGATAATAGCTTAAAAGGAACTTCTTCGTGTCGACGTTGTCGGTGTTTGCAAGAAGGTATTTCAGCATAAGGACTTCGTTGACGGTCGACGCGATTTCGGCAACGAAAATTTCGTAATCGCTTTTTGCGAAAGGTTGCGCCTTGCAGCTGAAATAAGTGTGCATTGCGTGTCCGAGTTCGTGCGCGATCGTGAAAACTTCGTGCGTGCTTTTCTGGTAATTGAGCAGGACGTAAGGATGGCAACCGAACGTGCCCATGCTGTACGCGCCGCTGCGTTTGCCCTTGTTTTCAACGACGTCGATCCATCTTTCGTTGAACGCTCTGTCAAGGAGCGCGGCGTATTCGTCGCCGAAAGGTTTCAGGGCTTTTTTCACCATATCGCATGCCTTTTCGTAAGGAACGGCGATGTCCGCGCCCTTTACCATCGGGCAATGCAAATCCCACATATTAAGGGTTTCGACGCCGAGAACCTGCTTTCTGAAAGCGATGTACTGGTGCATATAGCGGCAGTTGTTGTCGACGGCTTTGATAAGGTTTTCGTAAGCCTTTACGTCGACGTCTGTCCCGGAAAGCGCGCCTTCGAGCGACGACGAAAATCCGCGCACTTTTCTGAAAAACCAGTCTTTTTTGACACTGCCCGCATACAGGGACGTGATTGTGTTGATATGGTTTTTATATGCGTTGAACATGCTTTCAAAAGCCTGTTGTCTGACGCTTTGGTCGGGATTTTGCAGTAACACGCCGTACATGCCGTGCGACATTTCGACTTCTTTGCCGTCGACGGTCACGGGATCGAATTTAATATCCGCGCTGTCGAGCATCTGGAAACTGTCCTGGAAGTTGCCCGAAAAGTTTCCGACTTCCGCAAGCAACGTTTCTTCCTTTTCGGACAAGACGTGTTTTTTGTCTTTCGCAAGGCGTTCAAAACGGTAACTGTAATCGGAAAACTCGGGCTTTTTGGAAAGCGCAAGAAGTTCTTCTTCCGAGCGTTCGCAAATTTCCGGCTCCGCAAAAGCGGTAACGGTGCCGAAAGTTACTGCCAGCATTTCGGCTTTCGCGTTCATTTCCTGATATTTTTTTACTCTGAGATCCTGATGATTGCTCATCGACGAATAACAATAAACCTTGATAAGGTCAATCGCGATTTCGTCCTGCTTTTTCAGAAATTCCAAAAGGACGTCGTCGTTTCCGAGTTTTCCTTTGTATTCCTGCAAAGACGGTGCTTTTTTTGAAAGTTCGTTATATTTTTCTTCCCACGCCTCGTCGCCGTTGACAAGGTCGCAAAGATTCCATTTGTATTTGTCTTTTACCGATTTTCTTTCGGGTATTTTTGCCATAAAGCCCTCCAAATTGAAAAATTATAATAAGTATATACTTATCCGCCGCGAAAATCAAAGATATTCGTCGTCAAAAAACAAAACCACAACCTGTTGCGGTAGGTCGTTTTTCAAGCGGCAAATAAATTAAAAATCGCAAAGTTGGTCGCTTAAAAACTTGGGTTCCGACGTAAGATTGACCTTAATCTTTCTCAGCGCGTCCTCATCGCTTTTAAGGAGCATTCTCGTGCTGTGCATTTCGCAACCCGCAAGGTCGTTTATGCAATCGACGCACATAGCCGCCGCCTCGTTGGTTGCGGCGCAGATCGACAGCGCGACAAGCACTTCGTTGAGCGTGAGTTTGTAGTTTTTCTCATGCAAAAACTGCTGTTTCAGATCCATAATGGGTTTGACGATTTGCGGCGCGATAAGTTTCAAACGATCGGGAAGTTTCGCAAGCGATTTCAAAGCGTTGAGAATGGTCGACGCGGGCGCGGACATAAGTTTCGTATCTCTGCCCGTAACTATTGTGCCGTCTTTGAGTTCGATCGCGCAGGCGGGTTCGCCGGACGCGGCTTCCTTATCGAGCGCGGGTTGCACGACCGCCCTGTTAGCGGGTTTGATGCCGAGTTCGCCCATTAAAAGTTCGATACGTTTTACGGTCGCAAGGTCGACTCTGCCGTTTTTATTGTCGCAGCAACTCTTGTAATAGCGGCGGATGACTTCCTGTTTCGACGCTTCCTGACATGCTTCGTCGTCGAAAATGCAGTAGCCCGCCATATTTACGCCCATATCCGTGGGGGATTTGTAGTCGAGTTCGTTTGCCGAAAGTTTTGACAAAATGGAACGCACGACGGGAAACACTTCGATATCCCTGTTGTAGTTTACGGTCTGCACGCCGTACGCCTGCAAGTGGAAGTAGTCGATCATATTCACGTCTTTGATGTCGGCGGTCGCCGCCTCGTACGCGATATTCACGGGGTGTTTCAAAGGAAGATTCCAGATGGGGAAGGTTTCAAACTTCGCATAGCCCGCCTTCACGCCGCGTTTGTATTCGTGATAAAGTTGCCCAAGACACGTCGCAAGTTTTCCGCTGTTGGGGCCCGGGGCGTTTACGACAACCAAAGGACGCGTCGTTTCGATGTAAGGATTTTTGCCGTAGCCTTCGTCGGACACAATCGTATCGACGTCGGTGGGATAACCTTTCGTGAGCCCGTGCATATAAACCTTAATGCCGCGCGCTTCCAGCTTGTTTTTGTACGCAATCGCCGACGGCTGCTCCTCAAACTTTGTGATAACGATGCTGTTGACCTTGATTTTCATTGAAGTCATCGCGTCGATAAGCCGCAAAATTTCCGCGCCGTAAGTGATGCCGTAGTCCGCGCGGATTTTATTTCTTTCGATATCCGACGCGCTGATGCAAAAGATGATTTCGCATTTGTCTTTGAGTTTCTGCAAAAGTTTGATTTTTGCGTTTTCGTCAAACCCGGGAAGCACCCTTGACGCATGCAAGTCGTCAAAGAGTTTTCCGCCGAATTCAAGATAAAGTTTTCCGCCGAAGCTGTCGATGCGTTCCAGAATATGCTTGGACTGAATCTGCATATACTTTTCGCTGTCAAAGCCGATTTTCATAAGTAGTACCTCTTTTTATACGTTGAGCGGTCTGAAATAATCGACAACGTGCTTGTCGGCAGTTATTTTTCCCGCAAATTTTTGAAGTTGTTTGCCGCGCGTGGTGCGCCCGTCGAGTTTCACGTCTTCGGTCGAAAACCCGAATACGTTTTCGCCGTCGAACACCGCGATGTCGTAAGGCTCCTTGACGTACGCCGCAAGCGCGACTTTGATACCTGTGGGCATATCGATGAGTTTCACGCCCTTTCTGTAACGTTTGGATAAGTCGAAAGTGAACGCAAACACTCGTTTTGCAAAGCCCGTTTCGCTGACGACGAGGATTTCGCCTTCGTCGTTGATAAGCCCCGCAAACACCACGCTGTCGCCACTGTCAAGTTGTATGCTCTTTACGCCGCCCGCGTTTCTGCCCTGCACGGGGATTTCCTGCGTTTCGTACGCAAGACACATTCCGTTTTCGGTTGCAGTGAACACGTTGAGCCCGTCTTTCACGACCTCGACCGACACGACTTCGTCGCCGTCTAAAAGATTTATCGCCTTGTACGCCGATTTCGAAACGTTAAGTTCGTCAAAAGACGTGCGTTTGACCATACCTTGTTTCGTGAAAATCAACGCCTCGCCGATGGGGAAGTTTTCCGCCGTGAAAATCTGTACGGCGTATTCTTTCGCAAGCGCGTCCTTGTTAAGTTCCGCAAGGGTTATGCCCTTGTCGCGGTATTTCTTTTCGGGCAGGTCGTCGATTTCGATTTTGAAGATATTGCCGAGGTTTGAAAACGCGATGAGTTTCAAACGATTGTTGACGAATTCCGCCTTTCTGACGGTCGTGTTTTTATCGACGTCCGCCGCCCTGCGCGCCGCCTGCTGGAATCCGCGTGTCCCGACGAATTTCAGCGTGCCGGAGTCGCTCAGTACCACGACGCCTTCCTTATAAGCGGTTTCGTCGGATTTGAACGGGATTTCCTTTTTCGATTCCTTTTCGCCGATGATTTCGCTTTTTCTTGGGGATTTGAAACGCTTTTTGACGTCCAGAAGGTCGGATTTTATCTTGTTGTTTTGCAATCTCTTGCTGTTAAGAATCGCAGTAAGTTCCTCGATTGTCTTTTTAAGTTCCGCAAGTTCTGCTTTGAGTGCGTCTTCTTCAAGCCCCGTCAGACGACGAAGTTTCATTTCAAGGATTGCCTGTGCCTGTCTTTCGGTGAGTCCGAATCTCTGACGCATTCTCTCCGACGCAATCGCCGCCGATTTCGACGTCTTGATGATTTTGATGATTTCGTCGATATTGTTGATTGCGATGAGCAGTCCTTCCACGATTTCCGCGCGGATTTTCGCCTGTTTCAGGTCAAAATTGCAGCGTTTTATAAGCACGTCGCGCTGGAAGTTGACGTAATGCACCAGCATTTCGACAAGTCCGAGTTGTTTGGGCTTGCCTTCCGCGATCGCCACCATATTGATATTAAAGTTTGTTTCAAGTTTGGTATGTGCAAGAAGATAATTTACGATTTTCTGCGCGTCGGCGTCCTTACGCACCTTAATTACGGCGCGCATACCGTTTCTGTCGGACTCGTCCACGATGTCCGAAATACCGCCGAGTATGTCTTTTTTCGCTTCGCGAAGTTGCAGTATTTTTTGCAGAAGGTCGGCTTTTTCAACCTGATACGGCAGTTCCGAAATAACGATGTTTTTCTTTTCGTATTCGCCGTCCTCGATGTGGATTCTCGCGCGCAGAGTGATTTTGCCCTTGCCCGTCGAGTACGCCTGCACAAGGTCGTCCCCCGCGATAATTATGCCACCCGTCGAAAAGTCGGGGCCGGGGACGATTTTCATAAGTTCGTCAAGTTTGATTTTGGGATTATCGACAACCGCAACCGCGCCGTCGATGATTTCGCCGATATTGTGAGTCGGGATATTCGTCGAAAAACCGACCGCTATGCCGTTTGCGCCGTTCACGAGAAGGTTGGGGAATCGACACGGCAAAAGCACCGGCTCTTTCATCGTATCGTCGAAGTTCCATTGCCATGGTACGGTGTCCTTTTCCAAGTCTTTCAGGATTTCCATCGCAAGGGGATTCAGACGGGCTTCGGTGTAACGCATTGCCGCCGCGCCGTCGCCGTCGATACTGCCGAAGTTGCCGTGGCCGTCGATCAGCACTTCTCTCATATTGAAAGGTTGCGCCATTCTGACCATAGCGTCGTAAACGGACGTGTCGCCGTGGGGGTGGAATTTGCCCAGACATTCGCCGACGATACGCGCCGACTTTTTATGCGGTTTGTCCGGGGTGTTTCCGAGTTCGTACATAGCGTAAAGGATACGGCGTTGCACGGGTTTAAGACCGTCTTCGACGCGCGGAATGGCGCGGTCAAGGATAACGTATTCGCTGTACGGCATCATCGAAGTGTGCATGACTTCTTCGACGGACATTTCGAAAAGTTGCGATTTGTTTTCAATTTCCGTTTGTTTCTTTGCCATTATCCGTTCACCACCTTATCGAAGTAATCTTCACGGTTGAAGTTTGCGTGTTCGTTGATATATTCTTTTCTCGGCTCGGACTTGTCGCCCATAAGCGTCGAAATGCTCTTTTCCGCTTCCGTCGCGTCCTCGATGGTAACGCGCGTAAGACTTCTGTTGTAAGGATTCATCGTCGTTTCCCACAGTTGTTCGGGGTTCATTTCGCCAAGTCCCTTGAAGCGTTGCAAGGTATAATTCCTGCCGAAATTCTGACGTTTCGTTTCCAGTTCTTCGTCGTTATAGCAGTATTCGACCTCGTCTTTCTTTTGCAGTTTGTAAAGGGGCGGCATACCGATGTAAACATGGCCGTCGGTGATAAGTCGCCGCATATATCTGAAAAAGAACGTGAGAAGAATTGCCCTGATGTGTCCGCCGTCCTGGTCGGCATCGGCAAGGATAATTATCTTGTGATATTTAAGGTCGTCGATGTCGAAATCGTCGCCGAGCCCCGTGCCCAGTGCGCTTATAAGCGTCCTGAATTCCTCGTTTTCAAGGATTTTGTCGATTGACGATTTTTCGACGTTCAACGGTTTTCCGCGAAGAGGTAAAATCGCTTGCGTAGTGCGGTCGCGACCTTGCTTTGCGCTGCCGCCTGCGGAATCGCCCTCGACGATAAACAATTCGTTGAATTCGGGCTTTTTCCCCGTGCAGGACGCAAGTTTTCCGACAAGATTTGCGTTGTTTATGCTCTTTTGCTGACGGCTCAGTTCTTTCGCGCGGCGTACGTTATCGCGCGTGCGAGCCGCACCCATTGCCTTTTCCACAATCTTTTCGGCAATCGACTTTGACGATTTAAGATTCAGAAATTCGTCAAGTTTCTGCGACACGAGTTGTTCCACAAGCGGCTTGACCTCGGGATTGCCGAGTTTGGTTTTCGTCTGCCCTTCGAACTGCACGTTTTTGAGCCTTACGGAAATTACCGCCGTCATGCCTTCGCGATAGTCCTCGCCGATAAGCGCGGAAAGTTTTTTGTCCTTGATAAGGTTGTTTTTTTGTGCATACGCGTTGAAGACTTTCGTGCAAGCCGACTTGAACCCTATCTCGTGCGTGCCGCCGTCGGGAGTCGGGATATTGTTGACGAAAGAAAAAATGTTTTCGGTATAACCCGTCGTATGCTGCATCGCGACGTCAACCTGTACGCCGTCCTGTTCCGCCGTGATATGAATAGGTTTTGCGTAAATCGCGTCCTTTTCGGCGTTGATATACGACACGAAGTCCGAAAGTCCGCCTTCGTAATGATAAACGCTTTGTTTTCCGGTGCCGCCTTCGTTTTCGGGACGGTTGTCGTTCAGGATAAGCGTAATCGACTTGTTCAGAAAAGCGATTTCGCGAAGACGCGTCGCAATGATCTGATAATTGAATTTTTCGTTTTTGAAAACGCGCGTATCCGGCTTGAACGTAACCTGCGTGCCCGTCTTTTTGGTTTTCCCGACAAGTTTCAGACTGCCGACGGGAATGCCCGACTTGATTTTTCCGTTGACTTCGGGCGAATGGAAGTCCTGACGATATTCGTTGCCGTCCTTATAAACCTCGACGGTGAGCCACTCGGACAGTGCGTTCGTGACGCTTGCGCCGACGCCGTGCAGACCGCCCGAATACGCGTACGAGTCGTTATTGAATTTGCCGCCCGCGTGCAACTGTGTGAAAACGACTTCCACGCCGCTGACTTTCAGTTTCGGATGAATGTCCACGGGGATACCGCGGCCGTTGTCGGCAACGCGAGCGACGTTGTCGCCCATAAGAGTGATTTCGACGGTGTTGCCGTATCCGTTTGCGACTTCGTCGATACTGTTGTCGATAATTTCCCAAAGGATATGATGAAGCCCGTGGTTGCCCGTGCCGCCGATATACATACCGGGGCGAAGTCTTACCGCTTCAAGACCTTCCAGAATTTCGATTTTTTCTGCGCTGTAATTAGATGACATTATTTTCCTCTCACAAAATCGTTAAAAGTTTCAAAATTAAACTACCAAAATAGTGTAACATATTTTTATAAATAAAAAAAGTAAATTGTGGTCGGTTTTTGAAAAAAACCACAAAATATTGTGCGTCCCTTTGGCTTATTTCACCGTCCCTTTGACATTATTATCAAAACGCAAGCGAATAAACACCTTAGTTTTGGCGACAGCCAAAATATAACTTTGACGCAGTCAAAATATAACTTGCAAAGCAAATATAACTTTGACGCAGTCAAAATATAACCGCGCCGCAATCCGTACCGCGGCGCGCAAAAAAAAACACGCCGTTGGGCGTGTTTTTGAAAGTCGTTTTGTTTTGCCGTGTTATTTTCCGACGAATCCGTTGATGGCGTCAAGCATATCCTTGTAAACTTCCTTGTTGTTAAGTTCGTTCAGGATTTCGTGACGGCAATCTTTGTAAATTTTGATGCTGACGTTTTTCACGCCAAGCCCCTTGTACATTTCGGCAAGTTTTTTGACGTTCGACGCGTTCTTTCCGCCGACGGGATCCTTTTCGCCGCTGAAAATCGCAATGGGACGATCCTTATTGACTTTTGCAAGGTTTTCCTTTTTGTAAACTTCCGAAAGCCCGTTCATAAAGCATTTATAGAAGTTGTTGGACATGACGTATCCGCATTGTTCGTCGTAGCAGTACTTTTTGACCTGATCGACGTCGCGCGAAAGCCAGGCAAAGTTGTGTCCTTCTTTTTTGAAAGGCTTGTTGAAACTGCCGAAAGCGACTTTGTCCATAAATTTGCCTTTCGCCTGTTCGCCTTTCATCTTTGTGATGGTGTTTGAGAAAAACTTGCCCGCGCCCACTACGACGCCGGGTTGACGCGCGCTGCCCGACAAAATAACGCCGACCGCGTCGCTGTCGTTTTCAAGATAGCGTTGTCCGATGAAACTGCCGTAGCTGTGTCCGAGAAACACCACGGGGAGCGCGTATTTTTCGGAAAGGTATTTCGTGATAAAAAGTTCGTCCTTGACGGAGTCGCCGTAAATATCGCCCGCATGATATCCGATGTCGTTTTTCTTTTCGGTGTTGCCGTGGGCACGGTGGTCGTCCGCAAAAACAATATATCCGTTCGCATTCAGAAACTTTGCAAAGTCGTCGTAACGGCGCGCGTGTTCCGCCATACCGTGTACAATCTGCACGACTCCTTTGGGCATTTTCACGTCGTCCCAGACGTATGCCTGCAAAATCGTGTTGTCGAAAGATGTAAATTTAACGTATTTCATAATTCACCTCATAACGTATCATATTTTCAAGTCACGTTTAATTATAACAACATAACGCGATACTTTGCAAGTCATTTTTGAATTTTGAGGTATTTTTTGCAGGCCTTAGGATATATTTTACTATGGACGCTATGAAAAACAAGACAATCGTGCTTACGGGCGGCGGCAGCGGCGGACACGTGATTCCGATTCTTGCGCTTCTGCCCGAAATAAAAGAAAACTTTGACAAAATATACTTCGTCGGCGGCAGCGGTATCGAAAAAACGCTTGTGAAAGACGCGGGCGTTTTCTATCACGAAATACACACCGTAGGGCTTGACCGCGCGCACGTTTTCAAAAACCTGAAAATCCCTTTCGTGCTGTTCAAGGCGGTCAGAGAACAAAAAAGGTTTTTAAGAGAAATCCACCCCGACGTCGTGTTTTCAAAAGGCGGTTTTATATCCCTGCCGACGGTGCTTGCGGCACGAAAACTCAAAATCCCGTGCGTCGCCCACGAAAGCGATCTTTCGCTTGGCCTTGCAAACAGAATCGCCGGGAAAAAAGGCGCGACGATTTTGACCGGTTTTGACAAAACAGCGACTTTATCCGACGATTTTATATACGTAGGCTTTCCTTTACGCAAAGAAGTGGAATTCGGAAACGCAAGCGCGGCAGTGAAAAAGTACGGGCTTGACAAGTCCAGAAAAACCCTTCTCGTCATCGGCGGAAGTATGGGCGCAAAGAAGTTGAACGACGTTCTGGCGCAGTCCCTTGACGTACTGTTGAAAGACTACGAAATCGTGCACGTCACGGGAAAAGGCAAAAACGAAATTCCCGAAAAACAAGGTTATCACCCCGTGGAATTCACAAACGATATCGGCGATTTATTCGCCGCCGCAGACCTTGTCGTATCCCGTGCCGGCGCGGGCGCGATATGCGAACTGACTTATCTCAAAAAGCCGCTGCTTCTTATCCCGCTTTCAAAGTCGGCTTCGCGCGGGGATCAGCTTGACAACGCCGAATACGCAAGAAATTTCGGCGCGCGCGTTCTTTACGAAGAGAACCTTTCGGAAGAATCTTTCATAAACGAAATATATCGCACAACAGTGCCGACTCGCCCCGTATCTTGCGCGGGAAATAGGACAATTGCACGAATTCTGACTTCTTTTGCGAAAGGCGGGAAATAACGTTTTTCGGGTGCTACACTTTCACCTGAGGTGAAATATGAAAAACGTAAAACTTTACAAATGGCTTACGGTAACGCTTATGCTTGCGATAAGCGTATTTTGTCTTTTATATCTTGAAAAAATCCAGAAATCCACCGCCCCCGCCGTCGCGGAAACCAAAACAAAAAACACGGCGGAAACGGACAAGCCCGAACGTCCCGTGTTTTACAACACCCTTCCGAAAAGCGCGTATTCGTACAACGGGCAACAATTCCAGAATATCGGCGGCGACGATGACGATATCCTTAAAAACGTACATACTTTCGGCAAAACCGCATACGTCTTTTTCGACACTTCGTCAAACGGATACGACGTGAAAACCGCCGCGCCGTCGGTAGCGTGCGCCCTTGTCGACGAAAATCTTACCCTTAAAAAAACCGTAACGTTGTCGGGCGACGGTGCGGAATATTATCTTTCGTCCAAAATCACGGGCGACGGGTTTTTCGTCCTTACGAAATCCGACTCGTACGTTGCGTTGTACAAAATGAATTTCGACCTTGTCGTAATCAACAGAACGGCTTTTGAAAAGGACGTCGACGGCACGCTGTACCTTCAAACAAACGGAAGACTTCTTTCGATAACGACAAGCGATTCTTCCTTGTCCGTACGGGTTATCGGCAGCGACGGAGTAATTGAAAAATCGTCGTCGATATATCTTTCGTCCCCGAAAATCGCCCTGTGTTACGAAAAGGACGAAACGGTCAATATGTTCGTGAACCTTGAAAAAAGTTATGCTGAGGTTAGGTATTCGGACTTTTACGGTTTCCTGTCGTCCGACGAAACGGCGGGTAAAACAATCGATGAAATTTTGCCTTTCAACGGCGGATTTGCGGGAATCTACCTTGAAAACGGCGAAAAGTTTTTGTTTACCGCAGACGAAAACGCCGTCGTGTCTTTTGAAAAACAACTCCCGCCCGCAGGATTTACGACAATTCTCAAAAACGGCGAAAACCTTATGCTCGTGTCGTCGCAAAACGGAAAAACGACGCTCTCGCTTTTTTGCACGCACCTTGACGAAGTGATAACACGCACGTACGATTCAGAAACGTCGCTTGTGCCGTATTTTGACGAGTCCGGGAGAATCGCGCTCTTTGACGGCGAACACGTGGCGTTGTATTTGTACGACGCCGTAAGCATTGAGAAAATCGAAAAATATCCCGCGTCGGCGGCTTACGTAAAGGTTTTTGAAAGCGGCGTTGTCGCATTTTCGGCAAACAAAAAAGACGGCGCTTTCAACAAAAACTACGGCAAAAGCGACGTCTTTATAACGGTTCTTAAAAAGAATACTACAAAATAGTTTTTATGTGTTTTTTGAAGTCGTCGCCGAATCGCGCAAGCGAGAAATCGGCGGCGGCGATAGCATATCCCAACTTATTTCCGATGTCGTAATGCGCCCCTTCGAAGGTATAAGCGACCGCGCCTTCCGTCTTTGCAATGGTCGAGACCGCCTCGGGAAGAACAAGTTCCGTCCCGCGCATCGGCGTTTGTTCCAGCGCGCCGAAAATCCCGTTTGACAGCACGAAACGTCCAAGGCTCACGAGATTTGACGGAAGATTGTTAATGTCGGGTTTTTCGATAAGGTTTTTAAACTCGGTAAAACGTCCGTGCGACTCGCCCTTTTCGATTGCGCCGTACAGCACCGCAAGTTCGTTTTCGACTTCCTGCACGCCGACAACTGTTTTGCCCGTTTCGTCGTACGCGTCGATAAGTTGTTTTATGCACGGCACGTCGTTCACGACGACGTCGTCGCCGAAAAGCACCGCAAAAGGTTCGTCCCCGACAAAGTCTTTCGTAAGCAATATTGCCCCGCCCGTCCCGTTCAGGGTTTTCTGCGTGATAAAGGTGATTTTGATTTTTTTAAGAAGTGCTTTAAGTTCCGGCGTGTCGTTTAAGGCCGGCGTAAAGTATCTTTCGATTGCTTCCTTGCCGCGGCTGACTATAATCGCGACTTCTTCGATGCCGCTTTCGGCGCATTCTTCGACAATGTAATGGATTGCGGGTTTATCGACAAGTACAAGCATCTCTTTCGGGACGCTTTTCGTAATCGGCATAAACCTGGTGCCGTGCCCCGCTGCCGGGATAACGGCTTTTCTGACCTTTCGTGTTTGCATAAGACACCTCTTATTTATTGCAATTTATCAAAACAACGCTTTGATATGACCGTAATCGGCGGATTAAGCCCTGATTCCGCAATATCAAACGACTGCGGCATATCTCGTTTTTCGCCGTCGACGCAGAACGTCGCGCCGCCCTCTATCGTGATATTTGCATTGTTTATTTTCAAAAACTTAATCCGCTTTGACGAATACTCCTTTGAAAATCCGACGAAAAACGCCCTGAAATACGGGAAGAATAGTTCGATAAGTCCAAGGAGTTTATCGTGCTTCGGCGCGGCGATCGCCAAAAGGTAAATCCCGCCCGTTTTTTTGTAAGCGCGGTTGAATTTAAGGTTAAAACATTGCTTTGACTTAATCGCCATAATAAGCGAATATTCGCCCTTTTGCGTTTTCCCGTCGGCGCAAATTTTTGCGGGGATTCTGTAAACTTTCAGTTCCTTGAACACGCCCAGGATATACGCAAGCGCTTTTATTTTCCTTTTCAGTTTGTTATCGACGTTGTAGCCGAGCGGCGTGAACGTGCCCGTCGCAAGGACGTAAGTGAAATATTTTTCGTCGGCGTGTCCCAACGACCTGATTTCAAAATGTCCGTCGGCGTTTTTCGAGCATTCGTTAAGCGTGCCCGACGGAACGTAAATAATTTTCGTTTCCTTGTCGGCGTACATATTCACGACGGAGTTGAGCGTGCCGTCGCCGCCGAATACGGCGATAACGTCGCACGGCACGTACGAAAACCCTTCGCCGTCGGTGATATGAAACACGCGTACGTCGTACGTTTTCAGCATCGTTTTTTTGAGTTTATCGACGTTTGCGCGTTTTCCGCGCCCGCTTTTGTCGTTGACAACGATGACTGCAAATTTCTTTTTTTCGTTATCCATAAAATTCCTTTCCGTTATATTTTATCATACCGAAAACGGGGTGTCAACAGCGCACGCTCAACATATAATATAATGCTTTACCCGGGCTTTTGTGTTGACTCCGATAGCCTGATAATAGTATAATTTAATCCGAGGTAAAATATGAAAATAATTATCGTTGAAAACTCAGAAGAATTCGGCAAAGCCGCGTTCAACGAAGTTTACAAAGTCGTCAAAAACAACCCGTCCGCAACGCTCGGGCTCGCAACGGGCTCGACTCCGCTGCCGCTTTACGCGGAAATGGTAAAAGACCATCGTGATCGCGGCACGTCTTATAAGGACGTCAGAACTTTCAACCTTGACGAATACGTCGGGCTTCCCGCGGCGCACAAGGAAAGTTACGTAAACTTCATGACGCGCAACCTGTTTTCAAAAATCGACGTCTATATGAAAAACGTCAATATCCCCTGCGGCACGGCGGAAAACGTCGACGAAGAATGTGCAAGGTATTCCGCCATGCTTCAAAACGCCGTCATCGATATTCAGGTTCTGGGCATCGGCGGCAACGGACACATCGCTTTTAACGAGCCGGGCACGCCTTTCGACAGCGTCACCCACCGCGTATGGCTCACAGAAAAAACCATAAGCGACAATTCCCGCTTTTTCGGTCAGATTGACGAGGTCCCGAAAAGCGCGATCACGATGGGCATCGGCGAGATAATGCGCGCAAAAAAAATCCTTATGCTCGCAAGCGGCAAAAACAAAGCGGACGCCGTTTTCAGAATGATTTCGGGGAAAGTTGACGAAAGTTGTCCCGCCTCGGTATTGCAACTGCACCCGTCGGTCACGGTGATTCTTGACAAAGAAGCCGCAAGTAAACTGTAATTTCCCTTTGATTCTTATAAAAAAGAGCACGCTTTTTACGGCGTGCTTTTTTATGTCGAATTAAAGATTTATACGTTAAGTTTCAGGAAGTAATCGGTGAGTTTTTCGGGCGTGTCCGAAAACCCCGCGTCGCTCCAATACTCGATGATAAGAATGAAACTTTCGATAACGCTTCTGACTTTCAGTTTTTCGGGCAATCCTTTCAGGTCGACGAAACCGTTGACGACGCACGCGGTCGCAAACTCCCTGACGCCTTCACGCATATAGTCAAGGAAAATCGCCTTGCTTTGCGAAAGCAAAATCGCGTGTATTAGGCGGCTTTCGTCCTTTATGTGATAAAAAATGTGCGTTATGAAATGCTTGTAATCAAAAATCGACGAGCGGGAAAAGTCGTGGCTTTTTTCCTCTTTCAGTACGTGCGAAAACACGTGCGAAAATATCGTCGTGCAGACCGATTTCAATAAATCTTCTTTCGTTTTGTAGTGCGCGTAAAAGGTGCTTCTTGCGACGCCGCTTTTATCCAGCACGTCCTGAATCCTCACGTCGTTGTAGTCTTTAAGGAGCAAAACTTCCGAAAAGGCGTTGTAGATTTTCTCATTTGTATCTTCGATTTTTTTATTCATAGCGTTCTCCTTTTATTATTTTATCATACGACGTGTTCGGTTGTCAATACTGTTTGTTCGGCAAATTTCGACATATCAAACATTGCGTTCGGTAAAGTATAGTTATTATTAAATTATCCGAACAAAACCAAAGATATTGTTTGACAAACTACTGTTTTTTTTGCATAATTTTATCGATATGAACAGAAAGAACGAAAAAACGCTTTCCGTAAGCGAACAATACAACGTCGCCAAAGCAAAAAAAATCGCGATAATCCTTATACTTCTCGCGCTTGTTTTTTTGTTTTTCGTCGTGAGCGTTTTCGTCGGCAGCGGCACGCTTTCGTTCAAAGAAGTTTTCCTTGCAATATTCAACAAAGGTAGCGAAACGGCGCGGCTTATCGTCCGTCGCATAAGGTTTCCGCGCGTCATCGCCGCGCTTATTGCGGGCGGCGGTCTTGCGGTGTCGGGGCTTGTCATGCAGACGGTTTTGAAAAATCCGCTTGCTTCCCCCACGACGCTCGGCGTGAGCAACGCCGCCGTTTTCGGGGCGAACTTTGCAATCATCGTCGTCGGGGCGGGCGCGTTCCACTCTACGCACGGCTCGTGGCTTTCGATAAGCAATCCTTATCTCGTTTCGACTTTCTCGTTTTTATCGGCGATTATCGCTGCCGGCTCGATACTTCTTCTTGCGCGGCTTAAAAATCTGAACGCCTCGGCGATAGTGCTTGCGGGCGTTGCGGTATCCGCGATTTTTCAGGCAGGCACGACGCTCATTCAATATTTTGCAAGCGACACACAGGTTGCTTCCGCCGTGTACTGGACTTTCGGCGACCTTGGGCGCGCGTCCTACAAAACCGACCTTATTATGTTTATCGTCGTTGCGGTTTCGACGTTGTTCTTCTTTTTGAAGCGTTGGGATTTTTCGGCGATGTCGGGCGGGATTGCGTATGCGAAAACCCTTGGCGTGAACACTCGGTTTATGACGATTATGTCGCTGTTGCTTGCGTCGCTCATCACGTCGGTTACCGTATCATTTCTGGGCATAATCGGGTTTGTCGGGCTTACCGCGCCGCAGTTTATGAAACGCATCGTCGGCGACGATTACAGATTTCTTTTGCCGTCGTCGTTCCTTGCAGGCGCGCTGCTTTTATTAATATCCGATATTCTGGGACGTCTGCCGATTTTCGGCACGTCGGTTCCCGTCGGCGTAGTAACGTCGCTTATCGGCGGCCCCGTATTTCTGGCAATACTTTTAAGGAGGAAGAAGAATGAATCTGAAAATATCTGATTTGTCGTTCAAATATTCCTCCGGAAAACAAGTCCTGAACGGCGTGAATTTTCAGGCGGAATCGGGGAAATGCACTTTCCTTCTCGGCGCAAACGGAGCGGGAAAGACAACTTTGTTTTCAAATATTCTGGGGTTATTGACTCCGACTTTCGGCAAAATCACCCTTGACGACGCGGATTTATCGTCGCTTAAACCGCGCGAAAAAGCAAAACTTCTGGGATACGTCCCGCAAAACGTTTTCTTCCCGTCGGGGAGCGCGTTCGACGCGGTGCTTCTCGGGCGACGTCCTTACATCAGATGGGGCGTTACCGAAAACGATTTGTCCGTTGTGGAAAAACTTTTCAAAGACCTTTCCGTGGAAGACTTCGCAATGCGGAACGTCGACAGCCTTTCGGGCGGCGAAAAACAAAAAATCGCCATCGCCCGCGCCCTTGCACAAGAACCGCAGGTTTTGCTTTTTGACGAACTTACAAGCAATCTTGACGTGAAAAATCAGGCGGACGTTTTGTCTTTCATCAAAAAACTGACCGTGGACAAAAACGTAATTACCGTCGCGATCGTGCACGACCTGTCGCTGGCACTAAGATTTGCGGACGATATCGCGTTTATGAAGGACGGAAAAATCCTGCGCCAATGCCCCGCGGACTGCGTAACCGCACAAGACTTTAAGGATACTTTCGACGTGAATGCCGACGTCGTTGAAATAAACGGCAAAAAAACGATTATATACGAGGACTGACAATGAAAAAATCTGCTTTGATTCTTTTGATGATTATCGTTACTCTGTCGTCGCTTTTCGCTTTTTCGGCGTGTAACAAAGGCAATGATAACGCAAACGGCAAAACCGTAACCGACCTTCTTGGGCGCGAAGTTACCGTGCCCGAAAAAATCAACCGCGTCGTATGCATCGGCGCAGGCTCTCTTCGCCTTTACACCTACGTCGGCGATTTGTCGAAACTTGTCGGCGTCGAGGACGTCGATAAAGACGGCACGGGCGTTGGAGCAACACTTTCGATAAGACCGTATAAAATGGTCAACAAGGATTTGTTCAATTCCCTTCCGTCGTGCGGCAAGGGAGGTCCGCAAGGCTCGCCAGAAGCCGAAAAGATTCTTTCGTTAAACCCCGATATCGTATTCTCCCTTTACACTTCGGACAAGGCGGCGATGGACGATTTACAGCAAAAAATCGGGAAACCCGTTGTGGTATTAAGTTACGGCAAGACGGAAGCGTTTGACGCAAACGTCAAAAAATCCATTGCCCTTCTTGGCGACATTCTGAACAGGAAAGAACGCGCAAACGAACTTTTATCGTTCATTTCCGACACGGAAACCTATCTTTCGAGCATTGGCGAAGGCATTGACAGGAACAACAAAGCAACCGTATATCTCGGCTGCCAGAGCAACTACGGCACGCACGGCATTGAAAGTTCGTCGGCAAATTACTCCATCTTCGACGTTTCGAAAATAAGAAACGTTCTGGACGAGAACGGCTACAAAGGATACCAGAAATCGCTCGACCTTGAAAAACTCGTAAAAATGAACCCTCAAAGGATTATCCTTGACGCCGGCGGACTTTATATTCTCAAAACCCAACTCAAAGAAAAACCCGAAATATTCAACAACCTTTCGGCTTTCCAAAACGGCGAGATTTATCTGCAAATGCCATACAACGCTTATTACACCAATCTCGAAACCGCTTACGCCGACGCATACTTCGACGCGTGGGTGCAGTATCACGATATCGCCCCCGAAAAACTCAACTTCGATTACGTCGAAAAGGCGCGCGAAATCTATACCCTGTTTTTGGGCAAAGATTGCTACGACGACGTCGCTGACCTTATGTACGGCGGATTCCAAAAACTCGATATATCAAAAATCTGATATATATTTGCTTTAAGTTAGGAAGAAGCAACGCATTTCGCGTTGCTTCTTTCTTTTTGTTTTATTTTGTTTTTACATAAATTTTTCTTTTATATACTTCGACATTTTTTTGAACGCGTTGTTCATTATTTCTTCGTCTTTCGCCTCGACGGTCAGTCTGATTTTTTCTTCCGTGCCGCTTTCGCGGATCAGGATTCTGCCCTCGGGCAGTTCCCCTTTTATTGCCGAAACGTAGTTTTGCAAGTCCTTATTCCTTACGACTTCCGACTTGTTTTTCACGGCGAAACTTGCGTTGATTTGCGGATATCGCGTAACTTTTGACAAGACGCTCAGCGGCAGTTTCGTTTTCTTTATCGTGCTTGCAAGGTACACGCTTGCAAGAAGTCCGTCGCCCGTCGCCGCAAACTCGCCAAGGATTATGTGCCCCGACTGCTCGCCGCCCAGGACGTAGCCGCCTTTTGCCATCGCCGCCTGCACGTTATGATCGCCGACGTCCACGCGCAGCATACTCACGCCCATGGAGTTTAAGTTTCTTTCAACGCCCATATTGCTTAAAACCGTGCAAACGACTTTCTTTTTATTGAGTTTTCCTTTTTTCAGAAGTTCGCGCGCGATGATGAAAATAATTTCGTCCCCGTCGACTTCGCGGCCGTTTTCGTCGACAGCGATAAGTCGGTCGGCGTCGCCGTCGTACGCAAATCCGACGTCGGCGTTAAGTTCTTTCACCTTCTGCCGTAAAAATTTTGTGTCGGTCGCGCCGCACTCGTGATTGATAATTCGCCCGCAACCTTCGTCGTTAAAGGAATACACGGTGGCGTTAAGGCTTTCAAAAACGTGTTTCGCAACGTGTGAAAGCGCGCCGTTCGCACAGTCCAATACGACTTTGAGCCCCGACAAATCGTCGGCGATTTCCGTCACCGCCCGCACGTAGTTTTCAAAATATGCTGCCCCGTTTTCGACCTTGCCTTTTTCGTTTGCGACGACTTTTCGCTTGCTTTCGATATGTTTTTCGATTTCGGCTTCTTCGATGCGGCAAAGTTTTCGTCCGTCGCTCATAAAGATTTTTATGCCGTTGTATTCGGGCGGATTGTGCGACGCGCTGATCATAACGCCGTAGTTTGCGTCGATTTCACGCGTGACGAAAGACACGGCGGGCGTCGGCACTATATCGAGATTTATCACGTCCGCGCCGGCGTCGATAATGCCGCTTATAATCGCGCCTGACAGTTTTTCGCCGCTTATCCTCGTATCCCTGCCGAGCACGACTTTGCCGCCGTCCGCGGAATAACCCAGAAAGTTTCCGACAAGGTACGCAAGGTCGTCACAAAGCGTTTCGCCGTAAATCCCGCGTATGCCGTCCGTGCCGAAGTATTTCATATCAAACTGGTTTTTGACGTACTTCGTGCGGTTTTCCTTGACGGTTTCGCGGCTTCGACCGATGCACATACAGTTTTTCGGAAGGTCGACGGTGACGGTCGTGCCCGCCGCGATATAGGCGTTGTTTTCAATGTTGACAGGCGCGATGACGTTGCTGTTACTGCCGATAAAAACGCTTTCGCCGACGGTGCTTCTGTGCTTGTTTTTGCCGTCGTAGTTCACAAAGATACTGCCGCACCCGACGTTGCACAAATCGCCGATATCGACGTCGCCGACGTACGCGAGATGCGCCGCCTTTACGCGCTGTCCGACGGTCGCGTTTTTGATTTCCACAAAGTTTCCAACCCTGCATTCTTTCCCGACGTCGGCGTTGGTATGAACGTTGGCAAACGGCCCGACAGTGGTTTTATCGCCTATTTTTGCATTCCTTAACACGCTTTTTATGATTGTTACGCCGTTTCCTACTATGCTGTCTTCAATGACGTTTCCCGTGTCCAGGACACAACTGTTGCCGATCACGGTATTCCCCCTTATGTACTGGTCGGGAAAAATTCGCGTGTTTTTGCCGATACGCACGGTTTCGTCGATAAAGACGTTGTCCGTCGATATAAATTCTACCCCGTTTTTAATATGGTTGAAAATTATTTCCAGTCGTTTATCGTTATTCATAAGCCCTCCGCATTTTTATCATTATATGCGGAAGGCGGGTTGCGTTGCACAAAAAAATCGCACCGATCGGCGCGACTTTTATTTCGGATTTTTATAATTGTTTCAGATATCTTTTTATCGTGCTTATGAACTGCGAGAACACGATGCCGGGCTCTTCGAGGTCGGGCTCCCAGCGTTTCACCCATTCCAGAGAAACGGTGCCGTCGTATCCGGCTTTCTTTAATCCGCGCAAGGCGTCTTTGACAGGAATATCGCCGTAGCCCAGCATTTTATATTTCGTGACGCCGTTCTGGACGACGCTGTCCTTGATATGGACGTAACAAATTCTGCCGCCAAGGTTTTTGAGCGTGGTGTCGATACTTTCGCCGTTGAAGCGGTACGGGTGATTTATGTCCCACAGCACGCCGCCGTCGCACTCTTCGACAAAATCGCGCAACAGTTTCGTGTTGCAAAAGATGCCGTTCGTTTCGATAAGAGGCAGGACGTTTTTGCCGCTTGCGTAACTTAAAATTTCCTTGTAAAGTCGTTTGCAAAGTTGGATATCGCCGCCGTCGGGCATAGGTCTGTTGGTGCACATTACCCTGATGTACGGCACGCCGAGCGACTCCGCAAGGTCGATATAAGCCTTGGCTTCCGCAACCGCTTTTTCCTTTTCGGAATACACCGCAAGCGACGCACCCGACGTAAGCATAGTAATGCCAAGCCCGAGGCTTTTCAATTTTTCTTTGGTTTTTTCAATGTTTTCGGGTTTGAACTGTTTGACGTCCGGCGCATAGATTTCGCCGCCGATACCACGCACTTCAAAGCCGTCGTAGCCGAGATCGGACGCGGTTGATACCACTTCGTCATAAGACCAGTTCGGGCAACCGATTGTCGAAAAAGCAAGTTTCATCTCTGAAATTCCTCCTTAAAGTCCTTGTTATGCGGTTTCGATTGAAGCGGCGGTTTGCAGTTTCAGTATCTCGATCGCTTCTTCACGCATCTTGAATTTTTGTATTTTGCCTGCCGCGTTCGTCGGGAACGAGTCCACGAACCTGACGTATCTCGGCACTTTGTGTTTTGCCATTCTTGCGCCGACGAATTCCTTGACTTCTTCTTCAGTCATTTCTTCGCCCTCTTTCAGAATGACGCACGCCATGACTTCTTCGCCGTACGCCTCGGAAGGCACTCCGATGACCTGCACGTCGGAAACCTTGTCGCACGTATACAAGCACTCCTCGATTTCTTTCGGATAAATATTTTCGCCGCCGCGGATAATCATATCTTTGATACGTCCGACGACCTTATAATATCCGTCTTCGTCCACGGTGCACAAATCGCCGGTATGCAACCAGCCGTCTTTGTCAATGGCTTGCGCGGTCGCTTCGGGCATTTTGTAATACCCTTTCATTATATTGTATCCCCTTGCACAAAATTCGCCGGGGGTGTTTACGGGCAATTCTTCGCCGGTTTCCGGATCGATGATTTTGCACTCGACGCCCGGGAACGCGCGCCCTACCGTGTTTACTCGTTTGTCGATGCTGTCGGAAGTCGTCGTCATCGTGCAGCCGGGCGACGCTTCGGTCTGTCCGAAAACAATGACGATTTCGCGCATATTCATTTTGTCGATGACTTTTTTCATCACTTCGATGGGACAAGGCGAACCCGCCATAATACCCGTTCTGAGGCTTGAAAAATCAAAATTATTGAACTGCGCGTGTTCCAGCATTGCGATGAACATCGTGGGTACGCCGTGCACCGCCGTGCATTTTTCGACGCTGATTGCGTTCATGACGGGGACGGGGCTGTATCTTTCGACGGGCACCATCGTCGTGCCGTGAGTAATGCACGCCATCATCGCAAGCACAAGTCCGAAGCAGTGGAAAAACGGAACGGTGATGCAAAGTTTGTCGTTTTTTGTAAATTTCATTCCGTCGCCGATGGTTTTGCCGTTGTTCAGGATATTGTAGTGCGTGAGCATTACGCCCTTCGGAAAGCCTGTCGTGCCCGAGGTATATTGCATATTCACGACGTCGTGTGTGTTCAGCGTTTTTTTGTTTTCCTCATAAATTTCGACGGGGAAATCGCCGCCAAGAATTTTCAAATCCTCAAAATTAAGCATACCTTCGGGCGTTTCTTTCCCTGCAAAAACGACGCGTTTCAAAAACGGCAGATGCTCCGACTCTATTTCGCCGGAAGTCGTTTTCAGTTCGGGCAGAAGCTCGTTCACGGTTGCGACGTAGTCGTTGTTTTTGAATCCGCCGATCATCACGAGAAGTTTCGTGTCCGACTGCCTCAAAAGGTATTCCAACTCAAAAATTTTGAAATTGGTATTGACGGTTACAAGCACCGCGCCGATTTTCGCCGCCGCGAACAACGTCAGAATCCATTCGGGCGTGTTGGTTGCCCAGATTGCGACGTGATCGCCCTTTTTGACGCCCAAAGACATCATGCCGCGCGCGATGAGATCCGCCTCGTCGTTAAGTTCTTTCCAGGTGCGAAAGTAATTTCTGTCGGTATATCTTACCGCCCAGCCGTTCGGATTGTGTTTTGAGAGGTCGTCCAGGACGCCGCCCAAAGTGTTTTCGATAAATTCCATAGGTTTATAACGTTTCCGCCATAGCGTCTTTCACGCTGACGCGGAAGAAAGGTTCGAGATTAAAATAATTCCAGGGCTTTTCGTCTTCCGGCGGGGAAACCTTGAATACCATCGTCTGGTCGAGCGTGGGGTGCTTAAAACGAAGTTCCGCCGCCCATAGCGCGAGATTGCATTGCGCTTTCGGACGATTTCCGCTGTATCGCATATCGCCGACGATCGGGTTTCCGATATGCGCCATCTGCACGCGAATCTGATGACTTCTGCCGGTTGCAAGTTTCACGCCGACAAGCGATAGTTTTCCGATGGACTCGAACACTTTATAAGTAAGTTCCGCATATTTTGCGCCTTCGGTGACTTCCGGGACGACGCGGACGGTATTGCTTTTCGGATCCTTTTTCAGGTGATTTACAAGCACCGCCTGTTTTTCTTTGGGCGTATCGTAAACGACCGCAAGATAAGTTTTTTCAAACTCGCCTTCGCGGATTGCTTCCGACAATCTTGCCGCCGCCTTTGACGTTTTTGCGAAAACCATAACGCCGCCCGTAACTCTGTCAAGCCTGTGAACAAGCCCGAGATACGCGTCGCCGGGCTTATCGTAAGTTTCTTTCAGATAATTTTTCAAAATCGAAAGAATATCGGGATCTTTCGACTCGTCTTCCTGCGACGGCATATTCTGCGGTTTCACCGCAACGAGAATATGATTGTCTTCGTAAATGATTTTTACGCCTTGATATTCTTTGATTGCATTGTTTTCCATTAAAAAATCGCAAGGGCGCTTGCGCCTGCTGGCAAGACGATACCCTCCTCCCTGGTATTCAGACCGATTTCGTCGGCGGTAATTACTGCGTTTTTCGACGTATTCAGCCCGAGTTTCAGCATATTTGCCATAACGGTGGGTTGAAGCCCCGTCGTGTAACTGTTGAGAAGATAAAAAAGCGGATTGTCCGACAAAACTTCTTTCGTTTCCCTGATGAGCGAAAACAGATTGTCCTCGATTTTCCACATTTCGCCGCCAGGACCTCTGCCGAAACTCGGCGGGTCCATAATGATTGCGTCGTACTTCCTGCCGCGCTTTATTTCGCGACGGACGAATTTTAAGCAATCGTCGATGATATATCTGACTTTTGCGTCGGTAAGTCCCGACAAGCGTACGTTCTCGCCCGCCCTTTCGACCATCGCTTTCGCGCTGTCGACGTGGGTAACTTCCGCGCCCGCCGACGCACACGCAACCGTCGCGCCGCCGGTATAGGCAAACAGGTTCAGAACTTTAACGGGTCTTCCGGCGTTTTTGATAAGGTCGATCATTTTCGCCCAGTTTACCGCCTGCTCCGGGAAAAGCCCCGTATGTTTGAAGCCCATAAGTTTCAATTTGAACGTAAGATTGCGCCAACTCACGGTGAAGTTTTCGGGCATGGGTTCCAGGTATTCCCAATGGCCGCCGCCCGTCGCGCTTCTCACGTACTTTGCCGTCAGACCTTTGTAGTTTTCAAGGGGGAAAGATTCGGGCCAGATGACCTGCGGATCGGGACGAAGCAAAACGTATTTGCCCCATCTTTCCAACTTATTGCCGTCGCCGGTTGCGATGACCTCGTAATCTTTCCACTCGGAATTGACTTGCATTATTTCTTTTTGACGGACAGCGTGATTTTATCGTCGCCGATGTCCCATTCTTTCGTGTAGCCGTCGATATCGTTTCTGACTTCGTCGGCAAGGACGGCGTTTCTGACCGTCGTGTTGTCGTTCATAATCTTTGTAAGGAGCGCGGAATCCGTTTTGAACCCGAGCGTGATATGGTCGGTAACTTCAAAGCCCGCTTCCTTTCTCATCGTCTGGATTTTGGACACGATTTCACGCATTGCGCCTTCTTCGATAAGTTCGGCGGAAAGCGCGGTGTCGAGGATTACCGAAATATCGCCGTCGACTTCGCTGCTGAAACCTTCCTTGTTTTTCACGGACACGAGAATATCGTCCTTTGAGAACTCGACTTCCGTGCCGTCGATATCGACCTTATACGTGCCGGTTGCGACTGCGTTCACGATTGCTTTTCCGTCGGCATTCGCAAGATGCTCCTTGATTTTGCCCAAAAGTTTTCCGTATTTCGGACCGATCGTTTTGAGTTGCGGCTTGATTTCGTACGTTACGAAGTCCTGTTCGCCCGACGCGTTAAGCACTTCTTTCACGTTAATTTCGTCGGAAACGAGGGCTTTCAGTTCGTCGTCGAATTCAACGCCGGTCACGTACAGTTTCTGCAAAGGCTGGCGGTTTTTGATGTTCGCCTGATTTCTTGCGGCGCGTCCCAAAACGACAACGCGGATAACTTCTTCCATGCCGTCTTCGAGCGCGGTGTCAATGAAACTTTCGTCCGCCACGGGGAACGAGGTCAGATGCACGCTTTCGGGCGCGTTTTTGTCAAACGACCTGACAAGGTTCTGATAAATGCTTTCCGCCATAAACGGGGTGTACGGCGCGATGAGTTTCGACAGTTCGGTAAGGACGGTGTAAAGCGTCATATACGCGGCGATTTTGTCGTCGGACATTTCGCTTCCCCAGTATCTTTCGCGACCGCGACGGACGTACCAGTTGGAAAGTTCGTCCACGAAGTCCTGAATTTTCCTTGCGCTTTCGAAAATCTTATATTCGTTCAGACAGTCGTCCACGTATTTGATAAGGCTGTTGAGCCCCGAAAGCACCCATCTGTCCATGACCGACAGTTTGCAATCTTTAAGGGTGTATTTCGTCGGATCGAACTTGTCGATATCGGCGTAAAGTACAAAGAACGCATAGGTGTTCCAGAGCGTGCCCATGAATTTACGCTGCGACTCGCTGACGGCTTCGGGATAGAACCTCGAAGGAAGCCAGGGTGCGCTTGACGTATAGAAATGCCATCTCACGGCGTCCGCGCCTTGCTTGTCGAGCACGCTGAACGGATCGACGACGTTGCCCTTATGTTTGCTCATCTTGATGCCGTCTTTGTCGTTGACGTGTCCTAAAACTATGCAGTTTTTGAAACTTGCCTTGTCGAACAGAAGCGTCGAAATCGCAAGCAAGGTATAGAACCAACCGCGAGTCTGGTCGATTGCTTCCGAAATAAAGTCGGCGGGGTACACTTCGTCGAAAATTTCCTTGTTTTCAAACGGATAGTGCCACTGCGCGAAAGGCATGCTGCCGCTGTCGTACCAGCAATCCAGCACTTCGGGAACGCGGTGCATTACGCCGCCGCATTCGGGACACGTGAACGTGACCTCGTCGATATAAGGTTTATGAAGTTCGGGTGCTTTTTCAAGCCCGCCGAGTTTGCAAAGTTCTTCGCGGCTGCCGACGACGTGTTTATGTCCGCACTTGTCGCAAATCCAGATGGGAAGCGGCGTGCCCCAGTAACGTTCGCGGCTGATGCCCCAGTCGATGACGTTTTCGATGAAGTTGCCCATACGTCCCGTCGCGATTGTCGGCGGCATCCAGTTGACCGACAGATTGCGTTTCATAAGTTCGTCGCGAACCGCCGTCATCTTAATGAACCAGCTTTCGCGTGCGTAATAAATAAGCGGGGTGTCGCAACGCCAGCAGAACGGGTAACTGTGTTCGTAAAGCATATCCTTGAACAGCAACCCCGTTTCATTCAGTTTCATAATAATGGGACGATCGGCGTCTTTCACGAAAAGACCTTTGAAATCGTAAACGTCGTCGGTGAGTCTGCCGCGGTCGTCCACGAATTTCACAAAAGGCAAGTCGTAACGTCTGCCGACCTGCGCGTCGTCTTCGCCGAATGCGGGCGCGATGTGTACGACGCCGGTGCCGTCCGTAAGAGTGACGTAATCGGCGTTCGTGACAAACCAGCCTTTCGACGTGTCTTTGACGTAATCGAAAAGGGGTTTATATTTCGTATATTCGTAATCCTTGCCCTTTTTCACGCTGACAAGTTCGTATTCGTCCTCCTTGAAAAGGGACGGGATAAGAGCCTTTGCCATAATGAAGTATTCGTCGCCGACCTTGATTTTGGCGTAGTCTTCTTTCGCGTTCATACAAAGCGCGACGTTGCTGGGGAGCGTCCACGGGGTGGTCGTCCAGGCAAGGAAACTCGTGTTTTCTTCGTCAACGAGCCTGAACCTTACGAAAACAGAACGTTCTTTGACGTCCTTGTATCCCTGCGCGACCTCGTGGCTTGACAAAGCCGTGCCGCAACGCGGGCAGTAAGGAACGATTTTATAGCCTTTGTATAAAAGTCCTTTTTTGTCGATTTCTTTCAGGCTCCACCACACCGACTCGATATAATTGTCGTCGTAGGTGACGTAGGGGTTTTCCATATCCGCCCAGTAACCGACGCGGTCGGACATGACTTCCCATTCGTGTTTATATTTCCATACGCTTTCTTTGCACTGCTTGATGAACGGCTCGATACCGTACTTTTCGATTTCCTGTTTGCCGTCGATGTGCAGTTGTTTTTCCACTTCGAGTTCGACGGGAAGACCGTGAGTATCCCAGCCCGCTTTCCTTAAAACGTGATAACCTTTCATCGTCTTATAGCGGGGAATAATATCCTTCATAACACGGGTGAGAATATGCCCGATGTGGGGACGTCCGTTTGCCGTAGGCGGACCGTCGAAAAACGAAAACTCGGGATTGCCGACGTTTTTTTCGACGCTTTTTTCAAAGATGTGGTTTTCCTTCCAGAAGTCCAGAACTTCCTTTTCGCGCGCCACAAAATCAAGACCGTTGTCAACTTTTTTGTACATTGAAAAACCTCAATAATTTATATATTTCAAGACATTATAGAAAATATATTATGAATTGTCAAGAAAAGCGCGCGAAAAAGGCGAAAGCCTTTGCCTTCGCCTCTGAAAAATTTTTTTGATTTACGCTTTTTGCACGACGTAACTTATATAAATCCTGAATCCGTTGTCTTCGACAAATTTTTCGCCGTTCACGGTAACTTCGTAATCTGAAATGTCGATATTTGCAGTGATATAATATTGTTTTTTATGCTCGCCTGCGCTCATATCGAACGTTTTCGCCTCGACCGCATTCAGGTTTTTCATTCGTATCAGCCTTTCGTTTTCGTCGGTTTTTTCGTATTCGTCCTGCAACCTTAATTCGGTGTCCGCCTTGCTGTCGGCGTAATGCACGATTGCTTTTGCTTTGCCGAAACTGAACGCGTCGCCTTCCGTGAACGTGAGATTTTCAACGTTCAGATTTACAAAATCTATGCCCGTGATAAAGTTTTTCACGGTAAAGAAGATTCTCCTTGCGTACGCTTCGGGATTTTTCCGATAAACCGCAATGATTTCGTATTCGCACTCCGTCTTTTTGAGTTCGTCAAAAACTTCTTTCGTGAATTCCTGTTTGAGGCTCAGGTCTTGTTCGTCGGGCGTGACGTAATACAAAATAATATCTTCGTCCGCGCCCGTCACGGGTACGTATTGCTTGCCGTCTTCGTCCAGAACGAGACACAGTTTAATGGCGGCGATATACTCTTCGTACGACTTCCATTCGCCTTTCGTTTTTTCCGTCCATACGTCATTGAATCCGGGCGTGGGCTGCGAAAAATCTTTGTTGTTCAGCGTAACACCTTTGACGGCGGTTTCCTCGAATACAGAATAATTGAACGTTTCAACCCCCGTGAGTAACGAAAGAATAAACATTTTTTTGTCGGAAGCACTCGTCGTGTCGAAACCGGAAATCTGACTTTCGGAAATATCGACGGGCTCCGCTTTTTTCAGCGATTTGTAAATATATCTGATTTTCGTGTTCTGCGCGTCAAACTTCTCGCCGACAAGGTAATTTCTTCTCACACTGTCTTCTTTTTTGACGGAAACGTATTTCTTATTTTCTTTATCGTATTTCACGAATTCAAAGTCGTAAACGAAGTCGTCTTCGGTCACCTTATACGGAAGCACGACGTCGGTCGCGAAGCAGGTGAAAGTGATGTATTTAAGCCCTGCCGTTTTGACGTCGAAACCTGTGTAGTTTATACCCTTGTCGAAATAGTAATTCGTTTCGTCCCAAAGCGGAACTTCCTCGTCTTGTTTTTCCGTATCACGGTACTTTATCACAAATTTCATACCGATAAAGTCCGAAAAATCGATTTCACTGCGAATATCCGACACCGAATACACAGGCGCGCCGTGGTCTTCCGACAGCACGAAATCAACACTCGATACGGCGTTTTCTTCTTTTTGCACGATATACTTGAACCGCGTCGAAAGCCCTTTGTATCTTGCGGTAACGGTGTACGTATCGACGCGCGCTCCCGTCGTGTTTTCAAGGGTAACGTCCTTGTCGGTAAGATCGACGAATCGGTATTTCTCTTCCTTCGTTTTTTCGTTGTAAGAGTAAACTTTAAGGATACCGCCTTCGGGCGTGAAAGTTTCGCCCTCGACGTAATATTGCTTTGCGGAATACAACTCGATACCGACGTCCACGAACTCGCCCTTATTTTTGTCGCACGCAGAAAGGACGGTTGCCGCAGCGATAACCGTAATCGTCGCAATTAAAATTAAAATCAACTTTTTATTTTTCATATTATTTATGATACAACATTTTCTCTCTTTCAGTCAACCTATGCCAACAGATAATAATACGAACATTGCCAAAACGCCGATATTTCAACGCTTTTATGAAAAAGGCGCGCTTGTAGTACATACAGTACAACTGCGTTTGCCTTTTCCAAAAATCATCTGAAATCTCGGCGTTTTCGGTTGTGAACAAGTTTTCCGTCGTGTTTTTAGAATAAGACAAGGCACGCGAGCGGCTTAATACTTTACCGTATAAGCCGTGAGCGTAACGCAGTATTAGTCAAAAACACGGCGTAAAACCTAAGTTCGTATTATTATCTGTTGGCATACAACAATTAACTTTTTCTTGACTTTGTCGCGCGTTGGTGGTACAATACGCTTACTGCGCTAGGCGGGGGACTAGGGGTACCCTGTAATCCGAAACCCTCTATATGCGGGGCTGAATGCCGTATGCGGCCTTTTGTATGGTTGGTCGGCAAAAATAAGGGACGTTGATATCAAGGTCTTGTGCAATGTCGTCCCGTGAACCATGTCAGAGCTTGACCGCAGCAGCATTAAGCGGTTAACGGCGTGTGCCACGAGGTTACCTTGAAGGAGTTACCTGTTTTTGTATCACTTCGGTGCAAATTGTCAGGTTACGGTTGCGCAGTTTTTTGAAAACAAAGCGACGGGCTTTCGCTCGTCGCCGTTTTTTTGTCAATTATTCCGTTTGATTTTATTTGTTCATCTGCTCTTTGAAAAACTCGCACGTTTTGTCGATTGTTTTTTTGCTTTCGTCCCAATCTTCGGGATACAAAACGGCGTAAACGTGTCCCATTTTGTTTTCGCACTCGTCCGACGTCGGGAAATCGAGGGTATACGGGATTTTCTTCCTGTCCAAACATTCGATAAACCTGTTCGTATCGCCCTTCAACATATCGTTGAAGCAACTGTTGATGAACATCGGCGGGAACTTTTCAACCTTATTGTTGATTATATCGACGCTTTTATAAAACTTGTGATTTTCATATTTCTTCGCCCCGCCGTAAAACAGCCCGACGTACGTCTTTGCAAGGTGCACGGGGAAATTCGCAATCGAGTTCGGATAAAACGCGGCGCAGGTAAACGCAACCCCCTTGAAGGTCATACGACATTTTTCGACCTCGTAAAGTTTTTCAAGTTCTTCGTCCGCGATAATCGAAAGTACAAGCCCTGCGTAATGCCCGCCTGCGCTGTCGCCCGTGATAAAGGCGTTGTTAAGTGCGATTCCAAACCTTTCGGCGTTGTCGTAAACAAAGTTTATCGCCCTGAAAATCTCCTGCACGGGGACGGGCAAAGTCACGCTCGGAAACAGACTGTACGAAAAACTCACAACGACGAAACCGCGTTTTGCAAGCGCCTCGCAATACGGCGCGTTCAGATCCTTGTCGCCGTACATCCAGCCACCGCCGTGAATATCGACGATAACGGGCAGTTTTTCGTTTTCCGTGCCATTTGGACGATACACGTCCATAAGGTGCCATTTGCTGCCGTCGCCGAAATAATCAAGGTCTTTTATCACGGACACGCCCGTGGTTTTCGTGAGTTTTGCCGCGCGTTTTTGGTCGCTTTTTAAGACTTGTTTGTTCCACCACCAGTCAAGGAGTTTCAGTTCAAACTTCATTTTTTCACCTTTTTTCCGAAATAATATTCAATAAATTCTGCGACGCGAGTTTCAGCCTGAAAGCAGTCACGTCGTATGCGTTCTGGTCAAGCCCGTACGGATCGGGAATATCGCCGCCTCCCACGAGTTCCGAAAAAGTAAAAACGTTGTCGTACGGCAATGCGTCTTTTTGTTTTTTGGTCATCGTAACGACGTAGTCGGCGTTTTTCACGACGTCTTCCGTGATGACTTTCGACTTTTTCTTCCTGATCGGGATATTAAGTTTTCTGACCGCAATCAATGCTTGTCCGCGCGTTTCGCACTCGTCGGGATTTATGAAAAGTCCGTACGACGAAACGTCGGCTTTCACCCCGCTTTCTTTGGCGTAAAACCTGAAAATCGCTTCCGCCATAGGGCTTCTGCAAGTATTCCCGGTGCATACGAAAACCACGCGCATCATTCCACCTTTCCCGCAACCGCTTTCATCACACGGTTCATCACGGAGTCATACACGCCGCCGCCCGTAAGATTGTCGATGATGATGAAGTCGGCGTCGTTTTCCGCAACGTGCAAAGCGTTGTAAATATGGCGCGCAACGGCATATTCGTCGCCGCCGAGATCAATAAGTTTCCTGTTGCCGTAAATTGCAATATGTTCGGTTAACGCAAGGATTTCAGGCGATAAACCGTCTTTTACTGCATTATCGTACAATTCAATCGCCTTCTCCGGCGTACTTGCGAGCACCGCCCTGCATCGTGGTGCGTAATGCTTGTATTTCATGCCGGGGGCTTCGGCTTTTTCCACCTTGCCCTTAAACAATTCCACCTCGTTCAGAACACCTAAAATATCGCGCTCGGTGATTATGCCGGGGCGTAAGATCGTGGGGATTTCGCGGCACAACGTGATTATCGTGCTTTCGATTCCCCCTTCGCATTCGCCGCCGTCAAGGATAAGCGGAATGCGCCCGTTCAAATCGTCGTAAACGTGTTTTGCGGTTGTCGGCGACACGTGCGTCGACACGTTTGCCGAAGGCGCGGCAATAAGCGTTCCCGTGGCTTTTATGAAGTCGCGCGCCATCTTGTGCGCGGGATATCTCACCGCGACGGTATCCAACCCGCCCGTACACGACAAAGGCAGATCGTCCGCTTTGGGAAGAATTACCGTAAGGGGGCCGGGCAAAAATTTTTCGGCAAGGCGGAAGTATGCGTCGGGCACGTCTTTCGCCACCCTGTAAACGTCCGAGAGCGTCGAAATATGTACGATCAGCGGATTATCGGACGGACGTCCTTTTGCCGCGTAAATCTTTTTTACGGCGTCGTCGTTGAAGCAATCTCCCCCCAGCCCGTAAACCGTTTCGGTGGGGAATGCGACGACTTCTCCTTCTCTTATAAGTTTTGCGGCAAGGTCGATGCCTTCCGCTCCCATAACCTGCGTTTTCATAATCCGTGAATAAATAATATAAACGCCGCTCCGAAAATATCTGCCGGAACGTCGTAAACGATAACGTTTGTCAAGCGCCCTTCTTGGTTATACGAAGTATACGTTCCACACTCCGTTTTCGTCCTTTGCGTAAAACGCCACGTCGCCGAACCTTTTCGCGTCGATGATCACTTCTTTGAACCGATTTTCGAAAATAACGTCGCCGTCGTAGTTTTTAAGCCCGAATTTCAAGGTTTTTTTATCCTGCGTGACGTACACGCCGTTGAAGAAGAACGCGCCTCTTTTTGTCGTGTACATATCGCTGACCGTGGGATTTCCGATGTCGCGTCCCGTGTTGTCGACAAGAAGGTAAGTCGTGCCTTTTTTGACCATTGCGTACTTTCCGACGAAAGCCAGACGGTCGTTGTTATAAGTGCTTCCGACGATGTCGGAGTATTTTCTCGTTTCGTCAAAGACGACCGTGCCGTCAAGTTTATAAGCGACGACGTACTTGCTTCCGTCCGCAACTTCCTTGACCGCGGTAACGATACCGTTGTTGTAAAAGACCTTGCTGTAAGTGCCTTCTTTTCTTAAAACGGTGTTGCCCTGTTTGTCATAGATAATAAGGTCGGAAGTGGAGTCCTCGTCAAAGCCGTAGCCGTCGACAAAGGTCAGTTTGACGTAGCGATAATCGTTGGAGCCATCGTCGTAACGAGTCGCGCTGCCCGACTTATCCGACAGCGAAACGTAAATATTCAGATTGCTGTCGATGACGTATTGCTGATCCTGCGTCGCAACGCGGTCGGCGTCTCTGGTGATTGCGACCGACACCCAACTGTATCCGTTGTTAATATATTCCGACAAATCGCGGCCAACGCTCTTTTTGTAATATTTATTGACGATTGTCGAGAAAATGCGGTCGGGAACGATAAGGGTTTTCGCACCCGATTTCATATCGTACGTCCACACCGAAATTTTGTAATAAGTGTATCGCTTGTCGATTTCTTCCTCTTCGGGCTTGGTCAGCACCTTGTACTGATATCCGTCGTCTTTGGTGCTGGACGTTTGCTCATAGCAATAAAATTTGCCGCCTCCGAGGTAATACGCCGCGCGGATTGCGCCAGACGAATATGCGCCGACGCCATTGAACATACTTGTGATCTCGTTGCCGCTTGCAAGGTCGTATGCGACAACGTCGACGACAGCGTCCTTTGAAAACACCGACGTCGCTTTTATCATACGCGTTGCGATAATGTAATTGTCGGCAACGATATACGACACGTCATAAGCCTTTTGCGCCTGCTCGTCGAAATAATAGGTTGAAAACTTTTTGCCGCCTGCAACAGGCGACGCGGAATTGTTTGCAGCGTAAATCTGCCAGGAGTTATTGCCGTCCGAAAGCGCGTAATAGTCCTCCGACAACGTCATAAACATTTCGGACGTTTTTTTGGAATCGGCACTCACCGGAACGTTCAGCCGCGTGCCGTCGTTTCTGAAAAGTTCATATTTATTCGTGTCGGCATTGTACGCGCCGATAAATCCGTTTTCGACAAAAAAGTCCGCAGAATACACCGCGCCGCTTCCGATAAGGTTTTTTGTTTTAAGGCTTACGAAACCGTACCTGGACGAAGCGACCTTGCCGTTCTCGCCGAGGATGTCTTTCCTGACCTTAAAAACGCCGTTTTCCTTGTCGTATGCATTGACGTACTCCTTGTACGTATTGACCGTACCTTTTTCCTCGTAATACGGCATAAGCCCTTCGGGCAAGACAAACGAACGATCGTGGTCGTAATCGGTTTTTCTCACAATGCCGCCGTGTTGCACGTAAATATCGCCGTAAGTTACGGCGGGGTTTTTGTCCTTACCCTTATTGCACGCCGTAAGCACCGACGCCGCAATTATTAAAATCAGTAAACTTAATAAAACTTTTTTACGCATAAAAAAATCACCCTGAACAAAAGTTCAGGGTAAATTATACCAAAGAAATGCTTTTATGTCAATTTTAACCGCCGTGTTATCTCTTCCTGCCGCGATTCTTGAACATAAATAAGCCCAAAACCAGACAAATCGCAATCGAAATCCCCACGACAATCCAGAAGCCGTACAGTTTCCCTTCCCACGGCACGCCGGTGTTCATGCCCCAGAACGCCGCAATCATTGAAGGTATCGCGACAAGCAGCGTCAGAATGGTAAGCGTACGCATGACGATGTTCAGGTTGTTGCTGATGACCGACGCAAACGCGTCCATCGTGCCCGTCAGAATGTCCCGATAAATATTACACATTTCGATTGCCTGACGGTTTTCGATGCCGACGTCTTCCCAAAGGTCCTGGTCTTCCTCATAAAATTTCACGCCTTCGGTGCGCTGAATCTTGTCGATGACGAAACTGTTTCCGCGAAGGGACGTCGAAAAGTAAACAAGCGATTTCTCGATATCCAGAAGTTGGATAAGTTCCTTGTTTTTCATGCTTTTGTTCAGCTCCGCCTGAATACGGGTGCTGGTTTTGTCGATCTGGCGCAGGTATTGCAAAAACTTCGTACTTGAAACGTACATAAGCTGCAACAAAAACCTTGTGCGCTTATACGTCGCGAAACTTTTCACGCGGTTCATAATGAAGTTTTGCGTGATAATATTTTCTTTCAGACAAACGGTAACGACGGTTTTCTGGTTTGAAATGAACGCAAACGGCAAGGTCGAATAAGTATAGTAGTCGCTGCCCTCGTCGTCTTCCATAACCGGGATATCGAAAAGCGTCAGAAGATTCCCGTCTTCGACTTCGATACGGGCGCGCTCTTCCTCGTCCAACGCGGCTTTGATATAGTCCTCGGGAAGCGCGGTAACGCGGCTCACGAGTTCGATTTCTTTGTCCGTGGGGTTTGAAAGGTTAATCCATTTTCCGGTGAGATCGACGTTTTCGACGCCGTTTTCGACGTCAAGCGACAAAAGCTGATTATTTTCGTCGGTATAGTAAATTTGAAGCATTTCTCCTTCCTCCAATACAAAATAAAAGCACGGGGACACCGCGCTCATCGTACAAGGAAAGAATTACTTACGCAAAAAGAACGGTGTCAACAATATTGATTTGCTTTTTACTTAAAGGGTCGTCCATAGTAAATTATTAACACCTCGTGTTCAAAAAGATAATGAAATAATAACACTTCAAAAATTTTTTGGCAAGAAAAAAACCGCGTTTACGGAAAAAAAGAGTTTTTTTCAAAGAAAACCGCCGTATTTTTGCGACGTTTTCCGCTTTAATCGCAAAAAAAATCCCCGACGATTTGTCGGGGATATTGCATTTTATATTATTCTGCGTCGGGGTTTTGCCATTCGCCGTAGGCTTCCTGCTGAGTCGCCGCGTCTGCCGCGACATATTCCGCTTCCGCCGCCCTTTCTCTTTCAACCGCCGCTTTGTAATGGACGATGAATTTTCTGATGGAGTTTTTAAGGGTTTCGCGTTGAGCGGGCTCCTGGAATTTTCCGAAAGCAAGCACGAGAATGTTTGCCATTTTACGCATCGTCGCTTTGGAATAACCTTTTTCGATGGCTTCGTCAAGGACTTTTACGAACGGCTCGAACGGGATAACCTTTTTGGGTTTTTCGACGGGTGCTTCGACTTCCGCCGCGGGTTCTTCCGCAACAGGTTCTTCAATAGCGGGTTCTTCCTCAACGGGCTCTTCCGCAACAGGCTCTTCAACGTTGTCGTCGGCGAAAATTTCGTCGCGGATATCGTCAAGGTCTTCGTCCGCCATTTCAAGTTCCTGCGCTTTTTGTTTTTCAATCTGGTCCTTCTTTGAAGGAATAGGTTTGGACTGTTCGTGAATGATGACGTCGCGAATGCGATTTTCGATTTCGTACAGGCGGCTGTTGTCAACCTTACGTTCAACGTGGCGTTGGAGTTTCACCGCGGTGTCGAGGTCTTCAAGCATCTGGTCTAATGCGGCGCCGGTCTTCTTCTCGGGCTTTACGAAAGCGTATGACAGCATAAGAATAATCGGGAGCGCAAGCACCACGCAGTAAACCGCGATATCGACGCCTCCGGCGCTCTTGACCTGAACAAGCCCGTAAACCACGAAAACAAGTGCGAAAACAAGCAATGCGATTGCTGTCGAAATAAGCCCGACCTTAAACTTTTTGCCGGAATATTTCGCCTTTATCTTGTCGGAATCGACGTATTTGCTGGGATAATCGAAACGTGCGCCTTTGAACGCCTCCCAACCTTCCATAAAAGTTTTGTCGGTTTTCTCGTTGAAGCAAGTTGCCTCGAACTGTTCCAGATTACCGTCGTCGATAACGCCGGATTCGTTTGCGAAATTGCCGATTGTTTTGCAGGATTTAATGAACCTGCGTCCCGACAATTTTCCGAGAATGCCGCCGAATACGACGAATGCGATAAGCGTCAGCCCGAGTACGATAACCAAACCGCAGAAAAGTGCCCTTTCGGGAACGCTGAAAGCCTGCCAAAATTCCACTGTTGACAACAATTGAGCAACCATAAAACACATCCTTTATTTCGCGTAGTAAAACAATGCTTGTTACAAATCTATGCTATTATAACATAAAATTAGTTATTTGCAAATAATTACGCGCACTTTTCAGCAAAAAAATTACTTTATATCTATAAAATGCCCGGTTTTGAAAGAATATAACAGGATTTTATCAACTTTGACGTCGTAGGCTTTCATGACGGCGATTTTATACGTTTTGAGCTGCCGCGCGTACTTTTTTGCAAGTTTTTCGTCGGAAAGTCCCGAATATTTAAAGTCGACTATGACGTTTTCTTCGCCGAAAAACGCAAGGTCTATCGTGCCCTGCACCAGAATATCGTCGGACGAGTCGCCGCCGACTTCCCCCGCCTGCAACGAAAGCATGAACGATTTTTCGCGGATATATCTGCCCTTTATCCCTTCCTGAATGACGGGGCTTTGAATACACCTTAAAATATCGTTTGCGTCGACAAGTTCTTCGTCGCCGTCTTGCAGGACGCCGTTTTCGACAAGGTTTTTCAAAAGATAGTTTATCTCGCTCACGGTGCTTATCGAGAAGTCGATGTTTTCCATAACGGCGTGGTACGCGATACCCGTGCGGCGATTATCCGACGACGGATTTATCATACTCGGCGTGAATCCTTCGTTTTCTTCGTCGCGGACAAGTCTATTTATCTCCGTTACGGTATATTTCGGGCTTATATGGCTCGATTTTTCAAACGGATAAACGAAATCAAGCACCTTTTTCAACGCATTTCGCGTTTTATCGTCGCCTTTTGACAGATAAAGCCCGTTTTTTGCGACTTCATTCGAGTTTTCAACGGTCGGCTCCACGAAGTCGATAAGCCCGTATAAACCGTCATCCATCGCCACAGCGTACGTAATCAGGTCTGAAAATCTCATTGACGAGATGACCGGCGTCGGGAAATCGAACTTCTTTTCAAGCGCTTTATTTGTCATTCCCGTGACGTAAATACGGTTTTTCGCGCGCGTCAGCGCAACGTACAAAAGCCTTATGTTTTCGTCCGCTTCCCTGCGTTTCGCTTCCAATTTTATTGCGGTATAGGCAAGCGAATCCGCCTTTAACCTTGTTTCCTCGTCAAAAAGTTTTATGCCCGCGCCGAGGGTCCTGTCAAAAACTATGTCGCTTTTTCTCACTTCGCCGCCCCAGCCTGCGTCACACCTTGCAAGGAATACGACGGGGAATTCAAGCCCTTTGCTTGCATGGACTGTAAGGATTTTTACCGCGTCCGCTTCGTCGTCGGGGTTTGTGCAATCGTCGTCGTCGCCGTTTCGTATCGCCGCCGCAAATGATTGCAAATCGGGATACGCCGCGCCGTCCGAAATAAATTTTCTGACCGCCGTCATATCGTCTTTCCCGTTTTCGCCGGCAAGGACGTATGCGTCGAACGCGGTCGTTCCGACCACTTCGTACAAGAAGTCTTTCACGCCGCAAAACGCCGCCCTTTTTCTTTCGTCCCATAAAAATGCCAGAGCGTTTCTGCATTTTTCCGAAAGTTCGTCAGACTTTTTCGCGCATTTTTTCACGGCGTCGTAAACGAAATCGCTTTTGTAATACTTCACGACCTTCGCGACGTCCTCGTCCGAAAATTTTCCGAAGTGCGACCTTAAAAACCCGACGAACGCGATATCGTCCAGCGAGTTATCAACCGCTTTTATAAAGCAGGAAAGTTCTTTTATATATCGTTTGCCCGCGCCTTCGATAAAGCCGTCGCTGGCGTAAGGAATACCGTTGTCGGTCAGCGCGCGCAAAAATCCGTCCGCGCCGCTTCCCCTTTTCCTGAAAAGCACCGCGATATCTTTGTATTCGAGTGGCGTGCCGTCGCTTTTGACATATTTTGAGCCGATTATTTTCTTGATTTCTTTGGCAACCGCGCTGCCTTCCGTATAACCGCTTATTTCGTCCAATGACGAGTTTCTTTCGTGCGACATGACGCTGTAAACGCCGGAAATTTCGGTTTCTTCGCGCGAAGGATCGTTTTTCACAAGCATAATGCGCGCGTTTTTCGACATTTCGCCCGTGAATCCGTCTTTTAAGAAAAGGCTTTCGTTTTTATAATCGCACCCGCCGTGAGTGAGCGTCATTATCCCCGAAAATACGCGGTCTACAAATTCCAGAACGCCCTTTTCACTTCGAAAGTTCGCGGTCATCGGCAACGCGCGACCTTGCGACCTTCCCGTTTCAAACGACTTCTTTTTGTCGGTGAAGATTTTGGAGTCGGCGTTTCGGAAGGCGTAAATGCTTTGTTTGACGTCGCCGACCATAAACAGATTTCCGTCGGTGATTTTCAACAAAATTTCTTCCTGCAACGGGTTGATGTCCTGATACTCGTCCACGAACACGAGCGAGAATTTTTGTCTTATTTCTTCCCTGCGGGATTCGTCTTTCAGAAGTTTCACGGCGTATTTCGACAAATCGGCAAAGTCGATTTTGTTTTCGCGTTTTTTAAGTCTTTCGTACTCGCGGTCGAATTCTTCGACGACGCGCATAACGACGTGCATAAACTCTTTTGCGTCGTTCACGTTATAGTTTGTGTAATCGACGAAAAGTTTTTCGGAAAGATTCTCGATTATTTCGGCGGTTTTGTCGCGAGCCGTCGCAACAAGCGCCTTATCTTCGTCGGAAATTTTGGGTTTTCCTCCCCTGAAATTCGGCTTTACGTATCTTTCGATTATTTTCTTCGCGTCGTTTGCCGTGCACATATCCGAAAGTTTTTCAAGGGTTTCCACAGAATGTCCGAGTGCGGCGGCGTAAACAGGCGCGCCTTCGAGCGAGGTCACGTCAATCGTCCTTTTCACAAACGGCAAAGTTTCCGCCGCAAGGTCGCGGTAAAAATCAAGTATGACTTTTCCGTAAACGCTGTCGGGGTTGTCGGTGACGCTTGAAAGCAGCATCGCCTTGAACTCGTCGGGACGCGGATTTATGGAAATCGCGTCGTAAATTTTCAATACGATTTCCGAAAGCGGGGTGTCGTCGACGATGCCCGATGCGCGCGACGCAACGCGGATAAAGTCTTCCGCCTGTTTTTCGTATTCGTCGTTCATCACCTTTTTCAGGGCGCGGCGTTTCATATCCTTGGACTCGGTCTCGTCCATTTGCTGCGCTTTCGGCGAGATTTTAAGGTATTCGAAATTTTCCTTGATAATCCTTCCCAAAAAGGAGTCCATCGTGCCGATTTCGGCAAACGGAAGGTTGTCGATTTCTTCGCGGATTTTGTCGACGTTTTTGACGTTTTCGTCCTTTGCGACGTCGAACAGCGCGTTGATGATTTTCAGTCGCATATCCGTTGCCGACGCTTTCGTGTACGACACGACGAGAATATCCTTGACGGGGACGCCTTTCACGACGTCGTCGACGATTTTTTTGACCATTACCGACGTTTTCCCGCTGCCTGCCGAGGCGTATACGAGAACGTTGCCGCTTGCGTCAAAGACGTTAATTTGTTCGTTCGTCCACTTAGTCATCTTCGTTCGTCTCCTTCTCGATGCGGCTTTCGATTTTGCCGCCGTTTGCAAGCGTCATAAGGTCATCGGGCGAAGATATTTTCGGGAAGCCGTCGCGGACAAACCGTTCGTCGCCCTCGTACGGACACATATCCTTATAGTCGCAGTAGCCGCACGCCTCTTTGAGCGGAGACGGCGCGACGTTGCCGTCCAGAATTTCGCCAATCGCCTTTTCGGACAGTTTTTCGGCGTACTTTTCAAACGCAAGGAACGCCGTATCCGCCACGACGTTTTTCCGACTGCCCGCGGTGCCGTCGTTTTTCAGCGAAACGGGAAGAAAGTCGCTGCTTTTCCCCGCAGTCAGCGTGTTGTCCATCATCGAAATAATATCGGGATTATTTATTATGAATCCGCTCATTTTGAAGCGGTTTTTGCCTTTTGTTTTATATCCCACCGAAACTGGTTGATAAAGCATACCGACGGGATATTTCAAATCCTTGTTTTTCGCGGCGTCCATATATAAAACGGGCTGGATTTTTTCGCCGCTGTAAATGTCTTTCACCGAAAGATTTTTTGAGTAACTCTTATAATCGATTATCGCGAAATACCCGTCATTTTCGTCGATGCGGTCGATACTTCCGACAAGGACGTACTCTTTCCCGTCCTTTTTGATTTTAAGTCCTTCAAAATTCGCCTCGCCCTTCTTTCCGATTTTCGCTTCCGCAAGGTACGGCTTGAAGTCGGATTTTTGGAACTGCGCGGCGATTTCCTTGCAGATTTTCGCGCCTTCTTTTTTCACGCGGTCGAAAGAAAGCTTGTTTTTCGCGGCGTCGAACTGCATAAAATCGGGGGATTCGAGCTGTTCTTTCACGGCGCGGTCGCAAACGCTTGCGATAATCTCGTCCGTCGGGTTTTCGTAAGCCTTTTCTTTCACGAACTTTTCCATAATCGCGTGCATAAGCGTGCCCGTTTCAAGGGTACGAAGCACACCTTCTTCGCGCGGTTTCAGCCTTATGCCGTAGCGCAAAAACTGTTTGTACGGACAGGCGAAATACGTTTCCAGCTGGCTTGCCGAAAACACGCCCCGATCTAGCGACGTGTTGATTTTCACGCTTTCTTGCGAGTCGGACGTTTCAATAAGTTTTTCGACGTAAGATTTTTCTTCGTCGGGCAACAGCGAAAAGAAACTGCCGGCGTCGACTTTCGATTTTGCGGATTTCGACAGCAGAAGTTTGTATTTTCCGTTTTCGTAAGTTGCCGTGTCAAAGGCGTACTCTTTCAACTCCTCATCCTTGGTCAACGCGCGTTTTTTGTCGGTGCGAACGGGCGAAAGCGGACTGCCGCCGACGGTAAAGTAATCCGTCATCGACGCGACAAACGCCGCCGCGCGCCCTTCCGTTCCCTTGAAATTTACGGGATACGACACGACGACTTTTTCGGGCTTTGTCAAAAGGGATATGAGTTCAAACGCGTTGTTTTTCACGCTCTCCTTCTTCGACGGGTATAAATCGAGCCCGTTTTTCAGAAGGCTTTCTTCTTCCTTTACGCCAAGCACGGCGGTATTTGCGACAGAGCGCGGCACAAGTCCTTCGACCGCCCCGCACACGTACATTATTGTTATTCCGTCAAAGAAACTTTCGTTGCTTTGTCCGACGTAAACGCTGTCGAGATACATCGGCACAAGCGCGACTTTGACGTTTTCAAACACTCCTTTCAAAGTTTCCGAAAACTCATAAAGCGAGAAAGTCGTATCTTTCAGCACAACCTGCATTTCGTCGACGATATCGACGAACTTATCGTAAAACTGTTCGGCAGCCTTGCTTTCGACGGTTTTGATTTCGTCCGAGACGGTTTCCGAATATTCCTTGATTTTTTCGTTTTCCAAAAAAGCGTTAAGCGCGGCGACGTATTCTTTGACGTCCTTTCCGTCAAGTCCCGAAAAAGGCGCGGTTACGTCGAATATGCGTTTTCTGACGCTTTCCGCCGCTTCGTTTTTAAATTTTTTGCCGAGTTTGTTTGAAAGCGCGTTTTTCAGCACGTAATTTTCAAAAAGTTGCACGCTTTCGTACCCTTCCGGGGTTTTGTAAAACAGCGGATTTTTGATAAGCGCGTTGACGTCCGAAAAATCGAAGCCGTCGGACGCGCATCTTATCGCCGACAAAATATATCTTGCCTGCGGCGCGGACGAAAAAGGTATTTTTTTGTCCAGAAAATAAGGCACGTCGTATCGCGTAAAGACGTTTCTGACGTCGTTTTCGTAATCGTCCGACGACGGCACGACGACGGCGAAGTCTTTGTATCTCAGTTTTTGTTCGATTACCGCGCGGCGAATATTTTTCGCGACATATTCCATCTCGTCCATGATGTTTTTCGCCTCGATAATCTCAACTTTCCCGTCGGTTTCGACGGAAGGAAGTTTGGCGTATGAAAACAGGTTTGAAAGTTGTTTTTTGACGTTATCGAGCCCGACGAAAGCGTACGTCACGTCGTATGCGATATTCGCGTCCGAAAGCCCGCTTGTGAGTTTTTTGAAAGCACGGCTCGGGTACAGTCTTTTGTTTTTCGCGTCGTCGTCGGGTGCGATAAGCCCGACGGTCACGTTTCTTGCGTGGACGAAAAGACGGAAAATTATCTCATACTGGGTTGCGGTGAAATCGGGAAATCCGAAAATATAAACGTCGGCGTCCGAAAAGTCATCGCCGATGCCCGCAGAAAACGCTTCGAGCCGCGAGGTCGAATCAATAAACGATTTGTGCAGTATTTCAAGATATTTTTCGTAAATAATACCGACGTCTTTCAGTTTTTCGTCGTCGACCGCCAACGTGTTTTCGGCATTGACGCCGCTGTTTCGAAGAGCAGTGATGACGGCGTACATTTCCCTGGGGAAAGTCACGTCGTCGACGTCCTTATAAACGGTAAGGTCGTTTTTCACCTCGTCGATTGCCCTTTTCAGCAGCATAACCGAGCCTTCGGGCGTCAGACACTTCCTGTTTTTCCCGCGCATTGCTTTCACGGCAAGTCGCATAAACGACGTAACGTCCACGTCGAACGTCGAGGTCAGCCCGAGTTTTTTTAATATATTCCTTTCAAAAGCAAGTGAAAACTTGTCGGGTACGATGACGATTTGCCTGCCGTTTCCGACGTTTTTTGCGATAAGCCGATACATATTGTCGGCGGAAAAACCGAACGTGTTTGAAAGAATGAATTTAACGCTCATAATCAATAAATAAAATAAGGTATAAATATATAATAATTATACATTACTTTTATCGTTAAAGCAACGCGCGCGCACAAAATACTTTATATATGCTTTGCTTTTTTTCGGAAGTATGCTATACTATCCGATATGAAAAAGATTATTCTTGTTATTTTAACGGTAATTATTGCGTCGGTTCTTGCGTTTTCGCTTACCGCGTGCAACAGCAACGTCGCGACGGACAAACTTCTGCGCCTTAACTGGTGCGACGGCGGCTTTACGGAAACGTTTACTTATTCGGTATCCGGGAAAGTCGGCGAAACGCTCGTTACGGGCACGCTTACTCTCACCATTAAACCCGCCGGAAACGGCTACGTCATCGAAAGACAACAAACGATGGACGACGGCACCACGATTAACGGCAGCGTCAGCTTTTCGAAATCGGGCAGTTTCCTGCCGTCCGAAAGCGTGCTGACCACCGAAAAAGGCGGTGTCAAGACAACGCAGAAAGTCGTCTACGACGGCAAAAAAGTCAGGTTTTATCAGGCGGACGGCGACACGATTCCCGAAGGAACGGCGGCATCCGAACACGATATTTCTTCGCCCTACTACGACAATATGCAGTTTTACACGATTATCCGCGGCGCGAGTTTCGACAAAAAGTTCAACCTTGCGTTCAACACTTTTGCCCCGGGTGAAAACAACGTCGTGAAACTTCAATGCTCCCTGGGCGCAACCGAAAACAAGGGATACACGATCGGCGGCGAAGCAAACTCAACGGACTGTCAGGTCGTATATATCGCCCTTACTTCCGCCCCCGTTTCGACAAATCAGGCGTTCCGCGCGTACTACGCAAAGTCGGACATTGCGCTTTCAAACCACCACAACTACAAACTCAAACAAACGCTTGTGGAGTTCGTGGAAGGCAATTTCACCTATACCTTAAAAGACGCGTCCGCAACCAAGGCATAATAATTTCATAAAACGAACCGCCTCGCCGTATATTTATTGTATGGCGAGGTTTTATTTTGCCCCGAACGGGCTTATCGTTGCAAACAACGCGTCGCACGACGCGCCTTTCTCGATTGAACAAAACGACGGCGCGATTATGCTTTTTGCCGCAAAGGAAAATTGCGAAAACGAAATATACGTGCCGTCTTATGCCGTCATCGACGTGAAAAATACCGTGCGGGTTTACGGCTCGGCGCAACTTATCGACTGGCAAAACGGCGCGTACGACGTGATTATCGAGCCGCAAAAGTACTTTGAATACGCCCCGCCCGTCCCTATCGCGCAAAACTCGACGACTTATAACGGCGACGAAGTAATTGTAACGATATATAAAGACACGAAAACCCGTGCTATTTTCGAGTGTTCGGGCGGCGTAAAGACGGTGGAAATCCCGCCGCTTTCTTCCCCGAAAATTTCCTTTTCCGAAACAAAGGAAGGACTGCTCTTAGTGATTTCGGGAACCGCTAAAACACAATACGTCCTCGTAATGCTTTTTGACGGCGAGTTCCGAAAACTGTTGTCGGTCGAAGCGGACGACGTATCGTTTTCGTACGCGGGCGTAATTGCAACCGAATATCTGAAAGATATGCTCTCCCGCGTGAAAACCACGACGTATTCGTTTTCAGGCGCGGCGGTAAAAAGCAAAACCGAGTTTTCGTATCTTCAAGACCGCGTTTATCCCGACGAACTTATCCCTTATTTGTTTTTGGAATCGCTTGCCGCGAAAGACTTTGAAAAAGCGACGGCGTGTCTTGCGCCGGATATCAGGGAAAGTCCCGAAGTTTTTTTGGATTATTTCAAGCCTTTTGACGAAATATCGCCGATAAAACACCAAAACGCGCAAAAAATAAGCGACCTTAAAAAAGTCGCTTTGATTTCTTATTCAGCCGAGCCGATTATCACGCCCCGCGTGTTCGATTTCACCGTTAAAAACGGATTTATAACCGATATAAACTGATTACTTTTTCCTGCTTCTCGATCCGCCGAAAATCGCGATGATCCTGAGCATTTGCAAAAGTGCCATCGCAAAACTCATGACGTAAGTCATGCCCGCCGCGCGAAGCATTGCGTTGACCTTCTTTTCGTCGCGGACGTTGATAACGCCGTAATCGACAAGGTTTTCGCCCGCCCTTCTCGACGCGTTAAACTCAACGGGAAGAGTGATGAGCGTGAACAGCGCGTACAATGCGTAGCACGCGATTCCCAGGAAAAACAGTATGCTCGACGCGGGATTCTGGCTCAGAAAGATTTCCAGCAGTATGCCGATGAGAAGAAGAGGCACAGCCGCTTTCGATGTAACGACGCAAGCGGGAACAAGCGCGCCGCGAAGTTTCATCGGCGCATAGCCTTCCGCGTGCTGTATCGCGTGTCCGACCTCGTGCGCGGCAACCGCAACCGCGGCGATAGTATTGCCGTCGTGCACTTTCGGCGACAACGAAACGACGTTGGTTTTCGGGTTGAAGTTGTCGGTGAGATTTCCTTCGATTCTCACGATAGCGACGTCGAAAAGCCCGTGTTCGTCCAGAATTTTTCGTGCGGCCTGCGCGCCCGTAAGCCCGGAAAGGTTGTTTTCCTTTGAGTACTTTGCAAACCTGAACTGAACGACGAATCCTGCGATCAGCGTCAGCACGACAAGTGGGATAATTGCAATTGTAGTATATAAATATAAGTCTTCCATACTTATATTATACAATAATAAGCGCGCGTTTTCAAGCGGCTACGACACGTTTTTAAGTTCTCCTTTCAATTTTTCGACAAGTTTATTTATTTCGTCCTGACTGATTGAAAGTCTGTCCGCTTCTTCCATAAGTTGTTTTTCGGCGTCGGTGGCGTCGTCGGTCAGTCGTATCCCGAAATCTTTGTTGAGAATAGCCTCGATTTTCAATGATACGTCGGTAACCGTGCTTTCGACGATTGCGGCGTCGGTATCGAAGCCGTATTTCCTTTTTAATTCGTCGTACGCGCTTGTCCATTTCGCCTTGAAAATTTTCAGCCTTTCCGTTTCCAGCGCGTATTGAAGTTTCATATCCGTTTTGATGTCAAACGCTTTTTTCGTCGCGACGGCAAGCACGTTCTTGACCTCGTCCTCGCATTTTTTGTACTTTTCGACTTCCGACGCAAGTCTTTGATTTTCGTCTTTCAACCCGTCGACGAGCGCGACCTGCGCTTCCAGCACCTCGATGCGCCTTGCGTCTTTTTGAAGTCTTTCGTCGACCTCGCATTTTTTGTAACCGTTAAGTTCCGTTTTGAACGCTAAATTTTTTTTACCCACAAAAAAACCTCCGTGGCTATATTGTAACCGACGAAGGTCTTTTGAAGTTTTGAGTTTTTTGTCGAAAAACGACGATAATTATCTGTTTTTGCTGTTTTTCGTGAGCATTTTGATTTTGAGGTTGTAAAGGTTGTCGGAAAGGTCGACCTTGTATTCCTGCGTGTTCACCGTCCTTAAATACTCGGGGTAAAAATGCGCGATTTCGTTGTCGGCATATTTCGCGATTTCTTCAAGCGACGGCAGTTTATACACTTGTTTTCCGCCCTTGAACACCGTAACCATCAGTTCTCTCACGCTGTATTTTTCAAACGTGGTTTTCTTCCACGGGTATTGCGGGTGGAAAATCGTCAAAGGTTTATCCGTGTCGATTTTGTCCTTTTTGAGCGCGATAAGGTCGGCTTTTGCAAAGCCGTTTTCGTCGTAAATCCTGAAAATCTTTTTAAGCCCCGGGTTTGTGATTTTCGCCTGGGTGTCGGACAGTTTGATTTTCGGCACGAGTTTTCCGTTTTCTTCGATTGCACAAAGTTTGTAAACGCCGCCGAGCGAAGGCGCGTCGTAACTTGTGATAAGGCGGGTGCCTATGCCGAAAAGGTCGATTTTCGCGTCCTGCGCTTTCAGACTCAGCAAAACCTGCTCGTCGATGTCGTTTGATACGCAGATGATGCAGTCGGAATGTCCCGCGTCGTCCAGCATTTTACGCGCTTCTTTGGAAAGATACGCAAGGTCGCCGCTGTCGAGCCTGATCCCGAGAGGTTTATATCCTTTTTGTTTGAGTTCGTCAAAGACTTTGATTGCGTTGGGTACGCCGCTTTTTAAGGTGTCGTAAGTATCGACAAGCAGCATGCACCCTTCGGGATAAAGTTCCGCATACGCGCGAAACGCCGTCAGTTCGTCGGGGAAAGACATAACCCAACTGTGGGCGTGCGTACCTTTCACGGGGATACCGAACATTTGTCCGGCAAGCACGTTCGAGGTGCTTCTGCAACCGCCGATATACGCTGCCCTTGCGCCGTAAATGCCTGCGTCGGGACCTTGCGCGCGCCTTAAACCGAACTCCATAATTTTCGCGTCGGTATTCTGGCAAAGCCTTGCCGCTTTCGTCGCGATAAGCGTCTGATGATTAAGCACGCAAAGTATTGCGGTTTCCAGAAGTTGCGCCTCGAAAAGGGGCGCTTTGATTGTCAGAATGGGCTCATACGGGAAAATAATCGTACCTTCGGGCACGGCGTAAATATCGCCCGTGAATTTGAAGTTTTTCAGCCTTTCGATAAATTCTTTCCCGAAAACGTTCAGCCCGTCGAGGTAATCCAAATCTTCCTTGTCGAAGTGCAGATTGTTGACGTAGTCCACGACTTGTTCCAGCCCCGCGCACATTGCGTATTCGAGCTTGTTTCCTCCACGATAAAAAACGTCGAAGCACGCCTCGTTGTCGGCGATGCCCTCTTTCAGATATCCGTTCATCATCGTGAGTTCGTAAAAGTCGGTAAGCAAGGTTAAGTTTCTCATATTTCTCCTTTAATCGTCGGAAGCGAGCATTTCCTCGACTCCCAGCGCGGCCTTATCGTGGTCGAGTTTTTTAAGTCCGTGTAAATAATACCAGATACCCAAAGCGGTGAACGTGGGTATAACGATGACGCAGGCGATTTTCGTCGACAAAAGTCCGTCCACGCGCAAAAAGTCAAGGATAAGACGAATCACGCAGTACCATACGCCGTAAAAGAAAACGAGCGCGCCGTTCACCTTGTTTTTGCGCCACAGACAATACGTCAAAATCGCGCCGATGAAATTATAGACCGATTCGTAAAAAAAAGTCGCCTGATACCAACCCGCCGCCCCGTTCACGGCGTGCGCCGCGTCGATATAAACCGAAAACGGCAACCCGAAAAGTTTCTCGTTGGTGACAAGTTGTCCGTAGGCTTCCTGATTGCAGAAATTGCCCCATCTTCCGATTGCCTGACACAAGAGCACTATCGGCACAAGCATATCGAGTATCGTGCCGAGTTTGATTTTTTTCCTTTTGCAGAAGATAAGCGCGCCCAAAACGCCGCCGACCATACCGCCGTAAATGGTGATACCGCCGTCCCAGATCGCAATGCAGTTTACGAAGTCGTCCCACGACTCGATGGGGAAATATCCGTATTCCTTATTGTTTGCAAATACGTAAATCACACGCGCGAAAACTATGCCCAGCGGAATTACCCACAAAAACAGTTCCAGCGTGTCGTCGGAAGAAATGCCTTTCTTTTTTGCCATGAAAATAAGAAGGATAAGCCCCAGCACCATCGCGCACGTGATGATAAGCCCATACCACCTTACTTCAAGATTCCCGATGCGGAACGCCACGGGATTTATATTCATAAGAACGTCGTATAACATCAGAATTCGACGCGACAAGCGCCCTCCTGTCTTATTGAAAGTTTATAAACGTGCTCCGCGCCGAAAACTTCGCTCATACGGCTGACGTATTCGTGCGTTTCCGCCTTTTCGACAAAAGCGATAATCGTCCCGGCAAAGCCGCCGCCGTGCACGCGCACCGCTTTCACGCCCGTGACGTGTTGCGAAAGCACGATACCCAAAGGTATGCGCTGAACCGTATCCGCAGGAACGTAGCAGTTTTGCAGAAGTTTGAAACTGCTGTCGCCGCTTTCGCCCACGATTTTATAAAATGCGTCGGCGTTTTTCATATTGATTGCGGAAACCGCCTTATCGACGCGCAGATTTTCGTCAAAGAAGTGTATCGCGCGCATAATCGCCCTGCCCGAAACTTCGTTTTGCAGCGCGGGGATTGCGTCCAGAAACTTCTGATAATCGACAAGCCTTAAATACTTTTCCGAAAACTTTTCGGAAACTTCTTCCATTTCCGCGCGGATTGCGGCGTAGTCGGAAGTAAGGTCGGCGTGATTGCCGCCCGTATTCGTGATGACGATGTCGGTGTCGGTGAACGGATACTGCACGCCGAGCACAAAGGGATTTTCAACGTTTTCGAAATCGATCATCGAAACGCCGCCCAAAGATATCGCCGACTGATCCATAAGTCCGCACGGCTTTAAGAAATAAACGTTTTCCGCATATTGCGACGCCTGCGCCTTTTTCATTTTCGACACCGCGCCGTCGTTGTAAAGCACGTTGAAGATTTCGGCAATCAACAGTTCAAACGAGGCAGACGAAGAAACGCCCGCCGCCGCAGGAACGCACGAAGTAACGCTTGCCGCGAATCCGCCGACGCTAAAGCCGTTATCGACAAAGTATTTCGCAATGCCTTTCACAAGGGCTTTGCTGTCGCCCGCCTCGCTTTCGACGAAAGAAAGGTCGTCAAGGTTTTGTTCAAACGGGGCGTATCCTTCGGAATTGATTCTGACGATATTGTTGTCGGTTTTCGTCACGAACGCAAGCGTATCGACGGAGATTGCCGCCGTAAGCACTTTTCCGTGGTTATGATCGGTGTGGTTGCCGATAACTTCGATCCTGCCGGGGCTTGAAAAGAATTCCCCTTCCGCAAGGTTGAAATTTTCAATGTGGGCAAGGTAAAGATTTTTGTATCTTTCGGTCTGACCTTCCGCCGAGCCGTAAAGATGGGTTACCGTTTTTTCAAACTCCGACGAACAAGTAATTTCGTCGATTGACGTGATTTTTTGCATATTACCCGTAAATCCGTTGCATATTTCCCCGAATTACATTAAAATAAATTTGCTTTATCGGGAATAACGTTAAAGCGATTATAACACAATCGTATAATAATTGCAATTATTATAAGGAGTTTTGACGATGACAAACGATATTAAAGTTGTTATTGAAGAGTTGCTTTTTTACGCAGGCAAAAACCTTGATATGTACGAGGAAGATTATATTCTGAGAAGGAATAACCTTCTGGACCTTCTGAAAGTGGACGCACCCGCAGACGCGCCCGTCGATAACTGCCGTCCTTTGCAGGAAATTCTGGACGACGTCAACGAATACGCAGCGGAACACCACCTTGCCGAAGAATGGGAAAAAATCAACTTCGAAACCCGCGTCATGGGGCTTCTTATGCCGATGCCGTTTCAGGTTATCACCACGTTTGAACAACTTGCCGCAAGCGATCCCGCTCTCGCGACGAAATATCTTTACAACCTGTCCGTCAACAGCAATTATATAAGGAAAGTCGACATCGACAAAAACATCGGCTGGAAAGTCGCAAATCCGCGCGGCGATATTATGATTACCATAAATCTCAGCAAGCCGGAAAAAGACCCGAAAGCCATTCTCGCCGCGAAAAACGCGCCGCAGACCGCATACCCCAAATGTATGCTCTGCAAAGAATGCGTCGGGTTTTCGGGAAACGCCGCACGCCCTGCCCGTCAGACTCTTCGTACGATTCCGATTATCCTCAACAACGAGGTATGGCATTTCCAGTTTTCGCCCTACGTATATTTTGAAAACCACTGCATCGCGCTTTCGGACGAGCATCGCCCGATGCACATCGACGCCGATACATTTGAAAGAATGTTCGACTTTGTGGAACTCTTCCCCGATTACTTCATCGGCAGCAATGCGGATTTGCCCATCGTCGGCGGCAGCATTTTGTCGCACGACCATTATCAGGGCGGCAGCAAAGTCCTGCCCGAAATGAGCGCGCCGTCCAAAAAGTTTTTCACCCACAGTTCCTTTGAAAACGTCAAAGTGTCGATTGTCGACTGGTACAACAGCGTGATCCGCCTTGAAGGAAAGGACAGGAAAGAAGTGAAAGAACTTGCCGCGCATATCCTCAAATGCTGGCGTGAATACAGCGACAAAAACGTCGATATTTCCGCAAAGACAAGAAACGAGCCGCACAACACCGTTACGCCGATTGCAAGGTTTAACGACGAAAATCATTACGTAATCGATATGATTTTGCGAAATAACCGCACAGACAAGGCTCACCCGTTCGGTATTTTCCACCCCACGGAAGACCTGCACAACATCAAAAAAGAAGGCATCGGAATTATCGAGGCACTGGGACTTTTCATTCTTCCCGGCCGTCTGTCGTCCGAGGCGCACGGTATCCGCGATATATTAACCGGCAAAACCCCGCTTGACTTCAAGGCATTGTCAGACGAAAGCAATCCTTTAAGCAAGCATATCGGCATGATCGCGCAGCTTGCAAACGACTTCGGCACAAGTCTTACAGAAGAAGAAGCGGCAACCCGCGTCACCGATTACATCAACGACGCCTGCGTCCGTATTCTCGACTGCACGGCGGTGTTCAAGCACGACGAAAAAGGCGAGCAGGCGTTCGACCGCTTTATGACCTACTGCGGATTTTAATATGAAACTCTGGATAAAAACTTACGTCGGCGACAAAATCACAAACTCGATAATTTTGTCGAAAAAAGGCGTTTCGCGCGACGTTTTCGATGAAATGCTGAAAGAAGCGGTTGACGCTTTCGACCTTTCGACGCCCGTCGTTTTGTCGCAACACTTTCACCATTTCGCAAATTACAACAGCGTGAAATTTCTGCCCCGCGACTTTGTGGAGCCCGTCGATTTCGACAAACTCGTCGTGGAGAACGTAAAGGAAGACTGATTACTTAAAAACGAAAGGGACTGTTCGCAGTCCCTTTTTTTTACGCTTAATATTCTTCGACGATTTCCGCAAAGTAAAAATTGTGGTAATCGGGCTTTTCGCCGTATGCTTTTTTCACGAAAGGCGAAATTTCCTGTCCCGAAAAGTCCATAACCTGCAAAACCTTGCATTCGTAATACGCCCCGCACCCGTCGATAACGTAGGTGTTCACTTTTTTTGCGGGCGTGATTTTAAGAGAAAGGTCTTTCACCTTATCGCAATCCCTTCCCGACTTCGTGCCGCAATACAAAAGTTCATTTTTGTACTTATCGCCGAAAGGTACGCATAACGTGAATTCCCGTTTCTCGTCGATAATACCTTTTGTGAATCTGCTGTCGCGCACGGGGACAACCGCAACTTTTTTGCCCCACATTTCGCCGAAGAAGCCCCAGCTTGCGGTCATAACGTTCGGTCTTTCGCCCGCGACGACGAAACAGCCGTGCGTTGTATAGTTTTTCAGCATTTCTTCCGCATTTTTGAATTCTGCCATAAATATCTCCTTAAAAGTGTTGTCAAATTAAGTTTTTTGTGTTATAGTGCGTTTGATGGTTTTCGGAAAACACATCAATAAAAAAACCGAGATGCTTTGTGAAAAGGATTCCCGTTAAAAAAATCGCTTATTCCGCCGTTGTCGCGGCAATGTATTTCGCGCTGACCTTATTACTGCAACCCATATCGTTCGGTCCCGTCCAGTTCAGGCTGAGCGAGGCGCTTGTCATGCTTCCTTATATTATGCCCGAAAGCATTCTGGGGATAACGATAGGTTGCGCCGCCGCAAACGCGTTTTCGACCTTCCCCGTGTACGACGTGATTTTCGGCTCGCTTGCGACGCTTATTGCCGGCATACTGACGTCAAAGATTAAAAACGCCTGGCTTGCCGGGTTGCCGCCGGTACTTCTCAATGCTCTTGTGCTGCCGCTGATGTGGTATCTTCTGGGCACGGACGCGGCGTACTGGGTAAATCTTATTTCGATTACTCTGTCCGAAGCGGTCGTGATATTCTTCATCGGCGTGCCGCTTGTTTTGCTTATCAAAAAGAAAGTGCCGTCGCTTGTGACGAGAAAGGCTTTTCTTGACGAAACCCCCGACGACGAAACGAAAGAGAACTGACGCATTTGTGTCGGTTTTTTTTGTTATCACAATATATTGTGAATTTTCAAAAAGCGCGTATTTTTGCTTACCGTTCACGCGCGATTCGTGCTATACTTTCACTTACCGTTTATTATACGCCTTTGTAACGAAAATTACAAGGTCGATTTTTTTTGAAAGGGTTATAAAAATGTCGTTTTGCAAGTTTTCAAGCGATTATCTGATGGAGTCGTTCACGCTCGTCGATAATCTTTTTATGAATGAATATCTGCCCTATGCCGAAGAAGGGTACATAAAGGTATACCTTTATGGGTTATATCTTTGCACAAATCCGTCGGGACGCGACAACTCGGTTGAAAGTTTCGCGAAAGTCCTTGATATGGACGAAGATAAAATCCTTGAAATTTTCAAGTATTGGCAGGATCAGGGGCTTTTGGAAATCATTTCCGTGAACCCGCTGGAAATCAGATATTTGTCGATAAAAGGCGCAAAACAGCCCCCGAAAAAGTACGCTTCGGGGAAATTCGCCGACTTCAACGTGGAAGCGCAACGACTTTTCAACACCCGTCAGATTATGCCCAACGAGTATTTGCAGTATTACGACGTGATGGACAGCACGAAAATTCAGCCCGATGCGATGCTTATGATTATCCAGTATTGCATCAACTATAAGGGCACGACCGTGCGCTATCCTTACATCAACGCCGTTGCAAGAAACTGGGCGCGCGAAGGCGTAAGGACTGTCGAAGACGTGGAGGCGAAACTCAACGAGTTCAACTCTCTTGACGAAGATATGCGCTCTCTTATGCGCGCTCTCGGTCGCCGCGGTTCAACCGATATCGAAGAAAAACAAATGCTTGTCAAATGGACGAAAAACTGGGGCTTCGATATGCCCGCGATACTTTTTGCGGCAAAACAATGCAAAAACAAAGGCGGCTTCAAAAAACTGGACGCCGTCCTGGACGAATATTACCGTCTGAATAAGTTTACCGAGTCCGAAATGAGCGAGTACGTCAAGGAGCGCGAACATTACCACGACCTTGCCGTAAAAATCAACCGCACAATCGGCGTGTTTTACGACAGCCTGGATTATATTATCGAAACGTACGTCAGCCCGTGGCTTTCAAAAGGCTTCGACGACGACGCCCTGCTCGACATCGCGAAATATTGCTTCACTTCAAACGTCAAAACCTTGCAGGGTATGAACCTGACAGTAATGCACTTTTATAAGGAAGGCTGCATCACGTCCGAATCCATACGCGATTACATCGACAGACAAATCCAGAACGACGAGTTCATCAAAAAAGTTCTGTCGCTTGCCGGGACAAACAGGTTCGTTTCGCAAAACGACCGCGAATATTACCGCGTCTGGTGCACCGAATGGGGCATGCCCGACGACCTTATTCTGTACGCCGCGGAACTTTCCGCAAACAGCCGCTTCCCCCTGCAATTTATCAATAAGCAACTTGCAAAGTGGCACGACGCGCACATAACCACGCTGGAACAAGCCAAAAAATCGGCAATCGCCGTCGAAAATCCGAAGTCGTCGGCGAAAAACTTCACGGAACGCGAATACACCAAGGAACAACTTGACAGCATCTTCAAAAACGTTCCCGACATCGAGGAATACGACATATGATGAAAAGCGGAAAAATCGTCCTTGCCGTTAAGGACGAATACAAATTGAAACACGACCGCGCGGTCGAAGTCGCCGACAATAACCTTGCCCGCGCAATGGAAAACGACGATTTCAGACGCATAACAAAGGAACTTTCTTCTTTGAACTTCGACGTCGTATTAAAACAGGCGAGAAAACAGGACGCGTCGGACGAACTTCAAAAAATAAAACTTCTTGAAAAGGAGCGCGCCGCAACCCTTAAAAGTATGGGCATGCGCGAAAGCGACTTTTTGCCGAAATTCGACTGCGAAACGTGCAACGACACGGGCGTGCTTTCAGGCAAATTCTGCGATTGTTTCAAAAAGCGTTATTACGAAACTTTATGCGATTTTCTCGGCATCGGGCAAATCCGAAACGTCACGTTTTCCGACGTGGATTTTTCAAAAATCAAGGACGCGAAACAAAGAAAAAAGTTGGAGTCCAACTATAAACTTTTCAAAAAATATTGCGACAAATATCCTTCCGTGAAATATAAAAACGCCCTCATAATGGGCGGCACGGGCGTCGGCAAAAGTTATCTTATGTACGCCGTCGCAAACGAGTTTATGAAAAACGGATTCAGCGTTTTGTACGTTTCGGCAATCAAACTGAATTCCCTTATGCTGTCGTACCACACGTCGTTCGTGTCGGAGCGGGACGTATACCTTGCCGACGTCATCGACTGCGACCTGCTTATCATAGACGATTTGGGAAGCGAGCAAAAAATCAAAAACGTTACCGACGAATATCTCTTAAAGATACTTGACGAGCGCGAAAAAGCCGATAAACCCGTGTTTGTGACAACAAACCTCAACGAAGAACAACTCAAAAACTCTTACAACGAGCGCGTTTTCTCACGACTTTTCAACGTGAACAAAACGATTATTTCCAACATTGACGGCAACGATTTAAGGCTTTTCTGATATTTCGTCGGAAACTTTAATTGCGGACGCAACCGCCCACATTATGTTGTAGCCGCCCGAAAGCCCGTCGATATTGAGAATCTCTCCGCCGACAAAAAGATTATTAACGCCCTTGATTTCAAGGGTGTTTTTATTTACGCACGACGCGTCGATACCGCCGCTCATAACCTGTGCAAGCGACTTATCGGAAACGCCCGTGATTTTGATTCTGAAATCGGAAACGACGTCGGCAAGTTTATTAAGATTTTCGTCGGTCGCTTCCGCACTTCCCTGTATGCCCGCCATATTCAGAATCTGTTGCGCGATCATCTTATGGAACGCGCCCGAAAGCAGTTCCCCGACGTCATTTGAAAACTCTTTCAACCTTTTCAGTATCAAAAAAGTTTCGTTTTTGTTTTCATTCAGAAAGTTTAACGAAAGATATGCGTTTTTCGGCGCGCCGAGACGCGCATAGTACGCCGAATTATTGAACGTCGCAATGCCTGACAGTCCGAACGACTTGAACAGCACCTCGCCGTATTCTTCGTGCACGACCTTGCTATTAACGATTAAGCCGACCTTTGCCTTTACCCTGACGCCGTTCAGCCCTTTGATGTACGTCGTGTCGGTTGAAAGCGGCGCAAGCGACGGCGTGAACTTTCTGACGTTTGCAAAGTCCGAAAGAACGCCCGTGGAATCGTATCCGAATCCTGCGTTGCTGCCCGTCGCGAAAAACACGTTCTTTCCGTAATAATCAACGTCGCAAGAAACCTTGAAAAGGTCTTTTTGTTTCGAAATTTTCGTGACGAGTGCAGACGTTCTGACTTCCACCCCGTTTTTTTGAATCGCGCGGCGATATGCGTCAAGCACGGTGTTTGCCGACTCCGACAGCGGATAACCCCTGCCTTCTTCGTCAAACCGCATAAGCAGTCCCAGACTTTCAAAAAACTTTTTGATTTCAAAAAAACCGTACTTTTCAAACGTTGCCGAAACGAAACTCTCGTCGTTATATTTCCCGACGTCGAAGTTTTCGTTCAGGAAATTGCACTTCCCCGCGCCCGTCGACAGCAGTTTTTTGCCGATTCTGTCGTTTGCGTCCAGAATCAGAACGCTTTTGTTTTTAACGCGGGCGGCAGCGGTCATTCCGCCGATACCGCCGCCAACGATAATAAGGTCGTAAATTTTCATAATTCAAAAAAATTCCCCACGGCTTTCGCCGTGAGGAAGTATGCTTAATATCGATTAAGCGGTGTATTCGACGATCGTGTACTTGGTGCCGAGCGCCGCCTCGAAAGTGGCTTTGTAGCCCTGTCTTACGCTGATCTTCGCTCCTTCGGTTGCGGTGAAGATGTCGCCCGTGAAGACGGGAACGGTCTTGCCTGTAAATCTTACTTCGAGACCGGTCGCGCAAAGAGCGAAAGCGTCCTCGCCGACAGTCTGAATATTTTCGCCGAATTCGACGTATTCAAGATCCGAGCAGCCATAGAATGCCGACGCGTTAAGTTCGACAAGCGACGAAGGAAGGATAACCCTTGTCAGAAGCGAGCAGCCGCCGAATGCCGAGTAGCCGATCGTTTGCAGCGTTTCGTCGGACTCAAACGTGAGCGACGTAATGCCGCGGCAGCCGTCGAATGCCGAGTCGCCGATTGCGACGACCGATGACGGGATCGAAACTTTCTGGATAAGCACGCAACCGTTGAACGCGTTGCTGCCGATGTATTCGATGCCGCTTGACACAAACGTAATCGCCCTTAAACTTATGCAGTTTCTGAACGCGCCGTCTTCAACCGCCGCGATTCTTGCGGTGATATCCGACAAGGTCACGCAGTTTCTGAACGCTTCTTGTCCGACGTAAATGCTTGCGTTTGCGCTCATAGTGACGCTCTTCAACGCTTTTGCGTTTCTGAATACGCCTTCTACAAACCTGGTCACGCCGCTAAGGTTAATCGTTGCAAGCTGTCCGCAGTTTTCAAACGCCGATACGCCGATGGTGTTGACGCCCTTAGTGGTGTTCACGTCGACGTTATTAAGGCTTGTGCTGCCGAAGAACGCTCTGTCGCCGATTGTACGAAGCGCGGCGGTCTTTGAGTCTGCGCCGTCCATCGTCGTGAAAGTAGCAAGCGCCGTGCAGTTTTCGAATGCGGAGTTGCCGATACGTGCGATGAAGTACGGCAGTGTTATCGTCGTCAAGGACGTGCAATCCATAAACGCGCCGTCGCCGATTGTCGTAACAAGACCTGCCGGGTCGTATGCCGCGGGCGCAGGATCGGTGCCGCCTTCCGTCGTTTCGGGCGTAATGAATTTCGCATTTGCGACGAAGTTTACCGTTGTAAGAGCCGTGCAGCCCTTGAACGCGTACGAGTCGAGCGTGCCGAGGTTTTCAGGCAGATTGAGCGTTACAAGCGCCGTGCAGCCGCTGAAAGCGTAGTCGTTTATCGCAAGTTTCACAGCCATATCGTCGGTTGACGTAAAGGTTGCAAACGTGATCGTGTCAAGGTTTTTGCAGTTCGCAAACGCATATTGCCAGATTCTTGAAATATTGCTGCATTCCGACAGGTTGATTTTCTTGATTGACGAACCTGTGAAAGCGCTGTCCTTGATTTCGGAAAGCGACGCGGGAAGCATTACTTCCACAATGCTACTATTGTTTGCGAATGCAAAACTGCCGACATATTTAAGGTTGGTGAAGCCTTTGAGATCGAGCGTTGCGTATTTCGTGCTTTCAAACGCATACGGAGCAATCGAAACGACGCGCGTATCGACCGTGTAGCCGCCGCCATTGCTATTGTCGTAATACAATACTTTGCCGATGACGACAAGTCCGCTTGCTGCTTTGAAGAAGTCCGTTTCGTGGAACGCTTTTTCTTCGATATCGACGACGTTCTGGAAAATACCAACCGAGTTGATTTTGGTCTTATAGAACGCCATCTTCTTAATCGTTTCGACGCTCTCGCCGTCAGAAACAATCGAAAGTTGACTGTCTGCAAACGCGCTCATCGAAATTATCTTAATACCGCCAAAGTTGACTCTTGCAATCGACGAGTTTGCAAACGCTCTTGCCGAAACGTTGTCGATGGGTGCCTTGCTGAAATCTACGACCGTAACGTTCGTCGTACCGTTGAATGCGTCTACGCCAAGTTTTTTGAGCGCGATGAACTCAACCGTCGCGATGCCGCTGTTTCTGAACGCGGCGTTTCCGATAATTTCGACGCTGCCGAGATTTACCGCGATGCTGCCGGTGTTTGCAAAGGCATAGTTGCCGATTTCCGTCGTGTAAGGTTTATCGCCGTTTGCGGTTGCAAGCGTAACTTTCGTGACTTGCGTTGCGTTCTGGAATGCGTAATCCGCAATCGCCGTAGCGGTGTTGGTAACGACGATTTCTTTCAGTTTCTTGGGCAGATAATAGGTAACGCCACCCTGTTCCGCCTTATACCAGTTGTCGTTTTGCGGGTTTACGGTCGTGAACAGTCTGCCGAGCGGGATTTCTGCCGAATACGCAAGATTTGTAAGGTTGTAGCAGCCTTCAAACACGTTATCGCCGATTTGTTCCACGTTGTCGGGAAGCGTGATCGTCGTGATCCTTACGCAATTACGGAACGCGCCCGCGCCGATGTCAAGCCCTTTGAAGTTGCCTTCGAACACGACTTCTTCGATATTGCTGTTTGCAAATGCTTCTTCGCCGATGGTCTGAATGTTGCCTTTTATCGTAATCTTTTTGATAAACTTATTGTTTTTGAACGCGCCGTCTTTTATTGCGTGGACTGCGTCGTCGAAGTTTATCGTGAATTCGGTTTTATAGGAATCGCCCTTCTTCGCCTTGTTTTCATCGATGCCGACGATGACGCCGTTTTCGATGACGAAGTATTCGATGGGAACCCATTTTGCGGTAAGTTTGATACCGTTTTTAATGAATTCGGGATCGGTAATCGTTTTGTAATCGACGCTTGTGCCGTCCGCGCCGGTGTACTGAACTTCGCCGTACCACCAACCTGCAAAGGTTTTTTCGGTGGGCGCGCCTTCGGGCACTTTGAGTGCCAGCGGTTTGTTGAAGTCAACGTTCACGTTTTCGGGAACGACAACCGATTCGGGTGCGTCGCCGCGTTCAAACGTAACGGTTACGGGCTTGTAGTCCAGAATCGCAACGTACGCGACGTCTTGTTCCTGCACTTTCACGTTAAGCTGGTTATTCAAAACTTCGCCTTCCGCAACGTCCACGAGTTGTCCGTCCGCAGTCAGGCGTTTCCAGCATTTGAAGACGTAATAATTGTTGTCCGAAACGCTTGCCGTAACGCTGAATTCGGCGTTGTTGTCAAACGGCTTCGTATAGCCTTCAAGGTCGTATTCTTCGGTGCTTCCGGTAAGTTTCGTCCAAGCGCCCCAACCCGTGCCGATATTGACTGCGCCCATATCCGCGTCGGGCATTGCGATCTTTGATTTCGCCTTGTAAATCGCAATATGGAACTCGTACGGCTGCCATTCTGCGGTGAGAGTTACGTCTTCCGTGAACGCCCATTTGCCGACAAGAATTTCGTTTTTGTTGACGTTGTATTTTACGACGTAGGTTTTTGTGCCTTCCGAGTCAAGATAATACCAGCCGATGAAGCGTTTCGTCCCGTCGCTCGAAAGTTTCGGGACGTCGGGGATCGCGTCTTGTCCCAAAACGACGTCGGAATTGTATTTCACGACGAACGTCTTGCCGTAGTTGTCAACGGTGTCCACGAGGGTTACGTTGATGTCTTTCGGGGCAAATACTGCCGTGAAGGTAATCGTCTTATTGATGGCGTGCTTTTCGTCGATATTGTATTCAACGCTCTTGTTCGCGCCGAACGGGGCGTATTCTTCGCCGTTCAGAAGCCAACGGACAAGCGTATAGCCGTCTTTCGGGTTTGCGGTGAACGTCGCTTTCTGGTCGTAAGGCCACGCGTCGTTGCTGCCCGTAACTTCCTGCATCATTGAGTCGTCGTTTGCGTTCACGACGAGTTTGTAAGTGACGGCGTTGAATTTTGCGACAAGATCGATATCTTTTGCAAAGTCGAACGCGTGGACGCCGTTGCCGTTTTCGTCAACGACTTTGATTTCGTTGCCCAGGTCATCGGTATAATACCAGCCTGCGAACGTCGCAAAAGGTTTTTCAACCGGGCGACTGCTGTCGGTTGTTTCGCCGATTTTGTTGCTTATAAGCTGTTCAATCGCTTTATCGGTCGCGCCGAAGTTTACGCCGCCGATAAAGAGTTCGGTTTCGTTGGTTTTTGCGAATTTTGCGCCATTTGCCTTATCCGCTTCCGAGATTTTGAGCGTGATCGAGTATGTATTGGTTGTCCATTTACCGAACACGGTGATGTCTTCGCGGTCAATGACGTTTACGTTGAAGTCCCATTTATATTCGGTTTTCGAGCCTACTTTGATTGGTTTGCCCTCGTCGTAAACGGGCAATCCGTTTTCGTCAAGGCGGTTGTAGATTTCGGTCGCTTCGTCAGCAAGGCGCGCGCCCGATTTATCGGTCAGATAATATTTCCCTTTATACAATACGACTTTTTTGCCGTTTTCGTCGACGTATGCGAACCTTCTGTTGCCGTTTTCGTCCGCAAGGTAGTACTTATCGCCGACTTTCACAAGGATATTGCCGCTGTCTTCGTCCGCGTCGACAATTTGCCCTTTATCGTTTCTTTTTTCTTCCGAGTAATAATACCAGCCGTCGAAGGTGTGTCCAACGTACGTGGCGATGCTCGGCGCGGTGGCCTTTTGTCCCTTTGCGACGTCGTAAATCGTTACCCCGGACTCGTAATTACCCTGAATCCTTATGACGCTCACGTCGTATTTCGGTTCAAGATATACGTTGATTTTGTAAACAGCGGTGACTTTGCTGTCTTCCGCAACCGCTTTGATATAGTAAACGTTGTCGCCGTTTTTAAGGTTTACGACAAGGTTTGTTGCGTCGTTATTTATGGTCAGGCTGCATTCTTCGTCCTTCCATACCGAATACGTGGTTTTCGGGCTTGCCGCTTTTAATTTTCTTAAAACGTCGGTGTCGAAGTCGAAACGCGACTCTTCGTGCGCGATTTCGTTATTTGCGCCCGTGACGTATCTCCAAACGCCGTTATCGACTTCCTTTTCGCCTTCTTTGGTTTTGATTTTCACTTTTTCAGGTGTGAAAACGCCGCCTTTAAGGTCGGCTTCCGTGGATTTTCCGTTGGGCGTCCAGTGGGCGTAAATTTTGACGTTTTGGGTGATTTTCGTTGCGAAATCGAATTTTTCGTCACCGTCTTTTTCGACAAACCAGCCGACGAAATCGAATCCCGCGGGACGGTCGTCTTCGGTAATTTCATACGCGCTGACCGTTCTGCCCTGTCGCACCGTGACGTTGGTGAAAGCTACGTCTTCTTCGCCTGATTCGGGATAGTTTTTCATGAAAGACACCCTGAAAGACGGCGTGGTCGGGGCGGGACCCTGATCGGTACCGTCATCGCACGCGGCGAGAAGCACGGACGTGCATCCGATAAGCAGTACGAGCGTCAAAACTAAAAGCAACCTCGAAAGTTTTTTCATAAAATTTTCCTTCTTTTTGCCGATAATACTTTATTTGAGAAAAAATCTCTTGCATATATTTTATTATATAAACATAGTAAAGTCAATATTTATCCTAAGTTTTGTTTTTAAGGCGTCCAAAAACGCCAAAAAATCGCGCTTTACACGGCGGATTTTTTCAAATTGTAAAAAAACGACTTGCGATTTTTTAATTTTTACTTTTGTCAAAAAACGCGGGATAAAACAAAGCGGACGGCGTATAAAAGGAGAGAAATATACGTCGTCCGCCTTGTTTCAATATAATTTTTGGGGGGTTATATAACTTTATTAAACGTTGTAATTTATTTTCTTTGCCGTGCGTCTGATCTTTTCGCGGTCAAGCCCGACAAGAACCGCAACGTCGCGAAGGGACACGCCGCTTCTCGTCTGCAATTCGTAAATAATCGTTTTCAGAAGTTCGGGATCTTGAAGAGCGGCTTTGTCGGTGATGTTGAACCGACGAATAAGGTCCATCAGAACGTCGTCGCAGTTTTCGTAAGGTTTTGCCTCTTTGAATTTATATTCGTCGGTGCTGCCGCCGTACGAGGAAAGTTCCGGCACCTTTTTGAAAAGCCTTTTCAGTTCCTTGTAGTCGATGAAACTCAGTTGGTTGAGATAATCTTTCGCGCTGCTGTACAGATATTCCCCGCTGTTGACGGCGACGCGCGCTTTCACGGGATTGTTGTGTACGAAATATATCGCGGCAAGGATTTCGTCGGGGGTTTTAAGAGCGTCGCTTTCGTATCTTCCGTTAAAGACGTATCCGCTCCTGCCGTTTATGCGGTTGAAAAACTTGGCGTAAGTCGTGTTCACCCTTCGCATAAACTCCGAGATGTTCTGGACGTCGTCGGAAGTCACGATAAGGTGCGAGTGATTTTGCATCACGCAGTACGCAAGGACGGAAACGCCCGTGTCCTTTGCCTTTTCCTCAACCGTGACGAGATAAAAGTTTTTCATATTCGGCTCTCTGAAAACGTCAAGCCCGGGAAGACCGTCCGTGAGAACGTGAAAATGTTTTGCGCCGCTGAAAATGCTGCCCCTTGCAACCCTTGTCATAAACGAACCTCATTATTTTATTATGTTTTAATTATACATATAATCAAAAACGCTGTCAAACGTTTTATGTCAAAATAACTAACACTTTGACACGATTTATCGACAAAATGATAAAATTGTATTGACATTGCGCCATAATGCGGTATAATTAAGATGTACCTGGGTTGTACGATATGTAACTTATTTTCCAACCACAACTTTTTCAGGGATTACGATTTCCGTCTCTTATGTTACGCCTTGTCCTCACGGACCATGAAGGAAAACAGCGGTTTCGGATAGTTTGCCCACCTATGCGCATAGGTTGCGCAAAAAGTTACAGTCGGCAACTTGGCGATAAAACCGTCGCTCGTCGCGGCGGTCTTTTTTGTGCATTGCCCGCGCGACGTTTTTTATATTTCGCATTTTCCCGAAAAATTTTTCGATACTGCTTAAATTTGCTTGATAATTTGATAATTTATGATATAATAACAAATGTTTTGCTGGTGTGGCTCAGCAGGTAGAGCGGTTCACTCGTAATGAACAGGTCGGCGGTTCGAATCCGCCCACCAGCTCCAAAAGACCGAAACGTGATAAGCGTTCCGGTCTTTTTCGTTTTCTGATTTTTTCACCCGCGCTCCCTTTTTTCCTCGTTTATTCCGCTCACAACCGCTCTTTTACAAAAAAATGTACAAGATAATGTATAAGATAATGTACAAGACGTTGACTGAAAAATCCTTTTTTGGTATAATATTATTATAAATATCCAAGAGGCAAGGATTATGGAAAACAAATACGTTCCGCCATATGAAATAACCGACGAAATGTTGAGGCTTATTTCCGATATTATGGAAAACCTCGGCAGGCTTTCGGGCGTCAACGAAATTGAAAAGTTGCCACGTCTTCGCCGGGTGAACAGAATCAAGTCCATTCATTCGTCGCTCGCGATTGAAAACAACACGCTTTCTTTTGAGCAAGTCACGGCGGTTATCAACGGAAAACCCGTCCTTGCGCCACAAAAAGACGTTTTGGAAGTGCAAAATGCTTTTCGCGCCTACGAGAAACTTAGCGAGATTAATCCGTATAGCATCGACGACCTTCTGAAAATTCACGGCGTTATGACGGACGGGCTTGTTAAAGAGTCGGGACAACTGCGCTCGGGACAAGTCGGTGTTTACAATCAGGACGGCAAAGTCGTTCACCTTGCCCCGCCTGCCGAATTCGTCCCCGGGCAAATCGCGCAACTTTTCGACTGGGTTCAGACAAGCAAGACGAATATGCTGATTAAATCGAGCGTGTTTCATTACGAATTCGAGTTTATCCACCCGTTCAACGACGGCAACGGCAGGACGGGCAGGTTTTGGCAGACGGCGCTGCTTGCAAGTTGGAAACCTATTTTCGCATGGATCCCAATCGAAAGTATTATCAAAAACAACCAAGAGGCATATTACAACGCAATCGCGCTGTCCACAAGCCAAGGCAAGTCAAATATTTTTGTCGAGTTTATGCTGGACGTCATCAACAACGCAATCAAGGAACTCGTTGACGACGCCAAAAACCACTGCAATCACCTGAACAACCGAGTTGCCGAACTTTTGAAAGTTATCGAGCCTTATCCGCAATCGGCAACGGAACTTATGGAAAAGTTAAATTTGAAATCACGCGCAGGTTTCAGAAACAATTATCTGCAACCGGCGTTGGACGCAGGTCTTATCGGAATGACCGAACCCGATAAACCCACCAGCAAAAACCAAAAATACTTCAAAACCTAAAAACTCACCCACCTTTGCGGTGGGTGATTTGTTAATCGGTAAATAGTCGGGATTTTGATGAGTAGTCAGAATAAAAAGAATTTATAATTCCCGCTTGAAACGCTCGTTTTGCACGGCGCGCCGCTTAATCCCTGCGGCAATTTTTCAACGCATTTTTTAAGATATATTACGGCGACCTGTTCGGAATTTTCCCTTGCGATTTCAAACAGGTTTTCAAAGTCGGAAACCACGTCGATCATCACCGAGAGTTCAAAAAATCCGCCCGTAAATTCGCTTGCGGTTTTCAGGTGCTTTACGTATGCGCCGTATCTGTTTGCAAAATAACTTTCGGAAAGCACGCTGTCTTTCGATATTTCAAGGACGGCGTCGCCGTGCGACAAATTCAAAGCGTCCAGAACGCTTGCGACAAACGATTGGTCAGCCGTATCATAAACGGGCTTCTTTTTCTTCTTAAAAAACTTCATAATAAAAAGGATATGCCAAAGCGACGGCGTTGTCAAGAAAATATTTTGCCGATAAATTCGTAAAAACGCTTGTCAACTGCGATAAATTATGATAGATTATAAACGCTAAATATATTGTGCCTCCTTGGTCAAGCGGTTAAGACGCCGCCCTCTCACGGCGGAAACAGGAGTTCGATTCTCCTAGGGGGTGCCAGAATGCGGGATTATATCCCGCCTTTTTTTATGCGAAAAAATACTTACAAACGGGTGTTTTTAATAATTTTGCGAAAGTCAAATCGACGTTTTCAAAGTAAAATTTCCGACAATTTTTTTCAATTGTCAAAAAAATTCTTTACAAATCGCGGATTTCATAATATCATTAATATATATTTGAAAAAAACACACGATATTTTTGAATTATGAAAAAGACCGAATTTACCAAAACCGCAATAATCAACAGCACCGTTAAACTCTTAAAAGCCAACGGGAAAGTTACCATTAAGGAGATCTCCGACGACGCCGGCGTGAATATTGCTGCGATAAATTATCATTTCACCGACAAAAAATCGCTGATTTCCGTCGTCATCAGGCGCACGATTTCCGACTTCAAAAAAATTGCCGACAACCTTGTCGCAAGTTTGGCGGAACTGAACACTCATCCCGAGGAAACCATTTCCGCATTTTTCAACGCCTGCCACGAATACTGCGCCGAAAACATCAACGTCATAAACTTTATGCTCGCCCCCGAAAACGTGGAATACAACAACTATTTCAACAAAACGGTAAGCCAGATGTTTTCAACGGATTCCGATTTGTGCTTTAAGGTCATTTCGTATATGCGCGCGACAAGCGCGGCAAGCGACAACGAATTGAAGGCAAGATACCTTGTCCTTCTGTCAACTTTCCTGACTCCGTTTTTCAGCACGTTCAATATCTTAAACGGCAATCACTTCGGACAAATTTTCAACCTTAACGACCAGGAATTCAAGAAACTTTACATTGAACAAATCGTAAGAATAATCAAATCAAAATAACAAAACAATGTTTTTATAAGCAAAAATCCACGGTTAAGCCGTGGATTTTGTTATATTATTTCTTTTATTGATTATCCTGTTTCCTTATTTCGGCGTGCCTGATTTTGCCGGAAATCGTCTTTGGAAGTTCCGTCACGAACTCCACGATGCGCGGATATTTGTACGGCGCGGTAAGTCTTTTCACGTATTGCTGAATTTCCTTTTTCAGTTCTTCCGACGGGGTATAACCTTTCGCAAGGACAATCGTTGCTTTGACGACTTGTCCGCGCACGGGATCGGGTGCGCCCGTTATCGCGCATTCCAACACTGCGGGGTGTTCCATAAGCACGCTTTCGATTTCAAACGGTCCGATGCGATAACCCGACGATTTGATGATGTCGTCGGTGCGCCCGACAAACCAATAATAGCCGTCTTCGTCGCGCCACGCCGTGTCGCCCGTGTGATAAAGTCCGTCGTGCATTACCGCTTTTGTCGCTTCTTCGTTGTTGTAATATCCGCGGAAAAGTCCGACGGGCGCGCCTTCCGAAATATCGACGCAGATTTCGCCTTCTTCGCCGTTTGCGGCAAGTCTGCCGTCGGCGGTAATCAGTTTGATTTTATACTGCGGACTCGGCATGCCCATGCTGCCGGGTTTCGGGTTCATATGCAGAAGGTTTGCAAGAGTCAGCGTCGTTTCGGTCTGTCCAAAGCCTTCCATAAGTTTGATTCCGGTAAGGCTCAAAAATTGTTTATATACCTCGGGATTCAGCGCTTCGCCGGCGATCGTCGCGTATTTTATGCTGGAAATGTCGTACTTTGACAAGTCTTCCTTGATAAGGAACCTGAAAATCGTGGGCGGTGCGCAAAACGTCGTGATTTTGTGCTTTTCGATGACGGACAGCATATCGTCGGCATTGAAACGGGTGAAATCGTAAACGAAAACACAGTTGCCCATCAGCCATTGTCCGTACAGTTTGCCCCAGACCGCTTTGCCCCAGCCGGTGTCCGCAATCGTCAGGTGAACGCCGTTTCCGTCGATATTATGCCACCATTTGGCAGTGATAAAGTGTCCGATTGCGTATGCGTGGTCGTGCATGACAAGTTTCGGATAACCCGACGTGCCCGACGTAAAGAACATAAGAGCGGCGTCGTTTTTATAAGTTGCGTCAACGCCTTCGCCACGCTTGAACTCGTCCGAAAACGCCTGAAATTCCGTGTCGAAATCATGCCAACCGTCACGGCTTGCCCCGACAAGTATTTTCGTTTTGACGTCGCATTGTTCAAAGGCTTTTTCCGCCTCGTCGACGATACTCCCCGTGGAACTGATGACGACCGCGCTCACGCCCGCAAGATTGAACCTGTATACAAGGTCCTTTTTCATAAGCTGATCCGTTGCGGGAATGACGATCGCGCCGATTTTGTGCAGCGCAACGATTGAAAACCAGAATTGATAATGACGGCGCAGAATAAGCATTACCCTGTCGCCTTTTTTAATGCCCAGCGACCTGAAATAATTTGCCGTTTTGTTTGTAAGACGCATCATGTCCGAAAAAGTGAACGTTTTTTCTTCGTGATGTTCGCCAACCCACAAAAGCGCGGTTTTATCGGGGGTGTTTTTGCCCCAGAAATCCACCACGTCAAACCCGAAGTTGAAGTCGTCGGGAATATGAAAATCGATTTTTGTCAGTCTGCCCGTTTTTTCGTCAACGGTTTCGGTAACGTATTTTTCGTAAAGTTGCATATCTTTATCCTTATAAAATAAAATCCCCGTCTCGTTTTGAGACGGAGAATTAATCCGCGGTACCACTCAAATTGCTTTAACAGCCACTTACGCATCCATCAATGCGTTGCTCTGTAACGGGAGCCCCCGTCCCGACTTAATAGTTTCCGTTCTGTCGGGCGACTGGAAGGTGATAAGACAAAATCCGCATACCGTCTTACACCGACCGACGGCTCTCTGTGCTGCCAAAACTTTGTCACGTCCTCATAAACGCCTTTATATGTTGTTGAAAATAATTATACACGATACTTTTTGATTGTCAAGCAAAAAAAATTGAAAATTATATACGTTTTTAATATGCCACCTGCCATAAAACGCATAAATAAATCCCGCCAAAAAAGGCGGGATTTAATAGTCTTCTGATACTCTCCCCTAAAAAGTCAGAATTTAATGTTTGACTTTTCTTAAAACGGCGAGAATTTGATGGATTTTTGGGGTTCTTGACGGGTTCGTGCGAAGGCGCGTACTTTGTCGTACGTAACTGAGCAGGGTTCCGTCAAAACGCCAAAAAGGCGCGAATTACGTCGCAAATCTCGCTTTTGACCAAACAAACTCATTTCAATCGTTTGTCTGTCTTTTGCTTGTTTGCTCCTTCTCCCCAAAAGTACAAAAGTATCTTTTGGGGTCCCCTAACCCTAAAAAGTCAGAATTTTGATGAGATTGTGGTTTTCTCGGCGGGTTTTGAAAATTCCAGTGTACTTTGGCGTACACGAATTTTCAAGTTCCGCCGAAAAAGCAAAATATCGCAAAATTATGACTTTTTAATTAAGGCGGGATTCAAGCGCGCTGAGTTCGTCGTTCAACTCCTTCGGGAGCTTGTCGCCGAACTTCTTATAGAATTCCTTAATGCCTTCGGCTTCTTTCTTCCAGGTTTCGGTATCGACGTTAAGAAGACCTTTCAGGGTTTCTTCGTCCACGCCGCAACCTTCAAGGTTGATGTCTTCGGGTTTCGGAACGTATCCGATTGCGGTTTCGTCCGCGTCGACGGTTTCTTCGCAACGTTTCAAAATCCAGTCAAGCACGCGCATATTGTCGCCAAATCCCGGCCAGATGAAGTGACCTTCGCTGTCCGTCCTGAACCAGTTGACGTTGAAGATTTTGGGTTGAACCTTAATCTTTTTGCCCATATCGATCCAATGCTGGAAGTAGTCGCCCATATGATATCCGCAGAAAGGCAGCATTGCCATCGGATCGCGACGTACGACGCCTACCGCGCCTGCCGCCGCAGCGGTCGTTTCGGAAGCCATAATGCTGCCGACGAAAACGCCGTTGTCCCAACTTCTGGACTGATATACAAGCGGAGTGGTTGCCGCGCGACGTCCGCCGAAAATGATTGCGCTGATGGGCACGCCGTTGGGAGCCTCGAATTCACTGCTGATGCACGGGCAGTTGATTGCGGGTGCGGTGAAACGGCTGTTGGGGTGCGCCGCTTTGACGGGTTTGCCGTCGGCGTCTTTCATATCGGGCGTCCAGGGATTGCCCTTCCAGTCGATAAGGCGTGCGGGCGGTGTTTTGGTAAGACCTTCCCACCACACGGTGTTATCTTCGGGATTGATTGCAACGTTCGTGAAAATGGTATTCTTTCTTGTGGAAGCAAGAGCGTTGGGGTTCGACTTTTCGTTCGTACCGGGAGCGACGCCGAAGAAGCCCGCCTCGGGGTTGATTGCGTAAAGTCTGCCGTCCGCGCCTACGCGAAGCCACGCGATGTCGTCGCCGACCGTATAAACGCGATAGCCTTTTTTGGTGTAAACCTCTGGCGGAATAAGCATTGCAAGGTTGGTCTTGCCGCAAGCCGACGGGAACGCCGCCGTGACGTATTTCGTCTCGCCGTTGGGTTTTTCGACGCCGAGAATGAGCATATGTTCAGCCATCCAGCCTTCGTTTTTGCCCTGATACGACGCGATACGAAGCGCAAAGCATTTCTTGCCCAAAAGGACGTTTCCGCCGTATGCGCTGTTGACCGACCAGATTGCGTTGTCTTCGGGGAACTGAACGATGTATCTCTCGTTTTCGTCAACGTTGCATTTTGCGTGGAATCCGCGCACGACGTCTTCGCTGTCGCCGAGCCTGTCAAGGACTTTCTGACCGATTCTGGTCATAATCGCCATATTCAGGACAACGTAAATGCTGTCAGTGGTTTCGATACCGATTTTCGCAAACGGGCTGTTTACCGCGCCCATCGAGAACGGGATAACGTACATCGTGCGACCGATCATGCTGTCTTTCGCGATGGCTTTGAGTTTTTTGTACATTTCTTCGGGATCCATCCAGTTGTTGGTGGGACCTGCGTCTTCTTTTCTTCTGCTGCAAATGAAAGTCCTGCCCTCGACGCGAGCGACGTCGTTGGGTTTCGTACGGTGATATAAGCAACCCGGCAATTTTTCATCGTTGAGTTTAATCATTTCACCCGACGCGATCGCTTCTTTTCTCAACGCTTCGAGTTGAGCTTCGCTGCCGTCAATCCAAACCACTTTATCGGGTTTGGCAAGAGCCACTGCTTCGTCGACAAACTGTAAAACTTTTTTATTGGTCGTCATTGTATATGCCTCCATAATAAATTCTTGTTTTTCAATGCGGCAGAAACCATTCTACCCCATTTTATTCTATGATTATATGATACACCAAATCCGCGCGTTTCGCAATATTTATTTTTACAAAAGTTGCAAATTCATACACTATGTATTACAATGTTTATAACAATAATCGAAGGAGTTACGTTATGTTATTAACCACGATGATTATCCGCACTTTGCTGTGCAAACCGCAAGAAATCGACGCGGGCGAGTTCAAAGCAAGAGATTTCGACAAAGACCTTATCGCAAAACACTTGTCCGAGGCGGTGCAAATCCCCACGGTTTCGATGGTCGGCGAGTTTGAAGGTCAGGACAAACCTTTCCACGACTATCACGCCTGGCTTGAAAAGACCTATCCTCTTATCCATAAAACGGCGGAAAAAACCGTCATCAACAATTACAGTCTGGTTTATCGCTTCAAAGGTAAAAATCCGACGCTTGCCCCCGGCGCGTTCCTTGCACATCAGGACGTCGTCCCCGCTCCGAAAGAAGGTTGGGATTACGAGCCGTTCGGCGGCACTATCGACGGCGGTTTCATCTGGGGACGCGGCACGCAGGATATGAAAGGCACGATGATTTCAATCCTCGAAGCCACCGAAAAACTTTTGTCCGAAGGCTGGCAGCCCGAACGCGACGTTTATTTCTGCTTCGGTCACGACGAAGAAGCCTGGACGGAAGAAGGAGCGGCACATATCTGCGCGTGGTTCAAACAACAAAACATTAAGTTTGAATACATTATCGACGAAGGCGGCACCATTATCGACGGCAATATGATCGGCGTCGATAAACTCTTCGGTCTTATCGCAACGTGCGAAAAAGGCAACCTTAATATGACGCTCACCGTCGAAAAGTCGGGCGGACACGCGTCAAATCCGTCAAAACCTTCCGCGGCGGCACTCCTTGGCAAAGCGTTGATTAAACTCGACAAACACCCCATGCCCAGCAAATGGACGCCCGCAACCAAACAAACGTTTAAGTTGCTTGCGCCGCATATGAAGTTCCCCATCAGAATGGTCCTTGTAAACCGCGATATTTTAAGCCCGCTTCTTAAATTCGTTTTCAAGAAGATTCCTTTGACGAATTCGCTCATCTCCACAACCTTCGCGCAGACGATGCTCCACGGCAGCGACGCCGAAAACGTCATTCCGCCCAAGGTCACGGCGAATATCAATACCCGTATCATCACCGGCGTTTCAAGCGACGAAGTCATCGCCTATACCCAAAAACTTCTGGGCAAGGACGTCAAGGTCGAAAGACACGGCAAAGGTACGGAAGCAACGGCGGTTTCGCCCATCGACGTCAAACCGTGGCACGACCTGAACGTCGCAATCAAACAGATTTTCCCGACAATGGTCACCGCGCCTTATATGTTCATCGCAAACAGCGACAGCCGCTATTACGGCGACGTGTGCGACAATATTTATCGCTTCACCCCGTTTTTGATGACGCTGGACGACCAGAAACGTATCCACGCCATCAACGAACGCGTCAGCATCGACGCAATGGAAAAGGCAACGCAGTTCTTCGCGCAATGCCTGGAAATAATGAACAAATAACAAAATTTATTAAAACGACAAAACGCCGCAACCGCGGCGTTTTTCTTTTGTTTGAAATCGCATTATTGCAAAAAGTTACCCTTCCGGGAGATTGCCACGTCGCTACGCTCCTCGCAATGACATAAAAATTCCCGCCTATATTGGGCGGGATTTTAAAATTTCTTTCTCTTAAAACGGCGAGAATTTGATGAATTTTTGACGTTTCTTACGGGGTTCTGAAAAACCCAGTGTACTTAGCGTACACGATTTTTCAGGTTCTCGGAAAAACTCAAAAAGGCGCGAATTATCGCCGTTTTATTTGGTTTTGTATTCGCTAAGAGCCTTCGCCAACTGATCCGGGCACGACGTATCGTTGCGGCACTTGATTCCGGAAAGCGTAGCGATTATTTCGTCGATGGGTTTACCGATGCAAAGTCTTTGGATGCCCTGCAAATTGCCCGAGCAGCCGCCGATGAATTTCAAGTCTGTCAGAATGTTGTTGTCGACCGTAAAAATAATTTCGCGTGAGCAAGTTCCTTTTGTTCTGTAAATTGGCATATATGTCCTCCTAGTTTTCCATAAGTGATTCGTACAGGACGCCGTAGATCTGCGCCGCTTTGTCGCCCCAGTTTTTGACAATCCATTTTGCGTTATTACGGCTTGCGACGATGAATTTCAATTCCATAATAACAAGGTTTTTGTCAAGAATACGCAGGAGCACGGTGTAGCTGCCGTCGTCGTTTTTGAAGTAATCGCTGAAATATTCCTGTTTTTTGCGAAGGTTCAAGCGGTTTTCCTTGCAATAGGTCATAATCTGGTCGCGGTAGTGGGACGGAATGCGCGTGTAAAAATGTTTCAGACACTCGTATCCGTCGCGGGTAATATTGTAAGTTGCCTTGCCCGCGCCGTCCGCGTCGACGATAAGCCCGGCGTCCAGAAGATTTGCGATTGCTTCCTTGCAGTCGATATACTGCATGCATTTCAGGTCATAGTAACAAATATCGACGATGCTGTCCTCGGCAAGAGGCATTTCGATCGCGTCGAAAATGTACAAGATAATTAGTTTATTGACGGTGCTGTCAAGATTATCCATATCCTAAACCCGATAATTTCCTATTATGTAAACAGTATAACACAGCCGCCCCGAAATTTCAAGGTTTTTTAATGTTGCAAAATATTTTGGACAATGATATACTTAAATCATTATATTTTACGGAACTTAAAATGCTTGACCTTATCGTAAATCCGTATGCCGGGCGCGGCCGCGCAAAAACCGACGCGAAAAAAGTATTTGAAATCCTTGACGCAAACAACGTAAAGTTTGCGCCGCATTATACCGCGCGCAAAAAACACGCGACCGAGATTGCGTATAATCTTACTTTGTCGGGTGCGGAAACAATCGTGTCCGTCGGCGGCGACGGCACTATACACGAGATTGTAAACGGTATTATCCTTGCACGACGCGAGCTTGAAAAACAAGGCAAACCGTTCGTTACCCGCCTTGCTCTCATTCCTGCCGGAACGGGCAACGATTTTATGCGCTCGGCAAACCTTCCGTTGTCTTTGGAAGAGGCGACAAACCGAATTTTGTCGGGCACCGTAAAACCCGTCGACGCCATCGAAATCGACGGCACTTACGAGATTTGTTTTGCATGTCGCGGCATCGACGTGGACGTTGTGAACATGGTCAACGCGTCAAAAAAGAAAACTTCGTCAAGTTACCTTAAAAAGATTTTATTGTGCATTTTTAAGGGTATAAAGTATGACTTTTGTATAAATATCGACGGGAACGAAATTAAAACGACAGGCATTGTCGCCGCCGTTCTGAACGGCGCGGTGCTTGCCGGCGGCATGCATTTTTGCTCCCCCGCAAAAATCGACGACGGACTTCTGGACGTCATCGTCGTTGAAAAACGCAACCCCGTTTCAACCCTTATCGCTCTTTCAAAACTGCCGTCGGGGAAAGGCTTTATCGACGGAAAAATCGTAAAACATTTTTCGGGAAAACACGTCGTTATCGAAACGAATCAACCCCTTATCGACATTGACGGGGAACTTTTCGATAATAAAAAATTCGACGCGAAAATCGCGCCGAATTCGATAAATCTTATTTTGTAATTTCAGTTAAAAAACTCCTCGTAAATCGCGTTAATCGCCCTTTCGTAGTCCGACGACTCCACACCGACGATTATGTTGATTTCGCTGCTGCCCTGATCGATCATACGGATATTCACGCCGGATTTTGCAAGCGCGGTGAACAGCCTTGCGGCGGTACCGGTGCGGTCGCTCATTCCCTGACCGACGGTTGCGATCAGCGACATTCCGCTGTGGATTTCAATCGTATCGGGGTTAACCGCCTCGCGGATTCTTGAAATAATTTTTTCCATTTTTCCGACAATCTCATTGTCCGCAACGAAAACGGACAGCGTGTCGATTCCCGACGGGATATGTTCAAAACGTACGCCCGCGTATTCGAGCACCGACAATACGCGCCTGCCAAAACCAAGTTCGCTGTTCATCATCGACTTTGTGATGTTGATCGACGTGAAGCCTTTGTGTCCGGCAATGCCCGTAACGATGCGCCTTTCGTGCGTAGAGTCGTATGCCGACACGATCATCGTGCCGTCGTGGTCGGGGTGGAAAGTATTGCGAATGTTAATCGGCGCTTTCGTGAAACGAAGCGGGAAAGTCGATTCCGGATGCAAAACGTTCGCGCCCATATAGGAAAGTTCGCGCAGTTCTGCATACGTCAGCACGTTGATTTGTTTGGGATTTTCGACAATGTTCGGATCGGCGGTGAGAAAGCCGTCGACGTCCGTCCAGTTTTCGTATACGATTGCGTCGGTCGCGCGCGCGACGATTGCGCCCGTAATGTCCGAGCCGCCCCTTGAAAACGTGAAAATATCGCCGCCGTCGCTTGCGCCGTAGAATCCGGGGATAACCGCCCTGCCTTTGACGTTCTGCAAAAGCGCTTTCGCCGTGTCGTTGGTGTATTCGGGATCGAACACGCCGCATTCGTTGAAGCGCACGATATCTTTTGCGTCGATAAACGTCCAGCCCGTTTTTGCCGAAAGAAGTTTTGCCGAAAGGTACTCTCCGCGGGAGGCAGCGTAACTTGCCGTCGCGCCGTTTGCGATTGCCTTTTCCAGATTGTCAAGTTCCGAAATAATGTCAAAATCGACGCCGAGTTCCTTGGCAAGGGACACGAAACGCTCTTTGAGCGCGTCGAAAGATTCTTTGAAATTGCCGGTAGTTTTTTGTTCTTCGACGATTTTATAAAGCTGGTCAGTGACCTTTATATCGCTTTTATTCCTTTTGCCGGGCGCGGATACAATGACAAATTTGCGTCTGTCATCGGCGGAAACTATGTCGATGACGCGGTTTATGCTTTCCCGCGTTGCCATTGACGTTCCCCCGAACTTGCAAACTTTTATATCCTTCATAAATACCTACCTTCTGATTTTCTTTGCCTCGAAATAATACCGTTTTTCTTCCGCCTCGCCCATCGAAAAAGACTTCCTTGGCATAATGCCGCGTCTTATGATGAAGTCGAAGAGATTTGTTTTTTCGGGGGCGGGCATGATTATGCCGACGCCGCCGCGTTCTTTCACGACGTCTTCGAGATAGTTTTCGCCGTGTATGTAATCGACTTCGACGCCCTCGTGCGATTTCACGTATTCGTCGATGAAGTCCTGAATTTCCTTGATTGCGTCGATGCTGTCGTCGGGTGCGGAAAGCGTGAACGATTTGTCTTTCGTGAACGCCTTGATTTTACGTCCGCCCGCGGTCTTTGCCGACAGTTCTTTCACAAAACTTTCGTCCGCGCCGAACACAACGCGGTGAATAGGCTCGAATTTAAGCGCGGGGCTCATAAGGTTTTCAACCTCGACAAGCGCGTAACGCGCGGGGTGCGTTTCTCTGTCCGCGTCCGAAAGCCCGACTTTCACCTCGTTCCAGTGCGCTTTGGCGGTTGCGAGCGAGTGGTTTCCGTCGCCGACGGCAAACAGGAAGTTGGTAACCTTGCCGTAGTTTTTGATTTGTACTTCGTCCGACGTGAGCGCGTAAAGTTTTTCAAGCACGGCGGCGGTATCGGGAACGCGCCAGCCCCTGACGTGTCCGCCGTTCATATTAAGGTTTGTGTCGTACAAAAGTTCCAGCTTTTCGCGGTTTTCGTAAAGCGGCTCGATCACCGTGTGTTCCCTGTCGTCGATCAATAACATAATATGCGGGAGTTCCAGCGGGGCGTGCCGACGAATCTCGACGCGGGGCGGAATACGTTCCAGAACGGTGCCTTCCGTCGCGCGGATCGCCACGGGCGCAAACGGGGTGTAGTCGTATTCTTCAAGGTCGACCGCCATCATAAGACCGAGCCTGCCCTTTTCGTACGGCGTATCCCTTTCCACCAGAACGAAACTATCTTTGATTTCCTTAAAGACGTTTTCGTCCAGGTACTTATACATATTTTCGTTGATTTTCTTTATGCGGTTTTCGCGGTTGTCCGAAAGATAAACTTCGGGGAAAATCAGATTGAGCGTGCTGGGTGCCGCCCCGACGTATGCGGCGAGTTTCTCCCAGTATTCGGGCTGCGACGTGAATTGATCGCAGGCGACGACCGCCCATTTTTCAAAATCGACGCCGTCTTTCGGCAACAATATATTTTCAACTTTTACCGTTTTCACTTGTTAAAAAACCTTTTCCTTTTCTTTTTATCCGCGACGTCGGCCTTGGCCTCGATGGCAAGCGGAGATATGGCGTAAATCGTCTCGATCTTTTCTTTCAGTTTGTCGATGGTCATATAACGTTGCAGCTGTCCGCCCTTCGCAACGGAAATGATACCCGTTTCTTCCGACACGACGATTGCCATAACGTTGCTTTCTTCCGTGATACCGAGCGCGGCGCGATGACGCGTGCCGAGTTCTTTTGCGACGCCCGCTTCCTGCGTAAGGGGCAGGAAACAACCCGCCGACAGAATCTTGTTACCTTTCACGATAACCGCGCCGTCGTGCAATGGCGCTTTCGTGTTGAATATGCTGACGAGAAGGGGCGCGGAAATTTTTGCGTTAAGTTCCGTACCCGTTTCCAGAATATTGCTGTCCATAGTGGTCGGGGTGATGATAATGATTGCGCCCGTGTTTTGTTTCGCCATCGTTTGAAGTGCCGACAAAAGTTCGTCCGTGGCGGCGTGCAGATCGTCGTCGGAGCCGAAGCCTTCCTGGAACAAGTCGATGCCGTGCGGCGTTGCGATGCGCTGGAAAATACTTCTGAGATCCGACTGGTACACGACGACAACCGCAACAAGCAGGAACAATAAGAAATACCTGAGCACTTCGCTGCAAAGCGCAAACGCGTTGTTACCGAGAAATACGCCCAGCGCGTCGATGATTACTTTTGCAACAATCGCGCCTATGAGCGTCAAAAACACGCGTAAACTGCGCTTATGGTAAAAGAACATAAACGCAAGCACCAGCAAAAAGAGGCACGTCGCGATGTCAACGATTGCAAGTAAACTTATGTTTTTGAAATAAGCGTAAATCTTATCCATGAGATTCCCTCTATGAAAATGTATTCGATTTCAATAAATATAGGATAGTATATCATATAATTTATAAATATACAACAAATTGTCTATATTTTGTTTTGCAAAATTTATAACTCAGGCGTAGTATTTCACTGCAAAAAAATACCGCCGATTTGGCGGTATCCTGACAAATACAGTTGTTTAAGCGTTGAAATTTTGTGCGTTAAGTGCGCTTTTTGAGAAGAACGGCAAACGCTTCGTACAACACCTGCGCTTCTTCCTTTTCGCCCGACTTAAAGGCGTATTCAAGGTTGTGCAAGGTATCGACGTACTTTTTTAGTTCCATCGGTGTGTACCTTGCGGCGACGTTTTTTGCGATGCTTATCGCGCCGGGGCGCACCGAAAGAGCCTTTGCAAGGTCGTCCTGCGAAAGACTGCTTATCCTTGCCTCAAACATTCTCCTGTACTGCGCCGTCATCGACGCAAGTATCGACGAGGGGCTTTCGCCGTCGGACAAAAGTGTTTTCAGAACGTCCAAAGCCTTGTCGTTATCGCCGAGCGACAATGCGTCGGCAAGCGCGTACGTCTTGTACTCGGTATCAGCAGCGACAAGGTTTTCCACGTCGTCTTTCGTGATTTTTCCGCCGTCTTTAAAGGCGCAAAGTTTGTTGACTTCGTTCATCGTTCTTGTCATATCGCGGGCGGTGTACGTCGAAAGCAGGCTTATCGCCGCGTTTTCGATCGTGCAGTTTCTTTTGCCGACTTCGTTTGCAACAATGCGAGGATATTGCATTTCGTCCGCGCCGCTGATGTCGACAACCTCGCCTTTCCCGTACAACTTAAAAACGGGGCTCGCTTTTTTGGAAAAATCGTCGCGCGCGACCGCGTCGTCCGAAAACGCAAGTACGGAAAACCCCGACGGATTGTTGAGATACGCTTCGAGTTTGGCACGTCCTGCGTCGTCAAGCCCTTCCGACGACTTCACGACGACAAGCCGTCTTTCGTCGAAAACGGGCACGGTATTGAGCGTTTGCACGACTGCCGCCATATCCGACGAATCCTCAAAGACGGTGAGGTTCATATCCGCAAAATCCTTGTCGAGAAGCCCCTTCAAAACGCCGATCGCAAGTTCTTTGACGTAAGCGTCCTGTCCTTTCAGAAAGTACACGGGCAAAATCTCGACGGACAATCTTTTTTTAAGATCCGAAACGTTAATCATAAATTCAATATACCATTATTTTTAATCAAAGTAAAGGGATTACGGGTATCATCGCAACGCACACGGTGCATACGACAAGCGACAACGCCATCTTTTTTATGCGCGGCAGAAACACGTATCGGGACATAATGAATATCGTCAGAAGATATGCAAGACCGAACATATCGACCGCCTGAACGGGGACGCTCGATATCGGAAGCGAACCGATTGCCTGCGCCACGAATCTTATCGGGAACAGCACCACGGAAAGCGCGTTGAGAATCACGGCGCACGACGGCAATATCATCACAAACAGGCTTATTACCAGCGAAATTGTATAGATAAACGGCAGAATCGGCAATATGATTAGGTTTGAAATAACAAACAGCGTTTGCACCTCGCCGAAAAATCCAACCATAAACGGCAACAGCATAACGTTTACGCCGACGCTTGTCGCGCATATATCCCTGACCTTTTTCTTTACGCCCGAAAGTTCCTTTCGCGTGAGCCGCGGCACAATTACGATAAGCCCCAAAAGCGCGGCAAAACTTAAATGGAAACCTTTTGTGAACATATCGGTCGGATTCAGTATAAGGACAATAATTGCTGCAAGCGACAACGAGTTCAGACTGTCGCGCTGACGCCCCGTAAGCCCCGACACGATGAAAACCGTCGACATTACGATTGCGCGCAAAACGCTTGCGCCGAACCCGCAAATCCACCCGTATAGGATAAGCGGTATTTCCACGATAAGAAGGTACAACGCCTTTTTCTTTTTCAACTTTCGCGCAAGGAACGCCGTCACCGCGGCAAGCATACTGACGTGCAGACCGGACACGGCGAAAATATGTAAAATGCCGGCGTCTTTGACGTTGTGCGAATACTGACTGTCAATCGCAAACCTGTCGCCGAACAAAAGCGCAAGCGCGGTGTCCGACGTCATATCGTCGCAGTTTTCGTACAAAAGTCGCTTGTATTTTATCAGCACGCGCTTGTCGAATGACAAAACGCCCTGCCCGACGTTTTCGATTTTCCTTGACTTAACGTAAAATTTCGTGCCTCGCGCGCCGTAACTCGTAAAATCGCGGAAACCCATATCGTATGTGCTGACGTCGCCGACGATTTTTACTTTATCGCCCGCACGCGCGTTTGGCAAAAAGCCCGACACGACAAACGCCTGTTTTCCCGTTTCTTCCCCGTCGATCGTTACGTTGTCGATTTTGAAATAATACGAATGCTCGCTTTTGGACGCAATCTCCGTCGATATCGTCCCCGTGATTTCCGCCTTTTCGGAAGTCACCGCCGTGCTTTTATAAACGTCGATGACGCCCGAAAGCAGTAATACGCCCAGCGCGAAAAATATCGGGATATACAAAAGCCTCGCCTTTTTAAAAATCAAGACGAAGCCCGCAAAAATCAACGCCGCCGCAAGGAATAAAACCCTTGCCCACACGGCGTCTTCATACATTCCCGTCAAAAAAATCCCGATTCCCATAAAAAGCGCGGCAAAACATATCGGTCTTTTGTTGACAAGACGTTTCATTTTCTTTTATTTAATATCTTCGGTAACGACAAGGTTCACGCCGCTGCCCGCGACGTTTTCTTTTGCGACGTCGCCGATTTTAAGCGGTGCGGACAACCTGAGTTTTCCGATTTCCGAAAGCACTTCGGGGATAAGCGTTTTCAGCACAAGCCCGTCGGTTTTGACGGAAACAACGCCGCCCGATGTCAGCCTGACAAGGCTTGTAACGACGCGTTTCGGCGCGGTGAATTCCTGCGTGCCGTAGATTTCGCCGCGTTTGCAGGTATTTCCCGTAACGACGATTTTGTCGTCGACCTTATTGATATCCAACGGGCAGCCCATCGGACACATTATGCAAATTGTTTTCATACGCGCCTCACTCTTACGGTAATATCGCCGCAAATTTTGGATTTATCGACCATAACCGTACCCATTTCGCCGGGTGCGAGAATCTGGCATTTTTTGGACACGACGACGGTATCGCCGCTTAAAACTTCAAGGAAGACGTTTCTGTATTCTGCGCCGACGCGGAAGTAAATCGTGACGAAACCTTCGCCCTTATACACCCTTGACGGAAGCACGTATCTCACGCCGTCGATTGCTTTAACCTGCACGCTTTCGCCGTTTACAAGCTTGTTTTGTGCATATAAAGCCGCACTTCTGCCGGCAATAATGCCTTCCGCCGAAACGTTGTCGACAAGGTCGTGCACGTGCAGGACGTTGCCCGCGCTGAATACGCCCGAAAGCGTCGTCTGGCGGTATTCGTCGACGACCGCGCCCGACGTTACCGTGCTCATTTCGATGGGCAGTTCTTTCACAAGGTCGTTTTCGGGGATAAGCCCTACGGAGAGCAAAAGCGTGTCGCACTCGATAAACTGTTCGGTCTCGGGTTTCACGCGGCGGTTTTCGTCGACCTCGGCGTAATACAATCCTTCCAGCCTGTTCTTGCCGACAAGACGAGTTACCGTATGATTGAACAAAAGCGGAATATCGTAGTCGTTCAGGCACTGCACGATGTTTCGTTTAAGTCCGCTGCTGAACGGCATGACTTCCAGAACTTTCAGGACTTTTGCGCCCTCGAAAGTCATACGGCGCGCCATAATAAGCCCTATGTCGCCGCTGCCCAGAATCACGACTTTCTTGCCGACGAGATAGCCTTCGACGTTGGAAAGTCTTTGCGCCATACCGGCGGTATAAACGCCCGCGGGACGAGTGCCTGTCAGCTGGATTGCGCCGGCAGTCCTTTCCCTGCAACCCATCGCAAGGACGATTGCTTTCGCCTGCACCGTTTCAAGCCCTGTTTTCGGACTTAAAAACGTAACCGATTTATCCTTTGAAATTTCCAGCACCATGGCTTCGAGCACGACGTCCGCGCCGCATTCTTCCACCATTTTCTTGAAGCGTGCCGCATATTCGGGCCCCGTCAGTTCTTCCTTGAAATAATGAAGACCGAAGCCGTTGTGAATGCATTGATTGAGTATGCCGCCCAGGCGATTGTCGCGTTCAAGTATCAGTACTTCCGCGCCGTTCTTTTTCGCCTCGACCGCCGCCGCCATTCCGGCAGGACCGCCGCCGATAATCACCACGTCGTATTTTTTCATCAGTTGTCCTCCTTGATACGGCATTTTACAAGTTCCGAGCCTTTTCCGCCTTTTTTGACCTTGGTTACGGGGATACCGAGTTCCCTTGAAAGGATATCTATGACGCGGGGCGCGCAAAATCCGCCCTGACATCTGCCCATACCCGCGCGCACGCGACGTTTTACGGCGTCGACGGTTGTTGCCGGCAACGGGGAATGAATCGCGTTTACGATTTCGGCTTCCGTCACGGTTTCGCAACGGCAGATAATTCTGCCCCATTTCGGATTATTTTTGACCTTTTCGTTAAGTTCTTCCGCCGTGAGATTTTTAAGCCTGTCGTGGTGCAAAACTTTCACGGGGTTTTCGGGTTTTTCGACCTTATACTCTTTTTCGATTTCGTCCGCAATATATTTGCCGATGGAAGGCGCGGACGTAAGCCCCGGCGAGCAGATTCCCGCAAGGATAAAGAAGTTGTGGTATTTTTCGGAGCGTTTCACGATAAAATCTTCGCCGACCACCGCGCGAACGCCCGCATACTCGCGGATAACCGCGCGATAATTCGGGTTTGCAAAAACTTTTGAGACGCCCTGTCGCACAAGATCGAGTCCTTTCGCCGTGCACGCCGTGTCGTCTTCTTCGCACGCTTCGGACGTAGGACCGTAAATCACGTTGCCGTCCGCCGTGGGCGCAACGAGAATACCTTTGCCGTTTTCGTCGGGAAGCGGGAAAAGTACGGTTTTGACGCGCGCGCCTTCGGTCTTGTCAAGCACGAAGTATTCGCCTTTTCTGAATGCGGTTTCATACGTTTCGTCGGACAGAAGCGCGTTGATATCGGACGCGCCGCCGCCCGCGCTGTTGACAAGATATTTCGATTCGTATTCGCCGTTTTGGGTTTTTACGATAAACTTTTTGTCAAAGCGTATGCTTTCTATATTTTCTTCAAGGCGGACTTCCGCGCCGTTCAGAATTGCCCTGTCGCAAAGCGCGATCGTGAGCTTATACGGCGAAACGATGCCCGCGTCCTTTGCGTAAAGCGCGCTGACGATTTCGGGATTTACGCCGTCCTGAATTTTGTCGATTTCTTCGCGGTCGATGATTCGCGCGTCGACGCCGTTCGCTTTCGCGCGTTCCAGAAGTTCCAAAAGACCTTTTTCGCCGCCGCGACCTGCAAGCACAAGGCTTCCGGTTTTTCTGAACGGGACGTCAAGGTCACGTGTGAGCGACGGCATCATTTTGTTGCCTTCGACGTTGAATTTTGCTTTCAGCGTTCCGGGGACGCAATCGTATCCGGCATGCGCTATGCCGCTGTTTGCGCGGCTTGCCCCCGACGCAACGTCGTCTTCTTTTTCGATCAGCAGCGTTTTGTAGCCCCTTGTCGAAAGCGCGTCGAGAACTGCGGTGCCTACGACGCCACCGCCGATAACTATGCAATCATACATAATTTATTTATCCTTTTTGTCAAATTTTTCGTGGTATTGTTTGATGTTCTGCTCGATAACAATTTCGGCGAAATCCCTTTCTTTTACTTCAAGAACGGTTGTCGTTTTGTATTCAAGCTGTTTGTAAACGTTCAGAAAATGCGTCATTTCGTCCATAATATGGGGCGGCAACTCGCCGATATGGTCGTAAGTGTTCCACATCGGATCTTTGAACGGAATTGCAATCACCTTATGGTCGACCATGCCGTCGTCGATCATCGATATTACGCCGATCGGGTAACACCTGACAAGAGTGAGCGGCGAAATAACCTCGCTGCAAATCACAAGGACGTCCAACGGATCGTTATCGTCGCTTAAAGTGCGCGGAATAAATCCGTAGTTTGCGGGATAGTGCGTCGAGGTGTAAAGCGTGCGGTCAAGAATCAGCAGTCCCGTTTCCTTGTCGAGTTCGTACTTGTTCTTGCTGCCCTTCGGAATTTCGATGCAAGCGATAAAATCGTCTTTTTTGATTCGCGATTCGTTGATATCGTGCCAGATATTCATACTCGTATCTCCTGTAAATTTACAATATTATACTATATATTGACGATTATTGCAAAAAATTGACGGGAAAACATTTGCTTTTTTTGAAAAGTTTTCAATAAAAAACGCAGACTTCTCTGCGCTTTTCGTTACTTTTGGAAAAGTTTGTTTTTCATCATATATTGGTTGTAGTCGTCGGGATTCGTGCTTTCAAGGGCGCGTTTTCTCATCGGCCTTGCGGGAATTCCGCTGACAAGAACGTAATCGTCCACGTCTTTCGTAACGATGCTGCCCGTTGCCACGATTGCGCCCGTGCCGATCGTTATCCCGGGAAGAATCGTGCAGTTTGTGTAAAGTTTCGCAAAATCTTTTATTACGACGCGCTTATAATCCCTTTCCATATGGTTGCCTTCGCTGTGCCCGTGCGAGAAAATTTTCACGTATTCGGTAAGCATCGCGAAATCGCCGAACGATACGCCGCCCTTACTGTCGACGTAGCAGCCCATGTTCCAGCTGACGTTGTCGCCGACCTCGATCTGGTGTCCGTAATTGAACCTGCAACCTTCCGCCGCGACAAAACCTTCGCCGCAATTTTTGAAAAGGTTTTTCGCAATCGTCTGCCTGAACGGAATCGCAAACGTGCAGTTTATGCCAAGCGGCACTTTGTCGATAAGCTCCCACAAAATATGCAGATACCTTTCGGATTTCGTGTAAGGATGCTCGTCTCCGAGCGGCATGTAATCGCCCCACAAACGATAACTTTCGATTTCGTCCGCCGTCATTCCGACGCCGATGATTTTCAATACTTCAAGCATTTCTTCCGTGCTTATGTTTTTTGTGATAAGTTTTTGCGCTCTTTTGAGTTTTTCTTCAACCGTGTTCATAAAAATTCCCATAAAAATATTGTCGATAAAACTATACCACCGGCACGGCGGAAAAGTCAATCCAATGCCGCTTTTTTATAAATAAAAAAGCCGACTTCTCGGCTTCTTGCAGTTCTCGGTTCAGTCTATCCCAAGCAGTTCGTACAACGTGACGTCGTACAGTTCTGCCAATGCAATCAGTTTTTCATAATCGGGACGAGATACGTCGTTTTCCCAATCACTCACGCTCGATTGTTTGATTTGTAACTTGTCCGCAACTTCCTGTTGCGACAGTCCGCATTGTTTTCGTATGTTCTTAAAATTCTCACCAAAGTTCATACCCTAATTTTACAAAAATGTGCATTACACATTGACTTTTATGTGCATTGCACATATAATAAGGTTATGAAAGCATTATTAGATTATTCAAAAATCGAAAAATATATCATTTACAATGATATGACAAAAGGCTCGTTTTGCAAAAATGCGGGAATTTCCTACTCAACACTCAAAAACGTTGAAAACGAAAAAGGCATTGCCGTCGCAAGCGCACAAAAAATCGCCGCCGCCCTTCACACAAATCTTTTATCGATTATCAAAGAAAAATAAATCTGCCGACTTCCCAGCAGATTATCTTATTGAATAAAGTTTATATTATCAATCCAAAAATTATAAACATAATAAAGACAACCAAAACGTTTGTCTTATTTTTTATGGTGCGCAGAAAACAACCGCAGTTGAACACATCAATCAAAACAGTTTTTTGCTAATTATTTTCGCAAGAACAATTATCGCTTCTTCTTATGATATAAACTAAGTTACAAACGACGAATACACCCAAGACCTTAATAACGCTTGTTTTTATCATAACCCGACCTTAAAACTATTTTTCGCGATGCGACCGAACATTAAATCTTTTAATCGTCGATATTAACTTTTTCGACGCATAGTCGGACGGAGCACGCCAAACCCAGTTTCCTTGTGCAACAGACGGCGTATTCATTCTGCCTTCTTCGTTTCCAAGCAAAAGCCAGTCCTGCAACGGTATCACAGCAAGTTCCGCAATTGAATCAAACGCCAGTTTAATCATCTTATACGTTGGGTTTAACCCTTTGATGTGCGAACATTCTCTTTTGAATCGTTTTAGCGTATCTCCGACAAGGTTTTCCGTCCACGTACGAGTACAGTCGGCGTCGTGAGAACCTGTATAAACCACGTAATCTTTATTTGCATATAGCCTCGGCAAATATTCGCTGTCTTCATCAAAAAACGCAAACTGCAATATTTTCATCCCGGGATATCCGCAATACGCAATCAGTTCTCGCACGTCATCGGTCAAAAAACCAAGATCTTCCGCGATTATTTTTGCATTAGGGACACTTTGATTTATCGCGTCGAAAAGTTTTCCCCCGGGGCCTTTTTCCCAGTGTCCGTTGCGAGCGGTTTTCTCACCATACGGAACCGAATAATATCCCGCAAACCCGCGAAAATGGTCTATCCTTACAATGTCAAATAACGACGCGCAAATTTTGATGCGTGAGCACCACCACTTGAAGTCGTTCTTTTCCATTTTCGCATAATCGTAAATCGGATTGCCCCACAATTGTCCATCGGGAGAAAACCCGTCGGGAGGACAACCTGCAACGAACGTCGGATTCAAATTCTCGTCAAGCAGATACTCGTCCGTATTACTCCAAACGTCAACCGAATCATATGCAACGTAAATCGGTATATCTCCGATGATTTTTATTCCTTTTGAATGCGCATAATCGCGAACCTTTTTCCATTGCGTAAAAAACTTGAATTGAACGAATCGCCAAAACTCCGTTTGACCTTCAAAATCGTTTTTTCTCTCGATTGCATTTTTGTATATTCGATATTCATCCGCCCAAGATGACCAAGGCGCATAATCGTAATTCTCTTTTATTGAGAAGAATAAAGCATAGTCGTCAAGCCACTGCTTGTTTTTATGACAAAAACGTACGTATTCGACAGTTTTTACAAATCTCGAAAAGGCTTTTTTGAGCACGGCAATTCTTGTTAAAAACAACCTTCCGTAATCTATGCGCTCGCTTTTGCACTTTTCCCCTTCAAGTTCGTCGCTCGTCAACAATCCTTCTTTAAACAATTCTTCCAAATCAACAAAATAAGGATTGCCGGCAAAAGACGCCGGCGATTGGTATGGGCTATCTCCGTATGCGGTTGGGTTAAGCGGAAGAATTTGCCAACATTTGGTCCCTGTTTTGTCCAGAAAATCAAGCCAGTCGAAACACGCTTTCCCGAAAGAACCTATGCCGTACTCGGAAGGCAATGCACTCACCTCCATAAGCAATCCGCTTTTGTGCGAGAATCCGAATTTTTTGTTAACCGCCATATAACAAACTCCCTATGCCGACCTGTGTTATTTCAATCTGATTTGCCCTTCAATATCAAATATGGACACTTTGTCAATGGGCAATACAACGTCAATGCTTTCTTCATTAAAATCACCCCCGACCTTGGCGTATAATACCACTCCGTCTCTCTCGCATTTTGCATATCGTTCGGTACCGTAATCTAAAATCTTTTCGACCGAAAACAGTATGCCGTCCGTCGCAATTTCAACGTCTTGTGGCGAAAACTCAAAGCTCAACGCCTTCCCGATAATTTTCGTTCCGCCGATTCCAACCAACTTCGATGCAAGTTCTCTTGTGCACTCAAACTTATGTCCCATCGTCTCGAACGAAAATTTCGGAATTGCGGCAGACTTAACGATTTCCTTAAACGTTCGCTTGTCTTTATTCCTTTGACGAAGCATTTTTCCGCTTAGCGTATTGAACGCAGGTATTGCCTCGTGAACAATCTTGTCACCTGTCGAACAAGTAACTTTTTTCAAGTCGATACCAAGCATAATTTCTCCGCTCACTTTTTCGTCAAATAAAGCAAAAATTATCTGACCGCCTGTTTCGACGTAATGCAAATACTTTCCGTTGACTTCTTCGACCTTTTGCACCGTTCCGACAACGTCGTTTCCTTTTTCGACAGCATCGACAGGAATGGTCAACTTATAATTTCCGTCTTCCATTGAAAATGCCGACGGCAATTCTATCCTTGACGAACCGATTTCAACCGTATGATTTTTCACGACAACGCTTATGACGGAGCAATCGGGAATTCTCGGAATCATATTCGCTTCCGTTTCCGCATCAAATACCTGCATATTTTCGATATCAAACGAGATTTCCGTGACGCTTCCGACTTCAAAACGCGTCATTGTCGGCGCTTTTATAACAATTTTTGTCGAGCTTTGCAAGCCGAGTTCTTTGTCAAAGTTCAAATCTCCGAACACCTGGCTTTCGGTTCCCAATTCCTCGATGTGCGAAACCTTGATTTTTGCTTTTGCCGTATATTTTTCGGCGTCGATAGAGATATGTTCCGCGCGCAGTCCAAGCACGACTTTTTTCCCGTGGAACACGTCCGCTTGCTTTGCTTTTGCAAAAAAGTCTTTGGGCAACGCTATTCTTAACGGCGCGTCGGTAGCGACAAACGATATATCGTCGCCTTCGACATTGATTTCCGCGTTGATGAAATTCATTTGAGGCGTTCCTATAAAACCTGCGACAAACACGTTTTGAGGATACTTATATAAATTGGTAGGCGTGTCGATTTGCTGAACGAATCCGTCTTTCATAACGACTATTCGCGTGCCCATCGTCATTGCTTCGACCTGATCGTGCGTGACGTAAATAAACGTAGTTTGCAGCCTGTGATGCAGCGCGCTTATTTCACTTCTCATTGCAGTACGCAATTTTGCATCGAGATTTGACAACGGTTCGTCAAGCAAGAAAACCTTCGGTTCTCTTACGATGGCTCTTCCCAAAGCGACTCTTTGACGCTGTCCGCCACTCATTTCCTTTGGTTTTTTGTCCAGATATTCGGTTATATCCAACGTTTGCGCCGCTTCTCTGACCTTTTGATCGATTACCGCTTTCGGCAATTTTCGCAATTTCAGACCGAATGCCATATTTTCGTACACCGTCATATGCGGATACAGCGCATAATTCTGGAATACCATCGCAATATCTCTGTCCTTCGGTTCTACGTCGTTTACAAGCGTGTCTCCTATATAGAGTTCGCCGGCAGTGATTTCTTCAAGACCGGCTATCATACGAAGCGTGGTTGATTTTCCGCAACCCGACGGCCCGACGAATACAATAAATTCCTTATCTTTTATATCCATCGTGAAGTCGTTTACGGCTTTTGTTCCGTTGGGATAAACTTTGTATATGTGATTGAGTTTTACGTCTGCCATAATTACCCTCTTATTGTTTGACGGCGCCGGCCGACAAACCGTTTATCATATATTTAATCAAGAAGAAATACAAGATTACAATCGGGACGGCGATAAACACCGCGCCTGCCGAAAATCTTGCGAATTCGGTTTCCGGAAGAGACATAAGCCCGACCGCCGCCGTCCACATGTTTTTGTCTTTGAGCAGAAGCTTCGGAAGGATAAAATCGCTCCACGGCCACGCAAATTGCGTCAAAAGCGTATATACCAAAATCGGTTTTGACAGCGGAAGAGTTACGTTAAAAAATATCCTCGCATTGCTTGCTCCGTCGATTCTTGCCGCTTCGTAAATCGAATTCGGAATAGTGTCGAAAAAGCCTTTTTGCACCAAATAGCCCATCGGAGCACCGCCTGCATATATAAGAGCAAGCCCTATATGACTATTGATGAAATTGAATTGCGTCATAAGCAAATACACGGCAACCATTCCCATAAACGACGGGAACATCCCGAGAATCAACGCGCCCTTCATCAATGATTTTCTTCCCTTAAACTGGAAAGACGAGATGACGTAAGCCGTTAAAATAACCAAAACAGTACCCAAAAGGCTACTTATCGTCGCCACAAGCAAAGTGTTTGCAAACCACTTCGGATAGTCGTACATAACGGTGTCCGCAAACAGTGCCTTAAAAGAATCCAGAGAATATTCCGACGGGAAAAAACCATTAAAACTATATATGCTTCCGCTTGCCGAAAAACAACTCAGCACCACCCATATAATAGGAAATACGAAGATGATTGACACCAGCAACACAACGGAGTACGTGAGCAAAACGTTTGTGGTTTTTTTGAGTTTAACACTTGGTTTTTTTCTCATTTGAACGTATCCTCCCTCTTATATGCCGATGAGCGCACGTAAACCAAAAGGCTTATTGCCGAGGTGATGATAAACATAATCAAACTTATCGCAGCGCCTATTGAATAATAGTTGTTGTCAATCGACATTCTGTACAACCAGTTGATAAGTAAATCGGTGTCACTTGCAAGGAAATAACCTTCGCTAAGGACGTCGCTTCTCAGGAAATAGAATACTCCGAAATTATTGAAGTTGCCCATAAACTGACTGATGAGAACAGGCGTCGTCGAAAAGAGAACGAACGGGAGCGTTATCTTTATGAACTGCACCCATGAACTTGCCCCGTCTATTCTTGCCGCTTCATACAAATCGTTGTTAATATTTGACAGTATGCCCGATGCAAGCAACATTATCGACGGAACCGACAACCACGCATTGACAAGCAACCCTATACCTCTTGCCATCCATTTGGAATTGATGCCCAAAAAATCGATGATTTTGCCTCCGTTTTGCACAATTATCTGGTTTATCGGACCGCCGTTGCTGAACATATAATGGAATACAAGTAAGGATATAAATCCCGGCACGGCATATGCAAGCACGGGAAACGCCCTCCACAGCGCCTTTGGCTTTACGCATTTTTTATTGTACAAAATTGCAAGTCCGAGTCCGAGAAAATAATTGATGAACGTTGACAAAAACGCCCAAAGTAAGTTCCACCCGAGTATTTTGCCAAACGATTGCGATAATTCGCCAACCGCAACCAATTTTCTGAAACTATCAAGACTCCAATCCACCAATTCGGGCGGCACGATTTTCCCGCCGTAGTTGGTGAATGCGATCAAAATCATAAAAATTATCGGCAAGACGTTGAATATCATTACGCCCAAAATGGGAATAACGAGTGCCGCCTTGTAAAAATTGCGGTTCATCAGCGACGACAAATCGTCTTTGAACGACGAAACTTTTCCTTTGAAAAGCAAGTCTTCTGCTCCGCGATGAGCGTCTTTTATGTTTGCCACATAGACGATTATGAGCGCAATAAGAGCAATCCAGGCAAATATGCCCATCAACAGCATAATTACCGAATCGTCACCCTTTATGCCGAGCCACGGATCTGCTTTTACCGTTCCCAAGGTGAAAAATCCGAACAAGTCCTTTATCCCGCGGAGAGCAAAATAGGTAATGAACCCCACTTCCAACAGAATATATATAAATCCCTTTATATATTGTCCGTTGACAATTTGCCCGGCTCCCATAAAGAACATCGACGCATACGTCGCCCTGCCCGACGTGGCAAAGAACTCTTTTAAGTTCTTTCGGGATCTTTTCGCTTTTTCGGAAACGTCCCGACGCTGCTTAGCGGCGTTCTCTTTTAGGTTTTTATATCTTTCTTTCAAACTTGTCATAGTTATGCAAAGGTATGAATAGCCTTGTAAATATTCGACGATATTTCTTCGATAACGCTTTGAAGTTTTGCCATATCGAAGGAACGCTTACCACATCCGTCGGTTGCTATTTGTTTGAATCCCGATGAAATCGGCGTCCAGATTTGCTTGACCGCGCTAATGGACGGCATAACTTCCAAAACGCCCGAATCGAGGTTTCGATATGTAATTTGAGACGCCAAAGACTCTGTTTGTGCAATTACGTCGCTTCTTGCGGCAACGACGCCGAGCATATCCGCACGAGCTTTCACCATTTCGTAACCCGTTGCGAATTCGACAAACTTGACAGCCCAATCACGGTTTTTGGTATAACTGCTCACCGCATATCCGTTCACGCCGCCCATGGTTTGTTGCTCGATCCACAAGTCGTTGTTTTTGATATCTTGTTGAGTGGTTATATCTCCGTCCTTTGGAAGTTTCGGCAGTCCTGTAATAACGAGATTCTCTTTCGCCTTTGCGTCCGCGCTCGCCTGATCGAGTCCCTCTTTTTGATATTGAAGCGACATCTCTTTCAAGAACTGTGAAGTAATATCCGGAGTGGTTATCGTTGCAAAAATCGTTCCGTTTGCAAGCATGGGCGCACGACCGTTTGTAAACGAATCGTCAATACACTTTTCATCCATGACGCCGGCAAGCTCCCACATAATCTTTGCACCCTTCACCGCATTGCCTTTTGCAATACCTATATCCTTGTCGTCGGTGTTGTTGTTGCCAAACACGTATGCGCCGTACGAAGGCAAGTAACCGATATTGAAATATTCGTTTCTCAGCTCGATGGCATAACCGAACTTATTGATGTCCGCTTCGCGAATACCTTTGCTGTATCTGTACATTTCCGTCCAATATTCAACCATATCCGGCACGTCGTTGCCATTCTTATCCCAATCGGTCTTCCAGTTGGCAGGAAGCGCGTCCTTGCGATAAAACAGTAACGGTTGTTGAACGTTTACCGGCACTCCGCAATAAACCGTTTTGCCATCGTAATTGTATTTGAAGGCATCCCATGCGTTTTGCGGGATTTTATCATAGCAATCCATCTTCTCAATATCGAGCGGGATTATATGATGTTTTTCGACGTACGACATGAGAATATCGTTTGCCTGATATAATACGTCCGGTCCGTGACCGTACGGTCCGTCTTTTTCAAGGTCGCTGAACTCGTCCATATTCGCATCGACGGCTTTTACTCCTTCGCTTGCATACTTTGCATTGAATGCGTCCAGCAATTCTTTGAGATACCCTTCCTTTTTTGCCGTATCGTTTTCAAGAATTCGCAACACGACCTCTTTCTCTTCTTTGTCTTTGTTGCACGCCGTAAAGCAAAGTACGACCGTTGTCATCACAAGAGCAACGATCAATAACATTGTCACAAATTTGCCCTTTCTCATAATTTTTCTCCTTCTATAACAAAGGAATCGGCGTCGCCGTCCTTATTTTTATTATACTCTATCGACGGCTTTACGCCAACACCTATTTTCTTGCATCGGCGTATAATCAACCGCAAAACCTGCTCCTTGCTTGCCCTTTCAATCACTACCGCGTCGTCTTGGGAATAAATTTTTAATTTCCCGTTTTTTATTGCAGGCTGTCGTTTAAGTTTAAGCACGTCTTTGAGCGAAACTTGAAACTCGATTATGTCTTTCTCTTTCAATCTCGAAAAATCAAACGTTCTTCTGCAATCGGGATCATATTCGCCTTCGAGCAATATGTCGGTGCCATAGTACAGATTGAAACTTCCCGGCAAAAAAACCAGCGTCGCAATCGCACAAAGCAACCTGTTGCGATCTTTGTTTATTTGCGTAAAAAATCTTGCCGTGTCGTGACTGTCCAACAAATTGAACATCATGTTGTTTGTGACGTCGCTATATCTCATATAAAGCGAATTGAGCTGTTCGGCAAGTTGCTTTTCGTCTATGCTCTCGTCACCCCAGAAGTCCATCATCCGCTTAGTGAGTGCGTAGTTCATAATGGAATCAAACTGATCGCCCCTAAGAAAACTTTCGCTGTTATGCCAGTTCTCCCCAATCAAAGCCGAATCGGTTTTCTGAGACTTTACCGCTTCTCGCGCCTTTCTCCAAAAACCGTGCGAAACCTCGTCGGACACGTCAAGACGCCACCCGTCCACGTCGCATTCCTTCATCCAATATGTCATAACGTCGATAAGATAGTTTTGCACGTCCTTATTGCACGTATTGAGTTTCGGCATATATTCACAATCCCCAAAGCACGCATAGTTTAAAGGATTTTGCTCGACTTTTTCTCCGTCTATGACAAACCAATCAAAATATTTTGACTTTTTGCCCTTTTTCATAACGTCTTTGAACCGGGCAAAGTCATGGCTGACGTGATTAAACACGGCGTCCAACACTACGCGCATCCCTTTTTCATGCGCCTTTCCGACCAGCCTTTTTAAGGATTCTTTGTCGCCGAAAGACTCGTCTATGCAATAAAAATCTATTGTGTCATATTTGTGGTTTGAGTTGCTTTTGAAAATCGGCGTAAGGTAAATCGCCGTTGCCCCAAGTTCTTTTATATAGTCTAAATTTTCCGTTATTCCGTCAAGATTGCCCCCGTAAAACGAAGTCGGAGTGGGCAATTCGTCCCATTTGGAATTGATTTTTGATTTTATCTTGCCTGAACCGCAAAACCGGTCAACGAAGATTTGATAAAACACCGCATTGTTCAGCCATTCGACGTTTTGCATCACGTCATCGTCGTTGACATAAGCAAACTGAAAGCTATTAAAATATGCTAAGTTAAAATTGTATGTGGAAACCAAGCCGTCTTCGCAAAAGTAGTACGGCTTGTCATTGTTTTCAAAGTAAAATACATACGCAAGCCTTGGATCGTCAAGGCAAAGCGTCGCTTTGTAATAATCAAACTGCGCGTCGCTTGCAATCAATTACATTTCTTGTTTGAATTGTTGTTGCGCAATATGATATTTTGTATTATACAAAACGGACAATTTGCAAATTTGTTCGCCCTTTGCAAAGCGAATTCTCAACACTATTGTTTTATGGTCCGTTGCGAAGCAATAATTGCTTTCGGGACGATGATAAATTGCTTGAATATTCATTTTTTATTGATTTTTTTTTGTTTAAGCTGTATAATTCGATTATTATGAGCAAGAAAGTCACAATGAGAGATATTGCAAAAGAGGCAGGCGTTTCAGTCGCTACCGTGAGTTACGTCCTTAACGACAAGGACGATTCGCGCATAAGCGAGGACACAAAACGCAAAATCTGGCAACTTGTCAATCTCTATAATTACCGCATCAACTTTTCGGCAAAATGTCTGAGCAGCGGCAACACCGACGTCGTAACGATATATATCGGCGACAATGATTCCTCTGCCTACAAAGCCGAAACGATGCTCCTTATCCAAAGACTTTCCGATAAGCTCGCAAGCGTCGGATATTCCTTGCAGGTTACTTTTGACAAAACCGTCAAGCGTGTCACGAATTGCGACGCAATCATTTGCTACAATACCGACAACTCGTTCTTCCGAGCACTTGGCGAAGTAAACTTTTGCCCCCTTCTCGCACTCGATACGGTCATTCCGAACGGCGATTTGTTTTATCAGATCACAACCGATTACAACGCCGTGGCACAAAAAGCAAATTCCGTTTTCGGCACGGACAACTGGACTGCCGTTGCGCTGAAACCAAACAGCGAAGAGCTGAAAGAACGCTTGTTGCAACAATTGAATCACGTTCAGTTTATAGAAGACGATTCCCCCGTTTCGACAGAGTCGCAAAACATTGTCGTCCTGGGCAGTATGGTGTCGAAGTTTTGTCAAAAAAACGTTCCTGACGTTTTGACTATTGATTCTCATTCCGATGAAAAGATCGACAAAATCGTAGAGTGTCTTGACATCGCAATCAACCGAAAAGAAGCCGTGTCAAGCGATATACGAATTTGATTTTACACCGAAATTAGTTTTGCCCCTGCAACAAACCGTCGCAGGGGCATTTATTATTGTTATTCTGTTGCTTGTACTTTATAAATATCGATGATGCCCGTTTTATAGTTGTAAACAACCCGATACTCGCCTGCTTCGGAGCAGCAAATGTTGCTCTTTCCTTCAACCGTGAATATTGCGTTTGCGTCGCCGTCTGTGCCGAGCTTATCCTTTCCAACCCAAAGGCCGCCGTCCCGCGCGCCGATATTATACGCGTCCAGACCGAATTCGACATCTTTTTCAAACGTCAGCGTAATTTCATAAACTTCTTTATTTTCGCTGTTCGCCGTCATCTTGAATTCGTCTTTGAATTCGTGGTTCCAGCCGCTCATCGTGCCTTTGACAAAAACATCTTTGCCTACTTTTGCGATGGTCAAAACCTTGCTGTAAGAGTTGAACGTTATGTTATAAGTTCCGCTCTCTCCGACTTTGACGTTTTTGTTATCCTTGCTTACTGCCGAAAAACCTACCGAGCCGACAAGATATTCCGCATCGTATGCAAAAGCCACATTGTCCCATGTAAGTTTTTCGTCGGTTGTTTTGTGTGCGCGGACAACCAACTCTTCGTCCTTGTTGAGCACAACGTTTTCCAAGGTGTAAACATCGCCGTTTTGTGTCATTTTGTATTTTGCTTGGTTTGCCGACTTTTGATAGTCACCCCAATTTCCGCCAAGTATTGTGCCATCGATGAAGTAGTTATATTCTGTTGCGTCAACCGCGCTCTTGGTTGCAGAGATAGTTTTGCTTTCGGGATCGAGAACAAAGTCATATATGCCTGCTTCTTTGGTTTTTATATTACCTACAAGTTTGCCGGTTTCATCGGTTTTCCCGGTAAACAATGCGATACTTGCCTCATCAACGTTGGTAATGTTGAAATATTGGCTGTTTTCTTTGATCTCATCGCCTTTTGTTACGGCGCCCATGAACATAAACTCTTCACCCGCTTTGAGTTGAACTTTCAACGTGTGTTTACCGTCCGCTCCCGCTACGAAACGAGTTGCCGGCGAGAAAACGTTTGCCCAGTTGGTGATTCCTGCGCCTTTGATGTAATAATTGACGACTTCTTGCACTTCAACGGGCTTTGCGTCGCCGTTACGCGTGACGGTCAGGCGGTTGTTGCTTGTATTGGAATCGGTTGTGAGCGTGAGCGTGTAATTGCCGTCTTGCTTGACGCTGATATTTTTATTTTCGTCAAGACCGGTGGCAGCTTCCATGTATTCGCCCGCACCTACAAGGTTTCTGAAAGAAGCGCGTGCGCCGTCTTTATTGTTGTAATCAAGAATACCCGTATCAAGCAACACCGTGAGTTGGAAAGCGTCGCCGACGTGCAAATCGATTTTCAGTTCAAACACGTTGTTTTTGCCCGTTACTTTGGTCATATGATAGTTGGTTGCAAGATCATTTCCCCAACCGTTCATAGTGCCGGAAATAACCCAGTCTCTCGTGTCAACGAAACTGTTGTCTTGCCATTGCGCATACGCTTTTGCGTCCTCTTTCATCGGAGCGTCAAAATCGAACGCCTTTGCACTGGTCGGAGTTACAAACCAACCCCTGAAAGTAAAGCCTTCTTTTGTCGGTGCTTCCGGCATAGTAGGCGCTTTGCCCTTTTCAACCTTTTGCGTTGACAAAACGGTTGTTCCGTCGTTGTCGTACAAAGTGAGCGTTACCGTTTCCGTTTTGTTGCAAGCAACCATAGAAAGCGTCATCGCCACAATGAGCAACACAATCGATACGATAGATAAAAATTTCTTCATAATCCCTCCTACAAAAGTAATTCAAAATTATATGCTTAACCGTTTGCTTAATCGTTAAGCAACTTAATAATACCATTAAATTTTCGGCTTGTCAATACTCCTGCTTTTGTTTTTTCCATATACTTAGCAGGAACATCAGAAGTTCAATTATCAATTTATATGCAAAAAGGAAACATATCGTGCAATTTATCTTATTATTAATAATGGATACCATAAAAAATAGAAAACTTTATCAAAAAGTATAATAAAATATAGAAAACAAAAACAAGACTAAGTATATTATTATAGATGGTACGCTCAAATTATCGGCAAGCGTTGCATAAAATAAAAGGTGAGATAGTTTTCTCGCCTTTTATTTTATGCTTATTCTAACTTAACTCTTAAACCAAAATAATCTCTTGTAAAAAACAAAACGAACTTTGAATTTTCATCAAGGTTCGTTTTATTCTTGTTTGGTGCCGGTGGCCGGGGCTTTGCACGTTCGTGCAAAAGTTCCCTACGGTCACCGAACGTCTGTAATATAGCCTACTTATTAAGTGCCGGTGGCCGTGGCTGCTCTGCATTGTTCATTTGCCCCAAAAGTACAAAAGTATCTTTTGGGGACCCCGATTCTCCTCACAATTTGACAGAATCTCTATACAAGTCACAGTATCTGCTTAACAAACACGCTGCACAACGCAAGCGTCTGTAAACAGCCGCCGAACGCCGACGCAAAGCGTCGGGGTTCTTGCCACGGGCCGTCGGCGGCATAAAAAAATAACGACCGCTTTGGTCGTTATTTTTTTATGGTGCCGGTGGCCGGACTCGAACCGGCACGGTATCGCTACCGGTGGATTTTGAGTCCACTACGTCTGCCAATTCCATCACACCGGCACAAATTGCTAAATCATAGTAGCACAACAATTTTGTTTTTGCAACTGATTTAGCAATTATTTACTAATTATTTTGCGGCTTCCGCTGCTCTCTTTTTGGCGTCTTCGATAATCTTTGCGCTGAGAGTCGACGGGACTTCCTCATAGCGGTTGAAGCTCATTTTGAAACGTCCGCGACCTTGCGTCATGCTGTTGAGGTCGGTTGCGTAACGGAACATTTCCGCCATCGGGGCTTCCGCGGTCAGGACCATCTTCTTGCCGACGGTATCGGTGCCGATAATTCTGCCGCGACGTTTGGTGATGTCGCCCATGATATCGCCCATATAGCTGTCGGGGATCGTGATTTTGACGTCCATAATCGGTTCAAGGAAGCAGGGATTTGCCTTCATGCAAGCTTCGTTGTAGGAAAGTTTCGCAGCGGTGATGAACGCGATTTCCTTACTGTCGACGGGATGGTATTTGCCGTCGAACAACGTTGCTTTGAGGTTGACCATCGGATATCCTGCAAGGACGCCGTTTTTGATTGCTTCGCGCAAGCCTTTTTCGACTGCGGGAATGAACTGTTTGGGGACTGCGCCGCCGACGATAGCGTCGACGAATTCGAAATCGCCGTCTGCCGCGCCCGGCTCGAACTTAATGTTGACAACGCCGAACTGCCCTGCGCCGCCCGATTGTTTCTTATGTTTGCCTTCGGCTTCGGCGGGTTTACGGATGGTTTCGCGATATGCGATCTTCGGGTCTGCGAGTTTCGCCTCGACGCCGAATTTATTTTTAAGACGCGCGCAAATGATTTGGAGTTGCGATTCGCCAAGTCCGCTCATAAGGACGTCGCCGGTGACCGCGTTCTTTTCAAGTTTGAACGTGCTGTCTTCTTCGAGCATACGGTTAAGACCGTTGATGACTTTGTCTTCTTCGCCGGACTTCACGCTTGTTACCGCAAGGCTGATAACAGGTTCGGGGAAGTCGATGGGGGCAAATCTGATTTTGGCGTCGGGCGCGCAAAGGGTGTCGCCGATGTTGGTGGACACAAGTTTCGCAAGAGCGCCGATATCGCCTGCCACGAGTTCGTCCGCGGCTTCTTGTTTTTTGCCTTTAAGGACGTAAAGCGAGCTTGCTTTTTCGGGTTTTTCGGAGCAGGTGTTGAGCATCTGGTCGCCGCTGTGCAAAACGCCAGAATACACTTTGAAGTAAAGAAGTTTTCCGACGTACGGGTCGGCAACCGCTTTGAATACCTGTGCGGAGAACGCGCCGTTTGCGTCGCAGGCAACGTCTTTTCCGTCGACGGTCTTTTTGACGTCGCGAACGGGTGACGGCATGAACTTGCAAATCTTATCCATAAGGTTGGTAACGCCCACGCTGGTGGTTGCGTTTCCTGCCATCAAAGGCATAAGGCTGTCGTTAAGGATTGCCTGACGTACGCCTTTTTCAAGCTCTTCCGCGGTGAGTTCTTCGCCCTCGAAGTATTTTTCGATAAGAGCGTCGTCGGTTTCCGCCGCGAGTTCGACAAGTCTGCCTTTCAGTTCTTCGACTTCCGATTTCATATCGGCGGGAACGTCGATTTCCTGTTCGGGTGCCGAAAGTTTGTATGCTTTGCCGGTAAGGATATCAACCCAACCCGTCATCTTGCCGCCTTCGATAATGGGCAGTTCAATGGGCAGAACCTTGCTGCCGAACGCCTGTTCGATTGCGTTGTAGGTGCCGCGGAAATCCGCGTTGTCCTTGTTGACCTGGTTGATGAAAACCATTGCCGGGACTTTTCTGTCGGTGCACATTTCCAGCATCTTTTCGGTGCCTACCGAAAGAGAACCGCTTGCGCTCGTAACGATGATCGCGCTGTCCGCAACGGAGAGTGCCGAAACGACCTCGCCCTCAAAATCGAAGAAGCCGGGGCAATCCAGAATGTTGATTTTGTTTCCTTTCCAGTTTGCGTACGCGACTGCGAGGCTTATCGAAATTTTTCTGTTGATTTCTTCGGCGTCGAAGTCCATCGTAGTGTTGCCGTCTTCGACCTTGCCGAGGCGGTCGATGCTTTTGGCGTTGAATAACATCGCTTCGGCAAGCGAAGTTTTGCCCTCGCCGGAGTGGCCGATTAAAGCGATATTGCGAATCATATCAGTTGTAACCTTGCTCATATTTTACCTCTTAATTGGATTTTAGTATCAAAACGCTTTCTATTATAACTTATATAAGGCGATATGGCAAGAAGATTTTTTATAATTTTGAATTACGAATTTTATCGTTCTACTTTGTTTCGGTTGTATGCGTCGAAATCCGAAAACGCCGTCAAATATTTTATGAAACTTTTCTTTCCCGAAAACACAATAAACAAATTACCGCCGCGACGGGTTTTCCGATAATTTGCGATGAGAACGCTTTTCGCCCTGTTTGCGACTCCCCGTCCGCCGTCGTACGTTTTGCAGGACAAAAATTTTTCAAGATACAAATAGTGCGTGCATCCGAGCACCACCTTTTTGCGGCTTTCGGAAACGAGCGCGCACGCAATATCTTTTCTTATTTTTTCGCAGAATACCGACTCTTCGATAATCTTTGAAAGGCTTGTCGTATCGGCGGTTTCAAAGGAATCGTTTTTTATGTTTTCGTATGTGAGCGGCGTTGCGAGAAGCAGCGGTTTTTCCGCGCCGCTCAAAGCGTTTTTAAGTTCGGGCTCCGTGCCGATTATCGGCTTTGAAAATTCCCCGCGAAGTTTACCGATACACGTCGTGGTCGCGGTGTTGCAGGCGATGACGACTTCGTCGCAGCCCGCGGAAAAAAGATAACTTACGCCCGCTTTTACGGCGGCGTAAACTTCCCTGCGCGACTTACTTCCGTACGGCGCGTTTAAGGTATCGGCGAAGTATAAAATATTGACGTCCGGCATAACCCTGAAAATGTACGAACAGATTGTTAATCCGCCTATTCCGCTGTCTAAAATACCGATTTTGTGCATATATGATTATATGCTCATAAGTCGGAATCAGTGCGTTTTTCCCTGAAAAGTTCCGTTTATCGCGTCTTTTATTATTTCGGCGGCGACGGTTGCGGCGGCTTCGGAATCCTTCGGACAATACAGCGCCGATACGTTTTCTTTCAATATTTCGTGCGTGATTTCGTACTTTTTGGCAAGGCTTAATCCGCCTGATTTTTCAAGTGTATCGAGCACGATTTGCCTTGCGTAAACGCACGTCGGGACGCCGATTGCAATGACGGGTACACCAACGCTTTTGAAGTTAATTTTGTCGCGCCCTGCCTGAGTCGCGCTGCCCGGTTCGAGCCCCGCGTCGGTAAGTTGAAAACTTCTGAAAACTCGCATAGGTTTTGCGGTTGCGAGCGTGTCCACGACGATGACGAGATTGGCTTTCGTCTCCCGCGCGACCGCCCTTATTATCGTCGCGCTTTCAAGCCCTGTCATCGCGTAAATTCCCGTCGAAATCGCATACATTTCGGTCTTCCCCGCGGTTTCGATATTGTCGGCGGTTTTCGGGCCTATCGCGTCCGCCGCGACGTATCTGTTGCCGAGCCCCGCCACGAGAACGCGCGGTCTTTCCCTGAACGCCTTTGACGACAGGTTTCGGATTGCGTCCTTTACCGCCGCCGTCACGTCCCTTTTCACCGACGGATAAGCCACGTTTTTTTCGGCGTCGACGGTGATATATTTGCCTTTATCGCGGTTCAATGCGCGGGATTCTTCGTCTTTTTGCACGCAAGTTACCCTGACGGTTACGTTTTCGCCGACTCTTTTTTGCGCGGTTTTTACGTCGATTTTCAAAAAATCCGCGCTTTCTTCTGCCATATCGAGCCTGAAATTGCCGTTTTTCATAAAAATATTATGCGAAAAATTCAAAAATTGTTGCTTTTTTCTTGCCAATTCTTTTTCTTTATGTTAGTATTTATAGGCACATTAGTTGAAAGGAGATTATTGTTGTGCCTAACATTAAATCACAAGTAAAGCGCGTAGAAGTCAGCGCAATCGAAAACGCAAGAAACAGCGCAAAGAAAACCAAAGTTAAAAACGCAATCAAAAAATTCAATGCCGCAGTCGAGGCAAAAGACCTTGCAACCGCAGAAGTCGCTTACCGCGCCGCAATCGGCGAAATCGACAGCGCAAGAGTCGACGGCATTTATCATATCAACACCGCTTCCAGAAAGAAAGCGACGCTTGCTCGCGCTCTTGACGCTTTGAAAGAGGAAGCCAAACCTGCCGAAGCCGCACCTCAAAAGAAAACCACCAAAAAGGCGGCAAAGGCTGAATAATTTTCGATACAAAGTCTTTTCGACGTATTGACGTCAAAAAGACAAACATTGGGGCAACCTTAGGGTTGCCTTTTTCTATTTGGAAAAATCGCGGTAAAAAATTATTTTTGCATTAAAAAACTCTTGCACTTTCGCAAGAGTTTTTGTTTTCGTTATGTTTTCGTTATTTTGACCAGAGCGTGTTTCCTTCCGTGTCGATCGTCGACCATTTGCCGAACTCCTTCACCTTTGCCCTGCCGTTTTCAAAAGCCGTCGCAGCGTCGTATTTTGCGGGAAGAACGACGTTTCCTTCCTTATTGATATATCCGCACTTCTCGCCCTCGAAAAACACCGCAAGCCCTTCCGAGAAGGACATTGCACATTCGAATTTCGGCTCGATAACGTAATCGCCTTTCGTGTCGATGTAGCCGAACTTTCCGTTGTCGTCAACGCACGCCACGCCGTCTTTGAAACAAAACACCTCGTCAAAGCGCGGCTCGATTACCGTTGTCAATCCGTTGGAAAATCCCCATTTGCCGTTTTTTGAAATTTTCAGCCATTCTTCGACGGGCAACTCGACCTTGGGACGTCTTTCCTGTTGCGGTTTTTGTTTTTGCCCGTTTTTCTGATTTTGTTTGGAATTTTGGTTTTGCGGTTTGGAAAGTCTGTTGTCCTGCTGAGCGCACTTCCCGCGGTCGCGGTTTTTCTGCTGCCGATTATCCCTGTTTTGCGGTTTTTCGCCGTGTCTTACATCTTGCGGTTTTGCATCGGGCTTCTTGACGGCGGATTTTTCCTGCAAATTATCCTGTTTCTTTTGTTCGTCGGGTTTTTCTTCCTTGACGAACGGCAGGAAATCTATACCTTTTGCGTTTATCGCTTTTTTGACTGCGATAAGGTGTTTTTTGTTGAACGTCTGCACGCGGAACATATCCCGTTCGGTACGACGCGCGATGTCGAACACCGTGTTGAACCTGTTATTTTTCAAAAGAACCAGCGTTTCTTCGGGAAGCCCCAGCGACTCGATCGGCGCGGACAAAACTTCCTTATCGCCCTTGACCTCGACCTGCGGCGCGAAACGGCGGTGTCTTGATTTATTATTATTTGCCATATTTTACCTCGCAAAATATTTTAACACATCGGACAGCATTTTTCAAGCGACTTTGACATCATTTAGCAATTGACTTATCATATATTCTTATTTATAATATTATCTATGCGAAAGAGAGTATTAAACCTTATTATATTTTTTGTTGTTGCAGCCGCGGGGCTTTCGGTTTTCTGCGGTTTTTCGGGCTCGGTTTCGTTTGCGGACGCCGCCGATTCGTGCGAATACGCCGTTATTTCCCCCGACATAAACAAATATCTTTATCTCAATAATCCTGCGCTCGTGGCGATTCGGGACGACGTCGTCGCGGTTTACGACAAGGACGAAAACAAAATTTTCACGGCAGGCGGCGAGCATCTTGTTTACACCCCGACGCTTTCCGACGGTGAAAAAATCATAAATCTGGCATTTGCCAACGGCACGCTTTATTATCTCACGAACCGCTCCCGCCTGTGCGACGTCAAAACACAGAATAACGTCGATCTCGGCGACAAAATCGTTACCGATATTTCGTCGTACGAAGGCGTGCTTTATCTTTATAACTCTCTTATCAACGTCTGGGCGTACAACGGCAGCGATTTTACGTCTTTTAAGGACAGCGAGTTCAAAATCATAAAATCGACCGCTTTTGCGGCAACCGACCGCAACGCTTATTTCGTGAACGAGCACAAAATTCTGACGCTCGATTTCGTGCTTGATAAAACAACGGAATTTCCGATTTCCGAAAACGTAACGTCGCTTATCGCTGTCGGAAAAGACGTGTACGCCGTGTCGGACGGCAGAATTTCAAAGGTCGATTTTGAAAATAAAACTCTTGTCAAAACAGCCCTTCCCTCCGTCAGAAACGCTACGTCGGACGGCAAATTCATTGCGACAATCCCCGTCGGCGACAACGCGATTATTACATACGACTCGGCTTTGAACGAAAAGGAAACTTACGGCTCCAAAAGCGCGAAAGACAAATGGTTCGACTCCCCCGAAAAAGTGTTTTCCGAAAACGGTAACGTCGCGGTTTGGGATAAATCCAACGCACGCGTTCAATTCTTTTTCGGCGACGGCACTTACAAAAAACTTTCGGTTTCCAAAAACGCAACGTCGGTTGCCGTAAATACAACCCACACCGCTTACACCGACGGCAAAAAAGTTTACGTCGTGAACAACGCCGACTCTTCCTTGCGTGAGATTAACACCGACAAAAACGTCGGCGCAATCTCTCTCACAAACGACGCGGTTGCGATATACGACAAAAATTCCAAGGCGATTTATACCGCGGGACTTTCCGGCAACGAGTTTTCATTGTTTGCGTATTCCCGCGCGGGCGTGACCGAAATCAAGGCAATCGGAGGCAACAATCCGACGGTTTACACCCTTGCAAACGGTATACTGTCCGCAGTAACGAAAACAACCGATTTTTCGGTATCCGTGAAAAACGCGATTTCGTTTGACGTCGACAACACCGGCAACGCCGTCGTGCTGTCCAAAGACGACCGGGGCTTTGTCTTGAAAACCGTCGCTCGTACGGCAGGCGCACTGGAAGTTGCAAAAACCGCAACTTTACACGGCGATTTTGAAATATTAAGTCTTTTTGGCGTTGCAATCGACTTATCGTCAAACGGCGACGTTTACCTTGTCGACAACGTTAAAAACGTGCTTTTGAAAACGACGTATTCTTTCGATAACAAAGATACCGCTTACGACAAGCCGTGTAACCCCGACGAAATTTCGTCCGAAACCGTTTCTTACGCGTACTCGAAAGGCACGCTCGTTTACTCGTCAATCAATAACTTTTTGGATATTTCCGACGTTGTCCCGGCTGGCGACGTAATGGCAATCCTCGACGCAAAAGACAATATGCTTTTCGTGATGACGAAAAACAAAAAGTTCGGATATACGTTAAATTCCGACGCCTTCCTTATCCGCAAAGAGCCGTCCGCGCTTTCGGGCAGAGTCGTTGCCCTTTTCGACAACGTTTCGGTATACGATTACCCGGGCGCAAAAACCGGCACGCTCTTTGTCAAATCGCAAATCCTTACCCTTGTCGACGACTGCGCGGGCTTTGGTATAAACGGCGAATTTCTGAAAGTTTCCTACGAAATTGACGGCAAAACGAAATACGGATACGTTTATAAAACCAGCGTTATGTCCTACGTCGCGGCAAACCAAAGCGCGAAAAAAGACGTGTATGCAAAAGCCAAGGCGCAAAGAGTCGGCACGACCGTCGACGTTTACGCAATGCCCGACGATACGTCGCGCGTCTTGTTTGACGTTCCCGACGGCGCAAAACTGAAACTTCTGGAAGATTACGACGCGTCGGCAAAGTTCACCCTTGTCGAATACAACGGTCAGCAAGGCTATATCCTGACTTCCGCGCTCAAAATCGACAAAGGTCTTACGGGCGGGCAGATCGCGGCAATCGTCCTTGCGTCCGCAACGGTTTTAATTACCGCACTGTATTTCGTGATAAGCCGCCGCAATAAAAAATTAAGCAACAAAAACTGAAAAACGCCTTGATTTTACTTGCAAAATAATAAGATATTGATTATAATATTTTGCGTTGACAGTTACTGGGTGTGGCGCAGTTTGGTAGCGCGCTTGAATGGGGTTCAAGAGGCCGGAAGTTCAAATCTTCTCACCCAGACCACTTTTGAAGAAACCGATACGGAAGTATCGGTTTTTCTTTTTAGACCGTTTGAATTATCAGAAACAGTTTTTTTACAACGAAAAAGCACCGATTGCTCGGTGCTTTTGTTTTGGTTTGGGTTTTGCTTATTTGCCGCGGACGACGTATTTCGTGTGCAACACTTCGTGCGCCCTGTGGCTGTTGGGCTTGTCGAAATACTCCTCATACAAAGCCTTGACGTAGGGGTTCTCGTGCGATTTACGCAGTTTCATACCCTTATCGGTGTCATATACGGCCTTTGCGCGTTCTGCGCGAATGTCGGTGGTATTTCTCGTATAAGCGTCCTTAATGGGCTGTCCGCCGCCGTTTACGCAACCGCCGGGGCAAGTCATAATTTCGATGAAGTGATAATCCGCCTTACCCGCTTTGACAAGGTCCATAAGGGTTTTTGCGTTTTTCAGGCTGGACGCAACGGCAACCTTGATTTCGGTATCTTTGCCGTTGACGGGAAGCACGTATTTCGCTTCCTTAATTCCTTCGACGCCGCGCACTGCGGTGAAGTCGATCTTGTTCTGCGATTTTCCGGTAAGGACGTCTTGCAGTGTACGGAGAGCCGCTTCCATAACGCCGCCCGTTACGCCGAAGATAAGACCTGCGCCCGAGCCGATGCCGAACGGCACGTCGTATTCTTCGTCGGGAAGGTTGTTGAACAAAATACCTTTGCGTTTAATAAGTCTTGCAAGTTCCCTTGTGGTCAGGACGTGATCGATGTCGGGAACGCCCGCCGCGCTCTGGAAGGGACGACCTTTTTCAAACTTTTTGGCGGTACAAGGCATAATGGATACTACGCTGATTTTTTCCGCGGGGATACCGAGTTTTTCTGCGTAATAGGTTTTGCACACTGCGCCGAACATTTGTTGCGGCGATTTGCAGGACGAAAGGTTGGGGATAAGTTCGGGATAATAATGTTCCACAAACTTAATCCAGCCGGGCGAGCAGGAAGTCATCATAGGCAGCACGCCGCCGTTCGTAACTCTTCCGAGGAACTCATAGCCTTCTTCCATAATGGTAAGGTCGGCGGTGAAGTCAACGTCGAAGACGTTGTTGAAGCCGAGGCGTCTAAGTGCCGCAACCATTTTGCCCTCGGTATTGCTGCCGACGGGATATCCGAATTCTTCGCCGATGCCAATGCGCGTTGCGGGAGCGGTGCCGACGATAACGTACTTATCGGGGTTCGCAAGGTCGCGGATGACGTCGTCGATTTCGTCCTTTTCGCGAAGTGCGCCCGTGGGGCATACTTCGATACATTGACCGCAGCCGACGCAAGGATTGTCCGAAAGGTTGGTTTCAAACGCGCAAGCGATATGCGTGTCGAATCCGCGGGCGTTTGCGCCGATAACCGCGACGGCCTGGTATTCTTTGCAGGCAGCCACGCAACGACGGCAAAGCACGCACTTATTGTTGTCGCGGATAAGATACGACGTGCTCGTATCGACGGGATAATTCGATTTTTCGCCCTTGAAACGTTCAGAATCGCAGCCGAGTTCAAGTGCAAGTTCTTGAAGTTCGCAACTTCTGTTTCTGACGCAGCTCGTACAGTTGTAGTCGTGGTCGCTCAGAATAAGTTCGACCGTGGTTTTTCTGTATTCAAGGATTTTCGGGGTGTTGGTGAACACTTCCGTGCCTTCGCGGTCAAGGGGATAAACGCACGCCGCAACAAGGGAACGAGCGCCTTTGACCTCGCACACGCAAACGCGGCACGCGCCGATAGCATTGATGTCTTTAAGGTAGCACAACGTCGGGATTTTGACGCCTGCAATTCTTGCCGCGTCGAGGATAGTCGTGCCCTTTTCGACGGTAACGGGAATATTATCAATTTTTACGTTAATCATTTCACTCATAGTCGCACCACCTTATTTTTTAACGATAGCGTTGAATTTGCAGCTTTCCATACATACGCCGCACTTAATGCACTTCGATTTGTCGATATGGAATTTCTGTTTGATGACGCCGTCGATTGCGCCGACGGGGCATTTTCTGGAACAAAGCGAGCAGCCTTTGCACGCGTCCGTGATTTCGTAACTCAACAAATCTTTGCAAACGCCTGCGGGGCAAGTCTTGTCGACAACGTGCGCCACGTACTCGTCGCGGAAATAACGAAGCGTCGAGAGTACGGGGTTGGGCGCGGTCTGACCGAGTCCGCAAAGGCTGTTTGCCTTTATGTAGTAGCAAAGTTTTTCCATCTCGTCAAGGTCTTGCAGCGTTGCTTTGCCCGACGTGATTTTTTCAAGATATTCCAGAAGTCTTCTGTTACCGATACGGCAAGGCGTGCATTTTCCGCAGCTTTCGTCGACGGTGAATTTAAGGAAGAATTTTGCAATATCGACCATGCAGTTGTCTTCGTCCATGACGATCATACCGCCCGAGCCCATCATGGAGCCGATTGCGATAAGGTTGTCGTAGTCGATGGGAATATCGAAATGTTCCGCGGGAATGCAGCCGCCCGAAGGACCGCCCGTTTGCGCCGCCTTGAACTTTTTGCCGTGAGGGATTCCGCCGCCGATGTCTTCGATAACGGTACGCAGCGTCGTGCCCATCGGGATTTCGACAAGACCGGTGTTGACGATTTTGCCGCCGAGTGCGAAAACTTTCGTGCCTTTGGATTTTTCGGTGCCCATCGAAGCAAACCAATCCGCGCCTTTCAAGATGATTTGCGCGATGTTTGCGTACGTTTCGACGTTGTTAAGAATGGTGGGTTTTCCAAACAGTCCTTTGACTGCGGGGAACGGAGGACGGGGGCGAGGCTCGCCACGGTTGCCTTCGATCGAGGTCATAAGAGCGGTTTCTTCACCGCATACGAACGCGCCGGAGCCCAGACGAATGTCGATGTCGAAATCGAAGCCCGTGCCAAGGATATTCTTGCCGATAAGTCCGTATTCCCTTGCCTGTCTGATTGCGATTTTCAGACGTTGAACGGCGATGGGGTATTCCGCACGAACGTAAATATAGCCCTGATGTCCGCCGATTGCATATCCTGCGATTGCCATTGCTTCAAGCACGGCGTGGGGGTCGCCTTCGAGAACCGATCTGTCCATGAACGCGCCGGGATCGCCTTCGTCGGCGTTGCAGCATACGAATTTATCGTCACCGGGTTGGTCTTTCGCGAATTGCCATTTAAGACCGGTGGGGAAGCCGCCGCCGCCCCTTCCGCGAAGTCCCGAAGCCTTGATGACGTCGATGACGTCCTGCGGTTTCATTTCCGTCAATGCTTTGATTAAAGCCTGATAGCCGTCGGTGCCGATGTATTCGTCGATGTTTTCGGGGTTGATAACGCCGCAGTTACGAAGCGCAACGCGGGTTTGCATTTTCATAAAGTTGCTGTCGTGCAGCGATTTTACGGTTTCGGCGGTCTTGTGATCTTTGTACAGAAGTCTTTCGACAAGACGACCTTTCGCAAGGTGTTCTTCAACGATTTCTTTGACGTCGTCGACCTTGACTTCGCTGTAAAACGCGCCTTCGGGATAAACGATGCAAATGGGGCCCACCGCGCAAAGACCGAAGCAACCCGTCTTAACGATTTGTACGTCGTTTTCAAGGTGCGCATTTTTGATCTGACGCTCGAACTCCGTGATAAGATCTGCGCTGTGGTTGGAGGTACAGCCCGTACCGCCGCAAATTAAAACGTGTGACCTGAACATAACCGTCCTCCTATTCGTTCAAAAGATATTCTTCGACGACATTGCCGCCGACGATATGTTTTTCAATGATTTCGACCGCCTTGTCGGCGTCGACTTTGACGTAAGTTACCTTTTCTTCGCCGGGCACGAAAACCTCGACGATAGGTTCAAGTTTGCACATACCGATGCAGCCTGCGCGCGTAACCTTGACGTTTTCAAGATCACGTTTCGCAACTTCGTCGATAAGCGCGTTGAAAACGGGACGTGCGCCCGCAGCGATACCGCAAGTCGCCATGCCGACGACGATTCTTACGTCGCCGTCTTTCGACGTTTCGCGCGTCGTTTTGTCGGCTTGCATTTTATCTCTGATTGCCTTGATGTCGGCTATTGATTTCATAAATCGGTTCCTCCTCTGACTGTTTCAAAATTTTCGGTTAATAATTCTTTTACAAAATGCGTTATTTCGGGATTGTCGACGGAAATTCCGTCAAGTTGACTTTTAAGGTCGCGGGTATCGAACGAATACGAACGGTCGTCCACGGTAAACGTCCAGACAAAGTCGGGCGTGCCGTCGAAAAGTTCCGTCGCTGCCGTTTCCGCAAGATTGCCGAGAGGCGCGCGATCGACGTTGTCGATTTCGAACTTTGCGGTAACCGTCGTACCTGCCCCCAATTTCGACTTTATATCGAAACTTCCGTTTGCGGTTTCCGCCGCCATCTTGAACAGGGGGATGCCCATTCCGACTTTGCGCGTCGTGCGCGTCGTAGTGAACGGATCGGTAACGCTCCTTAAAAACTCCTCGCTCATACCCTTGCCGTCGTCGGCGATTTCAATCGTGAGAAAACCGTCTTTCGCGATGACCGACACTTTTATAAGCGTCGCGCCGGCGCGCACCGAGTTTTCAACGATATCCAGGATATTAAGCGACAATTCTCTCATATCTTATTTGTATTTTGCGATAATGCCGGGGATATCCGCGGGTACAAGTTTGCCGTACACGTCTTCGTTAATGGTAAGTACGGGCGCAAGTCCGCAGCAGCCGATGCACCTTGTTTCAAGCAGCGAAAACCTGCCGTCCGACGTGCATTCGTCGTGCTTGATGTTGAGTTCACGCTCGATCGCGGCAAGAAGATCGCCGCTACCCTTTACGTAACATGCCGTGCCGAGACATACCGAAATCTGATACTGCCCCTTCGGATTCAACGAAAATTGAGAATAGAATGTCGCGACGCCGAAAACTTTTTCAAGCGAAACGTCCAGCGCGTCGGCAATCTTTTTCTGAACTTCGACGGGAAGGTATCCGTAAATTTCCTGCGCTGTCTGCATCGCGGGCATAAGCGCACCGGGAACGCCTTTCAGTTCGTCGAGTTTTTCGGTAAGTTTCGCGTCCTGTTCGGGCGTACCGGCAAACGGAACTTTCGTGAGTTTGATTTTTGCCATTTTGTCCTCCTACTGATTTGTTTTGATAAATTTTCTTTCCCTCTGAGTAAAACTAGAATAATTGTGAAAAATTTAACTAATTGCTATTATAACATATCCGCTTGCTTTTGAAAAGCAAAACGCATACAAAATATATTGTAATATATCAAAATATATATATTCTTTATAGATAAATAAAATGCATTAGTTTTTCGGCTGTTTTTGCCGTGAAAAAACCCCGATTTTCACGGGGTTATCATTTTTTATATGTTTATTCGGGTTTTTTGAAAGTAACGGCGGGATTTCTCTTGTGGGCGGTATTCTTTATGCGCTTTTTAATAATCTCAATCGTTTTTTCGTCGCCCTTTCCAAGAAGAAGATAGTCGTCGATTTCCGAATATTTGATTCCCATTTCCTGCTCGTCGGTCTGCCCTTCGTACAAACCTGCCGACGGTGCTTTTTCAATAATTTCGTTCGGCGCGCCGAGATACCTTAAAATCTCGTAAATTTCCCTGACGGTCAGGTCGGAAATGACGTTGAAATCGTATGCGCCGTCGCCCCATTTCGTGAAATAACCCATCATCGCTTCGCTGCGGTTGCCGGTGCCCGCGACAAGAAGATTGTTTTTATAAGCGTATGCGTAAAGCGTCGTCATGCGAAGGCGCGGATTTATGTTTGCATACGCCATCGCGCAGTCGCCGATACTGTCCGAAAGCACGTTCCGGAACGCTTGCTTGACCGGCGTCAGGTCGATTTCGATTTGCGGGATGCCGTATTTTTCGCCGACGAGTATCGCGTGTTCCCTGTCGATACCGAAATTGCGGCTGCTTTCGCAAGGCATTATTATTCCCGTTACGTTATCGGTCGCCATTTTGGAAAGGATACCGACAAGGGTGCAGTCCTTACCGCCGGAGTTACCGTAAACGATACCTTTTGCGCCCGTGGTTTTCAGAAGATTTTTTATCCATTCAACGCGGGTTTCAACTTCTTGTTTGCAATTTAACATACTTTATTCACCTCTTAAATATGATAAAATTCCCCTTTCGCTAATTTCATTGATTTCAAGATATCTTTGCGTTTTGCCGATATCGCTTAAAGTATGGCTGTCGCTGTCGAAAATCAGCCTGTATTTTTTTGCGTACATCGCGGCGGTTTCTTCGTCGCAGTCGGACGAAAGTTCCACCGCCGTGTAATAATCCGGCACGTCGCCGAGGATTGCCACGATTCCGTTTGCGTCGCGATTGACGTGCGCCGGCACCGCAACTCCGCCGTGTTTTTCGACAAGCGGCTTTACCTCGGGCTCGGACAAATTCGCGCCTGCAAGCAACAACCTTTCTTCCCGGCCGATGACCTCGTCGTCGCTTGACACGATAAGTTGTTCGCCGAAAATTTCCTCGCGGTTTTTCAAATCCTTGAAACTTATTTCGTCAAAAAAACTTTGCAGGTTTTCAAACGTTTCAAACAGGCAAAGGATATGCACGTCTTCCTGCGTTTGCAATTCGACCGCGGGCACGACGATAACGTCCAGAGCCTCGCCGACTTCCCTTGCCGCAGTGACGTTCGCAATCGCGTTATGGTCGGCAACGGCAATGATTTGCAACCCTTTGGCGGACGACATCGCGCCGATATTCACCGGCGTCATATCGTTGTCCGCGCACGGCGACAACGCGCTGTGGATATGCAAATCATACAGGATTTTCGTCATTATTCAACGCCTAAAAACGCCTTCACCGCGCCGAAAATATCCAGGTCGGTTTCAAAAAGCGCAACTTCGGTTTTTTTGATTCTTTCGACAAGCTGGGCGTCACACTTACTGCTTTCGCACACAACGACGGCAGCAACGCCCGTAAGCGACGCAACCGCCGCGACGTTGACGTTTGTCATCACCGTAAACCATACGCTGTTCTCGGGAGCGCGCTGCATTACGAAACTCAGAAAGTCGCCGCAGTAACCGCCGTCCGCTTCCCTTTCGGGATCGGGCATATATAATACTCTTGCACAAAGTTTGGTTTTAAGTTCCGAAAGTTTCATATGAACCTCATTTTTCGTATCTTACGCATTCATCCTTGCTTACTTCGTTTGCAGCGACGTCTTCCGCAAAAGCCCTGCAACTCGGTGCGCCGCAACCGCCGCAATCAAGCCCCGGAAGGGTTGACAATACGTTTTCGATAACGGCAAGTTTTTGCATTGCAACGCGCCTGTTTTCGTCAAGGCGGAATACGTCTTTGACCTCCGGCATTTTATCCCACAGGTAAAACGATTCGTCCTTATCCTCGGCGATAGGCTCGCTTGCGGTGTATTTCAGATTCTTGCGAAGAGCCCTTATTCTCGCCTTTGCGACAAACGGGTTTTCAACGTTCAGCACGCCGCCGACGCATCCGCCGTTGCAGGCGTTAAGTTCCACAAAATCAAGATATTGCAGTTTATCGTCTTCAAGTTCTTTCAATACGTTTATGACGTTTTCGATGCCGTCGGCAGCCAGAAACTTGACGTCGCATACGCCTGCCGCTTCGCCGCCGCTCGACGCCCACGAAAGCCCCAGGCTTCCCGATTTTGCAAGCGGTTTCACCTCGGTCAGGCTTTTCATTGCCGGCAACAGTTTTTTGTACACTTCCGCAATCGAAAGAACGCCGTCGGCTTCGGGTTTTTCAAGCCCCATTCCCGTTTTCAGCGCAAACACTTTCGCAGGACAAGGCGAAATGAAAAACACGCCGATATCTTCTTTTTTCACGCCTTTTTTCACCGCTTCTTCCCTTGCAAGGTTTATGGCGATGTCCACGGGCGCTTTCATCGGCAGCAATCTGTCGGCGAGCGAGTGGAATCTGACAAGTATGAGTTCGAGCACCGCGGGACACGCCGTCGAAATTATCGGGCGTTGCTGGTACTTGTGATGTTTCATATACTTTTTCGTTGCAGCCGTTACGAGTTCCGCCGCGCGGCTTACTTCAAACACGTCGTCGAAACCTATCTGCAAAAGCCCGTTCAGTATAATGTTTATATCGTCCAGGTTGTTGAACTGCCCGTAAAGAGCGGGCGCAACCACGGCGATTTTGTATTTATAATTGTTGATCACGTCGAACGAGTCAAAACTTGCGAGTTTTGCCTGATGCGGACACAGCCTTACGCACTCGCCGCACGCAACGCACCGTTCGTACAAGACTTTCGCCTTGCCGTTTCTCACGCGGATTGCCTCGGTCGGACATCGTTTCATACAGGTTATGCATCCCTTGCATTTATCGGGATCGAGCATAACGGTATTCAGCATAGATTTAACTTCTTCGTTCATTTTTCCCTCTTAAACTACCGATTTTGTCAATCGAAGTCGATTTCGATGGTAAGCGTCGTGCCGACGCCGACTTCGGTGTCGATTTTCAATCTGTCGGAATACGTTTTGATATTCGGAAGCCCCATTCCCGCGCCGAAACCCAGATTTCTGACGTCGTCGGTCGCAGTGGAATAGCCTTCCTGCATTGCAAGATCGACGTCGGCAATACCATTGCCTTCGTCTTTCATAACTATTCTTATGTGGTCGTCGAAAATGTCGGCATAGCACCTTCCCCCGCCGGCGTGAATCACCATATTGATTTCCGCCTCGTACATCGCAATCGCCACCCGCCTTATCGCAGGCGCGGGCACTCCGAGTTTTTTAAGCGTGCTTTTTACCGAGTCGCTTGCGCTCCCTGCCGACAAAAAATTGTTGCCGGGCACTTCGAACTCAACGTGGATACAGTTCATTATTCGTGATATTCGCCTGAGCCCAGCCCTTTTTCGTAAAGGATACCGCAGGTGGTATACATTTTATACATCGTGGACAAAAGCACGATGTCGTTTGCGCGGGCAAGCGTAATCATGTCGGGGGTTGGAATCTTGCCGCGTACAAGCAATATGCATTTCATATCCAGCATTACCGCCGTGCGTACGGTCTGGGGGTTGCAAAGTCCCGAAATAAGTACGTCCTGATTTTTCGCAAACGCAAGGACGTCGCTCATCATATCGGATGCAAACGCACCCATGATTTCGCCTTCGACGTCTTTATTTGAAGGTGCGTACACCGTGGCGTCGACAATTTTAACAAGTTCGCTGATTTTCATTATATTCTCCCAAAAGTCAAAATTTCCGTATGGAGTCATTAGGTATTATAACATATCATATAATCTATTACAAGATTTTTTTTCAAACTCTTGAATATGATGTCGGATTTTGTTATAATAAAAATATGGATAATTTTTACACACCGCTTGATAACAAAGTAATAAAATCAAACGCGCGCGATTTCATTCGCGGAAGGCTCTGGATGTTCTGGTCGGTACTTCTTGTCGTCGGCATTATCGAGTCTTTGGCAAACTCGCTGCCGCAATGGATTTTCGGCGACAGATTGTCAAATCTTTCCGACATAATCGCGGGCAATCCCGACAATATCCCAAAGGAGATTTCGTCAAGCGTTTTCGGCTGGTATTACGTTCTGAACGTGCTTATTACGATTGTTCTTATCCCCTTGAATATCGGCGTTGCTCAAAACGTGCTTGCCTGGTCGCGCGGCGAAGACGTCAATAAATGGAAAGTGCTTTTCAGCGGATTCAATTCCGCAAAGATATTTTTCAAACAAGTCGGCGTCGTCGTGCTGAATACGATTCTGTGCGCGCTTTGGGCGATACTTCTTGTCGTCCCGGGCATTATCAAAGGGCTTGCGTATTCGATGTACCCTTACGTCCTTCGCGACGAGCCCGACCTTTCCGTATGGCAGACTCTCAAAAAAAGCGAAGCCATTATGAAAGGCTATAAGGGCAAACTTTTCCTGATGTATCTGAGTTTCGTCGGCTGGTTTATTCTGGGCGCGTTCACGTTCGGTATCCTTTATATCTGGCTGACGCCGTATATTATGACTTCGACGGTGAAATTCTATGACGACGTAAGACGCGCATACTACAACGGAAACGATCCCACCCGCCCCGTTTTCAGCATTTCGTCCGACGAGGAAAACGTTTTTGGCAACAACACTTTATAACAAATAAAAGCGAAATCGGCACGCAAACCGCGTGCCTTTTTTAATGCAAATTTTTCCCATTAAAAAATCCGCCCACGGCGGAATTTTCCTTGTTTTGACAACATTTTCCAACTTTTGTTCAATATTTTCCAATAACAACACTCCCTTTGAAAGCCGAGAATTTTATAAAAAATATAAATCGTAAAAAGTCAGAATTTTATGAAAACTCTTCTTTTGAAAGCCAAGAATTTGATAAATACAAACTACCCAAAAGTCAGAATTTTGATGAGATTTTGACGTTTCTTTTGGGGTTCTGAAAATCCTAGTGTACTTGGCGTACACGGATTTTCGGGTTCCCGAAAAAACTCAAAAGGTCGCAAAATTATGACTTTTCAAAAAGAGTTGAGGTCGCGGAACGCACTGGGCGTACACCCCACCTCCCCCTTGAAAACTTTGATGAAATATCCGCTGTCGTCGAAACCGATTTCTTTTGCAATGGTCTGCACGGATTTGTTTGTCGTAAGAAGCTCGTTCTTCCCGCGCTCGATACGAAGGCGGTTGAGATGTTCGATAAGGTTTTCGCCGGTGACTTTTTTGAAAAGTTTGCTGAAATAACTTGCGCTGACGTCGCACATCGACGCAAGAGTTTGAAGTTTCACGGGCGAAGTATAGTTGTCGTTTATGTAGTTTATCGCGGGCTGAATAATCGACGCGTTTTTATTGATGCGTCTGAACGTCTGATTTTCGGGCAGTGCGCCGTTCCCGGACTGCGACAAAACGTTGGACAAGCGGTAATTGCAAAGGTAATTTATAAGGCTGATGTTTGCGTCGAGGTCGGCTTTCGACATAAGGGTGAGCTTATCGTAATAAGCTTTTGCGTTTTCGGCGAAGTCAACCGCGCTTTTTTCGGAAAAGATTTTCTCGATATGCGCTTTGTCCGCCTCGGGCAGTAATATCTGACCGCACATAACCGCGCCAACGTAAAGATTCTGGTAAATAATGGGAATCGCAACGTCGACGACGCCCATATGACAAACGTATGTGTACGGTTTTTTATTCCTTGCCGCTTCAAGCCCGCCGCGACTGTCGCACTTTTCGCAAAGGTGTTTATATTCCGGGTGATTTCTTACGAGCGCGCAAAAATCCGTGCAGCAACTGTGAGCGGTAACGGGCGCGCCCGTATAGTCCACCGTAATGCACGCAAGTTTTGTGGCTTTTGCCATTTCGTCCTGTAATTTCTGAAAATCGCAATTTCTTATGGTTGCAGCAAGATCGCTTTCGTAATTAATCATATTTTCCCTCAACGCGATTATACAACATCGGCGCGGCAATTTCAACGCTTTTTCAAAAATTTGTTCAAAAATATTCGATAATGCTGAAAAAATTTCCTACGAATTGTCGGAATTTTCCTATTGTTTTTGCGGATTGTCTTGTATATTTACTCGCATAATCGCGAAAAAACAATTTGCTTTTGTGTCAATTTATATGTCATTTTGACAGTTTTTGTTTATAATCGTCGATACAGTGCAAAATAATCTTATTACTGTTCAAAATTTTTTTATTTTTCGACCGATTTTTTTATTGTAATTTATGCTATGTTGTTTTATAATATAGTTGTTACTTGGTTTTCCAAGAATAAAAATCAATATAATTTATATAAAGGAGACTTATTATGAGAAAAGCATTTATCTGCCCCAGCAAATACGTCCAGGGCGAAGACGAACTTCTTAACCTCGGTTATTTCGTTAAAACATTCGGCGACAGCGCGTTGCTTATTGCCGACCCGTTCGCAAAGAATCTTGTCAAAGACAAGCTTGCGGCAACCGAAAAGAAATTCGGCATCAAATTGTATTCCTGCGATTTCGGCGGCGAATGTTCCAGAAACGAAGTCAAGAAAATGCAAGACTTCGCAAAGAAAAACAACTGCGCCTGCACAATCGGTCTTGGCGGCGGCAAAGCAATCGACACCGCAAAATGCGTCGCTATGGGCAACAACCTGATTATCTGCCCGACGATCGCCGCAACCGACGCTCCCACTTCGCACTCGGCAGTTCTTTACACCGACGATCATCACTTTGACGATTACGCATACTTCAAACAGAATCCCAGCGTAGTACTTATCGACACCACGGTTGTCGCAAACGCTCCCGCACGTTTCCTCGTCTCGGGCATGGGCGACGCTCTTTCGACCTATTTCGAAGCACGTGCAAACGTGAGATCCTTCTCAAACGTCAACGCAGGACTTCCCTGCGGCGCAAACCGTGCAACCGGCGAAATGCTCGGCTACGGCACGATGGCTGCGGCGTCCCTTGCGGAACTTTGCTATAAAACCCTTCTTTCCGACGGCACGAAGGCTCTTGCCGCATGCGAACAGCACGTCGTAACCCCCGCTCTTGAAAGAATTATCGAAACCAACATTCTGCTTTCCGGTCTCGGCTTCGAATCGGGCGGTCTTGCAGCGGCGCACGCAATCCACGACGGTCTTACCCTCCTTCCCGCTCACACGAAATTCTTCCACGGCGAAATGGTAGCGTTCGGCACGATCTGCCAACTCGTTCTTGAAAACAGCCCCGAAGACGAACTTTACGAAGTTCTTGACTTCTGCCTGTCCGTCGGACTTCCCGTCTGCCTTAAAGACCTCGGCACCGACAGCATCGACGACGACCTTCTTAAAGCGGTTGCGGAAAAGACCTGCATTCCCGACGAATCCGTCCACAACATGCCGTTCCCCGTTACGCCCGACATGGTCGCTGCGGCAATCAAGACGGCGGACGCAATCGGCCACGCATACAAATACGGTTGCGAAGACGAAGAATGCGGTTGCTGCCACTAATCTCTGACGAATCGAGGGCTTAGCGATATGAAAAAAATAATGAACACTCCCGAAACTTTCGTATACGATATGTGCCACGGTCTTGCGGCAGCGCATCCCGAGCTCGAATTCGTTGAAAAGTTTAAGGTTGTCAAGAAAAAGGAAATCAACCGCAACAAAGTCACCCTTATTTCGGGCGGCGGCAGCGGACACGAACCCGCACACGCAGGTTTCGTAGGAAAAGGCATGCTCGACGCGGCGGTATGCGGCGACGTATTCGCGTCCCCTTCGCAAATTCAGGTTTACGAAGCGATTAAGGCGACCGCAAGCGACAAAGGCACGCTGCTTATCATCAAAAACTACTCGGGCGACTGCATGAACTTCAACAATGCAGGCGCACGCGCCAAAGAAGACGACGACATTAACGTTGACGCCGTATTCGTAAACGACGACGTTGCCGTCACCGACTCTTTGTACACCGTCGGTCGTCGCGGCGTTGCCGGCACGATGTTCGTACACAAAATCGCAGGCGCGGCGGCGGAACAAGGCAAGGACCTTCCCGAAGTCAAAAGGATCGCTCAGAAAGTCATTGATAACGTTGCAAGTATCGGCTTTGCGATTTCTTCCTGCACGCCCCCTGCAAAAGGCACGCCTATTTTTGAACTTGCGGACGAAAACATGGAATTCGGCGTAGGTATCCACGGCGAACCCGGCGTTGCAACCGAAAAATTCGTCACCTCTGACGAACTTGCCGAAAAGATGGTCGCGCGCGTTAAAGACAACGCCGTCATCCAACTCAAAAAAGGCGACGAAATCGCGGTTATCGTAAACGGTTTCGGCGGCACTCCTTTGTCGGAACTTTACGTACTCAACAACTCCGTCAACAAAGTCATCGCAAAAGAAGGCTTCAAAGTGCACCGCGCACTTGTCGGCAACTACATGACTTCTCTTGATATGGAAGGCGCGTCGATTACTTTCTTAAAACTCGATGACGAACTCAAAGCACTGCTTGACGCTCCCGTAAACACCCCCGCTCTTACCTGGGGCGCGACGGCAAGCGAAGAAGCGGAAGCCGCGCTCGTTGCGGTTCGCGCTCTTGCAAAAGCGATGAACGTCGTTCCCGCTGCAAAAGAAGAATGTGCGGAAAAAGCGGAAACCGCGAAAAAAGCCGCGAAGGCTGAAAAGAAAGCGGTTTACGAACTCACCGAAAAACCCGTGTTCGCACCCAAAATGAATACGGCGGCATTCGTCGCACTCGTTGACAAAATGGCTGACGTCATCATCGAAAACGAAGTTCACTTCTGCGATATGGACAGCTGCGGCGACGGCGACTTCGGTATGAGCATCGCAAAAGGTTTCAGACAGTTGAAGAAAGACTGGGCAACCCGCGACAAAGCCAACATCGGCGCATTCCTTACAAGCGCAAGCGATATCATTATGGAATATTGCGGCGGCGCGTCGGGCCCCATCTGGGGAAGCGGATTCCGTTATGCAGGCAAAGCGGCGGGAAATGCGGACGAACTTGACGCAACCCTTCTCGGCAAGATTTTGCAAGGCGCGGTCAAAGGCGTACAAACCACCGGTGAACGTTCGTTCGGTCACGGCGCGGTTGTCGGCGACAAGACTCTTATCGACGCTCTTGTTCCCTGTGCAGACGAAGTTACCAAAGCGGCGGAAGAAGGCGACAGCCTGTTCGTAGCAATGGAAAAAGGCGCACGCGCTGCTGTCAAAGGTGCGGAATACACCAAACAAATCACCGCAAGACTCGGTCGCGCGGGCGTTGTCGGCGAAAAGTCCATCGGACATCCCGACGCGGGCGCATACGGTCTCGGCGTCATCTTTACCGAACTTACCAAATGGGTTAAGACTCAGAAGTAATCGGAAACGACAAAATCAAGGCCTCTCTTCGGAGAGGCTTTTTTTTTGCGCTTTTTTGGAAATTTCCTGCAAATTACCGTGCGAAACAAAAAATATCTTGACTTATTATATACGCGTAATGTAAAATAAACTTAATACTTTAATTTATTAAAGAGGAGAACTTTATGTTTTATACTTCCCTCGGCTGGTTCAACGGATTCAACCCCGACTCGTGGGTAATGTATCTGATGTACGCCCTTATCGTCGTGTTTATCTCGGCAGAAGCAATTTTTTATCTTGTAAAATCGGTAAAGAAAGCGAAACAAATCGGTATGGATATGACCAAAATCAAAAAGGTCATCAAGACGTCCGCAAGTTTTTCGGTCTTGCCCGCAATCGGTATCGGTATCGGCGTTGTTACGCTCATCGGCTCGCTAGGAATTACCGTCCCCGCAATCAGGCTTTCGGTCATTGGCGCGCTGCAATACGAGACGCAAATGGCTGACGGCGCGGCAAAGGCAATCACCGGCAGCACCGACGGCTTAACGTTACTTATACAACGCGGCGTCACCGCTCAGGATTACGCAACAATTGTCACCCTTATGACGGTTGCAATCATCGCGGGCCCCGTTCTTGTCGTTTTGTTTTACAAAAAACTTCAACCGAAACTTGCCAAACTCGGCGCGATGAAAGTCGGCGGCGCGGTCGATCCCGATACGGCGACGAAAAACCTGGAAAGCGACGCGAAAAAGGCAAACCCCAACGGCATCAACCTTGGCGACTTGGCATTCCAAGTGTCATTCATCGGTATGATTATCGGTTACATAGCAATGTCCATCGGCGCGATTGCGGCAATGCCCGGTCGCATTACGAGTTATTACAACTTCATTGCGGTTATCGTGGCGGCATTGTTTATGGTCCTTTCCGATTTCCTTGTGAAGAAACTCCACTGGAAATGGCTGGACGACTTTTCGGTTGCATTTTCAATGCTGTTTGCAATGCTGATCGTCGGCATTATCAGCGGCACGACGGGACAATTTTAAGGAGGCGCGAACACTATGAGTAAGAAAGAAAAATTAACGCGTGAGCAGAAAAAAGAAAAACAACGCGCCGAATACGAGGCGATGTCTCAAAAAGAAAAAGACTTTTTCGATTACAATAAAAAATGGCACACCATCGGCAGAATCTGGAATACCATCGGTATCCTTCTTATCATTGCGGTGCCTATCGTCGCCTGCATTCATCTGAAAGTCAGCCCCAACTGGACGGTTTTTGGTAAAACTGCGGTCATATCCCTTATCATCATTAACCTGGGCGCAGGTATTTCGGAACCCGTCATTTACGCACCGATGCTCGGCACCAACGGCGAATACCTGGCGTTTATCACGGGCAACCTTTCCAACCTTAAAATCCCCTGCGTCGTCAAAGCGCACGAAATTGCGGAAACCGAACTCGGCACCGAAGAAAACGAACTTGTATCGACGATTGCGGTTGCGATAAGCTCGCTCGTCACCGTACTTATCATTGCGGTTATGGTGTTGTGCCTTGCGGTTTCGCCCTTGCAAAAAGCCATCAACGATGCGCCTTACCTTACCCCCGCTTTCGGGTGCGTGGTTTATGCATTGTTTGGCGCACTCGGCGGAAAATATCTCGTCAAAAATCCCAAAATGGCACTTATCCCGGGCGTTTTACTTATCGGTCTGTCCGCGCTTATCAGCGGCGTTTCGCACGGCAAGACCAACATCGGCAGTTTGTCGCTTGTCGTAGGTATCGTATTCTGCGCTCTGTTCGCATTCGCGCAAATTATGATTAACAAGAAAAAAGCCAAAAAAGCGGCGGCAACCGAAACCATCGACGTCGGTATCGACAGCGACGAAAAAGTCGAAGTCGTCCTTGAAGACAAGGCGGAAGACGAAACCGAAAAAGAAAACGAAGACAAATAATCGTCAAAAACAAAAGCACCTGCATTGTTTTGCAGGTGCTTTTTTATTGCGTTGTTCTTATTTTATCACCGCGCCGAAAAAGACAAGGTCCTTCTCGCTCAGGTTTTCAAAACTGTGTTCGTGACCTTTCGGGCAGAATGTGCATTCGCCGGCTTTCAGGTATTCGTCGCCTTCGTCGGTGTGCATGACGCCCTCGCCCGACAAAACGTAAATGGCTTCCGCATTTATCACGTGCCTATGAAGCCCCAGCGACGAGCCCGGCGCAAGTCTTCCGACCATCATCTTGTTGCCTTCGCCGTCGACGTACATTTTCACGTTGTAGTCGCCGTTGCCGCCTAAGAAATTGGGTATGGTTTGTTCCGTCATTTCGTTAAAATTGATTTTCATAGTTGCCTCCGTCTGAAAAATATTATACAACAAGAAAATCATATTGTAAATATCAGTTGATTTTTTTGTCAAAATATATATAATTATTATTGCTTGCGGGTATAGTTTAGAGGTAAAACAACAGCTTCCCAAGCTGTGGTCACGGGTTCGATTCCCGTTACCCGCTCCATTTTGAACCTTGCCGTTATTCGCAAGGTTTTTTTATGCCATTTTTCAGATATGATATTGCAATTCTGATAATAAAGTAGTATCATATTATCAAATAAACAAAAAGGACGTTTTATTATGAAACTCAAAAAAATTATTATTATGGCATTGTGCCTGTCGCTTGTCATGACGTGCGGCGTTTTTCTTGCCGCGTGCAACAAAGGCGGCGGAGAAGGCGGCGGTGATACGTATGTGCCGCGCAACAGCAATCAATGGTTTACGGAAGCGGAACTTGCCAAAAAAGGTTTGTCCGCTCTTCCCGCTCCCACGGGACTCAGCGGCGATATGAGTTCTGACCTGAATTGGTACAACGACGGGTATTCGTTCCATCAGGCGTGTCCCGACGAAGACACGTTCACGCAAAACGCCGAGGCATATCTTAATTACTTCAAGTCAAAATACGACGGACGTTTCGGTGCTATCAACGCTTACAGTTTGGAAAAATACTCGCCGTCAACCAACGAGTATTATTATAACATTCTCAAAAAAACCGACCTTGCCGATTATTTCAGCGACAACCCGTGCCCGACGTACACGTTCTATTACGTGACAGACACGACGCTTGAAGATGGATATTTCAAGGCGGACGCGGTCTGGACGTTTGAAATAATGCTCGACGACGGAAAACTGAAAATCTTCATCGAAAACGCTGGAAAAACACGTAACGGCGTTTACACAAATCATTACAGAATGGTTTAACTCTTTAATAAAGGCTTAAAAATCAAATCATAAACAGGAACGGCTCGGGATTTCCGAGCCGTTTCTGCATATAAAAAGTAAGGAGTTAAAAACAAACAACAACGTTCGTCAATAATCATCATTCATATTCTCGGCAACGCACTCTGCCGACCAGCCGTGATTGAACGCGTTCATAAGATCTTCCTTGTAAAGGGACATCAGGTTTTCAACGCGCCCGTCTTCGACGCCGAGCCCGTAAAGCGCCTTTTTAACGCCGAAAACGTACTTTGCGTAATCAACCTTAAACCGAGCCTTTTCGATTATCTCGTCTTCGCCGTCGCCCGCATTCACGCAATCCACGATAAGTTTTGCGACGTTTTCCGCGTCTTCTTCGCTTATATACTGCGCGTCCTGCACGGCTTCCGTCGCAAAAATGTGAAAGTCAAGCGAAAATTTTTTTCGGACAGCACTTTCAGAAGTTGCATTCTGTATTTTGTCAATTCCTTAAAACTCATAACCCGCCTCCCATACCCGTATTATCTCACACTAAATATGACAACGTGGTTCACCATTTACAAATTTTTTCGACAATTTTCAACTTTTTTATGTGACGGGCAAAATTAAACCAACTGTACCATAGTTAAATTATATTAGCAAAATATGTCTATGTCAAATATTATTAGCATTTTTTGTCTATTCTAAAACTATGGACATCGGAAAGAAAATCAAGGAATTAAGGACACAAAAAGGCATTTCTCAGACCGAACTTGCAAAAGCAATCGGCGCAAGTCAGCGCGCGGTTTCTTACTGGGAATCCGGCGTTGCCGAGCCAAACGCAACGATAATATACAATCTTGCGGTGTTCTTTGACGTCAGCGCCGATTATCTTGTCGGCAACGGTGATTATTAATAAAAAAACGCACCTTCGAAAAGGTGCGTTATTTTTTTGTTTGATGCGAATTTAACTATTCTTCCGTTTTGTCGTTTTCTTCGGAAACTTCAAAATCTTCGCTCGCTTCCGACAAAGCGTCCACCGCGTTTTCCGCGACGGTTTCTTCTCTCGCTTCGCCGCGTCTTAAAGCAAGTTCTTCACGCATTTGTTTTTTGGTTTTTTCATCGATTTTATAAAAGAACATTACCAAAGAACTTGCCAGCATGCAAAGCCCCGGCAGCAGGAAGTAAATTGCCCACGCCTTGTTTTGCATGGAGCCCGGAACTGCGGCGTGAATCGCGTTGGTGTGCGCGACCGCGTCGACGATGACCTCCTTCTTGTCGATAATTTCGACGCCGACCTTAACCGCGTCCGCATAGCTGTTTGCGCTGTATCCGATTGCGCCGATGAATAAAAGCCCCAAAGACACCGACAAAGCGTTGCTGAGTTTGTTGGACATCGACAAAATTGCAAACTGCGTACCTTCGGTACGTTTGCCCGTTTTCCATTCCTGATAATCGACGATATCCGCCGTCATGACCATGGGGAGATAGCCGTTGGGACCGTACGCGAACCCGAGGAAGAACTGATAAATCCAGATTGCCCAGATACTTCTCAAAAACGGTACGCCGCCCGTCGCGGTTTCCGCAGGCGTGAGAACGTACAGTAAAAACGAAATCAAGCTGACCGCAAAGCCGTAAAAGCCCGCGATGATGAAGTATTTCTTTTCGCCAAGTTTCTTGTTGATGACGGGGTTCAGAATGATTGTGACCATGCTGGAAATTGCCGAGGTCAGACCGATTGCCCAACTGCACGCATCGCCGCTCATAACGCCAAGCCCGAGTTTCGTAAGGTCGATGCCGTCGCGGATCATAATGCAGGACGCCTGCACCGCAATCGACAAGCCGATATTCCTGCCAAATCCCAAAAGGTACGTTACAAGAACAATCTGGATCATACGGTTGTTTTTGAGTTCCCTGAACATTTCCTTGAAACTCATTGCGGAACTTGCGTTGACCTTGTATTCTTCCTTGCCCTTGAAGTACATCAGCAGTTGCAAAATAAGCCCGATGCCCGAAAGAATCGCGGCGGTGATAAGGTATTCTTTCCAGCCTACCGCGCCGGAGCCCGTTATCATACAAACGACGGTGATGAACACGCCGGAGCATGCAAGCGCAACCGATTTCAGCGTATTCGCCCAGCCGGCGGCGTTGTTGGTGTCTTCGGGAGTGCCCGCGACCATTTTCAGCATGCCCTGCGACGGAATATCCGCCATTGTCATACTTACGTTCCAAAGGATAAGAATGAAGGTAATGTAGATATATTTACCCACTTCGCCGCCCTTCGTTTCGGGGAACGGAATGAACGCGAACGAAAGCATCGTGAATACGAAAAGCGGAAACGCCGAGAACAAAATCCACGGGCGCATTTTGCCCGCCTTGAAGTTGGCGCGGTCAATGAGATTTCCGATTACGAAGTCGGCAACGATACTTATAAACTTTGCCGCAAGAATAATAAGCGCGATTCCGACAAGATTGAGTCTCATAATTTTGTCGAAAAACTCCGCCTGATAACTGTTGACAAGACCTATCGCAAGGTTGATGCCCATCACGCCAAAGGCGTAAATCCACATATTCCCCGTAAGGCCTAAAACCCGTTTTTTGGGCTTATCGAGTGATTCTGTCATAATTTCCTTCCTTTATAAAATATAAAAATATATTACCACATATCAAAGGGTATATCAACTTATTTCCAAAAAAAATCATAATTTATAGGACATCGTTTTCATATGCTTGCAAGGCGGCGCGCGATATGATAAAATAACCCGTTGAAAAGGACGAAAAGAAAATGATTATCGACGCTCACGCACATATTTTTCCCGACAAAATCGCCAAAAAAGCAACCGATGCAATCGGCGATTTTTACGGCATACAAATGACCGAATCGGCAGGCACGCCCGACGTTTTATTGCAGGAAGGACGCCTTGCCGGAATTACGAAATTTGTCGTTCATTCGACAGCAACGACAGTTAAACAGGTTGAAAGTATCAATAAATATATCGTTTCGGAGACAGAAGCCCATCCCGAGTTCATCGGATTTATGACGCTGCACCCCGATATGGACGAAGAAGATATGGACGGCGAAATACGTTTTGCGATATCGCACGGCATACGCGGCGTGAAACTTCACCCCGACTTTCAGAAGTTCGCCATAGACGAGCCGCGCGCCGAAAAAATTTACAAAACGCTGGACGGTCGTCTTCCCATACTTTTCCATACCGGCGACAAAAGATATAATTTCAGCAACCCCGAAAGGCTTGTGAAAATTGCGAAAAAATATCCTTCGCAAATCGTCATCGGCGCGCATTTCGGCGGCTATTCCGAATGGGAAAGTTCGCTTTTGTACAAAGGGCTTGACAACGTATATTTCGACACGTCGTCGACGCTCCCCTTCATTGACAAAACCGAGGCGGTAAAACTTTTAAGAAATCTTGGCGTCGAAAGGTTTTTCTTCGGCACGGACTTCCCGATGTGGCGACCGAAAGACGAGCTTGAAAGGTTTTTGAGCCTGCCGCTTTCCGAAAAAGAAAAACAAATGATACTGCACGAAAATTTTGAAAAGGTTTTTAAATAAACCTTTTCTTTTTTTGCTAACGATTAACCTTGACACGGCAATCGTTTATTAGATATAATACTAATGTATTTTTAAATATAAGTTCGGAGGATATATATGCTTACAGCAATCGTTGGAATCAACTGGGGCGACGAAGGTAAAGGCCGTATGGTCGACCTTTTAAGCCAGGATTACGATATCGTCGTCAGGTATCAGGGCGGCAACAACGCGGGACACACCGTCGTGAACGAAAGAGGAAAATTTGTTCTGAATCTTCTTCCCTCGGGCATACTTCGTCCCGAAGTTACCTGCGTAATGGGCAACGGTATGGTTATCGACCTTTCACACCTTCATAAAGAAATCGCGTCCCTTCGCGAAAAAGGCGTCGTAATCACTCCCGACAACCTTAAAATCAGCGACCGCGCGATAATCTGCATGCCTTATCACGTCCGTCAGGATTGTTTGGAAGAAGACAGGCTCGGCGACGCGAAATACGGCAGCACCCGCCGCGGTATCGCACCCGTTTACGGCGACAAATATCTTAAAAAAGTCATTCGCATGGGCGACCTGCGCTTCCCCGAAGCTCTCGATAAGCACCTCGACAGCATTATCGAATGGAAAAACCTTTTCATTGAAAAGGCTTACGGCAGCACCCCTATCGACGCGGAAGACCTGAAAAAACATCTGAAAGAACTTGCGGACGAATTCCTGCCCTACGTTACCGACACGGGCGTATTCCTTAACGAAAGCAACAAGGCGGGCAAACGCATTATGTTCGAGGCGCAGCTCGGCGCGCTTCGCGACATCGACTTCGGCATCAATCCTTACACCTCGTCATCGAACACGATTGCGGCGTACGCACCCATCGGCGCGGGTGTGCCCAACCTTAAACTTGACAACGTCATCGGCATTATGAAAGCGTACAGCAGCTGCGTGGGCGAAGGTCCGTTCACCGTGGAAGCGTTCGGAAAGTTCGCAAACGACCTGCGTGAGGCGGGCGGCGAATACGGCGCGGCAACGGGCAGACCTCGTCGCGTTGGCGCGTTCGACGTCGTTGCAAGCCGTTACGGCATCAGAATGCAAGGCGCGGACGAAATCGCCCTGACGAAACTTGACGTGCTTTCTTATCTTGACGCGATTCCCGTATGCACCGCGTACGAAGTCGGCGACAAAATCACGACGGAGTTCCCCTTTGGCGAAGACCTTAATATCGCAAAGCCCGAATTCACCGTCCTTAAAGGGTGGAAGTGCGACATCTCAAAATGCAGAAAGCTCGAAGATCTGCCCAAAGAAGCCGTCGATTATATCCGCTTTATCGAAAAAGCGACCGAATGCAAAATCAAATACGTGTCGGTCGGCGCGGAACGCGAAGACTATATCGTAATGTATTAAACAATGCGGGGGGATACCGATTATGTTTGAAACGTCAAAACTTACCTTATATTACAACGTCGGCGGCAGCGGACGGGTTGCAAACGGCGCAAACGACGACTTTGACCTGAAAATCACGCGCGAAAGCAACCGTCTTTTCGTAAAGATCTGCCCCAAGCGCGAGATGGAGCTTGTCCACGCCGAAATCGCAACGGATTATTCTTTCCAGAAAGAAACGTCCGTCCTTGCAAACGGCTATCAAAGCTGGTCGCTCACGAAAGAATGGAAAAGGGACGAACTGCAAAAAGGTATCCGCTTCCCCCTGAACAAAATTAAGTTCGGCAGGGAAATCGCCGCAATCAACGGCGACTACAACTTCAAAACTTATCCGAAAACCGCGGGGTTTTTCCACGGATATTCGTTCGGCTATGTCAGAAACGGCTTCACGCACGAGTTTATCGGCTCGTTGAACGAACGCTCCGGCTGGACGATTCTCAATTTCGACTTCAACAAAAACCTTATCACGCTTGAAAAGGACGTTGAAGGAAAAACGATAAAAGGCGACTTCACGCTTTTCGACGTCGCGTTTTTCAACGGAAGTTACGACGAGGTTTTCGCCGCTTATTTCAAAACTCTGGACGTTTCAAAATGCCGCGTAAACCACACCACGGGCTACACGAGCTGGTACAACTACTTCACGAAAATCGACGAAAAGATTATCCTGCGCGACCTTGAAGGTCTTGCCCGCTCGGACAAAATCGACATTTTCCAGATTGACGACGGCCATCAGACGAAAGTCGGCGACTGGCTGTCCACCGATAAAAAGAAATTCCCGCGCGGTATGAAATTCATCGCCGACGAAATCCACAAAAGCGGCTACAAAGCGGGGCTTTGGCTTGCGCCCTTCTATATTGAAAAGGACAGCGTCGTGGCAAAAACTCATCCCGACTGGATTCTGAAAGACGCAAACGGCAAACCCACAAAGGGCATGCTTGGCACTCGTCCGTGCTTCACGCTCAACTTTTACATCAAAGAGTGCGCCGACTATATCCGCCACTTCTTTGACGTGATTTTGAACGAGTGGGGCTACGATATGGTCAAGCTCGACTTCTTGTACACGGCGTGCCTTGTCCCATTCGGCAACAAAACCCGCGGCGAGATTATGGATGACGCTTGCGCCTTCCTTCGCGACTGCTGCGGCGACAAATACATTCTGGGTTGCGGCGTGCCGCTGTTTCCGGCGTTCGGCAGGTTCGATTACTGCCGCATCGGCTCGGACGTCGATATTCAGTTCAAGCCGCGTTTCATTTACTCGCTCACGAACAACGAAATAGTGTCCACCCAGACGTCGATTCAGAATACGATTTTCCGTCGCGGCCTTGACGGGCGCGCGTTCGGCAACGATCCCGACGTCTTCTTCATGCGCGAGGTCAACCTGAAACACACCGATTCCGAAAAACGACTTGTCGCCGAGGTCAACAAGACTTTCGGTAGGCTTTTGTTCATATCGGACAACGTCGGCGAGTTTTCTCAAAAGCAACTTGACTTTTTGAACGAGATTTATACAAAGTCCGAGGCGGTCGTCACCCACGTCGATTATCGCGGCAACAACACCGCAAAAGTGTACTTCACCGAAAACGGCAAGTCCGGCGTATGGACGATAAATTGGCTGACCGGCGAAAACACCCGCGAATACTGCAACTGATTTTCACCAAACAAAAAGGACGGCAGAGAGTGCCGCCCTTTTTTTTGCTTTCTATTTTACCTTACGATAAATACTGCGCTGTCGTGCTTGTTGACGGAAACCGAAAGCACTCCGTTCGTCGTCGTTTTCGACTTGTCCCATAAGTTCGTCGCGACAAAGTTTTCGGTTTTTTTGCACCTTGCGTATTCGTCGGACAAAACCTTTTTCAGGTTCAGGTTATACTTCTTCTTTCCGCCCTTGTTAAACGCGCACACCGCGACGCTACCATCCGCAAGCGGCTTAACAAGCACGTCGACAGTGCCTTTCACAACTCTTTTTGCCGGGACGCCGAGCGCGTCCTGATTTATTGCGATAAGGTCGGGGTTTTTGACGATTTTCAAAACGTCGTCCGAAATATTTCTCAGGTCGTTGCCGAGAATCAGCGGCGCGCACATCATGCACCACAGCGCAAAGTGCGAGCGGTTTTGTTCGAACGTGAGTTTTCCGTTGCCGACTTCCAGCATGTCGGGATCGTTCCAACCGCCCACGCCCGCGTACTTATAAAGTTTGACGGTGTGGTTGTAAAGGATTTTGATCCACGGCCATATCGGACGGATATCGGGGGTTGTACGCCACAAATTGCCCGCGTATCTTCCCCACTTATACGGCTGATTGAAGCCCCATTCGCAGATTGAAAACGTGATGGGTTTTTCGGGTTTGCCGGCGTCCCGCGCGACTTTTTCGGTGGCTTTTTTGAGTTGTCGTCCCATGTTGACGTATTGCAGCATTGCGCTGTCGGCGCGCGTACCGATGGGATTGAAAAGTTTAAGGGTGTTTTTGCCCTTTTTAAGGCGCATCGACACCGTGAACTTCGCCGTCATATTAAAGCGTTTTTGCGACGGGAAAATCAGGACTTCCCGCTCAATGCCGTTTGCTTCCAGCATCAGGCATTTTTCGTACTGTCCGTGCTTCACGATATGGACGGTTACGTTGTAAACGCCGTCTTCTTCCACTTCGATATTGTTAAATGTCATCGCGCCTTCGCGGCGGTCGAGCCCCGACACGTATTTCCCGTCAAAGCCTTTCTTTTTCATATAGCGGGCAAGCCCGGAAAGTTCCGCTTCCTTGCAGTCGTAAGTGCGGCCGATTCCGTTTTTGCTTATCGTCACGGCGTAAACGAGCGGCGCGTATTCCGACAGCGGAATATTGTGGCAGAAGTCGTATTTGAAATACTCCACGCCCCACTTTGCAAAGGTGTATGCGTCCGTCCATTCGTGATATAAACTTGCCGTAAGGTCTTCGCACGTTGCCGTGCCGTTGCTGCTGTACACGCCAAGGCTTATTCCCATCGCGTTCACCTTTTCGACAAGCGCGGGAATGCCGTTGGGGAAAGTCAGTTTGTCCGCCTGAATTCTTCCTTCGTCGTCGCGCGCGTTGTCAACCCAGTTGTCGTCGATATTGACAAAGTGATACCCTGCGTCGACAAGCCCTTTTTCTTTCATCGCGACGGCGGTGTCGTAAATAAGGTTTTCGTCAATGCGGTTTCTGAAAGTGTTCCAGCTTGACCAGCCCATCGGGGGCGTGAGCGCGGCGCCGTTGCCGTAAAAGTCGGCGGGATAAACTTCGCTCACCTTTGACGGCACGTTGAAAAATCTTTTGACAAAGCAAATCGGGCACATTCCGTTGCGTTTCATAACTGCTCCTTTTCGTCCTGTGATTTTTTGGGCGGACGAGGTCCAAGATATTGATAAAGCACGCATTCAAGTTGCGAGCTGTAAAGTTTCCTTGTTTTGTCGGCGCGGCGGCCGAAGTTCCTTTCAAAGTCGGGATAACTTGTGAAAGCGTATAAACTCCACGTGTCCAAAGACTTGAAAAGTTTTCCGAAATCCCGATACAGCGGCTTCAATTCTTTTTCGGTCAACAGCCTTTCGCCAAACGGCAGATTGCTGATAAGCACGCCGTATTTTTGTTTTGTGGACACGTCGCGCATGTCCATTTGCTGGAAGTGGATAAGGTTTTTGACGCCTGCGTTTTCGGCGTGTATCATTGCCATTTTTATGCTGTCGCCGTCAATGTCAAATCCCGAAATACGGGTTTTAACGTCAAGATTTTGCACGCTTAACGCCTCGTCGCGCACTTTGTCGATGACTTGCGGCGCACCTTTGAACTGTTCGAAAGCGAAATGCCGTTTTATCCCCGGCGCGGTGTTTTGCGCGATAAGCGCGGCTTCGATGGGTATCGTTCCGCTGCCTGCAAAACAGTCGATAAGCGGGCGATCCTTGTTCCATACCGACAGCATTATTATTGCCGCGGCAAGCGTTTCCTTCATCGGCGCAAGCCCCATTATCGGGCGGTATCCCCTTTTGTGCAGTCCTTCGCCGGACGTATCCAGACATATCGTAACTTCGTCGTACGCGACGTTTACTTCGACGTGATACGCCGCGCCGCTTTCACTCAGCGTTTCGATTTTATATTTCCTTTTCAACCTTTCGACAATCGCCTTTTTTGCGACTTTCTGGATTGCCGACAGCGCGTACAACGCCGATTTATTGCTTTTTGCGTCGACGGTAATGCGCGCGTCCTTTTCAAAAACGTCTTCAAAAGGATATGATGTAAGCCCGTCGAAAAGCTCGTCAAAAGTCGTCGCCTTGAACGAAAAAAGATTGACGTAAACGTGATTTGCCGTCCTTAAAAACATATTCGCGCGGGCAAGCGCGGTCATATCGCCGTTGAAACCGATTCGCCCGAAAACCGCAGGGCCCGCCTCGTATCCGAGTGTTTCGAGTTCCCTTTTCGTGACCGCCTCGATACCGCTTGCGGACGTAACCGACAAATTCATTTTTCCGTCAAAAATACTCATAAGAAAATTATATAAATTTTCTTCCCTTTTGTCAATTTTACTTATGTTATACTAATTTTGAATTTGAATTTTTTACTCGACGCTTTTTATCTGAATTAAATCAAAAATATCTTGTGCAATCTCTTCAATCTTTTTTTCTATCAATTTTTTATCACTTTCGTAATCACGCTTTTGAAATTTCTCACACGTATCGCTATCGTATATTATTTTGCGGCTATTTTTGTTTATACAATGACCAAAACTTATTGGCTTAAATCTGCTTCTGCATTTAATGTAGTATTCGACAAAATACTTACAATTTTTGCATACATTGTCTTGATTTTCTTCCGTTTAACAACAACCCCACAACTTATTTGTTGTGAAAAATATATCACAACATAAAGTTTGTGTCAATACATTTACAAACAATATGTTGTAAAATAAACTTATGAGTGAATTTTCGGAAAGACTTAAAGAGCTCCGTGCAGAAAGCGGATTGTCCGCAATGGCACTTGGCAAAAGCATCGGCGTCAGCGATATGGCGATTTTGAGATGGGAAAACGGCAAGTCCGATATTACGGGCGAAAACCTCAAAAAACTTGCCGAGTTTTTTAACGTGACGACCGATTATCTTTTGGGATTGACGGAATAAAAAGAGTACCGATTTCGGTACTCTTTTTAATACTGTTTCTGTTACCAGTCTTCTTTTATGGAAAGTTTCACGTCGTCGTAAAACTCCTTATACTTTGAACGGGCGTACTGACCTTTTTTCATGTATTTTTCGCTGCGGACAAGGTCGTCGTCGTTTGACGCGACGTCGCCCTGCTCACGATTTTTCATTTTCCTTAAAATTTGTTCTTTTTCCTGTTCGGTCATAGTATTTACCGCTGTTCTTTTTTTGGAAACCACGCTTTTCAAAAAAAGCGAAAGGGGGTAATAGGGTTAGCGTACGCGCTCGAAAAACCCTTAAAACGGCGAGAATTTGATGGATTTTTGACGTTTCTTGGCAGGTTCTGAAAAATCCAGTGTACTTAGGCGTACACGATTTTTCAGGTTCTGCCAAAAACTCAAAAAGGCGCGAATTGTCGCCGTTTTAGTATTCGCAGTTGCCAACCGTCCGCGGGAACGGTATAACATCTCGTATATTCGTTATGCCCGTAAGATACATTACCATACGTTCAAAACCCAGACCGTAGCCCGAGTGAACAGTGCCGCCGAAACGACGAAGGTCGGTGTACCACCAGTAGTCTTCGCGTTTAAGCCCCATTTCGTCGATGCGCTGATACAAAACGTCCAGACGTTCTTCGCGCTGACTGCCGCCGATAAGTTCTCCGATGCCGGGGACGAGAAGATCCATTGCGGCAACGGTTTTGCCGTCGTCGTTCAGGCGCATATAAAACGCTTTGATTTCTTTCGGGTAACCGGTGAGGAACACGGGCTTTTTGAAGATATGTTCGGTAAGGTATCTTTCGTGTTCCGACTGCAAATCGCAGCCCCAATATACGGGGAATTCAAACTCGTCCTTATGGGGGAGCAAAAGTTCGATGGCTTTCGTATAGGTCAGGCGTTCAAAATCGCTGCTCACAACGTTTTCAAGGCGGGCGATAAGCCCCGTATCGACAAACTGATTAAGGAATGCGATTTCTTCCTTGCAACTGTTCATAACGTACTTAATGACGTATTTGACCATTGCTTCCGCCATATCCATATTGTCGTTCAGGTCGGCAAAAGCCATTTCGGGCTCGATCATCCAGAACTCCGCCGCGTGACGTGTCGTGTTGGACTTTTCGGCGCGGAAAGTGGGCCCGAAAGTATAAACGCGGCTGTATGCCATTGCGAAAGTTTCGACGTTGAGTTGTCCCGATACCGTAAGGCTGGTTTTCTTGCCGAAGAAGTCCTCGGAATAATCGACCTTGCCCTGTTCGTCCTTTTTGACGTTGTCAAGATCCAGCGTGGTTACCTGGAACATTGCGCCCGCGCCTTCGCAGTCGCTGCCCGTGATAAGCGGCGTGTGGACGTAAACGAAATTCTGTTCGTTGAAAAATTTATGGATCGCAAACGCGATTTCGCTGCGGATGCGGAAGACAGCGTTAAAGGTGTTCGTACGGGGACGAAGATACGCCTTTTCCCTTAAAAACTCAAAACTGTGGCGTTTCTTTTGCAGGGGATAGTCGGGCGTGGACGTTCCTTCGACGACGATATTTGTCGCCTTGATTTCAAACGGTTGCTTTGCGCCTTCCGTCACGACGAGAACGCCTTCGACGCGCAACGACGCACCGACGTTCTGGCGTGCGATTTCGTCGTAGTTTCCAAGTTTTTCACGCTCGAAAACAACCTGAACGTTCTTGAAAAAGCTGCCGTCGTTCAGTTCGATAAATCCAAAGTTTTTACTGTCGCGGATGGTACGCGCCCAGCCGCAGATTGCCACCGTCTTTCCGTCAAAGGACGAAAAATCGGCATAAAGGCTTTTGATTTGTGTTGTGTTCATAAAAATTTCCTTGTTGTATTCAGGAGTTTATCCGCCTGTTACAGCAGATAAATGCCTTGTTTTGCACAATCTTCAATCATATCGTCGGGCCAGACAGACGCCTGCACCTCGCCGATGTGACGTTTCCCGAGAAGCAGCATGCAAAGCCTTGACTGACCGATACCGCCGCCGATGGTCAGCGGAAGTTCGTTGTTCATAAGGGCTTTGTGGAAAGGCAGTTCAAGCCTGTCGGTGGAGCCGTCTTCTTCCAACTGTTTTTTCATAACTTCGGGCGTGACTCTTATGCCCATGCTGGAAATTTCGATTGCGGAATCGATGCTGTCCAGCCAGAAGAATATGTCGCCGTTCAACGACCAGTCATCGTAGTCGGGCGCGCGTCCGTCGTGTTTAACGCCGCTTTTCAGTTTCCCGCCGATTTGCATAATGCAGACGGTGCGGTACTCGCGAGTGACGATTTGTTCCCTTTCGGACGGAGTCTTATCGGGATATAAATCTTCAAGTTCCTGCGTGGTGACGAATTTAACCTCGCGGTTGATTTTCGTCATGTTGAGCGGGAAATGCATATTGACGATGTTTGCCGTGTCGGCAACCGCGCCGACGATTTTCGTAACGATGCCTTTCAGAAAGTCGATATTCCTTTCTTCCTTGGAAATCACCCTTTCCCAGTCCCACTGATCGACGTAAATGCTGTGAAGCCTGTCGAGTTTATCGTCGCGACGAATTGCGTTCATATCGGTGTACAAACCTTCGTCGACCTTGAATCCGTAATAACTCAAAGCGTATCTTTTCCATTTTGCGAGCGATTGCACGACCTCGCATTCGACGCCCGGGTTGTTTAGAACGTCAAAAGACACGATGCGTTCCACGCCGTTCAGATTATCGTTAAGCCCCGATGCCGACGTTACAATAAGGGGTGCGGAAACACGCTGTAAATTGAGTGCGCCGGCAAGTAGTCTTTCAAAGTTGTCTTTGATAAGCTTTATTGCCGTTTCTGTTGTTCTGAGTTGAAGTGATGGACCTTTGTTTACCATAAAACTACCTCCGGTGAAATATTTAATGTATGAAATTATACGCTTTCTTACACTAAATTGCAACAGTTTTTTCCGCAATTTTCAATTTTCATACGTGCGGTAAAGATTTGCGTATATTCCACCCCGTTCCATCAGTTCTTTATGGTTGCCGTCTTCGGCGATACCGTTTTCGGTAAGCACCAGGATTCTTTCGGCGTTTTTGATTGTCGTGAGCCTGTGCGCGATTGTCAGCGTCGTGCGCCCTTCGGCAAGTCTGTCAAGGGATTTCTGCACCATTCTTTCGGACTCGTTGTCAAGCGCGCTCGTGGCTTCGTCCAGAATTAAAATGGGCGGGTTTTTCAAAAACAGCCTTGCAATGCTTATACGTTGTTTTTGTCCGCCCGACAGTTTTACGCCGCGTTCGCCGACTACGGTGTCGTATCCGTCCGACATCTTATCGACAAATTCGTTGACGCCTGCGGCGGTTGCCGCTTTCACGACGTCTTCGCGGGTTGCCGACGGATTGCCGTAGGCGATGTTTTCCGCGACGGTGCCGTTGAACAGATAAACGTCCTGCTGCACGATGCCGATACATTTCCGAAGGGATCTGAGCGTTACGTCCCTTACGTCTTTCCCGTCGATTTTGACCGCGCCGGAATTCACGTCGTAAAAACGCGGAATAAGGCTTACCATCGTGGTTTTGCCGCCGCCGGACGGTCCGACGATTGCAACGCTTTCGCCCTTTTCGACGGTGACGGACAAATGGTTAAGAACGTCCGCGCCGTCGTTATACCTGAACGACACGTCCGAAAACTCGATTTCGCCGTCGAAACTTTCGATATCTATTGCGTCGGGTTTATCGGAGATATCCTCGGGCGTGTCCATAAGGTTGCAATATCTCTGGAAGCCCGCGATACCCTGCTGATACTGCTCGGTAAACTGTACGAGGATATCGACCGTGCCAAGCAGCGTGTTTACGAACAACAAGTACGTGATAAGATCCGCCGTGTTGATATGCCCTTTCTGGATGAACGCCGCGCCCGTAACCGCAGTCAAAATGTACACGATGCTTGAAAACAGCGTAATGGACGAGAAAAATCCGCCCATATTCATATAACTTTGGCGTTTGATTTTCACAAAGTCTTCGTTGTCCTTTTCAAAGCGATTCGTTTCCAAATCCTCGGTTGCGAACGATTTCACGACGCGGATTCCCGACAAAGTGTCTTCAAGATGCGTGTTAAGTTCCGCAATCTTTTTCCTGTTCTGCCTGAAAATCCTGTTAAGGCGGTTGTTGTAAAAATAAGTTACCACCGCGAAAACGGGAATAGTCGCGAAAACTATGAGCGTGAGTTCGACGTTGATCGTCATAAGGTACGCAAAAGTTCCGACGAATTTCACGATGACGATGAAAATTTCTTCGGGACAATGGTGCGTACATTCCGTAATGTCGAAAAGGTCGGTCGTGCTGCGACTCATAAGTTCGCCGACCTTGTTGTCGTCGTAAAAACTTGTGGGAAGGCGCATGAACTTGTCAAAAAGGCTCATTCTGATATCCTTTTCGATGCGCGCGCCCATAATGTGTCCGACGGTCGTCATATAGTATCTGCACGCGACTTCGACGATTTTCACGGCAATCATTATCCCCGCGATCTGGAACAAAAACGCCCATTTGAAGTCGTCGCCCAGAACATCGTACATAAGAACCCTTACAAGCACGGGGAACACAAGCCCCGCAATCGACATTATAAACGCCGACAACAAATCGAGCGCGAATAAGCCTTTGTAAGGTTTATAAAACGGGAAAATGCGTCTGAGCGTTCCCTTTTCGATTTTGGTTTTGTCACCGCTTTTCCTGCGGCTTTCTTTTTTAGCCATTATTTTTCAAAAGCCTCGTAAAGTCTGTCCATCGCCTGAACCACGGTATCTCGCGGACAAGCGATATTAAAGCGGATAAAGCCGCTGCCTTCCGTCCCGAACAAAGTGCCTTCGTCCAGCCAGATTCTTGCGTCTTTTTCAAGTTTTGTCAATATTTCTTCGTCGGAAAGCCCGTACGCGCTCATATCGAACCAGGGAAGATACGTGCCTTGAAGGTCGGCAATCTTCACGCGGGGCATTTTCTTTTTGCAGAATTCGACCATATATTCGTAATTGCCGTAAATATGAGAAAGCAGTTCTTTCAGCCATTGTTCGCCGTGACGATAAGCCGCCTCGCAAGCGTTAAGCCCGAAAATATTCGGGTATTCGTAGCCCGTGGAAGTTACCGTTTCGCGATATGCCGCGCGGCGCGAGTCGGACGGAATGATTATGTTGGAAGTCTGCAATCCCGCAAGGTTGAAAGTTTTGCTGGGCGCGGTGCAGACCATACAGTTTTCCCTGTCGATATTCAAAAACGAAATATGTTTGTTATCGCCGTAAACGAAGTCGCTGTGGATTTCGTCCGCGCACACGAATACGCCGTGTTTTCTTGCGATTTGAGCAACGCGGTCGAGTTCGTCTTTCGTATAAACGCGTCCCACGGGGTTGTGCGGATTGCAAAACAGCATAAGTTTCACTTTTTCGTCGACGATTTTCTGTTCAAGGTCAGTAAAGTTTATCGAATATTTGCCGTCCGAATACACAAGCGGACTGTTGATAAGTTTCCTTTTGTTGTTTTTGATCGCATTCAGAAACGGGTAATACACGGGGCGCATAACAAGCACGCCGTCGCCCTCGTTCGTATAAGTTTTGACCGCCATATTAAGCGCGAAAACTATGCCGGGCGTGAACACTACCTGTTCGTTTTCAAAGTCGGCGTCAAAGTGCGTTTTGTACCAGTTTTTAAGGGCTTCGTAATAGCCCGACATCGGGCGGGCATATCCGTAAATGCCAAAGGTCGCGACGTCTTCCATCTTTTTTACGACCTCGGGAACGGTCGGAAAATCCATATCCGCAATCCACATCGAAAGAGTGTCCGAGGGCTTGTTGTATTCTTCGTAAAAATCGTATTTCCAGCTGCTTGTTCCTTTTCGGTCGATGATTTTGTTAAAGTCGTACATGATGTTGAATTTTCTCCTTAGTATAATAATGTAAGCGCAAACAATATCTGCGCCGCGTAATATGTCGTCATATAAATATATTTTACTTTCGTTTGTTCGGTATGCCCGAAGTTATAGTATGCAAGCACAAGGTCGGACGTCGTGAACAGTATGCCGCCCGCAAGTATCAAAGACGCGATTTTTTCGGGCGAAAGAAAAACGTACACGTTAATCGCGCCCATAAGCATCGTGCCGAGAAACGCCGCGTACAGCGTAACAAGCGGAGTTATCTTCCCCGCTTTCATCACTTTCAGAAGACTCAGCACCACGAACAGCGCCGGCATTCCGAACACCGCGAAAAGCGTGTAATAGTTGAACCCTTCCACAAAGCGCAGAAGCCATACGACGTATATGACGTGGCCGACCGCAAAAAACAGTCCGCCCGCAATCGTGAGTACGCCAAGCGTTTTTTTGTCGGCAACCACGTTGTTGCTTGACAGGAATATATCGCCGAGCATACCGAAAACAAGCCCGGCGATAACAAGAATTTTCCAGTTGTCGTATCCGCCCTTTGCCATCGAAAGCAGCGCAATCATCACAAAGCACAAACTCGCGACGGTTTTCAGAACGTATTTGATTGCAAGGATTCCCTTGTTTTCAAGCGCGACGACGACCACGCTGAGAACGGCGGTTATCGCCGCCAGAACGTAAATATACGCCATAATTTCCCCCTTGTCCGTTAATCGAGATTTTCGTAAATTTCTTCTTTCAACCGTTTCGGGAGAAGACTGCGTTTCACCGCCGATTTATAATCGCGCGACTTCACTTTCTTTTTGACTGCCGAATACAGTATGTTCTTTTTGAAATAGCCTTTTTGCCAGCGCGCCATAACCTTTGCAATAACTTCGTTGCCTGCGGGATTGACGCGGATTTTGTAATCAGTCAACACAATCGTAACTTTATCCGTGGGTTTCACGCCGTTTAAGCACACAATCGGTTGCGTATTGCACGTTTCGTCGCTTTGAAGAACCTCGTTTAAGTACACTTTGACCTGCGCTTTCGACACGTCCGCAAACGAGAAACTCAGATTGCGTTTTTCGGGGATAAGCGACAAATCGCCTTCCGACGGATACAGCGTGAAGGTAACGTCTTTGCCGTCGTTTTCGGACACTTCCGCTTTCGTTTTGACAAACGATACGTCATACGACAAATCCTCACCCTGGTCTTCGTAAAGCGTGAATTCGTTGTTTCCGCGATAAATCAATAATTCCAGATTTTCGGGATTTTTCACGGAGTTTCCGCCGTCGCCCGAAAGCGGGATAATCGCGCCTTCTTTTGCAAGCACGGGGATTGACGATTCGCCGCGGAAAAGTTTCAGGAATTTTTCGCCGTGATAAACCTGTCCCGTGAAAATATCCGTCCATCTGCCGTGCGGAAGCCACGCTTTGACCGCCGCCGTACCCGTGTTTTTGTTGATACGGCTGACAATCGGACACACCATAAGTTCGCTTCCGAACATATATTGATTTTTCACCTTAAAGGCGTCCTTTTCGTCGGGATAGGCGTAATACATAGGCTCGCAGATAGCGCGCCCTTCCGTATGTGTTTTATAGTTCATCGTATAGATATACGGGACGAGTTTGTGCCTGAATTTCAACGCTTCCGTCGCGAAGTGATCGACGTCCGCGCGATACGACCACGGCTCTTTGCCGGAAAGGTCGCTGTTTGACGAATGCAATCTGTTTATCGGGCTGAATACGCCGTATTGCACCCACCTTAAATAAAGTTCGTCGTCGCGTATTCCGAACATATGTCCGCCGATGTCGTGGCTCCACCAGGTATAGCCGACGTTTGCGGCGTTATTTGTGAAATACGGCTGTTTTCTGAGTGCCGACCAGAATACGATGCAGTCGCCCGAAAAACCGAGCGGATAACGATGGCTGCCCACGCCCGCGTATCTTGACAAAATAAGCGGACGATGCTTGCGCGCGTTGTCAAGCGTGAAGTAATGATTGAGCGCCCACAAGGGATCGAGCCCCGACAATGCGGTCTTTTTGCCCTGTTGCCAGTCAATCCACCAGAATTCCACACCGTCGTCTTCGTACGGGTGATTCACGGTTTTGAAATACGCGTTGATATAGCGGTTGTCGGTCATGTCGAAAGGTATGTCGGTTTTCGTGTCGGGATCGATGCCCATTTCACGCGCCATATCTTCGTACATGTCTTCGAAATGCCGCACGCCGTCGGCGGGATGCAGGTTCATCGTCACCTTAAATCCCTTTTCGTTGAGCCATTTCAGAAAGCCTTTGTAGTCGGGAAATAAATCTGTATTCCAACTATATCCCGTCCAGCCGGGACCCTGGAATCTGTTTGCCGCGGAATGTTTGTAGTCGGTGCCGAACCTTTCGTCCACGTTCACCCAGTGCCAGTCCATATCGATCGTCGCGACCGTGATGGGAATATCTTTGTCGATGAACCTTTGCATAAGGTCGACGTATTCCTGTTGCGTATACGCGCGATATCTGCTCCACCAGTTGCCGAAAGCATATCTCGGGACAAGGGGCACGCCGCCCGTAATCCTGAAAAAGTCTTTGAGCGCGGTGCGGTAGTCGGTGCCGTATGCGAAAATATATTTATCGATTGTGTCGGTTTTTCGTGCCTCGACCTCGCCGTCCTTATTCAGGATAAGACCTTTGTCCTGAAATACCGCAACGCCCGTCTTGCTCATTATGCCAAGTTTAAAAAAGTAAATTCCGAAGTTGCCGTCAAGCGTTCGCATCGTGCCTTTCAGGTTGCCCTTGTTCGTTGCGGGAATGACCGCGCCCGACTTCGTTACGATTTTCGATTTTTCGCTTTTTTTGTCGAAAACGAGAGTAACCGCGTCGGTTGTGATTTTCACCGTGTTTTCGGTGTTTTCCGCCTTATATTTCGGCGTTTCGAGGTTGCGAAACCATACCGATTGCGTTGCGTCGTCGATGAATTTCCCCGTGACGGACGTTTCCACGCGGAAAAGCCTGTCGGTAAGCACGGTTATGCGGAAATTTTTGCCCAAAACCACGCTACTTTTCAATGCCTCGGGGTGCGTAACTGCAATAAGTCTTTCGTCAAGTTTAACTTTGCTCATAAAAATGCGCGCGGCAAAATAATTGCCGCTTTCCTTTATCTGAATTATTTTTTGAATTTGGGGTGCGAGAGAATTTCGTTCCACACGACGATACGTTGAAGTTCTTTCACGTTTTCGTCGGAATTATCTTTCGGCATCACGTCGTCCAGCACGAACCGTACGTCGTTATGCGCGCAACCTTCGTCGCCTTCGCCTTCTGCAAGCGGTTTCTTTTCAACCCTGACTTTGCCTTTTGTCGGGGTTGCGGACGGGTGCTTATGCGGCACGGGGGCTTTTGCGGCGTCGCAAATATCCTTTGACCTTACGACGTTGCCCGACGTGTCGTCGACGGTTTTCACTTCCTTTCTCGCATTGAACGCGTTCTGACGACTACCCGACGCTTTTTGCATGTTTTCCATGCGACGTTTCATAATTTCGTCGTGCTCGGACTCGGCAGAATCTTTCTTCTGCCCTTCGTCGGGGTTCGTCGTCCGACCTCGATTATTCTGCGTGTTATCGTTTCCGGATTTCTTGTTCCCGTTTGCGCCTTTCAGCATTTTGATTGTCATTGACGTGATAACCAAAAACACCATTACGAAAAAGGCGATGACGAAAACGAACATTCCGTCCATCGAAAGTGCGTTAATCATTATTTTTTATCTTCGTCGGGTTTTTTGCCGCTTATCGCGTTTCTCATTGCGGTGTCGGCGATGACGTTTTGCATGTTATAGTAATCCATAACGCCGAGTCTGCCGTTTCTGAACGCGTCCGCCATTGCTTCGGGGACTTCCGCTTCCGCTTTGACGACTTCCGCGCGCATTTCCTGCGTACGGGCTTTCATTTCCTGTTCCTGAGCGACAGCCATTGCGCGGCGTTCTTCCGCCTTTGCCTGAGCGATACGCTTATCCGCTTCCGCCTGATCCATTTGGAGTTGCGCGCCGATGTTTCTGCCGACGTCGATATCCGCTATGTCGATTGACAGAATTTCAAAAGCCGTGCCCGCGTCAAGACCTTTTTGCAAAACCGTCTTACTGATACGGTCGGGGTTTTCAAGAACTTCTTCGTGAGTGTTGGAACTGCCGATTGTCGTGACGATACCTTCGCCGACACGGGCGATTATGGTTTCTTCGCCTGCGCCGCCGACAAGACGCGCGATGTTTGCGCGGACGGTAACACGCGCCTTTACGCGAAGTTCGATACCGTTTTTGGCGATTGCGGAAATCGCGGGGGTTTCGATGACTTTGGGGTTGACGCTGACTTTCACCGCGTTCAGGACGTCGCGTCCCGCAAGGTCGATGGCTTTTGCGGTACGCAGGGACAAGTCGATGTTTGCGCTGTGCGCCGATATCAATGCGTTGACGACTTTCAGAACGTCGCCGCCCGCCATATAATGCGTTTCAAGTTCCACGACGTCGATTTCAAGCCCGGCTTTCACGGCGTTGATATACGCTTCGACAATCATTCTGATGTTGATGCGGCGAAGGCGCATACCGATAAGACGCCCCATTGAAATTCTTGCGCCGGAAACCAACGCGCGAAACCACGTTCCCACGGGAACGAGCGCGAAAAACACTGCCAGCAACACGACAAGAACCGCCAGCACCACGATAAGCGTGGTAACGGCACTTGTAAGACAAAGTGCGGTAAACAACATAATTTATACCTCCAAAAATCTACAAATTAAAAACTATATTTTCGTGACGACGACGCGCACGCCCTCGACCTTTATTACTTTTACTTCCGTATCCGCGTCGATAAATTCGTTTTCGGCAACGACGTCGTATTTTTTACCGTCGATTTCGACAATGCCCGACGGACGAAGCGCGCAAAGCGTCTTCCCGGTTTTATCAAGAAGTCCGCTGTAATCCGCCGTGCCTTCCGACACGCCCGTCGAAACCGCGCTCTCTTTCATGACGAAAGGCGTCCTTGACAACCAGCCTTTTTTGGACGACACCGCCATAAATACGAACGCTATCACGCACGCGATAAGCAATATCAGCAACAATAAAAGCGCCTGTATGACGGGATTGCCGTTGCCGCCCTGCGTCGCGCGAAGAACAATGCCGATTATCGAAAGTATTATGCCCGAAATCCCGAAAAAGCCGAAACCCGGCGTGAATACTTCCACGATGATGAATATAAGTCCGACGAAAAAACAAATCGCCGAAGCAACGTTCATCTCCTGAAAAAGAAAAACTATTTCTTCCGAAAACGTGCTCAAAAGCGCAATATCAAAAGTCATAAGCCCGGCTCCTTTTTTAATTTCTCGGAATTCTCCTATGAAAATGATACCATAAAAAAAGAAAAAACACAATAATATATTTATATTATGTGTTCTTTCTTCGTGCCGTCATTGAAAAGTTTTGCCCCGCTATTTCGATTTTTTGATAAGGCGGGTGCTTCTGAATACCACGCTGCCGTTCACCCTGTCGTTGCAGGGATAAAAAATCACACGGAACAAAATGCGGTTTTTCTTGTACTTTTTGATTGCTTCTTCGCCGATTTTAATCACATTTTCGATAAGTCCCTGCGAAAGAAAGCCGCCTTCGTGTCCCCACCATATCGCGTATTCGTCTGAAATTTTCAAAATTTCCCTTGCGCTTTCCAGCCATTCGTCGACGTACGACGCGTTCGGCAGAAACAACCACGGCGACGGACACATATTGTCGCCGACGAAAGCAATTTTCGTTTTATCGTCCAGAAGCAATATGCTGCCGTAAGTATGCCCGACGGAATGAACGACTTTCACTTGTCGTCCGCCAAGGTCGAAAACGTATCCGTCGTCTATGCCGACGACTTCGGGACGCTTATCGTACTTTACCAGATCTTTGACTTTTATGCTTTTATCGACAACCCCCTTTGAGCCGATAAGGAACAGTTTCCTGACGATATAACTTGTCATAAACTTATACGTCTTTCCCGTGTCGAGGGTGTGGACGTAAATTTGTTCAAACTGTCCGTCGCCGCCCGCGTGGTCAACGTGTCCGTGCGTCGCGACAACGGTAATAGGCTTATCGGTGATTTTTTCAACCGCGCCTTTTATGTCGCCTATACCCAGCCCGCAATCGATCAGCAGCGCGCGTTCTTCACCTATTAAAAGATAACAGTTCGCGATGCCGAAGTCGCTTATCATATAAGTGTCGTCGGCAATTTTCCTTATCGGATAATCGGTACGCATTACTCTGTTCTTCATATTTTACCCCTTTATTTTGTACGATTAACTTGCTCTTTTGCAAATATATCGTTTTTTTGCAATGAAAAAGCCCGACCGAAGCCGGGCATGATGTTTATAAACCGTAACCTATGTCAAACGCTTTCTGGTTGACGGGGATTACCTTGGGTTTTGCGTGGAAAACCTTTTCGATTGTGCTCAGCATTACTTCCCTCGGGAAGAGGTTGCTGTACTTCATATATGCGCCCAGAACCACGATATTCGCCGTCTTGTCGTTGCCCGCTTCGTGCGCGAGCTCGTTTGCGGGGACGTAAATCGTGGTAACGTCGGTGCGCTCCACCTTGTCGGAAATAAGGCTGCTGTTGACGATGATAAGTCCGCCGGGACGCACCTTGTTTTTGAATTTGTCAAGGCTCGGTTTGTTCATTGCGATAAGCGTGTCGGGCACCGCGATGATGGGCGACGCGACTTCCGTATCGTCAACGACAACGCTGCAATTCGCCGTACCGCCGCGCATTTCGGGACCGTACGACGGAAGCCAGGTTACCGCTTTGTTTTCGTATAAGGCGGCGTATGCGATAAACTGTCCGAGCGACAAAACGCCTTGTCCGCCGAAACCTGCGATGATTATCTTTTCCATACTTATACCTCCTTAAAAACGCCAAGCGGGTACAGATTTTCCATATCGCCCGCAACGTATTGAAGGGCTTGTTCGGGCGTCATGTGCCAGTTGGTCGGGCAACTTGACAAAAGTTCCACCATTGTAAAACCGTCGCCGTTAATCTGATGTTCAAAGGCTTTTTTGATTGCCTTCTTTGCCTGGACGATGTGTTTTACGTCGCACAAACTTTGTCTTGCGATATAAGCGGGGCCCGTAAGCGTGGACAACAGCTCGCACATTTTCACAGGGTTGCCGTTGATTTCGGGATTTCTGCCGTAAATACAAGTCGTCGATTTTTGCCCGTCAAGGGTGGTCGGAGCCATTTGTCCGCCGGTCATGCCGTAAATCGCGTTATTGATGAAGATGACGGTGATTTTTTCGCCGCGCGTCGCCGCGTGCACGATTTCCGCCATACCGATACTTGCAAGGTCGCCGTCGCCCTGATAAGCAAACACGACGTTGTTCGGATTGGCGCGCTTTGCTCCCGTTGCGACTGCGGGTGCGCGACCGTGCGACGCCTGAATCATATCGCAGTTGAAGTAATTGTACGAAAATACGCTGCATCCGACGGAAGCGATTCCTATGCAATGTCCTTCCGCGCCGAGTTCTTCCAGAACTTCCGCAACGAGTCTGTGCGCGATGCCGTGCGTACAACCGGGGCAGTAATGGAACGGCACGTCTGTCAGCATTTTGGTTTTTTCAAATACTTTTGCCATTATTTTTTTACCTCCCCTTTCACAAATTCGACAATGTCTTCGGGCGTCATGACGTTGCCGCCGGTGCGACCGAAGAAGTCGACGGGTTTCTTACATTCGATTGCGAGTTTCACGTCCTCGATCATTTGTCCCATCGAAAGTTCGGAACATACGAATCTTTGGACAGTCGGGTTGTTTGCGACTTTCAGAAACGCTTCGTTCGGGAACGGGTACAAGGTGATAGGTCTTAAAAGTCCTGCCTTTATGCCCTGTTCGCGCAAGATGTTCACGGCGGATTTCGCGATACGCGCGACAGTGCCGTATGCCGTCAGTACGATTTCGGCGTCGTCGCAAAGGTATTCTTCATATCTCGTTTCGCGACTTGCGATAAGGTCGTACTTTTCAAACTGTCTGTGGTTAAGTTCTTCCAGCGCGTCGGGCTCGATATACAAACTGTTGACGATACGACGATTTTCGCCGACGCCGCTTCCCGTTGTCGCCCAGTCTTTTTTCGGAAGTTTTTCGATATCCTTCATTTCGGGCAGTTCAACCGCTTCCATAATCTGACCGAGCATACCGTCGCCCAGAATCATAACGGGGATACGATATTCGTCGGCTTTGTCAAAAGCGTTGTACAAAATATCGACGCATTCCTGCACGCTGTTGGGACCGTAAACGAGCATATGATAATCGCCGTGTCCGCCGCCCTTCGTCGCCTGGAAGTAGTCGCTTTGTGCAGGCTGAATACCGCCGAGTCCGGGGCCGCCCCTGACCATATTGATGATTACGCACGGAAGTTCCGCGCCGGCGATATACGAAATGCCTTCCTGTTTCAACGAGATTCCGGGGCTTGACGAGCTTGTCATTGCGCGAGTGCCTGCTGCCGCCGCGCCGTAAACCATATTGATTGCCGCGACTTCGCTTTCCGACTGCACGAACTGTCCGCCGACCTCAAAAAGACGCCAACTCAGATATTCGGGAATTTCGTTTTGCGGGGTGATGGGATATCCCGCAAAGAATCGACAGCCGCCGCGTACTGCGGCTTCCGCGATTGCTTCGTTACCTTTCATAAGTTTTTTCATCTTTCCACCTCTATAACGACGTCGGGACAAGTAATCGCGCACGAAGAACAACCCGTGCATTTTTCCTTGTCGGTGACTTCGACGTAATAATAACCTTTGTTATTGCTGTGCGCCGAGATGGCAAGAATTTTTTTGGGGCAGGCAAGCGTGCACAATCCGCAACCCTTGCAAGCCTCCGTATTGATGATGATTTTTGCCATAATAAACCTCTGTTTAATATACAAACCGCCGACAATCGTCGGCGGTGTTTTTCTTTTTTGCTCGCGAAGGAACCGCCTTTTTATAAGGCATTCTCCCTCTTACCTTATGTAGTTATCAGTCACCGAGAAGCGCTGCGAGTTTTGCGATGATATCGTCATCGTCGTTCGCTGCTGCGGGGCGTGCCGCGGGACGTGCTGCGGGCGCGGGAGCGGGAGCCGCTTTCTTGGGAGCAGCGTGCGATACTTGCGTATAAAGCAAACCTTCTTCAAGGATGATGGTCTGGTTGCATTTCGCGCTGTTGTCGTCGGGCGTGATAACGCCTGCGTAAACTTCGATGCCGAGGTTGCGGAGATAGCTGATCAAAGGTTTAATGTTTCCTTTGCCGTACAGAAGGAAGATACCGTCGATTTTGCGGTTTTCTGCAAGACGGGTGGCGTCGATGACCTGACGAAGGTCAAGTTTACCTTTTCTCTTTCCTGCGAGAGAGGACAACGCGTCATAGTTATTGTCTGCGATGAAGTCTGCGTAGTCTTTGGTACGTTTTGCGCTGTATCCGTAGAATTTGCAACCTGCGACGTCGCCGTACTTGGATACTTCTTTCAATGCCTTTTCAAAGGAAGTGAACGGTACGCGGACACTTTCGATATCGGCTAAAACAACGATTTTCTTGGTATTCATAAATAACCCTCCATTTATTAACAATGTATATTATTTTTCAAGTTCTCTTTTATAAAAGAACAAATATTGCTGTGCGTATCCCGACAGGTCGCCGAACTTATCCGTCAGAGCCTTTCTGATTTTTGCGGGATTGTCCTCGTGCCCGAAGTAGGAATTGTAAACCTTTTTTATCCAGGTATCGACGGGGAAAACGTCTTCTCGCCCGAAACCGAACAACAGTATGCAATCCGCAACTTTCGGCCCGACGCCTTTGAGCGTCATAAGTTCCTTCCTTGCCTCGTCGGTCGAAAGAGTTTGAAGACCGTCAAGGTCAAAACCGTCTTTCACCGCGCGCGCCGTTTCGACGATATAAGGGGCGCGATACCCGAGCCCTGCCTTGAAGTAATAATCGGCGTCTTTTTCGGACAACGCTTTTGCCGTCGGAAATGCGTTGAAACCGTCACACCTGTCGCCGAGAGCCGTCGACAGCCTTTCGATAATCGATTTTATGCGGGGAATGTGGTTATTTGCCGAAATTATGAAACTTATCAAGGTCTCAAACGGATCTTGTTGAAGAATTCTTATCCCCTGTCCGAAATCGATTGCCGCACGAAAAAGGCCTTTATCACCCAATTTCAACCTAATTATATCATAGTTTTTGCACAAATCAAAGTATTTTACAAAAAAATTTTCGTCCGTGCAGGCTATTTCTACGTTATTTTTTACGTTTTTTAACCGGGCGCGCTGATTTTTCGCGATTATTTCGTATCCGTCGTCGATTTTTTTATATCGGAACACCTGTCCGCATTCCAGAGTTTTCCGTATATCGAAGTCACGGGGATTTATTACGGTAATTTTACCTTTTTCGACAATATAATCCATAAGGATTATATTAAATCCGGAAAAATACCGCTGTCAAGCGTTTTTTTGCTTTATTTATCCATAAATATGCGCGCGCGTGAGAATTTTCGCACAAAAAAACCCTGCGAAATCTCGCAGGGTGCTTCGTTTTTCAACTTATTCCGCTTCGTAAACCGAAACTTGTTTATCGTTTTTGCCCTTTCTTTCAAAACGGACGATGCCGTCTTTCAATGCGTAAAGCGTATCGTCGCTGCCGATACCTACGTTGGTGCCGGGATGGATTTTCGTACCGCGTTGGCGCATAAGAATGTTGCCTGCAAGCACGAATTGTCCGTCGGAACGCTTGGGACCGAGGCGTTTTGCCGCGCTGTCACGTCCGTTGTGCGAACTACCCGAACCTTTTTTATGAGCAAATAATTGTATATTAATAAACATATTACTTTACCTCCAATTCAATGAAATCCGAAAAGCCTTCGTGCAAATCGAAGATTCCCAGATATAGTGTGTTCAGAATCATATCGGCGTCGCGGCGTCTTTCCTTTGAAAGCGGGGGGAGCGTGAATTTAAGATATCCGTCTTCTTCCCTGACTTCGTAATCGAGATCGATGCCGGCAACCCGCATAAGCCCCAAAGCCGCCGTCTGTACGATGGACGATAACGCGCTGCAAACGATATCTTCGCCTTCAACGCCGTATCCCGTATGCCCGTCGCATTCAACGCTTACGATACTGCCGTTATGTTTTTGAATCCTGACCTTTGTCATTACTTTTTGATGGACAAAATTTTGAGTGCGGTGTAGGGCTGACGATGTCCTTGACGTTTGCGCTCGTTCTTCTTGGCTTTGTATTTGTAAACGATAACCTTATCGGATTTGTCGCTGTACAAAACTTCCGCCTCGACTTTGGCCTTTTTGAGGTCGTCGCCGACAAGCACCTTACCGTCGTCCGCAAGCATAACTACGTCCAAAGTTACCTTGTCGCCTTTGTTGGCGTCGAGTTTTTCAACCTTAATAATCTGGTCCTTTTCAACTTTGAATTGTTTACCGCCGGTTGCGATAATAGCGTACATATTAAATACCTCCTCTCTCCAGTCTCGCTATCGGGGTGGCGCAAGCGCACTTTGTACCCTTTCTACGCGGCACGAAATGTAATATAACAAAAAAAATCGGCAATGTCAACCGATTTTATTATATAAATAATATATGCGCGCCCGAAAACCCGCATTTTTACGCATAATTTTCACGTCCAACCAAACAAATAAGGATTCCCAAATCACCCTAATAAAAAAGCACCCGCTTGGGTGCTGAATATAGTTCTCTTAAAACGGCGAGAATTTGCAAATATAATAAATTTCTCTTAAAAAGTCAGAATTTTGATGGATTTTTGACGTTTCTTTCGGGGTTCTGAAAATCCTAGTGTACTAATGCGTACACGGATTTTCAGGTTCTCGGAAAAACTCAAAAAGGCGCAAAATTATGACTTTTTAATAAAGGAGTTTGGCGTTTTCGGGTAAGCTCAGGACAGCTTCGTTCGTCGGCGAAAGGCTGAACTTTTCGCGGTGTAAAAGCGCGTCGGGAATAATGTAGATGCGCTTGCCTTTCCAAATCGTTTTGCACTCTCTTTCAAGGTAACGCAAAGCGAATATTTTGTTGTAAACGTCGGGGTTTGCGGTAACGATGACGGAACGCGGATCCTCGTCGCTCATAAGATTCATAAGTGCTTCGCGAATACGCATAATGACGTATTCTTCCGAGAAAACGAACCCGTCGCCCTGACAATACGGACATTCCGAAAGCAGCAGATCGTAAACGCTGCTTCTTGTTTTCTTTCGCGTGACTTCGACAAGTCCCAGAGTGGTCATTACGGGTTTACTTGTGCGGACGCGGTCTTTTTTGAGTTCCTTTTCAAAAGCGGCAAGCAGTTTTTTGCGGCTTTCTTCCAGCTCCATATCAATGAAGTCGACAATGACGATACCGCCGATATTGCGAAGGCGCAACTGTTTTGCGATTTCTTCCGCCGCCAGAAAGTTGGTGTTGAGAAATGTTTTTTCCAAATCGTTCTCGCCGACGTATTTTCCGGTATTGACGTCGATTGCCGTCAACGCTTCGGTGCGGTCGATGACGATATACGCGCCGTTTTTCAAAATTACTTTGCGTTTTATGAGTTTTGAAATCTGCGACTGCAAATTGTAATAAGTGAACAGGTTTTCGGTGCCCGTATAAAGTTCCACAACGTCTCTGTCGCCGTAAATTTCGACAAGACTCTGGCGAAGGTCGCGGGCAACGATTTCGTTGTTGACGATAATGCGGTCGATGTCGGAGTCCAGAATATCGCGTATTGTGCGGAAGATAAGGTCGCCCTCTTCGTAAACGACGTCGCCGTCCTGCGCGGTTTTGTAACTTTGCACGATGTTTTTCCATTTCTGGACAAGGGAATTCATTTCCTTGACGATATCCGCGTCGTCGGCGTTCTGTGCGGCGGTGCGAATGATAAAGCCAACGCCCGCGGGGCAGTTTTCTTTGACAAGTTTCAAAAGCGCGTCTCTTCTTGCCTCGTCGGAAATTTTATGAGATATGCCGACGTAATCCATCTGCGGCATTATGACCACGAGCCTGCCCGGCAACGATATGTTTTGCGAAATCCTGACGCCTTTCGTGCCGAAATAATCCTTGACGACCTGACACATAATGCGGTCGCCCGGCGACACGTTGAGTTTTTGCGGCATAACGAGCGCGCCGTCGCCCAAAGTGGTCTTGTCGACAAGCGTTTCGCCCGCGTAAAGGAAGGCGTTTTTTTCAAGCCCGATATTGACAAACGCCGCTTTCATTCCCTGCAAGGTATTGACGACTTTGCCCTTGTAAATGTTGCCGACGATTTTCGGTTTCGTTGCTTTTTCGACGTAATATTCCTTCAACTCGTTATTTTCGGTCATTGCGACGCAAACGCGCTTCGGGTGGTAGTCGATGAAGAGTTTTTTCATAAAAATTCCTTATAAGACGTCGGATTTTTGAAAATTCCGCCGTGCAAACGGTGTTTTTCGCGTCCGACAAAACTATATTCAACCGAATTCGATTATTCGATTTTCATTCATTTATGCAACTAAATATTGTAATATGTATGATAAAAAATGTCAAGGGATATGGGATTTTAAGTCGTTGGCATATATCGTGAAAATCCGCCGTATAATAGCGTGAGGTGACAAATATGAAATACGAAGACATCGATAACGTGGAAAACCAGATTATCAACAACGATTACGTTTCGTACGACGTAAAACCCGCGCGCAAATCGCGGCAATTCTTTGAGAAAATCAAAGGCTCTTTCAATAAGGAAGGCACGGGCAGTCTGCTGATTCTGCCGCTTATGGCGCTTACCGCGATTTCCCTCGGCTTTCTGATTGCACAAATCGCAAAATACGCAAGCATTGCCGCGCTTACTTCGATATTGACCTGAAAAAGTGAAAATCAAAATTCACCCGATGTCGATAATCGTTGCCGCCCTTCTCGTGTGGAAATTCGGCATCGGGGCGTTTTTATCGAGCGTTCTTGCGGTTACTCTGCACGAATGTTTCCATGCGATCGCCGCGAAAACAAGAGGTTATCCGTCCGAGCGGATAATTTTTTTGCCCTACGGCGCGACGCTTTACAACAATCACGATTTCGACAAAACATCGAACGTATTAATCGCGCTTGCAGGGCCGCTTCTGAACCTTTCGCTTGCGCTTTTTACCGTGGCGATATGGTGGATTTTTCCCGAAAGTTTTGCGTATCTTCAAACGTTTTTTTACGCAAATCTCTGGACGGGGCTTTTCAATCTTTTGCCGGTAACTCCGCTGGACGGCGCAAGGGTTATCGAGGCGATTTCGGGATATAAACCGAGAGTGATAAAACTGCTCAGAATTTTTGGGATAATCCTGTCGCTCGCACTTCTTTTATTTTACCTGTTTTCGCTAAAAACCACGCCGAATTTCACCTTTCTTTTGATGGCGGCGTTTCTGATGATTTACAACATTTTTGAAAGCGACGCGGCAGATCTGAAATACCTTAACAACGCTTCACCTATTCTAAAAAACTATGACAAAGGCGTTATCGGTCAAACGCTGTATATCGACGAAAACGCAACTTTACAGCGCGTTTTATGCCTGATAAAACCCGATTATCGTTATGTTTTTTATGTTATGAAAAACAACGAAGTCGTGTGTAAACTCGGCGAAGACGATATGCAACGATTGATTCTGAACAATCCGCTTTTTAAAAAAATCGGCGAGGTTATTCCCCGAAACTTCCAAAATCCTTAACCCGTATGGCGGTTGCGTCGATAAGAATATCCAGCCCGTATTCCGACGGTTTCAGACACACTTTTATGCTTCCGGGATACAGCTCGAAATAAGTTTTCAGCATATCGTTTACGTCGCTTTTCAAAAGGTCGTTGAGCCTGTCGGGATGGGAAACTTTATCGCTTAAAATGACGTTTTTCAATCTTTCGCTTGCAAGTTTTGCAGTCTTTTTCACAGTCCGAAAAACCTCCTGATTCTTGTGCCGAGACCTGCGCGCGATACGCAGTCGTAAATGTTTTTCGTGCCGTTTATGACGTTCGACGCAAGCATCTTGAAAGCGCGCCCCGAGGTCGTGTCGAAAGGCACTTTCCCCGTCTGCGAATACATCGTGATGTAGTCGTCCTCGGGAATAACTCCGACAGGCTCGCATCTGACGGCGCGCACTATATCGCCCGCGCTCATCATTTCGCCCTTCGATACCATATCGCCGCGCACGCGGTTCACGACAAGTCCAACGCTCATAAGACAGTACCCCGACAGTATCGACAACACTTTGTCGGCGTCGCGCACAGCCGAAATATGCGGCGTCGTTACGACGATTGCCTCGGTAGCCGCCGATACCGCGCGGTGAAATCCGTTGTCGATGCCCGCTGGACAATCTATTATCACGAAATCGAAGTTGAGCGCGAGCGCGTCCACGACGTTTCGGAAACTGCACGCCGTAATAAGCGGACTGTCCTGAATTTTCGCCGACGGCAAAACGTAAAGCGTGGGATTGTCGACGTCCTGAATCAACGCCTGTTTCAGTCTGCATTTCCCCGATATGACGTCAAGGACGTCGTAAACCACCTTGTTTTCGACCGCAAGCACGACGTCAAGGTTATTAAGCCCGATATCGGCGTCCACAAGCACGACTCTTTTGCCCGTTTCCGCAATCGCGATTCCGAGACTTGCCGTGAGCGTCGTTTTGCCGACGCCGCCTTTTCCCGATGTAACAACAATTTTTCTTCCCACAATTTACCTCCGCATATATGGTAAACCGTGAAATTCTGCAAAAAAAAGCGTTTCCCGTAAAAGAAACGCCGATTATGTCGATTTATGTCAAAACCACAGTCTTTTGTGTCAAAAGAACACTCAATGTGTTTTTTTGTGATTTTGCTTGTTTTTATATGTTTTTATAGATTTTTCGGACGATTTCGATAAATATCCGTCAATCAACCTTCATATTAAGCATCTGACTTAACGCTTTGCCGTCTTCCAACAGCACGCCGCCGCCGAGAGCCGCGGCATTGTCATAGTCTTTCAGTTGCGTTATCGGCAGGTAAAGCCTGACGCCCAGATATTCGATAAGCCCCGGAAGTTCCGACGTGCCGCCCGAAATGAAAATGCCCTTTTTGCCGATTTCACCCGCAAGTTCGGGCGGTGTCATATTCAGGACGTTTTCAACGACTTCGATAAGAGCGTCAATGGATTTTGAAATGGCGCGGCGCACGTCTTTTGCCGACGCTTCCATACTGCGGGGCGTTCCGTCCAGAACGTCGCGACCGCTGATTTCGGTTGCCGACAAATCGTTGTCGTACATACTGCCGACGTCGAGTTTCAACTTCTCCGCGGTATAATCGCCGATTTTCAAGCCGTAATTTTCAACGAAATAATCAATGATTTTGGAATTGAGCATCGCGCCCGCGATATTCACGCTGCACGCCGCGGAAATTCCGTTTTTCGTGACGCTTGCGACTTCCGCAGTGCCGCCGCCGATATCCAGAAACAGTCCGCCGACGCTGTTGGTGTATGCAAGCAGCGCAAGCGGCGACTCAACAAGAACGACGTCTTTCACACCGGCGTTTAGCATAACCGTTTCAACGTCGCGCCTTTCGACAACGGTAAGTCCAGACGAGATCATCACAACCGCGCGGATTTGCGGCTTGAAAATCTTTTCGGGCAAAAGTCTTTTGATAAATTCGCTCATCATAAGCGACGCGTCCTCGACGCTCACAACGACGCCTTCGCGCACGGGATAAATTTCACGCGCGTTTCCCATCGTCGTTCTGACGTAGTTTTTCGCGGCGTTTCCCGATTCCACGACTTCGCGTTTCTTCTTGTGCGTGCTGACGACAACGACCGACGCTTCTTTCAGAACGATACCTTCGCCGCGCTTATAAATCGTAATGTAAGACGAGCCGAAATCAACGGCAAGTTCCATGAGTGCCATAAATACTCCTTAAAAATTCGTCGATACGCAATGCCGTTTCTTCGACGGGCAAGCCCATAATATTTGAGAAACTGCCGGAATAACCCGCCACGACGACGTCGTCCTGAATGCCGTACGAGCCGGCTTTGTCCAGGGGGCTTCCCGTTGCGACGTATTCCTTAATCGTATCCGACGAAAGGTTTTTCATTTTAACTTTCGACACGACGTAAAAAGTCGTGATTTTATCGTTGAATCTCAACGCGACGCCGGTATAAACGAAATGCGTGCGATTTGACAAGGTTTTCAGCATTTCCGAGGCGTCGTTCTCGTCCTTGGGTTTCAGAAAATATCTGCCGTCCATAAAAACGACGGTATCCGCGGCGACGACAAGCGCGTCCAAAGCGTCGGACGCCATTGCTTTTGCGCGCGCGTTATCGGTGACGAGTTTTGACGGAAAACGCCCGATTTTCTTTTCGGGCGCGTCGTTTACCGATATCGTAAATTCGGGAAAAATCTCCCTTAAAAGTTCCTTCCTTCGGGGCGAACCCGACGCAAGAACCACTTTTACGTCATTATAAGATTTCAAGGTTTTTACCGTATGCGCGCTTGAACTCGGACGAGGCCGTAAGTGCTTCCTTGATTTCAAGCGAGCAGTCTCCTTCGGTTTCCGTTTTCATAATCACGCTGTCGCCGAGCACGTCGCAGTTGATGCCGGTGATAAGCCCGCTCTGGCTTCTGTCGAAACTTTCCGCAATACGCAGAATGACCGAAAGTTTTTTGATTGCCTCGACGTCTTCCTGAGAAAGCAGGACGCGGTATTTGCTCATATCAAGCTCGTTAAAGTCGCTCTTTTTGTGACCGCCCGCAACGAACGCCGCCACGACAAGATCCTTTTGCGAAATGCCGTAAAGGTTGCTGTTTAAGATGATATAACTGCTGTGGCGATGGTGGTCATAGAACTTGATACGCATGCCGCTGTCGTGCAGAAGCGCGGCGACGCGCAACACCTTAACGTACGCTCTGGGCAGTTTATGCAGCACTTTTAACTGCTTAAACAGCTGTAACGACAGATTATACACATGTTCCGCATGGGGAATGTTCGCGTCGAAATAGTGCATGAGCGTCTGAATGCTGTGTCCCAGAATATCCGACAACGGCTTCTCGTTGGTGCTGGGCACGGCATAGCGGAACATTGCGCCTTCGCGAAGTCCGCAACCGCTGACGATAATTTCGTTGAGACCGACGTAATCGATAACTTCCTTAACGACTGCAAGCGCGGTTGGGAAAATATCGGCGCGTCCCGACGACAACCCTTTGATTTTTTGGGTGCGGTCAAGGTCAAGCGTTTTGATGGTGTTGTAAATCTGATTGAATTCTTCCGTCGAAAGATGGTAATTGTGCATCATATCGAGCGGGTATTTTTTGATATTCCTGCTTATACGACCGAGGTTTCTGAACGTGCCGCCGACGCCGACGAATTGCGTATCTGGATCGATTTCTTTGAACCATTCGATCCTGTCAAGATGTTCTTTGATGAAATCCTGAACTTTTTTCGCCTTTTCTTCGGGCGGGCAATTATCGTTTTTGAAAAGGTCGGTAAGCGTAACCGAGCCGAAAGGCAGCGTTTCGCTGGCAAGGATATTCTTGCGGCTGTAATAAATGAACTGCGTGCTGCCGCCGCCGATGTCCATAATAAGCCCTTTGGGCACTTCCAGACTGTTGATGACACCCTGATAAACAAGGTTTGCCTGCTCGTCCTTTGTCAGAACCTGAATCTTGATACCGCACGAAACCGCGACTTCGTCAAGAAAACTTTTCTGGTTTTTGGCGCGGCGTACGGCGGAAGTTGCGTAAGCGTAAATCTTTTCAACGCCGTTCGCGTCGCAAAGACGGCGGAACATTTTCAGCGTTTTTATCGTTTGCGCGATGCGTTGCGGCTTCAAAAAGCCGTCCCAGTCCATATCCTGCCCGAGGCGTACGGATTCCTTCAATTCGTCGAAAACGACAAAATATCCGCCTTCGAGAATGTTGACGAGTACGAGACGCGCGGAATTTGAACCTAAATCGATAATTGCAATCTTTTCCATAAAAAAATCCTTAAAACTTGTATATTGTTGTTTATTATTGAACCTAAAACTAATGGAATTATAACACATAAAAAAACGTTTGTATAGGGGGTATTTTCAAATTTTTGCACTTTTTGACAATTTTTTCGGGCGATTTTCGACGATTTTTTAAAATAACGCTCAAAAAAATCCCCGCTATTCACAGGGACGTTTTTGAAGAATGCGATTTTGTTATTTCACGCTATGCCAACAGATTATAATACGAACGTTGCCAAAATTATCTGTTGGCATCCGTCGAGACTATGCAACGTTGCGGACATTTCGCGGCGCATTTGCCGCAGTTTATGCATTTCGTGTAATCGATTGTGGCAAGGTTGTCGACGATGGTTATCGCGCCGACCTCGCACTGCTTCACGCAGAGACCGCACGCGATACAGCCTTTCGTGCAAAGTTCGCGCACTTCCTTACCTTTCTGGTGATTGCTGCACGCAACGTAATAAGTCGCGCTTGCGGGGATCCTTTTTATTATCTTTTTCGGACACACCGAAATGCACCTGCCGCAGGAAATACACTTGCTTAATGACACTTCGGAATATCCTTTTTGTTTTACGGTAACGGCGTGATGCTGGCACGCGTCCACGCAGGAGCCCGTTCCCAGACAGCCCCAGGCGCACTGTTTGCGACCGCCTGCAAGAAGTTCCATACTTCTGCAATCGCCGTATCCGACGTAATCGTATTTATCTTTCGCGTCCTGACCGCCGTGGCAGCAAACGACGACTTTCGTCGCTTCGCCGGTGTCGGTGAGTCCCAGAATTTCCGCGATTTCTTCTTTCTTTTCTTTTGAGGTTGCGTTGCAGGAGGAAAGTTCCGCCTTTCCTTCGACAAGAGCGGTTGCAAAACCATCGCAACCGGCGTATCCGCACGCGCCGCAGTTTGCGCCCGACAGACAATCCCTGACCTGGTCAATGCGTTCGTCGCGGCTTACCGCAAGTTTCTTTCCGAGATACGCAAGCGCAATCGCGAACAGCATCGCAAGGACAAGAAGGATTAATGCGGGGATAAATACTTGAAGCGCTTTTGACGCCGCTAATAAATTAATCATATTTCCGCCCTCCTTAAATCATACCGCCGAACGCCGTGAACGCCATACTCATAATGGACGCCGCAACAAGCGTAATGGGGAAACCCTGAAAACTTTCGGGGATATCGCTGTGACGCAATTTCTCGCGTATGCCCGCCATAAGTACGATTGCGAGCGTGAAACCGACGCCGCTGAAAACGCCGTTCAGAAACGCTTGTATAAGGTTGTATCCGTACGACGGCGTAACGTTGACGATTGCAACGCCCAGAACGGCGCAGTTCGTCGTGATAAGCGGCAGATATACGCCCAGCGCGTTATACAAGCCCGGACTGAAACGCTTGATTACGATTTCGACAAGTTGCACGAGCGCGGCAATGACGAGAATGAACGCAATCGTCTGAATGTATTCGACGTTCCACTTAATAAGAAGAAGGTTGACCGCGTAAGTAATAATCGACGCGACGCCCATAACGAAGATAACCGCAACGCCCATACCGAGCGCGCTGTCGGTCTTTTTGGACACGCCGAGGAAAGGACAGATTCCCAAAAACTGCGCGAGGATAAAGTTGTTTACGAATATCGCGCCGATAATAAGGTATAAGTACGACATTTATTTACCCTCCTTTATAATAATGGGTTTCAGTTCTTCAATGCGGATTTCTTCGCGAAGAGCCTTATCGCGTTTTCTGTTGCTGATGTAGTTTACGGCAGCCATCATAAGTCCGTACACCAAAAATCCGCCGGGAGCCATCGCAATTACCGACATCGAATATTCGGGAAGACTTCCGATTGCGATACCGAAGAAAGTACCTGCGCCGATGACTTCTCTGATGCAGCCCATAACGGTGAGCGAACACATAAATCCAAGCCCCATTCCAAGCCCGTCAAGCGCGCTGTCGCCGACGGAGTTGCAGGACGCAAACGATTCCGCTCTTGCCAGAATGATGCAGTTAACGACGATTAACGGCAGATAAAGTCCCAGTATTTCATAAACGTCGGGTAAAGCGTATTCCATCGCCATATCAAGGACGGTGACGAAAGTCGCGATAATCAGGACGTACGCCGGGATACGGACTTTGTCGGGAATGATGTTTCTAAGAAGCGAAATCATCACGTTGCTGCACACAAGGACGAAGGTCGTCGCAAGCCCCATATATATGCCGTTCATCGCCGCGGTCGTCAGCGCAAGCGTCGGGCAAGTGCCAAGAACCAGACGGAACGTGGGGTTATTGCGGACAATGCCGTTCGTCACGATTTTCCATTTACTGTTGGGGTTTTTTCCTGCTCTCATTATTTGTTACCCCCTTTGATTGCTTTGTGGTATTTTGCGACAATATCGACGCTCGACGCAACCGCGTTGGACGTTTTCGTTGCCGACGACACGGCGGACACTTCCTTGCCGACTGTCGTTTTTTGTTTGTTTGTTCTGAACCCGTCGATTGTCGTCAGGTCGACGTTGTAAAACTGATTAAGGAAACTTTCCTTGCTTTCGACGCCCATGGTTTCGGACGAGGACGTTTTCATAATCTTTATGATTTTATCGTTTTCGACGACGATCATAAGTTCAAGCCCCGACTTGTATCCTTTTGCGGAAGTCGTGTAAATATAGACGTCTTTCCCTTCTGCCGCGCTCTTGTAAGCCGCCGTAAGCGTCGTTGAAGAATCGCTTGGCGAAACGTTGTAATCCGAAAGGTTTTCAACCTTTGTCCAGCCGGCGTCGCTTGCGTAAGCCTTGCTAAGGTTTTTCGCAAGTTTTTCTTCGGGCGACTGATAGGTAAGTTGATTTACTCCCCCGAGAAGAAGCCCGGCGATAAGCGCGATCAACGACAATACTATCACGCAAGCGGGCATCGGGTGGTCTTTCAGCCACACGACGAGTTTATTGGGTTTTCTTTCTTTCCTTGCCATTATGCCTGCGCCTCCTTTTCGGATTTTTTGCCCTTTTTCGGTTTAACCGGTTTGACGTAACCGAAAGGACGGGGACGAATGTATTTGTCAAGCAGCGGCGTAACGACGTTCATAAGCAGTATTGCAAACGAAACGCCTTCGGGCATACTGCCGTACTTTCTGAAAATCGCCGTGAGCAGCCCGCAACCGAACGCATAAATGCACGTGCCGATAACGGTATCGGGCGACGTCGAGTAATCCGTTGCCATAAATATCGCGCCGAGAAGCAGTCCGCCCGACAAAATGCCGCAGCCCGCAACGTTCGCGTCCTTGTAAATCGCAAGCGTGACAAGGAAATACGTGAGTATGAAGATAAGCGGAATTTTAACGTCGATGACTTTTCTTATCGCAAGGTATACGCCGCCGATGATAAGCGCAAGCGCGCACGTTTCGCCGGCAGAGCCCCCCGTTCTTCCAAGGAACAAATCGAGCGCGGACGCGTTCACCGCGCCTTCTTTAAGTCCGACGAGCGGAGTTGCCGAAGTCATAGCGTTGACCGTATCGTGGTTGAAATATTTGATAAGTTCCGCGCCGCCGTTCGACAAATCGATGGGAGCGACGAAAGTCGTCATCGCCGTCGTCCAGGCAAGCATAACGAAAATACGAGCCGTGATTGCGGGGTTTGCAAAGTTTTTGCCAAGACCGCCGAAAAGCATCTTCACGACAAGCGTCGCAAAAATTCCGCCGATAATCGGCACGTAAACCGGAACGGTCGGCGTGAGATTGAGCCCCAGAAGTATGCCCGTTACGACCGCCGACAAATCGTTGACGGTGTGCGGTTTTTTCCTGATAAGGTTGTAAATATATTCCCCGAAAACCGCGCTCGCGACGCAAACCGCCGTCATGAGCAAAGTGTACAGTCCGTACAGCAAAAACGACGCTATTACCGCGGGCATAAGCGCGACTATTACGTCAAACATAACACCCCTTGTCGTTCTGCCGTTCGTGATGTGCGGAGAAGTCGAAACTATGTATTTATAACTGCTGTCGTTCATATTAAATCTTCTTCTCCTTTATGGTTTTCTTGCCAAGACGTATTGCCTGAGTGAGCGGGCGTTTCGCAGGACAGTTATAAGCGCAGCAACCGCATTCGATGCAGTTAAGAACGCCGTATTTTTTCGCGTCTTCCCAGTCGCCCGAAAGAACCGCCGCCTCGATTTTCATCGGCATAAGGTGCATCGGACAGACTTTTGCACAGCCGGCGCAGTTGATGCACTGCGTACGGGGCTTGTTTTCGACGTCCTGTTCCGTCAGAAACAGCTGACTCGAACTGCCTTTTGTCGTGCAGACTCGCATCGACGGCTGAGCGAATCCCATCATCGGGCCGCCGGATATGATTTTTACGTTCTTCTCGGGCAACGACACGTCTTTGTCAAGGGTGTCGTATATGAACTGATAAGACGTACCCGTCCTTACCCAGAAGTTGCCGGGATTCTGCACGCCGCTTCCCGATACCGTCATTGCCCTTTTGTAGGAAGGCTCACCGTTATAAACGGCGCGCGCCACCGAATAAGCCGTATGAACGTTCGATACGACGACGCCGACGTCCGCGGGAAGTCCGCCGCAGGGAACTTTCCTGCGCGTCACGGCGTAAATCAGCTGTTTTTCCGCGCCCTGCGGGTATTTCACCTTGCACGGCGCAACGGCGATGTCGGTATTCACGCAGTCGGCGATAAGTTTTTTGATCGCTTCCGGCTTGTTCTTTTCGATACCGATAAAGACGTGTTCCGCGCCGAGGGCCTTTTTCAGCAACAAAACGCCTGCGATGAATTCATCCGTCTTTTCAAGAAGAAGACGATAATCGCAGGTGATGTAAGGCTCGCACTCGGCGGCGTTTATGATAAGTGTGTCGACGTGGGTTTTCGGCGAAAGTTTGACGTGAGTCGGGAAAGTCGCGCCGCCCATACCGACGATACCGGCTTCCTGAATCCTGTGCACGATTTCTTCGGGCGAAGGGTTGTTCAGAGCGGGAAGCGTAACTTTGTCGTATTTTTCGTCGTTTGCGATGACGACGTGATTGCACGTTCCGCCGGGAGCGGTCGGCAAAGTCATAAATCCCGTAACCGTGCCCGAAACGGACGAAAACACGTTTGCGGAAACAAAACCCGTCGATTTTCCGATAAGTTGCCCTTCTTTGACGTAATCGCCGACGTTGACGACGGGTTCGGCAGGCGCACCGATGTGTTGCGACAAAGGTATGCAGACTGAAACGGGCGTCGGAAAATCCGAAAGCGCGACGTTTTCCGTCAACTTCTTTTTGCCGTCCGGGTGAACGCCTCTTTTAAAAGTGAAAATCAAAAATTATGTCCCTCCTTATTTCACGATAATTTTATGATAACACTTATTATAAATATTTGTAAAATAAAAAATTAAAACTGATAGAAAGTTAATTTTTTAACGTTTTTTTGGTAAAAATCACGGCGTTTCCCACGATTTTTTCAAACATTTTTCATATTTTTTCTATTTTTCACGAATTTTTTTGACGAAACAACTTATGAAATACGCGCCGCCGAGAAGTATCAGAAAGTATCCGAACGCTTTTTTCAAGACTTCGGCGGATATTTTCGTTGCGAAAACGCTGCCCAAAATCGCAAACGCCAGCGCAGGCAGAATAACGAAAAAGATACGCTTCTTTACGACGTATCCGTTTTTTGCGTGGACGATAAGAGCAAACGCGCTCATCGGGATGAACGTCAATAAATTCAGAAGTTGCGCCGTCTGTTGCGGCACGTCGAGCCCAAGAGTCAGAAGCGGAATAAGCAACGTTCCGCCACCCATTCCCATTCCTCCGAGCAATCCGCCGATTATTCCGAAAATGATAAATAAAACTTTCATTTCACAACTTAAACACCGTTTTGTGTCACAAAACCATTTTTATTCCCGCCGCAATCATCACGCCGTAAAACAAAAACGAAACAAACTTATTCGACAATTTATTGAGGAGCATCGCACCCGCAAGACCGCCGATAACAACGCCTATGGCAGTCCCCGCAAAACCGTCCCCCGCGGAAACTCCGCGCAAAAGATAAGTTACCGCGCCGACGACGGTAACGGGCAGAATCACCGCGATTGCGGTTGCGTGCGCCTGTTTTTCGGTAAGTTTCATAATAAGCGTCAGCGCAGGCACGACAAGCATTCCGCCCCCGCCGCCGAAAAACCCCGACAGTATCCCCGTAACCGCGCCGGAAAGTATCAACGCCGCCGTCCTTAAAACTTCTTTTTTCTTTTCGACCCGCGCGTATTTTTGCATAACCGTAGTATCTTGATTTTTCAAAAAATAATACGGCGCCGTCTTTTAGTTTTGTTTTAACCCGGCGTGTTATCATCACGACGTCAAAATAACAGTGCAAAATAATCATTTTTATTTGCCAAAAATATTGATATGTATTATAATGCAATATGTATATTTTATTTTTAGCGCACGCAACGTGCGCATAGCACACACTATACAGGAGTCGAAATGAACAAACTCAATCTTAAAAAATTGCTCACACTTCTCGTATGTCTGACGCTTATCGTGTCCGTCGTTCTTCTTGCGGCATGCAACAAAAAGGACGACAACAAAGGTTCGACCGAAGACAATACGAGCGCTTCTCCGTCATTCACAAACGGCAATTTCAGGTCTTACACGACGTCGGACAAAGGATATCCTTACGCCCCGTCGAGTTTCACCGGTTCGCCGACGTCTGATACCGAAGGCAGCACCCTTCCCAAGCTCGAAACCGTAAAACGCGGCGTTATCAACCTTGCGGATTACGCGAACCTCGGCGCATGGTGCACGTTCTCGAAGTTCGACGCGAAACGCCTGACGGACGAAGAAGACGCGAAAAATTATAATAAGGACGACAACGTTCTTATGATAAACAACACGGAAGCCCGTTACTATATGTACAGATCTTCGGAGTTCAGCGCGGCGGCAAACACGAAATACCTTTTGCAGGTCGACGTGAGAACGGCAAACCTTGACGGCGGCGAGAAAAAAGGCGCGACGATCAAAATCGCAAAAAGTTATTCTGCGGGCTCGTCGATTCCCGCAACCGAAGGCTATGCAAGTTTCGACGCGATCACCGTCGGCGAATGGACGACTTATTCCTTCATTATCGACGGAAAATACAACGGCAGCACTTCGCTTGAACTGCAACTCATGCTGGGCAACAACAACCTGCGCGACGAATACAAAACAAGCGGTTACGCTTTCTTTGACAATATCCGTCTGACCACCGTCAAAGACGACACCGTCCTGCCCACCGAAAACGTAAAAACGATTACCCTTTCGGTGCCCAACGGCAGTTTCGATTACAAAACCACGTCGGATTATCCTTATCTTTACAACAGAGTTACGACAACCGACACCAACAGCAACTACGGTCTTGTGAACGAAGTCGATGCAAAAGACGGCAAAATCACCCTTGTGAACGAATACGCCGTTGACGCGGCTGCGGTCAAAGGACACGGCAGCGTTTTCGCAATCTACAACGTCGCCGCCGCGAGAATGGGCTTTTACACCACGAATCCCCTTTACTTCAAGCGCGGCGGATATTACAAAGTAACCGTTTCTCTGAACACGAAATACGTCGAAAACGGCAAAGCGTACCTTGCCCTTGGTAAGAGCAAAGATTTGTCCGACAACACCGTTATCGAAATCGCACAAAAAGACAGCGAAAACAACGGCTGGAACGAATATACCTTCTACGTTTACGCAAACGAGAATACCGCGGACGAACTGTACTTCCACTTCGGTCTCGGTAAAGACAGCGACAACAAAGCGAAAGGCTATATCCTTGTCGACGACCTTAAAATCGAAGAAACCGACGACACCACGCAGACCGGCGACAACGTCACCGACAATCGTTTCAAAGCGGCAGACAATAAACTCACCGACGCTTTCGTCAACAAGAGCGGCACCGACATCAACGGCGTTCCCGTGACCATCACCGGCGACGGCGAAGAATTCTCGGCAGACGACAAAACGCCTTACGTTTCGTCGATCTTCTCGGCAAGAAACAGAAAATTCACGTCGGCGAAAGCAACCCTTGCGAAATTCCAGACCAAGGCAACACTTCAAAAAGACACATATTACCGTTTCAGCGTATGGGTAAGGACTGTTGACGTTCCTTCGACTTCGGGCGTTGTCCTGACCGTATACGACGGCGATAAAGACACTAACTCCGCTGCAAAAGCAATCGCGACGTTTGCCGCGGTTACCACCGACAAAGACCTTGCGGACAGCTCGTCGAGCCTTAACGGCTATCGCGAACTCGTTTGCTACTTCCACACCGCGTCGCTTCAAAATCAGGACGTAACGTTTGAAATCTCTTTGGGCAGCGGCGGCGCGTTCACAAGCTCCACCCTGTTCAGCGGCACGGCTTATATCGCAAACGCGTCTCTTGTCGAAACGGATTATACAAAATACAACGGCGCGTCGGCTTCCGGCACGTACGAAAAGAAATACGACTGGTATGAAACGCTTTCAAGCGAAACGTTCACCAACGGTCAGTTCCAGAAATACAACTACTCCGATACGAAGTTCTTCAAGGACGGCGGCGTAAACGAAAAAGGCGAATTCCAAAGCACTTCTTTCGGCGTACCTTCCGGTTGGACGCTTAAAGGCGAGAAAGATAAGGCAGTTGCGGGCATCGTTGACGTAAATCGCGAAAACCTGCTTAATAACCTTGCGACAAAACTCGGCATTACCGCGGAAGTTCTCAAAGCCGTACCCGTCGATGTGAATGATAAGCCCGTTGAAACATTCGGCATTTATGCAGGCGGCAACTCTTACCTGCTCATCAATTCCGCGGACGTTGAAGGTCTTGCGAAAGAATCCGTGCGCGTAGGTTACGTGTCCAACAGTTTCACGCTCAACGCGAACTCTTATTACAAGATCAGCGTTATGGTCAAGGTCATGGGCGACAGCAAAGCAAGCGTTTACCTTATGACCGACAACAACATCTCAGAAACCAACGTCGACAGTAAGTTTGAAAACATCGAAGCGTCCACGGCTTCTCAAACAGGCGGCTGGAAACGCTACACCTTCTACGTCAAGACGGGATTCTCGTCAATCAGCGCAACCTTAGGCTTGTACCTCGGCGGTAAAGACGTCGACATTGCCCTCACCGACGCGAATATGGTGCTTGCGGACGGTCTTAACGGCAAGTATGTAAAAAAAGCTGCCAACGAATACGAAGTTTACAATAAGAACACCCATAAAGACGCCACCGAAACTTATAATTACAAAGACAGCGCGAAAGGCGGCACGGTGCTCTTCGACTACGTCATCAAGGAAGACATTTCCGAAAGCGTTTACAATGCAAAAACAGCAAGCGCAACGGCGTCTGCCGCCGACGAGTACGAAGAAACCAAACGCGTCGAAATGAACCTGGACAGCTTCGGTCTTGCAACCACCCCCGACGAGAACAAACCCACTTCCCCGAAAGGCTGGACAAAGACGTCCCTGACCAAGGATACCGATACCGAGCAACTTCAAAGCGGCGTTATTTACAGCACCGAATACAAGGCGCACAGCGGCGAATCCTGCCTGATTATCCCTTACCTTAATACGGCGGGCGCAAGCTATTACGCAAGCGATGCAAAGACGCTCACGAAAGACGGCTTCTATAAGATTTCCGTCTGGGCAAAATTGTCCGAAGGTCACACCGGCAAAGCGTATATCACGCTTGTCGCGACAAACTACGGCGAAAACAGCAAGTACGTTGACTACGCTTCGCAGACAATCGAGGTCAACAGCACCGACTGGAAAGAGTACGTGTTCTTCATCAAAGCGCCCTCGTCCGACACGAAAATCGACAAGTACGGCGACAATGCGAAAGACCTTTCTCTCAAAATCCGTCTGGGCTTTGGCGAATCTGCCGATAATAAAGCAAGCGGATACGTTCTGTTCGACGACGTCCTTATCGAAAAACTCGATGTGAAAGCGGATGAATTCGACAAACACGTTAGCGACTTCAAGGCGGCAAACACAGGCCTTACGGTCAACACCGTCAAGTACAGCGCAATCGACAAAGAAGAAGAAACCACTCCCGATAAAGAGCCCGATAAGGAAAACAGCAAAGACAGCGGCAAGAACTTCAACTGGGTTATCTTCACTTCGGTAGCGTTCGGCGCAATCGTCGTCATCGCAGTTGCGGCATTCTTCATCAAAAAGTACCTGCCCAAACACAAGGAAGGCAAACAACAAGTCGATAAGAAAAAGACTTCCAAGAAGAAGGAAGACGATTACAAGAACCTTAACGACTAATTGAACTTAACGAAAAACCTCGGTTTCCGCCGAGGTTTTTTTGCGCCGTTTTTCCATATAAAAGGCGCATCTTTTCACGATGCGCCTTTTAAATTTCGTTAAAACGGTTTCGGGTTTTTGTTTTTATAAGTACAAAACGAAAACTCGTATTGTCCGTTGTTTATGAGTTCCGATTCTTTTTCAAGCGACCAGCAGGAAAGCTCGTCAAGGTTTTCAAAAAAGACCTGCGCCTGTCCGTCCGCCCTGACCTTCGTGATGTACGCCGTATCGCAATAAGGCAACATGGTTTTGTAAAACATTGCCCCGCCGATAATGAACACGTCGTCGGTGTCGTATGCGGAAAGGGTTTTTGAAAGTTCGTCAAGGTTTCTCACGATGACGACGTCGTCGCGCTCGTCCGCGTCCGGCCAAAGCACGATATTCACGCGGTTTTTCAGGGGTTTGCCGCCCGGGAAACTTTTTAACGTGTTGCTGCCCATCACGACGACTTTATTAAGCGTCGTTTCGCGGAAAAACCTCATATCTTCGGGGATTGCAAACAACAACCCGTTGTTTTTGCCGATGCCCCATTTTTCATCGACTGCGACTATCGTTTTCATCAGATTGCCACCTCGATTTTTTTGTCAAGGTCGTTGAATTTGTAGCCTTCCAACCTGAAATCGTCGACGGTGAAATCGTAAAAGTTTTTGACGTCGGGATTTATCCAGAACTTCGGCGCGGGATACTGCGGCTTTTCAATGACTTCCTTGATAATCGGCACGTGGCGGTCGTAAATATGAGCGTCGGCGATGACGTGCACGAGTTCGCCCGCTTTCAGCCCCGAAACCTGTGCAAACATATGCAAAAGCACGGCATATTGCACGACGTTCCAGTTGTTTGCGGTGAGTGTGTCCTGACTTCTTTGGTTCAGAATACCGTTTAAGGTGTCGCCCGAAACGTTGAAAGTCATACTGTATGCACAAGGATACAAATTCATTTCGTGCAGGTCGTCGAAGTTATAAATATTCGTCATAATGCGGCGGCTTTGCGGATTGTTTTTCAAATCGAAAAGCACGCGGTCAACCTGATCGAACTCGCCTTCCTTATAAATTGATTTTTTCGCAAGTTGATATCCGTACGCTTTCCCGATGCTGCCGTTTTCGTCCGCCCAACTGTCCCAGATTCTGCTTTTCAAATCGTGGACGTTGTTGGATTTTTTTTGCCATATCCACAAAATTTCGTCGATTGCGGACTTGAAAAACGTCCGCCTTACGGTGATTATCGGAAATTCCTTTTGCAAGTCATAGCGATTTACGACGCAAAACTTCTTGACGGTGTGCGCGGGCGTGCCGTCTTCCCAATGCGGGCGGACTTCCTTGTCGGTATCCCACACGCCGTTTTCAAGAATATCTTTGACGTTTTCAACGAATACTTTGTCTGCGTAACTCATATACAACCTCTTGTTTTTCCATATAATATTATCATAACGCGGCGCGAAAGGCAAGAAATTGCCCGCCGATTATGCCATACAATATAAATACAGTATAATAAAAATATATTGTATATCAAAAAATATTTGACACGCGTTTGCTGCGCTTGTTATTATGGTTTTACGGGCAACCGATTTTCAGGGTAAGGAGAAATTATGAAAAATCTTTCGTCAAACGACAAAAAATGCGTTTACGGTATTATTTTATCGTGCGTCATTATGGTGTTCGGCATACTGTTCCTTGTCAACGCGATGAGCGTTGCAAACTTTTACAAAAGTTATGCCGCAATCAAAAACCCCCTTGCAAAATATCTTGTCGTCATTTTAGTAATGGCAACGGGCATTATGCTGTTTTCAAACGTCGCTTTGCGCTTTGAAGACGATAAACTGAGAAAACGTCTGACGATTTTCATCACGGCGTTTGCGTTCATTCTGACAATTCCTTTGACTTACGTACTCATCGCAATGCTTCCCTTCCACGCAAAGTACAATATGGCGGACGTCGAAAACGCAATCGACGCGGCGCGCCTTGCTCATCCCGAGTACACGACCGCACAGGTCAACGAAGCCGCCGGAAAAGCGTTGGGACTTTCGGGCTTCGGCAACATTATGGGCGTACATACCATTTACGAAGGCTTTGAAATGTGGTTCAAGGACGGCGCGTTTATCTGGGTAGTATTCGTGTTTATGGCGATCCTTGGCGTCGTGTTCCTGATTGAGCCGCTTGCCGCAGGCATCTGCGTCGTGAAAGGCAAAATCCTTTTATTGTTCTCAAAGGACGAAAACGGAAAATTCCACCTTTTCCGCACCAAGGAACTTCCCGTCCTTAAAAAACGTCGCGAAAACGAAATTTACGAACGCGCGGCATAAAAATTTAATCAACAAACAAACGAAAAGCCTTGCAAGAACGCAAGGCTTTTATTTTTTGTTCGTATTTTGTTTTTCTTATTCCGAGAAAAGATTTCTGGCGGTGAGCACGCCCATAAGCGACGCCTGCATAAGTCCGCGCGTCCAGCCCGAGCCATCGCCCAACGTATAAAGGTTTCTGACGCTCGTTTCAAAGCGTTCGTCAATTTCCACCTTATTGCTGTAAAACTTGATTTCGGGGCTGTATAACAGGGTTTCCTTGCCCGCAAAGCCCGGCACGACTTTATCGACCGCTTTTATGAAGTTGATGATATTCGACATCGGACGATAAGGCATTGCCGCCGTGATATCGCCTGCAACCGCGTCGGGAAGCGTGGGACGCACGTTGCTTCTTGCAAGTTCTTTTTCCCAGGTGCGTTTCCCGTCAAGGATATCGCCGAAGCGTTGCACGAGGATTTGTCCGTTGCCAAGCATATTCGTGAGTTCCCCGACCTTTCTTGCGTATTCGATCGGCTGATCGAAAGGTACGCGGAAGTGGTGCGACGACAAAATCGCGACGTTGGTGTTTTTGGATTTTTTATCCTTGAAACTGTGTCCGTTTACGACGGCAAGCCCGCCTTCGTAATTTTCCTGCGAGACGAATCCGCCGGGGTTCTGGCAGAACGTGCGGACTTTATCGTTGTACGGCGGGACGTAACCGATAAGTTTGCTTTCGTACAACACGTCGTTGACTTCTTCCATAACTTCGTTGCGGCACTCAACCCTGACGCCGATATCGACGACGCCCGCACGGCGTTTTATGCCGTACTTTCTGCACAGATCGTCAAGCCAGTCCGCGCCGACGCGACCGACTGCCACAACCACTCTTTCCGCCTTAATGACGAATTCCTGCTTTGTAACGTTGTTGATGAAATGCGCGCCTTCGCACACTCCGTCGTTTATGATAAGGTCGCCCGCCGACGTGTCGAAAAGAATGTTCACGCCGTTGTCGATAAGGAATTTTTCAATGCGGGAATACACTTCGTGCGCCTTTTCCGTTCCAAGATGGCGAATGGGACAATCGACGAGTTTCAGTCCTGCTGCGATTGCGCGACGACGAATTTCTTTGACCTTTACGTCTTCGCTGTTTGCGCCCTCAATTTTCTTATCCGCGCCGAAATCGAGATAAATCCCGTCGGTGTAGTCGATAAGTTCCTGCACGGTGTCGTAGCCGATAAGCTCGGGAAGGTCGCCGCCGACTTCCGGCGACAGCGAAAGTTTCCCGTCGGAAAACGCGCCCGCGCCGGAAAAGCCCGTGGTGATGTTGCAGTAAGGTTTGCAATTTACGCACTTGCCCGTTTTGTTTTTCGGGCAGTATCGTCTGTCGATGTTTCTTCCCTGTTCGACGATGGTGATGGTTTTGTTGCTGTTCTTACGAATAAGTTCCAGCGCCGTGAAAATACCCGACGGTCCCGCACCTATGATCAGGACGTCGCTTTTGATTTCAGACATATTATATCTCCAAAAATGTTATTTGTTGTTTGTATAGATTTCAACGGGCACGTTGCTTCCGTTGTCTTTGACCGCGCGACGGAAAAGTCTGAGCGGATTGAGATAAGGTCGCGTCGCGTGTTCGCGCGTGGTGCACACGATAATCTTATCGGGGTGGAATTTAAGCGCCATCGGCACGGCATATTTCGCGTTTTCTTTGGTCGACATGGATTTCCCTTCCAGCAAGATTACGCTTTCGTCGATATTGCCGCGGCGTTTCAGTTCTTTGAGCATGGCGTCGGCTTCGGTGACGTCCACGTTGGGATTGGCGCGTCCGCCCGACAGAATAATTTCTTCGGGCGAATACTCCTTATAAAGTTTCTCGGCAAGGTCCAGACGCTTTCTTGCAAGCGCGGATAACGTGCCGTTATCGTTCATTCTGTTTCCGAGAATAACCGCAACTATCATTGACTATTTTTCAACCTCGTCCGGGGCTTCCGATATTTTGTCCGCCGCCGCTTCCTGTTCAAAAATTTCATCCGGTGTTTCCGCATCGGAAGATGCTAAATCGTTTTCGAGTTCGTTTGCGTCCGCGCCGTCAAGCACGACTTCCGCGTTGCCTTCCGCCGCAAGTTTGCGCCTTGCGATTTCGGCGCAGATTTCGTCGTAACGTTCCTCGCTTATGTTGTACTTCTTAAAGTATATCGCAAAACTTCCAAGGAGAATCACAAGTGGCAGCAACGTCATGAACGCAAACATTGTCTGATATTGCCATTTTGCGACCTTCGTGTCTTCGTTTGTGTGAATAATGTTTTCGATTTTCGCGACGTTTTCGGTTTCGATGGACTTTTTCTTTGCCTCGATAAGTTTCGTCTGCTCTTCCTTTGAAAGGGAGTCGAAATTCGGGGTTTCGTCTTTCACGAGTTGTTCCACCTGAACCGCAAGTTGTCCCGCCTCATAGTCGGCGTTGGAAATCGCCTTGTTGGTGGGGTTAAGACCAAGCGCGAGAACGACAAGCGTCGTAATGCCGACGACCGCCGCGCTGCCGAGTTTCGCCGTGAAAGGACGGCACGCAAATATAACGCCTTCGTCGCGCATTCCCGTCGTATATTCGTTGTATTCGACCGTGTTCGCGACCGAAATCGTAAGCACCTGATAAAACAGCGTCTGTCCGAAGAACGCGCACGCTCCCGTAAGTCCCGTGAATATGAACGTAACGGGGATCAATACTTCGCCGATTTTGAAGCCGACTTTGTCCGCGTCGGGGTTAATGCCCGTCGTAAGACTTATGACGAACATCAGAAGATATCCGACGATAATCATAATCATCGACAGTTTTGAAATCCAGCGTCTGGAATGTTTTTTGCACATCATCGGGAAAAACACGATGACAAGCGTCGATACGCCCGAAATAACCGTGAACAGCGTGACGAGAAGCCCCTGATATGCAAAGCGATAATAAATCCAGTAACTCGCAAGAGCCATTGTAATGCAACTGCCTATGTTGTAAAGGAGCATTGACGCCATAACGGGTTTTAACTGGTCGTTTTTGAAAATGACCTTGAACATATCCTTCAAGGAACGTTTTTCGCCGTCGTCCACGCGGACTTTGGGCAAAGGTTTTTCTTTTACGACAAAAACCGTCATAATCTGGCATACAAAGAAAACTATGCAGACGATAATCGACACGATTGCGTAGGACTTGCTTGCATTGGACGCGATTGCCAGGTTGCCCTGCGTAAGCGACGGGATTGCAAGGACAGAAAGCCCCGCGCCGATACCTGCGCCGATGTTTGCAAGCGTCGTAAGGTTGTTGCGATCGCCGGGGTTTGAGGTCAGCGAAGGCAACATTCCCCAATACGAAATATCGTTCATCGTATAGGTCATACCCCACAGAAGGTATCCGAACGCAAAGAAAATGAGATAACTCGTCCCGCGGAGCGGCACGCAGAACAGCGCGATGATAACCGCAACGTTCGTAAATACGCCCGCAAGAATCCACGGCTTGAACTTGCCGATTTTCGTCCTTGTGATTTCGATAAGGCTGCCCATGAACGGGTCGTTGCAGCCGTCGAAAATACGGCAGATAACCATAATGACGCCAACCATTGCGAACTCGGTGTTCGAAAGCCCTTTCGTAAAGGTGATGAACGTCAGGAGGTACGTGTTGACCAACTGATAAGCCATATCTCTGCCGATACCGCCCATCGAGTAGCCCCACAAATTACGTTTGCTTAACCTTTCGTTTGAGATAGATTCCGACATAATTTTTCTCCCGATTTTTATGACATAATATATATTACACTAAGTAAGTTCCAAAGTCAATATATGCGCCGTCGAAAAGGTTTACGTTTTTTATATACGGCGGCGGACAAGGCTGTCTGTTTTCCGAAAAAACCGGCGGTTCTTTGGCGCAAACCGAACGATTATTCTTTTTTTTCGTAAAAATCGTTTTCTTTTTTGCATTTAGATGGTATAATTCTCGTATAATCTTAATCAGGAGGAATAAAATGAACGGATTAACTAAATTCGGTTACAGAGTATTCCAGAAATCCATGTGGGTTGCAATGTGGTTCTTGCCGTGGCATCAGAACAAAGGCACACTTTCGGGCGCAGGTTCAATCAAACAACTTCCCAAATGGATCAAGGAAAAAGAAGGTTGCACCAGCGCGCTTATCGTTACCGACGGCGGCTTGTACAAACTCGGTATTGCCGACCCCATTAAAGAAGCTTTTGAAAAAGAAGGAATGAAGGCTGTCATTTACCATGACGTAGTGCCCAATCCCACCATCACCAACATCGAAGACGGGCTTCGCATTTACAAGGAAAACAATTGCGACGTCATCATCGCTCTCGGCGGCGGTTCTCCCATGGACTGTGCAAAAGGCATCGGCGCACGCGTCATGCTTCCCAAAAAGTCGGTACCCCAACTTAAAGGCGTGCTGAAAGTTACTTTGGGCAAACCTTTCGGAAAACTTCCCCCGCTCGTCGCGATTCCCACGACGTCCGGCACAGGTTCGGAAGCAACTCTTGCCGCTGTTATCAGCAATCCCGATACGCACGAAAAATACCCCATTAACGACCCGAAGATTATACCGCGGTATATCGTGATGGATCCCGAACTCACAATCGGTCTGCCCCCTCACATTACTTCCACCACCGGTATGGACGCTTTGACTCACGCAGTCGAAGGTTACATCGGCGGCGAAAATACCGCACAAACCAAAAAGGACAGCGTCGAGGCAGTTCAACTTATCCATAAGTATCTGAAAGAGGCTTACGACCACGGCGACAACCTTGAAGCAAGAAACAAAATGCAATACGCTTCGTTCATCGCAGGTCGCGCGTTCACCCGTTCCTACGTCGGATACGTACACGCAATCGCGCATACGCTCGGCGGACACTACGGCGTGCCTCACGGTCTTGCAAACGCGGTTATCCTTCCCTATGTTCTCGAAGCGTACGGAAAGAGCGCGCATAAGAAACTTGCCCGCCTTGCAGACTGCATCGGTATCCAAGGCAAAGACGACGCCGAAAAAGCAAACGCTTTCATTCAGTGGATCAGGGATATGAACTCTTCCATGAACATTCCCGACAAAATCCGCGCGAAAGACGGCAGCCAGCTCATTAAGGAAGAAGACCTTGCCGACTGCATCACGAAAGCCCTGCACGAAGCCAACCCCTTGTATCCCTGCCCGCAAATCTGGGACAGAAAGGAAATCGAGGCGATTTTCAGAAAGATTATGTAATCTTCAAAAAAACAACCACCGCGGAAAAAATCCCGGTGGTTTTTTTATGCCTTTTTTGATTATTTTCGTTTGAGAATGTTGAGATAATCCTTTTGCGACTTATCGATTCTGAAACTTTCGCGCGCCTTTTGCAAAGCCTTGTTGTGCGTCCATACGTCCAAGACGTTACTTTTTATCACGTCAAGAGCTTTGTCGGGAAATTTATAAAGCGCAGTCGCCATAAGCCAGGCAACCGCCATCTTTACGTAATACTTATCACTTATCACGCTTGACGAAAGCGCAAGCACGCGGTCGATATATTCGTCGGTGAGATAATACGTCATCATCGCGACGATTGCAAAGCGCAGGTCGTATTCCTTATCGCTTTCAAGATATTCCGTCAGATAATCAAACCATTTTTCGCGGTCTTTCCCGATGAACTTGCACCTTGCGACGAACATATCGCAATTCGCCCAGTTGTCAATTGCGGCAACGATGTTTCTTACATCCGCCCTTTTCGTTTCGTCGTCGGTTTTAAGCTTTGCAACGACGAAACTTTTTATCAAAAGTTCTTCGTACACGTCATCGGAAAGCGAACCGACGACGATGCGTACATCGCCGTATTTCCCCGCCGCGATATCTTTTGCGACGCTTTCGACAAAAGGCGTTTTAAGCCCGATTATCGCCTTTTTCGTCGGTATAAGTTTTGTGCTGAACGCTCTTGTTTTTTCGTCCGCGCCGTTATAAATCGTATCTTTCGGCGTCATATCAGATTGTCTTGTCAGTGTCGGTTTTTATGAAGTCAGATTCGTTGTCGTCGGTACTGTACAATTTTACTTTTTCATTGGGATTTATCGGCGGAAGTTTGCCGCCGTTTTCTTCCTTCTTATAAGACAGCCTTAAAAGAAGCGGCGTGATAAGCGACGTCACAAGAATTAGTATGAGAACGAACGGCATAATGCTTGGGTTGACCATATCGTAGTCGATGCCCTTTTGCGTGCAGACAAGCACGACTTCCGCGCGCACCATCATACCGATACCCACGCGGTAACTGTCTTTTATGCCGTATCCGCAAATCAATCCGCCAAGACCGCAACCGACAACTTTTCCAAGTATTCCTGCCGCAACGAATGCAAAGCCAAATCCCACAAAAGCGGGGTTAAAGTGGTCAAAATTAAGGTTTATCCCTATGTTTGCGAAAAATGCGGGCGCGAAAATCATATAATTGCTGATTTCGATACGGCGGTCGACGTACGTCCTGTCGGCAATGCCCGAAAGCATAAGTCCCGCAACGTAAGCACCCGTAATATCAGCAATTCCAAAGAGTTTTTCCGCGGCATAAGCGAACACGAAACACACCACGACGCAAAGAATCGGGATACGTCTTGTGTGCGGATATCTTAAATCTATGCGGCGGATTATGAACAACGCGACGTGGCCCATCGGTATCGCCATTGCAAAGAATGCGATAAGTTTTGCGACGACAACCCAGACATCCGCGGCGTTCCCGCTTTTGTCAAGGCTGATCATAAGCGACAGCAAAACAATGCCGATTATGTCGTCCAGAATCGCCGCGCTGACAATCGACGTGCCGACGCGCGTTTGCAGTTTTCCCAGCTCTTTAAGCGCGGCAACGGTAATGCTGACCGACGTCGCCGCAAGTATCGTGCCGTAAAACAGGTTGGAAAGAATCTGTGAGCGCGACACGTGAAATCCGCCGTTGAACGCGCTTGCAACCAGAAATCCGAACAGCAAAGGAAACGCCACTCCGAGAGTCGTGATGACAACCGACGCTACCCCCGTGGATTTGAATTGTTTCAGGTCGGTTTCTATCCCCGCCGAAAACATTATGAAAATTACGCCGATTTTTGCAAGGAAAGAAATGCCTTCCATTGCGGTGGCGTTGAATATCGTTTGTCCCGGGATAAACTTGATAAGTCCCAAAAGTATGCCCGCAAGCAACATCCCGACAACCTGCGGCAGCCCGAGTTTTTTGAACAGAATCGACATAAACTTGGACAAAAGCAGTATGAGCGCAAGCGGCAATAAGATTTCGTAATAGTTCATAAAACGGCCTCTTTTATGGTATTCGTAAATATTATTTTACTATATAACTAAATATACTTAAAGTCAATGTTTTTTGACGTTTTGGACAATAAAAAACTGCCGCATATCGCGACAGTTTTCAAGCGGTTGATTATTCCGATCTCAGACACTCGACGGGATCTTTGTTTGCCGCAATCGCCGCGGGGATAATGCCCGCAATCATCGACAAGAAGAAACTTATCACGAAAAGCGAAATGGCGTAATACCAGTCAAGGTGCAACAGGTTGGGAATTTCGATGACTTTCTTAATGATCACGTTTGCGATGTAAATCAAAAGATAGCCGAAGCCGATACCCAGCGCGCCCGAAATCATACCGATTATCGAAGTTTCGGAAATGAACAGGTTGCTTACGTCGAGTTTCCTTGCGCCGATACTTCTCAGAACGCCGATTTCTTTGCGCCTTTCAAGGACGGACGTATAAGTGATGATTGAAATCATTATCGACGAAACGATAAGCGACACCGCCGAAAACGCGATAAGCGCGGTGATCATAGCATTGGTCATTTTTTCGACGTAGCCCATAATCGTTTGCAGCATGTCGGTGTATTTGATTGAGTGGTTTTCGTCCTTTACACCGGTGTTCACCCATGTGTACGTGCCGTCGGCGTTGCTTTCTCTGACGTAATATTGATAATTGTCAAGGACTTTTAAGATATTCTTTTTGCCTTCGAAATTCGCCGCGTAAATCTGAATACTGTCGGGGTTATCGAGTTCGGCATATCCGAAGTTGGATTTCATGTGCGAAATAACCGCCTTTTTAAGATCATCCTTTTTGTTGAAGCTGCCGACAGCGTCCTTTATTATTATCGAATTATCAAGATAATCGAACTGATTGAACGTTTGTCCTATGGTGTCGAGCACGCTTACGAAAGCGATTGTGCCTTCTTTCACGCTGTAAACAAGGTTGCCGTCCTCGATTTTTGCAACCGTACCTTCGCTCATGACCTGATATTTACCTTTTGCTTCGTCGTATCTGACTTGATAACAATTCGTAAGCTGCGAATCAATGATACCGATACTCTGGCAACGCTCGACAAGCGCCTCGACAACGGCGTGGGGATATCCGACGATACCCTGAATTGCCGAAGCAGACGCGTTTTTGTTGGGACGTACAACGCCCGACACTTTCATTTTGATGCCGCAGTGTCCGTCGACAAAGTCCCCGTCGTCTTTGGTGCGTAATATCTTTCTGTTTCCTTTTCCGTCTGTACCAAAGCTTATATACGACTTTTTAAGAACGCCGTCTTCCACGTCGAAGTAGTCGCTGTCGCAGAGAATGGCATATTCGATACCAAGCAGTTCTTCCTCCGTGAAGTTCCTGTCATAGAATCCGTAGCCGTTGCCGCTTTTCGTCCCGCCGAACATATCCTTGACCTCGGACGGGTGTACAAGTCCTGCCGCAAACAACATAAAGTCCTGAATCTTATTGTATTCGTCGACTTTCAACACGCAATCGAAAACTTTGTATTCTTTGCCGTCTTCGCCGACTTCGATACGGCCTTGTTTTGCGTCTTCGGGCCATGCGCCCGCAAGGACGTCGTATTGCTGTTCAAGAATTTTTTGGTTGGAAATAAGTTCCGAAAACACGCTGAACACGTCAAGATATCCGCTGAATTCGCCCAGCATATCCTTGAAAGCTCCTCCAAATCCCATTTCTTTAATCATCGGCTCAATCGAGTCGGCAAACGGGTTTATTTTGGTATAAGGAATATCGGACAAGGCGGTATCCTGATTCGCATAAATCGGCTTTTTATTTTCTCCTTCGCCGGAAAAGCCCGTAATATACTTTATTTTACCGGTGGCAGAATCCCTGACGGGGATACGCCTGTAAACGTTAAGGCTTGACGAATAAACGTATTTTACGTAGCCGTCGGTATCTTTAAGCCCGATATCGGGATCGTCAAGATACGACTTGATTTCTTTAAGGTCGTTTTCAAAAAACAGCGTGCTGTTGTTCAAAAACTGAGTAATGCTTCCGATATCTTTCACCAGATTTCCGGCAACGGGATTTATGCCGATGGTTGAGCCGGAAGGGAATTTTTGCCCTTCGCTCTTTGACATAAGCATGTTGGCAAGCTCCATAACATCGGCGCCGCTCTGGCTGATTTCAAGGGGATAAAGCGAAAGCGCGCTTTCTTCGGTCTGACGGATATATTTATTCACGCCCGAAGACAACGCCAGAACAAGCGAAATACCGATAATGCCGATACTGCCCGCAAACGAAGTAAGGAAGGTGCGCCATTTTTTGCTGTAAAGGTTTTTGGCGGATATGCTTATCGTCATCGCGCTGCCCATGGAAACCTTGCGTTCTTCCCGTCTTTCGTGTCTTATCTGCTGATATGTTTTTTTGATGCGCTGACGAATGGTTTTCTTTTTGGGCAGAGGTTCGCCCGATTCGTCAAGGACGACTTCTTCTTCGACGTCGTCGGGATCGATAAGCGGATCGGTGTCGTCAACGACTTTCCCGTCGACGATTCTGACCGTTCTCGTGCTGTATTCCGCCGCAAGGTCGGCGTTGTGCGACACCATGATGACAAGGCGGTCTTCGGCAACTTCCTTCAACAGGTTCATTACCATTTTGCCGCTTTCAGTGTCAAGCGCGCCCGTGGGTTCGTCCGCGAGAATTATCGCGGGATTGTTGACAAGTGCCCTTGCGATCGCAACCCTTTGCATTTGTCCGCCCGACAGCTGGTTGGGTTTTTTATACGCCTGATCTTCCAGCCCGACCTTCTTTAATGCTTCGAGAGCAATTGCCTCGCATTCTGCCTTTTTGCGCCCCGCAAGCGTCAAAGCAAGCTCGACGTTGGAAAGCACGCTGAGGTGCGGGATAAGGTTATAACTTTGGAAAACAAAGCCGATTTGTTTATTGCGATATCTGTCCCAGTCTCTGTCGTCGAAGTCCTTCGTCGACTTTCCGTTGATAATGATGTCGCCGTCGGTGTATCTGTCAAGACCGCCGATAATGTTCAGTAACGTGGTTTTGCCGCAGCCGCTTTGCCCCAGGATCGTGACAAATTCGCACTCGCGGAAGTTCAAGGTGATGCCTTTCAAAACGTGAACCGTGTTCTGTTTTGTGACGTAATCCTTGGTAATGTGTTTTAATTTAAGCATTAAACGCTCCTTTTGTAGATAAAGTATTAAAAAAATACGTATCTATTTTATCAAATATGGCGTGTGGTGTCAAGAAATTACATAAAAGCGACGTTTTTGGACAAACGTACGGTTTACGCAGCCGTAATTGCTTGAAAAATACATTCCCATTATGTTATAATCATACGGTAAGAGGTTAAATTATGCTTAAAAATTCAAAAGAACGTTCGGGCTTTGCCCTTGTATGGTTTTTGTTTTCAATCGCGTACACCGTCGTGCTGCTCGGCACGGGATACAATTTTCTTGCCCCGTTTGCGGCGGCGATTGCGGCGGTTACCGCGCTTATCGTGTTTATCCGCGCGCTGTTCAACAAAAAGTTTGAGCCGCTTTTCGTCGTCTCGTACGCTTATATGATTCTTGAATTGTTCGTGTATTTCCTTTTCTGGGGCGCGGACGAGTTCGGCAAAGTCGTGTGGTACAATCTTATTTTGTCCGCGTTGCCGCTTTTCTCGGGACTTATGCTTTACGCGCTTGACAGGAAACTTCCCGACGGCACTCTGAAACGCTTTGCGACGGCGGCGTTGTCCCTTGCGATGACGGCGACGTCTTTGTGCTACGTCTTTTATATGTCTTTGAGAATCCGTCCGACCGTCGAAAGTTTGCAGGCGGGACACGACGCATACCTTAAAGAACTGTCGAAAACACAAGCCGACGCCGACGCGCCCAACGTCCTTATCATACTTATGGACGATATGGCGTACTCCGACATTTCGGCGTACAGCTATCTCGGAAAAGCAAACGCCACCATTCAGACGCCCAACATCGACTCCCTTGCAGAAGGCGGAAAGTATGCGGCGGAAAGCGGAATTTTTATGGAAAACTTTTACGCTTCCGCACCCGTCTGCACCCCGTCAAGGTTCAGTCTTCTTACCGGTCGTTACGCCACGCGCGGCTATATCGACAACGTTATTTTCCCGACGCCTTGCGACAGCGATCCGTACTCAATCACCCACTTTATCAATCCATATCAGTTCTTAAACAACGTGGACGGTATTTTGGGCGACGAAATCACCATTGCCGAAGCGTTGAAAGCGGTCGGCTACGACACGTCGTGCATCGGAAAGTGGAACCTTGGCGACTATGGCGAATATCTCCCCACGAATCAGGGCTTCGATTACTTTTACGGCAGTTATTACGTCAACGATATGACGCCCTATAACTGGGTGCGCGAAGTCGGTGGGAAAGCCGAAGAAGTACGCACTCATGCCGAAAATCTTGACCAGTCCGAATCCACAAGGCTTTTCACCGACGAATTGAAATCCACGCTCGAAAAATCAATCGACAGCGGCAATAAGTTCTTCTCGTTTTACGCGACGCCGTGGCCGCATTACCCCATTTTCTCGGATAACAACGGCAACGGAAAAGGCGACACCACCGACGACAGTTACGTCGACTGCATCGAAGAATTCGACAAGTCGCTTGGCGAAATTTTCGATATGCTTGAACAAAAAGGCGTCTTTGACGACACGATGATCATCTTTACGTCCGACAACGGCCCGGGACGTGAAGGCGTGACGGGAAGTCTCCGCGGAAGGAAAAACACCACTTTCGACGGCGGTATGAAAGTCCCGATGATCGTAAGTTACCCGACGGGCGTAAGAAACGGCACGATAGCAAACTCGACCGGCGGATATAAAATCGAATCGAGCGCAATGCTTACCGACCTGTTCCCGACGATATTGTCGTACGCGGGCGTGGACGTTCTCCCCTCGGATCGTATTATCGACGGCGTGAATCTGAAATCGCTTTGGAAAGGCGATGTCACCCCGGATTCCCGCGTGCACGACGCCCTTTTCTATATGAAAAAAGGCACGGTTCAGGCCGTTCAGATGCCCGTTGAAGTCGGCGGCGTAACGTACGATTTCAAGTATTATCAGAAAGTACGCACCGAGAACTCGGCGTTCATCGACCAGCAATACAAAAACTACCTTTTCAATCTCGATAAAGACCCGGCGGAAGGCTACAATATCTCGATGACCTATCCCGACGTCGCCGATACCCTTTTACAAGCGCTTAAAGATTTCAGAAAATCGTTGAAAGAAAACCGCAGGGGGATTAAGTAATGCCGCCGATTTCGATAATGATTAAGCCCGCGTCGTCAACGTGCAATATGCGGTGTAAATACTGCTTTTACAACGACGTCGCAAAAAACCGTGAAACGCCGTCGCGCGGCGCAATGAGCCTTCAAACGGCGGAAACCGTCGTCAAAAAGGCGTTTGCCTATGCCGACGGAAATCCCGTCTGGTTCAACTTTCAGGGCGGCGAACCGCTGATTGCCGGGAAAGCGTTTTTCAGGGCGACGCTTAATCTCATCTCCCGCGCAAATATCAAAAACTCGCCCGTGTTTTTGGGAATCCAGACAAACGGCACACTCATTGACGACGAATGGTGCGAGATTTTCAAAACCAACGACTTCCTTGTCGGGCTTTCCCTTGACGGCGACGAAACCGCAAACGTAAACCGCGTGGACAAGGACGGCAACCCAACTTTTCAAAAGGTCGTCGCGGCGGCAAAACTTCTTCAAAAACACGACGTAAATTTCAATATCCTTACCGTTCTGACAAAGGACGTCGCGATGAGAATCGGCAAGCTTTATCCGTTTTTCACGTCACAAGGCTTCAAACGGTTGCAGTTTATTCCCTGTCTGAAACCTCTTTCCGGAGAGGTCGAAAACCCCGATTTTTACCTTGACGAAAAAAGCTATGCCCTGTTTTTACTGTCGGCGTTCGCGTTGTACCAGAAAGATATGGCAAACGGCGATTACACGTCGATACGCCAGTTTGACAACTTCGTGCGACTTGCTCACTTCGAGCGCGCCGAACAGTGCGGTATGAACGGGCATTGCACGCACCAGTTCGTGATCGAATCGGACGGCAGCGTGTATCCGTGCGACTTTTATTGCACCGACGAATATCTTCTCGGAAACATTTCGGACAAAGACTTTTTCACGCTCGAACACACGAACAAAGCCGTCGAATTCATAAAAGAAAGCCTCGTCGTGGACGAGACTTGTAAATCGTGCGAATATTATATGCTTTGCAAAGGCGGCTGCAAGCGCGAAAGGCGCGACGTTGAAAAATGCAAGGCGTACAAAACCTTTTTCAGATTCGCCCTGCCTTATCTCAAAAACATGTCATAAAGACTTGCGTTTCATCACGCACAAGGTTTCGAGTTCCGCCGTTTTCGGAAACATGTTGTAAGGCGTTACCGACGCGACTTCAAAAGTTTCACCAACGTACCTGACGTCGCGTTGCAAGGTTTTCGGATTGCAGGAAACGTACACGAACTTTTCGGCGCCCGACCTTATCACGGCGTCCAGCACTTCTTCGGTCGCACCCTTTCTCGGCGGATCGATAACCACGCATATTTCGGGCTTTATGCCCGATTTTTCATTGCTTAAAATATCGTTTACGAGTTTTGGCAGCACTTTCGTTGCGTCGCCGCAAATGTTTTCGACGCGCCCCGACAGCCCGTTTTTCTTCATCAAATCGTTTGCGTTTTCAACCGCTTCTTTCACGATTTCCACGCCGTAAACTTTGGCGTTTTTATTGGCTTTTGCAAGCATCGACGTAAGGATTCCTATGCCCGAATAAACGTCGATGATTACGTCCGCGTTTTTCACCGCGGCGTTTACCCCGTCGTAAAGTTTTTGTCTGACCCCGTCGTTGACCTGCAAAAACGACTTTGGCGAAAGCGTGGTTTTTATGCCGTCGATATCGACGTCTCTTTCCGCACCATATAGTTTTTTCACGTCGTCGCCCATAATCACGTTCGTGCGTTTTTCGTTGACGGACGAATACAAAACGCATTCGAAATCTTTTGACAAAACTTCAAAAAGTTCACGCCCGTACGGCAGTTCTTTTCCGTTTATCACAACCGTCGCGAACAACAGCCCGTCGACGTACCTTGCAACAAAGTGCCTTAAACACCCTTTGCCCGTCGTCTCGTCGTAAACGGAAAGTTTTTGCCTTCTTTTTTCGTCGTTTGCCCAAATTTTCACGGCGTTTATTATTTTCGTCGCGAAATCGCCGTGCAGCATACACCCGGACAGCGCGACCACGTCATGCGTGTTCCGCCTGAAAAAGCCGAGCGTGATTTCGCCGCCGTCGACGGTGAAAGGCATTTGCAGTTTGTTGCGGTATTCATACTCCTTGTCAAAAACCGTGTCCGAAACCCGAACGTTTATTCCCGCCTTGTTCAGCGTGGTTTGAAGGAGTTTTCGTTTCAATTCGTTTTCGGTCGGAAAATCGACGTGCTGCAACACGCAGCCGCCGCACTCCCCGTACGTTTTGCACGGCGGAACGACGCGGCAATTTGCGGGGCGCACGATTTTCACGGCGTCCGCCTCGGCAACTCCTTTGTAAACCTTTTTGATTTTGATTTTCGCAAGGTCGCCCGCCGCCGTGTACGGCGTAAACACCGCAATATCTTCGATTTTTGAAAACCCTTTGCCGTCAAGTCCGAAGTCGGTAATTTCGGCAAGGTAAGTATCCGTAACTTTCATATCGTCAATTTTATCATACTTTTTCAAAAACGCCAACCGTTACGCGCTGCTTTAAGCGTTTTGCATTCTCGTTTCAACGCCTTTTAGTATCGTTTTGAATTCTAAATTGATGCTTATATTTGTTTTGAATTCTTTACAATGTTCTATACGAGGTGTATAATATGAATATATCGGCTTTTTCTGAAAGATTAAAGGATCTGCGCATCGACGCAGGCATGACGAGCGACCAGCTCGCAAAAAAAATCGGCGTTACGAAAAGCACAATTTCGTTCTGGGAAAACGGCGTAAACGAGCCTAAGGCAAGTTACATTGTCGCGGTTGCGAAAGTGTTCAGCGTATCTTCCGACTATCTTTTGGGGCTCAAAGACACGATTTAAGAGGCAGGTATGAACAAAATCGATATAAAAACAAGAAGGACTCTTTTATGGGCGATTTTCCTTTCGGTCGGTTTCCCTTTGGGAATCGCGATGACCGTCATCGGTTTTACGAAAGGTCAGTCTTTCCGCGCGATGGGCATCGTCGGCATTATCCTTATCGTTATGGGCTTTTACGGCGCGCCGATGGTATGGATTCATTTCGGTCAGCTTAAATATTTCTCGCGTCTCAAAGCGCAGATTGTCGGCGACGGCATCAAAAGCGTGAAAATGCTTGCGGAAGTTCACAACAGGAATCCCGAAGTCGTGGCAAACGACGTCAAAACGATGGTGCAAAAAGGTTATCTTGACGGTTATCTCGTCCTCGACAACGAAAGAATCATCGACAAAACCACAATGCGCGACAAGGATTACGAAATGATGGAGGCGGAACGCGCGGGGACGCTCAACCTCGTCCACTGCCCTTTCTGCAACGCGAAGTTCGAGCTTATCAACGACGTCGGCGTTTGTCCGTACTGCAACTCGAAAATTACCAAAGAGATGCTGGACAAATCCGTGAAGGCATACAATAAATCCGATAAATAATTTCGGGACGGGGGGATTTTTTGGAAACTACAAGTCAACGCAAATATTTCAAAGGGCTTCGCGCGCTTGCGCTAACAGCCCTTTTTTGTACGATTGCGCTCACCATTTTTATCTGGGGCGAGGCGTTGACGCCCGGCGATAAAAGCGCGATTCAGTCGGTGAAGGTGTCCGACAACATTCAGTCGGCAATGAAATCCGATGAGCCCGCGCCCCCTGTTTCCGCCGTTACGGGATATTTTGTCAAAAGCGTCACCCGCGACGGCATAAAAATGCCCGACACAAACAGTTATTATACGGGCGACGTTCTGGAACTTGGCGTCAAGTGTATTCCGGAAAACGCCGACACCTCAAAACTTTACTTCGAGCGCGGTTTTGACATGCCCGAAGACTACATAAATGTCGAAGAAAACGGCGAAGTCACGCTTCTCTCATGGGGCTATCGCAGGGTGGTTATTAAGTCAAAAGACAACCCCGACAACGTGTTGTACGATTTCAAAATATACAACGAAGGCGTCAACCCCGACAGAATCAAAGAAATAAAGACAAAAATCTTTCTTGGCAACGACATACTCGAAGCCGATGAAGACGAAATAATCACGCTTAAAACCTGCGAAGAATACAATCTGTCGGTGCTGGCTGTCACCGACGACGAATACAATGGTTACGGCGTCTCTACTATCGAAACAGAAATTCTGATTGTTGACGAAAAAAAGCATAATGCCAACGACAAAATCTTTTTCCTGCCTGCAAAGCAATGGTTTTATCCGTTAAAACCAACGGACGGTGATTTAACTCTTGAAATAAAACTGGGCGATAAAACCGTTTCTCAAAAAATCAGAATCGAGAAAGGCTCGAAACCGGAAGCCACCGGATTCATTTTTGATAGTAATCGCGTCTCAGGCAAAAACGGCTCGTTCAGCCTTACAATGAAAAAAGACGAACACCTGGTCATCACAAGCCAACTCGGTTTCCGGGCAATAAACGAAAGCGAAGGCGCGCCGTCAAACATAATCAGCAAATCGTCCGATACAAACGTCGTCAGCGCAGACACAACGCACCTGCACGCATATAAACCGGGCACCGCCACGATTACGTACTTTTCAATTTATGACAATACAATAACGGCAACGCTGCACGTCACCGTGCCCGATGTCGTGGACGGGCTTACCGTCGTCGCCCCCGACAGATGCGTCAAAGGCGGCAAAATCGATCTCACCGCGTATACGGGCGGCAACGTCACGAAAAACGTGAAATGGGAAGTCGTCAAAGGCGAAGGCTCAATCGACGAAAACGGCGTGTTTACGTCCGACAAATCGGGCAAAGTCACCGTGCGCGCAACGTACGTCGACGCCCCGACCTTACCGTCGAAAAGACGATTACCGTGTCCGTCTTCGACACCTTCCACACGCTTATACGAAAAGGGCTCGGGCACTTCTCGCTTTTCCTTGTGCTGGGGTTCGGATTGTTCGGCACGTTCTTCCTGCTTATTAAGCCGAGATGGGCGTCGCTGCCCCTTTCCTTGCTTTCGGCTTTTGTCGTCGCAGGCATTTCGGAAATGTTCCAACTGCCCGTTTTTACAAGCGGACGATACGCAACCTGGCCGGACGTCGCAATCGATTTTCTGGGCGCGCTGTCGGGCATCGGCATCGCCGTTGTCGCGGTATCGATCGTCGGGTTTATCTGGTTTAAGGCAAAACCCGAAAGTTTCAAAAATATGAAAAACGAGTTCTCATTCCTTACGTTCAAAACATCTTTCAAAAAGCAGGAAAAGATTCTCACCGACGAAAATTAATCACATTCCCCCAAACCGCAAAAACAAAAGACCGACGTTTTATCGGTTTTCTCTATACAAAAAAAATGGTTCCGCGATATCACGGAACCATTTGTTAATCGGCTATCAGCTCTATCAATGCTTGTTGTTTTTCGGGATTGAGTTTCCGGAAAGAAGAAATCATTTTCTTTTCCCTTTCTGTTAATATATCAATTTGTTCATCGTCCAAAAAGAATTGAGATAAAGTTATTCCGAATGCTTCGCAAATGCGTTGTAGCATTTCGAGTTTTGGTGGCGTTTGACGAGAATATAAAGTGGCAAGCGAAGATTGCGAAATATCTGCCGCTTGTGCCAACTTATAGTCTGTCCAACCACGTTCCCATTGCAATTTTCTTATTTTATCTATAACGTTCATTTGCACCTCTTGTAATAGTTTACTACGCTTTTACGACATATATACTTCGCAAATACATTGACTGTATATCGTAAATGCGATATACTAATTGCAATATATAATGGGCGGTTTTCAAAAAATGAGTGCGCCATTGCACAATTCACAAATAAAATCAAAAAAGCGGGTTGCCGAGCACGGCGAAGTGTTTACTGCCGAGCGTGAAGTCAAGGCGATGTGCGATTTGGTCGCGCAAGAATGCGACCGAATAGACAGTCGATTTTTAGAGCCTGCATGCGGTGACGGCAACTTTTTGGCTGAAATATTGACGCGCAAACTTACCACTGTAAAAAAACTGTATAAATCAAACCCGTATGACTTTGAAAGATATTCTGTGCTTGCAATAACAAGCCTTTACGGCGTGGATATTATGCAAGACAACGTTGCAGAATGTCGCGTACGGCTTTTCAAATTGTGGGATAAAGAATACAAATCCGTTTGCAAAAAGGCGGTAAGTGATGAAACGCGCGAAGCCGTGAAATATATCCTTTCCAAAAACATTTTATGTGGCAACGCTTTGACGCTTATGTGCGTGGATGAAAATCAAAACGACACAGATACGCCGATTATTTTCCCCGAATGGAGTCTTATGCTCGGCACAAAACTCAAACGTCGTGATTTCCGCCTTGACGTGATGCTCAAAGCCAACGACAAGCCCAAAAGCGAGCAACTATCCCTTCTCGACGTTCCCGAAGACATACGGAAATATTTGTCTATAAACCCCACAACAAAAGAATATATGGCAGAGCCGATATGTGAATATCCGCCCGTGCATTACAGGAAGGTGCAAGAAAATGGCTGAAACCTTTTTTGACAAAATCTACAAAAACAAGACTTTGCACACACCCGACGTTTTGTCGTGTCTTGCGAATTTATCTAACGACGAAGTTTTTACACCGCCCGACGTGGTAAATCAAATGCTCGATTTGTTGCCGCAGGAATTGTTTTCCGATCCAAACACTACGTTTTTGGATCCGGCTTGTAAAACGGGAGTTTTTCTTAGAGAAATTGCAAAACGCTTGCTTGTAGGCTTGCAAGACAAAATCCCTAACTTGCAAGAACGTATCGACCATATCTTTCACAAGCAACTTTACGGCATTGCAATCACGGAACTCACAAGTCTGTTATCCCGTCGTAGTCTGTATTGCTCAAAATATCCAAACGGCGAATACTCGATTTCTCATTTCAACACAGCCGAAGGCAATATACGATTTCGTCGCATAAAACATACTTGGATAGGCAACAAATGCAAATTTTGTGGCGCAAACAAATCTTACGACCGTGGCGATGAAAAAGAAACTCACGCATACGAATTTATACACACAGAAAACCCGGAGAAAATTTTTAATATGAAATTCGACGTAATTATATCTAACCCGCCTTATCAATTATCCGACGGTGGCGGAACTGGCGATAGCGCAAGACCAATATATCATTTGTTTATTGAACAAGCAAAAAAACTTAACCCCCGATATATTTCAATGATTGTACCTTCTCGATGGATGAAAGGAGGTAAAGGTTTGCAAGAATTCAGAACCCAAATGATAAAAGATAAACATATCAGTTATATTTATGATTATGAGAATGCACAGGAATGTTTTTCTGGAATACATATTGATGGTGGCGTAAACTATTTTTTGTGGGAAAAAGAATATAATGGAAAAGTTCGTTATTATTATAAACCACGTGAGCAAGAAGTTATTTATTCCGAAAGATTTTTACAAACAGATGTTACAAGTACTGTTATCAGGGATTACAGACAAATAACTATTGTCGAAAAAACCAATATGGGTTGTCGTTTTAGTGAAATTGTATCCACTCGTAACCCATATGGTTTTTCGGCTGATTTATTTAACGATCCAACAAAATACGCTTCGGCTGATTTGACTTCCAACCCAGAACTTAATAAGTATAAAATTTTTGGCGTAAAAGGTATTAAAGGTGGCGCGAAAAGAACAACCGGTTATGTTTATTTAGACCGTAATGAAGATAAGGACGGAAATTTGTCTAAATATAAATTGTTTTTTTCAAAAGCGTATATGACAACATCGACGGTTCCGCCAGAAATTATAGAAGCAAAACCAAATGAAATATGCACTGAAACTTTCTTACAAATAGGAGGTTTTGACACCTTGGAAATGGCACAAAATTGTTTGTCCTATATTAAAACAAAATTTTTCAGAGCATTATTGTTTTATAATAGACACTCACTTAATATCTCAAAAGAGTCTTTTGCTTTAATTCCTATGCAAGATTTTTCAAAGCCGTGGACGGACGAAGAATTGTATAAAAAATACAACTTGTCGCAAGAAGAAATTGATTTCATCGAATCAATGATTAAACCCATGGAGTGACATTATGGCGAATAATATCAGTCTTTCCGAAATTTTACATAAACGTCCTGACGTTGTGCCGACAATTTACGGATATATTCTGCCCGACGTAAAAGACCACGACGGATATATCAAAATCGGCTACACCGACAGAAAAGACACCGAAACACGTATCAAAGAACAACTGCATACGGCGGCAATAAATTTCAAAATTCTGTTCAAAGAATCGGCAATGCGTGCCGACGGTACTTGTTTTACCGACAAGGACATACACCGTTTGTTAAAGCACAAAGGATTTATTAGGCTTAACGAAGGCACGGATAAAAACGAGTGGTTCAAATGCACGCTTTCGGACGCTTTGACGGCAATCGAAGAAGTCCGCACCGAAACACGTTTTGAAGGCAATCGCACGTGGAATTTTTCTATGCGTGACGAACAGCAACAAGCCGTCAATATGACAAAATCGTATTTTGAGCAATCAAAAGTTGATGATCCCACTCGTCCGCCAAAGTTTTTGTGGAATGCGAAAATGCGTTTTGGCAAGACTTTTGCAACATATGAATTGTGCAAGGCGATGGGGTTCAATAAAATCCTTGTGCTTACGTTTAAGCCTGCCGTTGAATCTGCTTGGCAAGAAGACCTGACTCACCACGTTGATTTCAAAGGCTGGCAGTTTGTGAGCAACAAAGAGGCAAAGTTCGACGCAAAAAAACTTGACGAACAATTTGACGCTTGCGACAAAACAAAGCCTATCGTTGTTTTCGGATCTTTTCAGGACTTGCTCGGCACGAACGATGCAGGCGGAATAAAGGCGAAAAACGAATTTATACATACAACAAACTGGGATATTATCGTTTTTGACGAATATCACTTTGGCGCTTGGCGTGAAAACGCAAAGAATTTGTTTGAAAAATACGACGAAGAAGACGACGATTTCGACCTTGAAAAATATCAGAAAGAAGAAGCTGGCAATGCAATAAACGAAACCTTTTTGCCTATCACTTCTTTGCATTATCTGTATCTGTCGGGTACGCCGTTCCGCGCGCTTAATTCGGGCGAATTTTTGGAAGACCAGGTGTTCAACTGGACATATTCGGACGAACAAGCGGCAAAAGAAAACTGGGACAAGTCTTTGGGTGAAAATCCTTATGCGGCACTACCTAAAATGGTTATGCTCACCTACAAAGTGCCCGATTCCATTACGGCGAACGTTGCGATAAACGAAGGGTATGACGAATTCGATATAAACGAATTTTTTAAGGCGCAACCGCTTGAAAAAGGAAAAATTGAGACGTCAAGATTTGTGTACGAAGAAGACGTGCAAAAGTGGGTTAAAATGATACAAGGTGGTTATATGCCCGTGGACGGTTTGAAACTTGGCGCAGAACGTCCGCCTATGCCGTTTTCGGACACCACTCTTTTGAACGTGCTGTCGCATACGTTTTGGTATTTGCCCAACGTTGCAAGTTGCTATGCAATGTATAATTTATTGCGTCAAAAGCAAAACAACTTTTTTGACGACTACAAAATTATCGTGTGTGCAGGAACAAAAGTCGGCATCGGCTTGGACGCTCTCAAACCTGTTTTGTCGGCAATGGACGATCCGCTTGAAACAAAAACTATCACTCTGTCGTGCGGAAAACTCAACACCGGTGTTACCGTAAGACCGTGGGCAGGCGTGTTTATGCTTAGGAACTTAAAATCACCCGAAACATATTTCCAGACGGCTTTCAGAGTGCAATCACCTTGGGAAATCGTGAACGACCACGGCGATAAGGAAATTATCAAGCAAGAGTGTTATATTTTCGACTTTGCATTAGAGCGTGCGTTGCATCAGATTTCCGACTATTCGTGCAGATTGAAAGTTGACGAAACAAGTCCCGAACAAAAAGTGAAAGATTTCATTTCTTTCTTGCCTGTGCTTGCGTTTGACGGCTCGTCAATGAATCGTATCGACGCACAGGACATTTTGGATATTACTTATGCAGGAACGTCTGCAACCTTGCTTGCAAAGCGTTGGCAAACCGCCCTTTTGGTGCACGTTGACAACGACACTCTCAAAAAATTGCAGAACAATCAGGACGCTTTGGATGCACTTATGCGTATCGAAGGTTTTCGTTCGCTAAACGCCGAGATTCAGACGATTATAAACCGCTCTGAAAAGGTTAAAAAACTCAAAAAAGAGAAAGGCGACGACTTAACGCCAACCGAGAAAAAAGAACTTACCGAAGACGAAAAGAAGGCAAAATCTTTGCGTAAACAGGTACAGGAAAACCTTTTGAAACTTGCAGCGCGAATTCCTGCATTTATGTATCTCACCGATTATCGCGAACAAACGATAAAGGACGTCATTACGCAAATCGAACCCGAACTTTTCCAAAAGGTTACGGGGCTTACGGTAAAAGATTTTGACGTGCTGTGTTCTATCGGCTTGTTTGATTCCGAAAAGATGAATCAAGGCATTTTCGGATTTAGAAAATACGAGAATTCGAGTTTATCGTATACCGGTATCGACAAACACGAAGGCGAAGCAATCGGCGGTTGGGACACGGTACTTCGTCGCGAAGAATACGAGGCATTATACAGCAAGCAACAGGCTACTATGACCGACTTCGAAAATATTCTTATCCCCGAAAAATATCGTGCGGATAAAGATAACGCTGACGGCGCGACGGCAAAAACTAAAAATATCGCAAACGGAACGAATCCCGTTGCCGATACCGTGCCTGTTGAACACGATTCCGCCCAAAAAGCGTTGGAAGAAATGCTTGTAAAAGTCAAGGTGGGCATAACTGTATCGCATAAAAAATTCGGTGACGGAACAGTCTCTTGGATGTCAAATGACGGCAAGTATATCAGAATAAAATTTGCTGTTGGCGAAAAGCAATTTGTATTCCCCGATTCGTTTGTTTTAGGTTTTTTAAAATTACAAAAACAGGACTTGTAGTGAGCGAAGTGAGCGTAATAGCATAAGCGAGCAAGTTTACTTGCAAAGCGTTGCGCCAGCTGCACAGCGTGCAGGGACACACGGAGTGTGCAGACAATGCCTTGCATTGTCACAAGTCCTGTTGCAAACCAAAGATATGAAAAAACGAACCGAATTAACGGTTCGTTTTTGTTTGCTTTGGTGCGGACAACAGGACTTGAACCTGCACAGCCTTGCGACCATAAGAACCTGAATCTTACGCGTCTGCCAATTCCGCCATGTCCGCACAACGGATAAAATAATATCTTAAAAACCGCATAAAGTCAAGTATTTGAAACCATTTATGTTTAAGCGGCGAGAAGAGCGCGTGCGATGCGGTTTACGTCGGTGTTGTCGATTTTCTCGGGAATAATCGCTTTCAGCTCGTCCGCGGACAATCCTTTCACGAAAATGAAGTATTTCACGTTGGTGCCCGTATGCGTTTTCGTGGTATAAAGGCTGTTTTTGATATCGTCTTTGGTTTCGCCGTCCTTGTATTTCAGTCCGCCCGTTTCGTGGTCGGCGGTGACGATAATCGCGCTGTCGAGGTCTTTTAGCCTGTCGTATGCGATTTTAATGGAGTTGTCGAAGCTTTTAAGGTACTTTGTCATCGGGATAATATCGTTTTTGTGGCTTTTCTTGTCGATATGCGCGCCCTCGATCATCAGAAAATATCCGCCCGGGAAGCGGGCTTCCATAAATTTCAGCGCGAACTCGGTGCACATTTCGAGCGTAGGCGTATCGGCGGTGCCGTCTTCCGACGGAAGCGACGAAAACGGCATAATCAATTTATTGCTCAAAACGCTTCCGGCGACGTCGTTGAAGCTTGTTGCGAACGTAAAGCCCTTGCTTTCAAACTGTGATTTATATTTCGTGTATTCGTCTTTTCCCGCGCCGAGATACAAATCCACGACGTCGTTAATCTGCCCTTTAATAATTTCGGAAGTGTCGCCCCGGTTGTTTGCGTGCGACGAAAACGACGCCGGCGTCGCGCCGTAAAGCTTGTCCGTCGTCACGATACCCACGCCGAGCCCTTTCTCCTTGGCGTACTCTGCGACGCTTTTGACGTTATTTCCGCCGTGGCGCGCGACTTCGCCGTTATTGAATTTTTGTCCGGTTGCAAGCGCGCTTCCGGCTGCCGCACTGTCTGTGGGAATACCGACGTTGTTTGAAAACGTCGTTACGAACCCGTCTGCCCCGAGCGAGCGCATGAACGCCCTTTCGCCGTAATACGTTTCCGTCGTTTTAATATGGTTTTCGCCCATACCGTCGCCGATGAACAACACGGTTTTGCTTGCGAGCCCGGTAAGGCTTGAAAAATCGGTTTTATAAAGGTTTTTCGTGCGGTTGAGCGCAACGCCCATAAAGGCGAGCGACACCGACAGTATCGCGACGAGCGCCGCCGACACAACCCACAACAGAATTTTACTTGTCCTGACTTTTGTTTTTTTCATAATTTCTTATCCCCGCAAAAATTAAAATGTTTTTTGAAGCGACGAAAGAATGTTTTCGGACGTTTTCGCGACTTCTTTAAGCGCGCCTTCTTCAAACGGAGATTTCAGCCCCGCAAGGCGAACAAGATCGGTGAAGACGTACGAGCCGCCGCGCGTCGCATGTGCAAGATACGCCTTGAACGCCTTGTCGTAATCCTTTTGCGATTCTTCCAGAAACTCGATCGCGACGGTCTGAGCAAGGCAGTAATCGATGTAATAAAACGGGCTTTCAAAAATGTGATTCTGGTATTGCCATCTTGTACCTTTTGAAAGATACGGCACGTCGTCGGCGTCCATCCACGGGCGGAATTCTTTTTCAAGTTTCAGCCAGACGTCGTCGCGCTCCTTAGGCGTCATATCGGGATTTTCGTATACGATATGTTGGAAGTAATCCACTATCGTTCCGTACGGAATGAAGGTTAAAGCGTCGAAAAGGTGCTTATAACGGTACTTATTTGCATCTTTGCCGAAAAACATATCCATATATTTCCAGGCGAAAAACTCCATTGACATGCTGTGTGTTTCCGCCGTTTCCATTGCGCCGAGACCAAGTTCGTACGGCACGACGGGTTCCGACATATAATACGCAAAAGCGTGTCCCGCCTCGTGCGTTACGACGTCGACGTCGGCGGTCGTTCCGTTGAAGTTTGCGAAGATGAACGGCTGGTGATACTTATCGAAACTCGTCATATATCCGCCCGTCCATTTGCCTTCGCGCGTGAACACGTCGAACGCGTCGGTATCCATCATCATATCCATAAACGCGCCGGTTTCGGGGCTCATATCCTTGTACATTTCCTGCCCTGCTTTCAGAATGCCGCGCTCGTCGAGAGCGGGTTTCGGATCTTCCTGAAAATACGTGTCGTTGTCGTATAAACGCATGTGGTCGATGCCGAGTTTTTCCGCAACCTGCTTTTTCAGACGCGTCACGACGGGCACGATGTCCTTTAAGACGTTTTCACGGAAAACCTTTACCATTTTTTCATCATAGCAAAGCCTGCCCATGTTGTAGTAGCCCAACTCGACGTAGTTTTTGTATCCCATTTTCTTTGCCATAAGGTCGCGGTTTTTGACCATTCTGTCAAAGACGTCGTCCAGAAAATCGCTGTGTTTTTCCAGCGTTTTTCCAAGCGCGACGTACGCTTCTTTTCTGGTTGCGCGGTCACTGTCCTGTGTGAATTTGCGAAGTTCGCCAAGCGTAATATCCTTGCCGCGGAAGTTATAAGTGCATTCCGACACGAACTTTGAGTATTCCGTAACAAGCGCGTTGTCTTTTTGCATTTCGGGAACGATCGCATCGCTCACCGCTTTTTTCTGCAACTCGAATTGTTTAATGATGACGGGATTTATTTTTGTTTTGAGTTCGTCCAAAAACTTACTGCTTAAAATCGCGTCGGCGTATTTCAGATAACTCACCTGCACCACGGGCATTTTCTCGTCGTAATAGTCCTTTTCGGCGCTGTAAAACTCGTCCTTGGTATTAAGCGTGAAACGGGCGTTCGCAAGCGACGACTCCGTATAAAAATCGCGCAAAGCGTCGTTCACGAGTTCTCTTGCTTCCAGCACGTCGTCGACGGACTTCGCCGCGTTGATTTTTTCAACCGCTTTATCAATGACGCCGCATACCTTTTCGGCGTCCGCTCTTTCATAAGGAATTTCCGAAACTTTCATTCTTTGCATAAATACTCCTTTGCGCGAAAACGCGCGCTACCGTTAAATTGTAGCACGCGCCTTTGAAAATTTCAATAATAAACGCCGTTTAGTTATTAAAACGTAACGGTTACTTCATATTCGAACGTCTTTCCCGCGGGGAGAGTGTTGATAAGGAATTTGTTTTTCAGTTCCCTGTCGCAATCGACGGTGTCGGGAAGCCCCCACCACGCTTCGATGCAGGCGTATTTGCCCATTTTATTGTTGGACCATATCGCAAGCACGGGAACGTTGCCGATATCGAACGTGATTTTCTTGCCGTCGCGGCGCAGAAGGGTTACTTTTTTCGCGTTGTTTTTCGTGACGACCGCATCGTGGATAAAGGTCGATTTCACCAGGGGGATTTTGTTGGTAAACTCCGACTTTTTCTCGCCCTTGACAAGGTGCAGATCGTCGTCGAATTCATATTCTTCGATGGGTTTATCGGTGTCGATAATCGCAAAGTTGCCGGATACGTCGCAGGTATCGTCGGTTTCGTCGCCGATAAGCGCCCAGCCAAAGTGCGTGCCGAGCCCGAAAGGCATATCGACGTCGCCGGTGTTTACGACGGTGTACGTGATTTTCATACTGTTTCCGACAAGCGCGTATTTCACCTTGAAATCGAAATCGAACGGATATTGTTTTTTGGTTTCTTCCGTCGATTTAAAGTCCATGACGAGCGTGTCGCCGGTGTTGCTTTCCGCAGTGAAGACGTTGTAGCGGGCAAGTCCGTGATTTTTCATTTCGTAGCGTTTTCCGTCGACGGTATACCAGCCGTCTTTAAGGCGCGCGACGAAGGGGAAGATGACGATGTCTTTCGACTTCCACGATTTCTCGCTGCCCTGCCAGAGATATTCCTCGCCGCGATATTTCACGCTGTCGAGAAGGCTGCCGTTTTCGTTGACCGTTACGTCCAGAATGCCGTTTGTGATGTTTTGCATAATTTTACCTCTTATCTTTTTTATTTTCAGAAATTGAAATTTGCCGTGTTGTAAATCGTCGCGACCGACGTTTCTTCCGATTTTTTCCTGCCGCGCTCGCTTTCGATTGTCCAGGATATGAACGGCGGATATTTCGCGCGTTTTTTCTTGCTGCGCGGAATCCCCAGAATATTGCAAAGCAGAAAATCGGGTTTGAAATCGAGTTTCGGCGTCTTCGGCTTAAAGCACGAGAGCGCAATCGTATATCCCTTATCCTTAAAATACTTTGCCGCCTTTTCGTTGAAGCCTATGTACATATATTTGCCGTTATAGGACTTTAACTCATCAATCAGTGCGTCACAAAGTGCGATTTCGTTGTTTCGGCACTTCAACTCAATCAATATCGGGGTGCGCCCGTCAACCGCCGCAAGCACATCTTTCAGCGTCGGAATCGTGTGCGAAGTGTTTTTGAGTTTAAGCGCGGTCAGCTGACTTTCCGTCATTTCTTCGACAACGCCGCTTACGCCGCACATACGCTTTAACGTGTGGTCGTGAAACACGACGAGTTTATTGTCCTTTGTCAGATGCACGTCGATTTCAAGCCCAAGCCCTTTGTCCGCCGCAATGCGGATTGCAGTGAGCGAATTTTCGGGCAAAGTCTTGTCGAAACAGCCGCGATGGGCGTAGTCTTTCACGCCGCCGAGAATGTCAAGAACGTTTTCCATATTATTCAAAAATCCTTTTTATAATGTTTTTCGCTTGTTCGTATAAATCTTTTCGGGTGCCGTCGTTTATCGCGACGTAGTCCGCCCGCTTTATTCTTTCGTCGTCCGTGGCTTGGTTTTTTATTATGTTTTTCGCAAGGTCTTTTGATATGTTCCTTGTCGAAACGATGCGGTTTATTCTCACGTCTTCACCGGCGGTCACGACGATTACTCTGTCAAACAAATCCGTCATTCCGCTTTCAAACAAAAGCGGCACTTCAATGACGGCATCGCCCGTTATTTCTTCGATTTTCCGCCGTATTTCGGGGTGCGCGAGCGCGTTGAGCGTTTTGCGTTTCTTCTCATCCGAAAACACTTCTTCGCGAAGAGCAGCCTTGTCGACCTTCCCGTCTTTTACGGCAAGCGGAAACGCCGCCGAAAGTTTTTCGATATATCTTTTGTCGCGCAAAAGTTCCGCATTGATTTCGTCGGCGGAATACGTCCTTATCCCAAGTTCTTTCACGGCGCGCATAAATTCGCTTTTACCTGCGCCTATGCCGCCCGTTACCGCAACTTTCATATTACGCCTCGTACCAGCTTTTGCCGCTTGCGACGCCGACCGTAAGGGGGACGCTGAGTTTTACCGCGGTTTCCATGCTTTCTCTCAGGATTTTTTCAACCTTGTCCTTTTCGTTTTCGTCGGCTTCCGCGATAAGTTCGTCGTGAACCTGCAAAAGAAGTTTCGCACTTGTTCCTTCAAGGTTTTTCGCCGTTTTCAGCATTGCGATTTTTATAATGTCGGCGGCGGTACCTTGCAGCGGGAAGTTCATTGCGGCGCGCTTGCCGAACTCTCTCACGGCATAGTTACTTGACGAAAGTTCCGGCATAAGACGTATGCGGTTGAAAAGTGTTCTTACAAAGCCGTGCTCTTTTGCGAATTCGACCTGCCCGTCCATAAACTCTTTGACCTTCGGATAAGTCCTGAAATACCGTTCGATATACTTTTTCGCGTCGGCAACCCTGATCGACAGGTTTTGCGCGAGTCCGAAGTCGCTTATTCCGTAAATTATTCCGAAGTTGACCGCTTTTGCATTGCGGCGCATTTCGTCCGTTACGTCGGCAATATCGACGCCGTAAATCTCCGCAGCGGTCGATGCGTGAATGTCGCGGCTTTCGTTGTACGCCCGTATGAGGTTTTCGTCGCCGCTCATGTGCGCCATAAGACGAAGTTCGATTTGCGAATAATCGGCGGAAATCAGCACTTTGCCCTTTTCCGCGACGAACGCACGGCGGATTTCCTTGCCCTCGACAGTGCGAGTCGGGATATTTTGAAGGTTCGGCTCGGTCGAAGACAGCCTGCCCGTATTCGTCAGAGTCTGCTTGTATTCTGTATGCACGCGCCCGTCGGACGACACCGCCTTTTCAAGCCCCAGCACGTACGTCGATAACAGCTTGGAAATCTGACGGTATCTTAAAATAAGCGGGATAATCGGGTGCTCTTCGTAAAGTTTTTCAAGTACGTCCACGTTGACGGAAAGCCCCGTTTTGTTCTTTTTGGACGGTTTCAGCCCGAGCTTGTCAAACAATATCACCGTGAGTTGTTTCGGCGAATTTATGTTGAAAGTTTCGCCGGCGTACGAGTAAATCTTTGCGGTGAGCGTTTCGATTTCGTCTTCGTATTTTTTCCGAAGTTCTTCCAGAACTCCGACGTCGACTTTCACGCCCGCACATTCCATATCGAACAAAACCCGTTCAAGCGGCAGTTCGATATCGTGATACAGCGACGAAAGATCTTTGCTTTCAAGTTCCTTTTCAAGGTAGTCGCAGATTGCGAAAAACGCCGTAATCGAGTCGCCCGAAACGTTTGCCGCGGCGGCAAGAGTAACGATATCCTTGAAACTTCTTCCGCCGAAAACAAGATATGCAAGAAGTCCCACGTCCTTTGGCGTTGCCGACGTTTCGACGCCGGCGTCCTTGAAAAGATGCAAAAGTTTTTTCAGGTCGGATACGACGCACTCGCTTGTCAGATGCTGCGCGATTTCTTTCAGTACGTCGTCCATCGTCATACCGCCGAAAAGGTCGTAATTTTGTTTAATCACATAAAGTCTGTCGGCAGAAAACGCAACGTCGACGTCCGCCCCGGCGTTAAGCGCGAAAGGCTTTCCTTTGTTGTCGTCAAACAACTTCTTCAAATCGTCGATATTGTCAATTTCAACTGTTGTATATTCGATTTTTACCTGTGAAGTGTCGTTTTCGTCGGATTTTACTTCTTCGTCGGTGAACGAGAAACGCTTTGTAAGCGATGTAAATTCCAGCGCGATAAGCGCGTTTTTCGCACTTTTTGAAAGCGGATACGAAAACGTAATATCCGACATTCCGACATTTATCGGCACGGCGGTATTTATTGTCGCAAGCGTGTAAGAAAGCCGCGCCATATCCTTTCCGTCCCTGATTTTTTCGCCGAGTTTTCCTTTGATTTCGTCGGCGTGAGAGAGGACGTTTTCCATTGTGCCGTAGGTTTTGAGAAGTTCCATCGCGGTCTTTTCGCCGATGCCCGGAATCCCGGGGATATTGTCGGACGCGTCGCCGCGAAGAGCCTTGTAGTCGATAATCGCAGACGGCGTTTCGAAGCCGTCTTCAAAAAGCCTTTCCTTGTCGTATCTCACGACGTCGGTGATTCCTCTTTTCGTGAAAAGCACGTTGGTGGTGTCGTCGATAAGTTGCAGGCTGTCGCGGTCACCCGTGACGATATCCGTAGGACACGAAAACCTTTTTGCAAGCGTGCCGATAATATCGTCCGCCTCGTAGCCTTCAAGTTCCACGATTTTTATCCCAAGGTCGCCGATAAGTTTTTTAAGGACGGGCACTTGTTTCACAAGTTCTTCGGGCATGGGTTTTCTGGTCGCCTTGTAGCCCGCATACATATTATGTCTGAACGTCGGCGCTTTCAGGTCAAACGCAGCCGCGATATGCGTCGGTTTTTCTTCCTTGATAAGCCGCGCGAGCATGGACACGAATCCGAAGATCGCGCCGGTTGGGTTTCCTTTGCTGTCGGTAAGACCGGGAAGCGCGTAATACGCGCGGTGCAAAAGGCTGTTGCTGTCGAGAAGTAAAAGCTTTTCCATTATTTATTAAGGCGTTTTGGCGAGTGATAGCACTTATAAAACGCTATGAATATTTCCTTTAATTCGTTTTTGATACCCCTGTCGTTTTTGATGACCTCGTCTATACCGCCTTTAATGCCCTTTGCGGCTTTTTTCGCGGCGGAGAAAACGGCGTCGTAAAACTCGTCGATATCGTAAAAGCGGAAGCGGTCGACGTTGAAATACACGGCGAAAACTTCCAGAAAGTTCTCAAACACCTGCAAGTCTGAAGACTTCGACGACAGTTTAAGTATATCGCGCAGCGTGTCGATGACGTCCTCGATATTCGCGTCCTGCGACTTATGCACTTTAAGTTTCGCAAGGGTGACGACTTCTTCGATGGCTTTTCTGTCGATGCCGTGCATAAAGTCGGAAAACGCCTGATCGTCGACGGCGCGCACGCAGAATCTGAAACTCGGCAAGCCCAGAATTGTGCGCTTTGCCTCGTAATAGCCCATTTCTTTGAATCTGTCGATATTTTCTTTCGTGAAGTTTACGGCGTAATCGAGCTTTTCGCTGGGGGTAAACACCAGAAGTTTCGCTCCCTTTAAGTCGACGTCGCGGTACGCGCGGTATTTTTTGATATTCGTGCGGATTGCGACGATTTCGTCGTAGCCTTTGTCGACCAGCATTTTCACGGGCATATTGTCGTAAACGCCGCCGTCGATGAACCACTTGTTTTCCTTGCCTTCGATTTTTTGCCATTTGAATGCGGGGTACGCCGACGACGCCATTACGTAATCGTAAATCTGCCCTTTGGGGATATCTTCTTTCATCATGTAATGCGGCGCGAAATCGGGGACGGAATAGGTCACGAGTCCGAAGTCTTTATCACTTTTTCTGATTGCCTTTTCGTCGATATATTGTTTCAGAAAGGCGCGCATTTTGTCCGCCGTCGTATCGACGAACACGCCAAGGTTTCTTAAAAGTTGCAGGGCGTTGCCGATAAGCTGCGCGTTGAATTGTCCCTGCATCAGTTCCTTTATCGACAGTTCGTCCATATCAAGGACGTTCTGCATATTGATATTGTCCCAAAGTTCCAGGGTTTTTTCCCAGTCGCCGGCGCAGAACATAGCAGCGTTGATCGCGCCGATACTCGTGCCGACGTAGCCGTCAAAATCGGCAAGCCCCATTTCGCGCAGGGCGGTCATAACGCCGATGTGATACGCGCCTTTTACGCCGCCGCCTTCCAATGCAAGACCTTTCATAAAACACCTCTGATAGTTCTTATACACATTATTATAACTATCATAAAGCGCGCTTGTCAAGAACGAAAAAGAAAACCGCCGTAAATACGGCGGTTGCAAAGTTCAATCGTTGTTTATTCTCCGCGAAGCAGTTTGTACAACTCCTGCGAGTGAACGAGATTTGAATTGTGTTTTACGGGCGTTTTGCTTTCGTCGGTATATACGTAAACCGTCACGGGATTGAGCTGGCCTTTGAGCAGGCTTGCCAAGACCTTATTGGTTTCTTCCACAAGCTCACTGATCTGAATTTCTTCGTGGTCGAATCCGTTTTCTTCAAGCGCACCCGTTACCGTTACGCGGTTTTCGTGTGCAAGTCCGCTGAACAACATTCCGCAGTGCATATATCTTACGCCGGAGTCTTTGACAAAAAGATGTTCAAAGCGTTTCCCGCTCAAACCTTTTTGAATAACCTCTTTCAAAAGATTGTCGATTGTATCGTCGTTCGTGATTCCGCCGACCAGGTCAAGGTCGACGTCCTGTTTCCAGTTGTAAATTCTCAGTATTCCCTGAATGTCGAGATTGCAGGTATGCTCTTCGTTGTCGTCGCCGCTGGAAAATCCGATGCTCGGGGAAGCCGCCTGACCGTATACGCAGTTTTTCATCACGACTCTCTGGTTCTTGTAAGCGCACCAGGAGAAGCAGGTGAATTTGCTGCTGTTACTCATAATCGTGCCTTCGATAAGCGTTTCGGCAAAATCGCCTTTCTTTATCGCCTCTTCCTCGTTGTTGTAGCTGCCGACTTTCATGCAGAACATTGCGTTTTCGATGACGCAGTATTGCACGTGCACGTTGCCCTTCGTTAAGACGCCGGTACCGACAAAATCTTTGCTTGCAAAAGTGTTACTTTTCGGAAGTTCGGACGATTTAATCTTCACGTTCCTTAAAAGTACGCGCGGTGCGTCTTTTCCCTGAGGACCGTCCATCATTAGTATGTTCGAGCCCATGATGTTCGGCTTGGCGGTCGGATCGTCGTAGTCGCGGTGTTTCCAGTCAATCGTATGGCCGTTGCCGTAAAGACTTGTCGTGAGTCTGAGCGGCGCGTCGTCCCATGTCCTTGTTTCTTCGCCCTTTTCGCCCGAAAAACGGGATGTGTCTGCTTCGGTATATCTGATGGAGCGAATGGTAATATCGTTTCTCAGGAACACTTCGTACTTCTTTCCGTCGATTTCTTCGTTGACGGCTTTCGTGAGTTCATCGGCGGTTTTGACGTTGACGCCGTACATCACGGTGAAGTTATATTCCCTTTTGATGCTGTCGCCGGCATACGGGCTGTCCTTTGCCTCGGCAACGACTTTCACGTTTTTGCGTACGCCTTTTTCAAATTCCGAAAAAGTAATTACACCGTTTTCGTCAATCGTCGCGATATCGCCGTCGCTTACTACCGACCATTTGAAACGGTTCAGGTTTTCACTGCCTGTAAGGTCTTCGGGCGCAACGACTTTGATTTGTCTGAACGGCACAAGCCGACCTGTCATTTCTTCGCCCGAATATTCAAAATACATATTGCCGTAAACGCACTCGTCCGCGATACCTTGCGGGGCGTCTTTTTCCAGCATAAAGTATATGACGGGTTTTCTCACGTGAAGATCGATTGAAATTCTTTCTTCGCCAAATTCTGCGGTAAACGTGACTTCACCGCTTGAAATCGCAGTGATTAACCCCGTTTTTTCGTCAATTGTCGCAACGTCTTTGTTTAACGAATAATAACGCGCGCCGCTTGCTTTTTCGCCGCTTGCGGCAAATATCGCGTTGAGTTTATACGGGACTTTCCCGACGATAACGGTACTGTTTTCAATAACGTCGGCGTTTTCGAAAACAATCGAATTTTCGCTTTCGACCTTGCGTAACGTCATTGTTTTTCCGCCCTTTTCAAGGACGGCGTAACCCGTTTTTCCGCTGAACACGATTGCGCCGGATTCAAGCGTGGCGTTTTGAGATTTAACGAGCGTGCTTCCTACCGCGTCTATCGACGAAAGCAAAACGCTGTCGGTATAAACGTATTTCAAAGCCGTCGGGAACACTCCGCCGCGCACCGTAATCTGAACCGTGCGGACGATTTCGGGCGCAACGCGCTTCTCGCTTCCCGACACGAAATCTTTGGATTTGAGCTTCATAGTGACGGTTGCCGTTCCCGCGCCCTGCGGCACGACAACGCCGTTTGCGTCAACCGAAAGAACGTTTTTGTCGTTCGACTCCCAAGTGACGTATTCAAGATCCACGTCGATGGGGTGTGCACACGCTTCAAGGCGGATTATTTCGTCCGTCGTGATATCGATGTTTGGCGTTTCGCCGAGTTTCACGTCTTTATAAACGATGTAAGCCGACCTTGCGACGTCGCTTTTAATCTCAAAGCGGCACCTGTCGGTTTTGCCGCCGTCGTCGGTTTTCGCGACAACGTCGAACGTGCCCGTCCAGTTTATGGTAACGTTGCCGTTATCGTCGACGGTTGCAATATCGCCTTCGTACTCGGGATCGTACGATACCGAGTTTTCAATGCTCCAATGGACTTTTTTATTCGTTGCTTTTTTGGGAAGGACCAGCGCGGCAAGCTGATATTGCATGCCGGGGCGGTCAAAATACAGCGAAACGCTGTCAACGTCCTGATAAAAATCGGGGTCAACGATTGCAATGCTCGCAACCGTAATATCGGGCGTGATCAGAACCACGTTTGTAACAAGAACAACAGTCGCAACGATTGCCATAGGAATTATCAGTAATAATCCTATCAGTACTTTTTTCATCGGCGTCTCCTACTTTTTTTCAGCGGCAAAGAACCTTTCGTCTGCCGCAAGGAATATACGAAACGTACAATATTTCGTTTTGTAATTATACTTATTGATAAAGTTTATTATAGCGTTTGTTAAGTTTTACGAAAAGAAGCACAAGCCCCAGTGCCGCCGCAACGCCCGACACGATGAGCAAAAGCCCCATAATCGACTTTGCGCCGTGTTTGATGGGTATTCCCGCAAACGTGGGCAGGAACCCGCCGATCATCGTAAACAAGCCGTACAACACCGCAAACACAAGCCCGAGAGCAAGCGCGATGGCAACGTTTTTGTTTGCCGAGACAAGCTCGCCGTCGCCCATGAAGTTGAACGTGGGCGATTTGGTATCGAACCACATACAAAGACTCGTCAACGCAATGTTTGAAAACTCCGCGATAAAGAATATCATAACCGCGTCTACGGGCGATACGAACTTCGCGCCGCTTACGGCGATGCAGCAAAGGATAATCGAAAGCGTTGCTACGCCCGAATACAAAAGGAATTTTGCAAGCACCTGCTTCCAGTACGGCAACGGAATAATCTTCGTATGATAAAAGCATCCGCCTTCCCTGCTTATCGCCGTTGACGAGAACGACACGATGACCGTTACGAAAATCGTAATGACCATAAGCGATATGCCGGGCAGAATGTTGTTGCCGACGCTGTTGCTGCCGACAGAACCCGCAAGCGCGTTGCAGTAATATACCATAACGGGTGCTGCCGCCGCCATGACGAGATATTGGAAGCTGTAATTGAAACTTCTTAAAATCCCGTAAAAATCACGGCGCATATACGACAGGAACGGCGGAAGGGGATTGTCCGAGGTGCGTTTCGTGAAAGAAGCGCGCTGATTTTCGATGCCGTCCAGAATCGTGCTGAAATACCACTTTTTGACGATGAGCATCGCAATAAGCCCGACGCCCGTCGTAAGCAGCAGGACGTAAATAAGGTTAATATACGGGTGGCGTCCCAAAAGCATGTTCGCGTAAAGGTTGAACGGGAACGCGCCTGCCGCAAACTTCCCGATTCTGCCCATGACTTCCGGGCTGAACAACGCCATATCCTTTTCGATGTAAAAACCGACAAGCGATTTCAGCAGTTGCATGTACGCGACGAATATGCCCACGACCACAAGGATAGTAACGCACAATACGATGCCGTATTTGTTTTTGATAAGGTTGATTAACTTCATCACGGGGATTGCCACGATGTTCGCCAGGAAGAACGGCAGGAAACTGCTTAAAAACGTCGTGAGTATCGCCACGGGATAGAAAACCTCAGGCGGCCTTCCGAGTGCGCCCGCCTTTTGCAGAATAACGCCGTAACAGATGTAAAACGGCAGAAGAATCCCCATCGTAATCAAAAAGTTGCTGATGAATACGAATATCGACTTCGCAATGAAAATCTGCGTGCCGTTCACGGGGAATCGCAGCAATATTTCGTTGTCACCGCTGTAATAAAGCGCCTTGATGAGCGTTGCGGTGCAAATGAAAAATTGCAGGATTATCGACGCCATCGACACGATGACGATGTAACTGTCGCGAAGTCCGGGACGCGCGACGAACATTTGCGTGAAAAGCAAAATCAAAAATACGATTATTGCATACATCAGGCCGGACATAATTAAATTGAATATCCATTTCCCGACGTTGCCCGCGCCGATACGTGTGCCGTATCCGAAGCGGGATTTCATATCTATTTTCAAAAGCGCGCGTATGGTAAACCAATCGTCGCGCACCTTTTTCCGATGCGCGGCAAGCGCTTCCTTATTGATTTTATCAGACATTCCACGCCCTCCTTTCTTCCTCGGTGGACGAGATTTCAAAGAATCGTTTTTCAAGGGTTTCGCGGTTTGCGGGATCGGACAAGTCGATGACGCAGTGCAAAATGCCGTCGTTGATTATCGCGACTCTGTTGCAGACCTTCGCAACCATATCGAGGTTGTGACTGCTGAAAAATACCGTGTTGCCCTTGCGGACGTGTTCACGCATATAACTTAAAATTTCCGCCGTAGATTGCGGGTCGAGTCCCATCATCGGCTCGTCCAGAACCCAGAGTTTCGGCTCGTAAATAAGCGCGGCGATGATACAAATCTTCTGCTTCATGCCGTGGCTGTACGACTTGATCTGACGGTCGACGGCAAAACGAAGTCTGAATAAGTCCAGAAACATGTTGAGCCTTTCTTCGCGGTCGGCTTTCGGCACGCGGTAAAGGTCGGCGACGTAGTTTACGTATTCCCTGCCCGTCAGACGTTCGTAAACGCTGTGGTTGTCGGGGACGTAACCCATGTTCATTTTCGCCTGCATAGGCTCTTTCACGATATCGTATCCGCAAATCGTGATTTTGCCTTCTTCAAACGGAAGTATGCCGGTCAGACATTTTATGGTCGTGGATTTGCCCGCGCCGTTCTTGCCCAGAAATCCGAATACTTCGCCGGGTTTCAGTTCCAGCGACAAATCCTTTACGGAATAGACCTCGCTGTTGGCGTACCTTTTTTTAAGATGGTCGATTTTAAGCATCGGGGGCGCGCCTTCGATGACGGTGTTTTCGTTTGAAAAATCGCCAAGTCTTTTGTGAATTTCCGTGTCGTCGGACGCGCTTACGTCGTCAAGAATTTCGGGTTCGCGCTCGTCAAGAGTTTCAAGTTCTTCCGCCGTGGCGTCTTCCATAATCTGGTCGGGCGTTTCCGCGACTTCAAGTTCGTGTTTATTCTTTTTGAATTTCATTTTCATTTTGCACCTTTCGTATTTGTTATAGTGTGCGTAAAGCAACGATATAATCCTTTTAATATTATATCGCTTTCATTTTACCATACGCGTTCGGTTTTGACAAGCGTTTTCGGTCGTTTATCACATTACAAAAGTATTACAATCAATTAAAAAATACCTTAAAAATAAAAACCCCCGACTGAGCGAGGGTTTTTTGACGATTATGATTTCAATGACTTTTTACTTTTTGAAAGAGAGCTGCACGCTGAACGAATGCTTCACGACGGGATAGATTTTGTATCTCGGTTTAGTGCATGCAAAGGCAGGTACGTCGCCGCCTACGCCGCGTTGTTTTCCGTCAAAAGTGACAGTTAAACGTCCGGTTTTTTGCAATAAATGCCTGTGTGTGGTATTTTCCAACTGTTCGATACTATACTCGTTGACGCTTGCTTCAAAGGGTTTTCCGACATATTTGATTTGCAGCGTCGGCTTGTCTTCGCCACACACTTCAAGCCATCTCATTTCGGTGTGGTTGCTGCATTCCTGCGGGGTGAGATAGCCGTGTTCGAACTCTTCCACCGCGCCTTCGTACACGCCGAGAATCGCCGCGTCGCCACGGTCGCAATAGTTTTCAAACGGACCTTTTCCGTAAAAACGCATCTTGTCGTAGCCTTCGTTGAGTTCGGTCACGAAGCCGTATCTCGGCAATCCGTAAGCGCGTCCGCGCACCGACATCTGGACGATAACGTTGCCCACGCCGTCGAATTTATAGGTCGTTTTCAGCCCCAGTCTTGTGCTTATCCAATGCACTTCGACCTTGATCGAGCCGTTTTGTTCCTTGACCTTAATCCTGCCGACTTTCAGGCGTTTCGTGGCTTTTTTGTAATACCACTTGCCCATAATCGCCCTTACGAACGCGGGGACTTGCGGCAAGTAATCGTTGTCGGTTATCGCGCGCCAGAAGTTGGGCTTGATCGGCTCGTGCAGAAGCGGCGCGTTGTCTTTCGTGAAGAAGTTGAGCCCGCCCGTTTTCTTGTCGATTGCGGCGTCGAATTCTTCGGTATATACGCGCACCTCGTCCTTGTTGTTTTCGTAAACGGGTTTGACGGTCATATCCACCGCTTTGCCCTTTTTCGGATTATACAAAATCTGCTCGTACGCGACGATATGCCCAGCCGGCGCAAAGAACGTATCTTCCGCAAGACTGAGTTCCACAACGATCGAAAGTTCGTTTTCGCGGTTTTTGATATACTTTTTAATATTGATTTCGCCCGTGCTGAGCGGCTTGATTTCGGGCAGGTCGAGTTTGACTTTTTCCACGAATTTGCCTTCTCTCAGAATTCTCATCGACAGTTTGAATCTGTCGTCGAGCGGGGTTATTCTGTGGCGGTTTTTAATAATAAGGTTGTCGCCCTTCGTTGAAAAATCGACAAGTTGATATACCTTTTTCACTTCAAACAGCGCGGGTTGCGGGGTTCTGTCGGGCTGAACGATACCGTTGAAGACAAAGTTGCCGTCGTTGGGTACGTCGCCGAAGTCGCCGCCCTGCGTCCATTTGACCGTGCCGTCGTTTTCAACCTTTTTGATGCTCTGATCCGCAAAGTCCCAGATAAATCCGCCGGCGAGTCTGTCGTATCTCAAAAATTCTTTCCAGTAATCGTTGAAGTTTCCGAGGCTGTTGTTCATCGCGTGCGCGTATTCGCAAAGTACGAAAGGTTTGTCGCGGTAATCCTTGGGCTTAAAGACCTTGCCCGACGGCGACCACAACGCTATGCAGTGCGTATAAGGTTTTTTACATTCGCCGATGCGTTTCATTTTTTCCTGACGGGTGTACATATCGCTCAGAACGTCGGACGAGCGGAAGTCGGTGTCGGGATTGTAATGAATGGGGCGCGTTTTGTCGATTTCAAGCGCGGCTTCGCGCATTTTTACGAAGTTTTGGCCGTAGCCCGCCTCGTTTCCGAGCGACCAGAAGATGACCGAGGGATGGTTTTTGTAAGAGTCTACCATATTACGCATACGATAAACGACGTGCCCTTCCCAGCGTTTGTCAGAGCCCGGGATTCTGGACGCAAGACCGTGCGTTTCAAGGTTACATTCGCTCATTACGATGATGCCGTATTTGTCGCAAAGTTCGTAAAAGTCGCGACTGTCGGGATAGTGGCTCGTGCGGATTGCCGTGATGTTGTTTTTGCGGCAAAGTATGATGTCGTTTTCATTGAACTCGCGCGAGACGTATCTGCCGTGTTCGGGATCGAATTCGTGACGGTTTACGCCGCGGATTTTCAAAGGTTTGCCGTTAAGCATAATGAACGGACCGCGGTTTGTTTCGGGATTATAGCCCGTGATTTCCACCGTTCTGAAACCGAACATAAGTTTTCTTCTGTCCGCCATCACGGTGTCTTCGCCGTCTTCGTAAAGGATATAATCCACTTCGTAAAGATAAGGATTTTCCATTTCCCAAAGCGTTACGTCACGGACTTCTTTCAAAAAGTCGACCTTGTAACTTCCGCCGTTTTTGATTTCGGGAATGATGACAATGTCCTTAAAAACTTCCTGCCTGTCGGCGTCGCGGAGCATCACGACAAGCCTGCCGCCGCTGAAATCGGCGCGTTCCGCACGCATCGAGATTTCCGCGCGAAAGAACATAACGCCGTCTTTATTGGTGAATTCCGAATAGTTAAAGATATCGGAAATGAATTTCTTCGGACGATATACAAGGAAAACGTCGCGGAAAATACCGCTCATTCTCCACATGTCCTGATCTTCAAGGTAACTGCCCGTCGAGAACTGATAAACCGTCACCGCAAGGCGGTTTACGCCCTCTTTTACGAAGTCGGTAATGTCGTATTCCTGATAGTCGAACGAGTCTTCGCTGTACCCGACGAAGTTGCCGTTGACGTAAACTTCACCCGCGCTTTCGATACCGCCGAAATTGATAAGAACGTTATCGTCGTCGCTTTTTTGACACTCGAAATCAAGGACATATAACCCTGCCGGAGCCTCGTCTTCCTTTACGTGCGGAATCTTGCTTTTGATTTTCGTTTCAAGCGCGTGCGGGTAACGGATATTGAGATATTGCGGTCTGCCGTACCCTTCGATCTGCCAGTTGGACGGCACGGTTATTTCGTCGAAGTTCGACACGTCGTAGTCCGCCGCATAGTAGTTTTCGGGGATATCCGCGATTTTTTTCGCGTACTTGAATTTCCATTTGCCGTTAAGCGATACTATTTTTTTGTTGCCTTCGTCGTCGTACGGAAAACCCGCGCCGTTGCGCTTTTCGGCATTCACGTTATAAACGTTTATATCGTTGAACAACTTTTTTTCCATGGTCTTTCTCCTGTAAGTTATATGTCGGTTTTTTATTTATTAAGGATTACGATGCGGCCGCAGTTCGGACATTCAACAAAGTCGCCGTCTTCTTTCAGTTTTCCGATGCAGTCGTTGGGAAGGTTCATTCCGCAGTAGCAACTTCCGTCGCCGGCGTATTCCACGAATGCCGGGAGTTTTCTTGCCGCCCTGCACCGCTTGTACATCAGAATGAATTTGGGATCTATATTTTTCTCAACCGCTTTCAGTTTTTCCATCACGGGGCGACCTTCGTTTTGCAGTTTGAGTTTCAAGCCTTGATAACTTTGCAGCGCGACTTTGTATTGCTCGTTGAGTTGCACCGCCTGACGGGTAAGATTGTCGCTGTTATCTTTCACCTGATCGATACGGGCGGACACTCTTTGCAGTTCCCGTAGCAGTTTGTTGACGTCTTCGGAAAGCCCCGCAAGAACCTTTTCGTAATATTCGATTTCCTGTTCGTCCTGAACGTCGGAGATGGAGTCCGCGATTTCTTTCACTTCGGATTCGTACTTGCCGACGTTTGCCGCAAGTTTTTCGGCGTTCAGATTAAGTTCGTCCGCTTCGCTCTGGAATTTTGCCATATTGTCGCCCGCAGTCTTGATTTTTGCGTTCAGGGCGCTTGCCTTTTCTTTTTCGGTACTGTTGTTGAGTTCTCTTTCGATTTTCACAAGTTCCGAATCGATTTTCTGGTATTCGAGCATACTGTCAAATTTCATATATACACCTCGCGGAAATCAGCCGTTAAAGGGATTTCCTTCATAATATTTTACAATTTTGATTGTGTCAAAGTGACACTTTAATATGTCATTAAGAACGTCATTAAAACACATTTCGCTTGCATAATGTCCTACGGACATTAAAGCGTAATTCGTTTCCTTTGCTTCCAGCAGGATATGATGCTTAAACTCGCCGGAAATATACAAATCCGCGCCGACTTCTCTTGCACGGGAGAAACATTCGTCGTCGCCGCCCGCGCCGTTTATCATCGCGACTTTTCTTATCTTCTTGTTTTCGTCGCCGACCGTGAAAATCGTGTCGTCGCACAAAAGTTTTTTGACTTTTTCCTTAATTTCCGAAAATTTCATATCGACGTCGCCTTGCGCGCCGAATCCGTTATCGAACAGCGTCGTTACGTTTTTCGCGCCGATTGCTTTCAGCGTCCGCACCGCCATATTGTCGTGAAATCCGTCAATATTCGTGTGGGCGGCGTAAATCGCCGTGCCCGACACGTATGCCGAAGCAATTACGTCGCATTTATAATCTTTCGTCAAAAAACTCTTTCTCGGAGTAAAGATTATCGGGTGATGCGAAATAATAAGGTTGCAACCGTTGTTTTCGGCTTCTTTAAGCGCGCCGTACGTCGCGTCGACCGTCAGAAGTACGCCCGTGCATTCTTTCTCGTCGTCTCCGACAATAAGCCCGGGGTTATCGTACGGCAACGCCGTGTCAAGCGGCGCGACTCTTTCGATTTCAGCGATTATTTCTTTGATTTTCATATTCTTCGATCTCTCTCGTTTCGGCAAGGATTTTTCTAAGCGGTTCGCCTTTCGCGCGGGACGCAAGCATTTTCAGAACCTTTTTACGCACGCCTATAAATTCCACAAGGTCTTCCGTTTCGTCCTTTCCGAAATAGGTTTCAAACGGCGTGTAGCGCGTATATCCGATTCCTTCCGCGACGATGACGGGATAAAACTTGTTGCCGCTTTTCACGACGCCGTCCTTTTTCACGAAAAAGCCGTTTTCCTGCAAAAAGGCTCTCAGAACGTCGGCGTGCTGATGCGGGACGAGAATATACTTCTCGTATCGCTTGTCCGAGTCGCTTAAAATTTTCACGATTTCGTGCGCGCCCATACCGGCAATAACGATGGTATCGACGTCTTTGTCTTTCACGGGATTAAGCCCGTCGCCGACAAGGCAAATCACGTCGTCTTCCTGCAAAAGTTCCTTTGAAAGCGTCCGCGCCTTCATCAGACATTCCGCGCTGATATCGACGGCATAAACGGGGTTTTTTGTGATTTGCACGGCGGAATTTGCGATTTTGCCGTGGTCGCAGCCGATGTCCGCAACCTTATCGCCAAGTTCCAGCTCCTTCACGACGGCACTTAATCTTTCGTCAAGCGTCAACATTTTTAGGTATAATCTTTCAGCTTTTTGATGCGGTTCGGGTGGCGCAGTTTTCTTAAAGCCTTCGCTTCGATCTGGCGGATACGTTCACGCGTTACGTTGAACTCTTTTCCGACTTCTTCAAGCGTTCTCGGATGGCTGTCGTCGATGCCGTAACGAAGTCTTAACACCTTTTCTTCGCGCGGGGTAAGCGTGCTTAAAACGCTTATAAGCTGTTCGCGCAGCATATTCGCTTCCGCGACTTCCGCGGGGGCTGCGGCGTTGCTGTCCTCGATAAAATCGCCGAGATGGCTGTCTTCTTCCTCACCGATAGGCGTTTCGAGCGACACGGGATCCTGCGCTATTTTTTGGATTTCACGCACGCGTTCGGGCGTGGAGCCTATAAACTCCGCAATTTCTTCGGGGCTGGGTTCACGGCCGAGTTTTTGCAAAAGCTGACGCGTCGCGCGCACCTGCTTGTTTATGGTTTCGACCATATGCACGGGGATACGAATCGTCCTTGCCTGGTCGGCGATCGCGCGGGTAATGGATTGTCTTATCCACCACGTCGCGTAGGTCGAGAATTTGAACCCCTTTCTGTAATCGAATTTTTCGACGGCTTTCATAAGCCCGAGGTTGCCTTCCTGAATAAGGTCAAGGAACTGCATACCTCTGCCGACGTAACGCTTTGCAATCGACACGACAAGACGAAGGTTGGCTTCGCTTAATATGCGTTTTGCTTCCTCGTCGCCTTCTTCCATGCGTTTTGCAAGTTCGACCTCGCGTTCGGCGGACAAAAGCGGCACGCGGCCGATGTCTTTCAGATACATTTTGACGGAGTCGTCAAGACTGCCTTCCGCCATAATCTTGTCAAAGTTATCTTCGGTTTCGCCAACCTGAACGACGGCTTCGATTGTCTTAAAGACGTCCTCCATTTCGTCAGCGGTTGCGTCAATCTTTTCAAGCTTTGACATTATTTCTTCCTGAGTTAAAGAGCCTTTCTTTTTGCCTTCTTCAATCAGTTTGTCGGTTTCGGCCTTTAATAAGGCTTCCCTGTTTTCCATTAAGACCTCCTTATGTATGCAAGTTCTTTTACGGTAAAAATATTTATCGCAAGCGAGTTGCGTTTTTTCTTATTTAAGTGATTTCAGCATGTTCTGATAAACCGAAAGGTCGGTGAGAATCCGACGTCTTTCGGACGCGTCGGGGCATGCGTCGAAACTTTGCGAAAGCGTTTTGATGCGGTAGTTGACGTAGTTTAAGTTTAAGAGTTTCACGCTGTCGCGATAATACTTTATGAGTTTGGTTTCGTCGTGGAATTCCTTCACGGAATTTAACACGTTTGCGACTTCCTCGTCCTGCGACAAAGAATACAGCATGTGCGCCTGCGGTTTTTCGCCGGCTTCCGTTTTTTCTTTGACGTAGTCGTACACGAGTTTATGCACTTCGTTGTCGCCGAACACGTCGCGGGATACGACGTCCATGGGCTTTGCGTATTCTTCACCCGACGCCATTTTGTTCAGGACGAACCGCGCCGCTTCCAGGCTTACCGGCAGTTCGCTCTTTTGGATTTGCGGCTCCGAAAACACGACTTCGGAAATTTCGTTCACAAGTCCGTCGCGCAATATATTCATCGCAACACGGCTTTTATCGTGCACAATTTCAAGGTAAACGTCGCGTCCTGTCGTTTCGGGCAAAGTCTTTATGAAAGCAAGAGCCTCGTTGACGTACTTTGCGCGCCCCGTGTTTGTGGAAAGGTCGTTGTCCTTTTCGATGACGGAAAGCACGAACTCGACGTAAGGAACGGCGTTGTCCAGAAGTTTTTCAAAACCGGCGTGACCGTACTTTTTGACGTAATCGTCGGGGTCCATTCCGTTTTCGGGGATTGACACGACTTTAAGATTCAGCCCTTCCTTATTAAGGATTTCAAGGTTTCTGACGGTTGCGTGCTGTCCCGCAGCGTCGCCGTCGTAGCACACGCAGACGTTTTCGGACAACGTGCGAAGTGCGCGCGCCTGCTCGGGCGTGAACGCCGTACCCATTCCCGCAATGGCGTTGTTGAAGCCGTACTTTGCAAGGGAGATGACGTCCATATATCCTTCGACGATGATTACTCTGTCGATGGCAACCTTTTGTTTTTCCTTTTTCACAAAGTTCGCGGCGTACAGAACCTTGCCTTTTTCAAAGACTTTCGTGTTGCGGTAATTCACGTACTTTCCGCCCGAAAACTCTTTTGTGACGGCTCGTCCGCTGAATGCGACGACTCTGCCGCGCATATCGAAAATCGGCACGATCATTCTGCCTTGCAGCGCGTCGAAAACTCTTTTGGATTTGTCGCTTTGCCACGCAACGCCGCAGTCGAGCATTTCGGCTTCGGAAAACCCCTGCTCTTTCAGATACTTTATTACGCCGTCGTAACTTGGCGAAAAGCCGAGCCCGAACCTTGTCATAAGATTTTTATCGACGCCGCGTTTTTCAAGGTACGTCCGCGCGTCTTTCCCCTCGTCGCTCATAAGGGATTTGTAATAAAATTTGGCGGTGAGAGTCAGGATTTCATACAATCTGTCGCGTTTTTGTCTGGATTCCGCATTACTTTGAAAACCGACGGGCGTGGGGACTTGCATACCCGCGCGCTCCGCAAGAAAGGCAACCGCTTCCGGGAAAGTCATTCCTTCCATTTTCATTATAAAGGTGATGACGTCGCCCGATTCTCCGCAGCCGAAGCAATGATAAAACTGTCCGTCTTCGTTGACGCACATCGACGCGGTTTTTTCATGGTGAAACGGACAGCAACACCAGAATTTGCCGCCCTTTTGCTGCAACTGCACGTACCGCGAGATAACTTCGACTATGTTGTTTTTTTCCTTTAATTCCTGTAACCAGTCCAAAGGATAGCCTTCTTTCTGAAACATATAACCTCAAACGCTCAAAACGTTTACAATTTATTATTCGTCAAAAAATCGATAATTCCTAAAACTCGCGCGATTTTTCTTGCCAGCCTTTCGGAATATAGATGTCCGAGAAAACTTTGACGGCGTAGCGGTCGCTCATTGCGGCGATATAATCGCACACGACGGTCTGCGCGCCGTATTCCGACAACAGATTTTTATAAAGGTCGGGAAGTTCGTCGGGGTTTTTTACGAAATAATCGAAAAGGCTTTCGATAAGTCGTTTTGCTTTCACTTCTTCATACTTCGCTTCCGACTGAGTATAAAGGTTTGCGAACATATAAGAGCGCAGCCCGTCAAGCGCACGCTCGAACTCGTCCGACAGCGTGATATACGGTTTGCCCGCGCTGTTCTCGACGAGATTATATACAAGATTGTTGATTCTGTCGCGGTGTGTGCGACCGAGAACGCTTATACATTCTTCGGGCAGACTTTCTTCCGCGATAAGTCCGGCGCGTATGCCGTCGTCGATATCGTGATTGACGTAGGCGATGCGGTCGGCGTATCCCACGACTTTCCCTTCCAGCGTTTTCGGATTGCCGTCGATGCGGTGTTCCCTGATTCCGTCCAGCACTTCCGCCGTGAGATTGAGTTTTTCCAACACTTCGCAGACGCGTACGCTTTGTTCGTTGTGCGAAAAATGCCCGTTCGTCAATTCGTTCAGGGTTCGCTCCCCGGCGTGTCCGAACGGGGTATGCCCGAGGTCGTGTCCCATTGCGATTGCCTCGATAAGGTCTTCGTTGAGCCTTATCGCGCGCCCGACCGTCCTTGCGATTTGCGACACTTCGAGGGTGTGCGTAAGGCGCGTTCTGTAATGATCGCCTTCGGGCGACAGGAAAACCTGCGTCTTGTGTTTCAGCCGTCTGAACGCTTTGCAGTGAATGATTCTGTCGCGGTCGCGCTGAAACTCCGTGCGGATTTTGCACTCTTCGACAGGTGTAACCCTTCCCGCCGTGTCGCGACTTTTGAACGCGTAGGGGCTCAGATATCTGTCCTCGATTTCGTACGTTACGTCCTTAATGTCGTTGCTCATTGTTTTTTCTTTGGTTGAACTTTGTGTTTTTCGCCGTTTTCGTCAACGATATAGGTGTTGTCGAGTTGCGCTTTCAACGACGCCTTTACGCTGTCGATATACTCGCGGCGAATTGCGGCTTGCTCGGCTTTTTCTTCGTCGGTAAGCCCTTCGATTTTGGATTTTTTTGCCAGATAATTCAGCCTTTCGATGTCAATCATTTGTTGTACCTTTCAATGATTTCTGCATTTTGTTTAAGGAGTTTCGCCTTTTCCGCGACGCTTTCGGCGGCGTCGACGATAAGCAGAAATTCCTTGTCGTACTCTTCCTTGTCTTCCTTGACTTTGTCAAGCGCAAGAAGTTTTGCGTTGATGTCGGACAAGCATTCGTACAGTTCGTAATAACCTTGTATTTGCTTTTCGGTGTACGTCGTGAGCGCGTGGTCGGCAACCGCCGTAACCTTAATCGAAAACTTCAAAACTTCTCTTTTCGACCTTTCCTTGTCGCGACTTGCGTAAAGCGCGCGCACTTGTTTTGCGACGTACTCGGTTTCTTCCGCAAGGCTGTTGACGTAGCCTTGTTTCTTCCTTCTGTTGACGGTTTTGATAAGCGGAATTCCGACGATAATCGACAGACCAAACGCGCAGTACGTTGCGATAAGTTTGATTAAATCGTCGTCAGAAAACTTGACTTCCGTGTTCGTTTCGTTCGCCGCGCCGTCCGCCGCATACGCAACGCCCGACGTCGAAAACGCAATAAGCAACGTTAACAGTAAAAATATGATAATTAAAGTGCGTTTTTTCATTGTTTGTTATCTCCGACAACCTTTACGGCAAGTTTATTCGTCGTGACGGCAACGCCGTTTTCTTTCAAAGACTTGACAATTTCTTCGTTCAGAATGTAAAGCGCGTCCCAGTAAAACTCGGTAGGCACCCAGCAGCGAAGCGTGATTAAAATCGCGCTGTCGGTGTAGTCTTCAACGACCACGCTAGGCTCCGGCGACGACAAAATCTCATTCCTGCCGCGAGCGACGTCAAGCATAATCTTCCTGACCTTTTCGACGTCCTCGTCGTATGAAAAGCGCAGTCTGCAAACAACCCTTCTCGTCGGATTCGTACTGTAATTCACCACGCCGCTGCCGATGAGCGAAGAGTTGGGCAAAGTGATTATCTGATTGTCGTAGGTCACAAGTTTCGTGTTGAAAAACCCGATTGATTTCACCGTGCCTTCAACGCCGTTTACCGCAACGTAATCGCCCACGACGAAAGGCTTGCTTCCGAGAATAATAAATCCGTTTGCAAGGTTGCTTAAACTGTCTTTGAGCGCAAGGGATATCGCAAGCCCGGCAGCCGAAATAAGCGCGACGAAACTCGCCGTCGAAATCCCCGCCGATTTGCCCGTCAGCAGCAATAAGCCGAAATAAAGCAAAACGCCCACGACCGACAATACGAAACTTGAAATGGTTTTGTCGATATGCGCGCGCACCGAAAGTTTGTTCACGATAAGCAGTATGAGCTTCACCGCAAGCAACCCGAAAATAAACACGGCGACGGTACGCGCAATCGTCATACCGTCCCCCGTAAAGAATTCGATTAAGATTTTCTCAAATTCAGCCATAGTACCTTCTCGTTACTTCCACATTTTCTGGAAAATGCCGAAGATAAGTTTATCCGTTTTCTTTTGCGTCAAGTTACTTTGTCCCGTAACCGCCGCGTGTATCGACTTTTCGGTAAGCTGCGGCACAAGCGCGGTAAGGATATTGAACTCGATACTCTTTTCGTTTGAGGCAAGCGCGAAATATGCGTCGCCGTCAAAGTTCGTATGCGAGGGGGAAATTGCCCGCGCAAGCCCGTCGTGTGCAAGATCCGCAAGGCGGTTTGCCTGAACTTTCGTGATTTTCGCGTTCGTAAGGACACACCCTATCGTGGTGTTTGCGCCGTGTTGTCCGACCGTTCCCGCCGTGAAAACTTTCAGACTGTCCAGGAAACTTCCGTCGGGAGATTTGATGCCCGCAATGATTTTGCCGTTGTCCACGACGTCGCCCAATGCGTTCACGACCGATATAACCGCGACTTCCACGCCGTTGATCGTCACGCTTGCAACGCCGAGCCCCGCCTTTGCGGCACATTCCATTCCGAGGAGTTTGCCGACGGTCGCGCCCGTCCCCGCACCGATATTGCCGGAAGAAAAATCGTTTTCTTTGGCGTTTTTCGCGGCACTGTATCCCGCCGCCTTATCGGGAAACGCAAAGTTCTTGTATTCAAGGTCAAAAATCGACGCACCGACGACAATGGGCACGACTTGTTTCCCGACCTTAAAGCCTTTGCCCTGTTCCGAAAGATACTGCATAACGCCGCATGACGCTTCCAGCCCGAACGCACTGCCGCCCGACAGCACGACCGCGTTTACCTTTTCGACGGTTTTTTCGGGCGAAAGCAGGTCGGTTTCGCGCGTTGCGGGCGCTGCGCCGCGGACGCTGACGCCGCCGACTGCGCCGTCTTCGCAAATAATCGCGGTAACTCCCGTTCCGTTTGTTTCGTCGGTGAAATGACCGATTTTGAACTTATCAAGCATACTTCTTATTTGATTTTCAAAGCGGTTTCAAACGCTTCCTTCGTTGCGCTTGCGATACGTCCCGTCTTATCGGCGTCGCCGATGACGTAAATTCTTTCAAATATATCTTTCGCGTCTTTGTAAAGTTTGTTGTCGCTTCTTACGCCCAGACTGATAACGACGTTGTCGCAAGGAATTTCGCTTCTGTTTTTGGTTTTCGTATCTTCGACGACCACGCCTTTTTCGTTGATTTCGACAAGCATCTTGCCGGTAACGAATCTGGTGTCGTACTTTGAAAGTTTTTGCATTGCGTCGTCAACGTGCTGGAACCACATACCGGGCGCGATTTGGTTTTTGCCCTCGACCACGGTAACGTGATTGCCGTCTTTGCACAGATATTCCGACGTTTCGAGCCCCGTCATACCGCTGCCGGCGACGACGACCTGTTTGTTTTCAAGTTTGACCGCGCCCGACAAAATCTCGGTTGACGTGCAAACGTTATTGTTGTCGATGCCTTTTATGGACTTCGGCTTAATCGCCACGCCGCCCGTTGCGATAACGACCGCGTAAGGATTCATCTCTTTCAGCATTTCGACGGTCGCTTCCGTATTGAATTTAATATTCACGCCGAGTTTTGTTACCGACGTCATAAGGTCTTCCGTTGCCCACGCGATTTTGTCTTTGCCGGGACCTTTGTCCGCAAGGTTGAGCTGTCCGCCCGCAACCGCTTCTTTTTCGACAATCGTGACGTTGAAGCCGCGCCTTAACAAAACTTCCGCGCACATAAGCCCCGCTACGCCCGCGCCGACTATTACGACAAGCCTGCCGTTTCCGACCTTTTCGGTGATTTTGTCCATTTCGCCCTCGTGGCCGAGATACGGATTGAGCGAACACAACGTATGACTGCCGTGGAATGCCTGCTCTTCCATGCTCTGAATGCAGTATAAGCAGCAGATGCAACGGCGGATATCTTCGGGATGTCCCGACGCGCACTTGTTGACGAAATACGGATCGGCAATATGCGGACGACCGAGACTGATTAAGTCCTGCGTGCCTTCTTCAAGTTGCTGTTCCGCCTGTTCGGGAGTGCGGATAAGGTTTGCGGCAAGCACGGGAATATTGACGTTCTTCTTGACTTCCGCCGCCATATATTTTCTCCAACCGACGGGGAAAGACGTGGGTTCAAGCCAGTAGTTGAAAGTGTCGTAACCCGCCGACGATACGTCGATTGCGTCGACGCCCGCCGCTTCGAGGCGTTTTGCCATTTCGACGCCTTCTTTCAGGTCGTATCCGACGCCGGGTTTTCCGATATAGGAATAGCACTCGTCAACGGTGAGTCTGACAAGAACGGGATAACCCGGGCAACGCTCCTTGATGCCCTTAATAATATTCAGCAAAAAGCGCATGCGGTTTTCAAGGCTTCCGCCGTATTCGTCGGTGCGACGGTTGGTGTACGGGCTTAAAAATTGCTGGATAAGATAACCGTGCGACGCGTGCAGTTCAACGGCGTCGACGCCCGCTTTTTGCAACCTTTCGGCAGCGTCGATAAAGTCCTTTTCAAGGTTGACGATTTGTCTATGCGAAAAAGCCTTCATCTTGCTGTCGGCAAACTTCGCGCGCTCCGTAACGGACGGGGCATAAACTTTCGGGCACCAGTGCTTTTCCAGAAGTTTCGGCCCGACTTTCGGCACGACTTTGAAAATAAGTTTTTTGACGCATTTGATATTCTGGAACGGGATAAGAAGAGGAATCGTGCCGATGCAAAGCCCGAGATTCTGACGTCCCGGGTGATGAAGTTGCACCGCAAGTTTTCCGCCCGCCTCGTGTATGCGATCGGCGAATTTACGCATAGGTTCGATATGCGAATCTTTGCTCATCGAAAGTTGCGCGAACGCCGCCGCGCCGTGAAAATCGTTGACGCGCGTGATTTCCGTGATGATAAGAGCGGTGCCGCCCTTTGCGCGTTCAACGTAATAGTTCATAAGTTGCTCCGTGGGTTTACCGTCGAAGTCGCCCATACCGATAAGCATCGGCGCCATGACCACGCGGTTTTTGAGTTGCATGTTGCCGATTTTAATGGGGCTTAACAACATTTCGTATGCCATAATCTCTCCTGAATGTTTGAATAAATTTCAAAGTGAATACTATTATAGCACATATTAAGTAATATTACAAGGAAATTTTATCCGCATTAGTTTTTTTGCGCCGTCTTCTTCTTAAATGCTTTTCCCACATTTGACAAAACGGCGGCGAAGTTGTATAATATATTTGATTTGATAATCGCAAAAACCCGCATTTATCATATCATTTTCAAAACTAAACTTCTTTTTCGGTGATATTATGACAAAACGCGAACAAGCAATGCAAAACTTCAAAAACGGATACAACTGCGCACAAGCGGTTCTTCTTGCGTTTTCCGACGAACTTGAAATCGACGAAAAAACGCTTGCTCTCATCTCGTCGTCGTTCGGCGGCGGCATGGGCAGAATGCGCGAAGTCTGCGGCGCGGTCAGCGGTATGTTTATGGTCGCGGGGCTTAAATACGGTTACTCCGATCCTTCGGCAAAACAGGAAAAGGCGGAACTTTACGCGCTTGTCCAGAAACTTGCTGCGGGTTTCAAGGAAAAAAACGGAAGCATTATCTGCAAGGAACTTCTGGGCGTTTCGGACACTTCCCCCACGCCCGAACCGCGCACCGCCGCTTATTATAAAAAACGCCCTTGTGTCGAACTTGTCGGCGACGCGGCGGAACTTCTTGAAAATTTGTCCGGAAAATAAATAATTTTCCCCCTTAAAACTGTTTACAAAATCAAAATTGTGTGGTAATATAATCTTCGCTATGGACGTTTAACTCAGCTGGTAGAGTGTCTTCTTGACGTGGAGAAAGTCAGCGGTTCGAGTCCGTTAACGTCCACCAACAAAAACGCACAACCGATTTGGTTGTGCGTTTTTTGTTTGTGACTTACGGAGCAGAGAACCCAACCGCAGGTTGGCGTTCGGAAAACGCTTGCGTTTTCTTGCGTTATGCAGCGTGTCTATCTTAGCAGACACATTGTGTCGTTTCGCAATATATCTCAAAACTGCCCTATGCCGAGCAGCCCCGTTAACGTCACGTCCGTCAACGTCCTTTCGATATTGCGAACGAGTCCGTTTCAAGGGGCAGAGAACCCAACCATAGGTTGGCGTTCGGCGGTTGCTTGCAAACGCTTGCGTTTTTCCGTGCAACGCACTTTTTGTCATTGCGAGCGGAAATCAGGGGACCCCACGGGATACTGTGTACCCGTGGGGAAAAGGCGCACACAAGCAAAAGAGTGAGCATTGTCGCCTGCGAAAATGCGATTTCAAAAGTGCAGTGTGTGACGCGAATTATCTTAAATCGCTTTCTATTGATGCCGACAGATAATAATAATTTTCCATTATCCTTGCTTTATCTGCTCAAAACAATGCTTTATCGCGTTGTTTTGTGTGTTGCGGCGCGGTTTGTATTTTTTGAATTTTTACAAAAAGCGGCGCAACTCTTTGACGTTGGCATCGTAAAGTTTAATAAGTTCGCCGGCAAAAGGCGTGTCTTCTTCACGATAAAGATGCGAGGTTTTAACGACGTCGTTAATGCCCATATTGTTGCCTTCGATAAGCATTTCGGCAATGTTCGTCGTGGACTTGTCAAGCCCCGATTTCATCTTTACGGCGGCCTTCATCATTGCCCTTTCCATTTTGTTGGGATACGTACCGTCTTTTGCGGACGGCTCGTCCCCGAGTTCTTTGGACGCCCTGTCGGACAAATCCATTATCTTGACTTTTTGTTTCCAGATGGTTTCGCGCAGTTTCGTGTCCTTGACGTTTTCCCAGATGTTGTCGATTGCGTCAACGCCGACGTTGCAGTTTTTTATTACTTCTTTCAAAAGATTCATATTTGCCTCCTTATCGGAGTTTGTGCAAAGCCGGAAAACTTATGCGAAAAAATGCCACCGCATTACACGGTGGCAGATTTCGGTTGTTTTGATTGTTACGCGTCGATGTCGGAAATGAACTTTTGCAGCGTTTCCTGCGCGTTGCCGAGATACAGATACACGCCGCTGTCGCGAGTGTACAAGGGGTTGTCAACGCCGGCGTAACCGGGTTTTAGGTCGTAGTTGAAGATGAAAATGTTTTTGCAATCCGCAACGTCAAGTACGGGCATTCCGTAAATCGGCGTGCCTTCCGCAGTGTTTGCGGCGGGGTTCAGAACGTCGTTCGCGCCGATGACAATCGTTGCGTCCGCTGTCTTGAACTCGGGGTTAATATCGTCCATTTCGTACAAATCTTCGTAGTCAACGTCGGCTTCGCAAAGCAATACGTTCATGTGCCCCGGCATACGTCCCGCAACGGGGTGAATTGCGTATTTCACTTTCGTTCCGTTTGCCGTGAGTTTATCCGCAAGTTGTTTTACAAGGTGCTGCGCCTGCGCGATAGCCATGCCGTATCCGGGAACAATGATGACTTCTTTCGCGTCACGCAAAAGTTTTGCGGGGTTTTCAACCTTTTCAGCGGGTTTTTCTTCCGCCTTTACTTCAACGGTCGCAGGTTTTTCTTCTTCCGCCTTTTCAAGCGTTATTTCCGACGGTTTATCCATATCTGCGATAAACTTTTGCAGGGTTTCCTGTGCGTTGCCGAGATACAGATGCACGCCGTTTTCGCGGGTATAAATGGGGTTATCTACGCCCGCATAGCCGGGTTTTAAGTCATAGTTGAAGATAAAGATGTTTTTGCAATCCGCAACGTCCAGAACAGGCATTCCGTAAATGGGCGTGCCTTCCGCAGTGTTTGCGGCGGGATTCAGAACGTCGTTTGCGCCGATGACAATCGTTGCGTCCGCCGTCTTGAACTCGGGATTGATATCGTCCATTTCAAACAAGTCTTCGTATTCCACGTTGGCTTCGCACAAAAGAACGTTCATATGCCCCGGCATACGTCCCGCGACGGGGTGGATTGCGTATTTTACTTTCGTTCCGTTTGCCGTGAGTTTATCCGCAAGTTGCTTTACAAGGTGTTGCGCCTGCGCGATAGCCATGCCGTATCCGGGAACGATAATGACTTCTTTCGCGCCGTTAAGGCTTGCAGCGTAGTTGGTTTCGGTCTTGACTTCGACAGGTTTTGCCTCCGTCTTTTCGGCCTTGACTTCCGTCGTGGTTTCAACGGGTTTATCCATATCTGCGATAAACTTTTGAAGGGTATCCTGCGCGTTGCCGAGATACAGGTGAACGCCCTTTTCGCGTGAATACAAGGGGTTGTCAACGCCGGCGTAACCGGGTTTAAGGTCATAGTTGAAGATAAAGATGTTTTTGCAATCCGCAACGTCAAGTACGGGCATTCCGTAAATGGGCGTGCCTTCCGCGGTATTTGCGGCGGGGTTCAGAACGTCGTTTGCGCCGATTACTATCGTTGCGTCCGCCGTCTTGAATTCGGGGTTAATATCGTCCATTTCGTACAAATCTTCGTAGTCGACGTCCGCCTCGCAAAGCAATACGTTCATGTGCCCGGGCATACGTCCCGCAACGGGGTGAATTGCATATTTTACTTTCGTGCCGCCCGCGGCAAGTTTATCCGCAAGTTGTTTTACAAGGTGCTGTGCCTGCGCGATAGCCATGCCGTATCCGGGAACGATGATGACTTCTTTCGCGTTGTTCAAAGTTGCGGCGTAGTTGATTTCCGTCTTGACAACGGTTTTTTCTTCCGCCTTGACTTCCTTTTTCACTTCGGCGGGTTTCGCTTCCGCCTTGACTTCGACCTTTTCGGGGGCGGTTTTTTGAGCATTGTCGTTGGACGACGTGCCGCCGAGAAGGATTGCGCCGAGTTTCCTGTTCATCGCCTTGCACATAATTTGCGTCAGAAGAAGTCCCGACGCGCCGACGATACCGCCGACCGCAACGAGCAACAAGTCGTTGATTGCAAGACCTGCGATTGCGCCGGCAACACCCGAAAGACTGTTAAGCAGCGAAATCGTAATGGGCATATCCGCGCCGCCTACGCGAATCGCGAAAATGTATCCGAAGAATCCCGAAATGACGAACATCAATGCGATCATAATTCCGCAAAACGCTTTCAGGTCGATACCGAGAGCAATTTTGCCGCTGCCCGAAAGAGCCGCGATTGCCGCAAAGACAACGATAAGCGCAAGCGTCAGGCAAAGGCTGCCGACGGTCATCGCCTGATGTCCTTTGTAAACGACGGGTTTTTGCGGAAGAATCTTGTGAAGTTTGCCGGCTGCGACAAGGCTGCCGATAAGGGTAATCATACCGACCGCAAGCGCAAGAGCCGACGTTGTTGTCGAGAACGCGTCAAAGCCCGTGCCTACGCCGAGCATCGCAAACGCGCCGACGATTGCCGAAGCCGCGCCGCCCAGACCGTTAAGAAGAGCGACCATTTGCGGCATCTGAATCATTTTGACTTTCTTTGCAAGGACAATACCCGCAACCGTGCCGAGCGCAAGCCCGATATAGAGCGTCCATACCGCCGCAATGTGGCTTGTGCCGTTGCCGTACACGATAATAAGGATAATCGCAAGGAGCATGCAAATCGCGCTGAAACGATTGCCGATTTTACTGTAAGCGACTTTGCCCATCATCGCGATGCCCAAAAGCACGCCAAGCGACAATACGATTGCCATTGCAAGGTAAACCCAATCGCGCGCCGATGTGCCCGCGCCTTTTGCGATGACGTCCATGCAGCAGATTACCGCAAGGAGTCCTGCGCCCGCAACTGCCGACGCCGCGTAAATCACGGCTTGCCCTTTCGCCTTCTTTTTCGCAATCATGCCGAGCATACGGTCGGTGACCATAAAGCCGCCGACGACGTTGACCATCGCGAGAGCGATTGCAAGTGAACCGAATATCGCGGAAAGCACGATGCCCGCCGTACCGAGTTTGAAAAGCGAGGCACTTGCCGACAACGCGCCAAGCACCGTAACGCCCGACAAAGCGTTCATACCCGACATAAGCGGGGTGTGCAAAAGCGTCGGAACGTTTGAAATAAGTTTGTAACCGACAAGCGTCGCTACGACGAATACGCCAAGAAGAATCAGCTGAAAGTAAATCGCTTTTTCAAGGCCGAAGTTGCCCATTGCGAGCGCGCCGGTAATAACAGAGTTTAACGTTGATAACATATTAAATTCCTGCCTGTATCATTATTAAAAATACCCCCTGCCCGAAAGCAGGCAGGGGATTGCCTTTTATTGATAAAATTATTGTTTCCCTTCCGGGAGATTGCCACGCTTCGCTCGCAATGACAATCTGTTTCGCCGTTTAAGCGGTGGATTTTAACCGTTTAAGCGGCGAGATTCAGATGAAGTTCTGACGTTTCTTTTAAGGTTCCGAGTTTTCCAGTGTACTATTGCGTACACGAAAACTCGGGTTCTTAAAAAAACTCAGAAATTCGCTAAATGTCGACGCTTAAAGTCCCATCGCCTCGCGAGCACCTTTATGTACGATTTCACCGTCAATCGTTACAAGAATGCTTTGTACGATTTCGTCGTTCATATCGAGTTTAATGCTGCCGTCTTTCGCGAGGAACGCAAGCAGATTGTAGATGTTGTATGCGAAGAGCCAGGTCGAGCTGGTGGGAAGTTGACCAGGGATATTCTTGATACCTTCGATAATGACGTTGTGTTTGATGTCGCGGATACCGGGAGAGGTGATTGCACAGTTGCCGCCCTGGTCGATGGAAATATCGATAATTGCAGAGCCGGGCTTCATGGAAGCGACCATTTCATCGGTAAGGAGCGTGGGAGCGAGTTGTCCTTGAAGGAGTGCCGAGCAGAAGATGATGTCGGCGTTTTTGACTGCGTCTGCAAGTGCCGCGCGTTCTTTTTCAAGCCATTCTTCGGGAAGACGTTTTGCATATTCGACAACGCCTACGCGACGTACCGCGATTTCTTCGGGAACACCGGTCGGGACGATTTTCGCGCCGAGCGACATTGCCTGTTCGTTTGCGGAAGGACGGATATCGGCAGAATATACTTTCGCGCCGAGACCTTTTGCGGTTGCGACCGCACGAAGACCTGCAACGCCGGTACCGATGACGAGAACGTTTGCGGGTTGGATAACGCCGACTGCCGAGCCGATCAAAGGCATGAATTTGGAGATGTCGTTTGCGCCCATGAGCATGCCCTTATAGCCTGCACAGGTGCTCATCGAGGACAAAGCGTCCATGGATTGTGCGCGGGAGATACGAGGTACACCGTCAAGGGTAAGACCGATAACGCCTGCCGCCGCCATATCTTTGACCATCTTGTGGTTTACGGGAGACGCGGGGTGAATGAACGTAATAATATATTGACCTTTGTGCATCATCTCGATTTCGTGTTTGCCCTTTTCTTCGTTGAAGAGAGGTTCCTTAACTTTCAGGATAACGTCGGATTTTGCAAAAATTTCTTCGCAATCTTCAAGAATGGTTGCGCCTGCGGCAAGGTAATCCTTGTCATGGTAGTGCGAGCCTTCGCCTGCGCCTTTTTCAAAAAGAACGGTCATGCCTGCGGCGACCATTTTCTTTACGGTGTCGGGGATTGCAGCAACACGCGCTTCGTCGTGCATAATTTCCTTGGGGATACCAACTATCATTATTATTTCTCCTTAATTTTCGGCTTTCGCCCTTATTTTATAATTTCGCGCTTTCGCGCATATTTTACTTTTCTTTTTTCGCCTTTATGGGGACGCTGTATTCGTTCTTCGGACTGCTTAAAACGATGCTCGTCTGAGTCTTTGAAACGCCGGGGATACTCTTGATTTCGTTCAGCACGCTTTCAAGCGTTTTCGTATTGTCGGTGACGACTTTCAAAAAGTAATCGAATTCCCCCGCGATATACAGACATTCCGCAATGTGGCGGTTGTCCTTGACCGCGGCGACGAAACCGTCGTTGAACTTCGGATGGTCGATTGCGACGCTTATAAGCGCGGTAACGTCTTTGCCGAGTTTTTCGGGGACGATAATCGCGGCGTAGCCTTTGATAACGCCCGAGTTTTCAAGTTTTTTGATGCGTTCGATAACGGTGGACGTGGACAGCTTAACCTTCTCGGCGATTTCGGACGAATTCGCACGAGCGTTTTTCATAAGACACTGCAAAATTTTTACGTCGGTGTTATCCACGGTTATCTCCTTTTTCCTTACTATTCGATTTTAACATACGTTATATGCGGTGTAAACGAAATTATTGATTTTTTTCCGAATTTTTTACGGAAAAGCGTTCTTGTAACAAAATTTTTTTCGGAAAACCCCAAAAATAACAAAAAATTTCAATATCATTCAAAATATTACGATACAACGTCGCGGGCGCACGAAAAAACGGCCGTCGCCGACCGTTTCGTTTTCGTTATTTGCCGCGCAAGGTTACCGTTTTGTCCGCCTCGTACAATATTGCGTAATAGGTATCCGTCCACTTCCCTTTCGTCGGATATTCCATTATTCTTTCCTTGGCGTGCGGGGTGTAATCGGTGCTTAAAATATTCGCGCCGGACTCGATTCCGTTTTTGTACCAGTGGTCTTTCACGACGGCGTATCTGTCCAGCCTCGTTCTGACCATAAAATTATCGCGGTTTATCGCCTCAGAGATACGGTCTTTGTGTTTCGTCGGATCGTTCAGAACCACGGTGAACGAGAAACGGGAATAATTCTTGCCTTTTTTCTGGACGGTGGCGTAGTCAAGTGCGATATTCATCGCGCTTTTTTGCATATCGGGATCGCGTTGCATGTACGTTTCCAGGCTGTCCTTTTCGTGCAACAGGAAAATGATTTTCCCTTTCAGACTTTCAACGGTCGGATAAGCGTTTTTCGCGCGGAATGCGTCAAAGTCGGAAACGCCCGCCGCGTCAAGCAGTTTTTTGGGAGTAACGAGTTTTTCGCCGAAGTTTTCAAACAGCATTTCGTCGAATTTATCAAAGGCTTCGAGGTCAAATTTTTTGCCGCCTTTCGGCTCCACAAGGACGATAATCGGCAAAGCGTTTTCGTTTCTGTCCATCCACATTCTGATTTCTTTAAGACCTTTGTCGAAGTCGATCATCGTGCTGTTCGTTTCCAGCATATCGCTGTGCAGACACTCGATTCTGAACCCGTCGGCGGTTTTCACCTTATTCGCGTCAAGTTCGATACTTCTTATGCCCGAATTCAACTGTTCGGTAATCGTGTCGAAGATATAATCGTATTGTTTTCCCATTATCGCCGCAAGCGGGCCGTGATAAAAATACTTCGTTTCGGGAGTGAGCCCCGTTTTGTAACTGTTGTGCGACGCGATATACCTTATTTCGTTAAGCTTTGCGCCGAGGACTTCTGCCATATCGGTGCGGGTAAGAAAATCCTCGTCGTTCACCTTTGAAAAGTTTTCGTCGGCAGCGTAACGCTGTTCAAGAAGCGCGATGTATTCGTTCTGCCAGTCCGCCCAGACGCTTTTCGCGTCCTTTGCCGAAACGGTTGCCGCGATAAATCCCGACAGCGCAACGAGAAAATACGCCGAAAAGCCCCATATAAAAATGACAAGCGCCCATTTTGCGCCCTTTTTCATCGGTTTTTTCGTTCTTTCTTTTTTGTCCATAATATATCCACCCACAACTATTCTTATATAAATAATTTACCATATAAAATGCGGGTTTGTAAACACGTTTTTTCCGGCGGAAAAATGTTTTTGGGAATTTTTTTCATTTTTTTATCAATAACTATTGACATCGTCGTTTTTTGTGCTATGATATATATCGTCAGGCGATATACATAAGGAGGCGAAATAAAATGGCAATAAGCGCCGATATGCTGCGCGGTCACACCGAAACGATAATTCTTGCACAGCTTATCAAAAACGACAGTTACGGCTATGAAATAAGCAAGGCGATCGAAGAACTTAGCCACGGCGAACTTATCCTTAAAGACGCCACCCTTTACACCGCCTTCCGCCGTATGGAACACGACGGGTTTATCGAAAGTTACTGGGGCGAAAGCGACGCCGGCGCAAGACGCAGATATTACCGCATCACCAAAAAGGGTCGCGCCTTTTACGACTTCAACAAAACCAACTGGTTTGACACCATAAAAATAATGAAAGACTTAATCAACGGAGGAACAAAATAATATGTTAATCGACCGCTTCAAAAAGTATCTCGAACAACAATTCCGCGCCATCTCTCCCACGAAAGAGGCAATGGAATACCGCGAAGAAGTTTTGCAAAACCTTCTCGACCGCGCGCAGGAATATAAGATAAAAGGTATGACGGACGAAAACGCCATCTACGACCTGTGCATCGACAGTCTCGGAAACTTCAAAGACACGCTCGTCGATTTTGAAAACCGTCTGGACAACGTAAAGCGCGCAGTGCCCCGCATCGGCGCAAGAGTGCTCACCGGCATCGCAATCGCGCTGTTTGTCGTGATCGGATATCTTTCGGTCAGTTTCGCAACCCGCGCCTGGGACAAAACCTGGCTCATTCTTGTGGGCGGCGCGTTTATGGGCGTTATCGCCGGCGCGATTTTCGGTATTATCGTCCTTGCGAAAAAGAAAAGACACCTTGCAATCCGCGGTCTGTCGCACGTCATCATCGCTCTTACGTTCACGTTTATATTCCTCATTCTGCAAATACTCGTGCACTTAAAGTACAGCTGGATGACCTTCCTTGTAATGGTGGTCGCAATGCTTATCACAGACACCGCCGAGGCGTATTCTTACAACAGCAAATCAAGGCTTTTCGACCTGCTTGCAACCGTTGAAGTAACCGCCGTTATGGTGTACGTAATGCTGGGCGTGGCGCACGTTATCCCGTGGCATCCGTCGTGGCTTCTTCCCGTCGGCGCAGCCCTTCTCGACGTCGTTATCCTTATCGCATCTCTTGTGAGTTATGCAAAGAAAAAGGATAAGGCGGCTGCCGAAAAGAAAGCGCGCATCGACGAAGCGTATTACACAATGTGGAACGACGAAAACAAATAACAATCTTTATCTCGTAAAAACGATACGATAAAATACTGATTTTGAAACTATGAGCAAAACTATAAAAGCCGAAATGTGGGATAAGATGCAATATCTTTTCCGAAACTATTACGACCGTATGGTGCACGCAACCCTGACTTTCGACGGGCTCTTAGACGCCGACGCACTTAAAAACGTGCTGGTCATCATGTGCGAAAAAGCCCCCGTGCTTCACAGTAGTTTTCACGAGAATCCCGTCAATCCTTACTGGAAGGTGGAGCCTTACACCGTCGACGATATCCTGACAATAAAAGACAGCGACGATCCTGAAAAAGAAGCGTACGATTTCCTGTGTCAGAGTATCCCCGTTTCAAGCAACGTACAGTTTAAGGTGATTGTCCTGAACAAGGACGGAAAATCGACGTTTGCGATGATCGTCAACCATATGTGCTTTGACGGCGGCGACTTCAAATACTTTTTGAAAAAACTTGCAAAAAACTACAACGCGATTTTGAACGGCGAAAACCCCACCGACCTTAAACAAGGTACGAGAAGCGCGGAACAGGTTTATACGAAACTCGACGCAGCCGACAAAAAGGTCGCGAAAGGTCTTTTCAAAAACATCAGCGCGGTGAAAGACAAACACGTATTTCCGCTGACCGAACCCCGTCCCGACGACCACACGATGATCAACATCAGAAAAATCGACCGCGACACTTTCCTTAATATGAAAAACGCGGGAAAACGTCTAGGCGTTACCGTCAACGATATGCTGCTAGCGGCGTACGTGCGCGCGCTTTACGATATTTCGGGCATGCGCGACGACGAAACCCTTTCAATCCCCTGCATGGTCGATTTGCGCCGTCATATCGAAGGCGGCGACGAAGCAGGCGGACTTGCGAATCACACGGGATTTATGCTTTGCACGGTGCATAACAAAGGCGAAACAATCAACGATACGCTTATCAACGTCATGCGTTCCACAAAGAAAAGCAAGCGCGACAAATATATGGGGCTTTACAGCCTGCCTCTTCTGAAACTCGCCTATACCATACTGCCCTTTTCGATTTCGGAATTCGCAATCAAAATCGGGTACGACAACCCGCTTATCGGTATGAGCAACATCGGGCTTCTTCCCGTCGATAAACTGACTTTTGGCAATGCGAAACCCGTTGACGGATTTATGACGGGCGCGGTCAAATACAAACCCTTTATGCAACTTGCGCTCACAACCTTAAACGACGTCGTAACGATGACGATTGCAATCCGCGGCAACGACGACGACAAAAAAATCGTTGAAAAATTCTTTGACCTTATCGTGGAAAACGTGAAAGAATTCGACCGCTTAAACGCAAGATAATTTCCTTCCCCCCTTATATATTTAAGAAACGCCCCGATTTTTCGGGGCGCTTCTTTTTTCTTCGTTTATTTTGCAAGGCGTTTTATCGCCTCTTTCGCGCTGTCAAGGAAGTCCGCGTCAAGCGACTCGACATTGCCTTCGTCGCAGGCTTTTGCGATGTTTTTATCAAACGGAATCCGTCCGAGAACTTTCAGGTCAAATTCGGTTGCGACTTCGTCAACCTTGCTGTCGCCGAAAATCGAAAACTCTTTCCCGCAGTCCGGGCATTTGACGTAACTCATATTCTCAACGACGCCCAGCACGGGGATATTCATCATATTTGCCATCTTCACGGCTTTGCCGACAATCATCGACACGAGTTCCTGCGGGCTTGTCACGACGATGATACCGTCGACGTTCAGGCTTTGGAAAACCGTAAGCGGCACGTCGCCCGTTCCGGGAGGCATATCGACGTACATAAAGTCCACGTCGCCCCAGACGCAATCCGTCCAGAACTGTTTCACCATACCCGCGATGACGGGACCGCGCCATACGACGGGATCGTTACTGTGTTCCAGTAAAAGGTTTGCCGACATAATTTCAATGCCGCCCTTTGATTTCACGGGATAAAAGAAACTGCCGTCGCTGTCGATGGGACCGTCCACGTTAAACATGCGCGGAATCGACGGACCGGTAATATCAGCGTCCAGAATCGCCGTCTTAAACCCTTGTTTTGCCGTAATCGACGCCATAAGCCCCGTTACGAGAGATTTGCCCACACCGCCTTTTCCCGACACGATGCCGATAACGTGTTTGACCTTCGACAATGCGTTTACGGGGACGGTGAAGTCGGTTTTTTCGCTGCAACTTCCGTGGCTTTCGCAGGAGCTGCAATCGTGCGTACATTCACTCATAAATTCACTTCCTGTTTTCAATATTATTTATCAAAAATTCGATACCTATTTTCAAATCGTCATAAGTATCGTCAAAATTGCCGGTATAATACGGATCCGCGACGTCGCGGGATTGCCCTGCATATTCCAGAAACTTTTTTACCTTCTTTTTTTCGTCGGGCGCGAAAAGATTTTTGAGATACGCGACGTTTTTGTCATCCATTCCCAAAAACAAATCGTATTTGTCGTAATCGGTTTTTCTGACCTGTTTCGAATAATGCGGGAACGTCGGGACATCGTGCTCTTTCAGTTTTTTCAGCGCGTCGTGATAAACGGGATTGCCCGCTTCGAGCCCGCACGTCGCGGCGGAGTCGATGACGTATTTTTCTGATATCCCCCGCTTTTTCAAGGCGTCTTTCATCATAAATTCCGCCATTGCGCTGCGGCAGATGTTTCCAAGGCACACGAACATTATTTTCATAAAGAATATAATACCACTTTAATATCGGAAAGTCAACGGCGAACGGTTGACATAAAAGCGCGCGGTGATATAATTTATTACGTTTGTATGGAAGAATATATTAAAATTATCGTATATATTTTCGCAGGCATTGGCGCAGGCATAGGCACGGGATTTGCGGGGTTGTCCGCCGCCGCGTTTATCGCACCGATGCTTGTCGCATTTCTGGACTTCCCGTCGTACGACGCCATCGGTATCGCGCTGATTTCCGACGTTCTGGCGTCCGCCGTGTCCGCAACCGCTTACGCCGTCGATAAAAACATTGACGTGAAAAAAGGCTCGAAAATGCTTGTCGTCGTTTTGTGCTTTACGGTTCTCGGGAGTTTTCTTGCGTCAAAAATCGACAATCACCTTATGGGCAACTTTTCCATTTTCGCAACGTCACTACTCGGGCTTAAATTCATCCTCGTTCCCGTCAACGGCAGAGATCCCTTAAAGGACCGCTTGTACAAAAACAAATGGTGCGACGCGGTTCAGACCTTTACGCTGTCGGCAATGATTGGTATGATTTGCGGATTCGTCGGTGCGGGCGGTGGCATGATGATGCTCCTTGTACTCACGTCGTTTATGGGATTTCCTCTTAAAAAGGCGGTCGGCACAAGCGTGTTTATCATGACGTTTACCGCGCTTGTCGGGGCGGTATCGCATTTCGGAATCGGCGGCTTGCCAGACACTACGGCAATGATAACCTGCATATTCAGCACGCTCGTTTCGGCGCAACTTGCCGCGCTTATCGCAAACAAGGTAAAGCCCAAGACGCTTAATATTACCGTCGGCGTGGTGCTTTTAATCCTTGGCATAGTGATGCTTGTTTTGCACTCGTTCTTCTGAAAAACCGCATTAAAAAACCCGCAGACTGCGGGTTTTGTTTTGTCTTTTTTTAAAGGGATTTTTTGGCTTTTCTTTCTGCCTTTTTCGCTTCTCTTTTTTTGAGGACTTCTTCGTGTCTTAAATCGATTTTGTCTTCGATGTTGCCGACGGTCGTCTGGAAACGCACGTTATACTTTTTATCAAGCGCCCACATCGCCGCAAATACGACGACGAGTATCGACCATACCACCGCAAGCACTTTCCACATTGCGGGCGTTATTCCGCGGTACAGACCGAAGAACGACTGTATGTCGATAAACGACAGATGCACGAAGTAACACAGCACCAGAAGCGCGATTACGCCCACGAAAAGCACCGCGTGCAACAGGTTGAACGGCCAGCACGATTTGAACACGAACAGATATCCCGCAAACACGGTCGCAAGGAAATACAGCGCGTGCTGTTCGTCCGGAGAAAGCCCCGTGAGTATCGTCTGCGTTGTGATTACGATTGCGATAATACCCGCCATTACGGTTACTATGCCGGGCACTGCATTCATAATGACTTTTGGCAAAAACCTGCCTTCCACCCTGTTTTTATTGGGTTCGAGCGCGAGTATTCCCGACGGAATCCCGATCGTTACCCCGCCAAGCAGCGTCAGATGCCTTGGCTCGAACGGCAGAATCGACGGCACGATAAGGAACAACAGCGCGATAAGCAAGTTGTAACCCGTCTTCACAAGGAACAACGACGCCGACCTTTCAAGGTTGTTTATGGAACGTCTGCCTTCCGCAACGACTTTCGGCATCGACGCGAAATTACTGTCAAGAAGCACCAGACTGCTCACGTTCTTTGCGGCGTCCGAACCCGAAGCCATCGCGATCGAACAGTCGGATTCCTTTAATGCAAGCACGTCGTTGACGCCGTCGCCCGTCATTGCAACGGTGTGTCCTTTTGCTTTCAGGGCTTTTACAAGCAACAATTTCTGATCGGGCAGAACCCTGCCGAATATCGTGTATTTTTCCGCCGCTTCGATGACTTCCTCGTCGGTTTTCAGTGTCGACATATCAATGATACTGTCGCAATCGGAAAGCCCCGCGCGTTTTGCGACGGCGCGCACGGTAACGGGGTTGTCGCCCGAAATAATTTTGACGGTAACGCCCTGATCCCTGAAATATTGCAGCGTATCGGGGGCTTCCTTTCTTATTTTATCGGCGATGAATATAAACCCTTCCGCTTTCAGTCCGTCGGGAAGGTTATGCCCGATAATTTCGACGTCCGACGACGCAAGGACAAGCACCCTGAGCCCTTCTTCCGCCTTTTCGCGCGTGATTGCTTTTATTTCTTCCGCGGTATTCGGGAAAACGAATTCGGGCGCGCCCAGAACGTAACTTCTGCCGTCGATAACCGCGCCGCTCCACTTTCTGTCCGACGAAAACGGCACGACAATGCTGACTTCGCCCGCCGCCTCGTACTGTCCGACGTAATTTTTGACCGCCGCCGCCGTTGCGTTTTCGTCCTTAACGGCGTCCGACAGGTTTTTAAGGTGGCGGCAGAACTCGTCTTCCGACAAATCGACGGTTTTTATACCGTGGATTTCCATACTGCCTTCGGTAATCGTGCCCGTTTTATCAAGACACAGCACGTCAACCCTTGCAAGCGTTTCGACGCAGTACATATCCTGTGCAAGGGTGTGGTGTCCCGCCAGCCTTATGACGCTCAGACAGAACACGACCGACGTAAGCGCGACAAGACCGCTCGGAATCATTCCTACCAACGAGCCGATTGTCGTCAGCACCGTACTGTTCATATCGTTGCCCTGAATGTAATATTTGACCGAAAACAAAGCGATGCCCAGCGGCACAATGACCACCGACATCGTTTTTACGATTTTATTTAACGAATTTTTGATGACCGAAACGGGTTTTTTGAAATACTTCGCGCCGGCGGATATTTTCATTGCGAAGTTATCCATTCCGACGTGCACGACTTTTGCTTTTGCGCGTCCCGATACGACGTAACTTCCCGACATAAGGCTGTCGCCCACGTTTTTCACGATTGCGTCGGGCTCACCGGTGATAAGGCTTTCGTTGACCTCGATACTGCCCTCGACAACGACCGAATCCGCGCAAATCTGGTGTCCCGCCTGCAATATCGTAACGTCGTCCATAACGACGTTTTTCACGGCGATTTCCTTTTCTTCCCCGTCGCGGATAACCCGAACCTTCGGGGCGGAAATGAGCGACAGTTTATCCATCGTGTGCTTTGCGCGAAGTTCCTGCACGATACCGATAAGCGTATTGCAGACGCACAGAATCACAAAACCGTAATTGCCCATGCCGTCCTTGTCGAATCCCGAAAACGCCGCGACGATTATTGCCATCACGAAAAACACGAAGTTGAAAAACGTGAAGGTGTTGTCGATAAGTATTCTGAGTACGCTTTTGGTTTTTATTGTTTGCAATCCGTTGACGAGCCCGCTCTTGACGCGCGCTTCGACTTCTTCGGACGTGAGTCCCGTTATGAGATTGCAGTCGGTGTTTTTGATTTCTTCCATACTTTCCACGTTGCGTTAAATTAATTTTATTATTGCATTAAATATACGTTGTTGTCAAGAAATGAAAAAAATATCCGCCGCCTTTACCGATTTTTTTCAACGAAAAAGGATAGCGAAAACTCGCTATCCTTCATTATCGTGTTTGTTTTACTTATTTGTTTGAAATCTTTTTGTCAAAGTTTTCAAGCGCGCGGACAGAAATTGCATAGCAATCCGCAAGACAATCTTTGTTAAGGTTGTCGTAACTGTCTTTAAGCGTGTGGTAATAATCTTCCAGAACGTGATTCAATGCGGTGATACCAGTTGCCCTGAAACCTGCCTGTGCGAACGCTGCGCTATCGGTTGCTCCGCCGAAGGGAGGAACAAGAGTTTTGTTGCAGTGAATGCCCAGTTCTTTTGCCGCTTCCATAAAGCTGTCGGAAACTTCCTTGTCGGCTTTGACGGTTGCGTTAAGGTCGCGGTAATTTACGCCCAGGAATTTCGGATCGTGAATAGTGTCGAAAGAATAAATCCAGGTGGGAACGTCGTCGAATTCGCCTTTGTGTTGTTCACACCACGCTTTCGCGCCGCGGAGTCCCGCTTCTTCGGAACCCGAAAGGATAACGCCGACTTCGGTGTGTTCAAGTTCGATACCTTCGTCTTTCATCGCTTTAAGGATTGCGATGCCCATAAGGCAAGCCGTAAGGTTGTCGTTTGCGCCGTCGACCGTCGTGTTCGGATCCCACATGCGGTACATACCGAAATAGAAAGGTACGAATGCAAGGTTCGCGATGCCAAGCCAGAACAGAACGCCGTTTTCGGGTTTAAGAATCATGGGTTTGAAACCGGTGAGTATAGCCGTCGCAAGGCTGCATCCCATAAGGAACAACGCGCCAAGGACAACGACGACGATGTTCGCTTCGTAAACTTTGCCGCCGAACTTATTGTTGACGGGCCAGTTCCACGCTGCGTCGGGGTGACCGTTGAAGAATACGCGACCTTTGACTTCGCCCGTGCATTTCTTGATTGCGGTAACGTTCGTGCCCGTCTTTTCGGGGAACAGGAAGTCGAAAGTCTTTTTGTAAAGACCGAATTGCATTATCATTACGTAGAAACCGAAAACGATAAGCGCAAAGCCTAAAATCGGCAGGAAGAAGTATGCGATAAGCCCCGCAAGAACACAGGTGATCGTGATATAAATCCAGCCGAAAAAGCTGCCGGGATTTTCCTTAAACGATTCAACGTCGGAGCGTTCGCATCCGCAGTCTTTTTTAAGGACGTCAGCCATATACTCGCAAGCGATTCTTTCGCCTTCTTCGCCGGGAGTACGTTTGGGCATATCCTTGCAGATATGGGTGATTTCGTCAACCATATATTGCGCGGCGTCTGCCTTTTTTTCAATCAATTTTGAAAAATTTGCCATAATGTTCTCCTCTTTATTTTTTATATTTATATGATTATCATATCATAAAAACGACGCTCTTTTCAAACAAACGACGTCTTTATTTTTTTTACTATACAAACGACCAAAAATATACAGTAAAAACCGCAAAAAACCGTCAGACGTCGACGATAATGCCTTCTTTCACGAACTCGCGGGCGTCGCGCGGCGACTTTCCTTTGTATTTCTGGAAGTTGCGGTTGAAACTACGCACGCTGTCGTAACCCGCCTTTTTTGAGATTTCCGCGACGGAAAGCGTGGTCGAATACAACAGATCGGTTGCGTAATTTATGCGGTAAATATTCACGACGTCGGAAAAATTCGCGCCGAAATATTCGTTGAAAACAGCCGAAAGATAATTGTAAGAATATCCCATTTTGTCGGACAGGTCTTTCAGACTTATGTCTTCCGTGAAGTTGTGCGAAACGTATTTCGCGATTGCGTTCAAAACGTCCACCTTCTTTTTGTCGACGGGGATAAACGCCGTGTGCGTCTCGAACTCCGCAAGAATATGATACAAAACGGCTTTTCGCTTGAACGTGTTGGTAACAAAGGGCATTTTCCTTGTCAGCGATTCCGCAAACTCTATCGAGAAAACCGGGAAAGTCGCGACGTAGCCGTCGTGCTTTTCGTAAAAGTCGGGAACCCAATCCTTTGAAAACTTGCAGATGAAAACGTTGCTGTAATCGGGCGTTTCATATGCGTGCGCGAACTTTGGCGGAATTACCATACACTTCCCCGCGCGAAGACGATAAATTCTGTCCAGCACGGTAACGTTTGCAAGCCCGTCGTTGCAGTATAAAAACTCGTACGTTTCGTTGCAATGCATCGGGAAACATAAGTTCTTTTCAACGTCGCAAGATAAATAATTTTCCCCTGCCTGCTTGTGTTTTTCGAAATCCAACATATCCCACCTACCGTAAATTATGTCTATATTTTACCACCGAATAAGAAAATAATCAAGCCCTCCCGAAAAATAGGAGGGACTGAGATTATTCTGCTTGTTCTGTTTTTTGTTCGGCTGTTGGAATTTCAGCGTTATCGTCGTCCCGTCTGAACCCTTCGACGTCGGAAACGGGAAGAGAGAAAACTATCGCGCCTGCGTCGGTGCCCGCGCCCGCCGTCGTTACGATGGAGCGCATAATGTCCGCTTTCTTTTCCTTTTTTGCAACGATGATAATGATTTCTTTTTCGCTTGCAATCGACACGTTGAAGAATTTCTCGGTGCCCATGCCGCCCGTACCCTTTGCGTGGATAACGGTGCCGCCGCCCGCGCCCGCAGCCCTTGCGGCGTCCATAACGGCGTCGGTATGCCCTTCGTTTGCAATCGCGAGAATGAGTTCGTATTCAAAATTTATATCGGGTGCTTTCATATCCTTGTTTCCTCCGTTCAAAAAATTGAGGGTGCTGCCGCCGCCGACGCTTTTAATCGGGACGGAAATCACAATGCCGTTGCCTGGTGCGTCGATGTAAAGACGGCGTCGTTCTTCCGTGATGAGCGACTTCGTTTTGTTTTCGTCCGCGACCGCAAAAAGGATTCTTTTATCGGTGGACTCGATCCCCCACAAATCGCGTATCTTCTGCGACGCGGTGCCGTGGCCGATAAGCGACAGAATCACTGGGATTTCCAGCCGTTGACAAATGTTATTCAGAATCGACAATCCGTTGGGATTGATTACCGAGATTACAAAGTACATATCAGTTCCCCCACAGTTCGATAATATCGTCGTCGCCGTAAACGACTTCGGGTACGCGTTCCGCGCGTTGTTTCTTCTTCTTGTAAACAAGACCGGTGATCTGAATGGAAATAAGCGGCATCATCGCAACGAGTGCGACCGCGCCGAAAGCGTCGCTTAATATATTGCCGCCGCGCGCCGAACATACGCCGATGAAAAATTGCAGCATGAACGTCGCAGTCATCGGTCCCGACGCAACCCCGCCCGAGTCGAACGCGATTGCCGTGAATATGTCGGGGACGAAAAACATCAGTATAAGCGCGACGAGATAACCCGGCACGATAAACCAGAGTATCGATATCCCCGTAAGGACGCGGATCATCGAAAGCCCCATCGCCAGCGCGATTGCAATCGACAGGCTCAATTTAATCGCTTTCCCGGGGATTGCGCCCGAACTCACGTCTTCGATTTGCTTTTCAAGGACGAATACCGCGGGCTCGGCGGAAATAATGAACCAGCCCATAAGCATTGCCACGGGAATGAGAATATATTGCGTCCAGCCGCTGTACAGTTGCTGACCGAGATATAACCCCAGCGGCGAGAAACCGACGTTTACACCCGTCAAAAACAACACTAAACCCACGTATGTGTAAAGAATACCGATGAGCGTTTTCAAAAAACTCTTTTTGCTCATCCTGAAAGCAGCCACCTGGAAAATCAAAAACAGTACGATAATCGGTGACAGTGCAATCGCCATTTCTTTCATATATGCGGGGAACGCTTTCAGATATTCCAGCCCCATTTCGGTCGTCGTTTCAGGGATGAACGGAAAGTTCACGTCCGCAACGCCCTGTCCCTTGTAAAAGAACCCCAAAATCAGCACCGCAAGCACCGGCCCTATCGAACATAACGCGACAAGACCGAAACTGTCCGCTTCCGCCTTTTTATCGCTTCGGATATTCGCGACGCCTATGCCGAGCGCAAGGATAAACGGCACCGTCATCGGCCCCGTCGTTACCCCGCCCGAGTCGAAAGCAATCGACAAAAAGTTTTTATCGGCAAACGCCGCAAGCACGAATATGATTATGTAAAACGCAAGGATAAGCCATTTGAGCCTTATGCCCAGAATCGTCCTGAGCATGCACACCGCAAGGAACAACCCTACGCCGACGCCCACTGTAATCAGCAGGACTTTGCCGTCGATGTGCGGCACTGTTTCCGCAAGAACTTGAAGGTCGGGCTCCGCAATCGTTATCGCAACGCCCAGAATAAAACTCACAAACAAAATAAGCGGCAGGTTTTTCGACTTCGTAAGAGTCGTGCCGATGCGGCTGCCGATCGGCGTCATGGACGTGTCCGCACCAAGCGTGAACAGCCCCATTCCCACGATTATCAGCAACGCGCCGATAAGGAACGACAACAATAAGCCCGTCGGCACAGGTTGTATCGACAGACACATTATCGCAACTATGATGATTATCGGCAAGGTCGATACGAAAGATTCCCTTATTTTTTCCGTGATAAGGGCGCGCTTCTTATGCACTGCCTGCGCGTCGATTTTATTGAGTTTTTTTGCTTCCTTCTTTTTCATTACGTTTCTTATTATACATAAATATAGTCTTTATTGCAAGTATATAATTATTACTTAATATTTACCTAAATCTTATACACTTGTAAGAAAATTCGGTTTTTGAAAAAGAGCAACAAAAAAGCACGCGGCGAGCGCGTGCTTTCGCTACCAATCAAGGCTTAAAAGAAAGGATTTATTTCGTCTTCGACGATAATCTTATCCATCATCTCGTAGAAGTCCCATTTCAGGACGTCCCAATATCCGCCGACGGTACCGTGGTTCGTGTTATAGTAGCAAATCGTCGTGGTCTGGCGCGCTTCCGGCAAGGGATAAATCGCGCGGCCTTTCGTGTTGCTTATCGTCTTGTCGCCATTGTAGTTAAGCCCGCCGAGGCATGCGTTGGTGGGCATTGTTCCGTCGCCGTCGCCAAAGAGTATTGCTTTGTGGTCGTAGGAATAATATTCGATGCTGGTAAGCGGCGTGTCGTACTTATGGTTTTTGGTGTCCCACATTTCGTAAGTAACCTTGTTGACCTTAACGGTGTCGGTGTCTTTCGTCACGATTTGAACGCTCTTTTTGGTGTTGTATCCGACGCCCAGGCAATAAGTCGTGTTCACGAGTTCGGGCGCGTAAACGTTGGCGTCTTTGTCGTTCACACTTTCTTTGACGTAGAAGGACTCCCAGTATGCCGGCAGGTTTTTCATGCCGGGTTTAAGCTTGTCGTAAATGCCGTCGACGCCCGGTTTCCAGTCGCTGGTGTGCGCCCAGGGACGCGAGCAGTACCATTCGTACATATTCGTCACGGGTACGCCGTCAACGTAAACGGGGCTTTCGTTCTCGCCGTAATAATCGGAATCCGCAAAGGTCTGGAACGGCAGAAGTTGCATTACGGAAGTAAGGTTTTGTGCAAGCGGTCCTGCAAGTTTCTTTATGCCTTCCGAAATCGCGTCGACGCCCAGAACAACGCCGCCGAGGGTGTCGCCGACCGTTCCGTTTACAACGTCGGCAATCGCTCCGGTGGGATCGTCAAGATAATAAATCGCGTCAAGAGAGCCCGCCGTTGCAGGCGAAAACGCACGATAAGCGCGAATGATTTCGCTCGGTTTTTTAACAGCAGTTTGTGTCGTATGATTCTTTTGTGCTTCTGCTTCCGCTTCCAACCACTTGTTTTGCAGTCTTGCGATATATCCCGCAACGACGGGGCCGCCCATACTGTGCGACGTGAGAATTACTTCTTCCCAGCCGTTGGTCTGAATGAATTGTTCAAGAAGTTCGGAATTGATCCTGTTGTCGATGCGCCAGTCGTAGTTGAAAACGACGACGTCCCAGCCCTGCTTTTCGTATCTGGCTTTCAGGTCCAGGCATTGCTGACGATACGCGGCGATTGCACCGTATTGAATTTTTTCGCCTGCCGTGTATGCGCCGTATCCATCGACGACTTCGCCGGAATCGTTATACAGCGTTGACTTGAACGTGCCGTCCGCGGTTGTGGGGCGAACGTTTGCGGGGCGCAGATTCGGATTGTTGCTTTTGCCCTGCTCGTCAAGCGTGATTTGCCATAATAAGTTTTCGACGGATTCGTCCTTGTACTTCATAATGCCGCCGATTAAGTCGTACGTCGTTTTGTCGGTAAGCACCGCCATGACAAGTCCCATCATATCCCCGCCGGGGAATACCTGCTGGAAATAAACGCCCTCGGCAACGGGATCCCAGATTGCCTCGTTCGTCTTCGTGTCGTACAGCCCGCCCGAAAGCAACGCCGTACAAATGACGACAGCCTTTTTATTCTTCGACGTTTCGCCCGGGGTTTCGCCGCATGCGGTAAGCACGCCAAGGCTCAAAACAACCACCACTATTACAAGCAGAATGCCGATAAGTTTCTTCTTCGCCTTCATATTTTCCTCCTGAAAAAGGGAACACTGACCCTTATACATTACTATAATAACATTACTTTGTGAAAATAACAACAACTTTCGTTTACATTTTTTGCCCGAAACCATTAAAAACCGACAACGAAAAACGGCAATCCCGCCGTTTCGGAATTGCCGTTTCGTCTGCTTTTTGAATTAAATTTCCGTCACAGTAAGAATTGCTTGTCCGGTTGATTTATGAGAAATTGTACTGGGCGTTGTAGATTTCGGCATAGAAGCCGTTCTTTTTAAGCAGTTCTTCGTGAGTGCCCGATTCCACGACGTCGCCGTTTTTGATGACAAGAATCACGTCGGCGTTGACGATTGTCGAAAGCCTGTGGGCGATGACGAAACTGGTTTTCTTACGCATGAGTTTGTCCATTGCGCCCTGTATCAGAAGTTCCGTGCGGGTATCGACTGAGCTTGTCGCTTCGTCCAGAATCAGCAAAGGTCTGTCCGACAAAAACGCCCTTGCGATCGTCAGCAGCTGCTTTTGTCCGCCCGAAAGGTTTGTGAGCGATTCGTTGACGACGGTGTCGTAGCCGTCGGGGAGCATCCTTATAAAGCCGTCGGCGTGCGCGGATTTGGCGGCGGCGATAACTTCTTCGCGCGAAACGTTGTCTTTGCCGTAAGCGATATTGTCGTAAATCGTGCCGCCGAAAAGCCAGGTGTCCTGCAACACCATCGAGAAACAGCCCCTTACGCTTTCGCGCGAGACTTTGCCCGTGTCCGTGCCGTCGATTATTATTTCGCCGGAGTTCGGATCGTAAAATCGCATAAGAAGATTGACGATTGTGGTTTTGCCCGCGCCCGTAGGCCCGACGATCGCCACCTTTTGCCCTTTTTCGACGTGGATATTAATGTCTTTGATAAGCGGGTTTTCGGGATTATAAGAAAACGCGACGTGGTTGAAGTCGACGACGCCCTGAACATTTTCGGGCATCTCGCCTTCCCTTACGTCCATTTCGGGTTCGTCAAGCACCTCGTACACCCTTTTCGCCGCCGATGCAACCCTTTGAATACTGCTTATCGCGCCGGCGATTCTTTCAAGCGGGGACGAAAACATTTTTGCGTAAATGACGACGGCGATAATGTCCGCGACGCTGACTACGTTGCCGCCGATTTTCATACCTTCGATTGCGAAATACGCGCCGATTAAACATATCGCGACGTAGGCGATATTGTTCGTGAGCGACACGACGGGCGTGATTATCGACGACAGGAACGTCGCCCTTTCTTCCGCCTTGCACATTTCGTCGTTGACGCGCGCGTGCTTTTCTTCCTGGCGGTTTTCCACGTTGTAGCTTTTTATCGTCTGATACCCGGAATACGTTTCTTCGACAACCTGATAAATCTCGCCGGACGATTTGAACATCTTATCGAAATAAGGTTCGCTCTTCTTTGCGATGACGTACGACACGACGACAGATGCAGGCACAAACGCGATAACAATCAGCGCAAACACCCAGTTTATCGTGAAAATCATAACGATAATCGTCAGAAGTTGCAAAATGCCCATTAAAAGCGTTTCGACAATACTGTGGATACTGTTGCCCATTTGCGACACGTCGCCCGTCATTCTGTCCAAGAGCTGCCCCGCTTCCGTCCTGTCGACGTAAGACACGGGCAGGTACTTGATTTTCGTGGACATATCCATGCGAAGTCCCGCCGTAAAGTGCATGCTGACAATCTTGTTCGACGCCAGCATTTCGACGTAACTCAGCACCGAATACGCCGTATATATGATGATAAGAAGTATGAGTGTGTTTTTGATTTGTCCGACAAGATCGCCCGTCCCGTTATATGCGTTCAGGACGTCCAGGGCGTCCGACAAGAACTTGGGCGCGGCGATGTTTGCCGCCATCGTAAGCGCGCTTAATACGCACACCAACACCATGCCCCATTTGATTCTGCCGATTTCTCTGACAAGGCGCAGAATTATGCTTTTCGTTTCGTTTTTCGTCATTTTGTCGCCGCTTCGAAACCGTTTCATAATGCGCCTCCTTCGACCTTTTGTCCCGTCTGCGACTCGTAAATTTCACGATATTGTCTGCACGACGAAAGCAGGTCTTTGTGCGTTCCGCGCCCGACGATGCGCCCTTCGTCCAGGACGAATATTTTGTCCGCAGACGCCGCCGTCGACGCGCGTTGCGTCATTACGATTTTCGTTTTTCCCGAAAGGGTTTTATCGAGGTTTTCCTTGACGTGCGCTTCGGTCAGGAAGTCAAGTGCGGAAAAACTGTCGTCGAAAAGATAAATCGAACCCTTTTTAAGCATTGCGCGCGCAATCGACAGACGTTGTTTTTGTCCGCCCGACAGATTACTGCCGCCGCTTAGTATTTCGTAGTCTAGCCCCGTTTCGAGGTTTTCGACAAATCCTTTCAGTTCCGCGATTTTAAGCGCGTCGTACACCTGCTCGTCGGAAGCGTCCGCCGCCGACATTCTGACGTTGCTGCCTATCGTGCCCGAAAATATCGTGGCGTTTTGAAGCACGCACGTCACGTTGTTTCTGACGCGTTTTCCGCTGATTTCCGACACGGATTTTTCGTCGTAGGATATTTCGCCCGAAGTCGGGTTAAAAAACTTCATAATAAGTTTGACAATGCTGCTTTTTCCGCTGCCCGTACCGCCGATGAACGCAACCTTTTCGCCGGGCGCGATATCGAAAGACACGTCGCTCAACGCGTTCTCCGACGCCCCTTCGTATCTGAAATCGACGTGCGAAAATTTAAGTGCGCCCGAAAAAGCGGGCAGGTTTTCGTCGTCGGGTTCTTTTTGAACTTCCGTTTCCAGAATCTCGTTGATACGTCTGCTGTTTACGGCGACTTTCGGCAAAAACGCAAGCATCATCGCAAACATCATAATGCCGTTCATGACAAGCGCGACGTACTGCACGATCGCGATAATATCCGCCCCCGTAACCGCCGACTTTCCGCCCTGCATAAGCTTTGCGCCGACGTACAGGATAAGAATCGTGACAAGGTTAAGCCCCAGCATGATAACCGGCGTAAGAAGCCCCATATTGACGTTGGCTTTTATGATGTTTTTCGCCATGACGAGCGTGGCTTCGTTGGCGCGGTCACACTCGCGGGCTTCCCTGTTGAACGCGCGGATAACGCGGATACCCGTCAACCTTTCGCGGATAATGCTGTTCTGTTTGTCGATGTATTCGTCGCTCTTTTCCCAAAGCGGCATAATGCGACGCACGACGAAATACAGCACCGTCACGACGACCGGCACGAACGTGAACATGATAAGCGCAAGCCACGGATCGGCAAGGAACGCCAGCGCGCTTCCGCCAAGCACCAGAATGGGAATACTGATGACGCCTTGCATAAGCATACTCGCGCACTCTTCCAGAAGCCAGATATCGTTTGTGCTTCTCGTGATGAGCGCGCCCGTGCCCCAGTGATTGAGTTGGTCGGGATTGAGCGTGTTTACCTTTTTGAAAATTACTTCGCGCAAGGTCTTTGAATATCTGCTGACGACGCCCGCCGAGATTTTGTAGGACAAAATGCCCACGACAAGTCCCATTATCGACACGCCGAGCATTATCCCGGAACACGCAAGCGTAACCGTCATATTCTGCCCGCCGATACCGTATTCCACGATATAACTCATAAGATACGGCAGCGCAAGACTTGCCGCCGAGGTTATCAGCGTCAGAAATACGACAAGCACTATTCTGCCCGCGTCGGGCTTTAACAGACGAAGCAACTTAAACATACTTTGAGATTATACCACACTGCACGCGGCGTTTACGAGCGTAAAGATAACAAAACAATATATTTAATTATAATTAGTATATCCCTCAACAAAAAACCGCCGAAAACCACCATCTTTCCTGCCGCATCCTGCCTTGCAAAGCAACGGCACGATGAAATCGTGCAAAATCCCCGCATCTCCACCAAATGAGAAACAAGTTGAACAGGAAGTTCAACTTGTTTTTCGTTTGGCTATACAGTACAAAATAGCTACACTGCCATTACCATTTACAGCCCTCGTTTTTGAATGTCTCCTATCGTTTTATTATGTATTATTTCCTTTGGGTTTGACAAATCACCGTATAAGTTATTTTGATAATTTCCTCATTTGCTTTTTCATATTGAGCACTATAGGATACATGATGAACCTAAAAATTTTGCCGGACCTTAAATAGCAATATACTTCATTCCAAAGGGCATAGAATGCGCATTTTGCATCGCACTTTTCGCTTGTTTCATACTTTTTTTTGTAGGTCTTGTAAAGATGAAAGCAGGGACCTGTAAGATTGTTAAGTTGGAAAAGGTCATACTCCTTGTCGGCATACATTGAGTTCAAAGGATCAATAATTGCTGAAATTTCAAAAGGCTTTTTCACCATGACGTTCATTACGTTCAAATCGCCATGAATGAGAGAAGGCGTTGTCACTTTTTCCGAGAAAATCTCATCATACATAGAATACGCCTTCTTCATTGTGTTGAAAACTAAACCTTCAAGTTTGCCTTTTTTGTTCATCTCTTCTGCTTTTGCCAAGATGTCGAGAACAAAGGGTTTATAATAATCTTGCCAACTGTCAAAGGTGGGATTTTCAATGTCGCCAAACTTTTCGGCGGTGCAACCGTGTATGCTGTTCATTGCTTCCGTCAACTTGTCCGCAAATGCGCGTTTTGCCTTTGGCGATTTAAAAAGAAGACCAAAACTGTTAAAAGCGTCTTTACCCTCTACATACTCCATTGCCATACAATCAATGGGCTTATCTGTCGTATTATCGTATGTAAAGTACACTTTTGGGAATTTGACCGTTGAATGTGCACCCAAAACTCCAAGTTGATAGGCCTCTTTTTTATGCATACCTTCTATCTTAAACGTCTTCACAACAAGAGTGCCCGGTTCTTTGTCAATGTCCACCTTGTAGACAAAACCAAAAGAGCCTCCTCCCAAGAATTTAATGCCTAAAACCTTGCATTCAAGCCTTTCAACCACTACCGCTCTGATAAGCTCGGGCAACTGTTTTTTGTCAGTACATAGCTCTTTCTTTTCTTCCATAAATAACTCCTTAATTGTAATATCTTGAACACGCAAATCAAATTGGTGTTATACAAATTCTCATTTTAATACGCAAGTCTTTGAACTTTTCATTCTCCAAATTTTCATAATATCATTTCTTATCCTCCTTAGTTGTTTTATTGTATTCAACAACAGATGCCACAATTGAATACGCCACCATAATTCCCATCGCGATGATAAGAAGAATTGTTGAACTGAGAGTGCCGTCTATAACAAGCGCAACTATCAATCCAATAATGAGAATAGTGCTGAAGAGTTTATTTTTTTTGAAATAATGTACGCCAAGAGCACCAAAAAGTGCTGCTAGAATTTGTCTAAATGCCGGAGCGATCTTTAAATCCATTATATCGTCCATATAAGGAAGCAAGCCAAACACGCAAATTGTAAGCACTATAAGGGTGACTATATTTGATACCGCCACAGCCACGGTCACCATACAATCTTTATGAGTTTGTGAACAACCATCATCAAGTGAACCGATGGCATTAAGGGCACACGGCACTTTTATATTGGAAACGTTGCCCGTCAAAAAACTAAGATATGTACCGTATATGCCAATGGTTGATATATAAGGGAATGCACTGAATATTGCCGCGGGATAAAACAAAATTGCAATTGGCAACATTGACTTGGCAAGTTGTCCGCCATCCGGCCACACTTCAAGGACGATACAAGTTACAAGCGGTGCGCCAATTATAAATATGAGTGAGAGTATATCCCAAATTAAAATGGATTTTTTATTCATATCAAGTCCTCCACTCAAAGTTTGCTACATTCTCCGGAATAACCAATGAAAGTAACATCACAATCACAAACGCAAGAAGCATTGATATGGGCATCGCCAAATTTTTAAGCCACACCTTTTTTTCGCCAAGTTTTGAAAATAGGACCATAAATCCCCCCGACAAAAGCACTGTGAGCAAGGACAAAAAACCCGCACCATCTCCTGCAATTTCCGGCGAACCCTTTGCTGCAATTTGCTTAACGAAGTACACGCCTATGATTCCAATATACATTAGATTGCCAAAGCGACTTACGCTCATAGAGAGTATTTTCAGCCACTTAGATTTTTTCTTTTTTGAAGAGTTCTCCTCAACACTTGCCTCTTTAACAACATTTTCGCTTTCGTTTTCCGTGATGTTTACAACCGCAATATTCTCATCTAAAACAGTGCTGTTTTCTTCACTTTGATTAAGGACAACATCCGTTGTTTCAGCAGAATCAGCGGTTTGTATATCACAAACTACCACTTCAATCTCTTTTTTTGACTTTTTCTTCTTTAAACTCAAAAATGCAATGAGTATGAGTCCCGCAACTCCCGATAAGGACGTTCCCCAAAGCACTGTTACAAGCACTGTGGGAGAAAGGGCTGTACTTGCAAGGTCAAGGCCAAAGACGTTGAGTATGGTCTCCGCCGCTAAAATGTTGTCTTGAACAGAGCCGGTAAATATGCTTCTTATGAACACCAACTCATTACCAAGCGATCTTGCCAACGGAATTATTGTCAGGGATACTGCAAAAGCGGGAAGAATGCTGAATATGGCACTTGACAAAATGTTGCTCTTCATTTTTGTAGAGACAACTTCTTCCTTTTTACTCTTATAAACTGCGTACACCAAAAAGAATAAATTTTGTACAATCATAAAGACAAAGCAACATATTCCAATTATCAATAAAACTTGATTCACACTGCCTCCTCGTCTACAAGATTGTTCTTGGCAAACTCAATTAATTTCTTTGAAAAATCATATTCTGCTTCAAATATGCGCTTATAGTTTTCTTCGCCAAATTAACAAGAGATTATGTCTTATTCCTAATAAACCTGTTTTATTTTCTGTAAATGCTTTTGCACCTACAAAATCTCCTCATCGACATTATATTATCTTTTATATAAAAAATCAAGGGGGGGGGGAAGATAGGCAGTTTTCTCGTTTGGTGGAGATGCGGGATTTGTAGCAAACATAGTTTGCGTAATAACGGAGCAACGTCGCACACAGTGCTTTTTAAATCGCATTGTCGCAAGCGATAATGCTCACTCTTTTGCTTGTGTGCTCCTTTTCCCCACGGGTACACAGTATCCCGCGGGGTCCCCAGAATATCGCATAAACGATCGTCTACGCTCAACGATTTGTTGCAAGCAACAATGCTACGCATTCGTGCGACAAATCGCACAATCGTTGGCTATGTCCGCTGCGCTCGATTTCCGCAAATGCAAGCGCTTGCTTCTCTCTTCGCTTGCGGTCAGCCCGGATACCGGGGTTCACGTTGCAAAGCAACGGCATGGCTTTTGCCGTGCAAAATCCCCGCATAGTAAGCATAAAAAAGACAAGTCGAACAGAGTTCAACTTGTCTTTTTTGTGGTGGAGATGCGGGGATTTGAACCCCGGTTCGTCCTTCTACACCCGACACCTTCTACATGCTTATTCGGTGATTAAGTTCTCTTACCGTCGTTCGCCGACAGACGGCGGTTTTGAAGAGGCGGAGAATGCCGATTTACTTACCGCCGTGGGTAAATCCGTAGCCCGTTCAGTATGACGCCGATTGCTTACGGAACAGGAACGTAAGGTCGACGTGCCGCTAATTAATTAAGCAGCGAATGCGAACGCAGGAGCGTTCACTTTTTCGTTATTTTTTGCGTTTAAATTTAATTTTCCGTCTTTAACGCAGCCGGACCTGCGACATGCTTCTTATCGTCCATACAAAAACGTCGAATCCAAAAACATCCCCGTGGACAAAATAACGAAAAAAAGTATTAAGTTGATATATCTCGCGGTTTACCGTACGAAACGATACGATAAACCGTTTGATTTGTAGTATTATTTTTTTGCCGCTTATTTTGAAATCGCGTCGATTTCAAAGGGCGTGACCTGATAAACGTAGTAGTTGAGCCAGTTGTAATACAGGAGATTTGCCGTGCCGCCCCAGCTCATATTTATCGTGCCGTCCGCGTTGTAATAGTTTTCGGGCGGGGCGATTTCAAGCCCTTTTTCTTTGTCGCGAAGATATTCTCTTTCCAGCGTTTCGCGGTCGTATTCGCTGTGTCCCGTAAGGAAGATGCGGCGGTTGTCTTTTGACTTTATAATGGACGGGCCGCACTTTTCGCCCGACACAAGCACTTCAAGATCCGGGCATTTTTTCAGCTTATTTTCGTCGATCGCGGTATGGCGCGAATGCGGGATCATAATCGCGTCGTCCATGCCTTTTAACAGCGGCTCGTGCAAGACGCACTTAACGTTGTTATACACCCCGAAAAGTTTTTTGTCAAGCAGATGCTTATTTATGCCGTAGTAGTAATAAAGCGCCGCCTGCGCGCCCCAGCATATAAACATCGTGCTGGTGACGTTCTCGTCCGCAAAATCAAGGATTTCTTGAAGTTCCGCCCAATATTTGACGTCGGTGAACGGCAGGGTTTCGACGGGCGCGCCCGTGATTATCATACCGTCGAACTTCATTTTCTTAATTTCGTCAAGGTTTTTGTAAAACTTGTCGAGATAAGTTTCGCTCGTATGGTTTGCCTTGTACGTCGACGTTTTGACAAGCGTGACGTTCACTTGCAAAGGCGTATTACCAAGCAACCTCAGCAGCTGCGTTTCGGTAACTTCCTTTGTGGGCATAAGGTTCAGAATTGCGATTTCGATGGGGCGAATGTCCTGCGACACGGCGCGGCTGCCGTCCATGACGAAAATCTTTTCGTGAAGCAGACTGTCGAATGCAGGAAGGTCGCGCGGGATAACGATTGGCATATCACTTCACCGCCGTTTCAAGCGCCTGACGGATATCTTCAATCAGGTCGTCTGCGTTTTCAAGCCCCAGGCTTACGCGGATAAGGTCGGGAGAAATGCCCGCCGCCGTCAACTCTTCGTCGGTCATCTGGCGATGCGTCGAACTTGCGGGGTGCAAGCAGCAACTTCTTGCGTCGGCAACGTGCGTTTCGATTGCGATGATTTTCAGCGCAGCCATAAATTTTTCGGCTTTTTCCCTGCCGCCCTTCACGCCGAAACTGACGACTCCGCACGCGCCGCTTTGAAGATACTTTTTCGCAACGTCGTAATACTTGTCGCCTTCGAGCAGCGGATACGAAACCCACGCGACGTTCTCGTTTTCCGACAAGAATTTTGCGACGGCAAGACCGTTTTCGGCGTGGCGTTTCATTCTGACATGCAGGCTTTCAAGTCCGAGATTAAGATAAAATGCGTTTTGCGGCGACTGAATCGAACCAAAATCTCTCATAAGTTGCGCCGTCGCTTTCGTGATGAACGCGCCTTCTTTCCCGAAACGCTCTGCATAAACGATGCCGTGATAACTGTCGTCGGGGGTGGTGAGAGAGGGGAATTTGTCGGCGTGAGCGAACCAGTCGAACTTGCCCGCGTCGACGATTGCGCCGCCGACCGCCGCACCGTGACCGTCCATATATTTCGTCGTGGAATGCGTTACGATATCTGCGCCCCACTCGATAGGACGGCATTGCACGGGCGTTGCGAACGTATTGTCGATAATAAACGGAACGCCGTGACGATGCGCTACCCGCGCGAATTTTTCAATGTCCAAAACGGCAAGCGCGGGGTTTGCGATGGTTTCGCCGAACAACGCTTTCGTATTCGGGCGGAACGCCGCTTCCAGTTCTTCTTCCGTGCAGTCGGGCGATACGAACGTAAAGTCGATGCCCATCTTTTTCATCGTAACCGCAAACAGGTTGTACGTGCCGCCGTAAATTGCGGAACTGCTGACGACGTGGTCGCCGCAACTTGCAATATTGAACACGGCGTAAAAGTTTGCCGCCTGACCGCTTGACGTGAGCATGCCCGCCGTTCCCCCTTCAAGTGCAGCGATCTTTGCCGCGACGTAATCGTTGGTGGGGTTTTGAAGCCTTGTGTAGAAGTACCCGCTTGCTTCGAGATTGAAAAGTTTTGCCATTTCGGGGCTCGAATCATACTTAAACGTGGTGCTTTGCACGATGGGGATCTGACGGGGCTCGCCGTTTTTCGGAGTATAGCCCGCCTGTACGCATAAAGTATCGATTTTTTTATCCATAAATATCTCCTATCTCGCGCCGTACTCTTTCAATACGCGGTCGAGTTTTCTTTTGTTTTCTTTTTCCTGAATCGCGTCTCGTTTGTCGTGCAGCTCTTTGCCCCTTGCGACGCCGAGTTCGACCTTTACGAGCGCGTCCTTGAAATAAAGTTTCGTGGGGACAAGGGTATATCCCTTTTGCTCCACCTTTTGTTTCAGTTTTCTTATTTCCGACTTATGCAGCAGTAAGCGACGGTTACGCATCGGATCGATTTTGAACATCGTCGCCATTTTATACGGCGAAATGTGCATGCCGACAAGGAAAACCTCGCCGTTTTTCACGATTGCGAAACTGTCTTTCATATTGACGTTATTAAGCCTTAACGACTTTACCTCGTGCCCTTCGAGAGCGATGCCCGCTTCCAGAGTGTCTTCGATAAAATAGTCGTGATACGCTTTTTTGTTGGTGGCAATGATTTTATTGCCGTCTTGCTTTTTCTTCATAAACCGAGAAATTTACACGGCGGATTTCGCGGGAAATGCCGTCGACTTTAATTTTTATTTTATCGCCCAACGAATAAACGTGTTTGCCCGAAGAAAGAGTGAACCGCCCTTCGTCGAATTTATATTTTCCGGCGGGAAGTTTGTCAAGCGAGATAAACCCTTCCACCGTGTTTTGAAGTTGAACGAACACCCCGAAACCCGTTACGCCGCTGATTATACCGTCGTAAACTTCGCCGGACTTGTCCGCCATATACAGCATTTTGAAGTAATCGTCGCCGTCACGCTCGGCACATTCCGCGGCGATTTCCCTTTCCGACGATATTGCCGCCGCCTTTTCGCACCTGATAAGCGTTTTCGTAATCTCCGCGCCCGACAGTTGTCCATTAAGCATCTTTTTGATGACGCGGTGGATGGTCAGGTCGGGATAACGGCGTATCGGCGACGTGAAATGACAGTAGTATTCGAGCGCAAGCCCGAAATGTCCCGCATTTCCCGTCGTGTACTTCGCCTTTTGCATACTGCGAAGCATGACTTTGCTGATTATGCGCTCTTCCGCCGTGCCTTTTATGTCGTCCAGCAGTTTCTGGTACTCCGACGCGTGCATACTCTGGTGCACGACGAAGTTATAATTGAACGAAGAAACGAACTTTTTGAATTCCAGCACTTTTTCTTTATTCGGCGCTTCGTGCACGCGGTAAACGAAAGGCAGTTCGGTATGATACATAAACTCCGCAACGGTTTCGTTTGCAAGCAGCATAAATTCTTCGATAATAAGGTTGCTTTCGTAATAAGGATAAGGCGCGACGTCCAAGACCTTCCCGTCTTTTATCGTAAACTTCGGCTCTTCCGAGATAAAGTTAATGCTGCCGCGATTTCTTCTTTTCGCGTTCATTATCCTTTCAAGGTCGCGCGCGCACGCTATCATATCGTATACGTCGGCGTATTTTTCAATGAGTTTTTTGTCGCCGTCAAGGATTTTCTGCACGTCGTCGTAGGTCATGCGATGATTGCTTCTTATCACGCTTTCGACGATTTTGTTTCCCGTGACTTTTCCCGTTTTGTCGATTTCCATAACGCAGGAAAGCGTCAGTCTGTCCAGGTTTTCGACGAGGCTGCAAACCCCGTTCGACACGGCCTCGGGAAGCATCGGCAACACCATATTCGGAAGGTAAACGCTCGTTGCGCGTTTCAACGCCTCTGCGTCCAGAATTCCGTCCTGTTTTATATAATGCGCGACGTCCGCGATATGGACGTAAAGGACAAATCCGTCACCGCGTCTTTCAACCGTTATCGCGTCGTCAAAGTCTTTCGCGTCGGCGCCGTCGATTGTAATCGTGAGCAAATCGCGATAGTCTGTGCGTTTTGCGATTTCTTTCTTATCAACGGGTTTACTTATTCTTTCCGCGTCGTAAAGTGCCTCTTTTGAAAAGTTCTCATAAAACCCGTGGTCGCGGATTATTGCCAGAGTATCGCCTTTTATCGTGTTTGCGCGGCCAAGAATTTCGGTAATTTCGCCAACGGGATTTTTGCCCGAATCCCAGTCGTAAATGTTCACGACGACCTTGTCTTTGTTCTTTGCGCCGCCGCGTCCCGCAGTCGGAATAAACACGTCCGAAAAGTAACTTTCGTCGTCGGGAATGACAAACCCGTGTCCCGCGCGGTCGCTTGTATATTCGCCCACGAGCTGGCGTTTTCCGCGCTCGATGACCGAAACGACTTTTCCTTCGTCGGCAGTGCCTTTCACGGGCACGACGTAAACCTTATCGCCGCTTTGCGCGCCGTGCAAACCTTTGTGCGGTATGAACAAATCGGCTTTGCCATCGTCGCGGATAAGAAACGCGAAACCCCTGCGATTGCCGCGAAGCACGCCGCTTACCGCGTCGCATTTGTCTTTCAGCGTATAATTTCCTTTTTCGACGGACACAAGCACGCCGTCATGCACGAGTTCGTCAAGGGCTTTTGTGACCTCGCGCTTTTCAAACGTTGAATATATCCCGAGTTTTCGGTTTAACAATCTGTCCGAAAAGTTGTCGAGCCCCGCCGATTTTATTTCGTTTAATAATCTTTCCTTAAATTCCATATTAAAAATAAGGGCGACTTATCGTCGCCCTTTGTACTTAAAATAAACCTTATCTTCCGCTGAGGCTTAAAATTACGAAGTAGATAACCGAAACTACAAGAAGTAATACCGATAATACCACCGTCGCGATTCTGAGCCTGCCCTCGGAACTTTGCGATTTGTTCTTTCCGAAGAACGAGTCGTTTTTCTGGTTGTATCCGGCGATTGCGCTCATATCTTCGCCGCTGCTCTTTTGCATAAGAACCACGACGACGAGAGCGATTGCCGCAAGCACCATGAGCGTCATCATTGCCCAGCCGACCTTCTGACCGACTTCATATTGTATAACCGATAACATCGGCATTAAACTTTTTATCATTATAAATTCCTCCGAATTTAATTAGCAAAGTGAATTTTAACATATATATTTCAAAATTACAACCGTTTTTCAGCGTTTTAGGAGCAAATATTAAAAATTTCGCGTTAAATTTTTCCGTTTGTTATTGACTTTACGGTAAAACGACTGTATATTAATTATTACCTTATAAATATAGTAATAAAATGGAACGCAAGATTTTTAAGAGAAAACTTAAACTTTTTTCAACCGACCCGCACGACGGGACGGACGCTTATCTGCGCCTTTTAAAGTTCAAGAATCTTCTGAAAAACAACATTATCGTGATAATTGCCGTCCTCGGCGCTATAATCACCTGTTTCTTCGTTCCGCCCGATAAGGAATACTTAAACTACGTCAGTTACAAAACGATATTGTGTCTTCTGTCGCTCATGCTTGTCGTCAGGGGGCTGAAAGATTGCCGCTTCTTCGGGATCATGTCGGGCAAAATCCTCGATAAAATATCCGACCGCCGTGCCATCGCGACGGTACTTATTTTTTTACCGGCATTTTTTGCCCTTTTCATCACGAACGATATCGCGACGATTACTTTTATTCCCTTTGCGATAATTATGCTGTCGCAGGCGGAAGCGAACGACCTTATCCCGTTCGTCGTGATTATGCAGACGATGGCGGTGAAACTTTCGGGCATCGTGTCGCCGCTCGGCAACGCGCAAAACCTGTTCCTTATCGACTATTACGATTTCGATTTCTTCTGGTTTGTCAAAAACCTGTGGCCGCTTGCGCTTGCGGGATACGGACTGACGTTTATAATGTGCCTGTTCGTCAAAAAAGGAAAACTCAATCCGCCCCCCGTCGGCGAATATAAACTGCCGAAGTTCGAGCTTTTAATATATTTTGTGATGTTCGTGTTCATCATAATTTCGATTTTCGACGTTCTGCCTTATTACATAGTTACGCCGATTATCCTTGTCGTGATGCTTTTCGTCCACCCAAGAAGTTACAAAAAAGCGAACTACGGCGTGATTATAATGTTTACGGCGTTTTTCGTGATGAGCGGCAACTTCCTGCGTATGCCGTCCGTCAACGGATTTCTGACAAAAATCATCGCCGGCAACGAGCTGTGGCTTTCGGCGCTTGCGTCGCAACTTCTCACAAACAATCCCGTCGCGCTCGTGTTCCCGACTTTTTCAAAAAATACCGTGTCGCTGATGTACGGCATAAATGTCGGCAAATACGGCACCGCCCCTTTGAACAACTATATGGTAATGAGCCTTGAAAGAAAATACGACGTCAAAAAACATTTCGTGCTGAAACTTCTTGCCGTCAACTTTTTGTACTTTTTGGTATTGTTCGGCGTTGCGGCGCTCGTCGTGTATTTATAATTTTTTGAACCTTTTTTCAAGCCTTCGCATATCTTGTACGTGCGGAGGCGTTTTTTATGAATTTTTCTGATTTGAGCGTGAGAAAAGACTTACCATATCCCGAGCCGGTCATACCGTACCCGAACCCCGTCGAGGCGAAAAAACTAATGAACGACTACGGCGGGCGCGACAGCGAAACGACGGCGATCCTGCAATACGTTTATCAAAGTTACGTTTTATCGCGGGAGTTTCCGGAATTTTCAAAAAAGCTTGCAGAGATTGCGGCTTGCGAAATGAAGCACCAAAAAATCCTCGGGACGGCGATTGCGGCTTACGGAAGTTTCCCCGTTATCGGCGGCAGGACGGCGTTCTGGAACGGCAGTTACGTCAACTACGCAACAGACCTTATTAAACTTCTGGAATATGATATTCAAGGCGAACTGTGTGCGATTGAAAATTACAAAAACACAATTTTATGTGTACAAAACAATACGTTAAAAGCCACTATTGAGCGAATAATCGAGGACGAAGAATTGCACGTCGTTGTCCTTAAAGCAATGCTCGCTACGGCAAAAGAAGACAGAAAATAATATTTTGCAAGTGCGTTTTTGGCACATACCGTTTCTCTCGTTTTGTGCAACGCGAATACCCGTTCTTCATATATCAAAACTAACAAAAAGGATAGCGGTTTCGCTATCCTTTTATGGTTTCTTTGGTTTTTATATCCGCTTTTATTTGAAGAACAGCGGCAACGTCTGCAAGAAAATAATGTCGTGTCTTTCCGCCGCGTCGCCTTCCGCAAGCACCGCCATTCTCCCGACGATCTGACCGCCCGCGATACGCACGAGTTCCTCAATCGCGTGCAGACTTTCGCCCGTCGAAATAACGTCGTCGACGATAAGGATACGCTTGCCTTTCATTCTGTCGATGTCAAACTTGTCAAGATAAAGCGTCTGGACTTTCGCCGTCGTGATGGACTTCACCTCAACCTTAACGGGATCGACCATATAAGCTTTTAAGCCCTTTCTGGCAAGAATATAATTTTTGCCTTCCTGTTTCGCCATCTCGTACGCCAAAGGAATACCCTTCGATTCCGCCGTGATGATAAGGTCGTGTTCGGGTGCTTTTTTCAGAAGTTCTTCCGCGCACCTGACGGTCATTTCGACGTCGGAAAACATGACGAATCCGGCTATGTAAAGGTTTTCGTTAATCGGGCAAATGGGTAAATCCCTTTCAAGCCCCGCAATGTTGATGTGATAAAACTTGTCCATAATTACTCCTTTTCAAACAAAAGACATTATAAAACAATAAGGCGGAAAACGTCAATGAATTTCATCTCATACCGTACTTTTCAAGGTCGACCGTGAAGTCGTCGCGGACGACGACGCCGTCGTTTTCAAGCAGTGCTTTTTGCACTTCCCGTCCGCCGAAAGCAAACGCCGGTGCAAGCCCGCCGAAACGATTTACAACGCGATAGCACGGTATCGAATCGGGATCGGGATTGAAATGCAGCGCGTATCCGACGGCGCGACTTGCGCGCGGACTGCCGCATAAAAACGCGATTTGCCCGTACGTCGCGACCTTGCCTTTCGGTATTTTTTTCACTTGTTCGTAAACCACGTCGTAAAAACTCATGATTATATTGTAACCGTTTTTCATCGTATTATCAACGAATTTCCGAACCGAAAAGATTTGACTATATAAGATAATTATAATAAAATAGTTAAAAATCATTATAGGCGCGTTCAGGACACTTTTATGATGAAAGGCTCGGAGATTTTAATAAAAGAACTTCGTCGGCACGGCGTGGATATCGTCTTCGGATACCCCGGGGCAAGTATTCTGTCGCTTTACGACGTATTGTCGCGGTCGGATATCAGGCATATTCTGCCCGCGGACGAGCGCGGCGCGGCGTTTATGGCAAACGGATATGCCCGCGCGACGAATAAGGTCGGCGTATGCATCGCAACCTCCGGCCCCGGCGCGACAAACCTTGTCACGGGGATTGCCGACGCTTTTTCGGACAGTGTCCCCCTTGTCGTGATAACGGGAAACGTGAGCGTCGATATGCTCGGCCACGACGGTTTTCAGGAAGTCGACACGACGGGCATCACGATGCCGATCACAAAATATAACTACATCGTCAAGGACGTGAAAGACCTGTCTTTCGCCGTTTCGGAAGCGTTTTACGTCGCGACGAGTGGCAGAAAAGGTCCCGTCCTTATTGATATTCCCGCAAACGTTTTTGACGAATCCTGCGATTACGTCCCCTCAAAAATAACCGAAAAACCCGCAGACCTTGTCGATATGACGGAAGTTGCCGACGCGGCAAAAATCATCAACGAGTCGTCGCGTCCTTTGATTTACGCCGGCGGCGGAGTCATTGCAAGCGGCACGAAAAATCTCGTCACGAAGTTATCCCGCATTCTCAAAGCGCCCATCGGCGTTTCGATGCGCGGCGTCGGTGTGACGGACTTTGACAACGAATATTTCATCGGCGTTTCGACCGCAAAAAATACTCTTGCGAAAGCCGCCTTAAAAGACGCCGACCTTCTTATTTCCGTCGGCGCAAGGTTTTCAAGCAAGGCAACGGAAAAAACTTTTTACAACAAAAAGCTGAAACTTCTGCACCTTGATATCGACGCTGCCGAAATCGACAAAAATCACCAGTCGGACGCAAGGATCGTCGGCGACCTTTCAAATACTCTTCCCTTGCTTTTAAGCCGCGTAAATGAAAAAGATCACGCCTGGTTCAACGCGCAACCCAACAAAAACGAAAGATTATCTACGGTTCAGTGTATGATAAACTGCCTTTGCCGTCATTTCGGGCGAGACGCGTACGTTACGACCGACGTCGGACAACACCAGCTTTACGTCACGAATTATTACGACTTTTCGTTGGACGGCAGACTTATCACAAGCGCGGGACTTGGCGCAATGGGCTTTGGCATAGGCGCGGCGGCAGGCACCGCTTTCGCAACCGGCAAGCGCGTTTTGTACGTGACGGGCGACGGCTCGTTCAATATGAGTTTCAACGAACTTATCACGATAAGACGTTATTCTTTACCCGTCGTAACTGTGATTTTCGACAATTCGTCGCTTGGTATGATTTATGAAATTCAGAAAAAGAAATACGGCGGAAACGTCGTCGACAGCGTATTACCGGGCGGCGTCGATTACGTGCGCCTTGCAAACTCTTTCGGCATACCCGCATACCGCGCGGAAACCGTTCGGGAACTTGACGGCGTACTTTCTTCAATCGACTTAGGCTCCCCTGCCGTCATCGACCTGAAACTTAAAAAGCAGGAAAATATATTGTGAGGTTTTTATGCAAGACAACATGCACAGATTATCCGTACTCGTATTAAACCGCCCCGGCGTTCTTACCCGCATCTCGGGACTTTTCGCGCGGCGCGGCTACAACATCGACAGCCTTACCGTCTGCGCGACCGAAAACGACGATTTTTCCCGTATGACGGTCACGGTGCGCGGCAACGATAAAATCATAAAACAAATTCAGGCGCAGCTTCAAAAGCAGGTCGACGTCGTGCAAATCGCCGATCTTGACCGCGACGACTGCGTTTTCCGCGAGTTGCTTTTAATCAAAATCAGATGCGCGGCAAGTCAGCGCAGCGAAATCGTGGATATCTGCACAATTTTCAAGGCGAAGCCCATCGACGTTTCGTCCGACGACACGATGATTATCGAACTTACCGGCGAAACAAGCAAAATCGACGCCCTTATCGACGTGCTGAAACCTTACGGCGTGCTGGAAATGGCGCGCTCCGGCGGCTCGGCACTCGGACGCGGCGGAAAAACGTTGAGAACGAATGAGAACGATTAAACTTCTGGACACAACTTTAAGAGACGGCGAGCAATCCCCCGGGTGCAGTATGCACATCAACGAGAAAATCGCCGTGGCGGACGCGCTGCAACGCCTGAACGTCGATATTGTCGAGGCAGGCTATCCCGCCGCGAGCGAAGGCGACTTCGAAGCGGTCAGACAAATCGCAAAACGCATAAGAACCGCCGAAATCACCGGGCTTGCAAGGTGCAAACAACACGATATCGACGTGCTGTGGGACGCGCTGAAAGAAGCCGAAAACCCAAGGTTGCATCTGTTCATCGCAACCTCGCCGATTCACCTTGCCTACAAATACAAAATCACGCCCGACGCCGCAATCGACACGCTGACCGACGCCATTCGTTACGCAAAAAAATATACCGACAACGTGCAGTTTTCGTTTGAAGACGCGTCGCGTACTCCCCTCGATTATCTTGTGAAAGTTACGCGACTTGCGGTCGACGCCGGCGTTTCGACGATAAATATCCCCGACACCGTCGGATATTCCACCCCCGACGAAATGGCAAACATCGTAAAAACGCTTCTTTCGGAAGTCGACGGACTTTGCGACATTAACCTGTCCGTCCACTGCCACGACGACTTGGGACTTGCCGTCGCAAACTCGCTTTCCGCCGTGAAAGCGGGCGCAAATCAGATCGAAGGCACGGTTTTGGGCATCGGGGAACGCGCAGGCAACGCCGACCTTGAAGAAATCATAATGGCATTGAAAACCCGCGGCGACTACTTCGACGCGACGACTCGCGCGGACAGCCGCGAAATTTACCGCACCTGCACGCTTTTGTCAAGCGTAGTCGGTCTGAAAATCCCCATGAACAAGGCAATCGTCGGCAGAAACGCTTTCGCGCACGAGGCGGGCATACATCAGCACGGCGTAATGCAGGCGCGCGAAACCTACGAAATTATGAATCCGCACGACGTGGGCATCGTCGACAACAAAATCCTTATCGGGAAACACAGCGGAAAACACGCTTTTCAACAATTTCTGTCCGATATGGGATATACCTTTTCTCCCGACAAAATCGACGAACTTTTTGAAAAATTCAAGGCGCTTGCGGACAGGAAAAAGACGATATCCCGCCGCGACGTCGAGGCACTTTTGCCGCACGGCGACAAATTAAGCGCGCTCGTGCCGAAAAAATACGCCCTCGAAGCGTACGATATTTCGTCCTATAAAAACAGCGCGTTTTCGGAAATCACCTTAAAAACCGACGACGGCACCGTTACCGAAAAGGAATCGGGCGACGGTCCTGTCGACGCAAGTTTCAAAGCAATCAACAATATCGTCGGCAAAGACTTCGTACTCAGCGACTTTTCGCTGCACTCCGTCACGGAAGGCGAGGACGCTCTGGGCGAAGCAATCGTAAAACTTGACCTTGACGGGCGTACCGTAAGCGGTCGCGGCGTTTCGACCGACGTGCTGGAAGCGGCAATCATCGCTTACGTCAACGCAGTCAATAAATTACTTAACGACAAATGAAAATCGAGGTTCTTGACACAACTTTAAGGGACGGCGCGCAAGCCGAAGGCGTTACTTTGTCGATTGACGACAAGGCGGAATGCATACGCCTTTTTGACGACCTGAAAATCGATTATATCGAGGCAGGCACTCCATTCGCCAACCCGAAAGACAAAAAACTTTTGTGCGACGACGACGTGAAAACGATAAATTCTCACCTTGTCGCTTTCGGCTCAACCCGACACAAAAACAACTTAACCGACGAAGACAGCGCGTTAAACCTGCTTTCTTTGTCAAAAACGCAATTCGTTTCCGTCGTCGGAAAAAGCAGCGTTACGCAAGCCGAAAAGGTTTTGCAGGTGTCGGCGCAGGATAATCTGAAAATGATTTACGACAGCATTCGTTTTCTTTGCGACCGCAACAAAACGGTGTTTTTCGACGCGGAACATTTCTTTGACGGATACAAGGAAAACCCAGATTACGCACTCGATACTTTGCGCACCGCAAAAAACGCCGGCGCGAAACTTCTTGTCCTTTGCGACACGAACGGCGCTTCCCTTCCCGAAGAAATTTCGGCAATCGTAAAAACCGTCGTAAAAACTTTCAAGCGCGCGAAAATCGGCATACACTGCCACGACGATCTGGGGCTTGCCGTTGCAAACACGATTGCGGCGGTCGACGCGGGCGCGACTCATATTCAGGGCACTTTTTTGGGATTCGGCGAAAGATGCGGAAACTGCAATCTCGTCACCGCGATACTCGATTTGCAACTCAAAAAAGGATACGATATTCTGCCCGAAGATTCAATCAAAAAATTTACCGACACGGCGCGGCGCATTGCCGAAATCACAAACGTCCGCCTGCCCAAAAACACGCCCTACGTCGGCAAAGCCGCATTCATGCACAAAGGCGGCATGCACGGCGATGGCGTGATGAAATATTCCCCCGCTTTTGAACATATCGACCCGTCGGTTGTCGGCAACGAAAGAAGTTTCCCGATAAGCGAGGTCGCGGGGCGCGCGATATTTCTGAAAAAAGCGCAGGACGTTCTCCCCGACGTCCCCCTAGACAAAAAACAATCCGACGCCCTTCTCAAAAAACTGAAAGAAATGGAAATGCAGGGTTATCAGTTTGAAGGAGCGGACGCAAGTTTCAACCTTTTCGTGAAAAAGGCGATAAATCTTCTGCCCGAGTTTTTCCGCGCGGAAGAATATACGGTGAGCATTTGCGCCAAAGGCGACAAAAACGTGTCAAACGCAACCGTGTCCGTTACCGTCGGCGGCGAAAAACGACAAGAATCCGCCGAAGGTTTTGACGGCCCGGTCGACGCCCTTGACATCGCCCTTCGCAAAGTGCTGTCAAAGTTTTATCCCGAAATCGACAACGTTACGCTGACCGACTACAAGGTGCGCGTTCTCAACAGCGAAGAAGCGACGAAAGCGACCGTCCGCGTACTTATCACGTCGTCCGACGGGTTCAGAAACTGGACGACCGTCGGCGTTTCGACAAACGTCATCGACGCGTCCTGGCACGCCCTTTTGGACGGCACGGAATACTATCTTTCCGACAAAAGAAAATGAGCATGTTCAACGTTGCGATCATAAACGGCGACGGATATTCCGAAATCCTGACCGCCGCGGCAAAAAAAGTCTTGACTGCCGTTTCCGAAAAGTTTGGTTTTTCTTTGAATTTTCACCCCGTCGACGCGCGCGCTTTTTTGGGAAAGTCCGAAAGCGAGATACTGAAAACCGACAAATACAAAGTTGTAAAATCGGCGGACGCGGCGATTGCCGGCGCGTTTTCAAGCGACTTTGCACGCAGTTCTGTCCACGACGACGTAATTACTTTAATTTGCAAAAACCTTGGTTTATTTGGCAATTTCAGGTCGATAAAGTCCTTTTATAACACGATTAACTGTTCTGCGCTGAACGACAAAGACGAAGTATCGAACGTCGATTTTTTGATTGTGCACGATATCGCCGCAAGGCAGTTTGTTGAAAAAGGTTACAAGACGGGAAAAGTCGGGCGCGAGGCTTACGACGTCGTAACTCTTCCCGAAATGTACGCGGAGCGTATCGGTCGCGTCGCCTACGAACTTGCCGAAAAGCGCAAGAATCGTCTTGCTTCCGTTGACCTTGCGGACACGTTCAACACCGAGTTCTTGCGCCGCAAAATCACTCACGAAATCAACGAGGACTACCCTTTGGTAAACCTTACTTCTTATACCTTGGAAAGCGTGGTCGCGCCCCTTCTTTTCAGCCCGTCTTCATTTGACGTGATAGTCGCAAACGAAAACGTTTCTGATACTTTGTTTTCTTTGGGCGCAGCGATTTCGGGCGGTTTCGGAAACCTTTGCGAAGGATATCTGGGCGACGCCGCAACGGGGCTTTATAAACCCGCAAAAGTCGCACGCTTCGACGCAAAAAATCCGCACGGCGTAAATCCCGCGGGAATAATCCTTGCAGCGGCGAAAATGCTTGAATACTCTTTTGATAAATCCTTGGCAAAAACCGCCGTCGAGAACGCCGTCGAAGAAGTAATAAGCCAAAATTTCGTCACCCCCGATATGAAAAACGGACGCGACGAAACTCAAAAGGTAATTCCGACAGAAGAGTTTACCGACGAGGTTATAAAACGCTTGTAAATGTCGTTTTTCAACCGATTTTTCAAATGTTTCGTCATTAAAAGCAAATAAAAAACGCACCGCCGAAAATTGCGGTGCGCTTTGATTTTTATGGGATTATTTTGTCGTGTTTTTGCCGATTTTGTCAAAATTTTTATAAATTCGGCCGTGTAAACCTATCTTGGCATCTCCACAAGCCCGATTTTCTTCTTGACTTTTCTGAGTGTTTTTTCGGCAAGGTAGGACGATTTGTCCGCGCCCTCTTTCATAATCGCGTTCAGATAATCCTTGTTTTTCATAAGGTCGTGATATTTATCCTGAATCGGCGCGATTTTCGCGATTACCGCGTCGCCGACCGCCGTCTTGAACTCGGCGTACGACCTGCCGGAAAACTCCTGCTCGACCTCGCTTTGGGTTTTGTCGGTAAACACGCTGTAAATCGTGATAAGGTTGCTGATGCCGGGCTTTTCGGGCGACACGATAATTTCGTTGCCGCTGTCTGTGACGGCGCGCTTGAACTTTCTTGCGATCGTATCTTTGTCGTCAAGCAGGAAAACTACGCCGTTCGTATTGTCGTCGGTTTTGCCCATTTTCGCGGTGGGATCCAGGAGGTTCTGGATTTTCGCGCCCGTCTTCGGGAAGTAGCAGTCGGGCACGACAAACGTGGGCGAGTACTTATTATTAAACCTTTCCGCAATCGTCCTTGCGATTTCGACGTGCTGTTTCTGATCCTTTCCGATGGGGACAAGGTCGGTCTGATACAACAAAATGTCGGCAGCCATCAGCATGGGATACGCAAAAAGTCCGACGTTGACGTTGTCGGGATTTTTCAGGGACTTATCCTTAAACTGCGTCATACGGCTTGCCTCGCCGAACATTGTGTAGCAGTTGAGAATCCAGCCGAGTTCCGAGTGTTCGGGAACGTGGCTTTGTACCGCAAGCACGCACTTTTCTGGATCGAGCCCGATTGCAAGGAACAACGCCATAAAGTCGTAGGTTCTTCTGCGAAGGTCTGCGGGCAGGTTCGACACCGTAAGGCTGTGCAAATCCGCCACCATATAAACGCAGTTGTATTCGTCCTGCATTTTCACCATATTTCTTAATGCGCCGATGTAGTTGCCGAGTTGTAAATCGCCGGTCGGTTTCAGCGCGCTGTAAACGATTTTTTTGTTTTCTTCCATAATATTATTCCTTAAAAGCGTTCAATACCGCGTTATCGACGTCGTTTTTATCGACGACGGTATTAAACCTTACCTGTTTCGTGACGAGAGTGCTTATCGCGTCGGGAATTTTCACGCCCGATATGCGATGAAGTTTTTGAATTGCCGAAAACGCGTCGTCGCAGTTCTCGTGAGAGATTGCGTCGTACACGTCCGCGGGGAATTTATACGGGCTTGCCGTCGCAACGACGACGGTGGGCGTTTCGTCGCCCGTTTCTGCGACGTAATTGTTATATACGGTAACGGCGACCGCCGTATGTGTGTCAAGGGGATAATCAAAACTGTCAAAGAAACAGTCAATCGCCATTTTTGTATCGTCTTCGTCCGCATATCCTCCGACAATGCCCGCTTTTTCAATCAAATCGTAAGGTATCTCGTACTTCCCGCACGTTGCAAGCGCGGTCATCTTTTCGTTGACGAAATCCGGGTTTTCACCCGACACGTCGTACAAGAACCTTTCAAGATTGCTGGATATCAATATATCCATACTTGGCGAGATGGTTTTGAAAAAGTCGCGGTTTCTGTCGTAAACGCCCGTTTCGAAAAAGTCGGCAAGCACACGGTTTACGTTGCTGGCGCAAATAAGTTTTTTGACGGGAAGCCCCATTTTCTTTGCGTAATAGCCAGCAAGTATGTCACCGAAATTGCCACTCGGCACCGAAAAGTTGATTTCGTCGCCGACGTTGATATCGCCCTTTGTCAAAAGTTTCCCGTACGAATAAAAATAATAAACGATTTGCGGGACAAGTCGTCCCCAGTTGATGCTGTTTGCAGACGACAGCACGAAGCCCTGTTCTTTCAACGCCGCAATCATTTTTTCGTCGCGGAAAATGCGTTTGACCGCGGCTTGTGCGTCGTCGAAATTACCTTTTATTCCGAAAACCGCAACGTTTTCCCCTTCCTGCGTACGCATTTGCAGTTTTTGCATTTCGCTCACGCCGTCTTCTGGATAAAGCACGATGATATTCGTACCTTCGACGTCTTTGAATCCTTCCAGCGCGGCTTTCCCGGTATCTCCGCTTGTCGCGACGAGAATAAGCACCTTTTCCTTGACGTCGTTTTTCTTGGCCGCCGCCGTAAGAAGATGCGGCAAAAGCGTCAGCGCGACGTCCTTAAAAGCAAGCGTCGGGCCGTGGAACAGTTCCAGTATATAGGTGGATTCGTCGATTTTTTTGACGGGACACACGTCTTCCGTCTCAAAGCGCGAATAAGCGGCCTTGCAAAAGCCGTTGATTTCGTCTTTTGAAAAGTCCAGAAAATCCGATAAGATTTTTGTCGCAAGGTCAACGTACGATAAATTTTTGAAAGCCTCGATATCGTTTAAGGAATATTTTGGAAAAGACGACGGAACATACAATCCGCCGTCTTTTGAAATTCCGTTTACGATTGCCTGACTTCCCGTGATGCTTACGCTGCCGTCGCGGGTACTTGTATAAAGCATTATAAATACTTCCTCAAAAAGTCGGGTAATTCATCCTCGTTTTTGCTGACGCACAATACGAACTCAACGTCCTGACGTTCCGCAATAACTTCAAGTTCCGCATAGAAATCCTGCATTGCGTCGACGTCTTTTTTCGCGATGCGATGCGCGCCGTCGATGTAAATGGTTTTTATGTCGTGATTTCCTGCGATAAGGCCTTTGATAAAGCCGAGCAACGCTTCTTCGGTGAAAATATGATTATCTTCGGTATTGATGAAACGAATCTGATACTTGATATCGTACATATATCGGTTGGTATCGGTGATGAAAACGATATCGCCCGTCGTTGTGTCGATACTGGCGTTTGCCATGTCGATAATTCTTTTAGTCTTGCCCGAGCCTTTCGCGCCGTAAATCAAATGTATCAATATTGAATACCTCCGTTAATTACTGATTCTATTTTAACCCGTATGCGGATATTTTTCAAGTTATTTCAAAAAATTGTTGAAATAATATAAGAATTACAAAATTCCTTCGGCGTTGGATTCCAGCGCTTTGTTCCTTGCGGCGATTTGCAACGCCTCGATCATCTCGTCCATATCGCCGTTTAAGAAGTTCGTGAGAGAATACAGCGTGAAACCTATGCGGTGGTCGGTGACGCGACCTTGCGGATAATTGTAGGTGCGGATTCTTTCGCTTCTGTCGCCCGTGCCGATTTGCGCCTTGCGTTTATCGGTAATTTCCTTATCGGCGATTTGCTGATAGTAGTCATACAGGCGGGTTTTCAGGACTTTCATTGCTTTTTCGCGGTTTTTGATCTGGCTTCTTTCGTCCTCGCAGATGACGACCATACCCGTGGGAAGGTGCGTTATGCGGATTGCGGATTCCGTCTTATTGACGTGCTGACCGCCTGCGCCGCCCGAGCGGAAAGTGTCGATTTTCAGGTCCTTGTCCAGAATTTCGACTTCGACGTCGGCGGCTTCCGGGAGCACCGCAACCGTGACCGTCGAGGTATGCACGCGACCTTGCGATTCGGTTTCCGGCACGCGCTGTACGCGGTGAACGCCGCTTTCGTATTTAAGTTTACTGTAAACGCCTTTCCCGGACACCATAAAAACGACTTCTTTTACGCCGCCGAGTTCGGTCATATTTGACGATATTTCCTCGACTTTCCAGCGTTTCGCGTCGGCGTAGTGCATATACATACGCATAAGTTCCGCGCCGAAAAGCGCGGCTTCGTCGCCGCCCGCGCCGCCGCGGATTTCGATGACGACGTTTTTGTCGTCGTTGGGATCTTTCGGGATAAGCAGGACTTTCAATTCCTCGATGACGTTATCGAGCGCGGTTTTGAATGAATCGTATTCTTCTTTCGCAAGTTCGCGAATATCCGCGTCGTCGTCGCTCATCATCGCCTTGCAATCTTCAAAGTTTTTTTCGGCTTCTTTGTATTCGGCGTACTTATTGACGATTTCTTCGATATCGGCGCGTTCTTTCACGAGTTTTTTCCACTCGTTCTGATTTGCGATGACTTCGGGTTTGACGATTTCGTCGGTAAGAAACTCATATCTTTTTTTGGTTTCTTCGAGTTTATTGAACATAAATTACCTCTTTTTGAAAACCACGATTCTGTCGATGCCGTCGTAGTCTTTGATAAATTCGGAAAAATCGAGTTTTCCGTCGGCGTACGCTTTCACGTCTTCGGCTTCGCCTATGCCGAGTTCCATCAAAAGTTCCCCGCCGTCTTTAAGGTGAGCCGCCGCGCCGTCGATTATGCGGCGATAAAAATCAAGCCCGTCCTTGCCGCCGTCAAGCGCGATAATCGGCTCGTACCCGCGGACTTCGACGTCAAGATTTTGGATGTCGTCCGTCTTTATATACGGCGGATTCGACACTATTATATCGAATTCACCGTCGATGCTCTCAAATAAATCGCTTGTGATAAACTTCACGTCGACAAGGTTTGCAACGCCGTTCGCTTTCGCCACGAAAATCGCGTTTTCGCTGACGTCGCTTGCGGTAACCGCCGCCGTCGGCTCGTGCTTTTTCACGCTTATCGCAATCGCGCCGCTGCCCGTGCATAAATCAAGCACGCTTTTGTCTTTCGCGCGGTTTGCAACCGCCTCCGCCAGAAGTTCGGTTTCGGGACGGGGGATAAGCACGTTTTCGTTCACAAGAAGTTTCGCGTCGTAAAAATCGACGTGTCCGAACACATATTGCAAGGGTTTGCCCGTCGCGCGTTCTTTCGCATACGCAAGCGCCCTTTCAAGCTGACTTGTCTTAATTGTTTTGAGAAGCGGCAGTTCCGAGCGGTTTTTGCCCGTGACTTCCGTGAAAATCCAATCGACGTCGGACTTATCGAATTTGTCCGCGGGCAGAATCTTTTCCATCTGCTCGCGCGCGTCCTTATAAGGTTTTCCGATGTCGAAAGTGCGTTCGGGAATGGTTTCGTCGGCGTCCATTTCGTAAACGGTCTTGAAAGCGACGATCGCCACTTCCACCATATCGTCGTCGGGCTGACGGGTTGTGAGCCTTTGGAGTTGCAGCCCCGGCCAGCGGATAATGCGTACGACGATATTGTCGGACAACGCCAGAAGTTTCAGAATTTCATAAGAAATGCCCGCGACAAGCGGAATCATCACAATCCTTACCGCAAACTTGATGCCGGCATTGTTCGGCCAGCCGAAAACGTCCACTGTAAGCCAGCCGGCAAACGCCAGCACGATGATGCTGACAACCATAACGAGCACCATAAACGTCGTGCCGCAACGCTTGTGAATCGTGGAATACTTCTGCACGTTTTCAACGGTAAGTTCTTCGTCGTGTTCAAAAGCGTTTATCGTCTTGTGTTCCGCCCCGTGATACATGAACACGCGTTTCACGTCGGGCACGCAGGAACATATCGCGACGTACGCCACGAAGATGACAAGCCTTATCATCCCTTCGATAACACTGAAAACGACGTCGCGCACGCTGCCCGAAAGCGCATTGAGCGCGGGAACTTTGAAAAGCAATTCGGTAAGAAACTGCGGCAGGAACACGAAAAGACCTACGGCGCACGCCACCCCCAAAAGCACCGAAAACCATATCACGACCTTCATAATGTCGATATGCAGTTTTTCGGAGAGCCATTTGTCGAATTTCGAGGGTTCGATTTCTTCGCCGTAGACTTCGCTTGACCTTAAAAGCGTTTGCGTCCCGGTATAAAGCATCGTCGCAAAGTTGATGATGCCGCGCAATACGGGAATACGATAGCAGACGTTTTTCTTTTCGACGGGGATAAGGCGCTTGCTTTCGACAACGATATCGCCGTCGGAATTTCTGACCGCGGTTGCCATACTGCATTTGCCGCGCATCATAACGCCTTCCATAACCGCCTGTCCGCCGATTTGGGTTTTTCTCATATCTTAAAATTTAAAAAATGCAGATTATCTTCTGACAATCTGCACAAAATGAATTAGTCAAGATTATAACGTTTCTTGAACTTATCTACACGTCCGCCGGTATCAACGAGTTTTTGTCTGCCCGTGAAATAGGGGTGGCACTTATTGCAAATATCAACCTTCATCGTATCGCCCTTCTTGGTCGTACCGGTTTTGAACGTTGCGCCGCAAGCGCAGGTTACCGTAACCTCGTGGTAATCGGGATGGATATTATCTTTCATATCTATACCTCCGTTTTATTTCCTTAAAAGAATGAATGCTTAATTATTATAAGTTCATAAACGCATTTAGTCAACGATTTTTCACGGTTTTTTGCGTAAAATAAGTATTTTTTAATTTATACCTGCGGTTTACAAACAAATCTCGATATGATATAATGGCTTTGTTCATATTGTGGAGGAATTGTATGAAAGCGTGGCAAATCACAGCCAAAGAAGAAATCGCCCTTGTCGAGAAAAAGCAGGAAGCCGAGGCAACCGACGTCAAAGTCAGAATAAGCGAAGTTGCTTTGTCTTCAACCGACGTCGCGATTTTTGAGGGGAAAAAGGCTTCTTATCCGATTATTCCCGTGCGTTCCGCAATCGGTCTCGTGTCCGAGGCGCACGCAATGTCGGGCTTGAAAAAAGGCGAACGCGTGGTTCTGAGCCCTTACGTTCTCGACGATCCGTTTTACAAGAAAAAAGGCGCGCTCGTCCCCGACGTCAAGGTTATGGGGCTCGATATGGACGGCTTTTTGTGCGACTTTATCTCGATGCCGCCCGAAAACGTTTATCCCCTGCCCGAAGGTATTAAGGACAACGACGCCATTTTTACGGAACAAATCGCCCTTGCGGTTAAATCCCTCGGCGCGCTCGAAACGGAACGCGGCGACTACGTGGCGATTCTCGGCGCAAACACGCTCGGCATCATCGCGGCGGAACTTTGCATTTATTACCAACTCGTGCCGATCGTCATCGACGTGGACGAAACGAAATTGTCCCTTGCCGAAAATCACGGCATTTATTACACCATAAACCCGTCCAAAGCGGACGTCCGCCAGCGTATTATCGAAATCACCGGCGGCAAACTTGCGGAATTCACTTTGTACGAACCCCGCTCCAACATGCTCCCCAACTACATTCCCAGCATCACGCAGGAAGGCGGCACGGTCGCGGTCATCGGCTACAATTACTTTCTGAGCAATCTGCAACTGAACCTCGGCGACGTGCTTGAAAAACAACTCAACGTTACCGCCGTCAAAAACGGCTATGGGGAATTCAATACGGCAATAAACCTGCTTGCAAACAAGGTCATAAATACCGAAGGTTTTATCGACTCCGTGATAAAATTCGACGACATAGGTCGCGAACTTCCGCGCATTTCCGAGGACAAATACGCCTACGGCAAAGTCGTCGTCGACTGCATGTGACCGAAAATATCAAAAACGAAACCGCCGTATCGGCGGTTTTTTTGTTTGCTTTTCTTTTTATTCTTTCAGCAAATCGGCGATGATGTCGACGTCGCCGGCACCCATAATCATTATTACGTCGCCTGCTCTTGCCGTTTCCTTGATTTTTTTCGCCGCCGTCACGAAATCTTTCACGTATTCGGCGGGGCGCACGTTTTCGTCGACGTATCTGAACAAATCGAAAGACGTTTTTCCGTCCGATTCTTTTTCGCGCGCGGGATAGGTCGGGACGAACCATACTTCGTCGGCAGCGTTGAACGATAATGCGAATTCCTGAAAATACTTTGCCGTACGGCTGAAAGTATGCGGCTGGAAAATCACGAAAAGCCTGTTCTTCGCAACGGGTTTAATCGCGCTTATCGACGCCGTTATTTCCGACGGGTGATGGGCGTAATCGACGTACACGTCCGCGCCGTTTACTTCCCCCGTTTTTTCAAGGCGGCGTTTAACTCCTTTGAAGTTTTCAAGGGCTTTCTTCATTACGTTTTTGTCAATCGAAAGCGCGTCGCAAACGGCAACCGCGGCAAGAACGTTTTTCACGTTGTGTCGCCCTAAAAGCGCGGGGCGGACTCGTATATAGTATTCTCGGTTTCTCAGGATATCATATTCACATATTCCCCCGTGCGAATATATGTTTTCCGCCTGCCATTTCGCGTCCGCGCCGCCAAAGTTTTCAATATGCACATTTTTGCATATATGCAAATCACAGTACTTTACGTTTGAATTTTTGATTATTAAGCCGTTATTCGGCACGTTTCGTGCAAACTCGGCAAAAAGCGACAATGCGTCCGACAACGTGTTAATGCAGTCCGGGTGGTCGCACTCCACGTTCAGAATCGCAAGGATATCGGGGTGCAGCGACAGGAAATGTCCCTTGTATTCGCACGCTTCCGTCACAAGAATTTCGTCGCCGGTTCTTACGAAATTCCCGCCCAGATCGTTTGAAAATCCGCCTATGTGCGCGGTGAATTTTTTGCCGGCATTTTTCAAAATCGCGGCGATTAAAGACGTTACCGTGGTTTTGCCGTGAGTGCCGGAAACGGCGATGACTTTTTTGAAATTTTCGCTGAGAAGTCCCAGAAAATCGTGCCGCTCGACAACTGTTTTTTTGAGCGTTCGCGCGCGGGAAAGTTCGGGATTTTCATCGCTCACCGCCGACGTGTAAACGACGATATCGACGTCCGAAATTCTATTTTCGTCCGTGCCGACGTACACGTCAAAGCCGTCTTCAACAAGTCCCGAAAGTGTTTTGGAATACGCCCCGTCGCTTCCCGAAACTTCCGCCCCGTACGACTTCGCCCACCTTATGAGCGCGCTCATCGACGCGCCCCCGACGCCTATAAAATGCACTTTTTTTCCGCTTAAAAAAATCATACGGCATTATATGATTGCCGCCGATTTTTTGACAATAACGAGAAAAAATACAAAAAAGTATTGCAAATTCACAAAAAACCTTGTAAAATTATCTTAAATTATATGTTGCGGAGGGATAAACATGAACATATCAGACATACGAATCAGGCTTATAAAACGCGACGAAACCAAGTTCCGCGCGGTCGCCTCGATAATTATCGACGACTGTTTTGTGATTCACGACATCAAAATTATCGAAGGTAACGACGGCAACTTCATTGCGATGCCGTCCAGAAAAACGCCCGACGGTGAATATAAGGATATCGCGCACCCCATCAACACCGAAACGCGCGAACTTATCAAAACCCGCGTTCTGGAAGCGTACGAAAAGGCGCTGCGCGAAGACGAAAACAACGCGTGATCTTGTGAGCAAATAATTAAGGACAGACGAAAGTCTGCCCTTTTTATTTATGCCGATATGTGCATATTTCCGCTTTTAATGTTTGATTATTTCGCGGATTTCTTTGTAGAATTTTTTGTTGGCGTCGTAAAGTTTGCGATAAACTCGGTCGTAAAGTTTGCGATAAACCTCGTGATTTTCCTTGTTCGGCACGTACTCGTAAGTGATGTGCGACATACTCTTCACCGCGTCCGAAAGCTGTTTATATTCCCCGACACCGGTAAACGACGCCATCGCCGCGCCGAGAGCGGACGTTTCGTACGTCTGAATTTTTTGCACTTTGCAACCGAACAAGTCGGCGGTAATCTGGCACACTTCTTCCGAATTCGCGCCGCCGCCCGACACCATAATGCGTTTAATATCGTAGCCCGCGCGTTTTTCCATTGATTTAAGCGCGTCGTACAGCGCAAATCCGATGCCTTCGATAATAGCGCGATAAACGTGCACGCGCGTGTGGTAGTCTGCAAAACCGATGACCGCGCCCTTCGCCTCGGGATTTGACGTGCCCGGCGACCAGAAAGGTTGCAGGATAAGTCCGTCCGAACCCGCGGGGACGTCGCGCAAATGTTCGTCCAGCAGTTTTTCGGGGATAACGCCGCGCTCCGACGCTTCGACAAGTTCCTTATGCGCGAACTCGTTTTTGAACCAGCTGATCATCCAGTAACCGCGGAAAATAAGGACTTCCGGATTATATTTGTTCTGATAAATCGACGGATACGCCGGCAAAAACGGTTGCGGCTCCACGTATTTTTCGGTCGTGATTTCGATACTTGCGGCGGTGCCCATGGATATTGCGGCGACGTCGGGACCATCGCAACCTACCGCAAGGGTTTCGCACGCCTTGTCCGCGCCCGACGCGATAACGGGAAGCCCATCGGGAAGCCCCGTGATTTCGGCGACTTCTTTTGATATGTATCCCATAACTTCACACGGCTTTTTAAGGTCCTGCACAAGCATATCGGGTCTGATGCTGCCGAAAATGAAATAGGTCATTTCGGACGGTTGCATCCACTCTTTTTTCTTGTAATTGAACGGGACGTGCCCAACCTGATTCGCAACGCTGTCGCAAAGTTTTCCCAAAAGTTTATAATGGATATACGTCGGGAGCATTACGACTTTTTTCGTTCTTGACCAGATATTCGGCTCGTTAATGGCAAGCCAGTTTGAAAAAGTCGCGGCGTACTGAGCGGCGCACATATCGAGCGCCCCCGCAAGCCTTACGAGTTTTTTCTTCCCGGACGGCATATAATCAAGCGGATTTTCAACCCTTCTTCCGTCAAGGTACAAAATAAACGGTCTTAACGGATTGTTGTTTTTGTCCAGGCACGTGATGACGTCGCGCAAAGACGTTACGCTCATTGCGACGATATCGTTCCAAAGTTCGCCCGAAGATTCTTTGAGCATCTTTGAAACGGTGCACATATTATCCCAGTAAAAATCGGCGGTCTGTTCGCAATAGCCGGGCTTTACCGAAAAATACGGGCGTTTATAATCGATTTTTTCTTTGCCTCTGATTTCGCCTGTCTTATCGAAAAGTATGGCGCGCACGCTCTGCGTGCCGAAGTCGAAACTTAATGCCAAAGGTCCGTATTTCATAACTTTTTCCCCTTTATAATTATATTTTTACAAAATAATCGTAAAGCATATTCGAGGTGCTGATAAGGTTCACGCCCGTATCGAGCACGTTTTCGATGACAACCTCGCCGCGCGCCACGCGTTTTTTCAGCGTGAAATTGTTGACAAGTTCCATAAGCGCGGGGATTTTATCCTTGGGAATTTCGGTTTCCGTGCGGACGGGCAAAACGGGATAGTCGTCAAAAACCGTCGCGACCGTCGTGCAAACGGTGCGTTTCGGACAGGTCAGTTCTTCCGTCGCGAATTTTTTGCCGCGCGGGCAACGCGCACCCGTTACTTCACCGTTTTCGGATATCGAAAGTTTGCAGCTGTTGGGACAAACGATACATACGAGTTCTTTCATAATCATTCCTCCTCGAAAAGCGTGAATTCCACCTTGGAATTCTCGTTCACGCCGAAGTCTTTGAAATTGATTTTGAGCCTTTCCATTTCGGGCGGGCGTACCACTTGATACTTTTTGGTCAAGACTTCTTTGCCGTCGACGCTGAGTCTAAGCCTTGCGTTTTTCATATCGCGCGACGCGCGGAAGTAAACCGTAACGTCGGACGTGTCGCCGTTTACGTCAAGCACGGTCGGCACGATATACAAAAAGTTGTTGTCGATTGAAAGCGGCACGTATTTTCTTGCGCGTTTTTCGTAATGCGCGCTGTTTCTGCCCGCTTCGAGAGCGTTTTCCGTGACGTAATCGACAAGGTCGTTGACGTGCAGGCAGTTGCCCGCGGAATAAATGCCTTCGACGCTCGTCATATAATTCTGATCGCAGACGGGACCTTTCGTACGGCGGTTAATATCGACGTCCAGGCTTTCGGCAAGTTCGTTTTCGGGGATAAGTCCGACGGACAGGATAAGCGCGTCGCACTCGATAATTTCTTCCGTACCCTTAATCGGCTGCATTTTTTCGTCGACTTTCGCAACCTCGACGGCGGTGAGTCTGTCTTCGCCGAAAACGCGGGTGACCGTGTGCGACAAATGCAAAGGAATATCAAAGTCGATAAGACACTGATGAATGTTTCTCGTAAGTCCCGACGGCGTCGGTTTCACTTCGTAAACGCCAAGGACTTTCGCGCCTTCGAGCGTCAGGCGGCGCGCCATAATAAGACCGATGTCGCCGCTGCCCAGAATCACGCAACGTTTCGTGGGCATTTCGCCCATAAGGTTGACGTAGTTTTGCGCCGTGCCCGCAGTGAATACGCCCGACGGACGGGTGCCTTGTATGAAAATCTGCCTTGCGGTTCTTTCCCTGCAACCCGTTGCAAGGACGATGGTTTTTGTCGAAACGTGGCTTGCGCCGTCCCTGTTGACAAAGTAAATCGTGAAGCCGTTTTCGGTTTTTTCGATTTTCGTGACGAAGGTCAGAAGTTTGACTTCGACGTCGGTTTCAAAAAGTTTATCGATGAACCTTTCGGAGTATTCGGGCCCCGAAAGTTTTTCCTTGAAAGTGATAAGTCCGAAGCCGTCGTGTATGCACTGTTTCAGGATACCGCCGAGTTTCGGCTCGCGCTCGATAAGTAATACTTTTGCGCCTTCTTTATTTGCGGAAATTGCCGCTGCAAGACCGGCGGGGCCGCCGCCGATAACTACCGTATCATACATTAGTTTCAGCCCCCTTTTTGGTTTTATTGTATAAAATCACGCTGTAATCGTTGCCTTTTGTAATTTCCTCAACGGAGCAGCCTTTTTCTTCCGCAAGGATTTTCACAACCGTCGGGCCGCAGAAACCACCTTGGCATCTGCCCATACCGGGACGCACTCTGCGTTTGATCGCGTCAACCGTATATACCGGCACCGCGCTTCTGACGGCGTCCAGAATTTCGCCCTTCGAGATTTCCTCGCAACGGCAGACGATCTCGCCGTAAGCGGGGTTTTTCTTAATAAGTTCGTTCCGCTCTTCTTCGCTCATATCGGCAAGGTGCGGCACGCTTTTATGTTTCGGGTTGTAGTTTTCGTTGACCTTGACTTTCTCTTGTTTTCCAAGGAACATAATCGCCCATCTTTCGACGTCTTTCGCAACGGCGGGCGCGGTCGTAATGCCGGGGGACTGAATCCCCGCGACCTCGATGATGTTTTTCGTGAATATACCGCGGCGCACGACGAAGTCTTCCTCATACGTTGCGGGACGTTCGCCTGCAAAGTACGTGATGACGTCGCCCATACCGAGTTTGTCCTGTATGATTTTTTGTTTCGTAACGATGTCCTGAATGCTTTGCATATCCGTCGTAAAATCTTCACGGTCGGGCACTTCGATTGCATTCGGTCCAAGCAATACGTTGTTGTCGACGGTATGAATAACGCCGCCGCCTTTGGTATGCGTCTTTTGCGTTTCGTTCAGGCTTTTTCCTTTCATAAGGGTTTTGAGCAAGCCTTCTTTGCCTTTCGTTTCCTTCCAGTTTGCGGGAACGTGGACGAACGGCATTTTCGACATCGACGTATGCGCGAGATTGCCCTTTTTCTTGTCCAGAATAACGTCGATACCCTTTCTCGGGTGAATGGTAAACGTTCTGTCGCCCGCCATATCGGCAATGACGTCGGCGTAAGTGCCCGCCGCGTTTATGACAAGTCGCGGATAAATCGTGCCGCGGTTGGTCTCGACGCTTTTGATTTCGCCGTCTTCGACCTTCATTCCGAGCACCGCAGTGTTCAGACAAACGTGCACGCCGTTTTCCGCCGCGTGTTCCGCAAGCGCGACCGTAAGTTTATACGGCGAAACCATACCGCCCGTGGGCATATAGTACGCGCCGCGCGCCCATTCGACCGCTTCGGGCTCGATTTTCAGCAGTTCTTTTCTGTCGATATATCTCATTCCTTTGATTTTAAGGATTTTTGACCAAAGTCCGACAATGGGCATAAGCAGTCTTTCCCACTTATAATACATAAGCATCATGTGCCCGGTTCTTTCAAACTTGACGTCCATATCGTCGCATAATTCGTCGTACATCGCGTTGCCCTTGATAAGGTAATCGTGTTTGACGAGTTTCGGCGTAAGGTCGATGCCGACGTGCACGCAACCGTCGTTTCTTGAAGTTGCGCCGACGGCGACGTCGTATCCCTTTTCGACAAGCATCACGTCAAGCTGCCATTTTGAAAGCTCGTGTGCAATCGTCGCGCCCGAAATACCGCCGCCCACGATAAGGACGTCGGGTTTTCTTCCGTCGTAAAGTTTGTCGTTGATTTTTGGGAGTCGTACCTTTTGTTCATAGCCGCGAAGCGTGATATCGTTGATGACGCCCAGATATTTTTTGCTGACGGCAGCCCTGCCGCACCTGACGACGTCGTCCCAGTTATCGAGTTCCCCGCGAAGAACCACACAGTTGTTTTCATTAGATACGTTGACTGACGGCGCAATCGCATGCACCGCCCTTTCGATTTTTGCAAATTCTTTCATAATTTCCCTTCTGTCGGCATTTGTCGTACGACTGACCGACAATATAATTATATCGCAGGGCTTATTACGCTGTCAAGTATTATGTTATTTTCTAAGTATTGTTAAAAAAGTAACGAAATTACGGCGGTTTTTGCATGAAAAAACACCCTAAATAGGGTGTTTTGCTGTGTTTTTATTTTTCGCTCTGGACGAAGTAATCTTCGGGATTTATGAGTTTTCCGTCCTTATAGGTTTCAAAATGAAGATGCGTCCCGTCCGCGCTTTCGACAATCATATTGTTTCCGATTTCGCCGATTTTCGCGCCTTTCTTCACCGTTTGCGAAACGGATACGTTGACCTTGTCGGACAAGCCGCAATATTTCGTGACAAGCCCGTCCCCGTGCGATATGCTCACGCAGTATCCGTACAGCGGATCGTTGACGATTTCGGACACCGTGCCGTCCCATACCGCAAATACGCTTGCGCCTTCTTCCGCCATGAAGTCGATTGCCCTATGCGTGCTCCATTGTTCCAACGTTTTTGAAAACACGAGTTCCGTTTCCGAAAAACTTGCGCCGACCGCGCTGTCTTTGACGGGTACGATAAACACGACGGGATCGGGTTTTACGGGGTCGGGTTTGACCACGGGATCGGGCTTGTCCGCGGGTTTGTCCTGAGGACTCTCGATATTCGTGTCGTTGACGACGGGCGTGCTGTTTTTTGCCTGTTTGGTTTTTGAAACCGTAACGCCGACGATCGCGCAGATTGCCGCAACCGCGACGACGATTACTACGTAATAAACGTTCTTTCTCAAAAATTTACCTGTTTTTATTAACGCTGACTTGAATTTGTTCATACTGACCTCCTGCTTGATTATTGTCCCGAAAAATTTTTCTTATACCATCCGCCCTCAAAATAATCAATAACTTCCCATATTGACGGGGTTCGACACCGTTACGACGTCGCCGCGCTTCGTTATCTGCAAATTTACGGGCTTTCCGTCCACGATTTCGATGCCTTTCAAAACAGGAGAATAAGCATAGGTTATCTCGACGTCGTCAAGGCTCCCGTCGAAATGATAAATCACGAAAAACTTTTTGTATAAATCGTCTTTTGAAAACTCGTCTTCGTCAAAAGTGAACGTTTCGCCAATAAGTCTTCCCTTGTCGTTTCTGTATTCGACGTAATCGCGGTTTGTGAAAAACTCGTTCAACTCCCTTCCCGAAAGCAGAGTGCACGATATCGCGATAAGAATAAGCAGCAATAGTTTTTTCATACCCGAATTATTGCCACCTTTCCGATTTTGAAACTGCCGTTTTAATTCGGCATTAAAAACGATTATTCTTTGAAAAGGTTTAAAATAAACTTTATAATTAAAAAACGATTGATAAAATGATTATCTCGACAAAATGACTTATAATTCGATAATACTTTTGCACACAAAAAAAGCGTCCTTTCGGACGCTTTGTTTATTTGATTAAGTCCTTGACAAACGGCAGTACTACGTCGGGTTTCCTGTCCGAAGCACCAACCATTTCTTCCGTCGTTTCGCCCGACAGCACAAGCACCGTCTTAAAGCCGTTGTTGAAGCCGAACGCTATGTCGGTGTAAAGCCTGTCGCCGACCATTGCAATCTTGTTTGCCGGAAGATTGAATTTTCTTTTCACGCCTTCGCCCGCTTCTCTTTCGGGTTTGCCGATTATGATGTCGGGATTTCTCGATATGGTTGCGTTGATAAACAAAATCATTCCGCCGATGTCGGGCATCGGGCACTCGTCCGCGGGACAGTTAAGGTCGGGGTGAGTCGCGATATAAGGCTTTCCTTTGTTCAGCCACTTGCAAAAGCGATAAAGTTTCCAATATTCGAGTTCGGTATCGAAGCCGAGCACGCACACATCGGGATTGTCCTCAGAAAGTTTAATGCCGTGGCGGATAAATTCTGCTTTGAGTTTTTCGTTGCCCATGACGAACACCGACGCGCCGGGATAAACGCGGTTGACGTATTCGCACGTTACTTCGCCCGAAGTATAAATTTCGTCGCGGGTGATATCGAGCCCCATTTTATGCAGTTTTTCGATGTAATCTTCCGCGGCTTTGCTGCTGTTATTCGTGAAAAAGCAAATGCGCTTGCCAAGTTTTTTCAGCGCGCGTATCGCGTCGAAACTGCCCGCGATTTCCTTATCGCCGATATAGACCGTGCCGTCCATATCGAACAAAAACAATTCAACGTCCAAAAGTTCTTTCGTGAGTGTCATATCAGATAAACCTTTCGAAAAAGCCCGTCCTTTTTACGTATTTCAAAAGCCCGCCTTCCGACAGTTCCGACGCCAGAGCCATCACCTTAAACAATTCGTCCGACGACGCGTATCGTTTCAGCCAGAAACCTGCGTCGTCGTAAAGCCTTCGCCAGAATTTCGCAACAGCGGGCAAATCCATGCCGTCCAGCCGCTCGTACATTTCCCTGCGATATTCGCTTAATATGAACGTTTGTTTCAGATAATCCGTCGCCGTCGTTACCGACAAATCGGACATGTAATTATTATAGTTTACAACGCGCATTTTTTCAAGCGTTTTCAAGGTCAACACGATATCTTCCGGGATAAGCGTGTCGGTGGCGTCCGATTCCAGATACAGTCTGTACACGTTCAGTATCATATACGCCGCAAGAAATGAGTTTTCGCCGAAAGTCCTGCCGAATTTTTCGGTCATCACCCTTGCGACGGCGTCCGCGCTTTCCGCTTTCATATCGAGGTTGTTTTTCGCTTTGGAAATCGTGAACATCAGCCTTGCAAGACGGGTTTTGAAGTTGTCGTCGTTTTTCTTGGACTCGAATATTTTTATGCTTTCCGCGACGGTATTCACGGCGGATTCGTCAAAATCACGCGCAAACATAAGTTTTTTGAAGTCCGCGTCGAACAGCCCGACAAGACACGAAAACGCCCTGCCATAGCCCGCCGCCGCAGTGGCTCCCGTCGATTTTTCAACGACTTCCTCGTCGATAAGGACGAAATCGGGCGCGCCTGTATACACGTATTCATTCAGGATATACGCCCCGTCCGACGCAAAATTGTCGTTATCGGGCGCGGTAATCACAATGGAATATCCGACGCTTTGACGTTTTGCAAGAAGTCTTGCGTCGTCCGCAACACCTCCGCCGCCCACTCCCACTATATATTTTACGCACTCGTCGACTGCGGGAAGGCTTTCGGCGTTCCCGTTTGTTTTTGCCGTCCTTACGAAATATCCGCCTTTCAAAAGGTAACTTACGACGTCGTCGGAAACGTTACTGCTTCTTTCGTCGAAAACAACCAGTACGTTCCCCTTATCAAACGTTTTCGACAAACAGTCGCATATCTTTTTCAAATTGCCCTTTCCGAATTCTTCCCGTGAAATTATTTTTCCGTCCGCGTCGTTTTTCAATGAAAAAATACCGCCCTTATGTTATTTGCAAAAATAATAACACTAAGACGGTGTCGCGGATTTTTCGTTTTTGATTTATTTTGTCAAAGTATGCGGATTTTTGTCGATTCCGCCGTTAAATTCTCATTTATAAATCAAGAACTTCTGAGTAAACCGTGTTTTTGTCGACGTTCCTGTCGGACGCCGTGCGTTTTATCGCGTCCTTTTTCGTCATACCGCTTTGCATATAATGGCGGACGTGGTCGGCGATACTAAGGTCGTTCAATGCGTTTCCGCCGGCGCTTGGCATCACGATAAGGACGTATTCGCCCTTCGGCGACGGTATCGAAAAGGAAGAAAGATTTTGTTCTTCGACGCTTTCAAACATTTTCGTCAGCTCGTGTACGACAAAAACCTGCCTTTCGCCGAAAGATTCGTACAAAAATTTCGCGTCGTCGTTTATCTCGTGCGGGCTGACGTAAAATACGACGGGCTCGGAAGAAAACTTAAAATCTTTTACAAGTTCTTCCTTATCCTTGCGTTTTTCGGGCAAAAATCCCAAAAAAGTGAACCCGCGCGACGTTATCCCCGAAAGCGCGACTGCCGACACGACCGCGCTTGCCCCCGGCACGATTTCGACTTTGAGCCCCGCTTTCCTACATTCCGACACGAGTATCGCGCCCGGATCGCTGACGCACGGCATACCCGCGTCGGTGATGAGCGCGACGTTTTTGCCGTCTTTAAGCCGCGAAATTATCTTTTCCGAGCCTTCCCTTTCTTTTTGTTTGTAATAACTGATAAGGGGTTTTTTGACGTTGTAATAAGACAACAGTTTTAACGATACGCGCGTGTCCTCGCACGCGATGACGTCCACGGACGAAAGCGTTTCGACCGCGCGATAAGTGATGTCTTTCAGATTTCCGATGGGCGTACCCACAACGTATAAAGTGCCTGCCATATCAATCCTTGGAATACATTTTTCTGGCGAGCGCGGTATATTCGCCGTTCTCGTCGTAAACGATAAGCGTGTTGATTTTCACGCCTTCCGACGCGCCCTTAATACACTCGTAAATCACGACGTCGGGGGATTTTTCGGCCTTTGGGTAAACAAGCGTCATTACCTTGGGCTCGATATTGTTTTGTTTCAATTTATAAATACATTCCGCCATGCGGTCGGCGCGATGCACCATATAAAACTTCCCGCGAAACTTCAAAAGGCGTCTTGCGTTTTCGATAAGTTCGTCAAGCGTAAGTTTCAGTTCGTACTTTGAAACGGCGCGGGTTTCGTTCTTGTCCATCTCGCCGGAGTCGGGCTTTTTGTAAGGCGGATTCGACACGATGACGTCGAAACTTTCCGCCGGGACGCTTTTTGCAAAATCCTGCAAAGAAGAGTTTATCACGACAATTTTGTCGCTTAAACCGTTCATTTCGACATTTCTCGCAGCAAGAGCCGCCATATTTTTCTGAATTTCGAGCGCCGACACGTTGCCGTATCCCATCTTCCCCGCAAGGAGTATCGAAATTATTCCGCTGCCTGCGCCGACGTCCAGAATTTTGTCCGTCTTCCTTGCTTTCACAAGGTTTGCAAGGAGCACGCTGTCCGACGTAAAACAATAGCCTTCGGCATTTTGTATAAGCCGAAGGTCTTTGATTTCCAGATCGTCGATGCGCTCGTTTTCAAAAAGGTCAGTCATTTGCCTTGACGATGTTGACTTTTACTTTTGCGGAAATGCCCGCGTACACTTTGATTTCGATTTCAAACACGCCCAAAGCCTTGATGTTTTCTTTCAGCACGACTTTCTTTTTGTCGATTTCGATACCTTGTTTTTTTAAGCCTTCCGCGATGTCCGCGGTCGTTACGCTGCCGTACATTTTGCCGTCGCCGCATTTCACGCCGATGTCGATGACGCTTTTTTCAAGCTTTTCTTTGACGACTTTCGCTTCCGCGATTTCTTCGGCGATGCGTTTTTCTTCCGCCGCTTTCTTTTGCGCGTTTTCGTTAAGCGCGGAGGCGGTCGCTTCGACTGCGAGTTTCTTCTTCAACAAACAATTTCTTGCGTATCCGTCGCTGACTTCAAGGATTTGCCCTTTTTTGCCGGTGCCTTTGACGTCGCTTAATAAAATAACTTTCATATTATCACCTCAACGATATAATACCATAAATACGGCGCGTTTTCAAGTTTTTGACGACTTCGCCGTATATTTTTGCCGCATTTGAAAAAAATTATTTCGGAGGATAAAATGGATAATATTATTTGTCATACGGTAAATTGTGAACACAACGTAAAATCCCGCTGCGTGGCGGGCATCGTAAACATCACCGAAAAAGGCGTGTGCGCCAGCAAAATCAAGCGTGAAGGCGGTATTCTTGCACAGACTTTTGCCGATATCGAGGCGGCGGAAGACTTCGGCACGGGCAATATCGAAAACTCCGTCACGTGCGCGTCCGTAAAATGTGCCTATAACTCGGACGGCGTATGCTCCGCCGACCACATCGTCGTCGAGGACGGTCTTTCAAAGACAAGATGCTTCACCCGAAACGTAAAATGATTTTCTTGAAAACGAAAAGAGCGGACAATCCGCTCTTTTTTTCATAACGATTTATTTTTTGATTTTCCTTCTTACCGACGGCACGTCAAGCATCATCGTCATGACGTGTCGCGCGGCGTTTTCAAGTTCTTCACGGCGGAGAGCACCGTCGTTCACCGATTGCTCGGCGGAATTGTCGTATTTTCCCTTGACGTGAGTCCCGCCCGGCATAAGTACGTCGTTGCCTGCCCGCACGCGGTATGCGTTGTTTCTCACGCGGGCGTTATCGGGATCGTTTTCGGGGACGTTCCACCAGTCGGTCGTTACCGCGCCCGTAAAGCCCCACTCGTTCCTCAAAACTTCGGTGCATAAATCGAAATTATAGCAACTGTAAACGCCGTTGATTTTGTTGTACGACGTCATAATCATTTTGGGATCCGCCGTCTTTACGCAAATTTCAAAGCCTTTGAGGTATATCTCCCTGAGCGCGCGCTCCGATACGCGCGAATCGTTTTTCTTCCGTTTCGTTTCCTGATTGTTGCATGCGAAATGCTTCGGACACGCCGATACGCCCTTGCTTTGCAAACCTTTGACAACCGCGCTCGCCATATACCCCGAAAGCACGGGATCTTCCGAAAAATATTCAAAATTCCTTCCGCAAAGGGGGTCACGGTGTATATTCATTCCGGGCGCAAGCAAAACGTCGCTGCCCTTTTTTAACATTTCTTCCGCAACCGCGCCGTAAAGTTTTTCCACAAGGTCTTTATTGAACGTCGACGCAATCGCAGTACCGCACGGCAAAAGCGAAGCGTACGTCATAAGCCTTATTCCCGACGGACCGTCGGTCGTAACAACCGCCGGAACTCCTTTTCCCCTGAGGCTTTCGGATATCCCGCCGAATACGCCGGCGTTGCCTTTAGCGCCCAACGGGCTGTTCATTTTGTAATCGCCGTGCGTCAGCATTTCAAGTTCCGAAATCGACAAGCACGCGATAAATTCGTCAAGGCTGCACTTTCCGCCTTGTACTTCAAAAAAGTCAACGTCGCCCTTCTTTTCAGAAAGTGCCGGGATATTTGCAATAATGCGTTCGGCTCTTTCAAACTTCGCCTTATGCACGGGCTTTTCACCCATGATATATTTCACGCGCTTAAAGTATTTCGGGTATATCACGTTGAAATCGTGTTGTACGGGACAAATTGCATTTACCGTCGTAAACACTGGTTCATTGATATAAAACGCGCCGATTAACTTGCTTTCGCGCACGTTTGCGCCAAGAAATACCTTGTATTCGCCGCACTCGACGACGTACGACGACTTGTATCCCGTGCAACCCGTTTCGTCAAACGACGTTATGTTTTCAAGCGGAATCCTGATGATAAATTCTTCGGTTTCGCCGGTTTCAAGTTCCTTTGTCTTATGAAATCCGACAAGGATTTTTTCGGGCTTTCCGAGTTCCCCTTGCGGCGCGGAAACGTACACTGCCACAACGTTTTTTCCGGGAACGTCACCCGTATTTTTCACGCTGACGTCAACGAAAAAGCCTTGCTCGTCCTTTTTGAGCGCGCCCGTTTCTTCAAACGTCGTGTAACTTAATCCAAAGCCGAAAGGATATCTCACCGCGGTTTTGTCAAACGTTTCAAAAAAGCGATAGCCGACGTAAATGTCTTCCTGATAATTGTTATATTTCTTCCCGCCGAAGTTTTTCGCCGACGGGTAATCGTTATAGCGTTTTGCTATCGTGTCGGGAAGTCTGCCCGACGGATTGACCTTGCCGGAAAGGACGCGCGCCACGGCGTTTCCCGATTCCATGCCTCCGTTCCAGACGTAAAGCGCGGCGGAAAGCGCACTGCCGTAAGCGTCGATAAACGACAAATCCATAATATTGCCGTTGTCGATGATTAAAATCGTGCTTTTGAAATTTTTCGTCACGACGGAAAGCATTTTCTTTTCTTCGTCGGTCAGATAAAAACTGCCCTTTTCAAGTTTTTGTTCCCGATCTTCGCCCGCCGCGCGCCCGATAACGACAATCGCCTTGTTCGCGCGCTTTGCGGCTTCGCCGACAACCTTGTCGGAAAGCGGCATTTCGTCAAAATGGAACGGCCAATGCCCCCAAAATCCTTCGTAAGGCGCGTTTTTGACCGACCAGTCGGCATAGATTTTTTTCAGCGTTTCGTCGATTCTCACGCCTTCGTTTTCAAGTCCTTTAATAAGGTTTACTTTATACGGCGGTTTGACGTCCCCGCCCGAGCCGTATCCGACGTAAAACCAATCGTTCTGCACCCTGCCGAAAACCGCAACGACGTCGTTTCCGGACAGCGGCAACGCGCCGTCGTTTTTAAGCATTACGACGCCTTCTTCCGCGGTAGTCCGCGCAAGGTTTTTCATTTCGTCTGTTATGTCCTTGTTCCCTTCAACCTGCCCGCCGGTCGCCTGCGCGAGCGACACGATTTTGTTCAGTATCTTTGTTCCGATGCTCATTTCGTTTCCTTTTCGATTTGGATTTGTAAATTTATTGTATCACACACGCGGCGATTTTTCAATGTCGAAAACATAAAAAAGACTTCCCGTCGGAAGCCTTTATATTTTTCTTGTCATTGTCGTGAAGCCGTCGGGCGCAAACCCCAGCTCCGAATACAAGTCGATTGCGTGCGCGTTGTCGGACAGCACTTCAAGCGTCATTTCGACGGCGCGTCCTTTGAAGTGGTTTTCCGCCCAGTTGATAAAGTGTTTTGCGTATCCGTGCTGGCGATACTCTTTTTTGACGTACAGTTCGTCAATGATAATGATTTCGCCGCCTTCTTCGTTGCACCAATACGACGTGAGCAAGGAATACCCCGCGCAGTTTCCGTCGTCGGATATGATAAGATAACCGAACAGGTTGTGATGCGCCGAAGTAAGGTATCTGAACGTTTTTTCGTTTGTTTCGTCGTTATAGGGATTTATCGTCGCGCCGGACGCGTAAAACTCTTTCGACAGTTCCTTGAAAATATTTTTATCGTTTTCTTTAATGCTTTTGATTTTCATAACTTTAATCCGCACACATTATATTACGATATTCAAAAAAACACAAGGGTTTACGTCCCGCACCACAAATATCTTTTGAAAACCCCGATTATTACGTTTAACGCACTGTAAAAAGGCGACCATAAGCCCCACGGGTACACAGTATCCCGCGGGGGCTCCAAAAAAATTCCCGCCTAAAAAGGCGACCATATGCCCCACGGGTACAAAGTATCCCGCGGGGACCCCAAAAAAAAATCCCCGCCTAAAAAGGCGAGAATTTGATGGATTTTCGAGGTTCTTTGCAAGTTCACGCGAGAGCGCATACGCGTCGCACGCTTCGTTTTTGAAATCGCATTGTCGGGGACGATAATGCTCACTCTTTTGCTTGCGTGCTCCTTTTCCCCAAAAGTACAAGTATCTTTTGGGGACCCCAAAACAAAATGCCTCGGAATGACATAAAAAATCTCACCTTTTGAAGGTGAGATTTTATTTTTTTGAAAATTCCTAAAATGTCAGAATTTTGATAAGATTTTGTTTTTCTCGGCGGGTTCTGAAAAACCCAGTGTACTTGGCGTACACGATTTTTCGGGTTCCGCCGAAAAAGGAAAATATTGCAAAATTATGATGTTTTAATTACTTAATTTCGGCAACAGCGCCAGCCTCTTTAAACTTAGCAACAAGAGCTTCCGCTGCATCCTTGGGGATACCTTCTTTGATGGTCTTCGGAGCAGCTTCAACAGCTTGTTTAGCTTCGACAAGACCAAGACCGGTTGCTTCACGAACAGCCTTGATAACGGCGATTTTGTTTGCGCCGACTTCTTTAAGGACAACGTCAAATTCGGTCTTTTCTTCTGCGGGAGCGGCTTCGGCAGCACCTGCAACAGCGCCTGCTGCGACGGGAGCAGCTGCGGAAACACCGAACTCTTCTTCAAGAGCCTTTACGAAATTAGATAATTCTATAACTGTCATACTTTTGATTTCTTCCATCAATTTAGCGACATCTGCCATTTTTTTAATCCTCCAAATATAAATAGTTTAATGTTTTTAATTTTGTTGACGTAAAATTACGCCTGAGCTTCTTGCTTTTCCGCAATAGCGTTAAGCACATAAGCAAGTTTGCTGATAGGAGCAAGCATGCTGCCGAGCATCTTTGCGATAAGAACTTCTCTTGAAGGCAAGGATGCGATGATCTTCAATGCGTCCGCGTCGTTGAATTCGCCGTCGACAAGACCGCACTTCGTTTCAAGTTTGTTGAACTTTTTGCCGCCTTCTGCCGCGATTTTCGCCGCCGATACGGAATCGTTCATTGCAAATGCGATAGCGGTAGGTCCTTCGAGCGCTGCGTCAAAGCAGGTGTATCCGAGTTCGTTGAAAGCGATTTTTGCAAGGCGGTTTTTGTAAACCTTGTATTCGACGCCGGCTTTACGGAAATTGGTGCGAAGTTCGGTATCCTGAGCGACCGTCAAGCCTTTGTAGTCAACGAGAACGACGGATTTGGCAGCCTGAATTTTCGACTTGATTTCTTCGACAACCGCTTCTTTTTGTGTTCTGATTTCTGACATTTATAACCTCCTTTAAGATTTAAGGCATAAAATAATGCCGTTTCCCAAAGACGTGAAAAACGGCATAATCGTTTAATAATGATTAGTAGTTCCTCGGCGAGCGAATTTTAAACCAAAAGGTGCTTGCTGTCTTTGGATATTAAGTTACTGTAATAATACTAAAAACGTCGGCTTTCGTCAAGCGTTTTTAATAGCCCCGCGAATTATTATTATAAATAATAATAAAATTAGTTCATGCGATAGATGACTTTGACGCCGGGGCCCATCGTTGCGGCGATGGTGATGCTTTTCAGGTAAGTACCTTTCGACGCTGCGGGTTTCGCTTTTACGAGAGCTTCCATAACCGTGTTGAAGTTTTCAAGAAGTTTCTCGGGGCCGAACGATTTTTTGCCGATAGGAACGTGAACGATCGAGGTTTTGTCGACACGATATTCAACCTTACCTGCTTTAACGTCGTTGATTGCCTTAACGATATCCATGGTAACGGTACCGGATTTCGGGTTAGGCATCAATCCCTTGGGGCCGAGGACTTTACCGAGACGACCGACGAGTCCCATCATATCGGGAGTCGTGATCATAACGTCAAATCCGAACCAACCTTCGTTCTGGATCTTTGCGATCATATCTTCCGCGCCGACGAAGTCTGCGCCTGCCGCTTGTGCCTGGTCTGCTTTTTCGCCCTTTGCGATTACCAAAACCTTGACGGTTTTACCGGTGCCGTTGGGAAGTACGCAGACGCCACGGACTTGCTGGTCGGCATGACGGGAGTCAACGCCGAGCTTTACGTGAAGTTCGATTGTTTCGTCAAATTTTGCCTTTGCGGTTTCGACCACGATTTTCATAGCCTCTTCGGGCTCGAAAGAGTTAGTCTTGTCGAAGGACGCAATTGATGCTTTATAGTTTTTACCTCTGAACATATTATTAGTCCTCCTTTACCGTAACACCCATACTGCGCGCAGTACCGGCGATCATGCTCATAGCGGCTTCGAGAGAAGCAGCGTTAAGGTCGGGCATTTTGATTTTTGCGATTTCTTCCACTTGCGCTTTGGTAAGCGAAGCGACTTTTGTTTTATTGGGAGCACCCGAAGCCGTCTCGATACCGCAAGCCTTCTTGATAAGAACGGGCGCGGGAGGCGTCTTCATAATGAACGAGAACGAACGGTCTGCGTAAATCGTGATGATGACAGGAATGATCATACCTGCTTGTTTTGCCGTTTTCTCGTTGAATTCCTTCGTGAATCCGGGAATGTTAATGCCGTGCGGACCGAGCGTAGAACCTACGGGCGGGCCCGGGGTTGCCTTACCGGCGGGTAATTGAAGTTTGACAACCGCTGTAATTTTCTTAGCCATAAAAACCTCCAAGACTAATCGTGGTCAATCGCGGAACGCATATCGAATTTACGTTCCTCCCACATCACATAAGATATGTAAAGGGGCTTTCGCCCCGATTAGGCGTATTTTAATTTTTTTAACCCTGAATTTTTTCGACCTGTGACAAGTCGAGTTCGACCGGGGTTTGTCTGCCGAACATTGAAACGATAACTTTGACCTTCTGACGTTCAAGACTGATATCTTCAACCACGCCGATGAAACTTTCAAGCGCGCCGTTGACAACGCGTACGCTGTCGCCCGCTTTCAAATCAACGTCGACGAATTCGACCTTTTCAAGTCCCAGACGCTTTACTTCGTCTTCTGACAACGGTGTTGCTTTTCCGACGGGACCAACAAAGTTAGTAACGCCGCGGGTGTTCGTAACCATAAAGCAGATGTGTGCCGTTTCGATAAGTTTTACAAAAACGTAGCCGGGGAATTTTTTGCGTTCGACAACCTTTTTCTTTCCGTTCTTTTCGACGATATCTTCCTCAACGGGAATCGCAATCTCCTGAATAAAGTCTTGAAGATTGCTGTTTTCTATCATCTTTTTAAGGTTGTCCTCAACCATTTTTTCATGGCCGGTATACGTATGCACAACGTACCATTTGGCTTCGCCGTTATTTTCCATTGAAAACTCCTATAATACGATTACGCCCCTGCTTTTTCGACAAGCAGTTCAAGCAATTTGCCAAGACCGAAGTCCATAGCAGTCAAAATTACCAAAAAGACAAGCACGACGACGCAAACGATAAGCGTTGATTGCAATACCGCTTTTCCTTTCAGCCACGTAACCTTTTTGAGTTCGGAAATCATTTCCTTGAAAGCCTTGGAAATGCGCTTGCCGAGTTTGGGTTTCGCATTGGCGTCGGTCTTTGCCTTGACCTTCTGATTTTTATTGTCAGAGTCGGTCTTCTGAAGTTTTTCTTTTTCGGAAGCGGCTTTTTTCGCAGCCTTAGCCTCGCGACGAGCCTGTTTTAACTCTTCGCGCGAAATGCGGACTTCCTTGACTTCTTCTTCATCGTTCTGATTTTCGGGCATATTCTTTGCCATATGACCCTCCGTTATTTGGTCTCTTTGTGCAGAGTCGTTTTTTTGCAGAACCTGCAATACTTGTTCATTTCAAGTCTGTCAGGATCGTTTTTCTTGTTCTTATAAGTATCGTAATTGCGTTGTTTGCACTCGGTGCATGCAAGAGTAATCTTGACTCGCATAATTACACCTCCAAAATATTACGCCTGAAAAAAGGCGCCTAAATAATATAGCACAGTAATTGACCGCTGTCAACGATATTGCAAGTAGTCCTGCAACCTGTGCGTCAGCCTTATTATTTTGTTTTAAGACAAAAAACATAAACCTTCTTGACCGCGCACGCGCTTGCGCACGCGGTCAATAATGATTTTATTTTTTGAATTTGTAGAAATCAGTAATCTTAATTACTTGATAATCTTCGCAACAACACCCGAACCGACGGTACGGCCGCCTTCACGAATAGCGAAGCGGAGACCTTCTTCGATAGCGATCGGAGTGATGAGCGATACTTCCATATCTACGTGGTCGCCGGGCATAACCATTTCAACGCCGTCGGGGAGTTTGATGGAGCCGGTAACGTCCGTGGTACGGAAATAGAACTGAGGACGATAACCGTTAATGAACGGGGTGTGACGGCCGCCTTCATCTTTCGTCAGGACGTAAACCTGAGCGGTGAATTCGGTGTGGGGATGAATCGTGCCGGGTTTTGCGAGAACTTGTCCTCTTTCGATTTCTTTACGGTCGATACCGCGGAGAAGAGTACCGATGTTATCGCCTGCGTTTGCGTAATCGAGAAGTTTACGGAACATTTCGATACCGGTGATAACGGTTTCTTTCTTTTCGGTGGAAAGACCGACGATTTCTGCTTTGTCCTGAATCTTGATTTGACCACGTTCAACACGGCCCGTAGCAACGGTTCCGCGACCGGTGATGGTGAAAACGTCTTCGACAGGCATAAGGAAGGGCTTGTCGGTGTCGCGTTCGGGAGCGGGGATATAGCTGTCTACCGCGTCAAGAAGGTCCTGAATGCATTTGGTTGCGGGATCGTCGACTCTGCCGTCGAGAAGAGCCTGCATAGCAAGAAGTGCGGAACCACGGATGATAGGAGTATCGTCGCCGGGGAAATCATAGCTCGAAAGGAGTTCACGAACTTCCATTTCAACGAGTTCAAGAAGTTCTTCGTCGTCGACCTGGTCGCATTTGTTAAGGAATACTACGATATAGGGAACACCGACCTGACGAGCAAGAAGGATGTGTTCACGAGTCTGAGGCATAGGACCGTCGGATGCAGCGACAACAAGGATTGCGCCGTCCATCTGAGCAGCACCGGTGATCATGTTCTTGACATAGTCGGCGTGGCCCGGGCAGTCAACGTGAGCATAGTGACGGTTTGCGGTTTCGTATTCAACGTGTGCGGTGTTGATCGTGATTCCACGTGCTTTCTCTTCGGGAGCTTTGTCGATTTCGTCATATTTCATGACTTTTGCATTGCCCTTCGCCGCGCAGTACATGGTGATAGCAGCGGTAAGGGTGGTTTTGCCGTGGTCAACGTGGCCGATAGTGCCGATGTTAACGTGGGGTTTTGTTCTTTCAAATTTAGCTTTTGCCATTTTTGAATCCTCCTACAAATTCTGATGTTTTATTTTTTATTTTAATGCAAAGCATTAATAGCGGTTATTTTCCGAGAATTTTCTCGGTGATGCTCTTCGGCACTTCTTTATAGTGGCTGAAAAACATCGTAAAGTTTGCACGGCCCTGAGTGATGCTTCTGAGGTTTGTCGCGTAACCGAACATTTCGGAAAGAGGCACTCTCGCATCGATCTGGTAAATGCCGTTGTTGGGTTCCATACCCGCGATTTCGCCGCGACGTCCGGTAATGCTTCCCATGCAGTCGCCGAGATAATCTTCGGGGGTGGTAACTTCGACTTTCATAATAGGTTCAAGAAGGATAGGACCTGCTTCTTTGCAACCTTCCTTGAAAGCCATTGACGCAGCGATTCTGTAAGCGATTTCGCTGCTGTCGACGTCGTGATAACTTCCGTCGACGACCGTTGCTTTGAAGTCAACCGTTTCGTATCCTGCAAGGACGCCGCTGCGAGACGCTTCTCTGATGCCGTATTCGATTGCGGGAATGTATTCTTTCGGAATGCATCCGCCGACCGTCTGGTCTTCGAATTTGAAACCCGATCCGGCTTCCAGCGGTTCAAACACGACGGTACAATCGCCGTATTGTCCTTTACCGCCCGACTGACGAACGTATTTGCCCTGTTTCTTAACGGTTTTGGTAATGGTTTCGCGATATGCGACCTGCGGTTTACCGACGTTGGCTTCGACGTGGAATTCGCGAAGCATTCTGTCAACGATAACTTCCAGGTGCAACTCGCCCATACCCGCGATGATGGTTTGTCCGGTTTCCTGATCGGTGTAAGCCTTGAACGTCGGGTCTTCTTCGGAAAGTTTTTGAAGCGCGATGCCCATTTTTTCCTGACCTGCTTTCGTCTTAGGCTCGATAGCGACCCTGATAACGGGTTCGGGGAAGGTCATTTGTTCCAAAATAATGGGGTGGTTCATATCGCAAAGCGTATCGCCCGTGGAACTTTCTTTCAGCCCTACGACCGCGACGATGTCGCCCGCATACGCTTCTTCGATATCCTGACGGTTATTTGCGTGCATACGCAAAATTCTTCCGATACGTTCACGCTTGCCTTTTGTGGCGTTTATGAGCGTCATCCCCGTCCTCATCGTGCCGCTGTACAAACGTACGAACGCGATTCTTCCGACGAAGGGGTCGGTCATTATTTTGAACAGGAGCGCGCTCAAAGGTTCGCTGTCGCTGCTGTGTCTTAATTCTTCCTTGTCGGTCTTCGGATTGATGCCTTCGATGGAAGGAATATCCAAAGGAGAAGGAAGGTATTCCACAATAGCGTCAAGAAGGTTTTGTACGCCCTTGTTTCTGTATGAACTTCCGCACAGTACGGGAACCATTTTCAAAGCGATGGTTGCTTTTCTGATTGCGGGTTTCAGTTCTTCCGCGGTAATTTCCTTACCGTCGAGGAACTCTTCCATAATGGTGTCGTCAAAATCCGAAACCGCTTCGATAAGAGTTGTGCGGGCTTCTTCCGCAATTTCTTTCATATCGTCGGGAATATCGATGATTTCGACGTTTACGCCCAGTTCATCCTTGTAAATGATGGCGTGGTTTGCGACAAGGTCTACAACGCCCTTGAAATCCGCCTCGCTTCCGATGGGAAGTTCGATAGGAACGGCGTTGGCTTTGAGCCTTTCGTGCATCATACGGACTGCGTTGTCGAAGTTTGCGCCCGTGATGTCCATCTTGTTTACGAAAGCAAGACGAGGTACGCGATATTTGTCGGCCTGACGCCATACCGCTTCGGACTGCGGCTCGACGCCGCCCTTGGCACAGAACAATGCGACTGCACCGTCAAGGATACGAAGGCTTCGTTCGACTTCAACGGAAAAATCAACGTGACCCGGGGTATCGATAATGTTTATACGATGGTTTTTCCAGTACGCGGTGGTAGCGGCGGAAGTGATGGTAATACCTCTTTCCTGCTCCTGCTCCATCCAGTCCATCGTAGCGGTACCCTCGTGCGTTTCGCCGAGTTTATGAACCCTGCCGGTATAAAACAGGATACGCTCGGTCGTTGTGGTCTTTCCCGCATCAATATGAGCCATGATACCTATATTTCTTATGTTTTCAAGCGCAATTTCTCTTGGCATAGTTTAGGTTGTTCTCCCTATTTATAATTAAGATATTCTCATGACTCCCCTTAACAATAAGTATTGGTTGATACAAATTACCAGCGATAATGTGCAAACGCTTTGTTGGCTTCTGCCATACGATGGGTTTCTTCTTTCTTCTTGAAAGCGCCGCCCGTGCTGTTGAAAGCGTCCATAATTTCGCCTGCAAGACGTTCGTCCATCTTTTTCTCGCCGCGTTTTCTTGCGTACAAGGTCATCCAGCGGATGCCCAGCGTTTGTCTTCTGTCAGCGCGGATATCGAGAGGTACCTGATACGTGCTGCCGCCTACTCGTCTTGCTTTGACTTCGACTGCGGGCATCACGTTTTCAAGGGCCTTCGTAAAGACGTCGATTGCCGGTTGGTTTAATTTCTTTTCTACAATATCAAATGCACCGTAAACGATACCTTCGGCAGTTGATTTTTTGCCGTCGTACATTACCTGATTGATGAGTTTCGTAACAACTTTGCTGTTGAACTTCGGATCGGGAAGTACGTCACGTTTAGGTACGCCTGCTCTTCTTGGCATATTAGTAACCTCCTGTTTATTTGGGTGTTGAAATCATCCGATTATTATTTGGGGCGTTTTGCGCCGTACTTGGAACGAGCCTGTCTGCGATTTGCAACGCCTGCCGTGTCCAAAGTGCCGCGAATAATGTGATACCTGACGCCCGGCAAGTCCCTGACACGTCCGCCACGGATAAGTACCACGCTGTGCTCTTGCAGATTGTGACCGATACCGGGGATATAAATCGTACCCTCCATACCGTTTACAAGACGGACACGCGCGATTTTACGAAGCGCCGAGTTAGGTTTCTTAGGGGAAGTCGTGGTGACGGACAAGCATACGCCGCGTTTTTGCGGGCATTGCTGCATAATAGGCGTGGTGCTTTTCTTGACCTGTCTTTCCCTGCCTTGCTTGACTAATTGGTTAATTGTCGGCATTTTTTGCTAACCTCCTGATGTAATTTCGGATGAGCCTATCAGCAACCCGAAGATAAACTCAAACATTTATGGTAACGTCTTTACTTCAACCCCACGACCGCCGCCGGAACGTCGATGCCCGAAATTCTGCCGAGCTCCTTTTTGGAAGGAACGCTTATGATTTCGATACCGTTTTCCCTGCACAACGCGGTCACGCTGTTTCTGATAAAGCCGTCGGCATTGTCGGCGACGATGACACACTTTACCGTCTTTCCTTCAATGCTTTTAAGCACTTGTTTTGTACCGACCACTTTTTCGGATTCCGAAATGGTCTTTAATAATTTAGTATTTATCATATACTCTCACATTTAGAGTAATAGAAAACATCTTGTAGCAATACTACAAGCCCTAATATAATATCAATAAAAGAACAAGATGTCAAAGAAAAAAACGGGATTTTTATAAAATAATCTCAAAAACCGTGGTAATTTTGCATTAAAAGCAGGCTCGCGACGTAAAAACACATCGTCCCCGCCGTGATAAATACGTGAAATACCGCGTGCACGAATCTGAGTTTTATGCCGAACAGTATGCTCCCCGCGATACAAAGCAACGCTCCCGAAAGATAAAGTATCTTCACTGCGTGAGGTATGTACGAAAAATTGATGATGAACGCCGCAAGCATGACCGCGCCGATTACAAAGTCGAGCGTCATCGTTACCGCCTTGAATTTGTCGACGTTCGTCACGCTGAGCGCGACGCTTATGAACGCGATACCGAAACTTACGCCGAGCGCAATATAATTATAGACGTGCGTCGACAACAATAAACACACCGCGCAGCTGCAACCGATGACAAGAAACGGTACGTCGGAATGATCTACCTTGCGCCAGTAATACTTTTTCACGGTGTCCTGAACGGCGTGATAAATCGTCGATATCGTGTATACCGTGATTGCCGAAAGACAAGTGATAATACTTGTCGCGTACGTCCTTGCGTCGAAACTTATCGTGAGCATGTAAATAAGCCCGGCGATATAAAAAAGTATGGGCAATCCGTGCGTAACGCAGTTTGCGATTTCTTCGGGCACGGAATAGTTTACCTTTGAATATTTTCTGCCGTTTACGTCGACTTCGATTATGTTTGCGCTTCTTGTCAGTTTCATCGTTCTTCCCTAAAAAGTCTCGTGTATGTTTCCGCAAAACAAGGCGTTTATCGCCATATTTTGCAACTTAATCTCTGTTTTTTGCAATTATTCAAGGCTTACCGACGCCGACGCGTCAAGGTCCAAAGACGCCCGTCCTTTGCCTTCTTTTATAAGGTTATAAGCGCACGCGCCGATCATTGCGGCGTTGTCCGTGCAAAGTTTCAAAGGCGGATAAATCACGTTCACGCCGTGCTTTTTCCCGACCTTTTCCATCTCCTCGCGAAGGTGCTTGTTGGACGCGACTCCCCCTGCGATAACGACGGTTTTCAGCCCCGTTTTCAGCAGTGCTTTTTCGACGTTTTCGGTCATTACGCCGACCGCCGATTTCTGGAAGGAACACGCGACGTCCGCTTTGTTTACTTCTTCGCCTTTTTGCGCCGCCGTGTGCATGTAATTTATCACCGACGTTTTCAGCCCGCTGTAACTGAAATCGAGGGTGTTTTTGTTGTGAAATCCTTTCGGGAAATCTATCGTGGGTTTCCCGTCTTTTGCAAGTTTTTCGATTTCCGGGCCGCCGGGATAAGGCAACCCCAAAACGCGCGCGACTTTGTCGAATGCTTCGCCGACGGCATCGTCCTGCGTCGTGCCGATGACTTTTACGTCGTCATACCCGACAACTTCCACGATTGCGGTGTGTCCGCCCGACGCAAGCAAGCAAAGATACGGCGGTTCCAGCGATTTGTCCGCGATATAGTTTGCCGAAATGTGCCCCCTGACGTGATTGACCTTAATAAGCGGCACGTTCATTGCGTACGCAAGCGCTTTCGCATACGATACGCCGACAAGCAGCGCGCCCAGAAGTCCCGCTCCGTACGTTACCGCCACGGCGGATATGTCGGAAAGCGACACGTTTGCCTGCTTCAACGCTTCATCGACGGTGTTTCTTATCGCCGAAACGTGATTCCTGCTTGCGATTTCCGGGACAACCCCGCCGAATCGCTTGTGAATCTCGATCTGCGACGCTATGACAAGCGACAACACGTCCCTGCCGCGCGTTACCGCCGCCGACGTTTCGTCGCAACTCGACTCTATCGCAAGAATAAGATAATCGTCCTTGTTTTGAAGTTCCTTAAACTTTTTTTCGGCGATTTCTTCGTACATTAAAGCCTCTTCAAGTATTCCACGATAAACGGCTCGATATCGCCGTCCATAACAGACTGGATATTTCCCGTTTCGTAATTCGTCCTGTGGTCTTTCACCATAGTGTACGGGCAGAAAACGTAACTTCTTATCTGGCTGCCCCATTCGATTTTTTTAAGGTCGCCTTTTATGGAATTGGCTTCCGCCATTTGTTCTTCTTCGCGTTTTTCGATGAGTTTCGATTTCAGCATACGCATGCAGACTTCGCGGTTCTGAATCTGGCTGCGCTCGTTCTGACAAGCAACGATAATGCCCGTCGGGATATGCGTGATACGCACCGCGCTTTCGGTTTTGTTGACGTGCTGACCGCCCGCGCCGCCCGAACGATAGGTATCGACTTTCAGGTCTTCCGGGCGAATTTCGATTTCTTCGTCGTTGATGATTTCGGGCATTACTTCGACCGACGCGAACGACGTGTGTCGGCGCGACTGCGAATCGAACGGGGAAATTCTGACAAGACGGTGTATGCCTTTTTCGGCTTTCAGATATCCGTACGCGTTGTCGCCTTCCGCCGTGAACGTCACGCTTTTTATGCCCGCTTCGTCGCCTTCCAGCAGATCAAGGACTTTCATCTGATAACCCTTTCTTTCGATATATCTCGAATACATGCGATACAGCATCTGCACCCAATCCTGCGCTTCCGTACCGCCTGCGCCCGCATGCAAAGTAATGATTGCGTTGAGCGAGTCGTATTTGCCTTTTAAAAGCGCGTCAAGCCTTAAATGCTCGATTTTGTCGGTTAAACCTGCGATTTCGGCATTTACGCTTTCGACTTCGCTTTCGTCGTCGGCTTCTTCGGCAAGCTCGATAAGGACTTTTACGTCCTCGACTTCCGCCCTTACTTTTTCAAATTTCTGGATTTTCGTTTCCAGCATTTTCAACTCGCGGTTGACTTCTCCCGCGTGCGCCATGTTATCCCAGAAACCGTCCGCGTGCTGTTCTTTCGTAAGGACGTCGACGCGGGCTTTCAGACTGCCCAAATCGAAAGCATCCGCAACCATTTTAAGGGTTTCGTCAAATTCCTTTATTTTATTTTTCTGATTGAAAAAATCTACCATTGTCGTTAATTATTCTGGTTTCTTCCGCAGCAGTTCTTGTATTTTTTGCCAGAGCCGCACGGACACGGATCGTTTCTGCCGACCTTGCCTGCGCTCTTCACGGGTTTCGCCTTGTTGTTGACGCGCTCGACGCCCTGCTTAACTTCGCCGTCCTCGCTTCTTTCCACGGTGACTTTCATAAGGGTAATCGCAGTGTCGCGACGAATGTTGTCGATCATTTCGTCAAACATTTCAAAGCCTTCTTTCTGATATTCCTGCACGGGATTGTGCTGACCGTATCCGCGAAGTCCGATACCTTCTCTCAAACTCGACATTGCGTCGATATGGTCCATCCACTTGCTGTCGACGTTTCGTAAAAGCACAAACCTTTCAAGGTCGTGGAAGTCAAGACCGACCGATTCGCAATACTTGACCTTTTCTTCAAGGAGGTCTTTCGCTTTCGCGGCGACTTCTTCGACAAGCCCTTCGCGGCTGAGTTTTTTGGCTTTTTCCGCCGTGATAAACGCAGTGCCTTCGGGGAAAAGTCTTTGTTCGAGCGCGCGGTTGAACGCTTCGAGATCCCACTCGTCAACGGGCTTTTCGTCGTCGTAATAGAACCCGACGATTTCCCTTGCGACAGGCTCGATCATATCGATGACCTGCGCGTGTACGTCAACGCCGTCCAGAACCTTGTTGCGCTCTTCGTAAATGATTTCGCGCTGTTTGTTCATGACATCGTCGTAACTCAGCACGCTCTTTCTGATTGAGAAGTTGCGGCTTTCGACCATGCGCTGAGCGCGTTCGATCTGTTTGCTGATGACGCTGTTCGAAATCGCCATATCGTCGTCGACGTTCATCATTTCGGTGATGCGTTTCAACTTATCGCCGCCGAAAATCCTTGCGATGTCGTCTTCAAGGGAGATATAGAAAATCGAACTGCCTTTGTCGCCCTGACGTCCGCTTCGACCACGCAACTGGTTGTCGATACGGCGGCTTTCGTGGCGTTCCGTGCCGATTATGCGAAGACCGCCCGCCTCGATGACTTCTTCCTTTTCCTTGTCGCAAGTTTCCTTGTACGACTTATAATATCTTTGGTATTCGTCGCGAAGTTTAATAAGGTTTTCGTCGTCGAGTTTCACAAACGACGTCGCGGTTTCGATATCTTCGGTGCTGTATCCTTCTTTTTCAAGGCGTTGTTTGGCAAGATATTCGGGATTTCCGCCCAGCATAATATCGGTGCCTCGGCCTGCCATGTTCGTGGCGATGGTAACCGCGCCGATTCTGCCCGCCTGCGCGACGATATCCGCTTCCATCTTATGGTTTTTCGCGTTCAATACGTTGTGGAAAATGCGTTCTCTGTGCAGAATTTTTGACAAAAGTTCCGACTTTTCGACGGAAACCGTGCCGACAAGCACCGGCTGACGACGTTCCGCACAATCTTTGATATCCTTGATAATCGCGTCGATTTTGCCCGATTTTTTCGTATAAATCTGGTCGTTTTCGTCGATTCTTATCATCGGAAGGTTGGTGGGGATAACCACGACGTCAAGGTTGTAAATGTTCTGGAATTCTTCTTCTTCCGTCTTTGCCGTACCCGTCATACCCGACAGTTTTTTGTAAAGGCGGAAGTAGTTTTGAAGGGTAATCGTCGCAAGAGTGCGGTTTTCGCTTTGTACCCTTACGTTTTCTTTCGCTTCGATCGCCTGATGCAACCCGTCGCTGAAACGACGTCCCGTCATAACGCGGCCGGTGAATTCGTCGACGATAAGCACCTGTCCGTCCTGCACGATGTAATCGACGTCCTTTTTCATTATGACGTTGGCTTTCATCGCCTGATTGATATAGTGGTTAAGCGCGGTGTTGTCAAGGTCGGTAAGGTTTTGCACCCCAAAGAATTTCTCGGCTTTCGCGACGCCTTCGTCGGTGAGATTGACCGTCTTTTCCTTTTCTTCGTGGGTGTAATCTTCGCCTTCTTTCAACGTCCTTGCGAAACGGTTTGCGCGGATATACATATCGCTCGACTTATCGCCGCGTCCCGAAATGATAAGGGGCGTGCGCGCTTCGTCGATGAGTATGCTGTCCACTTCGTCCACGATTGCAAAGGCGTGTCCGCGCTGTACGCGGTCTTCTTTTGTGACAGCCATATTGTCGCGAAGGTAATCGAAACCGAATTCGTTGTTCGTGCCGTAAGTAATATCGGCGTTATAGGCGGCTTTTTTGTCTTCCGTCTTCATATCGTGCAAAATGACGCCGACGCTCATTCCGAGGAACCTGTAAATCTTTCCCATCCACTCGGCGTCGCGCTTTGCAAGGTAATCGTTGACGGTAACGACGTGTACACCGTTCCCCGTAAGCGCGTTAAGATATGCCGGCAGCGTTTCGACAAGCGTTTTCCCTTCGCCGGTCTTCATTTCTGCGATGCGTCCCTGATGCAAGGTGATGCCGCCCAGAAGTTGCACGTAATAATGACGAAGCCCGGTAACCCTCGTCGACGCCTCTCTTACCGCCGCAAACGCTTCGGGCAGAAGTGCGTCCAGCTTTTCGCCGTTATTGTATCTTTCTTTCAATGCCGGCGTAATCGCTTGCAGCTCTTCGTCGGACATAGCCTTAAATCTTTCCGACAATTCTTCAACCTTGTCGGCAATCTTTTTCAGTTTTCTGACGTTTCTTTCGTTCTCGTCAAAAAGCGTGCTGAAAATACCCATTTAATCTCCTTGTGCGCGTGCGCGCAAAAAATGACTTTTTTATATAATACACTAAATTAGTTTTTGTGTAAAGCGTTGGCGTTATCTTCGGCGATTTCGCCTTTTTCGCCGTCGGGCTTGAACGCGGTTTGCGCCGCCGTTATCGAATAAACCTTGCGTGCACCCGCGCGTTTTAAGACTCTCGCGCATTCGTTTATCGTCGCGCCCGTCGTGTAAACGTCGTCGATGACAAGCACGTTTTTGCCCTTGATTTCGTCGGCGCGGACAACGTCGAAAACGCCTTTCAGGTTTTCACGACGCTCTTTTGCGGTCAGTTTCTTCTGTCTGTCGGTTTCTTTGACCTTTTTGAGATTGTCGAAAACCGAAAGCCCGGTGCGAAGTCCGACCTCTTTTGCAAGAAGTTCCGACTGATTGTAGCCCCTTTCTTTTTCTTCTTTTTCGGTCATCGGGACGTACAAAATGAAGTCGCAATTGAAATTTCCCGCGAAATATTCGTCCGCCATCGCTTTCGCAAGTTCTTTCGCGATATAAAGTTTGTTGCCGAATTTAAGTTTTTTGACAAGGTCGCTTGCCGTTTTTTCGTAAATGAACGGCGAACGATTCATATCGAAGTATTTATCGAAACGGGTGCAGTTGTCGCAGTAATCCGCCTCGTTTTTCATTCTTATGCCGCAGATTTTGCAGCGATGCCCGTCGTTTTCGATAAGGTTTAAGTAACATTTTCCGCAAAGATTCAGCCTTGTTTCGTGTTGAAGTTCGTCGCCGCAGTTGACGCAGGTCAGCCCTTCGGGATACAGCAAATCCAGAAACTTATCGGAAAGTTTTTTGAAAAACTCCTTCGCCTTAGTCATATTCACCGTACGCCTCCGTCAGAAATCTTGTGAGCAACGTATAACGTTTTGCGGTGTAATTGTTCCTGACCATACGCTTTACGACGTCTTCCGCGCCCACGATGACGCACAGGTCTTTCGCGCGGGTTACGGCGGTGTACAAAAGGTTTCTGGTCATTATGAAATAGTTCCCCTGCGAGAGCGCGACAACCACCGCTTTGAACTCACTTCCCTGCGATTTATGCACCGAAACGGCGTATGCCGGGATAATCTGGTCAATATCGCTTAATGAATATTCGGACACTTTATTATCGTCAAAACGCACGTTAAACTTCATATTTTGTCGGTCAATACTTTCGATAAAGCCCGTATCGCCGTTGAAAACGCCTGCCCCGCGTTTAATTCTTCCGTCAACTTCTTCAAACCATTCCTGCTCGTAATTATTGACGGTCTGCATTATTTTATCACCTTCGCGGAAGGTGTATTCGCCGCATTTTATGTCGTCGGAAGAATCCTTTTTCGGGTTAAGACTGTCCCTTATCGCGGCGTTTAAGCTGATGACGCCCGCAACGCCCTTTTTCATCGGACACAATACCTGCACGTCGGTCTGCTCGCATTTCAGGTACTTCGGCAGTCTTGTCGTGACAAGCGCTTCGACTTCTTCTTTGACTTCGGTCGGGTCGGACTTATCGACAAAGAAAAAGTCTTTTGCGCGGTTGTCGAGCACAGGCATTTTGCCGTGATTTATAAGGTGCGCGTTTTCGATAATCATACTGCCGTCGGACTGACGGTAGATTTTGTCAAGATACGTTATTTTGAAAAGTCCCGACGCGATTACGTCCGCAAGAACGTTGCCCGCGCCCACCGACGCAAGCTGATCCTTGTCGCCCACAAGTATGAGCGTCGCGCCGTCCTGCAACGCCTTGACAAGGCTTGAAAAGACGTATTCGTCAACCATACTCACTTCGTCGACGATGACGACGTCCACGGGGATTTTCGTGTTTTCGTTGTAAGTGAAATAGCCTTTGCCGTCTTTGAAATCGAGGTCAAGCAGGCGGTGAATGGTTTTCGCTTCTTCACCCGTCGCCTCGCCCATACGTTTCGCCGCGCGTCCCGTTGGCGCGCACAGCTGATAGGACAGCTTCAAAAATTTGAGAATGTGCAGAATGCACTTTATTATCGTGGTTTTGCCCGTGCCGGGGCCGCCCGTTATGACGTGCACGCCGGAATTAAGGCTGTTCGACACGGCCTCGCGCTGCTTTTCGTGCAGTTTTATGCCGCTCATTTCTTCAAACTTATCGATTTGTTCCGAAAAATCAACTTCGATGCCGCCGTGCGCCGCTTCCAGAAGCGCAAGTCGTCTTGCAATCGTTTTTTCGGTAAGGTAGCTTTTGTAAAGCATATAAAAGCGCGCGTTATCGACGACGTAGTCTTTGATTTCCGCCAGGAAAATAAGGTCTTCGATATTGCACTCCACCTTTTCAAGATAAGTTTCGTCAAATCCCAGAAGGGATAAAAGTTCTTTTTTGAGTATATCGTCGGGAAGCGCGGTGTGCCCGCTCTTGTTCGACGCTTCTTTAAGGGTATAAATTATGCCCGCCCGAATTCTGAAATCGCTGTCTTTCGTGATTCCGACTTCCTGTGCGATTTTGTCGGCGGTCTGAAATCCGACGCGTTCCACGTCGGAAATAAGTTGATACGGATTGGTTTTTACGACTTCTTCGGTGCGCGCGCCGTATGTTTTATAGATTTTAAGCGCAAGGTTTAAGGACACGTCGAAGCGTTGAAGATATACGAGCGTATCCTGCATTTCGCCGTGCTCGCGAAGGGTGGCGCATATTTCCGCCGCCTTTTTCGCGCTGATTCCTTTCACTTCGGCAAGTTTTTCGGGGCTTTTTTTCATCACGTCGAGGGTGCGCTCGCCGAAACGCTCCACGATATTCCTTGCGGTAACTTCGCCGACGCCCTTAAAAATTCCGCTTTTCAGAAACTTTTCGATTGCCGCCGCGCCGTCGGGCTCGACAACTTTCACGCTTTCCGCAAGAAACTGCAAGCCGTGCTTTGTGTGGTGCTTATAGTCGCCTGTAAGTTCCAGCCGCATACCTTCGTAAATTTCCGGAAAAACGCCGACAGCGGTGACGTAATCACCGCTGCTTCTTAAATCGACGACGGTATAACCGTTGTCTTCGTTTCTGAAAATAATTTTTTCGACGTCGCCCGAGATAATCATTACTTAATCTCCGCTACCGCTTTTTTAAGTTCCTCCGTTTTGTCGGTCTTTTCCCAAGTAACGTCGTTTCTTCCGAGATGGCCGTAGTTGGCGACCTTTCTGTAAACGGGTTTGCGTAAGTCAAGGTTGTTGATGATTGCAAGCGGACGGAAGTCAAACACTTTCAGCACCGCTTTTGTCAGAATTTCGTCGGAAACTACGCCCGTGCCGAACGTGTTCAAGGACACCGAAACGGGGTGTGCGCGACCGATTGCATAGGCAACCTCGATTTCGCATTTTTTTGCAAGTTTTGCCGCAACGACGTTTTTACAGACGTATCTTGCCATGTAAAGTGCGCTTCTGTCAACTTTCGTGGGATCTTTTCCTGAAAGCGCGCCGCCGCCGTGCGGGCAATATCCGCCGTACGTATCGACGATAATTTTACGTCCCGTAAGCCCGCTGTCGCCGTGCGGTCCGCCGATAACGAACCTGCCCGTGGGGTTGACGAAAATCTTTGTATCGTCGTCGATAAGGTTTTCGGGGATTGTGGTTTTTATGACCTTTTCGATAATATCTTTTCTTATTTGTTCCTGCGTTACGTCAGGGTTGTGCTGTGCGGAAATGACAACCGTATCGACGCGTTTCACAACGCCGTCGTCATATTCTACGGTAACCTGTGATTTCCCGTCGGGGCGCAAGTACGAAAGAGTGCCGTCTTTTCTCACCGCCGTGAGTTTTTTGGTGAGCGCGTGCGACAGCACGATGGGCATCGGCATAAGTTCTTCCGTTTCGTCGCAGGCGAAACCGAACATCATACCCTGATCCCCCGCGCCTGTTTTGTCGATAATATCGCCGTCGAATTCCTGCGCGTCGTTGACGCCCATTGCGATGTCGGGCGATTGCTCGTTAATCGCGGTGAGAACCGAGCAGGTGTTGTAGTCGAATCCTAAATCACTGCTGTCGTAACCGACGTCTTTGATGACGTCGCGCGCGATTTTCGAGATGTCGGAGTAGCAATCCGCCGTGATTTCGCCCATTACGAACACGACGCCCGTCGTCGCGCAAACTTCGCACGCAACGTGAGCCCCGGGATCTTTTGCAAGAATATCGTCAAGGATAGCGTCCGCGATCTGGTCGCAAACCTTGTCGGGATGCCCTTCGGTAACGCTTTCTGATGTAAACAGTCTTTTCATAGTATCTCCAAAAAATCGGCGGTCAAAAAGGATATTCTTCCGATGTGACCGCCGTGTATTTGTTATTCGTTGTCGTAATCGCCGAGGGTGTCGTCGAATTCCTTATCTTCGAAAGTGCAGGTAACCGGCTTTTCGGGATGATCCACAACGGGAGCGGTGGTGATGTTTTTGTAAATCTTCATACCGGTGCCGGCGGGGATAAGTTTACCGATGATAACGTTTTCTTTCAGACCGAGCAACGGATCGATTTTGTTCTTGATTGCGGCGTCGGTAAGTACGCGGGCGGTTTCCTGGAACGATGCCGCCGACAGGAAGGATTCCGTCGCGAGAGCGGCTTTCGTGATACCGAGCAACGTACGTTTTGCCTTTGCGGGTTCTCCGCCGTTTTCAAGGGTTTTCTGGTTGGCGTCTTCGTACGCAAAGATGTCGACGAGCGTACCGGGGAGCATATCGGTGCTGCCCTGCGACTCGATCTTGACCTTTCTGAGCATCTGGCGGACGATGACTTCGATATGTTTATCGTTGATATCGACGCCTGAGTTTCTGTACGCCGACTGGACTTCTTTCGTTACGTAATCCTGTACGCCTTTTACGCCGCGTGCGCGGAGCATATCTTGCAGGTTGATTGAACCTTGAGTGAACGGATCGCCCGGTTCCACCTTGCTGCCGTTATCGACTTTGAGTTTCGCGCCGTAAGGAATCGCGTACGATTTGGTTTCGCCGTCCGCGCTCGTAACGATGATTTCACGATCGTTGTTGGTGCGGGTTACGACGCCGCTGTTTTCCGCGATGACCGCCTGTCCCTTAGGACGACGTGCTTCAAACAATTCTTCGACACGGGGAAGACCTTGCGTAATATCGTCCGACGTTGCAACGCCGCCCGAGTGGAAGGTACGCATCGTAAGCTGCGTGCCCGGCTCGCCGATTGATTGCGCCGCGATGATACCGACCGCTTCGCCGAGTTTTACGGGGTTGCCGCTCGCCATATTCTTGCCGTAGCATTTCGCGCAGACGCCGTGGCGTGTTTTGCACGAAAGAATGCTTCTGATTGCGACTTTCGGCAGTTTTTTGAGATCGGAACCGTTCTTAATCCATTCGTCGGTAAGAATTTTGTCGATTTCCTGCGCCTTGTCGGGAAGGATCATCGTATCCGCTTCCACAAGCACCTCGCCGGTGACGGGATGCAGGACGGGTTTCACCGTATATCTGCCGTCGATACGTTCCGCAAGAGTTTCAAGTCTGTTCTTGCCGTCGTAAATTGCCGTGACTTCGACGCCTTTCGTGTCGCCGCAATCGTCCTCGTTGACGATGACGTCCTGCGATACGTCAACAAGACGACGGGTAAGATAACCCGAGTCAGCCGTTTTAAGAGCGGTATCCGCCAGACCTTTACGTCCGCCGTGCGACGAAATGAAGTATTCAAGAACGGAAAGCCCTTCGCGGTAGTTTGCCTTGACGGGAAGTTCGATCGTTCTGCCCGACGGGTCGGAAACAAGTCCGCGCATACCTGCAAGCTGACGAATCTGTCCCATATTACCACGAGCGCCGGAGTTCGCCATCATCCAGATGGGGTTGAAAGGATCCATTTCGGATTTAAGTTCTTCGGTGACTTCGTCGGTGGCTTTCTTCCAGGTTTCGACAACCGCATTGTAGCGTTCGTCTTCCGAGATGATACCGCGACGGAAGTTCTTTTCGACGTTGACGATTGCGTCGTCGGCTTTCTTGATGATTGCCGCCTTGCCTTCGGGAATGTGCATATCGAAAACGCTTGTCGTTACGCCCGACAAAGTCGAGTATTTATAGCCAAGGCTCTTGATAGCGTCGGCGACTTTTGCGGTTTCGGTTGCGCCCTTGTACTTAAAGCAGTTGTCGACGATCTTGTTGAGTTCCTGCTTGCGAAGAGCGATAATGCCCTTGCTTTCGTTGATAAGCCCTTCGACTTCGAGGTCAAGCATTTGTTCGGGCGTGTCGCGCGGTACGAAATGCAAATCCTGCGGAATGATTTCGTTGAAAATCCAACGGCCGATGGAAGTGGTCAGGCGTTTGCTGTACACTTTGCCGTCGATTTCCTTTTCAACGCGCATTACGACTTTTGCTTGAAGGTCGATGACGCCGTTTCTGTAAGCGGTCATCGCCTCGTTGGGAGATCTGAATATTTTGCCTTCGCCTTTCGCGCCCGGGCGTATGATAGTAAGGTAATAAGAACCTATTACCATATCCTGTGTAAGAGAGATGATCGGGTGACCGTCCGAAAGTTTCAGAATGTTGTTGGTGGACAACATAAGGATTCTGGCTTCGGCTTGCGCCTCGATCGACAAAGGTACGTGGACTGCCATCTGGTCGCCGTCGAAGTCGGCGTTGAACGCGCCGCAGGCAAGCGGATGAAGTTTGATTGCGCGACCTTCGACAAGGACGGGTTCAAACGCCTGAATACCAAGTCTGTGAAGCGTCGGAGCACGGTTCAGAAGTACGGGGTGATCCTTGATGACTTCTTCCAGAATGTCCCATACCTGGGGTTTCATCGACTCCACAAAGCGTTTCGCACTCTTGATGTTATGGCAGATGTTGCGTTCCACAAGTTTGTTCATTACGAACGGCTTAAACAACTCAACAGCCATTTCTTTGGGCAAACCGCACTGATAAAGTTTCAGTTCCGGCCCTACGACGATAACGGAACGACCTGAATAGTCGACACGTTTACCAAGCAGGTTCTGACGGAAACGGCCTTGTTTACCGCGCAGCATCGAGGACAACGATTTAAGGTCGCGGTTGCCGCTGCCGGTGACCGCTTTGCCCCTTCTGCCGTTATCAATAAGAGCGTCGACGGCTTCTTGGAGCATACGTTTTTCGTTGTGAATGATGGTGTCGGGCGCGCCGAGTTCTTTCAGGTGTTTCAGACGATTGTTACGGTTGATAACGCGTCTGTAAAGGTCGTTAAGGTCGCTCGTTGCGAAACGTCCGCCGTCAAGCTGAATCATCGGGCGAAGTTCGGGCGGGAGAACGGGGATAACGTCCAGAATCATCCATTCGGGGCGGTTGCCGCTGATGCGGAACGCTTCCACGATTTCAAGACGTTTTACCGCGCGCAGTCTCTTTTGTCCGACGGAATTCGCGACGATGTCTTTCAGCATTTTGCTTTCCTTATCGAGGTCGATTTCGATAAGAAGTTCTTTTATCGCTTCCGCACCCATTCCGACGCGGAAAGCCTTGCTGCCGTATTTTTCGCAAAGTTCGCGATATTCACGGTCGGTAAGGACTTGTTTTTTGTGGATTTCGGGTACTTCGCCCGGATCGAGAACGATATGGGATACGAAGTACAAAACCTGTTCAAGCTCCTTCGGGGAAATATCCGCCATAAGGCTGATACGCGAAGGAACGCCGCGGAAATACCAGATGTGCGATACGGGCGCCGCAAGTTCGATATGTCCCATACGTTCGCGACGGACTTTCGCTTTCGTTACTTCGACGCCGCACTTTTCGCAGATGACGCCCTTGTAACGGATGCGTTTATATTTGCCGCAGTGGCATTCCCAGTCTTTCGTGGGCCCGAAGATTTTCTCGCAGAAAAGTCCGCCGGGCTCGGGTTTTTGTGTTCTGTAATTTATCGTTTCGGGTTTAAGAACCTCGCCGTACGACCATTCCCTGATTTTTTCAGGGCTGGCAATACCGATTTGCATTGAATCGAAAGAACTTAATTCATACATAATGCCGATACCTCCTTACTCAGCATCGTCCGACGCGTTGTCGGCCATATCCTTGAAAATATCGTTATCGAAATCAGCGTCGCTGTCGTCGAACAGATTGTCGCCGAACAGATCGCCTTCGTCAACGTTGTCAACCTTGAACAAGTCGTCGATGTCGACTTCCGCAAGTTCTTCGTCTTTCTTATCCGCGTTGAACGCAACGGTGTCTGCGTCTTCTTCGGTGAAGTCGCGCAGTTTGACCTCATCGTGTTCTTCGGTAAGAACTTTGACGTCAAGAGCCAACGATTGCAATTCTTTGATAAGAACCTTGAACGATTCGGGGATACCCGGTTCGGACACGTTGTTGCCCTTCACGATATTTTCGTAAGTCTTGACACGTCCCACGACGTCGTCCGACTTAACGGTGATGATTTCCTGCAAAATGTTCGCCGCGCCGTATGCGTACAACGCCCAGACTTCCATTTCGCCGAAACGCTGTCCGCCGAATTGCGCCTTGCCGCCAAGGGGCTGCTGCGTTACCACGCTGTACGGACCCGTGCTTCTTGCGTGAATCTTGTCGTCGACAAGGTGAGCAAGTTTAAGGTAGTACATATAGCCGACCGTTACGCGGTTTTCAAAAGGTTCGCCCGTGCGGCCGTCGAAAAGTTGAATTTTGCCGTCTTCGGGAAGTCCGTTTTCCTGCAAAAGTTGTTTGATGTCGTTTTCGGACGCGCCGTCGAATACGGGGGTTGCGATCTTCCAGTCAAGCATTTTCGCGACAAGTCCCAAGTGAACTTCAAGAACCTGACCGATATTCATACGGGAAGGAACGCCCAACGGGTTCAACACGATTTGCAGCGGCGTACCGTCTGCCATAAACGGCATGTCTTCTTTGGGAAGAACGCGGGACACGACGCCTTTGTTACCGTGACGGCCCGCCATCTTGTCGCCGACCGAAATCTTACGTTTTTGCGCGATATATACGCGCACCTGTTTGTTGACGCCGGGAGCAAGTTCGTCCCTGTTCTTTCTTGTGAAGATTTTCACGTCGACAACGATACCGCTTTCGCCGTGAGGCACACGGAGGGACGTATCGCGCACTTCTCTTGCTTTATCGCCGAAAATTGCACGAAGAAGTCTTTCTTCGGGCGTAAGTTCGGTTTCGCCCTTCGGGGTGACTTTACCGACGAGAATGTCGCCGCTTCTGACTTCCGCGCCGACTCTGACGATACCGTCTTCGTCCAGGTTTTTAAGAGCCTCTTCCGAAAGGTTGGGGATATCTCTCGTTATTTGTTCTTCGCCGAGTCTCGTTTCGCGGGCTTCGCTTTCGTATTCTTCGATGTGGATCGAGGTGAAAACGTCGTCGCGTACGAGTTGTTCGGAAATAAGTACCGCGTCTTCGTAGTTATAGCCTTCCCAGCTCATAAAGCCGATAAGGATATTTCTGCCAAGCGCGAGTTCGCCGTTCTGAGTTGAAGGACCGTCCGCAAGGATCATACCCTTCGTCACCTTCTGACCGCTGACCACGATGGGTTTCTGGTTGATGCAGGTGCTTTGGTTGCTGCGCACGAATTTCGAGGTGTAGTAAGTATCGTCTTCGCCGTCGGGACGAGCCACGACGATTTTGTCTGCGTCGACGTATTTTACGATACCGTCGTTTTTGGCGATGATAAGCACGCCGCTGTCGTATGCGATTTTATGTTCGACGCCGGTTGCGATCATCGGCGCTTCGGGACGAAGCAGAGGCACTGCCTGACGCTGCATGTTCGAGCCCATCAACGCACGGTTCGTATCGTCGTTTTCAAGGAACGGAATAAGAGCGGTTGCAATGGATACCAACTGTTTGGGCGATACGTCCATATAGTCGACGCGGCTTACGTCAACCTCGCGGATATCTTCGCGGATACGGCACGTAACGCGTTGGTGAATGAATTTTCCGTTTTCGTCAAGCGTTTCGCTGGCTTGCGCGATGACGTACTTATCTTCCTCGTCCGCCGCCATATAAGTGACGTCGTCGGTAACGATGCCTTCGGGTTTTTTAACCTTTCTGTACGGCGATTCGATAAATCCGTATTCGTTGATGCGTGCGTAGGACGCAAGCGAAGTGATAAGACCGATGTTCTGTCCTTCGGGCGTTTCTACCGGGCACATACGACCGTAGTGAGTGTGGTGAACGTCACGGACTTCGAAGCCGGCTCTTTCCCTTGACAAACCGCCGGGGCCGAGAGCGGAAACTTTACGTTTGTGCGTGAGTTCCGCAATGGGGTTGGGCTGTTCCATGAACTGCGACAACTGGGAACTTCCGAAGAATTCCTTGATCGCGCTTGCCACGGGACGGGTGTTGATAAGCGTCGAGGGCTTCATATCGGCGGTTTCGGCGGCGATGGACATACGCTCCTTGATAACTCTTTCAAGACGGAGCATACCTTTTCCGAACTGATGTTCCAGAAGTTCGCCGACGGAGCGGACGCGACGGTTCGACAAGTGGTCGATATCGTCGGTCGTGCCGAGACCATAGGAAAGACCTTGGTTGTAAGTGATTGCCGCTACGATGTCTTCAAGCGTCAGGTGTCTTACGACAAGTTCTTTCACGTTGTTTCTTATTGCGTCAAGGCGCGCTTCGTCGCCTTCGACTTCGTCAAGAAGTTTTTTGAGGTTGGGATAATAAACCTTTTCCAGAATTCCGAGTTCCTCGGGATTGCAGTCGACGATTGCGTCAAGGTCGACGGTGTTGTTGCCGATGACTTTGAATTCAATCGTTTTCTTTTCGCCGTCTTTTTCGACAGAGGAAACTTCGACGTAAACTTCGTTCACGGCGTTGTTCTGGATTTCTTTCGCTTTTTCTTCGGTGATGACCTCTCCTTTTTCGGCAAGGATTTCTCCGGTGAGAACGCTTACGACGTCGCGGGTGATTTTTTGTCCCGCGATACGGGTAGCAATGCTCAACTTTTTGTTGAACTTATACCTGCCGACTCTCGTAAGGTCGTAACGACGATTGTCGAAGAAGTAATTGTTGATGAGAATGTTCGCGCCTTCGAGGGTGGGAACTTCGCCGGGACGCATTCTTCTGAACAGGTCGATTTTGCCCGCTTCTTCGGTGTGCGAGCCTTGCGGATCGCGTTCACAGGTGTCGGCAATCATCTTTTCTTCGAATACGGCGTTGATCTGGTCGTCCGTGCCGTAACCCAAAGCCCTTAAAAGCGTGGTTGCGGTGATTTTGCGCTGACGATCGACGTGTACCCAAAGCAAACCGTTGGCGTCCTGCTCGAATTCAAGCCACGCGCCGTGGTTAGGAATCATCTGGTTGGAATAGCGCATTACGCCGTTTTTGTCCCTTTCGCCCTTGTAATAAACGCCCGGGCTTCTGACAAGCTGGCTGACGATAACGCGTTCCGCGCCGTTGATGACGAAACTTCCGCTGTCCGTCATCAAAGGAATATCGCCCATAAAGATTTCTTCCGGCTCTTCGATAACGCCCGTTTCGAGGTTGGTGAGACGAGCCTTTACTTTAAGAGGCACGGCATACGTCGCGTCGCGGTTTTTGCATTCCCTGACCGAATACTTCGGCTCGCCGTCGAGCCTGTAATCGATGAAGGACAATTCCATACGTCCCGAAAAGTCGCGGATGGGCGAATATTCGTCCAGCACGTCTTTGATGCCGTGTTCGAGGAAACTCTTGTACGAATTCTTCTGAACTTCGATGAGGTACGGAATATCGAGCACGTCTTTGATCTTGCTGAAAGAGTAACGCTCGGTATTGCCATACTTTACCTTGTGAACTTTTACTTCTGACATCGTGTAACTCCTTTTTTACTGGAAATTAAATTTTGAAATTATGTTGAAATTTTTGCTACCGTGCATTATAATAAGATAAGTGCATAAGAAGGTTATGTCTTGATGCACCTCGCGAGGGCTAAAACCTCAGTACGACAACGCAAAAAGGCGACATTCGCCCCTACCCTTTTCGACTGATTCGAAAAAGAAAAATATACTTATTCATATTTTTACGCATTTTACGAGTTTACACGAAGTCGCACAAGATGTCAACCGTTTTTGCTTATATATTTATAAATAAAATAAAAAAAGTACAAAAATAAACGAAAAATAATGAGAATCGACAAATTTTTGAAAATTTCACGCATTATTAAACGCCGCACCGTAGCGCAGGACGCCTGCGACGGCGGCAGAATCGAGGTCAACGGCCGCGACGCGAAACCGTCCAAAGACGTCAAAGCGGGCGATATCGTCGTCGTGCATTTCGGCAACGACACCGTAAAAATCAAAATCCTTGCAACCCCCGACGTCGCAAACAAGGCAAACGCAACCGATTTGTATGAGGTGATCGACGACTGATGTTTGACGTAATTATTCCGGCGGCGGGCGAGAGTTCCCGCTTTTCAGACAACCTCAACAAACTCTTTTGCACGGTAAACGGCCGTACGGTGCTTGAAAATTCCGTATTGCCCTTTCTTGCTTTTTGCGGTCTTGAAAAAATAATCGTCGCGGTGAACGACGAGAATTTTACCCGCGCGCGCTCGCTTTTCGACGGATACGAAAACGTAACCGTGATTTTGGGCGGCAGCACCCGCACCGACACCGTGAAACGCGCCCTTGAACGCGTAACTGCCGAATTCGTCCTTATCCACGACGGCGCGAGGCCATACGTTTCCGACAACGTGATAAAAAACGTGCTTGACGCGCTGAACGACGTCGACGCAGTGGTCCCCGTGATAAAACTCGACGACAGCGTCGCGAACGTGAAAAACGGATACTGCGCGGCAGACCGCGAAGATTTCCGCCGCGTTCAGACACCCCAAGGTTTCAGAACCGAAAAACTGAAAACCGCTTATGCCCGCATTTCTTCGTCCTTTACCGACGACGCGTCGGTTTACCTTACTTTGTACGACGACGCGAAAGCCGTGGACGGCGACGTGAAAAATATTAAAATCACAAGATTTTCCGACCTTGAAACTTCCCCGTACCGCACGGGCGTAGGTATCGACGTGCACAAGCTCGTCGAAAATCGGAAACTCGTGCTCGGCGGCGTGGAAATCCCCTTTGAAAAAGGACTGCTCGGACACAGCGACGCGGACGTTCTGACGCACGCCGTAATGGACGCGATTCTTACCGCAATCGGCGAAAGAGATATCGGCGTTCTTTTCCCCGACACCGACGAAAAATACAAAGGAATTTCCAGCATGCTTCTTTTGAAAGAAGTTTTATCGCGCTTAGAAAAGCGCGGCTACGTCGTGAAATTCGTTTCGGCAACGGTCGCTTGTCAACGCCCGAAACTTAACCCGTATTTCGACAAAATCCGCACGTCGTTGTCACACGCTCTTTCGATATGCAAGGACAATTTGTCGCTTGCCTTCACGACGACGGAAGGACTTGGTCTCGTCGGCGCGGGCGATGGTATCGCTGTCATCGCTTCCGCAACGGTTATCGCAAAACAATAGGTTTATAACATCTTTCTTTCAACTTAAAGCGTCTGTTTTGTTGTTTTCAAAACAGACGCATTTTTTTAATGTATGGCACATATTATTTCTTAAAAGGAGAAATTTAATATGTCTTTTCAGAAAAAAGTTATGATTTTATCCGACGTCAGAACAGGCGTCGGCAGCGGTATTCTGCGTTTCGTGTCCGACGGCGGGCGCACTGTTTTCAACACGTCTTTGCACGTTGACGACGTTCGGGACGCAACGATGATAATACGAATCGGCGACAAAATTTTGTCGTTTAATGCAGAAAACGGAGAAAGAAATCTCGGCACCCTTTCGCTTTCCGACAACATAGATTGCGTTATCGCAAAAAACGGCAAAACCTTGTATTTCGGCACGACGGGAAACGACAAATTCCGCTGTTTCAACCTGTTATCCGACTTTGAAAAGAAAACGGAAAACCGCAAAAAATCGGCGGTGAAAAAACAAGAAAAACCCGTCGAAAAAACACGGAAAAAAGATGAAAACGTTGATTTGTCAACCGCGTCCGAAACCGCCGAAACCGCACGGTTTTCACCGCCCGACGAACCGCCGCAAGATGCCTTAGACGCGGGTTTTCGCGTGGAAAACGCAAGTGTTTCCGCCCCCGATTTCGCAAAAGAGAACAATTTTACAGGCAACGATTTTTACCTTGCCGTAAAGCCGCAACTTGACGAAATGTTCATTTGTTTTCCAAAAAACACTGACCTTGAAAACGCCGTTCCGAACAGCAAATGGGTGGACGTTAGCGGCGACGACGGCAATTACGTCGTGGGCTTGATTTTCAACCTTGACGAGGTCGAATACATCTGCTACGGCGTGCCGTACGAAAAAAAGAGCCCGCCACCCGACGAAATCAAAAACGTCTGCGACTGGCTGGCACTGACCGACGACGAAAACGGAAAAGGTTATTACGTCATTTATCAATCGGCAAAAAGCGGAAAAACGTTAAGTCGCGAAGATTTCAACGAATAACTGCTTTTTTTGCATAAAAAAAGCGAGGATTTTTTCCTCGCTTTTGTTTTTTATTACTTCTTGTAAATCGCGCGCGGTTTTCCGTGGAAAAAAAGCGCAAGACTGTCGGGGCCCGAATTGCTGCCCACCATCTGGTTGACGTAGTTGTAATCGATTTTTTTGATTTCGGGGAATTTTTCGGTCATCATTTCGCCCAGAAGTTTGATTCCGTCGGGATTGTCGCCGTGGCACAAAATGATTTCGGAGTTGTCTTCGTCACCCTTTTCGGTTTCAAACAATTCCAAAAACTTTTTATATACGTTTTTCGTTCCCCTGACCTTTGCGGCGGGATAAACTTTGCCTTCGCCGTCAAGTCCCAGAATAATCTGGATATTGAGAAGGGTTGCGAACATGTATTCGATGCCCGAAATACGGCCGCTTCTTGCAAGATAGGCTTTGTCGCCGACCGTGAAATAATGATGATATCTCGGCGCGTATTCGGTAAGTTTTTTGTGCGCGTCTTCAAGGCTCACGCCTTCGTCGCGAAGTTTCACCGCGTCCATTACGCACAGCCCTTCGCCGCCGACGCCTCCGAGACTGTCAACGACTTTCACCGTGCGCCCGGGATATTTTTCCATAAGCTCGGTTGCCGCGATGCAGGCGGAGTTGAAACTGCCGCTCATGCCCGACGAAAACGCGATATGCAAAACGTCGTTGCCCGCTTTCACGTAAGGTTCAAGCGTTTCAAAAGTGATTTCGGCGTTGGACTGACTCGTCTTGGGAATAGCCCCCGCGCGAAGAGTGTCAAAGAACTTTTTCATGTTCTGAATGAAGCCCGTCGTGTCGGTGCGGCATTCCACAATATCGAACTCCGTGTTCGCCTTCCCGATAAAGTCGAGTTTTTTCGGCGTGCCCTTCGGCATCTTCAAAGAGTACGGCATCGGAACGATGGGTATATCGTGTTCCTTTTCATATCCGACAGGCATGTCTGCGCACGCGTCGGTGCTTATTACATAGTTCATTATCAATTCTCCCATAAAAGAATATATAAAATATATCACATTATTTTTATGATGTCAAACCATTGAAAATCACACGCCGAAGCGCGGCGGCATAGGATATAACGAAAGCCCTTGTTTACATATTTTTTCGGAGGTAAAACTATGGGTTGTTTATGCAGAAACAATATTTATCCTTGCAATCCGCCCGCAAGACTTTGCAGCGTGATAACAGGACCGCGCGGCCCCGTCGGACCGCAAGGAATACCGGGGCCTCGCGGCTTCAACGGACTTCGCGGTCCGCAAGGCGTGCCCGGACCTGTCGGCCCGCAAGGACCTGCCGGTGCAACGGGACCGCAGGGACCGCAAGGCGAAACGGGTGCGACGGGTGCGGTCGGTCCGCAAGGACCTGCCGGTGCGATAGGCCCGCAAGGACCGCAAGGCGAAACGGGTGCAACGGGCGCAGTCGGTCCGCAGGGACCTGCCGGTGCGATAGGCCCGCAAGGACCGCAAGGCGAAACGGGTGCGACGGGCGCGGTCGGTCCGCAAGGACCTGCCGGTGCAACAGGACCGCAGGGACCTGCCGGCGTAAGCTACACCGTGCATGCGGAAAACACCGCGACCGAAAGCGTCGCGACCAACACGATTATCCCGATTTCGCAGACCGCACAAAGCACAGGCGGGACGTTTACCGTATCAAATAACGCCGTAAACGTGCCGATTGGCGAATATCTCGTAACTTTCGGCGGCGCGGCGTCAACCACGGGCGCAACCCAGAAAACCATAACTTTGTACGTCAACGGAGCGACGTCGAACAACGTTGTTTACGACGGTTCCGACACGGGGATTACGTCCGCGGCGAAGACGGTTTATCTGAATTTTTCATCGCCCGGCACGCTGTCGATTTACAACACGACGGCAGACACCGCGTCTTTCAACAACGCGTTTATCACCGTCACGCAGTTGTCGACGACGGCATAAGAACAAAAGCAAATAAAAAACCCTCGGCGTTTGCCGAGGGTAATTTTTGTTTGTCGATTATTTGTTGAGAAGTTCCGAGAAGTATTTGATGGTGCGGACCATTTGGCTGGTGTAGCTGTTTTCGTTGTCGTACCAAGAAACGACTTGTACTTCGGAAGTACCGTTGTCGAGGTTGATGACCATCGTCTGAGTTGCGTCGAACAAACTGCCGTATCTCATACCGATGATGTCGCTTGAAACGATTTCTTCTTCGTTATAGCCGAAGCTTTCGTTTGCGGCTGCTTTCATAGCGGCGTTGATGTCTTCTTTCTTAACGGTGCCTTCGACGATAGCGGTAAGGATCGTGGTGGAGCCGGTAGGCGTGGGAACGCGTTGTGCGGAGCCGATAAGTTTTCCGTTGAGTTCGGGAATGACAAGACCGATTGCTTTTGCTGCGCCGGTGCTGTTGGGAACGATGTTCACGGCAGCTGCGCGAGCGCGGCGGAGGTCGCCCTTGCGATGCGGTCCGTCAAGAACCATCTGGTCGCCGGTGTAAGCGTGAATGGTAACCATAATGCCCGATTTGATGGGAGCAAAGTCGTTAAGGGCTTTTGCCATCGGAGCGAGGCAGTTGGTGGTGCAGCTTGCGGCGGAGATGATATTGTCGTCTTTATTGAGCGTTTTGTGGTTTACGTTGTAAACGATTGTGGGAAGGTCGTTGCCTGCGGGAGCGGAAATAACGACTTTCTTTGCGCCTGCGGTGATGTGAGCCTGCGCTTTCGCTTTGCTGGTATAGAAACCGGTGCATTCGAGAACAACGTCTACGTCAAGGGCTTTCCAAGGAAGGTCAGCGGCGTTCTTTTGTGCGTAAATGGTGATTTTCTTGCCATCGACAACGATGTAGCCGTCTTCTTTAACGGTGCCGTCCTCGTTAAGAACAGCTTCTGCGCTTTCAACCTTGTGGCTGTTTGCATAGTTACCCTGGGTTGAGTCGTATTTCAAAAGATGAGCGAGCATTCTGGGGCTGGTAAGATCGTTGATAGCGACGATTTCATAACCTTCCGCGCCGAACATTTGTCTGAAAGCAAGACGGCCGATTCTGCCGAAGCCGTTGATAGCAACTCTGACGTTTTGTGACATATAGATATCCTCCAAAATTTATATTACGAAGTAATTAACAATCGGAAACCCGAATTGCAAGTACATTTTACCCTTAAAATGTAATTTTAACAAGCAAATTTACCCACTTTTTACCAATTATTGTTTATTTTTTAACGATATTTCCAAAAATACCCGAGTAAGTTCCTGATATTTCAAATATTCGCCCTGTTTTTTTGTTTTTGACTTTCCCCCACGGGTACACAGTATCCCGCGGGGTCCCCATTTATTTTTGGGGTTCTTTGTAGGTTCCGCAAAACCGCCGAAAGGCGCGGCTATTTCGCTCTGCCATTTAACGGCGAGAATTCGATGGATTTTTGGGGTTCTTTGTAGGTTCAGAAAAATCCAGTGTACTTTGACGTACACGATTTTTCGGGTTCTGCAAAAACGCCGAAAAGGCGCGAATTATCGCCGTTAAACAAGGTGGGACGGGTTGAGACAATCTAACTCCGGCACTACGAACAAACCGTCTTTGCGGATTAACACATCGTCAAAGTAGATTTCACCGCCGCCGACGTCGGGGGTTTGGCGCAAAACCAGATCCCAATGGACGGCAGACACGTTGCCGTTGTAAGCGTCGTCGTAACAGGCACCCGGCGTAAAATGAATACTGCCGCTGATTTTTTCGTCAAACAGAATATCGCCGATTGCGTTCTTGACATAAGGGTTGACGCCAATTGCGAATTCGCCGACGTAGCGTGCGCCCTCGTCAGTGTCGAAAATCGCGTTTGCCGCCGCAGAATTGTTTGCGGTCGCTTCAATAATTTTGCCGTCTTTGAAAACAAGTCTGACGTCTTCGAAACGGAAGCCGTTTTCGATACTCGGCGCGTTGTAGTGTATCACGCCGTTGACGCTGTTCTTCACGGGGGCGGTGTAAACTTCGCCGTCGGGGATATTCATTCTGCCCGAACAAGTAACCGCGGGAATATCTTTGATGCTGAACGTTAAATCGGTGTCTTTTGCCACAATACGCACTTTATCCGTCTTATTCATCAGATTAACAAGCGGTTGCATTGCTTTTTCCATTTTTGCGTAATCCAGACAGCATACCTTGAAATAAAAATCTTCAAAGGCTTCGGTGCTCATTCCGGCAAGTTGCGACATGCCTTCCGTGGGATAGCGCATGACCACCCATTTGGTTTTGCACACGCGTTGTTCGTGATGCACGGGGTGGTTGTAAATGCGGTTGTACGCCTGCATGCGGTCGTCGGGCACGTCGGACAGTTCGTAACTGTTTTGCCCGCCCCTGACGCCGATGTAACATTGCATTTCGGACATAAGACGCGCGTCGTGCGCCGCCATATGTTCCAGCTGTTCGTCGGTAACGTTTTTAAGAACAGCGCGTTCGACGCGTCTGTCGTGCAGGAAAACGTAAGGTTGTCCGCCCGCCGCATACACCGCGTCCACAAGCGCGTTCACAAAAGAAACGTCGATGCCGAAAGCGTCGATCCAGACCTTTTCGCCCTTCTGAACGCTTATCGAATATTCCACAAGATTCTTTGCCAGCAGTTTTTGTCTTTCATCTGAAATCATAATTAAACCTCTGTTTTTCAATATTTCGTATATATTATAACAGTAAAAACTATGTTTTCAACCGTATATCGGGCGAAATCGACACATTTTTTCAAAGTTGTATTGACATTTTACCGTTTTAAGCCTTAAAATAGATGTAAGGTATATGCCTTTTATTAAGATTATGGGAAAGAAAGATAATAAGAAAAAAGTCAAGAAAGCCAACGTCAAGGAATTTCCCGTCGACAGCGCTCTTGAACAGGAAAAGAAGAATCTGAACTCGAAACGCACGGCGTATGCGATTTATACCGTGTTCTGTTTCATCATTGTGTTTGCTGCGGCAGCCGCGGCAGGGTATTTTATGGCAAACAACGTTGCCGCCCTTGCCCAACGCAGATTTATGAAGACGGAATCGTATAAGATGCTTGACATCGCGGCAAAAGCCGCAATCGATACGTCGCTTGCGTACAACGTGCTGTTTTCAAAGTGGTATTACATCGTGGTTCTTTACGGAGCGGCGATGCTTATCGTACTTGCTCTCACGGGCAAAAACCGCATATATCATCTTGTAGGTTTCGGATTCGCTTCGTCGGCGGCAACGTTTTTGACGTATTACCTGTCGATAAAAACCTATGCGGGATTTTCGTCGTACGCAGGCATTTTCAATCCGCTTCTTTACTACGTCATCGTGGTCGCGGCGTGCGCGCCCATCGCGCTTGGAATATTCATTCTCGTCATTAAGATTCTTCATTACAAACACCTTGTCAAAAAGGGAAAGATTATCGAGGATGACGACGCCTATGTCCCCTACGAACCCATAAGCGCAGAACAATAATTTTGCTTTTTTTTTAATGCCGCAACGCCCGTTGCGGTTTTTTTTCGCCTTTTTCGGCATTTTGCGCGGTTTGTAAAAAATTGAAGTATTTTTCAATTTTGTGCGTCTTTTAGTGGAAATTTATCGGCTTTTAATATATAATAACCTTGACAAAAATAAACATAATAATCAATGGAGGTTATTTATGCCAATAGTTACATCCACCGAAATGTTCAAGAAAGCGTATGAAGGCGGTTACGCAATCGGCGCTTTTAACGTCAACAATATGGAAACCATCCAGGGCATCGTCGAGGCTTGCACCGAAGAAAACGCTCCCGTTATCTTGCAAGTATCCGCGGGCGCAAGAAAGTACGCAAACCCCGTATATCTCCGTCATCTTATCGAGGCGGCGTCGGAAGTCAGCGGACTGCCCATCGTAATGCACCTCGATCACGGCGACAGTTTCGAACTTTGCAAATCCTGCGTTGACGGCGGCTTTACTTCGGTTATGATTGACGCGTCGCATCACTCTTTTGAAGAAAATATCAAAATCACGTCGGAAGTCGTACAATACGCTCACGACCACGGCGTCGTTGTCGAGGCGGAACTCGGCCAGCTGGCAGGCATCGAAGACGCGGTAAACGTCAGCGAAAAGGACGCTTGCTATACCGACCCCAACCAGGTTGAAGAGTTCGTAAGCCGCACGGGCGTCGACTCCCTTGCAATCGCAATCGGCACCAGCCACGGCGCATTCAAGTTCAAGACCGCTCCCCGTCTGCGCTTTGACATCCTTGAAGAAGTCGGCAAACGTCTGCCCGGCTTCCCCATCGTATTGCACGGTGCGTCCAGCATTCCGCAAGAATACGTCGAAACCATTGAAAAGTACGGCGGAAGTATGCCCGGCGCAAAAGGCGTTCCCGAAGATATGCTTCGCGAAGCCGCACGTATGGCTGTTTGCAAAATCAACGTCGACAGCGACCTTCGTATGGCAGCAACCGCCGCTATCCGCGAACATTTCTATAACAATCCTTCGCACTTCGATCCCCGTCAATATCTCGGGCCCGCAAGAGCGGCGATTAAGGAATGCGTCCGTCACAAACTCATCGACGTTTTGGGTTGCGCAGGCAAAGCATAATTCAGCAAAAACAAAAGACACTCGCACTGCCGAGTGTCTTTTTTTATGCCCTGTTCGTTTTATTCGTGCGGAGCATACTTTTCCTTAAACTCTTTCAACGGTAACTGCCTCGTTTTTCTTTTCATCGACGAACCGTTTTGAAGTTTTACGATAAAACTGCCGTCGTTTTCGGTAAATACCGCGATATTAAAGCCATCGTCGCTTTTAATCTCCCAATCCCGACCGCTTTCGTTCAAAAGTTTCAAAATTTCCCGCTTAAATTCTGTTAAATTCATATTAAACAACAAGTTTCTTGTGGTTTTTCTTTTATTGTACAAGATTCTTGTACTATTGTCAATATGAAAGAATTAAAAATTGCGGACAATATAAGATTTTTCAGAAAGGCGAATAACCTTACCCAAGAAGAATTGTCAAAACAACTCGGCGGAAGCAAAAACCTTGTTTCAAATTATGAAAACGGAATCAGCACGCCCGATATTTACACGCTTGTAAAACTTGCGGATATCTTCGACATCACTCTTGACGAACTTGTCGGAAGAGAATAGTTATCAAAATGAAAACGTTTAAGTTTGCAGAAAATCTGAAATATTACCGCAAACAAGCAGGACTTACCCAAAGTCAACTTGCCGCGCATTTTAACAGCGACAAGTCGTTAATCAGCAATTATGAAAACAGCAAAAACGTTCCCGATATATTCAAAATGTGGGAACTTGCGGATATTTTCGACATTACCCTTGACGAACTTGTCGGAAGAGAATAATTTGTATGAAAAATATTAAAATCGCAGAAAATATCAGGTTTTTCCGAAAACAGGCGGGGCTTACGCAGGAAGAATTAGCCGCTCGTTTCGGCAGCCGAAAAACCCTTATCAGTAATTACGAAATCGGGCGAAATACGCCGGATATCGAAACGCTGTGGGAACTTGCGGACATTTTCGATATTACAATCGACGAACTCGTTGGACGAGAATAAACCACACAACAAAACCGCACTTTAATGAGTGCGGTTGTTTTTTGCCGTTAAACGGGCGATTTTGATTGTTTATACTTTCTTTTCGTCGCTTCGCCGCCCCTTAAATGGCGGATTGAAAAGTGATAATCCATAAGGCGTTGCACCTTTTCGTACGTTTCCTTATCGACGTCTTTCAATTTATAAGTGACGTCGGCGTGAAAAGTGCTTTTCGACACGCCGAATTTTTTTGCGCCTTCCCGCACGGTACACTTGTTTTCCAAGACGTATCGGGCTTCCCTTAAAATCCTTTCGATATTCCTTTCCATTGATTCCCCCTGCTTTATAAAATATGTAGGGGGACAACGGATTTATGACCTTTTAATCGTCGGATTTATCGGGTTTTTGCCAAAGGTTTGCGCGTTCGGGGTGATAGATTGCGCCAAGCATTCTTTCGCGGGCGTACGGCACTTCCTTCGTGAGCCTTTTCACAAGTTCATTGACGTATTCGCGCTGGGTGTGCTTGTTCGCGGGGCACGGGTTGTGCAGGACGGGCAGGTTCAGTTTGTTGACCGCGCCTTTGACGTCCGATTCGCTTGTGTAAATGAACGGGCGTATCAGCGTTATGCCGCTTCTGTCCATAAAAGATACGGGCTGAAAAGTCGAAAACCTGCCTTCGTACAAAAGCGACAACAGCATGGTCTGCACGACGTCGTCGGCGTGATGCCCGAGGGCGAGTTTGTTGAATCCCAACTCGATCGCCTTATTGTTAAGCGCGCCACGACGCATTTTGCTGCACAGACTGCACGGATTGCTTTCTTTCCTTGCCTCGAAGATGACTTCGGCAATATCGGTGTCGACGACGTAATACGGCACGCCGAGTTCCGCGATATACGCCGACAAAGCCTGTTTTTCGGCGACAGACGCGTCCTTAAAGCCCATGTCGATAGTGATTGCGGCAAGGTCGAATTTCGCGGGAGAAAAGCGTTGAAAGGCTTTTAAGGCGGTCAGCAACAATAAACTGTCTTTGCCGCCGGAAACGCCCACGACGATTTTGTCGCCGTCACTGATCATATTGTAGTCGGTTATCGCCCGACGCATTGTACTCAGAATCTTTTGCATAGGTCAATTATATAAAAAACGCGCGATATTATCAATAATTTTTGCATAAAAAAAGCACGCATTTCTGCGTGCCTTGGTTTTAAAGATTACAGCAATTCCAGAATGCACATGGATGCTGCGTCGCCGCGACGTTCGCCAAGTTTGACGATGCGGGTGTAGCCGCCCTTCTGACCTTTCTCTTCCGCGCGTTTTGCGTATTTGGGAGCATATTCGTTGAAGAGTTTTTCAACAAGAGGATTGCTGACGTCCGCGGTACGTTTGGCGTAAGCGGTTTTGCTTTCTTTTTCCTCTTTGGCTTCGGGGATATCACGAAGTTCGGCGATCATTTTCCTGCGTGCAGCAAGTTTTTTGGGGCCGTCGTTGGTGAATTCGACTTCGACTTTTTCGCCCTTCAGGTTCGTTTTGGTCTTGGTAACCTTAACGGTATCTTCGTAAGTGTTGATAGCAAGGGTGATAAGTTTTTCAGCGATGCTTCTGACCGATTTAGCGCGGTCAACGGTTGTTTCTATTTTGCCATACCACAAGAGTTCGCTTGCCTGGTTTCTGAGGACGGCAAGACGTTGGTCGGTAGGTCTTCCTAATTTTTTGGGTTCCATAAAAAGTCTCCTTACTCGTCTTTGTTGCGAAGATCAAGGCCGAGGTCGTGAAGTTTATTGATGACTTCTTCAAGCGATTTGCGGCCGAGATTACGCACTTTAAGCATATCTTCTTCGGATTTTTTGGTCAAATCCTCGACGGTGTGAATACCTGCGCGTTTCAAGCAGTTGTACGAACGAACGCTGAGGTCAAGGTCCTCGACGGACATTTCAAGCACTTTCTGTTGTTTGTCGTCGTCTTGCGAAACGAGAATATCGTAGCTCGACATATTGTCGATAAGGTCGACGAAAAGTTGAACGTGGTCGTTCATGATTTTTGCAGAAAGGCTGATGATTTCCTTTGCGGAAACGGTGCCGTTTGTAAGGACTTCGATTGTCAGTTTGTCAAAGTCGATGCTCTGCTCGACACGGGTGCTCTCGACAGTGTAGTTTGCTTTTTCGACGGGGGTGTAGATGCTGTCGACGGGAATATATCCGATGGGCGCTTTGGCGTCCTTGTTGCGGTCTGCGGGAACGTATCCGCGGCCGGTATCGATATAAATCGACATATCGAGCACTGCGCCCTGTTCGAGGTTGCAGATATACATATCGGGGTTAAGAATTTCAACATCGGAAGGAACGCTGATGTCTGCGGCCGTCACGGGACCTGCCGTATTCTTATAAAGGGTGATTTCCTTCTTTTCGGGGCAAGCGCCGTGGATTTTGATTGCGAGACCTTTGATATTAAGGATAATTTCGGTGACGTCTTCGCGTACACCGGGAATGGTTGAAAACTCGTGGTCGACGCCGGCAATTTTAATGCCGACGGGTGCTGCACCGGGAAGCGCGGAAAGAAGAATCCTTCTTAAACTGTTCCCAAGCGTCGTACCAAAACCGCGTTCCAAAGGCTCTACCACGAAACGGGCGAAACTGCCCGACTCGTTCTCTTCGTAAGTGATTTTAGGTCGTTTCATTTCCATCATAGAACAATTCCTCCTATAAAGGATAATCTGATTGTCAAAATCGGATTATTTCGAGTACAACTCAACGATGAGATGTTCGGAAATAGACGGGTCGATATCCGCGCGTTCGGGAAGACGCTCGACTTTTCCGGTGAGGGTTGCATTATCAAAGGACAGCCATGCGGGAAGTACGACTTTGTTGCCTTCTTTGATGTCCGCATACATGACTTTGTCCTGTTTGTTGGATTTAACGGCAATGACGTCACCCGCTTTCACAAGGTAACTCGGAATGTCGACGACGTGTCCGTTTACCGTGATGTGACCGTGGTTTACGATCTGGCGCGCCATAGCGCGGCTGCTGCCGAGGCCGAGACGATAAACGACGTTATCGAGGCGGCTTTCGATAAGAACGAGCATGTTTTCGCCCGTTACGCCGCGCATTCTTTCAGCCTTGTTGTAGTACATTTTGAATTGTTTTTCAAGAATGCCGTAGATAAATTTAACCTTCTGTTTCTCTTTGAGTTGCAAAGCGTAGTTGCTTTGTTTCTTTCTGGAAACTTTAACCTGACGGTTTGATTTTTTATCGATGCCGAGTTCCATCGGGCTGATACCCAACGCTCTGCACTTTTTAAGTACCGGTCCTGTATATTTAGCCATAAATCAAATTCTCCTTACAGTCTTCTGCGTTTGGGAGGACGGCAACCATTGTGAGGAATGGGAGAGACGTCCTTGATAAGGGTGATTTCGAGGCCTGCGGTGTTGATTGCGCGGATTGCGCTTTCGCGACCTGCGCCGGGACCCTTGACGTAAACTTCAACACTCTTTAATCCGTGGGGAAGCGCGTCTTTGACAGCGGCTTCTGCAATCATTTGCGCTGCGTACGGGGTGCTCTTACGGCTGCCTTTAAGGCCGAGTTTGCCCGCGCTGCACCAACTGATGGCATTGCCTTCGGTGTCGGTGATGGTAACGATAGTGTTATTGAAAGAGGCATGGATATGCGCGCAACCTTTTTCAATACGTTTTAAGTCTTTACGTTTCTTAATAACTTTTCTGGGTGCTGCCATAAGTTACCTCCTACTTTTTGCGTGAGACAAGACGCTTCGGACCCTTGCAGGTACGCGCGTTTTGTTTCGTGCGCTGACCGCGTACGGGTAAGCCTTTACGATGTCTTACGCCTCTATAACAACCGATATCTTTCAGTCGTTTGATGTTTGTGTAAATTTCTCTCTTCAAATCGCCTTCGACGTGAAGATTCTTTTCGATATACTCCCTGAGAAGACTTACTTGTTCTTCGGTCAGATCCTTGACGCGGACGTCGGGGGAAATGCCGGTTTCTTGTAAGATTTTCGTGGCAGTGGGACGGCCGATACCATAAATATAGGTAAGTCCGATTTCAAGCCTTTTCTCGCGGGGTAAATCTACGCCAGCAATACGTGCCATTTTGTAACCTCCATTAAATTTACAAATGATATTTTATATTGTCGCCCTCACACATACCGCATGTAAATGGAATGATACGGTAATCAGCCGCGTGCTACCGGCAGATAATATGCAATAGTGAAATTAACCCTGTCTTTGTTTGTGGCTGGGATTTTTGCTGCAGATAACCATAACTCTGCCGTTTCTTTTGATAACCTTGCATTTGTCGCACATAGGTTTAACAGACGGTCTGACTTTCATTGTTGATACCTCCATTAATTTTTGCTACGCCAGGTAATTCTACCTTTCGTAAGGTCGTAAGGACTCATTTCAATAGTAACCTTATCTCCTTCGAGAATACGGATATAATTCATCCTGAGTTTTCCGGACAAGTAGGCAATAACGATATGACCGTTTGCCAGCTGAACCTTGAAAGTTGCGTTGGGCATAACCTCGACAACGCGGCCTTCCGCTTCGATGACGTCTTCCTTGGACACTATTGTTCCTCCTTACAGGTGTTTTTGTACGCTTTTAACGCGCTACGAAGTTCGGCGTTGACAACACCCTTGTCCTTGTTTTGCATATTTGCAAATTCGGGCAAGTTATCACCGCTGAACTTCAAGTGTTTTACTTTTTTGAGTTTGGCTTTCTCCGCTTTGCGAAGGTCGCCGTCGGAAATTCTGACGTAGTTTTCGTCGACGACTTCCGTCACGACGAAATATCTTCCTTTGTCGCGTCCCGCTTTTGACAGGACAATACTTCCGACACTGATTTTCATACTATACATTAATTTTTTTATAATGTCAATATTTCGAGGCCGTTTTTTGTTAAAATTGTGGTATTTTCGTAATGCGCGGCGGGTTTTTTGTCGATTGTCGACACCGTCCACTGATTTTCGTCAAGACAGATGTCCGGACTGCCGAGAGTTATCATCGGCTCGATGGCAAGCGCCATACCCGGTTCAAGCCTCGGTCCCCTTCTTCCCGTAAAGTAATTCGGGACTTCGGGGTCTTCGTGCATTTTCCTGCCGATGCCGTGTCCGACCATTTCTCTCACGACGCCGTATCCGAAACTTTCGGCGTACGTCTGCACCGCGATTCCGATGTCCGAAAGTCTGTTTCCGTCCTTAAAGGCTTCAATCCCCTTAAAGAAACATTCTTTCGTTACTTCGACAAGTTTTCTGACTTCTTCCTTAACGTTTCCGATAAGGAATGTTCTTGCCGCGTCTCCGTGAAAACCGTTGATAACAGCCCCCACGTCGATACTCACAATATCGCCGTCTTTAAGCGCCCTTTTGGAAGGAAACCCGTGGACGACCTCCTCGTTGACCGACGCACAAATGCTGAACGGATATCCGTTGTAATTCAGAAAACTCGGTTCTGCACCGCATTTTCTGATGTAAGCGTCGGCGATTTTGTTAAGTTCCGCCGTCGTGACGCCTTCTTTCGCTTTTTCTTCCATAAGCAAAAGGGTGTCCCTGACGATTGCGCCCGCCACGCGCATTTTTTCAAAGTCGCTTGCGGTTTTAAGGTAAATCATAACGTATCGAGAACCTTCCTGACTTCTTCAAAAGTTTCGTCGACGGTGTCGCGTCCTTTAATCGTTTTGACAAGGCCGAGACCTTGATAATATTCGACGAGAGGCGCGGTTTGTTCCTCATAGACTTTAAGGCGCGCTTTCACCGTTTCGATTTTGTCGTCGTCGCGGATGAAAAGTTTTTGTCCGCACTTTTCGCAGGTATCCCTGCCGTTAAGTTGCGATACGTGATAGGTTGCGCCGCAAATGCATACGCGTCTGCCGGTCAGTCTGTCTTCGATGACGTCAAACGGAACGTCGATGTTCAGAACGACGTCGATATCCGCAACCTTGTCAAGCGCGATGGCTTGGGGAATGGTGCGAGGGAATCCGTCAAGGATATATCCGTTTTTGCAGTCGTCGTTTGAAAGCCTGTCTTTGACGAGATCGATAACTACGTCGTCGGGCACGAGATTGCCTGCGTCGATGAAAGTCTTTGCAAGTTTGCCGAGTGCCGTTTGTTCCTTAATGTTTTTGCGGAATATGTCGCCCGTCGAAATGTGCGGGATTTTGTAATATTCCGATATTTTCGCCGCCTGCGAGCCTTTTCCTGCTCCGGGTGCGCCCAAAAGAATAATATTCATAAACTCTCCTGAAAAAACTCTTTCCCCCGTCCTAAAAAGCAAGGTTTCGGGAAGCGTCGCTTTGCGCCGCTTCCCTCATACTTTATTATTTAAGGAATCCCTTGTAATGTCTCATCATTATTTGCGATTCAAGCGACTTGTTGAATTCCAGCGCGACGGATACTACGATAAGAAGTCCGGTTGCCGAGAATGCGCTTGAAAGTCCGATGTCCTTGCCGATAACGTTGAACAGGAACGTAGGAATTACGCAAATGATCGAAAGGAAGATTGCTCCGAACAAAGTAATACGGTTGTTGATACGTTTAAGGTAATCAGACGTGGGTTTACCGGGACGAATACCGGGGATAAACCCGCCGTATTGCTGAATGTTCTTTGAAACGTCTTCGGGGTTGAACTGAATCATCGAATAGAAATATGCAAAGAAGATGATGAATACAACCATGAAGATGTAGTAAATCAGACTGCCCCACCAGGTTCCGCCGGAAGTGGTAAGGTTTCTCATCCACCATACGCCGAATTTGCTTTCGGCAAGTTTGGGAATGAAACTGATTATCATCTGCGGGAACATGATGAACGACGACGCAAAGATTATCGGCATAACGCCCGACGCGTTTACACGAATAGGAATAAACGTGGTTTGTCCGCCGTACATTTTGTTGCCCTTAACCTGTTTTGCATATTGCACCGTGATTCTTCTTTCGCCACCGTCCATAAAGACGATGAACGCAAAGAGTGCCAGGACAAGGATTAAGAACCCGAAAATGTTCCAGAGTTTGTTGGGATCGGTGGGGACGGTTCTGAACGCGTTCAGAAGCGAGGTGCCCGCCGTTGAAAGAATACCGACGAAGATGATAAGCGACGTACCGTTGCCGATGCCGTATTCCGTGATTCTTTCGCCCAGCCACATTACCATTACGCTGCCGCCGACGAGAATTACGATTACGTAAATCATCGCAAGCCAATTCTTTTGCATGCCGTAAATGGGGTTGATGTAATTCTTCCACAAAAACACAATGCCGATGGCTTGAACCACTGCGAGTACGATTGCGACGTAACGAGTGATTTGCGTGATTTTTTTACGGCCTTCTTCACCGTCTTTGCTCATTTCTTCCAGTTTGGGAATGATGAGCGTCAGAAGTTGCATTATGATGAAACTATTGATAAACGGGATGATTCCGAGAGCAAAAAGCGTACCTTGTGAAAGGGACCCGCCCGTGATAGCACTGATGACGTTCAAGAACGACGAAGCACTGCTAGCTTTCAAAGCGTCCGAAATAATACTGACGTTAAGTCCGGGCACGGGAATAAAACAGCCGATACGGTAAACCAGAAGCAACAAAAGCGTTGCCCAGATTTTTACGCGTATTTCTTTTGTTCCGAATGCGTTTTTAATAGTTTCAAACATTATAACACCTCTGCTTTTCCGCCTGCCTTTTCGATTGCCGCTACCGCAGAAGCCGTGAATTTGCTGGCTTTAACGGTAAGGGGTTTCGTGAGTTCGCCGCATCCGAGGACTTTCAGACCATAAGGTTCCATCTTTCCGACGATGCGATTCTCGTACAAGAGTTCGAGCGTGATCTCGGTGTTTGCCTCGAACACGTCGAGGTCGCCCACGTTCACGATTGAATATACTTTCTTGAAATTATTGGTGAAGCCGCGTTTAGGCAAACGACGGCAAATAGGCATTTGACCGCCTTCGAAGCCGGGACGTACGCCGCCGCCGCTTCTTGCCCATTGACCTTTATGACCTTTGCCGGAGGTTTTGCCCGTACCCGAGCCGATACCTCTGCCAAGTCTTTTTACGTCTCTTACCGCGCCTTCTGCGGGTTGTAAAGTGTGCATTTTCATAAATGTGCCCTCCCTTTACGCTTCTTCCACTTTGACCAAGTGGGAGACTACTTTAAGCATACCTTGCAAAACCTCGCTGTCCGTAAATACTTTGGACTGTCCGATTTTGTGAAGACCTAACGCTTCAACGGTAGCCTGTTGCTTTTTGACTGCGCCGATGGTGCTTTTAACCAAAGTTACTTTAATTTGTTTCATTTCGGTTACCTCCGATTACAGCACGATTTTTTCGTCGTCCGCTTTGCCGATGTTTCTTACTTCCATAATTTCTTCGGCGGTGCGGAGTTGTCTTAAACCGTTAATGGTTGCGCGTACGCAGTTGATAGGAGTCGTGGTGCCGATGGATTTCGTACGGATATCTTTGATACCTGCCATTTCAAGAACGGCACGTACGGGACCGCCGGCGATAACGCCGGTACCTTCTTCGGCGGGCATAAGAAGAACTCTGCCTCTGCCATAGACGCCTTCTGCGCGATGAGGAATGGTCGTTCCGACGACTGCGACGGGTTTGACGTCGCGTTTTGCCGCTTCGACCGCCTTCTTGATTGCCTCGGGTACTTCGGCTGCCTTACCGGTGCCGATACCTACGCTGCCCTTTTCGTCGCCGACGACGACAAGTGCGGTGAAACGCATTCTGCGGCCGCCTTTGACAACCTTCGTTACGCGGTTAATGGCAATGAGTCTGTGCGGGGTATTGTCCTCGCGCTTCTCGCCTCTGTTTTTATTGAACTTTTCGTTTCTTTCTGCCATAATAACCTCCCTAGAATTTCAGGCCGGCTTCTCTTGCGCCGTCCGCAACCGCTGCGACTCTTCCGGTATAGATGTAACCGCCACGGTCGAAAACCACTTCGGTGATGCCTGCGGCGATCGCGCGTTTTGCGGCTTCCGCGCCGACGATTTTCGCGGCTTCGGTTTTGCTCTTGCCTTCAACCATTTTGCCGATTTCTTTTTCTACCGTAGATGCTGCGGCAAGGGTTTTTCCGGCGACGTCGTCGATGACCTGAACGTAGATGTGCATATTGCTTCTGTAAACGTCGAAGCGGGGTCTTTCAGCAGTACCGCCGATCTTCTTTCTGACTCTTGCGTGTCTTGCGAGCCTGTCAGTGTTTTTATCTAATTTGGAAATCATACTTTACGCTCCTTTATTTACCGGCCGTCTTGCCTTCTTTACGTACAACGACTTCGTCCTTGTAGTAGATGCCGTAGCCGTGATAAGGTTCAACCTTCTTGATGGCTTTGATAGTTGCCGCGCATTGACCGACTTCGATTTTGTCGATGCCTTTAACGGCGATTTCGACAAGGTTCGGGGTGGCGTTGACGACGGCGAACGTGATACCTTTGGGTTGTTCCACTTCGACGGGATGCGAGAAACCGATGTTCATAACGAGTTTCGTGCCTTGAAGGGTAACCTTGACGCCGACGCCCGAGATCATAAGGTGTTTTTCAAAACCTTTGGTAACGCCTTCCACCATATTGTGAAGGGTTGCCCTGTACAAGCCGTGCAACGCTTTGGTTTCTTTTTCTTCGTTATCTCTTGTAAAGATTGCTTCGTTTCCCTTGATTTCAAGGTTGATATGACCTTTGATTTCTTCCGAAAGGGTGCCGAGCGGTCCTTTGACGGTTGCGACGCCGTCAGCAAACGTTACGGTCACGCCCTGGGGAATAACAACGGGAAGTCTTCCTATTCTTGACATATTCTGTACCTCCCTTTATTACCAGACGTAAGCAAGAACTTCTCCGCCGCAGCCGGCTTCTCTTGCTTCTTTGTCGGTCATGACGCCTTGCGATGTCGAAAGAATGGCAATGCCCATTCCGTTCAGAACCGAAGGTATTTTCGTGCTTTCGCAGTAAACGCGAAGACCGGGTTTGCTGATTCGTTTAAGTCCGGTGATGACCTTCTTGTTCTTGCCTGCGTATTTAAGCGTGATTTTGATTGCGCCCTGAACGCCGCTTTCGATGACTTCGTAATCGGCGATATAGCCTTCTTTCTTTAAAATCTCGGCGATGTTAACCTTGATTTTGGAGGCGGGGATTTCAACTGTTTCGTGTTTTGCAGTAAGTGCGTTCCTGATGCGGGTAAGCATATCTGCAATGGGGTCTGTTGTCATTGACATATCTCTATCCTCCTATTACCAGCTTGCTTTCTTGACGCCGGGAATCTGACCTTTGTAAGCCAGTTCGCGGAAGCAAATTCTGCAAATGCCGTACTTGCGAAGTACCGCGTGGGGACGGCCGCAGATGGAGCAACGGGTGTATGCTCTCGTCGAATATTTAGCCGGTCTTTGTTGTTTATTGACTAATGCTTTTTTTGCCATTTTAAGCCTCCTAATTCTTTGCGAAGGGCATGCCCATCAGTTTCAGAAGTTCCCTTGCTTCTTCGTCGGTGTTCGCGGTGGTGACGACGCAAATGTCGAAGCCGCGGATTTTTTCGACCTGATCATAGGAAATTTCAGGGAAAATCAACTGCTCTTTGACGCCGAGCGCATAGTTGCCGCGGCCGTCGAAGGACTTTCTCGATACGCCCTTGAAGTCACGTACGCGAGGAAGCGCGATGCAGGTGAGTTTTGCAAAGAAATCGTACATTCTCTGTCCACGGAGCGTAACTTTTGCGCCGACGTTCTGACCTTCTCTTACTTTGAAGTTCGCAACGCTCTTCTTTGCCTTCGTAACGATAGGCTTTTGTCCTGCGATAAGTTTGAGTTCGTCAACGGCGAGTTGCAAACTCTTTGCGTTGTCTCTCACGTCGCCAAGGCCCATGTTGAGAACGATTTTCTCGATTTTAGGAACTTGATTGATATTCGTATAGTTGAATTCCTTGATAAGGGCGGGAACTACCGTTTCCTTATAATAGGCTTGCAACCAGTTTCTTTGAACATCGTTTGTCTTTTCAGCCATATATTACCTCCGTATTATTCGGCGTCTTTTGCCTTGGATGCGGCTTTTTTCGCAACTTTTTTGGCTGCTTTCTTGGCGGAAACTTTCTTGCCGTCAAGGTCTGCGCCGCATTTTGCACAAGCACGAATCTTCTTGGATTTGCCGTCTTCGGTAAGTTCTGCGTGTTTTACGCGAACTACTTCGTGGCAAGCGGGGCAAATGACCATAACGTTGGACACGTCGATAGTGCCTTCTTGTTTGACGATGCCGCCTTTATCCTGCGCTTTGCGGGGTTTCACGTGTTTGTGAATCTCGTTGACGCCTTTTACCACGATGCGATTGTCCTCGGGATATACTTTAAGGACTTCGCCCGCAGTGCCTTTATCTTTACCGGTGATAACCATTACGTTATCGCCTTTTTTAACGTTTAATGCTGCCATTGTCGTGTGTCCTCCTTACAGAACCTCGGGAGCGAGCGAAATGATTTTCATATAATCTTTATCGCGAAGTTCCCTTGCAACAGGCCCGAAGATACGAGTACCGCGGGGCTGTTTCTGTGCGTCGATGATGACTGCCGCGTTGTCGTCGAACTTGATATGGCTGCCGTCTGCGCGACGAATGCCCTTGCTCGTTCTTACGATAACCGCTTTGACAACGTCGCCTTTCTTAACGACGCCGCCGACCGTTGCGCTCTTTACGGAGGCTACGATAACGTCACCGATATTGCCACTTCTTCTGAAACTGCCGCCCAAAACTCTGATGCACATGATTTCTTTTGCGCCGGAGTTGTCTGCGACTTTTAATCTACTTTGCGGTTGAATCATTTATCACGCCCTCCTTACTCTGCTTTCTTGATGACTTCCACCAAGCGCCAGCATTTGTCTTTGCTGAGATGGCGGGTTTCGGCGATAAGAACTTTGTCGCCTACGCCTGCAACGTTGTTTTCGTCGTGAACCTTGAATTTCTTGGTACGTTTGACGATCTTCTTGTAGAGGGGATGCTTTACTCTCTGCTCGATTGCGACGACGATGGTCTTGTCCATTTTATCGGATACGACGATACCGACGCGGTTTTTACGCAGATTTCTTTCGATATTTACTGTGTTTTCCATTTAAGTCCCTCCTATTTAGCCTTTTTGCCCGATTTCTTTGCGGGGGCTGCGGGCTCGACAGAGATATTGAGTTCGCGTTGACGCAAAATGGTTTGTACCCTTGCGATGTCCTTTTTGCAGTTGCTGAGGACGTTGGGGTTGGTCAACTGATTGGTCGCGTGCTTAAAGCGAAGGTAGAATAATTCCGACTTCAACTCTTTAAGTTGTTGTTGCAACTCTTCGTTTGTCTTGTTATATAAAACGTTCGTTTTCATTTCGCTTCACCGCCTTCTTTTTCGGCAAGTTTTGCTTCAAGTTGAGCCTTGTTGTAAATCTTGCACTTGATGGGAAGTTTTGCAGAAGCAAGTCTCAATGCTTCTCTTGCAACGTCTTCGGATACGCCGGCCATTTCAAACATAACGCGACCGGGTTTCACGACTGCTACCCAATATTCGGGAGAACCTTTACCGCTACCCATACGGGTGCCGGCGGGTTTCTTCGTAACGGGCTTGTGGGGGAAGATGTCAACCCAAACCTGACCGCCACGTTTGATATATCTCGTCATTGCGACACGCGCCGCTTCGATCTGATTGCTTGTAATCCAGCAGGGTTCCGCTGCGACAAGGCCGTATTCGCCGTAAGCGATTCTGTTACCTTTGTTCGCGTTGCCTTTCATTCTGCCGCGCATCTGACGACGTCTTTTAACTCTTTTAGGCATTAACATTTGTCGTTACCTCCTCTCTGGGTACTCCGCCAAGGACTTCGCCTTTGTAAATCCAAACTTTTACGCCGATCTGACCGAACGTGGTTTTTGCTTCCGCAAAGCCGTAGTCGATGTCTGCGCGAAGAGTTTGAAGGGGAACAGAACCCTCGTGATAATTTTCGCTTCTTGCGATTTCTGCGCCGTCAAGACGACCGCTGACCATCGTTTTAACACCCTTTGCGCCTGCCCAGATAGCCTTGCTCATCGCTTGTTTCATACTGCGTCTGAACGATGCGCGCGCTTCGAGTTGTTCCGCAATCCTTTCCGCAACGAGTTGTGCGTCCATATCGGGACGTTTCACTTCGATAACGTTGATGTTGACGTTGCGTTCGGGGCAGAATTTCTGAACTTCTTTCTTCATTGCCTCGACGCCTGCGCCCTGCTTGCCGATGATGGTTGCGGGACGACCGGTGTGAATGTTGACGGTAACCTTGTTGGCAGCGCGTTCGATGGTGATTTTCGAAATAGCGCTCTTGTAATAATTTTTCTTAATGAATTTACGGATGTCGTCGTCTTGTTTAAGGTTGGTTGCGAAGTTTTTCTTGTCCGCGTACCATTTGGTATCCCAATCTTTAATAATACCGACTCTGTTGCCGTGTGCATTAACTTTCTGACCCATAGTTACCTCCTAGTCCTTAACGGTGTCCAAAATGACAGTGATATGGCTTGTGCGTTTGTTGATGCGGTGTGCGCGTCCCTTCGATACGGGGTTGATTCTTTTGAGAATGGGGCCCTGATCGCAGAAGCACTCTGCAACGAACAAATCGTTTTTGCTCATATTGAGGTTGTTCTCGGCGTTTGCCGCCGCGCTGTTAAGCACTTTAAGAACTTCGGGGCAAGCCGCTTTCGAAGTGTTTTCGAGGATAGCGACCGCTTCGTTGTATTTTTTGCCACGGATGATATCGAGAACGATTCTTACCTTGAAGGGAGAGATTCTGATATATTTCGCTACGGCATGGGGACGCTTATCGGCGTTTGTCTTTCTTGCCAAAGATTTTTGTTTACTTCTTGTAGCCATCTGAATACCTCCTATTTCGCACCGGTCGATTTTTCGCCGGCTGCGTGTCCCTTAAAGGTACGGGTGGGTGCGAACTCGCCGAGTTTGCATCCGATCATTTCTTCGGTAACGAATACGGGAACGTGCTTTCTTCCGTCGTGAACGGCGATCGTGTGACCGACCATTTCGGGGAAGATGGTGGAAGCCCTTGACCAGGTTTTGACGGGTTTCAATTCACCGCTCTCGTTCATTGCGATTATTCTTTTCATAAGCCTTTCTTCAACGTAAGGCCCTTTCTTAACTGACCTGCTCATATAATAGCCTCCTAGTTTACACGCTTGATAATATACTTATCGTTGACATTCTTCTTCTTGCGGGTCTTATATCCCAATGCGGGTTTACCCCAAGGAGTAACAGGGCTGGGCATACCGACGGGAGATTTGCCCTCGCCACCGCCGTGCGGGTGATCACAGGGGTTCATAACGACACCGCGGACGGTAGGTCTGACGCCCATATGACGTTTACGGCCGGCTTTGCCAAGCGATACGATTTCGTGGTCGACGTTGCCGATCTGACCGATGGTCGCTTTGCAACGCGCAAGGATATATCTCATTTCGCCGCTGGGAAGACGTACGGTTGCGTACTTGCCTTCTTTTGCCATAAGTTGCGCTTCGTTGCCGGCTGCTCTGCAAAGTTGTGCGCCGCGACCGGGGTTAAGCTCGATATTATGAATAACGGTACCGACGGGAATGTTTTCGATGGGAAGGCAGTTGCCTGCTTTGATATCCGCATCGGGTCCGCTTACTACCACGTCGCCGACGGTAATTCCGAGAGGAGCGATGATGTAGCGTTTTTCGCCGTCTGCATAGTTCAGAAGTGCGATGTTTGCGGAACGGTTGGGATCGTACTCGATGGTAGCGACCTTTGCGGGGATACCGTCTTTATCGCGTTTGAAGTCGATAATTCTGTATTTTACTCTGTTGCCGCCGCCGATGTGTCTGACGGTGATTCTGCCGTTTGCGTTACGTCCGCCGGATTTGTTCTTGCTGACAAGCAGGCTGCGTTCCGGAGTCGTGGTGGTGACTTCGTCAAAAGTCGAGACCGTCATGAAACGGCGCGAAGGGGTAGTCGGTTTGAATTTCTTAATAGCCATTGTTCATTCCTCCTATTATGCAAGACTCTCGAAGAACTCGATGGACTTGCTTTCGTCGGTAAGTTGTACGTAGGCTTTCTTGTAGGAAGACCTGCGGCCTTCGGTTCTGCCCATTCTTTTCATTTTACCGGTAACGTTGATGGTGTTGACTTTTTCAACCTTAACTTCGAAAATTTCCTCGACCGCGTTTTTGATTTGGGTCTTGGTGGCGTCGGGGTGGACCATAAAGACGTACTTTTTGTCCGCGATACCGTCGTAACTCTTTTCGGAGAGGATAGGTTTAATAATGATATCGTAAGCAGTCATTATGCATTTGCCTCCTCGATTTTTTCAATTGCCGCCTTGGTGAACAAGCAGTTGTTGTTCTTCACGACTTCATAGACGTTGATAAGGTCGGCGGTCGTTACTTCGACTTTTTCAAGGTTTCCCGCCGCACGAAGCACGAGTTCGTCCTTGTCCGCAGTAACGATAAGGGTGGTTTTATCAAGGCCGAGGGCTTTAAGCACTGCAACGACCTCTTTGGTTTTTGCGTCTTTCAGTTCGATGTTATCGATGACGGTAACTTCGTTGGTACGGATTTTCTCGGAAAGAGCCGACAACAATGCAAGACGTCTTGCGAATTTGTTGGTTCTCTTTGAGAAGTCGCGGGGCTTCGGTGCGAATACGACGCCGCCTTTTACGAATTGAGGCGAACGGATTGAACCTTGACGAGCGCGACCGGTACCTTTCTGACGATAAGGCTTTACGCCGCCGCCACGGACTTCCGCACGGGTGAGCGTGCTTTTCGTGCCCTGACGTTTGTTTGCAAGTTGTGCAACGACAATCTGATGGATAAGAGCTTCGTTGTACTCGATATTGAACAACTCGTCGTTAAGTTCGACGGTGCCGACTTTCTTGCCGGCCATATTCATAACGTTTAATTTCATCTCTGTATCCTCCGATTAGCCCTTGATTGATTGTTTGACGAAGACGTATCCGCCGCGAGGACCGGGAATGCCGCCCTTGATCAGAAGCAGATTTCTTGCTTCGTCAACGCGTGCGATTGTAAGGTTCTGAACGGTAACTTGTTCCGCGCCCCATTGACCTGCCATGTGTTTGTTTTTGAAAACACGGGAAGGATCGCTGTTTGCAGCCATTGAACCTACGCTTCTGTGGATAGGACCGGTACCGTGCGACATGCTGCCGACGCGTTGCGCGTTCCATCTTTGAATGACGCCCGAAAAGCCGTGACCTTTCGAAGTGCCGACAACGTCCACGTGATCGCCTTCCGTAAAGACGGTGCATTTGATTTCGTCGCCGACTTTGTATTCAGCAGCGTTTTCGAGTTTGAACTCTTTAAGTACGCGCTTTGCTTCGACGCCGGCTTTTTTGAATTGTCCCGCGTCGGGTTTGTTTACGTTGTTTTTCTTAATAGCGCCGAACGCTACTTTTACGGCTTCGTATCCGTCACGGTCTTTCGTTTTGACCTGTACGACGGGACAGGGACCTGCCTCGACAACCGTTACGGGAATAACGGTGCCGTCTGCCGTGAATATCTGGCTCATACCCAGTTTCTTTCCAATGATTGCTTTATTCATAGATAAAGTTCACCTCCGAATGTATTTACATTAAAGTTTGATGCTGATATCGACGCCGGCGGGGAGATCGAGTTTCATAAGAGAATCGACCGTCTTGCTGCTGGGGTTGTAGATATCGATCAAACGTTTGTGCGTTCTTAATTCAAATTGCTCACGGCTGTCCTTATATTTGTGCGGCGCGCGAAGAATCGTGATGATTTCTTTCTCGGTGGGAAGAGGAATGGGGCCCGAAACCTTGGTTCCCGCTCTTTTTACCGTTTCGACAATCTTATCTGCCGATGCGTCGATTAAGGTGTGGTCGTAAGCCTTCAACTTAATTCTGATTTTTTGTCCTGCCATTTTTGTACCTCCAAAATTTCCTAACTTCGTACACACTTCCGTGTGTGTCATGCTGCCTGTTAAATAAAAGCGGATCGCCCGCTTCCGTTAGTCGCACGAATCACATCGTACCCTTGTCCGCAGAAATTCTCTTGTGAAACAAGTAACTTCCTGCATCATCCCAAAATCAAACAGCCTAATTAATATATAATAAAAATCAATACTCGTCAAGCAAATTTTCGCCATTATTTCATTTTTTTGACCGAATTTTAACTTTTTTGGTTAAATTTCGTCCAAAATCCGTATTTCGACGCGGTTCGAGTCAAAATTGCGGACATAATACCCGCGGCGACAGAAAAATCGACAAAAATCGCGAGAATTTATCGAAAAACGCAAAGCACGGATTTTGTCGGACGAAAATATCGCGACTCTTTTCCCTGTCCGACAATAATTCTTATTATTTTTACGTCGTTCTTTCGGATATTCGCCAAATTTAGTTTTTTTAATTCTTACGCGTGCGCGCGTGCGCGCGAATTTAATAAGGTATGCGCTTTCGCCCTTGCTTTCCGATTTTTTATATTGTGTCATATATCCTGTCATATTGACACATTATTTATTATTTTTAAGTCAATGTGACAGACTTAACACAAAATCGGATTTATTTGTGTCATTTTTACAATCTTTTACGGAAAATGAAAAACCGCCGCGTTGCGACGGTTTCAAAGATTATCGTTTGATTTTTCGTTTTCAGCCGAGATACGACGCGGCGACCGACTGCCCGAGCCTTCGGAAATTTTCGTCGGGAAGCAAAATTCTGAATTTTTTGTCCGCGCCGTGGTTTTTAAGCACTTCGTTTGCCTTGTTCATTATTATTTCGCCGCCGAGTCCGCTCATAACGCGCCCCATCAGCAACACGTTTTCAAATTTGTAAAAATCGTAATAGTATAAAAGCGAGTACGCAAGATATACGCCGACGTCCGAAAAAACGGTTGCCGCGACTTCGCTCCCTTCGTCAAGGAGATTCTGGACGACTTTCAGCCTTTCGGACGGCACGTCCGTCTGAAACTCGATACCCGCAAGGCACGCAAGTTTTATCACACCGTCCTGCGACAGATATTTCACGCCCGTGCCGATATCGCCCGACCATTCGTCGACCGCCGCGTTTTCGTTCATATCGACGGGTACGAACGCAAGTTCGTTAAGCCAGCCCCACAAACGGTTTTTGTCGTCGACGAAACCTGTCGCTTCCGACGTTCCCATTGCAATTCCCAAAACGCTTTTCATATCCATACTGATTGCGCCTGCCATTGCGGCAACGTCGCCGTCGTTTGCAACGGTCACCGGCGCGCCGAGTCGTTTTGCCGCGTCGATGTAAATGCGCCTTACCGCGTCATAGTCGTTTTCAGACACTTTTATGAACAGACTTGCGACGCGCGCTTCGTTTTTGACGTAAATCCCCGCGCTGCTCACGCCGATTGCGTCGATTTTTTTAAGGTGCGCCGCCGCCTCGTTCAAAGCGTCGTTTATGAATTTTACGTGATAAGCGGGGTTTGAATTGACTTTCGGTTGCCACAAAATCTCTTTTGAAAACAGCACGTTTCCGTTTTCTACCGCGGAAATCTTAATATCGCTGCCGCCGGCGTCAAGTCCGATTCTTGCGCCGCATTCGTTTTTGTCCGCCGCAACGAGTTCCCGCTTGATTTTTAAAAGAGCCGGAACTCTTTCAACCGAAAACGGCGCATCGTAAACCTTTTCAAAAAATTTCACGTCAAAATCGCGTTTTCCGCCGTGCGAATACGCGTTTTCAAGGCTTTTATACAGAGTGTCGTTTGCGATGATTTTCAGTTTATATCCGCCGACAGTCCAAAGCGCGGTTTTTATGAATCTTTCGGCGCGACGGAAGTTGAGCGCGTCGTCGACGCCTTCTTTCAGCACGTCAATCGAAAAACACTCGGAATATCCGTCGTTTCTTTCAACAGAAAACGCGAATAAATCCGCGCCTTCTTTCCTGACTTTTTCGTCAAAAGTCTTGTTGAATTCGTATATCGGCAAAAAGTCTTTGTCGATTTTCATAAACTTATCCATTAAAACCTATGTCTTCAAACATTTTATCGATTTCTTCGTCGGTCGTTTTTGAAAGTTTCACGCCGGAATAAATCGAAAATCTTTCTTCCTGAGAAATAGTTTCGCCGGGCAAAAGCGTCGTTACAGGCGACAAAACTTCCATTTCCATAATATGTTCGTTCGTGTACGTTTCAAAGTTGCATTGATAATCGGGCAATTTGCCTCCAAGCACCTTAAAGCGTTTCACGAAAAGGTATTTGTTGTATTGATACGCGCACCAGCCGTGATGGTTGAAAAGTCCCAACTTGAACGCGCGCTCAATAGTCTTTTTTTGTTTTAACACGGCGTACTTCGTATTCACCGAAAATCTTTTGTCGTTTTTGTCGTTATACGGCCAAAATACCATATTTTGCTGGGGTAAAAGCCCCGTATCGACGGTGTTGAGCGGGATAATTTCGGTGCCGCCCTGGCGCAAAACGGAAAGTCCCCAGATTGAAAGTTCATAAGGATTTTCGCCGATATTCGTCAACGATTCCGTGACAGTAAGCGTGCCGTCGTCCGCCATTTCGACGCGCATAACCTGTTGAAGCGACGTGAGTTTTTGCGGTGCGGGCGTGAATATCGCGCCGTTTTCCAGCCTGTCCACGCGCACGGGATAGTTGTCGGGGACGTAGGAAAGCAAGTCTTCTTCGGCTTTCCAGATGCGGTGTCCGCCGTAAAGATACCATTTTTCGCCTTCTTTGAAGTTTTTGTCGAAAAATTCGCCGCCTTTATTCGTGAGCCTGTCGACGTCTTCGTGCATAATGTTCATACCTTTCACGCCGTAATAAATGACGCGCGGTCCGATATCGACGGTAACGAGAGCTTTCACCGTGCCGTTGCTTATTTCCATACACTTTCCGAAGTTTTTGTAAAGTTTGTATCTTTTGGTAATCATTTTTCGTTATTCTCCTTTTTGCGGACGCTACGCATTTTTTTCATTTCTTTTGCCGCGCGGTTGGAGCGGGCAATCATTTCAAAATCGATCAGATTCATGCCGAATTTCATCATGATTGCGGCGCGTTTCAGCGGATTTTTGACGTTGCAGTCTTTAAGCGGCGCGGCCTTGATACCCGTTGTGTTTTCAATAAGTTTATTGACGTTTTTCAGCGAGTTTTCAAACGCAAGGTAATCCTTTTTCGACTTATCGCACCAGGCGCTCTCCGCCACCGCGGTAAGCCTTGGGAACACTCTGAACGCAAGCAAATCCGTATTGTCGATCCACTCCGTCCACAAGGTGCTTTCGACGCCCAGCACGTTTTGCTCGTATCCTTCGATGCCGTGGAATACGGGCTCGAACTCGTACGCCGCCTTCAACGAGTGCATGGGATACGGGTAATCGAGATAATACGGGTTAAACTTCGACACGATGATTTTCCTGCCGTTTTTAACTTCCCGTATTACGTTTTCATTATCCTTCCCGTCAGACCAGAACTGCAATATAACGCTGCTTTCAAGTTTGCCGCTGTTTGCGCTTTCATTCCAACAAATCGTGGTTTTATTAAGCGTTTTAAGATATTCAACCGCCTTTTCGGTGAAATAAGCCTGCAACTCTTCTTCGTTGCGAAGCCCGAGTTCTTTCATTTTTTTCTGGCAGTCGGGGCATTTATACCACTCGTGCTTGACGGCCTCGTCGCCGCCGATATGGATGTATTTTGACGGGAACATTTCCGCAAATTCTGTAAGAACGCCCTTGACAAAATCGTACGATTCTTCTCGTCCCGCGCAAAGTATTTCGCTGTGGATTCCGAATTTCGTGGACACTTCCACGGGCTTTTTGCTGCACCCGAGTTCGGGATAAGAAGAAACCGCGGCGCGGGTATGTCCCGGTATATCGAACTCGGGAATTACCGTGATAAATCTTTCTTTTGCAAACTCGACGACGTCTTTTATCTGTTCCTTTGTGTAAAAACCGCCGTGGGGTTTCTTGTCGCCGCACGTTTCACGGCGCATCGAACCGTGCTCGGTAAGGCGCGGGTATTTGTCAATCTGAACGCGCCAGCCCTGATCGTCGGACAAATGCCAATGGAACACGTTGAGTTTAAGAAGCGAAATTGCCTCGATATACTTTTTCACGACTTCGACCGGGAAAAAGTGTCGGACGGTGTCGAACATATATCCGCGGTACGAAAAACGCGGCTCGTCGTTGATTTCGCAACAAGGAATCTCCGCCGTTTTCGTCTTTTCGTCAAACGACGAAAGGATTAACTGTTTCAGCGTTTGCGCGCCGTAAAAAAGCCCGCGTTCGCTTTTTGCGGACACCTTGACGCCGTCATCGCCGACAACAAGCGTATACGCTTCGGACGAACTGTCGGAGCCGTCGGACGTGAATGTTATATCGTCGCCCGTACGCCATCCGATACCGCAGGTTTTCAAAAACGAAGAAATCGAATTCCCGACGTTTTCATAGTCGCAGGAAAACCCTGTTTCTGCGTCGAACAGGAAACTGCCGTCTTTTTTTGTAAATTCTTTCGGACACGGAATAATTCTCATAGCCACCCTCCACACCTTCGATTATACCACAAAATGCCGCAAAATCAATGTTTAACGGGCAATTTCTTGCGCGCGGGCGACAGTGTAAGCATATTATTTAAGTTTATTCTCATTTGACAGGCGCGCGTGCATTGTGATATTATTATGTGTACCGAAAAACGTTTTGTTTTGGCACACGAGCGGAGGCAAACATTGGCAGCAACACTGAAAACCGATACCAGACAAAAAATAATCGACAGCACCTTGTCCCTGATTTCAACCCGCGACGTCAACGAAATTTCGTTGCAGGACATCGCAAACGCCGCAAATATCACGAAAGGCACGCTGTTTTATTATTACAACTCGAAGGAACTTATCTTCGAGGACATCACTATTGAATATCTGAACGGGCTTGCAACGCGTTACTACGAATGGATCAACAACGCCGATAAGGACACGTCTTTTCCCCGTCTTGCAAAATATGTCCTGGACTTCGGCGCAAGATACGGTGAAAGAAGCAAGGTGCATATTTACCTTGTCAACAAAGCGTTGTCCGACAACAAACAACTTTGCGAACTGTTCCGCGAAAAATATCGTTCGTGGCGCGAAATAATCAAAAAAACCATCGAAGAAAGAATCGATGAAAAAGAAAAAGCCGAAGGCTATGCCGATTTGTTGCTTATCTTAATCGACGGACTTATCGTACAGGACCTTGTCGGCATTGAAAATATCGATACGAAACAAATCGTGTCGCTGATTATCGACAAATAGGATTATGAGTAAACCGGGATTTATCGCAGGCTTTGCGGGCGCGGGGATTCTGAGCGTCCTGATGAAGTTTTTGGGCTACGTCGTCAGATTTTTATCGACGATAATGCTTTACTTCGGCCTTTACGTCCCGTTTTTTTACTTCTTATACGGTCTGATAATTCATCTGACGCTGGGCGTCGTGCTTTTCGACTTTTCGACGAATTCGCAGTTGTACCTTCTGGGGCTTTTGCTGTGTCTTGTGAGTTCGGTGATTATTTCCGTAAGAAACATTATCCTGACGCCTCTTAAAAGCGCGCTGAAATTTTACGACAGCAGGAAACGCCCCGAAAAACCGCTCGTTTACCGAAGCGAACTTATGCCCGACCTTATCATTTACGAATACGACAACCGCTACGAAGTCTATCGCGATTATAACGGCAGGCTCACGTATCTCCGCACCGAGGCAAAGCGATGACGGATTCGTATGATTTCATGACCGACGTCGACGTCATTCAAAAACCCGCCGCAAAAAAACGCGGCAGAATCTGGGAACTTGACTTTATCCGCGGTTTTCTGATTCTTCTGATGCTTATCGACCATCTTCTTATGACGGTCGATTACTTTTATGGGACAGAATGGCTGCGCCTGTCGCACGGCGCGACAAACGGATTTACAAGGTTTTACGCCGCGGCGGAATTTTATATGAACCACCCCGCGCGCGAGGTTATTCACCCCATCGTCGTGTTCACTTTCATCACCCTTTGCGGACTTTCCACGGGATTTTCAAGGAACAATATGAAACGCGCCTGCACGCTTGCGCTTATCTCAATCGGGATAACGACGGCGACCGCAATCGCGGACTCTTTCGAGCCCGGAATGATAATCCGCTTCGGCATAATTCACCTGCTTGCAACCTGCGTCGCGACGTGGGCGGTTATCGAGCTTATCACACGGCACAATAAGTTCCTGAATTTTCTTTTGGGCATTGCGCTGGGATTTGTTATCGCGGGGCTTTCGATAAGGTGCGCGTACGACCTTGATTTCCAGTCAAAGGTTGCGTCCGACGCTTTCGTATTCGTCTTTACCGACGGCACTTTCGCGCTGTCTCCCGGCGATTTCTGGCCGATTCTGCCGTATTCCGGGATGTTTTTCTTTGCGGCGGCAATTTCGCCCTATCTTTATTGCGACAAGAAAACTCTTTTGCCAAAACTTGACGGAAAATGGAACAAGCCCGTCTGTTTCATCGGACGGCACACCCTTATCGTGTACGTCGTGCACCTTCTTCTTATCGTTGCCGTGCTGGAACTTGCAAGTTACTTCGGTTTTCACGAATGGCTTTTTTTAGATATGTTTAATTAAACGGGCTTTTCAAAGATTTTTTGCATGAAAAAACGACCGCTTTTGCGGTCGTTTAATTTTGTTTTGTTAAGCGTTTGCGGCGTCCTTTCTCTCAACGTAAGGGGCGGGCGATTTGCCGATTGCAAACGAGATGCAGGTCTTTGCGATCCTGCCTTCCTGCACGTCCGACGCGCGTTTGTTGAGCACTGCGCTGAAACGGTCGGGACGGGACAGGTTTCTGAACACGTGGACGGAGTTTCTTGTACGCAACGTGAGATCGCCGATATTCAACGCACGGCGAAGCGGAGTTTTGTAATCGACCTCGACAGAGTCGATGTTTTGAAGTTGCGTGTCGAAAACCTTAATCGTTATGATATCTTCTTTGTACATAAATTTATGCGTGGTTACCACAAGCAACGTCGACGCGTATCGAACCGCGCTGTCGCACAAACAGAAAACCACCACGACGGCGCACACGATATAAACCCATATCATTATTTTCGTGTCGACCTTGAACCCAAGCTGCACGCCGACGGCAATGCCGAAAAGCAAAACCGCGATGAGCACGTCACGCATAAAAATGAATACGCTTTTGTGGGTTTTTGCGTAAATTTTCTCACCTTTCGGAAGATGACTTGCAAGGTAATTCATAACAACCTCCGTTATTGTAATGTTATCACAACGCGCGCGCGTTGTCAACGCGGTTTACAGTTTTAATTGCGCGTTGACCGCCCTGACCATATCGGGATCGACTTTAAGAACGCGCCTGTCATACGTCAAAAGCCCGTTGATTTCGCTCTCAACGTCGGAAACCTGGGTGTAAACCGTTGCCGCAAGTCCGTCCTTGATTGCGGGGATAATGAGTTTTTCGTGCAGTTTTTTGTAAGCCGCGTTCAGGGATTCCTTATCGTTGTAAATGCGATAACCGAATTTCTTATTGTTGAAAACGTGTCCCTTTTCCTGATAACTGTATCCGCCGTATTCCGAAAGAAGAACAAGTCGTTTTTCTTTTTTGGGCACTTTGAACGGTGTGAAATAGCAGTGGATACTCTTTGCGTCGATGCCCTGATCGTGCCAGCCGCTTGCGCTGTCGACCGTACGCGTCGCGTCGAACTCTTTCGTGCGCTCCGAAAACCATGCGCTGTCGAACTGTCCCCAGCCTTCGTTGAACGGCACCCACATTCCGATGGATACGACGTTGTAAAGGTTGTCGAGCATTTCAAAATATTGCTGCGTGTATTCGTCGCGCGCTTCCTTGTTTTTCCTGTGGAAGAATCCGTACTTGTTGTCGTTGAACATAAAGCCCAAAAACGGCAGAACGGCGATGCACAGAATGTTGTAGTTTTTGCAGCCGGACACCATATCCTGCCACACGATCATTCCGAGTCTGTCGCAGTGATAATACCATCTCATCGGCTCGACCTTGATATGTTTTCTCAGCATATTGAAGCCAAGGTCTTTCATCGTCTGAATGTCGTAAATCATCGCCTCGTCGGACGGCGGAGTGAGCATACCGTCGCTCCAATATCCCTGATCGAGAAGACCTTTGTGGAAATAAGGCTTGTTGTTGAGGAACAGGCGTTTTTTGCCGGTTTTGTCGACGCCTTCCGAGAACTTACGCATGCCGAAATAACTTCTGACCATATCGTCGTCGCAAACGACCACGACGTCGTAAAGGTGCGGGTCCTCGGGCGACCAGAGTTTCATATCTTCAATGGGAATCACGACTTCTTTTCCGCTTTCGAAATTCACGTTCGCAACGACGTTATCGCCGTCCACGACAACGATTTCAGCCTTACTTTCAGGGGCTTTATTTGTCGAAACGACAATTTTAACTGCCTTTTCGTCGATATCGGGCGTGATTTTGATTTTTTCGATGAAGGTAAGCGGCGTGCTTTCAAGCCATACCGTCTGCCAGATTCCGCTTTGCGGGGTGTACCATATTCCCGTGCCGTTCAGCGTCTGTTTGCCGCGGCACTGATCGCCGGTATTGCTGGGATCGGTAACGGTAACGTTTATGCGGTTTTTGCCGATGACTATGTAGTCGGTGATGTCAAAAGAAAAGGGATTGTATCCGCCTTTGTGCGCGCCCACGTACTTGCCGTTGACGTAAACTTTCGCGATATAATCCACCGCGCCGAAGTTCAGAATGACGCGACCTTTTATAAACTCTTCGGGAAGGTCGAATTCCCGTTCGTAATACAAAAAGTCGTCGGGCATAACGACGCGTTCAACCCCCGAAAGTTGGCACTCGGGCGAGAACGGCACGACGATTTCTCCTTCAAACGCAGTGGGAATTTCGGTTTTCTTTTTGGAAATGAGATAACTCCAAACGCCGTTTAAGTTGATGAAACTGTCACGCTCGAATTGCGGACGGGGATACTCGGGCAACGGATTGTTTTTATCAATCTTTTCGCCCCACTTTGTGGTTATTTTCATAAGTTTCTCCTTACAAAATATATGGATTTGTTTTTTATTTTTGTTTTATTTTTTCTCTTTTTTTAAGCGAAAGAACGGGTGTATTTGTGACAACAGGGACGGATTTTTGAAGGCGCGTACATAAGAGTACGCAACTGAAAAAATACCGACCACGTAGTCGCACCTTTCGTCTTTTTAAGTGAAAGAATGAGTGTATTTGTGACAACAGGGGCGGATTTTTGAAGGCGTGTACATAAGAGTACATAACTGAAAAAATACCGACCACGTAGTCAAAAAGACACTTATTATTTCACTTAAAAACGGGGTGATGGGAAATTCGTATTCTCGTGCAACCGTACGGGACAAGGGTGCGCTCGAACGTTTCCTTGCCATACCTTGCATGGCGGGGCACTCTCCCCGCGCTGTTTTTGACCTCGTTCCAGTTCTGGACATAGCGCGCGCGATACGTGATTTCGACGGGGGGATTGTCCTCGTCAAACGGCATCGCCGGCACTTCCCTTTCCGTCGTTTCTATGACGGTCAAATGTTTTTTATGTTGAAGTTCGGGCAAGGTGCGCCACTGCGAAACCGTCTTGTATTCGTAGTCGCAAAACGGGATTTTGCCGCGCGTATCGCACTTTGCGCGAAGTTTCGTCGCAAAAAGCAACGTTCCTTTCCGAAAACTTATCGACTTGTCGGGGTTCACGACCGTCGTAAGCGGCATATCGAACAAAAGTTCGATGACGTCGCCCGCTTCGACCTTTTTCTTGAAAGCGATAATGCCCTTGTCGCCCGACACGACTTTTTTGCCGTTTACCAGCACTTCGAGGCTCGTGTATTGCGGCACGCGGAAAGAAAACTTGATTTCGGGATTGCCCGACACCGACTCCACGACGATTTTCGACTTGTTTTTGAAAGGATAATCGGTGGACTCGTTCAGAATAACTCTTACGCCCTTGAAAAGCGTCGAGATTCTGCACGGGGAATATACCATAAAGCAAAATCCTTCGTCGGTTTTGTAACAAAGATTTTCCGTGAATTTCGGGAAACCCTGGTGCATATTTGCCGTGCAACAACCGTAATTGGGTTCCAACCCGTAAACGGTGCCGTCGGAGCGCACGTTGAAAAAGTCGCGTTTCCTACGGTTTGCCGCAATGGCGTTTGGCTGCTGGACGTACTGATGCGCCGTATAATCTTTGGTAATCGTTGCGGGAAGCGCGTTGAAGCAATTAAGTTCCAACAAGTCGGCGTAATAAGTGTCGCCCGTTTTTTCGACAAGCGTTTCAAGGCTTCGCATAAACTCGACCACCGTGCAAAGTTCGACGCCCTTTGACGGGTTCGTGCCATCCAGCGTCTCGTCCGACGTGAATACGCCCGCCGCCGTGCCGTGATATTTCATAAGGTTTTCAACCGTCCTTTTCGACAACAGCACAAGTTCGGGATCGGGACGGAAATCGTTCAGCAAAACGGGATATTTCACCGCCATCGCGTTGTTCACGCCGTGCAAAAGCATAAGTTTTCTTACGGTGGGCAGTTTGTTGTGCGCCGTGATTTTATGCGCGCTCATCTGTTTTTTTTGCGGCATTGCGCCGTATTTCCGTTTTCTGTCGGCGTTTGCGCCCACTTTCGCGCCGAAATTTATAATGCCGCGGCTGAGATAAGTCGAGGCGGGTTTTTTATAACGGAATTTTTCATAAACCGAAAACCAATCGTACGAGCCGTCGACGATTTTGTCGACAAGTTGGTTTATCATCTCGTCGCCCGTTTCGTCGAAAAGCCGTTTCATCGGGATAAATTGTTCAAACGACCTTGCGGCAGCCCATACGTAAAAAGGTTGCTCGTCAAGGTTATTGAATTCGTACTTGAAAAAGTTTCTTACAAACGGCGGAATCTGCTTGTCCCCGGTAACTTCGTAATACGACCAGAGCGCGCGAAGCGCAAGGATACGCGGCCACCAGTCAACCGTGCGCGCAGGCCCGAAAAACCCGCTGGCATCAACCGACGACAGGATTTTTTCAATCCATAATCCGACGCGGTCGATAAGACGGCGGTCGTCCAGAAGATACGCGAGCGAAACAAGCCCGTCAAGGTAATACGGGCCGCGCTCCCACGCCTCGCCGTGACCGCCGAGCCACGCCGATTTTTTGGAAACGTCGTCCCATAACTCGTCCAGACGTCCGGTAAGCCCCGTCGCCTGCAATTCAAGTTCCCGTCTGAGCCAGCCCATAGGCTTGATTTCGCCAAGCGGCAGTTTTTGAAGTTTTTCTTTGCTTTCTGCCATAAATTTTACCGTTTCAACAAGTATATATATTATATATTCTTTTATGCGCTTACGCAAGCAGATTTTATTATGTTTTAAGGCGCCGCAATCTTCGCGTTCGTTTGACAAACGCAAGATAATTGATTTATACTTTATCCGTATGAAGTACGTTATCGTTTTGGGCGACGGAATGGCGGACGAATATATACCGTCGATTTCGGGTACGCCCCTTGAAAAAGCAAACATCGAAAACGCAAGAAAACTTGCAAAAACCGCAAAAATCGGGCTTGTGAAAACGGTGCCCGACGGGTTTAAGCCGGCAAGCGACGTCGCAAACCTTGCCGTACTCGGCTACGCCCCCGAAAAGTATTACAGCGGCCGTTCACCGTTGGAAGCGCTCAGCATAGGCGTCGATATGAAAGATACCGACGTCGCGTACAGAATGAATCTTGTCACGCTCTCCACGGAAAAAAACTTTTCGGACAAAACGATGGTCGACTATTCCGCGGGCGAAATATCGACGGCGGAAGCCGCCGTGCTTGTCGCGCATATCAAAAAACATCTGGAAACGGACTCCCTGCATTTTTATCCGGGCGTCAGTTATCGCCATTGCCTGATTATAAACCACGGCGTCGTGGACGACGAAGTTACCCCGCCGCACGACATAACGGGCAGGAAAATCAAGGACTACCTTCCAAAAGGCGTTTACAAGGATTTGTTCCTTGACCTTTACAAAAAATCTTACGCATTGCTTGAAAACCACCCGATAAACGAAAAGCGTAAAAAGGAAGGCAAAAATCCCGCCAACTGCATATGGTTCTGGGGCGGCGGCGTGAAGCCCGCGCTCACCCCGTTCGTCGACAAAACTTCCCTTCGCGGCGCAATGATTTCGGCGGTCGATTTGCTGAAAGGTATCGGCAAAGGCGCAGGCATGGACGTTATCGAAGTAAACGGTGCGACAGGCAACTGGGACACTAATTTCCTCGGCAAGGGAGAAGCCGCTCTCAAAGCCCTTGAAACAAACGATTTCTGCTATATCCACGTTGAAGCACCCGACGAATGCGGACACCGCGGAGAAGCAGAACGCAAGGTTTACAGCATCGAAATGATTGATAAAGACATTATCGGGACGATTGTAAACGGATTGACGGCAAAACACGAAGACTTTGCGCTGATGTTTCTGCCCGACCATCCGACGCCTTGTTCAATCAAAACTCATTCAAGAAATCCCGTGCCGTTTCTTATGTATTCTTCCCGCGAAAAACTTGGCGAAAACAACGACTTCAATGAAAAAACGGCAAACGACACCGGCGTGTTTTACGACGACGCTCCGTCGCTTTTCAACGATTTCATAAAACTGAAATAACACGAATTTTCAACCCGAAACGATATGAAAAATCCCCACGCAAATTGCGCGGGGATTTTTTTCCAGGAGGGACAAATGTTACTATTATTATAATGAAGTTTCGTCGTTATTTTTGTTTCTGACTTCTTCGAGTTTTTTCAACTCGGCGTCCCGACCTTTGCAGGAGTTGCAGCACGGGCAGCCCCCGCAATCGTTACAACAGGATGATTTTCCTTTTTTCTTGCGCGCGCGGTTCCAGACGATAACGCCTACCACGAACAGCGCGCATAATATTCCGATTAACGGTGCAAGCCACGACCACATATTATTACTCCTTTGCTTTTCTCATTTTACCTTTAAGGTTTTTGAAAAAGCCGTTTACGTCGATTTTGCCTTTGTTGTCAAGCACGATGAGCGTAATGATTGCCGCCCAGATTGCCGCGAAGATGAACACCGTCCACCACCAGCTGCCGATAAGGTAAATCATCATTGCCACGATATAGCTCGTGCCGATCCAGAACAGCAAGGTATTTCTGAACGACTTCTTTGAGGGAAGTTCCGCCTTTGCCGTTGCGACTGCCGCAAAGCAGGGGATTGTCAGCATATTGAAAGCGATGAACGCGATAAGTCCGGGAACGCCGATGCCGGTTGCTTTGATCATTTCCGCGACTGCCATCAGACCGCCGTCCGCTTCCACGTCAATCATTCCGCCGACTATGCAAGCCGCAAGAGTACCGAACGTCGCGATAACGTTTTCTTTTGCGATTAGACCGGTGATTGCCGCGACCGCGAATACCCAACCGAAACTATTTGCAAGTTGCGAGCCGAATCCCAACGGGGTGAACAAAGGTCTGATAATTCCGCCGATACCCGCAAGGATACTCTGATTCATCTGCGTGTCTTCCAGGTAATTCCAGTTCCAGCTGAAATGGCTCATGAACCAGATAACGATTGTCGACGCAAGGATAATCGTGAATGCCTTCTTGACAAAGTGTTTCGTCTTATCCCACAGGTGCAACATAAGGTTTTTGGGTTGCGGCACGTGGTATGCGGGCAATTCCATAATGAACGGGGGAACGTCGCCTTTCATCGTGGTCGCTCTCATAAGAAGTACGCATGCGATTGCGACGACTACGCCCAGAATGTACATACAATAAGTAATTACGTCGGGATTTTTAAGCCCCGTCATAGTTGCGATACCGCCCGCGATTGCCGTAAGAATCGGCAGTTTCGCGCCGCAACTGAAAAACGGAATAACCCTGATTGTCGCGACTCGTTCCTTTTCGTCGGCAAGCGTACGGGTGTTGATGAACGCGGGAACGGAGCACCCAAAGCCCATAATCATCGGCATGAACGCCCTGCCCGAAAGACCGAATCTTCTGAAAATTCTGTCAAGGATGAACGCTACGCGCGCCATATATCCGCTGTCTTCCAGAATCGAGAAGAACAGGAACAGCAAAAGAATCTGAGGCAGGAAGCCGAGTACCGCGAACAAACCGCCGAAGATACCGTCAACGATAAGCCCCGTAAGCCAGTCGGGCGCGCCCGATTTCACAAGACCTTCGTTGATGCAGGTGCTTAAAAAGTCGGTGAACGTGTTGAGAAGGTTCGCAAGGATTACGCCGGGACCGTAAACGCTTTCTTCATATCCGAAGAAGGTTGCCGCGGAAATTCCCGCGCAGAACTCGTCGATGCCCGACACGAATGCCGATTCGTATTCCGTTTCTATGTCCGCGTATCCTTCGACTTCGCCATCGGCGTTCAGAGTAACTTCGTGAGTCAATTCTTCGTCGGCGTAAATTTTAGTGCCTTCCGCAAGGTTTTTAGCGTCGCCTGCCGAAATTCTCGTGACTTCTCCGAGGCTGTTTTTCCAGTACACGAATTGGGTTGCTTCGATGGTTACTTCCCATTTGCCCTTTTCGTCGGCATAGAATTTCGTGCCTTCGGGCAGTTCCGCCGCGTTTTCGACAAGGACTTTCTTTCCGTCGCCCGTGAATACGAAGGGTTTCGCCTCGACCGACGCGAGCTTGCCGTTTTCAAAGGTGAGTTCGGCTTCGTTGCCGTCCGCGTCGTAGTATTTCACGTTATCGGGATCGTAAGTGTCTTCGGTAACTTCGATTACGTTTTTATTTACGTCGTAAGCCACCGCTTCCTTATCGAACACGCCGCCCGCGCCGAGGAACAAAAAGTCTTCCGCGAACGTAAGGTGGAATACCAGAAACAGTATTACAAGGAAGATGGGGATACCCCATACCTTATGAGTAAGGATTTTATCCGCCTTGTCCGAGCGCGAAAGTTTTTCCTTTTGCCTTTGTTCGCTCTTCGTAAGGACGGACGAATAATGCTTGGATATATATTTATATCTGCTGTCCGCGACAAGCGCCTCGAAGTCGCTGCCGAAAGTGTCGTCGGAGAAAGTCTTTTTGAACTCTTCGACCATAGCCGTCGATTGCGGATGCGCTTTTACTTCCAGCTCGTCAAGTTCCACAAGTTTAATCGCGTGGAACAAAGCGTTGTCGACGCCCTGTCCTTCGAGCGCGATTTTGCAGTCGCCGATAAGGTGCATGAGCGCACTTCCTTCGAGAACGGTTTTGCCCTGACGTTTTTCGTTGGACGCGTCGTACGCGCGTTTCATAAGTTCTTCAAGCCCTTTTTCTTTCAGCGCGGAAATGGGTACGACGGGAATGCCGATTTTCTTTTCAAGGCTTGCCGCGTCGATTTTGTCGCCCTGTTTTTCGACCTCGTCCATCATATTGAGCGCGATGACCATAGGCACGTCGATTTCCATAATCTGAGTGGTCAGATACAGGTTGCGTTCAAGGTTTGTCGCGTCGACGATATTGATGACGCAGTCGGGCTTTTCGTCAAGAATGAAGTTTCTGGAAATGACTTCTTCGGGAGTGTAAGGCGACAACGAATAAATGCCCGGAAGGTCGACGATCGACACGGGTTCCGCGCACTTCTTGTACGTTCCTTCGCGTTTATCGACCGTTACGCCCGGCCAGTTGCCGACGTGCGCGGTCGATCCCGTTAACGAGTTGAATAATGTTGTTTTACCGCAGTTTGGGTTTCCCGCAAGTGCAAACTTTTTCATGCTTCAACCTCCATTGTTACGACGTCCGCCTCGCTTTTGCGAAGAGTGAGTTCATAACCCCTTAAAGTAATTTCGATGGGATCGCCGAGCGGCGCGCGTTTTCTAAGATAAACTTCCGCGCCGGGAGTAACTCCCATATCGAACAAACGACGCCTTATCTTGCCGTCGCCGCCGACAAGACGAATCACGCCGGTTTCGCCAATCGAAAATTCGCTTAATCTCTTTTCCATATATGCCTCCTATGCAATAAGGATTTTTGTTGCCATTTCTTTGTCGAGAGCGAGCCTGCCGTCTTTTACGATGCAGATAACGCTGCCCCCGCTTGCCGATATTACGCGGATAACGGAATCAATCGTAATACCAAGGTTTTCAAGATGTTTTTTCGTTTTCTCGTCCGCAAGGATTTTCACGACTCTCACGTCCTTGCCGACGGGTGCTACTACCAACGGCATAAGCCACCTCCGAATTATGTGAATATGAATTTTCTTTCATATTTGCAAGGTTAGTATATTCGCTTGGAAATCGTTTGTCAACCCTTTTTGGCAAAAATCTGAATTTTTTTTCATATTTTTTGACGGCGTTTTGTTTTGCTTTTTCTTTGAAAGTAATGTATAATGTTTGAGAGGTAAAAAATATGTCACAGGAAGTACGCGAGCCGCAACAACAGCGCTCGATCGATAAAAAGAACAGGATTATCGAAGCCGGGTACGAACTTTTCGCAAAGGTCGGCTATTTCAACACGAACACGTCGGAAATCGCAAAAAAAGCGGGCGTTTCCACGGGCATCGTCTATGGATATTTCCACGATAAACGCGATATTCTCATCGAGGTGCTGGACATTTACGTCGACAACGTGTTTTATCCCGTGTTTGAAATGTTCGACAAAATCACCGCCCCCGTGGACTTCGATTTTATCATCACGCACTCCATCGACAACGCCGTTACGGTGCACGAAAACAACGCCGCCATTCACGAGGCGTTGCACTCCCTTTCGTCCACGGACAAAACCGTGCGCGACAAATTTATGGCGCTTGAAAACGATATGACGATGAGATTCGTCGCAAAACTCCGCTCTTTGGGCTATGACCGCGAGGATATTTTTGAACGCGTCCACCTTGCGATGGAAACCGTGCAGTCCTACGCTCACGAAAAAGTTTTCGACAAGCACTCTTATATCGACTACGACCGCATGCGTAAAATCGTCATAGATATGCTTGTTTCGCTTTTTAAGAAATAAGAAAAACCGCCGATCGGCGGTTTCTTTTTTATTCAATGCGGTTTTTTAATTAAATTAAGTATTATTATTACTTTTCCTTATTTTCTTTTTTGATAAACTCATACAGTTTTTTCGTTTTGTTTTTCCAGAAAATCCTGTAATACGCGCCGCCTCTCGTGAACGAGATTTGTTTTGTACGGGCGTCGTCAAGTTGCTTTAAGACAAGCCGTTCGTCCTGCTCGAAGGCGTCCTCGGAAATTGCAAGGTGGTCTTCCTTCGGGGCGGATAAAAACCTGTCGATCCACTCGTTTTCGGCAGCCCTTCCTTTTTCGATAATCTCGTTTGTCAAAAGCGTGCCGCTGATGAAATAGCGCAGCATTTTTTCGTGCGTCAGCCAATACTCGACGCCTTTTTTATCTTCGCCGTCTTCCGCGACGTGCTCGTTTTTTCCAAGGACGTACGGCTTAAACAAACTTATGCACGGCAACGACGCGCCGGTGACGAAATACACGCTGTCCGCGCCGTCGATTTCCGCAACGTAACTTGCCGTCGTCTGGTCGCCGATAACGCCGCCCGCGTGCATACAAATGCTGCCGACTTCCTGATATCCGCGCTCCGCTTTCCCTGCGTGAGAGCGCAAAATCGATATAAACTTTTTGACGTCGGGCGCGCCTTCGCCCAGCAACTCCATCGCTTTTACGCGGCGTTCCCTGCCCTTTGCAAATTTCGTAAACAAGGGTTCAGTATAACATTTTACAAAGTTAAAGTCGGTTTTTGACTTGCACCAGCCGTTTTTGATTGCGTTTTCGACAAGCCCCGCGCTGCACTCGTCATAGTTTTCAAGACACAGACAGTTGGATATCGCAAAGAAGTCTTTCACCTTTTTCCATACCCAGTATTTCCCCGCGGTTTCCAGAACGTAAGCGTCCGACGAGTCGGCAATCAAAAAAGAGTTGTGATAATAAAATTTCTTTCCGTATCCGCAATTCCCGCCCTGCGGATATTTTTCGATAAAATCGGTCAGAAAGGCAATGGCTTCTTTCGCGCTCCTGCACCTTTCAAGAGCCAGGCGCAGCATATCCATACCCGTTACGCCGTCGGTTTTTACGTACTTTTCTTTCGTGAACACCGCTTCGTTGCCGATATTCAGCCCGAACTCGTTGAAACCGAATTCCGCGCCCCACATCCAACTCGGACGGGAAATCGTGATTTCAAAGGTATGTTCGACCTGCGGCACCGTAACGTATGTAAGCGCAAGCGTCGGCGTTTTTTGAAGGTCGTAATCCTTCGCCGGGATATGCTGTAAAAATTGCGGCTCGTTGGGACTTCTGTCGCTGTTTTTCGCAAAAAGCATTTTCCCGTTTTTGGTGTAAGCGGGGGTTGCCACGATTGTGTCGCACATAAATGACTCCGATTCGTTTTATGGTTTATAAGTTAAGTTTACCAAATGTAAACTTGTTTTTCAAGCGATTGCAATAAAAAACCGACGGCATTGCCGTCGGTTGTATGCATTATTTTGCCACTACGTTTATTGCGCGAAGTTTTGCGGCGTTTTTCGGATCGGCTTCCACGTCGAAAGAAACTTTTTGTCCTTCTTTAAGCGTCTTGTAACCATCGCCCTGAATTGCGCTGAAATGTACGAAAACGTCATCGCCGCCTTCATCGTTTGCGATGAATCCGAAACCTTTCGTCGCGTTAAACCATTTTACAGTTCCGTTGCTCAATGTTATTACCTCCTGTTTTGATGCCCCGTCGATGTTGCTCTTTCGGAGTAAATATATTTTAGCACCATGCTTTTGAAAAGTCAATCTATGCCGTCGTTTCAATCGACGCGCAGTACGTAAAATTTAAGATATTGCGTTTCATCCATGGAAAGAAGGGACGGATGGTCGGGCGACTGCGTTCTGATTTCGACAAGGCGCACCCGCCTGCCGCTTTCTTTCGCGCTTTCGACAATCATTTTCTGAAACAGCGTCGGCGTCATGTAGTGCGAACACGATGACGTGACGAGATACCCGCCCTTTTCGACAAGTTTCAGCCCCAGAACGTTGATGTCCTTGTATCCCCTGTACGCGTCGCCTACTTCCGCCGCGCTTTTCGTGAACGCGGGCGGGTCCAGCACGACAACGCCGTACTTCCTGTTTTCCCGTTTTTCCATACGCAAGTATTCAAACACGTCCGCGCATACGGCGTTCACGTTCTTAAACCCGTTCAACGCGGCGTTTTCAAGCACCGCTTTCACCTGGATTTCCGAAATATCGACGGCGGTTACTTCCTTTGCGACGGTTGCGGCGTTAATCGAAAATCCGCCCGAGTTCGAGAAGCAGTCAAGCACGGTTTTGTCCTTTGCGTAACGGCGGATTGCCATGCGGTTTTCTTTCTGATCCAGAAAATATCCCGTCTTTTGACCGTTTCTGACGTCAACGTACATTTTGACGCCGTTTTCGGAAATTACGATTTTTTCGGGCACTTCGCCGTACAATACGCCCTGCGTTTCGGGGACGCCTTCTTTTTTCAGCACCTGCGCTTCGCTTTTTTCAAAAATACCTTTCGGGTGAAATAAATCGACAAGGCATTTCACGATAAGGTCTTTCCTTTGCGAAATGCCCAGCGACAAACATTCCATGACAAGCACGTCGGCGTATTTGTCGATAATGAGCGCGGGAAGATCGTCGCTTTCGGCAAAGACCATACGGTACGCGTCGTCGAAGCCCAAAGCGATTCTCATATCGTTTGCGGCATTTATGCGTTTTTTGTAAAACTCTTCGTCGTCGATATCGTCGTTTCTGATGAAAATCCTCACAAGAATTTTCGACAAATGATTGATATATCCTTTCCCGATATATTTTTTATCGTGCGTGAAGACGGTGGCAAGACTTCCGTTTTTATCCTTGCCTTTGATTTCCTGCACTTCGTTCGCATACACCCAGGAATGTCCCGAAAGTATGCGCCTTTCTTCGCCTTTTTTCAGATATACTTCGTACATATCAGTTGATTTTTACACCGTTTTCGGTTTTTGAGAAGGCGGCGTTCATGAAAGCGGTCATGAACTTTTGCATTTTTTCGACGTCGCTCGCGCCTGCCGTTTCCACGCCGGAATGCATCGCAAGCTGGGCGATACCCACGTCGCAGGCGTTCATATTAAGGTCGGCGCTTGTCACGAGCCCGATTGTGCTTCCGCAACGCACGTCGGAATTATTGTAATAATCCTGCACCTCGATATTTTCGTTTTTGAGCAAGGTTTTCACGACGGCGGACGACAAAGCGTCGGTGGAATAATTGACGTGATGCTTTATGACGACGCCCTTGTTAAGATACACTTTTTCCGTAACGTCGCTCTTTTCGGGGAAGGACGGATGCACGGCGTGCGCGTTGTCCGACGACAGTAAAACGCCGTTTTCCGTCGCAAAGGTGAAATCATCATCGTTTTTCATAAACGCACGGTTTATCTTCCTTAAAAGCGTACTTAAAATATTTGATGCGGCGCCTTGCTTTGTTTCGCTGCCCACTTCTTCGTTGTCGAAACAGCAGCAGACGGCGATGTCTTTCGGGGTTGAATTTATGATTGCGTTCAGCGACGAATACACGCTCAAAAGGTTGTCAAGTCTCGGCGCGCACAAAAACTCGTCGCCTACGCCGCCTGAAAACGCGCTTGTCGCCGGCACCACGAAAAGGTCGGCGTCGATAACGTCCTTGTCGGTGAGCGTGGAATACACGTCTTTCGCGTCCCCGAGAAGCGGCAGCATATCTTTTTGCACCGACAGCGCAAGTTTCGTGTTCGCGTCGGGATTATGATGAATGGCAAGGCTTGGAATAACGACGTTGTATTTACTTTCGACGACTTCGGTTTTCACTTCGCCGCCGTCCGAATATGCAATCCGCCCCGCGACTTTCAGCGGCGCGTCCAGAAAACTATACAGCAAAAGTCCGCCGTACTTTTCGACGTTAAGTCGTTTACCTTCCGCGCTGTCGATAAGTTTATTGCCCTTGACTTTGAGCGACGGGGAATCGGTGTGGCTTTCCACCACGTTGAAAACGTGGTTTTCGCCCGCCTTGAACGCGAACAGGCTCGTCCCGTTTTCGATGACGTAATAGCCGACGTTTTTTTCAAGACGCCATACGTCTTTCATATCAAGTTTTTTGAAGCCCGCTTTTTCAAGCATTTCCGCGCCGTACTTCACGGCGTGATAAGCAGTGTACGATTTATTCAGAAATTCTTTTACGTCCATAAATACGTCCTTAATGTTTTATAAACACAATATACTATTTTGCGCCCGAAAAATCAACAAAATCGCAGGTTGACTTTTTGCCCGCCGCCGATTTATAATGGACGTATATCGTTAATAACAAGGAGCAAATAAATTATGAAAGTCAAAATCGAAAGCGGCAATGCGCCCAAAGCAATCGGACCATACTCGCAGGCGGTACTCGCCGACGACACTTTGTACGTGTCTGGCAATATCCCCGTAAACCCCGCAACCGGCGACGTCGCGGACGGCATCGTCAACCAGAGCAAACAGGTTTTTGAAAATATGAAAGCGGTTCTGAACGAGGCGGGTATGGGCTTTGAAAACGTCGTGAAAACAACGGCTTTCCTTACCGACCTTTCCAACTTTGCGACGTTCAACGAGATTTACGCGTCGTATTTCGTCGCGCCCTATCCCGCAAGAAGTTGCGTGGAAGTCAGCAAACTTCCCAAAAACGTTCTGGTCGAGGTCGAGTGCATCGCAAAGAAATAACAACGACAAAAAAAAACAACGGTGTTTAAGCCGTTGTTTTTTTTAACGCTTTTTCGGCAACTTTTATCGCAGATATTTTGCTTTTCCTTAATGCGACGAAAACGGGTTTATCCAACTCCCCGAAAACAACCGCATATTTGTTAATTGTTAAGTTGGTTTTACAAACAGTGATGTCCTCGCTGATTTTCTTATCTACCTTGAATTCCATATTTCCCTCCTTATACGCAGATTTATCTTCATAATAACACCTTTTATAATAAAATGCAACCAACTATGCAGATTTATCTGTGTATATTTATCTGCATAATTGTTAAACTTTACTCACATGGTGAGTTTATGACAAGTTGCGAAGCGGTAAAAATCAGAATCCAATCTCTGTTGAAGGAACGCGATATGACTTTATATCGTCTTGAACAAAACTCGGGGATTTTTCACGGCACGATGCACTGCATAATGACCTGCAAAAACAAAACGGTAACTCTTGACACGATTGTTCAGATTGCTTCCGCATTCGATATGACGGCGGCGCAGTTTCTGGACGACGACGTTTTCAGATACGAAAACCTTGACGTATAATCCGCTTTTCATGCGGATTTCTTTTTGTCCTTTTCGCGCTTGATTTTTCGGCGGTTTCATAATATAATATCTTTCGGTGAGAATATGAATATCGATTACAATAACGAAGCGGTTGCCGCATTCTCCGCCCAGTGCGACGAGTTTATCGGCAGCAAACTCATAATGTCCAACCAGAAAATCCGTATGCTTTTAAGGTGTATGGCGTATTATGACGAGCTTAAAAAACTCGCCTACGATTGCCGTTTCAATTTCGATTACGACGACGAATACAACCGCGCCATCATAAACCTCGGTACGGCGACGATTTTCCGTCTTCCCGCGTCTTTAAGAAAGCGCGTCGCGCTCATACTTTGCCTGCTTCTCGACTTCGACGAAGGTCGTCGCGATTTCGTGAAATTCGTGCAGGATTTTTACCGCGCCGACGACAAAAACGACAGCTACGTCGGGTTTATCAACGGCATCATCGCCCCCTTTAAGGAAGCGGTGCTGACGCTCCTTTCCGACGACGAAAAAGCCGATTTCGAACTTCGCGACGAAAAACGTATCGAGGTCAACGCCGCCCTGTCCGAACAAGCCGATTATTACGTCAAAACGCAAATCACGGCGGTTAAGGACAGCAAACTCGACCTCGACACAAGAAAGGAACTCGTGTTCGTGCTGGATAACTTCATCACCGTTTTGAATATGCGCGACGCTCAACTTATCAAGGCGTATTGGATCGGGCTGAAAAACCTGCTGATTACGAATAAACAGTATTCAAAAAACGCCGAAGCGCTCGGCAACGTCGTAAAATCATACCTGCAAATGTGATTTTTTGCGTTTTTTCGTTTTGCGACAAAAAATTACCGAATATTCAATAAAATCGTTGACAAATTTTCAAGACAATGATATTCTTTATAAGCGTTTTGATTAACGCCGACGATTTATACCTTGGGGGTATAGCTCAGTTGGTAGAGCACCTGCTTTGCAAGCAGGGGGTCAGCGGTTCGAATCCGCTTACCTCCACCAGTATGGGATTGTAGCTCAGTTGGTTAGAGCACGCGCCTGATAAGCGCGAGGTCGGTAGTTCGAGCCTACTCAATCCCACCAACGCCATCGCACATAAGCGATGGTGTTTTTTTATGCCGTTTTGGCGTGTGCTTGCACATAAGACAATAACGGCATAAAAAAACATAGCCGCATAGCGGCGTTGGTGGGATTGAGTATATTCGTACTGATGACCGATGCGCTTACACGAGCGAATGCGAGTATAAGCGTACGAGGTCGGCGTTCGGCGGTTGCTTGCAACCGCTTGCGTTTTCTTTCAACAGTTTTGACGCATTCAACTATTTTTCGGAATTTTTATTGAAAATTTATGTATATTGATATAGAATAAGATTAAAGAATAAACATATACACTTCGAAAAAGGACAAGTTATGAATAAAAAATTCAAAAAAATATTGGCGGTTGCTTTGACGTTGACGATACTTCTTGTGTCGGTCGTCACCCTTTCGGGCTGCAACTTTTTCAGAAAAAACAATATAAACGACTTTGCAAACGAATTGTTCCCGTCGCTGTTCTCAAACGACGCGATGAGCGCGAACTTCTTCTTTGAGGACGCGGACACCGCGCTCGGTCTCACGCCAAAGGCTGCGCTTCCCCGCCCGTCGTCGAAGGAAGATTACGACGCGGCGTATTCGTCATACAAAATGCAAGCAGCCCTTATGGCGTACACCTATCGTTACAGCAAAATGAACGACGCCGACAAGGATTTGTTCACGTTTTTGCAATACTTTTTCATTCAGGAATCGAAACTTGCGGGCTCGTACTATATGCAGGACAGCTATATCGGCGGATATTCGGGCATGCAGGCGAGTCTCCCGGTGTACCTTACCGAATACAAACTCCGCGACGAACAGGACGTAAAGGACTATATCTTCCTGATGAACGACACGGCGTCGGCGTTTCCCGAATACGTGAATTACGAAATCGAGTGCATTAAAAACGGATTCTCGAAGCACCCCATAAATCTTTTTTACGCGGTTGAACAAACGGGCAATTTCACGGGCGCGCACATTCTTAACACAAAGGAAGAAATTATCGCAAGCGGCGTTTCGGAAGACGATATTTCGATTTACGACTATATGAACTGCGCGGACACAAATCCCGACGAATACGCAACCGACGAAAACGTACAGAAGAACTTCGTTTACAAAAATATGATTCAAAAAATCGACGGCTGCTCTTTCTTGTCGGACGACCAAAAAACCGCATACAAAAAGCAGGCAACCGAAGGTATCCGTACGATGATTAAGGCGTACGTCAGGCTCGGCAACGACCTGAAACATATCTTCTCCGATCCTGCCCTCAACACGCTTATCCAAAGGGTTTCGGGCGGATACGCGTCCTACGACGAAACGGGCAAAAACTATTACGCCGCCCTGTTCCAGTCATCGACAGGCACGCGCGATACGATTGCGTCCGCCGCACAAAGACTTATGACCGAGTTCAACAAAACGACTGCGGAAATCGAAGAAATCCGCGCAAAACTTGTCGCGCTCGGCATTAATGAAGAAGATATCGACAAGGAAGTCGTGAACGCCTTTAACAACGACGATTGGTCGGAAAACGCACTTTATAAAACGATTGACACGCTTAAAGGCTTGCTTTCGCCGACATTCCCCGCGTTTTCAACCACGGCAGGAAACGTTACGCTTAAAGTCGTGGACGAAAGTATGAAGGATAACTTCGCGCCCGCCGCGTACTTCGTGTCGCCCCTTGACAACAAGTCGTCGGACGAAACGATTATCATCAACAACTGGGACAGCACGGGTTATCTGTCATACGATTTGCTGTCGCACGAAGGAATCCCCGGCCACCTTTATCAGTACAATTACCTGAAAAACAGCAATCAGCACAACATCGTGAAAGTGCTTTGTCCCACCGCATATAAGGAAGGCTGGGCAACCTACGCCGAACATTACGCCGCAAATCTTTACGGCACGACGGACAGCAAAGACAACCTTATTATGCGCTACCGCGTGAAAAAGGTTCTGGCGCAAGGATACCTTCGCGTGCTTGTCGATATGAAAGTCAATTACGACGGCGTTTCCGCGAAAGACATCGAAACCTGGCTCACCGACACCGTGAAGCTTAACGATCACGCATACTTCCTGAATTCTTCCGCGCAAGATCCGACAAACAGCAAAAAGCTCGTTTACAAGGAAAGCACGATTTCCGACTTCGCGACAAACCTTTATTTCGACGCGATTATGCAACCCGCAAACGCCGCGACCTATTACTACGGCTATATTCAGGTTACCGACGTCATAAACGGACTGACGAAAAAAGGCTACTCCTTATACGACGCGCACAAAGCGTTTCTCGACGCGCCCTATACTTTTACGCAGATAAAGGAAAAGTACGGCCTGTAAATAATTGACAAAAAAAGTCATAAATGCTAAAATTCCTTACGAAAAAGTTAATTTGAAATAATTTTTTGTATATAGGAGACAATATGAAATCAGTTACCTTAAATCTCGGTACAGCAGAGAGCGTCAAACATTTCGTAAACGTCACGAATAAGTTTGACTACGATATGGATTTGAGAAGCGGCCGTCACGTTGTGGATGCAAAGTCGATACTCGGCATATTCAGCCTTGACCTGTCCACCCCGGTGGTGCTGGAAGTATTCAGCGACAACTGCGCGGATCTTATCGAAGCACTCGGGCCCTTTATCGAATAATCAATTGTCACACAAAAAAGACGCCGACCACGGCGTCTTTTTTTATGTTAAAGTATTTATCTTCACAGAAAACAACAAAAAAGCACCGAAAAATCAGTGCTTTTATTTTATAATAATTCTCCTAAAAAGTCAGAATTTTGATGAGTTATACTCTCTCCTAAAACGGCGAGAATTTGATGCTATTAAGCCCCACAAGTACACAGTATCTTGTGGGGACCCCGTGTTTTTCTCGGCGGGTATCAAAATACCAACTTCCTTAAAACGGCGAGAATTTGATGGATAATATAATTCCCTAAAAAGTCAGAATTTTGATGAGATTTTGACGTTTCTTGGCAAGTTCTTACGAGGGCGCGTACTTGTCGTACGTAACCGAGTAAGGTTTTGCCAAAAACTCAAAAGGTCGCAAAATTATGACTTTTTAACTTTTGGCTTGCGGGCGGCAAGAACCTCATCCGGCCTCGATATCGGCGTCGAAACGGGGCTTGCCTTCACACTGTCTGCGTTTTCCTTTGCCTCTTCAAAAATCTCGCGCATCATATCGGCTGCCGCTTCCAAGGTTTCGCGACTTTCGGTCTCGGTCGGCTCAAACATAAGCGCCTCGTGAACGATAAGCGGGAAATACATTGTCGGCGGATGAATACCTTTGTCGATGAGCGCTTTCGCAACGTCCATCGCGCTGACGCCCGTTTCTTCGTGGAACTTTTCAAGGCTTAATACAAATTCGTGCATGCAGGTTCTGTCGAAAGCCGTCTTGAAATACGGTGCAATCAGAACGCGCAGGTAGTTTGCGTTGAGCACGGCATTTTCGGACGCTTCCCTGATGCCCTCCTTTCCAAGAGTAAGGATATACGCATACGCGCGCAAAACGACAAGGAAGTTGCCGTAAAACGCTTTGACTTTTCCGATGCTGTCGGGGCTGTCCTTGAAGAAATATTTGCCGCGTTTTACGCCTACGGTCGGGTTCGGCAAGAATTTCGCAAGTTTTTTCTTGCAACCGATTGCGCCCGAGCCGGGACCGCCGCCGCCGTGCGGAGTCGAAAAGGTTTTGTGCAGATTGAGATGCACCACGTCGAACCCCAAATCACCGGGACGGATAACTCCCATAACGGCATTAAGGTTTGCGCCGTCGTAGTACACGAGCCCGCCCGCCTTGTGGACAATCGAAGTGATTTTCAGAATATGTTCGTCCAGAAGCCCGAGGGTATTCGGATTCGTGAGCATCAACGCCGCCATGTCTTCGCCGACCGCTTCTTTCAATGCTTTGAGATCCACGTTGCCGCGCTTATCGCTTTTCACGTTGATGATTTCAAAGCCGCACATTGCCGCGCTTGCGGGGTTTGTGCCGTGCGCGCTGTCGGGCACGATAATCTTGTTGCGCTTTGAGTCGCCCCTTGACAAATGGTACTTCCTTATTACCTGCAAACTCGTATATTCGCCGTGCGCGCCTGCCGCGGGTTCAAGGGATATTTCGTCCATACCCGTGATTTCGGCAAGAGATTTCGCGGCGTCGTACATAACTTCGAGCGAGCCTTGTACGGTGGACGCGGGTTGCAGCGGATGCACCGAAGTGAACGCGGGATTCCTTGCAAGCACCTCGTTGAGTTTCGGGTTATACTTCATCGTGCAGCTTCCCAGCGGATAAAACACGTTGTCGACGCCTTTCGCCTTTAAGGACAAACCTATGTAATGGCGCACAAGGTCGATTTCGGCAACTTCGGGAAGGTTTAATTCCGCGTTTCTGAGGAGGTTTTCGTCAAGATTGTATTCGGGAACGTCCAGTGCAGGAAGCGTAACGGCGCGACGGCCGCATACCGATTTATCGAAAATCAACATATTATTTCACCTCCCGAAGAACGTTTACGACTTCGTCGATATCGTCTTTCGTGTTCATCTCCGTAACGCACCAGAGCATATCTTTGTCGCTCAGCGGTAAACCCGCAAGAATGCCGCGTTTTTGAAGTTTATCGACGATTTTTGACGTATCAACGTCCGATTCAATCACAAACTCGTTGAAAAACTCGCCGTCGTATTTAAGGCGGAAACCGTCGATTTTCACGATTTCGTCTTTCATATAATGCGCTTTCGACACGCATTGTTTCGCAACGTCTTTAAGCCCTTCCTTGCCCATCGCCGCAAGATATATCGACGACGTGAGCGCGCAAAGCGCCTCGTTGCTGCAAATGCTCGACGTGGATTTTTCGCGACGGATATGCTGTTCCCTTGCCTGCAAAGTAAGCACGTATGCGGGACGTCCGTCGTGGTCGACCGTTTCGCCGACAATGCGCCCCGTGAGTTTTCTCATAAGGTTTTCGCGGCAGGTCAAAAAGCCCAGATACGGACCGCCGAAAGCAAGCGGAAGCCCCAAAGGTTGCCCTTCGCCCGCTGCGACGTCCGCGCCGCATTCCGCGGGGGTTTTAAGAAGCGCAAGCGCGACGGGATAACAACTCATCACGAATTTCGCGCCCTTTTCCTTTGCGATTTTTCCGACGCTTTCCGCGTCTTCGATAAGCCCGAAAAAGTTGGGCTGCTGTATACATACCGCGCCGACTTCGTCGTCGATAAGCGTTTTAAGAGCGTTCAAATCGGTAACGCCGTTTTTCGTCGGTGCAAAAACAACCTCGATACCGTGCGGCACAAGATAAGTCCTGACGACCGCCTTGTATTCCGGATTAAGCGCGTCGGACAAAACCGCTTTTGTCTTTGCGCCCATGCACATCAGGATACCGTCCGCAGTTGCGGTTGCGCCGTCGTAGTGCGACGCGTTCGACGCGTCCATGCCGGTAAGGTTTGCGATTTCGGTCTGGTATTCGAAAATGGACTGCAATATTCCCTGGCTCATTTCCGCCTGATACGGCGTGTATGCGGTGACGAATTCTTCCCTTGCGGCAAGCTCCGACACGACGGGCGGAATATAATGGTTGTATGCGCCCGCGCCCAGAAACATTGTCCTGAACACCTTATTTTTCGCGCCAAGCGCGTTGATTATCCTTTCGACTTCAAGCGGCGATTTCCCCGCGGGAAGATTGAGATCCGCCTCGCACCCTTTCGGCACGTCGAACAAATCAGCAATCGACTTCACGCCGATTTTTTCAAGCATGGCGGCGCGGTCTTCAAAAGTATTGGGAACGTAACTACTCATAAATTCTCCCGTTTATTTTGCGATTTCCGCATAAGCCGCCGCGTCGATAAGGTTTGCGGACAGGCTTTCCGCCTCGACTTCGATAAACCATGCGCCGAAAGCGTCTTCGTTGATAAGTTCCGGCGAATCTTCAAGCGCGCCGTTGACCGCAATCACTTTGCCGGTAACGGGGCTTACGACGGGCGAAACCGCTTTTACGGATTCCACGTTTGCAAATTCCTTGTCCTTAACGACTTTTTCGCCGACGGAAGGAAGTTCCACGAAAACGATATCTCCAAGTTCGTTCTGTGCAAAATCGGTGATGCCGACTTTGACCTTGTTGCCGTTAACGTCTGCCCATTCGTGTGATTCGAGATACTTTAAGTTTTGTTTGATTTCCATAATTTACTCCTGTTATTTTTGTCTTTTATAAAACGGAAGGGGTACGACCTTTGCTTTCAGTCTTCTTCCGCGAACGTCAACCGATAAATCGGACGTGTCGATATCCTTATCGACTCTTATCATTGCAATCGCTTTTCCGAGCGTGGGCGACATAGTGCCGGACGTAACGTATCCCACAAGTTTATCGCCCGCATATACGTCCGAGTGTTCTCTCGCAATGCCGCGGTCGATAAGTTCGATTCCCAGTCTTTGTTTGGTCGGTGCCTTTTCAAGCAACGCGGCTTTTCCGATAAAATCGGGTTTATCGAGTTTTATGAACATATTAAGTCCGATTTCGGATGCAAGGGTTTCGTCGTCCATTTCATGGCCGTACAGCGGCATCGCGCCTTCTAAACGCAACGTATCGCGTGCGCCGAGCCCGCAAAGCGCCATATCGAATTCCTTGCCCGCTTCGTGTACGATGTCAAAAAGTCTCACGGCGTCGTTGCAGGCGCAGTAAATTTCAAAGCCGTCTTCCGCGGTGTAACCCGTGCGCGACAGCATTACGGCGGAATTCAACAGCCCGTCAACCAACGTGAACGAATAGTTCTTCTCGGGAATGTCTTCTTCCTTAAAAATTTTCCTTATTACTTTAATCGCGTTCGGCCCCTGAATCGCAAGTTGCGCGGTGTTTTCCGAAACGTCTTCGGCGACGGTGTCGGGCAAAAGATTTGCCGAAATCCACTTGAAGTCTTTTTCGACGTTCGACGCGTTGACGCATACGAAATAAAGCTCCGGGGACAAACAATAAACAAGCACGTCGTCAACCACCCCGCCTTCGTCATTAAGCATCAGCGAATACCTGACGCGACCGCTTTTCAACGTGGTGTAATCGTTTGTAAAAAGACGCTGTATTGTATCGAGCGCGCCCTTTCCCCTCAACATTATTTCGCCCATGTGCGACACGTCAAACAACCCGACGTTTTCGCGGACGGCTTTGTGCTCGTGCAAAATCCCTTCAAATTGCACCGGCATCTCAAAACCTGCAAAATCGACGAACTTTCCGCCGTATTCTTGCAGAATTTCACAATAAGGTGTACGTTTCATAATTTCCTCCTACCTAAACGTAAAAAATATAAAAATTATCTTGTGTGGTCTCAGATAACGTGCCAAAGGCATACATCGCGCCGCAAGGTGCATCGCTTTTGTAAGGTGTCCCCTAACTCTAAAAAGTCAGGAATTTTAGATTCCAACTCCCTAAAAACGGCGAGAATTTGATGGATTTTTGACGTTTCTTACGGGGTTCTGAAAATCCTAGTGTACTTAGGCGTACACGGATTTTCAGGTTCTCGGAAAAACTCAAAAAGGCGCGAATTATCGCCGTTTTTACCATTTGTTGTGGACTTTCTCCGCAAAACCTATCATATCCTTCACTTCGATCACGGTGCCGTCGTCAAGGATTGCTTTGCCGTTGAATTTGCCGAATACCTGATGCGGAAGCATGCAGATTACGCCGACGTTCAAGGGTGCTTGTCTGTCGAGAATCGGGGTGAAATTCATTTCAAAACGGCCGTCGTTCGACGTGAACGTCCACGGGCTCATATAATCGTCCTTGCCGTTTTTGACGGGAATATTGAAGGTAACCTCGTCGAGTTTATGCGATTTCCCGTTATAGAAAAGCATGTTTTCGGACGCTGCGGACGTGTTGCCGAAACCGTAACCGATGTTCCAGCCGAAGCGACTGCCGTCTTCGAGATAGCCTTGCAGGCTGCCCCAGTACCAGGTGTTGTCGTACGTCCATACGCCGCGCCCCCAGTCGAGCGTGCCCATACTGTCGGACTTGTCGAATTTCCATTCTTTATTGCCGCATTTTACGACGCCTTCCGCGCGCATGCAGTTGATTTTCTGATTGAAATAAAAGTGAGCGTTTTTGTCAAACGGAGTCGCGATTACCATAGATTCTTCGGGGAAATCGGAAAGCGTGATGTCGAAAGTCAAAGCGTTGTCGCCGTCGAATTTGGCGTGAGTGCCTTTAAGATGACGGACTTTGCCGTCGTTTTCAAAGGAATACGAACTTTTGCCCTGCGTCCATTTCGTCGTGCCTTTTTCCGACGTTTCGGGAAGGTTCATCTTGCCGAGCGGGAACACGACAAGCGCGGTTTTCGTAACGTCATAAGGTTTGTCGAATTCAAGAATCGACGTGGACAATGCGCCTGCAAAGCCGTTGTCGCCGATAGTGAGCGCAAGCCCGTAATGCTGATTGCCGATGTAGTAGTAATCCCATTCCTTAATGCGCCAGTTTTTGGCTTTGACGTCGGAGCGGTGATATTCGTAAAGCATCTTTTTGGCAAAGCCGGGCTCTTTGATATTGCCGTTTTCGTCAAGCAATCTTTGGGGTTTCGTGATCTCGTGTTGCATAATTCCTCCGAACATATACGATTTGATATAATTGATAATAATATGATACGCCTTTGAATATATAAAAGTCAATAAAAACTTAATGCGGGCGCGCACGCATACACGTACTTTTTTTAGGAAGCGCGATAAAAAACTTGACAAATGTGGTATTTTTGTTTATATTAAAATCGAGGAATTTTACAAGCGGGGAACGGGATTTTTATCGTTCCTTTTTTCGTAAACGCTCCTCGCGCGACCGCGCGACACTTTTTGTAAAGAGGTATATATGGCACACGATTACGTTATCATATCCGACGCAACCTGCAATCTTCCCAAACAGTTTTACGAGGACGATTTCGCGATTATTCCCATGGACGTCATTATCGACGGCAAAGCGTACGACGCGGATACCATTTCCAAAAAAGAGTTTTACGACAAAATGCGCGCGGGCGTTTTTCCGTCCACGTCACTTATCAATACGACCACTGCAATCGACTTCTTCACGCCGTATCTTGAAAAAGGTCAGGACGTGTTTTTCATTTGCTTTTCGTCAAAACTTTCGGGCTCGTTTAAGTCGGTTACGGAAGCCGGGGAAGAACTTATGGAAAGGTACCCCGACAGGAAGATTTGCATAATTGACAGCAAGTCGGCTTCGGGCGGCGAAGGTATGCTCGTTTACTACTGCCTGAAAAAACGCCGTGAAGGCGCAAGTTTTCAGGAACTTGTCGACTTTGCAACGTCCTTCCGCGACGTCTGCCATCACGACTTCACCGTCAACGACCTTATGCATCTGTATCGCGGCGGAAGGCTCAAAAAATCGGCGGCAATCGTCAGCACGGCAATTCAGGTAAAACCCATTCTCATCACCGATACGGAAGGCTATCTTGTGCCCATATCCAAGGTTATAGGTCGCAAAATGGCAGTTAAAGCCCTGTTTGATAAAATGTGCGAAAAATCCGAAGGTATTGACAATTCGGAATTCGTTTATATTGAACACGCCGATTGCGAGGCGGACGCTCTCACGCTGAAACAAAAAATCGAGGAGCATTTCGGATATAAAAACATTGTCATAAACGAAATGAGTCCCATCATCGGCGCGCACGTCGGCCCCGAATGTCTTGCCCTTTTCTATATCGGAAAAGACAAGCAAAAATAACCGCTTATTCGTCGAAGAAGACAAGCAAAAATAACCGCTTATTCATCGGCAAAAACAAACAAAAAACCGTCAAACTCATTTACAATTTATTTTTTACCGCACAAAAAAGCCTTCCCTTCCGGAAGGCTTTTTCTTTGCGTTTGATTAAAGTATGATTTCTCTTGTATGGTTTTTCACAAATTCGTTCAAGACGTTCGATTTCCCCTTGTAATAGTACCAAAGCATTAAATCGAGTTTGTCGATATCGACGTCGGGAAAACTGTGTTTTGTCGCATCGACAACGTCCGTGACAACTTCCAGATACTCCTTGTATTTGTCCGCGGAAAACGTCGACACGTAATTGCCCCTTGTGGTTTTTTTCCAGTACGTTTTACCCAGATAATTGTATGCGTAAATCGGCAACACGTCGCGCATTACCGAGTCGAACTTTGCAAACTTAGTGTTGCCAAACGCCGTGAGCGATACCTCCGTGCAGAACTTCGACGCAAACGAAACGGCGTGTCTTTCGCCAACTTTCCCGCCGAGTTCCTGCACAAGGCTCGGATCGCCGTCTTTAAGGCGTTGTTCCAAATTTTCGACGTTTGCTATGCGCTTCGCCATAATATCGATTCCGTTGTTGGTTTTGTTGGATATTTTAATTTTTCTGTTGCCGACAACCGACAAGTGCGTTGAGTTTTCCTTGTCTATACGCTTGCAAACTTCCTTGATTACGTCAATATCGTTCACAAGGTGTCCGTCTTTCAGATAATCGTTTTTGATGTAATATTGCGCGGTTTTTTCATTATCGGCATTTCCGACGCTGTACCTGTCGTTAAGGTCAACCGCCATTTTCAGTCGCAAATAATTCTCTTTTGTGATCAACAACACACCGTCTCCGTCGTAATCGAATTGTAAGGACAGCAAATCCTTAAATTCTACCTTCTCATATTCGTTGTCGCCTTTTTTGACATATAGTTCTTTCACGTTATTTCTCCTATGTTTCCAAAAATCTTACTTTAAAGGTTCTCGCGTTATTCTTCATCTACGTCGTCGAATTCGTTTTCGTCGTCATCTTCGTCTTCGTCTTCGAATTCGTCAAAATCTTCGTCGTAGAGAGAGTCGTCCTTTTCTTCTTTTGCGAACGTTTCGCGCTCGTCAATATCACGGCCGTTTGGTTTTTCCCTGTGTTTTTCCCTATGGCACTCGGGACATAAAACCATAATATTGTCGATTTTTGTTTCGCCACCCTCGCTGTATAATTCGACGTGATGATATTCCGCTTCTTTATAGTCCTTCAACTTCTTGCCACAATTTTCGCAAACGCCACCGGCTTTCGCAAACGCCGCGATTTTTTCTTCGTCGGATATCTGTCTTTTTATATCGAGTTCTTTCGGATGAATACCGAGGATTAAATACTCCTTAAAGGCGTCCTTTCGGAATGCGATGAGTTCTTTTGACCAGCCGCCGCGTGTTTTTTCGTAAAACCTTTGCAACGACGAATCGGAATCTCTCCATACTTCCGAATACACTTTATCATGGAAGTTTTCCGTTATCACTCTCACGTCGTTTTCTTTTCCGTTCAAAGCATATCCGTCTTTAAGTTCGCTTATCGCCGTATATACGGTCAGCACCCATACGTGTTTATTGAAATATTGGTAATTGCCGGGATCTGCGGGGAAGCATTTCAACAGATAGTTCAAAACGTTAATAACCTTTTTGTAAACGACACTGTCAAAATCCAAGTCTTTATATGTATCGAAAAACTCGTTGATTTCGTCGGTGCCGCACTTTTTTGCACCGAATTTTTCAAAATACATAATCCTTGCGACGTCTTCGTAAGTTTGATAACGCTGCCCTTTTATACCGATTGATTTGGCAATGAAATCGTGATTTGCGATTTTTCTCATTACTTCAACGATTTTCCCGGGTTTTGCATTCAGTTTTTCGCCGATTCTCAACGCTTTTCCTCGTTGCAATCTTGAAAAAATCATACGCACCCTTTCGTCGTCGTAATTGGACATCATTTTGAATGCCAGGGAATAATCCAAAAACTTGTTTTGAAGTTTTGAAGGCAAGTCTTTATATTTCTTTCCGTCAAGTTCCGGCGCGGAAAAAACCTTGCTTAATGCAATTTTGCCGTCGTAAAAATCCAGAATACAGTTGATTCGCTGCTGACCGTCAACGATGTAATTGACTTTTTTGCCGTCTTCGTCTTTCTCATTGATAAAGAAAAGCGGCACGGGCTCATTCCTTAATATCGTATCGATAAAACACTGTTTGTCCTTATTCGACCATGCGTCCGGCGGTCTTTGATAAGTTTCGTCAACCTTAAAATTGTCGCGCTGAACAATGAGTTTCCCTATTGTCATCCCCATAATTATTTCTCCTAGATAATTATCTGTTTCGTAATTCTCTTTCGAGTTCTCTTTCGTAATTCCTTTGAGCATTGTCCCTGTCGCGCAACAACCGTTCAATTTGACGATTTGCGTCGTCGGCTTTGTCTTTGTATCTTTGAGCACCGCTAAGGATTCTTTCTTTTTGACGACGATAATCGTCGGCTTGCCTTTGCTGATATTCCATGTTACGGCGGATTTCGTCCACTTTTTGCTGATACTGCCGTTCTTGTCTTTCATAATTGTCGGCGTTTCTTTTTTCGCTTTCGTATTGACGAAGATTTTGCTCGATTTCGCGACGATATCTCTCGATATTGTTATTGATTTGGTCGATTTGCGATTTGTACATACTGCTACTCATAATTTTTCTCCTTTTATCTTTGTTGATAGCGTTACGCTATATTTAGTAATAATTATATAGCCAAAGGCTATAATTGTCAATGAAGAATATGACAACTTTCCCCAAACGGCTTCTGGAACTTCGGAAGCAACACAACATGACGCAGCGCGACGTTGCAAGTTATCTTTCAATCGCCCAGCCGTCATATATCCGTTACGAAAACGGCACGGCAGAGCCGACGCTTGACAACCTTTCGCGCCTTGCCGACCTTTTTGACGTGTCTTCCGATTATCTTATCGGACGGTCGGATTATTGATACAACGATATTATAAAAATCTTTTCGTACCTTTTACGGTACAATCGCTGTTGTTCGGTCATTTTTTTGAAAAGTCGTATTCTGGCGGGATATCGTATTTTATTTCCGCCTTGTAAACGGGTTTTTTACTTTCCCCCGAAACCCAAAACGTTTTCGGATCGTCGTCGGTCTTTTCAAAAGGAATTTTAAGGCTTTTCATAAAACTTAACGCCTCTTTCGTTTGCGGAAAGCAGACAATTTTTTTCGGCAAATATTGCACGGGTTCTCTTACCCCGCAATAATCCGTGCACTTTGTTCTTACAAAGCACCCGGTCGCAATTTTTTCATACAACGCGCCGACCGCTTCGCTTGCGTAGCCCTGCCGCTTAAACTCGTCGTAAATCAATACGGAAATACACGGCTCGTCTTCTTTGTCATTGTAACAAAGTTTAATCTCGCCGATCTGAAAACCCGACGTTTCTTGCAAAATTACAAACTTTAAACTGTTGCTTCGTGACGATAAACTTGCGATTTCGCATTTTTTCATCTTTGCCTGATAGTATCCGCACTCGTCGTCGAAATGCGTTTTCGCATACGCTTTCGCAAATTCCAGATGGTGCGGTTGAAACCCTTCGATATACAATCTTTTCGTTTGCATCGGCGCATTGAAGTTTGCCGTGCCATACTTTCTGTCGCGCTTGCTCTTTTCCAAAACCTTCTTTAAATACGCCCACTCTTCTTTCGTGAAATCGGCGCGGTCATAATGGCGCAAGGATTTATCGAACAAGCAATGAATCGTATTCCAAAGTTCGATATCCGTTTCTTTCGTGTGCGCGGCGAACAAGAATTTGAAAAGACGAAGCGACTCGTTGTAGTCGTCGCCGAAGTATTCGGTGTCTTTGTATCTTTTTTCAAGATACGACAGGCTTTGGTGTTCAAAGCCGTTTTGTTTCAGCATTTCGTCAACTATTTTTTTGTATTCAAACATGGTCTTTCTCCTTTTTACAATATTATGTTATCATCACGTATGCACCGTTTGCGGTACATAAAAAAGACCGAAATCACTTTCGGTCTTTTCGTTTGTTTATTCGGTATTTTAGATAATTTATGCGGATTATAAGTTTTCGAACTCGCGGGTTAAACTTTCGTGAGAAAGATAAGTGGCGCGGCGGTCAAATGGCGTCGGAGTTGCGTTTATTATGCAAAGGTTCTTCCCGTAAAACATATCGACAAGCCCCGCCGCGGGATAAACCGTAAGGCTGCTGCCGCCAACGATAAGCGTATCGGCGCGTCGCACTTCTTCCCACGCGCCCTGCCATACGTCGTCGTCAAGCGGCTCCTCGTACAAAACGACGTCGGGCTTAATCACGCCGCCGCACTCGCACGTCGGCACGCCCTTTGCGCCGAGGATATAATCGAGGTCATAAAACTTCCCGCAGCGCGTGCAATAATTTCTGTGGACGCTCCCGTGCAGTTCATAGACGTTTTTGCTGCCCGCCGCCTGATGCAACCCGTCGATATTCTGCGTCAGCACCGCCTTGATTTTGCCTTCCTTTTCAAGCCTTGCCAGCGCGATATGCACGGCGTTCGGCACGGCGGACGGATATACCATATACTTTTTGTAGTAATCGTAAAAGTCTTTCGTGCGCCGCGTGAAGAAAGTGTGCGAGATAATGATTTCGGGCGGAAGCCCCCACTCGTTTTCGGTGTTGTAAATGCCGTTCTTTCCGCGGAAGTCCGGGATGTTGCTTGCGGTGGATACGCCCGCGCCGCCGAAGAAAACGGCGTATTTGCTGTTGTCGATAATTTCCCTGAGTGTTGCCATAAAACCATTGTATCACCGTTTCCCCGCCGTTGCAACGGCAAAAATTTCTTTTATGATTCACTTTTTCATAAATTTCGGTAAAACGCTTGCCTTAAATATTATCTTGTGCTATATTTTTTACGAACTTGAAAAAAGTTTCCCCGATGGAGCATGGTGTAGTGGCAGCACATAGGCCTCTGACTCCTATGGTGTAGGTTCGATTCCTACTGCTCCTGCCAAAAAAAGACTGCTTTCGCAGTCTTTTTTTTCGTTAAAGATTTACTGCAAACGTAAACAGACTGCGAAAGCAGTCTTTTTTTTACGGAGCAGCGTTTCAGAAAAGCATCGTTCGCTGTTTAATTATTTTTTTCTTGCACACTCACTGTCTTTGGTGTTATCATAATATATATAGCTTTATGATTAAGGAGAAATTATGAAAGAAAACGCAAAATCCACTCGTCTCGGGTGGAAAATCTGGTTTTCGGCAATCGTATTCGGGCTTGTAGGTCAGATTGCGTGGGTTGTCGAGAACATGTATTTCGCAACTTTCGCGCAGGACATTTACACAAACTCCGGCAACAGGGACATGGCATACGTCGTAACGACGCTTATGGTCATTTTTTCGGCAATCACCGCAACGGTAACGACGATATTTGCGGGCGGGCTTTGCGACAAACTCGGAAAGCGCAAGGTTTTCGTGTCGTACGGTTACATCGCCTGGGGGCTTACCATAATGTTGTTTGCGGCAATCCCTATGCGCGCCGACTCGCATACTCTGGGGCTCTTAGGCTTTTTGCTTGTCCTGTTCGACTGCATTATGACGTTTGCGGGTTCGACGGCATACGACGCCGCGTTCAACACCTGGACTACCGACGTTACCGACGACACAAACCGCGGAAAAGTCAACACGATTTTGTCGGTATTGCCCGTGTTTGCGACGGTAATCGTGTTTATCGGGCTCGGATCGCTGTATAAACCCACGAATGAGAGCAACTGGCTGTTTTTCATAGTTTTGGGAATTATCCCCATCGTGGCGGGAATCCTTGCGATTTTTATGATGAAAGACAGCTCCCATATCGTTAAAAATCAAAACCCGGATTTCCTGAAAGAAACCTTTTACGGCTTCCGCAAACAGGTCATCAAAGACAACCGTATGTTGTACGTCTGTCTGGCTACCTCGTGCATTCTGGGCATCTCTCAACAAACGTTTTTCTCATATCTCATCAACTTCGTCCAAAACACGCTGGAACTCGGCGACAACTTCGTCGTGCCCCTTGCGGTCGTTATTATCGGCGCGGCGGTATTCACGGGGGTTATGGGCGTATTGTTTGACAAACTCGGCAGAAAACATTTTTATCTGCCCTTGCTTACGGTCATCGTCGCATGCACGCTTATCGTGTATCTGATGGAGTTTATGCCGAAAGCCGCGTGGCTTCCCGTGTTGTACGTTGCGGGCATCTTTATGCTGGGTTCGATCCTGAGCCTGAGCGCGGCGCTTATGGCGTCTTTCCAAGACTACATCCCCACGGGCACGGAAGGCAGATTCCAGGGCGTGAGAATGTGCTTCAACGTACTTCTTCCGATGATTATCGGTCCGTTGATCACGCTTATTATCGGGCTTTCGGACGTCGATACGTCGGCGGCAGGTTTCACGCCGCCGTTCAAAATCTTCCTTGCGGCGTCGATCGTTGCGGTACTTGCGTTCCTGCCTTTGTATTTCGTAAGGAAGGACAGCGACAGACTGCGCCTGACGCTTTCCGAAAAACGAGAAAACGCGGCGGCAAAAACGGCACAAACCGAAGAATCTGCCGAAATTACCGAAAATTAAACCAATGTATGCCAACAGATAACAAAAACGTCGGGACAATCGTCCCGACGCTTTTTTTGCGTTTTTTTATTTGTATTCTTGAAGTCCCGGCAGATAATCCGAGGACTCCCCGAAGTATGAGACAAGTTTATACAGAGCCGATGCAATCGTTTCTTGTTGTTTAGATTTCTGCACTTTTTCTATATAAAAAAACCCTCGCGCATTGCGAGGGCTTTCTCGTTTATTGTTTAAGATTATTCGGCTGTTTCTGTGTTGTCGCCGTCAAGCGGTACAGCCTTTCTTTCAAACAAAGCCTTGAAATGTGCGCCTTTGAAAATAAAGATTTCGCGACCGATCATCATGAAAAGGAACGAAAGCGTGCCGCCGAACAAGACGTCGCTCATATAGTGCGCGCCAGCGGCGATACGGCTGATTGCAACGATACCCGTGAACGCAATCGTTACCGCATAAATGACGGGACGCGTCCATTTTTTGTCGCCGATGCTCTTCACGAGATCGGGCAGACAAATAAGGGTGTAAATAAGACCTGCCGAATAAGTGTGTCCCGACGGGAACGACTTGCACTGATCGGAAGGAAGCACGAGTGCCGAGCCCGCTTCCGCGGAATACGGTTTGCGCTTTCCGTTGCTTACCCACCAGTTCGTAAACTGCGTGAATTCCGTGTCGCCTGCGGCGTTCATCGTTCTGAAACGCATGCGGCCGACGGGACCTTTCACAAAGTGTACGATAAGATAGCCCGCCATTGCGACGACGATGACGAACACCCATTTGAAAAGAGCGTCGTTGGTTTCGGGCTTGACACGCGACCAAGCGAACACAAGGCATGCTCCTTCCGCAATCGCGATAACCGCCGAAATAAGGGTTTTGTAAAATCCGCCCTTCATTTCGACCTCGACGGGGATACCGTTATTGAGCGACGCCGTGACAGCTTCCGTGTAATATTTGAAAACGTCTTGCAGCGTCAAAAAGAATCCGATGAAAACAAGGATTGCGGCAATGACCGAAAGCCAGATTTTCTTGTGGGCGATGCCCCACCAGAACCATATCGTGCCGGCAATCGACACGACGAGATAAATGGGACAACTTCCCATCGCCTCAAAGAACAGCGTGAAAACGCTCGTCGAAATATACGCGCCTTCCGGCAACGTGTTTTTCGTGAGAATTTTCGAAATCGACAGATCGCAGTAAGACGCGATAAGTGTCAGTCCCGTGAAAACCACGGCGAACAAAACGAAAGAGATAATCGTTTTCGCGCGCATTGACAGTTGTTTCATAATTTCCTCCAAATTGAATTAAAATAGTGTTAACGCATAATTTATGCGACGTAAACTTTCGTTTTTGCCAAGAATGTCCATAAGCTCGGTTGCGCCGCCGGGGGTAACGTCGCGACCTGCGACGGCAACTCGCACCGCCCAGAACAACTGCTGTTTTTTGTATCCGTTCGCCGCGGCGAACTCTTCCGACACCTTGAACAGATTCTCGTTCGTCCACTCGTCGACGCCTTCGTACAAGGGCAAAATCTTTTCAAGTATTTCACGCGCAAGCTCGATAGTCGTCTTGGACTTTTGATGGACGAAAAGCGCGGTATTGAAAGGACCGTACTCGTCAAGGAATGCAACCTTGTCGGGAATTTCCGAAAAGATTTCGACGCGGCTCATAAGAATACGGCCGAGCTTGTCGTAATCGTACTTCCCTTTCGCGCAGCTTTTATCGAAGTAAGGACGAGCGTATTCCATAAACTTTTCAAACGGCAACTCTTTCACGTAAAGTTGATTGAGCCAGCGCATTTTCGCTTCGTCGAATATGCTGCCGCTTTTGGAAAGCCCCGACACGTCGAATTTTTCGATAAGTTCTTCCATCGACATTTTTTCGGTGTTGTCCTTGGGACTCCACCCGAGAAGGGATATATAATTTATTATCGCTTCGGGCAAAAACCCTTTATTTATGAAGTCTTCGAAGTTGGCGTCGCCGTAACGCTTCGAAAGTTTATGCGACGCGTCTTTCATAATGGGCGGAAGGTGCATATACTGCGGTCTTTCCCATCCGAACGCGTCGTAAATCAGATTGTACTTCGGCGTGCTGGAAAGATATTCAACCCCGCGGATAACGTGCGTGATTTTCATAAGGTGGTCGTCGACGACGTTTGCGAAGTTGTACGTCGGCATACCGTCGGACTTAATAAGAATATTGTCTTCGAGTTCCGAATAATCGACGGAAATATCGCCGTAAACCATATCGTGATAAGTGCCCGTCCCGACTTTCGGAATATTCTGACGGATAACGTACGGCACGCCGTTTTTAAGGTTTTCTTCGATTTCTTCCTTGGAAAGGTGCAAGCAGTGCTTGTCGTAAGTCCTGACTCCGTTCTCGTCGGTCAGCGTTTCAAGGCGTTCCTTCGTGCAGAAGCAGTAGTACGCGCCGCCGAGTTCGATAAGTTTTTTGGCGTATTCCATATATATGGGTTTTCTTTCGCTCTGGACATATGGGCCGTAGTCGCCGCCGACGTCGGGGCCTTCGTCGTGAGTGATTCCCGACGTTTTGAGCGTCCTGTAAATAAGATCTACCGCGCCGTCGACAAACCTTTCCTGGTCGGTGTCCTCGATGCGAAGAATAAACGTGCCGTTATTTTTCCTTGCAAAAAGAAAGGCGTAAAGACACGTCCTTAAATTTCCGATGTGCATAAATCCCGTGGGGCTTGGTGCGAAACGGGTTCTTACTTTTTGTTCCATATCAGTATTTTATACCGTCCTTCAAGAAGTTATTTACGTTTTGTTGAATCTGTCCGCCGACGCCGTCTTCAACGAACGAGCAATATCCGAAATCGCTGAATATGTAATGGTCGGCAAGTTTGATTTTGATAAGTTGCAAAGCCGCCGCGATCGCCCGCGTGAGTTCGACATCCTGAACGCTCGGGGACACGTCTCCCGACGGATGATTGTGCGCGATTACGACCGAAACCGCCTTATATTTCAACGCATTGTCCACGACGTCCCTGACGTCCACGCGGACTTCCTGCGGAATACCCGATGAAAGTTTCATAAGTTTGATTACCGTGCTTTTCGCGTCAAGACACAGCATGTAAAACTTTTCGGTCTTTTCGCCGTAGAAAAACGGGCTAAGATACCTGACAAGGTCGCCGCGCGTCGCAATGACGATTTTGCCCTTCTTGTCGCCCGACGCGTACATTCTGAACACGCCTTTCAGACTTGTCAGCAGCAACGCCGCGTTTGCCGTCATACCGTTTACGTCCAGAAGCGCGTCGTAGTCGGCGTTAAGCACCCCGTTGAAACTGCCGAATTTCGAAATAAGCTCGTGCGCGATACCGTTTGTGTCTTTTCGCGGTATTGCGTGATATAAAAGATACTCCAACACCTCGTGCGGCTGTAAACTTTCTATACCCGACAGCAAAATTCGCTCTCTCATTCTGTCACGATGTCCCTCATGCATAAAATCGCCCTGTGCTTTGAAATATTAGTTCACATTTATTATAAATAGTGTATAATAATATATTGAAAATTACAAACGTTTTTCAAAAATTAAACGGATTTTTCGGAGGTAATAATGGAAAAATATCAAAACGAACTGCTGAAAGACACCCTTGAACTCCTGTCTTTCGACGGCGAAGAAGGCAAACCTTTGCCCGGCGCCCCGTTCGGCGAAGGTAACAGACAATGCCTCGACTGGTTTTTAAGCAAAGCGGAATCTTTCGGTTTTAATACGAAAAACCTTGACGGTTACTGCGGCGTTGCGGACATCGGCGAAGGCGAGGCTTTCGGTATTCTCGGTCACCTTGACACCGTGCCCGTGGGCGACGGATGGACGCATAACCCTCGCGGCGAAATTTCGGGCGACGTCATTTACGGCAGAGGCGTCGTTGACGACCGCGGTCCAATGCTTGCGTGTCTGTACGCCGTAAAGTCCCTTCTTGACGAAGGTCTTATCCCCAAAAAACGCATAAGATTCATCGTCGGCTGCAACGAAGAAACGGGCTGGCGTTGTATAAAACATTTCAATACCGTCGAAAAAATGCCCGACACGGGATTTTCGCCCGACGCGGACTTCCCCGTCATCAACTGCGAAAAAGGCATCGCGACGATAACGTTTGAGAAAAACTATTCGGGCAACGTCGAAATTTCGGGCGGCACCCGTCCCAACGTCGTGCCTAACGTCTGCACCGCGCGCATCCCCGATACCGCCGACAACCTGACGATTATCGAAAAATCCGGGCTCGAATATGAAATAAAAGACGGAAGAATCGTGGTTACCGCTCACGGAAAAGCCGCTCACGCCGCAACGCCCGCGCTCGGCGACAACGCAATCGTCAAACTTCTGAAAGCGTTGAGCGATATCGACGTCGATTTGAAAAAGGTTTACAATGCGTTTGAAACCCCTGACGGAAAAGGCGCGGGGCTTGACCTTCGCGACGACGTTTCGGGCGCGCTCACAGTCAACCTCGGCATAATTTCTTCGCACGAAAAGTTGAAGTTCACAATCAATATCCGTTATCCCGTCACGGTGAAAAAAAGCACCTTGATTGATATTCTCGACAAGAGCCTTTACGACTTCACGATTGCAGAATCGGAGTTTCAGGAGCCGCTTTACGTCGATAAAAACGACGTTTTGGTGAAAACCTTGCTTTCGACCTACAACGACGTAATGGGTACGAACCTTGACGCGATTTCAATCGGAGGCGGCACTTACGCACGCGCCTTAAAACACGGCGTCGCTTTCGGTCCGGAGTTCCCGGGCGTTGAGTCCACCATTCATATGCCCGACGAACGCACCCCGATTTCGACCTATATGAACGTGTTCAAAATCTATCGCGAGGCAATCAGACGCCTTTGCTTTTGATGAAAACGGAAATTTAAAGTCGGCGTTGCGATGTGGTTTTATCGCAACACCTTAGTTATATTTGCCTTACGGCAAGTGATATGCCTACGGCGTGATATTTTGCCGTCGCAAAGTGATATTTCTCTCTTCGAGAGAAGTTAAGGTAAATATAATATAACTTCGGCTGAAAGCCGAAATATAACTTTTCGCCGTCGGCGAAAAATATAACCGTTTGCAAAGCAAACGATATAACAAAACCCACTTTCGCGCTTTCAGCGTAAAGTGGGTTTTTTGATAATCACGTAAATCTCTTCCGCGGGATTATCTTGCGCCCGTGTACAGATATTGCATCACGCCCGAAAACAAGTGATAACAGAATTCCTTTTTGTATTCGTCGCCGACAAGCAGTTTTTCGTCTTCCGCGTTACTTAAAAATCCGCATTCCACGATTGCGGCGGGGGCGGACGTCGAATTTATTATATAAAAGTCACCCGAAAGCGCAGCATATTCCCGTCCGCCGTATTTTTTGTTGATTTCCGTATTGATTTTTTGCATGAGCGTCGCCGCAAACGGCAAAGAATACGGGTTTTTCGCGTCGTAAAACACTTGCGCTCCGCGCCGCGACGGCTGAGCCTTGTAAAAGTTCATGTGAATGCTGATAACCGCGTCGGGATTTTCGCTCTCGATTATCTCTTTTCTGAGTTTGAAGTCTTCTTTTTTGAACCCTTTTGCACCGCCCGACAACGCGTATTTGTTTTTTCTGGTCAAAACGACTTTCACCCCTGCGTTTTCAAGGTAGTTTTGCAGAATTTTCACCATTTTAAGGTTAAGATCGCTTTCAAGCACGCCGGTATTTGTTCCGACAACGCCGCCGTCGGGTGCGCCGTGTCCCGCGTCCAGCACAACGACGTAACCCGCGTCGTTTTTCAGAATATTTAACGTGTTTTTCACACATACGACGCTTAAAAACGCAAAAATTGTCAAAATAATTACGAATATTGACATACTGATTTTGAAAATTGTTTTGCCGAGTTTGTCCACATTGCACTCCGTTGCGATTTTATTCAAAAATTGTATAAAAACGGGTAGTTATCCACCGAGTTATCCACATTCGCACTATTTTATGTTGACAAATCCACATTTATTCGTTAAAAAGTTGTCGAACTTTCGCAATGTTTTTCCGCTGCGATTTTGGCGTTTCGCCCGATTTTTTCCGATTTTTCCGCGCCGTTTTTGCCTCGAAACGGACAAACTTTCTTTTTTCGGAAGAATATCGACGTTTTTTGCAACATAAACGCCCGTTTTTTGAAATATCTTAATTTTGTAGTATGTTTTGCGAGGAATAATATGAGAAAAATCACGTCTTATCTGTCTTTACCCGTCATATCGGGCTCTCAACACAAAATTTTGGGCACTATCACGGGGGTTTTGTGCGAAAAGCGTCTGAAATCGGTGGGATTTTTCGCGTTTTCCGACCTTTATTCCAAAGATTCAGAAAATATGTACGTCGCCGCCCGAAGCCTGAAAAAAATAAACGACGATTCTGTCGTTTTGTCTAATCTTTTATGCATAAAAAGCCAATCCGACGTTTCGGGAAAAGACCTTATCGAATTTCCCCTCGGCGCGCCCGTATATTCCGCCGACGGAAAAGCACTCGGGGTTCTTTCGGATTTGTACTTCGGCGACACCGATAAAATCGCCACCGCAATCATCGTGAACGAAACGCCCGTGCTTGTCGAAAGAATCGCGTCCGTTGACGCGCAAGGAGTCATTCTCCTGCCCGACGGGAAAAAGCGCGTGCGGAAACAAAAAAGCAAGCCCGTCATCGAAAAACCCGAGAAAGATTTTAAGGTGTCGATATTGTCGCCGCCCGAAAACGCCTTGTCCCTTCCCGTAAAGGCTCTTTCCAACTACGGATTTCTTATCGGACGCGTCGCGACGTCTTCCGTTTACGACAAGAACAACGTCCCCATCGTCAAAAAAGGCGCGCTCGTGACGAAAAAAGTCGTGTTCGACGCCCACAGAAAAAACCGCCTTATAGCACTTACCCTTGCTACATGTCGCTGACTTTTGATTTTTCCCTTGAAAAATCCGCGCGTATACAATATACTTATATCGAAGTAATCATCACGGCGGAATTTATGGAAAACAAACAAATTCTCATTTGTCCCGACAGTTTCAAGGGGACGCTTACGGCGGAAGAAGTCGCCGACACCATCGAAAAAGCGATAAAAGACGTCTCGCCTGCGGCAAACACGCGCGTTTTGCCGATTGCCGACGGCGGCGAAGGCACGCTTGAATGTTTCCGTCGCGCGCTCACCGGCAGACTTATCAGCGTCCGCACGAGAAACAGCAACTTCCGTCCCTGCACGGCGGAATACCTTTTGTCGCCCGTGTGCGCGATCGTCGAAAGCGCGAAAGCAATCGGACTTGCCTCAACGGAATTCAAAAATCCTGCAAAAACGACGTCGTACGGCGTGGGCGTTATCATCGACGACGCATTGATGCGTACGAAAGATATCGTCCTTGCACTTGGCGGCAGTTCAACCAACGACGGCGGCGCGGGGATTGCGGCTGCCCTTGGCGTGAAATTTTTCGATAAAAGCGGCGAAACCTTTATCCCGACTGGCGGCACGCTTAAAAACATTGAAAAAATCGACGTGAAAAACGCCCGGAATTTTAACCTTACCTGTATGTGCGACGTCGACAACCCGTTGTGCGGCGAAACCGGCGCGTCGTACGTCTTTGCCCCGCAAAAAGGCGCGGATTATATGATGGTGAAAGACCTTGACGACGGGCTGAAACATTATGCGTCCGTTATAAAACGCGACGTCGGCGTCGACGTCGAAAACCTGAAAGGCGGCGGCGCGGCAGGCGGTATCGCGGCGGGAATGGTTGCCTTTTTCAACGCAAAACTCACGTCGGGCATCGACGTAATGCTTGACGGCACGGGCTTCGATTCCCTTTTGAAAGACGCCGCTTTCGTCGTTACCGGCGAAGGAAAACTCGACAACCAGACTCTTGACGGAAAAGCAATCAGCGGGCTCACGAGACACGCGAAAAAGTTCGGCGTGCCGGTGATTGCGATATGCGGACAAATCGCGATGGGTTTCGACCTTGAAAATTCGGGACTTGCCCTTGCGACGGCGACCTCGCCCGAAAACACGCCGCTTCTTCCGTCCAGAAATTATAAACAGGAACTTTACGACGCCGCGGTAAAACTTTTCAAAAACCTTCTTGAAAAGAAATCATAAATAAATTCAATTTCAAACAAACGAAAAATGCCTGCAAAAAATGCAGGCAATTTCTCGTTTTTAGGGGGATTGGAAATTATGTTAAGTTGACTTATTCAATCGTGATTGTGCGCACTTTCTCGGGTTTATCTTCCTTTTTGGGCACATAAACCGTCAATACGCCGTTATCATACTTAGCTTTGACGTTGTCTTCGTCAATGTCGCCGACGTAATAGTTACGGCTGCAACTTGCCGTCCTTTCCTGACGGATATAGCCGTGTTTTTCGTCCTCGCTCTTTTCTTCTTTCTTTGCGGAAACGGTAAGGTATCCGTCGTTGACGTCAACCGAAATATCCTTCTTGTCGTAGCCGGGCACTTCGATTTCCAAAACGTATTCCTTGTCGCTTTCTTTGACGTCGGTACGCATCATATCCCCGTCGTACATCGGGCGGAAGAAGTTATCGAATGCGGCGTTGAAAGAATTGCCGAAGTTGTCAAGTCCTTTTTCAAATTTGTCCCATCTTGTAAGATTGTTTTTCATAATATGCACTTCCTTATTTTTTTAAGATTGTTGGCAATCATCATTTGCGATTGTTAGCACTCGCTTTCCTTGATTGCTAACTATATTATACACCCGTTTTCGGGTTTGTCAATACCTATTATGAAATTTTTTTAATTATTTTATGCAAAAAAAGAAAGACTTTGTCGAATTTTCTTGAAAGTTAATATTGATATGATGTAAAATAAAATTATTATATGAATTTCGTGCGCGTGTACGCGTAAAAACAAGGAGAATTATGGACGAAAAAATTTTGACGCTTGTGAAAAATTGCGATTTATCGAAGCCGATGTTTCGTGCTCGTTCCTCGGAAGTTTTCGACCTTGGCGACGAAAAGGTGCTGAAACTTTACTTCGATTCCGTATCGAAAGAAAACGTCGATATCGAACTTCTGAACACGACCGTCGCGTTTGAAACAGGCTGCACTCCGATGGAATGTTTCGGCAAAGTTGAAGTAAACGGAAGACAAGGGCTCGTTTTCAAGAAACTTTACGGCGAATCTTTGACGAACATGCCGATGAAAAACCCCGCGATTTTGTTTACGGCCGGGAAAATCATCGCCGCGCTTCACACTCGCGTTCATTCCGCGCACTCCGACAAACTCCGCGACGTCCGGCAAGTCGCGCTCGAAACCCTTGACAACGGGCTTTTTACTTTTCTTTCGGCAGAAGAATCCGAAAAACTTAAAAACTATATTTCCGCCCTGCCCGAAGCCGACAACATAATCCACCTCGATTTCCACACCGACAACATTATGTGCGACGGCGACAAATATCAGGTCATAGACTGGATGACCGCCTGCAAAGGCCGTCCCGAGGCGGAACTTGCGATGATGCACTTTTTGTTCCACGACGCGGAACTTTTCCCCGGCAGCTCCAAACTCAAAATATTCCTTATGAGTACCGTCCGCGTGTTCATTTACAACGGATTTATCAAAAACTACGTAAAGATGAACAAAGGCTTCACAAAGGACAGCCATAAGCCGTGGGACGTCGTCGCGTACGTTCTGCGTTTGGGCATTTGGGACATCGCGTCCGAGCGCGAACTTTTGCAAAATAAAATAAAAGCGGAAATCAAAAACATAAAATGAGCGATTTTGAGAAAAAAGTCAAAAAACTGAAAGAACTTGACGACAGAATTACCGCCGAAGAGAAAAACGGCTGCATTTACCTTTCGGGCGAAGTCGACGACTGGAACACCGTCGTAAAGGCGGGGCGCATCGCCGTCGACAAAAAATATATCGGCGTCGTCAACGACGTGAAACTGAAAGGCTTCGTACAAAAGCAATACGTTCCCCCGATTACCGACAACGCTCTGGACGGACTTTCCCCCGACGTTCTGATTATCGGCGCGGGGCTTGTCGGCGCGGCAACCGCAAGGGAACTTTCAAAGTACAACCTTGACGTACTTGTCGTCGAAAAAGGCGCGGACGTCGCAGCGGGACAGTCTTCACGAAACGGCGGCGCGGTGCACGTCGGCATAAACTATTCCCCGTCGTCGCAAAAACACAAGTATAACTACGTCGGAAATCAAATGTACACCGACCTTGCGCGCGACCTTGACGTCCCGTTTGAAAGGCTCGGCCATCTTTTGCTCATCGCAAAAAAGTGGGAGCAACTTCTTCCCCGCCTTCTTGTGCTTAACTCCAAGCGGCTGAAAATACCCGGCGTCAGATACGTCGACAGAAAAGGACTGCTTAAAATCGAGCCTTACGCCCCGTCGTGGGCAACGGGCGCGCTGTATATGCCCACAGGCGGATTCACGTCGCCTTATAAAATGTGCGTCGCCCTTATGGAAAACGCCCTTGAAAACGGCGCAAAAATCGCGCTGAACACGATGGTTTCGGGCATGGACGTCGAAAACGGCAAAATCACCGCCGTAAAAACCAACCGCGGCACGCTGCACCCGACGATCGTCGTAAACTGCGCCGGCGTTTATACCGACGTCATCGCCGATATGGCGGGCGACAGAACCTTTACCATTCACCCGAGAAAAGGCACGGACATAATCCTTGACAAAAAGGTCGGAAAATACATCAACACGACGGAAGTCAAGTCGCCGATAACCGTTTTGTCCGACGAAAAATTGTCGCTGAAAAAACGCATCGATATGACGAAATTCGCCCTGTCGCACGAAAACACGAGCAAGGGTATCGCCGTCATTCACACAGTCGACAAAAATATGATAATAGGACCGAACGTCCTTGAAACGCCCGACCGCGAAGACGTCACAACCGACAAAGAAACCATGGACTTTATCATAAACGAGCAAATGAAAGTCGCCGAAAATATAAAGCCGTCCGACGTCATCGCATACTTTTCGGGAGTGCGCTCGCCGACCTACGAAGAAGATTTTCAGGTAAGAAAAGGTATTTTCACCGAAAATATTCTGGAAGCGGCGGGGGTACAATCGCCCGGCGCGACCGCCGCGCCCGCAATCGCCGTCGACCTTGCGAAATGGGCGGTCGAATACGTGTCGAAATTCAAGGCGGTTGAAAAGAACGCTTCCTTTAACCCCATAAGAAAAAAGCACCCGCACCCGAAAGAAATGTCGGAAAACGAGCGCGACGCTCTGATAAAACAAAACCCTGCGTACGGCGAAATCGTCTGCCGCTGCGAAGAAGTGTCGAAAGGCGAAATTCTGGACGCGCTGGACAGTCCGCTGCCCGTATATACCCTTGACGCGATTAAGCGCAGATGCCGCCCCGGTATGGGCAGGTGTCAGGGCGGTTTTTGCAGCCCGACGGTCGTGAAAATTCTGGCGGAGGCGAAAGGCGTCAGTCCCGAAGAAATCAAAAAATCGTCGGAACGCGCCGTCATACTTTTCGGAAAAACCAAACGCGCGCCGCGCGAATAATGGCAAAAAACCTTGCTTTTTTCACGCGCGTGTGATAACATCAATATACTAAATTACGGATAAAATATACAAAATCTTTTTTGATAAGGAGTTTTATTATGAGTAACTTTGCAAAAAACATCGGAGAAAAACGCACGCCCGTCACGACGCCCGCGCATATCGTTGAAAACGGCGTCGCGCATTACGGCACGTTCAGCGAGCCTTTTCAGGACTTAAACCTTATGGATTGCAAAAAACCTTTCTTTATGAAGACGCCGTCTTTCATCAAACGCATGCGCCTTATCGAGTGGGAAGCGTTTGAAGTCAACATGGACGAAGGCTCTCTCATCAGCGCGTGCTACAACATGGGTCCCATCGGTTTTTCCATTTTCGTATGGCACAACAACGCCGACAACAAAATTTATGCCTGGCGCAATCTCGTGCCCGTGAAACGCGCGAAGGTCGCAAAACAACTTTTGTCCGACAACTGCTACTGCAAAACCAAAAAGAGCGAATATAAGATTATCAACGATTTCGCAAACGGCAAAGCGCAATGCGTCGGTCATACCAAAGGCAAATCCGGCGAGTTTGCAATCGACATTTCGTTTGAACGTCTTTCGCCCCTTGCCAACGGCGTTATGCCCCTTATGAAAAACAAGGACGGCTCGTTCAGAAACCCCCTTTACAGCGAAAAAGATTTCTTCAAGGCGACGGGTACGATTACGTTAAACGGCAAAACCTATAAAACCAACGAGCGCTCGGTCGGTATCATCGACGACCACAAAGGATATTATCCCTTCTTCTCGCACTACGACTGGCTCACCACGATGGGCAAGACCGAAATCGACGGCGAACAGAAGTTCTTTGCTTTCAACCTGACGAGAAACCAATCGGTCGATCAGGTCAATTACAACGAAAACGTAATCTGGCTGGAAGGCGAATCTTTCCCGATGCCGCCCGTGGTATTCACCCATAAGGACGGCAAAAAGAAAGCGAACGAATGGCATATCCGCGACGAGGCGGGACAAGGGCTTGTCGATATCACTTTCAAAATCGACAACGTGTTTTATATGCCCATTCCCGTGGCTGTTTATTACGCCCTGCCTTACGGCAAGATTTACGGCTACGTCACCGACACGAACGGCAAAAAATACACCGTCGACGGCATGGTCGGTATCGGCGAAGACAAAACAACTCGCATTTAACCTTGAAACTCCAAACAAAAAGCACTTCTTGGCGAAGTGCTTTTTTTGTGGTAAAAATTTGATTTTTTGTTACATAAACATTTTCAGTTTGTTCGGCACGACTTTTATATCAAGGTATCTGTCCTCGATAATCTCTCCGTCAAGCTCAAACCGGCTGTCGTCCAGAGCCTCGATAATGACGCGGTCGGTGCGGAATTCTTCAACGGTTTTGTCCTCGACGTGTTTGCCTTTCATAAATTTCAGGAGCATCGACGGAATCCGTCTTTTTTTCATTTCGTTGACGATAACGACGTCAAGTTTCCCGTCCGACACTTCCGCGTGCGGGCAAATGGGCAATCCGCCGCCGATAAAGCCGCCGTTGCCGATTCCGATCATAAACACGCTTTTATCCATCGTTTTTCCGTCGACAATCAGGCGGAGTTTGTGGAAGCGGGTATGTAACAGGGTGTAAATCAAGGCGTAATTATACGCCGCGCTGCCTTTCAGTTTTTTGACGGAGGCGTATTTCACAAGGACGTCCACGTCCATGCCGCCGCCCGCGACGTTCAAACACCTTGTCGTGCCGAGGTCCATATAGTCGACGTAACTGACGTTGCCTTTTAAAATCACGTCAAGGGCTTTTTCGACGTCTTTGGGATGTCCCGACTTTTTGATAAAGTCGTTGCCGCTACCGCACGCGATAAGCCCGAGCGTAACGTTTTCAAAGTTTTCAATGCCGCAAAGTACCTCGTGGAAGGAGCCGTCGCCGCCCATTGCGATGATTTTCGTGTCGGGCTCACGCGAGAGTTCCCTTGCGATTTCGGTTGCGTGGTGCGCGTATTGCGTTTCATGCACGATATACGGCACTTTTTTGGCGTCCAGCAATTTTTTGACCGTTTGCAGCGCTTTTTGGCTTTCGCCCTTGCCGCCGACGGGATTTATAATAATATGATACATAGTCTTCTCCGAAAATATTGTTGTATATATTTTATCACCCGTGCAGCGCGCTGTCAAGATTTGACGGCTTTTGCGGGTTTTGTCGGTCGTACGGCTTAAATTTGTCGCTTATATAATTATATAATTATTTTTAATCATATACTTGCAAACTTATTCGCGGTGTGCTATATTATCTCTCGAAAATCAAGTTATGGAGCACGCTTTATGAAAAAGAAACACGAATTCAAACTTTGGCAGGAATTCAAGGCGTTCATCAATCGTGGCAGCGTCCTTGACCTTGCAGTAGGTATGATTATCGGCAGCGCGTTCACCGCAATTGTAAACTCGCTTGTCAAAGGTATACTTCAACCCCTTATCAATATGATTCCTTTGGGACAAGGCGGCAAGAGCCTTCAAGTCGTCCTGAGAGATCCCGTCATCGACGCGACGACAGGCGCAGTCGTAAAAGAAGCGGTCATTTTGGACTTCGGCGCGGTTATTTCCGCAATCGTTACTTTCCTTCTCACCGCGCTTGTACTCTTCCTTATCGTGAAAGCAATCAATAAGGCGCGCGAAATCGGCGATAAAGAAAAAGCAAGACTGGAACAACTTGCACAAAAAGTAACGAAAAAGAACGGCGACGCCGAAACGACGGAAGCCCCCGCAGAAGTCGCGGTCGCAGAAGAAACCCCCGCAGCACCCGCTCCCGTTGAAGTCGCGCCCGTTGAACCCGCTCCCGACAAAACGCAGGAACTTCTTTCGGCAATTCTTGACGAACTCAAAGCGCAACGCGCCGACAAGGAATAATCCAAAACCAATGAAAAACCCCGAAGCAATTCGGGGTTTTGTTTTGCGTTTTAAGCAATAATTCTTATTCGCCCTTCTTCGGCGCAACAACCGTCGCGTCGCCGTCCGAGCATTTGATAATCTTGTCGGCGGAAAGATAATTATTGACTATCGTCACGTTATTATTCCATTCTGCAACGGTGCCGGCATAGTGAATTTCGACGCTTGACGCTCCGCCGTTAAGTTCAATTTTCACAACGCTTTTGGGAATATATATTTTTTGAGCGTCCTCGTATATGCAAGCCGCAACCACGGGCGAGTCGCCGATTTCGGACAAAATCCTGTACGACTTGAACGTAATATTTCCGGCGGTTCCGTTAAAGCCATAACCGCCGTCAACGATATGGTAATAGCCTATTTCCCTAAGATCGGACGACTTGTAATCGGCGATTTCAGCGGGAACGTAAAGCGACGTTTTGTTGATGTCTTTGTAAACGATTGTTCTGTCGTTCTTTTCGATAACGATGCTGTCGTTGTTTTCCACGCGGACGTTTTTCCCGACGCTTAAATTCAAAAGAAGTTCGTTAAATTCACTCCTGAACTCATCGACGCTGCTTTTTAAGACTTCGTTTCCGCCAAGCGTATATGCGCCTTTAATCCACTCAGAATCCGCGTCTCTTTTCGTGAAATTGAAATATTTCCCGTCTTCGAACGACTTGAATTCGGCACGCTGAACCTTCCCGTCCCTTTCGATTATTTCTGTTGAGCCGCTTTGGGTGAAATAGGTCGTGCTGACCATTCCGTCAGAAAACGTCTCGACTTTCGTAATACTTTTTACATCGGCTTTGACAAGCGCAACCATTAGTTCGTCCGCGCTCATATTGTTTTTGAGTTTCAATTCCTTTTTATTGCACGCGGTACAAGTCAGCGCAGTTGCAAGGACAAGAATTACCGCAAAAACCGTCAATAATATTTTCTTTTTCATGACCTTTTCTCCTTAATACTCTTTGACTTCGACGTCGCCGTCCGTGCAGTGCACGACGATTGCTTTATCTCTGATATAACGGCTTGCAATCTTTATTTCTCCCCACTGCGCTTTCGTGCCGGCGAAATAAATGTTTTCGTTGTTGGCGGTCAAAAAGTCCAGCCCGTCGATGTAATTCACGCTTTTCGGAATGGTGATTTTTTTAAGGCTTCTGTTGTAGTTTGCCACGATCGCCTCAACCTTTTTGCCCTGGAACGTTTCGGGAATCGAGAACTCGATTACACTTTGTTTGAAACCGGTGAACGCAAGCCCGTCGCCGTGCGGTGAGAAATTCGCAATGTAATCCGTTGTCTCGCGCGAGGCGTAATCCTTGTACTCTTCGGGAATATTAAGCGTCGTTTTGTTTACGTTTGACACGACGACTTTCATTTCTTCTTCATCGTCAACGAAGATTATTTTGTCTTTTTCAATCGTCAACTTTAAGGCGTCGTAGCCGTTTTTCACGTCGTAGATATAACTCGCAAGCGGACCTATCGCGTAATAGAAGAAGTTTTCTTTCGCGTCGTCTTCATCAAAGTCAAGGTCGTATTTCGCGCCCATCATATCGAACGCATTGAAAGTAATATTGCCTTCGCCGTCTTTTTCGATCATATATACGCGACTTGCGTCTTTTAAAAATATTCTCTCTTCCGCAGGGTTGTCGCCTTCTTTTTCGGCAGACAGGTATCCGTCCGGCGTATATTGTAACGTAATCGAGTACCCTTCGCTTGATATTTCAACCGTGTACGATTTTATATCGGCGTTCACAAGCATTTCGTACAGCTTTTCGGGCTTCATATTCTTTGTGATTTTTACCTTGTTTTTGTTGCAAGCGGTAAAAGAAAACAGCGACGTGAACACAATCGCAATCGCCGTAAGTGATAAAAGAATTTTCTTTTTCATTTGCCGTCTCCGTTATTTTGATATAATTATTTTATTATGTATCAAAACGAATTGTCAATAATTTTAAGTTGTTGCGCTTTACAAGACTTTTCGGCTGCCGGGAAAAAATAATACAAACCTTGTTCGGCACGCATTGACAACGCCCCGAAAATCGTCGTATAATTTGTTTATCACCTACGAAAAAAAGGCAACATTACTTTATGAAACTCGATCTGAACGGAAAATGGCAATTCAAGTCATCAAGGGACGCGGACTTTTTGGACGCGGTCGTCCCCGGCACGAACTTTCTGGATCTTATCCGCCTTGACCGCATGAAAAACCCCCTTGTGGACGTTTCGCCCGAAAACACGCGCGATAACGAATGGTTTTTCCGCGCGGGCACGGACGACTGGATTTATCGGAAAACTTTCAACGTGAGCGAGGACTTTTTGAAAGCCGACAAGGTTTTCCTTGTTCTGAACAAAATCGACACGCTCGCTTTCGTCGTTCTGAACGACCAAGAGGTCGACCATTCCGAAAACGCGTTTCTGCCTTTCCGTCGCGACGTGAAATCGCTGTTAAAGCCGGGCGAAAACGTGTTGGAAGTAAGAATCTGCGGCCCGGTTGCTTTCGTCGTCGGCGCAACCAAACTCATCAAAACGCCGAAAAATCTCAACGGTCTTACGGGCGACGTGCATATAAGAAAACCCGCCTTTCACTTCGGCTGGGACTTTGCGCCCTTTGCCCCCGCGTCGGGCATCCGCGAAGACGTGTATCTCGAAACGGCGTGCGGCGCGGAAATTTCCGATTTCAGAATATCGCAAAAACACAACTCGGACGGCGCGGTAACGCTGTCGATGACGGCGCGCGTCGAAAGATACAATACGACGGACGATTTTTCAACCTTCTTTTCGGTACTGTCCCCCGATAAGTCGGAGTTCAACGCAAAAGGCATCGAAATCGAAAACGGTTTATTCAAGGCGGATATCGAAATCAAAAACCCTAAGCTTTGGTGGACAAGAGATTTGTCGGATAAGCCCGAACAACCTTTGTACGAAGTCGTGGTAAGTCTGAGCCGCGGCGACGAAATCGTCGACGGCAAAATCGTGAAAATCGGTCTTCGCGACCTTGTTTTCGACAATAGCCCCGACGAAATCGGCAAAAACTTCCGCTTTACGTTAAACGGCGTGCCCCTTTTCATAAAGGGCGCGAATTACGTCCCGCCCGACGTCACGGACGTTTTCGACAAGGAAAAATGCCGCCGCTTGCTTTCCGACGTCGAATTTATGAATATGAATATGATAAGAATATTCGGCGGGAGCGGATACGAAAACGAGTTTTTCTATGACGAGTGCGACAAGCGCGGTATCCTTGTGTGGCAGGACTTCCCGTTTGCGTGTCAGGGATATCCCCTTTTCCTGCCCGCGTTTATGGAAAACGTAAAAAAGGAAGCGGAATATCAGGTGAAACGTCTGCACTTCCACCCGTCGCTTGCGCTGTTCTGCGGCAATAACGAGATTGAGGCGATGTCCGTCAACTGGATGTTTTTCGCAAAATATATCGACGTGGCGGAACCGTTTTTCTATTACGACCTGAAAAAAATCGTGCAAGAAAATTCCGACGTCGCGTATATCCCCGGCAGCCCGTCGGGCGTGTCGTATATGTTCGGATACGCGGCGGACAACGTCGGCGACGCGCATATATGGGCGGTGTGGCACGGTATGAAACCCGCGACTTATTTCAAAAAACGCCTGCCGCGCTTTGCAAGCGAATTCGGCATGATGAGTCTGCCGTCCGAAAACAGCATGAAAAATATTCTCGGCGACGACGAAAATATAAATTCCAAAAAACTGAAAGCCCGCGACTTTTCACAAGCAGGCGTCGGTAAAATCAAGTATTATACCCTTGAAAGGTTCAACGCGCCGAAAAATATTTCGGGCTGGGTTTACGCCTCGCAAATCGCACAGGCGGAAGGTCTTCGCGAAGGGGTGTCGCATTTCAGGCGCAATAAGCCCACCGTGAACGGCACTATCGTCTGGCAACTCAACGACGTGTTCGAGGGGCTCAGCTGGTCGGTAAGAGATTTTGACGAAAGTATTAAAGCGGCAGGGTATTATTTAAGGCGTTATTACGCGCCCGTCGCAGTCAATATCGACGTAGTGGACGGCGGCTTTTACGTCCACACTTTCAACGACACAAATAAGGATATTTCGGCAAAACTCACGTTTAAAGTGTGCAATTACGACGGTGAAGTGCTTGTTGAGAAACATAGCGACATCACACTTGCCGCCGGAGAAAGCAAAATGCAACTTGCACAAGGTATGGCAATCGTGAGAAATCAGAACAAACGTTTAAGGTGTTTTGCTTATGCGGAACTTGAAACGGAAGACGGAAAATATACCGACACAAGGCTTGTAAGACGGGAAAAATACGCGCGACTTTTGCACCCCGTCATCAAAAGAGAATACGACTTTATCCGCGACGGCGTGCTTAAAATCACACTTTCAACGGACGTGTTTGCGCGCGACGTGTTCATCAGAAACAATATTAACGGCGCAAAGTTTTCGGACAACTTCTTTGACCTTGTCCCCGGCGAAACAAAGGAAATCACGGTAAATCTCGGGCGCACTTGCCCCATAAACGGTCTTGACGAATCGCTGCCGATAACGTCCGCCGCCGATATCGAAATCAAGGGAAATTCCGCCGCCGCGTTCTTTACAAGGCTTTTCGTGTCGCTGCACCCCGTAAACTTCTTTAACAGTATTTATTACAGAAAAATCCCGCGTGACGTGAAGAAACGCATCGTCGCGTATTTCGACGAACAGGAAAAAGAAAAAGAAGAATAAAAGCACAAAGAAAAACCATCGGGAAAACTCCCGATGGTTTTTTGATTTTCGCCGCTTATTCCACGACGATTTCTTTTATCATGACTTCGTTGCCCCTCAAAAGATAAGTCCTTTCGCTTTTGCAATACGGGCAGATTTTGCCGTATTTGACCGTTTCGTATTCTTTCTTGCAGTCTTCGCAGTACGTCACGGCTTTCACCGGTTCGATTTCCAGCACGCAACCTTTCAGAAGTTCCGTACGGTTTGCGTTCCAGTTCCAGCAGTCGATAAGTTGGTCGTTGACGACCGTCGATACTTCGCCGATTTGCATGACGACTTTCTGGACTTTCGTCGCCTTGTTTTCGACCGCAACGTCGCGCACTATGTCCGCGATATGGAAGACCACCCCGAGTTCGTGCATAAATTACTTATCCTTTTTGGCTTGTTTTGCCGCTTTTTTCTGAGCCTTATGGCGTTTTTGCGAAGCCTTTTCTTCGGGCGTTTTCTTGCCGAACGCGATTTTCATACCGCGTTTTATGGCGTACGGCAAAATCTCCTTGAACTTATCTTCGCTTCTGCTCATCTTGGAGCATTCGGGATGTTCGCGATGCAGATGGATTGCGTCGAATTCGCACTTCGTGGTGCAGACACCGCAACCGATACATTTGTTTTCGTCGACGATGCTCGCGCCGCAGCCCAAGCACCTTGACGCTTCGATCCTGACCTGTTCTTCGGTGAGAGTGCCGTGCAGATCGCGGAAGGAGTGCTTGTCGCCGTCGAGTTCTTTCGCTTCCTGTCTGCCTGCCGTATCGTAGCTGTCGATGACGATGTTGTCTTTGTCAAGCTCGACAAACTGTCTTCTGTTGCGGCCGATGGTCATGCTCGTGCCGGGCTGTACGAAACGATGCAGCGATACTGCCGCGTTCTTGCCCGCTTCGATTGCGTCGATTGCGAATTTCGGGCCGCTGTACACGTCGCCGCCGACGAAAATGTCGGGTTCCGCCGTCTGATAAGTCAGAGAATCCGCAACGGGATAATTACCGTGATGGAACTCAACCTTCGTGCCTTTCAGCAAGTCGTTCCAGACAACGGACTGACCGATTGCGAAGATAACGTGTTGCGCCTCGACCGTAATCGTGTCGTTTTCGTCGTATTGCGGGTTGAAGCGATTTGTCTTCGGGTCGATGACCGACAGGCATTTCTTGAACACGACCGCTTTAACGTTGCCTTTTTCGTCTTTCAGAATCTCTTTGGGACCCCAACCGTTGTTGATCGAGATGCCGTCTTCAAGCGTTTCTTTGATTTCGTTTACGGACGCGGGCATTGTTTCGCGCGATTCGAGGCAGTACATGCCGACTTCTTCGGAACCGAATCTGACCGCCGTACGAGCGCAGTCCACCGCAACGTTGCCGCCGCCGATGACAACCGTCTTGCCGACAAGTTTTCTGTCGTGGTTTTCGGTTGCGTCGTGCAGGAACGATACAGCCATATCCGTGCCGATTGCGTCTTCGCCGGGTACGCCGGGGAGTCTGCCGCCCTGGCAACCGATTGCAACGTAAAACGCCTTGTAGCCTTGTTTTCTGAGTTCGTCGATGGTGACGTCTGTGCCGACGTTCACGCCGCATTTAATTTCGACGCCGAGTTCGCGCAGTACGTCGATTTCAGCCTCGATGACGTCCTTTTCGAGTTTATAGGAAGGAATACCGTAAGTGAGCATTCCGCCGGGACGCGCGTTCTTTTCAAACACGGTGGGTTTGTATCCTTTCGTCGCAAGATAGTATGCGCAGGAAAGTCCCGCAGGGCCTGCGCCGATGATTGCGATTTTTTCGGACCATTGCTTATCGACGTTCGACGGAATGACGACTTCGGGAACGAATCTCGTTTCCGCGTGCAGGTCTTGTTCCGCGATGAACTTCTTGATGTCGTCGATTGCGACGGCTTCGTCGATGGTGCCCCTTGTGCAGGCGGCTTCGCAACGCTTATTGCAGACGCGTCCGCAGATTGCGGGGAACGGATTATCCTTTTTGATAAGTTCCAACGCTTCCCTGTACTTGCCTTCTTTGGCTTTTCTTATGTAGCCCTGAACCGCGATGTGAGCGGGACATGCAACCTTACAAGGCGACGTACCCGTTTCGTAGCAGTTGATGCGGTTGTTGTCGCGGTAATCTTCGTCCCACTTGTCGGGTCCCCAGCTGAGATTGTCGGGGAGTTCGTGCTTCGGATATTTGATTTCGCCCTGTTTCGTGCAAAGTTTTTGTCCGAGTTTTACCGCGCCGGCGGGGCAGTATTCCACGCACTTGCCGCACGCCACGCATTTGTCTTTTTCAACCCTTGCGACGTACGCGCTTCTGGACATATTAGGCGTGTTGAAAAGTTGCGACGTACGCAGAGCGTTGCAGATATTGACGTTGCAGTTGCAGATTGCGAAAATCTTGTTTTCGCCGTCGATATTCGTGATTTGATGTACGAAACCGTTCTTTTCGGCGTTTTTCAGAATTTGCATTGCCTCGTCGTAAGTGATATCGCGGCCTTTGCCCGTTTCGCGGCAGTAATCCGCCATATCGCCGATACCGATGCACCATTCTTCACAACTGTCGCCGCAGCCTTCGCCCAGTTTCGCCCTGCCGTAACGGCACGAACAAATGCCTACGCCAAGGTGACCTTCGTACTTTTTGAGCCAATACGAAATATGCTCGATATCCATTGTGCCGTTTTCCATCTCGATTGCTTTCTCGACGGGGATAACGTGCATACCGATTCCCGCGCCTCCCGGGGGAACCATAGCCGTGACCATTGTCAGGGGAAGATACGTCATACGCTCGAAGAACATCGCGAGTTCCGGATGGTCGTCAAGTTGTTTCTTTATCATGTTCGTGAATTCCGCAGAACCGGGAACGAACATCGGTAACGTATAGCGACGGATTTTCTTTGCGCCCTTAATGGGACCGTTGTGGTCGTAATTGTCGCCGTAATCGTATTCCAGAATACCAATTCTGCTCATGTCGTCAAGCAACTTTTGAAGTTTTTCTTTCCCGAGTTCGGGATTCTTTGCAAGAAGGTCTTCAAACGTGTAGTGATGACGCACTTTCATTTTCAGCGCGACGTCCGCCATTTCGTCGGTAACCACGCAGGCAAGTCCCCAGTATTCGGGATCGTTTACCGTGACGCCCAGAATCTTATGGTCGACGCAGTCGGTGATCTTTCTTGCGAGTTTGAGAATTTTTTCACGCGGATTGGGATCGCCCATAAACTCCGGTGTATAAGCTTTACTCATCTCTGCCATTGCTGTTTTCTCCTTTGAAAATTTGTTTTATAAATTTCGTTTCGAGCGCGTCATTTCGTCGCCCTTCCTTGCACATACGATAAATACTGCGCGCGGTAGGGCTTCAAAATTTTCGCGTCGTTAAAACCTTTTTTGTAAAATTCGGGTGTTTTTGATATGTCCTCTTTTGCAAGAATTATCGGATTTTCCGTCCGAAATTGCCACATTCTTTCAATATATCTTTAATATATTTTCTCTTACACTATGAATAATAATACGGAAATTCGGGAATGTAAAGTATTTGCACGATTTTTTGTGATTGTAAAGATTTGGTAGAAAACCGAAAAAGCCTATCACCCTCGCCTTTTTTCAACAAAAAACCGCCCGCATCCGGACGGTTTTGTTTAATGATTTGTTTCGTTATTTACGCCGCTTCCCGTTCAATCGGGTTTTCGGTTTTCGGAGCGTCCTTGAACCTCCCCGAAATAAGCCCCGCGGCTATGGTAAACGCCACAAACATTACAAGCGTGGCAATCAGTCCGCCTCCGACGGACATGCTGAAATACATTATCTCTGCCGTTTGCATGGTCGCGTTTACAACACATATCGTAACTATGGTCAACGCCAGCGCGATTATTACGAGTATGCCGACGGCTGCCTGCAACGCCTTTGACGTCGCTTTGTATTTTTCGGTGTCGCTAAGATACGCGCACACCCATGCCCCGGAAAGTAAAATCACGATATAGCAAGCATAGTATCCGAACGCAAGCGCCGCCGTCGCGTCGGGTTGCGCCTGTGCAAGTAATCCCGACTCAATGTTATCGGCAGAGTATGCGCGCGCCCAGCTGTATCGAACCGACCTTAATAACTGCGACGGCCTATCCATATTCAAAAGTTCAATAAACTCATCGTTGTTTTTTTTGATTTTCGCCGCATAATAATCAAATTCGTCATAGGGAGTTTTCCCCGCAAAAAACTCTTTCCGTATCTCCTTTTCGCCTTTACTCAAAACGCTTGATAACGTGAAATCATTATAAAAATCGGTTGTGAACATTTCGCTTTGAGTCTCGGACGTTTTTGCAATAAGCGTGCTTTTTGCGCTCGGCGCGAACGTGCAAGCGCATACGATAAGAATGAGCGCGACGGGCAAAAACTTAATCGCTTGTTTTTTCACGGAATACCCGCTTTTTGTTTTCTTTAACGCGTCTGCAACGAGAATCGCAACAGTCGACATTACTGAAAAGAGCATTGTAACGATTAACACTCCCGAAGCCGCTACTTCGCCGTATATTACGTCCAGATTCACACCGTTTGCGTTTTTATTGAACACTCCGCTTATAAACGACAGTGCCAGCGCGAAAAACAAAAACATCGGCAACGCATAAACGAATTTCCCTATGTCTTTTCCTTTTCCCGTAAGCGTAAAAACAAAATAAATAATCGCGCAAATCAGCATCGAAGACGCAAACAAAATATACAACAAACTTGTCAACCCGAAAACAATTGCGTTGTCGCTTTCGACAGAACCGCTTTGTTCATCGAAAGACAATCCGTATGCTTGCAAAGCAATCGCCGCTTTCCCTATAAACTTTGCGGTATCGTCGTCGATATTATATCTGCCGGTATTTTCGTTATAACAACCGGAAAGTTTTCTTTCAAATTCATCGGAAACCTCATAAATCTTGTCTTTGAGTCTTTCGATTTTCACGTCGTCCTTGCCCTGCTTGTAATGACGGGCTGTTGCATTCATAAGCGTAATGCCGTCAACTGTTGACAAGTAATCGGTTTTTGCCTGTCCGCTTGCAGTTGACGTGTTGATGTATATTTTGAATTTCGCCGTCGGGCCAAAAGCAAGACCGAGCATTATTGTGCAAAAAACAAGGATTATCGCACTTTTTGCAATGCTTAAAGCCTTGTTTTTGTCGAAAACGCCGCATTTGTTTTGGTGCTTGCTACTTGGCAAATCGCCGCTCGTTTCCGTTTTTGCGGCTGTCGAAGCGACGGGTTGAGTTGCACTGTTTTCTGCTTGGACAGGTGTACAAACGACTTCTTCGTTTTCATTTTCAGGCGTCACAAAACTTTCCGTCTGAACACTTTGAACAGGTGCTTCGCTTTCGATTTTTGCGCCGCAAACGCCGCAATAAACCGCGCCGTCCAGCAGAGCGGCTCCGCATTTTTTGCATATGTTTTTGGTTTGATCCGCGCCGCAAAACGGGCAAAAAATAAATTCCGCAGGAATCTCTTTCCCGCACTTCATACAAACTTTTGTGCTTTCCATATTTCCCCCCTAAATTTTCTTCTAACAATAATTATATTGTCGTACGCTTACATTGTCAATATTTTTGTTTCTTTGTCCAAAACCTCGTATTCCCTACTTTTGTTGAAAGTCGCGAAAAAGGCAGACGAAAATCGCCTGCCTGCCTTGTTTTTCGAGATATTTTGACTTTGCGGTTACTTCTTTTTAAGAACGTCGTCGAAGAGTTTCAGGTTGTCGAAAGACGGTTTGTACTTGCCTTCTTCGATGCCGCGGATTATTTCGACCGCCCTGTCGTTGACGGGAGTCGGCACGCCGACCTTTCTTCCGTACTCGCTCACGACGCCGTTGATTGCCTCGACCTCGCAAGGTTTGCCCTTTTCGATATCCTGCAACATACTTGCGCGGATAAGGCGGTGTTTTTTGATTGCGACGGGAATTATCGCAAACGAGATTTTTTGTTTAATCGGGTTGTTGTAATCCAGAAGTTTTACGACGTCTTTGCCCTGAATCGGCTCAATATGAATGCCGCCCGCGCGGGTTGAGTCGATGATTTCTTTTATGATGCGTTGCGCGCAAAGTCTGCTTTTTTTGTTGTCCGCGACCTCGCCGAAATTGCAGCCGAGCACCGCCGACATTCCGCTGAATGCGGAGTTTACGAGAAGTTTTGACCACCTTACCCCTATGAAATTGTCCTCAACCTCGACTTTGCCCATAATGGACAGTATACGGACGATTTCCTTGAAATGCTTGTCTTCCTGCGCTTTTTTATTGAGAGCGCCGAGCGCGAAAACCAAAGCGTCGGGTTCCGACGTGAGTTCGCTGACGCCGGGAGCGGTCATTTGCGCGCCCCAGCCGATTGCACAACCGTACGTCCTGTCTTCGCCGATTATTTCGGACACGCTGTGTTCCGGAAGACCGTTTTGCATCGTACAGATTACGCCGTCGTCCGCCAAAAAGTTTGTGAGCATTTTCACGACTTCTTTGTTGTTGAGTTGCTTTGTCATAAGGAAAATTATGTCGTATTTTTCCTTCATTTCTTCGGGCAGCATCGCGTTGACTTTCACGTTGAAATTCGCTGTCCCCGTGATGGTTGCGCCGTTCTCTTTCAACGCGGCGACGTGCGCTTTGTTCCTGTTGACAAGGTCGATTGCCTCGCCGCTTTTCGCGACGTATGCTCCAAGTACCGTTCCGAGCGAACCCGCTCCGTAAATGCAAACTTTCATATTAACTCCTTAAAATTTTCAATCAAAGATATTTTACCACGAAAAATCCTTATTTACAACGGTTGAAAATAATTTATTCACTTTTAGCGGCATTTTCACGGCAGCGGTCTTTCAAAAGTTTCGGCGAAATCTCGTTGACAACCGCCGTTTACTTCTATATAATGCAATCAAATGAATAATCTCGCCGCCGGGTGAGCGCGTCAAATTGCATCGTTAGGCCTTTGAAGATGCAACCTGGCGCTTTTTTATTTGTGGAGAAAAATGAAAAACCAGACCTTGAAAGAATTTTTTAAATACGTGTCGGCAAACGTGATTGCCATGATCGGGCTGTCCTGCTATATTCTGGCGGACACGTTTTTCATTTCTTTGAGTCTCGGGAAGACCGGGCTTGCCTCGTTGAATCTGGCATTGCCTTCGTTCAGTATCGTTTTTTCAATCGGTCTTATGTTCGGCATCGGCGGAAGCACTAAATTCGCCATATACAAAGGCGCGGGGGACGTCAAAAGCGCAAACAGAGTGTTCACTCACACCGTTTTTGTCGTTGCGTGTTTTGCGGTCGTATTCGTGCTTCTCGGCGCGTTTTTAAGCGGTCCCGTGGCGTCGTTTCTCGGCGCGGACGGCAAAACGTTTTCGGGGAGCAAAACCTACGTGCAGATTATACTTTGCTTTGCGCCCTTTTTTATGTTCAACAACGTTCTGCAAAACTTCATCCGCAACGACGGCGCGCCCAGACTTGCGATGACCGCGTCGCTTCTCGGCAACCTTTTCAACATCGTTTTCGACTACGTTTTTATTTTCCCGTGCAAACTCGGCATGCTCGGCGCCGCCCTTGCGACAGGCATTTCGCCCGTAATAAGCATGCTTATTCTGATGATTTTCTTTTTCCGAAAGAAAAACACGTTCCGTCTTGAAAAGACGAAACTATCTCTTCGCGTGTTCGGCGAGATAATCTCGCTGGGACTTGCGTCGTTTATTGCGGAGTTCGGCTTCGGACTCGTGATGATGCTCATCAATAAGTTGTTCAAGTCGCTTGGCGGGGATACGGCGGTTGCGGCGTTCGCCATCGTCGTCAACGTGTATTACGTGATAAACGCGATTTTCAACGGGATTTCGTTGGGCACCCAGCCTATAATCAGTTTTTCATACGGGCAACACGATTTCACGAGAATACGACAGGTGCTGAAATACGCCCTGATTACAATCGGCGCGACCGCCGCCGTCCTGTACGTTATTCTGTTTTTCTCGGCGGACGGCATTGCGGCAATCTTCAACACGGAAAAAGCGGAAGACCTTCAAAAACTTGCCACGACCGGCATAAAACTGTATTTCATTTCTTCGCTGTTTTCGGGGTTCAATCTGTTATTTTCGTCATACTTTTCGGCGTCCGACAAAGGCGTATGTTCGCAAATCGTCACCCTTCTGCGCGGAGTCGTGCTGATTATTCCGCTTGCTTATCTTTTCGCACATCTTTGGAAAATCACGGGGCTTTGGCTCGCAACGCCCGCCGCCGAAATGCTGACGCTCGTTGCGGCGATTATCATATTCTTTGTCACACGCAAAAAACGCGCCGACACGGAAATCCCCGCCCCCGTTTCGGAACAGGAATAATCCGCCGTACGCGTTCCCTATTTTCCTGATTTTATCTTTTCTTTCCTTTTGTTTTCTGTTTTCTGACGGTAACGACAAGTATTATCGTCGCGATAATAATCAACCCGACGCCCGTGGACAATGTTATGATGATTTTGGTCACCTTTCCAAGCGGCGGCTTGTACCTTTCGGGATTTTCCGACGCGCAAATGAAAAACGTAAGATCGCCGTCGGGCAGTTTTTCAAAATACGCCTCGTAGATTCCGCCGTTCTTCGTGAAATCGACGGTTTCGCCCGTTATGTTAACCGAGCCGTCCGGATTTGTCACGCTCTTTCGCGTTTCGCCCCTTAATAAGTACATGTCCGTGTATATCCGTATCGTAAGGTTGTTGAAGTCTGCCCAGCCCGCCGCGGGACTTAAAAGATAAGTGTACGAATACACCGGCGGCACGTAATTGCGGGTTGCCGACGGATAAAGCGGCGCGGATACCGTGTTGACAAGCGTTTCTTCCGGCGCGAACGTAAGAGTGTAATCGTACCATCGGAACAAACACGTGCTTAGCGAATGTTCCCACTTTTGAAACACCGTCGACGTTCTGCTTTTAATCAGCGCAATCGTCGCGTTGTACCAGTCCACGTCGCTGACGTCGCTTCCCGCCGGTCTGAATTTCAGGGCGTAATCTTTGAAATTATACTCGACCTTCTTCCCTTTGACGACGCTTCCCCCGACGCTTTTCCACTTGTCGTCAAAGAAACTGAATTTGCTTTCGATATCAGTAACGTCTTCCCCGACAAACGCCAGCGTCAGCTGCCCGCCTTTCAGGCCGTCCTGCCATGCGACAAGTTCCATTAAGTCCCCGTTTTTTTCGTACTTGACGTAATTATCCGCCACTATGTATTTAAAGTTTTTCACGTTGTCCGAAAACATGACGTACGTCGGCAATTTTCCGTTTGCACCTTTAACGTCCAAAACGTATTCATAAACCGGCAAATCTGTTGAAAGAGTATCGTCTGCAATAAAGTCGTCCGAAAAGTATCGAAAGTCCTCTTCAAGGTCGAATTTTGCAAAGGGATCCGCCTTATAAGTATGGCGGATTGTTTTGTCTAAGTCTTTTCCGTTGGTTTTTACCTTAAAGTATTCCTTATCCGCCTCGGTCTGCGATTCGTCATACGGAACGAATCCGAAAGGAAACAGACACCTTGTTTCGACAATCAGATTTGTCGGATTGCGGAAAGTGTATTCGGCTGTAACTGTGCCCCGCCTGACGTATTCCTGCACGGGAATAAATCGGTCGGCGGAATAAATATGAAATGTCAGATCTTCCTTGTCGACGACTATCGGGCTGTTTTCGGTCTTAACGATAACCCCGCTTGAATCGTAGCCTATCGTTTCTCTCGGCGCGGAATTCGCTTCCGAGACGGCGGGCGACGAAAATGCGACCGACGAAAACAACGTCAACGCTATGGTCAGAAGAAGAATTATTGTCTTTGTCCGGGTTTTCATTTTTGTCCTATTTTATTTCGGAAAACAATTCTTTTCCGACTCCGCATACGGGACAGACGAAATCGTCGGGCAAGTCTTCAAACTCGACAAGCGGGATCCCGTTTTCTTTGCAACTTTCTTCGTCGTATACCCAACCGCATACTTCGCAAATGTACTTTTTCATTTTCTTTCTCCTTTTGGTTTATTTGTATTTGATTTATTTCATAAGTTCAAACGCCGACGCGTCGTGCTTGCATATCGGACAAATGAAGTCGGGCGGCAGTTCTTCGCCCTCGAAAACGTAGCCGCACACTTTGCAAACGTACGATTTTTTCTTTGGCGCGACGGGCTTCGGCTTCACGTTTTTCTGATATTCCGTATAAGTCAGCGTGTCGAGATCGGAAAACACCGCCGCTTCTTCGACGGAACAAACGAACATGTCGTGCGTACCGAGGTCGATTATCTGCTCCGCCGCAAGGGATATGAACGCGTTGCAACACTTTGGCATTACGACAAGCCCGTTTCCGCTCCTTTTCGGCGTTTCTCCGAAAAACTTATCGACGGTTCTGCCGCTTTGGAAACCGAATCTTTTGAAAACGTCAAAGGTAGCGTCGACCGACAAGCAGTTGACGTTCATTTTCAGCGTTTCCAGAATCGTCCCGCACGAGTAATTCTGTTTGTTTACGCAAACGGCGACTCTCACCGGATTGCTTGTGACCTGCATTACGCTGTTTACGATGCAGCCGTTGTCTTTTCTTCCGTCGTTGGTGGTCAGAACGTACAGCCCGTAGCCGATTCTGAACAATGCGGAAAGGTTAATTTTCTCTTTTTCGTCCGTCATATTTATTCTCCTTCGTTTAATTCTCGTTGTTTATTCGCACCGTATGCAACCGCCGCCGCGCCGCACAGGGACGCATAGTATCCAAGCCCCGAATATTCGATTTTGACGGTTTTATCAATCGGAAGAAACAGTTTATCGTTGATTTCTGCGATAAGGTCGTCTTTGAACAGGTCAAGGCTTTGGGATACTCCGCCGCCAAGATAACATACATTCACGTCAAGAAGAGTCGCGGCTTGTGCTATGACCGCACCCAGTGCTTTTGCCGCGCGCCTGTATGCCGCAACTGCGATTTCATCGCCTTCATTTGCAAGCGCGCCAATCTCTTTCGCCGTCCTGTCCTGCCCCGTTTTTTCCTTGTAATAAGCGGAAACCGCCCGTCCCGACGCCACCGATTCCAGACAGCCTTTCTTCCCGCAGGTACAAGCCTTTCCGTTTTCTTCGAATCTGATATGCCCGAATTCGCCGGCGCAAAAGTTCGCCCCGACGTAAAGGCTTCCGTTCAGATACAGCGCGCCGCCCACTCCGTTGCTGACGGTAATCCACATAAAATCGTCGACGTCCGCCGCCTTTCCGAAAACTTTCTCGGCAACGGCGCAAGCGTTCGCGTCGTTTTCGGCATACACGGGGATCCCAAGAATTTGTTTAAGGTCTTCCGCCGCGTGCCAATCCCTGATTCCCAAAAAAGGCGCGAGCGGACATACGCCCGTATCGCCGTTCACCGGCCCCGGCAACGAAACGCCGCATATTTCGGGCTTGTATTTTTCCATATACGGCGCAGCCATTCGTTTTACGTCCGCATACAGCGTTTCAAGCGAATACGCCGACGAATATTCTTTGCGATCGTATTCGACGACAATGCCCGTTTCGTCAACGACGCCCACCAGAACTTTTGATCCTCCGATGTCGATTGCAAGACACTTTTCCATTTTTCTTCTCCTTTCAGATTCCTGTCAAAAGATAATCCGTACTTGCTTTTCAAGGACTTTTTCGGTTTTCTGCAACAAAAAAGCGCAAGGAAATAAAATTTATTCCGATTGCGCTTTAATAATTCTTCTCATAGGCGGTTACCTCCGTCGCGGAGTTAAAACTTCCGATTAAAAATTATTGTCGTTTGCTCCTTCCTGTTTTAGGTATGAATATTTTATCACAAAACTTCGTTTTTGTCAATTTGTCGCGTTCTGCCGAAAAAGACGTTGCTTTCGCATCTCAAAGGTGCTCGCGGTTCTTTTTACCGTTCACGTTTCCGAGCGTTATTTCGACAACCGCCCCGTTTTCGTTGCGCGCCCGGATTTCCCCGCCGTGCATTTTGATTATTTCCTTCGTGAGAGCAAGCCCTATGCCGGTATTTCCCTTTTTGCCCGTGTAAAACCTTTCAAAAACGTGCGGAAGATCGTCCTTGTCAATGCCGTCGCCGTCGTCGGAAATCGCGATTATCGTTTTATCGTTTTCGTTTTTGCACGCAACGGTCACCGTCGTTTTGCAGTATTTGAACGCGTTGGATATGAGATTTGAAACGGCTTTTCGTATTTGCTTCTCGTCACACAAAACCACCGCCTCGAAGGATATTTCGGTTTTAAGCGTCTTTTGACTGTTTTCAAAGACGGGCGCAAACGAATTTGCGACGCTTTTTATTATTTCGGTTACGTCGGTTTCCAGAAACTCCGGTTTTGCCTGTGCGGAGTCGATTTTCGACAACGCCAGCAGTTCTTCGATAAGCTCCGTCATTCTGTCGCTTTCTTCCATAATAACGCCGGCGGATTCTTTTACCGGGAGAACCCCCGTCTGTATTCCTTCCGCATAGCCCTGAATCGCCATGAGCGGCGTTTTCAGCTCGTGCGAGGCGTTCTGGAAAAACGACTGCCTTATCTCCTGCGCCGATTCGATTGTCTTGCCGAGCTTTAAGCCGATGGCGCATATCACCGCACCCACGATTATCACCGCGACGCAAAACAACAGGTTGAGCCAGCGGACGTAATTCAATATTGATTTTATATCTACGTACAAAACGTACTCGTATTTATCCGTTAAGTCGGCGTCGGACGAATAAACCGCCAGAACAACGTCGCGGTTTTTATCTTTCATTCTGTAAACCTCGCCGCGAACGGGCTTTTTATCGCCACAAAACGCCAGCACTGCTTTTTCCGTTTCGGTGAGATACACAAGGTCTTCGTTCGCCCCGCCGATTTCCAGATACGCAACGCTCGAACTCAGAAAATTCATGCCCGACTTTTCGTCGTCGTGATTTTCGCCGATTTCTTGTTCAATCGCCTTTTTCGCCTGATTTTCCAAACTTTTCGGGACAACGACGTTTACGACGACAAGCAAAGTGCAAAGGATAAGCGCGACCGAACATAAGCACGTCAGCACTATTTTCAGTTTGATTTTTGTCATTCGTCTTTCACCGCCGCGCTTAATTTGTATCCGTATCCCCACACGGTTTCTATGGTTACGACGCTTTTTGCCGCAGACAATTTTTTTCTTATCCGCCTTACCGTTTCGTCAATGGCGCGCGTTTCGGTGTCTTCGTCAAACCCCCAGATTTTGTCCAGCATGCTATCGCGGGAATGGGTTTTCTGCGGTTCTTCCATCATAAACGCCAGCAAACTCATTTCGGTTTTTGTCAACGGAACGACGGTTTTATCGGCAAAAACAGAATGTTCATCTTCCGAATACGTCAAATCGGCATGTTTCAAAACCTTGCCTTTCGACTTTTTGTCGCCGCTCATTTCAGCCCTTCTCAAAAGGGCTTTCACCCGCATTAAAAGCACGGTCGGGCGGAACGGCTTGGTAAGGTAATCGTCGCTGCCGAGCGTTATCCCGTTGACGTAGTCAAGTTCGCCGTCTTTGGCGGTAAGAAGGATTATCGGTACGTCCGAATACTTTCTTAATTCTTTCACGCACTCGATTCCGTCGCGCCCGGGCATCATAATGTCAAGAATGACAAGGTCGGCAGGCTCCCTTTCAAACGCGGCAAGAAGAAGGTCGCCCGTGTCATACGCGCTCACTTCGTACCCGTCGCTTTGAAGGAAGTTTTTCAATAGTTCCCTTATGTTTTTTTCGTCGTCGGCAACGTAAATTCTGTACGCCATATTCCCTCTCTCGCGCAATCGGCATCGCTTTTCGCGATGCCTTTTGCAAGATGTGTTTTGGTGGGTTTTATTTTCCGCAGTTTTCAGCGAAACAATTTTCATCGCATTCGATAAAAAGCACGTCGTACTCGCCGCATCCGTTTCCGGAAAAGCCGCAGGAGCCGTCCTTGCAATCGTTGTACAGAACGTCCTCGTCTTTATCATACAGTTCATCGTACAGCTTGTCAAGTTTCGCATCGAGCGCGTCAAGCTCGTCAACGTTTTTCAAAAGCGCGGTCTTTTCGTCGTCGGTGAGAGTTTTCAATTCTTTGATGAACGCCCTTTCGTCAAAATTTTCGGGAATTTCGTCAAGTTTTTGGAACTCTGCAAAGTACTTTTCCCAAAGCGCGGCGTTTTCGTCAAACGACTTCTGATATTCCGCCTCCAAACTTTCTATTTGTGAAATCGTCCGTTCTATTTCGGCGGTGTTCTTTTCGTTCCCCGTTGAGGCTTTCGTGACCTTATATTTCGGCAAAAGCACTGCCGTAAGCGTGATTGCCACGGCGGCGATCGCAACGACGGCGGAAAGTAAAGTTATCTTTTTTGCTTTCATTGTTCTTTCGGTTTTCATTGGTATATGCTCCTTTTTGATTATTTGCAAGCCCGTCGCTTACAATTTAATCATATCTTATCCCGAAAGCATAAATCCCCGAAAACCTGCGGTTCTTTTGCAACAATATTGCAACATTTTCCGTCGCACGGCGCATATAAAACGCGCCGCACTCCGAAAAACGTTATATAAGGATATAGGAAAAGAATTGGTATAAAAAAGAATTAATTGCTTGATTTTGCCGTATTATGCCGCAGCGGTTATTTCAAAGGCGAACGTTGCTTCTCCCGCATTGTAGTTCATGCACTCGGCAACCATGACTTTGACTTTGTATTTGCCGACCTCACTGGGGGCAACCGCCTTCCAGGTTTCTTCGCCGTCTTTTTGGAACATGAACATTACTTCGCCCATTCCCATCACGTTGAACTTATCTTTGGTGATTTCAACGGCGTTTCCGTCATGAACTTTGCCCAGCATTGCGCCGTCTTTCAAGGTAATCATGTTGTCGCCTTTCTTGATTTCGAAATCGAATTCGGCAACGCCCGCCTGATACATTTCGGTTTCGGCAACCATGACTTTCACTTTGTACATGCCGACCGCCATGGGGGCAACCGCCGTCCATTCGCTTTCGCCTGCCTTATACATGAAAGTGACCGCGCCGTTGCCCATGAATTTGAATTGTTCTTTCGTGAACGTCACGGCTTTTCCGTCGTACTTCTTGCCAAGCATAACGCCTTCTTTCAATGTTACGGGGTTGGCTTGAAGAGCGGCGATCTCTTCTGTATGTTTCTTTTTGCAGACGGTGCAGTAACGGGTTCTCGCGCCCTTTTCGGTTGCGGTGGGTTTTTTCGTTACTTCCCATTTGCCATAGGTATGTTTCGCCTTATCTTTCACTTCCTTGCAGTCCTTATCGGTGCAAGCGCGCCAGTGATACTCGTTGTTGTAGGTATAGGTTTTTGAGAAATTGTGTTTCTTTCCGCATGCCGCAAAAACCGCCATACATATCGCAAGTACGGAAACCAGCGAAATCGTCATAATAAATGTTTTTTTCATTTTGTTACTCCTTTTGTTTTATTATTTAAACGCCGCACGGCGATTAAATCCGTATTTGTGCTTTCCGACCGCACACGATAATTTTATCAGATAATAAAACCGACTTCCCCGAACGATTGCGTCAGAATTGTCACAAATTTGCAACAAACGGATTTCTGCCCGAAAATTCTTCGGGCGAACGGTGGCGTTTTTGACAATGAAAAAACGGAGATTCGTTTTCACAAATCTCCGCTTTCGTTGCTTTTTACGCCGTCGGTTTATCTTAACGCTTTATCTTCCTTATGAATGATTCCGCCGTTAGTCGCGTCGATGCGGTAAGTCCACTGCGTTTGTCCGTCGTTGAACACGAGATAGAAATACGGAGTTTTGATGCCGCCGTCAACCAGCTCTTCCACGGTGAAAACGACCTTTGCGTTTTCTTCGATCGCGGCGTCCTGCAAAGCGGTTTCCTTTGCCCTTTCGATATTGATATATCTGCGGTTGTAAATCACTTCGCCGGTCTTTGCGTCGATTTTATAGCTGAACTGGTACTTTTCGATGTAGAATTCCAGAACCCAGCACGGACGTCCCGAGTTGCGGCTCAACACTTCTGTGGTAAACACGACTTCGACTCCTTTCGGAATTTCCGCGTCCGTTAGAGCAATCTCTTTTGCCTTGTCCAGAGAAACCATAAGGGCTTCTGCGTTGCTGTACATAATGCTACCGTCCGTCGCGTCGATGCGGTAAGTCCACTGCGTTTTCCCGTCGTTGAACACGAACAGATAATACGGGGTTTTAATGCCGCCGGCAACCAGTTCTTCAACGGTGAAGACAACCTTGCTGCCGTCGGAAAGATCCATATCTTGCAGCGCGATCGTTTTGGCTTTCGCCATGCTCACGTAGCGGGTGCTGAATAAGATTTCTCCCGTTTCGGCGTCGATGACGTAGGAGTATTGATACTTTTCGTTGTAAAACTCAATAATCCAGCACGGGCGTTCGGGACCTTTGTTCAGTTCTTCCTTTGTGAAAGTAACTTCGTTTTCGTCCGTGATGCCGGCGTCTTTCAACGCGATTTCTCTTGCTTTCTGCAACGAGACGAGTAACGCGACTTCGCTCTTGTCAAGCACGTGACCTAACGTTGCGTCGATACGATAAGTCCACTGCTTTTCGTCGTTATTGAACACGAGGTAGAAATACGGGGTTTTAATGCCGCCGCCGACGTATTCTTCAATGGTGAACGTGAGTTTTGAAAATTCCTCAAAGACACCTGCGTCTTGCGCCGCGATTTCTTTTGCTTTCCTTATGTCAATATGGTATTCGAAAAAGAACACCTCGCCGGTTTTGGCGTCGATTTTGAAAAAGTATTGGAACTTTGTCGTATAAAATTCCAGAATCCAGCACGGGCGTCCCGAATTTCTGCTCAATTCTTCTTTGGTAAACACGACTTTTTCTTCGGCGTTATCGGCAAGCCCCGCGAATTTCAGAGCGATGCTTTGAGCGTCTTCCAAAGATATGAACAATGCCACTTCGTTTTTGTCAAGAATGTCGCCGTTGATTGCGTTGATAAGGTATGTCCACTGCGTGTTTTTGTCGTTGAACACGATGCGATAATAAGGATATTTCGCGCCGATGTCGATAAGCCTTGCTTCGGTAAATTCCACTCTCGTTGTGCAGCCGGAGTCACTTAATGCGATCGCTTTGGCTTTTAAAATGCCGATATAGCCGGAAACGATAATTTTGGAGTCGATATCTTTCTGCAACCAGACAAGCTCGTCAAGGGGCAGATTTGCAAGTTCTTCTTCGGACATGCTGCTGTTTTTCTTTGCGTCGGCGATAAGTTGGGCTTTGCCTTGCGATACGCCGTATTTTTTCGCAATGGCTGCCGTTTCGTCGTTGACCGCAGCAGGTGCGTAAACCACCGTGTGGACGGACTTGGTTTTTTCAAGCGCACGCCGCACGTTCTCGGACACGGACTCTTTCAGTCTGGCGTTTTCGCTCAACTTTTTGTCGAAAGAAATTAGCACGGTATCGTTGCTTTCCATAAAACCCGCCGCCTTGTATGCTGCAACGGTAAGAGCTACCGCGGTATCGAGACTTTGCCCTTTCAGCGCGACTTTTGCAAGCGCGCCTTCCGCGTCGTCGTTCAGGAAGCGAACTTCTTTTACTTTTCCGTTTCGGGTGATCGTATATTCAACCCCCGGATTGATTTCCATCGTTATCGTACCCGCCGCCGTGTTTCCGACCGCAATCGGGGTAATCACGCCGACCGCAAGCAATAACACAAGACACGCCGCCACTGCCACCGCCATACGGCTGAACTTTACTCGTTTTTGTTTTGCCCTGACCTCGGGCTTTGCGTCCGCAATCATCTTATCGTCAATCTGACCGATTGCGTTCAATAATTTTTCCTTCTTCATAGGTAGATTTCCTCCTTTTCGAGATTTTTTTGAGGTCGACGCGCATACGATACAAAATGGCCTTGACCTTGTTTTCGCTCATATCGTGCATTTCGGCGATTTCGCGGACGGGATACATATACCAGTATCTTTGCACGAATAAGTTGCGTTTCGTCTTGTGCTGGGCGCGTAAAAAGTTGTTTATCACTGCAACGAGATGCGCTTCGTCCATCGCCGTCTCGACGCCGCTTACGTCGGGAATACAGTTTTCAAGCTCGGACAAAACGATTTCCACCTGTCCGTTCCCGCGCTTTGCAGCCGATTGCCGCTTATAGCGATTAATGGCGAGGTTGCGGGTGATTTTTCCGAGAAACGCCGTCAGGTTGCCGGGCTTTTGCGGGGGGATACTGTTCCAGGCGCCAAGGTAAGTATCGTTAACGCATTCTTCCGCATCGAAATGATTGAAAAGAATGTTGTAAGCGATGGTATGGCAGTATTTCCCGTACTTTTCCGCCGTGACGGATATCGCGCTCTCGTGCCGCTCCCAAAACAATTCGATAATTTTTTGGTCGTTCATTTTGCTTCTCCTTCGACGTCGAAAAACCGTTTGCGATTTATCGACGATCAAACGCTGCGTCTAATAATAAAGACAACAAAAAATCCGCGTCGTTGCGTGAAAGTTAAAAAATCTCAAAAACTTTTCACGCGGCGCGGATTATAAAGTGGATTAAATTTGTTTTCGCTTTTAACTTTCCGTTTATATGCCAAATAATAAAATAATACAAGCGTTGCCAAAACGCCGATATTTTCTCGTTTCACGAGAAGATAAGGCGGTTATTCTTCAATCGGCGTGAAATCGAATTTAATCACGTCAAAAAGCCCGCGCGTCGTAATTTTCAGTTCGGGAATTACCGCAAGCGACATAAACGACAGGCACATGAACGGTTCGATTTCTTCCGGCACGCCCGCTTCACGCGCTTTTTTTCGCAGAATTTCGGTTTTTTCAAAAACGTATTCCTGATCCTTGTCGCTCATAATCCCGCCGACGGGGAGTTCCAGCGTTTCTTCGATAACGCCGTTTCTTGAAAAGGTCATTCCGCCGCCCGCGCGAATAATTTCGTTGACGGCAGCCGCCATATCTTTGTCGTTGTCCCCGATTGCGATGATATTGTGGCTGTCGTGCGCGACCGACAACGCGACGGCGGCGTTTTTAAGACCGTATCCTTCCATAAGTCCCAGCCCGATTTTCCCCGTGTTTTTGTGTCTTTCGACAACGCAGATTTTGTTAAGCCCGTCGGTTTTGGCATATTCGCCGTTTCTGCCGTTGACTTTTTTCGTTTTGTTGAACGTAACGACGTTGTCGGGCATTAAACCGATGACTTTTACTTTGTCCGACTTTAATTTTATTTTCAGTTTGTCTTCGGAAATATAATCCGTGTGCATCGTGTTTCTTACGGCGGCGTCGAAAACGCTTTCCGCGTCGAACAGGGCTTTCCCGTCTTTTGCGACAAGCACGCCGTTTTTGTAAACTTCTTTCGGTCTGAAATCGTACAGGTCGTCAAACACCACAAGGTCGGCGATTCTTCCCGGCGCAATTGCCCCGCGGTCGTCGGTTTTGTAACACTCGGCGGCGTTCAGCGTTGCGGCGGTCAGCACGTCAATCGGATTTTTCCCGGCTTTCACAAGCATTCTTACGTTGTTGTCAAGGTGTCCCCTTTCTTTCAGATCGCTCACCTGCTTATCGTCGGTGCAAAGCAACAGCCTGCGTTTCGTTTTGTCGGTGAACGCCCCCGCCAGCGCGTTTATGTTGCGGGTTGAGGAGCCTTCTCTCATCTGAATGTAAAATCCGCGTTTGACTTTGTCCAGGACGTCCTTTTCGCAGACGTTTTCATGGTCGGTTTTTATCCCTTTGAGCGCGTATGCGTTGACGTCGTCCTCGTTTGCGGTTACCAGATGCCCGTCGATTATTTTGCCCTCTTCCGCGCAGCATTTCAGTTTTCTCATCGCTTCTTCGTCGCCCGCGCGGACGGCAGGACTGTTCATAAATTCACCAAGCCCGTATATGTCGGGGTTTTTTATGAATTTTTCCGTGTCGGACGCGTCAATCGTTGCGCCGTTGTCTTCAAAAGGCGTCGCAGGCACGCAACTCGGCAACATAAATCTTATGTCCATCGGGACGGTTTTCGCCTCTTTTATCATATATTCGACGCCCGCTATCCCCGAAACGTTGGCGATTTCGTGCGAATCGGCTATGCACGTCGTTACGCCGTAAGGCATCACCGCTTTTGCAAAGTTTGCGGGCGATAACATCGTGCTTTCAATGTGCAGGTGCGTGTCGATAAGCCCCGCGGAAACGTACGCGCCGTTAAGGTCGATTTCCTTCTTGCCGTCGTATCGCCCGACGCCCACGATTATTCCGTCCGAAACCGCTATGTCGCACTCTTCGATTTCGCCGATAAATACGTTCACGGCTTTGCAGTTTTTAAAAACCAGATCCGCTTTTTCTCTGTGCGTGCATTGTTCGATATGTTTATCCATTTTCCGATTACCTGCCTTTTCGATTTTTTTATTTATATTTGTCTTGTCGTGTTATATTCGTCGCGACGGCTTTCCGCTGAATACAAAAAAACGCAAAGGAACGTTTCGTTCACTTTGCGCTTCCGGTCGTATTGTTTTTCATTTTCATGGTCGGATACCCCCGTGCCTTTCTAATGTTGAAACCATTCTATCACAAAATAATTTGTTTATCAAGTCTTCTTGCGCCCTGTTGCGCCCCGTTTTTCGTCAAACGAAAACCGCCCGCCTTTTTCTTTTCTTCGTTTGCGGGTAAATTAACGAGCCGGGGTTCACGCCGCAGGCGACGCGATGCACCGCATCGTGCAAAATCCCTGTTGTTAAGTGTCGAAAAACAAAAACGGACAAGCGAGTTTGCTTGTCCGTTTTGTTTGGCGATGCGTTAGTAACGAAAATCGAATTCTACTCGTAGTCTTTCAATTTTTCTTCTATCTTTGAAATAGACACCCTGAACTGCAGAAAATCATTTTGAGTCCAGTTTTGAGAAGACTCTGTGTAACTGTGATCCGGTACCCTTCTCGCTTTATTTATTATATCAAAATCATTTCTTAGTTCATCTTTTGACTTGTTTTCAAAAATGTTTGCAAACAAGTCAAAATTATCAACAATTATTCTCGACAATACGCTAAAGTATATCTTATTTACACTTGGATCAAACAACTCATTGTAGGATAGTGAGTTTGCTTTAGTTAAATCATAAGATTGTATGGCACTATGCTCTGTCATAACTTTTAATACCAACTCTTTTGCTTTATTAATACCCTTAAGTGTAGCCAATGTATTTTTGACCAATTTACGCAAAGACATTTCCACAGAATTAATTCTATATTGAATTTCTTGTTTTTGCTCTTCAATTGTCAAATTTGCCCGTTCGTATTTATATTTTCCCAATAAATATCTTTCTATTGTTTTAAAGCGTATTTTATATATGCCATCCACATTTTCAATTAATCCGTAGCCAAGTAGATGGAGAAGAGCATTATCGTCAACAAAATTTGAAATGTATTTGCCTCCGTTTAATGCAAGTTCTTTTAACACATTGAATTCTTTCGGATAGTTTGTTACAAGTATGTTTAATATCATTAAATAGAAGCCTGTAGCCTCATTAGTTTCTTCAAACAATTTAATGAATTCATTATATTTCGATTGACTTACCGTCCGAGGGCGAGATAACCCGGCATCCTTTATTTCGTGGTTAATAAAACTACAAAGTAATCTGATTAAATATGGGTGACCGCCGCAATCAAGTGTTAAGGAAGAACAGACATGATCATCAAACGATAATCCCATATATCCACCAAGCGTATTAACCATATTTTGTGTATCAATTAACGTAAATGGCAATAAATATGCTCCTTGGTTTGATAAAGCCAATTGTCCATACATCGGGTTCGTACTTCCGTTGTGTAAAACGGGGATCTCATTGATTCTTGGGTTTGTTCCAGCTACGACAATAGAAATTACATTGGGGTTTTTAAGATACAAGCCACGCAATGCATTCCAAAAAGAAATGTAGTATGTGCCGTCTGCCCAATTCGAATTATCGCTTGGAACATCAAATGTTATTGCCTCAATCTCATCAAAAAGCAATACAATTGTTTTTGATGTCTCTTTATAAAGCGTCAGGATATCATCTTCAAAACAAACAGCCGCATTACCATCTAAATATGATTGCTTAGAGTGCACATTTCTTTCTTTTATTCCTGTTTCTTTATAAATATCGCGAATGATTGTATATAATGCCATTTGCCAATTTGATGAAGAAAGCTGACTTTGACATGGAATATATATTGCAGGATAATTATCGTTTTTTAGTAATCTTTTTATTGCATATAATAGTGATGTTTTTCCGCTTCGTCTTAATCCGAAAATGCCACTGTGAATATTATTTTTACATTTATTTACAATGTCAAAGACATAATCTCTTCGTCCAAAAAAGAAAATATCATTTTGTATAGGGTTCGATGAAGAAAATAGATCGACATCGAACAAGTATTTTCGAAATCTGTTTAGAACAAATCCTTCGTTAGGAGAGGATAATAATTCTTTATAGTTAAATGGAATTACTATTGAATTTAAGTTTGTGTCTTTAAGTATAGCTGTAAGTTTTTGTTCTATTTTTTCATCACTACTAATTACAATTTGGCACCCTCTATCTATTCTTAGCTTTGAACTAATCTGTTCAATGGCATACGATGCCGCATCTAATGTACGTGGCTCAAATGATACATAATCGGAAAAAATCACGACAATTTCTCTATTTAAATTAAATGTTAAACTAAAGTCGCTTGTCGGCTTAACTAGGCAGTATCTATAGGTGCTATTTGCTATTGTCAAAGAAGCTCCGCTATTAGTAATGTAGAATACCCTTTTTAGGTAGTTTATTATTTCTTTTTCATCATCGTTATAGCTATCGAATTTAAATTTGGGATTGATTCCTGGATTAACAGTATTTTGCGTATTTGATATGTCCGCTCCCTTTTTTCTAATTTTAATAGCTTTATCTTTTTTGAAATCGCTTTGTTTTTGCACTTCAAATTCTACATAATCACCATCATTTAGTTGATAGATTGTACAATTAAGAAGATCATTCTTGTGAAAAAAATAGACAGTGCTATCGTCCCCGTTTATATATCCATAACTGCCTTCAATGTAATATATATTCCCTTTCATTTACCATATACTCCTAAAAATTTCAAAAGTGATTGTCGAGCTTTAAAGATCTCTTTTTATTCTAAAACAATCATATCACAAAACAATTCTTTTTTCAAGTATACATAATATGTCGTTTTCTTAACGCTTTCGTTCAAATCCCTGTTGTTAAGTTTCGAAAAACAAAAACGGACAAGCGAGTTTGCTTGTCCGTTTTGTTTGGCGGAGAAACAGGGATTTGTGAAATAGCGCAGCGGGTGAGTTTACTCACCAAAGCGGAGCGTCAGCCTGGCGAGCCGGGGTTCACGCCGCAGGCGGCACGATGCACCGCATCGTGCAAAATCCCGTTTCGAAGCATAATAAAAACCCGACGAAATAAGTCGGGTTTTTATGGCGGAGAAACAGGGATTTGAACCCTGGCTACGCTTCTCACGTACTACTCCCTTAGCAGGGGAGCCCCTTCGGCCTCTTGGGTATTTCTCCTTAAACCGAAAACGCATCACAAAAGATGCTTAATTATAATAGCATACGAGTTTGCATTTGTCAAAAGCATTTCGCAAAAAAATGCTCAATATGTGATAAAGGTTGAAAAAACAATTATATTTTATCAATCGAAAGCATTTTGAAAAGATCGTCCTCGGTGACGGTAAGGACGTTTTTCCCGCGGCGGACTGCGGACTCAATCGCCCTTTCTTCTTCTTTTGATGGGTTGCCCGCAAATATATCGGCGCGGCCGACGTGCGATTCCATAACGCCGCCCCTGTCCCGGACTTTTTCGACGATGAGTAACATCTCGCGGAAGTGATTGTCAAAGTAATTTCTGGACACCGCGACGTGTTTTCCGGACAACGATTTTTCAACCGAAGAATCCGCGATAAAGTCTTCCAGAAAGTGTTTGTATTTGTTGAAATTACTGCCGCGCATTAAATTACTTCCCGACGTGCTGTTGCGGTTTATTGCACAAATAAGGCTTTCTGCGCGCGTTTTGTAAAGATAAACCGTGTTATACGCCTTATGAACACCCATACAGTTCGGATACTGCGCGATAAGTTTATTAAGCGACAGCCCCAGCTTTTCGCAAAAGTTTTTGGTGACGAGCATCGACACTTCGGCGTCGTCGTCGCTCTTATGCGGGACGTATTTGTTGACGTCGAGGTTCAGTTCTTCCACAAGTTTTTCGGTGCTGAACGGGTTTATGAGATTATTGTAATCCTTATGGATTGTCTGCACGTCCACGAAGTCGTAATCTATTGACGGCAGGTTGTAACGCTTGCAGGCGTTGTCCAGAAACACGGTGTCGTTTTTGTGCGAAAACCCGATGACGGTCTGATCCTTATATTCGATAAGCGCTTTGATTTTTTCGTACAGCGCGGGGAAAGTCGGGCTTTTCAGAAAAACTTCTTTCGGATACGCCATTTCGATGCCGGGGTAGGCTTCCCTGTTTTTCTTGCCCCAGGCACCCGTATGGAAAATCGCCTCGGGGTTCATCAGAATATCGTCCTTTTCAAGTATGCGGAATTTTTCGTCGGTCAGAACGTAACCGAAACTGCACATACTTTTACCTTCGCTGCACTCTATGTCGAAAAACAAATATCTCATAACGGCGATTAGTATAACACATCTTTCGATACTTTGAAAGCAAGACCGTATATTTTTTGTAAATTTGCAGATACTTTTTTCGGAGGTATTTATGAAAAATCTGAAAAACAGCAAAACTTACGAAAATCTGGCGCGGGCGTTTGCCGGCGAATGTCAGGCTCACGTCAGATATATGTTCATCGAATACGGCGCGAGAAACGAAGGCTACGTCGCGTTGTCCGAAATCATCGACAAAGTGGTTTACGAAGAATTCAATCATGCACGCATGCTTTATTCATTCCTGCAAACCGCCGACGAAAACGTCATCAAAAACATCGATATTTCCGCGGGCTTCCCTTTCAAACAAAAATGGAATCTCCTCGATAACCTTGCATTTGCCGCGGAAGACGAAAAAAACGAGGCGGAAAGAATCTATCCCGAATTTATGGAAACCGCGAAAAAAGAAGGATTCAAGGATATCGCGGGGCTTTTTGAAAACCTTATTCAGGTTGAAACCTGCCACGAAAAACTCTTTCTCGACCTGCACGAGCAGTTGAAAGATTCCGCCCTTTATAAACGCCCGAAAGCGGTAAAATGGAAATGCTCGGGCTGCGGCTATGAAACAACCGCCGAATCCGCCCCGAAAGAATGTCCGCTGTGCCACGCAAAGCAAGGCGCGTTCATGCTGAAATTAAACGACGGAAATTAAATCAAATTGATAGATTTATTATCAGAAAAAATCAATTATAATAATTGCGAAAAAAATTAGCACTCGACTATTGACACTGCTAATTATCGGTTGTATAATGCAGACGTAAAGAGGTGAACGATATGAAAAAATCAACTTCAATTTTATGGTTTTTAGCAAGTATTCTGATGATTGCCGCGGGTATCGTGTGCTTTGCGTTGCCCGTTGACACCACGCTTACGACGCTCGCATACGTAATCGGCGCGATCGTACTCGTAATCGGCGTTGTGGAAATCGCAATGTTCTTCACGACGGTCGGGCTTTTCGGCGGCGGAGCGTTTCTTGCGGACGGCATAATCACGACGATTCTCGGCATAATAATGCTTTCAAACGAAAACGTCGTCGCAGGTTTCCTGCCCTTCATTTTCGCAATGTGGTTTATTTACGAAGGCATTTCGGAATTGTCGATGGCGATCGCCGCGGGCAGACTCAAACTGCCGTACTGGTGGGTACTTCTGCTAACTTCGATATTCGAAATCGTTTTCGGTATGCTGGCGTTCTTCAATCCCGTCGGCGGCGCGATATATCTCACGGTACTTCTGGGCGTGTTCCTGCTTGTACACGGCATATCGATGCTGGGCGACTGGTGCGTCGCGTTCAGAGTCAAAAACTTTTTCAGAAAGTGGATGGGCGATATGAAAACAAATGCCGACGAAATCGACGGCTGACAAACGAATATCCATTCCGGGGACGGGTTTTTCCGTCCCTTTTCTTTTGCCGAAAACTTAATTTTTTCAAAAAAAATTCGCGTCGGGCGGTTAATATCCTTGCTATTATTTTAAGATATGTATATAATACAAAAATCAAACGAGAGATAATAATATGAAAAGAACAGATTTAAGAAACGTTGCAATTATCGCCCACGTCGACCACGGCAAAACCACGCTGGTTGACGAAATGCTTAAACAAGGCGGCACCTTCCGCGAGAATCAGCAGGTTGAAGATCGCGTTATGGACAGCAACGCCCTTGAACGCGAACGCGGCATCACAATCCTTGCGAAAAACACCGCAATCCATTACAACGGCGTGAAAATCAACATCATCGACACCCCGGGACACGCGGACTTCGGCGGTGAGGTTGAACGCGTCCTGAAAATGGTCAGCGGCGTGCTTTTGCTTGTCGACGCCGTTGAAGGGCCGATGCCCCAGACAAGGTTCGTTTTGTCAAAGGCTTTATCGCTCGGGCTTAAAATAATCATCTGCATAAACAAAATCGACCGTCCCGACGCGCGTATTCACGAGGTCGTGGAAGAAGTTCTGGGACTTTTGATTGACCTTGACGCCACCGACGAACAGTTGGACAGCCCCATCGTCTATTGCAGCGGCAGAAAAGGCACAAGCACCCTTACCGAAGGCGCGGAAGGCGAAAACCTTATCCCGCTTTTTGAAACGATTTTGAGCCATATCCCCTGCCCCGAAGGCGACGACCAAAAACCCGCAAAACTGCTGATTTCCGCAATCGACTACAACAACTACGTCGGTCGTATCGGTATCGGTCGCGTCGAACAAGGCGTCATAAGGACAAACTCCGACGTCGTCGTCAGCGACTGGCACAACCGCATTCAACCTTATAAGAGCAAAATCGCCAACCTTTATCAGATCGAAGGCTTAAAGCGCGTTCCCTGCGACGCGGCTGCGGTCGGCGACATCGTATGCGTTTCGGGCATCGAAAACATCAACATCGGCAACACCGTGTCAAGCCCCGAAAACTCCGAACCGTGCGAGTTCGTCAAAATTACCGACCCCACCGTGCAAATGACTTTCTCCGTAAACGACAGTCCCTTTGCCGGCAAGGAAGGTAAATTCGTCACCAGCCAACGCCTGAGAGAAAGGCTTTATTCCGAACTTCTGAAAGACGTTTCCCTGCGCGTCGAAGACACCGACAGCACCGACAGTTTCAAAGTGTCCGGACGCGGCGAAATGCACCTTTCCATTCTTATCGAAACAATGCGCCGCGAAGGCTATGAGTTTGCGGTATCCACGCCCAAAGTCCTTTTCAAAAAGGAAGGCGACACCCTGCTTGAACCTATCGACAGGCTTGTCATCGACGTCCCCGGCGACTGCAACGGCTCGGTCATGGGCGCGGTCGGCGCACGTCGCGGCGATCTCGTACACATGCAGGCAATCGGCGACAGAATGCGCCTTGAATTCGATATTCCGTCGCGCGGACTTTTCGGCTTTAAGAGCGAACTTCTGACGCTTACCCGCGGCGAAGGCGTAATGAGCAGCATATTCCTTGAATATCAACCGTATAAGGGTGATTTCCCCCGCCGTAAAACGGGAAGCCTTGTCGCTTTTGAAACGGGCGAGGCGGTTACTTACGGTTTGTTCAACGCGCAGGAAAGGGGCATCCTTTTCGTCTCCGCAGGCGAACAAGTGTACGAAGGCGAGGTCATCGGCTATCCCCCGACGCTCGGCGATATTACCGTCAACGTCTGCAAGAAAAAACATCTGACGAACACCCGCGCGTCCGGCAGCGACGACGCGTTGCGCCTTATCCCCGTCAAAAAACTTTCCCTTGAAGAATGTCTTGAATTCATCGCCGACGATGAGTTGTTGGAAGTCACTCCCAAGAGTTTACGCATCAGAAAACGCATCTTAAACCACGAGTTGCGTATGAAAGCGCGTTTCGCAAACGCATAACAGGAAATGGTATATCTCTTTTTCGGCATCTGCATAATCGCGGCGACTTTCTGCCTCGGCTTCCGGTCGCTCAATAAAAACTTCTGGGGGCTCGTCGCAAAATATATCGCGTCGCTGTCCTTTCTGATAATCGGAATTACCGCATTCGCAAAAAACCCCGCCTGCAATATGAACTACTTCGTTCCGCTGTTTCTCGGGCTTATCTTGTGCCATGCCGGCGACGCTTTCCTTGGCGTTAAGGAACTTACTCCGACGTACAGAAAACGCCTTATCCCCATCGGTTTATTTGCGTTCCTTCTCGGCCACGTCGCCTTTTCAACGGCGTTCAACCTGACAAGCGGCTTTTATTTCGTGACGGCAATCGTAGCGGCAGTCGCGGCAATACTGACGTTTGGCGGCTCGTACGTCTTTAAGTTTGAAATCCCGCTGTGGATGCGCATACTTATCACCCTTTACTCCTTTACGGTAACGTTTACGGCGGTGTCCGCATGTTATCTGTACGCGGTGCAAAAGACCGTCGGCGGGATCCTTGCGATGATCGGCGCGCTTTTCCTGCTGTTCAGCGACACGTGTCTGTCGTTCGTGTACTTCAAAGAGTGGCGCGCAAACCGCACTTTGTCCGTTCTTGAACTCGCGACCTATTTCGCAGGACAGGCTTTAATCGCATTGTCGATAATGTATGTGTGAAAAAACAGTTGCAAATTTCAAAAAATATTATATAATATAGCAGTACGGCAAAAACCGCCGTATTATCGGGGTGTAGCGCAGATGGTAGCGCGCATGGTTCGGGACCATGAGGCCATGGGTTCAAATCCCGTCACTCCGACCATAAAAAACACACACGCATTATTTGCGTTGTGTGTTTTTTATTTGCCCGAAATAAGGGATTTGAACGGGACGTTAAGAAAACAGCACAGTGCGCTGTTTTTAGTCCCCGGCGTGATAGCAACCGCGTTAGCGGCGCAAAAAAAGGCGCATAAAACGCCTGCGCCCGTAGGGTTGCGGAGCAAATCCCGTCACTCCGACCATAAAAAACACACACGCGTTGTTTGCGTTGTGTGTTTTTTATTTGCCCAAAATAAGGGATTTGAACGATGTTGTAAATTGAAATTCTTTGTGCAATTTGATTTGAACGAAAATAAAAAGACGAGCAGTCGCCCGCTCGTCCAACCTGTTATCGGCATTTCTGCCAGTCCGCTTATTTCTAAGCAAGTCAAAGTATATATGAACTCCGCATTCTTGTCAAGATAAATAAAAAACGCGGAAGATAAATTCCGCGCATCATGTCATGGCATTTCAGCCAAGGACTTATTAAAGTCTTTATTAGATATATTATAATTATTTTATTAAGTCAACCATAAAATCCTATATTTGTGCAATGAAAAACCCACGGCTTGCCGTGGGCTTTATAAGGTATTTAAGATTATTGTTGCGGTTGAGGTTCGGCAGGCTGCACCATATTTCCGTATTTCACGCGGTTTGCGACTTCATACAGAAGTTTCGGGTTGTCGGACATAATGCAGTCCGCGCCGTTTTTAATGAGTGTTTCCATCTGGCTTGCCTCGTTGATTGTCCAGAACTGGCATGCGATGCCGTACTTGTGCGCGTAATCAATGAACGACTTGCTGCCAAGGAACGGGAACCAATTCATATAAGGAATTTGCAAAACGTTGTATTTCACCGTGCCGAGGTCGCGGTTCATAAGGTAACTCAAAAAGATTTTCAGAACTTCGAGAATACCTGCGGAGCGGTTGATTTTGCCGTTGTACACGTTGGCGTTGAGATAATCGAAGTAATCGCTGATATCGCCGTTGAATGTGCCGACAACGACTTTGTCGAACATATTATACTTTTCCATAAGCGCGCAAAGTTGTTGCGCCGCGTATTTGCCGACCGAGCCTTTGTCCTTGATTTCGATGATATAGCGATATTGTTTGCCCGCATTTTCCGCCGCGACAATAACTTCTTCCAGCGTAACGACGCGTAAATCGTTTGCTTCTTCGACCGGCAAAGCGTTCAGATTCTTGTAAATACGTTTATCTTCAACCTGGACGCTGCCCCTTTCGTACGGGAACCAGTATCCGAAGTTCAGCTCTTTGATTTCTGCAAGGTCTTTGTCGCGCGGCAACACGCCTTCTCTGCCCCAGACTTCGACGCTGTTTGTGGTGCGGTCAAAATTTTCGTCGTGAAGAAGGATAAGCTCGTTATCTTTCGTCAGGTGCAGGTCGAATTCCAGAATGTCGACGTCGTAACCTTCGTTCATACTGTTCAGACAGGTTTTGATTGCCTTCATCGTGTTTTCGGGATCCTGTACGCCGCCTGCGCGGTGAGCCGAACGCAAAAGCCCCGTCGTGTTGTAAACTATGTACGGATTATTGTTTTTTGTTTCGGCATACGAAACGCTGTCGCCTGTCGTTGTGACGTTCCCGCCGGGCGCAGTCAATGCAAACGCCGTTACCGAAAGAGCGACGACAAGCACTGCGATAATCGAAAATGCCGTAATCTTAAATATTGACTTTTTCATAACGTTTACTCCCTTTTTATATAAGTGTTAATTGTTTTACAAATTGAATTTTTTTACCACTTCGTCTTTCATCGCGGCAAGGTCTTTTTCCGCCGAATCGAAGGAATCTTCTTTCGTGGCAAGATAGATTTTGAGTTTCGGCTCCGTACCGCTCGGGCGGACGCACATCCAGCAGTCGTTTTCAAGCGTGTAAAGCAGGACGTTGGACTTCGGCAAAGTGATTTTTGCCTTTGTTCCGTCGCATTTCGTCGTAACGCCCGTAAGGTAATCGCTGAGCGCAAGGACTTTTTTGCCCTGAACCGACGAAATATCGCTTGTGCGGATATCGTTCATAATCTTGTTCATTTTGTCCATGGCGTCGATGCCGGTGAAGCCAAACGAGAATGCCCTTTCAAGGAAATATCCGTATTCCTTATAAATCTTTTGCAGCCTGTCGTAAACGCTCGAACCTTCGTTTTCTTCAAAGCAGGCAAGCTCCGCAAAGAGCATCGAGGCGACGACGGCGTCCTTATCGCGGGCGTGCGTGCCCGACAAACAGCCGTAACTTTCCTCAAAGCCGAACATAAAGGTATATTCGTGAGTCTGTTCCCACTCTTTGATTTTTTCGCCGATGAACTTGAACCCCGTCAACACGTCGAACACGGTTGCGCCGTAATCTTTTGCGACGACGTTTGCAAGCCTTGTCGTAACTATGGTTTTGACGACGGCGGCGTTTTTCGGAAGCGTTCCTTTGTCGCGGTTGCGCCTTAATATATAATCCATAATAAGAACGCCCGTCTGGTTTCCGTTCAGAAGGACGAACTCGCCCTTGTCGTTTCGTACCGCAACGCCCATTCTGTCGCAGTCGGGATCGGTGCCGATAACAACGGCGGCGTTGACCTTTTTCGCAAGCGCGACAGCCATCGACAGGGCGTCGGCTTCCTCGGGATTCGGCACGCGTACCGTCGAAAAGTCGGGATCGGGATTGACCTGCTCGGGAACGGTAACGACCGGCATACCCATTCTTTCAAGCATTGTCGTGACGGGCATATAGCCGCTGCCGTGAATGGGGGTGTAAACGATTTTCATTTTGTCGCGCTGCGCTCTTACGGCGTCTTCGGACAACATAAGTTTTTCGATTGCCGCAAAATAACGCTCGTCCAGGGATTTCCCGATGACGGTGATATTTTCGTACGTTTTGCCGTCGGCGTTTCTTATGTCGCTTTCGGTAATTCCTATTTTTTTATACGGCGCGAAATAATCCTTTTCTTCTTCGATAAACTTCACGACGACAGCCGTGTCTTCGGGCGACATCTGTGCGCCGTCTTCGCCGTAAACTTTGTATCCGTTGTAAATTTTGGGGTTGTGCGACGCGGTAATCATAATGCCCGCAACCGCGTTCAGATTGCGGATTGCAAAACTGCAAACGGGCACGGGGCGTACGTTTTCAAAAAGATATACGCGTATGCCGAAAGAATTCAGGACTTCCGCCGAAACAATCGCAAACTCCGTCGAAAAACGCCTTGTGTCATAGGACACCACGACGCCGCGACGCATCGCGTCTTCGCCCCTGCCGATAATATACCTTGCAAGTCCCTTTGTCGCACGGGCAACCGTGTGCACGTTCATTCTGTTAATGCCTGCGCCGAGAACGCCGCGCATACCCGCCGTTCCGAATTCGAGTTCCGCCCCGAAACGGTCTTTTTGTGCGTTTAAGTCATCGGAAATCGCCGATAATTCCGCCTTTTCGTCGGCTGTCAATGCGCCCGATGCAAGCCAGTTTTTGTAGATATCTCTGTAATCCATAGCCTTTTTGCGATTTTTAATCAAGTTGTCAACAATAAAATCACCCGATGTGGATAACTTTGTGGATAACTTGCCCCTATTGATATTTTACTGCATTAATATTATATATGATAATGGAAGTAAAGTCAAATTATCCCCGCAAGTTGATTTTCTTTATTGTTATCGTCCGCCGCTTTTTTGGTGCCGCGCGCCACGACTTTTTGTTGCGATTTATAAAAGTCTTTCCGGATTTCCCTGCGGAACACGCATTCGTCGTTCATATACTTTTCCATTATTCCGCGGCTTATCACGCCGTCCGCACCCTCGGCAAGCACAAGTTCCTCGCCGACGTTCATCGTGTCGTCGTCAATATATTTCACGTCCCGCGGCGCGCTTCCCGTGATTTCCGACACAAGCCGCACTTCATAGTTTAACGGACTTCCGTATATTTCAACGTACAATTCGTCGTCTTTAACGTACGATTTAACGTATATCGGATACCTTCCGTCGTTTGCAAACTTAAAGTCGGTCATCGACGACACCATCGCGTCGAAACTTGCCGGCACGTATTTTACGGGGAGCGAGTGGCGCGATACGCCGATTATCGTCAGATCCGCATACAGCACGGCGTTGTATAAAGTCGTCGAAACCTGACATACGCCCCCGCCGACGCCGCCCTGAAATTTGCCGTCCACGATGACCGGCGCTTCCAGAAATCCGTTGTCAAGTGTCCTTGCCCCGATTCTTTCGTTGAACGAAAAAACTTCGCCGGGGTTTACCGTCGCGCCGTTAAGTTTTTTCGCCGCAAGCCCGACGTTCGACTTTCTTGCGTCCGAACTTCTTTTGAACGCCGTCGAAAACTTTCCGCGAAGAAGCGTGTTTTCACGCAAATCTTTTTCGGTGATTTCGGGATACAGCGCGTCGTACGAAACGCTTACTACGCTTTGCGCGCCGATTACGTTTTTCACGACGTCTTTGATAAGTTTATCGAAATCCGCCTTGCGCCCCGTCACTTCGGGGACGTATTCAAACGTTTTTTCACCGTCCGGGTTGAACGTTACGCGGGCGTTTTCGGGCGACACGTATTTTTCGTTCGCCAGATTTTCAAGCGAGCGAAGAAGCGACGGAAAGGTTTTCAAAAGCGCGTCCTTTTCGGAATAACCTTGCCTTAAAAGCCCCGTCAGTCGCTTTTCAACGTTAAACCCGAACAGCCGCTTTAACGGCGGAATACCGTCGCCGTCGGCGGAAAAAGTCTCGTCAAAACATATCTCCGCCCCGTCCACGACGATGACTCGCATCTGCGTTTTCGGCTTTGCCGCAACGCTTACCGCGCATAAAAAAAGCAGTACGACCAAAATAATTCTTACCTTTGCCATACCGCTATTATGTGTATATATTAAGTTTTTACTTTCGGATAAGGTTTTTTCACTCACAGTGCCATAGTGTTGCACGGAAAAAACACTCTCCCCTAAAAAGTCAGAATTTTGATGCCTATTCCCCCATAAAACGGCGAGAATGCGTCGCACAACTTCGCTTTTGAAATCACGTTATCGCAAGCGATAACGCTCACTCTTTTGCTTGTGTGCGCCTTTTTCTCCACGCAAGTACAAAAGTATCTTGCGTGGGTTTTGTAATATGGTACCCTTCCGGGAGATTGCCACGCTGCGCTCGCAATGACATAAGTACTTCGTACGTAAAATACTAACGCCCCTAAAACGGCGAGAATTTGATGAGATTGTGGTTTTCTCGGCAGGTTCTGAAAAACCCAGTGTACTTGGCGTACACGATTTTTCAGGTTCTGCCGAAAAAGCAAAATATCGCTAATTATCGCCGTTTTACAGACCGAGTTTTTTGAGAGAGCGCATATCCACTTTCGTGCAATCGTACGTCGGCGATACGTAAAGGTTCGCGTCGTGCAGGTCCGTGCCTGCGGTCGTGATGAGATTGTACTTTGCGGCAAGGCTCAAAAACCTTTTTGTGTCAGTTTCGTTGAAGGTGGAGTAATAACATTCAAGCCCGTCAAGTCCGTACGGCACCAGCCCCGCGACAAGAAGTTCCAACTTGTCTTTCGGGATATACACGGGGTGCGCGACAACCGCAACGCCGCCGTATTTTTTGATGAGTTTCACGCCGTCCATCGGGCGGAGTCGGTAGCCCGGAATATACGCTTTTTTGCCGGAGCCCAAGTATTGATAAAAGGCGTCGGACACCGTTTTTGCAAGCCCTTGTCTTACCATTTCTTTGGCGACGTGGACGCGGCCGAGATTCGCGTTTTCAAAGTCGAGCGCGCTGTCGTCGAAAGGCACGTTAAGGGCGTGCAGTTTTTCGACGGTCTTATTTATTCTTTGACGTCTTAAATCCTTGACGTTTTCAAGATCCTGCACAAAATCGGGGTTTTTGTAGTCAAAATTGTATCCTAAAATATGGATTTCACAAACACTGTAACACGAAAGTTCAATCCCGGGAAGCACTTTCAAGCCGTATTTTTCGCCGGCGCGGATTGCCTCGTCAATGCCCGAAACGTTGTCGTGATCGGTAAGCGACATGGCTTCGATGCCGTCGTCGCGCTGGATTTTCACGACTTCTTCCGGCGTGAACACACCGTCGCTTTTAACGCTGTGCGTATGCAAATTTACTTTCATAATTCCCCCTCGGAAAGTTCCGCCGCGATGCCTTCGTCGTCGGTGGTAACCTTGTCAAGTCGTTTCTGAATATATTCGGTGCGCTTGCCGGCGCGCTCGATTTCCGTCGTGACTTCGCCCAGCTTTTTCTGCGTTTTTTCAAGGATCTGACAGAAGGTTTCAAAGTCCTTTTTGAACGCGCCCAAAAGTTTGTAAATCTCGCTTGAACGCTTTTCGATCTGCACCGTCCTGAACCCCATTTGCAAACTGTTCAGAAGCGCGGCGAGCGTCGTAGGCCCCGCAAGAATTATGCGCTGATTGTTCAGAAGTTCGTCGGAAAGCCCGCGGATTTGCATGGCTTCGGCAAACAGCCCCTCGATGGGCAGATACAGTATCGCGAAATCGGTGGTTTTCGGCACGCGGATATATTTGCTCTTTATGCTGATTGCTTCGGCGCGGAGCCTGACGGCAAGCGCCTGTTTGGCTTCCTTAATCTGCACTTCGTTTTGCGCGTCAAGGACGTGCTGATAGGTTTCGAGCGGGAATTTCGCGTCGACGGGCAGCATTACTTTGTCGCTGGTTTTCCCGGGAAGATTGATGACAAAGTCCACGCGGTCGGCGTTTTCCGACTTGGTAAGCGCGACGTTTTTGTCGTATTGCTCGGGCGTAAGAAGTTGCGAAAGCAGGTTATCGAGCGCCATTTCGCCCCAGGTGCCGCGCGTTTTCACGTTGGACAAAACCCTTTTAAGGTCGGACATTCCGCTTGTAAGGGTTTGCATTTCGCCAAAGCCTTTCGTGATTGCGTCGATTCTTTCGGACACCATCTGGAAAGATTTCTGGAAGCGTTGTTCCAGATTTTCGTTCAGTTTTTCGTCGACGGTAGCGCGCATTTTGTCAAGCTGCTTTTCGTTGCTTTCGTTAAGTTCTTTTAAGGAGTTTTTGAGTTCCGTCGTGAGTGTCACAAAACCTTCGTAAACGTTCGTCTGCAACCTTTCGGTGCGCTCTTCTTCCTTTCGTACGGTGTCGAGAATGGCGGTCTGGTTTGCGTTCAGCGCGTTTTGAATGGACGTGTTTTGAAGCCCCATCGCGCTCAGCACGTTTTCCCTGGTGGTTTGTCCGTCGCGTGCGATTTCGCCCTTGATGACGTCGACGGTCGCCTGCCCGATTTCGACGGACGAGTCGTTCTTTTTCTTTCCGCCCCGAACCGTAAGCGCAAGCACCGCAATAAGAAGTACGACGGCGACGACGCCCAGAACGAGTGCGACTATACTAATTGCTCCCATAGTTTAATCCCCTTAAATATTGAAGTTGCGATTCCCTTGTGCGGCAGTCTTCGTGCAGGACGGCGTGTTCCAGAATTTTACGCATCGCCCAGGCGCGCTTGTCCTCGGGAATTTTCGTGCCGACAAGGTCGTTGCCGTCGACTTTCAAATCGGAATAAGCAAGCGGAGTGCCGTCGGTCAGCATCTCGCGATAAACCTTATTGATTTTTTCGGCGGACACCGACGTTGCCGACGCGTCGCCTTGGGACGCTTTTGCGTCCGCCCTTTTCAGCGCGATTATATCGTTGATGATTTCAAGGTTATCGACAACGAACATTCTGATTTTTTTCTCGCTTGTCAGCCCGTCGATGTCGTACATGTGCGTGTCGATAAGCCGCAGAATTTTGTTCACGTCTCTATTCGACATTTTCAGCCCGTCGCGGCCGAGAATTTTTTTGGCGATTTCCTGTCCCGTTTTGGCGTGCATATGCATATTGCCGTACTTTTGCACCGAAAGCGGTTTGCCGACGTCGTGCAGAAGCCCCGCAAGACGTAAATCGGGCGGACAATAACGCACGGTTTCGATAAGGTGGTTGAACACGTCGTAAACGTGAAAGTCGGGACGTTGTTCCATACCCTTTGCGGCGGAAATGCCTGGCAGAATGTATTCGAGCGCGCCGATTTCGTCAAGCACGCGAAGTGCTTTTACTTCGCTGTCTTTCGTCCTGTCCGACGGATATTTTCTGTCCGCGCGCAAAATCTTCAAAAATTCCTCGCGCTTTCTTTCGCCCGAAATATCTTTCAGAAGATGCACTGATTTTTTTGCGCCGTCAAGGGTTTCTTCGTCGATGTCGAAGCCGAGTTCCGCGGCGATTCTTACCATACGCAAAATACGCAGACCGTCCTCGGAAAAAACCTTTTCGGGCGATTGCGTCGTCCTTAAAACGTGCTTGTACAAATCGGGAATTCCGCCGGTGTAATCGACGTATTCCGCCGTGTCGATGCTGTAATATATGGCGTTTACCGTAAAATCGCGGCGCAGCGTGTCCTTTTCGATGTCGCGCGTGAAAATTACGTCCGACGGCGTATGCGCGCCCGAATTTACGGGATAACTGTCAATGCGGAAAGTCGTGTATTCCGCCTGAAAACGCCTGTCTTCGCGGCTCAGAATTTTGACCGTGCCCAGTTTTTTGTTGAAATCTTTTAAGAAAAATTCCGTGTTGGAAAGCGCGGTCGCAAGCTCCTGCACGGTGTATTCCGCCGCAAGGTCGACGTCGCTCACGGGAAGTTCCAATAAAGAATTCCTGACGTAACCGCCGACGATATAAAGCGACGGCAGATAATACGACAGAATTTTCAGTTTTCTCGGAAGTCTGATATCCATTTTTCTATTTGTCTTCGTAAACCCACGGCGCAAGTACGCAAACGTCTTTAAGCGCGCGGTAGTCTTCGTTGTAGTCGAGCCCGTATCCGATGACGAATTCGTTGGGAATTTCAAAAAGTTTATAGTCGGGAATCAGGTCGACCTTTCTGCGCGCGGGTTTATCGAGAAGCGTGCAGATTTTAAGCGATTCGGGCTCGCGGCTCAGAAACACCTTTTTAAGGTAATTGAGAGTGATGCCCGTGTCCACGATATCTTCGACGATGATTACGTTTTTGCCCGCAATCGGCGTCGAGCAGTCTTTGATAAACTTGACTTCGCCCGTCGAGACCGTGCCTTCGCCGTAACTCGAAACCGCGATGAAGTCAACCTGCGCGTTGACGTCGTATTCGCTGATTTCCCTGACAAGGTCGGCGAAAAACATAAACGCCCCGCGTAAAACGCAAATGAACAGAACGTCTTTGCCCTTATAGTCGTCGCCGATTTTTTTCGCGACTTCTTTCAGTCTGTTTCTGACGTCTTCGTTCGTGATTAAAACCTTTTCAATTTCTTTGCCGTACATTTAATTGTCCTCCGATGTAATTTCGAAAATATATTCGGGTTTTGTGTTTTCGTTGATTTTTACCTTGTCGGAAATTTCCGTGCCGACGACGATAAGTACGTCTTTACCGATTGCGACAAGGGGTATTTCGTCCCTTTCTCTTTTGGGGATTTTTTTGTCGGTGAAATAATCGCCGAGTTTTTTCGTGCCGCCTGAAAACTTTGTGAAAACGTCGCCGTCTTCACGCGTGCGGATTACCGCGCCCGCGGGTATTTTCGACAGGTCGAAAGTAAGCGTTTTTACGCCGTCCTTGCTTTTCGCGGTTTTGTCGATTATCACGGTTTTGTCCAAAAACGCGACTTTACCTGTCGCAAACGGCGTTGTAAAGACTTGCTTCTGCTTGGATTTTGAAAAAACGATTTTGTCGTATTCTTTCGTGACGACGACGCCGTAAGGCATATCGACGCTTGCGCCGTTTTCTTTTTGCAGCAAATCGAGAATGATGAGGACGTGCTTTTCTTCCACGTCCTTTTCAACATTGAGCGCCAAAAACGCGTTCCTTATCGCACGCTTCAAAAGGAAAACGGGCGGGTTTTTCACGTCGATTCCGACGCTATCCTTCGAGATTTCAAGCGGCAGATCGAGCGTACTTAAAAACTCTTCCGTGTCGGCGGCAATGCGCGAAAGTCTGTTGAGGCTTCCCGTCGCGTCGCCGGCGCGATTCAAAAGCGGCATAATTTCATTGCGTATTAAATTTCGGGTTTTGTCGTTTTCGAAATTGGTTTCGTCCACGACGTACGGCACGTCGTATTTTTTTTGGAAGTCGAGTATTTCTTCCTTCGACACGTCAAGGAGCGGACGAACGTATCCGCGCGTTTCCTTTTGCATGCCCGAAAGCCCTTTTATGCCCGTGCCGCGGATTATACGCATCAATACCGTTTCCGCCTGATCGTCTTCGTGATGAGCGAGAAATACCTTGTCGCAATCGCCGTCGATAAGCAGTTTTTGGAAAACTCCGTACCTTAAAGCCCTTGCGGCTTCTTCTTCCGTCTCGCCAAACTCTTTCGCGCGGCGCAATGAATCGACCTTGAACGTGCGGCACTCTATGCCGTGCGAACGTGCGAAATCCGCCACGAATCTGCTGTCGTTTTCGGACGACTGCCCCCTTATTCCGTGTTCTATATTAACAATGAAAAATGAAAAATCCGTCGATTTTTTCGCTTCGATAAGAGCGCGCAAAAGCACCATCGAGTCAACTCCCCCGCTGACTCCGACGGCAATTCTTTGATTTTTCGCTGCCTCCGAAACGTTTTGGATAATCTTTTCTTTCACGAATAAAATTATACTATCATCCGCGTTAAAAAACAATAATTTTATTAAATATATATTATTAAATGCGCGAAAAGATTTTGACCGTCAAAACCGTCGCGTCGTCGCTTGCCCCGTTTTTTACGGCCGCATCGAGTATTTTCGACGACAAAACTTCGGGATTTATCCGCCTTTCTTCGTCAAGAATTTCCGCGATTTCGCCGCCCGTCGTAACGTCGGTAACACCGTCGGACAGCAACACCGCAACGTCGTTTTCGGACAATACGCGACGGGTGACGAAAGGCTGCACGTTTTCGACCACACCCATCGGGAGTGCGTTTCCTTCAATAATTTCCGGCTCGTCACCGCTTTTAATCACCGTGAAAGTCGCACCGAGTTTAATGAAGTTTACCGCGCCCGTGTTAAGGTTCAGCACCATAATATCGACCGCGCTGAACCCGTCGCCCGTGGCGTGCCGCGTCAATATTTTGTTGGACACTTCCATCACGACATCTTCCGAAAATCCCGCTTCAAAGAAGTTTTCGATTGTCTTAACTGCTCTTTCTGACAAATCGTTTGCATTTTTGCCGCTTCCCATTCCGTCGCCGACAGCAAACAAAACGCGGTTTTTCGACATGCGCCTGACAAGAATCACGTCGCCCGAAACGTCGTTGCCACGGCGGCTTTTTCCCGCATTGCCGTAAACAAAATCGTATCGCGGCGCGGGCGACAACACAATCCCCGCGTATCCGTCGGTCGCGTCGCTTTCGTGCGTTTTTTTAAGGCGCACTTTCATAATGCGCGACACTTCTTCGACAATCGCTTTTTTGTCGGCGTCTTCCTTTTTGACGACAAGCGTTACGTCGACGTCGGCTTGCTCGCCGCACACCAAAACTTCCTTGCAATCGACGCCGCGCCTTGTGAGTTCGTCGGAAATTCTTCTTTCCCTGCGCCCGTCGAAAGACAGCGGCCGCTTGAACTCGTCCCCAAGATTATCAAGGACTTCCGCGACGCCGCCCATTTCCGCGGCAAGGAGAGCGCGATTTTTGTCGGCTTCTTCCGCCTGTTCGCCCGCGCACTCGATTTTAATCAGGCGATCGTTCACCGCGCCGATAAGTCCGTTCAGTTTTTTGCACCTGCTTGTAATAAACGGCGGCATATCGATTATCGTGGCTTTGCCCTTTTTCATCGACGCTTCCACAACGTCGTTAAGTATTACGCCGGTATCTCCGCCGAGCGAGCGGAAACAGTTGTTCGCGTTCTCGCATCTTCCGCAAAAATTCGACGCGACGTCGTATGCGACCGCTTCCGGGGAAACTTCGGTTTTCCCGCCCGACTCCGCCGACAAAAGGTTTTTCATATCTTCGAATACGCCGGCAAGCGAATACAGCCGTATCGACGTTTCCCGACGGTTTTTGTTGACGACGGATTTTCCGACCGCCGTGTAACTTATCCCCGACGACGACAACATAGTTTTGTATTTTCTTGGGACAAGTACGTATGAAAACGCGCCGACGAATATCGAAATCGCGTTGACGTAACCATATCCCGAAAACGTGTCGAGAAAGAAAAGCGAGAAAGTGAACGCGACGGTCAGTGCGAACGCGCACGCCGCCTCGGGCAGATTTTTGAACGCGGCGGCAACGCCTGCGGTAATCATTATCACGGCGAAAACGCCCGCCGAACCCCCTTGAAAACTTGCGCCGAGAGCAACCGAAAGCCCCGTAACGAGCGCGCCCTGAACGCCTTGAAACGCATACGCCGAAAGCATCAGACAAAACGCGAAAAACGGATATAGCAGGTTGAAATTCCTTATTTTTATCGTGAATAACGACAGCGAAAGCATTCCGACTGCAACGATAAGCGATATCCTTTCGTCGACGGTCAGACGATACCGAAGTCCCCTGACGGCGACGGCGTTCAGCGCGGTCATCAGCACGTAAGCCGCGACAAGCGTTATCACCGACGACAAAATCGGCGCGTATATTTCGCCGTTTACCATAGAAAACGCAACGCGCGGCACGCACGACAAAAGCGTAACGATAAGCGCGGTCGTCCTGTGCATCGGACGATTTAATTTGTGATATACGAAATACGCCGCGATAAACAACACCGCGGGCGTTACCGCGACGACAAGTCCGACGTACGAGAAATCTTTCAGTAAACACGCCGCAAGATACATCGGCGCAAGCAATATAACGTTCCGCCGTGAAAACACCAGCGCGGAAAACACCGCAAGTCCGAGCGGTCGCAGTCCGCCCGCGGCTTCCGCGTTTTCAAAAAGTAACAAAATTACAAGGTCGCAAAAATATCTTATAATATCGTTGCGCCTAAGCGAAATCCTTTTCATATTAAAAACGCTACGCCGTCCCGCGCGCAAAAAATTCCGACGCACGAAAATATACGTCGGAATTAACTTAAAAATATCGAATTTTGTCGGATTAAAGTTTCTTTGCGGAAACAAGTTTTTTCGCGTCTTTTTTGGCGACAAGGATAACCCGTCCGACCATCGACTGCGTTTTCACGACGCCTATGTCGCGGCTATCCTGCGAAACCGCGCGATTGTCGCCCAGCACAAACATTTCGCCGTCGCCCACCTTCCACTCGTCGGTAACGCCGCGCGGGAACGTGTTGCCGAGGGCGTAACTTTCGTCAAGTTTCTTTCCGTTCAGATAAACTTTCCCGTCCGAAATCCTTACGGTATCGCCCGAAACGCCGATGACGCGTTTTATCCATTGTTCGGTTTTCCCGCCGCTTTCGTGCATAAAGACGACGATGTCGCCGCGGCGCGCCTTTTTGGTTCTCAGAAGAAGAGCCTTGTCGCCGAGCGTATCCTGCCGTCCGAAAAACAGAATGTCGAACGCGGTATCCTGTCGTATGACGTCGAAGTGCGAGGAATTGTATTCGGCGTCGTCATACAGCCCGACGCTTTTCCCGCCGTACAAAGTATCGTCCATGCTCCTGCCCGAAATCCGTGTTACGTCAAACGCCGCGCCGCTGATAATGCTTGCGGCGATAATGGCGCATATTATCACAATCAGGACTTGCGCTGTCGATTTTGTGCGATTAAGTTGTTTTTTTGCGATATTGTCTTCCATCAAATCCACAGAATGTTGTTGAACAAAACGTTTTCGGCGTCCTTGATTTTCATAATTTTTACAAGTCGCCAATCTTTCAGCGTTTTCCTGTCGGCGGTTTTGAAATCGGAAATTTCAAGGTTGAAACGCTGCCACTTCTTGCTTTTTTCAAGATGCAGCACCGAGGTGTATTTCGTGACGGTATTCTCCGCCGTGTACATAACGATGCGGACGTTGCGTTTTTCTTCCGAATACGCTTCCAGCTGCAATATGTAGTCCTCGTTGCGTATCGACGACGTTTCCGGCGGTTCCACGTCGTAGGTGCAAAGCCTGCCTTCGGTTGTCATGAACCCTTTGAGCCCGAGCGGCCCCGTTTTGATTTTCAACACGTCGTTGTCGACGACGGGGCTGAAATTTTCAACCGAAAACGGCACGGTCGTCATCTCGTTGTTGTAAAGGATTCTTTCCGTCGTTTTTGCGTCCTCGTCGTAGTCGTTAAGGGACACTTTCGTAAGGTCCATCATCAACTCCTGCGTCGAAAGCACGATCCCGTTTTTGAGCGTAACGTTTGCAAACACAAACAATATTTTGTTTTCTTCGGCGGGGTGCAGTTCGCACAAAACTTCTTCGTTATTAAGCAGCACGGGTTTTTCGCACTGTTCCCATCGTCTGAACGCGGGGGTGATTTCGTCGGTGGAATAATAAACTTCGGTTTTCACCATATCGCCAATGTCTGTCACGCTTGCGTAAAGCCTGCCGTCGCTGACGTACGTCTTGATTCCGGGGCGAGGCAACGTTTTTTCCGTGCCCGCAACGACGCTTTTTGCAAATTCTATCGCGCCCGTGAAATTCTGCAAAGAAATGCTCACGTTCGTCCCGACCGAAAACGACGAAAACTTTTTATTGTGCGGAATAAGGTTGAACAAATCGGACAGTCTGTCCATATCCGCATAAGAACTGTTCGTGCCGAGCACGCAATATACGGGACAGGTCAGCATGCGCGCGTAAGCCTGCGTCGACATACCGGCAAGATAACATTCCCACTCGTCCGAAAACTGCGTGGTGGGATTGGAATCGTATTTCGGCTTGTTGAAAAACTCCGTAAATCCGTCGGCGCCCACGGGGATAACGCACGAAACGCGCCCGTCGATGCCCGCGACTTTCCAGGCAAGTTGCCCGCCTTCGAGATTGCCGATCAGGAAAAAGTTGTTTTTATCGACGTTGCTTTCTTCAAACGCGAGCGTTATCGCGCGGCGCACAACCTTCATCCACACAAACCAGGGCGACATATCCGCCTGGCACGGGCTGTATGCAAGTTCCTTATTCTCGGAAAAATTGCAGTACGAAAGGCTTTCGGGATATTCGGTAAAAACCTTTTTCTTGGGCGATCTTCCGGCGAAATCGACCGCGATGATATTGAACCCGGCGTCGACAATCAGATCAAAAAACGCCGTGCGCTTTATCGACGACTCCCCGCTCGGGAGATATAAAAACGTCGGCGCGACCTTGTTTTTTTGCACAACAATGTTCGCATACGCGCGAATTTTCCCGTCGGCAACCGTTTCCGCGGTGAAAGACACTTCTTTCGAAACGTATTTTTCGTTGTTTTTCACGCCGTTTACGACAACGTCCAGCGGCTCGGTCGTGGGATTGTAGCCTTGCCAGAGCGTCATCGGCGTCATTAACTTATATTCCATATCTGCTATTATACATTTTATTTGCGCTTATTGCAAGCAATCTTAAAAAATCGTCGTCTTTCACAAATCGCGCCCCTTTTGCATAAAATTTATCGGAGGTGCGGCGATGGACGACTTTGCTTTCCCCGACGAAGAAAACCTGCTTAAAATGCAGAAAGAATACGAAAAAGTATTGGGCGGAAAAAACGTTGTTTCGTCGCTTTCGTTGTCGAAAAACGGCGGCTGTCGGAACAACTATTTTTTGAAGATGCTGATTTTGGCGTTGACGATAAGTCGGATTCTGTTCAGATAGTCGCCATTTGGGGATTCGTCTTTGAAATCCCCGAAACTTTTTTCGTAAAGCTTATCGAAAAGTTCATAAACGTCGACGCCGCGCGCTTTGCACTTCTCAAACGTCGCGACAATCTTTTTTTCGACGACTTCTTTCATCGCGGCGGCGATTTTTTCGGTCAAACATTCCGGAATCTCGTCAACCGAAAAATATTTTCCAAGCCCGTCTTTTTCCGAAATACGGGCTTTTATTTCGACGTCGGCAAAGACGCTCGGCACGCCGCCGTTTACTTCCGTTTTGTATTTCGTTTTTTTGCTTGTTATCTGCAACCCGAAAATCTCGCCGTCGACGCTCACCGTTTCGCCGCCCTTTTTAAGGTCGTACTTCATATAATTTATCGCGACGGTGTCGTCCTTTTCAAGAAGCATCGCGCTTTTTCCGTTTATGAACAGCGCAAGTTTCGAGTAGTCGTATTCGTAAACGTCCCCGCTTTCGCCCGAGCCTTTATCGACGTCGTTTTTGTCAATCTTTTTTGCGGATATGCTGACGACGTTCGCCACCCCCGTCCTTGACAGATACCCGTTGAAAAAGTCCTTTACGTTCGTTGAAATTATCGACGCGTCGTCGGTTGCGGAATGCAAAGTCTTTTGCATTTGAAGCGCGCTGAGAGTCGTCATAACGGGCTTTGTTTTCAAAAGTTCTTCCGCGCTGTTTTCGGCAACGGCGATTATCGCAAGTTCCGGCACGGCATAGGTTTGCACAAGATAATTCACGCTCGGAAAAGTTTGTTCCGTTAAAAACATATTCCCCAAAACAATAAGATTACACTGACTTAATGACACTTTTAACCCCGTTTTTTGCGAAATCTCGCCGATTGCGGCGTCAAGAGTTTTTCCTGTTCCGGAAATTAGAGCAAAGCCGTCCGACTCGCCCTGTCCGCCGCCGCTTTGCGATTTCGGATTGATTATTTCGCAGGATACGGCGTATCCTTTTTCCGTCTTGTCGATGCCGAGTCCCACAACGATTGCCCGCTCCGACAACGCGGTTTCGGGCACGACGCGCAGATAACAAAGCGCGACGGCAAAAACGATAAGGAATGCGATTATCGCCTTCTTATGATTCCGACTCAACGACAACCTCCTTCGTCGGCGCGATTTTTGCCGACTTTCTTTTTCTGACTTCCGCATAAACGATAAGCGCGACGGGCAGGACGTAGTTTGTCGCGGCGACGTACCACCTTGCGCCGCCCGTCACGAAATCAAGCGTGTTTCTTATATCCTTTTTCAATATCGTCATTGCGCCGACTCCGATAACCGTAAGGACGATGACGATATTCTTTTTCCCTTTGAAAAGGTTTTTGAGCGCCTCTCCCGACGCCCAAAGATACGTCGAAATATAAATGACCGCAAGCATAAGCCACACGATTATGCCCGTCCAGTCAAGCCTGCCCAAAACGTCCGAAAACTGGTTGAACCCCGCGACTTTCACGACAAGGTTGACGACGTATTCGCTTGCGTTTCCGTAAATCGCGTTCATCAGCACGAATCCGATTATCACGAATCCCGCCGACAACCCGTACATCAACGACGTCGGATTCCGTTTGGACGGCTTAATGCTTAAAAACAATAAGGGCGTCGCGTCGCCGAACCACATGAAAAACTTGTCGCCACGTTTTAACACGTCCGAAATTTCCCCGTCGATAAACGGCAGGTTTTCGGAAATATCGAGATACACTTTCAGAAAAACGAGATTCAGCGTGAATACGGTGAAAATAAGAAACGACGATATTTCCGCCGTGCGACCTATCGTTCTGATGCCCTTTGCCGCGACGTACCCCGTCGTAACGAGCAGCGCGACGACAACGCTGCCCGTGCCGATGTCTTCAAAAATGGATTCCGTCGTAAACGCCGCCGTTCCCGCCGTCGCCATAAACGTTTTCATAAAAAAGTTGACGAAAAGCATTGCCCCCGCGACCTTGTAAAACACGGTGTCTTGTATCGCTTCCTTTCCGCCCGTTGCGACGAATTTATATACGACGAAAAATTGAGCAGCGTCAAGAAGAAGATACAGTAAAAGCACGAGAAGATCGTTCGTCCCCACCGCCTGTCTCATAAGCGGCGGCAACCTCGACACCCGAAAAGTCAGACACGTCGCGAACGCAAGCAGCGCGAATTGCCTTGTATAAATTAAATTCCGATTATCTGTCACGGCGCATTCTCCTTCTGTTTTTCGTCGGCACGGAATACGGCCGCTTTTCAAACGACAACAGGTTTTCCTTTGCGACGGCGTCCTTGAAATCGGCGGTTATCATCGGCGCGAACGGCGCAAGATAAGGCGAGCCGAAACTGTCCAGTCCGCACAAATACGCAATAAGCCCCATCGAAAATACGACGATGCCGAAAAGCCCCAGAATACTTCCCGTAATCAGCACCGCAAGCCGCAAAATGCTGAAAGTATCCACAAGATCGGGCACGCAGTTTATACCGATTGCCGAAATCGCAATCACCAACACCGTCGGACTGCTTAAAAGCCCGGCGTTTACCGCCGTTTCGCCGAGAACGATTGCCCCGACGATCGAAAGCGCGGTGCCGACGTATCGCGGCATACGGACGCTTGCCTGATTCAGCACCTCGAAAAGCGCAAGGACAAACAACATTTCCATTGGCGGCGTGAAAGGTATCCCCGACACGCTGTTAAGCAGGGATATGAGAAATTTCAGCGGCATCAGTTGATAATGATATTCCTGAAACGCGACGTAAAGCCCCGGCAACAACACCGCCATAAACGCGCCGATAATCCTGATTATTCTGAGCATCGTGGCGCGCTTGTTCTGGACGTAATAATCGTATCCGTCCTGAAAACTTTCCAGCAAAACGTAAGGATAAGTTATGACGACGGGCGTGCCGTCGATGAAAAGCGCAACCCGTCCTTCCAGAATTTTTGCGCTGACGATGTCGGGTTTTTCGGTCATTCCCGACTGATTGAAAATGCTGCCCGCATGCTCGCAGACAAACCGCGACACGTATTCCGCGCCGATTATGCCGTCGATGTTTATGGATTTGATTTTTTCGGATATTCGCAAAACAACGTCTTTATCTACAATATCGTCAATGTAAACCATCATAACGGTTGTATTTCCGTATTTTCCGACGGTGAATTTTTTCACTTTCAGCCGCGGCGATTTTATGCGCCGTCTGACCAGCGACACGTTTGTTTTGATTTCTTCGGTAAATCCTTCGCGCGGGCCTTTGATTACGGTTTCGGTGGGCGGCTCCGCAACGGCGCGGTGCGGATAGTTCCGAAGGGAGATTTCGTAAAGTTTCTCCGCCCCGTCAAGCGCAAGTACCAGATCACCGTTTGCGACGGTTTGTCCCGCCGCGGTTTCTTCGATTTCCTTGATTTCTTCGCCATAGGGAAGTTTCTTTACGTCATCGAGCGTCACACCTGCCCACTTCATTGAAAGCAAGGGCTTCACAACGCTTTGTTCCAGCAGCAATTTGTCGCTCATTCCGTCGACGTAAAGCAACGCGCCCGCCGCGCCGTCTGCCGAAAAATCGCGCGCGATAAAGTCGTCGGACGATACGTCGGCTTTCAGTTTTTCGATTACGTCTGCGCTCCTGATCATAATATCGTATTTTTGCCTTAATCCGAAATATAAAACCCGCGCAATAAAAAAACCGTCTTCCGACGGCTTGAAAATTTTCGTTTTTTGTTTTTATTCTTCTCTTATTACCGATATGCTTACGACGCCGCTTCTTAAAACGGACACGCCGTCTTCTTTCATCACGACAAGCCCGAAGTCGTCGTCGATATCGAGAACGCGCGCCTTATACGTACCGAATAAATCCCGGACAATTACGTCCTTCCCCGTGAGATACGATTTCTCGCGGAAGGTTTTCAGGGCGGACTTTTTGTCAAAGTTTTCATATTCGTCCCGAAGGTTTTTTACAAGCGCGCCGATATATTCCGCACGTTTGTCGACGAGAAGATTCAACGAGCCCGCGATGTCTTTTATGTCGTCGGGGAAACCGTCGTCGGGATCTTGCAGGTTCGTGCCGATGCCGATGACTTCGCCGGTGACGCTTTCGGATATTACCCTTTCCGCCAGAATCCCTGCAACCTTTTTGTCGAAAAGATATACGTCGTTCACCCACTTGATAAAGGCGGGACTGCCCGAAAACTCCTCAACGGTGCGGGCGGTCGCAAGCGCGGCGATTATCGTGACGTACGGTTTTTTGTCGTCAGACGCGTGCAGAGCGACGCTGACGTACGCCCCCGTTTCGTCGGGCGAATAAAAAGATTTTCCGCTGCGTCCTTTGCCCTTCGTCTGTCTTTCGGCAACGACTGTTGCAAAGTCGCGGAAACCGTTTTTCAGCATCTCTTTCGCGACGTCGTTGGTGCTTTCGGTTTCTTTCAGGACGACGGCGCGACTTACCCCTGCCATCGCAAGCGAAAACGACGTCTTGTCGCAAAACGACGGCTTTCTATTTTTCATTTTCCGCATTTTTCGTCAGCAATTTTTGCTGGCGTTTCCTTTCGATATATACAAGCGAGTACGGACGAAGCTTTGCGCTTTCGACGCTCTTTTCGATTGCAAGCGTGATGACAAACAGGAAAAGCAGCCCGTTGGGCGTGTAATAAAACACGTCGACCATTCCATACAGCCAGAACACTGCGAATCCGAAAAGCATAAACCACTTTTCAAGGCTGACGTTCGTAAGGAACGCGCGAAGTCTCGAAACTTCCAGATTTACCCACGCCAAAAAGCCGACGATGCCCGTTGCGGCAAGTGCCTGGAAAAACGTGGAATGATACCAGTACGGCGTATATCCGTCGGATTTTCCGCCGTTGTGTCCGCCGAGATAGTAATCGAACCCGGTGCCGAAAATCGGATTTGCCTTGAAATTCTTCCATGCGTCTTTCCACAGCGGAATACGTCCGTTTTCGTCCAGGGCTTTTCCCATAAATATGCCCAACGAGTCGTAAATGACGTCGGCTTTCGCCATCAGAACGATGGTCGTTACCGCCATCAGCACGCCCGTCGTGATTATCATTCTGCCGCGGAATTCGCTTTTGTAAATCGCAAGGCCGAACGACGCGACAAGTCCGAACGCGCCGAAAAGTATCGCGCCACGGCTTGCCGACGCAAATATGAAAAAGTATTGCACGACGGCATAAATCAGATACAACGGCGAATATTTTCCGTTTTTCACGGCGAAATACAACGTCGCGGGCGTCATCATCGCCAGGATTATGCTGTAATTGTTCGGGCCACCCCAGCCGAGTTCGACGTCTTTATGCACAAATCCGTCGATAACCGCCTTGAATCCGCCACCGCGCATCGCATAATATACGATAAGTTGCAGCACGATGACGACGCTTGACGCAAACATCAGAAATAAAAGGTGATTCAATACCCTTTTGCCGTCTTCGCCGCCCGATATCGTCGCCGAGAAAAAGACGTAACCAAGCGCCAGCATCACGCACAACGCGCCGACAACCGTCGCATATAAGCCGTGCTCGGAAAAGTTCGAATATCTTTCGCCCCTTGCAATCCCCGACAGCATCGCCGTCGCGCAGAACGCAAGTATGGCAACCGTCGTCGCCGTTACCGTTTTATAACTCATAAAGCGAAAATTCGGGCGGAATCTCACAACGTTTACGATAATCCCGACAACTATGAAAAGCACCGCCGCGATAAGCCCCGCCATGCCTTGAAGTTTGTGTCGGTTTGCTCCCAGTATGAACAGGAACGTCCAAAGTATCGTCGTTACCGGCAACGTGTCGCGACATAAACATAAGATTATCCCCGCAAGCACCGCCGCGATGATAAAGCCCGCAACCCAACCGCCGGTAATCCAGCATATGAATACGATTGCAAGCCATACCCAGACGAATTCCTTAGATTCAAAAATCTTTGCAGCATTTTCTTCCCTGAAAAACGATTTGATTTTATCCATATTGTCTCTCTTTTGCGTTTTTAACAATATATCTATTATAACATATCAACCGATTAAGTCAAGGTTACGCCGCGGCAGAAAAAATTCCGACGCCGAAAAGGAAATAACGGAATTTTTTCAAAATAAACCGCGAAAATCGTTGACAAGTCGGGTTTTGTATTATAGAATAATCGTGCTATCAAGGTAGCAACAATATTCCTCCTTAGCTCAGCGGTAGAGCATTCGGCTGTTAACCGAAGGGTCGTCTGTTCGAACCAGACAGGGGGAGCCAAAAAAACTGACTGCATTTTTGTGGTCAGTTTTTTTTATTTTCGTCGTGTATGGTTCGGACAGACGACACGCCGCAGCATTTTTGTGCAACAAAAAGCGCACGAAGGGGTTGCCGCGTTAAGAAACAGCACAGTGCGCTGTTTTAGCGATAGCAACGGGCATATGCCCCGAGGGTTCGAACCAGACAGGGGGAGCCAGGAAAAAGCCAAGTCAAAGCGACTTGGCTTTTTCAATGAAATTCGCTTGCGCGAGTGAAATCACTCTCTGAGTGATGAAATCTCACTTCGTGAGTTGATATCCACGAAACATTTAAGCGAAGACCACTATCCAATGCCAACATATAATGTTTTTTATATTTACATAGCGTAGCAAAAACCGCCTTCAACCCAATTCAATGCAAAAACTCACACGGGAGCAATCTGTTTTCTCTCTCAAAAATCAAGCTTAACCGAAACGAGCTATCCTTCCAACAATAAAAATATAAAACCCCTATGAATTCAGTTGTAATTAACTGATTGTTTTGTTATAATTATCAATACTTTACAAGACAAAACAGGTGTGTAAAATGGCAATTGAGAAAGTAAGAGCATATTTTGAGCAATTCGGAATCGCCGATAGAATCAAGGAATTTCACGAGTCGAGCGCAACCGTCGAGCTTGCCGCGCACGCCCTTTGTACAGAGCCGTGCCGCATTGCGAAAACGTTGTCCTTTATGCTGGGCGACAAAGCGATTTTAATCGTTACGGCGGGCGACGCGAAAATCGACAATCACAAATATAAGTCCTTCTTCGGCGCGAAAGCCAAAATGCTGAAACCTGAGGAAGTGAACGACCTTATCGGACACGGTATCGGCGGCGTTTGCCCTTTCGGTATCAACGACGGAGTCACGGTATATCTGGACGAATCTCTGAAAAGATTTGAGACGGTTTTCCCCGCCTGCGGCAGCAGCAACAGCGCAATCGAACTCACGATTCCCGAACTTGAAAAGTACTCAAACTTTGTCGAGTGGATTGACGTTTGCAAGATATAAATTTCCGAAAACACAAAAACGACTCGCAATAGCGAGTCTTTTTTATAACTTTTTTTATGCCAGCCCGCAGGGGTTCGGTTGCAAAGCAACGCGTGCGATAGCACGCAGAATCCCTTGTGTAAATTAAAAAGACTCACAAAATAGTGAGTCTTTTTGGTGTACCATAAGGAATTCGTAGCCGAAAGGCGTAATAGCGAAGTGAACGAGTTTACTCGTATAAACGGAGCGTCAGCCCGCAGGGGTTCAGTTGCAAGGCTACGCGTGCGATAGCACGCAGAATCCCGCAGTGGTATAAAAAAAGGACCTGTGTTTTCACAAGTCCTTGGTGTACCATAAGGGATTCGAACCCCTGGCCTTTTGGTCCGTAGCCAAACGCTCTATCCAGCTGAGCTAATGGTACTTACTTTTTAAGCAATGGTAATTATAAGCGGTTATTTTTGATTTGTCAAATCTTTTTGCTTTATTTCAAAAATAATAACGCCTTTCGTTTTTTAATCAAATCTCGGAACAATTCTTTACGGGCGTTCGTTTATTGACTTTTTGCATAGTTAAGTCTATACTTTATAACATAATGGAAAAGATCAAGTCATGGCACAGGCTGGACAACTCCGGAAAGATATATCCGTTCAACCTGAAAAGCAACATACAAAACCTGTTCAGAATATCGGCGATTATGCGCGACGACGTCGATCCCGCCGTGCTTCAAACCGCCCTGCAAAACTCGATAAAGCGATATCCATATTTCAACGTATGTTTGCGTCGCGGGATTTTCTGGCATTATTTGGAAGAACTTGACGGAAAGCCCGAGGTCGTGCCCGATTCCGACTACTTAATCAAAGACATCGACAGCATCGAAACGTACGGATACAATTTCCGCGTGTCCTATTTCAACAACAAAATCTCAATCGACTGTTTCCACGCCCTTTGCGACGGAAACGGCTGCATGGAATTTTTCAAAACGATACTTTTCGAATACGTCCGTCTTTCAGGCGACGACGTGGATCCCGAGGGCAAAATCAGGCTGCCCGAAAGCGAGCCTTTGCCCGACGAAGCGGAAGACGGATTTTTGAAATACGCGCAAAAAGTGAGCATTTTCCACCTTAAAGGCGTGAAGGACCTGCAAGGCAGCAAAGCGTACACTTTCCCCGACGCCAGATTCGACTTCAAGGGAAGCGGCGTTATCGAGGGAACCGTTGACACGGCAAAACTCCTTGAACGCGCGCACGCATATCACACAACCGTAACGGTGTATTCGGCGGCAGTTCTCATAAACGCGATTTACAAGGCAAAAATCACAAAGCCCGACGGCAATCCGCCCATCGTTCTTTTCGTGCCGATAAATCTCAGAAAGCCTTTCCCGAGCCGCACTTTGCTGAACTTCTCGTTGTTCTCACGCGTGGGCGTCGACGTCAACGACGCGCCGTCGTTTGAGGAAATAATAAAGCGCGTCGAAACCCGCCTGAAAAAGGACACCGAAAAAGAAGTTTTGCAAAACAAAATCAACGTGACCGCAAAAACGGAACGTCTGTTTTTGTTCCGCATACTTCCCCTGCCCGTAAAACAATTTATTTTCAAGGCGTCGGGGCTTTTCTTCGGAAACAGCAAAAAAACGATGACGTTTTCAAACATAGGCGTCGTGCAGATTCCCGACGGAATGAAATCCAAAGTCGATCAAATATCCATTATGGCGTCGACGGCAAAAACGTCGCCGCGCGCGCTGACAAGCATATCCGCACTCGACAAAACCACCTTTACTTTTGCAAGAAAACTCGTCGACACGTCTGTCGAAAAGGAATTTTTCCGTTTCCTTGCGGGCGAAGGTATGGACGTTACCGTGCGAAGTAACTATTGGGAGGAATAACGATGTATTGTAAAAATTGCGGCGTTCACGTCGACGGTATTTACGACGTCTGCCCCCTGTGCAAATCCCCGCTCGAAGGTGAGCCTGCGGAGCGCCCGTTGTATCCCGAAAAGCATATAAGAAAAATCGGACACCCGGTAACGTTTTCAAGCGTATATCTTATCATCGCGCTTGTCGTCAACGTAATCTGCATTGCCGTCAACCTTACCGTTGCAAGAAAGTATCTTTGGTGCGTTTTTGCACTAATCCTTACTTTATATGGCTATTTTACACTCAAAACCACCGTTTTTTACAAAGGACCGAACGGCGCAAAGGTGTTTTCGCAAACGCTGATGCTGTCCGTCATATTCATTACGGCGCAGTATATTTTCAAAACGAAAGAGTGGTGCTTTGCCTATGCGATGCCCGTAACCGTCATATCGTCGCTTGCTCTGCACCTTGTTTTTGTCGGGGCTTTCCGCAAAAGAAAAGGCAAGTCGTTTTTCAGATATATGTGGATGACGTGTCTTCTGGGAATCGTTCCGGCGGCGGCAGTCATGGCGGGCGCGTGCACCGAAATAATTCTTCCGATGGTGGCGTTCGGGATATCCATGATAACGCTTATTTTCCTTGTCACGTTCACGGGGCGCACGATATACAACGAAATCAAAAAGAAAACCCACATTTAATCAATACCCAAAAATGATAAAAAATAAGGACGGCATTTCGTTTGAAGTTGCCGCCCTTTTTTATGGATATTTATTTTTTCAGAAGTTTTATCCTTTCGTACAGTTCGTTTTCCAACGCCTCGATTCCCTCGCCTGTTTTTGCGCTGACCTTAAAAATCCGCGCGTTTTTATTGAGCTTTCCGACGCGTTCTTCAAACTTTTTCATATCGAAGTCGAACGCTTCGAGTGTATCGATTTTCGTGACGACAACCACGTCGCACTTTTCAAACATAAGCGGGTATTTCAGCGGCTTATCGTCGCCTTCGGGCACGGACAAAAGCATCATATTAAGGTGTGCGCCCGTGTCGAATTCCGCCGGACACACAAGGTTTCCGATGTTTTCCAGCACGATAAGATCGGTTTCCGGAAAGTCCGACTGTTCCAGCGCGTCCGTGACCATCTGCGCGTCGATATGGCACAGTCCGCCGTTGTGGATTTGCACGCTTTCGACGCCTGTGTTTTCCGCAATGCGCCTTGCGTCGACGTCGGTCTCAATATCGACGTCCATCGCGACGATCCTGATTTTGATTTTCATATCGTTGATAAGCCTTGTGAGAAGTGTCGTTTTTCCGCTGCCCGGCGAAGACATAACGTTAATCATGAACGCGCCTTTTTTTCTAAGCGACGCGCGCAGTTCGTCCGCGACCTTGTCGTTGTTGGAAAAAATACTTTCTTTGACCGCAATAACTTTCATTTCAATCCCTCGCGCCAATTTTTATAACTGTCGAAAATCCAGTCCGCAAGCGTATCGACGCCTTCGCCCGTCTTGGACGATACGGCGAAAACTTTTGCATTCGGATTGATTTTCGCGATATATTTTTTGCATTTTTCAAGGTCGAAGTCGAAGTACTTTGCCGTGTCGGTTTTCGTGACGACGACAACGTCGCACGTCGAAAACATAAGGGTGTATTTCAGCGGTTTATCATCGCCCTCGGGAACCGCAAGAAGCGCCATTTTGAGATGCGCGCCCGTGTCGAATTCCGCCGGACACACAAGGTTTCCGATGTTTTCCAGAAACACGACGTCCGCGCTTGTGCAAAACTCCTTGAAGCCCTGTCTGGACATATCCGCGTCAAGATGGCACATGCCGCCCGTATGCAGTTGGATTGCCTCGGCACCGGCTTCTCTTACGGTATATGCGTCCACGTCGCCGTCGATATCCGCTTCCATTACGCCGACGGCGCACCTGTCTTTAAGCGCACCGATAAGCTTAACGAGAAGCGAGGTTTTTCCGCTGCCCGGCGCAGACATCAGATTGATATAATAAACGCCCCGCGCGTTAAGTTCCGCGCGAAGTTTTTCGGCGTCGGCGTCGTTATCTTCAAGAATACTCTTTTTCAGTTCAATCGTACTAATCGGGTCGATCATATTAAAATTTCGTTCCTTTAATTGTTGTTTTTGTCATTATTGACGGTTTCCGTCTCGTCGAAACCGTCATCGGGCACGAGAATTTCTTTGATCATAAATTCTCTTCCCGACAACAAATCTTTGTCAAAAGAATTGCACTTCGGACAATATCCTTCGTTTGCGATAACGTTGAATACTTCCCCGCATGCGCGACACTTTGCCATTCCCGGCACGACGTCGAGTTTCAGTTTCGTGTTTTTGAAAAACGGCTTTTTGTCGATTGCGGCGGGCCAACATTCGTCAAGATATACGGGAATTACCCCGCACAGTTCGCCCACCTGCAAGACTATGGTGTCGACGGCGGGGAGCTGCTGCTCGACCGCCACCTGTTCCACAAGTTTTACGACTTCAAAAACGATTCCTAATTCGTGCATACTTTATTCCTTCGGCGAAATGGGTTTGGTGATGATTTTACCGACGCGTTTGATGGCGTGTTTTGCCATTTCGAGGGGCAGTTTTTCGTATACTTTTGCCACGACGGTCTTGTCGTTTCTGACAAGTTTGATTGCGTCGAACTTACATTTCGTCGTGCACTGTCCGCAACCTACGCACATATAGGTATCGACTTTCGCCGCGCCGCATCCGAGGCATCTTGCCGTTTCGGCTTTCATTTGTTCTTCGGTGAAGGTCGCGCGGTTGTCTTTGAACGTGCCGTCGTTTTCTTTTATGTGCAGCGGGCGTTGACGTTTGACGTTGTCGTAGCCTTTGAGTTCCAAATTGTCCTTATCGAGCTCGATGAAAACTCTTCTGTCTCTGCCGTATTTCTGGGTTTGTCCCGGCCATACCGCCCTGTGCAGGGAGATTGCGCCTTCTTTGCCGCTTGCGATTGCGTCGATTGCAAATTTCGGTCCCGTCACGCAGTCGCCGCCGGCGATGATATTCTTGTCGCCCGTAACGTAGAATTCGTCAACCGCAACGGTGTTGTTTTTGTTGAGTTTGACGTCGGTGCCGTCCAGCAGGTTACCCCACTCGATTTTCTGACCGATTGAGACAAGCACGAAGTCCGCGGGAACGATAACGGTGTCGTTTTCGTCGTACTTGGGCGCGAATTTGCCTTCCGCGTTGAATACGGACACGCATTTCTTGAACTCTACGCCGACGACTTTGCCGTTTTCAACGACGATGCGTTTCGGCCCGTATCCGTTGTTAATGACGACGTTTTCGCTTTCCGCTTCTTCGGTTTCTTCTTCGAGGGCGGGCATTTCCGCTCTTTGTTCCAACGAATACATATTGACGGTTTGCGCGCCGCATCTGACAGCCGTCCTTGCGACGTCGATTGCAACGTTTCCGCCGCCGATAACGATGACGTTTCCGTGCAAAGGTTCGCTTCTTTCAAGCGCGACGTCTTTCAGGAAATCAACGCCAAGGATTACGCCTTTCGCGTCTTCGCCTTCTACGCCGAGTTTTCTGCCCGCGCTTGCGCCGATTGCAAGATAGAATCCGTCAAAGCCTTCTTTTTTCAGTTCGTCCAGCGTTTTGTCCTTGCCGACTTCCACGCCGGTTACGAATTTTACGCCCAGCTCGCGCAGAATGTCGATTTCCGCCTCGACGACGTCTTTTTCAAGCCTGAACGCGGGGATACCGAGCGTCATCATACCTCCGAGTTTGTTTTCCTTTTCAAACACGGTCACGTTGTATCCGTCGACGGCAAGGTAGTATGCGCAGGAAAGTCCCGCGGGGCCCGAGCCGATGACTGCCATATTCTTCATCGAATAATCGTGTTTTTTGTTGGGAATAAATCTGTGGTTGCTGTTTTTATCCTTGTCTGCGATAAACTTTTTGATTTCGTCGATTGCGACGCCCTTGTCGATTTGTCCGCGCGTGCAAGCGTCTTCGCACTTATGCGGGCAAATACGTCCGCAGATTGCGGGGAACGGGTTTTCTTTCTTGATAAGTTCCAACGCTTCGGTATATTTGCCCAAAGACGCAAGCCTTATATAGCCCTGAACCGCGATGTGCGCGGGGCAAGCGGTCTTACAGGGAGCGGTGCCGCTTTCAAGGGTGTCTTGTCTGTTTTCGCGATAATCGACGTTCCATTTGTCTTTGCCCCAGACAGTGTTGCGAACCTTGTCGTATTTGGGGGTTTCGATGGGCGTTACCGTGCAAAGCTTCTGGCCGAGTCTTACCGCGTTCGTGGGGCAGTTTTCAACGCACTGACCGCACGCGACGCAGTTTTCCTGATCGATTTCGGCATGGTAGTTGCTGCGTTCCGCGTCGGGACAATTGAACATCGTGGAAATACGGATTGCAAAGCACGAGCACGCGCAGCAGTTGCAGATTGCCGCCGATTCGCCCGGTCCTTCGAGGTTGGGCATCTGGTGCATAAGTCCGTTTTCTTCGGCTTTTTTGAAAATCGCCTCGGCTTCTTCCCTTGTAATTTGTCTTGCCTTGCCGGTTTTGATGAAGTATTCCGCACCCGAACCCATCTGGACGCACATGTCGTCTTCAAGGTGTCCGCAGCCTTCGTCCAGCAAACGCCTTGAACGTCTGCACGAGCAGGGAGACACCGAGAAAGTGTCGTATTTGTCAAGATAATAAGAAATCTTTTCGTAAGGGATCGCCTGGCTGTCGCCCGCAATCGCGGATTCGATGGGGATAACCCTCATCATACTTGCGCCGTACGGCAACATCGTGCCCATGGACTCCATAAGTCCGCGGGTGTACGCTTCGAACGCCTTTGCGATTTCCGGATGCTCTTTGACGTTTTCGGTGCAACCCACCATCATTTCAAGCGTGCCCGGCGCAAAAATCTGCATAAAATACAGGGTTTGCCCGTCTTCGGTGTAAATTTTGATTACTCCGAGATGGCCGAGTCTGTCCAGAATCTTCTTGGTTTCTTCCGTCGATTTTCCGCACTTGTCGGCGACGTATTCGAGCGTTCTGGGCTTTCTCAGTCCGAGACTTGCGGCAACGTCCGCTTCTTCGTCGGTCAAACAATTAAGCGCATAATACTCGGGGGAGTCTTCTGTGATTTTGGTCATCATTCCGGCGAGACCGCCCATAACTTTGACCAGATGAAGAATGCTTTTTCTCATAGCCATAATGTACCTCTTCTGATTTGTTTATATTTCTTTTATTGATTTCTTTTTATACGCGTTTTTATGTGCGCGACCTTATAATAATGCCTTGTATTCTTCGGGGATTGCGTTGTCGATCTGGCGCGCAAGCTCCTGCCGCGACACCCTCTTATCACCGAAAACCCAGTCTTTTACGGCGTATACGCAACCGTAGATTATGAGTTTTGCCGTGAATATCTCGTCTTCTCTCAGCTCGCTTCCGCGTTTTTCGACGCACTTCTCGTTCATACGTTTGAACGAATACTCGAAAACGTACTGCTCGTAAGAGTTCGTCCCGAGATATAAAAAGGCGTGCCTTATCCTGTTGATGTCCTTCTCGATAAACGAAAGTATGCTTAAAAACAACTCGTTCCAGCTCTTGCAGGCATTGAACGAAAAAATCTCGTCCAGCACCCTTTTGTAGTTGTAATTCATGACGTCGTACTTGTCCAGAAAATGCCGATAAAACGTCGACTTCGAAACGCCCGCCGCCTCGGCAATCATATTGACGGTTATCTGGTCAAGCGTGTACTTTCTCGACAATCCGTTGAAACAATCCGTGATGTGTTGTTTGGTCGTATCCTTGGACATTTTCCCACCACCCGAAAAAAGACTTCTGGTTTTGTCGTTTTTTGTCTTTCTTCTTTAATCATAATATCATATTGTTAATTATTTATCAATATTTTCGGGTCTTTTCTTTATTTTGGTACTATTTTGGGACGATTTTGGCTTTTAGTCCCAAAATCTTCGTTTACAAATACACTTTTGACGGGTATGCTTTGATTAGAAATCAAAAAACATTCAGGAGCAAAATTATGGACAGCGAAAAAAAAGCAGCGCGAGTCGAAAGACTCAAAAAAATGTTTGCACCCGGCCCCGAAGCGATTGACTACAAGGTCACACCGGGACTCGACACCATTCTCAAATGGTTTATGTTTACGGCGACGATTCTCGGTGTTTCCGTCATCACGTCGAAATTCCAGGCGTACGGCAATATCCCCTTCAACCTTGTGCTCGGTATCCTTGTACTGATCGCGATGAAGCCCGTGTTCTTCGAAACGCTGAAACTTACCACGTTGCTCGTCGGAAGAACAATCGTCTTGTTTGCTTGCTTCGGTCTCCTTCCCGGCGATATCTTCGTTGTCGTCGTGCTGGGACTTTATATCATTAACGTTCTGGAAGCAACGATGACCGACTTCTTCAAAAACAAGCAATACTTCAACGGCGTTTCGGGACTCTTTATGGCAATCGGCGCGTCGGCACTCTTCCTGGGTTCGACCTGGGGCACTACCACAACCGCCAACTCCCCCATTTACTTCATCGACGGTTTCTCGAAACTCGGCACCGAAGTTGCCTTTACTTCCTCGTATTTCACCGGACAGTCCAACCTTTTCAACGGCGCGGTATCCGGCACGACAAGCGTCGGCCTTGGCATCACCATCGCCACGATGATCGCTTACACAATCTGGAACTGGCTTTTCGTTACCGGCGAGTTTTCTTCGTCCGTTGCGCTTATGCACGTCGGATTCCTGCTTGCGCCTATCCTTGCCGTTTTCGTCGGACCTCTTGTCGGAATGGGCAGATTCGGCATGGCTCCCGACCCCGGTCTCTGGCTCCTGTTCAGAGCAAGCACCTTAACATTCGGCGGTATTTTGCAGATCGGCGGCAAAAACTGGTTTGAACAAAACTTCTACTTTGAAAAATTTGACAAGTTTGTCAATCGCGTCAAGAACAGCAAACCCGTGCAGATTGTCTGCATGCTCATCTGCTGCTCGCTTATGATCTTCGCGGTTGTCGCAGGCTTCGTCCCCGCAAAATAACAATCCTAAATCCCCCAAAACCTGACGGGACGCCCTTTGCGGCGTCTCGTTTCCTTTTGTCTTTTTTTTCATTTCCCCAACTTTATCCCATATTTTTCCATCCGTAAACTTATTGTTTTTCATTTATCAAAATCTATGCCCGAAACCTTTTTGTGCGTTCTAAATCGTCAGCCCTTTCTCTTCATCATATAAAAACGACTGTCTTACAGTCGTTTTGGTACTTCCGTATAGCAGCGAGCCTGCCGAGCGTTCGGGACTCGGGCTGTGTCAACAGCCGTTCGATTCTCCGTTGGGCGTAAAAAAACGACTGAAAATAATCAGTCGTTTGGTACTCCCGTGCATCAGCGAGCTTGCCGAGCATACGGGAATCGGGCTGTGTTAACAGCCGTTCGATTCTCCGTTGGAAGTAAAAAACGACTGTCTTCACAGTCGTTTTGGTACTCCCGTGCATCAGCGAGCTTGCCGAGCGTACGGGAATCGGGCTGTGTCAACAGCCGTTCGATTCCGAGTCGGGATAGCAAAAGCAGACACGTCTGTGTCTGCTTTTTGGTACTCCCGACGGGAATCGAACCCATAACTAACCCTTAGGAGGGGTTTATTATATCCATTTAACTACGGAAGCGTTTTATAAGTTGCAAAAAAGATTTTATCGTTTTGCAACTTGTTTGTCAAGGAATCGGCGGGCGAAAAAGCCCTTGCGTTTTCTTATTTCAGATAAATGGACGCGTTGGTTGCGGCAATCGCGCCGTCCGCCGCCGCCGTTGCGAGTTGGCGGATATGTTTGGTACGGCAGTCACCCGCGACGAACAATCCGTCGGTTCTGGTCGTGCCGTCTTCGCCCGCGACGATATATCCGTTTTTGTCGATGTCGACGAAGTCTTTGAAAGCGGAGTTGTCGGGGATTTGCCCTATCGCGATAAACACGGCTTTTACGGGCAGGCGGAATTCCGATTTGTCGACGGTATTTTCAAAAACAAGCCCCGAAAGTTCGCCGCCGTCACTTAAAAACTCTTTCAGCGAAAGGTTGTGATAAATCGCGACGTTATCTTTTGTCATAAGGTTGTCGACGTGGGCTTTGTCCGCAAAGAATCTGTCGAAAAGCGTGCAAACGTGGACTTTTTTGCAATAATTCGTCAAAAACAGCGCGTATTGCAAAGCGGTGTTCGCGTCGCCGATGAGCGCGACCTCTTCGTCCTTGTAAAACGCTCCGTCGCACAGCGCGCAATAAGACACGCCGTGACCGATAAGTTCGTCTTCGCCGGGGACGCCGATATGTCTTGCACTTGCGCCGGTTGCGATGATGACGGATTTCCCTTCGTGCGCGCCGTAGTCGGTGAGAACGGTAAAGACGTCGCCGTCCTTTTTAAGTCCGGTGACCTTTTCCAGCTCGAAATCCGCGCCGTGGTGCATAATCTGTTCAAACAGTCTGTCGGAGAGTTCCGCCCCCGAGATTGCGGTAATCGTGGGGAAGTTTTCGACGCGCGGCGAAAGCGAAATCTGACCGCCGACGGTTTCTTTTTCCAGCACAAGGACTGTTTTGCCGTTTCTTAAAGCGTTGAGGGCGGCAGTCATGCCTGCCGTCCCCGCGCCTATGATAATTACATCGTAAATCATAAATTATTTTGCGTTTTCAACGAATTTTTTAATGAAGCTCGCGTTTTCGTAGCGGTCGTAGCCCTGTCCGTTCGCGACGAGCATAGTGGGGGCTTTTTTGACGCCGTATTTTTGGGTAAGGTCTTTCTGATCTTCCGCGTCGATGACGGTGTATTTGATACCTGCTTTATCGAGCATCATTTTTGCCATTTTGCAGTTGGGGCAGGTTTTCGTTGTGAACAGCAGGATTTCGCCGTCGTTCTTTTTGAAGTTGGGATCGGCCTGCACTCTCACGTCCTGTTCTCCGCAGCAGGTATCGCTGACGATATGCTGGTTTACGCCGTGATACGAAGAGTTTGCGATGTCGTAAGTTTTCCTTTGCGAGAACTCTTGCAGTTTGCCGTCGTTCCAGTTCTGTACGGGACGATAGTATCCGGTGATACGGCTGTAAACTTCGGCGGGTTGTCCGCATTTGGGGCACTTGAAGTGTTCGCCCGAGATATAGCCGTGCTCCTTACAAATGCTGTACGTCGGCGAGATGGTGTAATACGGCAGTTTATAGTTTTCCGCGATGGTTCTGACAAGTTTTGCCGTGGATTTCCAGTCGGGAAGTTTTTCGCCGAGGAACGCGTGGAATACCGTGCCCGAAGTATACAGCGTTTGGAGTTCGTCCTGAACGTCGAGTGCCGAGAAGATATCCGCGGTGTATCCGACGGGAAGATGCGAGCTGTTGGTGTAATACGGGATATTGTCGTTTTCGGAAGCGGTGATGATGTCGGGGAATTGAGCCTTATCGTGTTTTGCAAGACGATAGGAAGTGGATTCCGCCGGGGTTGCTTCGAGGTTGTACAAATCGCCGTACTGTTCCTGATAATCGGAAAGTCTTTCGCGCATATGGTTGAGGACTTCTTTTGCGAATTCCTGCGTTTCGACGTTCGTCAGGTCTTTTCTGAGCCATTTTGCGTTGAGCCCTGCCTCGTTCATACCGACAAGACCGATTGTCGAGAAGTGATTGCTGAACGTGCCGAGATAACGTTTGGTGTAAGGATAAAGCCCTTCTTCAAGGAGTTTGGTGATGACGTCGCGTTTGACTTTCAAGCTGCGCGCGGAGATGTCCATCATCTTGTCAAGGCGGCGATAGAAGTCCGCCTTATCGGTTGCGAGATACGCGATTCTGGGAAGGTTGATGGTCACGACGCCGATAGAGCCCGTGCTTTCGCCGCTGCCGAAGAAGCCGCCCGATTTCTTGCGAAGTTCGCGAAGGTCCAAACGAAGTCTGCAACACATACTTCTGACGTCCGAAGGCTCCATATCGCTGTTGATGTAATTCGAGAAGTACGGAGTGCCGTATTTCGATGTCATTTCAAACAGGAGTTTGTTGTTTTCGGTTTCCGACCAGTCGAAGTCGCGGGTGATGGAATACGTGGGGATAGGATATTGGAAACCGCGGCCGTTGGCGTCGCCCTCGATCATGATTTCGATAAAGGCCTTATTGACCATATCCATTTCTTTTTTGCAATCCTTGTATTTGAAGTCGCACTCTTTGCCGCCGACGATTGCGTTGAGTTCCGCCAGATCGTTAGGAACCGTCCAGTCAAGCGTGATGTTGGTGAACGGAGCCTGCGTACCCCAACGGCTGGGCGTGTTGACGCCGTAAATGAAGGATTGTATGCACTGCTTTACTTCTTTATAGGAAAGGTTATCGATTTTGACAAACGGCGCAAGATACGTGTCGAATGAGGAAAAAGCCTGTGCGCCCGCCCATTCGTTTTGCATGATGCCCAAAAAGTTTACCATCTGGTTGCAAAGCGTGGAAAGATGCGCCGCGGGGCTTGACGTGATTTTGCCGCGGATTCCGCCAAGACCTTCCTGAATAAGTTGTTTCAGCGACCAACCGGCGCAGTAACCGGTGAGCATCGACAAATCGTGGATGTGAATATCGGCGTTTTTGTGAGCGCGTGCGATTTCTTCGTCGTAAACTTCCGAAAGCCAGTAGTTTGCGGTGATTGCGCCGCTGTTGCTGAGAATAAGTCCGCCGACGGAATAAGTGACCGTGGAGTTTTCTTTCACGCGCCAGTCTTCAAGATGGACGTAATTGTTGACGACTTCCTTATAGTCAAGTATCGTCGACTTCATATTACGGATCTTTTCACGTTGTTTTCTGTAAAGAATGTACGCCTTCGCAACGTCGGTGTAGCCCGATTGTTCAAGGACGTGCTCGACACTGTCCTGGATGTCTTCGACGTGGACGAGATTGTTTTCAATCTTGTTTTCGAAATCGGCGGTAACGCGGAGCGTCAACATGTCGATGATTGCGGGAACGTACTGCTTGTTCTGCGCCTCAAACGCTTTGGTAATGGCGACAGAGACTTTGTTAAGATCAAAATCGGTTATTTTACCGTCTCTTTTAATTACCTGATACATTTTCCTCATTTCCTTTATATTTTCTTTTGTTGATTTCTTTATACTTAACGACGTCGTCGTTTTGTTTTTATTTGGTGAAACTCTTTGCATTCCGTTGCGTCTTAAAAAGGCGCAAAATTTTGCCGTTTTATCGTTTTTGGGCACAAAAAGGGGAGTTTCCCGTGAAGATTCTTTGAAAAATCCAAGCGGATAACACCCTGACATATCGCTCTATTGCGAGTACATTCATAATAACACGCATAAATGCACGTGTCAATTGTTTTATATCAATATATTGATTTGTTTTTTTAACCGCACCACAAGATATTGTGGTATCAATCTATGCCGCGAATTTCAATTTTATCGACTTTTCCGTCGAAAATCGGCAATATTTCTTCCATTTCCTCTCTTGTCAGCCCGTGAAGTGTCTCGTCAATCAGATCGCCGCTGTCCTTAAATGCTTGAAGATAATATTTTTTCGCGCCCGAGATAAGGTCGGCGACGCCGTAAAACGAGTTTTTGTCGTTAAATTCGCGGACAACGGTCGTGCGGAATTCGTAATCGACGTGGTCTTCAAGAAGGTATTTCACGCTGAGTTTTATTTTTGCGGTGTCGTAATTTTTTATGCCGACGGACATGCCGTAATTTTCAGGGCTGTTTTTAATGTCCATCGCGACGTAGTCCACCGCCCCTTCTTCGACCGCGCGGATCAGCATATCGGGGTTCGTGCCATTGGTGTCAAGCTTCACTTTGTACGAAAGCGACTTTACCTTTTTCATAAAGTCGATAAGGTCGGGGTTGAGCGTAGGCTCGCCGCCGGTGATACAAACGCCTTCCAGAATGCCCTGTCGCTTTTTAAGATACGCGAATATTTCGTCTTCGGGGATAACGGGTTGTCCCATCGGATTTTCGACAAGGCTCGCGTTGTGACAAAACGGACAACGGAAATTGCACCCGCCCGTAAAAAGCGTGCATGCGGTAAGCCCCGGATAGTCCAGGAGCGTCAGTTTGTTAAGCCCGTGAATAATCATTCTTCTTTGCCCTTTTTTGTTTGTGATCGGATTACCGATATTTATTATAAGTATACCCCGAGCGCGCGCTTTTTCAAAGCGAAATACAACAAAAACAAACGGGCGCGGTCAATGAAAATTCGTTGACATATTTTTCTTACGCGCGTATAATATGCTTATCTAAATATATTTGGAGGATTTAGTTTATGAAAAAGAACCTTGGCAAAATTCTTGCCGTTATTCTTGTAGTTGCACTTCTTGCAACCGTACTTTGCGCTTGCAACGCCGAATCTTTCACGAAGAAACTCGAAAAGAAAGGCTACACCGTTTCCAGTGCTGAAACCGACAAAGAAGACGCTTCTATCGTTTGGTCTGTTTCCGCTGTGAAGAGCACCACCGAAGCCGTTACGATTTATAAATTCAAAACGACTGACGACGCGGAAAAATTTGAAAAAGATGCCCCCACCGGCAAAGTTGGCAAATATTCTCTCGTTGTTAAACGTACGGGCAAAATCATTTATTACGGAACCGAACAAGGCGTAAAAGACGCAAGATAAGTATTATTGCTTAACAAAAAAAGAATCACCGAGCAATCGGTGATTTTTTTTGTGCTTTTCTCCTATAAATCGTCCGCATCTTGCGTGGGCGTTTCAAGCGGCTCGTACGTTTCAAAAGTCATAAGCGCGGGGAAACAGCCGTACATTCCAAGCGGATCATACATATTCGGCGCAAACGCCGCCTGGTTGATTTCATTTTTACTTTTCAATGATTTCATAAACCCTCCGCCCTTTATTCTGTGCAAAACGGAAAACTCTATTCGCCTCAAAAAAGACAATTCCCGCCTTTTGTAGGCGGGAATTTAACTTGGTTGCCCTTCCGTGCAACACACTCTCTAAAAAGTCAGAATTTTGATGCTATTAAGCCCCACAAGTACACAGTATCTTGTGGGGGCCCCGTGTGTTTTTCTCGGCGGGTATCAAAATATAACTTCCCTTAAAACGGCGAGAATTTGATGGATTTTTGGGGTTCTTTACAGGTTCCAAAAATCCTAGTGTACACAGACGTACACGGGTTTTTGGGTTCTGCAAAAACGCCGAAAAGGCGCAAAATTATGACTTTTTACCCTTTGGTGATGGTATCGTTGTCGTCCAAAGTCACATCTTCCACCGAAACTCCGCTGTCTTTGATATGCTCGATTTCGGGAGCGGCGTCGGGCGCGGCGTCGGGCGCGGCTTCTTTATGCGCTGCCGTGTTGGCGGACTTTCTGTAAATGACGAATTTCTGCCAGCAGAATTCCAGAACGCCGTTGATGAGCATTACGGTTGCTTCTGCCAAAAGTTTTGCTCCCTCACCTCCGCCAAGCGACGACGATACGGCGTGAACGTACCAGGTCTGGAAGGGATAAAACGGGACGTAAAACAAGAACGCGAGCGCCATTGCGACGGGAACGTTCTTTGCCGACTTGAACGTGAATTTGCGGTTCAAGGTAAAGTTCCACAAAACGGACAGCGCCAACGCAACCGTGGTCGCCACAAACAGCGTCTTGGGCATCACGGTGATGAAGTTGATTGTGCCCCAGTCGAGTTTTTTGAAAGCGAAAGTCATTATCGTGAACGATAAGAACTGGATAATTCCTGCGCTTGCCGTGCAAAGAAGATACTTGAATGCTTGCCAACGCGTACCGTTTTTTGCGTTCATTTCTTTGAATTTTTCTTTGCGTTCTGCTTTTCTTTGTGCCTTTTCTTCGGGCGTGAGTTTTTGTTTTGCCATACTTTCTCCTTATTATAACGGGCGTCTGATTGCAGTGTCTTCCGCTTCGCCGCAGCAGTGAATGTGCATATTGTTCATTACTCTGAATGCGTCGGCGCGAATATGGAAGCTTCGCAAGCCGTTAAGACGGACTTTCAGGCGCATATACAGCATAAGACTTTTACCGTTGTCGGGCGGGGGACATTGTGACACGAAGCAAGCGTACGCCGCTTTTGTTTTTTCAAAGTCTTTTTTGGTGATTTTGACGAATCTGTTGGGTTTACCGGTGAAATAGTACGCCAGAACCGTTGGTTTTGCAATTTGGGTTGCCCCGACGCTTTTCATCATATTGACGTTGCTGCACATAAAATACGCCTTCGACACCGCCTCTCCCACGCGAAGATGGTCGGGGTGGCTTTCGGGGTACAGTTTGTGGTCGGGACCGATCACGACATCGGGCTTAATTTCTGCGATGACTTTTGCGATTTCGATGCGGAGCGCGACTTCGTCGTACATTCCTCCGTCCTCAAAAGGCAGAAATCTTACTTCCTTAACGCCCAGAATTTTCGCAGATGCCAGTTGTTCGTCACGGCGGATTTTAACAAGCGTTTCGGGCGACACGTTTTCGTCTTCCGTGCCGTACCGTCCGTCGGTGCAAACGAGATAATATACGTCCTTCCCTTCGCGCGCAAGCCTTGCGACGGTGCTGCCCACGGCAATTTCGATATCGTCGGGGTGCGGAGCAACGAACAAATACGTCTTGAATTTTTCGATTTTCGGAACGGGTGCGACCGCTTTTATGAGCAATCTGTTGAGTAACATAACTTTCTCCCAGGACAATCTTACAATATTTTAACACACGATATTTGTTAAGTAAAGGCTTTTCAAAAAAATGTGGTTTTCTTATGAAACGAAACAAATAAAAAACGTCATACTGACAATAGGCACTCTTGCTGTATAGATGACCATCTTTTTAATGAGAAATTGTCTGGTATCCGGGTTGAGTGTGTTTTGGATAAGAAAATTTGCTTTTAATACCGTACAATGTTTATTCGGTTTGTTTTATTATGAATTTTACATAAATAGTTAAAGCGTTCTTGACGCGGTTACCCTAACTCTAAAAAGTTAGAATTTTGATGCTATTAAGCCCCACAAGTACACAGTATCTTGTGGGGACCCCAAAATTCCTTAAAACGGCGAGAATTTGATGAGATATACTCTCCCCTAAAAAGTCAGAATTTTGATGCCATTTAGCCCCACAAGTACACAGTATCTTGTGGGGACCCCGAACGGGGTTCTTGACGGGTTCGTGCGAAGGCGCGTACTTTGCCGTACATAACTGAGCAAGGTTCCGTCAAAACGCCGTAAGGTCGCAAAATTATGACTTTTTACAAAAAATAAAGGCTGCACTTCGCAGTGCAGCCTTTCCGCTTCGCTTACTTACGGTTGTACGCCTTGCTCTTGCGGATTGATGATCTGGATTTCAAAAGCCTTTCCCTTTGTTTCGGGAGTGATAAGGTTTTCGTTGTAATCGCTGTCTGTTGTCGGGTCGGATTCACAGAAGTTGACGTAACCTTTGATCGAGAACGTCTTTCCGTAGACTTTTCCTTCGACAGTTGCGGTGCCGTACGTTACGCGGTCGCCGTCTTTCTTCGTGCCGATGATTACTTTAAGCGCGATGTCGTCAATGATTTCAGCATTTGCGCTTGTGCCAGCCGCAGCTATTTCCTCGACTTTCCAGCTGTTTGCCGTCTTATCGAAATACGGGACGTAGGTCTTTCCGAGGCGGTATGCCTGACGGAGCAACGAACCGGCTTTGCCGTCGATATAGTTGCTTTCCGTGTATCCCGCCGCTGTGCGATTGAGTTCGCCTACGATTGCCTGTTTAAGGACGTCGGGCGTGTTGATAAGCACGAGTTTGCCGTTTTCAAACGAGAACCCTTCGTCGGAAAGATATTTCTCGTTGTTTTTCTTTGCGTCAAGCTCTGCATAAAGCACGTACGGGTACAGATATTTGTTGCCCGCGCTGTCTTCGACCACTGCATAGCCGTATTGTTTCATATTGTCAGTCGTTGCCGTCGCTTTATTGTCTGCAAAGAACTTTTCGCCTGCTGTCACATATCCTTCCGGACGGAGCAACATAAGCTGTTTGCTGAGACCTTGCGCGTAAATTCCGCGAGCCGTCAACTTGTAAAGTTCGGTTTCGAATTCCTTATATACCGCGACCGAGTCGTAGGTTTTGCCCGCGGGAACGACTTGATACTTCGTGAAGTATTTCATTGCAAGAGCGACCATGCTCACCGCGTCGATATTATCGTTGTTGTATTCAAACAAGTTTTTGAACGTCGTCGCAAGGAGTTTTTCGCCGCCGATAACAAGCGAGTTGTCAAGGCCGTCCGCCTGATTGATGCCGATAAGTCCGTACACTGCGGGAATTATGCCCACGTTGTCTTTAAGCACCAGGTTCATAATAACGTCGCCAATCGTGATGTCGTTTTCCGCTGCCGCTTCGGCTTTGTGCGCCTTATAGTTCACGAACAAGCCGTTGCCGTTCTTATTGATAAGGTAGTTGACAAGTTTCACGAAGTTGAGCCCTTTGACGTGCGCTTCGCCGCTCGTTACCAGATGATTGATGGATTCGTTGACACTAGCAAAGCTGTAAGAAACGTTATATTTCTTATATTTGTCGCCTTGGTATGTCGTCTGTTCTTCGGCGGTCAAAAGGACGTATTCGTTCGTTGCCGCATCAAGGCGATACTTGCCGTTTGCGTCTTTTTCATAGACCGAGTACAGGACGCCGCCGACTTTGTCTTTGCCGTCCTCGGCATAGAAGCCCCATTTGCCGTTTACTTTCTTAAAGCCGTTGATGCCGATTGCGCCGTTTTTACCGAGCGCGACGCACATATCGAGAATCGCGGGGAGAACGCCTTTGTATTCATCCATGATTTTCGCGTCAAGTTGCAGGTCGTAATCGGGGTTTTCCGGTGTTCCTATGTTGACGGAATACAGTTGAAGTTTTGCAAACACTTTATCGTTTGCGGTAATCGTTGCGACCGCGCGAGTGTTTTGGATATTTACGAAATCGAGCGTGCCTTTGATATTGAGTTTCAGCGTTTTGGGAACGGTGAGCGTTTTCGTTACCTCGTCGTATTTCAGATCGTCGCCGCCGACTTTGATTTTCAAGCCGTTGGGACTTGTGTAATCGTGTGCGACAAGGCTCAGAAGGTCTTCGCCGAAGTTGAAATCAAGACCTGCGTCGATATTCATTGCGCCGTATTCGTCTTTGTTTACAGCCGTCGTAGAAATCGCGTCTTTATCGTTGCCGATTTTAAGGTCGGTGATTGCAAGTTCGATACCGAAAGTCCTGTTTTCCGTACCTGCGGGCAGGTTAAGGTCGAGGAAGAATTTGCTCATCTTGCCGATGCTGCCGATTGCGCCCTTTTCCTTTTCAAAGCCCAACTTGATTGCGCTGTTTTTCGTCACGGCAATGCTTTCGCCAAGGCTGAAAGGATTGAGCGCGATCGTTGCGGAAAGCTTTTGCGACAGGTCGTTCTTGACGGACGTGTAACCTTTGTTCGCTTCTTGGAACTGACCGTTTTTCCAGGTGTACCAGGTAGGTTCGCTGAACAAGTTGCTTGCAAACGGTGTTCCTTTTAAGTCCGCAGTAAGAATGCCCTTAACGTCAAGGGTTTCGCCAAAGTAACTGTAAAACTTTTCTTTGCCGCCGAATATATCCGAAAGCATGTTGTTGATCGAAATGTCTCCGAAAGAAATGTCCTTCTCAAAAATCGTGTCGGCAAGGGTTTTCACAACGTATGTGCCGTTTGCGTCTTTAACATATTCGCCGTTAACTAAGTTGTAACGGTTTCTGCTTGCCGCATTGACAAGCGTGTCGCTGTACGGCATATACTCTTTCTTTACAAACGTGTTGATAAGCCCGGTGATAACTTCGTTAAGGTCAAAGTCGCCGCCGTTGAAAGCCTCGACAACGCTCTTTACGATGTTGTTTTTGAGCAGCCCTTCGATCTTGGTGAAAAGCGCGTCTTTGACAGTTTGTCCGTTTGCGGTCTTTTCAAGTTTCGTAAGGTCAACGCCGACTTTGTTCCCTGCGATCGTTGCGTAAAGGAAGTCGTTTTCGTAAATAAGGCGGAAAGAATCAACGCCGTTAATGCGCGCGGACACGTCGATATAAGTTTCGTTGTCGGAAGTAAGCGAAACCGCTTTCGAATATCTCGTATATCCCGCCTGCGCGGAGTTTGCGGAATCGAACGGTACGAATTTCGCAACGCAGTTGCCGTTTTTATCAACAACGTAGTTATTGCCTTCTTTCGTTACTCTGATTTCGCCTTCTTTGAGTTCGGTCGTGTCGGTGAATATCGTCACGTCATTGCCCGAAAGCACGTATGCGCCGTTTGCGTCAGCGATATATTTGTCGATGACGTTCTGACGGTCGAGAAAACCTTTCAGAGCAAGTTCGATCGGCATTTTTTCTGCGACGCCGCCGTCCTTTTTAAGGGTGATTGTCGCGCCGAGGCTCAAAGCGATGTTTTTGCCGTCGGCAAGTTCAAACGAAGTGCCGTTTGCGATTTCGTTTGCGCTTTGGAACATCGTGTTGACAAATGCGTTCATCGAGGCGCCTGCTTGGTTGCCGCCGGTTCCGCCACCGCCGGTTCCGCCACCGCCGCCCGTTCCGCCGCCTTGGTTTCCGCCGCCGTTTCCTTTATTTTTGCAGGCAGCCAGAACGCCGACGCACAAAACGAGAACGCAAACTATTGCGAGTACTCGCAAAAAATTCTTGTTTTTCATTTTTGGTCTCCTTTCGAGATTTAAATTGTACACGCACGCAGACGTGCGTATATCTCTACATTTTACATTTTAACATTTATTAGTTTTCTTGTCAAGGCTAAGTCGGGATTTCCGCAGGACAGACGCCGTTTCGGGGTTATCGGCAAATCGTTTTAAGGTAATTTTTAACCTAAACATTACAAATGCGCCCGCGTGTAATATTTTGCGAAAAACCTTTACATATTGTCCTTACGTTTGTATAATAATCGTTAGGAGGAATTTTATGCACGATTCGCGCGTTCACAGCATTTTTTCGGACGACGGCATGGAGGCGGTCGAAGACGTCGTTGCGACGGCGCTTTCTCGCGGTTGCGACTATGTCGCAATCACCGATCACGTCAACCGCGATTATCAGGTCATCGGATATGACAACCCGCAAATAAATATGTCGGCGTACGTCGCCGCAATGCAGGACTTCAAACGCCGCTTCAATAAGAAAAACTTCCGCCTTGCCATGGGCGCGGAACTCGGTTTCCTGAAATCGGCAAACAATCTGTATATCAAAGACCTTGCCGATATCGACTTCGACGTCATTATCAACAGCGTTCACTGCGTGCTCGGCAGCGAGGTCTATTACGCGGAATATTTCAATAAGTGCCCCTATAAACACTTTGCCTATCTCGAATACCTGAAAGCCGTCCGGGAAAGCGTCGACGCGCCCTACCCCTACGACATCATCGGCCACATCGGCTATATCCAGAGAAACGCGCCGTATAAGGAGCCCGATATGTTTTACGAGGAGTTCTCGGACGTCTTTGACGATATCCTCACCGCCATCATCGAAAAAGATAAGTGCCTGGAAGTCAACAGCAAAACTTATCGCGGCGGAAAAACCACAAGCGAGTTTTCTTTGCGACATCTGTCAATCCCCGACGTCGACGTCCTGAAACGATACTACGAACTCGGCGGAAGGAAAATTTCTTTCGGCAGCGACGCACACCGCACAAACAGCATCGCTTATAATTACGACAAAATCGCAGCGGCAATGAAAGAAATCGGCTTTGAAGGTTTCACCCGATACGTGAACCGCGAGCCGGAACTTGTGAAATTTTGATAAATCGAAAACAATATAATGACAAAACCGTCGCTTTTCCCGACGGTTTTTTCGCGCTTCGCGATTTATAAAACGCTTTTCGTAACGTTGAACTTTACGCCGTAGGCGTTTGTGACTTCGTGATACTCCGCGTTTTCAAAAAGTCCGCTCGTGCGGGACACGACGTAATCCGCGCACTCAAAAAGGGGCTCCGAAAATCCTTTGTCGATATGATATATTTCGAGCGATCGGCGGGCGGGGGTTTTAACCTTTGTGTTTCTGATTATTGCAAATAATTTTTTCATTTCGTTCACCTCTTGATTGCATTATTGCATACAAAATATGACAATGCTTTGCATATTATTGAAAAATGTTTGAAGTTTTTTATTTTTTTCGCAAGGTGAATTTTTGCAAAAAGAAACGCCCCGAAAATCGGGACGTTCCTTTGATTTAGGTGGAAAGATTACTGTCGTAATCCGATAATAAGCATATTATTAGCCGACTTGGACGCTGGCGTTGCCGCTGACTTGTACAACGTATTTGCCGTTTTCGACTTCCGGCTCACCGGGGATATATTTTGCAATGCCGTTGATGTCGACGTTCACGTTTACAGAGCCCACAACGACAACCGCCGCCGTACCGTTGATTGCAAAGTCGTTTTTGTCAAGGTTGGTTGCGTTTGCATTCGAGATAACGTTTGCAACGACGTTCACTTTAACGGTTTCTTGACCTTCTTTCCCGACCGCTACGTCAACGTAGACTTTCGCGCCGTGTTCGGTATCGCTGATTTTGCCAAGTTCGACTTTCACGTTGACCTTGCATGCGTTGTCAACACCGACGTTAACTTCAACCACAACACCACCGTTGTCGTTGGACCATGCCTTGACGTTTACGCCAACACCGTCAACTTTAAGACCGGTGCCTGCTCCAAATGCGAACACCATTGTATCTTTCTCTTTGTCATAAGTGCAGGTTCCGCTGATTTTGACAAATTCTTTTTCGCCGTGCATTACAACCGCTTCAAAAGCATAGTCGTCTTTGCCGTTGATGTCTGCGTCTTCCTTGGAAACTTCGCCGTCTTTGATTTTCTTTGCGTTGATGTAAATCGTCGATACGTCGGATACGTCTTTGCCATCGGCGTCTTTATAAGTGACGGTCACGAGCATTTTGTAGTTATAGCCGTCTTTTTCGTTGGATGCTTCCACTTTGACGTCAACATTGTGATCTTTGATGTACGCCTTTGCATTGTTTACGTATTCGTTAAGGTATTTTGCGATTTCGTTGGTTGCCAGGCTGATGCCGGGAATGCCTTTGATGGTGAAATAAGGATCAACGTTTTCATCGCCTTCCGCCGAAGCAGTGCCCGCTGCCGAAGAGTTCATCGCGACCGCGATTGCCGTGCCGAGAGTTTCGGCGTTGTTTGCTTTTGCAGGCGCGGTTTTCTTGTCCTTATTGCAGGCGGTAAGTCCGACCGCAAGAGCCGCTACCATAGATACTACAAGAAGTATTGCCAGGATTTTCTTTTTCATATTGAGTAAAACCTCCGTGTTTTTCAAATTGTTTTCGCAAAGTAAACAATCGACGAGCGCGTTTTATTGGGATTTTTATGAAAATTTTTTATTTTTTTACTCCACGCAAGTACAAAAGTATCTTGCGTGGGATTTAATATGGTTCCCTTCCGGGAGATTGCCACGTCGCTTCGCTCCTCGCAATGACACAATGTGCGTTGCACGGAGTATGATAGAACAAGTGCGTAAATCTTGCTATTCTTTTCTTACAAACATTCTTTATTCTATTCCGTACGAAGTACTCTGTCATTGCGAGCGTAGCGTGGCAATCTCCCGGAAGGGCACCTTGTGAAAGGGCTTTTTCGACAACAAAAAACCTTACCGTTTCCGATAAGGCTTGTTTTTATTTTTATATTGTTTATTAAATATTAAAAATACTGTTCGATGTTTGTTCGCTCGGGTTCAGAATGTTGTTGATTAAATCCGTGATATAATTGTCGTACAACGCCTTGATTTTCGAAAAGTCGATGTTTTCAAGGGAGATACGGATTTCCGCAACTTTTGCCTGCACCTCGGTCAGCCCTAATTTCTCGCAACTGCTTTCGATTCTTTTAAGGCTTTCAATCATTTCCTTATAACTGCCTCTCACAAATTCCTTGAATACATCAAACCCACTGTTCTTAATGTCTGAAAGTTGTGCTACGGCAATCTGACAATATATGTCCGAAAAAATGCTTCTGTCGCCGCGCCAGGATTCTTCCAGCAGACTCTTTCTTTTGGCAAAAGCGGCGGTTAATTGTTCAAAACTCATTGATGAAGTCGCGGTTTGCAAATATTTCTTCGCCAGGTCTGCAAGGTCTTCCTTTGAAATCGTCTTTATCGACAGCGAAAAGTCAAACGCCGCCCGAAGTCGTTTTGCAAAGCTTTCGGCGGTCTCGCCGGAGACGGAAACGGAAAGCCCGTCCGCGTCATCGACAAATCTGAGCGTCCGCGCGGCTTCGTTGATTTTTCTTGTCGCAGCGTCAAATTTAAGCCCTTTCAATTCGCCCGAAAGATGCAGTATCATGTCGCCGTCCACGTTTTCGGCGCGCACCGTTTCCACGGTTTCCTCGCTGTTTAACGTGAGCGTGATTTTTGCGCCGTCGGTTTTTTCGTCCGCCGCCGCAGTCGCTTTGTCCGCGCCCGCAGAAACCTGCACGTAATAATAATTGCTTATCGGTGAATTATCTTTTTTCGGCGCGAACATAACGCCGCAGGTGATCGCGATTGCCATAATCAGCACGCACGCCACGGCGGACGTCGCGATTCTGAACGCTTTGCCTGCGCCCGCTTTCTTTGTTTTCGCCACGGGTTTTTCGATATAGGAGGACTGCACGACGTTGTCGTAAACGCGCGGCGTAATGCTTTCGATTTCGCTTTTTAATCTGTTTTTCAAATCTTTGTTGTTCACGCTTGCTCCTCCTTTAAGTATTTTCTGAGTTTTTTAAGGCTGTTGTTGTACGTCCAGAGTACCGTGCCCACGGGTTTTTTTACGATTTCAGCAATCTCGCGATGTTTGAATCCCGCCACGACGTACAGCATAACGATTTGCGCTTCGTCGGCGGTCAGCGCCTTTTTCATCGCGTCGGTGACGGTGGTGTCGGCAAGTTCTTCGACGCTCTTTTCGCCCGACACGGGTTCCCACTCCGAAAAATCCGTCGCGGTCTCGTACTTCGCGCGCTTTATGTGGTTGAAGGCGATGTTTTTGCCGATCTCGATAAGAAACGCCGCCGGATTGCCCGATTTGTAACTTTGCACGCTTTGTCTGAAACGCACGTACGTATCCTGCATAAGGTCTTCGGCAACTTCCCTTCTCCTTACTATCGACAATAAATACGAAAACAAACCTTTTGACGTGAGTTCGTAAAACTCCGCAAAAGCGGTTTCATCGCCCGATTCCTTGATGCGCGCTATTAAAATGTCAAGGCGTTTATTATCCAAACGGAAAACCTCTTTTATTTAATAGGCATATTATACAAAGTCGGGAAGAATTTTGCAACCGATATAACCCTTGCAACAAATAAACAATCGAATCCCTTTTTTTATTTGACGATTTTTACATTTTTTCGGATTTTGTCAAAAAACGGCGGATTTTTCAGGTTCCGCCGTGTTTTTTCCAAAAAGAAACCCCGGAAAAATCCGGGGGAGTTCTTTCTTTTTGTGTTTGTCAGCCTTGGATTGCTCCGACGGGGCAGCCTTCTGCGCAAGCGCCACAATCGATGCATTCGTCGGGGTTGATTTCGTATTTACCGCCGTTTTCGGAAATAGCACCTACCGGGCAAGTGTCCGCGCACGCTCCGCAAGCGATGCATTCATCACTGATTTTGTGTGCCATAGTAACGTCTCCTTTTCAAATTTGTCTTATTTGGGTTTTCCCCTTTTCATTATATTACCACACCGCCGCGGAATTTGCAAGGGTTTTCAAATTTTACTTGACTTTTATTTAGACAAACGCGCGAAAACAATATATAATAAGGATTATGAAACCGTTGTACGACAAAATCTGCGAATACGTCGCAAAAAATCCCGCGCGCTTCCATATGCCGGCGCACTTCGGCACGGGCGATAATCCGCTTTTTTCAAGCGCGAAATACGACGTGACCGAACTCGATTTTTCGGACAATCTGCAAAATCCGACGGGGGTTATCCTTGAAAGCGAAAAGGAATGCGCGAAAACGTACGGCGCGAAAAACTGCTTTTATCTGACCTCGGGCAGCACGACGGGGGTTTTCATCGCAATGAGCGCGATACGAAACCGCACCGAAGAAATAATCGTTGCCCGCTCTTCGCATAAGTCGGTTTACGCGGCGGCAAGAACGCTCGGGTTTAAGGTAAGATATATTCCGTCGTCTTTCGACAAAAACGGAATCCCTTTGCCCGTGACGGAAAAAGACGTCGAAACCGCGCTTGAACAATATCCGTCTGCGGGCGCGTGCGTCATAACGTCACCGAATTACTTCGGCATGACCGCGGACGCAAAAAGTATATCCGCGCTTGTGAAAAAACGTGGCAAAATTCTTTTCGTAGACGAGGCGCACGGCGCACATTTCCCGTTTTCAGAACGTTTTGAAAAAGGCTTTTCGGGATTTTCCGACATCTCCGTTACAAGTTTTCACAAAACCTTGCCCGTGTATTCGGGCGGGGCGGCTTTATTTTGCAATAACGATACTTTAACGGACGATTTGTTGCGTTTACGTGCCGATTTGCACACCACAAGCCCGTGCTATCTTACCCTTGCAAGCATTGATTATTCCCTTGACGAAAGAAGAATATCGGGCGAAGAAAAGTATGTAAAGCTTTTTGAAAAGGTAAACTTAGTAAAAGAAAAACTGCCCGGGAAAATAATTGAAAACGACGACTTCACAAGGCTTGTCGTAAGGTGCGGGGACAACGGGTTTTCGGCGCTAAGACAAAAAAACGTCGTGCCGGAAATGACCTTTTACGATTTGGCGGTCTTTATACTGTCTCCCGAAAACGAAGAAAGAATCGACGATATTTACGACGCCTTAAAAGACGTGAAATGCGAAAGCGCGCGTGAAATTCCGCCCTTGCCCGCTCCTGTTTTCAAAAAAGTAACGGGCGGCGGTGCGTATCTTCCGCTGCACGACGCGATAGGTCACGTGTCGCTCGGGGAAGTCGGGACGTATCCCCCGGGCATTCCCGTCGTCGCGTACGGCGAAGTAATTACCGAAAATATTGCCGATTTTTTGAAAGACCGCGACGTTTTTGGTTTTGTAAACGGCAGATTATATGTTACAATAGATAAGTAGAATAATTAACGGACATCATTATGAAAGGAAAATTTATCACTTTTGAAGGCGGCGAAGGCGTCGGAAAATCCACGCAGGTTCGTCTTCTTATGGAATATCTTGAAAAAACGTCGCAACCCGCCGTTCTCGTTCGTCAGCCCGGCGGCACTCCCATTTGCGAAAAAATTCGCGAAATACTTCTCTCGCCGGAAAGCGCGGATATGACGCCCGAGTGCGAGGCGTATCTTTACGCAGCGGCACGCGCGCAACTTTTAAGGGAAGTCGTCATTCCCGCCCTTAACGAAGGAAAAATCGTGATTTGCGACAGGCACGTCGACAGTTCCGTCGCCTATCAGGGCGCGGGACGCGGACTCGGCGCCGACGTCGTGAAAAACATAAATGCAAAAGCAATCGAAGGCTGCCCCATCGACGCGACGGTTTTCATCGACCTGCCCCACGACAAAATGTTCAGAAGCCGCAAAAAGGCGGAAGAACTGGGCGACCGTTTCGAGGTGGAATCGGGCGATTTCCACGCCCGCGTTTACAAGGGCTTTTCCGACATTGCCGACGAAAATCCGGAAAGGGTGATCCGCATCGTCCCCTGTGACTGCAAGGCCGAAACAAGCCGACATATTATCGACGCCCTTCGCGAAAAAGGACTTATCAGATGATTGAGTTTCAGGACGCTCTGAAAAAGAGCCGCGCCTACAACTTAATAAAACACGATATCGACACGGGCAATTTGTCGCACGCCTATATGGTGATCTCGCCCGACGTTTTCGCCGTGCAGAATCTTTTCAGACTGATTGCGTGCGCGGTATATTGCAAGGACGCCCGCACGACCTGCCCCGTTTGCAAAAAAGTGCTGAACGGGAATCACGCCGACGTGAAATTCATCAACGAAGACGGCAAAAAAATCAAGGTCGAAGACGTCGCCGCCCTTATTGAAGACACCGAGACGAAACCGTTTGAGAGCGACAACAAACTGTACTTTGTAAATTCCGCGGACAAAATGAACCCCGCCGCGCAAAACAAATTGCTGAAAACCCTGGAAGAACCGCAAAAAGCCGTGAGCATATTTCTGGGAGTCGGCAGCGAAAGCGCGATTCTGGACACGGTGAAGTCGAGAACGAAAAAAATAACCCTTGACAGGTTTTCCGCGGACGATATAAAAGCCGCATTGATAAGTTCGGGCGTTGCCGTCGGAAACGCGACGATTGCCGCTGCCTGCGCCGACGGTATGCTGTGGCGCGCAAAGGAAATTTCGTCAAACTCCGCCTTTTCGGAAACGTTTGACCGCGCCATATTCATACTTAATAATCTGAAAAAAAGCAGCGATGTGGCGTCGTTTTTGAACGATAAAACCCTTGATAAGGATAATTTGCCCGTTTTTCTGGACGCGCTCTCAATCGTTCTTCGCGATATGATTGCGGCAAAAACCGACAAGAACCTTATCATGAGCAAACATAAGGAATGGGAAATCGAAACGCTGTCGAAAGGCTTTTCGCTTGACGCCCTTTCCAACATACTTTATCTTGTCAACGAAGAAAGAAAAAAATTGAGTTTTTACGTGGGAAGCACCGGCGTTGTCGAAAACCTGCTTCTCGGTATTTTGGAGGTTAAATATAAATGTCAGTAACGATAGTCGGCATAAAATTTAAGAACTCGTGCAAGGTGTACTATTTCAGCCCCGATAAAATTTCGTTTTCGGAAGGCGACGCGGCGATTGTCGAAACGGCGCGCGGCACGGAATACGGCGAAGTCGTGCTCTCAAACCGCGAAGTCGACGACAAAGACGTCGTGCAACCTTTGAAACCCGTTTTAAGGAAAGCCACCGACGCCGACAAAAAACAGGTGGAAAAAAACCTTGCCATGCGCCCGGAAGCCATTCGCATCGCAAACGAGAAAATCGAAAAACACAACCTTAATATGAAGCTTGTGGACGTGGAATACACTTTTGACCGTCAGAAGATTATCTTTTACTTCACGGCGGCGGGACGCGTCGATTTCCGCGACCTTGTCAAAGACCTTGCGGGAGTGTTCAGAAACCGCATCGAACTTCGCCAGATTTATGAACGCGACGACGCGAAAATGCGCGGCGCGCTTGCCCCCTGCGGACGGCCGTGCTGCTGCAACACCTGTCTTCCCGACTTTGCGAAAGTTTCCATCAAAATGGCGAAACTGCAAGGACTGTCGCTTAACCCCACCAAAATCAGCGGCGTTTGCGGACGTCTTATGTGCTGCTTGAAATTCGAGAACGATTACTACGCCGAAATGTACAAAAAAATGCCCAAGGTCGGCAGTCGCGCAAAAACTCCCGACGGCGAAGGCGTCGTGGAAAGCAACGACATCTTAAAACAGCAGGTCAAGGTCAAAATAATGGACAAAGACGGCAGTTTCGACGTCAAAACCTATGACCTTAAAGACGTGTCGGCACGCGTGCATCAATCGGTGGAACCCGACGATTCTTCGGACGACGAGGAGCTCAAAAAACTTGAAGATTGATATATAAATATATCTTTTTTGGAATACAGTGTTTATCGACAAAATATTTTGTGTCGAACATGAGATATTTTTGTTGACAATTTTCTTTTATAAGTTTATATTACGGGCTATGAAATCAGAGAAATCGAAAAAATTTTTAAGTCGTGTCGGGTTTTACGGTCTTTTGCTATTCTTCGCACTGCTTCGCGCGGTGGCGTCGTACGTCTTTATTGTCCCGAACGCATTTGCCCCGGGCGGCGTAGGCGGTATCGCGAGTATCGTGTACAACGTCGTCAATCTGTACGACCATAAACTTGCGGAAGGCGTGTTCAACCCCGCCGTCACGATTTTCGTGCTGAATCTGCCGCTTATTATCGCGTCGTTTTTCACGCTCAACAAACAATTTGCAATCAATACGACCATAGTAACCGTCGGATATTCGGGCTTTATGGCACTGTTTTCCGCACTTAAACTGCCCGTATTTCAAGGCTCGGGCATGGAAAGCAGTCTGACGATTATTTCGGCAATCGCGGGCGGCGTCATTTCGGGCGTTGCGCTTGGCGGCTCCCTTCTTACGAACAGCAGCGCGGGCGGCACGGATATCCTTGGGAAAATCGCAAACAAGAAAAAGCCCGAACTTAATACAAGTTGGTTTATTTTCCTGTTTGACAGCGTCGTCGTTTTGCTGTCGGGTATCGTCGGTCTGCTGTCGGCAAAAGGCATGGACGCGAACACGACTTTCGTCAAAATCGCTTCCCCGATATTTTACTCGTTCATCACCCTGTTTTTGACAAGCGAGGTTGCGGACGTCATCACGACGGGTACGCAATCCAGCGTCGTGTTCAATATCATCACCGATAAGGCGGAAGAAGTCGGCGACGCAATCGTGCAAATCCTGCACCGCGGAGGCACGATAATCCACGCGGAAGGCATCTACACAAACTCCACCAGAAAAATCCTGGTCTGCGTCGTGAAGAAAAAGCAATCCGCCCTGCTCAAACAAATCATAAAAGACGTCGATCCCGACGCGTTCACCTATATCAATAAGGCGAAAGAAGTCAGCGGATTCGGCTTCCGCAACAATCAATAACAGCCACAACGATATAAACCCAAAACAAAAGCACCGATTTTTTCGGTGCTTTAATTATGCCATAGGCAATGCGGTTATATTTGCTTCGCAAGTTTAATTTGTTCTAAAAATACACTCTCTAAAAAGTCAGAATTTTGATGAAATTTTGACGTTTCTTGGCAAGTTCTTACGAGGGCGCGTACTCAGGCGTACGTAACCGAGTAAGGTTTTGCCAAAAACTCAAAAGGTCGCAAAATTATGACTTTTTAATAGGTTTCATTGTGGGGAACAACAAAACATCCCTTATCGTCTCCGCACCCGTAACAAGCATTACAAGACGGTCGACGCCGACGCCTAATCCGCCCGTCGGGGGCATGCCGTATTCCATTGCGGTGAGATAATCTTCGTCGATATCGTTGGCTTCTTCGTCGCCCTGTTTTTTGAGTTCCGCCTGAGCCTCGAATCTGCCGCGCTGGTCGATGGGATCGTTAAGTTCCGAAAAAGCGTTGGCGTATTCCCTGCCGTTTATGAACAACTCAAAACGCTGGGTGTAGCCGGGATGATCGGGATCGCGCTTTGCAAGCGGGCTGATTTCCACGGGGTGTCCGGTAAGGAACGTGGGCTGGACGAGTTTATCCTCGACGTAAGCCTCGATAAACAGATTGAGAATGTCGCCTTTTTTGTGGCGTTGTTCGTATTCGATGTGGTGTTCTTTCGCGACCGCCCTTGCTTCGTCCAGTGTTTCGATTTTATCAAAGTCGACGCCTGCATACTTTCTGACCGCCTCGACCATCGAAATTCTTTCAAAAGGTTTGTCAAGATCCAAATCCACGCCGTCGAAGGTGATTTTGCCCGTGCCGCAAACTTTGTTTGCGACGTGTCTGAACATACCTTCGGTGATATCCATCATACCGTGAATGTCGGTATATGCCTCGTAAAGTTCCAACAAAGTGAACTCGGGATTATGGCGTTGATCCATACCTTCGTTTCTGAAAACTCTGCCGATTTCGTAAACTTTCTCGAACCCGCCGACAATAAGACGTTTAAGATAAAGTTCCAGAGCAATACGAAGGTACATATCGATATCGAGCGTGTTGTGGTGCGTAATAAACGGCCTTGCGTTTGCGCCGCCCGCGATGTTGTGCAGAACGGGGGTTTCGACTTCCAGATACCCTTTTTCGTCCAAAAAGTTTCTGATTTCGCGAAGGACCATACTACGTTTCACGAAAACCGACTTGACTTCCGGATTGACGATAAGGTCAACGTAACGCTGACGATAACGAAGGTCGGTGTTGGTAAGTCCGTGGAACTTTTCGGGGAGCGGCAAAAGCGACTTTGAAAGAAGTTTCACCGAAGTTACGTTGACGGTGGTTTCGCCCATGTGCGTCACGAAAACTTCGCCGGTAACGCCGATAATATCGCCGATGTCGTATTTTTTGAATTCCGCATACGGCTCGTCGCCCAGAACGTCGCGCTTAAAGTAAAGCTGAATCTGACCGTCGCCGTCAAGGATATGCGCGAAACTTGCCTTGCCCATAACGCGTTTGCTGACGAGTCTTCCGGCAAGCGACACGGTTTTACCCTCGTATTTTTCAAAATTATCGACGATTTCCTTGGACATCGCCGTTTTTTCGAAGCGGACTTCTCTGAAAGGATCTTTGCCCGCTTCCTGCAAATCGCGCAGTTTGTCGCGGCGAACCTTGATAAGCTCGCTTAAATCTTCCTGTTGTTCGTTGTTTCGGACGTCGTTTTCTGCCATTTTGACCTCTTATGCGTTAATGCTTAAAATTTTGAATCTTGCTTCGCCGCCGGGGGTGGTAACGACGACTTCCTGTCCCTTTTTCTTGCCGATGAGCGCGCTGCCGAGAGGAGATTCGTTGCTGATAAGATTTTCTTCGATTTTCGCTTCCGAAACGCCGACGATTTTATATTCGAGCTTGTCCCCGAATTCCAGATCCTGAAGTTTTACGATGCAACCGACGCTGACGGTTTTGGTATCGATCGTGCTTTCGTCGATAATCGTGCAGTTGCTGAGCATTTCGTTGATTTCACGAATGCGCTTTTCAAGGAAACCCTGCTCTTCTTTGGCGGCGTCGTATTCCGCATTTTCGCTGAGATCGCCGAACTCACGGGCGATTTTGATTTTTTCCGCCATTTCTTTGCGACCTGTCGAACTGAGTTCGTCATATTCGCGTTTTAATTTGTCGTAGCCTTCCTTGGTTAAAAAAACTTCTTTTTCCATTTTTCTTCTCCATAAAAAATCAAAGGCATATAAAATATGCCAATGTCTATTGCCCTATTATACTTGCGACTTTTCGTTTTGTCAATGGTTTTGACCGCCTTACGGGCGCGCTATCGCGCCAAAATGCGCGAAAAAAGACGAAAAACGGCAAAAAATGAAAATTTTCGGGACATTGTTATCAATAAACTGACCGTCAGTACAAAATTGTACTTTAATACAAAAATCTCTTTACAACCGTATTATTTTAGTGATATAATCAAAATATATTAAAAGGAGATTTTATGGCACCATTGGAAACGTCACGCCGTCTGCGCAAAAAAAACAACACCCACAAAGCGTTGTTGCACGCGGCGAAAAAACTGTTTGAAGAAAAAGGTCTCGGGAACGTTACCATCGACGAAATATCGGAGGCGGCGGACGTATCGCGCAGCACTTTCTTCACTCACTTCAATTCGCTGGACGACCTTATGGAACAAATCGCGGCGGAAGAAATCAACGACCTTGTTTCGGTCTTTGAAGAATCCGAGCAGGAAGTTTCCATATCAGCGCTCATCGACAAACTCGTCGACGATACTATACCTTACCCTTACCTTACGGGCAATCTTTTAATGCGCGGTATCCTGTGCAAAGGCGAAAGCAGTTTCTCGAAAATTTACGATATTGCGGCGGAGCGCATAAAAACGCACGCGGCATACGCGAAACTTCTGGAAACTTTCACCCCCGAGGAACTTTCGGCATATATCCTCGGCGCATATTTCGGAATTGTTTTTCAACGCTTCATCAAAAACAAACCCTTTGACGACGTTGAAATCAAACAGTCAATCGATAAATTTATTAACTACTTAAAACGTTAGGAGGACTTCACTATGAGCAGAAACGGTTACGCTTGCGAACAAGGCAAATGGCCGAAAGCGCAAGACATCTACAACGAGTTGCACGAACTCACGAGCAAACCCATCTATTGCGTATCGGACGCAGCGTATAAGGACATCGTCGAAAACTACTTCGACAAACAATGCGCGAAATCCAAAGCAATCACCACCGAGGCAAAACAATATATCCCCGGCGGCGTTCAGCACAACCTTGCTTTCAACAAACCCTTCCCCATGTGCATGGTAAAAGCCGAAGGCGCATACCTTTACGACGCGGACGGCAACAAATATTTCGACTTCCTGCAAGCGGGCGGCCCGACAATCCTCGGCAGCAACTTCCCCGAAGTTCAGGAACAGGCGATCGAACTTATCAAATCCTGCGGCCCCGTTACCGGTCTTTTCCACGAAGCGGAACTTCTGCTTGCAAAAGAGATCAATAAACATATGCCTGCGTGCGAAATGTTCCGTATGCTCGGCTCGGGCACAGAATCCGTCATGGCGGCAATCCGCGTATCCCGTTGTGCAACCAGAAACAAACGCGTCATCAAAGTCGGCGGCGCATATCACGGTTGGTCCGACCAGATGGTTTACGGTCTGAAAATCCCCGGAAGCCGCAACCTTCTTGAAAGCCACGGCATTCCCAAAGGCTGCTACGGCTCCACCGACGAAGTCCGCCCCAACGACCTGAAAATGCTGGAAGGTATGCTCAGACGCAATAAACTTCGCGGCGGCACGGCTTGCGTCATCGTTGAACCCGTGGGCCCCGAAAGCGGCACTCGCCCCATTGACTTCGATTACAACCAGAAAGCTCTTGAACTTGCCCACAAATACGGCGCGCTCTTCATCTTTGACGAAGTCGTTACCGGTTTCCGTATGGGTCTTGGCGGAGCGCAAGGCTTCTTCAACGTCAAACCCGACCTTACCATCTTCGGCAAAATCATCGCCGGCGGTTATCCCGCAGCGGGCGGCGTAGGCGGCAAACGCGAATACATCTCCCTTATGGCGGCGGGCGTCGCGGGCCTTGGCAAAAAAGCGTACGTCGGCGGCACTCTCGCGGCGAACCCCTTGTCCGCTTACGCAGGATATTGCTGCATCAAAGCCATCGAAAAATACAACGCTTGCGAAAAAGCGGGTATTGCGGGCGACAGACTTGCGGCAGGCCTTAAAGTCCTTGTCAAAAAACACAATCTTCCTTACGTCGTTTACAACCAGGGCAGCATCGTTCACCTTGAATGCACCGGCGCAATGAGTTTCGATTACAGCAGTTTCAGTTTCCTTAAATCCGCATTGGGACTTCTCAAAAACAAGCCCGAAATGGAAGCCCGCGCAGAAGCCATGAAAGATATGGGCGCTGCGTACATGGCAAACGGTATCGTTACCCTTGCAGGAAGCCGTCTTTACACCTCCATGGCGGACACCGACGAAGTCATCGACGCCGCGCTTGAACGCTTTGACAAAGTTTTCTCTCTCGTAAAAGCACAAGGCACGCCCGAACTTCAACGCAGTTTCGAAAAACCCAAAAAGAAATAATCGTTAAAACTTGCGGGCGGTTTTTTCCGCCCGCTGTTTTTAATAAGGAGTCGTTATGAACGAAAAACTCAAAAACACAATGGTTGAGTACGCGCATAAGGTTTACGACGAAAATCTTTTCGGCGCGCACACCAACAACATCAGCGCAAGAGTGGACTCGGAAAGTATGCTTATCACCAAATCGGGGGTTAACTTCAAAGATTTGACCGTTGAAGATATCATTGAGGTCAAATTCAACGAAACCGACAAATGCCCTTCCGACACTCTGAAAGACGCGCTTTTGCACGTTAAACTGTACGGCGCGCGTCAGGACGTCGGCGCGATTATGATTACTTCGCCCGTGTTCGCACTGACCGTCGCAAATAAAAAAGTCACCATTCCGCCCGTTCTGGACGATATGGCGCAAATCGTCGGACCTACCGCAAGAACCGCAAAAACCAACGACATCTTTGGCATTTCCAAGGCGCTTAAAGGCCGCGGAGCATGCCTGCTTTCGGACATCGGTATTCTTTCGACAGGCACGACGCTCAACGAAGCGTTCACCGCTTGTCTTGTCCTTGACAAAGCCGCCCATACCCTTATCATGGCGCAAGCCGTCGGCGGCTGCAAACCCGTCGGCAAAATCGGCGCGGTGCTGGAACACGTCGTGTATCGCAAAAAATACAGCAAGACGAATCAGGAAGCGCTTTTGAAAGCCGAGCGCGAATAGGAGGCTTATTATGGCATTTACCGAAAAAGAATTAAGACAAATGGTCAAAGACGCAGGCGTCAGAATGCTGGAAGAAAACCTCGTGCAAGGCACCTGGGGCAACATCTCGATCCGCCTTGACGAAAAGCACGCGCTTGTCACCCCGTCGGGACTCGATTACGTCGTTATGACGCCCGACGACCTTCCCGTCGTCGATATCGAAACGCTTGAATGGACGGGCCCCCGGAAACCTACAAGCGAAAGGAAAATCCACGCCGCTATTCTTCGCGCGCGTCCCGAAATCAACGTCGTTCTGCACAGCCACCCCACCTGGGGCGCAACCTTTGCAAGCACGCACCTTTCATTGCCCGCTTTCAACGATAAAATGAAAAAGTATCTTCTGGGCGACGTCCGTTGTGCAAAGTACGGACTTGCGGGAACCAAAAAACTCACGAAAAATACCGTCGCCGCAATGGAAGGCAGAAACGCCTGCTTCCTTGCAAACCACGGCGTTTTCGTGTGCGGGAAAACCCTGGAAGACGCATTCGAAGCGTGCCGCGCTTTGGAAGAAGGATGCAAAACTTATATCGAACAAAAGACCGTCGAAAAGGCAAAAGCCGACAAATACACGACCGAACTTTCGCTGGAACTTTTCAAAAAGACTTATAAGAAATAATTTGACACAGCAGAAAGCCGCGGAATTTCCGCGGCTTTTTCGTTGCCTTTTTGTAGGTTTTTGTCGGTTTATTGTCCCCTGCCGATTTCCTTAAATCTTTTTTCAAGCGCGGCAAGTTCTTCCTTTGACCTTGTCGCTTTCAGGTAATCGACATACTTTCTGGCGTCGGAAATTACCGTGGCGTTTGATAATTTGTCCGCTTCTTTTATCGTATAGTTCTTCCCGATATTTTTCATTGCGTGACAATATACAAGCAGTTTCTTGACTTTATCAATCGAAATATCGTTGTCAACTGCCATTTTTGCAAGCTCGCGCTCCGAATACTTGCTAAAAACCTTTTCTTTTGCGACTTCGTTTTCGTAAAATTCAAGGTGGCGTTCGCCGAAAACATCGTAAAGCGTTGCGGCGTTTGCCGCGCCGCGGTTTTCAAAACCCGCGATGAAAAACACCGCCGCCGTCATCATAAACAATAAGCATTTTTTCATATCCCTGATAGCGTGTCGGAAAATTAAAAGAATATACTAATTAAAATAAAATTGCTTTTTTCAAAGAATAATGATAACATAAGCGTATGGACGAACAAAACGTAAAAAACGAAAAGAAAAAAGAGCTTCTGAATATTTATTGGTTTTTGCTTATGGTGATGGCGGCGGTAAGTCTTGTCAACCTGCTGGCGATTTCCACGGACAGCATGAAAGCCGCCGCAATCGTGAACGTCGTCCTACTTTTTGCGATCCCCCTGACCTTCGTCTTGGGATATATCGATTTCAGAAACTTCGCGCCGATGAGCGTCAAAAAAGAAATTGCGTACGACGCTACGGCGGTCATCGCGCTTTTTATCTCGCTCATTCACTTCAACGTCCGGAACTACACTTTCATGCAGGACTACACCGACGAAAACACTTATATCATATGGGTGTCGGTGTTTGCGGCGTTGTACCTTGCAATCGCTTTCATTTGCCTAATTTTGACGTTTCTGAATTTCCACAGCAGAAAAAAACAAACGAAATATTACTACGCGACGGCGATTGCGTCGATTGTCAGCTGCGTGTTCCTTACCGCGTTCAACTACAACACGACGGTTACGATATTCTGGGCGCCGCTGAAACTTATGGGGATTCAGGACGGCTTCGTCGTTGACCTGGGGATAACCGTCCTTGCCCTTCGCGTTATCGTGGAATACGGCATTTTCATTTTCCACGCCGTGCGCGAAAAGCAAAAAGGCGGGCTCCCCGAGGGTGAAGAAACCGAATACAAAAAATGCGTCTTTATTCCGTCGGTTATCGCCGTCGTCTTTATGCTTGTCAACGTGATTGTCCTTCCGATAATCAGCGGTATGCAAAACTTTTATCCCGATAAAAAGCAAGGGCTTTTCATCGCGTACGAAATTGTCGAAAGCATTTCCGTCGCCGCCCTGCTTGCGTCGGGCATCGCAATCTGCTGCTTCAAGAAAAAGAGCGAAAAGTACGGCGAGATTTATTTACGGCAAGGGCTTGCAAGCATAATCTTCGCGCTCGTTTACGCGATTATGGACTTTATCCCCGTGGGCACGCTTATCGGCGGAAACATCATAAAGGCGCAAATCGCGTCCGACGTTTTCCATTCGTCGATAAAAATCGGCGGGCTTGCCATTTACACCTTATACGTCGCACTGCGTAAGCCTCTGAACGAAACCCTGAAAAAACTTGACGAAGAATACGCCGAAAAACATTCTACCGAAAATTACAGCATTTGATTTTTGCGGACGGGCAACCGTCCGTTTTTTCACGGCAATAATACACCCCTTGAAAAAGGCGCAAAAAAAGGCACGCTGAACAGCGTGCCCTTTGCATTGTTGAAGATTATTGTTTCTTCTGGTCGTCAAGATACGTGCCTTGTGCGTAATATGCAACCGTGAAGAGCTGTGCCGAAAGTTCGTTGCCGAATTCGGGCGCGCCTTCGATGGACAGATATCCTTTTTGCATATAAGGAATCATCTCAACCTTGCTCATGAGAATTTCAAGAGCGTGTTTGGGAGAGTCGAAGCGCATGCACACGAAAGGTTTGCAACGTTTGCATTCGCCGCGTCCCGAAACGGTCTGCCCGTCCTTAACGCGGAGCCAGCCTTGGAGTTTTTCGTGACCGGTAACCGCAAATGCGTACACACGGTCGGGGCTGCCTTCCGTAAAGTGCTTGACGTCGGGATGTTCAACCCTGTTAAGTTGGCTGACGCCGACGGTAAGAAGGTTGATGTAAAGCAAGACCAAAAGTTCCTGATCTTCGGGTTTTTCGGGAACGTCGGTGGCTTGCAGAAGTCCCGCCATTCTGAGAAGAGTCATAAGGATGTTCGCGAAAGTGGGAAGGTGTGCGAGCGCGCCCTTGATTTTGGGAAGCGGCATACCTTTTCCGGTGAAGAACAGAATGAACTTCTCGGGGGTTGAAAATTCCAGTTCGATATCAGGATGGGGGTGGGTTTCACCGGTGTGAGTTTCCCACTTGCCGTCCTTGACAACGAAGTGCGTTGAAAGTTTTCCGGTCTTCTTGAATTCCGGCGACAAAACGCTGATCTGGAAAACGAAGTTTTTGCCCTTGAATTTCTTTACGAATTTCGGATCGTTTTCCGCAACGGTTTTTGCCAAAGGAATCGCGGCGAAGAAGAAAATTCTCAATGCATACTTATCGCCTTGAGTCATTGCCATAATACTATACCTCGTCTACCCAGTTTGCGCCCTGCGGAGCAAGTTTGACGGCTACGCCGGCTTTTGCGGATTCCGCTTTGACGGCAGAGCCTTTGACGCCTTCTTTTTCGAAGTCCTGATTGATGACTTCAAGAGCGTTTTTCACGATGCCTTCCGCATCGATTTCGTGCATAGCCATAAGGTCTTCGTGGAGACCGATTTTGCTGAACTTGTCTTGGAGACCGAGTTTTCTGAACGCGCAAGCCTTACCTGCTTCGATGACGACTTCCGCAACCGCGCTGCCGAGACCGCCGATAACGGTGTGGTCTTCCGCGGTGATGATACGACGAGTGTCGTTGACCGCAGCAAGGATTGCTTCCTTATCGATAGGTTTAATGGTGTGCATGTTCAGCACGCGAGCATTGATGTCGTGGTCGTATTTAAGGATCTTCGCAGCCTGAACAGCCTGATATACGCAGCTGCCGCACGCGATGATGGTGATGTCGTTACCTTCGTTAAGGAGAACGGCTTTGCCGACTTCGAAGTCGTAGTTGTCGTCCGCGTAAACGTTGGTGTCGAAACCACGGTTAATACGAATGTAGAAAGGACCTTCGGTGTTTGCGGCCGCTTCGACCGCTTTGCCCGTTTCGATACCGTCTGCGGGGCAGATAAGCGTCATGTTGACAAGCGAACGGATAACCGCGAAGTCTTCGATTGCGTGGTGGGTGGAGCCCGCCTGACCGAACGACGTACCGCCGTGCGTGCCGATGATTTTCACGTTGACGTTCTGATAGCAGATGTCGGTGTGAATCTGGTCAAGCGCGCGGAGCGACGCGAAGACGGAGAAGGAAGACGCGAAAGGAATGAATCCGCATTTCGCAAGACCTGCCGCCATGCCGTACATATTCTGTTCCGCAATACCGACGTTAATAGTTCTTTCGGGGAATTTCGCCGCGAAGTCGCCGATTTTCGTCGAGCCTTTAAGGTCGGCGGTAAGAGCGACGATTTTGGGGTTTTGTTCGCCGAGTTTTACAAGAGTTTTGCCGTAAATTTCGGCAGTTGCCATTGATGTGCTTTCAAGCGCAGTATATACTAATCCGCCAGCCATAATTAAATGCCCTCCTTTTCAGCCACAGCGATTCTGGATTTCTTGTATTCGTCCAGATCGTGCAAGCAGGTTTCATACATTTCGTCGTTGATGGCGCCGTAGTGCCATTTGAAGTTACCGGACGTAAGTTTCATACCTACACCCTTGATAGAGTCGGAGATGATGCAAACGGGTTTGCCGTTCGGTGCTTTCTTTGCGTATTCGATAGCGTCGCAAATTTCGTCGAAACGATGTCCGTTGATGACTTTGGTGTCGAAACCGAAAGCGGTCATTTTGTCCGCAAGGGGTTCAAGCGCCATAACGTCTTCGGTGTTGCCGTCGATACTGAAATGGTTGCGGTCGATGATAACGACGCAGTTCGTGAGTTTGAAGTGCGAGATTGCCATGAACGCTTCCCAGCAGGAACCTTCGTCAAGTTCGCCGTCGCCGGTCATAACGTACGTGGTGTAGTTTTGTTTGTTAAGACGTGCCGCATAAGCCATGCCGAGAGCAAGCGAGGGGCCGTGTCCCAACGAACCGGTGGACGCGTCAAGACCTTTGACCTTATTGCTGTCAAGGTGCATTCCGAGACGGCTGCCGGTAAGGTTGAAGGTTTTGAGTTCTTCTTTGTCGACAAGTCCGAGGTCGGCGAACATACCCGCAAGGAAAATGCCGATGTGTCCTTTGGACACGATGCATCTGTCGCGGTTAGGATCGTCGGGGTTCTTCGGGTCGAAATTCATATACTTGTAATAAAGAGCAGTGAGGACGTCGGCTGCGCTCATGCTGCCGCCGATATGCCCGCTGGAACAATGCGTGGTGTAAAGACAAAGTTTGCGCAGTTCGTCAGCCTTTTCTTCAAGCCTTATCCACTCTTGTTTAGTTAAAGCCATAATTGATTCCTCCTAAAATTATTTAATGAGTTGTGCCTGGGGATAGCGTTCACGCACTACTTTGTACGCTTCGTCCGCAACTTCCCAAGTGTATTGGATGTCCTCATTGCTGAGTGCATAGTTGATGAAGTGGTTGTGGTGGCTGGTGAAGAATACGCCGCGCTTTACGCACTCGCATACCCAGTCCTGATGGATAACGCGCGAAGGAAGGTCGTTCGCAAGGCGCAGATAGAACATACCCGGTTCGCCTGTGACGCGGAGGTCGAATCCGTTGTCTTTTGCGATTTCTTTAAGACCGTCGGTAAGTTTCTTGCCTTTCTTTGCGTTTTCTTCGGTAGCGTTCAACGCTTTTGCCTTGCGAAGGGTTGCGATACCCGCCGCAAACGGTACTGCCGAAAGCCAGTAGCTGCCGGTGTACGCGATGTCGGACGTCGCGTTGAGAAGTTTCTTGTTGCCGCAGAGGCACGATACGTTGTATCCGTTTGCGATTGCCTTGCAGAAGCAGGACAAGTCGGATTTAATGCCGTAATGGTAATCGGAACCGTTGATGTCGATACGGAAGCCCGCGCGTACGTCGTCGATGATAAGAACTATGCCGTATTTGTCGCAGATTTCGCGAATCTTCTGCCAGTATCCGGGGGCGGGCAGTTCGTTATCCGCAAAGTTACCGTGTTGATAAGGTTGCGAAATGAAGCCTGCGATTTGTCCTTCGTACTGTTGGCAGAGAGCCTCGAATTGTTCGGGATGGTTCCACTCGATATAAAGGTTGTTGCAAACGTCTTCTTCGATGATGCCCGAATAGCCGAGTTTTTGCGTCCAGGGAGATACTCCGTGGTACCAGCCTTTCGTCAAAACCATTTTCTTGCGTCCGGTATAAGCACGCGCGATCATCATCGCAAATTGCGTGACGTCGTTACCGTTTTTTGCGAAGAATGCCCAGTCAGCCATATTGATGGTCTTGCAAACTTCTTCCGCAAATTCGACGGTGATATCGCTGATAAGCGTGGTGCAGTCGCCCTTCTTTCTCTGAGCGGCGGCGGCAGCGTCGACGTCGGGATCGTTATAGCCCAGATAGTTGGGGCCGTAACCGCACATATAGTCGATGATTCTGTTGCCGTCGATATCGTATATGTACGCGCCTTGCGCGTGATCCATATATAAAGGATACGACGATACGGGAACCATACAGCCCTCGGAAGGTCCGAGATGTCCGTAAATACCCGCGGGGATACAATTCAGAGCCCTTTTGAAAGTGGCCTGGCTTTTGGTAACGTCAATTATCTTTTTGGGTTCGTAAACGAGATTCATAATTTCCTCCTATCCGAGATATGCGCTGACGAGGTTGAGCATCTTTGCCATTTGTTCCAGCATATCGAGACGGCCTCTTACCTGGAAGTCGCCGCTGCCCATACCGCCGAAACTCGACGCGTCGCCGTTCAGCAAGTCGTGCGCGAATTCCATATTCGCAAAGAACATTTGTGCCGACCAGTCGTCGATTGCGCCCTTTGCTCCGTAAAGCTTGTGGTCTTTGACGGTGATGTTGAGTTGCGGACCGCCGGGGATACCCGCAGCGATCTTGCCGTCGCACATACGCTTTGCACAAAGTTTACCGACCTTATCGCTGTTTGCGACTTCGCAGAGTGCGAACAACGCGGTGTACAGCGTGAGCGTCGTGTTGATTTTGAAATATTCGGGATCTTTCAGAAGTTCCGCCTTTTTGTCCGCCGCCGGTTGCAGATAATACGAGAGTCTGTCGGCGAGCTTCGTGAATTGATTGAGAAGGAATCCTGCTTTGAATACGTTGTAGAAAATAGGTATGACCGTTTTGGGTTTACCGTTAGCGTCCTTGGGCGGATCGATAAGGTTGTTGAAATGCTCCGCCGAAGTGAAGAAGAGTTGCAGTCCGGCGTGTTTTTTGCCGCGATTGAAAGTGCACTTGCCGTGATCGAAATCTATGGTTGCGCTTCCTACGTCGGGCACGTTGAACTGTACGGAAAGTTTGGTATCCTTGATGATGTCGGCGGACTCTTTGTCCATTGCACACAAATCTTCAAGGTTCCTTAAGACAGCAAACAGATTTATTTTTGCCTTGGTGATGTTGTCCATAGGATATCCCCCTTTTTATAGAATTTAGTAATTTAATCTTACCATAAAACCGCGCCATTTTTCAATCCTTAATCGGATAAAAATATTATTTTTTACACTTGTCTTGTTTTGTATGGAAAAGAACGTGCGTTTTAAAGGCGATTTTTGACAAAACGGCGCGTTTGTATTTTCTTTTTTAATAAAATCGTATGCGCGTTTTTCCGTCTTTTTCCTTTTTCTTTTGCCGGGCGGCGGAAAACTGTTGCAAAGTGCGGCGATTTTTATTATACTTATTGTAATAAATCTTGGAGGAATTTTATGTCATTATTAAGCGCTGCTTTCTTTGTCGATGACTATATCAAATATTTATTGTGCAACCGCTTCCCCGGAAAAGGACTTACGGAAGTGAAAGATATCGTCTATGACGAGGAACATCCCGACACGGGAAAACTCGATATTATTTACGACGAAAAACAACGCGGAAAACTTACGGAAGGCAAGTTCCCCGTGTTCTTTATGATTCACGGCGGCGGCTGGATCGAAGGCGACAAAAAAATGCGCCGCGGCTATTGCCAACATATGGCGCGCACGGGCGCTTTCACCGTCAATATCAGTTACGGTCTCGGTCCGAAGTACCGCTTCCCCGACTATATGAAACAGGTCTACAAGGCTCTGCAATGGGTTGTCGCCAACGCCGACAAATACGGTCTTGACCTTGACAACTTCGTCATCTCCGGCGACAGCGCGGGCGGACACCTTTCCATGGTGACGATAAACTGCCAGAATCACCCCGAATATCGCGAACATCTGGGACTTCCCGACGTCGATATAAAAATCAAGGGCGCGATTCTCAACTGCCCCGCAATCGACTTCGAAGGCAAAATCATCAACCTGCCCGTTATCCGCACGATGACTTATCACTGCACAGGCATCAAACACTACAAAAAACTCAAATCGGAGTACGAATATTACAACGAATTGCAGGTATTTCTCGGCGTCGAGAAACCCTTCCCCCGTCTGTTCCTTAACAACGGCATTCAGGACGTCTTCACGAACGGCGGCAGCAAGAAACTGAGAAAAGCGCTGGAAGCAAAAGATATTCCTTACGAATACTTCTGCGCGTGGGAACCGCTCAACTCTTTCCACGACTACAACCTGAAAACGTGGATGCCCTCGGCGCGCATCGTCCTTAAAAAGGAAAAAGACTTCCTGTGGCGCGTATATCAGGATAAATAACGAAATTCCGCTTTGCGGCAAAAAACAAACCACCGATTTTTTTCGGTGGTTTTCTTTTGTGCTTTTCGTGTTTTCGCGGGTTTTATTAAATGCGGGATTCGATATATTTTACGACGTCGCCGATGGTATGAAGGTTTTTCACGTCTTCTTCTTCGATGGTGATGCCCCATTCGTTTTCGGCGTCCATCAGAAATTCCACGATGTCCAGACTGTCCGCGCCGATGTCTTTGATAATATCGGAATCTTCGGTGATTTTGCTTTTGTCGATGCCAAGTTGTTTTTCAAGCATGTCTTTAATTTTATCAAGTACCATTTCAAAGTCCTCCGTTTCGGAATATGTTTTATTTTACTAAATCTTTTTCGATAAGTCAATCGAGATCGACGAGAATAACGGGCTGTTCTTCCGCAACGACCGTACCGACGTATCCCGCGAAAATGTTGAGCGGCGTTGCGACGACGCGCTTGCCCTCGTAAAACAAATCGCCCGACACGTCGTTTGACCTGACGCCCGAAAGCCCCTCGCTCGTGAGTTTGAGATAGGCTTCCTTTCTCGTCCATACCGCAAGAAAAGTTTCAAGGTCTTTGACTTCTTTCGCCTCGCCTTTCGTGAAAACGTTTTCGACGACTTTCTGATAAGCGCGGGGACGGAACTCCTCGATGTCGATTCCGACTTCCGTCTGCGCCATTGCGACGACGACAAGCGCGCCGCTGTGCGAGATCGAAAACCTTACGTCGGGATAATCCTTGAAATAAGGTTTGTCGTTGTGGTTTTTAAGCTCGGTAAGTTCGCCTTCGAGCTTGGTTTTTTTCATGGTTTCAAGATATTTCGTCAGGCATTCTTCCAGAAGTTCACGCCTGTCGTACTCACCGTATTTTGCAAAAATAATCATTTCTTTCTCCTTATATCAAAAATGCGGCACACTGCAAAAAATGCAGTTTACCGCATAATTTTGGCTGTTTAACCTTGTTTTTGTTTTTCTTTCTTCTTGCGACGAACATGGTCGGGACGATAAATAATACTCCTTTTATCAACCGTTTTTATGAATATCGACGGCAGGAAGAAATTGTGCTTTTGCTTCAAAATTTTGTCGGCGGTTTTCATAATGCCCGCCCCGTCTTCACGGGTGAGCGGCGCGGAAAGATGCGACGGCCAGAACACGTCGTATCCGTCGATTTTCAAAAGTTTTTCCTGCGTTTCGCGGTATTCCTCGATTGACGTCGCATGCGCCAGAAACATCAGCATAAGAGGGTTGAACGTGTCGCCCGAAAACATTATGCGGTCGCTCCTCGACAAGAAACACAAGCAGCCTTCCGTATGTCCCGGCGTCTCAAAAACTTCAATCTTTTTGTCGCCCAAATCAAACGTAAACCCTTCGCAAATCGGGATAAGCTCCGGCTCCTTTTCGACCTTTTTCATGACCGCGTCCTTAAACTTTATGCACTTGAAAAACATAAGATAGCGCATAATGATTATGTAAAACTTGCGGTACGAAAGGGTTGCTTCCTTTACAATGTCTTTGTCGCGTCTGCCGACGTAAATTTTGTCGAACTGCTCGCGGCCGCCGGCATGGTCGACGTGTCCGTGCGACAACACCATATCGTAAGGTTTCCCTTCGACAAGCCTTTCGATGACCGCCTTATAGTCGCCTACGCCCGTGCCGCAATCTATGCAAAGCGCGCGCTCGCTGCCCACGATCACGAACATTGTCGAAAGGTTGTATTCGTTGATTTTATAGATTTTCGGCGCGACTTCCTGCACGTCGTAATCTTGCAGTTGGGTTTTTAACGTTTTGTCGACGCTCATAATTTCACCTCGCGATATATTATATCAGTCTTTTTCTTAAAATACAAGGCTTATCGAATATCTTTTATACTTCGCCCGTCTGTTTCGGACGGTATTTGCCTTTTTCGTTGAGATAATAGACATTCTCCCCGCCGCCCACGGCATATTCGCCGAGTTCGTTTATCCCTTCGCCTTCACCGATAATCGTAAGGCGGGTATTGTCAAAGTTGTCCAGTATCCACCCTTGGACTGCGTACTCCTCACCGTCTTGTGCGGCTGTCGTAAGGTCGATTTCCGAAAACAACGTTACGTTTTCCCCGTCCGCCGGCAAATCGGCTATATCGGGAACGATAATCATCTTTTCCGCCGTATCGGGAAGCGTGATTTTGCTGTTTTCGATTTTCTTGTCCGTCCTTTTTCCGTCAACGAACACGATGTAGTCGCTTTCGTTTTCAATTGTCATTCTGTACGTTTTGAGTCCTACGCGTTCGATTGCGTCGCCGATTACGACGATTTCTTCCGACACTCCGTCTGAAAACCCTTCGGCTGTCGCGACGATTTTCACTTTGTTTTCGCCCTGTTTAAGATTCGCGGAAATATCCGCCGTCGTTTCGGTAACCGTCAGCACCTTTACGCCACCGACGTAAACGTCGTACGCCGTTGCGCCGAGTACTTTCGTCCAGCTTACAACGCTTCCGCTTGCAGTGGGCACGGGTGACGAGAGCGCGCCCGTCTTAACAAAAGTCGCCGTTCCTTCCGCCGATTCATCATACCAGCCGTTTGCGTTTGCGACAACCGCAATCGTGTAGGTCTTCACTTCCGCAACGTACGGCGAAACGTCAAAACTTTCTGCGGTTATGTTTTTGGAAATTATCCTGCCGTCGATTTTTATCGTGTAATCGACCGCGTTTTCAACCTTTGTCCAACTGACAATTGTCCCGTTTACGGAGACCGTCGGCGTTTCGAGCGTCAGGTAATTGCGGTAATATATCGTAGTTACGTCGGAATAATCGTAATTCCCGTTCGAAAGCGCCTGCACTTTCACCGCGTATTCGCCCGCTCCGTGCTTTGCGACAAGTTCCGAAAGGTCAAAACTCGTCCCCGGAAATCTTTCGACCTTTTCAATTTCGGTTTCCATAAAAGTTACGACGACCGAGTATTCGTTTGCGCCTTCCGACTTTGCCCAGGACACCGTTTTGTTTTCAACCAAAAGCCGCGGACTTTCAATGGTTTTACGGCATTCGTACGTTGTGGTCGCCCACTCGCCCGCGTCATATCCTTTTCCGCCCGTCGCGCGTACTTTTATCGTATAATCCGCAGGAACTGACACTTTATCCGTCAAATCATACTTGTTATCGGTTGTTTTTAATATTTCGCCGTTCACGTCGATTTCATATCCGCTTGCGTACGAAACGCTGTCGAATGATAAAATCACCTTTCCGTCGACGCTTGTTATCCCGACGTTTTCCGGGGTGCCGAGTTGCATCACGTTGTCGTAAGAAAGCGTTGAAAACTTGCTGTCGCAGGTCAAACGATTGTCGCCGTTTGCGCGCACTTTTATTTCGTAATTTATCGGTGAAGTCAGTACGTCGATAAGTTCAATTTCTGTTTTGGTCGCGGATTTTAAGACGGACACGCCGTTTATCACGACGTCGTACGACGCCGCTCCGTCAACCGCGGAAAACGACAATTTCTTGTCGGCGGACATCGTAAGATTTTCGGGCGCGTCAAGCGCGCGACCGATAACGAGCGTGGTTTCGTAAAAGTCGGACGTGCGCGTTTCGTCGGCGCAAATCGTCCTTATCTTTACCGAAAATTCGCTGCCGCTTTCGACGTTAATCATCACCGCCGTTACGTCCTTTTCGACAACGGTCGTCTTTCCGTTTACAACGACTTCGTACCCGTTGTTGCCGGGGACGTTTTCAAAGGTCAGATAATAGCTTCCGTCACGCACGGTGACGGAAAGATTTTCCGGCGGCATCGTTTTGCCGTCGTTTGCAAAAGCAACGTCGCTTGCGCCAAACTGCGCAAAGACGGCGACAAGCAGCATAAACACCACCGCCGCGATTACTTTTTTCATTTTTTATTCCTCCGCACATTATATATAATTTCGACCGAACTCGGCTTATAGCCGTCAAGCATGGCCGTGATTTTGATTTTTGCCGTGGTTGTGCCCTTTTCCAGCACGTCGGATATCGCAAGCGACTTGTTTTCGTCAAGCTTGTCCGTGACGTTGACGCCGTTGATTTCGACAAGGAATTTCACGTCCTTTTCGTGGGAAACGGTCAGAACGCCGTTTTCGATTTTTGCAACGGGCGCGGAAAGCGTGCCTTTGAAGGTATATTCCTCCGCGAAGGACATATCGCTTTCGGGGCGGTCGCCCGTCGCGCGGACGGAAAAAGCATATGTGCCGTTCTCTGTGAAAAGCGTATCGACGCGGACAAGTATGCTTTCGCCCGAAGACTTCTTGTCTAGTTGCGTTTCAACCTTTTGCCCGTTCATAAAGATTTCGTAACCGCTTGCCGCAAGCACCTGTTGGAAAACAAAATAAACCTTGTCTTCTTCGATGAGCATACCGACGTTTTTCGGCGCATCGTACGGGCGGACGTAATTTATATTTATTGCGCTTTCGTTCTCGCCGAAGCCGTCGCCCTTAACTTTCACAAGCACGTTGTGCGCGCCGTCCGACACGTTGTAATCCGCAAGGGAAAACGTTTTGTCGGAAGTAGTATTAAACAAAAATTCGCCGTCGATAAACACTTCGCAGCTTTCGGCGTTTTCACCTTTGACAACTGAAATTCTTCTTCCGTCAAAAGATATTTCGGGCTTTGAAAGTCTTTTCAAAAACACCGCGTTAATTTTTGTGTTTTCGGATTTAATCGTAAAATTCAAGGTTTTATCGTAATATTTCGTTCCGTCAATCTCAAAATATGCAAAAATAAAGTTTTCGTCGTCGCTTGCGGAAACCGTGATTTCTTCGCCGAACGCCGCGCTTTCGGGCGCCGCGACCACGCACGCTTCGTCTGTCTTTTCAATTGTTATCGGATACTTCTTTTTTGAAAACTTAACGACGAAAACGCGATCGTCCGTTATCGTGAACGAGTATTCGCCGTTTGATGACACAAGATTGTCTTTTTCGTAAATCCCGTCGATTTCAAAATGTTCTTTCGGGGTGACGGTAAGTTTTGCGGTTTCGCCGTACTCGTACTTTCCCGCGCCCGTAACCGTCCCGTAATTTTCGTCAAATAAAGTAAGCACGTCGTACCGGCACTTCGTCCCGACGATTTCAATGCCGTCCACGGAAAAGCCTCCCACCGTGTAGGAATTGAAAGAATATCCTTCCTTTGAAAACGTGATTACGTCGCCGCTTTTAAGATGAGAAAGGTTGAAGTATCCGCTTGAATCAAGCGAATAATCTGTTTTTATGCCGTTGACAAGAATTGAAATCTCAAAAAAATCGGCGTCCGTTATTACGATACCGCCGACAGAAAAGTCGTTATTTGTCTGTGTCTTGGAACAAGCCGAAAACACAAGTGTTGCCACCGCGAACAACGCGAGCAGCAAAATTTTCTTTCTCCCCTTCATTTTCCCCTGCTTCTGACCATTTTCTGTCCGTAAACTTTAATTAGTTTACCGCGGCAGCAACCGCCGTCAAGGTTTTTTGGGGGAAAAACGATAATTTGACATATATTTTGTCTTTTTTTACGATATTTTGCTAATTTTCCAAAAAATTTCCCGACACTTGTCTAAAAATTGTTGTAAAATCAGCGCGCGTTTTTTCAGCTGGGTAGTGGCACTAACCGACTGAACCGATTAAACGCAGTTAAAAGCGGTTTATTTTGAAACACGACAAAAAACAACCCTTCGGGCGAACCGAAGGGTTATTCTTTTTCAACAATTATCTGATGTCTTCAAGCAGGTTTTTGCCGGGTTTGAAAGCAACGGTCTTCTTTGCGGAGATTTCGATTGCTTCGCCGGTTTTGGGGTTGACGCCCATTCTTGCGGCGGTTTCTTTTGCTTTGAACGTACCGAAGCCGACAAGGGCGACGTCGTTGTTGTCTTTCAACGCTTCCGCAATGACTTGAAGAGCGGCGTCGACGGCTTCTTTTGCTGCCGCCTGTGAGATGTTTGCTTTCGCGGCGACTGCGCCGACAAATTCGTTTTTATTCATAGTTATCCTCCGTTATTGGCTAATTGCCTGAAAACAGTATAACCGAAATTTTGCCCCCGTGTCAACAGAAACGGGAAAATTTGGTTATCGGGCGGGTTTTCGGGGCGGTTTTATGCCAACGTTCTTATTATCTGTTGGCATACTTTTAATAATACCCAAGATAAAGCGTTCCGAAACGCATAATTTCGGGAATTATCATATTTGCGAGCGAATAATATATCGTTTTTCCGTCGCGGCGCGCCGTAACGACGCCCGTGGATCGCAGAATTTTGAGCTGATGCGACACTGTCGTCTGATTCATATCGAGCATTTCCGACAAATCCCCGACGCACATTTCGGAAATGCAGATTGCCGAAAGGATTTTTATGCGGGTACTGTCCGACAAAACCGAAAACAAATCCGAAAGTTCGGTAAGGACGGCGTTGTCGGGCAGATAATATCTGACCTTGACTTGCGTTTTATTATCGATAAGCGGCATGACTTCCCCCTTTGTTCACACCGATTATACATTAAAAGAAAACCGCGGTTTTGGGTAAATTTATCTCATTTTGTCGCATATTGTATATTTAAGAGATTTTCAAAAGGGGGAAAATATGTTTGACGACAACTGGGTTTTGTACCTGTTCATAATAATGGTGCTGTTCGGCCGCGACGGCGAAATCGCGGGGACGGAACTTATCGTACTGTTTGCTTCGACGCTTGCCGTGCTTATCGGCGAAAACGGGAACGGCTGCGGACTGTTTTCGGGGAATGCCAACGGATAATAATACGAACGTTGCCAAGCATACGACAAATTCTTCGACCTGACGATTTTATAAATCGTTTGACACCGCCGTTCGTTTATTTTACAATAGATAAAAAGAGGTAGCGTATGAAAGAAATTCAAGAAATCGCCGAAAGGCTGAAAGGTATCCGCGAAATGGAAGAAATTTCCACGGCGGAAATGGCGGAATGCGCGGGCATTTCGGAAAACGAATATATCGACTACGAATCGGGCAAAAAGGACTTCACCTTTACCCTGCTTTATAACTGCGCGAAAAAACTCGGCATCGACATCACGGAATTGCTGCTCGGAAAATCGCCGAACCTGTCGGAATACTCCATCGTGCGCGCGGGCTACGGAATGAAACTGAAACGTCGCGAAGGGTTTGAGTATCTGCACGTCGCGCAATATATGAAAAACCGCATTGCGGAGCCGTTTGTCGTTACCGCCCCGTATATCGAGGAAGAACAGGACAAGGAAATTCACCTTTCCAGCCATAAGGGACAGGAACTCGACTTTATCCTGGAAGGCAGCCTGAAATGCAACATAAACGGCAATATCGAAATTCTGCACGCAGGCGACTGCTTGTATTACGACAGCGGAAACCCGCACGGAATGATTGCGACGGGCGGCGGAAAATGCGTGTTCCTTGCAATCGTTATGGCAAAATGATCAAAAGAGATAAGGGGTGAAATATGAAAGGTACGGTTGCGATAATCGGCGCGAATCAAACGGGTTTGTTTGCCGCAAAGTTGTTTTCGGAACAAGGCTTTTCTGTTTTTGTATTTGAAAAAAACAGCCGTGAAAACGCGGCGTACGAATGGACGGACGATATTTCTCCGTCCGTTTTCAAAGAGGTCGAATTACCCTTTCCCCCAAACGATATTTTTACCCGCACGGGGAGTCTGACTTTCGTCCCGCCCGGGCACAACCCCGTCTTCGTCCCTAAGAACGAAGAACCTGACATAAACGTGTCGCGGCGCGGACTTAACGAATGGCTTATTTCCCTTCTTTCGGAAGGTGTCGAATTATATTTCGACGCGTGCGTCACGCGCGCGCTTACCGACGGCGACGTCGTTTACGGCGTGGAGTTCTCAAACGGCGAAACTTTTGAATGCGACCTTGTCGTCGACTGCGGCGGTGTGAACTCGCTTGTTAGACGTTCCTTACCGCAAAATTTCCAAATCCAAAACGAAGTGAGCGCAAACGACAAGTTTTTTGTGAAAAGAGAATTTTTCGCGCGCCCCGAAAACTGTCCGCGTCCCGAGCATCCCAAAAAAATATATCTTAAACACAAAAACGAAAACGGCATTTCCCGGTGCTTTTTGAAAAAGGACGACGAAACCTCGGACGACCTTGTCGGCAGAATCGGCAGTCTTTCGGACGAAACCTACGAAAACGCCATTGCCGACTTAAAAGAAGACAATCCCGTCATCGGCAACAAAGTTTCCGGCGGCGACGTAATTTTTGAAATCCCCGTGCGCCGTCCCCTTTCGAATATCGTTGCAAACGGATACGTACTGCTCGGCGACAGCGCGTGCATGACAATCCCCATAATCGGAAGCGGAATTGGAAGCGGACTGAAAGCCGCAAGAATGCTTGCCGACGCCGTGACGAGTGCCGACAAAGAACCTTTTTCAAAGAAAAATCTTTATCGTTATCAGTTGAAATTTATGCGCGAAATCGGCGGTAAACACGCCGCGATCGAACTTGTCAAAAACAAGCTGTTTTCAAGTCGCGGCAACGAAATTGACGACCTTGTGAAATCGGGCGTTATGGAAGGGTTGGTGTCGGTCGTGTCGGGCGGAAGCGCAAAGCGACTTGTCAAAAGTTTCCTTGCACTCCCGTTTAAGTATTTTTCGCTGTGGAAAACCCATTTCGGCGTCTCAATAAAAGCGGCGTGCGTCGTATCTCACGCCACGAAAATGCCGCCGCGTTTTGACGAAAAGGAATTTGAAAAGTGGCGGAAAAAGTACGATAAGCCGTTTAATAAATAAAAATCGACGCGTAAACTTGCGTTTTATGCGGTACGGAGGAAATTATGAATAAAAATATCATCGTTGTCGGCGCAAACCAGACGGGGCTTGTTTTTGCCGCGTTTGCAAGAAACGCCGGCTTTGACGTTACAGTGTACGAGGCGAAAAAACAATGCGACGTCGCGTACGACTGGACCGACGATATGGTTGAAGAAACCTTTGAAGAAGTCGGCATGCCACTTCCCCCAAAGGAGATTTACACGAGAAAAAGAAACTGGACGTTCGTGCCGCCCGAAAAAGGCGTGAACGTCCTTATGGATTTGCCCGACGACCAACTTGATATGGCGATATATCGTCGTCCGTTCAACGCGTGGCTTTTGTCGCGCGCGGAAGATGCCGGCGTGAAGGTGTTTTACGAAACCCCGGTAAAGCGCGCCATTGTCGAAAACGACGTCGTCCTTGGAGTGGAACTTGAAAACGGCGAAGTCGTGCCGGCAGGGCTTGTCGTCGATTGCGGCGGCGTAAATTCCGCCGTCAGAAAGAGCCTGCCCGAATCTTTGAAAATCACGAGAAACGTCGACAAAAACGACACTTTCATCGTAAGGCGCACTTTCTTCAATCGCCCCGAAAACACGGCGCGCCCGAAGTACACGAACCGCGCGTACCTTAAACATATCAACGAGCGCGGCATATCCTGGTGCACGCTGTCCCATGACGAAAAACAAGCAGACGTCCTTATCGGCCGCGTCGGCGAAATGTCCGACAAAACCTACGAAAACGCCCTTGCCGATATCCGCCGCGACAACGAAATCGTGGGCGATAAAATTGTCACGGGCGGACAACTTCTGCAAATCCCCGTACGCCACCCCTTGTCGCGTTTCGTCGCAAACGGATACGCCCTGCTCGGCGACAGCGCGTGTATGACCATTCCTATGCTGGGAAGCGGCATGGCAAGCGGTATGAAAGCCGGCAAAATGCTTTCGGACGTCATCTCTTCCCCCATCGGCGAAAACCCGTTTTCAGTTGAAAATCTTTATCGCTATCAGGCAAGGTTTATGAAAGAAATCGGCGGAAAGCACGCCGCCGTCGATATGATGAAAAACTGGCTTCTGAACAGCAAAAAAGGCGACGTTGACTTTCTGCTCGGCAAAGGCGTGGTTTCAAGGAAAGTCCTGATCGAAGCGAGCGCGGGGCATATGATCGTCATGTCGCCCGCGGAAATGGCGCAAGCCGCCGTAAAGGGAATCAAAAAACTTCCCCTTCTTCTGAATCTTGCCTCTCTTTTGCAAAAGATGAAGAAAGAATGTAAGACCGCGTCGAATATGCCCAAATATTACGACGAAGCCGCCTTTTCGAAATGGGAAGAAAAATACGAAAAACCTTTCAGAAAATAATTTTCTGCAAAAAGAAAACCGCCGTGCATACGGCGGTTTTTGTTTGGTTCGTTACTTGTTTTCGTCGGGCTTTTCGTCCGTTTTCTTGTCTTCGGGTTTTTCCGACGTGTCCGTTTTATTTTGTTCGGCGGGCGCGGAGTTTTCGATTTTTTCAATCTTTTCCTTCAACTTTTCGTGAAGTTTTTTGATTTCGTCCGCAGCCGTTTTGTCGTCCGCACTGACTTCCGTTTTTTCGTCGGTTTTTTCTTCCGTCTTTGACGCTTCCGCCGCTTTCATTTTTTCCATGCTTTTTTCGTTGCTGAGTTTAATGATTTCTTCGGGCGTTTTGCCTTCAAACAGCATATCGACTTCGTTTTGGAAAATGGTTTCTTTCGCAAACAACACCTTAACCATATTGTCCAGAAGGTCTCTGTGTTCCGAAAGAATATTTCTTGCGGTGTCGTAGCACTCGTCGAGGATACTCTTCATTTCGGCGTCGACTTTCGCGGCGGTTTCGGGCGACATTGCCTGTTGATTGAAATCGCGTCCCAAAAACACTTCGTGTTCGGGATTGCCGAGATATATCGTGCCGAGCGGGCTCATACCCCATTCGGTAACCATCTTTCTTGCGATGGCGCTTGCGCGCTGAATATCGTTGCTTGCGCCCGTCGTGATGTCTTCGATGACTATTTCTTCGGCGACGCGTCCCGCAAGCATCATTGCGATTTCGTCCATCAACTTTCCGCGGGTAACGTGGTTGTCGTCGTTCACGGGACGGGTGATGGTATAGCCTGCCGCCTGTCCGCGCGGTATGATGGAAACCGCGTTGACTTCGTCGCAGTTTTTAAGGAGTTTCGCAACGATTGCGTGTCCGCTTTCGTGATACGCGGTGATGCGTTTGTCTCTTTCGCTGACAACGCGGCTCTTTTTCTGCGGGCCCGCGATGACCTTATTGATACCTTCGTTGATATCGCCCATCGTAATGACCTTTCTGTTGTCGCGCGCGCAAAGGATTGCCGCCTCGTTCAGAAGGTTTTCGATGTCCGCGCCGGTGAAGCCCGAAGTAAGACGGGCAAGCGTTTTGAAATCGATGTCGGGGGCAAGAGGTTTGTCCCTTGCGTGAACCTTGAATATTTCTTCCCTGCCGCGAACGTCGGGGACTTGTACGTAAATCTGACGGTCGAAACGGCCGGGGCGCAACAATGCGGGATCGAGAATATCCGCGCGGTTGGTTGCCGCCATAACGATAATGCCGTCGTTCTTTTCAAAGCCGTCCATCTGGACAAGCAACTGGTTGAGCGTTTGTTCGCGCTCGTCGTGACCGCCGCCCAAGCCTGTGCCACGCTGTCTGCCGACCGCGTCGATTTCGTCGATGAAAACGATACACGGCATATTGTGTTTCGCCTGGTCGAACAAGTCGCGCACACGAGACGCGCCGACGCCGACGAACATTTCGACAAAGTCACTGCCGCTTATGCTGAAAAACGGCACGTTCGCCTCGCCTGCGACCGCTTTTGCAAACAACGTCTTACCGGTGCCCGGAGGACCTACGAGCAAAACGCCCTTGGGAATTCTCGCGCCGATATCGACGAACTTTTTGGGGTTTTTAAGGAATTCCACGATTTCTTGCAGTTCTTCCTTTTCTTCTTCCGCGCCGGCGACGTCCGAAAAACGCACCTTAACCGACTGGGTAACGCGGGCTTTGGTCTTTCCGAAGTTCATCGCCTGCTGGTTTTGTCCCTGGCTCTGACGGTAAATAATGTACATCACGATACCGAGAAGCACAACCGTCAGGATGGGCAAAAGCAAACTGTAAAGAAGCGAGCGGCGCGCGGGATTGTCGTACGAAACCTTGGGGGACGTCCAACCCGTGTTGCCCTGACAGTCTTCGATCATGTCGTAAACCTGCTGAACGTTTCTGTCGGGAATATAACAAAACGCGTCGTACTTATTCGGGAAATTCTTTTCGGCGATCTTGCTGTCGTTATATCTGACTTTCAGAACGTAGTCGCCGGTAATCTGAATATTCGAAACTTTGCCCGCCTTTATGTCTTCGACAAGCGACGTGTAGCTTATCTCGCCCGCGCCGTTGTCCGAGAGCATCGTCGCGACAAGCACGACAAGCACAAGACAAATCAGAAAAATTATTATTCCTTTTGTTCTTTTTTTCACTGTGTAATAGCCTCCGCTTCCGCAATAAAAACGTCTTATTATTTATCTTTATCACGAAGTTAGTACTATTATAACATAAACTCCCTAAAAATCAACTAAAATTAAAAACTCGGGTTTTGTTGATTTTTACGCGGAAAACAATGCTTTATATAACACAATCGCAATTTTAACGCTCGTTTTTTGCACTTTATCCCACGATACCGCCATAAGAGTTTTCAGCGGATCGTCCGACGGTTTTTCGACCGCGCCGAGAATGCCGACGTCGCCTGCGGGATTTTCGATTCCCGTTATCGCCCTTTTGGGGTTGACTCCGCCCGAAACCACCGCGACGAAAGGCTTTTCCGCCTCCTTTGACAAGCACGCGTCCACCGCGATTACGGGGCTTTCGGGATGCGCGCATTTTATGAGTTCCAAAAAGTCCTGCACGTTTCTTCCGTTGACGCTTTTTCCCGTCGCGCCGTATACGAAACATCTTGCGTTCAGCCTGTTTTTCAAAATATCGCCGACAATCGGACCGACGCTGTCGCCGGCGATTTTGTCGCTTCCTATGCACAAAATTACGGGGGTTCCTTGTTTCATTTTTTCTCTCCTTTTCATAAGTATTGACAGGGCTTACAAAAATAAGCGCGTTTTTTTATTAAATATTGTTTGATTTCTGTAATAAATTTGGTATAATATTTATAAATATCGAGAAATATCGTAAAAAAGAGGGATTATGGTATGTTGAATGCTTTATGTACTGCGAGCATGAACGTCTCGGATATCGTCATTCTGGCGGTTCTGGCGGTCGGCATCGTCGCGGGTATTATTGCAGGCTTTGCAAAATTGCTCAACGGCACGATCGGCGGCATCATTGCGTTTATCGCGGCGATATGCCTTGGCATATTCCTTGCGGGGTATCTTGCCGGTGTTTCCGCGTTTGTTGACCTTCAAGCAAAAATCAGCGACTTTTTCGTAAGTAAATTCGACGTGGCGGGCTACAAAGCAAAGGTCTCCGACGGGGAACTTTTCCTGAACGTCAGCGGCAGCGCGTGGACAAGCGTATCGACGTTGTTCGAAGGCTCGTCAAAACTCAAAATCGCACTGCTTGTACAAACCGTTTGCGTCAAACTTTTCAGCGGCGCGCTCACGGGCAGCGTTACCCTTGCGGCGTTTGCGGCAAACCTTATCGTGAAAGCCCTTTGCGCCATTATCGTTTTCGTCGCGTCGATTATCGTGCTTGAAATTCTGTTTTCGCTTCTTTCAAAACTTCTTTCAAAGATTGTCGAAAAACAAAAAGGCTTCCGCAGCGTCGACCGTATTATCGGGCTTGTGTTCTCGGCGGCATTCACCGTCGCTCTCGTTTTCGTCGCAATGTTCGTGATCGCGAAAATCGGCTCGGGCGCGCAGGTGGCAATCGACAATATCGAATCGGGCACCGTTGCGAAATGGTTTTATGAAAACAACCCGTTCCTTCTTCTGTAAATAAGACAAAATTAAACAAAAAATTAAGCAAGGTTTTTTACCTTGCTTTTTTTATGTGTTTTGTTTTGAGGTTTATTTTGCGGTTTTCAGATAAATCAGCAGGACGGTAATATCCGCGGGGCTCACTCCCGAAATCCTGGACGCCTGTCCGAGCGTCGCGGGACGGATTTTTGAAAGTTTCTGCCGCGCCTCGATTCTCAGTCCGCTTAAAGCGTTGTAGTCGATATCTTCGGGCAAAATCTTTTCTTCCAAACGTCGTGCGTCCCTTATCGCGGCGGCTTCCTTTTCAAGGTATCCTGCGTATTTTATCATAACTTCCGCCGAAAACAGCGCGCTTTTTGAAAACTCCGAAAACGCGTTTGTGACTTCTTTCAATACGTCAAAGGTAATGCCGGGGTGTTTCAACGCTTCTTTTACGGGCATCGTTTTTTCAACCTGCACACCCTCGTATCTTTCAAATATTCCGCCGTTTTCCTTTTTGATTTTGACGGTTTCGGAAAGCCTGACGATACGCTCGATTTCTTCCCTTCTTTCCTGCATTTTTTTGAGCCTTTCTTCCGTCGCAAGCCCAAGGGCGTATCCTTTTTCGGTAAGGCGCAGGTCGGCGTTGTCCTGACGGAGCCTCAAACGATATTCCGCGCGCGCCGTCATCATACGATACGGCTCGTTCGTGCCTTTTGTGACAAGGTCGTCGATAAGCACTCCTATGTACGCTTCGTCGCGGTTTAAGGTGAAGGGCGGTTTTTCGTCGACGTACAACGCGGCGTTTATGCCCGCCATAATCCCTTGCGCCGCCGCTTCTTCGTATCCGCTGCTGCCGTTGATTTGCCCGGCGGAATAAAGTCCTTTTATCCTTTTTACCTGCAACGATGACGAAAGTTCCAGGGGGTTTATGCAGTCGTATTCTATCGCGTACGCGTACCTTATAAACCGCGCGTGCGTAAGCCCTTTTATCGAGTGGTACATTTCTTCCTGCACGTCTTTTGGCAAACTTGACGACATGCCCTGAATATACATTAAATCACTGTCGCGGCCTTCGGGCTCCACGAATATCTGGTGTCGGGTTTTGTCGGGGAAACGCATTACCTTGTCTTCAATCGACGGGCAGTATCTCGGGCCGATTCCGTGTATCGTGCCGTTGTAAAGCGGACTTCTTTTTATGTTTTTCCTGATTATTTCGTGGGTTTTTTCGTTGGTATAGGTGAGCCAGCACGGCATCTGAGAATAAAGATTTCCGTCGTTCATAAACGAAAACGTGCCGATATCGCTTTCGCCTTCCTGCACTTCCATTTCGTCGTAGTCGATGCTGTCTTTCGCAATGCGCGCGGGCGTTCCCGTTTTGAAACGGCGGATATCTATGCCGAGACTTAACAAGTTGTCCGTAAGGTGCGTTGCGTTTTTGAACCCGACGGGTCCGCTGCTTTTTGTTTCCGCGCCGATTATCGTGCGCCCGTTTAAATATACGCCCGTTGCGATAACGACCGCTTTTCCTTCGATTTCGCCGTTTTCAAGGGTGGTTATGCCGTGCGCCACGCCGTCTTTTACAAGAATTTTTGTCGTTTCGTCGTACAACACGTCAAGGTTTTTCTGATTTTCCAAAACGCGCAACATTACGTCGTGATACAACGCCTTGTCCGCCTGTCCGCGAAGACTGAATACGGCGGGGCCTTTTCCGCGGTTGAGCATTTTTATCTGCAACAACGCCTCGTCCGCAGAAAGCCCCATTTGTCCGCCCAAAGCGTCCACTTCCCGCACGAGATGACCTTTCGCCGTGCCGCCGATTGCAGGATTGCACGGCATAAGCGCGACGCCCGCCTTTTCAAGCGTCGTAAGAAGGGTGCTTTTGCCCATGCGCGCCGCGGCAAGCGCGGCTTCGATGCCGGCGTGTCCCGCGCCGATTACAATTACGTCGTAAACCTTTTTCATTATTTACCCACGCAGAATTTATCGAATATGTCGTCGATGATTTTTTCGCTGACGGTTTCTCCCGTGATTTCGCCAAGCGCAGTGTAGCCTTCCGTCAGAACGGAAATTACGCAGTCGGTCGTAACGCCCGCTTTCAGAGCGTTAAGCCCTTCTTCGACCTTTTCTTTTGCCGTCGTTACCGACGACAACTGTCTTTCGGACGTCAGCACTTCCGATTCCGACGTCTTTTCTTCATCGAAATATTTTGCGACGATTTTCAGAAGTTCGTCGATTCCGTCGCCCGTTTTCGCGCTGACGAAAATCTTGTTTTCTTCGTTTTTCGCATTGTTTATAAGGTCGCTTTTGTTGTAAACTTCCACGACTTTTTTGCCTAAAAGCGCGTTTTCAAGCGCCCTGTTTTCAGGCTTTCCTTGCGTTGCGTCCAGCACGCGAAGTACCAAACGAGCGTCTTTAACTATCGAAATCGAACGATTAATGCCTTCTTTTTCAATTTCGTCGTTACTTTCCCTTATTCCCGCGGTGTCGCAAAGATTGATTTTCTTCCCGCTTAATTCAAAGCTGTCCGAGATAAAGTCCCTTGTCGTTCCTTTTATCGACGAAACAATTGCGCGGTCGTACCCCAAAATCGCGTTCATCAGACTTGACTTGCCGACGTTCGTGTCGCCGACGAGAGCGACGTCCATTCCTTCTTTTATCATTTTGCCGTAGGCGCGGCTGTTTTGAAGCGCGGTAAGGGTTTTTAAGATTTTTTCAAGTTCTTCTTCCGCCGACGGCAGTGTTTCGTCTTCCAGTTCCTCGGGATAATCCAGTACCGCGACAAGCCCCGTCAGGACGGTTTTCAGGTCGTTCTGAACGTCTTTCACCGCCTTGGACAACTTGCCGGTCATAAGGCGATATGCGGCTTTTACGGCGTCCGCGCTGTCGGCGTTTATCATATCTATGACGCCTTCCGCGTCGGACAAAGCCATTTTCCCGTTCAGAAACGCGCGACGGGTGAATTCTCCCCGCTCCGCAAGGCGCGCGCCTTTCGACACGCACGCAGAAATCACGCCTTCCGCAATCCTTGTTCCGCCGTGCACGTGAAACTCCACGACGTCTTCGCCGGTGTAACTTTTCGGCGATTTGAAATAAACCATATAACCAAGGTCGGAAAAGTCTTTCGCGTTGATTTTTCCGAAGTACATAAAGTTCGGTTTAATTTCGCCATTTATCGCTTTCGTTTCAAAAACGGCGCGGGCAATCGGCAGCGGGTTTCCGCTGAGTCTGATTACCGCTATGCCGCCCTTTCCCGCGGGCGTTGACAATGCCACGATTGTGTCCATACTTCGATTTGATTTTCCTTATGTTTTCGACGCAAGTACTTTTTAAAAAAATCCCCGCCGAAAATCGGCGAGAATTTGATGGATTTTTGACGTTTCTTTCGGGGTTCTGAAAATCCCAGTGTACTTGGCGTACACGGATTTTCGGGTTCTCGAAAAAACTCAAAAAGGCGCGAATTATCGCCGATTTTAAAAGTGTTTTTTGGTGTAGCCGAAGGATTTGAATTTCGGCGGTCCGTTCTTTTTCAGATTAAACTCCGTCGACGTCGGATCATCAACGGGCTTTACGGGCGCGGATTCCTGACGAGAATCGTTGCGGTTGCCGCGACGGTCGCGGCTGTCGTTTCGTCTGTTTCTGTCGTTGCGTCTGCCGTCGTTTCGTCTGCCGTTTCTTTCTTCGTATCCTTCGCGCACGCCGCCTTCTTTCGGGACGATGACGATATGACGATTCATATCTTCTCCCTCGGATTCGGTCGTGGCGTATTTGCTGTTTTGAAGCGCGGTGTGGATCACGCGGCGTTCAAACGGGTTCATCGGTTCAAGCTCGACGTTTCTGCCCGTGCGGTACGCCTTGTATGCAAGGCGGTTTGCAAGGGATTCCAGCGTTTCGATGCGTTTTTCGCGGTAGTTTTCGGCGTTGATCGACACGCGGATAAAGTTGTGTCCGCTTTCGTTGACAAGAATGAGCGCAAGATACTGTATCGCGTCAAGCACTTCGCCGCGGTATCCGATAATGACGCCGCTGTCACTTCCCGTGATATTGACGACGATTTCTTCGTCTTTGACTTCGCAGTCGGCATAGCATCTCAGATTCATTCTTTCAAACAAGCCGTTCAGAAAGTCGATGACAATGTCCGCGGGTGTTTCTTTTCTTTGGACGGTTACGACCGCCTTGCTGAAAAGACCGCCTTCCTGCAAAACTTCTATTTCGGCGTTTTCTCTTTCGATGCCGAGTTCTTTCAAGCCTTCCTCGATGGCTTTTTCGACCGAGGACGCTTTGACTTCGATTTTTTCCATAGGGACTCCTTATTATTTGAAGGTCGATTCAAGGCGTTTTTCTTCGTTTCGCTTGTCGTTGACCTTTACGCACGCATTGTAAATAAGTTGGAAAACGGTGCTGAACAGGTTGCTTATTACCATATATACCGTGAACGCCGTGCTGTACAAAAGGGCGAACACCGCAAGCATAATGGGCATAAACCACTGCATCATTTTCATATTTGCCTGCATTGCGTTTTGCATATCTTTGCCGCTGCCGTTAGCCGTCGGGGGCTGGGGCGGCTGGGTTTGTTTCATAAGTTTGGTGGACGCGAAAGTGATAAGTCCGGTGATTATGGGCAATAACATAAAGCCGTTCCAGCGGCTGCCGCTCTTCCCGTTTCTCTTGACCTTATTGTACTTCGCGATAAGCGGGTTCATAACTTCTTCGTATTCGGTACGGTTGCCGTGCTCGATAGAAGCGGTGTCGATGCCGAGTTTTCCGATTCCGTTGCCGATAAACGTTTCGTAATCGGGGATAGGATTCTTCCAGCTATCGGGCATAAACACGTTGTTTACCCACATGAACTTGATTTCTTTTTTGTATTTGTCGTCAAAAAGGCTTACGATCGCGTTTTGCGCTGCCGTCGTTGCGGTTTCTTTTGCGACAATGGTTGCCGCCTCGTCCGCTTCCGTTTCGCTCTTTCCGTCGTTTATTAAACGATTGTATTCCGCCGTGTATGCCGCCGCGCGCTGCGTTTCGTAGGTCGAATAGTACGAGCTTGACAAATCCTTGTACATGTTGATGTTGTATTGCTTTACCATGCCGTTAAATCCCGAAAACACCATGAAGAATATCACAAGCGAGATTATCGACGGAAGACAACTTCCAAGCATGCTGTACTTTTCCTTGCGGTAAAGTTCCATCTGCTTTTGCGAATACAACTCCTTATTTCCGGCGTACTGCTGCTGCAATTTTTCAAGTTGCGGCTTCATTCTTTCCATCGCGCGGTTGTTCTTCGTCATTACGACTTTCTGCCATACGTCGAAGGGCGACATCGCGAGCTTTAAGATGAGCGTGAAGCAGATTACCGCCACACCGTAGTTACCGATACCCTTGTTCAGCGCGTCGATAAGCCACATTACGCCTTCGGCAATTTTGTTCGCCGCAAGGCCCATCTCCATTATACTAACCATTTTGCGTTTCCTTTATAGTTTTCTGCCACGGGGTCGTAGCCGCCCTCGTGGAAAGGGGTGCATCGAAGTATCCTTTTCGCACCCATTACGCATCCCTTAAAGAATCCGTGTTTTTCAATTGCGGTCAGGGTATAAATCGAACACGTCGGCACGTATATGCACGGCCGCGTAAGATTTATCGAAATAAAACGTTTGTAAAATCCAATTAAAATACGGGCGAGCGTTTTCATAATCATAAGGAATGGCCCAAAAGTCCGGCCTTTTTGAGGAGCGACCTCATCGAATCGGCAATGACGCTACTTTTCTTGCCGTAGACTGTGCTTCTCGCCACGAATATTATGTTGTACCCGGGGGTTATCTCGGGTATCATAAGACGGACGCTTTCGCGCATCTGTCGTTTTACCCTGTTGCGCTGGACGCTGCCGCCGACCTTTTTCGAAACCGAAAATCCGACTTTGAGCGCCCCTTTCGTCTTTACTGTGTACAAAACGAAATCGTCGTTTGAAAAAACCGTGCCTTTCCTGTAAATGTAGTTGAAAGACGCGCGCTTTTTTAACTTATATTCCTTTTGCATTGTTCGGGGGAGCGTCTGCCCGCACAATTAGTTGTGCGGGGTAAGTTTTGCTCTGCCTTTGTTGCGGCGACGTTTCAGAACGTTGCGGCCTTGCTTGGTTTGCATTCTCTTCCTGAAACCATGTACCTTGGTTACGTGTCTTTTCTTGGGTTGAAATGTCCTTTTCATATATGCCTCCTTGATAGGGATTATTTCTTCGTTACTATTGTTATTATAATATAACAATGCCAGTCAATTATAAGGAAATTTTGTTCGCGTGTCAACCGATTTGACACCTTTTGAATAAATGCCGTTTTCCTCCCCGATAACTTTTCGGTAAAAAGTATAAGGCGATTATTTCCGTTCGGTTGCGCGTAAAATAAAAAACCTTTCCGCTTTCGGAAAACGGAACGGCAAAATTTCTCGTTTCGTTCAAGATCTTTTTTCAAAAGAAAAAACCAGCTTCTCTTTTTTGAAAAATTAAACCGTACTTCGTACGGTTTAAAATTTTCCCCGAAGATTATGTGCCGTTTTTCCGTCAAAAAACAAACGACGGCTCTTTTGAATTAATATTTGTTTCCGCCAGATTATAAAAATTAGACACTTATATGGTTTTTTTTCCGATGTTTATGCTTCTTTCCGTTCTCGCGCTTTGTTTTTGTCCGAAATTACTCTTTTGTCAATATTCGACAATGAGATAAGTCTTGTTTCACGTGCAACATAATACCAAACAAACGTGCACTGATTCCGTTTATCAAAACATCAAACAACCCTGCCCCCGCAAACAACAATAAAACAAGCCCGTTTCTATAAGCCCAGCATTTTCGACAAACAACTCGGCTTTAATAAAACCGCCGCAGTTATTTGAGATAGTTTATTTGTCGATTCCGACATTTGTGTTTTAACGGTTGTTTGTGCGATATACGCCACATCCGTTCAAAGTCGGGTTTCGGAACAAACACACCGCAAATCGCCGGCGCTCGCCCATAAACAAGCACTTATCGAAAATTATTGTTTTTACGATCAGACAACGCAAAATTATTCGACCGCAAACAACCCGAATAAACATTATTTGCATTTTACACCCTTTTCACGTCCAAAATCATAATTGTGCCAACAGTTAATAATACGAACTTAGGTTTTCCGTCGTGTTTTTGATTAATACTGCGTTACACTCACGGCTTATACGGTAAAGTATTAAGCCGCTCGCGTGTCTTGTCTTATTCTAAAAACACGACGGAAAACTTGTTCACAACCGAAAACGCCGAGATTTCAGATGATTTTTGGAAAAGGCGAACGCGGTTGTACTTTTCGTACTACAAGCGAGCATTTTTCATAAAAGCGTTGAAATATCGGCGTTTTGGCAACGATATCGTTCAATCCGTATCGGTAGTTTTCCGCGGCGCGTTTCGATAGTTATTTTTATTTACAATCAAAAATCATTTGTGCGCCGGCGATTACACCGCTGCCGTTTGCGCCATAAAATCCACGCAATTAAAACAAGACCAACAACCCGCTGCGTTTTCTTCAACGCAAGAACAGTATCCGTCGCTATTCGGCAAACGATTTAACTTGTGCCGCTCGCAAAGCGACGTTCAGAACACAAAAGCGTTTTCACAACAAACAATACACGCCCAAATCAAAAGATCAACCGCTTGAATCAGAGCGCACTCTTTTTGACATAGGTTAACAACGGCAGCATTGCAATGCACCGTCCGACCATAATTTTTCTTCTTTCTCACAAAATCACAACTGTTCAATAAAAAACAACCAACCGGAACAAACAATCACGACATACAATCAACCGCAATAAACAATCATATCTATCAATCAGAAAAAATGGTAACGACAAACAATCCAAACAATCTCTCAATCAAAAACACGCTCAAACAAACCGTTAAAACAAACACGACAAACTATCTCATCAATCAATCGTAAAATCTATCACGGAAAACAATCGCATAACATTCGCAAAAAACAATCACTCTTTTTATCATATTAAAATGTGCTGCCGTCGGAAATTTTCGTGAAAACCCGCCAATAATACTCATTTGATAAAAACTCGGCACAACCATACAAGACAACCGGGGCAACAACGGCTTGTCAAGATACAACAAACACGAAAACTTTTATATTTGGATAACATTAAACACGCAAGAAACAATAATAAACCTGGATTAAATCCAAAACACACGGAACGAACAACAATTTCAACAATAACGCATTATCCGCACAAAAAACAAAATTATTACGCTGTAATCAGATATTGACAATTTTTATTTCTATCTCGGACAAGCATGTCAAATATCAATAAAACGGCATTTTCCATAAAAAACACCTTTTCGGAACATGGCAAAATAATAATAAAAAAGCCCGAAAACTCGGGCAAATAAAAACATAGCTATTTTGATTTCTTTGGCAAATTCTTTCGACTATTATATACGGCAATAACCGTTTGCCTTGCAAGATCGGAATTATCAATATCCAGCACATAATGCAGTTTTGCGCCGTCATATGGAAACTCTTGTTCGCAATCTTCACCGAGAAGTTCGGTTGTTTCTTTCAAAATCTTAACAAAAACACAGTCGTCGCAAACAAGTAAAACGGGCACGGCTTTATAATATACCATATATTCGCCAAACATTTTTTTGAAAGAAATATCGGGCAAATCAATTTGTTCGACAACGTATTTAATATAATTCAGGTCGGTAGCCATAAAAACCTTCTTTTGTGTTAATTTTCACAAAACTATTATATCAATCGGTTGACAATATGTCAATTTACTGGAAAAACGATTAAAAGATATCCACATTTTACTGAAGTGACGTTTCACGTGAAACAACGGGATATTTTGACTGTTTTGATATGTATTGATTTTATATGTTTCGCGTGAAACAATTAGTTGTCCACATTTGTTCCACGTGGAACAAAAACCGTTGTTTTGGGCGGGTTTTTGGCTGTTTTTCAGGGGTTTTTGGGCTTTTTTTAATTGTTTTTATCGTTTTTTTTCGTGAATTTCCGTTCTTTCTCCGTGTAAATTTTATGGAGAGGTTTTGTGGATAACTTTCGGCTTTTTCGGACAAGGTATATATCGCGTTTTTTTGGGAATAATTGCAATAAATTATATTAGGAAAAGGCGGTAATTATTATGAAATGTACGTCGTGTAATAAGTCATTTTCACCCGAAAAAATGTATGTTTGTAAGTCATGCGGCGCTTGTTTTTGCGAGGATTGCGTGAAAAACAACCAAAACTCATGCCTGAAATGTGGCACGTCCCTTGATCGTTTGAATTAAAAAGTGCCGTTTTTCTTGGAAAAAGTGGGTGTTTCACGTAAAACATTGTCGTTTTTGGCGCGGTTTTATTTTGTCTTTTAATTGGTATTTGCCGGGTTGTTTCGTTTAATTTTCGCAGTGTTTTAGTATAAAAACCAGGATAAAAATCTTTTGTATTTCGGGCTGGGATATTCTTTATTTTTCACTGTTGCGGCAAGGAACGTGAACGATAATGTTTGTTTCGATATTTTTATAATCGTTTTGTCTTGAATAATTGATGTCAGGGCTTTTATTATTATTTTGGTATAACAAAAAACCGCCTTTTCGGGCGGTTTATTATAAACGCGTTTCGTCTTACAAAACGTTATAATTATTGAAAAGCGTCTTATTTGACGCCTTTCCGATGTTTTTATGTTTTTACTGCAAGTTGTTCCGAGATGGTTTGCGCCTGGCTCAGACTTTGTCACGTAAAGGTTTTTACCTATACGTAATAACTCTGCGCCGATTAAAAGCATTCTTTATGCCGATTAAATAATGTGGGGCAAAAACGCTCTGATTTCTTCCTTTGCGCCTTCGAGATCGTGGTCGAGATAATTCCCGCATTCCTGCCGCTTGGAGCCCGGGATTTCCGTCATTTCCAGACACTTTTCAAAGCACTCTTTCACAACAGGCTTTACTTCTTCAAGCGTGGTGTCGAGCATAAGCAGATAAAAGCCCGTGCGGCAACCCATCGGCCCGAAATAAACAACCTTATCTTTGACCGCGCTGTTTCTTATCACGGTTGCGAAAAGATGCTCAACTGTATGCGCCGCGGCAGTCGTAAGGAAATCGCCCGCGTTCGGTTTTTTGAAACGAAGGTCGTAAGTATAGATATTGTGCTCCGCATGAGAAAGGTAAACCCCCTCCGGGTGGGCGTCGTGATTTATAAGAAAAGATTTGATGGTTTCCATAGTTTTTGAATTTTATATATTATTACATAATATATAAAATTTTATCCTTTGTTTTTTTCGTGATTTTTCGGCTTTTTGCCTTTTTATTTTTCGCGCGCTATCGCGTCGATAACGTCGACTATTATTTTCGCACAATCGCTTGTCCCTTGGTCTGCGATTTCGTTGAAGTCGGCGGGGCTTGTTTCGTCGGCGTTGTCGCTGACGATTTTAAGGCTTAGCGCAGGCACTCCGTTTTTGTTTGCGATAATACAAATTCCCGCGCCTTCCATATCGCAGATTTCGGCGTCGAAATCCGCAATAAGTTTATCTTTAACTTCGCTTGACGAAATGAACTTGTCCCCGGAAGCAAGCCTTGCCGTCTTAATTTTTGGAAAATCCTTTTTCACCGCGGAAATAAGGGTTTTGTCGAAATAAAAGTACGGATCGGGATTTTCGTCGTAATGGCCCGCTTTCACGTTGTCGATTGCCGACGTGTCGATTTCGTAATGCACGACTTTTTCGACAACCGCGACGTCCTTGCAGCCGAAGCGTTTCGTAAGCGTCCCGACGAAACCGAAGTTGAATATCGCCCGTACGTCGTATTTCGCGATTAAAAACTCGGTTGCTCCCGCGGCCGATATTTCGCCCATGCCGGACACCGCGACGTAAATCAGGGCGTTTTCGCGGCTGACAAGATACGTGTCGTACGGCTTATTTTCGATTTTTTCGACTTTCCCGAAAGCTTCAAGCACGCCTTTGACTTCGCGTCCGATTGCGATAACCATTCCGAATTTTTTCATATCAGTCCTTTTTTGTCGATATATTTTACATAAGTATACCATATCTTCCCGAAATTTCAAACAAATGATTTGTTGAATCGTCGCGGCGTATGGTATAATTTCGGATTGAAGAGGTATTTATGAAATTCGATAAGAGAAACGTTGCGCTCGCATCACTTGTATTCGGCTGGATTTCGATTTTCTGGAACGTATACGATCAGCTTATTCAATCAATAAACACGTATTCATTCGCGCTCGAACCGTACGAAAGCGGATGGATTCTTGCAATCGACAATATTGTGGGGCTTTTTGTTCTGCCTCTTTTCGGCCACCTTTCGGACAGATGCAAAAGCCGTTTCGGCAAGCGCACGCCGTATATTTACGTCGGCACGGCGATATCGCTTATCGGGTTGTGTCTTGTTGGCGTATTCGCCTCAAAAAGGCAACTTGCCCCGTATATCGTGTCGCTGACGGTGACGCTTGTCGCGATGGCGGCGTACAGAAGCGCGGGGCTTTCTCTCGTGCCCGATTTCGTATACGAACCCGACCGCGGCAGGGCAAACTCGATTGCGAACCTTGTGTCCGTCGCGTTCACTGCCGTGGGTATCGTGCTGGCGATGGCGTTCATGCCCCTTAAAGCCGCGAAAAACGCGCAATTTTTGCCGATTTGTCTTGCGGTTGTCGGCAGCAGTCTTATAACGGTTGCCGCATACTCGTTCACTTTCAGCGAAAAACGGGTGACGGACGACTTCAATCGTCGTTTGGAAGAATATAAACGCGACTACCCCGAAAAATACAAAAGCGAAACCGTCGTTGTGGAAGAACTTGACAAACAGCAGATGAAGGGCAATCTTTTCAATAAGATTTTCATTCTTGCAAGCGTGTTCTTCTTTTATATCGCGTACAACGCGCTCGTGTCGAATTTCACCGTATACAGCGACGTAATGCTCGGCTTCAAAATGCCGCAACTGCCGCTGGTATTCGTCATAATCGGCGCGCTGCCCGGGTTTATATTCGCTTCTCACGTCGCAAAGAAAATCGGCCGTAAGTACACGATAACGATCGGACTTGCGCTTATGATGATCGCGCTGCTTGCCGCAATGCCGTTTTCCAAAAAAGACTCGGGACTTGAACTGAAAATCCCGCTTGTTTTCTTCTTTATGGTCGCGGGCGTCGGCTACGGCTTTGCGATGGCTAATCTGTATCCGTTTTATCTGGAACTCAGCAAAACCAAAAACATCGGGCAAAACACGGGTATCTTTGCGGGCTCTACAACCGCCGCAATGGTCGTCACTCCCATACTCGCCGGCTACGTAATCAAGGAAGTCGGCAAGAAAACGGGCAAGACTTACGTCATCGAACAAATCGTAAACGGCGTCAATACCGAGGTCGTGAAAGTCGGCGATTACAGCGTGCTGTTCCCGTACTGCGCCGTCGCGATACTAATTGCGCTTGTCTGCATTCTTATCGTGAAATCCGACTATGTAACCGGCGGATTGCGCGACCATATGAAAAAATATTTCACAAAAAGGAAAGCGAAAAAGAATGACTGAATCCTTTTTTACAACGCTTAAAACCGCGGCTGAATCCGTCGGCGTAAGCGTTACCGACAACCAATGCGAAAAACTTTACAAATTTTACGAAACTGTGGTTGAATACAACAAAAACGTCAACTTAACTGCCATTACCGACGAAAAAGAGTTTATCGTAAAACATATTGTCGACAGTATTTCCGCCGCAAAATTCATAAAAGAAAACGCCGCCGTCGTCGATATCGGGGCAGGTGCGGGATTCCCGTCGATACCACTTAAAATAATCCGTGACGATATTGTACTTATTATGCTTGACGCGCTTTCAAAACGCGTGGATTTTTTAAACTTTGCCGTAAGCGAACTTTCCCTTAAAAACGCAAAAGCCAAACATTTAAGGGCGGAAGAAGCGGGCGAAAAACTTTTAAGAGGGAGTGCCGACGTCGTCGTCGCAAGGGCGGTCGGTCAGACGAATATCCTTCTGGAACTTTCAATCCCGCTCCTTAAAAAGCACGGCGTTTTTATAAATTATAAGGGCAAGGATTTGTCCGACGTGGAAACCGCAAAGACGGCGGAAGCCGCGCTCAACGCGAAAAAAACCGAGGTTTTCAATTTCTGTCTTCCTTTTGACGCCGGCGAAAGAAATATCGTCGTTTACGAAAAGATTGAAGACACTCCTAAAATTTATCCGAGGAAATTCGGCACAATCAAGAAAAATCCGCTGTGAAAACAGCGTTTTTTTGTTTTATCCGCTTTTTATTTTCTTATGTTTCACAAAAATAATGTTTCACAAATTTTTGTAAATAATTGATTATTCGCCTTTTTAATGTTATACTGAAAAAAAATACTTTTACATACGAGGTGTTTTATGTCAAACAAAGGTATCGGAAAAGGTCTTGCTGCCTTGCTCGGCAATATGAAGGAAGAAGAAACGATTGCGGAAAAAAGCGAATCCGCCGTATCCCGCGAAATAATGAACGTCGATATTTCCCTTATCGACACCAACCCTTATCAGCCGCGTAAAGTTTTTGACAAAGCCGCTCTGGAAGAACTTGCGGCGTCGATTAAGACTTTCGGCATTATCCAGCCTCTGATAGTTTTGAGAAGCGGCAACAGATACGTCATAATCGCGGGCGAAAGGCGTTTCCGCGCGGCGCGACTTGCCGGTCTTACCTCGGTGCCATGCGTCGTAAGGGAACTTACCCCGCGCGAAATGAGGGAAATCGCCCTTATCGAAAACCTTCAACGTGAGGACCTGAACCCCGTCGAAGCGGCGGAAGGTATCGCGGAACTTATCAAATCGTGCGACCTGACGCAGGAAGAAGCGGCGGAACGTATCGGAATGAGCCGCCCCGTTGTAACCAACCTTTTAAGGCTTTTGTCGCTTGACAAAGAAGTTTTGGAACTCGTAAGGTCGGGCAGACTTTCGGGAAGCCACGCAAGATGTCTTGTCGTCGTTACCGACCCCGAAGTGCAGGTATATTACGCCAACAAAGCGTGCGACAACAAAATGTCGGTAAGGGATCTGGAACAGCAAATCCAGCTTTATCTCGGCAGAAAACTTATCCCGACCGGCGCAAGAAAGGAAAAACAATCGAAGGAACTCAAAGGTTTTGTCAACGATATGAAACGAATCTTCAATACGAAGGTCACGATCCTTGGCGGCGAAGAAAAAGGACAAATCCGCATCAATTATTATTCCAACGACGATTTGCAACGCATTTACGACTTAATCGACAGTTTAAGACGTTAATTTTTAAGATAAAGTATGGAAACCACCAGAATAACTTTGCCTAAAATTACATTGGTCGGGAAGTGCGGTTCGTCGAAAGACGGCAAAGATTTCGTCAGAGATTTATGGACGGAATTAAACAAAAACTTTTCGGAAATATCTTATCTTGCAAAGTGGGACGAGTCGGGCGCGCTTAAAGGCTTGTGGGGCGCTATGAGCGACGAATCACTGTCTTTTAAGCCGTGGGAAGGCGGATATGAAAACGGGCTTTATCTTGCGGGTGTCGAAGCCGTCGACGACGCCGTCGCGCCAAGCGGCTGGACAAAATGGGAGATTCCGTCTTTTGAATATATAAAAGCGAAAGTCGAATCGACCGAAACTTTTAAGGAACTTATCGGATATCTTATCGCAAACAAGATAAATCTTGTCGGAAGCGTGCAGAATTTCACTAATCCGAAAACCAACGAAAACTTCCTTATGTTCCCGATAAGAAAAGTCGAACAATAAAAGTAACAAAAAAGTTAAAACAAAACACACTGCAATTTTCGCAGTGTGTTTTTTTGTTTTGGAATAAGTTTTTGTCAGTTAATAATACGCACGGGCAAAATAAGGTAAAGATATTCGTCTTCCTTCTTTTCCGTAGGTACGATGACGCCGGGCGCGGTCGACGTCGTGAAGCAAAGTTTCACAAAATCGTCGCTTATCGCGCGCAGGCTGTCCGAAAGATATCTTGCGTTGAACCCGATGTTAAGGTCGTGTCCAAGAAGGTCGATATTGACGATTTCGTTGATGCCGCTGATTTCGCTTTCCGCAGATATCGACATTCTCTTTTCGCGGATTTCAAGTTTTACGACGCTTTTCTTTTCGGTGCGGGTTGCAAGCGACGCGCGGTCGATTGCGGTGTCCAACGCTTTTTTATCGACAAACACGGTGGTTGTGAAGTCGGAAGGAATAATCTTGTTGTAGTTGATATATTCTCCTTCGATGAGTCGCGTTACGATTTTGGTGTTTTCGAGATCGACCATAAAATAGTTTTTCTCGATGCTCACTTTTACGTTTTCGTCGCTGTCGTCAAGAAGTTTTGAAATTTCGCTCATACTTCTTGCGGGGACAATTATTTTAATATCCGCTCCGCCGTATTCGATTTCTTTTTTGCAATAAGCAAGGCGGTATCCGTCTGACGCGACGCCGATGATTTTATTGTCGGAAATTTCAATGCTGCAACCTTTAAGCGTTGGGCGGTTATCTTCGCTTGCGGTACAGAATATAATTTTTTCGATAAGGTTTTTTAACTCTTTCTTTACAATATAAAAAGAGTTTTCGTCGTTGACGTTTTTGAAAGCGGGATATTCGTCGGCTTCCATCGTCTGGATATAGCCGTTATTTTCGCCGTAGGTAAGTTTAAGGGTGTTTTCCCCGGACGTATCTATAATAACGTCTTCCTTATCGATTTTTCTGACGTATTCCGTAAAATATTTTCCAAGGATAACAGTTTCTCCTTCGGTGAAAATATCCGCCTTTATTTTCTTTTCGATTGAAAGTTCGAGATCCGTTGCGGTAAGCGTCAAAGTATCTCCTTCCGCTTTCAGTTTAATACCGTTCAATATCGGCATTACTTTCTTTAAGGGAAGGGCTTTTCCCACCTGTGTTAAAGCGTCTGATAAGTCAAAGCTGTCGCAAGAAAGTTTCATCGTTTTCTCCTTAATTATTTATTGTTATTTTATACTTGATGATGATTTTGTTAATAAGGGTTGTGGAAAAGTTGAAGGTGAACGTTTCGCACAAGATATTGACAAAATCGGATTGGTTCCAACAACAAGTTGTGGATTTTAATGTTAACAACTTTGTTGAAAACTTTTGTTTGTTATAAACATATCTACAATCAGCGTTTATAGAGCATGTCTTTTATGTCGTTGATTTGTATTTTTAGTTTTTGTGACGCGCCGTTATTCGACGAAATAAGGTCCGAAATTTTGTCGCGCGCGTGGATTATCGTCGCGTGGTCGCGGTCGCCGAAAATACCGCCAATCGACACAAGGGGAACGGAAAGCATGTCGCAGATAAGATAAATCGCGATCATTCTCGGCTCCACAAATTCCTTGTTTTTCTTTTTACCGATGACGTCGTTTTCGGAAACGCCGAAGTATTTGCAGGTTGTCGAAAGCACGTCGTATGCGTCAAAGTGTTCCTTTTTCGTTTCGATATACCCGGAAAGAGCCTCTTTCGCAATCGAAAGCGACGCCGGCTGTCCCGAAAGTTGGGAATAAAACATAACCTTGTTCAGCAGCCCTTCAAGGTCGCGGATGTTGTTTTCCATATTGCTGGCGATAAACGACGCGACGTCGTCCGAAAGATAAAAGTTTTCGGCGTCGGCTTTCTTTTTGAGAATTGCGATTCTCGTTTCGATATCTGGCGGCTGAATGTCCGCAAGAAGTCCCCACTGGAAACGGGTGCGAAGCCTTTCTTCAAGGGGCGCAATTTCCTTTGGCGGACGATCCGACGAAATAATGATATGTTTATCGTTCTGATATAAATCGTTGAAGGTGTGGAACAACGCCTCCTGCGTGCCTTGTTTCGACGCGATAAACTGAATATCGTCAATCATAAGCACGTCGACGGAACGATATTTTTCACGGAAAGCGACGCTTGTTTTGGAATCTCTTATCGACTCCACATAGTCGGCGATATACTTGTCCGTCGTGATGTACATTATGCGTTTTTGAGGAAATTTTGCGTTTATGTAATTTCCGATTGCGTGCATAAGGTGGGTTTTTCCAAGCCCGACTCCGCCGTATATAAACAGGGGATTGAAACGACCGCCGGGATGCTCGGACACGGCTTGCGCCGCGGCGAAGGCGATCTCGTTGGATTTCCCGACGACAAAGTTTGAAAAGGTATATTTTTTATTGAACGAAAAACCCGCGTCATCGGATTTTTCAACCTTTTTCACGACAAGTTCGTCCCCCAGGGTATAGTCCTGCTGTTTCAGGCAATCGGCTTTTTCGGACTCGATAATAATCTTAACGTCCGAGATAATGGGGTTGACTTCTTTCACCGCTTCGAGGATTGTTTCGCGGTAATTTTTCACGATTGTGTTTTTACTGCTCTGACTTCCCGTTTGCAGCACGAGAGTATGACCGATAAAACAAATCGGTTCCAGTTTTTCAATCCATACTTCGTAACTTATCGCTTGAAGTCTTGCGGATAATTTGATTTTGGTGTCGTTCCAAAGGGTATTGATATCGATCATAATAAATATATGATAACATTATTGACCGAAAAATACAAACAAAATCGGTATATATTATAAAAATAAAGTATATTTATTTAAGAAAGTTTTTTGCGCTTATTTTATCTTTTTTTCAGCGACGGTGCCGTTCTTTACGACGTACAGTTTTAACAAATTAAGGGGTTTAACGTCAAATTCCGTACACGTAATCACCGTTTGCGTGCGGTTTGCAAGTTCGATAAGTTTTTCGCGGCGCGCCACGTCAAGTTCGCTCAGAACGTCGTCCAGAAGTAAAATCGGGGCTTCGCCCGTTTCGTTTTTGAAAAGAGTGAGTTCCGCGATTTTGACCGAAAGCGACACGCTTCGCTGCTGTCCCTGCGACGCGAATTTTCTTGCGTCCACGTCGTTTAATATTATTTTAATATCGTCGCGGTGCGGACCTTGCGACGTATACATAAGGGCGCGGTCGCGCTCCACCGACGTCGAAAATGCGGAAAGTAAATTATTGTAAATTTCGTCGTAAGTGTCGCCTTTTATCGCGCACTCATATTGCAGCGACAGGGTTTCTTTTCCGTCCGACAATTCAAAGTGGGAATCTTTTGCAAGGGTTGAAAGTTTCTTTACGTAATTTTTCCTTGCAAGAATCAGATTCGCGCCGACTTCCGCCATACCCTCGTCCCATATCGACAAAAGGGTTTTCAGGTTTTCGTTGCGGTTTTCGTTTTTGAGAAGGGTGTTTCTTTGTTGCAGAATTTTGTTGTATTTTGCAAGCGACTTAAAGTAAGTTTTCGATTGTTGCGAAAGGGAAATGTCCAAAAATCTCCGCCGTTCGTCGGGGCCTGCTTTCACGAAACGCATTTCGTCGGGGGAGAAGTAAACGACGTTGACGATACCGATAAGCTCGGACAGTCTTTTCACGGGAAGATTGTCGATTTTTATTTTTTTCGCGCCTTTGTTTTCAATTACGATTTCGATGACGTGCGTGCGATATTTTTTTGCGATTTCCGCCTTAATATACGCGCGCTCGGCGTTGAACGAAATAAGTTCCTTTTCGCGGCTCGTACGGGGGGATTTGCCAAGTCCCAACAGATAAATCGCTTCCAGCATATTCGTCTTTCCGCTTGCGTTTTCGCCGGAAAGCACGTTGATGCCTTGTCCGAAAGTAACGGACGCCGCGTCGTAGTTTCTGAAATTTTTCAGTTGAAGCGATTTGATAAACATACGGTTATTATATCATATCGGAAAAGAAAGTAAAAGAATTTTTAGGAAATATCGGCAAAACGCGCGGTTTCTTATCCGCGGCGGAACCGTAAAAAAAGACGTCCGCGCCGCAGGGGTTATCAGAACCGAAATAAGAAAAACGGATATATTCCCCCACGACAAATTGAATTTTGCCCTTAAAAGCCCCGAAAATCCCGTAAAAAAGGATAATTTATCAAAAAGACGCGAAAAACGTTTTGTAATTTATTGATAATATGTTATAATTATTATACTTATTACTTTATGCGTGCGCACGCATTGCGTACGCGGGAGAGCGTATGCGCGTGTTTTACACGGACGTCGTCGCAATATTCGACGAAGGCGTCGGAAATTCGACCTTGTCCCTGGCTCTTAACGAAATCATTTCAAAAGGCACGGTAAAGGTACAAAAAACCGGCGAACCCAGAAGCGTCGTTTTTTACGACGGCGAAGACGGAAAACAACATGCTTACATAAGCAATCTGTCCGGGCGCGCGCTTTTTTCGCGTTTTGAAAAACACGGTTTTATTTTCATATAAACGGAGGTATTATGGAACAACAAAATTTATCTTACGACCAGGGCGCGATACAGGTCCTCGAAGGGCTGGATCCCGTCCGTAAAAGACCGGGTATGTACATCGGCTCGACCGACGAAAGGGGCTTGCATCACCTTGTTACGGAAGTCGTCGACAACAGTATCGACGAGGCTCTTGCCGGATACTGCGACAAAATCATCGTTTCGATTGAAAAGGACGGCAGCTGCAAAGTCATCGATAACGGCCGCGGAATCCCCACGGGCATTATCCCGAAAGAGGGCAAATCCGCCGTTGAAGTCGTTCTGACGAAGTTGCACGCCGGCGGAAAATTCGGCGGCAGCGGCTATAAAATCTCGGGCGGTCTGCACGGCGTCGGCGTATCCTGCGTGAACGCTTTGTCCGAATGGCTGGAAGTTACCGTTTACCAGAACGGCAAAATATACAAACAAATTTTCAACAGGGGCATCGCGCAACGTCCGTTGCAGGAAGTCGGCACGACCGACCGCACCGGCACGACGATTCAGTTTTATCCCGATTCCGAAATTTTCGAGACGCTCGATTTCAATTACGACACGATGAAAATCCGCCTGCGCGAACTTGCGTATCTCAACCGCGGGTTGACCATTCAGCTTATCGACCGCCGCGAAGAGCCCGCACGCGACGAAACTTTCCATTACGAAGGCGGTATCGTCCAGTTTGTCGAAAGTCTGAATAAAAACAAAGAGACCGTTTTCCCGGAGGTCATTTATTTTGACGAAAGTTACGAAAACGGCGAGGTCGAAATCGCGATGCAGTACAACGACAGTTATTCGGAAACCATTTTCGCGTTCGCCAACAACATCAATACCGAAGAAGGCGGCACGCACCTGGAAGGTTTCAGAAACTCGCTCACCAAAATCATCAACGATTACGGCAAAAACAACAATATTTTAAAAGGCGACGAAAAACTTTCGGGCGACGACGTCAGGGAAGGCTTGACGGCGGTTATTTCCGTGAAACTCACCAACCCGCAGTTCGAAGGTCAGACCAAGACGAAACTCGGCAACAGCGAAATGCGTACGGTCGTCGCAAAGGCTATGACCGAAGGCTTAGGCTCGTATCTCGAAGAACACCCCAAAGAAGCCAAAGATTTGATTATGAAAGGCGTTCTCGCCCAGAAGGCACGAGAAGCCGCAAGAAACGCGCGCGACCTTGCAAGGCGCAAATCCGCCCTTGAAAGCACCACGCTCCCCGGCAAACTTGCCGACTGTTCGGACAAAGATCCGTCGCTTTGCGAAATTTACCTTGTCGAGGGCGACTCCGCAGGCGGCAGCGCAAAGATGGGGCGCGACAGACGTTTTCAGGCAATACTGCCCCTCCGCGGTAAAATCCTGAACGTTGAAAAGGCAAGGCTCCATAAGGTCCTTGAAAACGAAGAAATAAAGACGATGATCACCGCGTTCGGCGCGGGCATCAAGGAAGATTTTGACGAAAGCAAACTTCGTTACAACCGCATCATCTGTATGACGGATGCCGACGTTGACGGCAGCCATATCCGCATACTTATGCTCACGTTCTTCTTCCGTTTCATGCGCCCGCTCATCGAAAACGGCCACGTTTATATCGCGCAGCCCCCGCTTTACAAAGTCACGAAGGGCAAAACCGTCAAATATTGTTATTCCGACGACGAACTTAACGAATATCTCGATTCCATCGGAAGAAAGGGCAACGAAATTCAGCGTTACAAAGGTCTTGGCGAAATGGACCCCGAACAACTTTGGGAAACCACGATGGATCCGAAATCCCGCACGCTGCTGCGCGTAAATATGGACGACGCGATCGCCGCGGACGAAATATTCACCGTTCTTATGGGCGAACAGCCCGAACTGCGCCGTCAGTTTATCGAAGACAACGCGACGCTCGTAACAGAACTTGACATTTAAGGAGAGATGAAAAATGATAATCAAAAATAACGATTCTCAGAAAGATAAAGATTTCGTCGAACATCTCGGGATGTCGAAAATCGTCAAAATCGACCTTGACCAGGAAATGAAAAAATCGTTCATCGCCTACGCAATGGCGGTCAACGTATCCCGTGCGATTCCCGACGTCAGGGACGGTCTGAAACCCGTACACCGCCGTATCCTTTACAGTATGAGCGAACTTAATCTGACCTGCGACAAGCCGTTCAGAAAGTGCGCGCTTATCGTCGGCGACGTTCTCGGTAAATATCACCCCCACGGCGACAGCTCGGTTTACGACGCTCTCGTAAGGCTTGCGCAGGACTTCTCGATCCGCTGCCCGCTTATCGACGGACACGGCAACTTCGGCTCGGTCGACGGCGACCCCGCGGCGGCTTATCGTTACACAGAAGCAAGGCTTTCCAAAATCGCCAACGAAATGATCCGCGACCTTGACAAACGCGTCGTGGACTTCTGCCCCAACTTCGACGACACGCGTGAACAGCCCGTCGTACTTCCTTCGCGTTACCCCAACCTTCTCGTGAACGGTTCGGACGGTATCGCCGTCGGTATGGCGACGTCCATTCCCCCGCACAATCTCGGCGAAGTTATCGACGCCACCGTCGCTCTTATGGAAAATCCCGAACTGGAAGTCGAAGACCTTATGAAATTCGTTCCCGCGCCCGATTTTCCGTCGGCAGGCATCGTTCTCGGCCGTGCGTCCATTCGTCAGGCATACAAAACCGGTCGCGGCGGCTGCATAATCCGCGCCCGCACCGAAATCGAAGAAATGGCAAACGGCAGGACGAGAATCGTCGTTACCGAACTTCCGTATCAGGTCAACAAGGCGCGCCTTATCGAAAATATCGCCGACCAGGTCAAAGACAAGCGAATAGAGGGCATTTCGGACATTAAGGACGAATCCGACCGCCACGGACTCCGCGTCGTAATCGACATCAAAAAGGACGCGAACGCGCAGGTCGTTCTGAACACGCTTTTCAAACAAACCCAGATGCAAATCAGTTTCAGTATGATTATGCTTGTCCTTGCCGACAAAAAACCGCGCATTCTCAATCTGAAAGAAATCCTGACTTATTACATCAAACACCAGGAAGACGTCATCACCCGCCGTACGAGGTTCGACCTTGAAAAGGCGGAAGAAAGGGAACATATCTTAAAAGGTCTTGCAATCGCGCTTGCGAACATCGACGAGGTCATTAAGGTCATCAAAGAAAGCGCCGACAACGACTCCGCCGCGAAAGCCCTTATGGAAAGGTTCCTTCTCAGCGACAAACAGGCGGCGGCAATCCTTGAAATGAGACTTCGCAGACTTACTTCTCTGGAAGTCGAAAAAATCAACGACGAACTTGCCCAGAAAGAAGTCGAAATCGCCAACTACAAGGAAATTCTTGCCGACATCAACAAGGTCAACGACATCGTCAAGAAAGAACTTTTGGAGGTCAAGGAAACGTACAATACGCCGCGTCGCAGCGAAGTTTCCTACGATTATTCCGAAATCAATATCGAAGACCTTATCGAAAAGGAAGACATCGTCGTTTCGATGACTCACGGCGGATACGTCAAACGTCAGCCCGTTGCGGAATACAAGAGCCAGCACAGGGGCGGCGTGGGCATCACCGCGCACAAGACGAAAGACGAAGACTTTGTGGAAAGCATCTTCACGACGTCCACCCACGACGACCTTATGTTCTTCACCAACTTCGGCAAGGTTTACGTCATCAAAGGGTACGAAATTCCCGAGGCGTCCAGGAACTCCCGCGGGCGCGCGGTCATCAATATTTTGCAGCTCGATCCCGGCGAAAAGGTCGCGACGCTCCTTCCCGTGCCCGAACGCGGCGAAGGCTATCTGATGCTCGCAACCAAACAAGGGCTTATCAAGAAAACGGCATTATCCGAGTTTGAAAGCATCAGAAAGACCGGTAAAAAGGCGATTCGGTTGGTTGACGGGGATGAACTCATCGCGGCAATGATCACGAAAGGCGATGAAGAACTTATCATCGCGTCGCACGAAGGCAAGTGTATCCGCTTCCGCGAGGCAGACGTCCGCGCAATGGGCAGAGACTGCCAGGGCGTACGCAGTATGAAACTGAACCCCGGCGACTACGCCGTCGATATGGCAATGGTCGAAGAAGACAAAGAAGTGCTGACAATTTCCGAAAACGGCTTCGGAAAACGCTCCTCGCCCGACGAATACCGCGTGCAAGGACGCGCGGGTATGGGCGTCAAAGCGGGCGTGTTCAACGAGGAAACCGGAAAACTCGTGTGCCTGAAAATGATCAACGCCGACAACGATATTATGATTATCGCCGACAACGGCATCATTATCAGAGTCGCGGCGGACGAAATCCGCAAGATCGGCAGGGATACCAAGGGCGTCAAAGTCATGAACCTCAGGGAAGGCAGCAAGATTATGTCGATTGCGGTCGTCCCGCACGAAGAACCCGAAGAAGAAGTCGTGCTTGACGAAAACGGCAATCCCGTGACGACGACCGAAGACGTGACGGAAGTAACGTCCTCGACGGATTCCGAATTCCCCGTCGATAACGAAAGCTCGGAAGAAGCGGCGGAAGTCAACGCCGAAACCGCAGCCGTAAACGAAACCGTTTCCGACGAAGAATAACCGAAAAACAATAAAAAACAAAAGGCACGCTACTTTGCGTGCCTTTATGTTTACTTGAAAAAAATCAAAAAACTTTTGGTTTGAGAAATTGCGAGTTTAACAATTAAAAAACACTCGGATAAACTCTTTTTCGCTGAGTTTCATCTTTTCGGAAAAATCCGAATACGACATGGCATCCAAAGGAATTTTTAATCCGTGTTTTGTGATGCTTATATCATTACGCGGGCGAACGTTTGATTCATAGGTTGAGCCGCAATTCATCCATAGCTTTAAATCATCGCTGTTTTCTGTCTCGGGATACAGAAAATATCCAACACTCGCGTCAAAACGGAACATGTATGCCAAAAGTTGCAAATAATCGTGATTTCCGATGTTTTTAATCGGTTTGTATTTTGCGTCGGCGATTATTCGATTTTCTTTGTCTCGGCTGATAAAATCCGGATAGATTAAACCCGCCGTGTTATTGTTAAAAAGGCGCTGAGCGCCCTTTTTCGCCTTATTTAACGGATGGTAGAAGGTTTCGTTGACAAGAGTGTTTACGTACTCTTCCCATAACCACGCGCCGTCAAATAATATGCCGAAGACACGTTGAGAACCGGATCCTATTCTATGCTTCTGATGTTGAAGAATCAGAATGCAAAGTCGTTGCAAAGAGAGATATTCTTTGAAATAAGCGTGGTGTATAATGTATTTTTTATTTTGTTCGATTATTTTTTGGCGGTCGCAAAGTTCATATCTCGGCGTCGATGCGAGAATAAGATTTACCTCGTCCTTAACATTGAAAAGAAGATGGTTGCCAAAAGGCTTTTTCTTAATAAATTCGATGGTATGACGGATTAGTTCCGTCAAAGGATTGTCATAAGAAAACTCGCGTTGACTATAAGCAATATTTCCCGTAAACGGTGTATTTTTCGAAATATGCCTTGCAACGTCGATAGTTCCTCTGATATTCTCGTCATTGTATTTGTATCGTATATAAGTCTTAAAAATGCCTTTGCGCATAGCCGTTTTCAGATGATACGGAAACAAGAACAGCAAAAAATTAAAAAGGCGTTCGGATTGGTTGGCGTCCGATTTTAAATTGACGATATTCGGAAGATCCAGAACTTTGTCTAAAAGATACTGAAAAAAGCAATCCTCGCCGTTTTTACAAAATCTGGATTCAATAATCAGTCGTTCGTCGCCTATGCCAAGAAAGCCCATAACGTTTCCGGAGCGAAAATCATTGTTTACGCTTTGGAGAATCGTCTGGTCTTGTGTAATATCGTCTGCGTCGCTTATGATTTCCGGAAACACAAAGATGCCTTCGCAATCAAGTTGTTTTAACGTTTTATCTGCGATCTTCTCGGTCAGTTTTTCGATATTTGAAAACAACTCTTTGTTTTGCTGAGAGTTATCCTTGATTCTGAGCAGATTCATTTATATCACCTTGATTATCGGACGGTTGATTTTCATATGCTTTTTTAAACCGGTCAATAATTCCATTTTCGTCGTACATTCCCTGGACGTATTCTTGCAAAAGGGGCAGTAGATAATCTGTCCAAAGTCTGCTGAAATCATTGTCCACCGAACTTAATTTTAAGAAATACGCTGCGCCGATCTGATAATTATCATTTAAATCATCAACGTTACTAATTTCTTTATTAAGAGCGTTCATTTTGTTTATTGCACGGTCGATGAGTTCTTTGTCTTGTAAATCGGAAAGAATTTCCTTGATTCTTTCTTCATCGCTTGCTTTCAGTTCGATAAAACGGAAGCGGCGACGCATTGCAAAATCGAAACTATCAACAGAACGATCGATATCGTTCATAGTGCCTATGATATAAACGTTTTCGGGGATGAAAAACTTCTCGTCCGGATCGGAATGCAGATTAGAATATTGTGTGGATATTTCTCCGCTTTTGCCGCGATAGCCCGGGTCGATTGCGAAGAACAGTTCGCCGAAAATTTTTGAGATTTCGCCGCGATTGATCTCGTCAATGATAAACACGTATTTTTTCTCTTCTTCCGACGTGGCGGAAATCTTCAAATTTGTGTTTTTCTTTGCTTTAATCTCGTTGTAAATGGCAAAATCATAAGAATATGCCTGTACAGCGAATGATTTCCCGAAAAAGTTTGTGATATCTTTTACTTTGTTGAATTTATGATCGGAAGCCATCAACATTTTTCTTATCTCGTCCAAATTTAGGGTGAGTTTGTTTATGGTGGCATTACCCGGTATAGAAATGTATATGTGGTCATCATCGACGTTTGTTATGGTAAACTCGTTGCCGGTGATTGTCTTGAATTTATCCAAGCCGAATTTGACATCGGAAAAGAATGCGCTTATCGATTGCTGAACGCCGACTTCTTTTTTTATCGTTTCGTCGGATTTTTTGGAGTTTTCGAGATTCCTTCTGGCGCGAGTAACAAATCTTTTAAACACACCGTCTTTTAATTCAAAACCCATTGTTCCGTCGTCATTTATTTTGGGTCTTAAACCTTCGACGAAATCGGTATAATCATAGTTCGGGTGAAATTGAACGAATTCGATTTGTTTTTTCTGATCGGCAGAAAGGTCGTCGTATTTTATTGTTTTTCCTTTGCTGACAATATACGTGGCGATTTCCCTTGCAAGATACGATTTGCCCGTGCCGGGAGCGCCGCGAAAAATCAAGTTTTTCGATTGCAACAATATTTTGGAATATTTGGCTTGCTCGTAGAACGCAGGAGCAGGGGCGGCTTGCTCGTCGGGCGAATCCGCATCATTTTCGGCTTGTTCGTTTTTATAGCAGTATTTTAAAACAAACGAATCGCCGGGCTCGCCAAAACGTTTCAAGCATTCTTGGACAAAAAGAACGGTTGAGAAAACATTCCAAGAATAAATAACCAATTGTTGTCCGTCTTTACACTGATAGGCTAAATATTCAATAGTTTTTCTTGCTTTTTGGAACTCTTCTATACTTGGGTAAATGCCGGTGATCAAATGGCCGTTAGTAGGTTTATATATGGGGAAATTTGCTTTGTCTTCATCCGATAACCTGGAAAGTTTCTTTTCATATAATTGACAAGCGAGAAGCGGCAAACTCCTGTTACTTTTCTTTTTTTCGCCTTTGTCACGATGTCGGGTTATTCTCTCGCCGTTTGCCTTTTCAAAGTATGTATCGATTTGTACACAACTATCACCGATAGAAAGGTTATCTAACGAGAAATTTTTGTCGGAAGAAGTTACACCTTCCTTGGTAATGCGCAATTCATAATCGCCATCGAAAGAAAAACCAAGAGACCTTAAACGCTTAATGGCCTCTGCGGGACCGAATCCGTCGGTTGAAATCGACATTCCTGATTTCAAATGGCGCGCTACTGCGATTACATATTTAGGCGGATATTTTTTTCCGTTATCGGATATAAGCCAATATTTTATACTTTCGTTATGAGACGGAATTCCGTTCTTGTCAATATAATCTAATGCTTTGAGAATATCCTGTTTTTGAAATTGTGGTAAAGACATATTTTTCCTCCCTGATTGTACATAAAAACATTATAGTGTATGGATATATCGGATTTCAAGTAATTTGTCGATATAGATTTTAATAAAGAGACAACTCGCTGAAATTTTAAGTATCTTTTATGAAAAATTTTTAATAAAATTAAGGCTTATGCTTAAAAATGAAAGAAAAAGGAGCAGGGACATGAAAAAGAGGATTCTGAAAGTTTTGGCAGTAACGATAATTGCGATATGTTCGTTTTTGCTTGTCGCCTGCAACAGTGAAAACTATAAAAGCGGCGGACTGAAAAAAACGACCGCTGTCGCGCCGATAGTTTACGACGTGAGCGAAAAAGAAAGCGCGGTGGAAAAGGCGGCAACCGTCGATTTGTCGACACTTTCAAAAGACGTGAACGCGGACGGAGCGACCGTGCTTTCAAACGACGTAACGACGATCGAGAGCGCGGGCAGTTATATATTGACGGGCGCGTACGCGGGGATAACCGTGAGCGTCGGCGACGGCGAAACGGCGCATCTGTTTCTGAACGACGCGACGATATCGGGCGGCGCGGGAATCGCGATTTCAAACACGAATAAAAAATCGACGCTTATAATCACCGCGTGCGAAGACACCGAAAACGAAGTGGCAAGTAAGGGTGACGACGTGAACGCGATCCACGTCAAAGGCACGCTGAAAATCAACGGCACGGGCACGATAAAAGTAAGCGCGAAAAAGAACGGAATAAAGGTTTCAAAAGGGCTTTCGATTGTGGACTCTACGCTCAACGTAACCGCCGGAAACCACGCATTGTCCGCAAGGTTTATCGAAACGGAAAACGCCAAAATAAACGTTTTATCCGCTGGAAAAGACGCGTTAAATGCGGAATGTGACGACGAAACGCAAGAGTTTACTTTGGACGAAGGATACGTTTCTCTTAAAAGCAGCAAGGTTTTCGCAAGCGTTTCGGGCGACGGAATTCAGGCGGACACGTTCGTATATATCACGGGCGGAAGCGTGGATATAGAAACCTCGGCAACGTTTGTGAGTTACAGTGAAGAAAGTATGGCGACATACGACCTTTCCGAGGACGATTTCAGATATATCAAAAGCGGCGATACCTATAAAAAGACCGACGACGTAGCGACCAAGGGCGCGCGATACGCGATGATTCAAAGCGCGAAAGGCATCAAGTGCGGCGAAATCAAATATGAAATCGACGGTACGGAATACGCCGTCACAAAAAACACGAATTACTTTATCGTCATTGACGGCGCACGCGTGAAAATAGATTCGTCCGACGACGCGATCCATACGAACTCGGGAAACGTGCTTATAAAGGGCGGCACGCTTGACCTGACCACTCTCGACGACGGAATCCGCGCCGACGAACTCGTGAAAATCGACGGCGGCGAAATCACCGTGAACGGCTCCTATGAAGGAATCGAGGGCGCATACGTTGAAATAGGCGGCGGCACAATTTACATCACCGCAAGTGACGACGGCATAAACGCCGCAAGCGACGACGAAAGCGTGAACGAACATATCATTATCTCGGGCGGAACGATAACGGTCGACGCGTCGGGCGACGGCTTGGACAGCAACGGCACGATTTACGTTTCGGGCGGCACTCTTATCGTATACGGCCCCACGACGGGAGCGGACACAGGAATTGATGCAGACGGCGGAATCCTTATCGACGGCGGCAACGTATTCGTCGCGTCGTCCAAAGAAATGCTGGAAATCCCCGCGTCGAACTCAAAATCCAACGTGCTTGTGTACGGCGTAAACACAGTCTCGGCGGGCTCGGAAATCATTCTGACAAACGAGGACGGCGGCGAAATGGTCCGCATAACGCTCAAAAAACAGGCGCAGGCGATAATCCTGTCAACGCCCGAACTCGCAACCAACGGCACGTATAGTCTGTATGCGGACGAAAACCTTCTTGCAAGCTTTTCGGTGACCGAAACGATAACGGCAATCGGCGTGCGGTCGAACGGCAGACAGGGCGGACAACCCGCGCAACCCGGCGGCGCACAACCCGGCGGACAGGGCGGAAATCCCCCCTCGCCCCGAAATTAACATTGATCACAATCCATAATTCCTTAATCCTAAAACACATCAAAAGACAATACCACCGCAACTGCGGTGGTATTGTCATTGTCCCACGGCGCACACTGCACTTTTGAAATCACGTTATCGCAAGCGATAACGCTCACTCTTATGCTTGTGTGCGCCTTTTTCTCCACGCAAGTACAAAAGTATCTTGCGTGGGTTTGTAATATGGTGTCCCTTCCGGGAGATTGCCACGCGTCGTATGCTTCGCTCTTGACCAGTCAATTGTCGCAAGCGACAAATGCCTGTCTTATGCTTTCATACTCCTTTTCCCCACGTGTACACAGTATCCCGCGGGGTCCCCGTATTTTCGCTCGCAATGACATAGTACTTCGTACGGAAAGAAATAGGTTTAGTTTGCGTGCAATCAATGATGTTATTACGTACGCACTTTATGCTATATTCCGTGCAACGCACTTATGTCATTCTGAGGAGCAAAGCGACGTGAGAATCTCCCGGAAGGGGCTCCGCATTCAAAAATCTTAAAAATTCTTTCTTCCGATAATGTAGTCGACGGAAACGTCGAAAAAATCCGCAAGTTTCCACAAGCTTTCGACGCTCGGTTCTTTCTTTCCGTTCAGCCAGTTGCAAATCGTGCTTTGGCTGACGTTAATGCTTTTTGCGAGCGCGTATTGTGAAAGCCTTTCGGTCATCATCAAATCTTTAATTCTTTCGACAATCAATATTTCCATATCAATTGACATTATATGCCTATGGAAATATAATTATGTGGAACGCTTGCCCTTGGGCAAGTATCAAAAGTCGAAACTTATATTAAAAATCCGCTCTTCCGACGAAATAATCGACCGATACGTCAAAGTAGTCCGCGAGTTTCCATAGTGAAATAAGGCGCGGTGCTTTTTTTGCGGAAAGCCAAGAAGAAACTGTGCTTTGTCCTACGCAAATCGCGTTTGCCAGTTCGACCTGATTTACGTTTTTTTCGTTCATAATGTCGCGCAATCTTTTTGCGATAATGTCTTTCATAAAAAATCCTTTGTTGTTTGTATGAGAAGTGTAGCACAAAAACAAAAGAAAAAATAAAAGTAGCCCCTTGGGGATACTTATGAGGAAGTATGGTTATTTCGTTTTTCGGACACAAGGATTATTATTACGATGACACCGTAAAAGCGGCGGCGTATTCTTTTGTCCGAAAGGTTGCGAAAGGGCAGGTGTCGTTTTTTGTCGGGTGCTATGGCGGATTCGACAAAATGTCGTACGATTTGGCAGTGCGATACAAAAAAGAAGTCGACAGCACGGCGAAAATCGTATTCGTAACACCATATTTGGACGAAAAATACCTTTTATACAAGACCGAAATCGTCCCCTTTGACGAAGTGTTGTATCCCCCGCTCGAAAGCGTGCCGAAAAGACTGTCAATACTAAAACGCAACGAATACGTTGTGGAAAAATCGGATTATATCGTGTTTTTTGTCGACCACGATTTCGGCGGCGCGGCGCAGGCGTTGGACATTGCAAAAAGAAAAGGCAAGTCTTTCATAAACCTTGCAGAAAAATAAAGTGCAGCGCACTGTGCGGAATAAACTGCACTTTTGACCAAACAATCGCCGTAAACGTCAATTGTTTGTCTTTTGCTTGTTTATTCCTTTTTCTCCACGCAAGTACAAAAGTATCTTGCGTGGGTTTGTAATATGGTGTCCCTTCCGGGCGATGCGTCGTATGCTTCTCTTTTGACCAACCGACTGTCGCAAGCAACAGTCGGTTGTCTTATGCTTGCATACTCCTTTTCCCCACGGGTACACAGTATCCCGCGGGGTCCCCGTATTTTCGCTCGCAATGACAAAGTTCTTCGTGCCGCATAAAAACGAAAAAATTTTTTCGGGCAAAAAGGACTTTGTGCGCGAAAAATATTGAAATAAACCTTTTCACTGTGCTATAATTATTTTATCTTTTAATAACGTTGGAGGAAATTATGGCAGATTTTGACTTCAAAGCCGCTTCCGAAAGTATGATGGACTTTATTAAGAAAGTCGAAACGGAAATCGGTCCTCGTCTCCCGGGTTCCGACGAAGAACGCGCCGGCGCCAAACTCATCAAAGAAGAATACGAAAAGAACATCGGAATTAAGCCCGTGTCCGAGCCGTTCAAGGTTGCACCCGAAAGCGGAATCGGTTCGATCCCGTACATCGGTATCGGCGGACTTATCGCGCTTATCGCGTTCTTTATTTACCCGATAGCGGGCGCGGTAATCGCTGCGCTTTGCTTCATATACTTCGCGCTTATGGGCGGTTTCTACACGCAGATTTTCGACTTCCTTTGGAAAAAGAAAGACACCGAAAACTTCTATACCGTGCAGGAGCCTTTGTCGGGCAAGACAGACTATACCATCGTGTTGTCCGCGCACTACGACAGCAGCTGGAACTGGAACCTTGCAAAGAAAAACCCCAAAACATTCGTTCCGAAAATCGTTTACGGCGTCGTAGGGCTCCTTTCGATTCTGGTGTTCGGATTCGTGTTGCAGTTTGCCGCGGGCGGGGCGTACGCTCATCCCTTGTGGACAAACGCCGCAACCATCACCGCCTGGAAATGGTACGCATACGTCGGATATATCCTTCCCATCGTCTGCATTCCGGGGCTTTACTTCATCACGCAATTCCTGTCGCACGACAAAACCATCGCGTCTCCCGGCTGTATGGATAACCTTACGGGCATCGGCTTGAATCAGGAAATCGCAAAACATTTCAGCGCGCATCCCGAAGATTTGCCCGAAAACTGCCGTCTTATCTGCGCCGCTATGGCTTGCGAAGAATCCGGTCTCCGCGGCTCGCGCGCGTTCGTGAAACACCATAAAGACGACGGCATGCTCAAAAATTGCTATCAGATCAACGTCGACAGCATCTCCGACGAAGACTACTTCGAGGTCATTCAGGGCGACGCCGCGCAAATGTGCAAATTCGATATGGAACTCGGCGATATGCTTTACGAATCCTTGCAGGAACTCGGTCTTGTCAAAAAGACGGGCAGAATCTGGAATCCCGTCGGCGGTTGCGACAGCACCCCGTTCTGCCGTGCAGGCGTGAAAACCATTACCTTCGCCGCGCAAAACCCCATCGCCACCAATTATTACCACACTTCCAACGATAAGTCGGATCGCTTAAAGACCAGCGTTTTCGAGGGCGGTATCGAAGCGGTGTATAGGACTATTAAGAAAATCGGCGCAAAAGAAGACGCGAAACGCAAATAAATTGCGCTGTCGCTCTCAAAACGGCAAATGAAAAGATTGCCGTTTTGGGGCGGGGCACACAACAGTCAAAAGCATCTCGGACGAGGTGCTTTTTTTGTGTTGTTTTCCCCATTCAGGGAACCCGTGCGCCGCTAACCCTGAATTCCCCTTTCACGGTTTTTGAAAAGCGTGGTTTCCAAAAACCGAACTGCGGAGAATTTTTATAATATATTGCAAGATTGCATTCGCAGTGATATGCCTACGGCGTGATATTGTCTTCGACAGTGATATTGCGTTGCAGTGATATTTGCCCTGCGGGCAAGTTGCGGATTTACCTTAACATGGTTTCCAAAAACCCGAGCAATGGTGGATTTTTATATTGTATATAAAAAATACATATCGCTTGCAAATATATTTTTGATATAGTATTATAATTATTAGTAAAAATAAAAAATGCGATATTGTTTCGTTACGATATATCGGAGGAGCTATGAAAGGCGGTTTTGGAAAATTTCTTACATTCATTTTAGGGCTTGTCGTGGGCGTATTGCTTGTCGGCGGTACGATTGCGGGCGTGGTGTACTATGCGGTGGCGGCGGTTTCCGTCAACGACGTGGAAAACTACACAAAGCAGGAATTCACTTTCATCGACAAGGACGCTGAAATCCGCAACAAATCCATACTTGACATTTACGATATGGTGAAAGGCGGCAACATCAAGGAGACGACGGTGTCCGACGCGAAGCGTATTTTCGGCATCGACATCATCAAAATCCTTGAAAACTCGCTTGAAATCACGGTGGACGACAAAAGTCGCGAAACGCTTGGCGCAATGAAGGTCGCGGACGTTTTCAAAGGCGATAATCTGAAAGTCGTGCTTAACTGCTTTACGCTTGGCGACGTTCTGAAAAAGACGGGTATCGACACGACCTCGGGGCTTGCAAGCAAGCCGATTGTGCAGGAACATATTTCGGAGCCTGTCATCGACGGATTCAACGCGCTGCTTAAATCGTTGGAAATCAACGAAATGACCATTGCCGAAATGCAATATCTTCTCGGCGTGTCGTTTGGCGCGGGCGGAGTGCTGGACACTGTCGCAAACGTGAAAATCGGCGATCTCAATTCCGCGATAAACAACATTAAGTTTGAAGACGTTTTGCCCGATTTCGACCGTGATTTTTATGCCGAATGGGATTACCAAAACAACACGGCGGTTTTGTACAGAAGATCGCGCGCGCAGTTCCCGCAGAAAACGCTCATCGCAGCAAACGGCACGAGCGAATACTTTGAGTACGTTTCGAACGACAAAAAAGTCAGCGGCGAAACTTATTATCTTCTTGACGCCGACGCGGGCACGATAAAAGTCAGCGACGACGGCAATTGGAAACTCAAAGCAGGGGCGGAACTGCCTTATTTCAAAAACAGATACGATAAATCGGGCAACCAAAACCGTTTCGGCATCGCATACGTCGTGCCCGAAGACAGCCACGGTATGATGGTTACCGAAAGATACGACGCCGATTATTCGACGAAGAATGAAAGCGGTTTGTTCTATTACGAATACGATTTTGTAACGGCGACGGAAGCGGGCGTTGAATATTTTTACCGTGTAGGCGCGGCAGTCCGCACGAAGATTCAGGACGCAACCGGAACAGAACCCGCAAAATACGCCGAAATCATTGAATGGCGCGGATACGTCGAAACGACAAAAGCGGACTATTTCGAGGCAGAACCGTGGAAAACTTACGGTTACAGCAGAGACGGAAAGGTCACCGACGAGGAACTCCGAGAATATCCGTCAACCGACTCTTTGGCAAGATACGCGCTTGTCCACGTCGGGAAGAGCGAGCCCGTCCTTAAAGCGCTTGCGGACGAAACTCTCAACACCCTTGACGGCGCGATCGGCGATATGAAACTCGGTCAGGTCATCGAGATTACCGACGACAGCGCGGACATTCTGAAAAAGCTGAAAGACAGCAAAATTTCCGAAATCGACAAAGACGTCAAGAACGTCAAAGTCGGCGATATTATGAAGGTTGTTTCCGTCACGACCGCAGAAAAAGCGACGGACGGCGCATATATCGCGCTTCCCGCACTTTCCGCGGGCAAAGAATACAAAGGCACGTTTATCACCGCAAAAGACGGGGATAAAACCGTATATCTTGTAAAATATAAGGACGGACTTACAGGCTTTGGCGACAGATACAACATCACCGAAAAGGCAAGCAACGGCGTTGTCGTCGCGCTTGCAGACAAGACCATCGGCGAGTTGCAAACCGCAGGTATCGACGACCTTATAAACACCGCGCTGCTTTCAAGCGTAATGGATATTGACGGCGACGTGTTTGTTTTGGACTCGACTGCCGACGCGAAATTTATCCTTGACCTTGACGCACACGGCGAAAACGGATTCTTCCGTCTTGCGGCGGCGGGCGAAACGGCTGAATATAAGAGAGTATACGAAGGCGACGGAAACGCTGTCGTCAAAAAACTTTCGACAATCGGCGTAAACAACATTGCCGCCCGTATGGACGACGTTGTCAACAGCACGCTCTTAAAGGAAGTCGTCAAAGTCAAAGAAAGATATAAATTAAGAGTCGCGACGGCGGCGGACATCGGCAACACAAGCGTCAGGAAGTATATCTCGCTTGCCGACGTTTACGCAGCCCCCGATTACGCGGGAACGTTCAACGTGGGTTACGTGGAGTCCGATCCCGACACGGACATTAAATTCGTGCGCGCAACAGGCACGATTGCGGCGAGTGTCACGCAGTACGTGATTGTCGATAAGGCAAGTTCGGGCGTGCTTGTCGGATTGCAGGACAAAACCATCGGCACGCTTTCGACGGGCGTCGACGAAGTCGTCAACGGAGCAACGCTTTCGGACGTTCTGGAAATCGACGGCAAAGTTTACGTCAAAGCGACAGATTTCGACGCGGCGGTTGCATTAAGCCACGATAAAATCGGGCAGCACGTCGCATATTATAAGGACGGCAACCTGTTCCTGGAAGCAGGCTACGTCAGAAACAACAACGGCGATTACGTATATCTTGACAAAGAACAAGACGGCACGCCGGTTAACGACCATATCAAGTTCGGGACGCTTTACAACGAACACGGGGTGGCAGAAACCGACGGAGCATACTTTAAGTACAACGGAAATCTTTATAAATTGTCCGACTACAAACGCTATAAGTTTGACGGCGAAACCGCAACCGAATACTATGCCTGCATTTATAACGGCGAATCCGACAAAATCCTTTCAAAAATGGCAACGATGACCGTTAAGGACCTTGCCGACAGCGGCACGATGGACAAAATCGTGAAAGATATGCGTATCGGCGACGTGATGGAACTCAACGACAAAAACAGCGTTTTATACGGTCTTGGAAACAGCAAGATTTCTTCAATCGAAGCCGAAGTGACCGACAAAATAAAAGATGCCACCTTGCGTGAACTGAACGCCTGGGGCAATCTCGGGTTGACCGAAGAAGAATTGAACAAGACCGTCAGAGGAACGACGATAAAAGCGGGCGACATGAAGGCGGCGGAGTTTTTGAAATTAGCGATTCAATTCGCAACAAATCCATGACCTGCCATATCAGGAAATACAGAGAATCGGATCGCGACGACGTAAGGAAGATTTGCCATCTTACGGAGACCGCGCCCGCATACGTCAAAAATCCGGAACTTGTCGCAACGCTTTACGCCGACTATTATACCGAGTTCGAGTCCGACGGAATCTTTATTCTTGCGCGGGACGAAGATGACGTTGCGGTCGGATATATCCTGTCAAGTCTTGATTACAAAACCTTTGTGAAGACGTTCACCAAATACGTTATGCCGCGCGTCAGAAAACTTTCAAGGATTGAAGCGTTCACGCACTTTTTCGCATTCCGCCAAAGTCTTTATATGGACGCGAAAAAATATCCCGCGCACCTGCATATCGACATTTTGCCCGAGGCACAGCACCAAGGATACGGCACGAAACTTATGGACGTTCTTATGGATTACCTTGCCGAAAAGGGCGTGAAAGGCGTGCATTTGGGCGTTGGCGGCGACAACGCGGGCGGCATTAGGTTTTACGAAAAGTACGGATTTACGATGATACATGACTTCGGGTCGATGGGCAAAGTCTTCGCCAAAACAATAAAACGGCGATAATTCGCGCCTTTTTGAGTTTTTCCGAGAACCTGAAAATCCGTGTACGCATTAGTACACTAGGATTTTCAGAACCCCGAAAGAAACATCAAAAATCCATCAAATTCTCGCCGTTTTAGGAAAGTAAAATATTATAATTCTGACTTTTTATGGGAAGGGGACCCCAAAAGATACTTGTACTTTTGGGGAAAAGGAATAAACAAGCAACAGACAAATAATTGTCGCTTGCGACGATTGTTTGGTCAAAAGCGCAGTTTATGACGTGTGAGAATCTCCCGGAAGGGAATCCTTGTTATAAAACCCACGCAAGATACTTTTGTACTTGCGTGGAGAAAAGGAGCACACGAGCAAAAGAGTGAGCGTTATCGCTTGCGATAACGTGATTTCAAAAGCGAAGTTGTGCGACTAGTTGACAATTAGCATAATAATAAATATAATATACTAAACTCACAGGCGATGAGAAACAAGAGTAGCGCAGGACGCCATCAAGAGAGAAAACCCTTTGGCTGCAAGGTTTTTTGGATAAATGCGGGAAGTGCGGTTTTGAGCCTTACGGGAGGAAATGCCCGTGCGTGCGCGCAAACGTTATTGCGCTATCCTTGATTGAGGTGGAACAACGGAGTTAATTTCAGCCCGTCCTTAAAGGAAACTTTTCGGACGGATTTTTTATTAAAGGAAGGTAAAAATGTCGGGATATCTCAAAAGTTACGTGGCGGCGGCAATGGAAAAAGATCCTGCCGCGACAAGCAAAATTATGGTGCTGTTTACCTATCCCGGGGTAAAGGCGCTTATGTGGCATCGTCCCGCAAACTGGTGTTACAGACACAAAATGAAATTCCTTGCGCGGGTAATTTCGCAACACGTGCGGTTCTGGACGGGCATTGAAATTCATCCGGGCGCGACAATCGGCAAGGGAGTGTTCATCGACCACGGCGCGGGAGTCGTCATCGGCGAAACGGCGGAAGTCGGCAATAACGTTACGCTTTATCAGGGAGTAACGCTTGGCGGCACGGGCAAAGACGCGGGCAAACGACACCCCACGATCGAGGACAATGTCGTGATTGCGGCGGGCGCAAAAGTTCTTGGGCCTTTCACCGTCGGCAAGGGAAGTAAGATCGGCGCGGGCAGTGTGGTGCTGAAACCGGTGCCCGAAAACTGCACCGTCGTGGGCGTTCCCGGGCGCATCGTAAAGCAGGACGGAAAGCGCGTGGATAGCTTAAACCAGGTGGAACTTCCCGACCCCGTACTGGAAGAACTTCGCCGCATAAACGCAAGGCTAACGCAAATCGAAAACCTTTCGGGCATCAACTGTTCGCGTTATTCGATTGCAAACGAAGAAAATACCAAATCAACCGAAACGACAGATTAAAGGAGAAAAAGTATGGTTAAAGTATACAATACGCTGACAAGAAGAAAGGAAGAACTTATTCCGCTTTCGGGCAACAAAATAAATATGTACGCGTGCGGCATCACCGTTTCGGGCGACGCTCACATCGGCCACGCATATCAGGCGCTCATTTACGACATCATCAGAAAGTACCTTGTGAAAAGGGGTTTTGACGTAACGTATGCGAGGAATTACACCGACGTCGACGATAAGATTATCGCAAAATCGAAAGAAACGGGAATCCCTGCCGACAAGTACGCGGCAATGATGATAAAACGCATCGACAAAGTTATGCGTGAGTTCGACGTGGACGATCCCGACATCTGGCTGAAAGCGACGTGCAATATCGACAACATCATTGACTTCATAAAGGGGCTGGAAGAAAAAGGGTACGCCTACGCAACGCCCGAAGGCGACGTGTATTTCTCCGTCGAAAAATTCCCGTCCTACGGCGCGCTCAGCAACAGAAAAACCGAAGAAGCGTTTTCCGGCGTCCGCATCGAAAACGAAGACAACAAGAAAAGCGCGCTGGACTTTGCGCTTTGGAAGTCCGCAAAAGAAGGCGAAATTTCGTGGGACAGCCCGTGGGGCAAAGGACGTCCCGGCTGGCATATCGAATGTTCGGCAATGAACCGCGCGGCGTTCGGCGATCAGATTGACATACACGGCGGCGGCCGCGACCTTATTTTCCCGCATCACGAAAACGAAATCGCGCAGTCCGAGGCGCTTACCGGCAAAAAATTCGTGAAATACTGGATTCACAACGGGCTTATCAAGGTCAACGGACAAAAAATGAGCAAGTCTTTGGGCAACAGTCTGCTCCTTGAAGACTTGTTGAAAAAGTATTCGGCGGAAACGATAAAATTCGCGCTGTTGCAGACGAACTATCGCGCCGACATTAACGTTACGGACGATTTGTTCCCCACCGCCGAAAAACACCTTGTCGACTTTTACAGAGTTTTGGAAGAAGCCGAAAAATCCGGGCTTGAAAGCAGCAAAAAGACCGAAAAAATCGGAGAAGATTTTGTAAATTGCATGGACGACGACTTCAACACCGCGCTTGCGATAAGCAATCTTTTCGGGTATTTCAAAACCGTCAGAAAGAAGTTGAAAGACGGCGACGTAACCGCAATCGAAGATATCAACGCAATCCGTGAAAACTACGATATATTAGGATTGTTCCGCGCGGACGCAAAAGAATTTTTGAAAAAATACGACAAAGCCGACGCCGAAGACAACGTGTCCGTCCCCGAAGAAATTTTCGCGCTTGCGGAAAAGAGAAAGGCGGCGAAAGCCGAAAAGAACTACGCTCTCGCTGACGAAATCAGGAAAGAAATCGCGGACAAAGGGTTTATTCTTGTCGACACGAAAGACGGATTCACGATAAAAAAGGCATAAAGAAAAAAGTCGGGCGCGGAAATCGCGCCCGTTTTTATTAAGGAAAAATCATTGACTATATTAACTTATTAAGGCTATAATATAGTAATTAAATCGAAAAAGGATTTTTTATGGCTTATTACGAAAGACTGAACATCAAAGATATTTTTCAGGAAGAAGTGTTCACCGACGAAGTGATGCAGCGATATATGTCGGAAGACGCGTATCGCGCGCTGAAAGAGGTTATCGCGCGCGGCGACGAACTGCCGAGGAATCTTGCCGACGAAGTTGCCGCGGCAATGAAGACGTGGGCTGTCGAAAAGGGCGCGACGCATTTCACGCACTGGTTCCAGCCGATGACGGAATACACGGCGGAAAAGCACGACAGTTTCATTTCCGTCGACAAAGACGGAAAGGTACTGCTGGAATTTTCGGGCAAAAGTCTTTCAAAGGGCGAAGCGGACGCGTCGAGTTTCCCGTCGGGCGGAATCCGCGCCACGTTCGAGGCGCGCGGCTACACCGTATGGGATTGCAGTTCCCCGGCGTTTATCAAGCGTTCAAAGGGCGGCGCGGGCGTACTGTGCATACCGACGGCGTTTTGCGCCTACACCGGCGAGGCGCTTGACAAAAAAACCCCGCTCCTTCGCAGTATGAACGTTTTAAACCGCGAGGTTTTAAGGCTTTTAAGGATTCTCGGAGACAACGAAACCAAAAAAGTTACTCCCGTCGTCGGCGGCGAACAGGAATATTTTTTGATTGACAAAAACCACTATATGCAGCGCGAAGACTTGAAGTACGCAGGACGTACTCTGTTCGGCGCGCCCCCCGCAAAAGGACAGGAAAAGTCCGACCAGTATTACGCGACAATCCGTGACCGCGTCGCCTTTTTTATGGAAGATTTGAATCGCGAACTCTGGAAACTCGGCATCGCCGCAAAGACGGAGCATAACGAAGTCGCGCCCGCTCAGCACGAGCTTGCGCCGATTTTCACGTCCGCAAACATCGCGACCGACCAGAACCAACTTATCATGGAAACGATGAAAAAGGTTGCGGAAAAGCACGACCTTGCGTGTCTTCTGCACGAAAAACCTTTCAACGGCGTCAACGGCAGCGGCAAACACAACAACTGGTCGATAATGACGGACACGGGCGTGAACCTTCTGGAACCCGGCAGCAATCCCGCCGAAAACCGCATATTCATGCTTATGATACTTGCGGTCATCGCGGGCGTGGACGAATATGCCGACCTTGTCAGAATGAGCGCGGCAAGCGCGGGAAACGACAACCGTCTGGGCGGAAACGAAGCGCCCCCGTCGATAATTTCGGTTTTCGTCGGCAACGACCTTTACTCGGCGTTCGAAACGCTGAAAGAAGGTAAAACCGCCGTTACGAAAGTCAAAGAGTACATCAAAATGGGGCTGCCGTCTTTCCCGAAACTCAAAAAGGACAACACCGACAGAAACCGCACCTCGCCGTTTGCGTTCACGGGGAACAAGTTTGAATTCCGTATGGTCGGAAGCAGCGCGTCGCTTGCGACGTCCATAATCGTCCTTGACACGATAACCGCCGAAATGGTGCGCCGTATCGCCGACGAAATCGAAGAAAAGACAAAATCGGGCGAAGACCTCGACCACGCGTTGTCGGAAATCATCGTGTCTTATATCCGCGCGCACGGCCGCATTATCTATAACGGCAACAATTACAGCAAGGAATGGGTGGAAGAAGCGAAACGCCGCGGTCTTCATATGACGTCCAACAGCCTTGACGCGTTCAGATGTATGCTGGACAAGGATATTGTCAATCTTTATGAAAGGAACGGCGTTTTAAGCGAAAAGGAACTTACGAGCCGCTATGAAATCTTTGTCGAAAATTACGCAAAGACCGTCAATATCGAGGCTCTTGCAATGCGAAATATCGCAAGGAAACAAATTCTGCCCGCGGTCATGAGGACGGAAGGAAAACTTGCGGCATACCTGAAAGACGTAAGGGAAATAAATCAGAAATTCGGGGCGGCGGACGAAAGGCTGCTTGCCGAAACCGATAAACTTATCGACGAAACCGATCGTCGCACGACCGACCTTGAACACGCTCTTGCAAAGGCAAAGTCGATTGAGAATTTTGAAAAACAGGCGGTGTGTTATCGCGACAAAGTCCTTGTCGCAATGAACAGACTGCGTGAAAGCGTGGACAAGCTCGAACTTATCACCGAGAAGAAAGAATGGCCGTTCCCGTCTTACGGCGACATTCTGTTCTATGAGTAAAAAACGATGTTAAACGTTGAAAACGACAATATAAAGCCCGAAAACGGCAACATAACGCCGTCGGAAGTCGACCTTAAAAGGGCGAACATCATCGCCGACACTTTTGTGGAAAAGGTTGAAACCGCCGCGCCCGTCAGGATTGCGACAAGCATTGACGAAAAGAAAGGCGCGGTAAAAATCCGTGAGCTTTACGAAAAGATTCTGGGGCTTCCGGCAAGGACGGAACCCACCACTGTCGCGCCGCTTGCGGGACGATTCGGCATACCCGTTTACGGGGTGATTTTCGCGATCGCGCTTGCGTTTTATATCGTAGGCGTGCTTATCGACGACAAAGCCGTCGCATACGGTTTTCTTGCGCTGTCAATGCTTGTTACCGTTTTTGTCGGCGCAATGCTTTTCGTACAGGTTCTGACAAACAAAAACACGTTCAACGCGCTTTTCCCGAAGCGCACGTCGTACAACGTATTGTCGTCGATCGAGGCGAAAGCCCCTGCCGAAAACACGCTTGTCATCGGCAGCCACTACGACAGCGATATGGACAGGTCGGACGCCGTAATGTTCCTGAAAGATAAAAACCTGCCGAAATGGATTTCACGCGCGTTCAAGGCGTTGTCGATAATCAGCATACCCGTGCTTCTCGTGTTTGAAATTATCGCGATATGTCTGCCGCACTTAAACGTCGGCGACAAAGCGGTGATGTTTTTATTCCCGACGATATTCTGCGGACTTGCGATATTTTATCTTGTCACGATGTTTTCATACAAAAAGCGCAACAGCAACATCGGACACGAAGGATTGCAGGCGGCGGGGGTATCCCTTGCGGTTGCGGACTATTTAAGGCTGCATCCCGAACTTATCCCCGACAATACGAAAGTCGTGCTTGCGTGCTTCGGCGCGAAAGAATGTGGCGCAAAGGGCGCGGAACAACTCATATTGCAACACTACGGCAGGGACGAATCACTGATAAATCCCGTCGTGATAAACTTTTCAAAAGTCGGCGATTGCGATAACGTCGTGATACAGGGCGACAGACAGTACAAAAACATTTACGACCTGAAAATCAACAACGTTGCGTTCAAGGCGATCAAGGAAGTGTGCGATGACGTGGCGTTCAGATACAGCGAAACGCTTTTCACCGACAGCACACCGTTTGCGCGGCGCAAAATCCCCACGACCACGATCGAACTCAAAAAGGGCGACAACGAACTTTCGTCGGCATACGACAAGGCCTTCAAAAGCGCGCTTAACGTGACGGTCGATACGATGAAGTATATGCAGGAACGCCAGCAACTTTTCCGCGGCGAAAAGACGATAATGTAAACCGCCGCTAATTTTTCAAAACAAAACGAAATTCCCGCAACGAGATTGCGGGATTTTTTATTAAAAAACAAAAAACGACGTAAGATACGGCGGAAAAACGCCGAAAGGGGGAAGAAGGTTTGACTTTTATAAGATAATTCATTAAAATCTTATTAACTTGATAAGGTCGCGGACAAAAGGCGCAACGCAAAGTCTGCATAAAGGAGAAAGGCAAATGAAATCCGAACCCGTGAACGTTATTCCCGAAATCGAAACAAACCCCGTCGTATTTCAGCAGAAAGAACCCGAAAAGAAGTGGAAAACCGTCGTCAAAAAGTATGCGAATCGTTATTTCATCGACGCGTTTTCGGGAATGGCACAAGGACTGTTCGTCACGCTTATCGCAGGGACGATATTTAAGCAGATCGGCAGTTGGTGCGGCGCGAATTCGGGATTCGGCGCACTGCTTATTCTCATCGGAAACATCGCCTGCACGCTTATGGGCGCGGGCATCGGCGTCGGTATCGCCAAGAAACTGAAAGCGCCCGACCTTGTGGTTTTCGCCTGTGCGGTCGCGGGATTTTTGGGGGCGTTTTTACCCGACAAAGTTTACAATCTTTTGTCCGACGGAAGTTTTTCTTTTAAGGCTGTGGCGGATTCGATAACGGCGTTCAAAGTGGGCGCGCCCGGCAACCCCATCGGCTCGTACGTGTCGACTCTTATCGCGCTTGAAATAGTGTTGCTTGTACAAGGTAAAACAAAACTTGATATCTTAATCGTACCTTTAACGGTGATGTTTGTGACGATAATCTCAATGTTTGTCGCATATCCCGCAATCTGGTTCATAAAAGTAATTCAAAAATTCATTGAAATTTCGGTGACGGCGCAACCCTTTATTATGGGTGTTGTGATATCCGTCGTGATGGGTATACTTTTGACGATGCCCACTTCGTCTGCTGCGATATGGATTGCGATTGCGTCGGGAAGTACGTCCGACGCGATGATGCTTGCGGGCGGCGCGGCTGTCGTCGGATGCGCGGCGCAAATGGTCGGTTTCGCGGTGATGTCGTTCAAAGAAAACGGCGTCGGCGGACTTATCTCGCAAGGTATCGGCACCAGCATGTTGCAGATCCCCAACATTATGAAACACCCGCTCATTTTCGTGCCGCCGATTATTGCCTCCGCAATCGTAGGTCCCATCGCGACGTGTGTGTTCAAACTTCGTTGTACCGCGGGCGGCGGCGGCATGGGCACAAGCGGACTCGTCGGCGTGTTCGGCGCGGTCGAGGCGTCGAAAGGCGTTGTGTCGGACGCGAATATCGCGCTTGGCATCGTGTTTTTGATGTTCGTAATTCCCGCAGTCGTGTCGCTGCTGTTCAGAATCCTTTTTGAAAAGAAAGGCTGGATTAAGGGCGAGTGGATGAAACTCGACGTTTAGTATAGCAATCGTTCTTATTATTCACGCTTGCTATAAGAAAATCAACGATAAAAGACGTGCGACGGCGCGTCTTTTTATTTTTCCGAAAAAGTTTGAAAAATCCCGAGGAGTTTATATTTTCGTCAAATCCTTGCCTAAATTATAAAATAAGTATATACTTTGTATATCTTTAATATTTACGACTTTTTATCGGAGGCATTATGCTTTTATCGAAACTTGTGGGGGAACGCGTTAAGGAAGCCCCTGCGGACGTTACCATTTTAAGCCACGCGCTGCTTGCCCGCGCGGGGTATATCAAGCCGGTTGCAAACGGCATTTTCTCGCTTACTTCTCCCGCCCAGCTTATGGCGAAGAATATCGAAGACATTATCCGCGACGAAATGAACAAAATCGACGGACAGGAAGTGAAATTCCCCGTCGTTATGCCCAGGGAACTCTGGGAGCAGTCGGGAAGATATTCAAGCATCGGCAGCGAGATGGTGCGGTTTAAGGACAGAAGCGGCAAAGATATGCTTCTCGGAATGACGCACGAAGAAGCGGCGGTACACCTTGCAAAAAACACCGTTTCGAGTTATAATCAGCTTCCGTTCATGATTTATCAGATTCAGACGAAGTTCCGCGACGAGCCTCGTTGCCGCGGCGGACTTATCCGCGTCAGGGAATTCACGATGAAAGACGCGTACTCGTTCCATATGACTCAGGAGGACCTTGAAAAGCATTATTACAAGGAATACGACGCATACAACAATATATTCCGCCGTATCGGGCTGAAAAAATTCATCGCGGTCAAGTCGGACAGCGGTATGATGGGCGGCAGTATCGCTCACGAGTTTATGCTGCTGACAGAAGTCGGCGAAGACACGCTCGTGCTTTGCGACGAGTGCGGATACAAGTCGAATATGGAAGTCGCGACGGGCGTACGTCCCGAGGTCGATTTCGGCGCGGACGCGGAAAAGGAAGAAGTTTTCACCGGCGACGCCAAAGACATTGCGGAAGTTTCGGGGTTTTTGAAAGTTCAGCCTTATCAGACGATAAAGGCGGTCGTTTACGCCGTGAAGGGCGAAAAGACGGTTGTCGTTGCGTTTATCAGGGGCGATTTGGAAGTCAACGAAGCCAAACTCAAAAAAGCGATTATGAAAAACATCGTCCCGTGGGAAGCCGACGAAGAATCGGGGCTCGTCGCGGGAAATATCGGACCGATCGGGCTTGACCTGAAAGACGGAATCGTCGTTTTCGATAAGTCTTTGGAAGGCGCGCACAATATGGTTGCCGGCGCAAACAAACCGCTGTACCACGTGAAAGGCGTGAACGTCGCGCGCGATATTAAGCCCAAATCGTTCGTCGATATCGCAAAAGTGAAAGCAGGCGACAAATGCCCCGTTTGCGGAAAACCGCTGCACCTTGAAAACGGCATCGAAATCGGCAACATTTTCCAGCTCGGCACGAAATACACAAAGAGCATGGGCATGACCGTGCTTAACGAAAAGGGCGAAGCCGTCAATCCCATTATGGGCTGTTACGGTATCGGCGTAGGCCGTGCAATCGCCGCAATCGCGCAGGAAAGCAACGACAAAGCGGGACTTATTCTGCCAATCACCGTCGCGCCTTACAAGGTTCATATCTGTCCCTTGCGTATCGACGACCAAAACGTCCGCGAAAAGGCTTTTGCGCTGTACGACGCGCTTATGAAAAAAGGCGTGAACGTGTTGCTTGACGACCGCGAAAACGTCTCAAACGGCGTGAAATTCGCCGACGCCGACCTTATGGGTATGCCTATCCGCGTCGTGGTAAGCCCCCGCGGACTTCAAAACGACGAAATCGAAGTTACCGACCGCGCGACGCTTTCGGCGGAAAAGGTGAAATACGAAGACGCGCTTTCCTATATCGACGCCATGATGGCAAGAAAATACGAGGAACTGAAATAATATATGGTGAGCATCGGCAACAGCTGGGACGAGATTTTGAAGGACGAGTTTTCGGGCGAAAACTACCTTAAAATCCGCGAATTTCTGAAAGACGAGTATTCACATCACGTCTGCTATCCGTCGATGTACGACATATTCAACGCGCTGAAATACACCGATTATTACGCCGTCAAAGCGGTGATAATCGGACAAGACCCTTATCACGAAGAAGGGCAGGCTCACGGGCTTTCCTTCTCGGTGAAAAAAGGAGTGGATATTCCGCCGTCGCTTGTCAATATTTACAAGGAGCTGAAAAGCGATCTGGGCATTTCGCCCGCGCCGCACGGCTGTCTTGAAAGTTGGGCAAAGCAGGGAGTGCTTCTTCTGAACTCGGTATTGACGGTGCGCGCGCACCTTGCCAACAGCCACAAAAACTGCGGCTGGCAGATTTTTACCGACGACATTATCAAAAAACTTAACGAGCGGGACACCCCGATAGTCTTTATTCTGTGGGGCGCAAACGCCCGCTCGAAAAAGCAATATATTACAAATCCGATACATTACGTTATCGAAAGCGCGCATCCAAGTCCGCTTTCTGCATACAACGGGTTTTTCGGCAGCAAGCCGTTTTCAAGGACGAACGAGTTTTTGGAAAAAAACGGTATCGCGCCGATCGACTGGGAAATTAAGGATTGATGAAAGAAAAAACAGGGCAGTTGTTCAAGGCTGTCGGCAAAAAAATCAAGAATTTTATGACTCCCGCGCGATATATCGTGCTCGGGTTTTTGGGCGTCATCGCCGTCGGGACGATTTTGCTGGTGCTTCCGTTTTCTTCGGCAAGCGGGAAGACAATCGGCTTTGTTCCCGCGTTGTTCACGTCGACGACCGCGGTGTGCGTGACGGGGCTTACCGTCATAGATCCCGCAACCCAGTTGTCGATTTTCGGACAAATCGTCGTTTTGTTGCTCATACAAATCGGCGGTCTCGGGTTCATGACCACGACGACGTTCATGTTTATGCTTGTCGGCAAGAAAATCAGCCTGAAAGAGCGCATGACGATTCAGGAGTCGCTTGACCAGGACAGCCTGAAAGGCGTTGTGAAACTGACAAAACGAATCATTGCGTTCACGTTCATTTTTGAAGGGTTCGGCACGCTTATGCTTATGACAAGGCTTGTCCCCGCCCTCGGCGCGCGCGGCATATACGTTTCGTTGTTCACGGCGGTTTCGTCGTTCTGCAACGCGGGCATCGACATAATGGGCAAAGACTACGGCGCGTTTTCCAGCATTTCGGCATTTTCGCACGATCCCGTCGTACTTATCACCGTAATGGTTCTTATCATATCGGGCGGGCTCGGCTTTTTGGTTTTCAACGACGTATTAAGGAAAAAGAGAAACAGACCGCTTCGGCTTCACACGCGCGTTTCGCTTTCGATGACGGCGATTTTGCTTGTTGTCGGCGCGGCGTTGATACTCGGTATCGAATGGAACAATCCCGGCACGCTCGGTCCGATGGACCGGGGCGACAAAATCCTTAACGCGTTTTTCCAGTCGACGACGGCAAGGACGGCGGGCTGGACGTCGATAGATCAGGCAAATCTCACGGACGGCGCAAAAGTTGCGACGATGGTGCTTATGTTCGTCGGCGCGTGTCCCGCATCGACGGGCGGCGGCGTAAAAACCACAACCATTTTCGTTATGATTATGTTGTTCGCGTCCGTATTCCGTGGCCGCGACGAAGTCGTTGTCGGCAAGGAAACAATCAACACAAGGACGATAAAACGCGCGGCGGTCGTTACGACGGCATATTTCCTGGGTTCTTTCGCGCAGGCTCTCATAATCTGGTCGACGGAGGCGGCGTACGGCGTGCGGTTGTCCGTCATCGACAGCATGTACGAGGCGTTCAGCGCGTTCGGCACGGTCGGCGTATCGGCAGGGCTCACGACGTCGCTCCATACACCCGCGCTCATTACGCTGTGTTTTTCGATGTTCATCGGTCGTCTCGGGCCGCTGACAATCGGCACTGCGCTTTTGAATACAAAAAAACAATCGGCAAATATCAAATACCCCGATGCCAAAATTCTTATCGGATAAGCGGAGGTTTATTTTATGAAAAACAAAAAATCGAAAAATCAACAATTTGCGGTAATCGGACTTGGCAGATTCGGCTCGACCGTCGCGAAAACCTTGTTTGAAAAAGGCGAGGAAGTCCTTGCCGTCGATATAAAAGAAGAGGTCATCACGGAAGCGCACGAGTACACCACGCACGCAGTCGTCGCCGACGTTACCGACGAACGCACTTTGCGCGCGCTCGGCATCGAAAACTTCGACGTCGTCATTATCGGCATCGCAAGCGACCTGGAAGCAAGCGTTTTGTGCGCGCTCACATGCAAGGAAATCGGCGTCAAAAAGGTCATCGCAAAGGCCGAAAACCTTAAACATAAAATGGTTCTGGAACGCGTTGGCGCGGACGAGGTCGTCATTCCCGAAATGGAAATGGGCGAAAAAATGGGCGCACGCCTTGCCAACCCCTTGCTGCACGACATAATGACCATAAGCAGCAAATACAGCATTATCGAAATGGAACTTCCGTCAAGTTGGGCGGGAAGCTCCCTTGTGACGCTGGATATCCGCAAAAAATACGACGTCAACGTTCTTGCGGTCGAGCGCGACAACGACGTCATCGTCAACTTCGCCGCGGACGAGCCTTTGCTTGACGGCGACACTTTGCTTGTCGGCGGGAGCAGGGAGATGCTGGATCTGCTTCAAAACCAATACAACTAAGCAAAACGGCGATAATTCGCGCCTTTTTGGCGTTTTTACAGAACCCGAAAACTCGTGTACGCTCAGTACACTAGGGTTTTCGGAACCTGCAAAGAACCCCAAAAATCCATCAAATTCTCGCCGTTTTGGGAAAGATTATTCTCATCAAAATTCTCGCCGTTTTGGGAGAGAGTATTAAAACCCGCCTTTTATGGCGGGATTATTTATGTCATTGCGAGCGGAAAAACGGGGACCCCAAAAGATACTTTGTACTTTTGGGGAAAAGGAGTATGCAAGCATAAGACAGGCGATTGTCGCTTGCGACGATTGACTGGTCAACAACGAAGCATACGACGCGTGGCAATCTCCCGGAAGGGACACCTTATTGCCTTGCGGCAGTGATATGCCTGCGGCGTGATATTGCTTTCGCAGTGGTATGCCTGCGGCGTGATATTTGCCCTTCGGGCAAGTTATGGATAAACCCTTAGCTTTGGCGATAGCCAAAATATCACTTCGGCTGAAAGCCGAAATATAACTTTGACGAAGTCAAAATATAACTGCGTAGCAATCTAAGCCCACGCAAGATACTTTTGTACTTGCGCGCAGCAAAAAACGCACCGTGGAAACGGTGCGTTTTTGATTGGTTTGATAATTAGTCTGCTTTGTAGGGAAGCAATGCCATAACGCGGGCGCGTTTGATTGCGTCGGACAAGAAACGTTGATGTTTTGCGCAGACGCCGGTCATACGACGGGGCATCATCTTGCCTTTTTCGGTGATGTATTTGCGAAGTTTGGCAACGTCTTTGTAGTCGATTTCGGTTGCCTTATCGACGCAGAATTGGCAGACTTTCTTTTTGGGAATTCTTTTGCCGCCCTGAACGGGGCGTTTTACTTCTTCACTCATTTTAATATACCTCTTAATTATTGAGCCCTATATACGGGCGAAAATCAGAAGGGCAGATTCTCGTCAACGGCTTTAAGGTCGTCGAACACGCCGTCGTTCGAGGCGGATTCGTCTTCGGCCTTGGTGCTGAGGAACTGAACCTCGTCGGCAACGATTTCGGTGACGTATCTGCGGCTTCCGTCGGGAGCGTCGTAACTGCGGGTCTGAACCGATCCGGATACGGCCGCTTTACTGCCTTTTTTCAAGTATTTGTTGCAATGTTCCGCCTGCGTTCTCCATACGACAACGGGAAGGAAGTCGGTATCTCTTACGCCGTCGCTGTTGGAAAATCTGCGCGACACGGCAAGCGTGAATCTGCAAACGGGAATGCCCGAGCCGGTGTTGGTGAGTTCGGGATTCTTTGTTAAATTACCGATTAAAAATACTTTGTTCATAAATGACCCCTTATGCGGTTATTTGCGGATAATCATCTGACGTACGATTGCGTCTGTGATTTTCATCTGACGATCGATTTCGGCGGGAGCGGATGCGTCTGCCGTAAAGTTCATCAAGACGTAGTAGCCTTCGTTCTTATCGTTGATGGGATATGCATATTTGCGGGTACCCCACTTGTCAATGCCGTCAACGGTGCCGCCGAGTTTTACGACGAGGTCCGAGAACCTGTCGACGAGAGCAGCCTTGTCTTCTTCCGAAACGTCATTGTCGATGATGTAAAGGATTTCATACTTGTTCATCTTTTTATACCTCCTTGTGGACTTTGTGGCCTGCTTAAACAGGCAAGGAAATTCGTCGATAATATATCAACGTGCAATTATTATAAATAATTTATTCGTTTATGTAAAGCGAAAATCGGCGAAAAAGTCAGCGATTTAACGATTTTTTCAGCGATTTTCTTATTTTTTGCAGGGTGTTGTCGACTTTTTTTGTGGAAACCGAAAGAGAGGCGGCGATTTCCCGATACGAGTCGCCGTCAAGATAAGCGTAAAAAATCCGCTGTTCTTCTTCCGACAAAACGCTTTCGATTTCCCGCATTAAAAGGGTTTCCCGCTCCTCTTCGATATAAACGGTTTCGGGATTGCCCGACGCGATTTCGACGTCGTCAAGCGGCACGCTGTCGTTAAGCGCACGATTTTTCCCGCTTGAAGATTTCCTGATTAAACCGATAATTCTTTTTCTGACGCAGATGTAGGCAAACGTTGTGAAACTCGCGCCGGCTTTTTCGTCGTAATTCATAATCGCGTTGAACAGCGCGACCATTCCTTCCTGCACGAGATCGTCGGTGTCGCCCGACGGCAAAAAGAAGCGGCGCACCGCCTTGTTGACCAGCGATTTATGACGATGCAACAGTTCGTTTACGGCGGCGGAGTCGTTTGACTGCGCGCGTTTTGCAAGTTCCTCGTCGGGCAAAGTTTCGTATGTCATTTTCTGTCCTGTCGTACCTTTTCGTAAATCACGACGGCGGCGGCAACCGAGGCGTTCAGACTGTTGATTTTTCCGCTCATCGGAATGGAAATCACGCCGTCGGCAAGTTCCTTTGAAAGGCGTTTTACGCCGCTGTCCTCGCCGCCGACAAGCAATGCGATTGCTCCGGTAAGATTTGCACGATACATAGGTTCACCGTCCATATCCGCGCAATAAACATACACATTTTGCGATTTAAGATAATTTATCGCGTCGTTGACGTTGGTAACTTTCGCGATTTTCACGTGTTCCGCCGCGCCTGCGGAGCACCTTAAAACGGTGTCGTTCACGGTAACGCCGCGGTGCTTTCCGATGACGATTCCGTGCACGCCCGCGCACTCCGCCGTACGGATAATGCTGCCGAGATTGTGGGGGTCGGAAAGTTCGTCCAGAATCACGATAAAGGGCGGCTCGTCTTTCGATTTCGCAAAAGACAAAATGTCGTCCAAAGACGAATAAACAAACTCCGTCTGTGTAAGCGCGACTCCCTGATGTTTTGCGTTTTGCGTGATGCGGTCGAGCGCGGTTTTATCGACGACGGACACGACGATTTTCTTTTCTTTTGCAAGGGCGATTATGTTTTTTACGACGCCCGTCGTTTCGCCTCTTTGCACGTAAAGTTTTTCAACGGTTGCGTCGGAGCGCAACGCCTCATACACTGCGTTTTTTCCCGTAATTAACATAAGTTCTCCTTATTCGATTGAAAGCAATTCGTTCAGGCGGTCGTGTTTTCCCGTGAGATACAGGTATCCGAGAAGAGCCTCGAATCCGCTTGCTTTTTTGTAGTCGCCGATACTTGCGTTTTTTGCCGACGACGAATAGTGCGCGTTTCTTGCGCGCTTGTAAACCGCGACTTCTTCTTCAAAAAGACACGGCAGCAGTTTTTCGATTTTATCCGCCTGCGCTTCCGCCTTGATTTCCTTGGTTGCGAGTTTATGGAGCGCGCCCGATTTTTTGTCGGACGAAATGGCAAGCCGCGTTCTGACGTACAGTTGTTGTACGGAGTCGCCGACGAAAGCGAGAACAAGCGGATTCATCTCGTCCGCTTCGGCTTTTGTGATTATCGTCGTAAGAAAAGGAATGGTATCTTGCATAAGACCGATTATATCACATCGAAGTGGCTTTAACAAGAAAAAATCGTATTGACCTTTTAACAAGATTAGTATAAAATATATTTACTATGAAAAACAAAAGATTTTTGAAAATAACGCTGATTGCCGCGGTTGTCGCGCTTCTTTGCGCCGCGCTCTGCGGATGCAGTCTTATACAAGGAATTTTGCACCCGGAAGGGAAGTTTGCGCTGTCCGAAAGCGAGATAACGCTGAAAATCGGCGAAACGTACGACGTAACGCTCAGTAACGGGCGCACCGACGAGTTCACTTTGTCCACGTCGGACAAAACAAAGGTCGAAATATACGGGCGGACAAGTATAAAAGCCGTCGGAAAAACCCAAACCGCGGTCACGATTACCGCAACCAACGGCAAAGGCGACACGGCGGAACTTAAAGTAAACGTCGATTACGCCGACGTTTCAACGGTAAAAATCGGCGTTGAAAATCAATATCAGTTGTTACAATCTGGCGAAACGCCGAAAAGAGTCGATTTTTCCGCAACGCTCAACGACGGCACGAACCCAGACACCGTCTTTTCGTGGAAATTCACGAACGGCGCGGGCGAAGAAGTCGCGACGGCAAGCGGTAAAACCGCGTCGTACCTTCCCACGGCGGGAGAAATATATTTTGCCACCGTAACGGCGGACGGAAAATCCGCAACCGTCGGATTCTGCGCCGACAAGGAACTTCTTGTATATCTTGACAAATATCGCGTCGGGACGGAAGAAAAAATCGTCGTGCGCGCAAGATATTTCGACAACTCGACATCTGGCAAAAAAACCGCGACGGCGTACGTTTACGACGAAGGCGGGAATTTGATTTCCACGACGACTCTTGAAACAATCCGTTCAAACGGAATGGGAGAGGTCAACGATACGATTGCCGCAATCGGAAAAGAAGGGGCATTCACCTTAAAAGTCGATGTGGACGATGTGGACGGAGTAAGCCGCGTAAGCCGCGAAGTTAATTTCGTCGTCAAGGACAACGTTGCCGCAAACCATATCGAAGTCGTCGCAAACGGAAATCTCAGCCAGACTACGGCGGAAACGGTAACGTTCACGGCAACTCTTTCGCCCGCAAAAGCCGACGTCGAAAGCGTCAAATGGTACGTCAACGACAAGTATTATTCGACGGGCAAAACCTTTTCGTTTAAGCCGACGAACCGCGGCGAATATAAGGTAACGGCGGAAATAAACAAAATCACGAAAACAAAAACCATCGTATATCTTTCGGAACACGACGAAGCGTGGTACTACGCCTCGCACTTCCACGACTACGGCGGATACGCGCAAAACAGATATATAACGTCCAAGGAAGAACTTAAAAACCTTATCCTTTTCGTTCTGGAAAACAAAATCGCGGAAATCAAGTTTTACGCGGGATACGCGACGCCCGAAACCGTGAAAAACGACGTGTCCGACGTCAGGGATTGCGTTGAAGAGTCGGGCATTATCCCGGGATATTCGCTTGAAACGAGCGGCAACGAGTTCACGATAAAATTCAGGTTCTTCGCCGACGAGGCAGGTCTTGTCCCGACGGTCAATTCGCCCGAGTACGACGCGCCCGACGGCTTTGGTGACGCCGTGCAAAACACGTATTCGAAACCCCATTACGACAATGTAAAGAAAACAAGAAACTTTTATATCGACGGCGTGAAAGAAACGATGAGCGTTTCGACAAGCAATATGCTTTACAAGGCGGTGGAGTGGGGCTACAAGCCCGTGTTTATGGGTTCGCAAGCCGACAATCTCAAACAAATATACGATAACGCGAAAGACGCGCTGTCTTATATCGTGTCCGACGAAATGAGCGAATACGAAAAGGTCCATGCAATCTACGACTACATAATCTACAACGTGCGCTACGACCACGACTGTGCAAACGCCGAAGACGCATATGTAAGCGGAAATCTCAGCCTTAACGAAAAAATGAAATATTACGGATATTACCTTGAAGGGATATTCCTTAATAAGTTTTATAAGAAAGATATGCACGCCGTCTGCGACGGGAAGTCGAAAGCGTTCGTTTTAATGTGTGGAATCGAGGGTATCACCGCCGTACGTATAAGCGGCGAAGCGTCAAGCGACGGAAAAAACTTCGGCGGACACGCCTGGAACAAAGTCCTGCTTGACCTTAACGGCACGGGGGACAAGGAATGGTATTTCGTCGACACGACCTGGGGCGACGTCGGCGACGACAGCAAGGAATTTTTGTCGCACGCCTACTTCCTGTTGTCCGACGACGAAGTGAAAAACTCTCACGTTGAAAAACAGGGACACGGATACCCGAAAGCGGAAGGAAACTTCGATTATTACGCGCACGAAACTTATACGTCAAGCGGCACGGAATACAATTACGTTATCACAAACAGAAATCTGGCGGCACAGCAAATGGCGCGCGCGTTGAAAACGCTCCCGAAATCGACGATTGTGGAGTTTGAATTTGCGTTTTCCTTAACCAAGGACGCGGCGAAGAAATACGCAAAAGATGCGATGCAAGCGGCCGGGCGCGTTGAAGGATACAGTTATGCGATAATACGCTCAAACGTTCTGGTGATTATGATCGGCGCCGCTGCGTAATCAGCGCAAAAAACAGTTCAACAATACAAAATCCCACAATAAAGCCTGCGATTTGGTAAAATCTTATGTTACCGCCGCAGGTTTTTTCAAGCGCGAAAAACAGCATTGCAAGCGTTGCCGCCGCAAAAATAACGTCGGAAAAGAGAGCGAAAAACTTCTTCTTCACGACGCGGCGCAAACCGTAAAGTATGGCGTAAAGCACACCCGACGTCATTCCGCAAAGAATCATCGAAAGAAAGATAAAACTTTCGGAAATTATCGAGTGCGTCATTTGAAAATCTTTTTGATAAGTCCCGCCTTCGTGAGCGTTTCCGAAAACCTGATTTCTTTCACTCTGCCGGTTGCCGAAAGCCGTCCCGAGTCAAGGTTGATTTCGGTGACGGAAAGCCCTTCGCCCGTGATTGTCAACGTTTCCTTGTTTTGCATCAATACAATCGACTTGTCGCCCGACGAAATCACTTTTGAAACGGACGTAACAGCCAGATGGTCGTTTTCGAGCGTGAGCGCTCCTCTTTTTTCGTTTTCCATAAAAACAATGTATGCATTGAGTTTTCATAAATTGACAAACTCTTATTACTTGTTTATAATAGTTGTATTATTTTAGTGAGGGACTTATGTTATTCGGAGTAATCGACATAGGCAGCACGTCCGTAAGGCTTATGATGACGGACGGCGAAAAGGTCGAAAAAAGGGTGAACACGACGCGTCTTGCCGAGAATATGGACGAGATGAACACGTTGCAACCCGTCAGTATCGAACGTACGGCTCAGGCCGTTGCGGAGTATTATTTCGTTGCGATGCAAAACGGCGCGGAAGACGTCTATGCCTACGCGACGGAAGCGGTGCGCTCCGCGAAAAACAAATACAGGTTCGTCGACAGAGTCAGGGAACTTTGCGGGCTTGAAATCGACATTCTGGACAAAAGGACAGAGGCGGAAATCGGGTTCTTGGGCGCAAGCACGAAGGGCAGATGCTGCGTTATCGACATGGGCGGCGCAAGCACCGAAATTTCGGTCGGCGACGGAGAAAATATATTATATTCCAAAAGTTTGCCGTACGGCATCGTCAGGCTTTCCGCAATCGAGCGCGAAAGAATCGAAATGACGCCGTTCATCAACGACTGTCTTATGGGATACGGCGAAATTCCGCCGTTTGACAACGTCGTCGCAATCGGCGGCACGATATCCACGATGGCGGCAATGAAAAACCAACTTGAAACATACGATCCGAACGTCGTCAACGGCTCGGTGCTGACGCTTTCCGACATCGAAAATATGTACGACAAAATCAGCAAAATGACGATGGAAGAACGCCGCCACGTGAAAGGGCTCCCCGAAAAGCGCGCGGACATCATCGCCCCGGGCATACTCATGTATTCGCTTATTCTGAAATATCTCGGCGCGGACAAACTCACCGTCAGCGAGGGCGACGGCGCGGAAGGCTATCTCATCAAACTCGGCGTATTGCCGCACGGGTTCAGGGCAATTTATCAGAAGATAATTTAATTTAAGGATATTTATGAAAAATCTTACAAGCAGCGAACTTCGCAAAATTTATCTCGACTACTACAAATCGAAGGGACACGCCGTTATTTCCAGCGCGTCGCTTATCCCCGAAAACGATCCGACGGTATTGTTCACGACGGCGGGCATGCACCCCCTCGTACCGTACCTTCTCGGCGAAAAACACCCCGCGGGCAACCGTCTGACCGACGTGCAAATCTGCGTCCGCACGGGCGATATCGAAGAAGTCGGCGATCCAACGCACTGCACGTTTTTTGAAATGCTGGGCAGATGGTCGCTCGGAGATTACTTCAAGGAATACGCAATTTCCTGCTCGTACGACTTTTTGCTGAACCGGCTGGAATTCGACAAAGACAAATTCGCGGTTACCGTTTTCAAGGGCGACGAAGACTGCCCCCGCGACGACGAAAGCGCGGAATTCTGGAAAAAGATGGGCGTCCCCGAAGACCGCATTTTCTTCCTTCCGAAAGAAAACAACTGGTGGGGTCCTGCCGGCGTTACCGGTCCTTGCGGTCCCGACACCGAAATGTTCATCGACACGGGAAAACCCAAATGTTCCGATGAATGTTCGCCCGCGTGCGACTGCGGCAAGTACGTCGAAATCGGCAACGACGTCTTTATGCAATACTTCAAAAACGCCGACGGCACTTTCTCGCCGCTTAAACAAAAGAACGTCGACGAGGGAATGGGGCTTGAACGTATGCTTTGCATTCTGAACGGATACAAATCGGTTTATGAAACCGACTTGTTCAAACCCGCGATCGCGCTCATCGAAAATCTTTCGGGACACAAGTACGACGAAAGCGAAACCGTCACGAAAGCGATGCGTATAATCGCCGACCATATCCGCACCTCGACCTTCCTTATCGGCGACGTGAAAGGCATTGTGCCAAGCAACGTTGACCAAGGCTATATTCTTAGGAGACTTATCCGTCGCGCGGTGCGTTTCGGACGCATCATCGACCTTCCCGAGCGTTCGCTTTCCAAAATTGCGGAACAGTATATTTCGCAATATCAGGACGTTTATCAGTATCTTTTGACCAATAAAGACAGGATTGTGTCGGAACTTGACAAGGAAGAAATCAGATTTTCCAACACCTTGCAACAAGGACTGAAAGAGTTTGAAAAGGTCATCACGCACATTCCCACAAAGACGATAAGCGGGAAAACCGCATTCCGTCTTTACGATACTTTCGGCTTCCCCATCGAGATGACGGAAGAACTCGCGCACGAAAACGGGTTCGAAGTCGACGTGCAAGGATACGAAGACGCGTTCAAGGAACACCAGAAAAAATCGCAGGCAGGCGCGGAACAGAAATTCCACGGCGGGCTTGCGGATAATTCCGAAGAAACCGCAAAACTCCACACTGCAACGCACCTTTTACATTCCGCTCTTATGAAAGTTCTGGGCGGCGAGGCGCGCCAGCGCGGCAGCAATATCACCGCCGAAAGATTAAGGTTCGACTTCGGTTTCGACCGTGCAATGACTCAGGACGAAATAAAAGCGGTTGAAGACCTTGTCAACGAACAAATCAAAAAGAATATCCCCGTCGTGTGCGAAGAAATGACCGTTGACGAAGCGAAAGCGCAGGGCGCAATCGGTATCTTCGACAACAAGTACGGCGAAAAGGTAAAAGTTTATACCATCGGCGATTTCAGCAAGGAAATTTGCGGCGGACCGCATGCAAACAACACTGGCGACTTAAAATCTTTCAAAATCACGAAAGAACAGTCAAGCTCCGCGGGAGTCAGGCGTATCAAAGCCGTCATCGGTCAATAAAACCGAAAAAAAGAAAAACCAACGAAAAAACTCAACCAAAAAGAAAACACAAAACCAACGCGGTTTTGTGTTTTTTATTTTGCCGTTCAGCGGTTGCTTTCAAGGAATTTGTCGATATAGTTGCCGACGCTTAACGCGTGTTCCAGATATTTATCGGGCGAGGCGTCGTAAACGTAGGCGGCGTCTTTTGTTTCAAGCGTGGTCGTGCCGCGGTAACTCGTTTTCGCAAGGCGGGGCAGCGTGTACTGCCAGTCGATGCTGCCGTCAAAGGGTATGAAGTGGGAATCCTTATCGGCGAAATTGTCGTGCAGGTGCAGGGCGAAAACCCTGTCGCCGAAAAGCCCCAGCCAGTCCTGAACGCGCCAGTAGTGGTCGTGTCCGACGTCATAGCAAAGCCCGACGTAAGGCGATTTGAAATTTTCCAGAACGTAGGTGACGTGGTCTTTCGTGATGACGTTTTCAAACGCAAGTTTCACGTTTGCGTTTTCCGCAAATTTCACAAGGTCTTCGATACGATTCGTGCCGATTGTCGACACAAAAGGCGGAAAATCGCCGTGCGTCAGGTGGCAGACAACCGTTTTCACGCCGTGTTTCGAGGCTGCCGCAATTTCGTCCTTAAAGCGGGAAATGCGTTCGTCCCCTTCCTTGCAGTCGATCCACATTTCGTTCAGGTGGTCGCAGCTTAAATGGAAGTTTTCAATGAACAGCCCGGCGCGTTCGGCAAGGGTGGCGCGTTCGTCCGCGGATTCTTTGGCGTCGGGGCCGAGCCATATCATGACCGAGCCGAAGCCTTTTTCTTTGAACTTGTCGAAGCGTTCCGCCATGCTAAGGTTCATTAAATTGTTTGACGTTAAACCGACCATATAATTATCATTACCTCGTTTGATAGGATTATAGCACCGATTTTAAAATATGTAAAGAGCGCGTTATTATCTTGTGTTCATAACGAATGACAAATTAACAAAAGTTTTGTATAATCGGACGTATGAGAATCGAGATTATCAACGGCTCCGTCGAGTACGACGGCAATACGGTGCTTTCCGAAATAAATTTTTCGGTGTCGGACAAGGAAAAAATCGCGCTTGTCGGCAGGAACGGCTCCGGAAAAACCAGCATATTGAAGTGCATTAGCGGGGAAGCGCCGCTTGTGTCCGGCACCGGCGACGAAAAATTCTCGTTTTCGATATCGGGCGCGCCGAAAATCGGATATCTTCAACAGGTGTCTTTGAACGACGAACTGACTCTCCGGCAGGAAATTTTGTCGGCGTACAAGGACGTCGTCGGACTTGAAAACAAATTGCAGAACCTTCTTGACAAAATGAGCGAAAACCCGTCGGACGAAAACGTCGGCGCGTATTCGCGCGCAATGGAAAGGTTTGAAAATATCGGCGGATACCTTTATAAAAAGGAATATCTGACGGCGGTGAGCAAATTCGGGTTTTCCGCCGAAGATCTTGACAAAAAACTTTCGTGCTTTTCGGGCGGACAGCGCACAAAAATCGCGCTTATGAAACTGCTGCTTGAAAAACCCGACGTTTTACTTCTGGACGAACCCACGAACCACCTTGACATCGCCGCGGTGGAGTGGCTGGAAGGATACCTTAAAAATTATAAAAATTCGGTCGTCATCGTGTCGCACGATCGTATGTTTCTGGACCGCATCGTCGGCGTCGTTTACGAAATCGAGTACGGCGTCACGACAAGATATAAGGGCAACTACACGGCGTTTTTGGCGCAAAAACAACAGGCGTACGACAAAGCGCTTAAAGACGCAAAATGGAAAGCCTCCGAAATCGACAGGCTCCGAAAACTTGTCGAAAGATTTCGCTACAAGGCGACGAAAGCCGCAATGGCGCAGTCGAAACTGAAAGAAATCGAAAGGCTTGGTACTGTCGAAACCCCGCGCCGCTTCGACACCTCGACGTTTGCATCGTCTTTCCAGCCCGAGTACGAAAGCGTCAGGGACGCGCTGTTTGTGAAAGACCTTGTTTTCGGATACGATAAACCGTTGGGCGAAATATCGCTTGCCGTCGAAAGGGGACAGAAAATCGGCGTGATCGGCAGCAACGGCACGGGCAAATCCACTTTACTTAAAACGATAACGGGGCTTATTCCGCCGCTTTCGGGCGACGTCCGATTCGGCGTGAAAACGCGCGTCGGGTACTTCGACCAAACCATTGCAGCGACAAAAAGCGAGTTGAGCGTCCTTGAAGACTTTCGCGCGGAGTTTCCGGAACTTAACGACGGGGAAATACGAAAAACGCTGGGCGGATTCTTGCTTTCGGGAGACGACGTTTTCAAGTGCGTCAAAGATTTGTCGGGCGGCGAAAAGGTGCGCCTTGCGCTTTCAAAAATATTCCGCCGTCGTCCCAACTTCCTGATTCTCGACGAGCCGACCAACCACATGGACATCATCGGCAAGGAAACCCTTGAAAAACTGCTGATGGATTTTTCGGGCACGGTCATCGTCGTGTCGCACGACAGGTATCTTATAAACCGCGTTGCAAAAAGCCTTATCGTGTTTGAAAACGGCGGGGTAAGATACTTCGACGGCACTTTCGATGAGTACGAAGAAAGAGAAAAAGAAACCGCGGAAGAAGTTGCAAAGGAAAAGCCCGAAAAGACCAAAAAAACGGGCGGGGAACGCTACGTCGAAAGTAAGGAAGAAGCGCGGCGCAAACACCGCGTCGAATTTTTGGAAAAAAAGATCACCGCGCTTGAAGAAGAACTAAGCCGGGCGCAGGCAAAACTCGACGACGAAACCGTCAACACCGACTACAAAAAAGTAATGGCGGTCGAAGAAGAAATAAAAACGATTGAAGAAAAACTTGATCCGCTGATAACCGAATGGACGGAACTTTCGGAATAAAATAAGGGATAACGCAAAAAGCGTTATCCCTTCTTTTTTTTGACGTTTATCTTTCAAAATCGTCGCATTAAAGTTTTGTTTTTGATGAGAAAGTGGTTTTTGGCGGTTTTTTATTTTATTTCGACGACTTCGTAGCCTTCGTTTGTTACCGCGGATTTCAACACGTCGTTACTTACGTCCGACGTAAGAGTTACGACCGCCGTTTTGTTTTCAAGCGACACTTCGACGTCTTTGACGCCGTCGACTTTTTGCAGGGCGGATTTCACGTGAGCCACGCAATGCGCGCACATCATACCTTCGATTTTCAACGTTTTTTTCATACTTTGTTCTCCTTTTTTAATTTCGGTGTTTTTGGTTTTTGAAATATCGTTCACGTCGATTTTCACGACTTTTTTCCTGTGTTTTACGGGCTTGTCAAGGTTGATAAGATTAAGTCTTAACGCGTTCAGCACGACGCATACGCTTGAAAGGCTCATTGCCGCCGCGCCCCACATGGGATTCAGCGTAACGCCGAGCGGAGAGAACACGCCTGCGGCGATGGGAATACACACGACGTTGTAAATAAACGCCCAGAACAGGTTTTCGCGGATATTCAGAAGGGTGCGGCGAGAAAGGCTTATCGCGCGCGGCACGTCCGAAAGTTCCGACTTCATCAGCACGACGTCCGCGCTGTCGATTGCGACGTCGGTGCCCGCGCCGATTGCAATGCCGACGTCCGCGCGGGTAAGGGCGGGAGCGTCGTTGATTCCGTCGCCGACCATAACGACCTTTCCGTATTTTTGAAGGTTTGACAAAACGGCGTCTTTTTCGTCGGGAAGAACGTCCGGGATAACGCAGTCGACGTCGCAGGTTTTTGCAACCGCGTTTGCGCTGAGCGCGTTGTCGCCCGTAAGCATGGTTACGAACAGACCTTGTTCTTTCATTCGTTTTATCGCGCCCGCGCTATCTGATTTCAGCTCGTCCGACACGGCGATGACACCGATAATTTTATTGTTTTTCGCAACGTACAACGGGGTTTTGCCGTCCCGCGCGAACTTTTCGCCTGTCGGGAAAGCGTCGTTTGCCGCCGCGCCGATATCTTTCATAAGGGCGGCGTTTCCGATGACGATTTCGTCGCCGCTCACGATTCCTTTCACGCCGTGTCCCGAAAGGTTTTCAAACTTTTCCGGGGTGAAAACCGTTATGTTTTTTTCTTCCGAAAAGCGCACGATCGCCGTCGCAAGCGGGTGCGAACTGCCTTTTTCAAGGCTTGCGGAAAGCGCGACAATTTCTTCTTCGGACTCACCCGACAAAGCCGAAACGTCGGTGACGACAGGCGTGCCTTTCGTTATGGTGCCCGTCTTGTCCAGAACGACGATATCCGTTTTTCCCGCTTCTTCAAGGGCGGTTGCCGTCTTGAACAAAAGCCCGTTTTTCGCGCCTTTTCCGCTGCCGACCATAATGGCGACGGGGGTTGCAAGACCTAAGGCGCACGGGCAACTTATGACAAGCACGGATATTGCGTGCGTAAGGGAAGTCGCAAAGTTTTTCGTGACGGCAATCCACACGATAAAAGTAACGATTGCGACGCAAATGACGCTTGGCACGAATATTCCGGACACTTTATCTGCCGTTTTTGCAATCGGGGCTTTTGAAGCGGACGCGTCCTGCACAAGTTTGACGATGCGTCCGAGCGTGGAATCTCCGCCGACGGAAGTGGCTTTTGCGGTGATATAACCGTTGACGTTCGTCGTGCCGGAAATAACCTTATCGCCGACGGATTTATCGACGGGCATACTTTCGCCCGTTACCGCCGATTCGTTGACGGAGCCGCTTCCCGACAATATTACGCCGTCCGCGGGGAAGTTCTCGCCGGGGCGTACGACAAACGCGTCGCCCGTCGAAAGGTTCGAGAGCGGAATTTCTTTTTCTTCGCCGTCATTAATAACCCTTGCGGTTTCGGGGGCAAGGTTCATCAACCCTTTTATCGCGGACGTGGTTTTTCCTTTGCTGTAAATTTCCAGCGTTTTTCCAAGGGTGATAAGCACAAGTATCATCGCCGCCGACTCAAAGTATAACGTGTGCGGAAGATGATGAAGATATGCGGTATTTACGCCTGCGCGGATCATAAGCGCGACGCTGTATACGAAAGAAATGCCGCTGCCCATCGACACAAGAGTATCCATATTCGGCGCGCGGTGGAAAATCGCCTTTGTGCCGCTCACGAAAAATTTTCCGTTGATGACAAGTATGACGAAAGAGAACACAAGTTCGTATATAGCGATACCCATCGGGTTGCCGTTCAGCGCGCCCATATCCCAGCCGAACATAACGCCGCCCATCGACACGTACATAAGGGGGATAAGCAGGGCGGCGGACACGGCAAGGCGGATTATCGAGCGGATAAGCGGATTGACTTTTTCTTTTTTTTGCGATTTGTCGTTAAAAAGAGCGGCCTTATACCCCGCGCCCGAAACGGCGCGTTCGATTTTTTCGACAGTGGCAGGCTCGTCAAAGTCGACGATCATCTGATTTGTGAGAAGGTTCACGGCGACGTCTTTCACGCCGTCAAGTTCCCTTACGACCTTATCGACGCGCGCGGCGCACGCCGAGCAACTCATACCGTAAACGTTGAATTTAAGTTTTTCCATAATTTAACTATTTCAGTTTTTTAATGAGTTCAACCGCCTCGTCAAGGATTGCGGTGTTTCCGTCCTTCACGTTTTCGACGACGCAGGTTTTGAAATGGTCGGACAGAATTTCATACCCGAATGCCGACAGCGCGCTTTCGGCGGCGGACAACTGCACGAGTATGTCGCCGCAATAACGATTGTCGTTCAACATATTTTTTATGCCGTTTAACTGTCCGATTATGCGGTTTAACCTGTCGTTCAGGCATTTGAGAGATTTTTCGTCGCGCGGCGTGTGCTTCTTTCGGCAGCAATCGGCGCACGATATTTCGGCGCATTTTACGTTTTCCATTTTGTTATTCTCCGTTAATTTTCAATATACCCTATGGGGGTATGTAAATATAGTATAAAACCATATTTTTTATTTGTCAAGAGCGGCGATATTTATTTTTTGCAAATACTATACAAAAAGTTGAATAACGAAACAAAAGGCGTTTCGGGCGGTTTTATCGTTGACAAATATGTTTTTTGGTTATATGATAAGGTATCTAATAATTTTTATTAGAACACGCACGCGTGCATACGCGATACATTACTTGAAGATAAGGGACACAATGAAAAATAATATAAAAACACTTGGCACGCCGATCGACGGCTCGTTGCCCCTTGAAGTAAAAAATCTTTTCAAAAAGTACGGCAAAAAATCCGATTATGCCGTAAAAGACATCTCCTTTTCTTGTGCGGAAGGGGAAGTCGTCGGTATCCTTGGCGCAAACGGCGCAGGAAAATCCACCACTCTTAAATGCATCACGGGAATGATTCCGTTAAGTTCCGGCACGATAACCGTGTCGGGTTACGACGTGTCGAAAAATCCCGTGGATGCAAAACGCAATTTTTCTTTTGTCACCGACAATCACACGGTGTTCACAAAAATGACGGGTATGCAATACCTTTCTTTTATGAGCGACGTTTACGGCGTACCGTACGAAAAGCGCGACGAGAAAATCAAGGAACTGGAAGGGGTATTCAAACTCGGCGACAGCATAAACAAACTTATTTCGGGATACTCCCACGGAATGAAACAGAAAATATGTATGATGGGTTCGCTCATTCACGAGCCGCGGCTGTGGCTTCTTGACGAGCCGATGCTCGGTCTCGATCCCCGCACGCAGAACGCCGTCATAAACTATATGCGCGAGTACGTGCAGACGGGCAAAACCATTTTGTTTTCGTCGCACAATCTCGACGTCGTGGAAAGGGTTTGCGACAGGGTGATTATAATCGCCGCGGGCGAACTCAAAAAAATCATCGTCACCGGAAAGGACAAATTCGACGGCGACGAACTTATCGAAAAGTATTACGATACTAATAAGGAAGATTGATGCTGGGCGTACTTCTGAAAAAACAGATGACCGAAAAGTTGTCTTATTTCAAGCGTGACAAAAAACGCATCGATATCGTCGGCGCGTTGCTTACGCTTGTGATGACGGCGTTTATTATGTACGTCGTTGTCGAGGTGTTCGGCGCGTTTGTCGCGAAATATACCGAAATCAGGCTCAACGGCGTACGCGACGTGCGCGCGAGGCAATATGAAATAATGACGTTCGTGTACGAATTCGTTTTCGCGGTCGACGTTATCGGCGGCGTCGTAGCAATAAACCGCGCGATTTTTGAAAGCGACGACAGAATGATTATCCAGACTCTTCCCGTAAAGGCGTCGGACGTACTGTACTCAAAAATCATTTTCATTTACGCAAAACAGGTGTTGTCGGCGTTTGTGATTCTCGTGCCGTTCGTGGCGGTGTTCGCAAGCGTGACGAAACAGGGCGCGGGATACGTGATCCTCGGGCTGCTTGCGGCGTTTATTATTCCCGTTATGTCGCTTTCGGTGTCGAGCGTGCTTGTGATGCCGTATTATTACGTCAAAAAGTTTTTCTCGTCGAAGTACGTTTGTCTTCTGGTGATAGTAACGCTGGTGCTTTTCGCGCTGTTTTATTGCTACGCGACGGTGCTCGACTTCTTAAAAACCCTTATGTCAACGGGCGAAATCAAGTTTTTCTTTTCCGAAAAGACGATGACGACGATAATTTCGTTGACGAAAAACCTTGTCCCCGCAAACTTTATCGCGGCGTTCACACTGAAAACGGACGTCTGGAAAAACCTGGGGATAATCGCGGCGATAACCGTCGCGACGGGCGCAATCGGCATTCTCATAACGTCGCTTTTGTACAACAAGGCGATGAAAACGCGCGCGACGGCGGGCGCAATAATGATTTTTGCAAAAAAATCTGCGGCAAGAAAACTCCCGCCGTTTTTAAGTCTTTTGAAAAAGGAATTCAATCTCGTGCTGTTCACGCCCGATTACGCGGTGCAGTACTTAACGGTGGCGGCGATAATGCCGCTTATGGTATATTTTTGTATGGGCATCGGCAAAAACTTCCTGACGTCGCTCGTTTTCGTTCAGAGCGATTTCGAGTTGGCGATTTTGCTCACGGTGCTTTTCGGCGCGCTTACGAACACGTTCTGCGCGACGAACGTCAGCCGCGACGGGAAGTCGTTTTACGTCGAAAAGACGTTGCCGCTTTCGATAAACGAGATTATGGGCGCGAAAATCGCACTCAGTTTTGCGGTGGCGGTCTTGTCCGTCGGCATTGCGGCGACGGTGCTTCTTGCAAAGAAATACGTGTCGGCGGGCGAAGGCGTATTCGTGTTTTTCGTCGGCGCGATGATGGCGTTGTCGCAGATACTGTACGCCACAAGAAAGGATCTGAACAGTCCGCAGTTTTCGCTGGAAGAAGACAACGTCGTGAGGGAAAGCAACAACAACGTGTCGATAATCGTCGTGATGGGGCTTGTGTCGGCGATGCTTCTTGGCGGAATACCCCTTTTCGTCAACGTATTGTCGAACGTCAGGGGCAAAGATATGCGCTGGTTTACTTACGTTTTCGTGAGCGTGTGCGCGGCGGCGGAGTTTGTCGGCTCGCTTTTATATTACCTTATCGGGATAAAAGCCCGCTTTGACAGGGTAACGGAGGGGGATTGATATGAAAAAGAAAATAATCGCGCTTATAATGATAATACCGATTGTGTTTCTGATCGCGCTGTTCTCCGTGGGGAAAGCGGCGGGCGTTTACGCGGACATTCCCGTGACGGGCATACAAATCACGACGCAGAACGAAGGCGGGTTTATCGACGTGGACGTTGCCGATTACGAGCCCATCGCGTTTTTGGCGCAGGTGCAGCCCGTCAACGCAAGGAATCAGAAATATTCGTTTGAAATATCGGGCGTCGGCGGCGACGAAGCCCCCGACGGATTTGAAATAATCGACGGAAAACTTTATATAGATAACGTAGGAAAGGTGAAAATCACGGCGATTTCCGCCGAAAAAGGATTTAAGGACAGCGTCATAGTTTCCGCATATTCCACGAAAGTGTTGAAAATATTTCCGCTTGTCAACAGGATTGAAGACGGCGGCGAAATCGTCGAAATTGAAGCCGGCGACGACATCGTCGAAATCGAAGGCGGCGACTACGTGTTCGGCGCAAAACTTTACCCCGAAAACCTTTCGGGCGAAACAAGGATATTTGAAGAAATCGGCGGCAATCACATTCTGAAACTCAACGCCGTCACGGGCGTGGCGCAGGCGCTGTTTTCGGGCGAAACGCAGGTCAGAATTACTTGTCCCGAAGGACGAGAAGGGCTTGAAAAGGTTTTGACCGTCAAGGTCAACGTCGATACCGACAAAACGGGCTTTGCGGTCAACGGAAAAAGCAGCGGCGCGAAAGTCACCGTGAAAAACAACGCAACAACGGCAAAACTTTTCGTCGAAAGCAAAAACGACGCCCTTGAAATATCCGACCTTACTTTGCCCGAAGGAGTCACGGCAAGCGGAATCGAAAGGATTTCCGAAAACAAATTCGTATTGACCTTGTCTTTTGACAAAGAATTTTCGAACGAAGAAATTTCGGGGAAGGTCGGCGCAACGGACTTTTCTTTGGAGTTTACCGAATATAACCTTGACGTGCGTACGTCGTATTATGACGGCGAAGGCGACGAAATCAAGCAAAAAAATAACACGAAAGTCATCTACGTCGCATATTCCGAAAGCGATGACGACGCGGACGTGAAATTTGAAATAATCGACGGCGCAGACGTAATAACCCTTGAACAACACGGGCAGTCTGCAACTATTACCGCAACGCAAAGGGGCTTTGCCAAAATCAAAATCACTGCCGAGCACGACGGAAAAGTCATCAAAGAAATCGAAAAGACAATCCGCGTCGTGCCCAACGTGTATTCGATGGAGTTTGCGGACAGCGCGAAAGAGTACGGCATCGAAAACATACTGACAATCGGCGGCAAAAACCCCAAAGGAAGACCGGACACAAGGACGATTTTCGTAAGGGTTGTCACGGAAGAGGGCTCCGAAACGTTCACGGACGAATTTATGAACGTTGCGTTTTCCGACGATAATTCGCTCTTTTCCTGCAAGGCGCAACCGGCGACGAACGCCGACGCGGTTTCTGCGGAAATCAGGGCGACGGGCACGGGGCTTACCACGCTTAATGCGGAACTCAAAAATTATAACCAATACTTCGGCACGAACATCTGCGCGAAAATCAGACTTCGTGCGGTCAAAGAAGGCAGGAACGTCGGCAATTACGAGGAACTGAAAACGGTGACCGATGCCGGGCATATCGTCGTGCTGACAAGCAACGTGATGCTGGGCGTCAAAAACGACGGCACGGCTATGACCGAAGACGAACTCAAAAAAGACGTCAAAAAATTCACAACCACGTACGACAAAACGTATCTTGATAACATCGACAAAAACGACGAAAACAAGAAAGTCCAATACCTTATAGAGTTCAAAAAAGACGTTTACGGCAACGGCTTTGAAATCAACGCCGACAAGTTCACGCAGTGCAAGGACGCGACGGGGCTTCCGAAAATTTTCAAAGGGCCTTTGAATTTCGTCGCGATATCGTCCGCAAGCGTCAAAGGACAGGACAATATTTCTTTCCTTGTAAGGACGGAAAACGTGCTTATAAACAACGTCGTCTTAAAAGGTTGCAGCGACGATAGCCTTCTTGAAGAAGACGGACAATTCAACTTGTCGAAACTCAACTACGTCGGCACTACGCTTGAAATCGCAAAAAGCGCAAAACTTCTGAACAGCCGCGTCTCGAACGGGCGCACCGTCGTCAGAATTTTTGCGGGCGGATCCACAATGGGAAGCCCCGTTGTTGAAGACAAATCGGCGTTTAACGTGCAAGACGAGAAGATAAACGTGCATATTGAAAGTTGCGTGCTCTCAAACGCGCGCGAATTCATATTGAAAATCGGCAGCAACCGCGCGCTGAAACAAACAAACGAAGTGCAAAGAAAACTTCTTGACGCAAACGGAAACAAATACTTGCCTTACGACGAGAGCAACAAGACGGACAAATACTTCAATGACAATTATCTTATCAACGACGTTACGCTTAAAAACTCGGTGCTCGAAACGTCGGGGTTGTTCTCGGTCGGTATGGAAACGCACTTTTCGGGCGAATTCTTGTTAGGCGGCACGATAACGACGTGGAAAGATTGCGCGGCGACCTCGTATGCGTCGGCGCTTCGCATTGTCGGCGACGTGAAAATGCTTGACTGGAAAAACCTTTCAAACGTTGACAGCAGCACGCTTATCGAAGTTACCGGCGATGCAAACGACTGGCTTTCGATGAACGTTGCGGAAATGATGAAAGAAGTCGCAAAGGTAGATAAGAAATGCCGCGATATAATCCTGAACGTCGGAGGGACGGAATACGTCCACGGCGGCATAGCGTTTTACGGCGGCGGATATAACTATTCGTACCTTGACCTTACAAGAGCGAACGACGAAACAAAGCAGTTCGGCGTGTACGACGTCAATATCTCGGTGCTTGAAAACAGCAAGGACGAGAATATCCGAAATCAGGGCAAAATGTTGCCTTTGGCTGCGGGCGCGGGCGATTTCAGATTTTACCTTTATAATAATAAATCGAGCAGAAACCTGTCATGGCAGGAAAGCATAAAAAACCAAGGAAACCAAGGGATGAAAATTCATCCCGTGGTAGCGGAGGATGTTGAATGAGCAAAAAAGGATTAAAAACAATGCTCGTGTGTATCGTGCTCTTAATCGGGCTTGTTACGCTGTTTGCATGCAACAAAAGCAACGTGGCTGACAAAGACGGACAAACGAAAGTGATTGTGAAAATCCAAGACGAAGACGGCAGTATTTACAAGGAAAACGTCGTGTTTTCCGACTTATTCACGCTCAGTCTTCAAAAAGAAGGATACACCGGAAGACTGTATCGCGACGCGGACTTTTTGAAGCCGCTTACAAAGGATTCCAAAGTCAAAAACGGCGATACGGTTTACGTCAAATGGACGATCAACAAATACACCGTAACGTTTATGGACGGCGAAAAGGTGCTTGAAACCTTTACAAACGTCCCGCACGGCGATACCGTAACCGCGCCCGAAGTCCCTGAAAAGGACGGCAAGACTTTTTCAAAATGGGACAAAGATTTTAAAAATATCACAAGCGACCTTACGATAAACGCGGTGTACGACGTCGACACGTTCACGGTGACGTTTAAGGACGGCGAAAAGGTGCTTGAAACCCAAACGGTGGAATACGAAGCCGCCGCGACCGCGCCCGATACCGCCAGGCTTTCGCCGCCCGAAGGCATGCATTTTGCAAAATGGGACAAAGACTTTTCAAAGGTGACGGAAGACATTGAAGTTTCCGCCGTGTACGAGCTTAACGTTTATACGGTTATTTTCAAAAACGGCGAAACGGTGATTTCAACTCAACCTGTGAAACACGGCTCTGCCGCAACCGCTCCTAACGTGGTCGATACCGCGACGAAAAAGTTCGTCGGATGGGACAAATCGTTCGACAACGTCACAAGCGACCTTATCGTCAACGCAAAGTTTGAAACGAAGAAGTTCACGCTGACGTTTATTAACTTTGACGGCACGACGGTTTACACGGCGGAGGTCGAGTACGGCGCGTCCATCGACAGCCATTTCGATAAGGCAGACAAAGCCGCGACGTACGACACTACAATTCTGGATTACGTCGGCTGGTACGATAAATCCGACACGGAAAAGACGATCATCGACGATTTTTCGGAGTTGAAAATGCCGACGCGCGACCTTACGTATGTGCTGAAATTAAGGCTTATGGATTCCGCAATCGGCGAATTCAAGGTTAATACCCCCGCGGACTTCACGTTTACGGAAAGCAGCACTGCCGAATTTAGTGTAATGCCGAACGAGGGCACCACTTTGCACGCGGGCGTTACTTATAAGTATATATGGACAATAAATAAAGATAACGTTTTTTATAAGACGGAAGAAACAACCGAATCGTCGCTCACCCTTCAAAACCTTGCGGCGGGCGAATATTTCGCAAAAGTGAGAATCGTCGCGTCAAAGGAAGGATGCGGCTCCGTCGAAAAAGACGACTTTACGGCAGACGAAACGCTTATCGTATCCCGCGCGGACATTTCGGGCATTGCGGTAACGGGCGTCACGATGACGTACGGCGATAAAACCGCCAAAATCGGAATAAGCGGACTTCGTGCGGACGACGTCGTAACATACGGCACCGACGGCACGACATTCCCGCTTCAAAACGTTGATTTGTCGGCGCTCGACTGCGGCGAATACGATTACTTTGTAAGAGTGTACAGGGGCGACAACTACAACCCGTACACGTCGGGAAAAATCACGGTAACGATAAATAAAGCGACAGTTTCCGCCACCGTTACGCCAAAGAGCGACAAGTTGACATACGGCGATAATTTGCCGAGCCTTACCGCAACCATAAACGGCGAAACGTACACGATCGAAAGCGGCAAATACGAGTTGCACTTAGGGATGACCTCGATAACGGGCAACGTTGCGAATAACGTCGGCACGTATAATATCGAAAACGTGGATATTTCGGTCTTACGCGAAAAGTATCCCGGCAAAAACTATGAAATTAAAGTTGAAACCGTCGGCACGATTACGATTAATATGGCGAACCTTACGGTAACCGTTACGTCAGACAAAACCGAACTTACGTACGGCGAAGCTTTGCCAATAATAACTTATACATTCGATGGGTTGAAACTTTCGGACAAGGAAAGTGACTTCACGAGAACCGAAACGGAATTTGCAGAAAAACTCGACGTGGGTACGTATACGGCGACAGTAACCCTTTCGGGCGACAAGACGAAGTTTTACGAAATCACCGTGAACGCGGCTGATTTCACCGTAAAACAAAAAGATGCGACAATCACGATAAACGCGGTTGACAATATCATATACGGCGATAAAGTACCCGTTTTGAAAGCAGCGGTTGAAGGCGTGCTTAAAGGCGACAGCCTTTCATACACGCTTAAAACCAACTATACCGTCGGCGCAAGAATCGGCGAATATACCGCAAGTGTTGAGTTTAACCCCGAAGCCGCGGAAAACAAAAACTATGCAATCACCGCAACCGGCACAACGTTCAACGTCGGCAAAAAGTCGCTTACGATAAAACTCAATAATACGGCGACCGTTGCGGTCGGGAAAACATACAAGGTCGAGGCAGAACACCTGGAAAAAATCGGACTTGTGGCGGGCGACACCGTCACGGGATACGTCACGATAACAAAGGACGTCAAAGGCACATATTACGCAGACGATTTCGACAAATCCAACCTTGTCGTTACGAACGCCGATTGCTACGTGATTTCGTACGAAATGAGCGTTGAGTTTGTAGAGGTCACCTTCGCAATAGATTTCGCGGACGTTACGCTGACGTACGACGGGCAGCCGCACGGCGTTTTGGTCAAAAAGACCGACGAAAGCAAAAACTACACGATAACGTACGGCACGACCGCAGACGGTTGCACGCTTAATTCTTCGCCCGAATATACAAACGCAGGCACGTACAAGATATACTTTAAGGTTGTTGACAACGACACCCTCGCGGAAGAAAAAGGAAGCGTTACGCTTACGATAAACAAGAAAGCGGTCACAGTAAAGGTTAACGACGTCACGATAACTTACGGCGAAACGCCCAAGTTTGAGTACACCGTCACGGGGCTTGTAGAGGGCGAAACGCTTTCGGGCGAAGCGGTTTACAGCGGCGCAGGCACGGATGCCGGCGATTACGATATTTCCGTTTCGGGAATTACCGCAAGCGATAACTATAACGTGTCTTTCGTCACCGGCAAACTCACGATAAACAAAAAGACTGCCGAAGTCGCCTGGACTATTGCGGAAAGTTACGTTTACAACGACGGACAGACTTTGCCCACGGCAACGTACGACGGCAAAACCGCAAACCTTATATTCACAAAAGACGGCAAGGCTTGCGAGTTCAAAGACGCGGGCACTTATACGGTAACCGTGGCGAACGACGGAAACTATACCCTTTCGGGCGAAACAACAAAAACAATCACCATCAACAAAGCAAAGTATACGTCCGTTACCGCGCATACCGCGCTTTCCGGCACGTACAATCCCAACAAAACGCTTGGAAATTACGCGCTCGCAGAAGGATTTGCCTGGGCTGACGCGGGCGAAACCCCCGTTTGCACAAAGACGGAGTACGCGGCGAAGTACAATATGGACCCCGCAAACTACGAAGATTTTGAAACGACGGTAACGCTCGTTCTTCAAAAGGCGACGGTAACGCTCGCGCAAAACCTTTTCGAGTTCAACTTTGTTAACGACGCATCGCACGAAATCGGCACGACCGTGAAGTACAATAACATCGAAGTAACGGAGCCTTACACCCTGACGTTTGAAAAGAATATGTTTTCTGCGGCAGGCACGCACAAAACAACCGCGACGCTTACGGCGGACAACTTCGCTTTGTCCGACAACGTCGTTTACGTAAAGGTCAAGGGCGTGAAAGTCGGCAACAACTATTACACAATCGAAGATGCACTTGCCGTCGCGGCAAGCGGACAAACGATTTTCGTTTTGAACGACACGGCGTTTGCAACGCAAGAAATTGCAGGCGCGCTTTACAACGACGTAAAATTCAAAACCGTCAAAACGGGAGTAACGCTGCTTCTGCCGTTTAACGAGAACGACACCGTCGGTCATATCGGCGCGGGCGGCAAGAGAAGTGCCAACTACAAGGCAACCGCCGCGCTAACGGGAACTGCGAAACTTTATAAAACGCTCGTTATCCCCGAAGGCATTGAAGTTATCGTCAACGGAAAACTTATCGTCGGCGCACAAACGGGAACAACAACTTCGGGCGGAGTGCAAAACGGAGTAAGGGGCAACTATTGCGAAATAAGTTTAGGCGGCACGATTACCCTCAACAACGCAACGCTTGAAGTGTACGGATATATCAAAGGAAATGGCGAAATTACCGCAAACAACACGACCGTGATTGAAAATCTGTGTATTACAGGTTGGCTGGGCGGTTCCGAATCGGCAGGCAGATACATCGGCGACGGAAAATTATTGACTTCTTCAACAAACGTCAAAGATCCTGTGCAATTTCCGTTCAGTCATTATGAATTGCGTAGTGTACAATTATCAATTACTTTGCACAAAGGTTCAAAACATCAAGGCTATGCAAAAATAGCAACGGGTGATTCGCTCGGGGGACTTATTGCTGCACAAATAAACGAAGCGTGGCTCACGTTCGTGTCTTCTGACAGTAAAGAGTCATCGGGACTTGTCAGAATGAAAAGTTCGGACGCAAAAGTTGTAAAAACGTTCAAAGGCGGCAGAGTAGGTATCGAAACGTATGGCTCGGTGGAAGACGGATATACCTCGGTTACGTTAGAAGTAGGGGTAACAATAAGTATGACTTCTGAAAAGGTATTTTTCCCGATTTGCGGGAAAACCGATATTGTCATAAAATCCGGTACGTTCACTCAAAAACATAAGTACAAGTTGATGCCCGGTTCAACCCTTACGATAGAAAACGGCGCAACTCTTAATCAAAATGGAAGCATAGTTGTGTATACCGGAGATTTCAAGGATGTCACCGATACGCATTATCCGTCAGGATTAGGTGATGCAAGAGTTATCGTTGACGGCACGTTAAACATAAACGGAGCATTCGGCGGAAAAGTATTGTCGACAACGGCAGGGAAAGTTGTTGTCGGCGCAAATGCTACAATAACGGACGTTTATTCGCCGGAAGGGAAAGGAGGCGTAAGCACATTAACTACGAGCTACACACCGCTTGATAAGATGATGACAACCAAATCGCTGGTGTTCGTAAATGCGGACAGCTCGACGGTTGCGGCGACGACAAACAAAACCTATAATTACAACAACGGAACGTGGCAATAACCGCGCCCCATCTCAAAAAACAGAGTATGCGTCCGAAAGGGCGCATATTTCTTTGAAAATTGCTTGCAACTTTTCCCCCGCGGTGATAATATATCGTGAGAAAGTTTAAGGTGAACTAATGAAAAAACCGCTTAAAAAAATCCCGAAGACCGCGGAACTTATGTGGGTGCTGGGCATATTCCTTGTCGCGCTTGGCGTGACGATGAGCAAGAAAGCCGATCTCGGGGTTTCGATGATTGCCGCGCCGACGTTTATCGTGTACGAGGCGATAAGACCGTTGTGGGCAGTGTCGGTGGGCACGGTCGAATATCTTGTGCAGGGCGCGATTCTCCTTATAATGTGCGCCGTCGTGCAACGGGTGAACTGGCGATACCTGCTGGCGTTTGCGGTGGCGGTGATATACGGCTACGTGATGGACATGTGGATGCTGGTTTTCAAAAACGTCGTGCTCACGGAAGCGTACTTAAAATGGATTATGCTTATCGCGGGCGACGTGATGACGGCGGCGGGCGTGGCGTGCTTTTTCAGGACGTATATGCCGCTTCAAGTGCACGAACTTTTCGTTGCGGAACTGTCCGACAGATATTCCCTGAAAATAAACAGAGTGAAACTCGTTTTTGACATTTCTTTTCTGGTGCTGTCAGTGGTGCTTGCTCTTACGATATTCAGGGACGCGAATACCTTTGACTGGAAAAATATCGCCACGACTAGTTATCATAGTCTGGGGCTTGGGACGATTGTCACGACGTTGATAAACGCCCCGATAATCGCGGTAATCGGGAAAGGGCTTGACAAAGTTTTCGACTACACCCCGCTTTTCCCGAAACTTGAAAAGCTGATAGGCCGCAAAAAGAAAACGGACGCGCCGCCCGAAACGGAACAAAATACCCCAAAAAACGAACAAAACCAACCTGCGGAAGAACAAGCCGCAAACGAACAAACCGCAAACGACGAGAAAGAATAAAACCTAAAAAACCCTCGCAAAATCGCGAGGGTTTTTAATTTGAAAAAGTGTTCCGAAAATTGAAAAGTCTCCCGAGAGTTAAATTTCCCCGTTTTCATCTTGACGTTTGTTTTCTATAATATTCAAAACTACGGTTATTGACGGCACGATTACCGCAAACAAGCAAAGTTCGACAACGGTGTTGATTGCAACCACGCTTGACAAAAGCCACTTAAAATTTATGACAAGCCCGTCGTAGTTTTTGCCGTGCGCGAACGCCAGAAACATTGAAAGGAATAATATCGTGTTGGTGATAACGCCGCAAATCGTTGAAAAACAGCCGATTGCAAAGTTCACGGCGCGGTTTTGTTTTTCGGTGCGTGGTTTTGTCGATTTCGCCGCCGCCTTGCTCAGTCCTTTGTATACGAGCGCGCAGACAGTGCCGCACAATATGCGCGGAAGCACCGATACGAGCGGGTTTATCGCAACGGCGTACATAGGAATACTGCCCGAATAAATAAGCGCGATAAACAAACTTACAAGCCCGAATACGCCGCCCGAGATCGCGCCGAATTTCACGCCGTAAACCTGTCCGCAAACAAAGACGGGAATAAGCCCCAGCGCAAAACTTATCGGCAGTCCGAATTTTTGTATGATTTCCGCAAGAGCCTGCAACACGACGACAAGGGCAAGCGTTATCCCAAGCGTCGCGATTTCTTTGTTTTTCTTGTGATTTTCAACGTTGTTCATAAACGTTATTATACAAATATTTTCAAAAAAGAAAAGCAAAAGCGCTTATAATTTATTCAAACGTCGACGCGGAGTTCAACAAAAACGCTTTCAGTTTCTCGGTTTTGGGATTGTCGAAGATTTCGTCGGGCGTGCCGTATTCGGCGACTTCGCCGTCCGCCATAAACACGACGCGGTCGGCGACCTTTCTTGCAAAGTCCATTTCGTGCGTTACGATAATCATTGTGCTGTCGCCTTTAAGTCCCTTTATGACTTTCAGGACTTCGCCCGTAAGTTCGGGATCGAGCGCGGACGTCGGCTCGTCAAAGCACAAGATATCGGGGGAGAGCGCAAGGGCTCTTGCGATTGCGACGCGCTGCTGTTGTCCGCCCGAAAGTTCGCAAGGGTATGCCGCGCACCTGTCCAGAAGACCGACCTTTGAAAGAGTCTCTTTCGCGCGGGCGTCGATTGCCGAAAACTCGGCTTCTTTAAGTTGTTTTTTTTGCAAACTCAACGCTTTACCGCGTACTTTTTGCTGTTTTAACTCCTTAATTTGCTGTTTTATCTTGTCTTTTGCCAGTAGTTCCGCAGATATTTTCACGTTTTTCAAAACGTTCATATGCGGGAACAAATTGAACTGCTGGAACACAAGTCCGAAGTGTAGCCGCTTTTTCCGAAGGTCGTTGTATTTTTCGTTTTTGTCGCTTTCGCCGTCGAAAAGAGTTTCGCCGTCAACGATAATTTGTCCGTCGTCGGCGGTTTCCAAAAAGTTTAAGCACCGAAGGAGCGTCGTCTTTCCGCTGCCCGACGAGCCGATAATCACCACGACTTCGCCTTTGTCCATTTCAAAATTTATGCCTTTCAGCACTTCCTGCGCGCCGAACGATTTTTTCAGATTTTTAACTTCCAGAATTGCCATTTTTTATACCTTATAATAGTCCAGCTTCTTTTCGACGTAGCGGAAAAGAAGAGTGAGCAGTCCGCTGAATACGAGATAAAATACGCCCGCATAGAAAAGCGGCCACAACACGACGTAATTGTTGACGATTTGCTCGCTGAATTTGATGAGTTCCACAACGCCGATGACGCGCGCAAGCGACGTGTCCTTGACAAGCGTGATTATTTCGTTGGACATCGGGGGCATAATGCGCTTCACGACCTGCGGCAGGGTTACGTAAAAGAATGCCTGCGATTTCTTCATGCCTAAGACCGCCGCCGCTTCCGTTTGTCCGCGCGGTATCGACTGGATCCCGCCGCGATAAATTTCCGAAAAGTAACAGGCGTAGTTTATCACAAACGCCACGAGTACCGCCGTAAATCGCGATTGCATCGGATAATCGAACAAAAGCCCCGGCACGTAAAATACCACGATGATTTGAAGCATAAGCGGCGTGCCGCGGATAATCCATACGATAAGTTTTGAAAGATATTGAAGCGGTTTGAACTTCGACATCGAGCCGAAGCAGACGATAAGCCCCAAAGGCACGGACAGGACAAGCGTCAGAATAAACAAAAGACACGTCGTCCCGAACCCCGTGAAAAGTTGCCTCGTCACTTCCGAAAATGAAATTGTTGCTGCCGATAAAACCATATTTATAAGTCCGTAAAAAAGGTAGATTTCGCCGTTTGCACGGCGAAATCGAAAAAATATTTTTTTGTTTAATTATTTTATGCCGAGAATTTCTTTTGCGGCGTCTTCGCCTGCCGAGCCGTCTTCCGCCACGATGCGCGCTTTTTTCAAAGCGTCGTAGGAGTTGTATTTATCTTTGTCGGCTTTTCTGACGACGGCGCATTGTTTGTTTTCAAGGTAGTTCATCGTTATCGACCATTGTGCGGCACGTGCCGGCGTTACGGTCAGACCGTTCCATACGCAGTCGATGGTTTTTGCTTCCATTTCGGATTCCTTCTTGCCCCAATCGATAAGTTTGAATTCAACCGCGATAGTTTTTTCGACTTTCTCGCTGATTTTTGCAAAGACCGCTTTTGCAAGGTCGGTGTCGAAACCGCCCGTCGTTTTGTCGCCTTCGCCGAGAGCCATGGGCGCGTTCAAGGTGAATCCGATGACGATTTTGCCTTTGCTTTTGATATAGTCAAGTTCCGTATTGTCCGCTTCGCCCGTGGGTTTGGTGTAGACAAGGTCGAGCGTTGCCTTGGAAATGCCGTATTTGTCGGCGATTGTTTTGTAGTCGGCGTCTTTAAGTTCAACAAGAACCTGATTGACAAGGTCGGTGAGCGCGTTGTATTTGCCGTCGGCTGCTTTTCTGAAAGCGATGCCGTAGTATTCCTTTTCAAATTCCACGTCGGCGATCGTCAGATTCTTCGCCATTGCGGAGTCGACGCTTAAAAGATAGTTCGCCATCGTGTAGTCCATTATGCCAACGTCGGCGGTTTTGGAGTTGAGTTCCTTGAAAACGTCTGCTTGCGCCGAGAGCGCGGTGTAGCCGGGTTTTGTTTCCTTGTTGCAGGCTGCAAGCGCAAACGCCATCACGAAAACTATTGAAATAATCGAAACGATAATGGTGATTTTCTTTTTCATATTTTTACCTCGGTTTAACGCGTTAGTAATTTAGCGTAATAAAGTGTTATGAATGGATAATACCATATAAAAAAGGTTTTGTAAAGCAAAAAACAAACATTTTCAAAATTTTTTTTGCTTTTATATTAATAAAAATAATTATATATGATAAAAACAAAATAAAAACGGACGCAGGGATGCGTCCGTCTTGTGCGATATAACTCTTATTTGTGGTTGCCGTTCAGCAGTGCGAAGTTCTGTTTGTTCGCCTTATAAAGGTTTTTGAACACTTCAAAGCCCTTATCGTAAACCTCGGCTTTCAGTTTCAAATTGGGCTTAAACGTCTTTTTTGCGGGGATAAAGTCCTTAACTTTGTCAAACGAAGGAATCAGGTTAAGCCCGATTGCAACGCATACCGCCGCGCCGACCGCGCCCACGTTTTGCGGACTGTCAACCGTTTCGATAGTGTGTCCCGTGATATCGGCAAGGAGTTGGCAGGTAAAGTCGTTCAGCGCGCCGCCACCGACAAAACGAATGACGTCTGACGTTTTGACTTTCCTTTCGCTTGCTTCCAGCATCCAGCGTTTGTGATAGCATACGCCTTCCAGCACCGCGCGGATAAGTTCGGTTTTTCCGGTGTCAAGCGAAATATTGAAGAACATACCGCGTGCGTTCGGATCCTCAAACGGGCAACGGTTGCCGTGCAGCCAGGGCGTGAAAATTACGCCGCCCGAGCCTGCGGGGATATCGTCGACGACGGTTGTCATATATTGATACAGGTTGAGATATTTGGATTCAAAATCTTCCGCGACGTGCTTTTTCTGAATGTAAATGCCGACCTCGTCCAGGGCGATATGGTCTTTCACCCATTCCAGACACTTGCCCGAGGTTTCAAGTTCCGCAAAGTAGTTGAATTTGCCGGGTTGCGCCGCGACGGTTGCCGCAATCATTGTGGTTACGTCCACGGCGGATTTGTCGGTAACGGTTGAAACCCAGCCCGAAGTGCCGCTGTAAATGTGAGTTTCGCCAAGTTCCGTGCTGCCTGCGCCGACGCCGATAAGAGAAGCGTCCATACCGCCGCCGAAGACTTTGATGCCTTTGACAAGCCCAAGTTCTTTCGCGGCTTTTACGGTGATTTCGCCCGCGCAGTCGGACGACGCGATAAGTTTTGGCAGGTGGTCGTAATTCACGCCGCACATTTTGCACATTTTTTTGCTGATGCACTTGTTTTTAAGGTCAAGCAAAAGCGTGCCGAACGCGCTGTCGTACGTCATGACGAATTCGCCGGTCAGACGGCAGATGAGATACTCTTTTACGTCCAGCCATTTGTAAACGCGCTTAAAGTTTTCGGGCTCGTTATTTTTCACCCAGTTATATTTCCATACGGGGTCTTTGACGCTGACGGGTGCCGCGCCCGTTATCATAAGCGCGGGGATAAGTTTGAAAATATTTGCGCCTGCGATTTGAAGCCCATAGGAAATGCCTTCCTTGATTTCCTTTCTCGCGCGCTGATCCATATAAGAAAAGGCTCTGCGGATTGCGACGCCGTCTTTGTCGACAAGGACAAGCCCCTGCGCCTGCGAGCAGAAAGAAACGCCTGCGATTTTGTCGGGGGAAATGCCGGATTTTTCAAGTACGACGCGCGTTGTAGAGCACATTGCCGCCCACCATTCGTCGGGATCTTGTTCCGCGCCGCCGTCGTCGTAAACGTAAAGTTTGTAGCTTTCGGTTGCTGACGCCAGAATTTTGAAGTCTTTATCGATTTCGAAAATACAAGTTTTGATGCCTGTCGTGCCTACGTCGTAGGACATAATATATTTTGACATAAGTGTCACCCTAAAAATTTTTATACAAAAATTATACCATAGTGCATTTTTAATGTAAACAACTTTTTTACAAAGAGATAAAAAAGTATAATAATATCAAACTTGTGTCAGTATGACACACAAGGGCGTGCAAAACCGGCTCAAAAACGCAAAAAAAGTCGGCATAAATGTCAAAATGACAGTTATGCCGACAGTAAAACGCAAGTGTGTTTTAATTATTCGATTGAAGTTGTTTGCGATAACAATCGTTTTCGATGGAACAGCCGCCGCATTTCGTGCAGCCTTCCTGTTTTTTGAAGTCCAGATTGTATTTCACGAGAAGGCCTGACAAATGCGTCGCGATTTCGATAAGATCCTGCGTTTTGCACCTTGTCGAAATGTCGACGGGCGCGTTGTCAAGCGGACGAATGGGCATAACCGTCGGGAACACGCCGATTTTTGCCATCTTTTCACATTCCGCCATAATGTCTTCTTTCGGCTGGATTCCCGCAATCAGCACGGAAGATACCTGTCCCCATCCGAAAACTCCCACCGCTTTTTCAAACGCCTTATAATAATGATCGTACGAAATTTTCGATTTTCCCGGGCAAATCTTTTTCCTTAATTCGTCGTTTGCGACTTCCAGATTCATTATCGCGACGTCCGCGCCCGCATTTTTCAGCGCTGCGATTTTTTCAAGGTCGGACGGCGGGGCAAACTCGATTGCGATTTTCGCGTCCGAAAACGCACGGATTTTTTTGACAAGGTCAATCCAGTAATCCGCCATGACGTCCGGGTTTTTATAAGTCCCGCCCGAAAAGTTGAGCATATTGTCTTTTGACAGTTCAAAAAGTTTTTTTATGGAATCTGCAAGGACGTCTGCGTCAAGCGGAGTTTCGCGCTCTTTCACGATGCTGCAAAACCTGCATTTCTCGTTTTCCCTGTCATAACAACAATTACTGTTCGGCCAGATCGTAACGCAGCCCTTGGAGTGAAGCCTTGCAAAGTCGTCCACGACCGTGCCGGTGTGTGGGAGCGCGCCGAAAAACGAAACGGGGAAACTGTGTTTTCCGTCCGTTATAAAAAAATTGCCGTCCTTTTCGTCCAGAAGATAGGGCGATTCGTGCGCGAAGTCGTCGGCGATACTGACGTTGCAATTCGTTTCCGAAAACCTTACGTTCAGGCTGTGCATTATTCCTTTTGTGAAGAAGTCGGGAAATTCCTTATATAATATGGCTTTTGCGTTGTCGCTTGCGCGCATACCTTTGGTCAGGAGTTCCGCCTTATAAAAAATTTGGTCGTTGATATTCATAGGTACCTCAATCGTATTTTATAATATCTTTTCTTTTTTCGCAACCGCAGCGGAAAAATCGTAATCCGAAAATCATAAAAAAATTCAAAAACCCCTTTTACACGGCGGAATTTAGGTAAATTTAGGGTTTAAAAAATAAAATTAAGAAAAACAGTTCATTTTGATAAATAAACTATCAACAAGTTTTTTATGAAAAGGAGGAATTATGGGAGCGAAAGAAAGAAACAAAAATTACGTGCTTGAAAAGGCAAAAGAAGTTTTTTTGGAACGCGGGATCACGGGCGTTTCGATGGCGGACATTGCAAATGAAGCCGATTTCGGCGTGGCGTCGGTGTATCGCTACTTCGGAAACAGGAATGCGTTGATTATGGAATGCGCCGTGTCAATATGGCAGGACAAACGCGATAAATTGCGCGTCGTTTATGAAAAAAATCTGTCGGAAAGCGGATATGACCAGATCGTCGTGCTTACGAAATATTTTTCGTGGCTTGTCGTGAACGAAAAATCGTTTTCAAAGTTTTTGCTGTCGCTCGATTCGTTTCTGATGACGGAAGACGCGACGCGGGAAGAGAGAAAGGAATACGACGCGATACTGCTTGAAATTTACAAAATGTTTGAGGACGCGTACAAGACGGGACTTTCCGACAATACGGTCAGGGATATCGGCAGTTTTCAGGACTTTTATTTTGCGGCGACGCAGTCGCTTATCAGTTTGTCGCAAAGGCTCACGATGCGCGGCAACGTCGGCTTTGACGACGTATCGTTGCACGATAAGGTGAAACTTCTCGTGAGTATGTTCACAACGTATTTATCAAACGAAAAATAACTTTACCGTCAAATATTTGACGATAAAACGCAAAAACCGCCGAAACGACGGTTTTTTGTTTTAAGTAAAAAATTTTCGGCGTTACAGCCCGATGAAAATCGACGAATTTCTGAGGCACACGTCTTTGATTTTATCGTTGATGCTTAACGCGTGTTTGTCAAGATTTTGCCCGTCTTCGTCGGACATGTTTTGCGCGCGGAACTCGGCAATGATTTTGCCCGAAACGTCAGCAATAATTTCGTTTTTGAGTTTTGCCTCGCTTGTCGAATTCCCGCATTCGGTAAGGAACGATAACGCCGTTTCGACGTCGGACAGAATGGTGAGTTCCCGCATGCCGCGGTATGCCCATTTGTAAAAAGGCTCGTAAACGTTGTTCAGCAAATACACGCACGAAATGGCGCTTTTTACAAATTCGAAAATCGCAAGTTGCGCCGCGCCTGTCTCTTTTCTCGCGATAAGGCGGGGGTAGTTGTATTGTCCGGATTGGCTCATAGAAAGCGCGTGCGCCGCGATTTTTTTCAGACGGACGTCCTCGGGAAATCCTTTTTGCAAAACTTCGCGAATCCTTGAAAACTCGGCGCAGTTATTTATAAACATCTTGCCCGATACGGCGGTGCGTAGGGCGTATGGCGGAATTTTCAGCCAGTCGAAAGTTATTTTTGGCGCGGAACTTCTGCCGATAATGCTTTCGTAAAAGTCTTTGCACGAAAAAACGCCGTGGCGACTGCCGCCCGCGGGCGAAAATTTCTGACGGGAAAACCCGGAAAACTCGTCGGGAAGTTTGTTGTACGCGCGGGTTAAGTCGAACCCGTATTTTTCGTAATCCGCCTCGCTTAAAAAAATGCAGAATCCCGGCTCGAAGTCGTGATCTTTTGAAACGTCGTCGTCGAAAAACAGACACTCGCTGCCTTGACCGACAAGCCCTGCGGACAACGTCGGCAAAAGAAAAGAGAAGTCTTTTTCAAGCATAGGCATTCCGAATTTTTCAAAATATTTTTCAGACAACTCAACGCCTTTCATAAATACTCCTTGCGCGTGCCGAAAGGTCTTGTGCGTCGATAAATCTTCCTGCGTCGGAAAAGGCGGACGCGCATTTTTCGCACACAAAGGCGTAATATCCGTCGCGCGTTACGCCTTCGTCGTTTAAGCACGAGAGGGCGTTGTCAAGAGCCTTGTCGACGTTTTCGTCGTCAAAAGGATCTTTTCTCAGAAAAGTTGTCGAAAGGTTTGTATACGTCACCGCTTCGTCCAACTTATTCCCGTTGTTTTTCGCAATTTCAAGTGCCTTTTCAAAATACGATATTGCGGTGTCGTAATCGCCCAAATCGGCATATGACAGTGCTGAATTGTTGTATAAACCGCCGAATAGCGCATTATCCGCGTCAAGGTTTTTTGAAAAAACCTTGTATACTTCGTCGTAAATTTTCAGCGCGCCTTTCGCGTCGCCAAAGGCTTTTTTGTTGGTTGCGACGTTCAGTAAAAACGTTGCGCCGCTTGTCGTTTCCGCCATATCCGTCTCGTCAACCAGCCGCAAAATTTCGGCGCAATATTTCTCGCTTTCTTCCTTGTTTCCCGTTTTTCTGAAAACCCCGGTGAGTTCGCTCGTCACGACGAGTTCGCCCCGTTTATCGTTCAAGGCTTTTGCCTCGTCAAGCCAGTATCTCAAAAGTTTTTCGGCGGACGCAAGATCGTTTCGTGACAAAAATTCGTCTTCCTTTTCGATAATGCGTTCGACGGGAATCGTCCCGTGAGTTTCGGTTTCGGGATAATAAAACTCTTTGCCGCCGCACGTCGCGCAGGCAGGCTCCTTATAATCGAATTCGTCGATACCCATAGTTTCTCCTTCCCGCGCGACGGCGTGATTGTCGCGCGTTTGACCTGATTCAAGAATAACACAAAATTCACGCCTTGACAACGGACGGCGCAAAGGTTATATTATTACTATTGATATTTATAAATAACATAATAAACAATAAGGCGGTATGTTGAAAAAATGATAAGAAGAATCGAGTCGGCGGACAGGGCGGATTATATAAAGTTCGCAAAAGAGTTTTATACGTCGGACGCAGTCACGCACGACATTCCCGAAGAATACCTGACGCTGACCTTTGAAACGCTTGTCGAAGGCAACCCGTTTTCGGACGGCTATATGATTGAAAGCGACGGCGAAAACGTCGGATACGCTCTCGTTGCGAAAACGTTTTCGCAGGAAGCGGGCGGTATGGTTGCGTGGTTTGAAGAATTGTATCTTTCGGAAAAGGCGCGAGGAAAAGGACTCGGCACGCTTGCTTTAATGTACCTTGAAGGCAAGTACGTTTCGGAAGGGTACAAGAGAATAAGGCTTGAATACACGGCGGAAAACGAGCGCGCGGCGAAACTTTATCGACATCTCGGGTTCAAGACGCTTGATTATCTGCAAATGCTGAAAGATTTCAAATAAAAAAGGATTAAGTGACGATTTTCGACGCGGACAAGGTCAGAAAGTGGTCGGAAAACTCGACAAAAAGGTCAGAGGAAAGAAAAAGAGATAAATCCGCCGTGAAAACGAAAGAAACAACAATCAAAATATTGTTCTCGGCAATCGTGTGTGCGCTGATATCGGCGACGATGTTTTCAATGAAACCGCCGCGCGCCGTTTCGTACGCCGAAACGGGAAATTGCCCGCACGAATACGACGACGATTGTGACGACGAATGCAATCTTTGCGGCGAAAAGCGCACGCCGAAGCATTATTTCGGCGAATGGACCGTCGTAAAAGAAGCCACCAACGACGAAGAAGGGCTGAAAGAGCGAACGTGCGTCAGGTGCCACGTAAAGCAGCAGGCGATTTTGCAAAAGACCGCCGTCCCCGAACCGCAAAAAGAAAAAATCCTTTCAAAAGCGGATATCGCGGGGATTGTCGTCGGAAGCGTTGCGGCAGGGGGACTCGTCGCATTTATAGGGGCGACGCTGATAAAAAAGAGACGCAAAAAATAAGGCGCGCGAAAGTGCGTTTTTATTTTTAATAAAATGTCGAATTTCCTTTTGAAAAACGATTGACAATAATAAAGTTTGAGATTATATTTTTGTCGCTATGGAAAACGAAAACGAGCAACTTGTCGTGCCGCCCGAAAGCGAACGGGAAAAAACCGAAGAAGGGCAGACGACAAGCGAAGAAAACGAAATAGTAAGCGTCGAAAACGCAGAAACGTCAGGCATCGCCGCAAAGATTGCCGCGACCGACAAAGCAGAGGATTTGCCGAAAAAGAAAGGTCAGCGCGATATGACGGAAGGCGTCATCTGGAAACAAATTCTGGCGTTTGCGCTGCCGATACTTTTGTCCAACGTCATACAGCGGTTGTATAACGCGGTCGACTCCATCGTCGTAGGTCGGTTTGTCGGGCACGAAGCGCTTGCGGCGGTCGGCAGCAACAACAGTATAATCAACGTTTTCGTGTCGCTGTTTTTGGGAATATCCGTGGGCGCGGGCGTTGTCGTTGCGCAATACTACGGCGCAAAGGACGATGTAAAACTCAAAAAATCCGTGCAGACCTGTGCGTTTCTGGCGATTGTTTCGGGCATAGTGCTGACAATCGGCGGATACTTCCTTGCGGAGCCCATATTAAAGCTTGTTCACACCCCCGAAAACGTAATGGCGCTGAGTCGCGAATATTTGCAGATTTATTTCTTGGGCGTTCTCGGCGCGCTCATATACAATATGGGGTCGGGCGTGATACTCGCGGTCGGCGACAGCAAGCGGCCGTTTTTGTATTTGCTGTTCGCGTGCTGCTTGAATATCGCGCTGGACGTAGTGTTCGTAAAGACGCTCGGTATGGGCGTTGCGGGCGCGGCGTGGGCGACTCTTATTTCGCAATACGTATCGGCGATTCTGGTCACGTTAAGGCTTCTTCTGACAAAACAGAACTATAAACTTTCGTTTCGGCATTTTAAGATTGACAATTCGATTTTCAAAAACATATTCAAAGTCGGTCTTCCCGCAGGGTTGCAGTCAAGCATGTACAGCGTCGGGAACCTGCTTATCCAGTCAAGCCTGAACACCTTCGGCTCGGTCGTTATGGCGGGCTGGGTTGCCGCGATGAAAGTGGACGATTTCACCTATGCACCCATTTGTTCCTACGGCATGGCGATGAACAGTTTTGTCGGGCAGAACGCCGGCGCAAAGCGCATGGACCGCGTGAAGAAAGGCTTTTACATCGCGCTTATTATGAGCGTCGTTTCGGCGGTCGTAATCATCGTACCCGTGCTGATTTTAAGGGGCGACGTCGTTCGCATATTCAATAAGGAAGCGGACGTCGTGAGCGTAGGCTCGGACATCATTCTGCACATCTGCCCGTTTTACGTGATTTTCGGCATGTGCGAAGTTTTCTCGGGCACGTTGAAAGGGCTTTCAAAGTCGCTGACGGCGTTTATAATCACGTTTGTCGGCATACTCTTAACAAGGATAATCTGGCTTTACACGGCGGTGCTTATGACGCACAATCTCACGGTATTGTTTATGATTTACCCGATAAGCTGGGTTGTGACCGCCGCGATATACTTCATATACCTTGCCGTCAAAAAGTGGGACGGAATGCTCGATATGACCGCGGAAGACAGGTTTATCGAAAAACTCAGACATATCGGCAAAAAGAAAACCGCGTGAAAACGCAAAAAGAAATATCGTTTGTTTTATAAAACATATAATATAACAAATATACAGACGGCGAAAAGCCTAAAAATCTTAAAAACATTTTGAAAACCCCTTGACAAACGAATAAAGGGGTTTTATAATTACAAACAGTTGAACAGTTATTCAAATGTTTGACAAAAGGAAAAAGAAAAATGAAAGAAACAAAAATCGAACAAAACGAATTTTGCGAAGAAGTGCACGCGCACGACGAAACGGTGCAGAAGGTCAAAGCAAGCCTTTCCGACGCCGATTTATTGTTTGACGTTGCGGAACTTTTCAAAATTTTCGGCGACAGCACCCGCGTCAATATCCTTGCGACGCTTTCAAAAAACGAACTGTGCGTATGCGACGTCGCGGCGGTGCTTAATATGACGGTCAGCGCGGTATCGCATCAACTCAGGATTCTTCGCCACAACAAACTCGTGAAGGCGAGAAGAAGCGGCAAAGAAGTGTTTTATTCGCTTGCGGACAACCACGTCGTGAAGATTATGGAACTTGCAATCGACCACGTAAAAGAGTAAAAAATCAAAGAGGTAACAAATATGAAAAAGACGGTAACCATTAAAGACATCGACTGTGCAAACTGCGCCGCGAAAATCGAACGCGACGTGCAAAAAATCAACGGCGTTAAAAGCGCAAGCCTGAATTTCTTCGGACAGCGTCTGCAATTCGAATGTGACGAAGAAGATTACGAAAGAATCGCAAAAGAAATCGTGCATTGTGCAAAGAAAGTCGAACCGGATTGCGTAATATTGGGTTTATAATACAAAAATGAAAGATAAAGATAAGAAAAAGTTATCAAAAAACCAGATAAGGCTCATACGTTTTTGTGTGTGTCTTGCCGCGTTTATCGTGCTTTACGCCGTCGGAAAGACCGTCGGTATGCCGTGGTACGTGGGACTTGCGACGTATCTTGTCGTGTACTTCGCGATAGGTTACGACGTGCTGTACCGCGCCGCGAGAAACATCGTGCACGGGCAGGTTTTCGACGAAAACTTTTTAATGTGCGTGGCGACGGTCGGCGCGTTTGCAATCGGCGAATATCCCGAAGCCGCGGCGGTTATGCTTTTTTATCAGCTTGGCGAACTGTTTCAGGATTACGCCGTCGGAAAGAGCAGGAAATCCATTGCGTCTCTTATGGATATCCGCCCCGATAAGGCGGTAATATTTAAGGACGGACAGGAAACCGAAGTCGCGCCCGAAGAAGTTAAAATCGGCGACGTTATCGTCGTGAAAGCCGGCGAAAAAATCCCCGTCGACGGCGTGGTGATAAAGGGCAGCGGCAGTCTCGATACGTCCGCGCTCACCGGCGAAAGCGTGCCGCAAACCGTGTCTGAAAACAGCATCGTTTTAAGCGGCGCCATCAACCTTTCCAGCGTTTTGTATATCCGCGCCGAGAAAGAGTTTTACGACAGCACCGTCGCAAAAATTCTCGACATGGTGGAAAACGCTTCCGCAAAGAAAGCGAAAGCCGAAAACTTTATCACAAGATTTGCAAGATATTACACCCCCGCGGTCGTTATCACGGCGGTTGTACTTGCGATTCTGCCCCCGCTCGTCATCGATATGAGAAGCGGCGCGGTCTGGATCTCGTGGCTCAATCGCGCGCTTACGTTCCTTGTCATCAGTTGCCCGTGCGCGCTTGTCATCAGCGTTCCGATGTCGTTTTTCGGCGGTATCGGCTGCGCGTCCAGAAAAGGCATACTTTTCAAGGGAACGAGTTATCTGGAACTTATCGACAAGGCAAATATATTCGTGTTTGACAAAACCGGCACGTTGACGAAAGGTACTTTCGACGTCAAAAAGGTTATCCCCGCGGAAAACCGCGATGAAATACTGCGCGTTGCGTGCATCGCCGAAAGCGGCAGCCTGCACCCCATCGCAAAAAGCATTTACAAAGCGTACGGAAAGTCCGTCGACAGTTCCGAATATCAAATCACGGAACGCTCAGGACGCGGTATGGAAGCGACGGGACCCGAAGGGCGCATACTTTGCGGCAGCGGCAGATTGCTTGTCGAAAACGGCGTTGCGATTATCCCCGTCGAAGAAGTCGGAAGCGTGGTATACGTCGCAAAAGACGGTCAATATCTCGGCGCGATTCTGATTGCGGATACCGTCCGCGACGACGCGAAAGAAGTCATAAAAGAACTGAAAGCGCAGGGCGCAAAAACCGTCATGCTTACGGGCGATAACGAAAAATACGCCCGTGCGGTCGCCGAAGAAGTCGGCATCGACGATTTCAAATTCGGTCTTCTTCCCGCGGACAAAGTCATCGAAATGGAAGCAATCATGGAAAATAAGGGCAAAAAAGACAAGGTCGTGTACGTCGGCGACGGCGTCAACGACGCCCCCGTTCTTATGCGCGCAGACGTCGGCGTTTCGATGGGCGGCGTAGGCAGCGACAGCGCGGTCGAAGCGTCGGATATGGTGCTTATGCACGACAACCTTACAGGGCTTGTTTCGGCGCGGAAAATCAGCAAAAAAACCCTTAAACTCGCATACGAAAACATCGTGTTCATATTGCTTGTCAAAGCCGTCGTGCTTATTCTCGGCGCGCTGGGTATAGCGAGTATGTGGCTTGCGGTGTTTGCGGACGTGGGTGTGGCGGTGTTGGCTACTCTCAACTCTATGCGTGCCCTTCGCTCGAAATAAAACGGCGACAATTCGCGCCTTTTTGAGTTTTTCCGAGAACCTGAAAATCCGTGTACGCCCAAGTACACTAGGATTTTCAGAACCTCGTAAGAAACGTCAAAAATCCATCAAATTCTCGCCGTTTTAGGGAGAGTGAAGATTCTAACTTTTTATGAGAAGTTTATTTTTTAACTAAATCTTAACTTCGGATTAAAGTAATCTTTAACTTGCGCGGTTATGATTAAGCCATAAAGTTTCATAACATAATTTTCTCCCATTATTGAGAAGGGGCGTCCAAAGCGGACGCTCTTTTTCTTTTGGCGCGTGCGGGCAATAAAGTTGCCTTTTTTGTAATTGCATATTATAATAGACAGATATAAGAGGTTCAAAATCGGCCATATGTTTTTATTGCTTGCGTTAATTTATCTTATTTTCATATCGCTGGGGCTTCCCGATTCGCTTTTCGGAGCGGCGTGGCCGGTCATGCACGTTGACTTCAACGTGAACGAAAGTTTCGCAAGCATATATATGATAATCACCGCGGTCGGCTCGGGCAGCGTAAGTTTTATTGCAGGGCCGCTCATCAGAAAATTCGGTACGGGCAAAGTGACGGTGGTGTCGATTTTGCTTACTGCCGTCGGCATGCTTGTCATCGGTTTTTCGGTGCATATCGCGATGGCGATTTGCGGTTCCATACTTATGGGGTTTGGCGCGGGCGCAATCGACACGGGGCTCAACAACTACGTTTCGACGCATTATAAGGCGCGGCATATGAACTGGTTGCACGCGTTCTGGGGCGTGGGAGTTACGTTAAGCCCGATAATTATGGGCGCGTTTCTGGATAGGAACAACAACTGGCGCGGCGGATACAGATGCGTGTCGTGCATACAGTTTGCGATATTCGCGGTCTCGCTTTTTTCGTTGCCGCTTTTTAAGAAGTACGAACACTCCGTGACGGTTGAAACGCTTGACGGGGCGGCGCCCGACGAAAGCGAAGAAGAAAACGAAAATACGACGAAAGAACAGGCGGAAGAAGACGGCGAAAAGCCGAAAAAGAAGAAGCCTGCAATTTTTGAAATATTGAAAATCAAGGGCGTGGCGTGGTCGGTTTTGTCGCTTGGCATTTACACAGCGATGGAATTTCTGATCGGCACGTGGGGCGCAAGTTACGCCGTCAACACAAAGGGCGTATCGCCCGCAGACGCCGCTCGCTGGGTGTCGCTGTATTTCGGCGGAATTATGGCAGGAAGGGTAATCAGCGGGTTTATCTCTTATAAATTTGACGATAAAGTCCTTATTCGGTTGGGAATTGTCGTCATGACAATCGGAATGATAGTGTTTGCGTTGCCCATCGGGAAATACTCGCTTGCGGGGCTTCTGCTCATCGGCGCGGGCTTTGGTCCGGTGTTCCCGTCGACGATACACGCAGTACCGTTCAGGTTCGGCACGAAGTATTCCGCGGACATTACGGGAATACAGATGGGCGGCTCTTACGCAATCGGTTGGGCGGTGCAGCTCACGTTCGGATTCGTCGCGCAAAAGGTCGGTTTTTCGTTCATGACGTACTTACTGCTTGCGTTTGCGGCGGCGCTGCTTATCGTAAGCGAAATCACGAACAAAGTCACCGCAAAACACAAGATCGCGGCGGAGCAAATATCGTAAAAAATGAAACAGCGCGTTAAGAAATCGTTGATAATCGTTGCAATCGGCGTGGTGGTAAACGTCGCGCTTGCGCTCATCAAAATGTACGTCGGTCTTTCAAGCAACAGTCTTTGCATAATGCTTGACGCGATCAACAACTTTTTTGACATTTTGACGGCGATAGTGGCAGGGGTAGCGTTTTGCACGCTTCTTATCCCGCGCAGCGAAAAGGCGCCGTACGGCTACGGCAGGACGGAGTATCTTGCGGGGTTTATCGTCGCGGCGACTTCGGTCGTGGTCGGCGGGCTGTTTCTGATAAGGTCGCTTAACCGCATGGCGATGCCCGAGCCGGTATGGTTCGGTGTAAAAAGTTGCATATTGATATCGGTGACCGTGCCGGTAAAACTCGGACTGGGGCTTACCTACTATTTTGCCGACAAGAAGATGAAGTCGCCTGCGCTCAAAGCCTTGGCGATTGACAGTTTTATGGACGTCGGCATAACGGTGACTTCGGTGGTGTCGTTTGCGGTGTCTGCTCGCGTTGACTACGCCGCGGACGCGATTGTCGGCATCGTCATAAGCATTGCGGTTATCGTATTTGCGATAAAGGCAGTCAGGGACAACGTAAAGGCGGTTGTGTCGGGCGACGGCGCAAACGACGAGAAAGAAGCGATATACAAAGAGTGCGAAAAGGTCGGCGTGACCGTTGTGAAGACTGAGCTTCACGATTACGGTTACGGCGCAAAAATCGGCGTCGTTATCGTGAAAAACGGCGACGAAAACGTATTTTCCGACATTTCCCGAAAAGTTCGCGAAAAAACGGGTGCGGAAATTAAATTTATCATTGAAAATAACGGCGAAAACGCCGAAGAACAAAACAACTGAGGTGAAGATATGAGAAAGAAGAAATTCGACGAAACGAACGACGTTTCTTTCAGCGTGGAAACAACCGAATTCGGCACGCGTGAAAAGAAAAAGAAAGAGAAAAAAGTCCTTTCGCCCGAAGAAAAGAAAAAGCGTACGATAAAAGCGCTGATTATCACGGCAAGCGTCGTGCTTGTCCTTGCGATATTCTTCGGCGGTTGCGCGATAAGTTCGGCTGTCGGCACGAAGTCGCTTATCAAGCAAGGGCAGAGTTTTGACAAAGTCGAATATACCGGGCGTTCGCAACTTGTCCCGACGTTTGACGAAAGCCTCGGATACTACGTATTTACGAAGGAAGACGGCCGTGACTTCAAGGTGTTGCAGTTCACCGACGTCCATATCGGCGGCGGCGCGTTTTCGCACAAAAAGGACGCGTGGGCAATGAATGCCGTCGCGACGATGATAAGGAAAGAGCAACCCGACTTTGTCGTGGTCACGGGCGACATCGCGTATCCCGTACCTTTCCAGTCGGGCACGTTCAATAACAAAAACGCCACGATGATTTTCGCGGAAATGATGGAAACCCTCGGCGTGTACTGGACGTTCGCGTTCGGCAACCACGACACAGAGTATTACAGCCGTTATTCGCGCGTGGATATCTGCAACTATTATAAGGAAAGAAACTTTAAGTACTGCTTGTTCGACGCGGGCGTTTGCGACGAAAAGGACTATATCGGCGACGACGCAATGGGATTTGGCAACAATATGTTCGTGGTCAAAAATTCGGACGGCAGCATCAATCAGGCGCTCGTAACGTTCGACAGCCACAGCTACATCGACGGCGACTACTTCGGCGCGGCGTGGAAATACGACAATATCCACCAGTGCCAGGTCGATTGGTATACCCGCGAAATGGCGAAGTTGAGAAAAGCAAACAACAATAAAGCCGTCAACAACCTTGTGTTCTTCCACATTCCGCTGCGCGAATACCGCGACGCCTGGGCGAACGTCATCGACAAACTCGGCGACGGTAAAACACCGAACGTCGGCGATAAATTTGTATCCGACCGCGGCACGACCGAGTTTATCTACGGTACGATGGGCGAAAACAACAAAACCAAAAACGGTCAGCGCACCTACGGCGTCTTCTGCGGAATGCGTACGGACGAACTGTTCGAGGCAGGGCTTGAAAACGATATGCAGGGCGTCTTCTGCGGTCATGACCACTACAACAACTTCTCTGTAAACTACACGCCGAAGGGCGCGGAACGCTCCATTCGTCTGACGTACGGCATGTCCATCGACTACCTCGCCTACGTCAGCGTCAGAGATCACGCACAACGCGGCTGCACGCAAATCTTGCTGAAAGCCGATAACTCCTTTGAATGCGCCCCCAAGAACTACTATAAGGACTACAACGTGACTCCCGAAAAACCCGAAAGGAAGAAATAACTTTTCCCGCAATTCCAGACTACAAAAAGGCTTGCCACACGGTAAGCCTTTTTCTTTGCGTTGTTCGGCGTGCCGATGTCATAAAACCGTTTGTTTTTGTCTGGCATACAACAAAAACAGAAAATTTTTCATAAGCTCGTTGACAAACGGAAAGGGTGCCGATTTATAATTTATAATATACGCGCGAAGATTTTCGTCTGGGGGCGATGTTTTAACAAACGAAAAACAATCGTGGAGTGTTTGATAACAAGTCGCGCGTTTTCGCGACATCGTTTCGGGAAAGGCAAGGGGGTATTATGCATAAAGAAAGCAAGCTCGCAAAAAACAAGGCGTTCGGAATCTTTCTGATGATTCTCGGAGTGTTCGGTTTTTTGATTATCATACACAGGCTGTGCTGTTACAAGTTCGAATATGACGAAAAATTCAGCCCCGTAGATTACGGAAAATTTAATATCCTGTCTTTCTTCACAATTCAATCCAACGTGTTCGTATACGTGTATCTTATTTGCGCGGGGCTTGCGTCTCTTGGCGTCGAGGGGGCAAAGAAGGTTGCGTACAATCCGCTTGTCGGCGCAATGGCAACGACGTATATCCTTGTTACCGGGCTCGTATACACTGCGGGCATTCCCATGGGATTTACTCCGCCGTTCAAGTGGGGCGATTCCTACCACGCGATGAGCAGTTTCATTCAGGTGTATTTCCATATGATTATACCGCCGATTATGGTGATACTGTGGTTTTTCCCGTTCACAGACAGGCGCACGAATCATAAGACGGTATGGGCGTTTGCGATATATCCGTTTGTGTATTCGCTCTTTTCCATAATCCGGGGCGCGGTGGGGAAAATGCACTTTTATCCTTATCCGTTTTATCGTCCCGAATTTATATGGTCGATATTCTCAAAAGGCGACGTCAATTATCCGCTTGCGTATTTTCTGATGTTCATCGTGCTTATGGCGGGAATGTTGCTGTTTGTCGGCATAGGCAGGCTTATGATGTTCATAAATGACAAAATGATAAGTAAAACGTTTTGCCGTGGCGACGAGTGCACGGTGAGCGAACAAAGCGACGCGGACGCCGGTTAAGTCTTCCTATTCGGTTGTTGACTTTGGGGCGAAATGGTGATATTCTATCGTTGCAAAAAAGGAGAAAATATGAAAGCGGCAATTATAGGGCTGGGCGTTATCGGAAAGGTTCATTACGACGTTTTGAAAAGGCAGGGTGAGGACATAGTTGCACTTTGCGACATAGATGCGGCGAAGTTGAACGGCTACGACAACGTCAAAAAATATTTCGACTACAAGAAGATGCTGGATGAAGAGCAAATCGACGTCGTGCATATTTGCACGCCGCACTATCTGCACGCCGATATGACGATATACGCGCTTGAAAGAAACGTGAACGTTTTATGCGAAAAACCGCTGTGCATAAGGAAAGAAGACGTCGCGCGGATTATCGACGCGGAAAATAAGTCCGAGGCGATGCTCGGCGTATGCCTGCAAAACAGATTTAATAAATCCAGTCAATTTGTCAAAAGGTATTTTCAAAACAAAAAAATCGATTTCGCTTTCGGCAACGTGTTGTGGCATCGCGACAAGGCGTATTATGCGTCGGGAGAATGGCGGGGTAAGAAAGAAACCGAAGGAGGCGGAGTGCTTATCAATCAGGCAATACATACGCTTGATCTGATGCAATGGATTTGCGGTGAGCCGACGAGCGTCCTCGCCAACACGTACAATTATTCGCTTAAAGACGTCATCGAGGTGGAAGACACCGCCGTCGCGCTGTTCAAAGGCGACACGGATTTTGAGTTTTTTGCCACTAATACCGCAAAAACCGATTTACCGATCGAAATACGGTTCGTTTCCGGCGGCGATATCGTTACGCTTTATCCCGACAAGGTGCTTATCAACGGCGACGTCGCCGATATCGAAAACGAAATCGAATGGAACGGGAAACGCGCCTACGGCAACGGACACGAGAAACTTATCGGTCATTTTTACGATTGCGTCGCGAAAAAAGAAAAATTTCCGATTGACGGCAGCGAAGCGGCAAAATGCGTGCAGGAAGTCCTTTCCGCGTATGAAAGCGACGGAAAACTCGTTGAAATATAAAAGAAAAATCGTTATTCAGGAAAAAACCGTAAAAACAGCCCGAACGGGCTGTTTTTTATTGCAAATTTTTCAATTAAGGTTGCAAATTTATCGATGCGTAAAATTGCTTCGGCGTTATGCCGAACTCGTTTTTGAACGCGCGGAAAAAGTGTGTATAATCCGAGAAACCGCATTTTGCAAACACTTCGGTTATCGGGAAGCCTTCTTCGATAAATTGTTTTGACAAGACCAGCCGTTTTTTAAGGATATATCGGTGGGGGGAAGTGTTGGTGTATTCCTTGAAAATGTGCGCGAAGTAGTATTTGTCCACGAACAACGCAGACGCGATTGCGTCAAGGGAAAGATCTTGCGAGATATGTTCGGAAATATAATCAATGGCTTTTGTCACGCAGGGATTTGCTTTTCCCAATATGGTGAAATCGTCGCGGTTTTGCAAGAAATACTGTCCCAGCAACACAAGCAAAGCCTTTATGCGCTCCTCGTTTTCGACGTCCGCGCCGAAGTCGCCGGTTTGTGAAACGGAAAAACCGTCCAGAATATGGCGGATTTTGTCCGAAACCGCACTGTTGCGGATAAGAAAAGCGTTGTGTTCGTGCGCCTGCAAAAAACAGGTGTTCAGGTCGGTTTTTGCGGTTGAGATGCGTTTCAGATATCGTTGATTAAGCCACACAACAAACCTTTCGTACGTCATTGCGGAGTCTTTGATGTCAAGTTGATGAAGTTTGTTGGGAGGAATCAACAGCACGTCGCCCGGGCGCAGGGAATACTTGCAATCTTCCACGATGTACGACGCAGAACCCTGCAAAAAGAAATAGATTTCCGAAAAATCGTGAGAATGCATTTCCACCGTTTTGAAATCCTTGTCTTTTTTGTGATGCACCTCGTAAGTCGAGTTGCTCATTTGTTGATTTTCGTATTTTGTTCCGCTCATATCTTAACAATACTCCAAAACCGCAAGATATGCAAGTAAAAAAGCAAAAAATAAAATTTACTATGCAAAAGTTGTGTGATAAAATAGTTTTAATAAGGAGAAAGGAAAATGGGATTTTTTGATGAAAATCTTTTGCTGACCGGCGATACCGCACGCGGAATTTACAAAAGCATTGCGGATTTGCCGATTATCGACTATCACTGTCATCTCAACGAAGAGGATATTAAAAACGACAAGAAGTTTTCCGACATAGGGGAACTGTGGCTTTCGGGCGACCATTACAAGTGGCGCGCGATGCGTCTTTCAGGCATTGACGAAAGTTATATCACGGGCGACCGCTCTTACGAAGAAAAGTTTTTGAAATACGCAAAGATTATGCCAAAACTCTTCGGTAATCCGCTTTATTACTGGACGCATATGGAGCTTAAACAAATTTTCGGCATTACGGAGCCTTTGAACGAAGACAGCGCAAGCCGTATTTACGAAAAAGCAAACAAAATTCTGCAAGGGCTCAGCGTGCAAAAACTGCTTGAAAAATTCAGGGTGGAGTATATCGCAACCACCGACGATCCGTTTTCCGATTTATCTTGCCACGGCGATATAAACGGGGTGAAGGTGCGCCCGACGTTCCGTCCCGACAGATGTTTTTCGGAAGGCGTCGACAAGGTGCAGCTTGAAAAGAGATTGGATTATTTTGTTTCCAAAGGCTGCAAAATCGCAGACCACGGATTCGATGATTTTTCCGACACTCAAAATATCGAATGGCTGATTGAAAAATGCTTTGAAAAGGGAGTCGTTTTGCAGCTGCATTTCGGCACTTTCCGAAACGTCAATACCGCGGCGTTTAACAAAATCGGGAAAGACAGCGGGTTTGACGTTTTCAGGGCAAACGTTGACACCGACGCGCTTGCACGACTTCTTGACAAAATGCACACAAGACTTGGGGGTTTGCCAAAAATCATACTTTATCCGCTCAACGACGAATGTTTAAGGGCTGTTTGTGCGATTTCTGGCGCATTTCCCAACGTTATTGTCGGTGCGGCGTGGTGGTTTAACGACACCGTGTCGGGCATAAAAAGACAACTTGAAACCGTGTCGGAATATGCGGTTCTCGGCACGAATCTCGGCATGCTCACCGACAGCAGATCGTTCAGTTCGTACGTGCGGTTTGATTTTTATAGAAGGATACTTTCTTCGTTTATCGCAGAAAAGGTCGACCAGGGCGAGTATGACGAAAAGTCTGCGCTCGCGCTTGCAAAAGATATTGCATACAACAACGTAAAGGAGGTTTTGGGGCTGTGAAAATGACCTTCCGCTGGTATGGAGAAAACGATTGCATACCGCTGAATTACATAAAACAAATACAGGGAATGAGCGGGGTTGTGACCGCCGTTTACGACACGCCCGTCGGAGAAGTCTGGAAAGAAGAAAAACTTGAAAGGCTCAAAAATCTTGCAAACGACGCGGGGCTTGATATGGAAGTTATCGAGTCCGTCCCCGTGCACGAAGACATAAAGCTTGGCAAACCTACGAGAGACAAGTATATCGAAGCGTACAAGCAAAATATCATCAATTGCGGGAAAGTCGGCGTCAGGTGCATTTGTTATAATTTTATGCCCGTGTTCGACTGGCTAAGGACAGACCTTTATTTCAAGCATAAAGACGGCTCGACGTCGCTTGCTTACGATCACGAAAAACTGCTTGCGCTCGATCCCAAAAACCTGCATTTGCCGGGCTGGGACGAAAGTTATTCATTGATAGAACTCAATAAACTTCTGGACGAATACAAGGGAATCACACACGAGAAACTGTTTGAAAACCTTGTGTATTTTCTGAATGCGATTATGCCTGCTTGCGACGAAGCGGGCGTCGATATGGCGATACATCCCGACGATCCGCCGTGGGATATGTTCGGCTTGCCCAGAATTATTTGCAAAGAAGAAGACTACGATAAGTTGTTTAAGGCGGTACCGAATAAGCACAACGGAATAACGTTCTGCACGGGAAGTTTGGGTGCGGGCAGGTTCAACGATCTTCCGAAAATGGCGGCAAAATATGCAAACAGAATTTATTTCGCGCATCTTCGTCAGTTGAGATATGACGGTGAAATAAATTTTTACGAAAACGGACATCAGACCGACTGCGGAAACGTCGACGTGTACGCGATAGTCAAAGCGCTTGTCGAAAACGGGTTTGACGGATACGTTCGTCCCGACCACGGCAGAAACGTGTGGGGCGAAGATGCAAAGCCCGGATACGGACTGTTTGACAGAGCGATGGGCGCGTGTTATCTCACGGGACTGTTCGAGGCGGTTGAAAAGGATATAAAAGGAGAGAAAAAATGAAAGTTCCTTTCAAAGTAGATTTAAGTGACAAAATTGTTGCAATAACGGGCGCGGGCGGCGTGATTTGCTCGGAATTTGCCCGTGCGCTTGCGGAGTGCGGCGCAAAAGTCGCGCTTCTGGACGTAAACTTCGACGCGGCGAAAAAAGTCGCGGACGAGATTGGCGAAAACGCGTTTGCCGTCAAGTGCAACTGCCTTGACAAAGACGAAATCCGAAAAGCCAAAGAAGAAGTTGTCAAAAAGTTCGGACAAGTAAACTTCCTTATCAACGGCGCAGGCGGAAATAATCCCAAGGCAACCACCGACAACGAGGTTATGACGGCGGATCTTGAAGGAACGAAAGACTTTTTCGCCCTTGAAGAAAGCGGGCTTAAATTCGTGTTTGACCTTAATATTACGTCGGCGTTTCTGGTGACGCAGGTTTTTGCAAAAGACATGGTCAAAACAGGCGGGAACATCATCAATATTTCGTCGATGAATGCGTTCAGACCGCTCACCAAAATCCCTGCATACAGTGCGGCGAAAGCGGGCGTATCCAATTTTACCGAATGGCTTTCCGTGCATTTTGCGCCGTGTAATATTCGTTGCAACGCAATCGCGCCGGGATTTTTCGTGACAAATCAGAACAGGACGCTTTTGTTCAATGCGGACGGCACGCCGACGGCAAGAACGGGCAAGATTCTGAACGCAACGCCGATGAAAAAATTCGGCGAAATCAGCGACCTTATCGGGTGTCTGTTGTGGCTTGCCGACGACAAAGCAAGCGGATTCGTAACGGGTGCGGTTATCCCCGTTGACGGCGGATTCTCGGCATACAGCGGAGTGTAATATGAAACAAGTAATTCCCGTTGTCGTCATAAACGACGAAAAAGAAACGATAGAAATTCTCTCGAAATTGAGAGAAGGCGGCATAAACTGTGCGGAAATCACCTTCCGTACGGCGTGCGCGAAAGAAGCAATCGCAATCGGCACGAAAGCCTTTGAAGATATGAATATCGGCGCGGGTACGGTTATCAACGCCGAGCAGGCAAAAAGCGCGGTACAGGCGGGCGCAAAGTTCATCGTGTCCCCGGGGTTTTCCGACGAAGTGGCTCGCTATTGTACAGACGAGAAGATTCCGTATTATCCGGGGTGTGTGACACCCACCGAGATTATGCGCGCGCTCTCGTACGGACTGAACGTCGTTAAGTTTTTCCCGGCGGGCGTATATGGCGGTCTGAAAGCGATGAAAGCATTGTCGGCGCCGTTCCCGCAGGTCAGATTTATACCGACGGGCGGTGTGGATTTGAGCAATTTGAAAGAATACCTTGATTTCGATAAGGTGTACGCCGTCGGCGGCTCTTTTATGATGAAAGGCGATATCGTAAAAAACTGTAAGGAGATTGTAAAGATATGCGAGTTGTGACGTTTGGAGAAATAATGCTTCGTCTGGCACCCGAAAACTATTTGCGGTTCGTACAGGCGGACAGGCTTGAAGCGACTTTCGGCGGTGCGGAAGCAAACGTTGCCGTGTCGCTTGCAAATTTCGGCGACGACGTTTCGTTTGTGAGCAAACTTCCGTCCCACGAGATAGGACAAAGCGCGATAAACTCCCTTCGCAAATTCGGCGTCGGCACGTCGTTTGTCGCAAGGGGCGGCGAGCGAGTCGGCATTTATTACTGCGAAAAGGGCGCGAGCCAACGCCCGAGCAAAGTCATATACGACAGGGCGGGCAGTGCAATCGCAACCGCAACCGACGACGACTTCGACTGGGACAAAATTTTCGACGGCGCAAAATGGTTCCACTTTACGGGAATCACGCCCGCGCTTTCCGACACGCTTGCAGGCATTGTCTTGAAGGCTGTCAGAATCGCAAAAGAAAAAGGAATAACCGTGTCGTGCGACCTGAATTTCCGCAAAAAACTTTGGAGCAAGGAAAAAGCGAAAGAAGTTATGAGCGAGATTTGCAAGTACGTCGACGTGTGTATAGCAAACGAAGAAGACGCAAAAGACGTGTTCGGAATCGAGGCGGAAAACACCGATATCGAAAGCGGCAAACTCAACGAACAAGGTTACGTTTCGGTTGCGAGACAACTTGTCGATAAGTTCGGCTTTAAGGCGGTTGCAATCACATTAAGAGAAAGCATAAGCGCAAACGACAATAATTGGTCGGGAATGCTGTACACGGACGGCAAAGCGGTGTTCAGCAGAAAATACGCAATGCATATCGTGGACAGAGTCGGCGGAGGAGACAGCTTCGGCGCAGGGCTTATTCATTCGTTGCTGGCAGGTAAAAACGCGCGCGACGCGATTGAATTTGCAGTTGCCGCAAGCTGTCTGAAACACTCGATCGAGGGCGATTACAACATGGTCTCAAAAGAAGAAGTCGAAGCGCTCGCAAACGGAAACGCAAGCGGAAGAGTGCAAAGATAAAAGGATACTATTATGAATGAAATTACAATATCAGGGTTTTATGATGAAGTAAGCAGTGCATTAAGTACTCAAATCGCTGTTTTGCACGAACTCGGCGAAACTTATATGTGCCCGAGAAACGTGGACGGCAAGAACATTGCGGACTATACGTTTGAAGAATTCAAGGAAAAGATTTTCCCCGTGTTGAAAAAGGAAGGCGTGAAGTTTTCGTCCATCGGTTCGCCGATAGGAAAAGTCGGCATCGACGACGAAGAAGGCTTTGAGAAACAAAAGAAACAACTTGCGGAACTCGTGAAAATCGCAAAACTTACGGGGTGCGAATACATCAGGGTATTCTCCTTCTTTTACGGCGACAAAAATCCGAAAGATTGCACGGAGAAAGTTATTGCCCGCCTCAAAGAAATGCTGAAAATCGTCAAAGGCAGCGGCGTGAAACTTCTGCACGAAAACGAGAAAAAAGTTTACGGCGACGTGCCCGAAAGAGTTCTGGAAATTTACAACGCGATTAACGACGAAGATTTCGTTTTGTGTTTTGACGCAAGCAACTACGTCCAGTGCGACGTCAATCCGAAAACGGCGTTCGATATGCTGAAAGATTACGTCGTTTATTATCATATCAAAGATTGCTCGAAATACAAGGTCGAAGTCCCCGTCGGCACGGGCGAAGGGTGCTATCCGTACATTCTGGGCGAATTGAAAAAGCGGGGCTATCACGGCTTTATGACGCTTGAACCGCATACTTTCAAATACGCGATATTCAAGCCGATTGTCAATTTCGTCCCGTTTGCGGCACTTGCGATGAAAGATTATTTCAAGGCGTTCAGGCTTATCGACAAGAAAATGCACAGAAACTATTTTGCGTGCGCGTCAAGAAAACAAGTTTTCTTGTGGCAATACTACAATTTGAAAAAACTACTTAAAGAGGTGGAATAATGGATAAGAAAGAAATCAGGTACGGCATTGTAGGAATCGGTAAACAAGGCACGTTTTACACAAAGATATTCACCAAACTCAGCGGACTCGTAAAAGGTGCAAAGCTTACGGCGGTGTGTGACATTTTGCCGGAACGTCGCAAGTACGCCGAAGAAAACCTCAAAGGCGTTAAAGTCTTTGATAACTATCAGGATATGTTTGCGTCGGGACTTATCGACGTCGTTATGGTCGAAACCCCGCACTATTTCCACCCGCAAATCGCAATCGACGCGATGAAAGCAGGGCTGAACGTGCTTTGCGACAAGCCTGCGGGCGTTTACACAAAACAAGTCAGAGAAATGAACGAAGAAGCGAAAAAGCATCCGGAACTGCTCTTTGGAATGATGTTCAATCAGCGCACGAATCCGTTGTACATAAAAGCCAAAGAGATTATCGACAGCGGACGTCTCGGAAAACTCACGCGTATCGTATGGATAATAACAAATTGGTACCGCCCGCGTGCGTATTATGCACAAGGCGGCTGGCGCGGAACGTGGTGGGGTGAAGGCGGCGGCGTACTTCTCAATCAATGTCCTCACCAACTCGATTTATTCACCTGGCTTGCGGGGCTTCCCGTCAGCGTAACGGCAACGGCGTCGACCGTCGGTCGCGATATCAGCGTTGAAAACGACGTGACGGCTTATTGCAAGTTCGCAAACGGCGCAACGGGTGTGTTTATCACCTCGACTCACGACGCGCCCGGCACGAATCGCCTTGAAATCACCGGGGAAGGCGGAAAAATCGTCATTGAAAACGGCAAACTCGTCTTCACCGAAAACGAAGAAATGGAGCCTGCTTTTTCGGAACATAACACCGTGTTTATGGGCAAGCCGAAAACAAAAAAATACAAGTATCGCGGAATCGGGCATTATCTTGCCGTCACGAAATATCCGCCTCAGCACGTCGGCATAATCAAAAACTATACCGATTATCTTCTCAAAAAGACGGACAATTTCACGGCTCCCGGCGAACAGGGCATCGTCGGACTTACTTTCTCCAATGCAATCCACCTTGCAAGCTGGACGCATAAGGAAGTCCGGATTCCGTTTGATGAAGATCTGTATATCAGCGAGCTTGAAAAACGCAAGGAAGCCGAAAAAGAAAACGGCAAAAAATAATCAAAATACACAAAAAAGGGAGTTATTATGAGCGATATTTCAAACGTCGCACAGGCGACGGAACAAAGTTTCATTTCGCGCACAAGCGGACTCAAAAACAAGGATTATATCGGGTACGCGATGGGCGATACGGCGTGTTGTCTCGTTTTCGGGCTGGTTACGTCGTTTTTGCAAAAATTTTACACCGACATTTTCAGTTTAAGCCCGTTGTTCATCATGCTTATGTTCATCGGCGCGAGAGTTTGGGACGCAATTAACGATCCCATTATGGGAAGATTGTGCGACACAATCAAACTTTCCAAATGGGGAAGATATCGTCCGTGGTTCTTATGGGCAGCGGGTCCGTTGATTATTTCGACACTGCTGATGTTCATCAAATGGCCGGGGCTTACGGGCGAAGAAAACTACGTCGGCACCTGCATTTATGCAACGGTTACATACGTGATGTTCGGCATGAGTTACACGATGCTCCAAATTCCGTACGGCGGACTTGCGTCGGTCGTTACGACGGACGAGAAAGAGCGCACGAAACTTTCGGTGTTCCGTTCAATCGGGGCGGGCGTCGGAAGTATCCCGGCGGTGCTTATCGCGTCGTTTTGTTACAAAAAAATCGGCGTCAACGAACAGACGGGCAGAGTTATTTCCGAGATGCAGTATAAGCCGGTAATAATCGGCGTCGTAATCGTATCGCTGGTTGCGCTTGTTATGCTTATCCTTGCTTTTATGATGAACAAGGAAAGAGTTATCGCTCAGCCCAAAGAAAAAGTCGCAAAAGGCGAGACGAAACAAATCGTAAAAGGCCTGTTCAAAAACAGGGCGTTTCTGGCGGTCAGCGTGGCAAGTTTGCTGTTGCTTGCAGGACAAATGTTCACGCAAAGTTTTTATTTGTACCTGTTCGACGACTATTTCGGAAAGCCTTGGATGAACCTTGTTTCAACTGCCTGCACGTACGCGCCGATGGTTGTTTTTATGTTCTTCACGCCGAAACTCGTCAGAAAATTCGGCAAAAAAGAACTTTGCGGAATAGGTATGATTATCGCGGCGGTTGCAAACCTCGGAATGTTTGCTTTGCGCTCGGTTAACCCGAACATTCTGGCGTATCTGTTCCTGGTGCTTTGCTTTGCAAGCGGATGCGGACTTACTTTCATCATTTTGCAGGTCTGGTCAATGGCAACCGACGCAATCGACGATATCGAGGTCAAAACGGGACGTCGTGACGACGGCACCGCCTATGCGTTCTTTATGTTTTTCAGAAAGCTCGGGCAGGTCATCGCGGCAATCGCCGTAAACGGCGCGCTTCTCGGCATGCATTACGACTATACGAAAGGTGCGGTTCAAACCACGAAAAACCTTGAAATAATGTACGATATGGCAACCATTATCCCGGCGGTGCTTTTTGGAATTATGGCTGTCGTGTTGCTTGTATGGTATCCGCTTTCCAAAAAGAAAGTTGCCGATCTTCAAATTGCAAAAGAAGAACATCTCAAAAACGCATTCGAAAGCAACGCGATTGCAATCGACAATACAAGAGGCATAGAAACCCTTGGAGAATCGTGCGCGCAACTTGAAGAAGAAGCCGAAGAAACGACTGATACAAAAATAGATTAAATTGCACAAAACGGCATTTACAATGATAATAGCGAGGGATAAAATATGAAATACGGCGTACAATTGTTTTCTTTAAGAAAGTATCTGAAAGACGAAAAAGGATACGAACAAGTGTTCAAGCGCACGAAAGAAACGGGCGCGCAAGTGGTGCAGCTGTCCGGCGGAAAACCCGTCGCACCCGAATATATCAGGTCGCTTTCGGACAAGTACGACCTGCCGGTCTGCATAACTCACGATAACTTCGACAGGCTTGAAAACGATCTTGACGCGCTTATCGCCGAGCACAAGATTTACGGTTGCAATCGTATGGGCGTCGGCATGATGCCCAAAAAGTTCCGCACCGGAAAACTTGAAGATCTGGATAAATTTATCTCCTTTCTTAATTCCACCGCGCAGAAGCTTGCGGGAGAGGGTATGACGATTGCTTATCATAATCACTGGTTTGAATTCGACGAAATTGACGGAAAGATTATATACGACTATATAATCGAACATACCGATCCGCGCGTGGAGTTTATTCCCGATACGTACTGGATAAGATTTGCAGGAAAGGACATTGAAGAGTATCTTGAAAAGTTGAAAGGTAGGGTGAATACGCTCCATCTCAAAGACTACAAAAACAAAATTTTCAGAGCGGTGGGGAAGGGCACGCTCGATTTTAAGAGCATACTCGAAACAGCCGAAAAATGCGGGGTTCAGAACGCCGTCGTAGAGCTTGATTTTTCACCGAATCCGTATAAGAGCGTCGAGTTTTCGATGAATACGTTAAAGAGGATTGCAAATGAAAACTAAAACGATATCAACGCCTTGCGGCAACGTTATCGGCGAAATTACGCCGTACGGATTGCGGTTCAGTGGTATAAAATACGCAACAGCCGGACGCTTTGAAATGCCCGCCGAAGTCAGGTCTTTCGGTGGTGATTTCGATGCGACAAAACAAGGCGTATGCTGTCCGCAAATGCGCGCGTTCTGGAACGAAGAACACAGATTTTATTATCAGGAGTTCAGGAAAGGAAAAGAGTTTACTTACAGTGAAGATTGCCTTATCCTTGACCTTCATGCGCCCGACAACGCCAAAAACTGTCCCGTGATCGTGTTTATTCACGGCGGAAGTTTCACGGGCGGCAGCATAAATGAGATGCAGTTCAACGGTTCGGCGTACACTAAGCGTGGCGTGATTTTCATTGCGATAAATTATCGCCTTAATGTGTTTGGGTTTTATGCCGATAAGGAACATTGCCGAGGGAATCTCGGATTGTACGATCAATACACCGCGATCGAGTGGATCAGACACAACGTCAGTGCTTTCGGCGGCGATCCCGACAACATAACGCTGATGGGGCAAAGCGCAGGCGCGATGAACATACAAACGTTGATTTGCTCAAACTATCTCAAAGGCAAAGTCAAGGGCGCAATTATGTTGTCCGGCGGCGGAAAACGCACGGCGATACTCCCGTTGTCAAAGCCGAACGCGCGATATTGGAAAAAACTCGTGAAAGCAAGCGGAGCAAGCTCTTTTGACGAGTTCAAAACACTGCCCGTCGAGCAGGTCTGGACGGCGTGGAAAACAAAACATACGCTCGGGAAAGCGCTTTGTACAAAGCCCGTGATCGACAACGAATTGGTCAAAAACGCAAAGTACGACACAGACGTCCCGATAATCTTCGGAACAGTCAAAAAGGACTTATTACCGCCCGTGCTCAATCATATGGCAAGAACGTTTGCAAGAAAACAAAAAAGAAAAAATGCGCCGTGTTATGTGTTTTCGCTCATGCGGCTGTTGCCACCCGATAACGCCTCATTCCATTCCTGCGATCTTTGGTATGCGCTCGGCTCGCTCGGGGATTCTTTACGTCCTTTTACGCAAGCCGATTACGACTTGTCCGACGAAATGGTTGACAGATTTTCCGCTTTTGCCAAATCGCAAAATCCTAACGTCGACGGCAAACCGCAATGGAATGTCTATTCATCAAAACCCGATATCAAAGTTTTCAAATAAATCAAAATATGCATTTCAAGTGCGAACGCCCACCGCGCGTCACAAACTGCGCTTTTGACCAAACAAACGCATTTCATTTGTTTGTTTGTCTTTTGCTTGTTTGTTCCTTTTCCCCACGGGTACAAAGTATCCCGCGGGGGCCCCGGTTATTGCGCGTTTGACCAATCATTTTATGCTAAAAGCGAAATCGATTGCTTATTCATCTCCCCGCAAGTACAAAAGTATCTTGTGGGATTTTTTTGTAAGCGTTTGCAAGCAACCTCCGAACGCCGAAAACAAGTTTTCGGGTTCTCGCCCATAAATTGTCCCATACAACAAAAACAGCACATCATCTTGATGCGCTTTTTTGTTGGTGGGGACAACAGGGCTCGAACCTGTGACCCCGTGCTTGTAAGGCACGTGCTCTCCCAGCTGAGCTATACCCCCAACTTGTGGTGACCCCTACGGGGTTCGAACCCATGTTACCGCCGTGAAAGGGCGATGTCTTAACCACTTGACCAAGGGGCCACGAAATTAGGCGATTTGTTTCACAAATGTTTTGTTTCGACGTTTGCGTTTACGCAGAAACGGCGTAAAGAAAACATAGGGCGGGCAAAGCGCAGGCTTTGACCGGCTTCTTGGAAAGCGCCAAAGGCGATTACCAAGGGGGAAACAATAAAACAAATGTTTTGTTTCGGCGTTTTGCGTTTACGCGAAGACGGTTTTTAAGAAACAAACCTTTCGTAACGTTAAAGGATAGCTCAGTTTTCAAGGAACGTGTTGTTTGTTATTTATCCCGTCGTCGGTAAGCCGCGATGCGTCTTTCCGCCTGTGGGGATGTTTCCCTGCGACGGTAAGCCGCGATGCGTCTTTCCGCCTGTGGGGATGTATATGATTTTACCCGATAGCGCTTGCGCGCTTCCGCTTGTTTTTCGTCCGTTTATCAAAACAAGTTTATAAACGCCCGAAAATCAATCTATGCCGTTTGGCATTATCGTGTAAAATGATTTACATTTGGTAGCGGCGGTCGGATTCGAACCAACGACCTGCCGGGTATGAACCGGCCGCTATAACCATCTAAGCTACGCCGCCAAGTTGGTTGCGGGGGTGGGACTTGAACCACACGACCTTCGGGTTATGAGCCCGATGAGCTACCGACTGCTCTACCCCGCGCCGTTTGCATAAAAATCAAATGCTTAATTAGTTTATCTTATAATTGAATGTTTGTCAAACAAAAATAAGAAAAAAGGAATAAAAAATTCGTGAAAGACCGTGCAAAGGGGCGAAAAACGTGCAAAAAGGGGAGAATAGTTGCAAAAAACGGTCAAAACATATACAATAAAAGCATGAAAAAGGTGATTTCTGTCGCGCTTGTCGCGATACTTATTGTAACAACCGCGCTGACTTTTACGGGCTGCATATTCAATACCGGCGCAGAGAAAGAAGTTTACGGGGTGTACGGAGTCGACCGTATGTTTTACAATTCGTACGACGGAAAAACGTATAATTACGCCGAAAAATTCGACTATTACCTGCTTGTATTGTATAAGGGTGGCGAAAGCGAAAAGACGGGCAAGGTGATCTTAAAACCCGTCGGCGGCGAAGAAACCTCGTACGACGTTCACTTCACGCTGGAATTCGACGCGGAAAAAAGCAAGGTCGTGAAGAAGGTTATCGTCAAGGATTTCCGATTGCCGACGTACGGCGACTCGACTGGCACGCTGTCTTTTGAAGAGCCCGCGGAAGTAAGTTTCATGCTGTATCCGAAGCGCGAAGACCTGACGTATAGAATAACTCCGTCGAAAATCGAAGACGGCAAATGGAAGTTCAGCAAAAACCTTTTGGAATTCAATAAGATTTCAAGCAGGACTTCCGACAAGAAAATCGAACGCGCAAAGAAAAAACAAACTAATTCCCGCGAAAAACGCGGCAGTACCTCAGATTGACCAAAAACCGCTTAACCGCGGTTTTTTTAATAAAGGAGAATTATGAACGTAAAAAGAAGCCCGCGGACAATAAATAGAAAAACGTAATAAAAAAAAGACTTGCAACCGTCTGCTGCAAGTCTTTTCTTTTTGATTTGATTTTTTCAGTCGATTTTGTCGGCGTTCGAGTTATTGTCGTCGGACGAGTTGTTGTCGTCGGACGAGTTGTTGTCGGCCGAATCCGTGCTGTCTTCAAGGGCGTACAGTTTCATTTCGTTGAAGTCGAACCAGTAAATCTTGTCTTTGAGAGCGATTGTTACGAAGTCGATGACCGCGATAACCCACCAGCCGCAGAAGATAAGAAGAATGACGGAAAGAACCGCGCCGATCGTATCTTTTTTCACGATGCTTTTCGAAAGGCGATAAAGATTCGTGGGGATTGCCCAAAGGAAATTGAGAAGGAACTTGACCCATCTGCCGAGCCCTTCGTATGATTTAATATAATTTTTTGCGAAGTCTTGCATAAAAAACCTCCAAACATTTTTTTCGAAAGGAATAATACTACCTTGAAAATCAAAAGTCAACGGTTACGGCAAAAGAATTTCGTCGTCGTCGCTTAAAGAGTGTATGGAAGAAAAGTCGTAATTATTCGTTTCGACGTCGGGAAGAGACGACGTTTGTTTTTTCTGTGGCCACTCGGCAATAAGGATAGCCGCCGTCATTCCGATTATCGAAAGGGCGAGATACCAGGTGAATTTGTCGCCGCCCAGAATCACCGCAAACACCGCGCCCAGCGTGCTTTCAAACGACAAAACGAGCGAAACTTTCGACGCGTCGATTGTCTTTTGCGCGCGCGTCTGAACGATATAAGCAAACGCCGTATTCAACACGCACAGGGTGAAGAGCGGAAGGATAATGGATTTCGGGAAAGAGCAATTCAGCATTGCTTTGCCGTCGACGATAAATCCGACGACGAAAAACAAAACGGCGGCGGTCAGCATTTGTACAAAGGTCAGCGCGCCCGCGGGCGTGGACTTCGTCGCTTTGTCAAGGACAAGATAATGGACGGCAAACCCCACAGCGCAGAAAAACGCGAGAAGGTCGCCGAAGTTCAGTTTCGACAAGCCGCCGAAAGCCAGACACGCAATGCTTGCGAAGCCCAGAAATCCCGCGACGAATGCGCGGATCGGCGGACGTTTTTTGTGCGCCGCCCAAATAAAAAACGGCACCATCACGACGTAAAGCCCCGTCATCAAAGACGTGTTCGTCGCCGACGTGTAAACCATTGAATAAGTCTGACAGCCAAAGCTGAAAACAATAAGCGTTCCTGCCAAAACGCCACTTAAACACTGCTTTATGTTAAGTTTAACTACCTGTTTGAAAAATAAGATGAAAGTTATGAGCGCGGCGACGGAAAATCGCAATACGTTCAGAAGCGACGGCGAAACATACGGCAACACCTGTTTCGTGAATACAAAGCCCAAGCCCCAGACGATGGTGACCAAAGCAAGCAAGAAATATAAAAACAAGTTTTTACGCTTTTGCACTTTTCTACCTTCTCCGACGGGCTACCTCGCCAAGGAGCGTTAAGAAAACCATTACGATTATATCATATTATAAAAAAAACACAACTTTTTTGTCGGGGGGACGCGGTTTTTTTTGTGCAATCTGTTGAAAGCCGCCGCTTTATTTGATAATATATATTTATAACAAATTATCCTTAAAAAGAGGTAAAATTATGGATATCAAAAAGTGTTGGTACAAGGAAATGACCGTTTACCAGATCTGGCCCAGAAGTTTCAAGGACGGCAACGGCGACGGCATCGGCGACCTGAAAGGCGTGCTGGAAAAACTTGATTATCTGAAATGGCTGGGTATTGACGCCATCTGGTTTTCGCCCGTTTACAAAAGTCCGCAATGCGACTTCGGATACGACATCGCCGATTATCGCAACATCGCGCCCGAATACGGCACCCTTGACGACTTCAAGGAGGTGTTGAAAGGTTGCAAGGAAAGGGGCATAAAAGTCATAATGGACCTTGTCGTCAACCACACGTCGACCGAACACGAATGGTTCCGGAAGTCCCGCATGGGCGGCGACGACAACCCGTATAAGGATTATTATTTCTGGCGCAAAGGCACGGGAAAGGACGGGAAAGGTTATCCCAACAACTGGACGTCATCGTTCCCCGGCCCCGCTTGGACGTGGGACGACGAAAGGAAAGAATATTATCTGCACCTGTTCGCCGTCGGACAGCCTGACCTGAATCACGATAACCCGAAAGTAAGACAGGAAGTCATCGACATTTACAAATACTGGCTCGATATGGGCGTGGATGGTTTCCGCGAAGACGTCATCACTTATATCAGCAAGGAAGAAGGGCTGCCGAACGGCAATCCGCTTTCACCCGTCATGCGCGGAGTTACGCACTATAACAGGGGGCCGCACCTTCACGAATATCTGCAACAGTTCAAAAACGAAGGCTGGGGCAAATACGACTGCATGACCGTCGGCGAAGCGCCCGGAATGACGCCCGATATCGCTCTCGAATTCATAAAAGAAGGCGACAAACAAGACCTTAATATGATGTTCCATTTCCAGCATATGGAAGCGGACTGCATCGGCAACGCCTGCGTGCACACAGGATTCAAACTCAAAAAACTCAAAAAAGTTATGTCGACGTGGCAGGACAAAATGTACGGCGTCGCGTGGAACGCAAACTATATGGAAAACCACGACCAACCCCGTTCGGTTTCCCGTTTCGGCGACGAAAAGAGATATCACGACTTGTCGGCGAAAGTGCTTGCAAACTCGTATTTCTTCCTGTCGGGCACGCCGTTTGTGTATCAGGGACAGGAAATCGGAATGACCAGCATATACCTTAAAAACATTCGCGATTACGTGGACGTTGCGGCGTTCTGCACGCACGACATAATGAAAAAACTCGGTCTTCCCGAAAAGCTCGCGATGAAAATGCTTGCATACGGCAGCCGCGACAATGCCCGCACCCCCGTACAATGGACGGACGGCAAGTGCGCCGGGTTCACGACGGCAGACCGCGCCTGGTTCCATATCAACAAAAACTATAAGGATATCAACGTCGAAAGCCAGATTGACGACGAAAACAGCGTCCTTAACTACTATCGCGAACTTATCAGGATAAGAAAAGAAAACCCGATTATAATCTACGGCGACTACAAGTTGCATTATAAAAACAGCAAAAACCTGTGGGTTTACGAAAGGAATTACGAAGGGAAACGTATGCTTGTCGTGCTGAATTTCTCGGACAAAGCGGTCAGATTCAAGGCGCCCGAAGGCTTCGACCTTGAAAAGGGCAAGTTACTTATCGGAAACTACAAGGACAACAAAGTGGTAAACAACGGCTTTGTTACCCGTCCGTGGGAAGCAAGGACGTATATCTTCGGATAAACGGCAAAAAAACGAAAATGCGGGGGCTTTTCGGAGTCCCCGTTTGTATTTTTAAGATTATTTTGAAAAAAGTTGGAAATTTTCAAGAGATAATCCGTATATAAAGTAGAGTCATGTTGAAAGAAAAGGTAGCGCGCGCTATCAGACAACTTAAAAAGGGCAAAACCGAGTATTTTGACGAGATTTACGATTTGACAAGGGCGTCGGTGTATTACGTGATACGCGGCGTGTTGAAAGACAGCCATCTTGTCGAGGACGCAATGCAGGAAACGTACATCGCTTTTCTGAATTCGGTTGCGAAAATCGACGATGAGCAAAACCCGCTTTCGTACCTTTTGCAAATCGCGAAGAACAAGGCGCTGGACGAGACGCGGCGAATGACACGGGCGGCGGGCGCGAATATCGACGACGTCGAAATCGCGACAAGCGACGTGACCGTTTCGGATCTTCCGCTTCTCGAACACGCAAGGCAGAATTTAAGCGACGACGAATTCCGCATACTGGAACTCACGACGATTTACGGATACCGCCGCGTCGAAGTCGCAAAAATGCTTGGCGAACCCATATCCACGATAAACTGGAAATATAACAAGATTATCAAAAAAGTCAAAACGTTTTACGGCGAGGTTTATAATGAAAAATAAAAACAAGATTATAAACGAATTATACGAAAAGTCCCCCGACGTCAGAGAGAGAATCAGAAAAGACGTCGATTTTTCGCAGTTTGAAAAGAAGAACGCGCCCGCCGCAAAATCGTCAAACGGATTCAAGTGGGCGACGGCAGTCTTGTCCGTTGCGCTTATCGCGATGATTGCGGTGCTTGCGCCGATTATCGCAAAAACGTCCAAGCCCGGAAAATCCCCAAAAACCCCCGGCGTTTCGTACGCGTCGGACTACGTCGTGTTTATCGACGTCAACCCGTCCGTAAGGCTCGACGTGTCGGGAAAGGACGTCGTTACCGCGCAAAAAGGTATGAACAAAGACGGCGTGGTTTTGCTTTATCAGGAAAACCTTGTCGGCAAAAATATCGACGAGGCGGCAACTTATCTTATTGAAAAAATGGACGAGGCGGGGCTTGTGAAGGATAAAGGCAAAGTCAGAATTTCCGTCGCCGACAAAAAAACAGGCAAACGCATCGACGAAAAACAGCGTCACGCCTTAGAAGTCGTCAACAACCTGTTCAAAAACAAAAACAAGGACGTTTCCGCAATGATTTTAAGCGATAATGACATCGACGCCATCGAGGATTATTACGACAACAACAACGTCGGCGAGTACGAAAAGCAGATGGTTGAAGAGTTCAAGGCGAAATTACTTCTTGCAATCGACAAAAAAATCGGGCGCATCGACAAACTTCTTAATATATTGAAACCGTGGGAAAAAGACGAGCGCAAGGTGAAAAATCTTGACCAAAACGACGCGGAAAAAGCCGCGCTTGAAGCAATCAAGGTTTATTGCGCCGACTATAAGGTGAATTACCACGAGGTCGCCAACGACGAAATCGCCGAGTTTTGTAAAGAACTTTTTGACAAAAAGAAAGACCTTCTTGAATGTATCGACGACATCAAAAATCCCGACGGCGACGACTCCTACGGAGAGATCCTGTCCGACCTTCTGGAAATCGTCAAGGAAGAACTTTTTGAACAAGAAGATTAAAAATTATTCAAAAACGTTAGAATTTTTTAAGGGCTTGTCCGTATATTAAGTAGAATAAACAGGAGGTAACCCCTTATGAAAAAGAAAATAATATCAATAGTATGTGCGCTCGCTCTTATCGGAACGATGACGGCTGCACTCACGGCGTGCGACGTCAAAGGCGGCGGCGGTAACGCGGCGAAAGTCAAAGTCAACGCAAACGACGTATACGCGCTTTCCGCGCTGACCGGTGCGGAATATCTTGCTCAGACCGAAAGCGGCGCAACCGGCGCGGCGGAAACAACCCGCCCCGGCGTCATAACCGACGCGGACGTAAGCGGCATCAAAGACTGTCTTAATATGTTTGACGACATTCTTGCGGGTGGCGGAATCAGCCAGAACGTTGCAGAAAACACAGATAAAGACGACGAATTCAAAGATTATCCTTTCGTCATGACGGTCACCGTCGGCAACACCGGCATCACTGCAAAAATGTATTATAAGGAAGTCAACACCGTCACCGAAACCGAAATCGACGACGGCGAGGAAGAAACCGAAGTGTCCACGACTTTGTCGGGCGTGATGGTATTCGGCGACCAAAAGTTTGACGTAACGGGCAAAAAGGAAATCGAAACCGAAGGCAACGAAAAAGAAACTTCCATCGAATTCACCACCAAAAGCCAAACAAACCCCGATAACTACGTCAAAATCAAACAATCCGTAGAAGTTGAAAACGGCGCTCAGGAAGTCGAATACGAATACGAAATCTACGAAAACGGCGAGAAAGCACGCGAATTCAAGCTTGAAGTCGAAGACGAAAACGGCAAAACCGAAGTATCCTTCAAAATGGAAATCGAAAACGCCCCCGAAGAAACCGAATATAAAATCATCAAAGGCGACGTGGACGGAAAATTCAAGATTAAGTACGAAAAGGGCAAAGAAAAAGGCTTTATCACCGTTGAATCGGTTGAAGGCGGCTATAAACTCACCTACAACAACGGCTACTCCGAAGTCATTTAATAAAACATAATTTTCCTTATCATTTATCCCTAAAACAAAAACAAAACCCTGCACCGCAGGGTTTTGTTTTATAAAGCGAAATCGGTCAAATCCGCAAAATATTGACATATTGCAGGAAAAATGATATTATTAACGTGCGACAAATCTTAATAAGCATAGTGCAAAGAGCCTTTTACTTTGGTAACAGGTGCATTATTCGCATTACATAGTCTTTGCACTGGGTGTAGTATGTAGATTTGTCGCAAAATCAGCGGGGATGCACTTGTTATATTTTTTTGCTTATTTTTGACGCCCTGCAATAAGTTTTGCGAGGTTTGTTATGAAATCCAACAAAAAAAGAATCCTTTTTGTTCTTGCCATTCTGACAATGGCACTTGTTTTGTCGTGCGCTTTTGTCGCTTGCGATAAAGCCGGCACGGATAAAACCGGCACCGATATTGTAGCCGACTACAAGGTCACAATACACTCGAACAACGGGCAAGGCGATATTGTATGGGATATAACCAAAGAAATCCCGACTATCACAAAAGACGGCTTTCATATCGCGGGATACTTCCTTGACGCGCAGTTGACGATAAGCACCACGCTGGAATCCTTGAAAGCAACAGGGCTGACAAATAACATCGACATTTACGTGAAGTGGGAAGAAGACGTTTGCGAACACGTTGAAGTGATAGACAATGCAGTCGCGCCGACTTGCACGGAAAAAGGACTTACCGAAGGCAAACATTGTTCAAAATGCGGAAAAATATTGCAAGAACAAACTGAAATTCCCGCACTTGACCATGATTTAGAACACCATGCCGGGCAACCTGCAACGTGCACCGAAAAAGGTTGGAAAGAATACGTAACCTGCAAACGCGAAGGGTGCGATCATACAACGTATGAAGAAATTCCCGCACTCGGTCATACCGGTGGCACGGCAACTTGCACTGAACAAGCCGTATGCGAAAGATGTAACGAAAAATACGGAAACCCCTTGGGACATGACTTAGAACACCATGCTGGACAGCCCGCAACATGCACCGAAAAAGGTTGGCATGCGTATGACACTTGCAAACGTGACGGTTGTACTTATACGACCTATCAAGAAATCGACGCACTCGGTCATGAAATTGAACACCACGACGGACAAGAAGCGACTTGCACCGAAAAAGGTTGGAAAGAATACGTAACCTGCAAACGCGAAGGGTGCGACCATACAACGTATGAAGAAATTCCCGCACTCGGTCATACCGGCGGCACGGCAACTTGCACTGAACAAGCAATCTGCACAAGATGTAACGAAAAGTACGGCAGTGCTCTCGGTCATAAATACGGCGATTTAATTCCAAAAACAGAGCCTACTTGCTCGGCAACGGGCACGGAAGCGCATTACAAATGCTCGGTTTGTAACAAAGTATTTAAGGATGACGAACACAAAACGGAAACAACGCTTGACGATTTGACGATTGCAATAAATCCAGATGCTCACAACTTCGGAGAATGGACAAAAAATGAAGGCGCAGATACGCATACAAGGGTTTGCTCTTTCAACAACGAACATGCAGAAACGGAAAATTGCCATGGCGGAACTGCAACATGTATCGAACAAGCGGTGTGCGAAAAATGTAACGAAAAATACGGCGAGTTTGCAAAACACAATTATAAAGACGGCGTTTGCATAGTTTGCGGGATTCATCGCACAAGTGAAGGTCTTGAATATTCGTTGAACAGCGATGGAAACGGCTATACCGTGAAGGGAATCGGCACTTGCACCGATAAAGAACTTATTATTCCGTCCGAATATAATTCAAAACCCGTGACGTGTATCGCAAGCAATGCCTTCTATCATTGCACCAGACTTACGAGCATAATAATCCCAAACAGTGTGACAAGCATCGACAGAAGTGCCTTTAATGGTTGCACCAATCTTACGAGTGTGTCAATTGGAAATAGCGTGACGAGCATCGACGATTATGCCTTCTATGATTGCAGCAAACTCACAAGCATCACAATCCCCGACTGCGTGACAAGCATCGGACGGGGTGCCTTCGAGTATTGCACCGGGCTTACGAGCATAACTATTCCCGACAGCGTGACGAGCATCGGATCTTCTGCCTTCTATGGTTGCAGCGGTTTGACGACCCTAAATTGGAATGCAATAGCATGTAAGACTACTGTCTCATATGATCCTGAAATATTTAAGGGGTGCTCAAGCCTTACCACATTAAATATTGGAAACAATGTAAAAATCATTCCTTCTTCTGTTTTCAGATGTGACCGTTTAACGAGTGTGACAATCGGAAATAGTGTGACGAACATCGGCGATGGTGCCTTCTATGGTTGCAGCAATTTGTCAAACATATATTATGTGGGAGATGTAGCGGGCTGGTGCGGAATAAGCGGACTTGACAGTTTAATGTCAAGTTCACGTACACTTTATATCAGTGACAAAAAAGTTGAAGGTGATTTAATAATTCCAGACAGCGTGACGAGCATCGGCAATTCTGCCTTCTCTGGTTGCAGCGGACTTACGAGCGTGACGATCCCGGACAGCGTGACAAGTATCGGCGGTAGTGCTTTCTACGATTGCACCGGTTTGACGAGCGTTACAATTGGAAACAGTGTGACAAATATCGGTAATTTGGCTTTCTATAATTGTAGTAAATTAACGAGCATCACAATCCCGGACAGCGTGACAAGCATCGGCAGCTCTGCCTTTTCGGGTTGCAGCGGTCTTACGAGCATAACAGTTGCCAAAGGAAACACAAAATATCATAGTTCCGGCAACTGCCTTATTGAAACGGCATCTAAAACTTTGATTTCGGGTTGCAATACAAGCGTCATTCCTTCTGATGGTAGTGTGACAAGCATCGGCGGCTCTGCCTTCCGGGGTTGCAAAGATCTTACGAGCATCACAATCCCGGACAGCGTAACAAGCATTGGCGGCTCTGCCTTTGCGGGTTGCAGCGGGCTTACGAGCGTGACAATTCCCGACAGTGTAACGAGTATCGGCGATTATACCTTCTATGGTTGTAGCGGTCTTACGAGCATAACAATTCCGGACAGTGTAACGAGCATCGGTATGCGGGCTTTCTATGGTTGTACAGGGCTCACGAGCGTGACAATCGGCAATGGTGTTACGAGCATTGGCGGATTTGCCTTCTATAGTTGTAGCGGTCTTACGAGCATAACAATTCCCGACAGCGTTACGAGTATAGAAAGTTATTCTTTCTATCGATGCAGCAGCTTAAAAGCAGTATATATTACGGATATAAATAAATGGTGTAATATTGACTTTGGAGAATACGATGCAAATCCTTTAAAAGTTGCCGGTAACTTGTATTTGAACGGTGATTTGGTAACAAATCTTGTTGTTCCAACCGGCGTTCAAATTATTAAGTTTAGTGCGTTTGATGGTTGTACCAGCTTGACTACTTTAACGATTCCCGGGAGCGTTTCGGTAATTGAAACTAGGGCTTTTTCATATTGTAACAACCTTACAACTGTGGTGATTGAAGAAGGTGTAATGGTTATTGATGAATGGGCGTTTGAAGGTTCCAATCGTTTATCATCCATAACTATCCCCGACAGCGTAACAAACATCGGCCACGATGCCTTCTCTGGTACTTCATGGTATAATAATCAACCCAATGGGCTTGTTTATGCCGGCAAAGTTGCTTATAAGTACAAAGGCTCAATGCCGAATAACACTTCAATCGTTATCAAAGAAGGAACATTGCTTATCACAGAATATGCCTTCGATTGTTGCACCAATCTTACGAGCATAACTATCCCCGACAGCGTGACAAACATCGGTGATAATGCCTTCCAAGGTTGCTCTTATCTTACGAGCATTACAATCCCCGACAGCGTGACAAGCATCGGCAATAATGCCTTCTATGGTTGCTCTGGGCTTGCGAGCATAACTATCCCCGACAGCGTGACAAGCATCGGCAATAATGCCTTCTATGGTACTGCATGGTACAATAATCTGCCCGACGGCCTTGTGTATGTAGGAAAAGTCGCTTATAAGTATAAAGGAGAGATGCCAAGCAACACCTCGATTGTATTAAAAGAAGGAACATTAGGCATTAGCGATTATGCCTTCATTCATTGCAGTGGTTTGACGAGCATAACTATCCCGGACAGTGTAACGAGTATTGGAGGTTTTGCTTTCTATAATTGTGGGCTTACGAGCATTACTTTCAACGGAACGATAGCGCAATGGAACGCCATATCTAAAGGCTCTGATTGGAAAGGCGGCGTGCCGAGTGCGTGTAAGGTTATTTGCACGGACGGGGAAATTCCAATTAGTGAGGCGTGAAAACATAGCATAAAACAAACCCCTCCGCGACTTGCGGAGGGGTTATTTTAATAAGGTAACAGCAACTTGCCCGATGGGCAAAGTTCATCGACGGGGCGATTTCAGTCGGTTGGAAAACGGATTTCACAAATTCGCCGACGGCGAATTTATTTCATTGTAGCGCCCGAGTTACATCTTGTCGGGGGCGGCGATGCCAAGAAGCGTCAAGCCCGTTTTGATGACTTGTTTCGTCGCTTTTGTGAGCAGGAGCATTGCGTTTCTTTGCGGTTCTGCCGCGTCGATAATGCGGTGCTCGAAGTAGAACTTGTTGTATGCCTGACATACCGCCATCACCGCGCGCGAGATATAGCACGGCTCGTACTTTTCGGCGGCGTCTTTGACTGCGTCGGGGAATGCCGCGATCGCTTTCACGACGGCGTTCGCTTCCGCATTGTCAAGGGCGGAGTAATCGACGTCATTTGTAATTTCCGCACGGCTTAAAACGCTTGTGCAGCGCGCGTGAGTATATTGTACGTACGGTCCCGTTTCGCCCTCGAACGACAGCACGCGGTCGTAACTGAAAACGACGTCTTTTATGCGGTTGTTGTAAAGGGCGGAGAACACCACCGCGCCGACGCCGATATCTTCGGCAACCGTCGCTTTGTCGTCAAGACCTTTCGATTTTTCGTCCAGAATTGCGCGGGCTTTTTCCACGGTTTTGTTGAGGACGTCTTCCAAAAACACGACCTTTCCTTCGCGGGTGCTCATTGCGCCGTCTTCCATCGAAACCATACCGAAAGCGACGTGCTCCAAATCCTTGTACCAGTCGTAACCCATAAGTTCAACGACCTTAAACCACTGCTTAAAGTGCAGATTCTGCTGATAAGCCACAACGTACAGGCATTTATAAAAGTCGTATGTTTTCTTGCGATAAAACGCCGCGGCAAGGTCGCGCGTGGCGTAAAGCGTCGCGCCGTCCGCCTTTAAGATCAAGCACGGCGGCATATTGTATGCGGACAAATCCACAACCTTTGCGCCCTCGCTGTCTTTGAGCAATCCTTTTGCGCTAAGCTCGTCGATGACGGGCTGCATTTTGTCGTTGTAAAAGCTTTCGCCGGCGTAACTGTCGAAGGTGACTTTCAGACGTTTGTACGTCCTGTTTACTTCCTTCATCGTGATGTCTTTGAACCAATTAAACAGGGCAAGCGCGTCTTTGTCGCCGTCCTCGATAAGTTTGAAGTAATGCCTTGCCTCGTCGTTCAGCGAGTCGTCCTTTTCGGCTTCTTTGTGGAAGCGGACGTATATATCGAGAAGGGCGCGGATACCGCGTTTTTCGATGTCGTCTTTGTTGCCCCAGAGTTTGTATGCGACGATAAGTTTGCCGAACTGCGTGCCCCAGTCGCCAAGGTGATTTATGCCGACCGCGCGGTAGCCCAAGAAGTTGAACGTGCGATAAAGTGCCGCGCCGATGACCGTCGTCATAAGATGGCCGATGTGGAAAGGCTTTGCGATGTTTATGGAAGAATAGTCAATGCAGACGGTTTTGCCCGCGCCGACGTCGGACGCGCCGTACTTGTCGCCTTCCGCGGCGACTTTATCCAGAATTATTTTGTTGTACGCGCTTTTGTTAAGGTAAAAATTGAGATATCCGTTTTTCGCCTCGACCTTATCGACAAATTTCGCAAGCGACGCAAGATAAAAGAAAGCGTCGGCGCGTTTTTTCGGCTCGGACTGACTGACGTCGTCAAAAAGTTTTTCAAACGGCTTTCCGAGTGAGGAAAACTCCGCGCGGAAATCGTCCTTTTCGTTTTCGGGCAAAAGATCGAGCAAAGAAGATTTGCTTTTTACCGACTCTCGCACGGCGGAAACCCTTTCGTGAATGCGGTTTATGCGTTTGAGTTTTGCGACGATATCGCTTGCAAGGTCTTCGGCGATTTTGTCGGGGGCTTTCCTTAAAACCCTTGCGAAACGGAAGCACGGCAAGGAATAGTCGCCGTTGCCGCTTTCTTTGGGCACCGCAATAAGGGATTCGACGTCCTGCCGGTCGACGCCGTCGATGTTGATAAGTTGCGAAATCTCGTGTTTGTAATCCATAAGTTGCCTTTTTATTTGCTTTTATGCTTAAATAGTTTAAGTTATTTTATCATAGCAATTATATTTTGTAAACCAAAGTGCCGCCTTTCTCTTTACTACAAAATAAAAATGTTGTATTATATTTTCGACAAAAACAAGAGGTGTGATATGAAATTAGGCGTAGTCGGGCTCCCCAACGTCGGGAAAAGCACGTTGTTCAACGCAATTACAAACGCAGGCGCGATGAGCGCGAATTATCCTTTTTGCACGATAGAGCCGAACGTGGGCGTCGTCGCGGTGCCGGACGAAAGGCTTGAAAAACTCGCGGCGCTTTACAACAGCAAGAAAATCACCCCCGCAACCGTGGAATTCGTGGATATCGCGGGGCTTGTCAAGGGCGCGTCGAAAGGCGAAGGTCTTGGCAATAAATTCCTGTCACACATCAGGGAAGTGGACGCGATCGTGCACGTCGTAAGGTGCTTCGACGACGAAAACGTAACGCACGTTTCCGGCAAGGTCGATCCCGTCGACGATATCGAAACCATAAATCTGGAACTTATTTTCGCCGATATGGAAACGGTGGAACGCCGCATCGCAAAAGCGCAATCTATGGCAAAGGGCGGCGACAAAAAGTTTATCGAAGAGGCAAATCTTTTAACCCGCATTTATAAATGGCTTGAAAGCGGCAAACCCGTAAGGACGATGGAACTGTCCGACGACGAAAAGGAACTTGTGAAATCCTTCTTCCTGCTCACCGACAAACCCGTCATTTACTGCGCGAACGTGTCCGAAGACCAGACCGGCGGAAACGAATATACGAAAGCCGTCGAAGAATACGCAAAGGCGGAAGGCAGCGAAGTCGTCGTGATTTCCGCAAAGATCGAGGAAGAACTTGCAAGCCTTTCCGACGACGAAAGAAAAGCCTTCCTTGACGATTTGGGAATCGAAGAAGGCGCGCTTCCGAAACTTATCACGGCGTGCTATAAACTCCTTGGTCTTATCAGTTATCTGACCGCCGGCGAAAAGGAAGTCAGGGCGTGGACGATCGAGCGCGGAACGAAAGCGCCGCAAGCGGCAGGAAAAATCCATTCCGACTTTGAAAAGGGGTTTATCCGTGCGGAAATAGTAGATTATCATACGCTTTTGGAACTTGGCAGTTTCAACGCCGCCAAAGAAAAAGGCAAGGTGAGGAGCGAAGGAAAGGACTACGTAATGCAACCCGACGACGTGGTTTTGTTCCGCTTCAACGTATAATTTTTTCAAAATCCAAAACAATGAAAATCAAGACGCTCCCGAAAGAACGGGGGCGTTTGTTTTTGAAAATGAAAAATCCTTTCGATTTTTGTTTACTTATTATATTTACTTTGTTATAATCTTTTATATATTTTTTCAAACGAGGTATTTCCTATATGAACATGCTCGAAGTCGAAGCAAAATGGAATAAAAAATGGGAAGAGGAAAAAACCTATAAGTTCGATCCGTCGAGAATCGACAAGAAGTATTACGTCCTTGAAATGTTTTCGTATCCGTCGGGCGCAAAGTTGCACGTCGGACACTGGTTCAACTACGGACCGTCGGACAGTTTCGCGCGCTTTAAGCGTATGCAGGGCTACGAAGTGTTCCAGCCGATGGGATTCGACGCGTTCGGTCTGCCTGCCGAAAACTACGCGATAAAAACGGGTATTCATCCCAAAGACAGCACCCTGAAAAACATCGCGACGATGGAAAAACAGCTTAAAAACATCGGCGCGACATACGATTGGGATTACGAGGTCGTCACGTGCGATCCGAAGTATTATAAATGGACGCAATGGCTGTTTTTGCAAATGTATAAACACGACCTGGCGTACAGAAAGGAAGCACCGGTCAACTGGTGCCCGTCCTGCCAGACCGTTCTTGCGAACGAGCAGGTCGTTGACGGCTGCTGCGAAAGATGCGGCACGACGGTTGTCCGTAAAAATCTGACGCAATGGTTCTTCCGCATCACGAAATACGCCGAAGAACTTTTGAACGACATCGACAAACTCGACTGGCCCGAAAAAACCAAACTTATGCAAAAGCACTGGATCGGTAAATCCACGGGCGGCGAAATCGAGTTCCAAGTGAAAGACAAGGACGTCAGTTTCCGCGTGTTCACGACGCGCGCCGACACGATTTTCGGTATCACGTACGTCGTTCTCGCGCCCGAAAGCCCGCTTGTCGATAAGGTCGTCACCAAAGAGAACAAACAGATTGTCGAAGACTATAAATTGCAGTGCAGCAAAATTAACGAGATTGAACGTCTTTCGTCCTCGCGCGAAAAGACGGGCGTGTTCACGGGAAGTTACGCCATCAACCCGATAAACGGCAGGGAAGTCCCCATTCTCGTTGCCGATTACGTCCTTGCAAGTTACGGCACGGGCGCGGTTATGGGCGTTGCGGCGCACGACGATCGCGACTACGTTTTCGCGAAAAAGCACGGCTTGCCCATCGAAAGAGTAATAAGGAGCAAGGACGGCTCGCCCGACGATCTGCCTTATACCGACTACGGCATAATGTGCAACAGCGGCGAATTTGACGGTATGACCACCGAAGAAGGACGAGTCGCCGTCATCAGAAAACTTGAAAAAGAAGGGAAAGGGGAACTCAAAACCAACTATCGTCTGCGCGACTGGCTTATCTCGCGTCAGCGTTATTGGGGCGCGCCCATTCCCGTTATCCATTGTCCGCACTGCGGCGCGGTGCCCGTCCCCGAAAAGGATTTGCCCGTGGAACTTCCTTACAACGTCAACTTCACGCCCGACGGCGAAAGCCCGCTGAAAAAGTGCGACGAATTTATGAATGTGAAATGTCCCGTGTGCGGCGCGGACGCAAAACGCGATCCCGACACGCTCGACACCTTCGTATGCAGTAGCTGGTATTATCTGAGATACGTCGATCCGAAAAACGACAAGGAAGCGTTCAGTCGCGAAAAGGTTGACAAAATGCTTCCCGTCGATAAATACATCGGCGGCGCGGAGCACGCGTGCATGCATCTTTTGTACGCAAGATTTTTCACAAAGGCGTTAAGGGATATGGGATATCTCGACTTTGACGAACCGTTCAAGTCGCTTGTGCATCAGGGCACGATTTTAGGGCCCGACGGACAAAAAATGAGCAAGTCCCGCGGCAATGTAATTTCGCCCGATACGCTCATCGAAAAGTACGGCAGCGACGCTTTCCGACTTTACCTTATGTTCGGTTTTTCCTATGTCGAAGGCGGACCGTGGAACGATAAAGGGCTTGAAAGTATCCAGCGTTTCATGGACAGGGTTGAAAGGCTCGTGTGCCACAGCCGCACGTTCTCGTACAACAATAATCCTTTGACCGCTGCCGAAAAGAATATCGAATACGTCAGAAACAACACGATAAAATGCGTCACCGCCGACACCGAAAACTTTGCGTTCAACACGGCGATCGCGCGTATTATGGAATTTACGAACGCGCTTACCGATTACGAAAACAAAGTGTCCGACAAAAACGCCGTCTTTAAGGAGTGCGTCGAAGACCTTGTGAAAGTGCTTGCGCCGTTCGCGCCACATTTCACGGAAGAACTTTGGGAAATTTTGGGCAACAAATCCACGATTTTCAATACCGAATTCCCGAAAGTCAACGAAAAAGCCCTTATCAAGGACGAACTCGAACTCGCGGTGCAGATTAACAGCCGCGTGAAAGCGAAAATCGTCGTACCGTCCGGCGCGGACAAAGACGAAATCCAAAAAATCGCGATGGATTCCGATGAGGTCAAAGCCTTTCTCGACGGCGCGACCGTGAAAAAAGTTATCGTAATTCCCCATCGCCTTATCAACTTCGTAATATAGGAGAAAGATATGATTGATATTAACCTGATTCGCAGCAATCCCGACGCGGTGAAAGCGTCTTTGAAAAAGAAAGAATGTGACGTCGACTTTTCGGAACTTCTCTCGTGGGACGCCGAAAGACGCGCGCTTATTTCCGACGTCGAAAGTCTGAAAGCAAGAAAAAACAAGGTGTCGGCGGACATTCCCCGCTTGAAAAAAGAGGGCAAACCCGTTGACGCAATCTTTGACGAAATGAGAAAAATCGGCGAAGAAATCTCCGAAGACGACAAAAAAATCGACGATTTGCAGGAGAAAATCTTCAATTTCGTCGCGTGTCTTCCCAACCTTCCCGACGACGACCTCGTTGCGGGTGGCAAGGAAAACAACGCCGTACAAAAAGTCATCGGCAAAATGCCCGAATTCGACTTTGAGCCCAAAAACCACGTCGACCTTTGCACAAGCCTGAATCTCATCGACTACGAACGCGGCGTGAAACTGTCGGGCGGCGGATTCTGGATGTACCGCGGCGTCGGCGCACGGCTGGAATGGGCGCTTCTGAATTTCTTTATTTCGGAGCACCTGAAAGACGGTTACGAATTTATTCTTCCTCCGTTGCAACTCGGCTATAACTGCGGGTTCGGCGCGGGACAATTCCCCAAGTTTTCGGACGAAGTGTATTGGCTCGACGTTGACGAAGACCGAAAGAAAAACCGCTTTATGTTGCCGACTGCTGAGACCGCTCTCGTGAATATTTACTCGGGCGAAATCATCGACGAAAGCAAACTTCCGATGAAAATGTTCGCATACACCCCGTGTTTCAGAAAGGAAGCGGGAAGTTATCGAAGCGAAGAGCGCGGCATGATCCGCGGACATCAGTTCAACAAGGTCGAAATGGTGCAATATACCCACCCCGATCACAGCGACGAAGCCTTTGAAGAACTTGTGAATAAGGCAAGCGGACTCGTCGAAAAACTGGGGCTTTATCACCGCATATCGAAACTTGCCGCGGGCGACTGCTCGGCGTCGATGGCGCGCACGACCGATATCGAGGTCTGGATTCCGTCGATGGGTATTTTCAAGGAAGTTTCAAGCGTTTCGAACGCGCGCGACTATCAGGCAAGAAGAAACAACACCCGTTTCCGCGACGCCGCAACCGGCAAAACCCGTTTCGTGCATACCTTGAACGGCAGCGGACTTGCGACAAGCCGCATCCTTCCCGCGCTTGTGGAACAATATCAGAACGCCGACGGCTCGGTCACGGTGCCCGAAGTTTTAAGGCCGTTTATGGGCGGACTTGAAGTAATCAAATAATAAAAAACAAACAAAAACGCATTGAAAAACCGCCGTACAACGGCGGTTTTTTTGCGTCCGAAAAAACGTTACAAATCGTATTTTTCAAAACTTTTCGCGCCTTTTTTATACGAAAGCGCGGTGAGCCCTGCGCCAAAAATAATACCCGCAAACAAAATTACGAGTTTTGCCGCAAGGTGAAAGCCGTCCGTCGTCAGAAACACGTCTTTTACGACGGGTGCGTGCGAAAGCACGACGTCGATTGCGACGATTAAAAATCCGAGCGCGCTCGACAAGGCAAAATGTCTGCCGATTTTTTCGGGACTTTTATAATACGCCGTGAAAAACGTCAGGTTGAATATGCCGAAATACAAAAACGCGATTCCGTAAAAAGCAAGCGACGGCATCGAGCCCGCCTGATTTAAGGAAGTGTTTAAAACAGTGCAGCGAAGGACGGCAAAGGGAATCGTCACGACAATCGTCAAAAGTTCGAAAATGCAGACGGTGAGTATCCTTGCGCCGACAAGGTCGCGCTTTCTTACGGGCAGATTAAGGCTGTATTCCATGTCGTGATTTTCACGCGACGAAAGACACATAAAGAATATGCCGAGCGTGGTGTAAAAAAACGACACGAGATAAGGATAATTCGGGATAAGCAGCATGAAGGCAAACGACAAAAAAATGTAGTTCGTCGGGTGCGCCGCAAGGCGGAATTCCTTGTAAACAAGATTTTTCATAATTCCTCCTTTTCAAGATGCACCATAATGTCTTCAAGCGATGCGTCGGTTGTTTCAATGTTCAAAACATCGGCTTTATCGGCAGAAATCAACACGCTTAACCCGTCTTTCAGCCGTCTCACGCCGTGTGAGCACGCTGCGATATCGTCCGTGAAAGCGTCCTTTTTAACGAATGCGAGTTTGTATTTTTCCTTAAACGTATCGGTGGGTTCGCTTGCGAAAATCTTGCCGTTTCTGATGTAGGTAATGTCGTCGGCGCACTTGTCGAGATCGGACGTTACGTGCGTTGAAAAGAGTATGGTTTTCCCGTCGTCTTTAAGCGACAAAAACACGTCCAGAAGGTCCTCGCGCGAGACGGGATCGAGCCCCGACGTCGGCTCGTCCAGAATCAAAAGGTCGGCGTTGTGCGACAGGGCAAGCGCCAGCGAATACTTGACTTTCATTCCTTGCGACAACGCCTTTACGGTTTTGTTTTCGTCCAGGTTGAATTTTTCAAGATAGCCGCGATACGCCGTGTCGTCAAAGTTTTCGTAAAACCTTTTCGTGACGGCGGTTATCGTTTTCAGTTTTTTCGTGACGTAATAATCCGCGCCGCCCGAAACGTAGCCGACGCGGCTTTTGATTTCCTTTTCGTTTTCCGAAAAGTCCTTTCCGAAAAATTTTACCGTGCCGCCGTCCTTATGGACAAAACCCAGAAGACATTTGAGAGTGGTGGATTTTCCCGCGCCGTTTCTGCCGATAAATCCCATAATGCGTCCGCTCTCGACTGAAAAACTCACGTCGTCAAGGGTAAATGCGGGATAAACCTTTGAAAGGTGTTCAATTTCAAGAGTTTTCATTGTCGTTATTAAACACCTTGTCGACGTAACCCGAAACGTATTGTTTCGGAGGAATGGCGATACCGCGCGCGGGATCTCCGAAAAGAATAAGCGTGTCGCCGGGCGCAATGCCGAAAACGTCGCGCGCTTCCTTTGGAATGACGATTTGTCCTTTCTCGCCGACTTTTACCGTCCAGGCGAATTTGCCGTCTTTTTGCGATTTCATAATTACCTCAAAAGTATGAAAAGTATGATTTGTATAACTTATTTTACGCCGCGCGTTAAAAATTGTCAATAAAAAAATAAAAAACCCCGCTTGCGCGGGGTAAAAAGGATTTTTATTATCTGAATAATTTGTTATCTAAAATTCACGACGTTTATCGGCTCTCCGTCAAGATAGGACAAAAGGTTCATAACCGCGGTGTCCATAAGGCGTTTTCGGGATTCCTTCGACGCCCAGGCGATATGCGGCGTGATGATGCAGTTGTCCGCGCGAAGAAGCGGATTGTCGGGTTTTATCGGCTCTTCCGACACGACGTCGACCGCTGCAAACGAAACTTTGCCCGAGTCGAGCGCGTCTTTAAGCGCTTGTTCGTCGATGAGTCCGCCGCGCGAAGTATTGATGACGATTACGCCGTCTTTCATCATATCGAAGGCGTTTTTGTCAAGCATTTTTTCGTTGTCTTTCGTGAGCGGGCAGTGCAGCGACACGATATCCGCGCGGGAGTACAATTCCGCAAGGTCGGCGTATTCGGCGATTTCGCTGTCCAACGACATTATTTTGTCGTAAACGATGACGTGCATTCCGAACGCGTTTGCGATCGTGCCGACGGTGCGCCCGATTCTGCCGTATCCGACAAGCCCCAGAGTCTTTCCTTTCAGCTCGGTAAGCGGATAGTCCCAGAAACAAAAGTCTTTTGAATTTGTCCAGCGGCCTTGTTTTACGGCGTCGCTGTGGTGTCCGACGTGGTGGCAGCATTCCAGAATAAGCGCGAAAGTGAACTGCGCGACTGCCGCCGTGCCATAGGTAGGAACGTTGCAGACGGGAATACCGCGCTCGGCTGCGGCGACGGTATCGACGACGTTGAAGCCGGTTGCAAGCACCCCGATATATTCGATATTAGGGCAGGCGTCCAGAATTTCCTTTGTGATTTTCACCTTGTTCACGATGACCGCCTGATTATTGCCGATGCGTTTGACAACGGTGTCGAAGTCGTCGGGCGTTCTGTCGTACACGGTAAGCTCGCCGAGGTTTCTGAACCCGTCCCACGAAAGGTCGCCGGGGTTTTCGGTAAAACCGTCCAGAATAACGATTTTCATAAGTTCCTCCCTGAAAAAGTGCATAAAGTGCCGGAATTTGCAAAAACATTATTGCATTTTAATTGTACATTAAAAAGCGGGCGGTGTAAATACTCTTTTTCAAGAAAACGACAAAAACGGACGATTTTTTTGCAAAATTATCGGAAAAAATTGTCCTGTTACAGGACTTTTTTGCCTTTTGAATAAACTTCCGTGACTTTTCCGCGCTCGTCGACGACGTTGAACGACGCGTCATATCCAACGGAAAGGGCGGGGATTTCAAGCCCCAAATACTTTCTCGGCGATTCGGTCGCGCAATAAACCGCCTTTTCAAGCGGCACGCCGTAGCGGACGATGATTTCCACCATCTTCGCGATGTTCGTCGTGCTTCCCGCAAGGGCGGATTTGTCTTTGAGATACGCCGCGGTGCCGTCGGCAATTACGGGCGTGTTTTCGCCAAGGATATATTCGCCGACAGGCGCGCCGCACGGGGCAAGGGCGTCCGACACAAGTATGATTTTTTCATATCCTTTGCACTTATAAATAAATTTGAAAAGGTTTTCGCCGATATGCACGTCGTCGGCGATGACTTCCGTATAAATATCGTCAAAGTACATCGCGCACTCGTTTAGCCCGAGATGTTTCGTGATTTTGCCGTCGACGCGGCGGAATCCGCTTGACGCGCAGTAAATATGAGTCGCTCCGTCAAGCCCGACGTTTTTGCAGGCGATAATCTGATCGTCGATACTGTCGTCGTGTCCCGCCTGCGCCTTTATGCCGTTTCCGACGATTGCTTTTACAAGCGTGACCGCGTTTTTCGTTGCCGGACACAGCGTTACGATTTTAAGAACGTCCGCGTTTCGGCTGAAAAAATCCGCGTCCTTTTCGTCAAAGGAAGTCATTATATTTTCAACGGGCTGCGCGCCTTTTTTCGCAATGCTTATGTACGGACCTTCGATATGCGCGCCCAGAATTTCCGCGCCCGACGGCGACATTTTTCTCAGTTTTTCAAAGGCTTTGTCAAGCGCGGTAAGCGGGGTTGCGACAAAGGTCGGAAGGTATGCCCCGATACCGTTTGAAAGAAGGTAATTTCCGATTTCCGACAATGCGTTTTCGCTAAGTTCCGTGACGTCGTGAGTCACCGCGCCGTGCGTGTGAATATCGACGTAGGGCAGCGTAACGTATCGCGGCGCAGACTTTTCGCGCGTCTTTGAAACCTTTGAAATTTTTCCGTTTTCAACGGTTATATCGACGGCGTTATCGGCGAGTTTTCCGCCATAAATGAACTTTACGTTTTTAATTTCCATAATAAACCCCGTTTTTTGTCATAATTTGTAAAAATATATCGTTTCGGGCAGCTGCTCGAAATACAGCGACACAGCGGCTTTTTTGTTGAAATCGAGCGTCACGAGAGAGGTTGTTTCAAACTTGTATCTTCTGCCGTCCGAAAGGGAAAGCGCGCACGATTTTTCGTATTCTAAGGTGTCTTTCGGTTTCTTAAAAATTGCCGACAAAACGCCCGTCTTTTTTTCGACAAGGTTGTCTGCCGTACCTTTTGAAATCTCTTTGCCGCAAAATTTCACCGGGAAAGTCGGCGGTACGAGAAAGGTGAGTTTTGCGGCGGAAAACGTCGCGTTTGAAAAATGCAGCGCAAGACGGTTTTCTTCTTCGACGACGGATATTTTCACAAAATCCCCGTCGTATCCCGAAAAGTCGATATGCGCGGACTTTACCGAACACGACTTGGTTTTCACGTCCGAAAGCGCGTACTCCCCGTCAACGTCGAACCGCGCGGTCAGTTTCCCGTTTTTCACGCCGAACTTTTTTTCGGCCTTTACCGATTTTATAAACGGAACGAGCGACGTATGATTGAAAACTTCCGTTTCGTCAAAAGAAAGCCTGATGCCGTATCCGCTGTCAACGATTTTAATCATACCGATATTTTACCCTTTTTGGGGGCGGTAGTCAAGGCGCGAAATCACGTTTGAACGAGTCTCGTCATATATTGAAAAAAATCGTCGGGGGAAAAGGGTGGACAGATGCCGCGCGGAAGTCGATTTATCTCGGCTTAAAAAAACTTTGAAACGATAAAAGGAAAATGCGACGACGTGTTTGCCGTCGTGAAAGCGAACGCATACGGACACGGCGCGGCGGAAGTCGCGAAAACACTTGAAGAAAGCGGTTGCAAAAAATTTGCCGTGGCGTCGGTGTACGAGGCGGAAAGTTTAAGGAAAAACGGGATAAACGGCGAAATCGCGATACTCGGATTTTGCGAGGATTTCGGACTTGCCCGCGAAATTGCCGCCCGTCCGCTCGTGTACGACGAACACACCCTTCGTCTTGCGAAAAAGTACGACGCGGAAGTTTTCGTAAAAATCAATACGGGAATGAACAGGCTCGGGTTTTCGACAATCGGAGAAACGGCGTCCGCCGTGAAAAACTTGCGGGTTCTCGGGGTGTTTACCCATCTTTCGTCGGCAGACGGCGACGACGCAACCGACCGCCGCATCACCGAAGCGCAGATAAAAAACTTTATGGAAGCGGAACTTGTCGTCAAAAACGAAAAGGACGTCCCCTTTTATGCCGAAAACAGCGCGGCGCTCATAAAGTACGGCAGATTTTTCGACGGCGCGAGAATCGGAATCGCGCTGTACGGCGTAAACCCCGTCCCGGGCGACAAAACGCCGCTTTTGCCCGTGATGACTTTTCGCGCGGCGGTAATTGCGATAAACACGGTGAAAAAGGGCGATTTTATCGGGTACTCGCGCGGGTATCGGGCGAAAAAAGATATGCGCGTCGCGATAATATCGACAGGTTACGCCGACGGACTCCCGCGGGCGTTGTCGAACAAGGGAATGATTTTCTGCAACGGGCAATTTCTGAAAATCGTCGGAAAAGTTTCGATGGACAGCGTTGCCGTCGACGCGGGCGACGCAGACGTGAAAATTATGGACGAAGTCGTCGTTTTCGGCGACGAGATAACGGTCACGGACGTCGCAAACCGCGCGGCCACTCTGCCGTACGAGATCCTGACGGGCGTTTCGGAAAGGGTGAAAAGGGTTTATAAAAACCCGTAATGCCGTATACACATCACGCCGATAGGCACATCGCGCCGTAAGGCACAAAAAAGCCCCGCAAAAGCGGGGCGTTTTTAACGGATTATTACTTTTATTACTTGTTGTTTTTGATGAAATCTTTAAGTTTTTTGGTTTCCATCTTCCAGTAAATCGTCTTAATCGGCGGGCAGATCGCAAACAGGAATCTTGCGAAGGTGAACAGTCCGCAGGGGTAAACGTATTTCTTCTTGCGTTCGATACCCTTTACCATTTTCTTTGCCACGTGGGCGGGGCTTTGTACGGGGAAGGGTTTCTTGAACTCCTTGGGATTTGCGGTTTTGAAGAAGTTCGTATTCGTTGCGACGGGATACAGGCAGGTCATCGTCACGTTTTCGGGAAGTTCCAGACGAAGACCTTGCTGGAAGCCTTGCGTGCCGAACTTCGACGCCGAATACACGCAGTAGCCGGGCATAGCCATCTGACCGATTGCGGAAACGGTGATGCAGAAGTGTCCGTCGCGGCCTTTTAAGAAATCAAGGTATTTGCCATAGGTATACATCGGCGAAATCGTATTGACCTGAAACATTCTGTTGACGCGATCCCAGTCGGCGTAGTTGTACTGTTCGTAATAAGGGAAGCCGGCGTTTGCATAAAAAATGTCGATTGTGCCGAGTTTTTCTTTTGCGACCTCAAAGATTTTGTCGACGCCTTCCTTGTTGCCGACGTCGCATTGCATGGGGAAGACCTTGCTTTGGTCGAACGTGGAAATGACGTCCGTTTTAAGGTCGACGGCAAGGATTTTGTTGTTGCCTTGCACAAGAAGTTTCAATGTTTCGAGACCGATACCGCTGTTTGCGCCGGTCAGAACGATTTTTTTACCGGTAATCATAAATTTGCTCCGTATTATTTTAATAACAACATAATAGCACAACGCCGAAAAAATGAAAAGCGTTTTGAAAAACGAAATTGCCGCGGGGCGTTAATTTCCCGCAAGATTGTTTGACTTTAATATAAAATATTTATATAATAAATAAAAATCGGAAAAGGGAGAAGAAAAGACGATATGCTGACCGTAAATTACGTTGACGACGACGATGAATTGATGAGAATTTACGACCGCGCGGGGGTGACGGGCGCAAACACGAGCGGTATCAACGCGGTGCTCTTCGACGACGACGAGGGCGTGGGCGTATGCAAAATGGTGCTTCGCGACGAAGGGATCCTTATCGTATCTTTCGACGTCGCAAAGGACAAGGCGGAAGATCCGTCGGTTTCCGACTTCTTTTTCAGGACGATTCTTTTCAAACTGTCGATGAGCGAAGTCAATATTCTTATTGCACCCGACGACAGGCTTGAAAAATTCGGATTCAAAAAACAAGGAGATTTGATGGTTGTTGCCGCGCGGGACGTAGTTTTCCCGTCGGTTTGCGGCGGAAATCACCAAATCGATAATTAACCGAATAAAATCGGCGTATAAAGCGTCGATTTTTCCATTAAGGAGCATATATGGAAGAATTTGCAAAACCAACCAACTTTATTGAAGACATCATTGACGCTGACCTTAAAAGCGGCAAGCATACGTTCATAGCGACGCGTTTCCCGCCCGAACCGAACGGGTATCTGCATATCGGCCACGCAAAAGCCGTCTGCATAAATTTCGGCATTAAGGAAAAATATCACGGCACTTGCAATCTGCGTTTCGACGACACCAACCCGTCGAAAGAAGACGTCGAATACGTCAACAGCATTCAGGAAGACATAAAGTGGCTGGGTTTTGAATGGGACGCGCTTTATTATGCGTCCGATTACTTTGAAAAAATGTATTCGCTTGCGGAAGGGCTTATCGAAAAAGGGCTTGCGTACGTCTGCGATTTGTCCGCGGAAGAAATCAGCAAAACCCGCGGCACGCTTACCGAGCCCGGCGTAAACAGCCCGTACCGCGACAGAAGCGTGGAAGAAAACCTGCGACTTTTCAGGGAAATGCGCGCGGGAAAATACGACGACGGCGAAAAGGTTCTCCGCGCGAAAATCGACATGGCGGCGAACAATATCAATATGCGCGATCCCGTCATTTACCGTATCGTGAAAGCGCCGCACCACAGACAAGGCACAAAATGGGTGATTTATCCCATGTACGACTTCGCGCATCCTTTGGAAGACGCGATCGAGGGTATCACGCACAGCTGTTGCAGTCTTGAATTTGAGGATCACCGTCCCTTGTACGACTGGGTTGTCGAAAATTGCGGATTTAATCCCCGCCCGAGGCAAATCGAGTTTGCAAGGCTCAACCTTACCCACACGATTATGAGCAAGCGTTATCTTCGTCAGCTTGTCGAAGACGGCGTGGTCGAAGGGTGGAACGATCCCCGTATGCCGACATTAAGCGGTATGCGCGAAAGGGGATATCCCGCGGAAGCCATACGCGATTTTTGCTCTCGCATCGGCGTGGCGAAGGCAAACAGCGTCGTCGATATCGCGCTTCTGGAACACTGCGTCCGCGAAAACCTTAACGAAAACGCAACGCGCGCAATGGCGGTTCTGAAACCGTTGAAACTTATTATCGAAAACTATCCCGAAGGGGCGACGGAAACCGTCGAAATCGAAAACAATCCCAACAAAGAAGGCGCGGGTACTCACACCGCGACTTTCAGTCGCGAACTTTTCATCGAAGAAAGCGACTTTTCGCTGAATCCCCCCGCAAAATATTTCCGCTTAAAACCCGGCGGAATGGTAAGGCTCAAAGGCTCGTACATCGTCGAATACGCCGGTTGCGACGTTGACGAAAACGGCAACGTCAAAGAAGTGCGCTGCAAGTATATCGAAGACAGCAAATCGGGCGGTGCGAACGCGGGCATCAAGGTCAAGGGCGTAATACACTGGGTGAACGCAAACGACTGCGTCGACGTAACGGTAAATCGTTTCGATTATCTTATCAACGACGTCGAAGGCGACCTTATGGATCGCGTCAACAAGAACTCGAAGACGGTTGTCCGCGCGAAAGCCGAAAAATTCATCGTCGAAAACGCAAAGGCGTACGACCGCTTCCAGTTTATGAGACAGGGCTATTATATGGCGGTAAGCAATTTCGATAAATCCGCGCCCGTGTTCAACGAAGTCGTGGGGCTGAAAGACAGCTTCAACAAATAAGACAAAAAAAGAAAAACGCCGTCAACTTTTTTACGAAAAGCGTTGATATGTAAACTATTTTAGTTTATAATAGTTAAGAAGTATCTTGAAACCACGTACGGTTTTTTCGTGATTTCGACCATTGTTTAAGGAGATAAATTATGGCAGTATGTAAAACTTGCGGTTCAGTAGTCCATCAGGGCGACTCGTTCTGCCCCGTTTGCGGACAAGGCCTGTTCAACCCCGAAGACGCGCTTATCTGTTCGGCTTGCGAAACGCCGAATGCGCCCGGGACGCGCTTTTGCAAACATTGCGGCGCGGTGCTTTTGAGAAAGCCCAAGACGGTTCAATGTCCCGTATGCGGCAGCGAAAACGCCGAAGACGCCTTATATTGCACGGCTTGCGGTAGCGAAATGCCCGGCGATTTCGAAAAAGAGTTCGAGGTGGAAAGCATCGAAAGACTGCAAGCGGTTTTGCCTCTCATCCACTCTTATGCGGAAAAGTTCAATGGCGAATTTGACAAACTTTCCGAAGAAGAATTGAAAAATTCCACGTACGTTTGCCCGGTATGCGGCAAGCGCAACAGCATTTCCGACGAAAAGTGCCGTCGTTGCGGCAGAGATAAGAACAGAAGTCTGTACCTTGCAAGCAAGCAACGTATTCCTTCGTTCGAAGACGCCGTCGAGGTGCCCGACGTACCGCACACTCCCGTGGTCGAGCCCGTATTCCCGGTGAAAGCGGACAAAAAGCCTGAGTTTATAAACGGTAAAAAGTCTGCCGACAGCAAACCCGTAAGGGGCGGCGGACAAGCCGGTTACGCAGGCGGCTATGCTTATTCGGGCGACGGATTTATGCAAAATTCGCCCATAGTACAGCCCCTTGCAATCGTTCCGTACGTCACGCAGGAACAGCCCTTGTGGCAGTATGCGTCCAAGGCGGATTATGAAAGAATGCGTCGTAATAACGCAAAAAAATAACGGGGGAATTATGGATAAAAAAACAGAAAACGTTAAAAACGAAAAAGTCGTATTTTACGCTCCGTTGCCGGTCAATAAACCGTATCCTATCATAAGGCCCAGCGAAAAAATCCAACTTCAACCCACGGTAAATCCCGTTGCGATCGTTCCTTACCTGTCCGCGGGCGAGGAAGAAGAAACCGTCGCGCAGTCCGCGGCGGAACAACAGACCGTTGCCGCAAGAAAGACGGAAAAACGCGCGTCGGCACGTGTGTCGGGCGTTCTTATGCTTATCATCGCCACGCTGTCGATAATCCTGTTTGGGTTGTCGTTCGCGGCGAAATATCCCATTGCGGGGGCGGAAAAATACATCAGCCTTAAATACTTTGCCGATATGTTCGACGTGATGCTCAAAACGCACGAATTTGCAAAGTTCGACGTTGTTTTCGCGCCGTATCTTATCGCCGTTGCCTACGTTGCGATAATCGTCAACTTCATTTTGTCGATAATCGCGATTTCCACGGGAAAGAGAATAGGATTTACCCTTTGCGCGGTCATAGCGTTCCTGTGCTTTGTCGTCGCGGCGTTTTATGAGATGAAATTCTTCTCTCAGATCAAAAATCTGGGCAATCTGCTTTCGCGCGATTGCGGTTGGCCCTCGATAATGCTGATTATTATCGGCGGCGCAAACCTTGTGTTCGCATTCGTCTGCAACATAATTTGTCCTAAACACAGAATTCAGGAAACTGTCGAGTTTTAAGCGGAGGTTATATAATGAAAAGAAAAAACAAAAAAGTAGTTGCCGAATCTTTGCCCGTGAACGCGGAAGAAACCATTAAAAACGCCCGCGCGGAAATGAAGGACGAAGATTTTTCGGAACTCAGAATTCAAAAGTCCGAAGCAACGCCCATTCCGCAAGGGAAACCCGCGGCGGCTGCTCCCGCTCCGCAAAACGCGCAAAAAGTCCCGCCCGAGGTTGCAAATCCCGTCGAATATGCGGTGATGCGTCCCGTGGCAGGCGGTCTTCAACCCATAATCGCACCCCGCGGTCAGGTTCAACTTAACCCCGTCGTAGTACCTGTGGCGTTCGTGCCGTACGCAACGCAAAACCAACCCGTTTTGCAAATCGACAATAAACCAAAACAGCAACAACCGCTGCCCGAAGTCAAGGATCAACCCCTTGATAAAAAAGCGGCGCGCGCGGCGAAACGCCGCGATAAAAAGCCCGAGTTTGTCGGGGATGACCTTTCCGAAGAAAATGCAATCAAGAAAACGAAAGCCAAAAACCGCGCGTTTGCGGCAATCCTTTTCGTTATTACCCTTGGATTCTTTGCGTTTGTCATTCTCAACCACTTCGCGGCACAACTTAAAATCACAAGCCTTGCGCTTGCCCCCGGCGAGCCCGATATCATTGCCGGCTGGATGAACTTCAATACAAGCAACCTTATCGCACAAGTTCCGCTGTTCCTTTACACCGTGGTATGCGCGATTGCTCTTGCGACGCTTATCGTGGAATTCGTGGGGCTTTGCAACGGACGGGGATACCACATCTGGATTTCCGCGCTTATTCTGTTCGTATTGACGGTGGCGGGCGCAGTTATCTGTGCAACCGTTCCCGCATTCAAAGCGCTTAACGTTCCTTTGAACCCGATTGCGAAGGGCAGCTTCGTATGGCGTCTTGCGATGGTGTCGGTGGTATTTTTGATTTTCGCGCTTTGCTTCATTCCAAGGAAGCCCAAGTTCGATAACGACGACGATTTAAGCGATCTGATTTAACAAAAGACAAAGAAAAATCCCGCGGAGCCCGCGGGATTTTTGTTTGCGCTTTTTCGTTTTGTTCGTTTAATATTCTACGCCGGGGATTTCTTCCCATTCAAGGACTTCTTCCCACGTCTTATTGTGTTCGATACAGTATATGTATACCAACTCGGGACTTTGCTGAAACTTTTCAGCGAAAATCGAATTGCCCATTACCATATATAATGGGATTAGGTCGCCCCCTGTTTTTTCCTTATATTCTTTCTCAATTCCGTTCATTCTTTTATCTCCTTCGTATTATTATCTGTCGGAACAATTATTTATTAAAAAATGTCGTTTCCTTTTGAGTCCACGCCGACGACGCATTCGAACCCTTCGACTTCGAGTTTCGTTACCGCTTCCGACAAAAGTTCCGGAAAAGCGATGACTTCCGCCGACTTTATCGCCGATTTATAAAACGCGCCCGCTCCGCCGATTGCGACGAAGTAAACCGCGCCGTTTCGTTTTATCGCGTCGATTACCGCGCGCGTGCGCGCGCCTTTACCTATTATACCTTTAAGTCCCGCGTCCAGCATATCGGGCGTATAAACGTCCATGCGTTTCGACGTCGTGGGGCCGCAACTGCCGTATGGTTCGCCGTCTTTTGCGGGCGTCGCGCCTGTGTAATAGACAAACGAATTCCGAAGGGGGAAAGGCAAAGGCATATTGTCTTTCATAAGGGCGAAAATCTTTTTGTGAGCGGCGTCGCGCGCCGTGTAAATCGTGCCGCTTATCGACACGATATCGCCCGCATTCAGTGTTTTCAGTATTTCAATATCGCTTGTTTCGACCTTAATCATTTATCCCTCGATTATTCTTTCGCCGTGGCGCGAGCAATGGCATTGTACGGTGACCGCGACGGGCAGTCCCGCAATGTGGGTGTTTTCCGTTTCGATAAACACGCGAAGGGCGGTAACGTCGCCGCGGAAGCCTTCCGCGCCGATGCCCAGAGCGTTGATTTTTTCAAGCATTTCCTTTTCAAGGGAAGAAAGATATTCGTCGGGGTTTTCCTTGTCCAAGTCGTTCAAAAGGGCGTGCTTGCTCATAATCGCTGCCTTTTCCATCGTACCGCCGACGCCGACGCCCAAAATTACGGGCGGACACGGGCAACTGCCTGCGTCTTTCACCGTTTCCACAACCTTTTCGACCACGCCCTCGACGCCGTCCGCAGGAGTTAGCATAAAAAGCCGCGACATATTCTCGCTGCCGAATCCTTTCATCATGCAGGAAACTTTCACTTTGTCGCCTTTCACGACGCGCGTGTGGATAATCGCGGGGGTGTTGTCGCCCGAGTTTTTGCGGGAAAGCGGATGCACGGACGATTTGCGGAAGTTTTCATACGCTTGTCTTACGCCGTCGTTTACGGCGTCTTCGACGTATTTCCCGGAAAGCGCGACGTCCTGCCCGATTTCCAGGAATACGACGGCAAGCCCCGTATCCTGACATACCGGCGAGTTTGTATCCCGCGCGATTTCGGCGTTTTCGGTCAGGACTTTCAGCGCGAAACTTTCGCGTTCGTTTGCGCCTTTTGCCGCTTTCAGACGGCAATATACCTTTTCGTCAAGGTGCGTTCCGATGTTTTCAAAAATTTCCCTGACCGCGTTTTCGATTTTTATCGTGTCGATTATCATACTTCACCTTTTTACCGATATAGTATAACATAATATCGCTTGTAAAGCAAAAAAAACCGTGATACAATATTAAACGAGGTTAATATGTCACTGAAAATAATGTCGATCGCCAGCGGCAGTCACGGGAACTGCACTTATATCTCGTCGGAAACGACGCATATCCTTGTGGACGCAGGGGTAAACTTAAAAAGAATTTCAGACGCGTTGAAGACAATCGGCGTGGGGATTACGGATTTGTCGGGAGTTGTCGTCACGCACGAGCACGACGACCATATTTCGGGACTTTCCGCACTTTCAAACGCCGGCGTCAAGGTTTACGCGCACGAGCGGGTTATGCCGCATATCGCGCGCCGTATAGGGCCGATTCCGTTTGAAAACGTAGATTTTTTCGACGCGGGGTTTGAAATCGGCGATATTGCGGTTTATCCGTTCAGAATACCGCACGACACGGTATATCCGCTTGCGTATACGTTCGTGTCCGGCGGCGCGAGGGTTTCCGTCGCAACCGACATCGGTCATATAACCGAAGGAATTTTAAGTAATTTGAAGGGTAGTCAGGTAGTATTGCTGGAAGCGAATCACGACGTGGAAATGCTGATGAAAGGCTCGTACGCGCAACGGCTCAAAACGCGTATTTCGGGCGCAAACGGGCATATTTCCAACGATTGCGCCGCAAACGTCGCGACCGTCCTTGCACACAGCGGGCTGAAAACGCTGATTCTCGGGCATATGTCCGAGGAAAACAACTGCCCGGAACTTGCTTTTTCGACGGTATTGTCCGCCCTTGACGCAAACGGGTTTTCGGACAAAGTCCGCGTCGAACTTGCATATCAGAATAAATGCGGAGAACTTATCGAAGCCGATGAAAAATAAGAATTTCAAGTTTTCAAATACGGGCAACGCGTTTCTCGTTGCGCTTGCGACCTTTTACGTCCTGAGCCTTATTTACGAATTCTCTTTCCGTTTCACAAGCGGAATGAGCGGGGCGGCGGCGTGGTGTCAGTATCTTATCAACCCCGTTGCGTTCATAGGCTCGATGCTCGTTTACGCAAAGCGTAAAAACGTCGACGTCGTGTCCGCGACGAAACTCAACAAAAAAATCGGGCTGAAACAAATCGGCATACTTTCGCTGTTGTCGGTATGCTGTATTATGGCGTTTTTGCCCGTGTCGAACATATTTTTGGACATACTTTCAAGGCTCGGGTTCGATATGAGCCTTAATATCGTCGATACGACGGCATCGGTCGGCGCATACTTTTTGGGACTGTTACTGCTTGCGGTGCTTCCTGCGTTTGCCGAAGAGTTTCTGATGCGCGGCGTCGTCCTGAACGCGGCGTCGAGAAAGCGCGATTATTCCTATGCGATACTTATCACCGCGGGTATGTTCTCGCTCATGCACGGCAACCCGATACAGACGGTGCATCAGTTTTTGCTGGGCGCGGTGCTTGCCTACGTCGTGCTTGTGTCGAAGTCGCTGTGGGCGGGGATTTTCCTGCATTTCTTCAACAACTTTTTAAGCCTGACGCTGGAATACCCGTACGAAGCGATTATGAAAAATACGACCTTGGGCTCGATGCACGTCGGATATTGGTATCTCATCTGGATTGTGGCGATACTTTTAGGCGGCACGCTCGTCGTATATCTTCTGAAAAAGTTCACGAAAGTAAGCGCGCCGAAACGCGTTGAAATTTTGCCGGATAACGCCGAAGTCATCGACGTTTACGAAAATAAGGACGGCGTTTATTCCACTGAAAAGACCTTGTCCGTTAAAGCAAAAGAAAGCAAAAACGACTTTGCGGCGGCATTTAGGGATTTGTGCGGGATTTTCAAAAAAGGCGGATTAAAGGCTGCTTATAATAAGATAAACACCATAATCCGCGATATCACGCCCGAAGACGACGAAATGACCGAGATGTCGCGCGAGGACTTTTTCCCGTCGAATATCAAACTTGTTTACGTCATTCTCGCGGTAATCTGGATTATCTCGCTGGTCAGCGGATTTTTGAATTGATGACAAAACGTTTCGCAAAAAACGGCATATACGCGTTCTTGATGCTCCTTATCGCAATCTTTCGTATTATGGTGTCTGATGGGGTTTTGTCGGGGTTTTCCGTGCTCGGTTCCGACGCCGTGTGGAGCGTCGTCGTGCAAGTTGGATTTATGGGCGTCGTGCCGTTTTTACTATACGTAATATATCTTAAAATTTCCCGGGACAAGCACGCCTTAAAAACAATCGCGGCGGAGTTCAAGTACGATTCGTTACCCGCTGGGAAAAGTTGGGTTTATATTTTCCTGATTTCGATTTTCGCAACCTTTATGGTGACGTGTTTGTCAAACGTCTGGTACAATCTTATTTCGGTCATCGGCTACACTCCCGCGGTTTCAAAACCGCTTGTTTACGACAACATCGGCGTACTCATTGCGGATATCGCGCTCACGGCGATTCTTCCCGCGACGTTTGAAGAGTTCACAAACCGCGGACTTTGTTACGGCGCAAACGAAAACGCGCGGTTTCCGACTTTTGCAATAATTCTTTCGGCATTGATGTTCGCGCTGATGCATACGAACGTCACGCAGGTGTTTTACACGTTCTTCTTCGGGCTTATCACGGGCGCGCTCGTGTACGTCACGAAAAGTATATATCCCGCGATGTTTTGCCATTTCGTCAACAACTTCGTTGCGGTGATGCGCGATTACGGACGGCAAACGGGAAAAGGCTTCGATTTTCTGAACAAGGCGTACGGTTTTCTGCTTGGCACGACCAAAGGCGGAATAATCGCCACGATATTGTTTATACTCGTTGCGTTTTTGATGTTTGTACTGTTTTTGAAGACGTCGGTTATCGAGAGCGACAACAGGATTGAAAAAGGCAAAGAAGTCGCGTTTTGTAAGGAAGAGACCGCACGGCTTGACAACGCGCCGCTGTATTTTGCGATAACGCTGAATACGCTTATTACGATATTTACCTTTGTATGGGGGGTTATAAGATGAAAATCAACGTCGTGTGCGTGGGCAAGATAAAAGAAAAGTATTTTACGGACGCGATAAACGAATACGCAAAAAGAACTTCAAGGTTTGCGGAGTTCAAGATTATCGAGTGCGCGGAATTCCCCGTGAAAAACCAAAGCGCGGCGGAAGTATTGCAGTCTGTCGAAAAGGAAGGCGAGAAAATACTCGAATGTGTCAAAGGGTATGTCATATTGACAGCGATTGACGGGAAAATGCTGGATTCCGTGGAGATTTCGCGCTTAATGAGTGTCAAAATGACAGAGGGTGTTTCCGAGATAACTTTCGTCATCGGCGGCAGCAACGGCGTGAGCGACAAAGTGAAAAACCGCGCCGATTTCAAAATTTCTTTCGGGAAAGCGACTTATCCCCATCAGCTTATGCGCGTGATTTTGTCGGAGCAGATTTACCGCGCGTTTTCGATAATGAACAATCTGCCGTACCATAAATAACTTTTATTATTACTTCAAATCAGGTCAAACGAAAAGGTTTTTTCATATTATGTCGTATGATTTACGCGTACGACGATTTATTGAACGACCTTAAAACCGAAAAAAAATATTTTTCAATCGGGAGGAGCGTGTTTTCGCGCGAAATTTTCGCATTTGTTAAAGGACGAGGGAATCCGCACGCGCTCATATTCGGCGGGATTCACGCAAGAGAGTGCGTTACCGCCGACGTCGTGATGCGGCTTTACGATAATTACGACGAAAGTTTGCCGGCGATATGTTTCGTTCCGCTTGTAAACCCGGACGGCGCGATGCTTGTGAAATATTCGCTTGACGGGGCGGAGTTTTCGTCGCGCGAATTTTTGAAACGGGTGAATAATAATTCAACGGATTTTTCAAAATGGAAAGCAAACGGGCGGGCGGTAGACCTCAACGTAAACTTCGACGCGGACTTCGGAAAAGGCGAAAGCAACGTATTTTATCCCGCACCCGAAAACTACGTCGGTGAGCGTCCGTTTTCCGAGCCCGAAACGCTTGCAATGAAAAAATTGACTGAAAAATTCGGCTTCAAAGCGGCGATGTGTCTGCATACAAAGGGAAATCTTATCTATTATGGCTATAAAAAATTGAAATGTTATAAAAATTATGTTAAAATGATTGCAGCCGCAACCGGACTTCCCGCCGTGACAAGCGACGGTAGTGCGGGCGGTTACAAGGACTGGTTTTTGAAAAACGGCTTTGGATTTTCGATAACGGCGGAACTCGGCGACGATTGTCTTTTTCACCCGATTTCACGCGATTACACGGCGGAATTTGCGAAAATCCTTGAAAACACGCCGAAAATACTTGCAAAAATCGGTGAAGAAATATGGATGAAAAGTTTATGCGCCGCGCAATCGAGCTCGCAAAACAGGCGGAAACTTTCGACGAAGTCCCCATCGGCGCGGTCATCGTCCTGAACGGAGAGATCGTCGCGGAAGGCAACAACAGAAAAGAACGGGACAATTCGGCAATTTCGCACGCGGAAATCGTCGCGCTCAAAAATGCCAACGAAAAACTCGGCTGGTATCTTTCGGACTGCGAAATGTACGTGACGCTCGAACCGTGCGCGATGTGCGCGGGCGCGCTTATAAACAGCAGGCTGAAAGCGGTTTACTTCGGCGCGTACGACCAAAAAGCCGGCTGCTGCGGCACCCTTTACGACCTTCCGACGGACAAGCGGTTCAATCACAGACTCCACGTCGAAGGGGGCATCTTGAAAGACGAATGCGCCGCGCTCCTTTCGGAATATTTCAGAAAAAAACGCAAAAAAGACAGCGACATACAAGGTGAAAAATGATTATTATCGGTCTTGGCAACAAAGGACTTTCCTATAAAAACACATATCACAACATGGGTTTCGACGTCGTGAGCAAACTCGCGAAAGAGTTGGGCGTCAGGTTTTCGCATACCGAGTGCAAGGCAAAAACCGCCGTTACGAACGTGAACGGGAAACGCGTCGTCCTTGCAAAACCCGAAACGTATATGAACCTTTCCGGCGAGTCGGTCAGGGAACTTATGGGGAAATATAAGGAAACGGCGGACGGCATAATCGTGATTTACGACGATATCGACATCGCAATCGGCACGATCCGCGCAAGGAACGCGGGAAGCGCGGGCACTCACAACGGAATGCGGAACATCGTGGAATGCTTGAACGGCAACACTGCTTTCAAGCGTATCCGCATCGGCACGGGATTCGACCACGGCAACGTGCCCCTTTACAACGTCGTGTTGTCGAAAGTCAAGGGCGAAAACAAAACGCTTGTCGACGCCTCGACCGACTTTGTCGCAAACGAACTTTTGTCGTTTTTGAAAGACGGCGACTTTGACAAACTTATGAGAAACGTCAACGGATTTAAGCCCGAATGACGAAAAATATAAAAACGAAATGTACGACTTTTTGAGACTCGAAAACTTAAAAGGCGACTTCAAAAACCTTCTCGACGCAGTACGGGGTGGCAAAGCCACCACGGCGTTTTCGCTTGTCCAAGGAGCAAAAAACCACGTTACAAGCGCAATTCCGGGTGTTAAACTGCTGATTGTGCCGGATAGACTTGCCGCCGAAACTGCATACACTCGTCTGAAAGCGTACGTGAACGACCGCGTCGTGTTTATCCCCGACAAGGACGACGTACTCTTGAACAGAAAAGCGGGCTCGGTCGGACTCACGGGAAGAAGGATCGAGGCGTTGACCCGCCTCATACAAAACAAAGCGGAAATCGCGGTTATCCCCGCCGAGGCGCTTTTGCAGTATTATCCCAACGTCGATGCGTTCAGGGCGGCGCACGTTACCCTTATGAAAGAAGAAGAGTACGCGCCCGAAAAAGTCGCGAACAAACTTGTGTCGATTGGGTATACCCGCGTCGAAAGCATGTCCGACCGCGGCGAATTTTCATTGCGCGGCGACGTTCTGGACGTATATCCCCTTGCAAGCGAATACCCGATAAGGATAAGTTATTTCGACGACCTTGTCGAAAGCATAAAATTTTTCCGCCCGGAAACGATGGAAAGCGTGAAAGAAATCGGACACGTCACGCTGTCGCCGGCAACCGACGTACTCATCACCCGCGACGAAGCTGACAAAATCATCGGAAAAATCAAAAAACACCGCACGACGAACGGCAAAGCGAACGACGTAATCGACGACGTCATCGGCAGGCTCGAACTTAATCCGACCGACAGAAACCTTGTGTGGATAACGCCGTTTATCGACGAGCGAAGCGTGATTTTCGATTATCTTCCGCGCGACGCGACGATTATCGTGGACGAGCCGAAACTTTTGTACGACAAGTTGGAACTTATCGAAAAGGAACACTCGTCAAGGGTAAAAAGCCTTGTCGAAAGCGGCGAAGTACTGCCGATTCATAAGGAGTCGATTTTAACGCGCGCATACGCGCTGACGTATATAAGGGTGATGAAGAGGCTTGCTTTTCAGCAGTTGACCGCGCTCAATCCCGTGTTCGAGTCAAGCGCCGTATATACGCTCAAATCGCAGCAGCCCGCAAAGTATTATCTTGACCGCAACGTGCTTTACACCGACGTCAAAAATTTCAATGCGACGGGCTACAAAGTCATGCTTTGCTGCGGCGACGAAAACCGCGCGAAAAACGTGTCGAAAGCGCTCAAAGAAAACGATATTTACGCAGAGTGCGACGAAGATTTTTCACGCAGTAAAATCATTGCGACAAAATCCCCGATACGCGTCGGATTTATATATCATCAGGCAAAACTCGTCGTCCTCGGAATGGACGAACTTTTTGGCAAAATCGGACAGAAAACAGAGTTAAGCAAACCAAAAACGGGGTTTATCCAGTTAAAAACGGGAGATTACGTTGTTCACGAGCAATACGGAATCGGCGTTTGCGAAGGCTCCGATCGCATCACCGTCAACGGGATAACGCGCGATTACGTCGTGCTTCGTTACCGCGACGGCGGAAAACTTTTCGTGCCGATCGACCAGATGGATATGCTGACGAAGTTTTCGGGCGGAGAGACGCCGAAACTCAATAAACTCGGCGGCGACGAATTCAAAAAAACCAAAGAAAAAGCGAAGGCGTCGATACGTAAACTTGCCTTCGATCTGCTGAAACTTTATCAGGAACGCGAAAAGCAAAAAGGATATAAATATTCCCCCGATACGCCGTGGCAGCGCGAATTCGAGGAAAATTTCGAATACGACCTGACCGACGACCAGGATCGCGCCGTCCGCGAAATCAAGGACGATATGGAAAAAGGGCGCGTGATGGACAGGCTTGTCTGCGGCGACGTCGGCTACGGCAAAACGGAAGTGTCGTTCCGCGCGGCGTTCAAAACGGTCATGGACAACAAGCAGGTTGCGATTCTTGCCCCGACGACAATCCTTGCAAAACAGCATTTCAACACCTTAAACGCAAGGTTGCAGGGCTTCGGGATAAAGACGGTACTTTTATCAAGGCTTCAATCGGACAAGGAAATCGACCGCTCGCTCAAAGAAATCGAAGACGGCGTGGTAAGTATCGTCGTCGGTACGCACCGCATACTGTCGAAAGACGTCGCGTTCCACGATCTCGGGCTTTTAATCCTTGACGAAGAGCAGCGTTTCGGCGTGGAGCACAAGGAAAAACTGAAAACGGTGAAAAAGGACGTCAACGTTTTAACTCTCACCGCAACGCCGATCCCGAGAACGCTGAATCTTGCGCTGAGCGGAGTCCGGGACATAAGTCTTCTGGAAACCCCGCCGAAAAACCGTTTGCCCGTGCAAAACTACGTCGTCGAATACAGCGACGGGCTGTTGAAAGACGCCGTCATGCGCGAAGTGAGCCGCGGCGGACAGGTGTTTATCCTTTACAACTACGTCGAAACCATCGAGGCGTTTGCCGAAAAGGTCAGGAAACTCGTTGACGGCAAGGCAAGGGTGATGGTGGCGCACGGTCAGATGGGCGCGGGCGAACTTGACAAACGAATGACGTCGTTTTACCAAAGGGAAGCGGACGTGCTTATCGCAACGACGATTATCGAAAACGGCATCGACCTTCCCGACGCGAACACGCTTTTCGTCATCGACGCCGACAGATTCGGGCTTTCGACTTTGTATCAGTTAAGGGGCAGAGTCGGCAGAAGCGGCGCGCTTGCTCACGCATATTTCACGACGCGGCTTAACAAAGTCCTGACCGACGACGCCGTAAAACGCCTTACCGCGCTTACCGAATACAGCGACTTCGGCAGCGGATTCAAAATATCGCTGCGCGACCTTGAAATAAGGGGCGCGGGAACTTTCCTCGGGGCGGAACAGCACGGCCATATCGAAAAGGTCGGCTATGAACTGTACAGCAAGATGCTGAAAGAAACCGTGGAAGAAATCAAAAACGGCGGCGTAAAGAAAGAAAACAACGTGCTTATCAAAATCGACGTCGACGCATACGTCCCCGAAGACTACGTGGGCGACGGCGACAAAATCAGGGTATACAAGCGCATTTCGGAAGTTACGAGCGTGAAAGAAAGGGACGAACTTATCGCGGCGCTGTCCGACGTATACGGCCCCGTGTCCGCGCCGCTTAAAAACCTTATCGACATCGCGCTTTTAAAAAGCCTTGCCGGCGAATACGACGTCGAAAAAATCGTCGCGACGAAAAAAGGCGCGGCATTCGTGTTCCGCGACGCGAACGTTTTCAAGGAGCAAAACCTGCTTTCCGCCGTGGCAAAACTTACCGAAGACGTCGTGCTGACGGCGACCGTACCCCCGCAACTGTTGTTCAACACAAAGGGGCTGACGGTCGAACAGGTTGTCGAAAAGATGATAAACTTTTTGCTGATCACGCAAAAATCGTGAAATTTCCCGCGTGAAAAACAAAAAAACGATAAAAAGGAAAATATATAAAAACATTTGCCTAATTTAAGGTAATCTTATATAATATGGTGTACGGTTTTTATTATTATATATAATTCCGCAAGGAGTCTATGATGAATATTAAGAAATTCTTGGCAGTTATACTTGTGACGATTATCGCGATTACCGTGTTTGCGGGTTGCGACGTTATCACGAAGAACGAGGAGCGCGACTACAATCAATCGCTTGCCACCGTGAAATACGCAGGGCTTACGTCCACCGTCACGAAGGGCGAGTTTAACGAGTCGTTCAACTCACTTGCCTACTATTACGTTTACTATTACGGATACACCGTCGACGAAGCGGCGTCATCCATATTGGATTCGCTTGCCCAGCGCAAGTTGCTTATCCTTTACGTCCGTGACGAAATCGCAAAAAGTCAGGGCGTCGCAAACACCACCGCGGTTGCAGACCTTTTGAACGCCGTTGAGAGAAACGAAGCGGTAAAGAGCGCGAACGAATCCATGGCAAAGTGGTACAAGCAGGTTTTTGAGGAACTCTGGAAAGAGGCAAACTCCTCCACCGACGACACGACGGACGATACGAAAGACGACGATAAAGTCGACGAAACCGACAAAATCGCCGCGCGTCCCACACGTCCCGACAAGGCGGAAGCGGAAGTCGATTACAATGCGGATTTAAAGCCCGAAGACGCCGAAATCAAATTCTTTGAAAAGGCGAAAAAAGATTTGTTCACCGCAAAAGAATGGGAAGAACTCAACAAGGTCGAAGGTAAGGTCGATTACGTCGACAAGGCATTGAACGAACTCAAAAAACAACTTGCAGACAACTACAAGTCCTACGATTATTACCTTAACAGCGCGTACGAAACCCAGCTTATCTCGAAGTATAAGAGAGAACTCGGCAAGGATTTCAACCCCGACGACGCCGCAATTAAGAGCGAATACGACAGATACGTTTCTCTCAACAAGGAAAAATTCAGCATCGAAACGAAAGCGAATTACAAAACCGCAATCTCGTCGTCCCTGACAAACACCGTTTATCATCCGACGTCGGAACACGGCTACGGCTACGTTTTCAATATTCTCTTTAAGTTCAGCAAAGACCAGTCGACCGAACTTAAAAACTTCACGGCGGGACAACCCGACAAAACAATCGTCGAAAAATATCGCGCACAACTTGCAAACAAAATCGAGGTTATGAAGTCGAATCCCGATTACGATCCCGACGAAGTCTGCGAAGAGTGCGAAAAAGCACAAAAAGACAACAAGGACCCCAACAAGTACTGCACGAAAGAAAAATGCAACGCCCGTCCTTACGAAGTCGATAGCGAAGGCAATATCAAGAAGTACAACGTAATGGACGTAATCAACGAACTCACGGCGAAACTCGACGCGGCAACTACGTTTGAGGCAAAGCGCGAAATCGCGGCGCAGTACGTTTATATGGTAAACGACGACACCGGTATGTATAATACGAGCAGCAATAACGCCATCACCGGAAACGGCAACGGATACCTTATCTCGCCCCACGAAGACGATAAAACTTACGTCGAAGAATTTTCGAAAAAGGGCAGAGAACTTGTAAATAACGGTCTCGGTTCGTACGGCTGGTGCGTCACCGACTACGGCATTCACTTCATGTTCGTAAGTTACATTCCTTACGACACGACCGTTTCGGGCGTAGCGGACGACCTTATTCCCCTTAAATACATCGTTTACTACGGCCGCGAAGACGACGACAACGACAAAAATAAAACGCTCCGTGACGTCATTGTCCAAGACCTTAAATCCAAAAATACCGAGGCACGCTATCAGATTGCCGCTCAGAACGCAATCGCGGCAAACAAAGACAACTCGATTTCAAGAAATAAGAAAGTCTGGGAAAAGACAGTGAAAGAACTCAAAAAATCGCTTGGCGTAAAAGACTAAGACAAAACAATCAAAAACCTTCGGGCAACCGAAGGTTTTTTTATCGGGTTTTTTTGAAAGAAAAAACAACCGCAGGAAAATCTCAAAAATTAGTATTGTAAAACCAAGAAACTTATGATATTATATAATCAATAAAACAACTTTCGGAGTCATTATGCAAAACGAAAACAATTTTGAAAAACACGAAAAACTGAAAAAAAAGTTGAAGATCGCGGGATTTGTCCTGGTGATTGTCGGGGCGGTGCTGACACTGGCGGCGTTTATCGACTTTTTTATAACGGTCGGTAATCCCGACAAAGGAATGCCCAAACTCTTCTTCCTGGCGTTTATAGGGCTTCCCATGCTGGGTATCGGGGCAGGGCTTCTCACCTTTGCGTTCCGCCGCGAAATTGCCACGTATTCCAAAAACGAAAGTGTGCCCGTCATTAACGAGGCAAGTTCGGAAATCGCGCCGGCAATACAAAACGTCGTGAAAGCGGCAAAAACCGAAAGCGGCGTCAGGTGCGAATGCGGCGCGTTGAACGACGCTGACGCGAAGTTCTGCAAGGCGTGCGGAAAGCCGCTTGCAAAGACCTGCGACAACTGCGGCGAAAATAATTCCGCCGACAGCGCATACTGCAATAACTGCGGCAACAAACTGTAATAAAAAGAGGAAAAGGGACTTGCAAAAGCAAGTCCTTTTTTTCCGTCGTATTTTTGACTAATACTGCGTTACACACGGCTTATACGGTAAAGTATTAAGCCGCTCGTGTGCCTTGTCTTATCCTAAAAACACGACGGAAAAACCATACAAAACCCGATATTCGTCGGGGAAAATTTTTTCATATTCGTTGAATTCTCGATTTTTCAATGATATAATAATATAGGCAAAAAATGCTGTTTATCGGTTAAAATCACGCGATAAAAGCCTATTATTGTAAGAACAGGACAAAAAACAAAAACAAAACAGACAGCCCGCGGGCTGTCTTTTTTATGCAAGAAAACAAGTTGTTTTTAACGAGGTTCCGAATTACTGCTCCTGCGTTTCCTGCCTGAGCAGGGTTGCGTAGCGCAGCATATGTTTGCGCGACGACACGCCGAGTTTTTCCAAAATGTTATGGTTGTGGAATTTGAGCGTGCTTTCGCGGATATTAAGGACGTCGGCGATTTCGTTTGCGGACTTGCCGTCAATATACAAGTCGAAAATCGTTCTTTCCGTTTTCGTGAGTTCTTTCAGCCCGGCTTGCCTATTCCATGAAAGCAATCGGGGCAAAGTATTTCACGTTTGCGACTTCTGCCGACGCGGATTGCTTTATCGTAAATTGACAACTTAATGCAACAATTTGCGACGTAAAGTCGCGTTTTATGCAAAATATCCCCCAAAAATCCAAACAAGGAGATAATATTATGACACACACAAAGGCGAATAAATCTAAGATACTTATGCTTGTACTTGTACTTGGTCTTACAATGTGCCTTGTCCTTATGCTTGGAATAGCGATTGCAAGCCCTGCGAACACTGCGCGCGCAGAAGAGACAGATCTGCACATCCCGGTCAGCTCGATTACCGCAACCTCTAACTATGAAGTTGAAAAAACGACCACGGTGGCAATAACCGACGAACTTGTGCCTGTTACCGACCTTGTAAAAGTGTTCAACGAAACGGCGCAAGAGCCGACCTTTGGCGGAACGCTTGTCAGGGGCACCGACTTCGAAGTAAGTTATGCGGTAAAAGCGGGCTCGACCGACATGCTCGATTTTAGCGGCAAACCCGTTTTCGCCGGTACTTACATTGTTACCGTCACGGGTAAGGGCGCGTACGAGGGCAGTTTCACCAAAGAATTCGTGATTAACAAGGCAGTGCAAACAGTCGTTCCCGAAGGACTTATCGCCAACCCGATTTCGTGCAGGGACGGCAGCGGCACAATCGCCGGCGTTACTACCGCGATGGAATACAGAAAAGTCGGCGACACGAATTATACAAAGTGCACGTCAAATAAGATTACAGGGCTTGCGGCAGGCGAATACCAAATAAGATACGCGGAAAACGAAAACTATCTGGCAGGCGCTGACGTACCCGTTACCATTGAAATAAGCCATAATTTTGGCGCGCTTATTGAAGAAACCCCCGCAACTTGTATTGCTGACGGTATGAAAGCGCATTATTATTGCTCGGATTGCAGAAAATACTTTGACGAAAGCAAAAAAGAAACAACCGAAGCAGCGTTGACTATCCCCGCAACCGGCGTTCATACATTTGGCACGCTTATTGATGAAGCCCCCGCAACTTGTATTGCAGGCGGTATGAAAGCACACTACAAATGCACAGTGTGCGGAACATACTTTGACGCGGACAAAAACGAAACAACCGAAGAAGCGTTGAAAACTCCCATCAGCCCATACTACGGGCATAGTTTTGGTTTTTGGGTAGAAGAACAGTACGCAACTTGTCAAGCCCCGGGCAAAAAAGGATACAAGCATTGCAGCATCTGCAACAAGGATTACGACGCAAGCAATACGGTAATTACCGATTTTGTTATCCCTGTCAATCCGGACGGTCACGTATTGGGTGATTTGGTTGCAGAAGTTCCTGCAACTTGCAAAGATACCGGTGTAAAGGTGCATAGAGATTGCAATTTGTGCGGAAAACATTGCGACCCGATAACCCGAAAAGAGATTGCGGACTTGACTATCCCCACCACAAACAACCATACCTACGGTGAGTTGATTCCCGAAGTGCCTGCAACAACCACAGAATTCGGCGTGAAAGAACACAAAGATTGCTCGGTTTGCGGAAAGCACTTTGATAAAGACGGCAAGGAAATCACCGACCTTAGAATTGCCAAAATCGGCACGCATAACGTAATAGTAAACGGCGAAAGCAATTTCTATAAGGAAGGCGAAAGCGTAACCGTAACGGCAGAAGATAAAGAAGGCAAAGAGTTCGTTGGCTGGCAAAACGAGAAAGGCGAAATCGTCAGCACCCAAAAGGAATATACCTTTGAGGTAAAAGACAAAAAGGTCCTTACCGCCGTATATCAGGACAAAGCACCGGGCGGCGGCACGATTGACGGCGAAATCGCACCCGCTCCCGATAAAAACGGGCTGTCCGGCGGACAGATTGCGGGCATCGTGATCGGAAGCATTGCAGGCGTTGGAATTGTCGGGTTTGCAATATTCTGGTTTGTTGTGAAGAAGAAAACGTTTGCCGAGTTAATTTCCGCAATCAAAGCACTGTTCAACAAAAAGCAATAATATCAACAAAGCATTGTTCAACAAAAAACAATAAATCCAAACAACAAAAAACCGTCCGTATTTCGGACGGTTTTTCCTTGGCGAAAAAACAAAAGTTGAGTGCACGCAAAAGCAATGATGCGATGTTTTTGCCTTCGGCAAAAGCGATGTGCCTGCGGCGCGATGTGCGCCTGCGGCACGTTTTGGACAGCCGGAGGGTTCGACTGCAAAGCAGTGTGCGTTTTTATTAAAACGCACGGACTCCCCCGTATAACAAAAACAACCGCGGTTGCGGTTGTTTTTTGTCAATGACGAACAAAAAGGAGCGTCTTTTTACGGCGAAAGCGGGGTAGGTGTCCATGGGGCGATACAACGAAGCGACAAATCGAAAATTATATCTATTTGGACATACAGACTGTTGACAATAAAGCTCCTATATGGTATTATTCAATAAAACTACTATATAGGAGCTTTTTCTATGAAAATGAATGGTGGATTTCTTGTCACCAAAATAAAACAGCTTGGAGACCGAATCTTTGAGAAGATTCTCAGCGAAAAGAATATTGATGCGTTCAATGGAGCCCAGGGGCGCATTCTTTATGTGCTGTGGCAGGAGGATGGTATCTCAATCAGATCACTCTCGATTAAATGCGGATTAGCGATAACATCTCTTACGACGATGCTGGAAAGAATGGAAAATCAAGGGCTGATAAGCCGTGTTCAGTCTGAAACGGACAAAAGGAAAACACTTCTGTTCCTGACCGAGAAAGCACATGCCTTAAAGGGAGAGTACGATTCTGTATCTGATGAGATGGGTAGCATTTACTATAAAGGTTTTTCAGAGGAAGAAATTACACGGTTTGAGGACTGCCTTGACCGTATCAGGAAGAATCTTGAGGAGTGGCAGAAGTCATGAGTATTTGTATAAAAGATCAGATTCAAAACATGAATATTGTCATCGGCTGTACGGTGGGGTGTGAATATTGCTATGCCCGCAATAATGTGAAACGCTGGCATATGATCGATGATTTCACTGTCCCGGAATACTTTCCGAGCAAGCTCAAAATAATGGAAAAGAAATGTCCGCAAAACTTTCTTCTTACCGGCATGAGCGATCTCTCCGGCTGGAAGCAGGAATGGAGAGACGAGGTATTTGCAAAGATCCGTGAAAATCCACAGCATCAGTTCCTGTTCCTTACCAAGCGACCTGATTTGCTGGATTTTGATACCGATCTGGAAAACGCATGGTTTGGCGTTACGGTGACGAGAAAAGCAGAACTGTGGCGTATTGACGCACTACGGGAAAATGTCAGAGCAAAACACTATCATGTTACCTTTGAGCCGCTATTCGATGATCCCGGTATAGTTGACCTTTCCAAAATCAACTGGATTGTTGTCGGCACCATGACCGGAGCTCAAAGCAGGAAGGTTCATACGGCGCCAGAATGGGCATGGTCTTTGGCAGACCAGGCACACGAACTTGGCATTCCGGTATTTATGAAGGAAGACCTTGTCCCAATCATAGGGGATGAAAATATGATTCAGGAAATGCCGGAAGAATTCAATAAAGTGTTGGAGGTACAGGGCTCATGGCAGAAGTAATAAATGGAATCCTCATTGATGAGGTGGAAACAAAGAACATCATGACCAAGTCCAATTTGCCTGTAGGCGGTTACTCGGTCAATCCCTATGTGGGTTGCACACATGCCTGCAAGTATTGTTATGCTTCTTTTATGAAGCGCTTTACCGGACACACGGAGGAATGGGGCACTTTCCTTGATGTGAAGCATTGGCCGGAAATTAAAAATCCGAAGAAATATGCCGGACAGCGGGTGGTCATCGGTTCTGTGACAGATGGCTACAATCCACAGGAGGAGCAATTCGGGAATACCAGAAAACTTCTGGAGCAGCTGATCGGCAGTGACGCAGATATTCTGATCTGCACAAAGTCTGATCTTGTGGTACGGGATATTGATCTGCTGAAGAAGCTTGGACGAGTGACCGTTTCATGGTCGATCAACACACTGGATGAAAATTTCAAGAACGATATGGACTCTGCTTCGAGCATTGAGCGCCGTATCGCTGCTATGAAGCAGGTATATGAAGCAGGTATCCGTACAGTCTGTTTCGTATCCCCGGTATTCCCCGGTATCACGGATTTTGAAGCAATCTTTGAGCGGGTAAAGGATCAGTGCGATCTGTTTTGGCTTGAAAATCTCAATCTTCGGGGCGGTTTCAAAAAGACAATTATGGATTATATCGCTGAAAAGCATCCCGATCTTGTACCGCTTTACGATGAGATCTACAACAAGCATAACCGCAGCTACTTTGAAGCTCTTGAAGTAAAAGCTGAGGAAATGGCTAAGAAGTATGCATGTCCCTTTGTGGATAATGAAATGCCTTATGGCAGAGTTCCGCAGGGACATCCGGTGATCGTGGATTATTTCTATCATGAGGAAATCCGAGGAACAGAGAATACAGGAAAAAGAAATCGTTAAACAGAAGAAATCATACGCTCATTATCGTGCAAAAATCCTTTTTGTGCAATCGTTAAAGGCTTGCGACTTTTCAAAACGAGTGAAGAACAAATCCCTACGGCGATGAGCGAAAAAACAACAAAAAGGGTAAATTACCACAAAAACGGTAATTTACCCCTGTTTTGCATAGAAAAAGACACACGCGGCGAAGTTTTGTACGCTCCTTTTGAGTGTGTCTTGATGTCAATGACGAACAAAAAGGAGCGTCTTTTTAAGCCGAAAAGGGGGCAGGCGTCCACGGGGATTTGAACCCCAAACAAAAAAACATTTGGACAAGTGCGGCATGTTATTGAAAAAGTGGAGGATTATGGTATAATAAAAACATTGAAATATTGAAATATAGAGCGAAGGCAAAGGACAAGTTTGTTGAGGCGTAGGATAACCCTACGGTTTTCAAAGATAAAATATTGTTCATATGTTTCTGTACAAAAACGTGTTTACTTATTAATATTCACGTGATATAATAGTTGATCAAAGAGAAGGAGAGACTTTCTTTTATGATTGAATTCAAAAAAGGTTTTTATGCTGACGTCCGCACCGAGGACCGCAGTCGGACCATTATTTCTTATACAGACGGTATTTTGCAGGAAATGAAGACCAGCGTCGAATGCCGCGCATTTCTGCGGGTATATGACGGCAGGATGTGGTATTATGCATCCGTGACCGACCTTGCGCATCTGCAAAATACGCTTGACGGTCTTTATGCGGCTGCCACACCCAACGCACAGATCCTCGATGACCCTGTTGTCCGTCGCTTTGAACGCAATCGGGACACGGCGATCCGCTTTGCCGACTGCTCCGTGCGTGACATTCCCGCCGGGGAAAAACAGGCGCTTCTGCTGTCATATCTGCCACTGCTCTCGGAGGATTCCTGTGTCACCACACACAAAGGCTTATACCTTGACCGCAACAGCCTGTTTCGCTTTCAGTCCAGTTTCGGAGCGGATGTCACGTATGATTATCAGACTTGTGGGCTGTCCTTCACCTGTAGCATGACGGAAGGTGAAAAGAAGTTCACGGACTCATGGCAGAAGGGTGCGACCCGCTTTGACGAGCTGAAAGGACTGAATGACGAGCTTCGTGCCGCCGTTGCGGAGCAGGCGTATTTTATGCGCAATTCCGTACCGGTCACACCCGGAAAATATCCGGTCGTCCTTTCGCCAGAAGCAGCCGGGGTCTTTGCGCATGAATCATTCGGGCACAAGTCCGAATCCGACTTCATGCTCTCGGACCAATCAATGCGCGATGAGTGGCAGCTCGGCAAAACCGTCGGCTCGCCCATTTTATCTATTGTTGACAGTGGCTCCGTCTCTGGCTGCGGATATGTCCCGTATGACGACGAGGGAACCCGCGCACGCAAGAATTATCTTATCAAAAACGGCGTACTGGCAGGACGGCTGCACAGTGTACAGACTGCCACCGCACTCGGTGAGTCTCTTACCGGCAATGCACGTGCGACCGACTGTACATTCGAGCCGATCGTGCGCATGACGACCACATATATTGAGGGTGGTGATCTTGATTTTGATCAGCTGATCGCCCCGATCAAAAATGGGTATTTTATCAAAACCATCAACCACGGAAGCGGCATGAGCATCTTCACCATAGCCCCCAGCCTTGCTTACGAGATCGTTGACGGCAAGCTGGGGCGCCCGGTACAGATCAGCGTGCTGACAGGTTCCGTGTTTGAAACGCTCGGTCTGATAGACGGTCTGACACATGACGTACACTTGCTTTCATTTGTGACAGGCGGCTGCGGCAAGATGGAACAGATGAATCTGCCCGTCGGTTTCGGCGGTCCGTACGTCCGCGTTTCGTCTATGAATGTACAGTGAGGTGAGAATCATGGAAAAAGAGTTTTTGACCGAAACACATCGCTCCGTTACGCTCAATGTCACCGGAGGAAAAATCGACAGCTTCCGTGAGAAAGAAGAAACGACAGGCACTGTCCGCGTATATGAAAACGGATGCATCGGTGTTGCCGGGTGTCTCGGAACGCCTGACGAGAACGCACTGACAGACAAAGCCAGAGAGGCTCTGGCACTTGGCATTCCTTATCCCTGCAAACTCGACGGCGCACTGGAACAGGAAAACCTCAATGAAAAAGAGATTATCCCAGTCTCCAAGCTGATACCCACAATGCAGAGTTTCCTTGACCGTCTCGGCGATGCCTGTCCTCGTTTCGCCTTTTCAAACAAGATCAGCCTGAATTACAGAAAGACTGAATACCGGAACTCCCTCGGACGTCACCTGACAAGTTCCGGCAGCAATGTGGACATTCAGTTGCTTGCACAAAATCGTGGATCGGGAAATCTGTTTGATACCTCTTTCGGCTATAAAGGCGCTGACTTTGACCCGGATGCACTGCTTTCACAGTTCGGAAAAGAATATGATGCGTTTTACACGTCTGCCGACATTACTCCCGGACGCTATCCCGTAGTTATGGATATCAGCGATCTGTTCGGCGGCACTCTTCAGCATTTTATTGCCGAAATGTACGCTTCCGGTGCTTCGTTGCTCAGCGGAAAACTTGGCAAAAAGGTTTTCTCGGACAGTCTTTCACTTAAAAACGATATGAATCCCGCAACAAACCCCGGCGTATGCTTCTTTGATACCGAGGGATGCGTAGCACCTGATCTGCGCCCCACGCTGATCGACAGGGGAACGCTTGTCGGTCTTCTGACAACGAAAAAATCAGCAGAAAAGCTGAACCTGCCAAACACCGGCACGGCGGCAGCCCCTTATGACGGCGTGCCGACCCTTGGCTTCAACCGTTTTTATGCAGAGCCGACCGCACCGACACTTAGTGCGCTTGTACCGGGCAAAGCGATCTATATCGTCATGACTTCAGGCGGCGATATCACACCCGGCGGTCATTTTGCCTCCCCGGTACAGATGTCTTATCTGATGGAAAACGGCAGATTGGTCGGACGCCTTCCGGAGCTGAATATCGGAGGTGATTTCAGCGACTTCCTCGGCAATGACTACATCGGTGCCGTCAGAGGCGACCCGTCCCCGGACAGTATGCTGTGCGCAGTCGTCATGGACGTGAATAGGTGATTCTCCGGTATGGTCAGCTTAAAAAGCGAAAAAGTAAAACCAGTCTGCTTCGATCGGAAAAAGAGAGTACAGAAAGATAAAGGTCAAACGACCGACTGCGTTCGAAAGAGTGCAGTCGGTCATTTTTTTCGTTGATTAAGTCTGTTGGAATTATACGTTCCTTATCGTGCAAAAATCCTTTTTACGCAGTCGTTAAAAGCTTGCGATTTTTAGAAGCGAGAGAAGAACAAATCCCCACGGCGATGAGCGAAGAAACAACAAAAAGGGTAAATTACCACAAAAACGGCAATTTACCTCTGTTTTACATAGAAAAAGACACACGCGTCGGAGTTTTATACGCTCCTTTTGCGTGTGTCTTGATGGTGTACCCGGGGGGAGTCGGAAGGAGCAAAGCGACGAAATAGCGTAACGAAGATGCTTGCATCGAAAGTGAAGCGTCTACGCTCAACAACCGCGCTTTTGCGCTAATGCCTTGCATTTGACACTTCGTGTCCGGTTGTTGGCTATGTCCGCTGCGCTCGATTTTCGCAAATGCAAGCGCTTGCTTCTCTCTTCACTTGCGGTCATCCTAAGGGTTCGCCCCCCCCGTATACAAAAACAACCGCGGTTGCGGTTGTTTTTTGGTGTACCCGGGGGGAGTCGAACCCTCGACACCCGGCGTCGGAGGCCGGTGCTCTATCCAACTGAGCTACGGATACGTCTATGACGGATTATAGCACAAAACGGGCGGATAGGGCAACTTTATTAAAACTTATCGGAAAAATTGCCAAAAAAAAGGACGGAAATTTTCCGTCCTTGTGGAATCGTCGGTTATTCGGAGCGCAGGCACTCGACAGGATCCTTGTTTGCCGCCATATGCGCCGGTACAAATCCCGCAAGCACCGCCAGTACGACGCTGATACCAAACATCATAAGCGGCTGCCACCAGGAAAGCGTCGCAAGGTGCTGTACGCTGAACAGTTTTGCAATGACCGCGTTTATCGGCAAAATCAGTATATACGATATCGCGATGCCCAGCACGCCCGACAGACAACCGATAATGCCCGATTCCGCAATGAATACGCCCGACACGTCGAGTTTCCTTGCGCCGATACTTCTTAATACGCCGATTTCTTTCTTCCTTTCAATGACCGACGTATATATTATGATTGCAATCATTATCGACGAAACAATCAGGGATATCGCGGCAAAACCTATGAGTACGCCCGTTATGGTTGCGGTCATCGACTCCACGTATGCCATTATCATCGACAGGTTGTCGCTGTATTTTACGGGAGTTTCGCCGTTTGCTTGAAGAGTCGCGTTGTAGTTGTCAAGGAAAGCAAGGATTTTCTCTTTCGAGTCGAACGAACTTGCATAAATTTTGATTTTCTTGGGCTTGTCGACGTCGGACACGCCGAGTTTCAACATAAGCGAATCGAAGTCAGTGTTCGGATCGATTTCGCTGATACCGACCTCGTCGTTGTTCAACGCCTTGACAAGCGGATGTTCCGACGCGCGCTCCGAAAGGTATCTGGACAGGGCGGCGGTGTAGCCGATGTTGCCGTTTATCGACGTAACGTTTGCGTCTTCGCGGGGACGTACCACGCCAACGACTTTCACGTTCACGGTGTTTTTTCTGCCGTCGGTTTCGCCGTCGATAAAGGTTTTTGCGCGTTGATCGTCCCTTGCGGAAATTTTTTCCCATTTTCCAGTTTCGGTGTTTTTGTGATAATAGTCGCAGCCCGTGGCGATTTGGTATTGCAGGGGCTCTTTGCCGTTTTCACCGATAATATCGCTTATCGAAAACGTCGAGTTGCTGAAACTGTTTTCGCCGCCGGTCGAGCCGCCCAACGCGCTGCTGATATCGTCTTTCGATTTAAGCCCGAGCGCGAAGAGCGTATAGTCGTTAATTTGGTTTTTGCGGTCGACGACAAGCACGACTTCGTCGTAATTCGTCGGCCATTTGGAATTGCCCAGAAGTTCGTACTGCTGGTTCAGAAGCGTTGTGTTGTCGGTCATTTCGTCCCACACGGTGAGATAGGACGAGAACATTTCAAGCTGATCCTTGAAGCCGGAGAGCACGGGAATATCCGCAATCGCGTCGACGAAAGGCTGCACTTTCATATACTTGTCTTCGTCGCCTTTCGCGTGAGTATAGTCGCAGTAAACGTCGAAATCCGTGCCGTAGTTGTACTTGACGTAACCGATCGTTTCGTCAAAGTTGTTGTCAATATACGACTTTAATCGCACCAAATCGTTCTTTGAAGTCAGCAAAGGGATATTATCAAGGACGTTGCCGATGACTTGTTGCGTATAAATCGTGTCGCCCGACGGATAATTGTCGCGCTTTGCCGTGTCCGTTGTCAGAAGGGACAGAATCGCCGACAAGTCCGTGTTGCTTTCACTGATTTCGATGGGGTATTGCGACAGCGCGTTTTCTTCCATTTTTGAAATGAACGACCTTGCGCCCGTCGAAAGCGCAAGAACAAGCATTATGCCGATGATACCGATGCTCCCCGCAAACGACGTCAGGAACGTGCGGCCTTTTTTGCTAATAAGGTTCGTGAAAGACAGCGAAAACGCGGTGAGCGGCGACATCGACGCTTTTTTGCGCTTTTTCTTTTCAATGCGTTTCAGTTCGCGCTTGGCGTTTTTCGCGCCCGTCTGTTCGATGTCGGAAAGCGCTTTTTCTTCGGCGGCGGTTTTTGCGGCAAGGTCTGCCGCCTCGTCGCTAAGACACTCGTCAAGGGTGTATTCGTTCGTGTCGCCTACGATGACGCCGTCCGACATATTGAGAATACGGGTTGCGTATTCGTCGGCAAGTTGCGAGTTGTGCGTGACCATGACGATAAGGTGATCTTTTGAAATTTCTTTCAGCAGTTCCATAACCTCGACGCCGCTTTCGCTGTCGAGCGCGCCCGTCGGTTCGTCCGCAAGAATGATTTCGGGATTGTTGACAATGGCGCGGGCAATCGCGACGCGCTGCATTTGTCCGCCCGAAAGTTGCAACGGATGTTTTCTGGCATGGGCTTTCAGCCCGACTTTGTCAAGCGCTTCAAGCGCGCGGGCATGGCGTTCTTCTTTTGATACGCCTGCGAGCGTCATCGAAAGTTCCACGTTTTTCTGAACCGTCAGGTGCGGAATCAAATTGTAACTCTGGAAGACGAAGCCGATACGCTTGTTGCGATAATCGTTCCAGTCAAGGTCGTTGTATTCTTTCGTGGAGCGGCCGTCGATGATGACGTTGCCCGACGTGCATTTGTCCAACCCGCCGATTATGTTCAGAAGGGTTGTTTTGCCGCAGCCGGAATGGCCGAGTATCGCCACGAATTCTTTTTTGCGGAATTGGATCGTGATGCCTTTCAAAACGTTCACGACGTTGTTGTCCGTCTTAAAATCTTTTTTAATTTCTTCAAGTCTCAACATAAGAAGCGCCCTCTACTTTATGATTTTAAAATAATAACTCTTAATATTAAAAATAGATTAAAATTGCAAAATTGTGAAGAGATTTTTTTGAAAAAACCGGAAAAGTTTTATCATTATTTACAAAAAAAAGATAAAATGCGGGTTGTCTTTCCCTTAAACGCTTGAAAAACAGGGCGGCGAATGATATAATACCTATTATCTTTTGAAATTCCATAAGGAGAGATTATGAGTAAAAATCCAAAAGTCGACGCTTTCCTTCATAAGCTTTTCGGCACCACGCCGGGCGAGGGAATGCAGCCGAAAGAAGCGATTGCTTATTCCGTTGCCGGTTTCGGACAAAACTTCATTTGTACGATTATCGGCAGTTATCTTACCGTCTTCATGACGGACGCGCTGGGCTTTGACCTTAACACGAAAATCGGCGTTATGTCGGGCGTTATGGCGGTTGCCTGGCTTATGCTCGGCACGCGTATCTTCGACGCTTTCAACGATCCCATTATGGGCAGCATCGTCGACAGAACCCGTACGAAGTGGGGCAAGTGCCGTCCTTATCTCAAATGGATGGCGATTCCCATCGGCATCGTTACCATTTTGTGCTTCCTGCCCTGGTATCCGAAAACGGGCGGCGGCTTTGCGGCTCTTTCTGTGATTTACGTTATTTGGTCGGTCGTGTATACGGTTGCGGACGTTCCTTACTGGGGACTTTCTTCCGCAATGACCAACAACACCGACTCCCGCGGAAAAATGCTGACGGTCGCGCGTCTTGCGTGCACGCTCGGCGCAGGTATCGTTACCGTTTTCGTGCCGATCATTACGTCCGCCGTCACTGCGGAATACAAGTATAACGAACTTGCGGTGCAAACCCCCGTCATCGTTTACCAGATCAACGACGTCAACGACAGCACGAAAAACGTTTACGTCTTCGATACGGAAATGCAAAAAGCGTACTTCAACGGCGGCGATATCAAGGAAGGCAACCTTACCGAAGCGGCGAAAGCGGCAGGCTTCAAATACGGCAGGACGGTTATCTACGACGATAAGGGCGATCCGAAATATCTTAATATCAAATTCAAGAAAAACGGCGATATCAAGAGCGTCGAAGTCAAGGAAGAATATTATAAGCAGAATTTCCGTTCCGCAAGCGGTCTTTTAAGGACGGAATGTGCGGACGCAAACCAGAAAACCTTGCGTTATACTTACTTCATCGCGGCGATAGTGCTTGTCGTGCTTGCGATGCCGATGTTCTTCTATGGTTTCAAAAACACCAAAGAAAGATTCGGTGCTGCGGAAGACGACAATCCCCCGACGCTCGGACACAACATCGGGTTGCTGTTCAAAAACAAACCTTTGTTGCTCCTTGTTCTTTCTGGTATCCTTGGCGGCGCGAGAATGGTTTATACGTATACGGGCGGTTTGTACTTCTGTAAATACGCCTTGCAAAACGAAAGCGCGTACAGCCTTCTGACGATGCTGGTCGTGCCGGGCGGTCTTGTGGCTTCGGTGCTTTGCCCGTGGCTTACCAACAAATTCGGCAAAAAATGGACGTTCATCGGCTCGCACATAATCGGCGCGGTCGCAATGATAATTTTGTTCTTTATGTGGGATTTCAGTGCAGGCGCACTTCGCGCGGGCGGCATTTACGTCGCGGCAATCTGCCTTATCCTTATCGGTATCCCGCAGGGTATTTCCAACATTATGACCTACGCGATGATCGGCGATACGGTTGACTATCTTGAATGGAAGACGGGCGAGCGCGGCGAAGGTATCTGCTTTGCAATGCAAACCCTTATGAATAAAATCGGTATGGCAATCGGCGCGTTCATCGGCGTTCTCGCATACGGAATGAGCAACATTTCCCCGACCGACCCTGTCGGCAATATGGACGTCGCGGGACTTAACAAGTTGTGGATGATGCTTGTTCTTTCGGGCGTCGTGAGCTTCATCGCCTGCATTATCCCCATCTTCTTCTACAACCTTACCGAAAAGCGTCAGCGCGAAATGGTGAAGGAAATCGCTGAAAGGAAGGCGGCTGCGGACATTGAGGCGAATCTCGATATTCCCGTAACTCCCGAAGCGTAATCTTTCGTAAAACGAGTTTTAACCCCGCTTATGCGGGGTTTTAATTTTGAAAAATGAAGCGCGCGCACTTTCGCCGCTTGACTATTTTTCCGCCGCGGTTTACAATATTTTACGAGGTGAATTGTATGTTATACGACAATATTCTGGAAACAATCGGGAAAACCCCGCTTGTGAAACTCAACAGCATAAGTTACGACGACGTGAACGTCTTCGGAAAGCTGGAATATTTCAATCCGTCGGGCAGCGTGAAAGACCGCGCCGCTTATAACATGATTCTGGAAGCGACGTCGTCGGGCGCAATCGACAAGGACACCGTTATTATCGAGCCGACTTCCGGCAATACCGGCATAGGACTTGCCATGGTATGCGCCGCTCTTAAAATGAAACTTATTCTTACAATGCCCGAAAATATGAGCGTCGAAAGAATAAAAGTTCTGAAAGCGTACGGCGCGGAAATCGTCCTTACGCCAAAGTCGGAAGGTATGCGCGGCAGTATCGAAATGGCGGAAAGGCTCAAAGCCCGTTACGGTCACGCTTTTATCCCGTCGCAGTTCACAAATCCCGCAAATCCCGCGGCGCACTTTATGCACACCGCAAAGGAAATCTTCGCCGACCTTAACAACGTCAGCTGGATTGTCGCGGGCATAGGCTCCGGCGGCACGATAATGGGCATTAAAAAATATATCGACACCTATAAAACTTCCACGCTTATTTGCGGGGTTGAGCCGAAAGGAAGCCCCTTGCTCACGCGCGGGAAAGCGGGACCTCATAAAATTCAGGGCATCGGCGCAAACTTCGTGCCGAAAATCCTTGATCCCGACGTTCTGGACGCAGTCGAGGACGTGTCGGACGAAGACGCCATTGAATGCGCCAGAAACCTTGCGAAAGAAGAAGGCATTTTCGTCGGTATTTCGTCGGGCGCGGCGATTCAGGCTGCAAAAAACCTTGCGTCGCACGGGGAAAAGGGCAACATCGTCGTTATCCTTCCCGACGGCGGTATGAAATATCTTTCGACGGAGTTGTGCGGTGAGTAAGAAAAGAGTTGTGCTTGGTATGAGCGGCGGCGTCGACAGCAGCGTTGCCGCGCTTCTTCTGAAACAGCAGGGCTACGACGTCATCGGGTTGTTCATGAGAAACTGGGTTGAAGAAGACGAAAGCGGTTGCTGTACCGCTCTTGACGACTACGACGACGTGCGCGCCGTCGCGGGGAAACTCGACATACCTTATTACACCGTCGATTTGTCCAAGGAATACTGGGATAACGTTTTCAGGCAGTTTGTCGATTACTATAAACGCGGGCTCACGCCGAACCCCGACGTCCTGTGCAACAGGGAAATCAAATTCGGCCCGTTTGCAAAGTACGCCAAAGACCTTGACGCCGACTTTATCGCGACGGGGCATTACTGCAACGTGCTGAAAAAGGACGGCCGCACCTACCTTGCCCGCGCAAAGGACGAGAACAAGTGCCAGACGTACTTTTTGAATCAGGTTTCGGAAAAACAAATCGAAAACGTCATTTTCCCCGTCGGAAACCTTTTGAAACCCGAAGTCAGGAAAATCGCCGAAGAAAATGGACTTTCCACCGCCGAAAAGAAGGACAGCACGGGCGTTTGTTTTATCGGGGAACGCAACTTCCGCGAATTCTTAAAAAAATATATCCCCATGCAGGAAGGGGATATCAAAACCCTTGACGGCAAAACCGTCGGCACGCACAGCGGCGTGTTTTATTACACCGTCGGACAAAGAAAAGGATTCGGTCTTGGCGGTGCGGGCAACGGTGAGCCGTGGTACGTCGTCAAAAAAGACGTGGAAAACAATATCCTTTACGTCAATCAGGGAGAGTGCGATCTGCTGTTCACAAAGGAACTCACGACGCGCGGCTTCAACTTTATCACAAAAAAACCCGACGAGAAGGAATTCAGGGTGCTTGCCCGTATCCGTCATCGTCAGCCCCTTGAAAACGCAACTGCGGTAATCGACGGCGACGACGTGCATTTGTACTTCGACCGTCCGCAACGCGCCGTGGCGGCAGGACAATATGCGGTGATGTATGAAGTGGGTTCCCCCATCTGTCTCGGTGGCGGCGAAATCCGTTAAAAAGTCATAATTTTGCGCCTTTTTGAGTTTTTCCGAGAACCTGAAAATCCGTGTACGCATTAGTACACTAGGATTTTCAGAACCCCGAAAGAAACGTCAAAAATCCATCAAAATTCTGACTTTTTAGAGAGTTTTTAATCGTTAAAACTCTCGCCGTTTTAGAGAGTTAGATTCTGACTTTTTAGAGAGTTAGATTCTGACTTTTTAGGGGAATATTATTCCGTACGAAGTACTTAATGTCATTGCGAAACACCGCTTTGCGGTGTTGTGGCAATCTCCCGGAAGGGAACCGCATTTGTACTTGCGTTGAACAAAAAAGATAGTTTAAGTTATAAAAAAACACCTTAAAGGAGGTTTTATGGATAAAATTGTCGTTTGTCCCGAGTGCGGGGCACAGATGACTTTGCAGGACGGACAAGTCGTGTTTTCCTGCGTCGATTGCGGCACCCGTCTTTATTGCATTAAGGGCGTCGTCATCACGAAGTCGCAGGCAAAACTTTTATTGAAAAAACTTGTTGAAAAGAAACAGGCGGAAAAAGCAAGACAACTTGAAATCGAGCGAATCAGCGCGAAAAACGTGAACGAAACAGCGCGTCCCGAGCCGCCGATGCCGATGCAGCCCGTTGCGCCCGTGCAGGTAAAAATGCCCGAGCCCGAGCAAAAAATCAACATCGCGCCGCCCATTGCGCCTGCACCCAAACCTGTTGAAAAACCCGCCCCGAAACCCGAAGAAAAGGTGGAAGTGGCACAAATCGGAAAGGTCAATCACACCGTAAAATCGGGTATGGCGTTTGCGATTTTCACGTACGTATTTTTCACGGCGTTTATGTTTGCGTGGTTTTATCCGCTGCACAAAATGTCGTTGTCGTTCGTCAACGCGTTGCCGAGCGTCGCAAACGACGAACTGCTTAAAACAATCGTCGGATACGTCTGGATTTATTTTGACCTGCTGGTATTTCTGGCGTGGGTATGCGCGTCGAGTTCGTTTATGTCGCTCGGATGCGTGCGCCGCAGAAAAATCGACACGGGGGCGGAACTTATCGCCTCGGCTTGCACGATACTGAATCTCCCCAACGTATTCCTTATGCTGGTTTTAAGCGCGAACCGCAAAAAAATCACAAAGTACAAACGCAGTGAATACGGCGTAAAATACAATATCCGCAAGGACTACGTCCCGACAATTGCCGTTCTGGAAACTCTGACGCTTGCAGCCGTCGCGTATTTCCTTTACACTCTGGTAAACCCGTATTTCTTCGTGAACACGCCGGATTTCTCAAACTACGTGAAAATTATCATCGACGTTGCGTCAACAATGCTCATACCGTTTATGGCGGGCGTAATATCTTTGTCAAGGCTTATCAAGATTATGGCAAGACGTCGCTAACAAGACACAAAACAAAAAAAATCGTACGGGGCAACCCGTACGTTTTTTTATGCTTTTTATATTAGTTTGTCGCCGCCCGTGGTCGAGATGACGTACAGAATATTGATTTCTTCGCCTGTCAGAGCGTCGATATAAAAATAATATATTCCGCCCGATTCCACGATGAATTCGTAACAAAGCTTTTCGGAATTTGTCTTGTACGGAATGACGCAAAGTCTGCCGTCCGACGCGTTTTCAAAGCCGACTTTCGCCTTCGCGGACTCGCGGGAAACCGCGGGCGTCTGCGTTTTTCTTTCAACGTGGTTAAATGCGTAATTTACCGCGTCCATTCCAAGGACGTCGCCGTTATCCGCGGCAATTTTCACCTTCACAAGGTCGGGATAAAGTATCGTGCCGTCCGACAGCACGGGCGCAAAATTGATATAAACGGTGCTGTCGTCGTTTGCGCTCCACACGTCCCGCATATCGTGAAAACCGCATTTTTCAAGGAAAACTTTTGCCTTTTCGACGCAATCTTCAACCGACAATACGGGGTTTGTAACGTCGCGGCTACCGCTCACGTTCAATAATGTTCCACCGCGCTTACTGACCTGCAAAGTCGTCCTCACGCCCAAAAGCGTGCAGTCGAAATTATACGTTTCGATGTCGCCGCCCCACTGACCGAGAAAGCTCAGATTTTGTATTTTGTCGCCGAAAATATCCGTGACGACGGCGGTTGCTTGCTCTTGTGTTACTTCGTTTTCGGGAAGACCTTTTGCCGTCTTATCGTTTCTGCCGTCGCTGAAAGGTCCGTCATAGATAAGTTGCGGATATTCGACAGACGGGTCGTTTAATGCGGCGAAAACGTCGGATAAAACGTCCGATTTGTCATTTGCGGCGTTTACAAAAAGGTATCCTTCGGATATTTTGTCCTTGACTTTATTAAGTTCCTGCGACAGCGTTTTCAGCATTTCGTGGATTTTCCCGATTGCCGTGTTTTCTTCCGCCGTAATCTCTCCGCCCGATTCGAGTTTGTCTTTGAGATACGCCGAAAAGTCGCCCGTCTGGTTCAGAAATCGCATTGTGTTTTCGATGCTCACGTCCGAGCCCGAAAGGGCGGATAACGCGCAAACGGCAAGTTCCCCGGACTTCACGGCGTCCGACAAAAGAGAAAGTCTTGTGGTTTTCCCCCGTGCGACCGTCAGTTTCGCGAATTTGATTTCCAAATCGTTCGTTTCGTCCAGCAGGGTATAATAAGATTGCTGGTAATGCGCTTCCAGCACGTTTTCGGTTTCGGCGCGCGCTTTCTTTTCTTTTCCGAAAAGCACGCCGAGAGTTATCACCCCCGCCGCCATTGCGACCATAATCACGCTTACCGCTATTATTGCTTTTTTATTCATACGCACCTCATTTGGCAAAGTTGTGCTTGCCGATGGAAAGCATCACCGTTCTGGACCAGATCCACTTTGACGTGGCGGTTGACGGATTGTAATAATACAGACAGCCGTTTGTGGGATCCCAGCCGTTTAATGCGTCCTTTGCGGCTTTGATTGCGGTGGCGTTGGGAGAAAGATTTATTTGTCCGTCGTTGACTGCGGTAAACGCCCACGGCTGATAAATCACGCCGGCGATAGTGTTGGGGAAAGACGCGCTTTTCACGCGGTTCAACACGACTGCCGCGACCGCGACTTGTCCGACGTAAGGTTCGCCGCGCGCTTCGGCGTACACGCATTTTGCAAGAAGGTATTCGTCCGACGACGAGTATCCGCTTGACGAGCCCGTCGCGTTGCCGGTAGACAGACTGATTCCCATTGCGGCGGCGGTTTTTTTGCCGACGATACCGTCTGCGGTCAACCCGTTTTTGCTTTGGAAATATTTCACCGCTTTCGTTGTCGCCGCGCCGTATATGCCGTCGACCGCGCCCGTATAATAGCCCCAGCGTTTGAGTTTCGTTTGTACGGTTTTCACCTGATTGCCCGTCGAGCCTTGTTTCAGCACGACTGCTTCGGTCACGGCGTCGTCTTTCGTCATTACGCCCGAAAACGCCAGAACCGCCGTGAGCATTGTCACAAACAGCACGAAAGCGCACAAGATTTTTTGCGAGTTTTTATTCATCTTCACCTCTGAATTTTTTGATTATTTCAACGATTTTCGATTTGTATCGAAAGTTTTCGCTGCCGTCGTCGGGGACGAAACACAACGGCGGAAAACACACGCACCACCAATTATTTCCCGTCCCTTCGCCAAGTTCCACGATAAGCGCGTCGTAAACGCCCGCGGGGAAAGACACGTCGTCGTATTTCCTGAAAGGAAACTTTTCCGAAGAAAGCCGCACGGTCGCGCGGTAAGAAAAACCTTTGTCAAGAAGGACGTCGTCCGACGTCTTTTTCAGGGCGCAAAGATTGTTTCTTATCACTTCTTTCGCGTCGTCCGACGACTTGCAATCCGAAAGCAGCGGCGTAAGGTAATTTACGACGGCGTCGCGCACATCAAGCTTCACGCTCTGGTCGATTTCGGAATTGCTGTTCGCGCGAATATGTATCCGTACGCAGTCCTGTTTGCGATTTTTCGTATCGACGCAGCCCGAAAGGGAAATCATCAGAAGAAGAGTCAGGATAACGATTTTTTTCATTGTTCACCTCGACATAATTCTTGCCCGTATTTGCGTTTCTATACTTGAACGGCGACGGCGGATTGTGATATAATAAAAACGGAGGCAGTATGAAAGAATACGACGTATTGATAATAGGCGCGGGTCCTGCGGGGCTGACGGCGGGTATATATGCGGCGCGCGCGGGCGCAAAAGTCGGCATTGTCGAAAAGTCTGCGCCGGGCGGCAAGGCAAATCTTGCGAACGACCTTGAAAACTATATGGGCACCGACGGTATTTCGGGCAGCGACCTTATGATTAAATCCTTCGCACAAGCCGAAAAGTACGGCGCGGAGTTTATCTTTGACGAAGTTACGGGCGTTTTCCCCGACGAAAACAAGGCGGTGCTTAAAGGCGGCGACGTGAAATACAAAAGTCTGATTCTGGCGGTCGGCACTTACGACAGAAAAACCGGCGTCGAAAACGAAAAAGATTTTATCGGGCGCGGCGTGTCGTACTGCGCGGTTTGCGACGGGAATTTCTTTAAGGGGAAAACCGTCGTCGTCGCGGGCGGCGGCAACACCGCTTTCAAGGACGCGCTGTACCTTGCGACGATTGCGAACAAGGTTTATATCGTGCACAGGCGCGAAGGTTTCCGCGCCGAAAAAATCCTGGTGGAACGGGCAAAAAACAACGAAAAAATCGAGTTTGTGTTAAACGGCGTAATAGGCGCGTTTCACGGCAACGAAAAACTTGAATCCGTCGACGTGAAATTTAAGGACGGGAGCGTGAAAACGCTTGAAACCGACGGCGTATTCGTCGCGCTCGGCGCAGAACCCGAAACGGGCTTTATACCGTCGGAAATCAAAAAAGACGACAAGGGTTATATAGTTACCGACGATAAAATGCAAACGAGCGTCAAGGGGATTTTTGCCGCGGGCGACGTGCGCGAAAAAAACCTGCGCCAGATTGTCACGGCGTCGTCGGACGGCGCGATCGCGGGGCAGTTTGCTGCGGAGTATGCGCTGGAAAATTTTGACAATCGTTAAAATATGTAAAATTTTATATAGACATATATCAATATTTGTATAACAAATTGATAAAAATCGCAAAAAACGTATCAATTTCGGTCGTTTAACCGACAAAAGAAAAAAAATAAAAAAATTTTGCAAAAAGTTGTATAAAACCACTTGACAAGTCAAAAATATCATTGTATTATGATGCCATAAATCAAGTGAAATTACATTTGATATTAAATCGCTCATAATTTTCCCCCTTATCATATAATTAGTGAGGTGGCTCGGATTCTTCCGAGCCACCTTGCTTTTACCGCAAAATTTTTCTCATTTTCAAACCCAAAATAAATATCGCGTCGTTACGCATAATAGGCGTATGAAGAAGTTCATAAAAGTCATAATTTCCGTGGCGATTTTTGCGTTTTTTTCGTTGTCGGCGACGAGGATAATAAATTGTAACGCGCGCGTCGCGCGCGCGGAAGTTCTCGAAACGAAAATCGTAACGATAATGTATCACAGTGTGTTAAACGGGAGCAAAGGAAGATATATCGTCAGCGAAAAACAACTTGAAAACGACCTTGTCGCGCTTAAAAACGAAGGGTTCGTTTCGGTAACGCCCGCTGAAATCATCGCGTTTTCGGAAGGGCGCGGTATGCTTCCGGAAAAACCCGTGCTTATTACTTTCGACGACGGGCATTACAACAATTTATATTACGCCGTGCCGATTCTGAAAAAGCACGGATTCACGGCGGTCATCAACGTGGTCGGGGCATATTCGGAACATACGACGACGTCGGGCGACTCCAAAAACCCCAACTATTCGCACATTACCTGGGACGAAATGGCGGACGCGGCAAAGGACGGAGTGATATATTTCGGCAATCACAGTTTCGGAATGCACAAGTTCAAGCCGCGTTACGGAATCGCGCAAAAACCATACGAATCGGACGACGAATACGTGAAAATATTTACCGCCGACACGATGAAACTGCACGACAAAATCAAGGAATACGCGGGCTACGACACGGCGGTTTACGCATATCCTTTCGGAAAATATTCCGCCCTTGCAAAAGATACCTTGAAAAAGCTCGGATATAAAATCACTTTGACTTGCAACGAGGGCGTAACGAGCGCAAGATTCGGCGATCCCGACAGCGTGATTTATATGAGGCGTATCAACCGCGAAGGCTCATACTCGACCGAGAAATTTATAAACGTAATAAAAAAATATTATAGCCGTTGATTTTCCGCCAGCCGTTTGATATACTTGAATACGGAGTATTTTATGGACAACGTATTCAATTTCAGAGATCTTGGCGGAATCCCCACGGCGGACGGCAGAAAAGTCAAAAGCGGACTGTTTTTCAGAAGCGGTCTTTTGGATTTTGCAAACGACAACGATATCGCGTTTTTGAAAACCCTCGGCCTTTTGGAAGTTTTCGATTACCGCGACCGCGACGAGGTGGACAAAAACAAGGAATATATTTACGAGCGCATCGGCGCAAAGCATTTTCATTATCCCAACGACATCACAAAGGGCAAAGTTTTCAAGTTGCAGACGGGCGGAATGGAAAGAATGTTCATAAAAATCAAGCCCGCGGACGTGTGCGAGTTTTATTCGTACCTGCCTTTCGGAAACGACGGATACAAAAATATGCTGCTTGCGGTAAAGCGCGGCGAAGTGCCGTTTTTGCAACACTGCACGGCGGGAAAAGACCGCGCGGGGTGTGGCAGCGCGCTTCTTCTTGCGGTTTTGGGCGTGTCCTACGACGAAATCGTGAAAGATTACCTTAAAAGTCTGAAAATCCGGGACAACATCAGAAAAGTAATGTTCGACAAAATCCCGAAAATCGTGCACCCGTTCATAAAAAACAGTTACGAGCCGCTTTTCATCGTCGACAAAAGTTACCTTGACGCCGCGCGCGACGCGATTTTCAAAAGATACGGCAGTTTTGAAAACTACCTTTTGAAAGAATACGGATTAACACAACTCGACGTGGACGAAATCCGCGCAAAATACACCGAATAAACAAAATATACCGAATGAAAAACAAAAAGCACCGAAAATAATCGGTGCTTTTTGTGTCTTTTCCAAAGAAGATATTTCGGACAAAATGGCGGTTTTCTCGTAAAAACCGCTGTTTTTTGTGGGAAAAATTGTGATTTTGGCATAAATGGTTGACTTTTCTCATAAAAACACATATAATTTGTGAGAAAACATATAAATTACGGTGAAACTATGAGAGAGTTTAATTATGCCCCGATTAAAGAGAAAAAATGGGATTTTGAAACGATAAGTCTTCTTACGGCGATACACGAAGCCAAGGGGAAGCAGTCGCTTTATCTTAAAAGTCAGCCGGACAGCCTTGAAAAACTTGTGGAAATCGCAAAAATCCAAAGCACCGAATCGTCCAACGAAATCGAAGGAATAAGGACGACCGCAACAAGGCTGAAACAACTGTGCAACGACAAAACGACGCCGAAAAACCGCGACGAAGAAGAAATCGCGGGGTATCGCGACGCGCTTAACGTCATTCACGAAAATTTTGACTATATCCCGATAACGACAAATTATATCCTGCAACTTCACAAAATATTGTATGGTCATTCCGGGAAAAGCATCGGCGGAAAGTTTAAAAACGTGCAAAACTACATCATGGTTACCGAGAACGGCAGGGAAAGCATACTGTTTACGCCGCTTGCGCCGTACGAAACGAAAGAGGCGGTGGACAGAATTTGCGAAGAGTATAATATCGCAGTATCGACAGGCGACGTCGACCCGCTTATATTGATTCCGTTTTTCATACACGATTTTCTGTGCATACACCCGTTTTCGGACGGCAACGGCAGAATGAGCAGACTCCTTACAACGTTGTTGCTTTATAAAAGCGGTTATATGGTCGGGAAATATATCTCGCTTGAACAAAAAATCGCAAAAGACAAAAACGCTTATTACGCCGCATTGCAAAAATCGCAATACGGGTGGGAAGACGGAAAAGAAGACGTCGTGCCGTTCATAAAATATATTCTGGGCACGGTTGTTTCCGCATACCGCGACTTTGATGACAGAATGGAAATCGTAAGCGAAAACGCCGGCGCGCTCGAAACCGTAAGGAAAGCCGTTTTCGGAATAATCGGAAAGTTTACGAAAGCGGACGTTGCAAAGTTGTGTCCGTCGATAAGCAACAGTTCTGTCGAAAGCTCGCTGAAAAAACTTGCGGCGGAAGGAGTAATCGAAAAAAAGGGCGCAAGCCGCGCGACGTATTACATCAAAATCGAAAAATAATGAAAAAAGCACCGAGAAATCGGTGCTTTGTTTTTGAAACGAAAAGTTGTTACAGGACGATCGATACCGTCATATAGGCGACGTAGGTTGCAAGGATAACGCCGCCTTGCACGCGCGAGAACTTTTTGGTGATAACCGCGGGCAGAATCGCAAGCAGAGTGAAGCCTATGCAGAAGGGCATATCTATGTAAAGCGAGTTGAATTCGACGGGAAGTCTGCCGCCCGAAATCATTGCACAAACCGGCAGGATTAAACAAAGGTCGATGACGTTCGCGCCGATAATATTGCCGATGGACAAGTCGTGTTTTTTCTTGATAATCGACGTAATCGTCGTGACAAGTTCGGGCAGCGACGTGCCGATTGCGACAAGGGTGATCGCGACGATTCTTTCGGGGACGCCCATATATCCCGCGAGTTTGCTGCCGAAAGTTACGAGATGTTGCGCGCCGCCGACGATAAACGCCGTGCCGAGAATAAAGAAGATAATGCTTTTTGCGATGTCTTTCGTCTTTTGTTTTTTGGCGGCCAAGGCATCCGTGTTTGTGCTTACGGCGGTTGCGTTTTCGGACTCGGCGGGGTTGCCGTTTGCATCGACAGAAGCGGGATTCGTGCCGTTGTCGACAAGTTTATTCTTTGTCGCTTCCTTTTTTCCGACGATGATGTTTTCCGCCATAAATACGACGAATACAACCAGAAGAATAATTGACAAATATGCGTTCAAATAACCTTTCAGGCACATTAAGAACAAAATAACGATGGATAAAATCATTGTTATGCCCTTAAAGAGATATGCTTTCTTATCAAAAGCGTGCGGCAAAAACAAAAGCGACACCGCCATAATAAGCCCGATGTTTGCATTCACGCTGCCGACGGCGTTGCCGATTGCGATTGCCGCGTTGCCTTCGCCTGCGGCAATGGACGACGTGATAAGTTCGGGCAAAGTCGTGCCGATGCTCACGACCGTCGCGCCGATGATGAATTGCGGCACGCCCGACATTTCGGCAATCTTGCTTGCGGAATCCACAAACCAGTCGCCGCCTTTGATGATAAGGACAAGCCCCACGAGAAACAAGAACACGGTAAGGCAGATATCGCCCGTGCGCGTTATTGCAAGAATTTCAGTCATTGTTCCCTCCGTTGTTTTTCATAAATAAAAAAGACCTTGTCACGGCGAATTGCCGTCCAAAGTCTCGTGAATTAAGGCAAACCGGACCGTCTGGTCAGAGTGTCAACATTGCCACTCAAAGAGTTACTACTCCCCTTGAACAAAGTAAATGTAACACAGCGAATGACAAAAGTCAACGTTTTTCGGAGTTTTTTACGGAATCGATTTTTGCTGACAAGGCTTTGTGTTTTTCCATAAATTCACGATACGCCGCCGCCGAAAAAGGGCTTTTCACGGTGTCGACTTCGCGTGGCGTCGTCGCGGCGATTTTCGCGTTTTGCGGTTTTTTCGGGACTCCGCCGTTGTCAATCTTGTAAAATTCGCCAAATTTTTTATACATTGAAACCTCATATCGTCAAAATTTGTTTATTTTCGTTTGCCATAATTTATTGTTTACTATATAATATTTTTATCTATGAATTTATATTCAAGGAGATTGTCATGAACAAAAAAATAATCGCCGTTATAGCACTTGTTCTCGTCCTTACGATCGGTCTTGTGGCGTGCAACGGCAAAACTTATAAGGCAAGCGGAGTTGCCGACGGCAACAAATACGCTTCGAGCCCCGTTGAAAACAACGGCAGTTTCGTCGTGAAACAGGGTAATTACGTTTATTTCGTCAACGCATACGTCGGGGCGGACGCCGAAAACAAATTCGGCAAACAGGAAAAGTCCTGCCTGTACCGTGCGGAACTTGACGAAAACGGCAACATCATCGAGGGCAGCCGCGTCGCGCTTGTCAACAAAAACATTTATTCGACCAGCACGAAATCCGGCATTTACGTCAGGGGCAACTGGATTTACTTTGCGTCCCCCAACACCGACAAAACCAAGAGCGGCGAAGTCAATACGAAATACCTTGACTTTTTCCGCGTGAGTCTTGACGGCAAAAAGACGGAACTTTTATACACGATCGCAAATCGTTCCGCCGACTTCTTCGTTACGGACAACTCGATTCTCGTCCTTGACGGCGGCGCGCTCAAAAAAATCGACCTCAACAAAAAGTCGCTGGGCAAAATCAACAACAAGAAAAACTACGTCGAAGTACGCAGCAACGTTTCGTCGTTGCAACCCATCGTCGCAAACGGCGCGTTCTCCGGCATGGCGCTTATGGTATCGAATGCTGCCGACAGCGACAGTTGGAAGAAATTCAACACCCTTTCGGTTATCAGTGCCGACGGCACGATTAAGGACGTCATCACCGACAACTCTTTCGGCGGCAATGCGGACAGTTATCTTTACAACGCGACCGTGTCCGTGAAAGACTACGTCGTGAAAGGCGACAAAATCACCGTCTATTACACCAAGACCGATAAGGATTCCAAGGTTCAGCTTTGTGCATATACGTTCGGCACGGACTTCTCGTTCGACAGCAAAAACGAAGTGCTTCTGATGAAAGACGCGTCTTCGACCAACGTTGCGGCGGTAAAGGGCATCGACGAAAAGTCGGCGTTCGTCACCGTATCTTCCGCCCCTTATCTTAAAAAAGTCGAACAGGGCAAAGAACCTCAGAACGTCCCCGCAAGCGCGACCAAACCCGAAAGCCAACTCAAACGTCAGATCACAATCCGCGACGTCAGGGACGGCTACGTCTTCTATACCGACGCGTCGAACGCAAAAGCGCTTTATCGTTACAATTACGAATCTGACGAACTTACCCCGGAAGACCCCGTTGCGGAATTCAACCTTTCTTCGTCCTGGTTCGCGCCCGTAATCTTGGGCGATTACATGTACTTCCTTGACGGCACGAAAGAATATACGTATCGCGTTAAATTGCAAACCGGCGATATCGTAAAGCCCGAAACCAAAGATATGGTTGTCGGCAAAATGACTGCGGACGACTACAAGGCGGTTTTTGAGTCGGAAAAGAAATAAAAAACCAAGCCGTCCCGTAAGGGGCGGTTTCTTTTTAATTTTTAATTCGACAAAATTAGACAAAAATCGACAAAAACAAGTGAAAATCATTGAGTTTTTATTTGTTTTATTTGTTATAATCGCATTGCAACACGGAAAACGAAATATTATTTTGGTTTCCGTCGAATAATTACATTTCAGGGGGTAACTTAAATGCACACAATCGTTATAGCGGACGACAACGTCTCTTTCGCAGAAGAAATGCGAAATTATTTCACGGACAATACCGATTTCAAGGTGGTAGGACTTGCGCCCGACGGGGTTGAAGCGATAAAACTTGTCGAAAAACACAAGCCCGACTTTTTACTTCTCGATATCGTTATGCCCGAACTGGACGGATTCGGCGTGTTGAGCGCGCTTTCCGCTTTTGACGAAAAACCGAAAACAATAATGGTATCGGGGCTTGCAACCGACGGCTTCGTTACGAAATCGTTGCGCCTTGGCGCAAGTTACTTTATGGCAAAGCCCGTGAATTACGATAAACTTGCCGAATATATGCGCGAAATGCTTGCGCCCGCCACTGCCATCGCCGCGCCGCGTGAAGAAACGCACAAAGTGTCTTCCCGCGTGAACAGGTCGCTGGACGAAAGAATCGCAAACATCTTTATTTCGGTCGGCATTCCCGCCCATATCAAAGGCTATCAATTTTTAAGGGAAGCAATCAAAATGGCAGTCGATACGCCCGATATCATCAACAACATCACCAAAAAACTGTATCCGTCGATTGCCGATAAGTTCGACACGAGCAGCAGCAAGGTCGAGCGCGCGATACGACACGCAATCGAAGTCGCCTGGAATCGCGGCAAAATCGAAAATATCAACAGCATTTTCGGCATCAAGGTTTACACCGCAAACGATAAGCCCACGAACGGGGAATTTATCGCGCTTGTCGCGGACAAGATGATATTGGAAGGCGCATAGTCGCAAACTGTGCTTTTGACCAAACAAACGCATTGCATTTGTTTGTTTGTCTTTTGCTTGTTTGCGCCTTTTCCCCACGGGTACACAGTATCCCGCGGGGTCCCCAAAAAACATAATTGTTGCGCGGTGAAATTGCCTTCGGCAGTGATATTGCTTGCGCAGTGATATTGCCTTCGGCAGTGATATTGCTTGCGCAATGATATTTGCCCTTCGGGCAAGTTGCGGATAAATTTATGTCATTGCGAAGCACCGCTTTGCGGTGCTGTGGCAATCTCCCGGAAGGGAACCATATCATAAAACCCACGCAAGATACTTTTGTACTTGCGAGGAGAAAAAGGCGCACACAAGCAAAAGAGTGAGCATTATTGCTTGCAATAATGTGATTTCAAAAGCGCAGTGCGCGCCGTAGGCAATATAACTCATTCCGTCGCACGCCGTTACAGCAACCGCTTTCTGCGGTTGTTTTTATTTTTCCTTAAAAACCGCCGAAAATAAGGAATATTCCGGTAACGGTTTTTGTCGCGCGCGTATAATAATGTAATAAATAAAAATACTTTTATATTATTTTACATAAGTCGCAAAATTGTAACATAAAACAGTTTACAAATAATCGTATTATGATTATAATAGCAACGAAAAAAACAAGCAATATTAAGTGAGGTGCTTTATGGCTTACAAAAAATGCCCAAGGTGTGAACTTAACTGGATAAAAGACGACGAAGATTTGTGCGACGTTTGCAAGGCGGAACTTAAAATCGGCGGTATGAGCCTTATCGAAGACGACGAGGACATTCTCGATACCGAAGAAAGAATTTGCCCCATCTGCAAAATCAACCCCATCGACGACGGCGAAGATATGTGCGCGACCTGCCGCGAAGAAATGAAGTCAAAGGCAGCCGATGCCGAAGAAAAGGAAGACGACGACAACGACGACAACGACGAAGGCTGGCGCGAGTACGTCGAAGACGACACGGTCGAACAAATGGACGAGACCGACGAAATCATGCTGTCCGAGCTTGAACACGACGAGAAGAAGAAAGACGACGACCTCGAAGACGAAGACAGCTTCGACGACGACGAAACCAAGTACGATTACGGCGAAGGCGACGATATTCCCGACGACGATTTCGACGACGAAGAAGACGAAGACGACGAAGACGACGAAGAAGACGAGGAAGACGACGATTAATCCGAAATAAAACAAAATAAAAGATATTATGCCCGACGCGCATCGCGAAAGCAAAACGCGGCGGGCTTATTTTATCAAAAAACGGCAATACTTTTCTTATGAGAGAAGCGACAAACAATATATCCGTCGCCGTGGAGCGTGTGAAAAACCTGAAAGGAATTGACCTGAAACTCCTTATCAATCGTGGAAGAAACAGGTTTATCCGCGTCGACGGCGTGATCGAAGATTTGTACCCCAACGTATTCACCGTGAAAACCGAAGACGCCCATACGAAAATACTGACGTTGACGTACGCAGACGTCATGATGAAAAACGTCAGATTCTTCCCGCGCGGAAAAAACGAAAAGGAAAGCAAACCGAAAACCTAAGTTCGTATTAACTGTTGGCATAATTTCGCTCCCGTCGATATATTATATATTGATTAGGCGGACGGCCTAAACGTATTTAAACTTATGGGGGCAGAAATGAACTTCGATTTTAATGAAATCAAAATGGACACCGTCGTGAAAACCGCCGAAAAAGAAGCGGCGGTAAGAACGTCGGTAAGCGAGAGCGAAAGCGGCGTCGTGACGAAAATCCTTGACGTTTCGGCAGACGGGAAGATAATCTCGCTGGATAATCAAAACGGTGCGGCGCGCGTTTTCGGACGCGTCAATTTCAAGGTGCTGTATCTTAACGGGGACGGCGAAACACGCGGGCTCGATTATTTTGCGGACTTTACGGAAGTTATCCAAAACGATAGTTTATCAGGCAGATTGTATGCACAAATTGCCGTTATTGACGTTGACACGTCGATAAGCGGCGGAATACGACTTAACGCCGTCGTGAAAATCACACTGTATCGCGTTGCCGAAAACGACAAAAAATGTCTTGTGGGAGCAGACGACGACGTATACGTCGAAAACACCGCGATGAAGTGCCAGCGGTTCATAACGTCGATGAACGCGCCGTTTACCGTGACCGACGAATACGACACGAAAACCGACGTCGCGAAAATACTTCTGACGCGTGCGGGAACTTACGTTGACGCCGCGACTGCCGGCATGGGCAACGTGCTTTTGTCGGGCGCAAGCGACGTTACCGTAACTTACCTTGCAAACGATAAGGTGTACGTCAAAGATTTTCATATTCCGTATTCCGAAGAGTTTGCGGCGGACGGCGTCGAAATCGGGCAAAAACTTTCGGCGGAAGTCGTCGTGAAAAACGCCAGGGTAGTAATTGCCGGCATCGAGGGCTCCAACGTTATCCGTGTCGAAGTCGAAAACGAAGCGTGCGTAAAGGCGTACGACGTCACCGACGAAAAAATCGTGAAAGACGTGTTCTGCATCGAAAACGAAATAAATATCACAAGAGCAAGCGTATCGACGGGCGTGTACGGCGGATTCTCGTTTTTCAAAGACGAACTTTCCGGAATTGCCGCGTTGTCAAACGATTTGCCCGCAGTCCTCGAAGTTATCGGCGTAACGAGCGCGGGGAACGGCATTGCGAAAGCGACCGCCGAAAACGGCAAAATCGTCATCGAGGGCGTATTTTCGGCAAACGTGCTGTACCGCGACGAAAACGGACTTTCGTCGGTATCCCTCGAAGTGCCGTATTCATTACCGTTTCTCAGCGAATCTGGAAACGCAACCGACGACGTATCGGCGCGCGGCGCGGTAATCAAGGCGCAGGCAAAACTGAAACGCGAAAGGGAAATCGAAGTAACGGCGGAACTCGGGTTTATGACCGAAAGCGTGAAGCGCGTCGATGCGGAATACATCGCGGAAGCGGAAGTCGGCGAGAAAATCGAAGTCAACAAATCGGCGGTCAGCGTATTCGTTGCCGACGAGGGCGACACCCTTTGGGATGCGGCGAAAGCGTTGTCGGCGCGGCCGGACGATATTCAGTCGCAAAACCCCGACGCCCGCGCCCCGTTCAAGGAAGGGCAAAAACTCTTTTATTTCCGCGAGATATGTTTTGAGTTTTAGTTGAAAGCAATGCTCGTTCGTGTTATCATATAAATATGGAAATATTCGAACGAGCAAAAGGAAAAATAAATCTGACCCTTGATATAACAGGTGAAAGCGGCGGCTTTCACCTTCTTGATATGCTCGTGGCGACGATAGACCTGTTCGACGACGTAAAAATCACTTACAGGGCGGACGACAAAATCGAGTGCGTTCAGGACGGCGAAATCGCCGACGAAAAAAACAGCGCGTACCGCGCCGCAAAACTTATGCAAGATACGTTCAAAACTCGCGGATTCACCGTCGAAATCACAAAGCGGATTCCTTTGGCGGGCGGCTTGGGCGGCTCGTGCGCGGACGGCGTCGCGGTGGTGCGCGGCGTTGAAAAAATGCTGGGCATAAATCACGATTATATTACGGCGGAGTTTTTGTTGAAAGTAGGTTCGGACGCGCCGTCGATGTACTTCGACGGAATTAAGCGTGTGCGCGGAATCGGCGATAAAGTTGACTTTATTGACATAAAACTGCCATATAAAGTCGGTTTTCTTGCAGAAAACGAAGTTGATACAACTGCTTGTTTCAAGATGTACGACGATATGAAACTTTGCGGCGGGAACAGCACGGAACAGTTGATTAAGGAGTTTTCAAAAGGTAACGCGAACGTTACAAACATGCTGAAAAACGACCTGTTTCTTCCTGCCGTCAGGATAAATCCCGACGTCAAAAAAGCGTATGAAAGAATCCTGAAAACCGGCGCGGACGCCGTGTCGATGAGCGGCAGCGGCGGCACCGTATTCGGGCTGTTTTCGGGCGACGTCCCGGATTTCCTTGTCAAAACCGAGTTTTCTTACCGCGATTAAGATAAAAAATCGCGGTTTTTTATTGAAAAATATTGCCGGAATGCGCGCGTAAGGTATTGTATTTATTTTTAATATTTGTTATAATAAGACGAACGATTAAAAGGAAAACCTTAATGCAAAATGCAAAAGAATTTTGAAGAGTATCCGAAATACCTGTTTCACGAAGGCACGAATATCGAAGCCGACAAGTTGTTTTGCCCGAAAAAAGCCGTAATCGACGGCAAAAAGGGCTGGATTTTCAGAGTATGGGCGCCAAATGCCCGCGACGTATCCCTGGTTGGCGATTTCAACGGCTGGGAAGTCGGCGCGACTCCGATGAATAAAGACGACGGCGGAATATGGGAAGTCTTTGTCGAAGGACTTAAAGTTTACGACGCTTATAAATACGCCGTTACTTCAAAAAAAGGTAAAACCGTCTTAAAGGCCGATCCGTACGGTTTGCATTTCGAAACGACGCCCCAAACTGCGTCGAAACTTTACGATTTGTCCGGCTATAAATGGAAGGACGCCGCGTGGTTGAAATCCCGCGAAGAAAAGAATATTTACGAAAGCCCGATGAACATTTACGAGGTTCATCTTGGCAGTTGGAAACGCCACGACGACGGCAACGTATACAGTTACGTCGACCTTGCGGACGAGCTTGTCGAATACGTCAAAAAAATGAATTACACCCACGTGGAGTTTATGCCCGTGACGGAATATCCTTTCGACGGCAGTTGGGGATATCAGGTAACGGGGCTTTTCGCGCCGACGTCAAGGTACGGCACGCCGCACGACTTTATGTATCTTGTGGACAAATTCCATAAGGCGGGCATCGGCGTTATTCTGGACTGGGTTATCGCGCATTTCCCGAAGGACGAGCACGGGCTTTCTTTGTTCGACGGCACGCCTTGTTACGAATATTCCGACCCGAGAAAGGGCGAACATTACGAGTGGGGCACGAAAGTTTACGACTACGGCAAGCCCGAAGTCAGAAGTTTCCTGATATCCGCCGCCAACTTCTGGGCAACGAATTATCATATCGACGGAATCCGCGTGGACGCCGTCGCGAGTATGCTTTATCTCGATTATTGCAGAAAGGACGGGGAATGGTTGCCAAACAAATTCGGCGGAAATTACAACCTCGAAGCGAAAGAGTTTTTGCAGAAGATGAACGTCGCGTTGCTTTCCGCGCACAAGGGATTTTTCACGGTTGCGGAAGAAAGCACGGCGTATCCGATGATAACGATGCCACCCGACATCGGCGGGCTGGGCTTCAATTTCAAGTGGAATATGGGTTGGATGAACGATACCTTGTCTTATATCGAGACCGATCCGTTTTTCAGGAAGGAAGTGCACAACAAACTGACGTTCGCGCTGACGTACGCATACAGCGAAAATTATATATTGCCGCTTTCTCACGACGAAGTCGTGCACGGAAAGCACAGTCTTATCGACAAAATCCCCGTAAGTTACGAGGACAAATTCGAAGGGCTGAAAACGTATCTGGGCTTTATGATGACGCACCCCGGCAAAAAACTTTTGTTCATGGGCGGCGAATTCGGACAGTTTATCGAATGGCGTTTCGATCAAGGGCTCGATTGGTTGCTTCTTGCTTATCCGCGTCATAAAGGAATGCTTGAATACACGAAAGACCTTAACGCTTTTTACAAATCGACGCCCGCGCTCTGGTCGCAGGACAACAGATGGGAAGGTTTCAGGTGGGTATCCGTCGACGACAACACTCAAAACGTGATATCGTATCTTCGTTACGACAAATCGGGAGATTACGTCCTGGTCGTACTGAACTTCTCGCCTGTGCCGAGAAAGCGATATCTTATGGGCGTGCCGGAACTTACGTCGTATAAATGCGTCTTCTCGTCGACGATGAAAAAGTACGGCGGAAACAGCAGTTACAAGGCGGAATACAAAGCCGAAAAGAAGAGTATGCACGGGTTGCCTTTCGCAATCGCGGTGAATATTCCCGGTAACTCGATTACCATATATAAACCCGAAAACAATTAGGAGGAAATAATATGCGTCAGACAAGAAAAGAATGTGTCGCGATGCTGCTTGCAGGAGGTCAGGGCACAAGACTCGGCCTTCTCACCGGCGAGGTTGCAAAACCTGCCGTACCTTTCGGAGCGAAGTACAGAATTATCGACTTTCCTTTGTCGAATTGTGCAAACTCCGGCATCGATACGGTCGGTGTGCTTACGCAGTATCAACCCTTTGAACTTCACGAGTACATAGGAAACGGACAGCCGTGGGATCTGGACAGGATCACGGGCGGCGTTTACGTCCTTCCGCCGTTCATGCGCGCGAAAGCGGGCGAGTGGTACAAGGGAACCGCCAACGCGATTTATCAGAATATCGAGTTTATCGACAGATTTAATCCCGAATACGTGATTATTTTGTCGGGCGACCACATTTACAAGATGGATTACCACAAGATGATGGACCATCATAAGAAAACGGGCGCCGACTGCACGATCGCGGTCCGCACCGTCCCGATGGAAGAAGCGTCGCGTTTCGGCATTATGCAGACCAACAAAAAAGGCGAAATTATCGACTTCGAAGAAAAACCCAAAAAGCCCAAATCCAACAAGGCGTCGATGGGTATTTACGTTTTCACCTGGGAAGTTCTGAGAAAATACCTTGTCGAAGACGAAGCCGACCGCGAAAGCCAGAACGACTTTGGCAAAAACATTATCCCGAAGATGCTTTCTGACGGACAAAAAATGATCGCTTACGAATTCAACGATTACTGGAAAGACGTCGGTACGATTTCAAGTTTGTGGGAAGCGAATATGGATATTCTGAACCCCGCAAGCGGGCTTAATCTTGACGATAAGGAATGGCGCATTTTCGCGCGAAACAGCGCAGAGCCCCCGCAGTTCGTGTCTTCCGACGCAGTAATTAAAAACAGCGTCGTGTCGGAAGGTACTTTCGTACAGGGCGAAATCAAAAATTCGGTCATATCGTACGGCTGCACGCTCGGTAAAAACTGCCGTATCGTCGACAGTATTCTTATGCCCGGCGCGGTTGTCGAGGACGACGCCGTCGTCGAATACGCAATCGTCGGCTGGGACGCAAAAGTCGGCAAGGGCGCGCACGTCGGCGAAATCAATACGCCGCACGCGGCAGGCGAATGGGAAATCGCGGTTGTCGGTCCCGAGGTTACCGTAAAAGCCGGCGCGGTCATCAAAGCCGGCGAAATGTTCGGAGGTGAAAACAATGATTAATAACGCAATGGGAATTTTAATCGCAAGCGACAGCGAAATCCACATGAACGAACTTACAATCAAGCGCACCAGCGCGAGCCTTCCGTACGGCGGCAGGTATCGTATGATCGACTTTGCGTTGTCAAACCTTGTCAACAGCGGCATCAGCACGATCGGTATCGTCACGCGCAACAACTACAACAGCCTTATGGACCACCTTCGCATGGGACGCGACTGGGACCTTAACCGCAAAAACAGCGGACTTACGTTGTTCCCGCCGTTTGCGTTCAACACCCTTCGCGACGTTTACAAAGGAAAGGTGGAAGCGATTTACACACTGAAAGGCTACATGATGTCGCAAAAGAAACTGGAATACGTCGTGCTCGGAAATGCCAACGTTATCTGCAATATCGACGTCGAGGAAATCGTCGACGAACATATCGCCCGCGGCGCGGACGTTACAATGCTGACGAAAAGAACCGACGAAATCAACCCGAGAAAACAAATCATCACGTCCGACAAATCGGGCAGGGTTACCGATATCCGCTTTGCGGTCATCGCCAGCAAATCGGCGGAACTCGTCAACACGCAGATTTACGTCATCAAAAAAGACCTGCTTATTAACCTTGTCGAAAACGCTTATGCAAGGGGATTGCAGGACTTTGAAAAAGACGTTCTTTTGAAACAAATCGACACGCTGAAAATTTACAGCCACGAAATCACAAGTTACGCCGCGATTATCGACGATATCCCGGGATACTATAAGCACAGTATGGAACTGCTGGACGCCGAAACCAGAAACGACGTTTTCTATGGCGAAGGCACGATTTTCACGAAGGTCAAGGACAGCGTGCCTACCCGTTATCTTGACAACGCCAAGGTTGAAAACAGCCTTATCGCGGACGGTTGCGTCATCGACGGCACCGTTAAAAACAGCATCCTTTTCCGCGGAGTTCACGTTGAAAAGGGCGCGGTCGTCGAAAACTCCATCGTCATGGAAAAGGGCGTAATCGGCGAAAAAGCAAGCATTAAATATACGATTACCGACAAAAACGTCATCGTTCAACCCGAAAGACATCTTGCGGGCTATGAAACGTATCCCGTCGTAATCGTCAAGAACAAGATAGTTTAACATTTTTGCGTCTTTCGGCGCAGTGACAATAAGGAGAACGAAGTATGAAAATTTTATATGTTGCTTCCGAAGCGCGTCCGTTCGTGAAGACGGGCGGTCTCGGCGACGTGATGGGCGCACTGCCCAAAACGGTTGCTTCGATGAAAAACGATTGCCGCGTGATTATCCCCCTTTATGAGGAAATCCCGCAGGAATACCGCCAGACAATGCGCTTTGTCGGCTCGACCTACGTCGATCTCAGCTGGCGCAGACAGTATCTCGGCGTGTTCGAATATACGGTGGACAACGTCGTTTATTACTTTATCGATAACGAATACTACTTCAAAAGGAAAGGGCTTTACGGCCATTTTGACGACGGCGAAAGATTTGCGTTTTTCAGCAAAGCGGTTCTCGAAGCGTGCTCGGTAACGGGGTTCTATCCCGACGTCATTCACGCAAACGACTGGCATACCGCGCTCGTTCCCGTGTTTCTGGACATCTTTTACAGAAACGTCGAAGGGCTTCGCAACACGAAAACGGTGTTCACCATTCATAATATCGAGTTTCAGGGCAAATACGACAAATACCTTGCCGGCGACATTCTGGGCATTCCCGAAAACTGGCGCAGCATAGTGGAGTGCGACGACGACGTCAACTACATGAAAGCGGGTATCGAACGCGCGAATATCGTTACCACGGTGTCGAAAACTTATGCCGAAGAAATCAAGGATCCGTATTATGCGTACGGGCTTTCGGGCATACTTAACGCGCGCGATTACAAAATCCGCGGCGTGGTGAACGGCATCGACGTCGACGTTTTCAACCCCGCAACCGACAAAAACCTTGTCGCGAATTACACCTTGAAAACCGTTGCGAAACGCACCGAAAACAAGAAAGCGTTGTGCGAACTTATGGGCTTCAATTATTCCCCCGACCGTCCGCTTATGGTGCTTATCTCGCGCCTGACCGAACAAAAGGGTATCGACCTTGTCGCAACCGTCCTTGACGAAATGCTGCAAGCCGACATTCAACTTGTCGTGCTCGGCAAAGGCGACTGGAAATACGAAACGATTCTGAAAAACGCCGAAAAAACGTACAACACGAAAATGCGCGCCATTATCAATTTCAGCCAGGAGCTTGCGTCCAAGTTGTACGGGGCGGCGGATATGTTCCTTATGCCCAGCAAGTTCGAGCCGTGCGGTTTGGGACAAATGATCGCAATGCGTTACGGCGCGGTTCCCATCGTCCGCGAAACGGGCGGATTAAAAGACACGGTGGAAGCGTTCAATCCCGTCACGCAAAAGGGCAACGGCTTCACTTTCAAGGCGTATCAGGCATACGATATGCTTGACGCGGTATGGCGTACTCTCGGCACCTATTTTGACAAAAACCTGTGGAAGAAAGTGCAAAGTAACGCGATGAAGTGCGATTTCAGTTGGAAACGCTCCGCGAAAGAATACCTTGACATCTACAAGGAAATAACAAAATAATCAAAAATTTTATTGGCATACATCAGGAGACTTTAATTTTATGGACTATTCAAAAATTACTTCCGCGGACTTGAAAAACCGCATTACGGACGCTGTCCAGAGGTTTTTCGGAGTAAAGCCCGAGGAGGCAAGCAACACCCAAATGTACAAAGCCGTGTGCATTGTCGTACGCGATATGCTCACGAATTCAAGGGTGGACTTCAAGCGCACCGCGCGCGAAATCAACGCAAAACACGTTTACTATATGTCGATGGAGTTCCTTCTCGGACGCTCTTTGAGAAACCATCTTTTCAATATGGGTATTGACAAAAAGATGGTGAAAGCCGTCAAAGATCTGGGCTTCGATATCGACACTCTTTACGCAATCGAGCCCGACGCAGGGCTTGGAAACGGCGGTCTCGGAAGACTTGCCGCGGCGTATCTCGACAGCCTTACGTCGCTTGGTTATATCGCGACGGGCTTTTCGATAATGTACGATTACGGCATTTTCAAACAGCGCATCGTCGACGGGGAACAAATCGAACTTCCCGACGAATGGCTGACAAACGGCTCGGTCTGGCTGCAACCCCGCGTCGAAGACACTTTTGAGGTGCGTTTCGGCGGCGTTGTCGATCAGGAATGGCGCGACGGCAAACTCATAATCAATCATCGCGATTACAACACCGTGCTTGCCGTGCCGTACGATATGAACATCAGCGGTATTCAAAGCGATACCGTCAACCGTCTGAGGCTTTGGTCGTCAAAGGCGTCCGCCGACTTCGATATGGCACTTTTCAGCAAGGGCGAATACGTCAAAGCAATGGAAAGCCGTATGATGGCGGAAAGCATTTCCAAGGTTTTGTATCCCGCGGACGACCATATCGAGGGCAAGTCGTTAAGGCTTAAACAGCAATATTTCTTCGTTTCGGCGTCGATACAATCCATTATCAAAAGGCATTTGCAGACGAACCCGTCGCTTGACAACCTTGCCGACCACGCCGCGATTCATATCAACGACACGCACCCCACGCTTTGCATACCCGAACTTATGCGTATCCTTCTGGACGACTATGGGTACAGTTGGGAAAAGGCGTGGCAAATCACGACGGATACGATAAGTTACACCAACCACACCGTCATGGCGGAAGCGCTTGAAAAGTGGCCGCAACAGTTGTTCCAGTCATTGCTTCCGCGCATTTACCAGATCGTGTGCGAAATCAACCGCCGCTATTGCGAAGAACTCTGGGCGGAATATCCCGGCGACAACAATAAGGTTGCCGCAAACGCGATTCTGGAACACGGTCAGATTAAAATGGCGACGTTGTGTCTTGTCGCAGCGCATACGATAAACGGCGTTTCGGCGTTGCACAGCGAAATACTGAAACACGACATTTTCAAGGATTATTACGAACAGCACCCGTCGAAATTCACCAACGTTACGAACGGTATCACGCATCGTCGCTGGGTGCAGCAGGCGAACCCCGGGCTCTCGTCGCTTTTGTGCGACACTATCGGCACAAGTTGGATAAAAGACGCGTCCAACCTTAAAAAGTTTGAGAATTACAAGTCGGACGCGGCGGTCCTTGAAAGATTGCAAAAAGTCAAACGCGAAAACAAGGAAAGACTTGCCGATTATATCAAGGCGAACAACAACGTCGTCGTCAATCCCGATTCTATTTTCGACATTCAGTCCAAACGTCTGCACGAGTATAAACGTCAGCTTCTGAATGCGATGAATATCCTTAATACCTATTACGACTTAAAGGATAATCCGAATCTGGATATCTGCCCGCGCACTTTCGTCTTCGGCGCAAAGGCGGCAAGTAGTTATTATATGGCGAAGCAAATCATCAGATTTATCTGGCAACTCGGCGAAGTCATCAATAACGATAAGTCGATAAACGATAAACTCAAAGTGGTATTTATGGAAAACTATCGCGTGTCGCTTGCCGAAATTATGATGCCCGCTGCGGAAATTTCCGAACAAATCAGTATCGCAGGCAAAGAAGCGTCGGGCACGGGCAATATGAAGTTTATGATCAACGGCGCGGTAACAATCGGCACGATGGACGGCGCAAACGTCGAAATTCACGACGCGGTCGGCGACGAAAATATGTTCATTTTCGGAATGTCGTCGGACGAGGTGCAGGACCTTTACAACAAAGGCTACGACAGCACGGCGTATTATATGAACGACGCGCGCATCAAACGCGTTATCGACGGTATGCGTCGCGGTGTCGGCGACGTTCAGTTCAACGCGATTGCCGACAACCTTATTCTCGGAAACGGCAGTGTCGCCGATCCGTATATGTGTCTTGCCGACTTTGACAGTTACGTTAAAGCGCAAAAACGCGTCAACGACACTTACCTTAACAAAAAGGCGTTTAATAAGATGTCGCTTATGAATATCGCGAATGCGGGATTCTTCTCGGCTGACCGTGCGGTCAAAGAATACGCCGACAGAATCTGGACGGTAAAACCCATTCATAAACTGTAAGATGAATTTCAATTCAAGGAAAATCGAATGTAAATCGCCATACGGCGCGGTAAAATGCGGGGAAAAACTTTCCCTGCATTTTCCGATTGCGTCGTGGGTAAGCGTCGATAAAATGTACGTGTTCATAAGGCTCGGCGACGTGTCGACGCCCGTCGAAATGCGCTTTGAAAAATCCGAAAACGGGTTTTCGGTTTATACCGCCGACTACGTTTTCGACGCGGCGGGGATTTATTATTATCGCTTTGAAATGAGAAACCGCGACGGCGTATGGTATTACGGTCGCGGTGAAAACGGGGAAAGCGTATGCGGCGAGAATCTTCCGGAATGGCAGTTGACCGTATACAAATCGACTTATAAAACCCCCGATTTTGCAAAAGGCAATATTATTTATCATATTTTCGTCGACAGGTTCAATCGCGCGGACGGCGTAAAAACAAAAAGGAAATACCGCCTGCACGAAAGTTTTTCGGGAAGTCCCGAGGTCGTGAGCGCAGACGGGAAATATTACGCCGACGACTTTTTCGGCGGAAACTTCAACGGCATTCGCGAAAAGCTCGATTACCTTGAAGAACTTGGCGTCGGCATAATTTATCTTTCGCCGATTTTCAAGGCGTACTCGAATCACCGCTACGACACCGGCGATTATTTGAAAGTCGACGAACTTCTGGGGACGGAAGACGACTTCAAACTCCTTCTGGATGCAGCGCACGAAAAAGGTATGAAAATTATCCTTGACGGCGTTTTCAACCACAGCGGGGCGGACAGTTTATACTTCAACAAATTCGGCACGTACGACTCGCTCGGGGCGTATCAAAGCAAATCGTCGCCTTATTACGACTGGTATTATTTCAAAAAATTCCCCGACGAATACGCTTGCTGGTGGGGCTGCGACAACGTGCCCGACCTTAACAAAAGCAATAAGGATTACCGCGCTCTCGTGTTCGGCAAAAACGGCGTCGTCGAAAAGTGGCAGAAACTCGGCGCGGACGGGTGGAGGCTGGATGTCGTGGACGAACTGCCGATTGATTTCGTAAATCTGCTTATCAAAAAAATCAAATCGGTGAACAATGACGCTCTTGTCATCGGCGAAGTCTGGGAAGACGCGTCGACGAAAGTAAGTTACGGCGAACTTCGGACGTATCTTCTCGGCGATCAGCTGGACGGCACGATGAATTATCCGTTTATGAACGCGATTATCGCATACGTCCGCGACGGTGACGAAAAGTTTTTCAAAGACACCGTACAATCCATTCTTGAAAATTATCCGAAAGAAACGGTATATTGTCTGATGAACAGTTTGGGCACGCACGACACGGTAAGGATTATCAACGCGTTGTCGGACGTACGCGCGCACGGCTGGTCGAAAACGCACAAGCTCGGATACAAACTTCCCGACAGCGAATACGAAAAAGCAAAGAAAAAACTGTATCTCGCGTCTGTGTTGCAGTTCACGCTCCCCGGGATCCCGTCGATATTCTACGGCGACGAAGCGGGGCTTCAAGGGTTTGACGACCCGATAAACCGCCGTCCTTATCCGTGGGGCAGTGAAGACAAAGAAATCCTTGCTCATTACAAAAAACTCGGACGTATCCGCCGTGAAAACCGCGCGGTTTTTTCGGGCGGGTTCAATATGCGTGACGAAAACGGGCTTGTCGCATACGAGCGCGCGGGCGGCGACGACGAAATTCTCATTGCCGTAAATGCGGGCGCGGACGACAAAACTCTTTTTATAAATAAAGAATATGCAAGCCTTTATAATAATAAGGAATATAAAGACGTCGTGGACGTTCCCGGAGGCTCGTTCGTTATCTTGAAGAAAAAATAAAAATTTTTCAAAAAAATTGATAATCACTATCATTTTTTGTTGACATATCCGAAAAATATGTTACAATAATGATAGTGATTATCGTTTTGAGGCAAAAATGAACTATTCCAAACAACGCGAAACAATATTAAAAGTTTTAAGGAGTACGCGCTCGCATCCGTCGGTGAACTGGATTTACGAAAACGTGAAAAAGGAAATCCCAGACGTCGGTCTCGCCACGGTTTACAGAAATCTGAGACAACTTGAAGCGGCGGGCGAAATAATGCGTATACAGGGCGACTTCCCCGAGGAGCGTTGGGACGGATTTGCACACAATCACGCGCACTTCGTATGCACGAAATGCAAAAAAATTCTCGATATGGATATCGACGGAAACCTTAAACTTAAAATACTTTCGGCGTGTCCCGTGAAAGCCGACGATTTTTACGTCGTATATACGGGTACCTGCGACGAATGTAATAATAAAACAAATTAAAAATAAAACAATTCGGAGGAACTTAAAATGAAAAAATTTGTATGTCCTGTTTGCGGATATTCTGTAATAGCGGAAACTGCGCCCGAGAAATGCCCCGTATGCGGCGTTCCCGGCTCAAAATTCAAGGTTGAAGAAGCCGACGCGGAAATGACCTGGGCGGCAGAACACGTCGTAGGCGTTGCAAAAGACGTCGATCCCGAAATCAAGAAAGGTCTTGTCGACAACTTTAACGGCGAATGCTGCGAAGTAGGTATGTATCTTGCGATGGCGCGCGTCGCTCACCGCGAAGGTTATCCCGAAATCGGTCTGTATTACGAAAAAGCCGCTTGGGAAGAAGCGGAACACGCCGCAAAATTTGCGGAACTTCTGGGCGAAGTCGTCACCGACAGCACCAAAAAGAATCTGGAACTTCGCATCGCGGCGGAAAACGGCGCAACCGCAGGCAAAACCGAACTTGCGGGCATGGCGAAAAAGCAAAACCTTGACGCAATCCACGACACCGTTCACGAAATGGCGCGCGACGAAGCCCGTCACGGCAAAGCCTTCCAGGGACTTTACAACCGTTACTTCAAAAAATAACACCGTGAAAGCGGAATAAAATACCTAACACCCTAAAAAAAGAAGTCGGATTTTTCCGACTTCTTTTTTTTGCAATTCAATGATTTTAAAAAACAATTGCCAAATGTCAATTTTAAATTGACAAATTTTTGATAGTGTGTTAATTTGCTTATCATTCTGAACCGACGTTAATTAATAGTCGAAAACCGATATTACATATTCACGAATATAGAAAAAACGATTTTAGTAGCAGAAAACCGAGATTGCTAACTGATGAAGAATATGAAAAATACAAAAAATATTTTAGGGGTAGATGAGTATGGAAATAATTAATCAATTATTCGATGCTGTGTATTATGGAGCCGATCTTGAATTTAAGTATAACGGATATTACTATTTCGTTAATTCCGGGAAAACGACAAAAGACGGCAACGGCGTACATCAAATAAATGTATCAAAATCCGAGTATTCTTTTTATAACGGAACCGCCGACGGCAAATCCGTGGAAATATTCAATATATGTAACATTGATTCGCATAAAAACACGGAAGATTTTTTTAACGCAAAGATTTTCGAAGGAAAAACTTTATATGAAGCGATAGACAACGTTACCGAAATTAACTATTAAAACTTGTTGTTTGATTGAAATAAAGCGACCGCGATTACGGTCGCTTTTTCGTGTCTTGAAAGGCGAAAACACGCGGGTTATTCAAATGTGGATTATTATTTTTTTGAAAGATAAATCAAAATAAATCAAATTTATTTACATAGCTTATTTTAATATGTTATAATACGTATATATATTTTTTATATGGGAGAAGTTATGAGAAAGAAAAAATCACCCGAAGCGGTTGAAGCCGACGGGCAAAAAACTTTGAAACTCGATTATCCGCAAACTTTCAAAGTAGGGTTTGCATTTGCGATTATCATGCTGTTCTGGACGGCTTACGACTTTGTCGTGCCACTTCTTCTGGAACACGCATACGGGTTGTCCAACGCAATGCGCGGCTTCATTATGGGGCTTGACAACCTTTTGTCATTGTTTATGTTGCCGCTTTTCGGCAAAATTTCGGACAAAGCCAACGGAAAACTTGTCAAAAAATGGGGACGTCGCACGCCGTTTATCGTCATCGGCACGATTGCTTCCGTCGTATTGATGGTTTTCGTGCCAATCGCCACGATGAAACAGCAGGAAAAAGGCATGGCGAAAAAAGCCGAAATCGAGGCTTTACGCAACGACGACGCTTTCATGAGCGACCTGCTTGGCAGATGGTATGACGCCGCCGCTGCGGGAAAGACAGGCTCGGCGAATTATTGCGACCTCGATTATCTTAAACAAAACAAAATTAACGACAAACCGATTGATCGCGACGCGTTCACATCAATCCGTTTCGACGATAAACTCGATGCAAAATCCGGCTTTTTGGGGCTCGGTGGCACGACGTATACTTACGATGGGGAAAAGATCGAAACCAAAAAGGAAGACGGCAAAGTCGTGCTTGTCGGGAATGCTCCGAGCGGCAAATCTTATCAAAGCATAAAGGAAAACAACGACCATTACAATAAATACGTCGCGGCGGGTATGAACAACTATATTTCCGACGAAATCCACGAAAATATTACGAAAACGTCGGAAGGTAAATCCAGCCTTGCGATTTATATGGTGATTTTACTGCTTGTCCTTATCGCGATGGCAACGTTCAGAAGCCCGGCGGTCGCGCTTATGCCCGACGTCACGCCCAAACCCTTGCGCTCGCAGGCAAACGCGATTATCAATCTTTGCGGCGGTGCAGGCGGCGCGATTGCGTTCATTATTTACACCGTCGCGCTTATGTTCCCGCTGACGGTCAATACTTATACGATTATTTTCGCTTCGGTGGCGGCGGGTATGCTGCTGCTCCTTGGCGGCTTCCTTGCTTTCGTGAAGGAAAAGAAACTTGTCGCGAAATGTCAGGAAATCTGCAAAGAATACGGCATCGACGACTTTGACGAGGGCGAAGAAGGCGCAAAAGCAACCTTTGCGGAAGAGCTTATCGCAGAAGGCGAAGGCAACGAAGAAGAAGCGAAAGCGCTGGAAGCAAAGCGTGTCAGAAAACAACACAAATCCCCGAAAGTCTGGTGGAACGAAAAAACCGACGAAGAAAAGGGCAAACTCAAATCGTTCTGGCTTATTCTCGCGTCGATATTCATGTGGTTTATGGGATACAACGCAATCTCGTCAAACCTTTCGGTCTACACCACCAAAACGCTTAACCTGTCGGCAGGCGTGGCGTCCATTATCTCGGGCGTGAGTATGGGCATTTCCGCAATCGCGTTTATTCCCGTCGGCGCGCTCGCGGCGAAAATCGGCAGAAGAAAATCAATAATGCTGGGCTTTGCTCTTGCGGTCGTTTCGTTCTTCCTTATTTTCTTCTTTGTCCACGCCGGCGAAAAAGCGATTGTTCCCGCAGTACTGTTCGCGCTGTTTTATCTTATCGCGGGCTTCGGTCTTATCATTGCAAACGTCAACACGTTCCCGATGGTTACCGAACTTTCCACCGCGGAAACCGTCGGACAATACACCGGATACTATTACACCGCAACGATGTCCGCGCAGGCAATCACCCCGTTCATCGCGGGCCTTATCATGGATAACAGCAAAAACGAAATGTTGTTCCTGTACAGCGCGATCTGCATTATCATCGCAATCGTATTGATGATGTTCGTCAAACACGGCGACAGCAAACCTATTCCCAAAAAGAATAAACTGGAACAATACGGCGACCTTGTCGACTCCGACTGATAAAAGACGATACAAATGCCACCGCAACCGCGGTGGCATTTTGCAAAAAATAACTTAAAACATACTTTAATCATCACAAAATTATCATATAAAGTGTGTTTGTTGCAACAAAATGGCAAATAAGAAACCGAAAAACACCAAAAACACCAAGGCGAAAACCGCAAAAAAGACGAACGAGCAAATCGCTGTCAAAAGCGCGGTGAACGCCGCGAAAAAACTGCATAAGAAAAATCCGAAACTGCTTATCGCAATCGTCGCGATTGTGGTAACCGCCGCGATTATCGTCGGCGCGCTTTACCTCGTGAAGCCCGAGTGGTTCAGAGGGCCGATGCCGGAAAGCGGACAACTTGTCGTGCATTACATCGACGTCGGACAGGGCGACTGCATTTACATTGCGTTCCCCGACGGCACCGATATGCTTATCGACTGCGGCAGCCAAGGAGGAAGCAGTAAGTATCAAACGTCCGCGATAAGCGATTTGAAAGAACTCAATCCCGACGGCAAAATCGACCGCGTTATGGCGACGCACAGCGATACCGACCACGTTTCGTATCTTGACGAAGTGCTCTCCGAATTTCAGGTGGGCAACGTTTATATGCCCAACATCAGGTCGAACAACCTTGACAAAAGCGTGAAAATCGGCGGGCGCGACGTGAAAGTCGGCGACCTTGACGCAGGCAAACTCAAAAAGTTTACCGATAAAGATACGATTGACACGAATCCCTATACCGAGTTTTTCATTGCGGCGTTGTCGGAGCCGAATTGCAACATCACGCTCAATATCGGAAAATACGAAATACGGGGACAGGATTACACGTTCACGTTTTATTGTTTGTCGCAAAAGGAGTGGGATATAAGAAGTCTGAAAGACAAAAATGGTCACTCCGACGCAACGCAAATAAACGCCGTGTCGCCGATAGGTATCCTCGAATATGCGGGAAAGAAGCTTGTGTTTACGGGCGACAGCAACAACAGCAACGAAAAGTATTATTGCGAAACTTACCCGTACGTGGACTGCGACGTATTGAAAGTCGCGCACCACGGAAGCAGTACTTCGTCGTCCAAAGACTTTTTGCAGCACGTTGCTTGCGAATACGCAGTGATTTCGGTCGGAAGCTCGTACGGACACCCAAAAAAGGAAACGCTTGACCGCCTTAAAGCAAACGGCATACAAAAAATCCACCGCACCGACAAGTGCGGAAACGTCGTTCTCACGGTGTCGCACACGGGCGAAATGGCATTTTCGTGCGAAAAACAATGCGCCGCTTGATTTAGTTGCGAAAAGTGAAAATTGCGGTTATAATATCATAAAGGTATGAAAAGGAATATTTTAATCACCGGATTTGACAATAAACTGACCGAAAACGTCGCAAGGGAACTTGCCGACTGTCTTTCGCTGTATTATTTATCCATTCCCGACCTTACCTTATATTACGCAAACCGCGCGTCGAAGGAAGTCGTCTTAAAGGAAGGCGGCAACAAACTTTACGAAAAGTACGTCAACATCGCCGTAAAGGACGCCGTGGAATTTGAAAGCATGGTTGCGGCGGCGGACTTCACCGACCTGAAACTCACGCATATAAAAGCGCTGGAAGACACCGCGCTTATCGTTTTTTTGGGCGAAAGTTTCACGACTCTTCAAAAGCACGGCGTGAAAATATTGAAAGACGTCGCAAATCACAGCAGATACAAATATAAATACGGCTACGACGTGTACGTGAACGCCGACGCCGTCAGAAAGAAAGATTTGACAGAAGTTATTTTGAAAGAAATAACCTCGTATTACGGAGGATAAAATGGCAAAATTCGACATCGACCTTGTCGGCAAGGTGGGAAGCCTTGCGCTTATCGATAAGGCGTACGGCGACATAAATTACTCGACAATCGCGCGCATTTCACGCGAACTTCGCCCCGGTATCATATGGGTTACGTCGGGCGCGACGGAAATCGGCAGGCTCGACTTCATCAAGCGCACCGGACGGGAACTTACCGGCAGCGACGAAGACAACAAAACCGACTATTCCGCGCAAGGTCAATCCGTGCTTATGGGGTGGTATCGTCAGTTTGTCAACAGCCGTTTCAGCTTGCGCCAGATTCTTGTGGAGCACCAACACTTCAATGACGCCGAAAAAAGAGAATATCTTAAAAAGGTGCTTTTACGTTGTCCCGAAGAAGACGCGATTCCCATCATAAATTACAACGACGCCGTGTGCTATGAAGAAAACCGCAAAATGGAAATCCGCGCGCTTATGAACGAAAAGAAAAGAGCGGTGGAATGCGTCGATAACGACGAAACCGCAAGTCAGATCGCGTGTCTTGTCAACGCAAAGCGGTTGCTGATTCTGACAAGCGTCAACGGCATTTACACCGATATTTCCGACGAAAATTCCCTTGTCAGAGAAATCAACGGGAAGAACACGGAAGAGCTTTTGAAAAATATCGAAGAGTACAGAAAGTTCTGCCACGGCGCGTCCAGAAAGGGCGCAAACGGAGCGGGCGCGAAGCTGGAATACATCAAAGCCCCCGTCGAAAAAGGCACGGAAGTCATCATTGCCAACAGCAAGTTTTCAATCCGCGATATTCTGGAAGGAAACGTCCCCGCAACCCGCATAAGAGTAAGATAACAATACAAAACGCCGCGATAAAGCGGCGTTTATGCAATTAAGGAATATGTATAAAGTTTTTAAAAGTTACGAACTCGACAATCCGTCGCAATACGACTGGTTCAGAAAGTTTTCAAATCCGTGTTACGGAATGAACGTCAAAGTCGACGTCACGGAAGTCGTGAAAACGTCGAAGGAAAGCGGCACGAGTTTCTTTGCAAACGTGCTGTTTCTTCTGACGACGGCGTTGAATTCCGTGCCGGAAATGCGTATGCGCGAAGTCAAAAACGAAATCCGCCTTTACGACGTAATCAATCCGACCTTCACCGTTATGACCGACAGCGGAAAGTTTGTCAACGCCGGCTTTAAGATGACGAACGACTATAAGGAGTTTTACGACACCACCCGCCGCATTATCGATGAGAAAAAGAAACAAACGACGTTTACGGCGGAATACAACGACTCCTCGGATTACGACGATTATTATATGACGTGTCTGCCGTGGATTTCGGTTGAAAGTATTATGCACCCGTTGCCCGACAATAATATCGAGTCGTCGTCGTGCCCGAGAATCGGCTGGGACAAATACAGGAAAGAAGGCGACAAATTCGTGATGACGCTGAACGTAACCGTCAATCATTGTTTCGTTGACGGCAAAAGACTTTCGGACGCGTTTGCCGCAATCCAACGTAATTTCGACAACGCCGCCACGCTTTTAAGATAAACCACATTACGGGCGGAAAATACATAAAACAAAATCATATATGCCGAAAAGCAGCAATAAAAAACCCTCGCACAAGCGAGGGTTTTTGTTTGGTAAAATTATTCGTGTTTTGCCATTTCGCTGTATTCTTCGTAACGGATACGAGCTTCTTTTTCGTTCCTTGCGAAGAGTTCTTTCGCGACTTCGGGTTTCGCCTTTGCAAGCTGTGCGTAGCGGTTTTCGCCCATAAGGAACGCCTGATAATCGCCGGTCGGTTTCTTGCTGTCGAGGCTGAACGGATTTTGTCCTTTTTCGATGAGCGAGGGGTTGTAGCGATAAAGCTGCCAATATCCGCTTTCAACCGCAAGTTTTTCCTCGTTCTGCGATTTGCTCATATTGATACCGTGGTTGATGCACGGCGCGTAGCAAATGATAAGGGAAGGTCCGTGATACGCTTCGGCTTCGGAAATAGCCTTGACGAATTGCGCTTTGTCCGCGCCCATGGAGCATTCTGCGACGTAAACGTATTCGTAAGTCATGGCGATTTTGCCAAGGTCTTTCTTCTTTGTGAGTTTGCCGCCGGCAGCGAATTTTGCGACCGAGCCCGTCGGGGTGGATTTACTTGCCTGTCCGCCGGTGTTGCTGTAAACTTCGGTGTCGAGAACGAGGATGTTCACGTCTTCGCCCGACGCGATAACGTGGTCGAGTCCGCCGTAGCCGATGTCGTATGCCCAGCCGTCGCCGCCGAAGATCCAAACGGATTTCTTGATAAGGCAATCTTCACGTTTAAGGATTTCTTCGATAAGAGCGTCCGCGTCTGCGCATGCGCCTTTTTGCGCGGTGATGACTTTCACGAGTTCCGCCGCGGTGCGTTTGCTGCCTTCGGCGTCGTTCATGTTGTTGATCCAGTTGTCGCAGGCTTCCTTGCAATCCGCGTTGTCTTTAAGGACGAGGGCGAGTTGTGCAACGAGGTCTTTCAGTTCGTTACGTCTGTATTTGTAAGCAAGGTTGATGCCGTAGCCGAATTCCGCGTTGTCTTCAAACAAGCTGTTCGACCAAGCGGGGCCGTGACCTTTCTTGTTCTTCGAATACGGGCAGGTAGGCGCGCTTCCGCCGTAGATTGACGAGCAACCCGTTGCGTTTGCGATGACCATTCTGTCGCCGAAAAGTTGGGTGATGACCTTGATATAAGGAGTTTCGCCGCAGCCTGCGCATGCGCCCGAGAACTCAAACAAAGGTTGTTTGAACTGGCTGCCTTTGACGGTGTTGACGTTGAAGTCCGCGGGGGTGTCGGGAAGATCGACCGAGTAATCCCAGTTCTTTTCTTCGCCGTTCTTCAAAGCGTCTTCCAAGGGGATCATGGTAAGGGCTTTTACCTTTGCGGGGCAAACGTTCGCGCAGCTTCCGCAACCGGTACAGTCAAGGGCGGAAACCTGCATTCTGTATTTGAAGCCCTTAAAGCCCGTCGCGTCCTTCGTAACGAAGGTTTCGGGAGCGTTTTCAAGAACTTCCGCGGGTTGAAGCACGGGGCGGATTGCCGCATGCGGGCAAACGAACGCGCACTGGTTGCACTGGATGCAGTTTTCGCTGATCCAAGCGGGAACGTTGACTGCAACGCCGCGTTTTTCAAAACGAGTGGTTGCGGTGGGAACGTGGCCGTCGGCTTCGATTTCGGAAACGGGAAGGCTGTCGCCTTTTTGTGCGAGCATAGGTTCGACAAAAGCCTTGTAGTAAGGATCGTCGGTGACGGGTTTGACTTCCGCGCCGGTGGTTGCGTCTTTCCAGCTTTCGGGATATTTAACCTCGACAAGTCCTGAGACCGCGTCGTCGATTGCCGCAAAGTTCATGTTTACGACCGCTTCGCCTTTCTTGCTGAAAGACTTGACGACGAATTCTTTCATATGTTTGTTGGCTTCTTCATAGGGCATTACGCCTGCAAGATAGAAGAACGCCGACTGCATCGTGGTGCTGATACGGTTGCCGAGACCGATTTTGGTGACGATGTCGATTGCGTCGATGGTATAGAATTTAATGTGTTTTCTTGCGATGGTGCGCTTCATTTCGGCGGGGAGCATAGCGTCCATTTCTTCGGGCTTCCAGATGCTGTTCAGAAGGAAGGTGCCGCCGTCTTTAAGGTCGCTGACCATATCGTACTTCGTGACGTAGGAAGGATTGTGGCAAGCCACGAAATCCGCCGTGTCGATAAGATAGGACGATTTGATGGGAGTGTCGCCGAAACGCAGGTGCGATACCGTCAGACCGCCCGACTTTTTGCTGTCGTATGCGAAGTATGCCTGAGCGTATTTTTCGGTGTAGTTACCGATAATCTTGATGCTGTTTTTGTTGCTGCCGACCGTGCCGTCGGAGCCGAGTCCGTAGAACTTGCAACGGATTGCGTCCTTCGGAGAAGCGTCGATTTTTTCAACGACTTTCAGCGAAGAATGAGTCACGTCGTCGTTGATACCGACCGTGAAGTGGTTTTTGTTTTCGCCGCCCATATTTTCATAGATGGCGTTGATCATCGAAGGATTGAATTCCTTGCTGCCCAAGCCGTAACGGCCGCCGAGAACTTTCACGCCGGTAACGCCTTGTTCCGCAAGTGCCGCGACGACGTCGAGGTACAAAGGCTCGCCAAGGCTGCCGCTTTCTTTCGTCCTGTCCATGACGGAGATGTATTTGCAGGTTTTGGGAAGTGCCGCAACGAGTTTGTCCGCGCGGAACGGGCGGTAAAGACGAACTTTGATAAGACCGACTTTTTGTCCTTTCGCGTTAAGGTAATCGACGGTTTCTTCGGCAGCTTCCGCGCCGCTGCCCATAATGACGATGACCTTTTCGGCGTCTTTTGCGCCGTAGTAATCGAACAGGTTGTATTTACGGCCGGTGATACCCTCGACCTTTTTCATCATTTCTTCCACGATTTCGGGAACGGCGTCGTAGTATTTGTTGCCGGCTTCGCGTCCCTGGAAGTAAATATCGGGGTTCTGAGCGGTGCCGTTAAGTTGCGGATGCTCGGGGTTCAGAGCGCGTTTTTTGAACTTTTCGATATCCTTCATATCGACGATTTTCTTGATGTCTTCGTAGTCGATCATTTCGATTTTCGAAACTTCGTGCGAGGTGCGGAAGCCGTCGAAGAAGTGAAGGAAAGGTACGCTTGCGCGAAGGGTTGAAAGGTGTGCGACGAGAGCCAGATCCATGACTTCCTGAACGCTGCAACTTGCAAGCATTGCAAAGCCCGTCTGACGGCACGCCATAACGTCGCTGTGGTCGCCGAAAATGTTAAGCGCGTGATAAGCAAGCGCACGTGCGCTTACGTGGAAAACCGAGGGCAATAATTCGCCGGCGATTTTGTACATATTGGGAATCATCAACAGTAAGCCCTGGCTTGCCGTGAAAGTGGTGGTCAGCGCGCCAGCCGAAAGACTGCCGTGTACGGCGCCCGCTGCGCCCGCTTCGGATTGCATCTCGGCGATGCGAACCTTTTGACCGAAAATGTTTTTTCTGCCCGCAGTTGCCCACTCGTCGGCGTTTTCTGCCATAGGCGAGGACGGCGTGATGGGGTAGATTGCGGCAACTTCGCTTAAAGCGTAAGCGATATGAGCGGCCGCGGTGTTACCGTCAATGGTCATTTTTGTACTCATTTGAACCTCCGTTTGTTTATAACGTATAAATTTTACGATATATAGATAAATAAATTAATTATGCAAGCGTAATTATAAAATTTCGCTCTTAAATTGTCAACCTTATTCGTTACACAAACCATTGTATTTATACAATATTTTTTATTGCCGTCAATATCTTTGCCAAAATCGCCGCGTTATGCTACAATATTTCCGATTGAGGTTTTATGGAAATCATTAAGGTCGAAAACGTAAGCTATCGCTATAAGTCGTACGACTCAAAACCCGTCGACGCTTTGAAAAACGTCTCCTTTTCGGTAAACGAAGGGGAGTTTTTGGCATTGGTCGGCGCAAACGGCAGCGGAAAATCCACGCTTGCGAAGCATCTTAACGGGCTTCTTCTGCCGCGTTCGGGCAACGTTTTCGTTTTCGGTCATAACACGAAAGACGACAAAAATATTTACGAAATCAGGAAAAACGTCGGCGTCGTGTTTCAGAATCCCGACAACCAGATGGTGGCGAGCATCGTTGAAGACGACGTGGCTTTCGGTCCCGAAAACCTGGGCGTCCCGCGTGAAGAAATCGGCCGTCGCATCACCGACGCGCTGACCGCCGTAAATATGCTGGAATATCGCCGCGCGACGCCGCACAATATGAGCGGCGGACAAAAACAGCGTATCGCGATTGCGGGGATTCTTGCAATGAAACCGCGCGTTATCGTGCTTGACGAATCCACGTCGATGCTCGATCCCGCAGGTCGTCGCGACGTTATGAATGTCGTGAAAAAACTCAACAAGGAAGAAGGAATTACCGTCGTGCATATCACCCATCACATGGACGAAATCGTGGATTGCGACAGGGTAATCGTTATGAAAGACGGCAGTAAAGTTTTTGAAGATTCGCCAAAAGAACTGTTTAAGCAGGACGTTTCGCAATATAAACTCACTCTTCCGTTGATAAACCAAATTTACGTTAAACTGAAAGAAAGGGGGGCTGTCGGAGAAGCCGACGTGTTGCACGCGGCTGATCTGATTGACGCGATATGTCGATAGTAATTGAAAATCTGTCATACGTATATTCCCCCAAAACCCCGTTCGAGCATAAGGCGCTTGACAATATTTCGCTCACGGTCGAAGACGGCGATTTTTTGGGAATCATCGGCGCGACGGGCAGCGGAAAATCCACTTTCATTCAGCACCTTAACGGGCTTATAAAACTCACGTCGGGCAAAATTACCGTCGACGGGATCGAGTTGCACAACAAGCCCGATTTGAAAAAACTCCGCGCGGAAGTCGGCATGGTTTTCCAGTATCCCGAATATCAGCTTTTTGACGAAACGGTGGAAAAAGACGTGTCGTTCGGCCCGAAAAATCTGGGGCTCAAAAAGGACGAAATCGCCGAAAGGGTGAAAGAAGCCGTCGAAACGGTGGGGCTCGATTACGAACAATTCAAAGAACGCTCGCCGTTTGAACTGTCGGGCGGACAAAAACGCCGCGTCGCAATAGCCGGCGTTATCGCAATGCGCCCGCAAATTCTCGTTCTGGACGAGCCTACGGCAGGGCTCGATCCCGTCGGCCGCATCGAAATGTTCGACCTTATCGCGAAATTGAAAGAAACCACCGTAAAAACCATAATAATGGTGTCGCACAATATGGACGAAATAAGCGAGGTCGCAAACAAAATCGCCGTGCTCGAACACGGAAAATTGCGTTTTCACGGCACGCCGAAAGAACTTTTCAAACACGCGGAAGAACTTGAAGAAATCGGGCTGGATATTCCGACCGCGATAAAACTCAAAAACGAGCTGAAAGCGCGCGGCGTCGAACTTTCGGACGACATCGTTACGGCAAACGACTTTGTGGAAGCCGTCGTAAAGTGGAGGGAGAAAAGATGAAAGATCTGACTTTCGGACAATATTATCCTTCCGATTCCGTCGTGCACCGCATGGACGCTCGCGTCAAAATTCTTCTGATGATTTTATATATCGCGGCGATTTTCTTTATTTCCAGTTACTTCGGATACGCCGTAACGCTCATATTTATTCTGGCGTTTTCGCTTGTTTCGAAAGTGCCGATCACGAAGATTCTGAAATCGGTGAAGCGCATTACGGTGATACTTGTAATCACCGCGCTGCTCAACCTGTTTTTCGTGAAGACGGGCAAAATTATCGCGCACTGGTGGATATTCACAATTACCGATTACGGACTTAATTATGCCATAATGATGGCTTTAAGGCTCACTTTTTTGGTTATCGGCACAACTTTCCTTACTCTTACGACAACTCCTACGGAACTTACGGACGGGCTTGAAAGCCTTATGACGCCGCTGAAATACGTCAAAATTCCCGTGCACGATATCGCCGTAATCATGTCGATTGCGTTAAGGTTTATCCCGACTCTTATGGAAGAAACGCAAAAGATTATGAACGCGCAGAAGGCAAGGGGCGCAACGTTCGACACGGGGCATCTGCATCAGCGCGCGAAAGCACTTTTGCCCGTGCTTATCCCGCTTTTCGTCAACGCGTTCAGGCGTGCCGACGAGCTTGCGTTCGCGCTGGACGCAAGGTGTTACAACGCAACCGAAAACCGCACGAAATACAAGGTGCAGAAAATCAAAGGCTCGGATATCGTCGGCATACTTGTCGTCGGCGGATACCTTGCGCTGGTCATTGTCGACAAATACGTTTTCGGGGGATTGTTCTGATGAAACGCTATAAAATCACCGTATCGTATCTCGGCACGAATTACTGCGGCTGGCAGACTCAGAAAAACGGGACGAGCGTTCAAAGCGTGCTGGAAAACGCGTTTTCAAAATTGTTCGGCGCAAAAACCGCCGTTACGGGCAGCGGCAGGACGGACGCCGGGGTGCATGCTCTCGGACAAGTCGCGCATTTCGACGCGGAAACGTCGATCCCTGCCGAAAAAATTCCTTTTGCGATAAACACTATGCTCCCCGAAGACGTCAGGGTTTTGAGTTGCGAGGAAGTATCGTCCGATTTTCACGCAAGGTTTCAGGCAAAAGAAAAGACGTACGTTTATAAACTTTATTTGTCGCCGCATCTCAATCCGCTGAAAAACGCCACGGCGGAAAATATATGCGTCCCCCTTGATTTTGAAAAAATGGAAAAAGCCGCGCGGTTTATCGAAGGCACGCACGATTTCAGGTGTTTCGAGGCGGCGGGAAGCAGCGTAAAGGACACCGTAAGGACGGTTGAAAAAGTCGGAATAATAAAAAACGGCGAAGACGTCGAAATCAGAGTTACGGGCAACGGATTTTTGTACAATATGGTGCGGATTATCGCAGGCACGCTCGTTGACGTCGGCAAAGGGAAAATCGCCGCAAACGACGTCGAAGACATAATAAAATCCGGCGACAGGGTGCGCGCGGGCAAAACTCTTCCCGCAAAAGGGCTCACGCTTTATTCGGTGAAATACAAATAATTTCGGCCGGAAAACGTTAAATTTGCCGAAAAAACAATCTTTTGACGTCGAAAATGACGTTTTATGCTTGACAACAAATTTTTTCTTGGATATTATATATAAGTCAAATTTAGGATTGTACATTGGTTATAAAGTTAGCCCCTTGTAATTATTGTACGCCCAAAACGCTTACATTTTAATTGTTAGGAGGTCTTTACCATTATGAAAACTTATATGGCAAAGCCCGCGGAAGTCGAAAGAAAGTGGTATGTGGTCGACGCTACCGATATGGTTCTCGGTCGTCTTGCAAGTCAGGTCGCGATGGTTCTTCGCGGTAAAAATAAACCCACGTTCACTCCCAACGTCGATACGGGCGATTACGTCATTATCATCAATGCCGATAAGGTTCGCCTCACCGGTAAAAAACTTGAAAAGAAATACTACCGTTATCATACGGGTTACATCGGCGGTCTCAAAGAAGTTCAATACAAGAAACTTATGGCCGAAAAACCCGAATTCGTCGTATACAAAGCCGTCAAGGGTATGCTTCCCAAAAACGCTATCGGCCGTACGATGATTAAAAAACTCCACGTGTATGCCGGCAACGAGCATAATCATCAGGCACAACAGCCCGTTGAGTTGAAGTTCTAATGAGGTGTAATTATGGCAACTAAAAAAACCGCAAAGAAAAAAGTTCAATATTGGGGCACCGGCCGTCGTAAAAAGGCCATCGCCCGCGTTCGTCTTATCCCCGGCGGAGAAGGCGCAATCGTAATCAATAAACGCGATATTACCGAATACTTCCCGCAGGACACGATGAAACTTATCGTCCGTCAACCCCTTGTTCTCACGAACACGCTTGACAAATACGACGTTTTCGTAAACGTGTGCGGCGGCGGCTACACCGGTCAGGCAGGCGCAATCCGTCACGGCATTGCCCGCGCTCTTATCGTTGCAGAACCCGAACTTCGCAGCGCGCTTAAAAAGGAAGGTTACCTTACCCGTGATCCGCGTGCGAAAGAACGTAAGAAATACGGCCTTAAAAAAGCAAGAAAGGCTCCGCAGTTCAGCAAACGTTAATTTTCGTTTCAAAATCGAAACCCGTCTTCGGACGGGTTTTTTGTTTGGAAAATCCGCGCGTATTTTTTGCGGAATTTTGCGACAACGGTTGAAAGGCGCCGTGCGATGTGGTAAAATATCCCTATGAGAAAAACTGCGCTTGTGACGGGTATGCATACGAGCCTTGCGTATCTCGTCGCCGAAAAACTTATAAAAGACGGAAATATGCGCGTGATTGCGCCCGTGCGCGTGCGTGAAAGCGACCGCGTCGACGCACTTATCCGGAATTACGGCGAAAACGTCATTGTCAGCGATTTCTCGCCGCTTGATTTTCAGGAAGCGAAGGAACTTGTCGCGGCAGCCGATTATATATTGAACCTTGATTTCGTCGGCATGCCCGAAAGCGAGCATTTTCCCGATTTTGCGGAAAAGGTCAATTATTTTTATACGAAAAACCTTGTCGACGCCGTTATCGAAACGGGCTCGGACGCAAAGATTATCGAGCTGTCGACAACGGGCATATACGGCGGAAGAACGATGAAACGGCCGTATGCGGCGGTCGGACACCCCGCAATGCCGGCGTATTACGACCTTGCGAGCGTGTCAAAACTTCGCGGCGAAAGATACCTTGTCGAAAGCGGAATAAAAGGTTTTTACGTGCTCCGTACCGCCCCCGTCGCGGACGAAACTTTTGTAAAACGTATGCTTGACGGCGCGATGATTTTCAAAAATCCGCTTGACGCGCCCGCAGAGTTTATCACGGCGGAAGAACTGTCGGAAGTGATATTCAGGCTTGTCGTAAGCGTTGACGAAAATGAAAAGAAAGTGAAAGAAAACGCGATTTACGACGTCGGCTGTGGCGAGCGCGAAATATATCGCGATTTCGTCGTGAATATTGCGGGAAAGCTTAAACTCAACGTCGATAAAATTGCCGAGCCGAGATGGTTTGTAAAACGGTGCGGATTCGGCGCGTGGATAAAGGACGGGCGTGTTTTACAAGACGCATTCGGCATTGAAAAAGTCAGCGTCGAAAGATATATCACCGAAAACTTGGTAAAAAACTCAAATCGCATATTCGGCACTTTATCACCGCTTATTAAGAAGTTTATCGTGTCAAAACTGTCAATTATGACAAATTCGCCGTACTATTGGCAGGAAAACGGAATGAACGACAGAGTTAACGTTTTTTACGGCGGATACGACAAAATAAGGGAACTTCCTTTGAAAATTTCGGACGTTTCGATAACCCAAACGGAAGGCGGCGATCCGCCCGGATTTTACGAGAGCGAAAACACGCCGTATCTTACCGAAAACGACCTGAAAACTTATGCGGCGGCGCGTGGCGGAAAATGCTTTGACGTGAGTACCCGCGGCGTGGATTTCAAGCGCAAAACGCTGTGGGAATGTGCAAACGGTCATACCTTCAAAATGACGCCGTACGGCGTGCTTTGCGGAGGATACTGGTGCGGCGAATGTATGACGCCAGCCCCGTGGAAGTATTTTGAAAGCGTGAAAAAATCCGATTATCACAATTTCTTTTATAAGGAAGAGTTTTTGCCGTACGAAGAATACGTCATATCCGCAAACGATTATCACGACGTAATGCGTGAAGACTCCGCCGAAAAAAACCTGAAACCCGATAAAATCAAAAAATTCAAAAAAGGCTGAAATGGAAAATATCTTATTCGTTTATGAAAATCAACTGCCCGATAACTTTTCGGAAAACGTCGAAAAAGCGGGAATAATGCCGAAAGTCTCAACGCCAAGCGACGAACTTAATTTCGACAAAATCGACGCCGTCGCGTATTTCGGCGAAAACAAGGATAATCTGAAAACCGTTGTCGAAAAAGCCGTCGAAAGCGGCGTGAAGCGTGCGGTTTTCGTTGCGAGCGCGATTTGTTACTTCAACAGGCGCAATCCCTGTCAAAATCTTGAAAAACATCCGTTTGTGAAAAATCAGACCGATTGCGAAAACGCAATCCTTGCTTTTTCGGACAAAATATCGGTGTCGGTTGCGGAAATTCCTTTGGCGTATCCTCTTCCGAAAGAAATATTTACAATCGGCGGCGTACCTGCGCTGAAATTTCGGAATTTTTATCTGACTTTTGACGGGGGATATCCCGAAATCGGCGACGAAAGCGCGGCTGAGAGTGTTTTAAGCGTGATATTGAACGGCAAAAACGGCGTGATATATCCGCTTTGCGACAAAAACGCGAAGTTCAAGGCGATGCTGAACGAAAAGTATCCAGACGTAAAGGTGTACGAATTTCCCGAAGAATTGTGGTGGGTGCTTGCGTTAAGGGCAAAATCGTCGCTCAAAAAGGCGGGATTGACTGCAAAGACCGATATAAAGACGCTTTACAAAAAAGACCTGTACGAAAACTACTTTTTCGACGATACGGAAGTAAGAAAGGCACTCGGCTACAAATAAGAATTTGATTGCCGAATAATTGAAAAATGCTCGAAAAGTGTCCTGTTGACACGGATCGGGCTTATTTTTGCTGTAAAATGTGTCAACAGGACAGACGAATTGACACGGTGCACGCTTCACTTATGACCAAGCATTGTCGCTTCGACGATTGTTTGGTCATAAGCGCAGTTTATGACGCGTGGCAATCTCCCGGAAGGGCTGCCTTGTGAAAGAATGGCTGAAATTCGTGGCGGAAAAGTTTGGTTTTGTCGGTTTTTGAGACGAAATTTGCCGTTTTTTACAACTGTCGAAAATTATTTTGGTTTCGTTTGCGGTTTTTAACGCTCGGAAAACACAACATATTGTGGTCGGAAAATTTTTGGAAGATTTTCGGTATTTTTCATAGAAAAAAGTAACAACATTGTATTGACGGCGGGCATTTTTTCTTGTAGAATATAATTATCTATATATGTGAAATTGTGCAGGCCACGTTTCACGCACGCATATGTATGCGCATAAGGAGGCTATTATGAAACGCAACTCGATTTACAAGAAAGCGTTAGTGCTTGCGGCGGTGCTCGCCCTTGCGCTGATTCTTCTCGTAGGTTGTGGGCAAACGACGAGCGGGGATTCCAACCTCAATCAGTTCGTTAAGCCCGACACCGGTTCGCAACAGCAGACCGAAACGGTAAAGACGGCATTGTCCGGTAACGCTGCCAGACAACTGTTGCTGACCTCGATCATCAACGCAAAGACGATCGAGCCGAACTCCAGGTACATAACGTTCTCGTTCGCACCGTACGTTTACGTCGAAAAGGAAGGCAAGACGGATAAATACACCGTCAAAGTCAAAGGTTCCATCGACACGCTCGGCGGACGCGATGACAAACAATATCCCGTCAACGAAAGCGTAATGACCTTTGAAGTGCTGAAAGAAAGCGCCGACCTTACGACGGTTGTCCTTGGCATTTACGCAAAGGGCGGCGATATGTATATCGACTTCAACGACTATGCAACGGGCAAGGCGGTGCATCGTTACTACGTGTCCGATTCGGATATCGCATACGTAGTGGGGCTTTTCAAGGATATTCTCAACCAACTGAAAATCGAAGAAGTGTTGACGGATTACGACCTTGGCAGTCTTATTAACGACGCAGGCGTTAAAAACCTTATTTCCACCATTCTCGGCACGAAAAGCGACGATAAACTCACGCTGTTCAATATCATGCTTTCCCTTATTTCCGAAAGCGGCAGTTACTCCGTAACGAACGCCGACGGTTCGGTCGATCTCGTGATGCCCACGAAACTCAACGCGATTTTCACGAATAAGACCTTACTTGAACAAGTCGGCAACGTCGTCAACGGCTTGCTGGGTAAACAATCCGACATTATCAAAGGCGTCGTCAACTTCCTTGTCGGCGATATTTTGTCGGGCAAAAAGACGCTTAACACGGCGTTTGTCGCGAATATCAGCAACAACCGTTTCCAGAAACTTGCTTTGAACGTCGTCAGCACGAAAGGCGGCGTCGACAAGACGATGGAACTCGGCGTAGGCGGGCTTTCCAAATCGGCGGACTTCGCAAACGAAGTCAAAAATTCCATGCCCGAACTTGTCAAAGCGGACAGGAAGAATTACAGCTTCACGACGCTCAGCGCCGACCTTAACGTAAATCTCGACATTGCAAAACAAGAGTACAGCATCGAAAACATCGACGGCGCCGTTGGCGGCGCGATTGCCAAAGCCCTTGAAGGCATTACCGGCACGGAAATTTATAAAAAATCCGATGCTATCACAATCGAAGAACCGCTCAAAATCAGCCTCCACCTCAAATTGCGTGCGGAAATCAACCTTAAAGATAACAAGAAAACCCGTGCAGTCATCGAACTGAACGGAAAAGATAAGAAAGGCAACGACAGGACCTATCTCGGTCTTTACTACATCGGCGCTGACAACGCGCTTTATGCCGATATGTCCGGACTCGGCGGCGGCAAAGCGATGATCCCCGATATCAATCTTAATCAGATTCTGAAAGACCTTATCGCGGCGAAAATCCCCGAAATCCCCAGCATAATGGAAATTATCGGCGGCAAAGGTTCGGGCGCGGCGTCGGGCGACGTTATTAACGCAGGGCTTATCGAAGCGGTTCAAACCGCAATGGATAACGGCGAACTTGTCGTGACGCACTACGGTCTTGCGGCGGGCGACGACGATTCGGCTGCTGTCGAAGAAACGGCAAGCCTTGACATTATGGCGCTTATCGGCTGCTTGAATATCGTCAAAGGCGACTCGACTCCGCTCACGGTGGAAAGCATTTCCGCAAGCCTTACGAAAGACGTAATCGCAGGTCTTATGGGCACACTCGGAATGAAACTTCCCATTGACCAACTTGACCTTAAAATTTACCAAACCCGTGAAGATTACGAAGCGGGCGAAGAAGGCTGGAAAATCGACGTCGCCGTCAATATGGCGACCGAAGAACGCGGACAAATTCTCGGCGCGAACGTCGGTTTGTTCCTTAACTACGGCAACCCCGATCCTTCGCTTGACGGATATCTTAAAGGAAAGGAATTTAAGAGCGCCGAACAAGGCGGTGAATATATCAACGCCGGTAAATTAACCTATAAAGACGGCGAATTCGACTTTGACCTGTGGGTAAGTATCGGGCTGGAACTCGAACTTGAATTCAACGTCAGAGAAAACAGCGTACTTGACCTTTCCGCACTCGGAAAGCTTTTGTACAATCTTGCGTTGAAAGTGCAGTCTCCCGACGGCGTCAATGCGAAATTCAACCTTAAAATCAACGCCAACGCCAACGTAATGGCGCTTGTAAACGCGATTAAGAACGGCGCGGACGTTGCAAAGATCCTCGGCGCAGTCGACGCGCGCATCGACATTACGACGGGCGAAGGACAAAACGCAAAAACGGCCGTTTTGCTGCTTGAAGACGGCATGCTTTATCTCAACAGCAGCGACGGCGAATTCAGAAATTATAAAATCAATATTTTGGAAGCCCTTGGCGGAAACTTCAAACTTTTCGGCAAAGACGTTTCGGGCACCGGCAGCGCACTCGCATCGGGCGAAGGCGATACAACCGAAGGTGAAGGCGGCGACGCTCCCTCAACCGAAGAAAAGGCGAAGTTCGATATCGTAGGATTGCTTCTTGCAAACATCAACTGCATTTCCGTAAACCGCGACAGACTGGAAGTTGCGATTGCGGATACGCTTATCACCGCGCTTCTTAACGGTCTGGGCGTCGATACGGAAATCGTGAAAGGGCTTAATTTCTCAAACAGCGGCACCGCGATTTCTCTGGAATACGACGGACTTAACCTGTCGAAACTCTGGCTGAAAGCAAACGTAGGCATTCAGCAGGGCGACAATGCGGCGCTCGGTCTCGGACTCGGTCTCGGACACATCGTGCTTACGGTCGGTCAGCGCAACCTTGCCGCACTTGGCGAACGTAATATTCTGGAAGACGAATATCAAGATCTCTTGAACGGCGGCAACGTATATCTCGGACTCGGCGCGGAAATCGACGTTGCGCTTGACGACGAAACTTACGTTCTTGAAGATTTGTTGGGTGCGCTTGTCGCGAACTTCGCGCTTGGCACGACAATCGACATCAAAGACGAAATCAAGGGCGGCTTGACCTTCAACATCGTTGCGGATATCGACATTTCCAGCAAGCCCGACCAGAACGATTCCCGTATTCTCATCGAAATCAGGAAAAAATCGAACGGTAAAGTCTTCCTTGGTCTTTACTATGACCAGAAAACCACGACGCTGTATCTCAAAACGGACGACGGCACGATTATTCAGCCCGTCGCGTTGAAATTCGACCTTATCGGGCTCCTTGAAGGGCTGATCAACAAGGGCGACGGCACGGCGTCTGCGGACATCGACTTGTCCGAACTCAATCCCGTAATTCTCCTTGGCAACAAAGGCTTGCAGATTAAGGTAATGACGGGCGTTATGAAACTTCTTGTCGGCGTGCTTGTCGGCGATATGAACGATTATATCGAATACAATGCGGGCGCAACGAGCTATAAATACTACGCTTACGACGCGAACACCGATTATACGATTTTGCAAAACGCATATCCTTTGGCAAATCCCGTCGGACAAAAAGACCTGTATCAGAGAAACGTCGATAAATACGTTTACGAGAACGGCGAATTCACGCTTAATAACGATTACGTCGGTAACGACTTCTTCGTAAAAGCGAAAGAAGGCAGCTTCTTCTACGTATTGAAAGACAATGCTACGGGTATCGACGAAAAATACTTTGAAAAGAACGCCGACGGAACTTTGAAAGAGTTTGCAAACTCCGGCAGAAAGTTCACGCTCATCGACGCTACTAATAAGGATATATACGCGAGCGCGCCTAAGTACTATCAATCCGAATTCAAACGTGCGGACACTCTCATGTTCGATATGGATAAGGACGTGATGGAATTTACGAAAGGCTTTATCCCCGCGTACAACAAGACAAGCGGTCTTACCACCTACGTCAAAGTGGACGCTTCCAGACAGGAAGTCGCTCTTTACGAAGTCTTCACGCAAGGCTACACGATGAAAGACGTCTTTGACGAAAACGGCAAACCCACGGGCAAAACCAAGAGAATGGAACTTAAACTGCCCGAACTCGGCGCATCCATCGTCATCGGTCAGATCGAAGACGGCGACGTGTCCGTGGTCGCAGGCGGCACAAAATTCAGCGGTATCGGCATCGGTATCTTCATTATGAGAAACGGTCAGTCCGATCCTCACGGCGTCCATTACGTAAAGATCGCGGCAGACGAAACCTATACCGGCAAGAGGTACAATCTTGTCGACGGCACGTATCAGGAAGCGGCAGACGGCGAATATAAGCAGGTTGCAAACACCGCCGCAAACGTCGCAATCAAACTCGGCAACATTCAGCTTTCCGAAAAAACGTTCAAGGAAAACTACGGAGTAACCTTTGAACAGTTCATCGACGGTCTGAAAAACGAAAATCTCCCCCAAGCGGACGCAACGAATATTGCGGACCTTACCGTATACGTCAACTTGGAAGCGGGCATCGAAATCGGCGCAATCAAGACGGCGGCGGGCGGCGACACCTGGGCGATCGGCGGCTTGCTTTCGGGCGTCGTCAAAGGTAATGAAAAAGTCCCCAGCGCGCTTGCAAACTTCCTGAAATCGTTGCTCATTAAGTTCAACGTTCAGGACGAATTCAAAGACGTAATCGGTCTCAGAATCGCCGGCAACGTGAACCTCGGCGTGCTTTTAAGCGGCAACACAAAAGACACGATGCAAATCGTCAAGGCGCTTTTGATGAAGAGCGACCTTGCGGTTGAACTCACCGACGGCTATCCGTGGGAAGCGAAGAAGACGGTTGTCGGACTTTACGTCACGGAAGGCACGATTTATATCAACATCAACGGCGAAAAGACCATCAAAGACACCAAACTCAAAATCGGCGTAGATAAAGTCCTGGGTATGGTGGGCGGCGCGTCCACGGGCGCACTTGCATCGGCGGATCTCGGCGTTGAAGGCATACTTTCAATCGTCAACAACATCGTCAGAGAAATCAGCATTTACAGAAACGACGAAGCGTCGGGCATGACGATTTCTCTCAGCAAGAATATGCTGGGCGCGATTCTGAAACTCGTTGCGGACATCGACGGCGTTGACCTGAAACTCAACGAAACGAACAGCTTTATCGAACTTAATACGAAAGTTACGAATACAAAACCGTACCTTCTGAAACTCAGCGTCGGTATCGACCCCTTGGTACTCGGCATTGCTCTTGGCGGATTGAAGATCGGTCTTGCGGCAAACAACGACGTACTCAAAAACCTTAATAAAGCCGACTACAAAGGGCTTTCCGACATCGAAACCATGGCGCTTGACGTCGAAATCGGCGTTGACCTTGGTCTGAAACAGGGCGAATTCCCCATCGGCAAACTTGTTTCCGGCATTTTGCAGGCAACGGGTACCGACCTTGAATTCCCGCTCAATCTCGATATTCAGAACGAACTTGACCTTGACCTTCGCGTAAGGCTCGCGGGGAACCTTAACCTGAAAGAATTCGGTAAATCCGACCTTATGTTGCAGGTGAGAAACGCAGCCACCGGCAAAGAAAAGACCATACTCGGCTTGTACTTCACAACCGAAAAAGACGCAACGGGGAAAGATATTCCTTGCCTGTACGTCGAAACGCAATTCTTCAGCCAGAGCGCACCCGTAAGAAGCAAGGTTGAAAACTTTGACCTGCTCGGAAGTCTGCTCGGCAAGACGGTCAGCGGCGTTGTGGAATATCTTGGCGGAAAAGTCGAAGGCACAGGCGCTGCGCTTGCTTCCGACGATGGAAGCACGACAAACGAAGCGGAAATCCTTCTGGAACTTGCGTCAAAGAGCATTCAGGTGAAGATCGCGGAAGAAACCGTGAAAGGACTGCTTGAAGCGCTTGTCGGCGACAAGGTCGGCGACGACATTATCGAAATCATCAACGGTCTGGGACTCTCCGCAGAAGTCGCGGTGAACCTGAAAGACGAAAACAAACCTTTGCTTTCGGTCGTTGCGACGTGCTCGTATCTTGACCTTGGTATTCTTGTCAATAAGGTAAATCTCAGCACCCAAAAACAAGATATCTTCGGCACGACCATTACGGGCAACGCCTGGACAAAGGCAGAAGACGCAACGAAGAGCGCGCTCGGCGTACAATTCGGCGTCGAATTGAATTACGACATCTCAAATGGCAAGCATAGTCTTGACGCAATCCTTGGCAACGTCGCGTCGGCAGCGGCTTTCGAAAAAGACGCAACAATGGCAACCGTCGGCAGTATTTTGAAAGCGTTGACGGCTGACGCAATCATCAAAAATACGCACGGTTCAATCGGTATCGACGTCGTACTTAACGTCAAATCCGAAAAAATGACGGAGTATCTTGTGCCCGCAGGTCAGGCTCTTTACGAACTCATAATGGGCAAACTCGGCGCGGAATACACTGACGGCAAGGCAAAATACGATCCGCTCGAACTCCTTAATATGGTTGAAGCGTTGATCAAGATCAACCTTAACGGCAACCCCGTTTTCGTGAGCTTGAAGGACGGCTACGTTTACGTTTCGCTTTCTGCGGTCGGCGGCGACAACTTCAAAGCGTCGCTTAAAAACATTATCGACCAGATCAAAAAGACGTCGGGCAGCGGTTCAAGCGCGCTTGCGACGGGCGAAGGCGACGGCGAAAAAGATAACAAGAAAACCGATTACGTGCTTGTCAACAAGATTTTGCAAAATCTGCTTGCAAGCGCAAGCATCAGCAATACGGGACTTGACCTTGCTCTTGCTCCCGACCTGATGAACGTATTGCTTGAAAACGTTGTTGCGAAACTTCTCGGCGACACGTTCGGGTTCAACGACGACGTGAAAGCAATGTTCACGCTCAGCAGCCCTTATGCAAAACTTTCGGACGGCAAAACTTCGGTCGACGACGTCCTTTACACTGAAAAAGTCGAAGAACGTTACGTCCGTTACAATGCGGCGTTCGAATCGCAACAAGGCAGCGAACAATACTTCTTCGACGCGGCAGCAAAAGTTTACAGAAAACTTTATAAAGCGGACGCAACCGACGCGACGACGTACGTCGTTTACACCGGCGGCGAAGTTCAGACGTTGTATTATCTTTTGGGCGCGGGCGAATACGTCGCGCTTACCGCGGAACAGGTGGCGGCAGCCAGATTCGTGAAGTACACACACACGAGTTATCTTGCGGTGTACGATTCCGCCGACAAAGCGACGAGAAAAGTCGTGAAAGCGGCAGGATTCGTCACGGGCACGACGGTTTATGACGCGAACGGCAACGCTGTCGCGGAAGATAAACTTTTCGTCAAAGTAAAACACAGCGGCATCGGCTGGACGAAAGACAACGGCATAAGCATCGACCTTGTGTTCGACAACCCGAACACGACCAAAGCCCCCGATTTCAGCATCGGTCTGGGACTTGACGCAACCCTTGTTATGCAGGGCGAAGCGATTGAAGTTATCCCGTACTTTGTGAAGAAAGCGGGCGCGAAACCTCTTGACAATCAGGAAGTCAAAGGCTACTTCAAGGAAGGCGCGGCTCTTGTCGAAATTCCCGCCTCGGAAGTTTACACCGGTACGAGATACGACAAGGACGGAAAAGTTGACGAAAACGGTAAGTTCAGAAAAGAACTTGTTGAGGGAACGGAAACCGATTACGACCTTGTCCTTATCGGCAATACATTCCCGGAAGTATCCGAAACCGTCGGCGATGAAAAGATTTATCTCTCGATGGAACTCGGGCTGACTCTTTCCGGAACGAAAGGCACAAACGGCAGTATTCTTGAATTTGTCGCAGACATTATCGACGTCTCCAACCGCACCAGCACGACGATGAAATACGTCGAGTTTGCAGAAGGCGAAGATAAAGCAACATACGAAGGTCAAAGATATTCAAAAACCGGCGCAATGGCTTATGCACAGGATGTAAACGGCACGTTCAAGCGTGGCGCGTACTACCTTGCGGAAAAAGACTACGTCGGCACGAAATTCGTGAAAAATTCGGACGGCACGTTCACAATTGCAGACAACGGCGCATATAAGTTCGTAGCGGACGATTCGGCAAAGACTTACTTCCCGATCCTTCCGGAAGAAGCCGAAACCTATCCTGCCGACAAGAAGTACAGAGAAGACGGAAATGGCTTTGTGACCGACGCTAACGGCGATTTCAAAGCGGGCGAATACTCCGTAACCGACAGAACGAAAGGCGGTGCAAAATTCCGTCTTAACGCAAAATCGGGCAAATACTTCGTCTATGAAGCCACCGGCATAACCCTTTATAAACAAGGCAATTACTACGAAATCGACAAAGACGAACTTGCAACGTTCAAGGGCGTCAGATTCGACTTTGACAGCGTAAACAAAGTCGCAACCGTCAACGCTTCCGGCAAATATCAATTCGTCGCGGAAGAAGGCGCGTATTATCCCGTGCTTGAAAACGACGGCTACACCGGCAAACTGTATCGTGTGTCCGAGGCGTCAACCATTGATAATACGATTTATATCGAAGACGTGATTTACAAATTTACCCCCGCGTTCACCGGCAAAGACCTGAGAGACCTTAACGCTCTTGCGAAACTCCTTGTCAGCATCGGCGAATTCGAGGCGGAAGCGCGCGTAAAAGTTACGGTCGGCGCAAACGTTGCGGAACTTGTAAAGGCGTTGTCCAATACCGCAAACATCGACATTGCGGAACTTTTGAAACATGTCGAACTCGCAATCGAGTCGCTTGATTCCAAAGGAACCGTCAAAGGCGGTATCTATCTGTATAACAGTACGTTATATATTAAATATATCAATACAAGTCGCGGTATCTTCTCGATGCCCGTGTCCGAACTCTTCGGCGCAATCGGGTCTGCAAGTGCGGATGAACGCATGCCTTACGAAGCGGCAATGCTGCAACTGTGGGTTGGCGAATTCATCAAACTCAACGGCGTGTACACGACGGGTATCGCGGTTCAGGCAACGACAAGCCTTGTCGAAACGCTGCTTGAAACCTTGCTCGGCTTTGACAAAGGCACGATAAGCCTTGCGGCGTTCGGCGCGGTCGGCGTGGAAGTCACCATCGTTACGGCGTCTCCCGTCTTCCCCGAAAACGCGGACGGCGAAGTTTACGTAAAGAAAGCGTATGACTTTGTAGCGCTCACGGAAGGCGAAGTTTACGACGGCGAGAAGTACGTATTGCTTGCAAACGGCGAATACGGCGAAATCGCAAAGGGCAGCGAAGCGCAATTTGCCGGCAAGACGCTTTATAAACGCGTTGCAAAGGCGGAAGCAGACGTATCTTACGTCAAACTTTCGGAAGCCGGCATTCTTTCGGATTGCGAAGGCTATGATTCGGCATACGCGGAAGCGTTGACCACAAGATATACGAAGGTCACAAAAACTGACGGCACCGAAATTTTCGAAGAACTGAAATTCGGCTTTGACTTCAACTCGTTCGGTATCGGCATCGGGCTTAAAATCGGCCACGTCGGGTTCAACCTTAACATCGGCAAAATCGATATCGGATTGATTGACGGAACACAGCCCATCGTGCCCGAAGATATTAAGAACGCGACAATCGCACAAGAAACGGTAATCGACCTGAGCCTTGAAGTAAATCTCGGCTTGGAATTCATGGATAAAAACACCAATGCGACGACAGGATTCGACCTTGGTAAATTCGTCGATAAACTCGGCGTGCTCACGGGTGTGACGCTTGGCGAAAACTGGCTGAAACTCACGGTGCCCGAAGGCGGCGCGGAAGTCAGATTGTCGCTTCGCGTTGCGTTGGCGCTCAACCTTACGAACGTCGACCACTCGGTTGCCGCAATCGAAATCGTCGGTCAGATCTTTGAAGGCAACAAAAAGATAGGCGAAAAAACCCTTATCGGCGTTTACTACAAAGAAGGCAACGTCCTGCTGAAACTCGACGGGCTCGGATTTGACAATATCCGCATCTCGGGGCTCAGACTCAGCGATTTGCTGGGCGGCTCGAACGGCGTCGAAATCCTTAAAAAACTGCTTGGCGGCAGCGGATCTTCGTCCGCGCTTGCGTCCGAAGTCAACTTCACGGTTGTAGGAAACGACGAATTCGGTTCGCCGGCGGCTGCGCTTATCCTTGACAGCAACCGCATCGCGGTTGAAGTCGGCACGCTGTTCATCCAAAAACTGTTGGGAATTGCGGCGCTCGGTCTTGACGAAAACACGCAAAAACTCCTGGGCGGTCTTGACCTGAAAGCACTTGTCGAAGTCAACTTCGGCGAGAAATTCGTCGAAATTCCGGCGGGCGAGACGTTCAGCGGCACGAAGTACGCATACGATAACGAAACAAAGAAATATTATATCGACGAAAACGGCACGTTTAAGCGCGAAAGCAACATTTCGCTGAAACTCAACGCGGAAGCCGCAGAACTTCTGGGCATAAACGTTGCTGTCGAAAATATCAAGATCGGCAACACGGGCGTTGAAGAACGAGTCAAAGCAATCGATATCAACGACTACGTCGAATTCATCGAAATTCTCTTTGGAACGGAGAAAGACGAAAACGGCAACGAAATCGTCGACGCAAACGGCAAGCCCAAAAAGAAGATAGTCGGGTTCGAGCCGAAACTGGAAGCACTCACCTTGTCGCTTGACCTTGACCTTGGCGCAATGTTCACCAACGGTATGGCGATGGGCAGATCCATTCTCGACAGCGAAGGCAAGACGGTTCTCACCAACGTATCGTCGGTCGGCGCAATCGGAAACGGCAACATGGGTATCCGCGCGTCGGTCAAACTTGAAATCGCCTTTGCGGCGCTTCTCAACAAACTGCAACAAGGCTTCGATTCGTCGGATATTTTCGCGGCGATCGAACAGGCATTGCCGCTCATAAAAGCGCAAATCTCGATTTACGCACAATCCGACGGCGACGAACTTATCGGTATCTACGTCGCGGACGGCAACGTATATCTGATGCTTGACGGACTCGGAATGCCCAATATCAAAGTTACCGGCGAATTCCTTATGGATATCATCAGGACGGCAATGGGTTCGGGCACCGCGCTTTCGTCGGACGAAGCAACCGCATCTGTCGAAACAAGTCAGATTATCGGTATCGTACAAAAAATCGTCGAAGGTATCAGCGTTGGCGGAAAGGCTTTGAAAGTCGCGTTCCAGAACGACTACTTCGCAAATCTTATCGACGCGGTATTGTCGATTGTTCTGAACAAAAACATTGACTACTACAACAAAGTAATGCCCAAAGAGCCGACCGATGTCGCATTCAGCGGACTTACGATAAACCTTGCCGGTATCGAAAACACGCACGAACAAATTTACCGCAAGGACGGCAAGTACTATTTCGACGCAGGATGCACAAGCCAATATTACGGCATGGTATTCTTCAAAAACACCGTAACAAATCATATCGAACTGTTCAGTGAGAAAGAATACGTCAAACAATTCGGCGCAGTTGACGAAACGACGATGTTCTATCGAAGCACCAGAAACGGTCTTGTGGAACTCGATCTCGTCGCGTACTCGACGCACCTGAAACTTGCCGTCAATATGCCCAAACTCGGCGCGAAGAAAGACATTGTTTCTTCGCCGGAAGTCGCAGGCGTAGCCTTTACGGAAGCAGACGAAGTTACCGGCGTCGCGCTTGGTCTGAAAGGTCAGGTCAAGATTGACAAGCAACCGGGCATCGCTCTTGCAAACATTCTGAGCGGCGTTGTCGGCGACCTTGAAACCAAACTCGTCATCGAAGAAGATATCGACATTCGTTTCGCAATCGAAGCGGCGCTCGGCATCAAATACAGCCTGAAAGACAAGAACTTTGCGCTGAGCGCGGTCGATCTCAGAATTTCCCTTACGAGAGTCGACAAGACGTTGGGCATCGTACCGCTTGCGGTTCTTACCTACGTCAGTTCGGAAGGCACGCTTTACGTTGACGTATCGCACTTCTTCCAGAAACAAAACGCGGGTAACGACAAGAACCTCGGTATGCTCAAAATCACGGGCGTAAACGTGCTTGACCTTATCAACGGACTTCTCACGGGCGAAGGCTCGGCGACTTCCGTTGCGCTCGGTTCGTCCGACGCGTGGGTTGAAGACGAACAACAACCGTACACCTACGTATATTACGAAGCAAACGCCATTAACTCCGCTGCGCCTGCAAAGTTCGTACACGTCGCACAGTTGAACGATAAAGACGAGCCGAGAATGGTTTACAGAAACTACACCGGTGCTATTACCGCCGACTATAAGACGGAAATCGGCCAAGACTTGTACGTACGCGACCGCACCAACAAGGTTACGGGCTACACGCTGCTCAGCGCTGAGAACGCAGAAAAGTTCAGCCACAAGGCGAAATACACGCACGAACAGGCGACGACTTATACGAAACTTACCGACTTGTACGTAATGAACGCGGACGGCACATTCGTATTGGCGGCAGGCGATGCGGACGTAACCGCGACTGCGCTTTACAAGAGAGTCATTGGCAATTACGTAAAGATTACGGACGGAGAAGCCGTTAACGCAGAAGACAGATACGAACAAAACGCCGACGGCACGTACACGCAGAACGCAAACGGCACCTTCAAAGCGGTTTACAAATTCGTGGAAGTTGCAAGCGGCAGCAAGTGGTATATCGAAGAATACAATTCGGAAGCTTGCAAGTACGAATATAACGTATACGACCCGGCAAAGGAAAGCCACAACGCACCCAAACTTTATCACTATGACGAAACCGAGAAGAAGTACGTCGAAGGCGCAGGCGTAGACGGCGCGAAGTCGTACGTCAAAGTGCCTGTTTACAGCATTTCGGCGGTCTGGGCTGATCTCAGAAATTACGGTATCGCCGACAACGTTGCGGGTTATGACGTGGCAAGCAACGCAAAAGTCAATATCACGGGCAAAGCGATGCTCGGTCTTATCGGCGGACTTATGGACAAAGCAGGTCTTGAAGACATTCTCGACGCATTGCTCGTAAGCGTCCATGCAACGAAAGATCCGTTCATCTTCGGCGCGGATATCGGCATCCTTGACGTTTACAACGATCACAAACTTGCGCTCAACGTAGGATTGAACATTTTCGGGTTCGACTTTGAAAAGAGAGAAGGCGCGGGCAACACCGACGGCAGCTATCTTGAATTCCTCGACGCCGAAAACACGATTTCGTTCAGACCCGCAAACGCGAATAATTATCGTCAATTTGCCGACGTCGACCTTAATCGTATTCTCTCCGCATCGGAAATCATGGGCGTCCTTGTCGACAGCCTTGACTTCGGTAAGAGCGGAAAGATTTATCTGAACCTGTCGCTTGACGCGGATTCGTTCGCAAAAGACACCGGCGACAACTTCGTCCCGTGGGAAAAATACTTTGCGGCACTTCTCGGACTTAACCAAAACAGCGCAAGGGTATTGTATCAGGTGCTCTTCCCCGAATCCGAACTTGACGGAAATGGCAATTTCAGCATCGACATCGCGGCGGCAATCGACGTGAAGAAACTGCTTGGCGGACTTATCGCAGGCACCGGTCTGAACCTTGAAGGCACGGAAATCCGCATTACGATTAATTCCGATACGATGTTGTTCTCGGAAGACCTGCGTAAAGACGGCAGCAAGATCGTCATCACCGCAATCGGTGAGGCGGACGGCATTTTGTCGGTCTTTATCGACAACAGCGGATACCGCGGAAAGGGCAAACACGTCGCAAGACTTGACCTGAACGCAATTCTCGGAACGGCGACGTCCAGCGCGGCATACGCAAGCGCAAACGAGAATACTGGACTTATCCCCGAAAAGATCTTCGGCGTTCTGAACGCGCTCCTTGGCGAAGTACGTCTGGGCGGCGGCAAGATCTCGGTTGTCCTGAGAGAAAACTTCATCGGCGCACTTCTGAATACTTTGGTCGGCACGGATATTACGGAACAACAGTCCCTTGTGAAGGGCGAAATCTATATCGACCTCAGAAACCTTGAAGTCGGCATCGAAATGATTCTCGGCGACGACAACTACGTTTCGGAAGGAGAACGCGACTTCTATATCGGACTCAGAATCGGCGGCATCAACCTGACTGCTCCCGACGGATTCGATATGACTGAATACACCTTCATCAAGAAGGCGGACCGCGCGAACTTCAAGAACATTAAACAACTGAAACTGGATATCAACTTTGAATCGGAATGGTATTACGAAGCGACCAACAAGACGGATGGCTTCGATATCAGTCCTGTCGTCGATATCCTTGAAACCATATTGAAGAAGAAACTCTTCCCCGACAGATTGTTGCAAGTCCTCGTAAAAGACGACAAGATCGACGCCGTTTACGCCACTGCGATAAGCGCGCACATCGACCTTGCGGACTTCAACAATATGAAACTTTCGGTTGAAATTTTCAAGTCGACCAGCGAAGAGCCCGTAAGAGAACTTAAACTCGGCGTGTACCTTGACGGACAAAGCGTTTACGTTGATTTGTCGGGTTGGGGACTTCCCAAGATTAAACTTGGCGGTCTGAACCTTGGCAACACCATCAACGACGCATTGTTGCCGCTGCTTGATCAGTACCTTGTCGGCGACGACAACAAACGCGGCGGCGAGACGGCTGCTCTTGCAAGCAGCTACGTCGGAGACTACGACAAGAACCATATCGAGTATTCGGACTTCGTCGAAGCGGCAGACGGCAAATACGTGCTTGTCTATACGGAAAGCAACAGCGGCGGATACGTACTTGTCGACGGCAAATACGTGAAGTACAATGCAAAAGTACATGCAGGCGCAACCCGCTACGCAAGAAGCGTTGAAGAATACGACGCAGCGAACACGGCACATCAGAACGTAACCCGTTACAACGTGAATAAGGGCGCGTTCAGAACAAGCTGGGGCAAGGTATTGTTCCCCGTTGCGTACGAAGAAGACGAAAACGGCGGATACGTCCTTATCGACGGCAAATACGTGCCGTACAACGCAAGCCTCCACGAAGGACAAAAGCGTTATAAGGAAGTTTCGGGCAACAAACCGTACATCTCGTTGCTTCTTGCAAACAACCGCTTCGGTTTCGGTATCAACGCAGACCTTATCAACAGCCTGCTTGAAACCATTCTGGGCGCGTTGAACCTTGATATTCAACTTCCCGACTTCGGCGACGCTGTCCTGCTGTTCGATTCCAGGAAAGATCTGAACGGCGACGGTTACGCCGACACGCAACTTGACCTTGCGGTGCAAGTCAACGACAATCTCTACTTCGGATTCCGCACGACGAATCTTGAAATCACGGGCAACTCCACCAAAGTAAGCCATGCCGAAACAAGATATGCGGAAGTCGTAACGAGCCACAAAGACGAATTTGTCACCGTATACGACATCGAAAAAGGCGAAATCGGTCTTGAAACGGTTGCGCTCGGCTTCAACGTACAGATCAGACAAAACTGTGTCGACAACGGACAAAGCGACTTTGAGAAATACCTCGGCGTACTGCTTAAATCGCTTTTAGGCATCAACAACTTCAAGTTGAACCTGCCGAAAGAAGGCGAAATCGGTTGCGACATCGACCTGAGAGTATCCCTGAACCTTGCAAACCTTGTCAAAGCATTGCAGGGCGGCGACGTCGACTGGTGGAGCGATATCGAGTTGTTCCTTGACCTGAAACCCATGAACTACGGCTCGTTGCTCACGATGTATAAACAGAAAGGCGACGCGGACGTTTACGCAGACCTTTCGGGCTTGTCCTTGTTCAAGGTCAAGATCATCGGTTTGCAGAGCCTTATCGGCGGACTTGTATCGGCGTCGGCAACCGCGCTTGCAAGCGGCGATAACGAGGTCGCGATTGCATCCGCATCGGGCGACATTGCAAAACTGACCATTATCCCGGGCAAAGTGGGCTTCACCGTCGAAATCGGCTGGGGCTTCATCGAAGGGCTTCTGACGAGTCTGCTCGGCGATACGTTGCACGTGGCGGACGGCACAGGCGAACTTGCGGGTTACAAGACCATCACCATCGGTGAAGGCGCAACCGCAACGGTCATTCCTTTGCCGAAGATGAATAACGACAGAGCATTGTCGCTTTCCATCAACCATGCGTCTGCAATGTACAACAGATCCTTGGAAATCGACCTTAAACTCGGCTTCAACAAGAGCGACGAAAGCGCGGTCAACCTGAAAATCCACAACTTCGTGCTTACAAGCGGAAAAGAAAAGTCGGCAAGGTACATCAGGTTCGGCGCGACGGCGGGCAAGATTAACGAGGCCGGCACAGGCAACGGCGTACTTGACGCAATCAACGGCACCAATGCAAACGCGTTCTCCGGACTTGTGTTAAGCGACGCGAAAGGCATCAGCCTTGTGAATATCCTGACCGCGGTGATTAAGGGTATCGACCCCGACATCAGCATCTCGTGGAAAAAGAATACAAACCATTACTATACGAATAGCAGTAGAGAAAGCTACAACTCTAAACAATACGCAACAATCGAATTGTCGCGTACAGACAAAAAATCTGAGCACATGACCGGCGGCGTCAAGACTTACGCAGGTAAGTTCCAGGCTTATATCAACAATGATAAGAACCGTGAAATCGGCGCATGGCTGTTCAACAACCAGTTGTACATCGATATAACGAAGACGCTTGACGTCACGTTGGCAATCGGCGCATTGAGAAAGATGAAGGTTGCGGACCTTGACATTCTGGGGCTCCTTGGCGGGCTCGGCTCGGCATCGGCAACAAACGCCATGGCAAGCGACGGCGCAACCACCGAAAAGAGCCTGAAAGATACGGTATCCGGATTTGTCAAAGGCGTTCAGGTCAACTGGTGGAACAACCAGTCGGTCGCAGGAAATCCTGTCGGCGACAGAGCGATCACGACAATCCGCGTCGACCTTAACGGAAAAGGACTTAACAACATTCTTGCAAATCTTTACTACCTGCTTTACGGTATGTACGACACGAACGCTCCCGCCGCGGAATTGTTCAGCGAAGAAGCGTTGTATCAGATGGTTTACACCGAAGGTCAGGACGTAACGCTGAAAGACGGCACGGTTGTGAAGAGCGTGAACGCTCACGGAAAATGCGTGTTCTATCTGCAAACGTTTGCGTCGAATATGATCGGCGAAATGGCAGGCATTCTTAAAAACATGCTTAAACCCGGCGGATCGTTCGGCGACGTTCTGAGAGAAATCCTTGGCAGATTGCTGCCGCTTCCGAAACTTGACGAAGCCGAAAACGGAAGACCCAGTTACGTCGAAATCGTAATCGACAAGAACCGTCTTGCAAGCGGAAAGGGCGTCCTTAAACAAATCGCACTGATGATTAACAAGGAGCGCACCACAAACGACGGCACCACGATAACGGCGGTTGGCAACAACGACGACACTGCGGAAATCGTCATCAACCTTGACAGCAACGTGACGTTGCGCTCGGTATCGGCGGTAAGAGACTACAACACCAACAGCACGAGACCCAACGAAGACTCCGGAAAGACCATAAACGTCGCGAACCCGTTCGATCCTGTCGAACTCACGACGGCGGCATTGAAATCCGCAGGTCTCCTTGACAGAGTCGCGGCAGACTTCTATGGTATTTCGGAATACGATTCGAAATCCGAAAAAGGCGTAAACGACTCTTACGCGGAACTCGGCGGAACGCCCATCGTCTGGGATACGTCGACAGCAAAACTCATTCCGGGCGAAGAAAGCGAAATCTGGGGCTATGCACTTAACTACAAAGTGCAGAAAGTCAAAGTCAAAGTAAGCAACAGCACGGGCTTCCTGCGTCTGTTCGGTTACTTCAAGGCGGACGGCACGACGTTTGTCGAAACCAACAAGATTACGGTCGATCCGACCAAAGATCCGACGGGTACAGACAATATTTCGGCAGGCTTGCCCAGAATTATCGTAATCATGAGAAGGGACGGCGAATTGCAAGTTCTGTCCAGAGATTATGACAAGGATAAGCCCGGCACCGTCAATATCAACGGCACCGATTACACCGTCGACGGCAAGTTCAACTGGATTGACGAAGATACAGTCGAAGAAGGTGCAACGGTTGAAAAACTGTTCTGGTATCAGGTCGGTTACAGCTCTCGTATCCAGAAGAGCATAAAGGTCAAGTACAACAACGTCGATATCGTTTCGGGAAGCTTGCCGAACGACGACAAATTCGGAATTCTGAACGGCGGCACGGCATTTGACTTCACGCCCGAAAACTTCGATATCGTCGGCAACCTCGGACTCCCGTCCGTTAAGGCAAGCGAAACGTTCACGAAGGTCGGCGACAAGTTCTCGTACGTCGGATTTGACGGCAGCACGTACGAATTCACGCTCGGCACCGAGCCTACGGACACAGCCGAACTCGAAGAGTGGAAGAAACATAAACTCGGACTTAACGGAACGTTCACAAGGTCGTTCAACGGCGAAGTGCTCCAAAGCGGCACGTACGCCTACGTCGCTGCGGAAAGCACGGCGGCAGGCTTGCTTGACAGCCTTGGCGGACTCTTCGGCGGAAGCGGCGCGAATACGGATAACGGCAAGTACGCTCTCACGGTAACCGATACGAGTTACACCGGACTTAAAGAAATCACCGTAAAACTCGGCACGGGTAAGACGACTACCGTCGACGTGGTCGAGTGGAACTACGACGACTTCAAGTACGATATGAGAAAACCGCAAAACGGCGCAAGCGGAAGAATCGTTGCGGTCATCAATAAGTACGAAATCAAACGTACGACAGGCTTGGTCGAAAAGACGGAAGTCGTGAACAGCAAACAAAAAATCAGGCTCGACGTCGGTATCACGCAAGAATCGCTCAGCGCGCTTGCGGGCGGCGACCTTAAATTCAACCAGTACGAAGACGCGTTCGTATTAAGCGCGACGGGCGACTACGTCCTCGAAACAAGAGACGCGTTCATCCCGTACGACGAGACTTTGCACAAAGACAAGAAGCAATATGCGCTTGTTGAAGGCAAGTACGTTGACGCGTCAAAGGCCTCGGCGGACAACACCGCAAGATACGTCGAAGGCAAAGTTACCGGCTACGTTTACGACAAGTACGTGAAAGGCGTAAGCACCGCAGACAACAGGTATGCGATCAATATCTTCGACGCGGAAGAACTTTACGTCAAAGTAAAACATTCAAGGATTACTTCCGAGACGCAACAGTTCCACGTCGACAACTTCAAGTTCTATACCGACACGTTCGCGGCAACCGACACCGCGCAGACTCCGTTCACGATGTTCGTCGTGCCGGAACTCGGCGTCAAGACGGAACGTAATATTACCGTGAAAGCGTTGTACGACGTAAACGGCGCGTACGAACAAATCTTTGACATCAAAGTCGTCGTAACGCCCAAGGTCGCAACCAAGGTCGTGTTGCTTATCGACAACGACAGGCTGATTGACAGAACATATCTTGAATCGACCGCGGAAGTCACCGTTTACTACAAGGACGGCACCGAAAAACAAGGGCTTGCAAAAGACCTTATCCGCCTGACCGACAGCGAAATCGAGAAGATTGCAAACGCGAAAGATCATCTCGGCATCACTTACGGCACGGCAAGCGTGTTCAAGAAGGGCAGATATGAGCTTATCGCGGCGGGCGAAACGTACGACGGACAAAGATTCAACCTTGTCGACGGCAACTTCGTCAAAGCGACGGACGGCGCGTACAAGTTCGTTGAAGACGAAACATTCGTCCAGAACGGCGTAACGTTCGAAATCAGAGTGTTCAGCAAAAACTGAATAAATCAAAATTAAAACCGGCTCCCGAAAGGGAGCCGATTTTATGTCCGAAACGCTTTAATATTTCTTACGATTGTGATAGAATAAGGCTATGAATTTTGAAATCACGGGATTAAACGCGCTTATGCTCGTCGCGCTGTGCCTGCCCGGTTTTTTCCTGACAAAGGCAAACGTGCTGAAAGAAGAACACATCAAAGGTTTTGCGGTGTTCCTTTTGTACGTGTGCAGCCCCGCGCTGTCGATATACAGCTTCCAGCAGGCGGAGTGCAACAGGGAAATCCTGATAAACATCGGCATACTTTTGCTTGTTACGACGTTTATGCAGGTGCTGATAATGGGCATCGGCTTCCTTATCAACATAAAAACTTATAAAATCGACGGGGCGTCGCGCGTGGCGACCGTTGCGGCGGCGTTCGGAAACGTCGGATTTTTCGGCGTTCCCATATTGCAGGCGTTGCTTCCCGATCATCCCGAAGCCATCGTTTACAGTGCGGTTATGAGCGTCATGATGAACCTTATCGGCTGGACTCTCGGCATGTTTATGATGAGCGGCGACAGAAAACACGTTTCCGTCAAAAACTTCCTGATAAATCCGACGACGCTGTGTCTGTTGATTGCGTTGCCGCTGTTTTTCACAAACACGTCGTTCCCGAAGCCCGTCATGAACTTTGTGGAGTTCTTCTCAAAAATGTCCACGCCCACGGCAATGACCGTGCTTGGCATGCGGCTGGCTTTCGTGAAGTTCAAGGATTTGCTGGATTACAGGCAAGTCGTCGCGATTTTTCTGAAACTTATCGCGTTGCCGCTTATAACGTTCGGGATAATGTACGCGCTGCCTGTCGACGAAACGTTGAAAATCTCAACGTATATTCTGTCGTGCATGCCGCCCGCGGCAATCACCTTAAACTTTGCCGAGCTTTCAAATACGTCCCCGAAAACCGCCGCGAATATCGTCGTTGTCGGGAGTCTGCTTGTCGCGATAACGCTCCCGGTATTGTTGCTTATTGCATAGAAAATTATTGAAAAGTCTGAAACGTTGTGATATAATATATTAAAACGAAAATAAGGAGTCTTATTATGGCATTCAATTTTATAAAAAGACAACTCTTGAAGGTTATCGAATGGACAGACGATACTCAAAATACCATTTTGTATCGTTTTGACGTCCCCGACAGATACGCGATTATGCGCGGCTCGCAGCTGACAGTCAGAGAATCGCAGGTTTGCATCTTCGTCGTGGAAGGCAAAATCGCCGACGTTTTCACGCCCGGCAGATATAAACTCGACACCGAAAACCTGCCCGTTCTTACGGCGTTGTACAGCTGGAAATACGCCTTTGAAACCCCGTATACCGGCGAAGTCTATTTCGTGAATACCAAACAATTCACAAATCAGAAATGGGGCACTTCCAATCCCATTATGATGAGAGATAAGGACTTTGGCGTTATCCGTCTGAGAGGCTACGGCATTTACAGCTATAAGGTTGAAGACGCGGTAAAACTCATGCGCGAACTTTCCGGCACGAACCAACAATTCCTGACCGAAAACATCGCCGACCAATTGAGGAAAATGATTTTGTCGACGGTCACCGACGTCATCGCCGAATCGGGCATTGCCGCGCTGGATCTTGCAACGCAGTACGACGAACTGTCCGGCTCCACGAAAGATAGACTTGCCGACAAATTCACCGAATACGGCTTCAAACTTATTGATTTCTATATCGAAAATCTTTCGCTTCCCGAAGAAGTCGAAAAGACTTTGGATACCCGCACGTCGATGGGCGTTCTGGGCGACAAGATGGGCACGTTCACCCAGTATCAGGCGGCGCACGCTATGCGTGAAGCGGCAAACAATCAGGGCGCGGGCGGCTCGCTTGCAGGCGCAGGCATCGGTCTCGGCGCGGGACTTTCGATGGCAGGCGTTTTCAGCGAAGCGTTGAAGGGCGCAAAAGACGCTCCTGCGGAAGCAAAAGCCAACACCGTAAAATGCACCAAATGCGGCGCGGACGTGAAAGCAGGCAGTAAATTCTGCCCCGAATGCGGTAACAAAATGGCGGAAAGCAGATTTTGCCCCGAATGCGGCGCAAAAGTCGGCGCAAACGCAAAATTCTGCCCTGAATGCGGCAAAAAACTTAACTGATTGACACACGATGCAAGGCAAAAAGGCTGACAAAAAAGTTGATTCGACCGACGTCGTAAAGTGCAAAACTTGCGGCGCGGATATGTACTTCGATATCGCGTCGGGCAAACTCAGATGCCCGTACTGCGATAACACCGTCGAGGCGAAAGCCAACGTTTTCGAGAACGAACACAACGTCGACGGCTTTGACGAAAGCAAACTTCGCCACGAAGACGGAGTCATTACTTATCAATGCCCGAACTGCCACGCAAAGTGCGAAATGCACGGCGTTTTCGACACGTCGGCAAAATGCCCGTTCTGCGGCGCGACCAACGTCTTAAAGGTTGACGATATCCCGGGGCTTGCTCCCGACGCGATTCTTCCGTTCAGGATTACGCGCGACGTAGCGTCACAAAACGCACTTAAATGGATAAAAAAGAAACTTTATGCGCCGATTAAGCTGAAAAAGAGTTTTAAGCCCGAAAATCTGAACAGCGTATATTCGCCGACGTTCAGCTTTGACAGCGATACTTTCAGCACTTACAACGGGCGCCTTGGCGAATATTATACCGTGACCGTCGGCAGCGGCAAAGACCGCCGTACCGAAACCCGCACGAGATACTTCGTCGTCAGCGGCACGTATTCGCAATTCTTCAACGACATTCTTATCGAAGTCAGCCCGAAACTTTCGCAAAAGGAATTTGAAAAGGTCGGCGGGTTCGATACAGATAACGCGGTCGAGTACACGTCGGAATATATCGCGGGACATTCGTCCGAAAGATACGACACGAGCGTCAACGACGCTTACGGCGCGGCAAAAGAAAAAATGAATGCCCGTATAAAAAGCGCGATTTTGTCGCAGTATCATTACGACGTGGTCGATTACCTCCACATCGACACAAGTTTCAACGACAGCACTTTCAAGTATATCCTTGTGCCTTTGTGGTGCAGCGGTTTCAAATACCGCGATAAGATTTACAACTATTTCGTAAACGGAAGGACGGGAAGAGCGGGCGGCAAAACGCCGATTTCCGTCTGGAAGGTTGCGCTCACGGTGGTTATTATCGCCGCCGTCATCGTCGGCGCGTATTTCGGCTTGAAAAGCGCCGGCATAATCTGAAAATTTTTTAACGAGGTGAATATAATGATTATTACTCCCGATACTTTAATTGGCGACATCATCGAAGGCGACGTTAATATCGAAGCCGTTGCAAACGTTCTCACAAGCGTTGGTATGCATTGCCTGGGCTGTGCAATCGCTCACGGCGAAACGGTCGGCGAGGCGGCAGAAGTCCACAACGTCGACGTAAACGAACTCATCGCGCGCCTTAACGAAGCGGCAAAAAAATAATGGCTGAATCAAAAGATATCAAAGACAGGCTGTATGAACTCAGGACGTTTTCCGATATTTCCACGGCGGAAATGGCGGAAAAACTCGGCGTGACCGAAAACGAATATATCGCGTTTGAAAACGGCGAGGACGAAGCGCCGATATGGCTTGTTTACAAATTTGCGTCGATCGTCGATATCGAGCCGTCCTTTATCTTCACGGGGAAACAACCCACGAAAAAGTACGCCGCGGCAGTTTACGAAAATAAGGGCGAACGCGTCGAAAGGTACCCCGGGTATTCTTTCACGTCGCTTGCCGCCGATTTTCAGAACAAGCAGATGAAACCTATGCTTGTCGATATTTCCCCCACAGACAAGCCCGAGCTCGTGTGTCACGCCGGGCAGGAATTCAATTACGTTCTTGAAGGGCTTTTGAGAGTGGTTGTCGGCGACGAGGAGTTTTACCTGCATAAGGGCGACAGTTTGTATTTCGATCCGTCGCTTCCGCACGCGCAGATGGCAATGGGCGACAAGCCCGCAAGATTTATCACCGTTATCAACGAGTAAAAATTACGACTTGTAATAAAAATAAACCGCCAAAAGGCGGTTTGTTTTTATAACGAAAGACTGTTCAAAACAATTTGTTATTATTTGTTGGCAAAGAAAGAAAAAAGTGCGATACTATAATCAGAAATAATTAAGGTGAATTATGATTTTATCGATCGGAGAAATACTTGCGGATTTAATCGGCGAAAAAAACGACGGCGCATTGACGTTCAGGGCGTTTTGCGGAGGCGCGCCGTTCAACCTTGCCGTTAACGCAAAGCAAAGCGGCGCGACAGTCGGGTTCGTCGGGCGCGTCGGAAACGACGTAATAGGTCGCTTCGTCACGGCGGAAGCAGAAAAAGCAAACCTTGACAGCCTTGACATTCAGACGGACGAAAAACGCAACACGACGATTGCTTTCGTGACTCTGATGAACGGCGAAAGGGATTTTGCGTTCAATCGCCACGACACCGCCGATTTTAATATCGACTTTGACAAAATCGACTTTGCAAAGTACGAAAACCTTAATATCGTGCATTTGGGCTCGCTTATGCTGTCGGAAGAAAAAGGGCGTGCGCTTGCAAAAAGAGTTGCCGACAAAACGAAAGAAATCGGCGCGAAACTCAGTTTTGACGTGAATTTCAGGAAGGATATTTTCCGTGATTTCGACGCCGCAAAAAGGGCGTACGAGCCGTTTGTAAAACGCGCGGATATCGTCAAATTTTCGGAAGACGAACTACTTGACTTCACGGGAATTTCCGGGGTCGACGCTGCGGCGGAGTCGCTGTGCGACAAAGACAAGCTGATTCTCGTGACGCTTGGAAAGAACGGCAGCGCGTATTATTTCAACGGCGACAAGGGCGTTGTGCCAAGCGAATATAAATGCAAAAGCGTTGACACGACGGGTGCGGGCGACGCGTTTTTCGGGGCGTTTCTTGCGGCAATCGAAAACAAAAAACCGACAAAAGAAAACATTGTTTCGGCAATGCGAAAGGGCAACGAAAAGGGCGCGAAAACGACAGAATTTTTTGGTGCGATAAAGTTATGAACGACATTAAAGACATAGTAGCAAAACCGATATTTTTTGAAAGAAACAGAGTTTATCGTATATATCACGGCGGTAAACCCTTCAAAGCGTTGTTTGACGACGGATACGACGACGGCACCGACAATATGTTTCCCGAAGAATGGGTAGCAAGCAAAGTGCGTGCGATCAATCCGAAATACTTCGGCGCGCGCGACGGCGTGTCCAAAGTAAAAGGAACGGGGGTTTTCTTTGACGACCTGTTGAAAGAGCATAGCGCGGAACTTTTGGGGCACCGCAAATACGACTGTCTTGTGAAGTTTCTGGACAGCGCGACAAGGCTGCCTTTTCAGGTGCATCCCACGAAAGAGTTTTCAAAAGAACACTTTAATTCCGAATACGGCAAAACCGAAGCGTGGCTTGTCATCGCGACTCGTCCCGGCGCAAAACTTTATTTCGGCTTTAAGGACAAAATCACGAAAGAAGAGTTGAGCGCACTTGAAGAACGCAGCGAAACCGAAAAAGACATTATGGGCAATTTGCTTTCCGGCGTGGACGTGCAGGTCGGGGATTTGTGGCTTATCCGCGCGGGGCTGATTCACGCAATCGGCGCGGGTTGCACGATTATCGAAGTGCAGGAGCCCACGGATTTTACAATTCAGCCCGAGCGGTGGTGCGGCGATTATCACATAAGTTACGACGAAGAATTTATTGGGCTTCAAAAGGACGTCGCGCTTGACGCGATAAACTACGATATTTACGGCGCCGCCGCAAAAGAGTTTGCAAAAGTATCGCCGCAAGTCGTCGTCGATACCGAAAACTATAAAAAGGAAATCCTTATCGGATATGACGATACGCTGTGCTTTCAGGAAATCCGCCATACGATAAAAAACGGCGGTAATTTCATTACGGAATTTGCGCCGGCGGTTTATATCTGCCTTGAAGGCAACGCGAAAATCGTCGGCGAAAACTATGAAAAAGACGTGCGCCGCGGCGATTATTTTTATCTGCCTTTTATTGCGGAAGGGAAGTTCAGAATCACGACCGACACCGAAGCCGTGTTTATCGAGTGTCTTCCGAGTAAACAAGATTAAAAAAATCCGACGATATGAAAATCCGCCTTTTCGGGCGGATTTTATAATATCCTTACGAAAAGGCAGCCGATGACCGCGCCGAAAAAGGACGCAACAAGGGAAATGGGAATGGCGAAGCGCAGGTTTTTGACTTTCACCTTTGAAAAGTAAACGGCGCAAACGTAAAATATCGTTTCGCTGCTGCCTATGATGACGGCGGCGCACTTCCCGATGTAACTGTCCGCGCCGTAATCTTTGAAAATGTTTTCAAGAAGGGCGACGCTTCCCGCGCCGCTGAAAGGACGCAAAATCATGACTTCCGTCACTTCTTTTGGTATGCCGAAAAAGGCAAAAGGTTTTTCAAAAATCTTTGTGAGATATACGGTGAGTCCGCTTGTTTTAAACAGTTCGATAAGGATGAAAATCGCCGCAAGATAAGGGAACACGTCCTTGACAAGCGACATACTTTCTTTGCCGCCTTCGACAAAGGCATCATACACGTTTACGCGTTTTATCGCTGCAAAAAGCACCAATAAAACCAAAATTACGGGAATAACGTAATTCATTTGATAAATACCGCAACAAGCAGAACGCCGATAATCGTCGACGAAAACGTCGATATTATCGACGGTAGAATTATCGCGGACGGGGCGGTGCTTCCATACTCCGTCATAAGGCTTAACACGGTAAGCGGAAGGAGTTGCAAAGACGTTGCCGCAATCACCGTGAGCATTACCATATTTTTTGTCGCGACGCCCGATTTGTCGTCCATAAGATATATCGCGTCGATGCCGGCAGGCGTTGCCGCGTTTCCAAGTCCGAGCACGTTCGACGCGACGTTCAGGGTGATTAAATCGACCGCTTTTTCGCTTTCGTTTCTGAAAAGCCGACGAGTAAGCGGACGGCAAAGTTTCGTGAGTTTTTTGTCAATGCCCGTCTTTTCCATAAGTTTCAGCACCGACGTCCACACGGCGTAAATCGCCAGCATTTTAAGCGACAGCGACACCGCGTTCGTCGCGCCGGCAAGCATAGACGCCGTAACTTCATCGGGCGAAGTCACGGAAATTATCACGACGGCGACGATAAAAATCAAAGTAAAGACGACATTCACGTTTAATCGTATGCAAGAAGACGGGGAGTTATACTTTACAAAACGCATTATAAATTGTATAATGTACCGGAACTTATTATAAGGAGGGCTCATATGTCCGAAAAACAGAAATATTATATCACAACCGCAATCGCGTACACGTCGGGGAAGCCTCATATAGGCAACAGTTACGAAATCGTGTTGTCCGACGCAATCGCGCGCTTCAAACGTCGCGAAGGGTTTGACGTGTTCTTCCAGACAGGCACCGACGAACACGGTCAAAAAATCGAAGAAAAAGCCGAAAAGGCGGGTATGACTCCGCAAGCCTTCGTCGATATGGTTGCGGGGGAAATCAAAGACATCTATAAACTGCTTAACATTTCGTACGACAAATTCATTCGCACCACCGACAAGGATCACGAACGTCAGGTGCAGAAAATGTTCAGAAAAATGTACGAAAACGGCGATATATACAAAGGCTCTTACAAGGGCTGGTACTGCACCCCTTGCGAGTCGTTCTGGACGGAAACGCAGCTTGTGGACGGCAAATGTCCCGACTGCGGCGGCGAAGTGAAAATGGCGGAAGAAGAAGCCTATTTCTTCAAAATGGGGAAATACGCCGACGCCCTTAAAAAATATTACGACGAACATCCGGAGTTTATCCTGCCCGCGCAAAGAAAAACCGAAATGGTCAACAACTTCATTAAGCCCGGATTGCAGGATTTGTGCGTGAGTCGCACTTCGTTCAAGTGGGGTATTCCCGTCGATTTCGATCCGAAACACGTCGTGTACGTATGGCTTGACGCGCTGACGAACTATATCACGGGGCTCGGCTACGACGTTGACGGCAACAGCGACGAAAAGTTCAAAAAATACTGGCCCGCCGACGTGCACGTCATCGGCAAGGATATCGTCAGATTCCACACAATTTACTGGCCGATTTTCCTGATGAGTCTGGGGCTTCCTCTGCCGAAACAGGTGTTCGGTCATCCGTGGCTTTTGCAGGACGGCGGAAAAATGAGCAAGTCGAAAGGCAATGTTATTTACGCCGACGACCTTGTCGGATTTTTCGGCGTCGACGCGGTAAGATATTTCCTGCTTGCCGAAATGCCGTATGAAACCGACGGTATCATCAATTGGGAGTGGATCACCGACAAAATCAACAATGACCTTGCCAATATTTACGGCAATCTCGTCAGCCGCACCGTCGCGATGAGCAACAAGTATTTCGGCGGCGTCCTTGAAAACGCAGGGGCGAAGGAAGACGTCGACGACGATCTTATCGCAACCGTTACGGGCGCATACGAAAAAGTGCGCGCAAAAATCAACGAATTCAAAATATCCGACGCGCTTTCCGAAATCTTTGTGATTTTCAAACGCGCAAACAAATATATCGACGAAACCATGCCGTGGGCGCTCGCCAAGGACGAGTCCAAGTCCGCAAGGCTTAAAACGGTTTTGTATAACCTTGCCGAAAGTATCGTAATCGGCACGTCGCTGTTGGAACCGTTTATGCCGGATACCGCGGCAAAAGTAACGTCGTATTTCGGCACAAATGTGCGCGACTACGGCCGAATTGCCCGTTTCGGCGGCATTGAAAACGGCACGAAAGTCGTTGAAAATCCCGAAATTTTGTTCAGACGCCTTGACGTGAAAGAAGTCGTCGATAAGGCGCACGAAATGTACGAGGCAAGGAAAAAACCCGCAGCCCCCGAAGTGAAGGAAGAAGAAAAACCCGAAATAGATATCGACTATTTTGCGGGGCTCGATTTAAGAGTCGCGAAAGTCGTCGCGTGCGAAAAAGTGCCAAAAGCGGACAAACTTCTGCACCTTACCGTCGACGTCGGCGGAAAAGAGAGAAGCATCGTCAGCGGCATTGCAAAGTTCTATACGCCCGAAGAAATGGTCGGCAAAGAAGTGGTCATAATCGCAAACCTCAAACCCGTGAAACTTCGCGGCATCGACAGTCAGGGTATGATACTCTGCGCGTGCGGACAAGACGGGAAAGTTACGCTCGTTTCGCCAGAATCCGCCGTGGAAAGCGGCGCGGTCGTCAGATAATGCTCATCGACACGCATTGCCATCTTGACGACGAAAGGCTGTATCCGCTTGCCGAAAGCGTCATAAGCGATATGGCAAAAGACGGGCTGTATTGCGTTGTTACTTCGTCAAGCGATTACGAGTCGAGCGTGTGCAATTTCGCGCTTGCGACAAACAACCGCGACGTGTATGCGACCGTCGGGATTCATCCGCAGGAAGCGTCGGGGCGGACAACCGCGCAATACGACGAGTTTTGCAAGATGGCGGAAAACGAAAAAGTCGTCGCAATCGGCGAAGTCGGGCTTGATTATTATTACGAAAATTCCCCGCGGGAAATCCAGAAAACCGTACTTGTCGAACAAATGGAACTCGCGCATTTTCTGCGCCTTCCGCTTGTTTTTCACGTCAGGGACGCGTACGGCGATTTTTTTGACATCTTAAAGGACAATAAAAAACTCCTTGAATACGGCGGGACGGTGCATTGTTTCAGCGGCACGGCGGAATACGCAAAAAGCCTTTTGAAATACGACTTGTACTTCGGTTTCGACGGGCCGATTACCTATAAAAACGCAAGGCACTCGGTGGAGGCTGCGACGGAAATACCCGTTGACAGACTGCTTGTCGAGACGGACAGCCCGTACCTTGCGCCGACGCCCCTTCGCGGCACGATAAACCTTCCGAAGAACGTCCGCCTTGTTGCCGAAAAACTTGCGACGATTAAAAATTTATCAAAAAACGACATTGAAGAAATCACAACGAACAATGCAAAAAGATTGTTTAAGAAGATAAAATGAACACATTAACTTACGTTTACGACAACAAAATATACTTAAACCTTACCAATAAATGCAGTAATAACTGCGAATTTTGCATACGGCATACCGGCGACGGAGTGCTGGATTATTACCTGTGGCTTGACAAAGAGCCGACCGCCGACGAAGTCATCGAAGACCTGAAAAAGTACGACCTTTCAAAGTATAAAGAAGCCGTGTTTTGCGGTTTCGGCGAGCCGCTGTACGCTTTCGACGTGTTGCTGAAAGTTGCAAAATGGCTCAAAGAACACGGTATGAAAACCCGCCTTAACACGAACGGTCAGGCAGGTCTTATTTCGGGGCCCGATACGGCGATGAAACTCAAAGGACTTATTGACACCGTGTCGATAAGCCTGAATGCGTCCGACGCCGAAAAGTACAATAAAATCTGCCATTGCAAATTCAACGAAGAAGGGTTTTACGAAATGCTTCGTTTTGCGGTAAACTGCAAAAAAGAAGGTATCCGCACCGTTATGTCCGTCGTTGACGTCATCGGAAACGAAGAAATCGAAAAATGCCGCGCCGTCGCAAAACAGGCGGGCGTCGAGTTCAGAGTCAGGACGTACGTCCAAAGTTACGAACAATGAGAAAGATTAAGGATATTTTAATCGACAACGGTTTTCGGTTCAATCATAATCTCGGGCAAAATTTCATCACGGACAAAAATCTCCTCGATAAAATCGTGGAGCTTTCGGGCGTGGACGAAAACGACGTTGTTGTCGAAATAGGAACGGGCGCAGGCACGCTCACCCGCGCGATTGCCGAAAAAGCGAAAAAGGTGTATTCGTTCGAGGTTGACCGCGCGTTGAAGCCGGTGCTGGACGAAACGCTTTCGGGGCTTGATAACGTCGAAGTGATTTTCAAAGACGTTCTGAAAATGAAAGATAAGGAACTTATTGAAATCGTCGGCGAAAAATTCAAAGTCGTTGCGAATATTCCTTATTATATCACGACCGCGCTCGTAATGCGTTTTCTGGAAGAAGGCGTGCATCCGTCGGCGATAACCGTAATGGTGCAGAAAGAAGTTGCCGACCGATTCGTCGCGAAACCCGCAACCGAGGATTACGGCGCGATTACGATGGCAATTTCCTTATATGGCGACGCGAATATCGTCGGACAGGTTGACAAAAGTATGTTTTATCCCGTGCCGAAAGTCGACAGCAGCATCGTGAGAATCGACGTATACGATAAGTATGCGGGCGTCAATAAGAAAAATGTCAACAAAGCAATCAAGTGCGCGTTTATGATGAGAAGAAAAACGCTTTTGAACAATCTGACGGCGGTTTATCCCGTGCAAAAAGACGAAGCGACGAAAATCCTTGAAAGCCTGAATATCGACTTAAAGGCGCGCGGCGAAACGCTCACGCTCGACCAAATTATCGAAATTTCCGATTTACTGTCAAAATGACACATAAAAACGCGATAAAATGTCAAAAAGACTGTCCTTGCGACAGTCTTTTGTTTTTGTTCTTTTTATGTCGGCTATTTGACCGACAAAATGCGGAAAAAACCTTGACTTTATTTTGCGCGCGCTATTATAATTGAATCATAGAAATTATATGAGGTGAAATTATGTCAAAAAACTCTTATCCGAAAGTTCCTTGGAGAACCGTTAAAGACCCCATTGCAGGTCATCCCAGAACCTACGAAAACGGCATAAAACTCGATTGGTACACGACGGAAGCCCCTGCCGGCAGTTATCGCAGCATTTTCAAGTGGGGCAATCCGAAAGAATATAAAGTTCCGAGCGAAGGAATGTTCAATTATATGATGAAAAAATTGGACTTCACGCCCGAGTTTTTGAACAGCAAGAAGAATTTCGGCGATTCTCCCGTGAAATACGAGATAAAGACGCAACTTTCCGTTGAAGAACACAAGGCGCTTCTCGCATTTGTGGCGGGCGACGGCGCGGATGACGATTACACAAGGCTTCGCGTTGCATACGGTCAGACGATGATCGACCTTATGCGCCTTCGCGAAGGTATTGTCGAAAACGTGCCCGACCTCGTACTGTATCCTTCGACGACCGAACAAATCGAAAACATCGTGAAATACTGCGACGAGCACAAAATCGCGATTTACGTTTACAGCGGCGGCTCGTCCGTAACGCGCGGCGTCGAACCTACGGTAAAACGCTCGATCACGCTCGATCTCGGCAAAAACTTCAACAAAATCATTTCCGTCAACGAAATCAACGAAACCGTGACCGTGCAGCCCGGTATTTTCGGAACGGCGCTTGAAGCGTATCTCAACAATCCCGATAATTTCAAGTCGGGCAACGCTTACACCGTCGGTCATTTCCCGCAGTCGTTCGAGTATTCGACGGTCGGCGGCTGGGTAGTAACGCGCGGCGCGGGGCAGAACAGTTGCTATTATGGCAAGATCGAAGATCTTGTTCTCACTCAGCAATACGTTACTCCCGTCGGTACTTTCCGTACGGAACGCGCTCCCAGAAAAGCGACGGGCCCCGATATTAACCAGATTATGATGGGCAGCGAAGGCGCGTTCGGCATCCTTACCGAAGTTACGCTGAAACTCCACAGACGTTCCCGCGTGCAAAAACCTTTCTGCTATCTTTCGCGCGATTGGGACAGCGGCGTTGCGTTTATGCGCGACGTTATGCAGGCTGAACGCGGCGTACCTTCCGTATTCAGAATTTCCGACGGCGAAGAAAGCGACCTTGGTCTCAGAATGTACGGACTTGGGAAAATCGAAGGACTTTTGAAGACGTTCGGACTCGAACTCGGAAAATGCTGTCTTATCGTCGGTTTCTGCGACGGCGATCCCGATTATCAGCGAATGACGATAAGAAACGTCAAAAAGAACGCGAGAAAACATCATCTGACGCCGTTCCTGCCCGGCATCGTCGTGCCGAAATGGTCGTCGGGACGTTTCTCCGATCCCTATATGCGCGACAATTATCAGGACTTCGGCGTTATCATCGACACGCTCGAATGTGCAATGCCCTGGGACGAAGTCGATCACATTCACGACTACGTCAGAAAGTTCATTAAATCGCACCCCAACGTCATCTGCACCTGCCATATCTCGCACTGCTATCAGAACGGCGCAAACCTTTACTTCATATGGATGCAGAAGGACGAGGGCATTGAAAAGTTCAAGGAGTTCCACAGCGGCGTGCTTAACGCGATTCAGGAATCGGGCGCAAGCATCAGCCACCACCACGGCATCGGTAAACTCTTCGCGCCGTACAACGCAAAACAACTCGGCGACGTTCAGATGGATATGCTGAAAGCTCTGAAACATCATTTCGATCCCAACGGTATTATGAATCCGGGCGGAACGCTCTGGCTTGACAAATAATAAAAAACAACGCGCCCCCTTCGCAAAACGCGAAGGGGGCTTTTTTAATGAAATCACGTTGTGGTGAAATCACGGGGTGATGAAATCCGCCTTCGGCGGATGAAATCTTGCTTACGCAAAATTATGGATAGTTTAATAATCCGCTTGCAAGATTATGGATAGTATAATAAAACGCTTGCAAGATAAAAATAATCGGAAAAACTTTGCATTATTGCAATCCTGTTTCAAAACCGCCTTTTTTAAATAATCCCCAAAAGACCGTTTGTCAAAAACAGAAAACGAAATATTCTTATTATATTGACGCGCATACATACGCGAGCGCGCGCACGCGCGTATGCGCGCACGTTTCTATATATAGTGTTTCAAGGCAATGTCTGTCCCGTTGACTTTGACAAATAAAAAGATATGTCAAAATATACAAAAAATTTAATTTTTTTGTAAAAAACCCCCGTTTTTTGCTTGACGGAATAAAAAGATAAGGCTATAATTCGCAAATGTTGTTTACAAATGAACATTGAAAATTCAGTTGACGAAATCGCGGTAAGTTTTGATAACCGCGCATCGCAAATCTCCTTAAAACCCGTCGCCGGCGACAAACGCTGCGGCTCAGGATTTATCGGGAACAACGCGAGATTGTGCATTCAAAAACATTTTGAAAAAAGTTAAAAAAACTTTGAAAAATATTGCGAAAATCGTTGACAAGCGAATTTAGATATGGTAGTATGTAAACACTGTCGCCCGTGAAAGGCAACAGCAGCACATTGAAAATTGAAGATATGGAAAAGCGAATTAAGAAATTGTAGTGAATTAAAACACGAAATAAATTTCGACGTCAAATTCCAATTTACGCAAAGTAAATTTGTCAGACAAAGTCGGAACAGTCAAGATTGAACTTGAGAGTTTGATCCTGGCTCAGGACGAACGCTGGCGGCATGCCTTACACATGCAAGTCGAACGGACCTAGCAATAGGTTAGTGGCGAACGGGTGAGTAATACATGAGCAACCTGCCTCAAACAGGGGGATAACACCGGGAAACTGGTGCTAATACCGCATAAGACCACAGCGCGGCATCGCGCAGGGGTAAAAACGATTCAGTGGTTTGAGATGGGCTCATGTCCCATTAGCTAGTTGGTGAGATAACAGCCCACCAAGGCGACGATGGGTAGCCGACCTGAGAGGGTGATCGGCCACATTGGGACTGAGACACGGCCCAGACTCCTACGGGAGGCAGCAGTGGGGAATATTGGGCAATGGGCGAAAGCCTTACCCAGCAATGCCGCGTGAGTGAAGAAGGTCTTCGGATTGTAAAGCTCTTTGATCAGGGACGAACACAATGACGGTACCTGAAGAACAAGCCCCGGCTAACTACGTGCCAGCAGCCGCGGTAATACGTAGGGGGCAAGCGTTGTCCGGAATGACTGGGCGTAAAGGGTGTGTAGGCGGGCTCGCAAGTTGGATGTGTAATACCCAGAGCTTAACTCGGGTGCTGCATCTGAAACTACGAGTCTTGAGTGTCGGAGAGGTAAGTGGAATTCCTAGTGTAGCGGTGGAATGCGTAGATATTAGGAGGAACATCAGTGGCGAAGGCGACTTACTGGACGATAACTGACGCTGAGGCACGAAAGCGTGGGGAGCAAACAGGATTAGATACCCTGGTAGTCCACGCCGTAAACG